>OBAE01000001.1_pt1 | contig 805724 bp, 703 predicted proteins | sample 1517641 | NCBI WGS metagenome assembly OBAE01 (sample SAMN04571701, study PRJEB22368) | human gut metagenome | biome: human gut; material: stool | host: Homo sapiens | place: Luxembourg | collected 2012-08-30 | reverse complement strand
TTAAGACGGTTTGGATAGAACAAAGAGAGTTATTCTTAAGAGTAATCGGATGAAAGAATTTTAATGTGCAGTTTTGAAAGAGCAATATGAAATATAATGTATACAGGCAGGTCGCATGACCTGCTTTTTTTGTGTGTTTTCATACTAAATGTGGGTTTGAAAAGAGTAATAATGGGTGCTACAATTAGCATAACTTTGAATTAAGTTATTACATATGAGGGGAGAGAATGAATGTATCAGTGTCCTAATTGTGGCGGACGGTTAATTTTCGATATATCGTCACAGTCGATGTTATGTGAGCATTGTAATACACATTATAATCCATATAATCTTGGAGAAGGAAATTCGGCTGAAGAAAGTAAAGAGTATGATGTTACGGTATTCAAGTGTCCGCAGTGTGGCGGTGAAATTATGAGTACAGATAACACGATTGCTGATTTTTGCAGCTTCTGTGGAGCAGCTACAGTGCTGGAAAGCAGAATTTCCAAAGAACTCCGTCCGGGATATATTATTCCGTTCAGCAAAACCAAGCAGGATTGTAAGAATCAATATAAGAAGATGATGAAGCGTGCATGGTTTGCACCTAAGGAATTAAAAGATGAAAAATATATTGATGGTTTCAGGGGAATCTATATGCCGTACTGGGCTTATCATGTATCGCAGAAAGGTCCTGTTGTATTAAGAGGAGAGAAAAGCAAAAGACGGGGAGATTACATTTATACGGACCATTTTGATATTAACGGTGATATGGACTGTCAGTATAAGGGAATATCGTTTGATGCGTCATCTTCATTTGATGATAATATAAGTGAGGCGATTGCACCGTATGATGTTAAGAATATGGCGGGATTTACGCCGGCATTTCTTAGCGGATTTTATGCTGATACGGCAGATGTAGGGTGTGATGTTTATATGAATGATGCAATTGATATGGCTGGTGAAGAGACATATGATTATGTATCCAATAATATCCCGCTCGGAGGGGTATCACTTCATGAAACAGAAAGTACTATTAAATCAAAATGTAATGCGGTAATCGAGTCTGTTGACAGGACATTGTATCCAGTATGGTTTCTGTCGTATAGGAACAGGGACAGAGTTGCATATGCAACGGTCAATGGTCAGACTGGAAAAGTATCGGCAGATTTACCGGTATCAGTTGGCAGATATTTTGCTGGGTCAGCACTTCTGGCTGTTCCGATATTCATATTACTTAATATGTTCTTTACATTAAGACCGAAGGTAACACTTAATGTTGCAGCTGTAATAGCACTGATTACAATTATATTGTATGTGTTTGAACTGGGAAAAATTAAGAGACGGGACCAGAAGCTTGATGACAGAGGCTCATGGGAAGAATCAAAGCTTTCCAGCCGCAGATATAAAGCCGGAACAGATAATGATAATCTGGCAAAACAGATGGCTGATGGCAGAAATAATGCAAGGATTAACAGAGTAAGTAAGAAAGAAAAAAATAAAATGACACCATTGTTAAAGGCTGTTGTTATATTTGCAATATGCATGGTTGGAATTCCTAATTTTATGTTTGCTTTTTCTTTATTTAGTGCAGTATTTTCAGTGGGGTCTTCTTTTTTTGTCAGTGCGGCATGCTTTGCTATAGGCGTTATTATTACGCTTAGTAATTGCAAGACATATAAAGAAGTATCAGGAGGAAAAAATGTGCCGGGGAGTGTAGGTGCACTTGTAGCATTGGCTGTTTCAACACTGATTCTGCTTATTAATCCGGTATCTGACCTTTTTTATTATGGTGCAGTTATATTTGTGCTTGCTTCGCTGATGTTTACACTTGTTGAGCTTATTAAGTACTACAATGTGCTTGCAACAAGAAGACTGCCACAGTTTGATAATTACAAGGGAGGTAATGATAATGCGTAGAAAAATAACATTTTTACTGACCTTTCTTGTAGCAGTTCTAAGTATCGCATTGGCAGGAGTCAGAGTGTATGCTGATACAGGCTATGAGGTTGAAGATTATGCTAATCAGGATTTCTGCTATGTTAATCCAGATACAGGCTATGAAGCAGTGATTGTTGATGATGCATTTATTTTATCAGTTGCTGAGAAGAGCATGCTCCTTGAGAAGATGAAATTAATTACCACTTATGGTAATGTTATGTTTAACTCTATAAGCTATAACAGCACTTCGACAGAGAGTTATATTAAGTCTCTGTACAGAGAAAAATATGGCTCTGAGAGTGGAACGATATTCGTTATTGATATGGATAACAGAAATATATGGATACATAGCAATGGTGCTATTAACAGGACAATTAATAAGGCATATGCAGAAACAATTACTGACAATGTGTATACTTATGCATCTGATGCAGACTATTATATATGTGCGATGAAGGTGTATGAGCAGGAATATACGCTGCTTCAGGGAAGAAAGATTGCACAGCCAATGAAATATATAAGTAATGCATTGCTTGCGGTTGTTATTGCAGTTGTCATTAATTATATAATTGTGCGTGTGTACTCCTCAAAGAGGAAGGCATCAACAAAGAGCCTTATGAATGGATTGTTTGAGTACAGGGCATTTAATAATTGTAATGTTGTATTTACACATCAGACAAAAACATATTCTCCACGAGAATCAAGTTCTGGCGGTTCGTCAGGCGGTGGCGGCGGAGGCGGCTCATCCGGCGGTGGTGGAGGAAGTGGCGGCGGCCACAGCTTCTAACAGGATGCGGACTCGAAACCAGCTTATATTTATAAAAAGACAGAGAAACCTTTTTGCGTTTTCTCTGTCTTTTTTTAGTAAAACAGTTTACAATACATTTATATCAAAATGTAGTGAGGAACTGATAATGAACAGAATTCTGATTGTTGAAGACGATAAAGATATAAGCAGGGAGCTTAAGGAGCTGCTGGAAAATTCAGGGTATGAGGCAGAGGTTCTGTCTAATTTTAAAAATGCATGTGACAGTATTATTGCTGCAGAGCCAGACCTGGTTCTGCTAGATATCAATATTCCGTATATGAATGGGGAAATGCTTTTGCAGCAGTTAAGGAGTAAATCAGATGTGCCGGTTATCATGGTTACAAGCAGGGATTCCGAGGCTGACGAGGTGCTTTCCATGAGTTATGGGGCAGATGATTATATAACCAAGCCGTATAATCCGACAATACTGCTCTTAAGGATTAATGCGGTATTTAAGAGGCTTGGTGCGAAGTCAGATAATACAACAACTTACCGTGGAATGGAAATACTGCCACACAAGGGTGTTATTAAGTATAAGGATGACGAGATAACTCTTACTAAAAATGAAATGACAATATTCATGTATCTGTTATCACACAGGGAGCATATAGTTTCAAGAGATGAGCTTATGACTGAGCTGTGGAACAATGAGGAGTATCTTAATGACAATGCGCTGACTGTGAATATAAGCAGATTAAGAGGCAGATTTAAAGATATTGGCATGGAAGATGTTATTGAGACAAGAAAGGGACAGGGATATATTCTTGTATGAAATTAGGAAAATATATTAAAGACAGACTGTATTCAGTGTGTATATTTGCGGCAATGCTTATCATAAGCGCACTTATGATGGCAGCCTTCAAGGTGTCTGTCCAGCTGATAATCGCAGAAATATGTATAATGATAATATGCTATATTGCAGTTGTGCTGGCAGATTATTACCACAGAAAGAAGTTCTATGACGAACTGGAGATTAACATAGCTGCACTTGAAGAAAAATATCTTATTACAGAGACACTTGTCAGGCCGGCTTTCTATGAAGGGCAGATTTTCTATGATTCTGTGAGTGACATAGACAGGTCGATGACGGAGAATGTTAAACGATACAGGCTGGGAATGGAGCAGTTCAAAGAGTATGTTGAAATGTGGATTCATGAGATAAAACTACCGATAGCCTCACTTACACTCATGCTTCATAATAACATGGATAAATGTGATAAAGAATTTGCGGACAGGATGAATACGCAGGTTCGCAGGATTAATAACTATATTGAGCAGATTCTTTATTATGTGAGAAGCGAAAATGCAGAAAAAGACTATATAATTAACGATGCCAGACTGTCTAAGATTATAAGTAATGTAGCATTAAAGAATAAGGATGATTTGTTAGAGAATAACATAACATTTGAAGTGAGCAATGCAGACAAGATTGTTCTTACAGACGCAAAGTGGATGGAATTCATGCTTAACCAGATAGTGAATAACAGCATAAAGTACAAGGATAAGACAAAGGCGGAGTCGTATATTAAGATTTCGGCAGCAGAGGATAAGAAATGTATTGTTCTTGAAATACTGGATAATGGAATTGGTATAAATGCGTCTGATTTACCGAGAGTATTTGACAAGTCATTTACAGGGGAGAACGGGCATGAGTACTCCAAAGCGACAGGAATGGGGCTTTATATTGTAAAGAAGCTGTGTGACAAATTAGGCTCTAAGGTAAGCATTGAGTCAGTTAAGGGCGAATATACACGGGTGAAGATTACATTTTACAAGAATGATTTCTATAAGGAGATAACAGACAGCAATGAAAGTGGCAGTATGTGATGACAACAGAGAGTTCTGTGAGAAGGAACGGACGACTATAAAAGATGTATTTAAGCAGTATTTTCAGGGAGAAGATTGTCAGGTGGATATCTACAATGACGGTCAGACAATTATTAGTAATTATTCAGACAATGCTTATGATATGGTATTTCTTGACCTTGAACTGGGCGATGAGAATGGATTTGATATTGCGGAACAGATAGTATTAATGAATAATGACGCAATTATAATATTTGTTACATCTCATGAGAATCTGGTTTATGAAGCATTCAGATTCAGACCGCTTGGGTATATAGTTAAAGACAGGTTTGACCGTGAATTTACAAGAATGATGGTAAAGATAGTTGATAAACTGATAAAGATGAGACAGGTTATAGAACTGGGTGGAGAGAAATTCTATGTAGACAGGGTTGTTTCAATTGCAACACAGAAAAGAAAGATATGTGTCAAAAGTCTTAAAGGAGAAATATTATTGGCAGATTCATACAGTAAGCATGTTGCAGAGCTTGAAAAATATGGATTTGTGCAGTCAAGCAAGGGGGTGCTTATTAATATGAAATATATTAAGAGCATTGATGAAGATAACGATGTATTTGTAATGTATAATAACGAGCGTGTTCCTATAAGCAGGCGCAGGAAGAAAGATGTCATAGAAGAATACAGAAAATTCATGTTTGATAATAACAGGTAGGAAACAGGTATGATGGATATAATCAATATAGTGCTTACATGTGTATTCCTGTGTGTAATGAATACAGGTGTAATATTTATTATGGACAAGATAAGTAAGCTGATGGGAGATAATATAATACATGCGATTAAGATGGTTCTGTTAGTGGGTGCAGGGGCAGCAGTCTATATAATGACATATTATGGAATTAACTCATGGGTGATAATGGAACTTATGATTATTATCGCGATTCTGATTGTACAGTATATAGAACAGATAACAATTAAGGTTATGCTGGAAATATCACTGATAAATTGTATCGGAATAGCCATATTATCTGCTAATCAGGCTGATATAATAGCAATATGTATCGTATATCTGATTGTGGAATTATATATGTTTGTAGTCTATCTGTCTGCAGTAATTATAAAATACAGGGAATTGGATAATCTGGAAATGATGTTCATACAGATATGCGTAAGTTCAGTGCTGGCAGGATTATTCTTTGGAACAGGTATATATGATACATATAACTATGGTGTAGAAACCGCTGGAATATTAATTGTGACAGTTTTAACATTTGAAATAATCGGACATTGGATGCAGGATTATTTTAACAGGACTGAGGAGATTAATAAAAGAACGGAATATGCTAACGAACAGTTTGAGGTTGAACGTGTCCAAAAAATGTATGAAGAGAGCAGAAAGTTAAGACACGACCTTAAGCAGTGCCTGACTTCTGCAATTGGTTATATGGATGACAACAATTATGATAAGGCAGAAGATTTCTTAAAGAATATAATGAGTGAGAAAATCAATTCATATGCTTATAGAAAATACTGTGATAATAGAACGCTCAATTATATTCTCAATGATAAGAATGATAAATGTGAAAAGCAGAATATAGCATTTACATGTATGGTACTTGGTCAGGTTGGACTGATTGATGATATAGATATGTGTATTCTTGCCGGAAATGTAATTGATAATGCAATCGAGGCAGCAGCAAAATGCAGTGATCCGTATGTCAATGTTGAGATAACAAGCAGGGGTGGAATATTCATGGATGTGGAGAATCCTGTTAAAGAAACATTTCTTAACAGAAAGAATCCGTTCCTGACTACTAAGCTTGATAAGAATAATCATGGAATTGGTACGAAGAGCATAAGGGATATTGTTGCCAAATATAATGGGGAAATCAGGTATGAGGAAAAGGAAGGAAAGGTAACATGTCATATATTCCTTTCGACCAAATATGTTAAGAAAGATAAAGAATAATTACCACTTGTGTCAAAAAACGACCGCTTGTGCATATGCTATTGAAAACAAGTGAATAGGGAATTACATTAAGACTGTACATTGATGGATGTACAGTCTTTTTAGTATAAGGAGAAGATATGAAGAAGAAAATAAAGAGTGCAGTAATAAGTATAGTTGTTATAGCAGTATTATTATTGGCAATTCTAATTGGTGTTAAGAATGGTACACTAGATAAGCTGACAAAAGAAATGCCGACACTTGCAACAAATCAGGCAGAGACAGAAAAGGCAACGGTAAATGCGAGAAATAATTCTACAGAAAGTAAACCTTATGATGGAATCGAGGTTGCTGAATATGGAGAAGAGTTTGTAATACGTAGAAAAATAGATGGCCGTAAGTACGACGAAAATGATAGAACTACATATAATATATATCATGTAAAAGTTAATGATTGCAAGATATCGAGACAGTGTGATTTTGATATTAACAGGTTGGATTTTGGATTGGATAATAAGAAAAAAAGTTTGGATGAAAACAATAATTTTATATCAGATTTTTATTATGCAACAGTAGAATTGGAGATAACAAAGGATATTGATGATAATGATGTGATGGATTATATGAATGTTTTTCAGACGACTTGGTCTATATTAAAATTGAATAGCGATGGAACAACACAGTCATTTAAAACTAGTGCATGTGTTGGCTCTGATGCGGAAACTAATCAAATTGGAAAAACAAATTTTAGCTTTGAAAAAGGAGAAACAAGAACATTAACATTATATTATATATTGTCGGATGAAGAAGTCGAAAATGATAAACTTGTTATAAGTTTTAGCCTTAAAAATTCACCATTTATAGGTCCATTAGCAATCGTACATGAACCATAAGCAAATTAAATAAGTTTTTTAAAACAAGATAATTACCACTTGTGCAAAAAAACGACCGCTTGTGCATGGGCTATTGAAATTGATAAATATAAAAGATACATTGAAGCAGACAGGTACTTATGTATCTGATTAAAATCTAAGGAGGATTTCTTTATGGATTTAAAGAAACTAACAGGAAAGCTGATGACAGTGGTCGCAGCAGGAGCAATGGTAATGTCAATTGGTGGAGGTGTAGTGTGGGCTAATAATTGCAAAGATGAGTATGCCCATATGTCATTTGATGAATCTGCGGGGGAGTATCTGGATTATACGTCTAGTAGATTGAAAGAAGATACATCATGTGGATATATCAAAGGTATAGAATCATCGAACGGATATTCTTTTAATGCAACACTTGTTGGGGTGGATGAAACGGGATATTGTGAAGATTTTGAATTTATTGATTATGATGTTAATCCAGGAGATGAGATATGGATGTATAACTATGTCAAAGAAAATGGATATAATTATGCTGCAGTAAAGTGTGAGAGTAATACAGGGGATGATTACTCAGTTGGATTTTTATGGAGTCCAGATAGTGTCTAAAGTTTAATTAAATTATTTATTAGAAAGAAGATTGTATATCATAATATATATACAATCTTTTTTCTAAAAGGGAGCAGATATGAAGAAAAAAATAAAGAGTGCAGTAATAAGTATAGCAGTTATAGCAGTATTATTATTGTCAATTCTAATAGGGGTTAAGAATGGTACGCTAGATAAGCTGACAAAAGAAATGCCGACACTTGAAACAAAACAGGAAGAGACAAAGAAGTCAGCAGAAAATGAGTCTCAAAAAAATGAAAGCAGTAACTCTGTGAGAATAAGAAATTCTAGCAGAAGAGATATAGCAAATGTTGGTCAGCAGTTTGAATTAAGAAATAATGACGTAAAATATACATATGATGAGAATAATCGAGAAACTTATAATGTATTTTATATAATTGTTAAGAGCGTCAATATTTCTAGACAATGCGACTTTGATATTAATAGAATTGATTTCGGATTGAGTACAAAAAGAGATAGTATGGATAATAATGATAATTTTATATCGGATTACTATTATATGACGGTTGAATTGGAAGTAACCAAGGATATTAATGACAATGAAATGTTTGCAGATGATTATAATAATTTACAAACATTATGGACTAGTGTTAAGGTTAATAAGGACGGTACATATAATAAAATTAAGGATTATGAAAATGTAGGGTCAAGTTCAGACAATACTCATGGAAATGTACATTTTGAAAAGGGTGAAACTAAAACAATAACATTATACTATCTTATAACAGATGAAGAATTTGAGAATGAAACATTAGCAATAGATTTTCATTATTATGGGTCACCATGCAAAGGAACATTAGCAATCGTACATGAACCAGAAGAAAATTAAATCAGTTAATCTTTTTAGTAAATAATTACCACTTGTGTCAAAAAACGACCGCTTGTGCATATGTTCTTGAAAAGAAGTGAATAGGGAATTACATTAAGACTGTATGTTGATGAAATTCAATGTACAGTCTTTCTAGTATAAGGAGAAGATATGAACAAGAAAATAAAAAGTGCAGTAATAAGTATAGCAGTTATAGCAGTATTATTATTGGCAATTCTAATAGGGGTTAAGAATGGTACGCTAGATAAGTTGACGAAAGAAATGCCGACACTTGCAACAAGTCAGACAGAAACGGAGAAGTCAGCAGAAAACGAGTCTGAAAAAAATGAAAGCAGTAGCAACTCTGCTAGGGTAAGAAATTCTAGAAAAAGAGATATAGTAAATATAGGACAGGAGTTTGAATTAATAGATTGGGATATAAGGTATGGATATGATGAAAATAATAGAGATACATATAATGTTTTCAATGTAACCGTAAAGTCAGTAGATATATCAAGAGAATGTGATTTTGATATAAAAAGGATTGATTATGGTTTGACAAATAAAAAAGACAGCATGGATGATAATAATAATTTCATATCAGACTATTATTATGTAACTGTGAAATTAAATGTTAACAAAGATATTAATGATCATGATGTACCGCCTGATGGAGAAATAAGTATGTTCCAGACAATGTGGTATATAGGAAAGGTAGATAGTAATGGAACATTACAGCGTATCAGTAATAGTGGAGCTGTTGGTTCAGATGTACCAGATAAACATGGAAATGTATATTTTGAAAAAGGAGAAACTAAAACAATAACATTATATTTTTTAATAACTGATGAAGAATTTAAAAATGAAACATTAGCAATAGATTTTCATATTTACGGGTCTCCAGATAGAGGAACTTTAGCAATCATACATGAACCAGAAGCAAATTAAATAAGTTAAGTACTCATGCATTTGATTAAAATTTAAGGAGCATTCTAATAGGGAGAAGATATGAAGAAGAAAATAAAAAGTGCAGTAATAAGTATAGTTGTTATTGCGGTATTGTTATTGGCAATTCTAATAGGTGTTAAGAATGGTACACTAGATAAGCTGACAAAAGAAATGCCGACACTTGCAACAAAACAGGAAGAGACAGAAAAGTCAACAGAAAATGTAAAAAATGATTCTACAGAAAGTAAACCTTATCAAGGAATAGAAGTCGCTGGATATGGGGAAGAGTTTGAAATAAGGAGAGAAATATCTGTAGATCGTAAGTACAATGAAAACGATAGGACTACATATAATGTATACCATGTAAGAGTTAAAGATTGTAGAATATCAAGACAGTGTGATTTTGATATAAATAGGATTGATTATGGTTTGGCAAATAAGAAAGACAGCATGGATGATAATAATAATTTTATATCAGATTATTTCTATGCAGCTATCGAATTGGAATTAACTAAAGATATTAATGATAATGATGTGGATGATTATTATAATGTTTTCCAGACTTCATGGTTTATAGAAAGTTTGAATGACGATGGAACATTTGAACCTATTAAAAATGCAGGAACGGTTGGTTCAGATGCAGAAGCCAATAAAATTGGAAAAACAAATTTTAGTTTTGAAAAAGGAGAAACAAAAAATTTAATATTATATTGTATATTTACAGATGAAGAAGTTGAGAATGACATAATTGCATTGAATTTTCATCTAAGAAATTCACCATTTATAGGACCATTAGCAATCATACATGAACCAGAGACAAATTAGATAGGGCATTTTTATGAAATAGTTACCACTTGTGTCAAAAAACGACCGCTTGTGCATATGCTATTGAAATTAATAAATATAAAAGATACATTGAAGCAGACAGGTATTTATGTATCTAATTAAATTATAGGCTCTGATATAATTATCTGCTAGAAAAGAGGTTGTATATCAGGTAATGGATATACAATCTCTTACTTTGAAAAGGAAATATCATGAAAAAAAGAATAAAAAGTGCAGTAATAAGCATAGTTGTTATAGCAGTATTATTATTGTCAATTCTAATAGGTGTTAAGAATGGAACAATAGATAAGCTGACAAAAGAAATGCCAACACTTGAAACAAAACATGAACAGACAGATATACAAAATGAAAATCAAAACAATACAGGTAATGATTCTGCAAGAGAAGAAAACTTAAGTAAAAGAGATGTGGCGTATATAGGTCAGCAGTTTGAATTGAGGGATGATGATATAAGATATAAATATGATGAAAATAATCGGAAAACATATAATGTATTTTATATATCTGTTAGAACCGTTAATATTTCCAGAGAATGTAATTTTGATGTAAATAGAATAAGATTTGGACTAGACGATAAGAAAGATAGTATTGATGCAGATTATAATTTTATATCAGATTATTACTATGCAATGATAGAGTTAGAGGTTACTAAGGATATTAATGATAATGATATAATATTAGATAATGATAATGAATTCCATACATTATGGCATTCTGTAAAACTGAATGAAGATGGTACATATAATAAAATTGAAAATTATGAAAATGTTGGGACAAGTTCAGACAATACTCATGGAAATGTTCATCTTGAAAAGGGTGAAACTAAAACAATAACATTATACTATCTTATAACAGATGAAGAATTTGAGAATGAAACATTAGCAATAGATTTTTATATTGAGGGGTCACCATGCAAAGGAACATTAGCAATCATACATGAACCAGAGGCAAATTAGATAGAGCGTTTTTATGAAATAGTTACCACTTGTGCAAAAAAACGACCGCTTGTGCATGGGCTATTGAAATTGATAAATATAAAAGATACATTGAAGCAGACAGGTACTTATGTATCTGATTAAAATCTAAGGAGGATTTCTTTATGGATTTAAAGAAACTAACAGGAAAGCTGATGACAGTGGTCGCAGCAGGAGCAATGGTAATGTCAATTGGTGGAGGTGTAGTGTGGGCTAATAATTGCAAAGATGAGTATGCCCATATGTCATTTGATGAATCTGCGGGGGAGTATCTGGATTATACCAGAGGAAGAGACAAACAAGATACATCTTGTGGATACATAAAAGGTGTTTATTCATCAAATGATTATTCATTTAATGCAACACTTGTTGGCTCAGATGGTAATGATTCTCATAATTACTATGAAGATTTTGATCTGATTGATTATGATGTATTTCCAGGAGATGAGATATGGATGTATAACTATGTCAAAGAAAATGGATATGATGGAGCAGCAATAAAGTGTGAAAGTAATACAGGGGCTGAATATTCAGTTGGTTTTTTATGGAGTCCAGACAGTGTATAGAATCTGATATAATTATCTGCTAGAAAAGAGATTGTATATCAGATAACGGTATACAATCTCTTACTTGAAAGGAGAAATATGAAGAAGAAAATAAAAAGTGCAGTAATAAGTATAGCAGTTATAGCAGTATTATTATTGTCAATTCTAATAGGGGTTAAGAATGGTACGCTTGATAAGCTGACAAAAGAAATGCCGACACTTGCAACAAGTCAGGAAGAGACAGAGAAGACTACAGTAAATGTTAAAAATGATTCTACAGAAAGTAAACCATATGAAGGAATAGAAATTGCTGGATATGGAGAAGAGTTCGATGTAAAATTGCATATTTTGACATCTGGTAAATATGATGAAAATGATAGAAGTACTTATAACATATTTCATGTAAGAGTTAATGATTGTAAAGTATCGAGACAGTGTGACTTTGATATAAATAGGATTGATTATGGATTAGAAAATAAGAAGGCTAGCATGGATAGTAATAATAACTTTATATCAGATTATTACTATGCAGCAGTAGAATTAGAAATAACTAAGGATGTTGATGATAACGAAACATCTGGTGTATATGATAATATTTTTCAGACTGTTTGGTATATAGAAAGTTTAAAAGATGATGGAACACATCCGCCTATTAAAAATGCAGGAACGGTTGGCTCTGATGCAGAAGCCAATCAAATGGGAAAAACATATTTCAGTTTTGAAAAAGGTGAAACAAAAAAATTAATATTATATTGTATATTTACAGACGAAGAGGTTGAAAATGACACAATTGCTTTGAGTTTTCATGATAGGACATCACCATATATAGGACCATTAGCAATCATACATGAACCGGGAGGAGAAAATGAATAAATTAATTAAAATAGAAATGGAAAGAGCATTTAAGAATAAGATGCTTATAATATCTGTAGTAATAGGATTAGTTATTGTTGGATTTAATATATGGAACGAGATTATTCCTGCAAGAAAAACATTAGATAAACTGCTTGAGATGGGAAAATACAGCGGTATACAGCTTCCGGGACTATATATGAAGTGGATGGGAGTAAGACCGGGGTCTTATGTATTTCTTTATTACTTTATTATGCCGCTGCTGACAGCATTGCCATATTCTATAAGTATATTGATGGATGTGAAGAAGCATTATGTTAATAATATATTTACAAGAATTGATAAAAAGAAGTATTACAAAGCGAAGCTTTTTGCCCAGTTTATAGTAGGTGGTTTTGTGGCAAGCTTTCCGCTTGTTATATCATTTGTTGTGACAGCTATGATTTTGCCAGCTTTTAAGCCAGAATCGGTCAGCTCACAGTTTAATTTCTCAAAACTGTCAGTTTTTGGAGATTTATTTTTTAAAGCACCGTTTGCAATGGCTGTTATAGTATTTTTATTTGCATTTGTGGGATTTGGACTTATTAACTGTATTGCATACATATTTGCAGACCTTGTAAATAACAGGTTTATGGTCGCACTTACACCATTCATGATGTATTTCTTTTATTATATTGTTTGTTCATCTATTGGAAGAGATGGCCCTATGGAATATCTGACAGCATCCAAACTGCGTTATTCTGAACTGAAATTTATGATAATTGATATGGTGATGTTAATAGTGCTGATAACAGTATCGTATTTTGTACGAAGCAGAAGAAAGGATGCAATCTGATATGAAGAAGAAAATATTAATAATAGCGTTAGTATGTATATTGGCGGGAGTGGCAGCGTTCTATATAGTTAAAGTCAATAAGATGTATCCACAGGGAAGTGTAACTGAATATGAGCTTAATGAATCGGTTGAATTGAATGGATATTCGGCATCTGTCAGCAGTTATAAGGTTATGTCAATTGAAGATTTTTTGAATGAGTATGGAATTGATAAAAGAAAAGACATAAGTGATGAGCAGGATGATTTATATGTGATGGTTGCTGAATGTACTTTAGATATAACGGGAGAGATGAAAGGATTTCCTTATGCAGATATCAGACTGGCATCGGGAGCTTTTTCACAGGGAATATCTAATGATTATATAAGAGAAATTAACAAAGATGTCAATTTTTCTAAGTTTGAGCAGGGGACGAGCATTACTGTAGATATACCTTTCCTTATCCACAGCATATCATTTCCTCACAGCATAAATGCTGATAAGCTGAACAAAGAAGAATGGCAGTTGTATTTCTCAGTAACTCCGGGTAAGTATGTGAGAATGGGTAAATAATATGTGGAATGAATTGAGAAGAAGATATGTTAATACAGAAATGCTGTTCTGGCTTGCAGGAGCAGTTATTTCCCAGGAAGTTCTGCTTACAATTTTCTTAAGGTCTTTACAAAGAAATGCGTCGGGAACACCGTGTGTATTAGATGTATTGACCTGTATGTCACAGAATTATGTGTTTCCACTGATGATGATTATAGCAGCTGTCTGCAATCAGAGAATGATGAAATGCGACAGAGATCCAATGATAATTCTGAAATACAGTTCGAGGGCAGGAATATATCTGTGGCAGAGTATCTGTACGATAGTGTATTCGGCAGTGCTGTCGTTAATATATGAACTGGCTGCAATTGCATATGCAGCAACTAAGTTTGATGTGTTTTTTAACTGGAACAGTTATTCAAGTTATAAATTAATGAATATGGATGTATTGCCGGCAGGTCAGGTGACAAGCATACAGGTAATGTTTGCTTACTGGATATTAATGGCTTTGATGATTGCGATAACATGTTTTATAGGAATTATATTTGAAATAATATTTTCGTCAGATGTTATATCAGGTGTGGCTGTTATTATATTTGCAGGAGTAGATATATTTATACCGCTTACCTATCATAAAATGATTATATTCGGGGCTGCATGGTATAGTTACGGAGAGTGCGCCAGAAAGCTTGGCATAGCTGCTTTAATTATGGCTGTTCTGATTATTGCAGGTCTTATTCTTCAAAGAAAGCGTGAGTATTATGAATATAAAAAAGAAGATGAGTAACAAAAGTATAAGAGGCGTTATATGGCATGATATTGCAAGAGGTTTCTATGCTGACAGATTCAGATATTTAATTGCTGTTCTTATGCTTGCCGGAGTGCTGATAATATTAGGAAATCATGAATTCGGAATGATGGATACGATATTCTTTATTCAGGGCGGTTATGATCCTGTTCTTATTATTAAGGAGGGAAAGATTGTATTTCCTTTTGTGTGGATGCTGATTCAGTTTCTTGTGCCATTCATGATATACAGTTATTGCAATGATGATTGTGAAGGCGTAGGGATTGATTTTCTTATGAAATGCAGAAGCAGAAGATTGTGGTGGAACAGTAAATGTCTGTGGAACTGCCTGACTGTACTTTCTGTATATGCAATTCAGTATGCAACAGCATTTGTATATGGATTATGCAATGGAAACCTGAGTATGAAGATTAATTATGAGCTTTTTGAAAAGATTAGTAATAAATCTGTTCCGGATAATGCGGCAAACGTGTGGATTATAGTGTATATGCTTGTAATGCCGGTTGTTGTTTCTTTGGTAACAGCACTGGTTCAGATGACAATCTCCATGTTTACGAATCCGATGATTGGCATGCTCGCAGTTATGGCATGGAATGTTATGTCAGTATTTATAAACAATCCGCTGATGATAGGAAATAATTCTATGGTGGTAAGAAGCAGTGTGTATAATGCACAGAGAATACAGGTATGGCAGTCGGTCGCAGTATGCCTTGTCGTGTATATTGTTGTGTATGTGGCCGGAATGATTGGATTTAATAAAAAAGATATTCTTGTGAGGGAGGATTAAAAAATGTATATTAAAATAACAGATGTTAATAAGACAATAAAGAAAGCACCAATATTAAGGGATATCAATGTGGAATTCACAGGTGGAAAGGTATATGGATTAAGAGGAAAGAATGGTTCGGGAAAGACTATGCTTATGCGTGCAATATGCGGGCTTATTACTCCGGATTCAGGAATAATTGATATTGATGGAAAGATACTTGGAAAAGATATATCTTTTCCGGAAAGTATAGGCGTGTTAATTGAGAATCCTGCATTTATAGGTAATTATACAGGACTTAAGAATCTTAAGGTGCTGGCATCTATTCAGAACAGAATTGGTGATGAACAGATAAGAAAGGCACTTGAAGATATCGGACTTGACCCTGATGATAAGAGAACTTACAGAAAGTATTCTCTGGGAATGAAGCAGAAGTTAGGAATTGCGGCAGCAGTTATGGAAAATCCTGATATTATTATTCTTGACGAGCCGATTAATGCACTTGATGATGTCAGTGTTGAGAAGGTTCATGATATATTAGAAGAACAGAAGAAAAGAGGAGCGGTAATAATTATTGCATGTCATGACAAGGAAGAACTTGACCAGTTATCTGATGAGATAATAGAGATATCAGATGGCAGAATTATCAATAAAACCTGTTAACAGTATCATTACATAGTACCGGAGTAATGTTACAAAATTGTAATGTTCCGTAATATTGAACAAACGACACCGGATTAGTTAAGTGGTAAAACATAATTAATCTATATGAAAGGAATTAATTATTATGGAAACAATACTTAAGATTGATAACATTGAAAAGTATTATGGAAACAAATCAAGTCTTACCAAAGCGATTGACAATATTTCGTTTGAGGTTGGAAAGGGAGAATTCGTTTCTATAATGGGAGCGAGCGGTTCAGGAAAGACTACGCTTCTTAACTGTATATCAACACTTGATAAGGTGACTACAGGTAAGATATATGTCGGAGACAACGAAATTACACAGTTAAAGGGCAATAAGCTTAACAAGTTCAGAAGAGAAGAGTTAGGCTTTATCTTTCAGGACTTTAATCTTCTTGATACTTTAACAGCATTTGAAAATATTGCACTGGCGCTTTCTATACAGAATGTTCCGGCTAGGGAGATTGAATTAAGAGTAAGACAGACTGCAAGAGAGCTTGGCATTGAAGATGTATTAAACAAATATCCTTATCAGATGTCAGGCGGACAGAAGCAGAGAGTGGCAAGTGCAAGAGCCATTATTACTAATCCAAAGCTTATTCTTGCTGATGAGCCTACAGGAGCACTTGATTCAAGGTCATCAAGGATGTTACTTGAGAGCTTTAATTTTCTTAATACTGAGCTTTTGGCAACAATTCTTATGGTAACACATGACGCATTTACAGCAAGCTACGCAGGCAGAGTGATATTTATCAAGGACGGTAAAATCTTTAATGAGATACGCAGAGGCGAATCTACAAGAAAAGAATTTTTTGATAAAATCATTGATGTTGTGACATTGTTAGGAGGCGACCTTAATAATGCTCTTTAAGATATCTTTAAAGAACATCAGGAAGAGTTTAAAGGATTATACCGTCTATTTCTTCACTCTTATTCTTGGTGTTGCAATATTTTATGTGTTTAATGCAATTGACAGTCAGAGCGTTATGCTTGATGTAAGAGAAAATATGATGGATATTATCAAGCTGATGAATGACATGCTTTCAGGCGTGAGCGTATTCGTATCGTGCATACTTGGATTTCTGATTATATATGCAAGCCGTTTTCTTATTAAAAGACGTAATAAGGAGTTTGGCATATATCTTACACTTGGAATGAGCAAGAGAAAGATTTCAGCGATTCTTTTCTTTGAAACACTGATTATCGGCATTGTTTCACTTGTGGCAGGACTTGTTATTGGTACAATCCTTTCACAGTTTATGAGCGTGATTGTTGCTAATATGTTTGATGCTGATATGACTAAGTTTAAATTCATATTCTCAATGAAGGCATGCGTCAAGACTTTAATATATTTTGCAATTATGTATGTGTTAGTTATGATATTTAACACATTCAGTATCAGCAGATGTAAGCTTATTGATCTTCTCAATGCAGGTAAGAAAACTGAGAAGGTTACCATGAAGAACCCGGTTGTCTGCACAATAGTATTCGTCATAGGTGTTGGTATTCTTTCTTATGCATACTGGATGGTTACAAGGGGCGTTAGAACTTTAAATACTTTTGATAAAATAGGTATTCCTATTGCACTTGGCTGTGTTGCTACATTTTTAATATTCTGGTCAGTCTCAGGTTTTATGATAAAGATATTTACCAGTATTAAGAGTGTGTATTATAAAGGTGTTAACAGCTTTGTGTTAAGGCAGTTCTGCAGCAAGATTAACACTACTGTATTCTCGACAACTGTTATATGTATCATGCTTTTTATTACAATAAGCGTGCTTTCTGCAGCACTTTCAATGAAGGATTCGCTTTCAAAGGATCTGGACAGTATGTGTCCTGTTGATGTACAGCTTGCAAAATATTCATATGATGCGATGAGCGAGGCATATGCCACATCACAGGATATGAATGAAAAAGACAGGAAAATGCTGGAAGATTCCAAATTAAGTATAATAGAAACACTTAATAACAGTGGATTTGATGCGCAGAAGTATTTTAAGGATGTTGCAGAATATAATGTATACAACACCGGATTGACAGTTAAAGATACATTAGGGGATATTAATACAGATGATTATCAGTTTATGGCAGATACTATTATGCCGGTAATGACTATTGGCGATTATAATTCTGTTGCAAGACTGTACGGTAATATTACGTATGAACTTAATGACGATGAATATATTATAGTGGCAGATTATAAGAACATGGTTATGATTAGGAATCAGGCATTAAAGAAAGGAATTATATTATCTGTCAATGGAAAAGAGTATAAACCAAGATATAGTGAATGCATGGATGGTTTTGTACAGATTGGCGTTCAGAATATGAATGACGGGATTCTTGTTGTGCCTGATAACGCGGTAAAACCACAGCAGGTACGCAATATGGGGCTTAGTGCTGACTATAGGGCAGACACTAAGGAAGAAAGATATTCTATTGAAACACAATTAGACAATTTAATGAAAAATATATCATTTCAAACGAGTTTCATTAGCTGGAATTCCAGAATTGACCTGGCTGAAAGCAGTGTCGGGCTTGGAGCATTAGTTACATTTATTGCCTTATATTTAGGGATTATATTCCTTATAAGCAGTGCGGCAATTCTTGCTTTGAGAGAATTGTCAGACAGTGCAGACAATAAGGAACGATATGGAATGTTAAGGAAGCTTGGAGTTGATGAGAGAATGATTGATATGGCGCTTTTTAAGCAGATTGGAATATTTTTTGCGTTTCCGCTGATTCTCGCACTTATTCATTCTGTGTTTGGAATTAAGTTTATTAACATAATTCTTGCAACTATGGGAATGAGTTCAATGGCAGCATCTATAGGGCTTACACTGGCATTCGTCGCAGTTATTTATGGAGGATATTTCCTTATAACTTATCTGTGCAGCAGAAGCATTATAAGACCTGTAAGATAAGTTTTTCATTATTTCATTGTTTTTTTAATATGTTTCTGTTATAATCTTCACATAGAAGTTGTTCGTGAACAACATGGAGGAATTTAATATGGAAACTAATATTTTGATAGAGAGTGGAACTAATGAGTTAGAGGTTCTTGAATTCACAATAGGGAATAATCATTATGGTATTAATGTTGCCAAGATTAAAGAGATTGTGCCATATAGTCCGGTTACACCGGTTCCGAATGCACATCCTAGTGTAGAAGGAATATTCATGCCAAGAGATTTAATGATAACAGTTGTAGACCTTGCTAAGGTTATTAAAAGTGCTCCTTCAGGAGATATTTCGAAGGATATGTTTATTATAACTAATTTCAACAAATTGAATGTCGCTTTTCATGTACATACAGTTGTTGGAATCCACAGAGTATCATGGGCTGATATTATTACTCCAGATACAACAATAAGTACTGCTGACAATGGAATTGCCACAGGAATTGTTAAGATTAACGGTCAGCTTATTATTATTCTTGACTTTGAGCGTATTGTATCAGATATAAGTCCGGAGACAGGTCTTAAGACTTCTGATATTCTCAAGCTTGAAGGCAGACCAAGAAGTGAAGCACATATTGTCATAGCAGAGGATTCACCTCTTCTTATTAAGCTGATATCTGATTCACTTGTTAAATCAGGTTATGATAATCTTACATTATGTCATAATGGTCAGGAAGCATGGGATTTTATATCAGATGCCAAGGCAGGAAAAGTACCGCTTGATATAGACTGTGTTATCACTGATCTGGAGATGCCGCTTATGGATGGCCACAGACTTACAAAGCTTATTAAGTCTGATGACAAGTTAAAGAATATACCGGTTGTTATATTCTCATCACTTATTAATGAACAGATGAGAGCAAAGGGAGAATCACTTGGTGCAGATGTCCAGTTGTCAAAGCCGGAAATCGGACTGCTTGTATCAGAAATAGATAAATTACTCAGATAATTTTCTTCATTTTACACTTCCTCTTATGGGACGCCGCCTGACATGGGCGGTGTCCTTTTTTGCGCGAGCAGCGATGAGAGAAGATATGGAAAGTTCACAGTTGTGCTTGCACAAACTGTGAACTTTATATAGATTCTCGAGGAGCGCCGCGACAATGCCAGAACATAGTTCTGGCATATCGCTGCTCGCGCAAAATACAGCAGCGATGAGAGAAGATATGGAAAGTTCACAGTTGTGCTTGCACAAAATGTGAACTTTATATAGATTCTCGAGGAGCGCCGCGACAATGCCAGAACGCAGTTCTGGCATATGGCTGCTCGTGCAAAATACAGCAGCGATGAGAGAAGATATGGAAAGTTCACAGTTGTGCTTGCACAAAATGTGAACTTTATATAGATTCTCGAGGAGCGCCGCGACAATGCCAGAACGCAGTTCTGGCATATGGCTGCTCGTGCAAAACAGGTAACGATGACAACATCCCAAAAAGATGTTATAATCACATAGTTATTGAATGGAGGTACTTATGATTTACAATGATTTAATGGATGATATAAAGAGTGCAGATTATGTCCTTTTCGGACTTGGAAAAGAAATATATGCTTCAGAAGATAAGGAAGTTTATGATAATCTTAAGAAAATATTTGAATCAATGGAACATGTGAATTATTTTATTGTGTCAACTGATAAGGCTGGTGCAATCAGAGATGCAGGCTTTAATGAGAGAAGAATTGTCTGTCCGGTTAATGAAAACAATGCAGAGGAAGAGGAGAAGCAGTGGGATTTCTACAATAAATGGCTGTCATCTTCTCTTGCAAAGAAGCTGGTTATTGTGGAAATTGGAGAGGATTTTTCCAACCCTAATGTTATAAGATGGCCGTTTGAAAGAATTGTCATGATTAACCAGAAATCTAAGTTGTACAGGGTACACAGCACATTCTACCAGATTCCAAAGGAAATCGGGGACAGGGCATGTGCTTTTGAGATGAATGGGGCACAGTTTATAAAAGAACTTGTAAAATATTGTTAATAATGAATGTTTATGTTAATATTTTAGTATATTTTGATTTCAGGAGGTGAGAATTTTGTCTGATAAGGAAGAAGATTATCTGGATAAATTGCTTGATTCAATTAATGAAAAGGAGCAGGCAGATTCTCAGCAGGAAGAACCGAAAAGTGAATGGCAGCAGGAGATTGAGGACAAAGATCCGGAAGAGATAGCCCGTGAAGTAAGGGAAAAGATAGAAGCAGAGAATGCTGATAATGAGGAACAGGAAGCACAGAAAGATGCTAAAGCAGAAGAAGAGGTTAATAAGATGCTTGAAGATACACCTGTCGAGGAAGCAGCAGGCGCAACAATAACTCCTGCGGATGATGATTCGGAACTGTCTGATAATGACATGGAAAGACTTATGAATATGAATCTTGATGATTTGATAGATGATGTCAAAGCTGATACTGACAGCATTTCAATAGATGATTTATTGAATCAGGGAGATGAGCTTAAGCGTGCGGAAGCACAGGCGCAGGCTCAGGCATTAGAAGAGGAACTTGCTGAGAAAGAAAAAAATGATTCACAGGTAAATGAGACAGAAGCCGGCAATGAAGGAGCAGTTTCTGATATAGAAAACAGACAGGATGCAGACAATAAAGAAGCAGATAACAAAGAGCCTGAAAAGAAAGAAAGCGTTCAGGTAGATGAAAGCAAGATAAAACCTGAAAAGCCGAAGAAGGACAGCTTTTTTAAGAAGATAAAGAAAGTATTTTTCGACAGTCTTGAAGATGAGAGTCCTAAGGAAGAGGCTGCAGATAATGGTAATGGCGAAAATACTTCATCAGAGGATAAGTCTGCAGACAAGCCGGAAGCTGATAATGGAGAACCTAAGGATGAGAATGAACAGATAATAGAAGATGTATTCGGCAATAAGGATACTCTTGATGATTCAGAAGCACCTAAGAAAGGCTTCTTTGCAAGATTTAAGTACAGACTTGCCCAGATGAAGGCAAAAAGAATAGAAGAAGAAAAGGCTGAAGAAGAGGCTGAAAGACTCGATAATGAAGAAAAACAGAAGAATAAAGAGTTAAAAAAGGCAGCCGCTACAGAGAAGAAAGAAAAGAAAAAGCAGGCGGCAGAGCAGAAGAAGGCGGCAAAGCCTAAAAAAGTAAAGCAGTCTAAGCCTAAGAAAGAGAAGAAACCTAAAGAACCTCCAAAACCTGGAGATATTCTTAAAATCAAGCCGCTTTCACTGGTTATGCTTGTTCTTTTTGTTGCCGGAGTTGTAGTACTTATCAGTGTTTTGAATTCAGCATTATATTATAATACTAATTCTTCACAGGCAAAGACATACTATAATAATGGTGAGTATGATAAAGCATATTCCAAGCTTAATGGAATGAAGCTTAACTCCAATGATAAGACTCTGTATGAACAGGCATCTACCATAATGTATGTCAAGAGACAGTATGATTCTTATGAGAATTATATGAGTCTTAATATGAAAACAGAGGCGTTGGATGCACTTATTAAGGGAATAGACAGATATAATACATTCCGTTCTACAGCACAGGAACTTGGAATTGATGATAAGTTTAAAGCAGAGTATCAGAACATAATTGATGCTTTACAGAACACATTTAAGATATCTGAAGCACAGGGAATATCACTGGCAGATATGTCTAACAGTGATTTCACGAATTATTACTTAAAAATAAAGGAATATGGAAAGGCAGTACAATGATAGCAATTATCGATTATGATGCAGGCAATCTTAAGAGTGTGGAAAAGGCACTGGTATCATTAGGAGAGGAAGTTTTAGTATCAAGAGATTCAAGTGAAATCTTACAGGCTGACAAGGTTATTCTTCCGGGAGTTGGTTCATTTGGAGATGCAATGAACAATCTTGATAAGTTCGGACTTGTTGATACTATTAAGAAGGTAACACGTAATGGAACTCCATTTCTTGGAATATGCTTGGGATTACAGCTTCTGTTTAAAGAAAGTGATGAGACTCCGGGAGCAGAAGGACTTGATATTCTTCCGGGAAAGATATTGAAAATTCCTGCTAAGGAGGGCTTTAAGATTCCACATATGGGATGGAATTCTCTTGATGTAAAGCCGGGGGCAAAGCTTTTTAAGGGACTTGAAGGTAATCCTTATGTGTATTTTGTACATTCTTATTATCTTAAGGCAGCAGATGAAAATATTGTTGCTGCATCTACAGAATATACTACTCATATTCATGCTTCGGTTGAGAGCGGCAATGTGTTTGCGTGTCAGTTCCATCCGGAAAAGAGCAGCGAAGTAGGACTTAAGATATTAAAGAACTTTGCGTCATTATAATTGCTAAAAGGAGTTGCTGATGTTTACTAAAAGAATTATACCATGCCTTGACTGCAAGGATGGAAGAGTTGTCAAAGGAACTAATTTTGTTGATTTAAGAGATGCAGGAGATCCTGTTGAGGTTGCATCAATGTATGACAAATCAGGTGCAGATGAGCTTGTATTTCTTGATATTACAGCTTCAAGTGATGGAAGAAATACAACTGTTGACCTTGTAAGAAGAGTGGCTGAGAAAGTTTTCATTCCGTTTACAGTAGGCGGTGGAATAAGAAGTGTTGATGATTTCAAGGTGCTTTTAAGAGAGGGCGCTGACAAGATATCAATTAATACGGCAGCTATTATGAATCCACAGCTTATATCTGATGCGGCTGACAAGTTTGGCAGCCAGTGCGTTGTTGTTGCAATTGATGCCAAGAGGAATAGCGACGGTCATTGGAGCATATATAAGAATGGCGGAAGAGTTGATATGCACATGGATGCTGTTGAATGGGCAATGAAGGCAGAGAAACTTGGAGCAGGAGAGATTCTTCTTACAAGTATGGACTGCGATGGAACTAAAGCCGGATATGATATTGAACTTACTAATACAATTGCGTCAAATGTCTCAATACCTGTAATTGCTTCAGGCGGTGCGGGAAGTAAAGAACATTTTCTTGATGCATTTACTAAGGGAAAGGCTGATGCGGCACTTGCAGCTTCACTTTTTCATTATAAAGAACTTGATATTATGGAGCTTAAGAAATACCTTGCTGATGAGGGAATTCCTATGCGTTTGATGTAAGATTGAGTTTTCATACAGGAAAGGACAATAAATACTATGTCAATGATAGATAATGACTGGCTTCCTGCTATTAAAGGTGAATATTCAAAGCCTTATTACAGGGAACTGTTTACATTTGTTAAGGATGAATACAGCAAATATGTTGTATATCCTCCGGCAGATGATATATTTAATGCGTTTCATTTTACACCGCTTAGTAAGGTTAAGGTACTGATACTTGGTCAGGATCCTTATCATAATGTACATCAGGCACATGGACTGTCTTTTTCAGTACTTCCGGGAGAGGAAGCACCGCCTTCACTTAAGAATATATATAAAGAACTGCATGATGACTGTGGATGTTATATTCCTAATAACGGATATCTTAAGAAATGGGCCGACCAGGGAGTGCTTCTGCTTAACACAGTGCTTACTGTAAGAGCACATCAGGCTAATTCACATCAGGGACACGGCTGGGAGCAGTTTACGGATGCAGTTATTAATGCTGTCAATATGCAGGACAGACCTATTGTGTATATGCTGTGGGGCTCGCCTGCACAGAGGAAAGCATCAATGCTTAATAATCCGAAACATCTTATTCTTAAAGCACCGCATCCGAGTCCGTTATCTGCGTACAGAGGCTTTTTTGGCTGTAGACATTTCAGCCAGTGCAATGAATTTTTAAAGGCTAATGGGGTAGAACCGATTGACTGGCAGATTGAGAATATATAATATACTTGATTTTTTTACAAATATTATGTATTATCAATTCTGTTTATTATTAAATTAAATAGGAGATAGTATGTTAAAAAAGTATTTGTATATTTTTCTTATTTCTATGGTTCCACTTATTGAGCTTAGAGGTGCAATTCCTGTATCACAGGGATTCCAGTTACCATTGTTACAGTCATATATTGTGTGCGTAATAGGTAATATGCTTCCTGTACCGGTTATTTACCTTTTTGCAAGAAAGGTTCTTGAGTGGGGAAAGGATAAAAAATATATTGGAAAGTTCTTTACTTTCTGTATTGAAAAAGGACACAAGGGTGGAGAGAAGCTTAAGGAGAAGGCTGGAAGAGGTCTTTTTGTAGCATTATTACTTTTTGTTGGAATTCCGCTTCCGGGAACAGGTGCATGGACGGGAACACTTGCAGCAAGTTTTCTTGATATGGGATTTAAGAAGAGTGTAATAGCAGTTTTGTTAGGAGTTTTACTTGCAGGAGTGATTATGGGAATCGCAAGTGCGGGAGTATTTACAGCAATCTTTAGTTTTGCATAAGATTATTGATTGGCTGGGAATCCAGTATTTAAGCGCTTTTTTGAAGGCTTTGAAATATTTTTTGAAAATTTTTGGAAAAATTTCAAAAAAGTGCTTGACGGATTCTGATAATTGAGTTAAGATATCATTGTTGCTGCGGTACACAACTGCAAGACAACACAGGTTATGGCTTGTTGGTCAAGAGGCTAAGACGCCGCCCTCTCACGGCGGAATCAGGGGTTCGATTCCCCTACAAGCTACTATATATGATACAGAAAGAGTGGGCAGAGATGTCCACTCTTTCGTTCATATATAAGAAAACTGAATATTTTTAGAAAGGGTGAGTACTGCATGGGAAAAAGAGAAAGCTATGAAGCTAAGACAGCACAGCTTATACAGCCGGTTGTTGAAGCTAACGGCGTGGAACTTTTTGATGTTGACTACGTGAAGGAAGGCAGTGACTGGTATCTGCGTGTCTACATTGACAAAGAAGGCGGAGTTACTATTGATGACTGTCAGAATGTGAGCAGGGCTTTCAATGAGATACTGGACAGGGAGAATTACATTGATGACCAGTATATTTTTGAGGTGAGTTCTCCGGGTCTTACAAGACCTCTTAAGAAAGAGAAGGATTATGAAAAGAGTATCGGCAGAATGATTGAGATTAAATTATTCAGTCCTGTTGATAAATCTAAGGAATATTCCGGGGTTCTTAAGGAATATGATAAAGATACGGTAACAATCAGTATTGATGATGTAACTAAAACATTTGACAGAAGTAATCTGGCTATGATCAGATGGGCATTTGTAGATGAAGTATAATATATTTTTGGAGGAAATTAAAAGCAATGAATAAGGAATTAATTATGGCACTTGATGCTCTTGAGAAGGAGAATGGAATCGATAAAGAGATTATGTTTGCAGCTATCGAGAAATCTCTTATGGATGAGTACAAGGCTGAATTTGATAAGGCTGACAACGGACGCGTTGAGTTAGACAGAAGAACAGGTGATTTCCACATTTATTCTGACAGAACTGTTGTTGAGGAAGTTATTGTTCCTGAGAACAGAGAGAATAAGAAAGAAAAATATGTTTCAGGTACAGATATATCATTAGAGGATGCAAGAAAGATTAAGCCTGACTGCCAGCTTGGTGATGTTATCACAGTTGAAGTTAAGTCTGAGGAGTTCTCAAGAAAGGCAGCCAAGAATGCAAAGAATACTATTGTACAGACTATAAGAGAGCAGGAAAAGAATGCACTTTACAATGAGTACCACTCTAAGGAGAAGGAGCTTATTACAGGTATTGTACAGAGAGTTGCTGATAACGGTGACCTTACAATCGATCTTGGAAGACTCCAGACAGTACTTAAGGCTGATGATAAGTTTAAGGACAGAGAGTTCAAGCCGGGCGACAGAATCAAGTTATATGTTGTTGATGTAATTAACAGAGAAAAGGGTGGTCCTGTTGTAAGAGTTTCAAGAAAGTCACAGGAGCTTGTTAAGAAGCTTTTTGAAGAAGAAGTTACAGAGATTAAAGATGGTGTTGTTGAAATCATGGGCATTGCAAGAGAAGCCGGATCAAGAACAAAGATGGCAGTTAGAGCTAATGTTGCAAATGTTGATCCAGTAGGTGCATGTGTTGGTATTAACGGCGCAAGAGTTAAGGCTATTGTTAATGAACTTGGCAATGAGCAGATTGATATCATTGAGTGGGACAGTAATTCAGCACAGCTTATTGTTAATGCATTAAGCCCTGCAAAGGTTGTTTCAGCAGTAGCTGATGATGAAGAGAAGAAGGCTAAGATTGTTGTTTCTGAACAGCAGCTTTCATTAGCAATCGGTAAGCAGGGACAGAATGTAAGACTTGCTGCAAAGCTTACAGGATATGGAATTGATATTAAGAGTGAGGCTGAACCTGAAGAACATACAGAAGAAGAGAATTTAGACGAAGAGTATGTTGAACCATCTGAAATAAGCCTTGATGAAGAATAATTATTAGGAGTGATGCATAGTGGCTACAGTAAAGAAGATTCCACAAAGACAGTGTATTGGCTGCGGTCAGATGAAGGATAAGAAAGATTTAATCCGTATTCTGAAGACACAGGACGAATCAATCGTTATAGATACTACAGGCAGGAAGAATGGCAGAGGGGCTTATATATGCGCCAGTGAGGAATGCCTTGCAAAAGCCTTTAAGAATAAGGGGCTTGAAAGGTCGTTTAAGATGGCAGTAGATCCGGGTATCTATGATGAGTTAGCAAAGGAGCTGAATAATGTTGGGAAATAAACAGAAAATCCTTAATATGATTGGACTGGCGCAGAAAGCCGGAAAGGTTGCAAGCGGAGAGTTTTCGACAGAGAAAGCTGTTAAGACTGGAAAGGCATTCACAGTTATTGTTGCAGATGATTCTTCAGATAACACTAAGAAAATGTTTACGAATATGTGTACTTATTACAAGGTTCCAATACATTTTTTCAGTGACAAGGTAAGCATTGGCCACGCGATAGGAAAAGAGTTCCGCGCATCATTAGCAGTCCTTGATGAAGGATTCGCAAAAACCATAGAAAAATATTTTGAACAGGGTTTAGAATAACAGCAGTGCTGTTATTTGGAAAAGAGGTTAAATGGCAAATATGAGAGTACATGAATTGGCAAAAGAATTAAATATAACATCTAAGGATATTACTGATATGCTTAGCAACAGCGAGAAGACTTATAAGTCTGTAAGCGGACTTACAGATGCAGAAATTTCAAGTGTGAGAAAGAAGTTTGCTCCTGCACCTAAGGCAGAGAATAAGCCGGCAGCACAGCCAGCAAAGCAGTCACAGCCTGTAAAGAATGATAACAGGGATAACAGACAGCAGAATCAGGCTCCAAAGCAGCCACAGCAGGGAACACAGAATAAGTCTGGCAATGCTGATGATAAGAAGCATATCTCACAGGTATATTTCCCACAGAACAGTTCAAGGGATAAGAATCCTAGAAGAGATAACAATAATAACAGAGACGGACAGCGTGATAACAACGGTGGTTACAGAAATAATGACCGTGGTAATGGCGGCTATGGCAACCGTGATAATAATGGCGGTTACAGAAACAATGACCGTAACAATGGTGGATATAGAAATAATGACCGTAATAATGGCAGCCGTGATAACAATGGCGGTTACAGAAATAACGACCGTAACAACAACGGTGGCTACAGAAACAATGACCGAGGTAATGGCGGCCGTGATAACAACGGCGGTTACAGAAATAACGACCGAAACAATAATGGCGGTTACAGAAATAATGACCGTAACAACAATGGTGGTTATGGTAATCGTGATAATAATGGCGGTTATAGAAACAATGACCGAAACAATAACGGCGGTTTCAGAAATGACAGAAACGGACAGTCTGGAAATGGTGGCTTCAGAAAGGATAATGACCAGAACCGTGGAGGATTTAACGGAGGTCAGAGAAGAAATAATGATAGAAGAGATTCTGCACCTAAGGAAGAGTTTGATTTTTCAGCTAAGCCAGATTCAAGAAGACATGATTCAAGAATAGACAGCAAGAAGAATGACAGAAAGAGAGATAATGAGGCTAAGGAAAATCTTAAGTTTGCTAACAGCAGATTTGATAAGAAGCCTATGACAAAGCCTGAGAAGAAGGAAAAGGAAGAAGAGACAATCAAGCAGCTTGTTCTTCCAGATACTCTTACTATCAAGGAACTTGCAGATAAGATGAAGGTAGCTCCTGCAGCACTTGTTAAGAAGCTGTTCTTACAGGGTAAGGTTGTTACTATTAACGAAGAGATAGATTACGATGCAGCAGAAGAGATTGCTCTCGAGTTCAACTGCATATGTGAGCATGAAGAGAAGGTTGATGTTATTGCAGAACTTCTTAAGGAAGATGAAGAACCAGAGGATAAGCTTGTTCCAAGACCACCAGTTGTCTGCGTTATGGGACACGTTGATCATGGTAAGACTTCATTACTTGATGCAATCAGAGAAACTCATGTGACAGCTAAGGAGTCAGGCGGAATCACACAGAAGATAGGTGCTTACCAGGTAAATGTAAATGGTAATCTTATTACATTCCTTGATACTCCGGGTCATGAAGCATTTACAGCTATGAGAATGCGTGGTGCTCAGGCTACAGATATTGCTATTCTTGTTGTAGCTGCAGATGATGGTGTAATGCCACAGACAATTGAGGCTATTAACCATGCAAAGGCAGCAGGTGTTGAGATTATTGTTGCTGTCAATAAGATTGATAAGCCTAATGCTAATATCGAGAAGGTTAAGCAGGAGCTTACTGAGTATGGTCTTATTGCAGAAGACTGGGGCGGTTCTACTACATTTGTTCCAGTATCAGCACATACTAAGCAGGGTATTGATGAGCTTCTTGATATGATTCTTCTTACAGCAGAGGTTAATGAACTTAAGGCTAACCCTGACAGAAAGGCAAGAGGTATTGTTATTGAGGCTGAGCTTGATAAGGGACGTGGTCCTGTAGCATCTATCCTTGTACAGAAGGGTACTCTTCATGTAGGAGATGCTGTATCAGCAGGTTCTTGCTATGGTAAGATAAGAGCCATGATTGATGATAAGGGTAACAGAGTAAAGGTTGCCGGACCATCTACTCCGGTTGAGATTCTTGGTCTTAATGATGTTCCTAATGCAGGTGAAATCATTATGGCTGCTGATTCAGAGAAGGAAGCAAGAAGTATAGCAGAGACATTTATCAGCGAGGGAAGAAAGAAGCTTCTTGATGATACTAAGCATAAGGTATCTCTTGATGCACTCTTTGAACAGATCCAGGCTGGTAATATGAAGGAACTTAATATTATCATCAAGGCTGATGTACAGGGTTCTGTTGAGGCTGTTAAGTCAAGTCTTGTAAGACTTTCTAATGAAGAGGTTGTTGTTAAGGTAATTCATGGTGGTGTTGGTAATGTTAATGAATCCGATGTAGTACTTGCATCAGCTTCTAATGCTATCATCATTGCATTTAACGTTAAGCCTGATAATCAGGCAAGAATTGTTGCAGAGAGAGAAAAGGTAGATTTAAGACTTTACAGCGTTATCTACAATGCTATTGAAGATGTTGAGGCAGCCCTTAAGGGTATGCTTGAGCCTATCTATGAAGAAAAGATTATCGGTCATGCAAGAATCATGCAGATATTCAAGGCTTCAGGAGTTGGTAATATTGCCGGCTGTATCGTTGAAGAGGGAAGAATTACAAGAGATTCTGTTGTCCGTATAACAAGAGGAAGTGAGAAGGTTTATGAAGGACCTATCGCATCTCTTAAGCACTTCAAGGATGAGGTTAAGGAAATCAAGGCAGGTACTGAGTGTGGTATGGTATTTGAAAAGTTCAATGATATCCAGCCAGAGGATATGATTGAAGCACATATCATGGTTGAAGTGCCAAGATAGGATTTAGTTTTTATTTGGAGAATATATGCGTAAAAATAGTGTAAAGAATACCCGTATTAACGGCGAGGTATTGAAAGAATTAAGTAATATAATCAGAAGTGAGATTAAAGACCCTAGAATCAACCCTATGACTTCGGTTGTAGCGGTTGAGGTCGCTCCTGACCTTAAGACATGTAAGGCATATATAAGTGTTCTTGGTGATGAAAAGTCACAGAAGGATACGATTACAGGTCTTAAGAGTGCAGAAGGATATATAAGAAGACAGCTTGCAAGAACTGTCAATTTAAGAAATACTCCTGAAATAAGATTCATTCTTGATCAGTCAATTGAGTATGGTATTAATATGTCTAAGCTTATTGATGAAGTTACAGAACATGATAATAAGATGCACGTTGAGGTTGAAGACGAGACAGAATAAAGAGGTTAGTCATGAATATTATTGAAGAAATCGGACATGCAAAGGTTATAGGTATCACAGGACATATCCGTCCTGATGGTGACTGTGTTGGTTCAACATTAGGTTTATATAATTATATCAGGAAGAATCTTCCTGAGTGCGAGGTTACTGTTTATCTTGAAAAGCCGTCAGATGAATTTAATTATCTATCTGGTATTAATGATATTAAGCATGAGGCCGAGGATAAGCGTTTTGATTTATTCGTAGTACTTGACTGCAGTTCAATGGATAGAATTGAACCATTTATGAGCTGCTTTGAAAATGCTGATAAGACTATCTGCATAGATCATCATATAAGCAATAATTCATTTGCTGATGTTAATTATGTAGAGCCACAGTCAAGTTCGGCATGTGAAGTTCTCTATACAACATTTGACGAGGATAAGGTCGATAAAAATGTTGCAGAGTGCATATATACAGGAATAATCCATGATACAGGTGTGTTTAAGTACAGCTGTACATCAAGAAGGACAATGGATATAGCTGGAAAGATGATGGAGATGGGAATTGATTATTCTGACATTATCGATAACAGCTTTTATAAGAAGAGTTATATCCAGAACCAGATTCTTGGAAGAGCTTTGCTTGAAAGTGTGTTGTTTTATGATGGCAGATGTATATTTTCAAGTGTATCTATTGAAGAAATGAATTTCTATGGTGTCACTGGCAAAGAACTTGGTGGAATTATTGAGCAGTTACGCTTAACAGACGGAGTTGAAGTGGCTATATTCCTTTATGAAACAGATAAGGACGAATATAAAGTAAGTCTTCGTTCAAAGAAAATGATTGATGTTGCAAGAATCGCCACAGCATTTGGCGGTGGAGGACATGTGAGGGCAGCAGGATTCTCTGCTAAGGGCAATGTCCACAGTATCGTTAATAAGATTGGCGAAATGATTGAGCAGCAGTATAATGAGGATAATGCATGAATGGTGTTTTAAATGTATATAAGGAGCAGGGATTTACATCTCATGATGTAGTTGCAAAGCTTCGGGGAATACTTAAAACTAAAAAAATTGGTCACACAGGCACGCTTGACCCTGATGCGGTCGGGGTGCTTCCTGTGTGCATCGGTAAGGCTACAAAGCTGTGTGACCTTATAACTGACTGGGGAAAGACTTATGAGGCTGTAATGCTTCTTGGCACAACGACAGATACTCTTGATATATCAGGGAAAATTGTTGCCCAGTCAGAGGTTAATGTGAGTGAAGTGGATGTCCTTAAAGCATGTAATGAATTTATAGGTGAGTATGAACAGATACCGCCTATGTATTCAGCTTTAAAGCATAATGGACAGAAGCTTTATGAGCTTGCAAGAAAAGGTATTGAGATTGAAAGAAAACCAAGAACTGTCCATATTAATACATTAAGGGTGAATGATATCAATCTTTCAGATAAACAGAAAACAGTTACTATTACTGTTGACTGCTCAAAGGGAACTTATATCAGGTCATTATGTGATGATATAGGTAAGAAGCTTGGGTGTGGCGCATGTATGATGAAGCTTACAAGAACGCGTGTAGGTGAATTCATGCTTGATGATACACTTACACTTAACCAGATATCGGCTCTTGTGTTAAAGGGTGAAATAGAAGACAGGATAACTGGCATAGATAAGATATTCAGTGATTATCAGGAGATAACATTTGCAGAAGAATACAGCCGGTATCTTCACAATGGCAATAAGCTGTCAAGAGAACAGATACCTGCAGATGCTGCAATCAGTGATAATGAGAAATACAGAGTGTACGATTCTGATAAATGCTTTATCGGTGTATATGAATTTCGAGATGAAGTGCTTTATCCGGTTAAGATATTTTACGAAGACAACAAGTAAAGGGGCGTGATCATCTTTGGAATACATTCATGGAACAGATGATTTTCAATTAAATAAGAAAAGTGCAGTTACATTAGGAAAATTCGATGGAATTCATACAGGACATCAGAAGCTTATTGAGATTGTAAGGCAGAAAGCAGATGAGGAGAATCTGCTTGCAGTTCTGTTCACATTTGACAGTCTGCCGCTTTCAATATGTCCACAGAAGTATCAGCATTTTATATCTACAAGCAGTGAAAGACGCAGACTGTGTGAGAATTTTGGCATAGATGTTGAGATTGAATATCCGTTTACGGAAGAATTCATGAATATGGAGCCTGAAGATTTTATATGCAGGATTCTTATTGATAAACTGCATGCAAAGTATGTTGTTGTAGGTACTGATTACCGTTTTGGAAAAGACAGGGCAGGTGATGCAGCAATGCTTGTGGAAGCAGGAGAAGAACTTGGATTTACAACTATTATTGTTGAAAAGGAAAAATATCAGGATAAGGAAATCAGCAGTACATATATAAGAGAAGAATTAAAGGTTGGCCATATGGAAACGGTAAATGTTCTTCTTAACAGACCGTTTAATGTTACAGGTGTGGTTTCGATAGGAAACCAGCTTGGACGGAAGCTTGATTTCCCTACTATTAACATATATCCGACGGAGTATAAGCTCCTGCCACCTAATGGAGTATATGCTACCCAGACGACTATTGATGGTGAAAAATTCTACGGGGTTACTAACTTAGGAACTAAGCCTACAGTAAGTGATGCACCTGAGATAAGTGTTGAGACATTTCTTTTTGATTTTGACAAGGATGTGTATGGCAAGAAGGTTGATGTTGAATTCATACATTTTATTAGACCAGAGATGAAGTTTGAAGATGTAGAAGGATTGAAGAGACAGATTGCGGCAGATTCGGATTTTGCAAGAAATATGTTTCTTATTGGATAATTAATACTTGCAAAGGTTTAATGCCTGTGTTACAATAATCGAGTATGAGCCGTCACCCAGCTGTAGGACACTCCGACCTGAAGCTTAGTGGCAGGAGATTAATATTTAGGAGGATTTAGACATGATATCTAAGGAAAAGAAAGCAGAAATCATTGCTACTTATGGAAGAAAGCCAGGAGACACAGGTTCTCCAGAAGTTCAGGTAGCTATCTTAACAGAAAGAATCGCTGAGTTAACAGAACATCTTAAGGTTAACCAGAAGGATCACCACTCAAGAAGAGGTCTTCTTAAGATGGTTGGTAAGAGAAGAGCTTTACTTGCATATCTTAAGGATACAGATATTGAATCTTACAGAAATCTTATTGAGCGTTTAGGCTTAAGAAAGTAATTAATCAGGGCGGAGTGTATAACTCCGCCCTATTGCGTTGTTAATGGCAGAAGGGATACCCCGAGACCACTGAAATGTATATCATGGTGGTAGTCTATGGTGTGTTTTTCAGTTGTTTCGGACCTTCTGTTAAATATATATTTTTTATGGAAGGAGTTCATATGTTTAAACAGTATGAAATGGAACTCGCCGGAAGAACTTTAAGAGTTGATATCGGCAGAGTGTGTGCACAGGCTAACGGTGCTGCATTAATGCATTATGGTGATACTGTTGTTCTTTCAACAGCAACAGCATCTAAAGAACCAAGAGAAGGAATTGATTTCTTCCCATTAAGCGTTGAATATGAAGAGAAGATGTATGCCGCAGGAAAGATTCCTGGTGGATTTAACAAGAGAGAAGGTAAGGCATCTGAGAATGCTATCCTTACATCAAGAGTTATCGACAGACCTATGAGACCATTATTCCCTAAGGACTATCGTAATGATGTTACTCTTAATAACATGGTTATGTCAGTTGATGAGAATTGCAGACCAGAATTACTTGCTATGATTGGTTCTGCTATTGCTACATCTATTTCAGATATTCCATTTGACGGTCCATGTGCTACAACACAGATTGGTATGATTGATGGAGAATTCATCGTTAACCCATCTCAGGCACAGTGGCAGGATGGAGATCTTCAGCTTACAGTTGCTTCAACTAAGCAGAAGGTTATCATGATTGAAGCCGGAGCTAATGAGATTCCAGAAGACAAGATGATTGAGGCTATATATAAGGCTCATGATATCAACCAGACAATCATTGCATTTATTGATAAGATTGTTGCTGAGGTTGGCAAGGAAAAGCATTCTTATGTAAGCTGTGCTGTTCCTGCAGAGATGTTTGAGGCTATGAAGCAGGTTGTATCTCCAGAAGAGATGGAGGTTGCTGTATTCACAGATGACAAGCAGACAAGAGAGAAGAATATTGATGCTGTAACTGAGAAGATGAAGGAAGCATTTGCAGATAACGAGGAATGGCTTGCAGTTCTTGGTGAGGCTGTTTACCAGTACCAGAAGAAGACTGTACGTAAGATGATTTTAAAGGATCACAAGAGACCAGATGGAAGAGCTATTAACCAGATCAGACCACTTGCAGCTGAGGTTGATATTATTCCTAGAGTTCATGGTTCTGCAATGTTTACAAGAGGACAGACACAGATCTGTGATGTTGTTACTCTTGCACCTTTATCAGAGGCACAGAAGGTTGATGGTCTTGATGAGAATGTAACTACTAAGAGATACATACATCACTATAATTTCCCTTCATACTCTGTAGGTGAGACTAAGCCATCAAGAGGACCAGGACGTCGTGAAATCGGACATGGAGCATTAGCTGAGAAGGCACTTGTTCCTGTACTTCCATCAGAGGAAGAGTTTCCATATGCAATCCGTGCCGTTTCTGAGACATTTGAATCTAATGGTTCTACATCAATGGCTTCAACATGTGCATCTTGTATGTCTCTTATGGCAGCAGGTGTTCCTATTAAGAGAATGGTAGCCGGTATTTCATGTGGTCTTGTTACAGGCGAGACAGATGATGATTATATTGTACTTACTGATATCCAGGGACTTGAAGATTTCTTCGGAGATATGGATTTCAAGGTAACAGGTACAACAGAAGGTATTACAGCTATCCAGATGGATATTAAGATTCACGGTCTTACAAGACCAATCGTTGAAGAGGCTATAAGAAGAACAAGAGAAGCAAGACTTTTCATCATGGATACATGTATGAAGCCTGCTATTGCTGAGCCTAGAAAGACTGTTGGTGAGTATGCGCCTAAGATTATCCAGACATCTATTGACCCTGCTAAGATTGGCGAAGTAGTTGGACAGCGTGGTAAGACAATCAACGCAATCATTGATGAGTGCGGTGTCAAGATTGATATTACTGATGATGGATTCGTTTCTGTATGTGGTGTTGAGCAGGCAGGAATGGATAAGGCTATGAAGTATATCAAGACTATTGTAGAAGACTTCGAAGAAGGCAAGATATATGAAGGTAAGGTTGTAAGCATTAAGGAATTCGGTGCATTCGTAGAGTTTGCTCCTGGCAAGGAAGGAATGGTTCACATTTCTAAGATTTCTAATGAGAGAATCAACCATGTTGAAGATGTTCTTACACTTGGCGATCATGTAAAGTGCAAGTGTATGGGTAAGGATAAGATGGGAAGAATCAGCTTCTCAATCAAGGATGCAATTTAATTAATATGAGAGCATATTAATTAAATACGGGTTTGAACAGATTGTATCTGTTCAAACCCGGCAATATAGAAGCATGAGTTATATTTGGTTATAGAAAAGAGGATACGATTATGGTAGATCAGAATTGTGCATATTGTGTAGAGGGTGACCTCGTAGCTAAGTTTGGTATTAAGATATGTGAGCTTGAGACATCTAAGGTATATCTGTTCAAGGAGCAGAGTCATCCTGGAAGATGTATCGTAGCACATAAGAAGCATGTTGGTGATATGAACGAGTTAACTGCAGAAGAGAGAGCTGCTTACTTTGAGGATGTTGCAAGAGTAGCAAGAGCTATCATGGCTGCTTTCCACCCAGATAAGGTTAACTATGGTGCATATGGTGATACAGGTCATCACCTTCATTTCCATCTCTGCCCTAAGTATAAGGACGAGTTCGAATGGGGTGGAGTATTCCTTATGAACCCAGATAAGAAGTATCTTACAGATGCTGAATATGCAGAGATGATTGAGAAGATTAAAGCAAACATTAAGTAATTTGAAATGAGGTATTTTTATGTCAGGACATTCAAAATTTGCGAATATCGCGCATAAGAAGGCAGCCAATGATGCAGCTAAGGGTAAAATCTTTACAAGACTTGGTAAGGAGCTTATGATTGCTGTTAAAGAAGGCGGTCCGGATGTTAATAATAATAGTAAGTTAAGACAGGTTGTTGCTAAGTGTAAAGCAGCTAATATGCCTAATGATACAATTGACAGAGCTATTAAGAAGGCTGCAAGTAATGATATGTCTAACTACGAATCAGTTACATATGAAGGATATGGTCCTAACGGAACAGCTATTATCGTAGAGGCTCTTACTGATAACAGAAACAGAGCTGCTTCTAATATCCGTAGTGCTTTCACTAAGGGTGGCGGTAATGTTGGTACTCCAGGCTGTGTATCATTCATGTTCGACAACAAGGGACAGATGATTGTAGACAAGGAAGAATATACCGGAGATGCTGATGAGCTTATGATGTTAGCTCTTGATGCTGGTGCAGATGACTTCAATGAAGAAGAGGATTGTTATGAAATCCTTACTTCACCAGAGGAGTTTGATGCTGTTAACCAGGCATTAGCTGATGCCGGAGTAACATTTGCTTCAGCAGAGGTTACTATGATTCCACAGACAACTGTTGACCTTACATCTGAGGATGATATTAAGAAGATGAACAGAATCTTAGGACTTTTAGATGAAGATGATGATGTTCAGAATGTATATCATAACTGGAATGAACCAGAAGAAGATGAAGAATAATTAATCATAAAAAAGATTCTCATGCAAGTTTAGCATGAGAGTCTTTTTTTATTGCTGTAAATGTGCTATCATTATTTTATTATTTGCGTGTAATGGAGAAAAACTATGCTTTTACAGGAGATGCCAGCTGATAATAAAATAATTATAGAATTAAGTATTAAAGGGCAAAAGTTTGAATTTCCTTCTAAAGTTGTCAGTCAGGGAAATAACAGCATATTTATAGAACCGATAAGAATCAACGGTAAAGTTTTAACTTTTAATGCATCTGAGAGTATTGCTATTAATATAGTAATGATAAGAGAAAACAAGTCTCCAATAGTGTGGAAGGGTGTTGGTGTTGCATGCGTATATGAGAAATCTGGCAGTTTCTATAAAGTGTCTGCAAGTGGAGAAGGCTTTGAAATTAACAGAAGAGGAGCATTCAGGCTTTTTGTCGGAATATCAGGAGTTGCACAGCTTGGTATTAATAAAAAGGCAGTTGATGTAATCGTTAAGGATGTAAGTGAGAATGGCTTTTCATTTGTAAGTTCTGAAGATATGGATAATGTCATTAATATGCCTGTAAGACTGGTTTTTAATGACTTTAACAAGAATTACAGCCTTATGGGTATAATTGTAAGAAAAGTAATTATTAATGAAGCTAAGATTCTTTATGGATGTCAGCTCAGTGTCAATAACTCTGAACTTGAACATTATATTAACCAGAAGCAGCGCCAGATGCTTTCTATGAACAGAGATAATTCAGCATTTAAAAACAAAGAAATGCTTGAGAAAGCATTAAAAGAGCCTGAAAGAACTGATAACAAAGAGCAGCCCGAAGAGGATGACAAAAATTATAAGAGCAAGTCAATTAAGAATGACGGAACATATAAAGACAGAGCAATTAATCGGGTTGGAAAGACGGAGAGAAGAGATATATTCAGAGAAGCAGTGAGCGGAAAGAAGGTTTAATATGGAATCATCATTAAGAGAAATAGAACAAAGAGAAAAGATGAGAAAAGAGAAAAAGCATATAGAAACAATGATTAAGTATGAGCGTGCGAAGATATGTCCTAAGTGTGGAGAACTTATGAGATATGCATTTGGTGAGGTATTTAAATGTGATCATTGTGGTCAGGAGGAGCTTACTTCATTTGGTAAGGTAAGAAAGTATATTGAAGAACATGGTCCTTCAAATGCGTCTAATATATCAATTGGAACAGGCGTGCCGGTATCAATTATTAATAAGTATTTAAGAGAAGGCAGAATTGAGATTCCTGATGGTTCAGACAGTTATATAAAGTGTGAGGACTGTGGGGCAGATATCAGATATGGAAGATATTGTCCTGCATGTGCAGCAAAGCATAATAAGGGACAGAATGTCGGGGTATTTAATTCTGAGGCGGGAGAAGTACCGAAACATAAGAGAGATGCATCAGGCAAAATGCATACACTGGATGTGATGGAAAAGACAAGGAATAAAAAGTAATAAGAGATATAATAAAAAGCCGTTACCACAAATATTGTGGCAGCGGCTTTTATCTGTTCGGGTATTAATTAAAGATCAAATCCAAAGTATCTTACAGCGTTGTTGTATGAGATACCTTCAACAATCTTCTTTAATGCCTTCTCATCTGCTGGATATTCACCATTCTCTACCCATCCACCGATAAGCTCGCACATGATTCTTCTGAAGTACTCATGTCTTGTGTATGAGAGGAAGCTTCTTGAATCTGTAAGCATTCCGATGAAGTTACCAAGAAGACTTAAGTTAGCAAGGCTTGTCATCTGGTTAGTCATACCAACCTTATGATCATTGAACCACCAAGCTGAACCCTGCTGAATCTTGCCAACAGCCTTAGAATCCTGGAAGCATCCGATAACTGTTCCGATAGCAGCGTTAACTGAAGGGTTAAGTGAGTAAATGATTGTCTTAGGAAGCTCATCTGTAGCATTAAGTGCGTTAAGGAACTGAGCCATCTCAGCAGAGCAGTCATATGTGTTGATGCAGTCAAATCCAGTATCTGGACCTAACTGGTCATAACGGAATCTGTTGTTATCACGGATTGTGCCATAATGTAACTGCATTACCCAGTTTCGCTTATTGTATTCTTTACCTACAGATACCATGAATGCTGTCTTGAACTTGTTCATCTCTTCTGTTGTGATAGCAGAACCTGAGAATCTCTTAGCAAAGATTGCTTCGATTTCTTCTTCTGTATATGGCTTGTACATTACATACTCAAGAGCATGATCTGATACTGAGCATCCCATAGAAGCAAAGAAATCCATACGGTTTCTAAGAGCATCCATTAATGAAGCAAATGAATTAACTTTAATTCCGCTTACATTAGATAATGTCTCAAGGTAATCAAGATATTCAGGCTTTTCAATGTTCATAGCCTTGTCAGGTCTCCATGCAGGAAGTACCTGTACGTCAAATGTCTTATCATCCTTAAGAACCTGATGCCACTCAAGTGAGTCGACAGGATCATCTGTTGTACAGATTAATGTAACATTTGACTGCTTGATAAGGTTACGAACTGACATAGAATCTTCCTGAAGCTTTGCATTACAGAGATTCCATACTTCCTCAGCTGTGTCGCCGTTGAGAATACCGTTGTATCCGAAGTATCTCTGAAGTTCAAGGTGGCTCCAGTGATAAAGTGGGTTACCGATAGCCATCTCAAGAGTCTCAGCCCATTTCTGGAACTTCTCGCGGTCAGAAGCATCACCTGTGATGTACTTCTCATCAACACCGTTAGTTCTCATCTGACGCCACTTGTAATGATCGCCACCAAGCCATACCTGTGTGATGTTCTCGAACTTTCTGTCTTCAGCGATTTCTCTAGGGTTGATATGGCAGTGATAGTCAAGTATTGGCATCTTAGCTGCATAATCGTGGAATAAATGCTGAGCTGTTGGAGTTGAAAGTAAAAAGTCTTTGTCCATGAACTGTTTCATGATTCATAATCCTCCTGTGAATTAAAATATTGTTGTGTTGCGTTTTATTATATCAGCGGCGATGATACTGTGATTATCAGCATCTTCACCGGATAAAACCTTCATAAGCACGCTTACCGCGCATGAGGATAGTTCCTCAACCTTGCTGTCAATAGAGGTAAGCTCAGGTTCTGTACATAATGAAAGAACAGAGTTATTATATCCAATAACCTCTAAATCCTCAGGAATTCTGGTTCCGTGGGTATGTGCAAACTTGACAGCACCGGCAGCGATAGAGTCATCAGATGTCATAACGGCATCAAACTTCATACCTTTATCATACAGATATGTAAGATAATCTCTGGCATGAGATATGTTCTTGCCACACAGATGATGGAATTCATCCGGGAGAGTAATACCGGCTTCATTAATTGCTTTAAGATAGCCGCGGTACTTATTCATGCCACTGTATGAAGTACTAGTATATAAGTAAACTATATTACGATGTGAATTATTTATCAAGAGTTTTGTTGCATTGTATACAGCTTCTTCATCATTGCACATTACTGAATAAATGTTGTCAGCGTCCAGATAGCCGTTGACCAGAACTATAGGAACATCTTTAGCTGCATTAATAATGTAGTCGTTGTTATGTTCACTGGTATTTTCTACAAACTGTGAACCGGCAAGAATAATTCCGTCAACTCTTTTGCTCAAAAGAAGCTCGAGATAATTCTTCTTATTGTTATAATCTTTACCTGTGCAGCAAAGAATAGAGTCGTAGTTATATTTGCGAAGCTCCTGTTCAAGGTAATAAACAGCGTTGGCAAGGTATATATCAGATGAATCTATGCACATAATGCCAATTGTCTTCATAGTATTAAGACCTAATCCTCTTGCAAATACATTAGGAGTGTAGTCTAATTCTTTCATTGCATTAATAACCTTGTCCCTTGTCTTTTCGGAAACTTTGGCGTTGCCGTTAAGGACTCTTGAGACAGTTGCTATGGACACACCAGCTTTTTTAGAAACATCATATATATTAATATTCATGTGCGACCTCATCTCTTGACGAATGTAAATGCAGCGCCTATCAGAAATTGATAAAAATTAAATAAATGTAAGCGCTTACATATTGATAAATGAATTATACAATGGTATTATAATAAAAACAAGTGTAATGTAAGAAATTTTTAAAAAGTAGAAAAATGTATTGACTTACAGCATTTTTAAGTATATTTTATTTATGAAAGCGCTTACATGCACTTATTTACATACCATTTACTGGTTAATAATTAGGGACCGTTATCGTAAGACGGATTATTCCCGATAAAAAAAGGAGATTTAAGATGCAGAGATTAAACAAGAGTATTACACATGCAGTTGACAGACCTGTTAAGGTTATGCAGTTCGGTGAGGGTAACTTCCTTAGAGCATTCGTTGATTATATCTTCGATGTAACTAATGAGAAGACAGATTTCAACGGTGGTGTTGTTATCGTTAAGCCTATCGAGTTCGGTACACTTGAGAGATTCCATGACCAGGAATGCCAGTACACACTTCAGTTAAGAGGTTTTGTTGATGGAGAGCCTAAGGAGATCACACGTCAGATTACATCAGTAGTAGATGCAGTTGCAGCTATCGAAGATTATGACAAGTACATTGAGTATGGTACAAGTGAGACTCTTAGATTCATCGTTTCTAATACAACAGAGGCTGGTATCGTATTTGACGAGACAGATAACGATCCTAATGCACGTCCTCCTAAGACATACCCAGGAAAGCTTACACAGCTCCTTTACAAGAGATATCAGAAGTTCAACGGAGCAGCTGATAAGGGACTTATCTTACTTCCATGTGAGCTTATCGCTGATAATGGTATTGAATTAAAGAAGTGCATCATGAAGTTTATCGAGCTTTGGGGACTTGAAGATGGATTCAAGGATTGGGTTAACAATTACTGTTCATTCTGCCCAACACTCGTAGATAGAATTGTTCCAGGATATCCAAGAGAAGACGCAGCTAAGCTTTGCGAGGAATGGGGATATGAGGATCAGCTTATTGACAGAGCTGAAGTATTCGGCCTCTGGGTTGTAGAGAGTGATTCTAACCTTCCACTTGAGCAGCTTGAGAAGGAACTTCCATTCAAGGAAGCTGGACTTAATGTAGTATTTACTAAGGATCATCATCCATACAAGGAAAGAAAGGTAAGAATCCTTAACGGATCTCATACATCATTTGTATTAGCTTCGTTCCTTGCTGGTAACGACAATGTAGAGAATTCTATGAAGGATCCTGTAATCAGAAAGTACATGGAAGAGACACTTTACAATGAAGTTATTCCTACACTTTCTCTTTCTAAGGAAGATTGCGAAGAGTTTGCTAAGGCTGTTATTGACAGATTCCTTAACCCATTCGTAGATCATAGATTATTAAGCATTTCACTTAACTCAGTATCTAAGTGGGAAGCTAGATGTTTACCTTCATTCTTAGGATATGTTAACAAGTTTAACAAGCTTCCTAAGTACCTTACATTCTCTATCGCAGCACTTATGAGCTTCTATACATCACAGACAGAAGCTGAGTTCAACGGTGGTATTGTATTAAAGGGTAACAGAAACGGTGAAGAGTACAACATCACAGATGACAAGGCTGTTCTTGATTTCTTCAGAGATAATTCAGGAAAGTCTGCTAAGGAATTCACACATGCTTACTTAAGCAATACTAAGTTCTTCGGTGGCGAGGATCTTTCTAAGGTTCTTAACCTTGAAGAAGTTATTACTGAGTACATCACAGATATCAGAGAAAGAGGTATGAGAGCAGTTGTTAATGATTTAGCTCTTGACGACTAATTAACAGGCCCTTTGAGTGATTACAGAGCGGATGTTTTTATATTCATCCGCTCTTATTTAATATAATAATTAGAATTACAAGGAGAATATATGCAGGATTTTATTAAGATTAATAAAGATGATAATGTTGCTGTAGCATTAAAGCCTATTGCTAAAGGCACAACTCTTAATGTTGCAGGAATTGATGTGACAACTGTAGAAGATATTCCACAGGGACACAAGTTTGTAATTAAGGCTATCAAGAATGGTGATCCGGTTATCAAATATGGTTTCAGAATCGGATTTGCACAGGCTGATATTCCGGTTGGAGCATGGGTTCATACTCATAACTTAAAGACTGGTCTTGGCGAATTACTTGAATATACTTATGAACCAGAGGGACATAAGGATGTTGAGCCTACTGAGCCAGCTTATTTCGATGGATATATGAGAGAGAACGGCAAGGTTGGTGTCCGTAACGAAGTATGGATTGTTCCTACAGTTGGATGCGTTAACTCAATTGCAAGAGCAATTGAAGCAACAGCAAGAGCTAACAAGCCAGAAGGAGTAGATGAAGTAGTTGCATTTACTCATCCATATGGATGTTCACAGACAACAGAAGATCAGGAGAATACAAGAAAGATTCTTGCTGATTTAATTAATCATCCTAATGCAGGTGCAGTTCTTGTACTTGGTCTTGGATGTGAGAACAGCCGTATTGAAGTTCTTAAGGATTATATCGGAGAGGTTAATCCAGACAGAGTTAAGTTCCTTCAGGTTCAGGATGTTGAGAATGAGCAGGAAGAAGCTGAGAAGCTTATGAATGAGCTTATGGCTTATGCTGCTACATTTAAGCGTGAAAAGGTTAATGCCAAGGAACTTATCATTGGTATGAAGTGTGGTGGTTCTGATGGATTATCAGGTATCACAGCTAACCCAACAGTTGGTCTTTTTTCAGATATGCTTGTATCTAAGGGTGGTACAACTATCCTTACAGAAGTTCCAGAGATGTTCGGTGCTGAGACAATTCTTATGAACAGATGTGCTAACAAGGAACTCTTCGAGAAGACAGTTCATCTTATCAATGACTTTAAGGAATACTTCATTAAGAATGGTCAGGAGATTTATGAGAATCCATCTCCAGGAAACAAGGATGGCGGTATCACAACTCTTGAGGACAAGTCTTTAGGTTGTACACAGAAGTCAGGAAGCTCATTAGTAAAGGGTGTTCTTGCATATGCAGAGCCAGTTAATACTAAGGGACTTAATCTTCTTAGCGCACCTGGTAATGACCTTGTTGCTGCAACAGCTTGTGCAGCTTCAGGTGCACAGATGGTTCTTTTCACAACTGGACGTGGAACACCATTTGCATCACCGGTTCCTACAGTTAAGATTGCAACTAATTCAAGACTTGCAGGAAATAAGGGTAACTGGATTGACTTCAATGCAGGAAGAATTGTTACAGATGATCTTCCACTTGAAGATGCAGCTAAGGAACTTTTCCAGCTTGTATTAGATGTTGCTTCTGGTAAGAAGGTTAAGGCTGAGATAGCAGGATTCCATGATCTTGCAATCTTTAAGCAGGGTGTAACATTATAAATATAATAGTGTATCCTATAAAACATACTTTTAGTAATGATTTATAGGTGCTTTTTAGAAAAATAAAAGTCATATATTAATAAAAATCCTATAAGGATATCTGAATTGATATTCTTATAGGATTTTTTTCTTTTTTAGAATGAGAAATTGCACAATTATACCTATAAATACAATCATAATGAGACTATAAAAAGGTATCATATCGTATAATGAAAAATCAGGGGGAATTAAAAAAGAGCGGTGCTAAAAGCACCGCTCATCTTGGATGAATCTTAAATTAATGAATCAGATGATTATCTCTGAACTCTTGCACCAGCACCACCAACGATACCTTCAACTTCCTTAAGAGAAGCCATTGTTGTATCACCAGGAGTTGTCATAGCTAATGCACCGTGAGCTGCACCGTAGTTAACAGCCTTCTCAGCATCTTCAAATGTCATAAGACCATATACAAGACCTGAAGCGAATGAATCACCGCCACCAACTCTATCCATGATCTCAAGACCGTCATACTGAGCAGCCTTGTAGATTTCTCCATCAGCCCAGCAGATTGCTGACCAGTCATTAACTGTAGCTGTCTTAACCTGACGAAGTGTTGTAGCAACAGCCTTGAAGTTAGGGTATGTAGCAGCAGCTTCGTTGATCATCTTCTTGTAACCATCAAGGTTAAGAGTCTTAAGGTTCTCATCGTTACCTTCAATTTCGAAACCAAGGCAAGCTGTGAAGTCTTCTTCGTTACCAATCATAACGTCAACATACTTAGCAACTTCCTTATTAACTTCCTGAGCCTTAGCTAAACCGCCGATAGCTTCCCACATAGATGGTCTGTAGTTAAGATCGTAAGATACGATTGTACCGTACTTCTTAGCTGCCTTACAAGCTGCAATAACAGTCTCGCAAGCCTGCTCAGAAAGAGCAGCATAGATACCGCCTGTATGTAACCAACGAACACCTAAACCACCATCGCTCTTGTTCTTGAAGATGTAATCGAAATCGAAATCTTCTGGAGTAGCCTGTGAAATAGCTGTGTTAGCTCTATCAGAGCATCCCTTAGCACCACGGATACCAAATCCTCTCTCTGTGAAGTTGAGACCATTTCTGCAAAGACGACCGATACCATCTGTCTTCTTCCAGCAGATAAGTGATGTATCAACGCCACCCTGTTCGATGAAGTCCTTCATAAGAAGACCTACTTCGTTATCAGCAAATGATGTGATAACAGCAGTTCTCATACCGAAGCACTTGTGAAGTCCACGGATAACATTGTATTCTCCGCCACCTTCCCATGCTCTAAAGCTTCTTGCTGTACGGATTCTTCCTTCACCTGGATCAAGACGAAGCATAACTTCACCTAATGATACAGCGTCAAATGTACACTCTTCAGCTGGTCTTAAATTTAATTTCATTTTTTAGATACCTCCAAAATATTTTATTGCTACAATAGTTTACCATAATAATCCGATTAATTCCATCATTTTCGCCTAAACTTTTATATGTTTTGAAAGGAATATGATAAATTGCAACTTTATTTGACAAAAGAATATAGTGATTTTTATAATTAAATTGAATATTGCTATTGCAAATAAGTATAGAGAGTGATATTTGACAACTTAAGAAGAACGGATTCCAGTTTGATGAGGAGTCAGGAGTAATTAAAGATTAAAGGAGGTGGATTAAGGGCAATTTGCTGCAAGGGCAGCTAATCTGTGAGGTGCAGATGTAGAAAGAGAAGATGAAAATATTTGTCTTCAAGCTGTCGCCAAAGAAAATTAAGGACAAGCAAAAAGGAAGCCAGATAAATACTGACTTCCTTACAAAATAAAAGAGCGCGAGACGGGGATCGAACCCGCGACCCCCTCCTTGGCAAGGAGGTGCTCCACCACTGAGCCACTCGCGCATATATAATGTTCATCGAACGGAATTTCTCGCGAACACAAGTGATATAATACACGTAAAATATAACTCTGTCAAGCAAAAAATTTAAAAATGCAACTGAAATTAAGAAATTATTTAATTGAATAAGGATAAAACCCAGGCGTACAATTTGTATGTTTCATAAAAATTAATAGAAAATATTGTATATTGTATTGAAAAAATCCACTACTGGTTGTAAAATTTATAAAGAATGTTTCGATATAATATAATAGATATTAGTTTGTACATTTGCAAAGATAATTTTATTTTGATGAAATATTAAAAGTGAGGGATATATATGAAGAATATAAGGAAAATGAAGCAGATTACAATGCGTCTGAAATTACAATGGAAGATTGCTATAGCGGTACTTATTGCAGGAGTTGCATGTGGAGGTGTTCTTATATTTGCTAATGCAGATTCGAGTGTTTCACTGAGCCTTACTCCGGCACAGTCAAGTGTTGCACAGGGATCAACATCAACAGTAATCCATGCTAATCTTGCTGGTACAGATGATGAGTATTATGATGCAAGCAATCCTACTAATAACGGTATTGCAAGTCCTGTACGACTTGAGTGGACTATATCTGATGAAGATTATGATGTGGTAAAGTTTGTAAATCCAAGTTCAGGAGGAGATGCATATTTACAGAGTGTATCTGGTACAACTAATCCTACAGTATATGGTAACAGGGCAGGTGCAGCTACAATAACTGCAGCATATCATTCAAAGAAGTTTTCAGAGTCAGGTGCGGTTGTATATGATAATGTTCTCGCAACATCAACAGCGGCAGTGTATGTTCCTATCAATGTTAATATTGAAAGAAAAAGAGGAGACCAGACTCTTGAAGAAGCTGACTTAATGAAGGAAGGAGATCTTATTACAATCACAGCCAATACATGTGAAAGTAATAAGTTATTCATAGAAACTTCTAATGATTCAAGCGGAGAAGTAAAGTCTGACGGAGTTGTTGAACTGTATTACCGCGATTCATCAAAGGTAATTCTTAAAGTAATTGGTGGTGGCTCTACAATAGTTACAGCCAGAACAGCCGATGGAAGCGGAATCAATTCACTTACATATACATTTACAGTAAGATCAGAAGTTAAGTTTAAAGAAAATGTTACTAATGCACAGGGACATTTTATAACACATTTACAGAGTAATCCTTCAGTAAAATATATGGTTTTATCTGACAAGGATTATGAGGAATTCTCATATGAAGATCTTCCTTCAAATGTTGTATACCCTACTAAGTCTAATGTTATATATAGAACAGCAGACACTAATATTGCTACAGTAGCAGCAGGTACAGTATGTGGCGCACACGCAGGTATTACAACTGTAAGTGCAGGACTTACAACGCTGGATGTAGGTGGTAATGAGTCTTGGCTTACAAGAGATACAGTTAATATTGTTGTCCCATTTAAAAAGATGGGAAATGAAGTGAGCAATATGAATGTTGGTGACCAGTTACAGTTATCAACATCTGCTATTGCATCAGAAGTTACATGGTCAACTTCTGATAATACAGTTCTTCAGGTTGATTCATCAACAGGTCTTGTTAAAGCAGTTGGTGCAGGAACAGCAACAATATATGCAACAAGAGTACAGGATGATTTGTATACGGTTTATGGTCTTCCTTATCAGCTTGTTTATAAAATAACAGTAATTGACGGATTTGGTTTAAGTACAGTTTCTACATCAGTTAATATAGGAAGTTCTATTGATATAACAGCACTGGTAACTAATAATCCGACTAAGGATCAGATAACATATACAGTTACTAATCAGCCGGATGCTGCAGGCGTTGTTCCTACATATGATTTGATAGAAGTATCACAGTCTGATGATGGAAGAATATTTACAGTTAAAGGAGTAGCTGCCGGTATAGTTCATCTTAAGGTATCGCAGAATATTAACGGTGTTATTAAATCGGAAACATGTGTTATATATGTAACAACTCCTGTAGGAGAAGTTACTATTAACCCTTCATCACTTACAATTGACCGTGGCAGTACGGGAACAGTACAGCTGTTATTTAATCCTTCAGGTCCTACTAATGCTAATGTATTATGGTCATCTTCAGATACAAGTGTTGCAACAGTAGAAGGAGACAGTTTTACAGCAACAATTAAGGGTGTTTCTGGTGGTAATGCTACAATCACAGTGATAACAGAAGATGGTCTTAAAGTGGCTACATGTGATGTTTATGTAAGAGAGCCGGTTACAGGAATTGTTCTTAACGCAACTACTGTAGAATCGACAATGGCAATCGGACAGTATCAGCTTGTTGCTACAGTATTACCTGCCGGTAATGGTGTTAACAGAAATGTTACATGGTCATCATCTAATGAATCTGTTTGTAAAGTTGATGAAAACGGACTTGTAAAATATGTTGCACCTGGATATTGTACAATTGTTTGCAAAACAGAGGACGGAGCTTTTCTTGCAACATGTAACTTTATTATAAGTATTCCTGTTGAGACAATTAAGCTTGATTATACAGATGAGATAATGTCAAAGGGTGACAGATTAAGAATAACAGCAGAGGTACTTCCTCTTACAGCAACTAACAGAACAGTAAGCTGGGAGTCATCTAATACAAATGTTTGTATAGTTGATTCTAATGGACTTGTAGAAGCAGTAGGAACAGGTAGTGCAACAATTCTCTGTAAGTCCTTGGATGGTGGTGTAACTGCAATGTGTAATATATATGTTAAGCAGCCTGTTACATCTATCGTTCTTAATACAACTGATATTACAGTAAGAAAGGGACAGGTATTCTGGCTTAACGCAACATGCCTTCCGGAAAATGCTGATAATAAGATAGTATCATGGGAAAGCCGTGATACAGATGTGTGTACAGTAGAAAGTGATGGTAAGGTAACTGCTACAGGAGCGGGTACAACATCTATAATATGTACTAATGTAGATACGGGACTTACGGCATATTGTGTTGTTACTGTTACACAGCCAGTTACGGGTATCAAGCTTAATTCAGATTATCAGGAATTATGGGTTGGTGCCAAATATGCGATTATTCCATCTATAGAGCCTATAGATGCTGAGAATAAGAATGTAACATATTTTTCAAGTGATACATCAGTTGCAACAGTAGATGAATATGGTGTTGTAACTGCATTGAAGGGTGGTAACTGTGTAATTGAGGTAACCACAGAAGAGTGCCACTTAACAGCGGCTTGTACAATAGTCGTAAAAGAATATGTTTCAAGTATTACACTTAGTGAAACAGACAAGTTTATGAATGTAGGTGCAACTGGAAGACTTATTGCAACAGTTGGAACCACTACAGCAACTAATAGAAATGTTATATGGTCATCTTCTGATAACAGTATATGTTATGTTGATGCCAACGGTAATCTGAGCGCTGAATCTGTCGGAAACGCAGTTATAACAGCAACTGCAGCAGATGGAAGCGGAGTTACAGCATCATGTATTGTCAGAGTTGTTAATCCTGTAACCAGAATTGAGATTGTACCAAGTACAGTCAGACTGCTTGTTGGAGATTCACAGAAGGTTACAGCAAATGTTTATCCGGAAAATGCAACAATAAAAGATGTTGCATGGACATCATCTAATGAATCAATTGCTACAGTTGATGAGGATGGCGAGATATTTGCATTAAGTACAGGAAAGGTTAAGATAACAGCAACGTCACAGGATGGTAATAATATAAAGGGAATCTGCTGGGTTTATGTTACTCCTGTAGTTAATATAACTTCTTTAAAAATTAATTCTAAGGATATATATATGCTTACAGGCAGATCAAGAAAATTATCAGTAATAGTAAGACCTGCTGTTAATACAGATTCTTATAAGTGGTATTCATCAGATACAGGTATAGTTACTGTAGATGATAACGGCGTTATTACAACTGTTGGTCCGGGAACAGCTGATGTATATGTTATAAGTGATGGTGCAGGTGTTGAATCAACATGTACAGTTCATTCACTTGCTATAAGCAGATCTAGCATTACTCTTGAGCAGTATGACAAATATACACTTGATGTCATAGGAACAACAAGTAAAATAACATGGAGAAGCAGTAATCCTAGAGTGTGTACAGTTTCTTCATCAGGAGAAGTTATAGGAAGAAAAGCTGGAACAGCAACAATAACAGCGGTGGTAAATGATAAAACACTTAGTTGTGTTGTAAGAGTAACTAGCATCAGATAATTAAATAAAGACATGAAAAAAGGAGATGCGGTCAAACATCTCCTTTTTAAAATATGAGGGGGAGATAGAAAGAATTCTCTTTGCTATCTGATATATAATATACACATTAAATGTGAGCAAAATGTGTACATTTAGTTAAATGAAAATAAAAATCATAAAAATCTATTTTATTGATTAAAATATCTTAATATGCTAATATAAAAATGTTAGTTACTTATATGGAGGTTTATGCATGTCAGACGATTTTAATAAAGACACAAGTATTGAAGATGAGATTGCTAAATCGTTACAGCAAATGGTAGAAGAAGAGACTACAGTGGCAAAAGCCTTTGTAGGTAGTCAGAATAATTCGGTTAATACAAGTCAGAAAGTTAATGATATAGAATATGGAAAGACACAGGTTGTTCCGATAATTACAAAGGAACTTTTAAGAAATCAGCTGGAAGCAGATGATTTAACAGATGATGATCTGATAGATGATGACGATTTTGATGAAGCTGATGAGGAAACAACTGATTCAGACAATAAAGAAAATAAGATAAATAAAACAAATAATAGTACTCCGGAAAAGAACAAAATGCCTAAGAAAACAAAAATTATAATAGGTGCATCAATTGGTGCAGTTGTGATTATTGCTATAATTATAGCAATAGTTGTAAGTTCGTCTTCTAAAAAGAAAAAGCAGACATATGATTATTATTACAGTCAGGGCATGAAGCTTTATGAAGAAGGAAATTACGGAGACGCGGCAGATATGCTGGATAAAGCTGCTAAAGATACTAAAGGCAAAAAGAATCTTGAACTTAAATACACTCTTTTCAATTGTTATGAGAACTCAGGAAATGAAGATGAGGCAATAAGTATTTTAAAAGATATTCTTTCTTACGATGAAAATTATGAAGATGCGGTAAAGTCATTAGCACAGATTTACTATAAGAAAGAAGATGGTGAGAATTTAACTAAACTTATCAGAAAATATGAAGATGGTGAATGCAGCGATGCTGTTAAGTCATATGTTGTCAATAAGCCTGTTCCATCAAAAGAAGCTGGATCTTATGATGATAATATAGAACTTAAATTCACATTTGATACAGGAGCATTTGTTTATTATACAACGGATGGTTCAGAGCCTACCAAGAAGAGCACTTTGTATGACGGATCAGCCATAGAGATACAGAATGGCACTACCAGAATTAAGGCAGTTGCAATAGATTCAATTGGTGTTTCAAGTGATATAACAGAATTAGAATATGTTATAGAGTATGGCGTACCATCTGCACCTGATGTGAGTCCTGCGTCAGGAAAATATTCAAGCGGAGAGAAAGTTACAATTAACAATATACCAGATAAATGCAAGGCATATTATACAACTGATGGAACAATTCCTACATCATCGTCTACTGAATATACAGGAGAATTTGATATGCCTGATGGAAATACTGTTGTTTCATTTGTTATAATTAATGAACACGGACAGAGCAGTACAGTTGTCAAAAGAAATTATAACGTAACAGCGAAGAGCACATACACATATAATCAGGCTGAAAGCCAGCTTAAGAGTGTTCTTGTATCAAAGAAGGTGCTTAAGTCAGACACTGTGGCAGCAGACGGTTCAAGCGTTAATTTTGTATATATTTCAAAGACTAAGGTTAATGACATTGAAATGTATATTATAAGATATGATGTAATAAAGAATGGTAACACATCAACTGCCGGTTTATATGGCGTTGATACATCAAGCGGTAAGGTGTATATTGTTACTGGTTCGGAAGGCAGTTATTCTGCTAAGGAATACTAAAGGTTGATAGTGCGTAATGCACTTCATAATATTACTTTTTTGAAAGGAGAATTGTAATGTATAAAATTCTTAAGGCTGAGAAGTTGGCAGAGAAGATCTTCCTTATGGATGTTGAAGCTCCTAGAGTTGCTAAACACTGTGAACCTGGCCAGTTCGTTATTGTAAAGATGGATGATTTGGGCGAAAGAATTCCACTTACTATTTGTGATTATGACAGAAAAGCAGGAACTATAACAATAGTTGTTCAGATAGTTGGAGCATCTACTGAGAAGATGTCACATCTTAAGGCAGGAGATGCATTTGAAGATTTTGTTGGACCTCTTGGATGTCCATCAGAACTTATAAGCAAGGATATTGAAGAACTCAAGAAGATGAATATTGTATTTATCGCAGGAGGTCTTGGAACAGCACCTGTATATCCACAGGTTAAATGGATGCATGAGCATGGTGTAGATGTTGATGTTATCGTTGGTGCTAAGAATAAGGAACTTATAATCTTAGAAGAAGAGATGAAGGCAGTAGCTGGTAATCTTTACATAACAACAGATGATGGAAGCTATGTAAGAAAGGGTATGGGTACAGATGTACTTAAAGACCTTGTTGCAGAAGGAAAGCATTATGATTTATGTGTAGCAATCGGACCTATGATTATGATGAAATTCGTCTGTCTTCTTACTAAGGAACTTGGAATTCCTACAATTGTCAGCATGAACCCAATTATGGTTGATGGAACCGGTATGTGTGGTGCATGCCGTCTTAAGGTTGGCGATGAGATTAAGTTTGCATGTGTTGACGGACCAGAGTTTGATGGTCATCTTGTAGACTTTGACCAGGCTATGAAGAGAAGTGCTATGTACAGAACTGAAGAAGGAAGAGCAATGCTTAAGCTTCAGGAAGGTGATACACATCACGGCGGTTGTGGACAGTGTAATTAGAAAGGAAGGATTTCAAAATGGACGTAATGAAGAAAGTGCCAGTCAGAGAGCAGGCTCCTGACGTAAGAAATAAGAATTTTGATGAAGTATGTCTTGGATATAACAAGGAAGAAGCTATGGAAGAGGCAACAAGATGCCTTAACTGTAAGAATGCAAGATGCGTTCAGGGTTGTCCTGTATCAATTGATATTCCAGCATTTGTTCATCAGGTAAAAGAAGGAAATATTGAGGAAGCATATAAGATTATTGGTAAGTCAAGTGCGCTTCCTGCTGTATGTGGCCGTGTATGTCCACAGGAGACACAGTGTGAAGGTCAGTGTATCAGAGGAATTAAGGGTGAATCAGTATCAATTGGTAAGCTTGAAAGATTCGTAGCTGACTGGGCAAGAGAGAATAATGTTGAGCCAGAAAAGCCAACAGAGAAGAAAGGCAAGAAAGTTGCTGTTATCGGTTCAGGCCCTTCAGGACTTACATGTGCCGGAGACCTTGCAAAGATGGGATATGAAGTAACAATATTCGAGGCTTTACATGAAGCCGGTGGTGTATTAGTATATGGTATTCCTGAATTCCGTCTCCCTAAGTCAACAGTAGTTGCACATGAAGTTGAGAATGTTAAGAAGTTAGGCGTTAAGATTGAGACTAATGTTGTTATTGGCAAGTCAATGACAATTGACCAGTTACTTGAAGAAGAAGGCTTTGATGCAGTATTTATCGGTTCTGGTGCAGGTCTTCCAAGATTCATGGGTATCCCAGGTGAGAACGCTAACGAAGTATTCTCAGCTAATGAGTACCTTACAAGAAGCAATCTTATGAAAGCTTTCAAGGATGAGTATGATACTCCAATAGCAAGATTTAAGAAGGTTGCTATCGTTGGAGGTGGTAATGTTGCTATGGATGCTGCAAGAACAGCGTTAAGACTTGGAGCAGAGACTCATATTGTATATAGAAGAAGTGAGGAGGAGCTTCCAGCAAGAGCTGAGGAAGTACATCACGCTAAGGAAGAAGGAATTATATTTGACCTTCTTACTAACCCAACAGAGATTCTTACAGATGACAAGGGTAATGTTACAGGAATGAAGTGCATTAAGATGGAGCTTGGTGAGCCTGATGCTTCAGGAAGAAGAAAGCCTGTAGAGATTCCTGGCTCAGAGTTCGTTATGGAATTAGATGCAGTTATCATGTCACTTGGTACTTCACCTAATCCACTTATCTCTTCAACAACTAAGGGACTTGACATTAACAAGAGAAAATGTATCGTAGCAGAGGAAGAAACCGGTAAGACATCTAAGGAAGGTGTATATGCCGGAGGAGATGCTGTTACAGGTGCAGCTACAGTTATTCTTGCCATGGGAGCAGGAAAGGCTGGAGCTAAGGGAATTGATGAATTCCTTTCTAACAACTAATCAGAGTATAATAAAACCCGCTGTTAATCACACAGCGGGTTTTTGTTGTTATAAGGATTAATTAAACATTTTCTCAACGAACTGTTCAGAAAAATTCTCAGCTTCTTCATCAGAAAACTCTGTAAACTGTGCAGTTAACTGTTCTTTAACATAAGCTGTACGGTTAAAATATTTCATTTCTTCCTGAATGTCTTCTGAATATGAACCTTCAATATCTTCTTTTGTTACATTGTCATCAAGCCAGCTAAAAACATCTTTTGCTGTCTGGTCTTCTTTTTCAGCCTTGGCTTTGATTTTGTTGGAATATTTTAAAGACCATATGCCGATAGCGATAAATCCTATAAATAATACTCCGAGTACAATATTTATGAATATAAATGATGATGAATCTTTAGTTATGAATTTTATTATTCCTACATCATTTAAAATCATAAGTATGATACCAATTCCACCACATATAAAAAATGTTATTGCAGAAGAAAGATTGTCCTTATACTTATCTGTGTTGTTTTCATACAGGTTACCACCAGTAAGAAGAGAATTATCTTCAGGTGTTTCCTCAACAATATTGTCTGTGTTCTCAGGCATGATATTCCTCCTTGTTATGTTATATATTATCAGTTCCTGTATTATAAGTTATAATTGTGAAAAAAGAAAGAACAACAGGGGAGTATATGGAAAAAAATGCAATAATGATATATAATTTTATAATATTATATTTAGGTGAAGAAATATTATGCGTAAGATACATTTGATTATTTTAGCGGTACTGATTGCATTTATGGCTGCTGCGTGCTATGTACCGGGAGCGGACAGCAGTGAGAATGAAAGTAAAGTGCAGGTGGTTGTTGAGGATGCACAGATTGATGCACCTGTTGCCAGAAGGGTAAGAGTTGAGGAGAAAGGAATAGATTATTATTTTCCAGATAGAAAACCGGATGATACGGACTGGATAGCATCATCTACAAATGTTGAATATGATGAGAATGAGTATCTTCTTGCACTACAAGAAGCTGAAAGCAGTTATATAGAAGGTATTACACTTGTTGACCAGTTTCCGGATCTGCCGACAGGATGCGAAGTGACGGCTTTGGAAATGGCTTTGAAATATGAAGGATATGATGTCGACAGGTTTAAATTATGCGATGAATATCTGGATAAGAGTGATACAGGTACAGGAAATCCGTTTAAATCGTTTATAGGTAATCCAAGAAGTAAGAATGGGCTTGGGTGTTATGCACAGGCAATAACAGAGTGTGCGCGTAATGCAGGTGCACAGGCGGTTAATATTTCAGAGTGTAAATTTTCTGAAATTCTGAAATATGTTAATGATGGGAATCCTGTCATAATATGGGCAACCGTGGCAATGAAGCCCAGTACAATCGGTTCGGTAAAATGGTACAATGCTGATAATGTACTGGTGAAATATAACGGTCAGGAACATTGTATAGTTCTTGCAGGGATGAACTTAGATAAAAGAAAGGTGTATATTGCAGATCCATATTACGGAAAGATAATGGAGTATGATATGCACACTTTTTATCAGAGATGGGCCGAACAGTATAAACAGGCAGTAGTGGTATATTAAAGCAAGGAGAATGATATGAAAACACTTATAGTAACAGGAGGAAGCCTTGACATCTGCTGGGTAAAGGAGTTTATTAAGACAATTAATGCAGAATATATAATTGCGGCAGACAGTGGGCTTAAGTATATTGATGAACTTGGACTGGTGCCGGATATGATTCTTGGCGATTATGATTCAGTGGAAGATGGTCTTCTTGACAAGTATAAGAGCACAGATATTAAGACTTATCCAAGGGAAAAGGATTATACGGATACACACATTGCTATAATAAATGCGCTGAAAGCCGGAGCTTCAGACATTTATATACTTGGGGCAACAGGAACAAGGATGGATCATACATTTACAAATATATGCAATATGAAGGCAGCACTTGACTGTGATGTTCCATGTTTTATATATGATAAGCATAATAAAGTATATCTTGTGAATGACCATATGGGAGAGGTAAAACTGGCTAAAGACGGACAGTATGGTGAGTATGTTTCAATAGTTCCATTGTCAGAAGAGGCAGTTATAAGTCTTAGCGGATTTAAGTATACACTTGATAATTATGTGCTTCATCAGGGCTTAAGTATATGCCAGAGTAATGAAATTAAAGAAAATGAGGCGGTTATAAATATAAAAAAAGGACTTGTGATTGTATTTGAAACAAAGGACTAAAAATACTTGTAATTATTGGCAGATTGTAATAAAATTAACAAAGAGTTGCGCAATAGCAACGTAAAAAACAAGGGAGGTCTCGTAATGAGTAATACAACACAGGCATTATCAAGGATTGAAGCAATACTTGATGATAGCAGCTTTGTTGAAATCGGTGCTGGTGTGACTGCCAGATCTACAGATTTTAACATTCAGGAAAAGAAGGCTCCATCCGATGGTGTTATTACAGGATACGGAGTTATTAATGGTAATCTTGTGTATGTATACAGCCAGGATGCAACTGTTCTTAATGGTTCTATCGGTGAGATGCATGCTAAGAAGATTTCAGCACTTTATGATTATGCTATGAAGATGGGAGCTCCTGTGATAGGTCTTATTGACTGCGCAGGTTTAAGACTTCAGGAAGCAACAGATGCTCTTGAAGGTTTCGGTACAATTTATAAGAAGATGTCTATTGCATCAGGTGTTATTCCACAGATTACAGCAGTTTACGGTAACTGTGGCGGAGGACTTGCAATTCTTTCTTCATTATCTGATTTTACATTTATGGAAGATAGCAAGGCTAAGCTTTTTGTTAACAGCCCTAATGCATTAGATGGTAATAATGAATCTAAGCTTGACACAGCGTCAGCTAAGTTCCAGGCTGAGGCAGGCGTTGTTGATTTCACAGGAGATGAGGAGACTATTGCTAATGGTGTAAGACAGTTAGTTTCTATGCTTCCTGCTAACAACGAAGAGGATGCTGCAGTTTCTGCAACAACAGATGATCTTAACAGAGCATGCCCAGATATGGCAGCAGAGATCGCTGACCCAGCATTAGCTCTTTCAGATATTGCTGATGATAATGTATTTGTTGAAGTTAAGGCTTCATATGCTAAAGAGATGGTTACAGGATTTATCCAGGTAGATGGAATTACTATTGGTGCTGTAGCTAACAGAACAGCTCTTTATGATGAAGAGGGTGAAGTAGCAGAGAAGTTTGAGCCTGTTCTTACAGTTAAGGGTGCTTACAAGGCAGAGAATTTCGTTAATTTCTGTAATGCATTTGAGATTCCTGTACTTACACTTACTAATGTTAAGGGATTCGAAGCTACAGTAGCAGCTGAGAAGGGAATTGCAATTGCAAGTGCCAAGCTTACATATGCATTTGCTAACGCAGATGTACCTAAGGTTAATATTATTACAGGCGAGGCTTATGGAAGCGCATATGTTTCTATGAACTCTAAGTCTTTAGGTGCTGACCTTGTATATGCATGGCCAACAGCTTCTATCGGAATGATGGATTCACAGCTTGCAGCAAAGATTATGTATGCTGACGAGATAGCAGCCGCTTCTGATGTGGCAGCAACTGTTTCAGAGAAAGCAGCTGAATATGCTAATTTACAGTCAAGTGTTGAGTCAGCAGCAGCAAGAGGATATGTTGATGCTGTTATTGACCCGGAGAATACAAGACAGTATGTAGCCGCTGCATTTGAAATGTTATTTTCAAAGAGAGAGGTTCGTCCTGACAAGAAGCATGGAACAGTTTAATTAAGAGGTGACAATATGAAGAAGACTAATTTGAAAAGATTCTTATTGTTATTCTGCATGTTAGCCTGCGTATTCAGTATGACAGCCTGTGGCAATGCACAGATTGATACTAATACAGCTAAAGAATCCGTTAAAGATAACGAGGTTGCTTATGTTGAGAATTACCTCAAGGACTGGGCAAAGGATATGATTCTTTACCTTGACAGCAATCAGGGTGAAGCAGGAACAGATGCTCTTATTGCAGATGCAGAAGCAGGAAGAACCCTTAATGATGTTAACAGTAAGATGTATATTGTTAACCAGCAGGGTATGAATGTTAAAACAATAGGATTATACAATAGCTGGAACAGCACTAAAGATGAACTTGGTGAACTCAAAGAGGCTGTTGATGTTAACAACATTAATGTAAAGGTCAGTGATGAAACAAGTGAATTATGTACTATTTCAGTTAAACTTAAATTCGAAAAGAGAGAATGTACATTCGAATTCGTAATCAATACAGATTACACACTTGAAAGTGGAGCTATTAATCCATCTTACACAACAGCTGAGAAGATGGGAAAAGCCGGAATGAATACACTTATTGGTATGGGAACTGTATTCGTAGTTCTTATATTCATTTCATTCATTATTTCTCTGTTCAAGTATATAAGCGTATTCGAGAACAGAAAGAAAGAACAGAAAGAAGACACAGCTTCTGTTGGTGTTGATAATGCTATAGCACAGATTGTTTCTAATGAAGAAGAAAATGTTGAGGACGATCTTGAACTTATTGCAGTTATTACTGCAGCAATTGCAGCATCAGAAGGAACATCTACGGATGGTCTTGTTGTCCGCTCAATTAGAAAGGTTAATAATAGGAGGAAATAATCATGAAGAACTATACAATTACAGTTAATGGTAACGTATATGATGTTACTGTAGAAGAAGGAACAGGCAGTGCAGCTCCAGCAGCTAAGGCAGCCGCTCCTAAAGCAGCTCCAAAGGCTGCACCTAAGGCAGCAGCACCAGCAGGTGCTCAGGGAGCAGTTAAAGTTAACGCTCCAATGCCAGGAAAGATTCTTAAGGTTAATGCAACAGCAGGTGCTGCTGTAAAGAAGGGCGATGTATTGGTTGTCCTTGAAGCTATGAAGATGGAGAATGAAATCTGTGCTCCTCAGGATGGCACAATTGCAACTGTTGAGTGTGCAGCTGGTGATTCTGTAGAGTCAGGTAAGGTATTAGTTTCATTAAATTAATTATGATACTGATATAAAGTGACTTACGGAGGTATAAGATGAGTTATATTATAACAACTTTAGGAAACCTCGTTCACCAGAGTGCATTCTTCGGACTTACATGGGGTAATTACCTTATGGTTCTGGTTGCGTTTGTTTTCCTTTATCTTGCAATTAAAAAAGGATATGAACCTCTGCTCTTAGTACCTATTTCTTTTGGTATGCTTCTTGTAAACCTTTATCCTGACATTATGTTAGCAATAGAGGATTCAAGTAACGGTGTAGGTGGTTTGTTACATTATTTCTATTTACTTGATGAATGGAGTATTTTACCATCACTTATTTTCTTAGGTGTTGGTGCTATGACTGATTTTGGTCCATTGATTGCTAACCCGGCAAGTTTCCTGCTTGGTGCAGCAGCACAGTTTGGTATCTTTGCAGCATATCTTATGGCTATTCTTATGGGATTCCCAGATAAGGCAGCAGCAGCTATATCAATTATTGGTGGTGCAGATGGTCCTACTTCAATATTCCTTGCAGGTAAGCTTGGTCAGACTAAATATATGGGACCTATTGCAGTAGCAGCATATTCATATATGTCACTGGTTCCTATTATCCAGCCACCAATTATGAAGCTTTTAACAACTAAGAAGGAAAGAGAAGTTAAGATGGAACAGTTAAGACCTGTTTCTAAGCTTGAGAAGATTCTTTTCCCTATAGTAGTTACTGTAGTAGTAGTACTTATTCTTCCTACAACAGCACCACTTGTTGGTATGCTCATGTTAGGTAACCTTTTCAAGGAAAGTGGAGTTGTTAAGCAGCTTGCAGAGACAGCTTCTAATGCACTTATGTACATAGTTGTTATTATCCTTGGAACATCAGTTGGTGCTACAACAAGTGCAGAAGCATTTCTTAACCTTGATACATTAAAGATTGTTGCATTAGGACTTATTGCATTCGCATTTGGTACTGCAGCAGGTGTGTTATTTGGTAAGATTATGTGTCTTGTTACACATGGTAAGGTTAATCCGCTTATTGGTTCAGCAGGTGTATCTGCGGTTCCTATGGCAGCCAGAGTTTCGCAGAAGGTTGGTTCTGAGGCAGATCCTTCTAACTTCCTTCTGATGCATGCTATGGGACCTAACGTTGCCGGTGTTATTGGTACAGCGGTTGCAGCCGGCACATTTATGGCCATGTTTGGCGTTATGTAAAAGGAGGATATTATGGCAGAACAGGTTAAAAAACCTTTAAAGATTACTGAGACAGTATTGCGTGATGCACATCAGTCTCTTATAGCTACAAGAATGACAACAGAGCAGATGCTTCCTATCGTAGATAAGATGGATAAGGTTGGTTATCATTCAGTAGAGTGCTGGGGAGGAGCTACATTTGATGCTTCACTCAGATTCCTTAAGGAAGATCCATGGGAAAGACTTCGTAAGCTTAGAGATGGATTCAAGAATACTAAGCTTCAGATGCTTTTCAGAGGACAGAATATATTAGGTTACAATCATTACGCAGATGATGTAGTTGAGTACTTTGTTCAGAAGTCAATTGCTAACGGTATTGATATTATCCGTATTTTCGACTGCTTTAATGATTTAAGAAACTTAGAGACAGCTGTTAAGGCTGCCAAGAAGGAAAAAGGACATGCTCAGATTGCTCTTTCTTATACATTAGGTGATGCTTATACACTTGATTACTGGAAAGAGACAGCTAAGAGAATTGAAGATATGGGTGCAGATTCTATCTGTATCAAGGATATGGCTGGACTTTTGCTTCCATACAAGGCTACAGAGCTTGTACAGGCATTAAAGGATGGTTCATCTCTTCCTATTCAGATGCATACACATTATACATCTGGTGTAGCTTCAATGACATACTTAAAAGCAGTAGAAGCAGGTGCTGATATTATTGATACAGCTATGTCACCATTCTCAATGGGAACATCACAGCCAGCTACAGAGGTTATGGTAGAGACATTTAAGGGTACACAGTATGATACAGGACTTGACCAGAATCTTCTTGCTGAGATAGCTGATTACTTCCAGCCAATGCGTGAGGAAGCATTAAAGAGCGGACTTATGAATACTAAGGTTCTTGGAGTTAATATTAAGACATTACTTTATCAGGTTCCAGGTGGAATGCTTTCTAACCTTGTATCACAGCTTAAGGAAGCTGGTGCAGAGGACAAGTACAGAGATGTATTAGAGGAAATCCCAAGAGTTCGTAAAGATTATGGTGAACCACCTCTTGTTACTCCTTCATCACAGATTGTTGGTACTCAGGCTGTTCTTAATGTATTACAGGGTGAGAGATACAAGATGATTACTAAGGAATCTAAGAAGGTTCTTGCTGGTGAATTTGGTCAGACAATCAAGCCATTCAATCCAGAAGTTCAGAAGAAGGCTATCGGTGATACAAAGCCTATTACATGCCGTCCAGCTGACTTGATTGAACCACAGCTTGAGAAATTCAAGAATGATCCAATTGTACAGCAGTACAAGCAGCAGGATGAGGATGTGCTTTCATATGCATTATTCCCACAGGTTGCGACAGAGTTCTTCAAGTATAGAGAAGCTCAGCAGACAAAGGTTGATCCTGCAAAGGCAGATACAGCTAATAAGGCTTATCCAGTTTAATAATTAATAATAACAGACCGTCATGTGCGCAAAAGCGTATGTGGCGGTCTTTTTTTGCAGCGAAGCTGCGTAGAGACTTGACCTGCAAAAAAGGCATGGCAGGAAGCCATGCAATCCAGAATGTTCCCCTTGATATAAATGCATTTTACATGTAAAATTAAAAAGTATAATTAAACTAAAGGAGCACGATTGTGATTAAGTTAGAACGATTTGAAGTCATGAATATGAATAATGCCATCAGAGGTGCAAGAAATCCATTGAACAGCTGGGCAAGAATGGACAGTTACTTTGATGAGGAAGGAAAATTTGTTTTTGGTCCTAATGATCTTGACCTTGCCAAGAGATTATGTAAGGCAGGCTCAGACCACAGAAAGTTCATAAGACAGATATTTGTTACGGTTGATATAACAGCACCACTATACTGGTGGAAGGAATACGATACATATAAGGTTGGTACAGTTGCCAATTCAACAAGTACAATGCACAAGATTCACAGCAAGCCTTTTGAGATGTCTGATTTCAGTACAGACCATATGACTGATGCCACACTTGAAATGATGCAGAAGAATATTGATTTTCTGGAAGAAATCAGAACACAGTTTGTAGAGACTAAGGACAAAGCATTATGGTACAGTATGATACAGCTTCTCCCTGAAAGTTATAACCAGATGAGAACATGTACTCTCAATTACGAGAATCTTGTTGGAATATATTATTCTAGAAAGGGTCATAAGCTTGCAGAGTGGCATACCTTCTGTGACTGGGTAAAAGAACTGCCATATTTTGAAGAGCTTTTTATAGATAATGAATGATTTAGAACAACATACAGATGTATTAAGTCTCATAAGAGTGAGAATGTCAGGACTTAGCAAGGGACATAAAAGAATAGCAGAGTATATTCTGGCTAATTATGAAAAATGTGCATTCCTTACTGCGGCAAAGCTGGGAGAAGTTGTTGGAGTAAGTGAGTCTACGGCGGTGAGATTTCCGGCTGCATTGGGATTTTCCGGGTATCCGGAGTTCCAGAAAGCGTTAGAAGACATTTTGCAAGAAAAAATTCACTCGTTCGACAGAATTGATGTGCTTAATTCACATATGACAACCAATATGGTTGTGAATAATGTTATGTCAATGGATGCAAGAAAGATAGAGCATACATTAAAGTCATTTGATACAACATCTTTTGATATGGCTGTTGAGGATATAATGGCTGCAGAAAGCGTGTATATAATTGGAGCAAGGTCGTGCGAACCACTAGCAGAATTCTTTGGGTATTATCTTAGGTTGGTCAAGAAAAATGTACAGGTGGTAAAGACTGGCAATACCAACGAATTATTTGAACAGATGATGTACATAGGCGAAGGTGATGTTGCAATAGGTATCAGTTTTCCCAGATATTCAATGAGAACGCTTAAAGCAATGGAATTTGCTAATAACAGACAGGCAAGAGTTATATCAATAACAGATTCAGTACACTCACCAATGAATATGTATTCATCATGTAACCTGTTTGCAAGAAGTGATATGGCATCAATAGTTGATTCACTTGTTGCACCAATGAGCCTTATTAATGCTTTAATAGTATCAATATGTCTTAAGAATAGTGAACAGGTAGTAGAAAATATTGAGAAAATTAATACATTTGTTGATAATTTCGAGTATTCAGGCAATGATGAGATTAATATGTTAGATGAAAATGTTGTTAATGAATTGAAAAAATGCATGGATAATGCAGCTATTGATGAAGAAAAGTAAGAGAGAGTGATAATGAGCAATGTTATAATAATTGGCGGTGGTGCAGCAGGAATGATGGCTGCGATAACTGCTGCCAGAAACAATAATAAGGTTACACTTATTGAAAAGAATGAAAAGCTTGGAAAGAAGCTTTTTATTACAGGAAAAGGCAGATGTAATTTTACCAATGCCGGGGATGAAGAAGATATATTTAACAGCATAGTTACCAATAAAAAGTTCATGTACAGCAGTTTAAGAGGATTTTCTAACTATGACTGTATGGGATTTTTTGATGAGCTGGGACTTAAATTCAAGATTGAGCGAGGTAACAGGGTATTCCCGGAGTCTGACCACTCGTCTGATGTTATAGGTGCGCTTTCAAGGCAGATGAAAAAACTTGGTGTAAATGTGCTTCTTAATACACAGGTTGTAGCTGTGAATGAGGGAAAAGGCGAATTTGCAGGTGTTGTTGTAAAAGATGCATCAGGACAGAAGGAGATTAAAGGTGATGCGTGCGTTATTGCAACAGGCGGTAATTCATATTCATCCACAGGCTCTACAGGGGATGGTTACAGATTTGCAAAAAGTATTGGACACAGCGTTACACCAATACTTCCGGCACTTGTACCTCTTAATGTAAGAGAAGAGTGGGAAGAACTTCTTATGGGACTAAGCCTTAAGAATATAGAGGTTACATTTTACGATGGAGATAAAAAAGTATTTACTGATTTTGGAGAAATGCTTTTTACACATTTTGGTGTGAGCGGTCCTGTAATATTAAGCGCAAGCAGCGTTATTACGGGAATAGTTAAGGAAAGACCTGTAAGATTAAGCATAGACTTAAAGCCTGCAATTACTGATGAACAGCTTGATGAGAGAATATTAAGGGATTTCTCAAAGGAACAGAACAAGGCGTTTAAGAATTCATTAGATGAGCTGCTTCCTAAGAAGCTTATTCCTGTGATTGTAATGCAGTCCGGAATTAAGCCTGAAAAGAAGGTTAATGAGGTTACAAGGGAAGAAAGACAGAGACTTGTGAAGCTTCTTAAGAATTTTGACATGACAGTAACTTCTACGAGAGGTTTTAATGAAGCGATAATTACACAGGGTGGGGTTAATGTTAAAGAGATTAATCCTTCGACAATGGAATCAAAGCTTGTTAAGAATATATATTTTGCAGGAGAGGTTATAGATGTTGATGCAGTGACCGGAGGATTTAATTTACAGGTAGCATGGTCAACAGCATACGCTGCTGCAAGCCATATACAATAATTTATTTAAAGGAGCAGAGAAAATGAGTGCAATAGCAATTGATGGACCTGCAGGAGCAGGAAAAAGTACAATAGCAAAGCTTTTAGCAAAGCAGTTAGGATATGTGTATGTTGATACAGGTGCAATGTACAGGGCAATGGCTGTATATTTTTCACAGAACGACATTAATCCAGATGATGAGAATGCAATTAATGGTGCTGTAGATAATATTGATATTAGTATTGAGTACAAAGACGGCGTACAGCAGGTGATACTTAATGGTGAGAATGTGACATCACTTTTAAGAACAGAAGAAACAGGAAAGATGGCATCAAAGACATCTAAGTATGCAGCAGTAAGGACTAAGCTGGTTGCACTTCAGAGAGGACTTGCAAAGAAAACAGATGTTATCATGGATGGAAGAGATATAGGAACAACAGTACTCCCGGATGCATTTGCAAAGATATATCTTACTGCAAGTTCTGATGCGAGAGCTAAGAGAAGATATGATGAACTTAAGGAAAAAGGTGAAAACTGTAGTTTTGATGCAATCAAGGAAGATATTGAAAAAAGAGACTATGAAGATATGCACAGAGCAATATCTCCTTTAAAACAGGCAGATGATGCTGAGCTTGTTGATACATCAGATATGAATATAGAACAGGTTGTAGCTGCTTTAAGTAAGATAATAGATGATAAGAAGGCGGGCAGATAATTGAAAGAAGTAATACTTGCAAAGTCAGCAGGCTTTTGTTTTGGTGTTCAGAGGGCAATGGATACTGTGTATGCTGAGACAGGCAATAAAAACGTATATACATATGGTCCGATAATTCATAATACTGAGGTTGTTAACGAACTTGAGAGCAAGGGTGTTAAGGCTGTTAATGATATATCTGAGATTCCAGAACCTGAAGAGTCAACTGTTATAATCAGATCACATGGAGTATCAAAGGCAGTATATGAATCAATAAAGAACAGCGGGGCAAAGATTGTGGATGCAACATGTCCGTTTGTATTAAAGATTCACAAGATTGTAAAGGATGCAAGTGCTGAAGGTGACCAGATCGTAATTATTGGCAATGAGAAGCATCCTGAAGTTGAAGGCATTATGGGGTGGTCAGAGACACCTGTACATGTTGTTGATACAGTTGAAAAAGCTGAAAAGTTGAAACTTGACAAGAGTAAAAATGTGCGTGTGGTATCCCAGACGACATTTAATTACAAGAAATTTCAAGATTTAGTTGAAATTATAAAGAAAAAAGAGTACAATATTTGCATTAGTAATACGATATGTAATGCAACTGAGGAGCGTCAGAATGAGGCAAGACGGATTGCTCGAAGAGCTGATGCTATGATTGTTATAGGGGACAGCAGTAGTTCAAACACTCGTAAACTGTATGAAATTTGCAAGACGGAATGTCAGGAAACCTTTTACATTCAGACTCTTAGCGGCCTTGAGCTTGATAAGCTCAAATCATCAGACTGCATAGGTATTACAGCCGGGGCATCAACCCCAAACAATATCATTGAGGAGGTTTATACTAATGTCAGAAGAAAGCTTTGCACAGATGTTAGATAACGAAGAATGGAAGGAAATCCGTACAGGAGAGGTGGTAGACGGAAGAGTTATTGCAGTTAAGCCAGATAGAATTGTACTTAATATAGGTGGCAAATCTGATGGAATCATTACTCGTTCAGAGTATACATCAGCTCCTGATGTGGATCTTACTACTGTAGTCTCAGTTGGAGATGAGATGAAGGCTAAGGTTCTTAAATCAAACGATGGTGAGGGACAGGTTGCTCTTACATATAGAAAGCTTGTTGCAGATAATGGCAATAAGAAACTTGAAGATGCATTTAATAATCAGGAGCCAATTACAGGTGTAGCTAAGAACATCAAGGGTGGTCTTGAGGTTATCGTTGATGAAGCAAGAGTGTTTATTCCTGCAAGCCTTATTTCAGATACATTTGTTAAGGATTTATCTGTATATAACGGTAAGGAAGTTACATTTGTCATCACTGAATATGATCCTAAGAACAGAAAGATTATCGGTGATTGCAAGCAGCTTATTGTTGCAGCTAAGAAGGCAGCAGCAGAGGCAGTTCTTTCTAAGATTAAGGAAGGCGATACAATCGAAGGAACAGTTAAGAATGTTACAGATTTCGGTGCATTCATTGACTTAGGCGGTGTAGATGGTCTTCTTCACATCTCAGAGATGTCTTGGGGAAGAACAGAGAATCCTAAGAAGGTTTACAAGATTGGTGATTCAGTTAAGTGCTTTATCAAAGAGATTAACGGAGATAAGATTGCACTTTCAGTTAAGTATCCAGACCTTAATCCATGGAATAACGCAGCAGAGAAGTATGCTGTAGGTAATGTTGTTAAGGGAACAGTTGCAAGAATGACAGATTTCGGTGCATTCGTTCAGTTAGAAGATGGCATCGATGCATTACTTCATGTTTCACAGATTTCAAGAGATCGTATTGAAAAGCCATCTGACGCACTTTCAATTGGTCAGGAAATTGAAGCTAAGGTTGTTGACCTTAACGAAGCTGATAAGAAGATCAGCTTAAGCATTAAGGCATTACTTAACGATAACGAAGCTCAGGAAGAAGCTCCAGCAGAAGAAGAGTAATTAAAGATATTAAAAGGGCTGTAGAAAAACAGCCCTTTTTTTAAACATATTTTTTGAAAGAAAGATAAACACGGCCTTTTTTGGTTTCTTTACCGCAGCCCTGATAGATGAATTTGCCTGTTCCGCGGATAACAAGTATATCATTAGCTTTTAACTGATAGCTGTTGTTTTCCATCTGACGGCTGTTAATGAATATTTTTCTTGCCCTGAATAATTCTACTGCCTGACTTCGGCTTAGCTTTGTGAGGCTGGCAACGGCAGCGTCAATCCGTTCACTTGCAGATAAAACTTCAATATCTTCAAGCTCAGGTGAACATTCGATATCGTTAATATCAGTCTTTGTACACTGGATATGTGTATGCTTTACTGTAGACAGGTTGTCAATTATGAAATCAGCAATATGTGAAACACAGTAAAGATAGGCGTCCTTGCCTTTTATATTTATGTCTCCAAGCATTTCTCTTTTAATTCCAAGATTCATAAGAGCACCAAGGTAATCTCTGTGTGACAGTGATTCAGCATATTTTTCTATAAGAGGAGATATCTTTATAAGAGTTATAGGGAATTTCTCTTCATAGCCAAGAGTTTCGTAAGAACCAAACTGTATCATCTGTCTTTCACATGCATCATTGCCACCGTATGTTTTAAAAGCTACGAAATTAAGTGCGTTTTTCATTTGTGCGAATACTGACTGCTCATTAATATCAAGAAAATTAGTATATGTGTATATGTTTTGCCTGAAGGAACGATTTGCTGCGTCCATTATTTTATTTTTTAAAAGTGATTCATTATCCATTAGTTTATAAATAATCCTTTCAGGTTTTTTGAAAATATGATAGAATTATAACAGAATTAAGAATAATTTACATTACATTTGTTTCGTGGAACGATGTAGAAAAGAGGGATTATGATTAAAGATTATGAGGATTTTAAGAAATTTATCCTGAGTCTTACAACTATTGACCTTAATGCATATAAGGAAAAACAGATGAAGAGGCGTATAGATACACTTATTGCAAGACATAAGTATGATGGTTACGATAGTTATTGTAAGGCAATAAAGGAAGATACAGGGTTAAGAGAAGAATTTGTTAATTATATTACGATTAATGTATCTGAATTTTATAGAAATCCGAATCTGTGGAAGACACTGGAGGATGTTATACTGCCGGATCTGATAAGTAAGTTCGGACCAAGACTTAAGGTATGGAGTGCGGCATGTTCTACTGGTGATGAACCATATTCACTTGCTATGGTGCTTGCAAAGAAAGTACCTATGAGGGATATTAAGATTATTGCAACAGATCTTGATGAACAGGTTCTTGAGAAGGCTAAAGATGGTGTATATGGTGAAAACAGCATAAAGGGACTTCCTAAGGAATTTCAGGATAAGTACTTTGAAAAGATGGGCGACAGGTTTTATAAAATATCTGATGACATAAAAAGATGTGTTGAGTTTAAGAAGAGTAATCTTCTAAAGGATCCATATCCAACAGGCTGTCATCTTATTGTGTGCAGGAATGTTCTTATATATTTTACAGAAGAAGCCAAGAAAGATGTATATGAGAAGTTTAATAAATCTTTAGTTACTGATGGGTGTCTGTTTGTAGGTAATACTGAACAGATAATCGGTTATAGGGATATGGGATACAGCTATGACCAACTTTTCTTTTACAGAAAGACTAATTAATAAAATGCGTAACCGGAATAATATCAGTCTGGTTACGCATTTTTAATTATGAAAATATATGATTTATAATGGAATGTATATATTTTTCTGTGTTATCAGTGCTTTTTAACAGTATATCATCTGCGTTGCAGTATTTTTCCGGGTCAGAATAATCTTTTTTAAATATGTTTAAATCACAATTATCATAGAGCGGAAGAAAGATGCCCGTCTTTTTGGCGTAACAGTTAGAAGCAGAGCATTTAACACGGTTATTACTGTCTACATATTGTGCAATGCTTTTGTGAATGGCTTCGTCTTCTGATGTCAGATAATAATAATTCTTATAGTCTTTAAAAAAATATTTCAAAGTATCTGATATAACCGGTATTACAAGAGTTAATGTACGGTTCTTAATCAGAATATGTATATTGTCAAGACATATATGCCTGCCCACGGGTACGCCTACGGGCAGAGAACATTCAGCAATCAGCCGAAGGCTCACATTTCCATCGGAATCAGTATCTTTATCAATGACAGCATTGTCAACAGTGTAAGAATTCCTAATTATTGCGTAATACGAAACCAGTGGAAGAAGGCTTAGCATTCCTTCTATATCGTCATGGTTGTGAAGGAGGAGAAGTCTCCTGTATTCGTTATGTGCTGTATCAGAAGGTTTTGCTGCAAATTTCCTGTATATATCAATAAGTTCACCACCTGAATACATGTCTTCACGTTCTATTCCAAGAAAATGTTCAATAGTTTTCTGCTTATAGTCAGAAAGTGACAGAATAGATTTACATTTTCTTGCAGTTTTATATAAGTCAAGGCTTTCAAGATGTGAAAGGTCAAGTGTAACATTAAGATGTGCTGCACGCTCAGTAATAAAGGGAATATCGAAGGCATCCCCATTAAAATGTATTAATGTATGAAAATCTTTTAAAAAATCATTAAATGAAGATAAAATATAAGCTTCATCGGAATCGGATTCTGCAAGCCACTGTAAATAATGCGATATTCCGTTACGGAAATATACAGCGCCTATGAGGTATACTATATTATAATTTCTTGAAAATCCTGTGGTTTCTATATCAAAAAAGCAGATGCTGTCAGTATCCGGACATATTGCTTTAAGCATTGCGGTGTCTGCGTTTGTGTGCAGGGTATCATTAATAGTTATCATAAAAAATCCTCGTTTTAGGTTTGATTAGACAAACCGATTGTTAAAAAAGTACTCATTTTCTCTTATTATATAGGAATATATACACAAAAAAAAGTAGATTTTTGCTATTTATTGAGATAAAATACTATTTAATAAAAACTTTATAAGGAGAAATATGTCATGGGAAAGTGTACATTTAAAGGTGGATGTCATCCTTATGACGGTAAAGAGTTTTCTAAGGATAAACCAATCAAAGAACTCTTTCCAGCCGTAGGAGAGATGGTGTTCCCGCTTTCACAGCACATCGGCGCACCTGCTAAGCCAGTTGTTGCCAAGGGCGACTATGTCCTTGCAGGCCAGCTGATAGCCGAGGCAGGTGGATTTGTTTCTGCGAACATTCATTCATCTGTATCAGGTACTGTTAAAGCTATTGAGCCAAGAACATTGGCTACAGGCGGTAAGTGCAATTCTATCATTATCGAGAATGATGGCGAATTCAAAGAAGTTGAATATACACCTATGAAGTTCGAGGATCTTACTAAGGACGTTATCTTAGAAAGAATCAAGGCTGCTGGTGTTGTAGGTATGGGAGGAGCTGGTTTCCCAACTAATGTTAAGCTCTCTCCAAAGAATCCTGAAGCCATAGATTACATTATCGTTAATGGAGCAGAGTGTGAGCCTTACCTTACATCTGATTACAGAAGATTATTAGAAGAATCAGACAAGGTTGTTATGGGTCTTAAGATTGCTCTTAAGATATTTGACCATGCTAAGGGAATTATCGGTATTGAAGATAATAAGCCTGAGGCAATAAGAATCATGCAGGAAGCTACAGCTTCTGAGCCTGATATTGAAGTTAAGCCATTAAAGACTAAGTATCCACAGGGAGGAGAGCGTAGTCTTATATATGCAACAACAGGAAGAGCTATTAATTCAAGCATGCTTCCAGCTGATGCAGGCTGTATCGTACATAATGTTGATACAATATTCTCAATCTATCTTTCAGTTATAGAAGGTAAGCCTCTTACTAAGAGAATATGTACTGTAACAGGCGACGGAGTTAAAGAGCCTGGCAACTTCTATGTATGGTTAGGAACTAATTACAGACAGCTTCTTGACGCTGCCGGTGGTCCTGTAGGAGAACCTGAGAAATATATTTCCGGTGGTCCTATGATGGGATTTGCCATGTACAGTCTTGACGTACCTGTTGTTAAGGGAAGTTCATCACTTCTTGTATTCCAGAAGGATATCGTATCTAAGACCACATCTTCTGCATGTATAAGATGTGGTAAATGTGGTGAGGCATGTCCGGAACACCTTCTTCCAGCAAAGCTTGCCGGTTTTGCATCACGTAATGATGAAGAAGGCTTTACTAAGTTCGATGGTATGGAATGTGTAATGTGCGGAAGCTGTTCATATGTCTGTCCAGCCAAGAGACCATTAACACAGCAGATTAAGGCTATGAGAAGTACAGTACTTGCTAACAGAAGAAAGAAGTAGAAAGGTGGGCAATCAAAGTGAGTGAGATTTTTAACGTATCGACTAATCCTCATGTGCGAAGCGGGAATACTACTCAGACAATAATGAGAGATGTTCTTATTGCTTTAACTCCTGCCAGCATATTTGGTATAGTTAATTTTGGCCTCGATGCACTGCTTCGTATAGTAATCGGTATTGTTACTTGTGTAGCATGTGAGGCATTATATCAGTATTTCATGCATAAGAAAGTTACTGTTACAGATTTAAGTGCAGCAGTAACAGGTCTTCTTATTGCATTAAATATTCCATCAACATTAAATGTTGGTTTTGAAATCGTAGGATGTGTATTTGCAATTATCGTAGTTAAACAGCTTTTTGGAGGACTTGGACAGAACTTCATGAACCCTGCTCTTGCAGCAAGATGTTTCCTTCTTATTGCATATACAGGTCCGATGACTAATTTCGTTACATCTAACGGATTTTTAGACGCATATTCAGGAGCAACACCTCTTGCACTCCTTAAGCCGGGTGCAGAATCAACAGGCGTTGTTTCATTAGCTAAGATGTTTATTGGTACAACAGGTGGTGTTATCGGTGAGACTTCAGCAATCTGCCTTCTTTTAGGTGGTATCTACCTCCTTGCAAGAAAGGTTATTAATTGGAGAATACCTGTAACATATGTAGGTGTATTTGCAGCGCTTATATTCCTTTTTGCACCAGGACATCATTTCGATGTAATCTATATGCTTGAGGAAGTATGTGGTGGTGGACTTTTACTTGGTGCCATCTTCATGGCGACAGATTATGTAACTTCACCAATTACACCTAATGGTAAAATTGTATTTGGCTGCTGCTTAGGTCTTCTTACATTCATTTTCAGAATGTATGGTGGTTCAGCAGAAGGCGTTTCATATGCAATTATCTTCTGTAACCTCTTAGTTCCTCTTATTGAGAGAGTAACAGTTCCTAAGTCATTTGGTAAGAAGAAGCCAGAGAAGAAAGCAAAGGAGGCTGCATAAGATGAAGAAAATAGTTAAAGATGCATTAGTTTTATTTGCTATAACACTTGTAGCCGGAATTCTTCTTGGTGTTGTATATCAGATAACACTTGATCCTATTGCAAAGGCTAATGAGAATGCTAAGGAAAAGGCTTACAAAGCAGTTCTTGCAGAAGCAGACAGCTTTGAGACAATAGATGCCCTTCCTTCTGATGATGATATTAATGCTTCATCAGACATTGACTTCTCTAAGGATAAGGTCAATGAAGTTGCTATAGGAAAGAAAGGCAGCGAGACAGCAGGTTATGTTGTAACAGTTACAGATAGTGACGGTTACGGCGGAGATATCAAGTTTACAGTTGGTATTTCAACAGATGGAAAGGTACTTGGAGTATCATTCCTTTCAATCAGCGAAACTGCTGGTCTTGGTATGAGAGCTAAACAGGATCCATCATTTACATCACAGTTTACAGCTAAGTCTGATGCAGTTGCATCATTTTCAGTAGTAACAGATGGTTCAGCATCAGAAAGCAATGCTAATGTTGATGCAATCGGTGGTTCTACAATTACTTCTAAATCAGTCACAAAGGGTGTAAATTATGCGCTTGCAGTTTACAAGCTTGTGGCAGGAAACTAGGGAGGTGCGGACTTTGAATAAATGTATAGAAAGACTTTATAATGGTATTATTAAAGAGAATCCTACCCTGGTACTTACACTTGGTATGTGTCCTACACTTGCGGTTACTACATCAGCAATCAATGGTATAGGTATGGGACTTTCTTCTACAGTAGTACTTGCATTATCAAACCTTATGATTTCATTACTTCGTAAGGCTATTCCAGATGGTGTAAGAATGCCAGCGTTCATCGTTGTCGTTGCATCATTTGTTACAATGGTACAGTTCCTTATGCAGGGCTTCCTGCCAAGTCTGTACGACTCACTTGGAATATATATTCCTCTTATAGTTGTTAACTGTATTATCCTTGGACGTGCGGAAGCCTATGCTTCTAAGAATCCTCCAATTCCTTCATTCTTTGATGGAATAGGTATGGGACTTGGATTCACAATTGCTATCACAATCCTTGGAGCAATAAGAGAGCTTATCGGTGGCGGTACAATTTTCTCAGATGGTACTAACGCATTATTTGATCTCTCAACAATCGGTTACACACCGGCAAGTATCTTTATCCTTGCACCAGGAGCGTTCTTTGTTCTTGCATTCATGATTGCTATTATGAACAGAATTAAGAGAAAGAAAGGCATGAAGCCTGCAGAAGTTCCTGACTACACAGAAGAGATAGAAGAAGCTAAGGCTGAGGCTAAGAATAACTAAGGGAGGTAAATATGGGATATTTTTCACAGTTATTATTGATAGCTGTAAGTACAGCAATTGTCAATAATGTAGTTTTAAGCCAGTTCCTCGGTTTGTGTCCTTTCCTTGGAGTTTCTAAGAAGATAAACACAGCAGCAGGAATGGGTGGCGCTGTTATCGGCGTTATCACTATTTCATCAGCTGTCTGCAGTCTTATATATGACTGTATACTTACACCGCTTAAGCTTACATATCTGAATACAATTGTATTCATCCTTGTAATTGCGGCACTTGTTCAGTTTGTTGAAATGTTTTTAAAGAAGACATCACCATCTCTTTATGAAGCACTTGGTGTATACCTTCCACTTATTACAACTAACTGTGCAGTACTTGGTATTGCACTTACTAACGTACAGAACTATAACACAGCAGCAGGACTTAATATTGGTCAGAAGCTTTTAGATTCTGTAGTCAGTGGATTAGGAACAGCTGTTGGTTTTACAATAGCAATCATAATCATGGCTGGTATACGTGAAAGAAACGAATTCAATGATGTTCCGGAAAGCTTTAAGGGAATGCCTATTGTATTACTTACTGCAGGACTTATGGCTATCGCATTCTTTGGATTTTCAGGTATTATTTAAGAGGAGGACGACAAGATGTCAGGTATAATTATTGCTGCAGTTGTTGTAAGCTGCACTGGTCTTCTTCTCGGACTTTTCCTCGGAGTAATGGGTAAGAAGTTCTATGTTGAAGTAGATCAGAAAGAGATAGATGTAAGAGCAGAGCTTCCTGGAAACAACTGTGGTGGTTGTGGATATGCAGGATGTGATGCACTTGCTAAGGCAATTGCCGCAGGAGAAGCTCCAGCTAACGCATGTCCAGTTGGTGGCGCACCGGTTGCAGCAAAGATTGGTGCAATCATGGGTGAGGAAGTTGGAGAATCAGTAAGAATGACAGCATTTGTTAAATGTGCTGGTGACTGCGACAAAGCAAAAGAAAATTATGTGTACTCAGGTGCAATGGATTGTACAGCAATGAACGTTGTTCCTAACGGCGGTTCTAAGGCATGTACATACGGATGTATGGGATATGGTTCATGTGTTAAGGCATGTCCTTTTGATGCAATTCATATTGTTAATGGTATTGCTGTAGTAGATAAGGGCAAATGTAAAGCATGTGGTAAATGTGTTGCTGTATGTCCAAGACACCTTATTGAAATCATACCATACAAGAGTAATTATACAGTTAACTGTTCATCTAACGATAAGGGTAAAGATGTTATGTCAGCATGCTCTGTTGGATGTATTGGATGTATGTTATGTACAAAGCAGTGTGAGTTCGGTGCTATTACAGTAGAAAACAATATTGCACATATTGATTATTCAAAGTGCACAGGTTGTGGAAAGTGTGCTGAGAAGTGCCCTAAGAAGATAATACATCTTCATTGATAATTTAATCACAATAAGTTATAATAAGAAACTGCCGTAGGCTTATGCTTATGGCAGTTTCCTAGTTTAAGAAAAGAGAAGATACACCTATGGCAGAGATGAAATCGAAGTTACAAGATTTTTATAAAAGACTTGATTCCAGAAAATCAACATATTTTCTGGCTTATTCAGTTATTTTTGCAATCCTTGCTATAGGTGTGTTTTCTTTTTATTTTTTTACTGGAAAGACATTCATATGGGAGGTTGATGGCTGGGAACAGCATTATAAGTCACTCATATATTATTCACAGTATTTAAGGGATTTCTTTAAAAATATATTTATCAATCATCAGTTTGTAATGCCACAGTGGGATTTTGCAATAGGTGAGGGAAGTGATGTTATAGGAACATTTCACTATTATGTTATAGGCGACCCATTTACATTCTTCTGTTTCCTGTTTCCTGCAAAGTACATGTATATATTCTATGAAGCAATGATTCTTTTAAGAATATATCTGTCAGGTATAGCATTTTCACTGCTGTGTTTTTACATAGGACATAAGAAAAGATATGTCCTTCCGGGGACAGTTACTTATGCATTCTGCTACTGGGCAATATATAATGCAGTAAGACATCCGTTCTTTCTTAACCCGCTTCTGTATTATCCTCTGCTTGTATTAGGCGTTGAGAAGATAATCAGAGAGAAGAAAATGTGGCTCTTTACAATAACAGTAGCTATTGCTGCAATGAGTAATTTTTATTTCTTCTACATGCTTGTGTTCACAACAATTATATATGTTATTGTAAGATTCATATTCTGTTATGGAAAGAATGTAAAAATGTGGTGTAAGGGGATATTAAGCTTGGCCGTTTCATCGGTTATAGGACTGTGTATGGCGGCAATAGTGTTTCTCCCTGTGCTTCATGTTTTCTTAAGTGACAGCAGATTTAATACACCTAACAAAATAGGACTGGTATATCCTTTTTCATACTATGCAAAGCTTCCGGGACTTTTTATCGTTGAGGGTGATAACTTCTGGACATGCATGGGATTTGCAGTGCCGGTGTTACTTGCAGTGCTTTTAATGTTTAAGAGCAGACGTAAGTACACAATGCTTAAGACTTATTTTATTATAAGTGCTGTGATGATATGTATACCGTTCTTCGGACAGGCAATGAACGGATTTTCATATATGTGTAACAGGTGGATATATTCATTTGCATTATTATGTGCATATATACTTGTGTGCATGATGCCGCGTCTTATAACACTGGAAAGAAAAGAAATCCGCTTTATTGGAGTTGCACTTACAATATATTTTGTGGTATGTATGTGCGTAAAGTATTCAAGAAATGGCAAGCTTATAAGTGCAGTTGCAATCGGAGCAATATTGCTAATTGGACTTAGCATAAAGAATGTTAATGAATATAACAGATGCATGATGGTGACAGTAGCGGTTATGCTGGCGGCATTAGCTAATGGTATATGGAAAAATGCATCATTTGGCGAAAATTATGCGGCACAGTGCATAAGCGTTAAGATGGCACAGGAAGATGTGTTTGGAAGCGAGAAGGAGCTTATAAGTAAAGATGCTGAAGATACAGATTTTATCAGATATTCAGGCTCGGGACTTTCATACAATATGAATTGCATTACTGGAATATCGTCCTCTAATCTGTACTGGACACTTACTAATCCATATGTATCGAAGTTCAGATATGATTGTGCAATCAGGCTTGATACGCTGCTTCCGCACAAATACACAGGTTATGATGACAGGTCGTCTCTTATAGCTTTATCATCTGCCTCAAAGTATCTGGTGAGTAAGACCGGCGGACTTGTTCCATATGGATTTACTTATGAATCAGAAAATGATGATTATGTAATGTATAATAACGACAATGCACTTCCATTAGGCTTTACCTATGACAAAGCTGTTAATAAGAGGGAATGGGAAGGCTTAAGTGCAGTAGATAAGCAGAAGGCTATGCTTCAGGCTGTTGTTATTGGAAGAAGTGGGAAAGATACCAGGGAGGCGCTTCCTGACAGGGTATCTGTTAAAGATTTAAGTTATGACAGCCAGATTAAAGATTATACAATGGATTATGATGCCAAAGAGGTACAGTGTACTGACAATACATTTGCAGTAACTAAGGCAGGTGCCACGGTAACATTTAAATTTACAGGCAGTGGTGCAGGTGAGACATACTTTAATATTAATGGCCTTGATTATGAAGGCGCAGCACAGTTTCAGCTGTATTTTGGAAAGAGAAAGTTTGACCCGTTAGACTTATACTCTAAGGCAGACTGGAAAGAGCTTTCACATAATGAAAAGAAGAAGATATTTAAGAATTTCATATACTGGACACAGTCTACAAGCAGTGTTAAGCTTGGGATTGCGACTGATACAGGAGTAACCAAGTCAATGAATTACTTTACATCTGATTACAGCTATTACAGTAACCAGCATGATTTCAGTGTGAATATGGGCTATTCGGAAGAAAATGTGACATCAGTTACAGTGACTTTCCAGAAGATTGGTGTGTATTCTTATGATGATATACAGATTGTATGCCAGCCGATGGACAGTTACACTGACGAGATTAATGCACTTAAAGAAAATGTATTAACAGATGTAGAGCTTGGAAATAATAAGGTTACAGGACAGATAACACTTGACCGTAATAAATATCTGTGTCTTACAATCCCTTATTCAAAGGGCTGGAAGGTATATGTAGACGGAGAAAGACAAAAGCTATATAATGCTAATGGTCAGTATATGGCTGTATATCTTACGAGTGGAACGCATAATGTAACACTTAAGTATTCTACGCCGCTTCTTAAAGAGGGAGCGTTGGTGTCACTTGCAGGTGTGGTCATCTTTGCCATGCAGCTTGTAATTAATAAGAGAAAGAAGAGGGAATAATAATGTACAGAGAAGTTGCGAAACTTATTATATATGGTAATCATGAGGACACTATTCTTATGAAAATGTCCGATATTTTCAAAAAATTTGACAGGGATGAGGAGACTCCTGACAAGCTTATAAGTGATATATATGAGCAGATTAAGAGAATATTGGAGGTTGCCACAGATTATGGCTTTGATAAGAATTTATGGCATAATTACCTTACATTCTATCTTATAACTAATGAGAATCCATTCAGCCTTACATGTGAAAAGGTAGGTGCTAATGATGGAAGCGTTAATGAATTTGCTAAGAACGACTTCAAGGTGTTTATGAATCTGTTTAATTATGATTTCAGACCTATTGAGGCTGCACTTGGAATCAACTGTTTTTCACTTATATCTGATTACAAGGCAATTGTTAAGAAAGAGCTTATGTACAATAAGAATGTAAGTGAGAAGGTACAGGCTTTAAGCCTTAAGCTTGAGACAGCAAAGGACGAGAATGAGTTCTTTAATTATGTTACTGATTTCTATAAAGCATATGGTGTAGGAATGTTCGGACTTAATAAAGCATTCAGAGTAATAGGCGGTGATAATGGCGTTACATTTACACCAATTAACAATATGGATAAGGTTATGTTAGATGACCTTATAGGTTATGAAATCCAGAAGAAGAAGCTTGTGGAGAATACAGAGGCCTTTGTTCAGGGAAGAAAAGCTAATAATGCACTTCTTTTCGGTGACAGCGGAACAGGTAAGTCAACTTCTATCAAGGCTATTGTCAATGAATATTATGACCAGGGTCTTAGAATGATAGAGATATACAAACACCAGTTCAAGGATTTATCTAATGTTATAGCAAGCATTAAGAACAGAAATTACAAGTTCATAATATATATGGATGATTTATCTTTCGAGGAATTCGAGATTGAATACAAGTTCTTAAAGGCTGTAATTGAAGGCGGTGTTGAGACTAAGCCTGATAATATTCTTATCTATGCAACATCTAACAGAAGACATCTTATCAAGGAAACATGGAATGACAGAAATGATTTAGAGAGCAATAACGGCCTTCACAGATCTGATACTATTGAGGAGAAGCTTTCATTAGTGAACAGATTTGGATGCCAGATAAGCTACTCTAAGCCATCACAGAAAGAATTCTTTGATATTGTTATTGGCCTTGCAAGGAAGAATAATGTTAAGATGACAGATGAAGAGCTTATGGCAGAGGCTAACAAGTGGGAACTTTCACATGGTGGAATATCAGGAAGAACAGCACAGCAGTTTATCAATTACTGTCTTGGGGGGAGAGAATGATTTCATACATTAAAGGTGAGCTTGCCGAAATCCTGCCAGATGTAATCGTTGTGGAAGCCAATGGAATCGGATATAATATATATGTTCCGGGTTCAGTTCCTGGTGAGCTTCCATCAGTTGGCAGTGAGGTTAAGATATATACATATATGAATGTCAAGGAAGATGAATGCAGTCTGTTCGGATTCCTTACAAGAGATGATTTAAGCATGTTTAAAATGCTTATCTGTGTCAATGGTATTGGTCCTAAGGCAGCGCTTGGTGCATTATCTAATATCACAGCAGATGATTTAAGATTTGCAGTTCTTGCTGATGATGTGGCAGCAATCAAGGCACTTCCTGGTATCGGACCTAAGACAGCACAGAAGATTATAATTGAGCTTAAGGATAAGTTAAAGCTTGATGAAGTATTTGAATCAGCACTTTCTAAGAATAAAAAGGCAGACAATAACAGTAATGTAAGTAATGTCATGATGATAAGAAATGACGCTGTTGAGGCACTTGTATCACTTGGATATTCAAGCAAAGATGCACTTGTTGCTGTCAAGGAAGTGGAAGATATAGAGAATAAGGATTCTGAGACGGTTCTTAAGGAAGCGTTAAAGAAGCTGGCTAAATTCTAGAACAGAATAGTATTTAAGAAATGAGGGGCTATATGGAAAAGAGGATTATATCAACACAGATAACTGAAGAAGATTATGGTATTGAGAATTCCTTAAGACCATTATCTCTCGATGACTATGTTGGACAGAATAAGGTTAAGAGTAATCTTAAAGTATATATTGAGGCAGCAAAGGAAAGAGGAGAGGCACTTGACCATGTGCTTTTCTATGGACCTCCGGGACTTGGAAAGACAACTCTGGCAGGAATTATTGCTAATGAAATGGGGGTTAATATCAAGGTTACATCCGGTCCTGCAATCGAGAAGCCGGGAGATATGGCAGCTATACTTAACAACTTGAGTGAGGGTGATATTCTCTTTGTTGATGAGATTCACAGACTTAACAGACAGGTTGAAGAAGTGCTGTATCCGGCAATGGAGGATTATAAGATTGATATTATGATCGGAAAGGGTGCAACAGCAAGGTCTATAAGACTTGATCTGCCACAGTTCACTCTGATAGGTGCAACAACAAGAGCGGGACTTTTATCAGCACCTTTAAGAGACAGATTCGGTGTTGTAAGCCATATGGAATTCTATACCGTTCCGGAGCTTGAGAAAATCATTATCCGTTCAGCCAATGTGCTTAATGTTGATATTGACTCAGACGGAGCACATGAGCTTGCAAGAAGATCCAGAGGAACACCGAGACTTGCCAACAGACTTTTAAAGAGAGTGCGAGATTTTGCACAGGTTAAATATAACGGACATATCAATAAGGATGTTGCTGATTATGCACTTAATCTGTTAGATGTTGACAGAGATGGATTGGACCGTAACGATCGTGTTATACTTACTACAATAGTTGATAAGTTTGATGGCGGACCTGTCGGTATTGAGACACTGGCAGCTTCAATAGGCGAGGATTCAGGAACTCTTGAAGATGTTTATGAGCCATATCTTATACAGAACGGGTATATTAACAGAACTCCAAGAGGAAGAGTTGCAACTAAAGCAGCTTATGATAATCTTGGCAGGCCATTCAAACAAAAATAACATAAAATATTCTAAAGAATGTGTTTTATGAGTTGAATAGTAAGTGTATTTATTATATACTTAATATGTTTATTTCTACATATATGGAGGGGACTTATGTCATCAAAGAATACAGCAGAAGTAATTCTTGGAGGTAAGGTAATCAAGCTTGGTGGATATGAAAGCGAGGAGTATCTTCAGAGAGTTGCATCATACATTAATAACAAGATAACTGAATTTAATAAAGAAGAGAGTTACAGACGAATGTCAGCAGAGCTCAGAACTGATATGATGTATCTTAATATTGCAGATGATTACTTCAAGGCTAAGAAGATGGCAGACAGTCTTTCATTAGATATTGAGAACAAGGATAAGGAAATATACGACCTTAAGCATGAACTTATTGCAGCACAGATTAAGGCAGAAAGTTCAGCAAAAGAGATTAAGGAATTAAAGAGTGAGATTAACAAGTATCAGAAGAATATTGTCAAGTTAGAGACAGAACTGAATGATTCTAAGAAGTGATTTACATAAGATTATCTGGTATTAATAATAACGGCTGTTGCAAATGCATTTGCAGCAGCCATTTAATTTAAAGGCGGTTACAACTATGAATGTTGATAAGAGAAAAACACAGGTGGAGGTTTTAGCACCAGCAGGTTCACTTGATATTATGAAAGCTGTTGTGGCGGCAGGGGCAGATGCCATATATCTGGGAGGCAATATGTTTGGAGCAAGGGCATTTGCCAATAATTTTAATGATGAAGAGCTTATCTGTGCTATTGAATATGCACATTTATTCGGTAGAAAGGTTTACCTGACAGTTAATACTCTTCTTAAGTCAAGAGAGATAGAGAACAGTCTTATAGAATATCTTATACCATTCTATGAGGCAGGTCTTGATGCAGTGATTGTACAGGATATGGGTGTGTTTAACCTTATAAGAAAACATTTTCCTGATATGGATATACATGCAAGCACACAGATGACACAGACCGGAGTGTATGGCAGCAGGCTTTTAAAGGAACTTGGTGCAACAAGAATAGTCACTTCAAGAGAGATGAATCTGCAGGAAATAAAGCAGCTTCATGAGAGATTAGATGTGGAGATAGAAAGCTTTGTGCATGGAGCATTATGTTACTGTTATTCGGGACAATGCCTGCTTTCAAGCTTTAACGGAGGAAGAAGCGGTAACAGGGGAAGGTGTGCCCAGCCGTGCAGGATGCCTTATGATGTGTATGATAATGGCGAAAAGATTAATAACAGAAACAACAGTTACGCATTAAGTCCTAAGGATATGTGTGCATTACAGATACTTCCTGATGTTATAGAAAGCGGAGTGTATTCTCTGAAAATTGAAGGCCGTATGAAGAATGTCACATATGCGGCTATGGTAACGCATATTTACCGTAAATATGTTGATATGTATCTTGAGAGGGGACGAAAAGGCTTCAAGGTAGATAAGCAGGATATTGATGACCTTTCAGATATATATAACAGAGGTGCATTTACTACAGGCTATTATGACAGCGTCAAGGGAAAGAAGATGATGTCACTTGGGCGTCCTAACCATATGGGAACGGAGTGCCTTAAGGTTGTATCTAACAAGGCAGGAAGAATTACATTTAAGGCATTAAAGAATGTAAACAGAGGTGATGTCTTTGAGATTGATAAGGAACATTCCTTTGAGAGCGGTGCTGATGTTGCAGCAGGACAGACCTTCGTTGTCAATCTTCCTAAGAAATACCCGCTGTATGAGGGAAGAATTGTCAACAGAATGAATAATGCTAAGATTAAGGCATATGTAGAGGATAATTATGTCGGAACAACACCTAAGCTTCATGTAGATATGAAGCTTATTGTAAGAAAGAATGAAAATATTTCACTTACAGTAATGTATGATGGAATTGAAAAGACATGTACAGGAGAGATAGTTACCGAAGCACAGAGCCGTCCGGCCTCAGAGGAGGAGCTTGTTAAGAATTTAAAGAAAACCGGCGATACATGTTTTGTGGTGGAAGATGCAGAAGTGCAGCTTGATGGTGGTGTGTTTGTGCCTGTCGGCTGGATTAAGGAATTAAGAAGAAATGTACTTGAACAGCTTGAAACATATTTAAAGCACAGTCTTGTAAGAACTTATAATAAGCCTGAATGTGCAGAGACTGACGACAAGAAAGAAGCTGATGATAATAATTATCAGCTAAGAAAAGCTGCATATCTTCACGATATAGCTCAGGTAAAGAAAGCAGCATCTGTTTCAGGTGTTGAAAGCATTTATCTTGATTATAAGATGTTTTATATGAATGATGAGAATTCATTAAAAGAGGCTGTAAAGCACTGTCAGTCACATGGAATATATGTATATATGTTCCTCCCACATATTCTTAAGGCAGAGAAATATGATAAGTTTAAGTGCTTGTGTGAGAAGGCTTCTGACTGTGGCATAGACAGGTTTGTATGCCGTAATATTGAACAGATTGGTTTTCTTGGAAGTGACAATTGGAAGAAATTATCTGACAAGGTGCATATTATTACAGACAGCAGCATATATATTTTTAATACATTTGCAAAAGATGAATTAAGAAGGATGTGCAGTAATGCCGGGGTTATTCTTGACAGAATGACACTGCCACTTGAACTTACAGATAAGGAGATGAAGCCTGTAATTGGAAGTGACACGGAACTTGTTGTATATGGGGATGTGCCTCTTATGGTATCTGAACAGTGTGTGAGAAGAACTTACGGAAGATGTGACGGATGCTGGGGCAGCATTAATATTACAGGGTCTAAGGGCAGCAGTTATACAGTGGAAAGCATGTGTGAATTCTGCTATTCTGTAATGAATGGAGAAAAACTCAATCTTACAAAAGAAAATCCCGAAGAATCCATGAATTGTGTGATTCGTTATGAATTTGACGAAAGAGCAGCAGATGATATACAATTAGTTATGACTGATGGAGTGTGTGGTGGTACTACAGGGCATTTTCATCAGGCAATCGACTAAGATTAAGTGACTTGAATAAAGGAGATTGCTATGCAGTCAGTTTTTATTGAACTTACAAAATACATATTTGCGTTTCTGATGGCATTTTATGTTCTTTCTGCTTACAGAGGAGCAATAATCCATAAGGAAGAAAAGAGAAAAGGAATATATGTCCAGCAGTATATTATAATATTTGCGATACATTTTCTTGGATATTATGTATTGTATATAATGAAGCAGGATGTGAAGTATATAGGTTTTTATTTTGTGCAGCTTATATATCTTATAATATTCATAGCATTTTATTATATATTGTATCCAAAGGCTTCAAGGCTTCTTGTCAATAATATGTGCATGCTCATGGCGGTAGGCTTTATCATGATTGCAAGGCTTAATTTTGACAAATGTGTAAAACAGTTCGTAATTGCTGTGCTTGGAACGGTAATAATGTTTATGGTTCCATGGCTTTTAAAGTCAGTTAAAAGCTTTAGAAATTTTGGATGGATATATTGTATCACAGGGCTTGTGCTTTTATGTGCTGTTTTGTTAGGAAGCAAGGTATATGGTGCAAATCTTACTTTAAGTATTGGCGCGTTTTCTGTACAGCCGGCAGAGTTTGTTAAGATTTTGTATGTTATGTTTGTTGCTTCGATGTTTAATAAGTCAACGACATTTAAACAGACATGTATTGTTACAGCGTTTGCAGCACTTCATGTTATTATTCTTGTGCTTTCAACTGACCTTGGTGCTGCACTTATATTCTTTGTGGTGTATATTGCAATGCTTTATATAGCAACAAGAAAACTGGCCTATGCCGGGGCAGGACTGATTGCCGGAGCAGGTGCATCTGTTATTGCATATAAGCTTTTTGCACATGTGAGAGCGAGAGTTATTGTATGGCGTAATCCGTGGGAATATATTGATACAAGTGGATATCAGATATGTCAGTCTCTTTTTGCAATAGGAATGGGGTCATGGTTTGGTTATGGACTGTGTCAGGGTATGCCTGATAAGATACCTGTGGCAGAGAAAGATTTTATGTTTTCTGCTATATCTGAAGAATTTGGACTTATATTTTCGATAGCCCTATTTCTGGTGTGTCTTAATAATCTTATTCTTATGATGAATATAGCTTCAAGATGTAAGACTCTTTTTTATCGTCTTGTGGCAGTAGGACTTGGTGTTACATATGGGGTTCAGGTGTTCTTAACTGTCGGAGGTGCGATTAAGTTCATACCAATGACAGGCGTTACACTTCCTTTTGTAAGTTACGGAGGAAGCTCAATATTAAGCTCACTGATAATGTTTGCATTAATAAATGGAATGTATACTATGAGACAGGATGAAGGTGACAGGAAAGATGGCAGAAAACAAAAAGCAGGTCAGACAAAGAAAAAACAAAAAGGCACAGAACGATATAGTAGATAATGAAAAGAAGGATTTAAGAAATAAGGAAACTAATATAATAGCATTCTTTTTTGTAGGACTTTTTATGGCTACAATTGTTTATCTGTGCGTATTCAATATAAAGGATGCCGGCAAGGTTGTTAATAATCCATATAATAAAAGAGTTGACAGTCAGGAAGCAAAGGTTATAAGAGGAGATATTCTGTCAGATGATGGAACTGTACTTGCGACAACGCTGCTTGATGAAGATGGCAATGAAAAAAGATATTATCCATTTGATGATTTGTTCTGTCATTCTGTTGGATTCACTTCTCTTACCGGAATGAAAACAGGACTTGAACAGTCACAGAATTTCTATCTTCTTAAGGAGACTGACAATGTGCTTGACCAGATTGGAAATGATATATCAGGAGGTAAGGCAAAGGGACATAATGTCACAACAACACTTGATTTAGAGCTTACTCAGGCAGCATATAAGGCACTTGGTAATAATAAAGGCGCAGTTATAGCAATGGAACCATCTACGGGTAAGATTCTTGCAATGGTATCTAATCCAACATTTGATGCAAATGCAGTAAATACCGATTATGATGAATGGCTTACTTATGACAGCTCTGATTCGGTACTTTTAAACAGGGCTACACAGGGATTGTATCCTCCGGGTTCAACATTCAAGATAATTACAGCTCTTGCATATATAAGGCAGAATCAGAATGATTATTATAATTATTCATATAACTGTGATGGACAGGCATATATATCAGGTGGAACGACTATTGCATGCTTTGATCACACAGTGCATGGATATCAGGATTTAAGAAAAGCATTTGCTAATTCGTGTAATTCTGCATTTTCTACGATTGGTGCCGGGCTTAATAAAACCTCATTTATTAATCTGTGTAATACTTTCCTGTTTAATTCTAATCTTCCTGTTGGATTCGAGTACTCAAAGAGTACAATGTCAGTGACTAAAGATTCGTCAGTCAGTGAAATGCAGGAAACAGGCATAGGACAGGGAAAAACAATGATGTCACCTCTTCATAATCTTATGATTGCAGCAAGTGTTGCCAATGACGGGGTTATGATGACACCTTATATGGTCGATAACATCAGTGACAGTGAGGGAAGAGTTGTTGTAAAGAACCAGCCTTCAGCAATAGACACTGTTATGTCGGCGGAAGAGGCTGAATATCTTACGGAATGCATGAGAGCAGTTGTTACTTCAGGAACCGGTTATGCAATGAAGAATTCTTCGTATGAAGCGGCAGGAAAGACAGGTTCGGCACAGTATGATGATTCAGAAAAATATCATAGCTGGTTTACAGGATTTGCACCATATGATAATCCGCAGATAGCGGTATGTGTTATTCTTGAAGGCGGATATTCAGGAGTCTCAAGTGCACAGTATGTAGCTAAAGCTGTATTTGATACTTATTTTGGCTATTGATATTCTGTCACACAGTATGTATAATTTTACTGATGAATTACTAATTTTTAAGAAGGAAATATAATGAGTACAGTTAACAATATTAGTCCGATAGATGGCAGCGCATATCTTGTCAGTACAGGAAACAGCGTTAATGCCACATCGGGAACTGATTTCGATAAAATATATAATGACATAGCCGTTGATGATTCGCTTGAAAGCATATTTGCAGGGGCAGCAAAAGAGTTTGGAATTAATGAGAATTTTCTTAAAGCTGTTGCAAAGGCTGAATCAGGATTTGACCCGGATGCTGTATCAGGATGTGGCGCGCAGGGGATTATGCAGCTTATGCCATTTACATCAGAAAGCTATGGGGTTACTGATCCGTTTGATGCAAAACAGAATATATATGCAGGGGCACAGCTGTTATCAGAACTTCTGGATAATTATAATGGTAATGCAACTCTTGCACTTGCTGCTTATAATGCAGGAAGCGGTTCTGTACAGAAATACGGAGGAGTGCCTCCATATGATGAAACTGTTAATTACATAAATAAAATTAATGATATATTAGGTGGATCTCTGGCAGGGGATTCAAAGACAATAGATGGTGCATCCACAACAGATTTTAGTGTTGCACAGAATGTCATTGCACCTGATATTGAAATTAAGAAAAGTACATTGGGTACATCAGCTGAGGCTGGTAAATTAATTGGGACAATTTCTACTAATAATGATGACAGATTATCAGTAGGATTGTATAATGTAGTTACAGACAATGATTCGGATGTAATTAAGAATATGGACGTGGGACGGAAATTACCTGATAATGATATGGCAGAAAACAGCACCGGTTATATATATTCAGGTAAAGAACTGTCATATGATGCTATGACAGCTAATGTGAATTTTCTCAATAATGCGTCATATGATTCTGTGTATAAGAATGATCCACAGTCCATATATCAGGCACAGGCGTCTGTGATAAGCCCGCTTGTTCTTAAGCTTTTGGATTTGTAGTCTTAACTAACAAGGAAAGAGGGGAAAATTATGAACAGTAACAGAATTAAAGTGACATTGTATAACAGAACATTTAAAGAGATTGACCAGTCTGATTTTACAAGAATAACAGAAGGTTTATTCTCTAACAGGGATGATATTGTGGAAGTTGCTTTTCCAGATGGAGTTGAGACAATAGGATTCAATGCTTTTGAAAATTGCAGACGACTTGAGAAGGTGGAGTTTCCAGAGTCTCTTAAGTCAATTGAAAGCGAAGCGTTTATTAATTGTACAAGTCTTAAAGAAGCAGATTATGGTAGTAATGTAAAAGTTGCACCTGATGCATTTAAAGGATGTATTAATTTATAATCAGTTCAGGTACTGGATTAATAAGAAGCCTTATGTGGGCTTCTTATTTTTTATAGTCGTATCAGACTAAAAACTTGACAAATATTTCTGCATAATATAGGATTTCTTACAGTGGCCTGACTATGCGTTGGTGCTGTGTGCGTGGGCTTGCGAAAGATTTTTAGAAATTCAGCACAGAAACGAGGAAGATAATGAGTAAGAAAAAGACATTTGTTACACTTGAACAGCTTAAGGAAATCGACAAGACATATCCGACTCCTTATCATCTTTATGATGAGAAGGGAATCAGAGAGAATGCTAAGAGATTAAAGGAAGCATTCTCATGGAATAAAGGTTATAGAGAGTATTTTGCTGTGAAGGCTACTCCTAATCCATATATTTTAAAGATATTAAAGGATTATGGCTGCGGTGTTGACTGTGCATCTATGGCAGAGCTTATGATGGGTTACGCTCTTGATTATAAGCCGGAAGAGATTATGTTCTCATCTAATGATACTCCAGCAGAAGAGTATGCATATGCTAATGAGATAGGTGCTACTATTAATCTTGATGATATTACTCATATTGAGTTTCTTGATAAGATATTAGACGGTAAGTTTCCTGAAACAATGAGCTGCCGTTACAATCCGGGCGGATATTTCCAGCTTGGAACATCTATTATGGATAATCCTGGTGATGCCAAGTATGGTATGACACATGACCAGATTATTGAAGCATTTAAGATATTAAAGAGCAAGGGTGTTAAGCATTTTGGTATCCATTCATTCCTTGCAAGTAATACAGTATCTAATGAATATTATCCGACACTTGCCAAGATTTTATTCGAGCTTGCAGTTGAGTTAAGAGACAAGACTGGAGCAGATATTAAATTTGTAAACCTTTCAGGCGGGGTTGGTGTTGCCTACAAGCCAGAACAGGAGCCTAACGATATTGCAGTTATCGGTGAAGGAGTACACAAGGTATATGATGAGGTTCTTGGTGCGGCCGGAATGGGTGATGTTGCAATCTATACAGAGCTTGGAAGATTTATGCTTGCTCCATATGGCTGTCTTGTAACTAAGGCAATTCATGAGAAGCATATCTATAAGGAATACATCGGAGTTGATGCATGTGCATCTAACCTTATGCGTCCGGCGATCTATGGTGCATATCATCATATTACTGTTGCGGGTAAGGAAGATGCACCTTGCGACCATAAGTATGATGTTACAGGTTCTTTATGTGAGAACAGTGATAAGTTCGCAATTGACAGAATGCTTCCTAAGATTGATATGGGTGATTATCTTATTATCCATGATACAGGAGCACACGGTTTCTCTATGGGATACCAGTATAATGGAAAGTTAAGATCAGCAGAACTTCTTCTTAAGGAAGATGGCAGTGTCCAGATGATCAGACGAGCAGAGACAATCAAGGATTACTATGCTACATTTGACTTCTGTGATGCGTTGGATAAGTTGAATTTAAAATAAACGAGGTTTGATACATTGAAGAATTTAGGTTATATAGCAGGCGAAATTACAAAGGGAAAGAATCTTTCAGAAAATCTTTTAAAGTATGGTAATGGAATGTGTTCCATGTATAATGGACTTGGATTTATCAAAATGTCCATGAATTATTATACTGTACTTGATATTGCAAGAGATTTACAGAATGATAAAGACCTTCTTAACATGATTAACAGACTTAATGAGCTTGTGGAGCGTTTTGTGGAGAATGATGAATGTGATGATTATGAAGCATTCAACGAACTTAATTCATTTCGTGAGCAGATTATTGAGATTATGGAAGTTATAACAGCTTATGTAGACAGATTAAGAATATATGAGCATGTACTTAACAGAGTTGAGTACAGATTTAACGATGGTGAACTTGATTACGACTACTATAATACCTATATGACTAATGAGATTATGCATTATATATTGTCTGATAAGGATAATGTTGTTATTAATGGCAAGATTTCAGAGATAGTAGGACAGCTTCCTGTAAGAATGTTAAAGGACAGATTCTTTGAACATATCAGGGATGCATTTACTCTGTATCATGGTGCAGGAAAGGATTCGATAGATGATTTCTATTACACTTTAAGTACTAGTGCCATGCTCTCAGGTGAGGCGGGATTTGATAAATTTCCTGATGTCTATGATATATATAACACACTTGCAGGGGCTGACTACAAAAATATTGATAAAGACGAATATGTAAGACTAAAGGGCGCACTTGATATTGCAACTGAGAAGATGACAGATTATGCTGATGTATATGTGCTTCTTACACAGGTTGTTAATGATGCGCTCACCATAGTTCTTACCAGAAGAAATACACTTGACAGAATAGAAGAGATAGAGAATGCCAAGAATGTTTTAAGTAAGACGAGAAATGCTTATATTACAGGTGAAAGATTTGAAGATATTTCAGAAGATTTTGCTGCATTTGAAGGAAAACAGGAAAGAATTCTTGAGGCAGTATCATCTGGTGATTATGCAATAGAATACAGTCTTGCTAACTTTGTGGATGAGCTTAAGGAATATGAACTTTTATCTGCATATAATGCTTTGTCTAAAACACTTAAGTTACAGTCAGGTAGTGATTTTGTTAAGCTTGAATCAGAGGTATTTGCAGAGATACCGGATGATTCTTATGCTGATAAGACAGCAGAGAAGCTTATTATGGAACTTGATGACAGCTTTAAGAATATGAATGTAATGGTTAAGAGAGCTGTTATGGCATCAGTGCTTTCAAGTCTTCCGGTATTCTTTAACAATACGGAAGAGATACAGTCATATATTAATAATTCGCTTATGCAGTGCAATGATGAAGCAGAGCAGAAGGCAGTTGTTGAGATTATCAAGGCTATGATAAGTGATAATTAATCTGGATATGTTGATGCATAATGAAATATAAGTTTCGGGGGATATTAAGTTGAAGTGGTATAGGTATCTTTATCTTGGGGATAACGCAAGAAAAGCAAAATACAAAACATTTGGTCTTATCAGAAAGAACAGATTTACCATAGATACTTATATTGTTGCAATTTCTGTCAATCCTGATAATATTCTTGATGTTTATTCAGCTAATATGCTGAAACAGCCGCATTTTAAGAATAAATCATACAGAGATAAAGTGTATGTTGTAGGACTTGCGAAGGGCAGGGATGAGGCACTTGAACTGGTAAGATGCATAGTTGACGACACATATTCCCATACAGGAGGCGTTGATGTCGCTGGTTATCTTAGGTTTGGCACAGAATTAAGGAAGGGCAGCTGACATGCTGCTGGAAAGGTGGGGCTATGCTGCATGTTTTATTGCTTATACTTAAGATAACAGGCATAGTTATCGCGTGTATTTTAGGACTTGTAATAATCGTTGTGGCAGCAGTTCTTTTTGTGCCGGTAAGATATAAGGCTGATGCTGATTATCATGGTAAGTTCAAGGTACATGCGAAATTGTCATGGCTTGGAATATTAAGGGTGATTGTTTCGTATGATGAAGAACTTGCAATTAAAGCCAAGGCGCTTTTTATTACAATTTACAGTAATAATCAAAAAAAAGAAAAAACTTCAAAATATAGGACATCAAAGAAGAAAAAAACAAAACACTCAGAAGAAAACATTTTTTCTGTAAACGACGATGAAGCCAAGAGACTTACGGAAAATGAGGAAAAACCACAGATTAAGATGGCTGAGGTTGTGAGTGACACTAAAGAAGATACACAGGCTGTTAAGAATAATGTGGAAGATATTAAAGAGTCTGCAGAGAGTCTTAAAGAGGCCGTATCAGAAGATGAATCTAATACGACACAGAATAAGAACTTCTTTGATAAAGTTAAGGATAAATTCTTTGTAATATATACAAAGATTAAAGAGATAATAAACCTTGTAAAGGATACAGTAAAAAAGGTTTCCGGAGCGGCTGACAGGCTTAAAGAAAAAGTGGAGAAGACAAAAGAATTTGTGACGGATGAGGACAATAAGGCACTTTTTCATTTTCTTCTGGAACAGTTAAAGGCACTTGTTAAGGTTATAAGACCTAATAAATACAGAATTAATGCAAGACTTGGATTTGAAGACCCGGCGACGATGGGCAAAGTACTTGCTTATATATCAATCTTTTATGGTATGTCAGGAGTTGACCTTTCTTTAGAACCGGTATTTGGTGAGAATATTAAAGAGGGCAGTATATTCCTGAAAGGAAATATATGTATATTTTCAGTGCTTGTGATAGCGTTAAGAGTGTATAGAAATGAACAGTTTAAAAAGTTTATTTCCAGATAGAGAAGGTTATGTTATAATGTTAACAGTACTTCGCAAAACAAGGAGGGATTTTATGGCAGAGAATAATTTTGATTCAACAGTTGCATCACTTTTTAAGGGGATGGATGCATTTATATCAGCTAAGACTGTTGTTGGTGATGCGGTTACGGTTAAGGATACAATTATCCTTCCGCTTGTTGATGTTTCGTTTGGAGTTGGAGCAGGAGCGTTTGCAGGGGATAAGAAGAATAATGCCGGTGGTGGAATGACCGGAAAGGTTACACCGAGCGCGGTTTTAGTTATTCAGAATGGTGCAACCAAGCTTGTTAATATTAAGAATCAGGATACTGTAACTAAGATTCTTGATATGATTCCTGATGTTATTGACAAATTCAAGGGTAAGGATGAAAAGGTTGTAACTGATGCAGATATTGATGAAGCTATTGAAGATGCAGCAGAGTAGTTTTTCATAAACATATGTAATGTGCATATTATATAACATACTTATTAAGGAAGTATATATATGTGCAGACTGCTTGGATTTATATTCTTCTGGATTGCTGTTGGCATGATAATAACACTGTTTATAATGGATAATGTATTCTTGTGTGTATGCATAATAATTACATTGATTGTTGTGGGTTATAACATGTTTTGCCAGTAATCAGAACAATATGTTGTGCTTTTGAGAGAATTTTGAAGAAAATTCTTGAAAAATGTGTTGCAAAATATTTTTTTATCTGATACAATAATTTCTGTTGTGGGTAAATTACCCAATACCGGTAAGGAGGTGTTATTGAAATGGCTAAGTGTGCAATTTGCGAAAAAGGTCCTCACTTTGGTAATGCAGTGAGTCATTCTCATAGAAGATCTAATAAAGTTTGGAATGCTAATGTTAAGTCTGTTAAAGTAAAGGTTAACGGAAATGCTAAGAAGATGTATGTTTGTACTTCATGCTTACGTTCTGGTTTAGTTGAGCGTGCATAATCTATGAGCTTTAAAGTTAATACCAGTATATTAAGGTGAATTGCGCAAAACGCGATTCACTTTATTTTTTGGACATTCATTTGACAATCAAAGTTTAATAAAGAATTCGAAAATGTGTTTATTTTTCTTTAGAAAGATAGTATAATATTTGTGCTATTTATATACATATTTTTATGTAAAGTTTGACTGCGCGAAACTTGCATCCGTATTACGGGTGTTAACAAATACAAGACGCAGTATTGGAGGACTATCTATGAAGGGAACTTTGGAGAATAAACTTGGAAAAGTTTCGATTGATTCGGAAGTTATTGCACAGTACGCAGGTTCTACAGCAGTTGAGTGCTTTGGAATTGTGGGTATGGCTGCTGTCAGCATGAAAGACGGACTTGTTAAGCTTCTTAAAGGAGACAGCCTTACAAGAGGAATCAGTGTGGTTATAGATGAGAATAATCTTATTGAGATTGATTTTCATGTTATTATATCTTATGGTGTAAGCATTGCTGCAGTAGCAGATAATCTTATTGAGAATGTTAAGTATAAAGTGTCAGAATTTACCGGCCTTGAGATTAAGAAAATCAACATATATGTTGAAGGCGTAAGAGTAATTGATTAATTGAAATATTGTTATAATGCTTAATTGCAGAATGGAGGATAATCGTGGCAACTAATACAATAGATGCAGCACTTGTGCAGAAGATGTTTCTTGCAGGAGCTAAAAACCTTGAGTCTAAGAAAGAATGGATTAATGACCTTAATGTTTTCCCTGTTCCAGATGGTGATACAGGTACTAACATGACTCTTACTATTATGTCAGCAGCTAAGGAAGTAAGTTCTATTGCTAACCCTAATATGGAGAATCTTTCTAAGGCTATATCATCAGGCTCGTTAAGAGGTGCAAGAGGTAACTCAGGCGTTATCTTATCACAGCTCTTAAGAGGCTTTACAAAAGAGATGAAGGGCGTTTCTGAGATTACTGTTGAGACACTTGCACTTGCAACAAGCAGAGCTACAGAGACAGCATATAAGGCAGTTATGAAGCCAAAGGAAGGAACAATCCTTACAGTTGCTAAGGGTATTTCTGATAAGGCTGCTGAGATTGCATCACAGACAGATGATATTGAAGAGGCTATGCGTATAATTATTGAACATGCTGAATATGTACTTTCTAAGACACCTGATATGCTTCCTGTCCTTAAAGAAGCGGGAGTTGTGGATTCAGGCGGACAGGGACTTGTTGTTGTTCTTAAGGGAATGTATGATGCACTTACAGGAAAGGTTACAGATTTTTCTATAACAGAGAGTAAGCCATCCACCGAACAGACAGTTCCAGGCTCAGGAAAGGGAGCTGCTGTAGAGAATGTAGATATAAAGTTCGGTTATTGCACCGAGTTCATAATTATGCTTGATAAGGAATTTGATGAGAAGACTGAAGCAGACTTCAAAGCATTCCTTACATCGATAGGTGATTCTATAGTATGTGTTGCTCTTGATGATATTGTTAAGGTTCATGTGCATACTAACCATCCAGGTCAGGCATTTGAGAAGGCCTTGGAATATGGTCAGCTTACTAAGATGAAGGTCGATAATATGCGAGAGGAGCATAACCAGAAGGTTGTTGCACAGTCAGAACTGCAGGCGGCAGCAGCTAAGCAGGCTATGGAGAAAAATTCTGAAGCTGAACAGAAAAAAGCTGAGCCAGCTAAGGATTTTGGATTTATCACAATTGCACCGGGAAGCGGAATCGCAGAGATTTTTAAGGGACTTGGTGTTGATGAAGTTATTGAAGGCGGCCAGACAATGAACCCTTCGACAGAGGATATCCTTAATGCAGCAGATAAGATTAACGCCAAGACAATATATGTTCTTCCTAATAACAGCAATATTATTCTTGCAGCTAACCAGGCAGCATCAATTGTTGAAGACAAGGAACTTATTGTTATCCCTACTAAGACAGTACCACAGGGAATTACAGCTATGATTAACTTTGAGACAACACGCAGTGCTAAGGATAATGGCGATGCGATGACAGACAGTCTTTCAACAGTTAAGTCTGGACAGCTTACTTATGCTGTAAGAGATACATCAATTGATGGCAAGGAGATTAAGAAGGATAATTATCTTGGATTAGGTGATAAGGGACTTGCTGCAGTTGGTACTGATATGGATGAGACTCTTCTTGAGATGATTGAGTCGATGATGTCGGATGAAGCTGAACTTATAAGTGTTTACTATGGAGCTGATATTGAAGAAGCTGCTGCCGAGGCAGTTGTTTCTAAGATTGAAGAAAAGTTCCCTGATGTAGATGTTGAACTTCAGTTTGGTGGACAGCCGGTTTATTATTATATTGTATCTGTTGAGTAAGAATTATGAATATAACAGAATTAAAGGGAATCGGCGCTAAGACAGCTGAGAATTTTAACAGGCTTTCGGTATACACAGTATCGGATCTCGTGGGGTTATACCCACGGGATTACGATGTATACCATGAGCCTGTTTTTGTTAAAGATATAAGCCATGAATCAGAGCATACAGAGGTAGCTGTTGAAGGACAGGTATGCAAAAGCCCGGATATATATGGGAGCGGCAGGCTTAAGATATTAACTGTGACTATAAAGGATTATAATGGCGACTCCATAAAATGCAGCTGGTATAATATGCCATTTTTAAAGAATACATTAAGGCTTGGAACAAGATATGTATTCAGGGGAAGGCTGGTTAATAAAAGAGGCTGGTTATTAGAACAGCCGAAAATGTATACACTTGCCCAGTACAAGGAACTTCAGGGAACACTGCAGCCAATATATCCTCTGACTAAAGGTCTTACTAACAATACTGTTACTAAGGCAGTTGCACAGGCACTTGAAAAATACAGCGCGGGACTTGAAAAGGAATATATACCTGATTATATAAGAAAGAGATATTCGCTTGCTGAGCATAATTTCAGTGTTGTTAATATACATTTTCCTAAGACAATGGAAGAATATGTTCAGGCGAGACACAGACTTGCGTTTGAAGAGTTTTTTTTATTCACGCTAGCAACTCTTTCATTAAAGAGTGCAAATGAACGCATACCGAACAGCTATGTAATACCAGAAAGCAAAGAAAAGGATCAATTCCTTGAAAGCCTGTCATATTCACTTACTAATGCACAGTTAAGAACTGTGTCAGAGGTTGCACAAGATATGTCAGGTGAACACCTGTGCAGCCGTCTGATACAGGGGGATGTAGGCTCAGGAAAGACAGTTGTTGCAACAATTGCACTTATCAATACGGTTATTGCAGGATATCAGGGAGCATTGATGGCACCAACAGAGGTTCTTGCAAGACAGCATTATGAATCGTTTGTTAAAGGCTTTGAAAAGGCGGGACTTGATATCAGAGTTGAACTTCTTGTTGGTTCAATGACAGCGAAACAGAAAAAGGAAGCATATGCAAGGATTGCAGATGGAACTGCCGGAATAATAGTAGGAACGCATGCGTTGATACAGGAAAAGGTTGAATATAAAGAGCTGGCACTTGTTATAACAGATGAGCAGCACAGATTCGGAGTAAACCAGCGCCGTGACTTTTCACAGAAAGGGAAAAGCCCGCATATTCTTGTAATGAGTGCAACGCCAATACCAAGAACTCTGGCAATTATACTGTACGGTGACCTTGATATATCAATAATTGATGAGATGCCTGCGAACAGACTTCCTATAAAGAATTGTGTTGTGGATGAAAGCTACAGACCGAAGGCGTATGCATTTATACACAATCAGGTTGCTTCCGGCAGACAATGCTATGTAATATGTCCAATGGTTGAGGACAGTGAGGCTGTAGAGGCTGAAAATGTTGTTGATTACACGGCAATGCTTAAGAAAGAACTTCCGGATATAAGGATAGAATATCTTCATGGCAAGATGCGTCCATCGTTAAAGAATGAGGTGATGGAAAGATTTGCAGCACATGAAACGGATGTGCTGGTATCAACTACAGTTATCGAGGTTGGTGTAAATGTGCCTAACAGCACTGTTATGATGGTAGAGAATTCGGAAAGATTTGGACTTGCACAGCTTCATCAGTTAAGAGGCCGTGTTGGGCGAGGAGAATATCAGTCATATTGTATATTTGTTACAGGCAATAAGTCAGAGAAGATAAGAAAAAGATTGGAAATTCTTAATAAATCCAACGATGGATTCAAGATAGCTGAGGAAGATTTAAGACTGCGTGGACCGGGAGATTTCTTCGGGGTAAGGCAGAGCGGTGATTTTGATTTCGGAATAGCAGATGTATTTACTGATGCAAAGACATTAAAGGAAGCGTCAGATGCAGCGAAAGATATGCTAAAGAAAGATCCTGAGTTAAAGCTTGAGAATAATGTATATCTAAAGCAGAAGGTTGCAGAGTATACGATTAAATGTTTAGAAAAGATTAATCTGTAAAGGAGATGTATGCACATGAGACAGATGGAATTCACAATGAGCAGACCTAATCTTGTCAAGCCAGGAGATGAGGTAGATATTACGGAGGGTAAGCTTCCTAGCAGTTATTATTATACGATAGAGCCGGCAGTTGCAATGTCAGGAAACTATTCAACACCTGACAGGTTAAAGTCAAGACATGGAATTGTTAAAGAGGTTGGAGAGACAAGCAGGGGTTATTATGTGCTTGCGGAATTTGATGAATAATTGCGACTATTCGGAATTAAGCAAAATTACAATTAAATGCAGAATAAAAATTATGCTTTTCACATATATTTTTTACAAGTATATGCGGAAGGCATAATTTTTTATGTACCGCTTTAATTACAGGGAGGAAAGTATGTCAGACAGAAAGGAAAATATAAACTTTAATCTGTACGAGGATATAAAGAAACGCACTAATGGGGAGATATATCTTGGTGTGGTGGGTCCTGTACGGACAGGAAAGTCGACATTTGTAAAAAGATTTATGGATCTATGTGTAATTCCTGAGATTGCAGATGCTAACGAGAAACAACGCACAATCGACGAACTGCCACAGAGTAGTGCTGGAAGTACGATTATGACTACTGAACCTAAGTTTATACCTGGTGAGAGTGCAGCAATCTGCATGGCTGATGATATTAAGATTAAAGTGCGTGCAATTGACTGTGTTGGATTTATGGTTGATGGCGCAATGGGAGCAGAGGAGAATGGCAAAGAGAGAATGGTTAATACTCCATGGTCAAAAGAGCCGGTTCCATTTTCAATGGCAGCACAGATTGGTACTGAAAAGGTGATAGAGGAGCATTCTACTATTGGAATCGTTATTACAACAGATGGCTCATTTACAGGAATAGAACGGGATAATTATGTCAACGCGGAGCAGATGGCTATAGATAAGCTGAAAAAGATTTCAAAGCCGTTTGTTGTGATATTAAACTGTGTGAAGCCTTATGCTAAAGAATCTGTGCAGCTTGCAGAAGCTATGAAAGAAAAATATGGTGTAAATGTCTATGCTCTTAATTGTGACCAACTAAGAAAAGAAGATGTTGACAGGGTTATATCAGGTGTGCTTAAAGAATTTCCGGTATCACAGCTTGATTTTTATGCACCTGCATGGGTTGAAGTACTTGAGTCATCACACTGGCTTAAGATGCATATAGTAGATGCGGCACTTTCGATTCTTGATAATATAAATGTTATGAAGGATGCGTATCTTGAGTTGAATAATACATGCGAATACATAGAAAAGATTGATGTGAAAAATGTTGATATGTCAACAGGGAGGGTTGAAATTGAATTTAAGCTTTCGAAAGATCTGTATTATAAAATATTAAGTGAACTTACAGGAACGCAGATTAATAATGAGCATGAGCTTATAGATATGATTAAATCTCTTTCAGACAAGAAGAATGAACTGGGAAGCTTTGGTGATGCAATAAGTGAAGTTAATCTTAATGGCTTCGGAGTTGTTACACCTTCAAAAGAAAATATACAACTGGATGAGCCAGTAGTGATTAAGAATGGCAATAAATATGGAGTTAAGATAAAAGCTAAAGTTCCGTCTATTAACCTGCTTAAGACAGAAATAATGGTTGAAATTGCCCCGATTGTTGGAAATAGGAATCAGGCAGAAGATCTGATTGAATATATAAAAGGAAATATGAAAGATAATCCGGACGGAATCTGGGATACCAATATATTTGGAAAGACAATAGAACAGATTGTATCAGACGGAATATATGAAAAAACACATAATATGACAACTGAGAGCATGGGAAAGATTGGCGATACAATTGAAAAAGTAATGAATGAGAATTCAGGACTTGTGTGTCTTATTGTGTAAAAAATGCTTTATTTAGGGCTTATAATATGATAAAATACTAAATATATTTGTGTGTCAAAACTAAGGAGGATATACACATTATGAGTAAAAAAGTTGAAGATTATGTAAGAAGTATACCTGATTTCCCAGAACCGGGGATTATATTCAGGGATGTTACAAGTGTTATCCAGAGTCCTGAGGGATTAAAGCTTGCAATAGACGGTCTTACAGATCTTATAGGGAATACAGAATTTGATGTTGTAGTAGGACCGGAATCAAGAGGGTTTATATTTGGCGTTCCTGTTGCATATAATACCGGTAAGGGATTTGTTCCTGTAAGAAAGAAGGGAAAGCTTCCGTGTGAGACTATATCAGCAGATTATGAACTTGAATATGGTACAGCTACTATAGAGATGCATAAGGATGCGATTACTCCGGGACAGAAGGTTATTATTGTTGATGATCTGATTGCTACAGGCGGAACTACAGAAGCTATTATCAAGCTTGTAGAAGAGCTTGGAGGAGAAGTTGTTAAAGTTCTTTTCCTTATGGAGCTTGAAGGCCTTAAAGGAAGAGATAAGATTGCAGGATATGATGTCGAGTCAGTAATTAAATACCCAGGTAAATAATTATTCGGGCTGCTTTATTATATAAAGCAGCCTTTTTAAGATTGATGACAGGAGGCAGATATGGGGACACCACATAATGAAGCACAGACAGGAGATATAGCAAAGACAGTTCTTATGCCGGGAGATCCTTTAAGGGCAAAGTATATAGCAGATAATTATCTTACAGATGTAAGCTGCTTTAATACGGTCCGCAATATGTCAGGATTCACAGGAATTTATAACGGATGCAGGGTATCTGTTATGGGAAGTGGTATGGGAATGCCTTCAATGGGAATATATTCATATGAATTATATAATGTATATGATGTGGATAATATTATAAGGATTGGTTCAGCGGGAGCATTTGATGATGACCTTAATCTTATGGATATTGTACTTGGAATGGGCTCATGCACTGATTCTAACTTTGCGGCACAGTACAATCTTCCGGGCATATATGCGCCGATAGCTGATTTTACACTTTTAAAGACTGCATATGATGTTGCAGAAGAAAAACATTTTTCGGTTAAAGTTGGCAATGTACTGGCATCAGATGTGTTTTATAATGATGATACAACAGTTAATGACAGATGGAAGAAGATGGGTGTACTTGCAGTTGATATGGAGTCAGCAGCGTTGTATATGACTGCTGCCAGATGCAGAAAACATGCACTTACCATTCTTACAATAAGTGACCATCTCTACAGGGGTGAGAAGCTGTCAGCACAGGAGAGACAGACAGGATTTACTAAAATGATGGAGACAGCTCTTGAAACTGCAGTCAGATTGCAGAATAACAGGCAGATGGAGGCTTTATGACAGATACAGATTTAGAGATTATTGTTTTTGTACTGCTGGCTGTTGCAATCGGCGTGTATGTATGTGTAAGCAGCAGTATTAAGCGGAAGAAGGCAGCGGAGAATGCCATAAAGAAAGCGTGGGGCAAACGTGCTGTATACAAGGGAACAGATGAGAGTTTTGAATATATATCGCATTATGCCAAAGGTAATCCGAGTGAATCTATGATTGATGATATAACATGGAATGATCTTGGCATGGATGAAGTATTTAAATGTATTAATAATACTAATTCATCTGTTGGGCAGGAATATCTATATAAGATGTTAAGAGAACCGGTTGCAGATGCAGAAAAGCTTCACGAACTGGACAGGCTTGCAGATGAATTCACGGCTAATGAAAAAGAAAGAATCACAATCCAGAAGATATTTATGAATATGGGAAAAAGCCGTAAGATTGCAGTTACAGATTATATCGGTTATATAATGGATATAGAGCAGGGAAGTAATATTGTGCATTATCTTGCGTGGGTATTTCTTATTGCTTCAATACTTGTAACTGTTTTTGTGACTCCTGTACTTGGTATATGGCTTATAATTGCATCGGTAGCATTTTCAATAATTACTTATTACAAGTATAAGGCTAAGATTGAGAATTATTTCAAATGCATTAATGTTATTGTGAAAATGGCATCGGCATCTGAAGATATATGTGAAAGCAATATAAGTTTTCTTGAACCAGAGTGTAACAGGCTTAAAGAGATATTAAAGAGCTTTTCTAAAGTAACAAAAGGTTCATGGATGATTGAGTCAGGCAATGTTGATGGTTCAATCGGAGAGGTTATACTTGATTATCTAAGAATGATAACGCACATGGATATTGTGAAGTTTAATAAGATGACAAAGCTTATAACTGCCAAAAGTGAGGATGCATATAACCTTGTAGATACACTTGGATTCATAGAGACATCAATTGCTGTTGCATCATTCAGGGAAAGCCTGCCATTTTACTGTAAGCCTGAATTTGTGGAAAATACTAATAACCTTAGTGTGAAAGAAGTGTATCATCCGCTTATAGATAATCCTGTGTGTAATTCAATAACAACTAAAGGAAATGTTCTTCTTACAGGCTCTAATGCGTCAGGTAAATCAACATTTTTAAAGACAATAGCAATCAACAGTATTCTGGCACAGACTATAGGAACAAGTCTTTCCAAAGAATACATTGCTCCGGTATATAGGATATATTCTTCAATGGCATTAAGGGATGACCTTGCTAATTCGGACAGTTACTATATTGTTGAGATTAAGTCATTAAAGAGAATTCTTGATGCAGTTGGTAAAAAAGGCAGAACGGTTCTATGCTTTATTGATGAGGTACTTCGTGGAACTAACACTGTTGAGAGAATTGCAGCATCATCAGAGATATTAAAGAATCTTAATACAGGCAGGGCGTTGTGCTTTGCAGCAACACATGATATTGAGCTTACAACAATACTTAAGGACTGTTACAGCAACTATCATTTTCAGGAGGAAGTTACTGAGGATGAGGTTAAGTTTGATTATAAGCTGTATGCCGGACCTGCAACAACAAGGAATGCGATTAAGCTTCTTAATGTTATAGGGTATGATAAGAATATAATTAAGGGAGCAGAACAGCGTGCAATGCATTTCCTGACAGATGGAAACTGGAAATCTTGATAAATGTTGTTTCTTGTGATATTATAAGTTATTGCGAAGGCTTTTATTATAATTCGTGGAGGTAATAATATGGTTGGGTTAGTCAGCGCGCTCGTGGGTGAGATAGCTTATGAAGCGGTAAGATTTGTTATAATGCTTGCGTTACTGGTACTTGCAGTATTCGTAGGTGGTAAACTCCGAAAGGCAGCGGATGCCAAGAAGGCAGCTAAGATGGCTGCATCGGAGAATAAAGAGAAAGAGATTACTGAGTAATCAGGAGGAAGTTAAAGTGCAGTACAGAGGTGTGAATGAATTAAGAAGATTATACCTTGATTTCTTTGAGAGCAAGGGACATTTGAAGATGAAGAGCTTTTCTTTAGTACCACATAATGATAACAGTCTGCTTATCATTAATTCAGGTATGGCTCCGCTTAAGCCATACTTTACAGGACAGGAGATTCCACCAAGAAGAAGAGTTACAACTTGTCAGAAGTGTATAAGAACAGGCGATATAGAGAATGTAGGTAAGACAGCAAGACATGGTACATTCTTCGAGATGCTTGGCAACTTCTCATTTGGTGATTATTTTAAGGACGAAGCTATTCACTGGTCATGGGAGTTCTTAACAGAGACTGTAGGACTTGATCCAGACAGATTATACCCTTCTATATATCAGGATGATGATGAAGCATTTAATATATGGAATAAGGAAATCGGTATTGCACCTGAAAGAATATTCAGATTTGGTAAGGAAGATAACTTCTGGGAGCATGGCGCTGGTCCTTGCGGTCCATGTTCTGAGATATATTATGACCGTGGTGAGAAATATGGCTGTGGTAAGCCAGGCTGTACAGTAGGCTGTGACTGTGACAGATATATGGAAGTATGGAATAACGTATTCTCTCAGTTTAACAATGACGGACATGGCAATTACACAGACCTTATCCAGAAGAACATTGATACAGGTATGGGACTTGAAAGACTTGCAGTTGTTGTTCAGGATGTTGATTCTATATTTGATGTTGATACATTACAGGCACTTCGCAACAAGGTTTGTGAGATGGCTGGAGTTAAGTATAAGGAAGATGAGAAGCAGGATGTGTCTATCCGTGTTATCACAGACCATATCCGTTCAGTAACATTTATGGTAAGTGATGGAATTATGCCATCTAACGAAGGAAGAGGATATGTCTTAAGAAGACTTTTAAGAAGAGCTGCAAGACATGGAAGACTTCTAGGTATTGAAGGAAAGTTCTTATCTAAGCTTTGTGAAACTGTAATTGAAGGCTCTAAGGACGGTTATCCTGAATTAGAGGAAAAGAGAACATTTATTACTAAGGTTATCTCTGAAGAAGAAGATAAGTTTAATAAGACTATCGACCAGGGATTAAGCATCCTTAATGATATGGAAGCTGAACTTGCTTCTAAGAGTGAAAATGTATTATCAGGAGCAGACGCATTTAAGCTCTATGATACTTACGGATTCCCTATTGATCTTACTAAGGAAATCCTTGAAGAGAAGAATATTACAATTGATGAAGCTGGATTTAATGCAGCTATGGAAGAGCAGAGAGTTAAGGCAAGAAATGCCCGTAAGGTAACTAACTATATGGGTGCTGATGCAACTGTATATGATGAGATTGACCCTGCTATAACAAGCACATTTGTCGGATATGACAAGCTTACTAATGAATCTGAGATTACAGTTCTTACAACAGAGGAAGAAGTTGTTGACGCTTTATCTGAAGGTGATAAGGGAACTGTTATTGTAGATGAGACTGTATTCTATGCTACTATGGGTGGTCAGGAAGGCGATAAGGGTGTTATTAAGACATCTGAAGGAGAATTCGCTGTTGAGACTACTATCAAGTTAAAGGGTGGCAAGATTGGTCATGTCGGAACTATGACTAAGGGCATGATGAAGGTTGGAGATACTGCAACAATGGAAGTTTCCCCTGCTTACAGAGCAGATACATGCAAGAACCACAGTGCAACACACCTTCTTCAGAAGGCTTTAAGAACTGTTCTTGGTGATCATGTTGAGCAGAAGGGTTCATACGTTGATCCTGACAGATTAAGATTTGACTTTACACATTTCCAGAGCATGACTAAGGAAGAGATTGCTAAGGTTGAAGATATTGTTAATGAAAAGATTGCAGAGGCTATTCCTGTTGTTACTGATGTAATGACAATTGAGGAAGCTAAGAAGACAGGAGCTATGGCACTTTTTGGTGAGAAGTACGGCGAGAAGGTAAGAGTAGTTGCTATGGGAGACTTCTCTAAGGAATTCTGTGGTGGTACTCATGTTGCTAATACAGCTAATATCAGACTTTTCAAGATTGTATCTGAGGCAGGTGTTGCTGCAGGTGTAAGAAGAATTGAGGCTCTTACAGATAAGGGTGTTATGAAGTACTACGCTGAACTTGAGAAGACTATTGAAGAGGCAGCTAAGGCAGCCAAGGCAGAGCCCGTACAGCTTGTTAAGAAGATTGCAGCTATGAATGATGAGATTAAGTCCCTTATGAGCGAGAATGAGAAGCTTAAGGCCGAGCTTGCTAATAATGCACTTGGAGATACAGCAGGAGATATCAAGGAAGTTAACGGCGTTAAGTATATCGCAACTAAGGTTGACGGCGTTGATATGAATGAATTAAGAAACCTTGGCGATAAGTTAAAGGGTGAGATTGGTTCAGGAGTTGTTGTTATCGTCAGCGCACAGGGTGCTGATAAGGTAAGCGTTATTGCAATGGCGACAGATGATGTTATTGCCAAGGGTGCTCATGCTGGTAACCTTATCAAGGCTCTTGCTCCTATTGTTGGCGGTGGCGGTGGCGGCCGTCCTAATATGGCTCAGGCTGGTGGTAAGAACCCTGCCGGTATTGATGAGCTTATTGCTAAAGTGCCTGATACAATTCTTGCACAGATTGGATAATTGGGGCTTGACGATTTGCAAAAATGTGATATAATGTTTTTTGTGCGATTAGTAAATACCCTATTTATGTAGTTTGGCGCACAATTTGCAACAGAAGGGTGGTCAGGAAGTAGTATGTCAAATGTCATCGTTAAAGAAAACGAGTCTTTAGATAGCGCATTACGCAGATTCAAGAGAAACTGTGCTAAGGCAGGCATTCAGCAGGAAATTCGTAAGAGAGAACATTACGAGAAGCCAAGCGTAAGACGTAAGAAGAAGTCAGAAGCAGCTAGAAAACGTAAGTTCAACTAATAATTAATATTTTTGACATGAGAGAGCGGTGCTTAGGCATCGCTCTTTTTGAGTTTATAATAAAAAATCCGGTTTTGCTGGAAAGTCTCAATTATAAACTTAACAGGATACTTAATTTTGAAGCAACAAATCACAACTATTTCAGACAACATATAACGGATATTAAAGAGAGTCTTATTAAAGAATTAGAAATAGGAAATATAATGACAGACTAAAATCATACTTTAAAGGATAACGGCATAGAATATAAAAAGATTTTGGAAGTCTGCTTATATGGTCGATTTTATCAGCAGCGGTATAAGGCTCGGACAGATGTGTGATCTTAGCAGAGATGTTGTTGCAGGACTTCCTGTTATATCAATGCTGGGTGACTGCGAGGTTTTTATAGAGAATTACAGAGGTATACTTGAGTATTCAAGCGAATATCTTAAGGTTTCTACGAAGATAGGCAATATAAGGGTAAGCGGGAGCAATCTTGTGATATACCATATGAATCAGGACGAAATCCTTCTTAGGGGACGCATTGGCAAAGTTTCTCTAAAAGGAGAGGCTGATGAAAAGGATACATAATTATATTGTTATTGAAATATCCGGATGGGAGCGGGAAAGGTTCGTTAATCTGTGCTGCAGGCGCGGGATTACATTATATAACTGCCAGTGTGTGAAAGAGACAATAAGAGCGAGAATAACAAGACAGGATTATTTCAAGACTAAGGAATTGCGAAGAAAATGTCATGTTCATATTAAAGTTTTAAAGAAACATGATATAGAGTTTCTTTTTGCAAGATACAGAAGAAATTATTCGATAATTGCTGGCTTTGCCACTGCATTTGTATTGATGTTCATTGCCAGCAGATTCGTGTGGAGTATTGAATTTGATGGAAATTACATATATACAGATGATTCAATGCGTAGGTTTCTTAAAGAGCATGGCATCAGCACAGGTGATAAAGTTAAGAATATAGATACAGAAAATATTGAGAAGGCAATTAAAAATGAACTGTCGCAGGTTACATGGGTTAATGTACGGATTGAGGGAAATATTCTGAAAGTCAGCATTGATGAATCTAAAGCTGATGAGCTACACAGCACCACTAATGATGGCAATATAATATCAGGATATTCCGGTGTTATTGAATACATTATAACAAGAAGCGGAACACCGAAGGTCACTGTTGGTGACGAGGTATCAGAAGGCGATATACTTGTTGAGAATACATTGTATGTTCCTGATGATTACGAGGAGAATATACAGCAATTCCAGACGCAGGCTCAGGCGGATATTCTGATAAGAACGCAGTTATCATGGGATAAGGAGATAAATGCGGTATATGCCGATAAAATATATACTGGACGAAAGATGACGACATATGCCATAAGCATAGATAAATATGAGATTTCTCTCGGCTTTCCACGACATTTAAAAGAGCATGATAAGGTTGTTAATGATAGGAATATAAAGATTGCTAATCTTATTGCACTTCCTGTATGTGTACAGAAGATTACTCTTAATGAGTATAAGGAAAATGAGACTGAGTATAGTGAGGAGGAAGCAGCGGCTATTCTTAATGAAAAAGCTGAGAGATTTATAAAACATTTGAAAGAAAATGAAGTGCAAATAAATGATTATCATGTTAATATAGAAAGAAGTGGGGATAAGTATATTGCACATGCTGATATTGATGCAACTGTTCCTGCGGATTTTGATGTTAGAAAGGTGGAGACATCTGATGAGTGAGGTAGAGAGTCTTATTAATATACCGGTAGAACACTGCTCCAATATATTTGGACAGTTTGATGAATATGCGAAGGTTATAGAGAAAACACTTAAGGTTACGATTATTGTAAGAGACAGCTCTGTGAAGGTTATAGGTGCAGAGGCAGCAGTGCAGAGAGCATCAGGAGTACTTAATTATCTGTATGAGCTGTCTAAGAGAGGCAACCAGATTACAAGACAGAATGTTGATTATTCCATTGCACAGTCATTTGAAGAAAAGGCTGATTCGCTGATTGAGATTGATTCTGATACAGTGTGCAGGACGATTGCAGGAAGGCCTATCAAACCTAAGACATTCGGACAGAAGGAGTATGTTGATGCCATTAGGGATAAGATGATTGTGTTTGGTGTAGGACCTGCGGGAACAGGTAAGACATATCTTGCAATGGCGATGGCTATTAATGCATTTAAGAATAATGAGGTCAACAAGATTATTCTTACAAGACCGGCGATTGAGGCAGGTGAAAAGCTTGGATTCCTGCCGGGAGATTTGCAGAGCAAGGTTGATCCGTATCTCAGACCTCTGTATGATGCACTTTTCCAGATTATGGGTGCAGAGAGCTTTAATGCCAATATGGAAAAAGGTCTTATCGAGGTTGCACCGCTTGCATATATGAGAGGTCGTACACTTGACAATGCATTTATTATTCTTGATGAGGCACAGAATACAACACCTGCACAGATGAAGATGTTTCTTACACGAATAGGATTCGGCTCAAAGGTTGTTGTTACAGGTGATATGACACAGAAGGATCTGCCAAGGGATACCGTGTCAGGTCTTGAAGTTGCGACTAAGGTTTTATCCAAGGTTGAAGAGATAGCATTTATAAAGCTTACGAATAAAGATGTTGTAAGGCATCCTCTTGTACAGAAGATTGTCAAGGCATACGAGGATTACGAGGAGAATCAGGCTAAGGCTGCCAAGAGAAGAGAAGCAAGAAAGGGCGGTCATACAGGAAGGAGAAAGGATTGATATGACTATTAATATAGAGTACGAAGCCGAGGAAAAGCTTGACTTAGATTATGAGAAGATAATTACTGATGTTGTCAATGAGGCGGTTGATTATGAAAAATGTCCTTATGAAGCAGAGGTTAATGTAACAATTGTTGACAGTGAATCTATCCACGAGATTAATAAGGAATATAGAAATATTGATTCTCCGACAGATGTACTTTCATTTCCGGGAGTTAATTATGTTACCCCTTCGGATTTTGATGCAATTGAGGACGAGTTAGAAAACAATGCTGAGGATTATTTCAATCCTGATACAGGAGAGCTTCTTCTTGGAGATATTGTTCTGTGCGTTCAGAAGATTAAGGAACAGGCGGACAAGTATGGACATTCTGAAAAGAGAGAACTTGCATTCCTTACAGCACACAGCATGATGCACCTTTTCGGTTATGACCACATGACACCAGAAGAAAGTGCAGTTATGGAAGCAAAGCAGAATGAAGTACTTGAAAGACTTGGAATTACCCGTTAAGAGGTGACATATATGACAGATAATGAACTTGTTGCTAAAGCTAAAGAGGCACTTGAGAACTCATATTCACCGTATTCACATTTTGCAGTTGGTGCGGCACTTTTAAGTACTGATGGACAGGTATTTACAGGCTGTAATATTGAGAATTCTTCTTTCGGGGCTACTAACTGTGCAGAAAGAACTGCAATATTTAAGGCGGTCAGTGAGGGTGTAAAGGATTTTAAGGCGATTGCTATTGTATGTTCAGGAGACCAGCCTGCTTATCCGTGTGGAATATGCAGACAGGTGATGTCTGAATTTTTCAATCCTGATACAAGAATTATTGTTGAGGAAGGCGGCGGGCTTAAGACTTATACAATGAGTGAAATTCTGCCAGACAGCTTTTCGTTATAGTATAATATTGCTTATAAATGTTAATACTTCCCAGTAAGGACAACTTACAGGAGGGAGTATTGATGAATAAGAAATCATTCTGGCTTTATGTTGTGATTATGACTATGGCTGTAATAGCTGTAGTACTTGCAATATTTATACTTGTGGTAACAGATAATAAGAAGCCTTCTAATCAGCATTTTAAAGAAGAGGTAAGCTCGCAGGTGACTAAAGTAACTGAAAGTGAAGAGTACCAGTATGTGCTTAAGTACGAAAGAGATACTTTAAGAATATACAGAAATATTGTGAACGAAGGACGCGAAGTGTTCTATGATTATGCAGATATTAATATGGATTCACTTCCAGATGATATAAGAGAAAGACTGACTAAAGGGATATATTTTGAAGGAGAAGCACAGCTGTATGATTTTCTGCAGACATATAGCAGCTAGAAAGGATATACATTTACATGGTTAAGATTATTTCGGACAGTACAAGTGATTTGACTAAGGAACTTATAGACAAGCTTGATATATCGGTTATTCCGCTTCACATTCTGCTAGGCAATGATGAATATAGGGATGGAATTGATATTACGCCAGATAAGATATATGAATGGGCAGATGAGAATAAGACAACACCTAAGACATCGGCGGTGTCTATTGATGATACAATAGAGATGTTTAAATGTGTTCTAGAAGAGGATAGGGATATTGTCGCATTTGCAATATCAGAGGATATGTCAACTACAGCTAATGTGTTCAGACTTGCGGCAAGAGAGCTTGAGGCAGAGGACAGGATTCATGTAATTGACTCTGAGAATCTGTCTACAGGAATAGGACATCTTGTTGTCGAGGCTGCTGTTATGGCAGGAAAAGGCATGCCTGCAGCTGACATTGAGAAGAATATATTAGAATTAAGACCGAGAGTCAGGGCAAGCTTTGTTGTCGATACGCTTACTTACCTTCACAGAGGAGGAAGATGCAGCGGACTGGCTGCCATGGCTGGCGGTGTACTTAAACTTCATCCAAGAATTGAAGTTAATAATGGAAAGATGAGCCCTGGAAAGAAGTACAGAGGACGCATGAAGAATGTTGTACTGGATTATGTTAAGGATATGGAAGAAGACCTTAAGAAGGCTAAGAAAGACCGTGTATTCATTACACACTCTGGCTGTGATAAAGATATAGTTGATGAAGTAAAGAATTATCTTAAACAACTTGATGTGTTTGATGAAATATATGAAACAAGGGCAGGCGGCGTTATATCTTCTCATTGTGGTCCGGGAACATTAGGAGTTCTTTTTATTGCCGGAGAATAATTTCAGGAGAAATGTATGGCTAAATTTACGAAAAAAGCGATAATGGACTGTTTTCTTAATATGCTAAAGCGTAAGAATATTGACAGGGTAACGGTTACAGATATATGTGAGGAATGTGGAATTAACAGGAATACATTTTATTATTATTTCAGTGATATATATGATGTGCTTGACAGTGTTCTTATAGAAGAGACAGAAAAGAATATTGATATTACGGAAGATGCAACTTTTTATGAGACATATAGTAAGGCAGCTTCTGTTATTATTGAGTATCGTGCAGCAGTTATTCATGTGTATAATTCCAGAAACAGAGATATTATTGAGAAATATCTGCATAATACAACAGAATATCTTGTTGGACTTTTTGTTAAGAAATATTCTAAAGACCATAAGCTTACAGAAGATGACAGAGAGTATATAACATGCTTTTACAGCTATTCTATTGTTGGAATTGTGTCAAGATGGATAGGTGATGGAATGCCGCCATATGATAAAGATCTTATTAAACGTTTTTCTGAATCATTTGATGCAACGATTGATACAATGATTAATCTGTGTGAAGCTAATAATTAGTTATTAAAAACAGACAAAACATGTAAAGTGTTCGATTTTGGGACAAAGTACATGCTTTGCCTGTTTTTTTATTTAGAGAAAAAATGTATGCTAAATATAATAAAAAACGGCAAAAATAAATAAGAAAGCACAGAAAGGTGGAAAAGATTATGAGCAAAAAGGCGTTAAAACTAGGAGCAGCTTCTATTCTTGCACTGGGGGCAGGTGCGGCAGTTGTATCAAAAAAGAACAAAAGGAATGAGCAGAGGAAAGTAACTAAAGACATTCAGGAAAGAGCACATAAAGAGTTTCGCAATACTGAAAGAGGGAAATATACTAAGAATAGTAAGGGAATATATTATTCTAATGGTAATTATGAAGCATTTGCAAGACCGGAAAAACCAGAAGGAGTCGATGATAAATCAGCTTATATTGTAGGAAGTGGTCTTGGTGCATTAGCTGCAGCGTGCTTTCTTGTAAGAGACGGACAGATGAAGGGTGAGAATATTCACATACTTGAGGCTATGGATATTGCAGGCGGTGCATGTGATGGAATTAATGATCCTACAAGAGGTTATGTAATGCGTGGCGGACGAGAAATGGAGAATCATTTCGAATGTCTGTGGGATTTGTTCAGAAGTATTCCGTCTATTGAGACTCCGGGAGTTTCTGTACTTGATGAATATTACTGGCTTAATAAGCATGATCCTAATTATTCTCTTTGCAGGGCAACTGTAAACAGAGGTGAAGATGCACATACAGATGGCAAATTTAATTTAAGCCAGAAGGGCTGTATGGAAATAATGAAACTGTTCTTCACTAAAGATGAGGATTTGTATGATAAGACAATTGAAGATTTCTTTGATGAGGAAGTTTTTGATTCAGATTTCTGGCTGTACTGGCGTACGATGTTCGCATTTGAAAACTGGCACAGTGCGCTTGAGATGAAACTTTATATTCAGAGATTTATCCATCATATAGGCGGACTTCCTGATTTCTCAGCATTGAAGTTTACCAAGTATAATCAGTATGAATCACTTATCTTGCCTATGCAGAAATACCTTGAAGATGCAGGCGTTGAGTTCAGGTTTAACACAAGAGTTGATAATGTAATATTTGATTTCAGGGATGGAAAGAAGATTGCAAAGACTATTGAATGTACTGTAAAAGGTGAGACTAAGTCAATTGATCTTACTGAGAATGATTTGGTGTTCGTTACTAATGGAAGCTGTACAGAAGGTACTATATACGGTGACCATACACATGCCCCTGTAGGTAATGCAGAGGTAAGAACAAGCGGTTGCTGGAGTCTGTGGAAGAATATTGCAGCACAGGACAGTTCATTTGGACACCCAGAGAAGTTCTGTGGTGATATATCAAAGTCTAACTGGGAGTCTGCAACTGTTACAACAAGTGATGAGAAGATTATTTCTTACATTAAGAAGATATGTAAGAGGGACCCAAGAACTGGAAATGTTGTTACAGGCGGAATTGTCAGCTGTAAGGATTCAAGCTGGCTTTTAAGCTGGACAATTAACAGACAGGGACAGTTTAAGGAACAGAAGAAGGATGAGGTGTGTGTATGGGTATACAGCCTGTTTACTGATGTTGATGGTGATTATATCAAGAAGCCTATGAAAGAGTGTACAGGTGAAGAGATTACAGCAGAATGGCTGTATCATCTTGGCGTTCCTGTTGAAGAGATTGATGAGCTTGCTAAGAACCACTGTAACACTACACCAACAATGATGCCATTTATTACTGCATTTTTCATGCCAAGAAGAAAAGGTGACAGACCTGATGTTATTCCTGATGGCTGCGTTAATTTTGCATTTCTTGGACAGTTTGCTGAGACTCCGAGGGACACAATATTTACGACAGAGTATTCAGTCAGAACTGCAATGGAGGCTGTATATGGACTGCTTGGCGTAGACAGAGGTGTTCCTGAGGTCTGGGGTAGTGTATATGATGTAAGAGACCTGCTTGATTCATCTGTTAAGCTTATGGATGGCAAATCACCATTAGAGATTGATTTAGGACCGCTTAATGGTATCAAGAAGGTTGTCTTAAAGAAGATAAAAGGAACTGTTATTGAAAAGGTGTTAAAAGATCATGATGTAATTAAAGATTATATGAAATATTAGCTGAAATGTGTTGAAACATGAAGGGATACCAGTTAAACTTATGGCTGGTATCCCTTTTTGCAGGGAAATAATACATCAGGAGATAAAAGTGAAAAAGACTATTATATTAACTTTGTTACTTATAACAGCGCTGGCTGCAAATGGATGCGGCAATAAGAAAAATGTAACAGACATGAAAGATAAAGAAACTACTGTCTCAGCGGTACAACAGGAAACAACACAGTTAAGCACACAGAAGACAAAACAGTCAGATACACAGGAAATAACACCTGAACTGACAATGAATTCTGAAACACAGCAGGAAGAGACAACAGAAGAAGAAAAACAGACAGTTGTGGCAGCGGAGGTTACAGATTCTTCACCGACTGCATATGAGACAGTGCCACAGGCTGAAGAGCCAGATAATAACAGCTTTGCAGCGGGTTATGCAGCAGCATCACAGTATTCCCAGCTTGTAATTGTCCAGTCGAATGGTACAAGAGCAACAGTTACCATGCATGAACTGCAGGATGGCGTGTGGACTGAGATTCTAAGAACAGATGGATTTGTAGGCTCCAAGGGAGTTGGTGAGGCGAGTGAGTTTACATCAGCTACACCACAGGGAACATTTCCATTATATTTTGCATTTGGAATTAATCCGAATCCGGGAACGAAAGTTCCTTATCTTCAGGTTGATGAATACGATTACTGGGTAGGGGATTCGTCTTCTCCTTTATATAACCAGTATGCAAGAGCTGATTCTGATACAGACTGGGACAAGAGTGAGTCTGAAAGAATAATTGATTATCCGACAGCTTATGGATATTGTCTGTTTATCGGATATAACATAGAGGGGACTCCGGGGAAAGGAAGCTGTTTCTTCTTACATTGCTCTAATGGAAGACCAACGGCAGGCTGTGTATCAGTACCAGAGTCTGATATGGCATTTATATTAAGAAATATAGGCGAGGATTGTGGGATAGTGATTGAGTAATCACTATCCCAATGCTATATCAAGAACCATCATAAGTGCAAATCCTACAGCAGCACCTATAGTTCCTATATTGCTGTGTTCGCCATTCTGCGATTCAGGAATAAGCTCCTCTATTACAACATACATCATGGCTCCCGCTGCGAAAGAAAGCAGATAAGGAAGAACAGGTGTAATAATACCGGAAATAAGAATTGTTATGAATCCGCCGACAGGTTCAACAACACCAGAAAGTACTCCATATATGAAAGCTTTCTTCTTACTCATGCCTTCACCGCATAAAGGCATTGATATAATAGCTCCTTCAGGGAAATTCTGTATTGCAATACCAATTGCAAGTGCCATTGCAGCAGTAGCAGTTATTCCTGAATCCTTCATCATTGCGCCGGCAAAAGCAACACCGACTGACATTCCCTCAGGAATATTATGTAATGTCACAGCGAAGAGCATCATTGTAGTTTTGGATATGGAATTGGTTCTAATGCCTTCCTGATTCTTACTTTCAATATGCATGTGAGGAATAACTGTATCAAGAAGCAGAAGAAAGAATATTCCTGCAAGAAAGCCAACTAGTGCAGCCAGCCATTCCGGTGCACTTCCTCCCTTAGACATATCTATAGATGGTATTAACAAAGACCATACCGATGCGGCAATCATAACTCCTGCCGCAAATCCTAAAAGCATTTTTTCAAACTTTGGGGCAATCCGCTTTTTTAAGAAGAACACCATGGCAGAGCCGAGTGATGTTCCGATAAAAGGAATTGCTAATATTATAAATTCTGACATAAAGTTCCTTTCTATATAGGTTAGTTATAACTAACGATAATATAACATGTTCTCAAATATTTCTCAAGATTAAATTGCTATAGACAACAAGTTCAAAATGTGATATATTCATTAAATAAATGAACAGAAAAATATTTAGATGAACGAAAGGAAATATACGGGATGAAAAGAAATATTTTGTTAAACCCGGGACCATCAACGACAACTGATTCTGTGAAAATGGCACAGGTTGTTCCAGATATATGTCCAAGGGAAAAAGAATTTGCATCTTTGATGAAGGGGCTCAGAGAGGATTTAGTACGAATTGTGCATGGGGATACTGACAAATATACATCAGTGCTTTTCTGCGGTTCAGGAACTATTAATATTGATGTGTGCATGAATTCACTGCTTCCAGAAGGAAAGAAAATTCTTATTGTTGATAACGGAGCGTACAGCACAAGAGCGGTTGAGATATGCGAATATTACGGTCTTCCTCATATTGACTTAAAGTTTGCTGTAGATGAACTGCCGGATCTTAAAGTTGTCGAACAGACATTAAAGGACAACGAAGATATAGCATTAGTTCATACAACACATAATGAGACAGGAACAGGAATCCTTAATCCTATCCGTGAGATAGGTGCACTGGCACATAAATACGGAGCTGTATTTACTGTAGATACAACATCAACATATGCAATGCGTCCTATTAATCTTGATGAGGATAATATAGATTTCTGCATGGCTTCTGCACAAAAGGGACTTATGGCAATGACAGGATTGTCATATGTAATAGGAAACAGAAGAATAATTGAGGAGTCAAAGAATTATCCAAAACGTTCATATTACTGTAATCTGTACCTTCAATATGAATTCTTTGAAAAGACAGGTCAGATGCATTTTACACCTCCGGTTCAGACAATCTATGCTACAATTCAGGCTTTAAAGGAGTACTGGCAGGAAGGCGAAGAAGCCAAGTGGGCAAGACATACAAGAGTATTTGAAGCAATACATAAAGGACTTGATGAACTTGGATTTAAGGATGTAATTAAGAGAGAATGGCAGGCAGGACTTGTTGTGTCAACGATATACCCGGATGATCCTAACTGGGATTTTGATAAAGTTCATGATTACTGCTATGAGAGAGGATTTACGATATATCCTGGTAAAATCAGCACAACGAACACATTCAGATTATGCGCGTTAGGTGCAATTGATGAACAGGACATTGTAGATTTCTTTAAGGTGTTTAAAGAGGCACTTGAGATTAATGGCGTGGCAATGCCAGTAAAATATAATTAACAGAGGTTAGAAATGATTGGAGATAATGATATGAAAACAGTATATACATGCTTTTGTACAGATGTTATTCACGAAGGACATCTTAATATAATTGAGAATGCACATAAATATGGAAAAGTTGTAATAGGAGCGCTTTCAGATGAGGCACTTATAAGATATAACAGATTTCCAACAATTTCCCTTGAGGAAAGAATTAGTCTATACAAATCATTAGATGGGGTTGATGATGTTATTGTTCAGGATACAATAATGTATGACAAAGTTATTGAACAGCTTAAGCCTGATTATGTTGTACATGGTGATAACTGGAAAGATGGAATTGAATCAGCTATAAGAGATAATGTTATTAAGAATCTTTCAACTTATGGAGGAGAACTTATAGAAATACCATACACATACAATGAGAGTGTGAAAAAAGTTGATTCTCGTCTTAAAGAAAAATTGGCGATGCCTGAATATAGAAGAAAAAGATTAAAGCAGCTTATAAAAATGTGTCCTATAGTTAAAACAATTGAGGCACACAGCGGATTGACGGGTCTTATTGCTGAGAAAACAGTTGTTGAAAATGATGGTAAGCTCGACCAGTTTGATGCAATGTGGGTAAGCTCATTATGTGACAGCACAGCAAAGGGAAAGCCGGATATTGAGCTGGTTGATATGTCTTCAAGACTTCGTACGATTGATGATATAATGGAGGTTACTACTAAACCAATTATTCTTGATGGGGATACAGGCGGACTTACAGAACATTTTGTATACAATGTAAGAACTCTTGAGAGAATGGGAGTATCTGCGATTATTATAGAGGATAAGAAGGGACTTAAGAAGAACTCTCTTTTTGGAAATGATGTTGTCCAGACTCAGGATTCTATTGAAGCATTCAGTGAGAAAATTGCAGCAGGAAAAAGAGCACAGCTTACGGATGATTTCATGATAATTGCCAGAATTGAAAGTCTTATTCTTGAGCAGGGAATGGAAGATGCACTTACAAGAGCATTTGCATTTGTAAAAGCCGGAGCAGATGGAATTATGATTCACAGCAGAAAGAAAGATCCATCTGAAATACTTGAATTCTGTGATAAATTCCGTGAACAGGATAAAGATACACCAATAGTTGTTGTTCCATCATCTTATAATGTTATAACAGAGGACGAACTTGCCGCACACGGGGTTAATATAGTTATATATGCTAACCAGCTTACAAGAAGCGCATTCCCTGCAATGAAGCAGACAGCAGAGGATATATTAAGATACCATAGGGCAAAAGAGGTTGATGACAGATTATTACCTATCAAAGATATCATCACTCTTATAGATGAATTATAATCTGCAAGGAGAAATACATTTATGAAGGTTGAAAAGTTAGTAGAGATAATTGGTTCTGATTTCTATACAGGAGTTCCAGATTCACAGTTAAAGTCATTATGCAATTATTTAATGAATACATATGGCATAGATTCGCATCACCACATAATTGCTGCAAATGAGGGAAACTGTACAGCCATTGCGGCAGGATATCATCTTGCAACAGGAAAAGTTGCTGTTGTATATATGCAGAACAGCGGAGAGGGGAATATAATTAATCCTGTTGCTTCACTGCTTAATGACAAGGTGTATGCTATTCCTGTTGTATTTGTAATCGGATGGAGAGGTGAGCCAGGAATACATGATGAGCCTCAGCATATATATCAGGGAGAGGTGACTATAAAACTTCTTGATGATATGGGAATCAAATCATTTGTTATCAGTCAGGATACAACAGAGGAGGAAGTTTCTGAGTGCATGAAAGAGTACAGGGAACTACTTGCAGCTGGAAAAGATGTTGCATTTGTTATAAGAAAAGGTGCACTTAAGTATGATGAGAAAGTTGTTTATAAGAATGATAATTCTATGGTGCGCGAGGAAATAATACAGCATATTGTCAAGGTAACGGGGGAAGATCCGATTGTATCGACTACAGGTAAAGCGAGCAGGGAACTGTTTGAGACAAGAACTGCCAATAATCAGAGCCACAAATATGATTTCCTTACGGTTGGTTCAATGGGACACAGTTCGTCCATTGCATTAGGAGTAGCTGTTAATAAGCCTGACACTAAAGTATGGTGTGTTGATGGAGATGGAGCATTGCTTATGCATATGGGTTCAATGGCATTACTTGGGGCTAATTCTCCAGAGAACATGGTTCATATTGTTATTAATAATGGAGCACATGAGACTGTAGGTGGAATGCCTACTGTTGCATCAAATATTGATATTGTTGCAATAGCCAGAGCATGCGGATATCCATATGCTGTAAGTGTTGATAACTTTGAGGATTTGGATAAGGAATTAATTAAGGCTAAGACTGCAGGACATTTAAGCCTTATAGAGGTAAAATGCTCAATTGGTGCGAGAGATGATCTTGGACGTCCTACAACTACAGCACTTGAAAATAAAGAGAATTTTATGGAATATCTGAAAGAATGCTGCAGATAAGAATTAAATATATTGTGAAAAAAGGTAAATGATGTGATATACTGCAATAGTTGCATATCTGGTGCAGCATTTAGATAAAAGATGTATAGAAGTGGAGGTTACATATGAATCATACACTATCAAGAAAACAGTTTGATGTGCTTGTTTTACTTGAAAAGGAAAGAGCAGCACTTACGCAGAGAAAGATAGAGGAAAAGACGGGTTATTCATTGGGCACAGTTAATAAGACTATTCAGGAACTTACGGAAGCAGGTTATATCAGAGATAGTGAGATTACTAATGAAGGTGTTTCAGCATTGGAGCCATATAGAGCAAAGAGAGCTGTGTTTATAGCGGCTGGTTTTGGAAGTAGAATGGTTCCTATTACATTTAATACTCCTAAACCGCTTGTAAGAGTACATGGAAAGAGAATTATTGATGGCCTTATTGATGCATGTCTTGAGGCTGGTATTAATGAGATATACATAGTAAGAGGTTATCTTGCGGAGCAGTTTGATCAGCTTCACTATAAGTATCCTATGATAAAGTTCCTTGAGAATCCAGTATATAATGAGGCTAACAATATATCATCATCTTTAGTTGCAAGATATATGCTTTCTAATGCATATGTATTTGAGGCGGATCTTCTTATATCTAATCCAGAGATAATAACTAAGTATCATTATACATCAGATTTTCTTGCTATTAAGAAGGATAGAACTGATGACTGGTGTTTTACAGTTAAAGACGATGTTATTGTTGAAGAAAAGGTTGGTGGTCTTGACTGTTGGCAGATGGTGGGAGTATCTTACTGGAACGATGAAGACGGACATAAATTGTCTAACGATATCAAGGAAGTATATGAACAGCCTGGTGGAAAGGAAAGATATTGGGAACAGGTTCCGCTTGTATTTTGTAAAGATCACTACAAGGTTCATGTAAGAGAGTGTAAAGAAGAGGATATCATTGAGATTGATACATTTCGGGAATTGCAGGCTATAGATAAGACATATGATGTATAATATATGAAATATCAGAATAAATACCAGACGGTAGAAATAATAATCTGCTGTCTGGTATTTTTTATATACATAAAGTTACCTACAGCGACTTTATAAAATAAAAGTTTCCTGTACCGACTTTTTATGCTAAAATGTTTCTATAAGATATAAAGTTATCAGAGCTGACAGGAAGGGTTAATGATATGGGGATAGAATCTTTATTCCATCTGAACAGATATGCGGCTGGAACTAAGACAGACAGGCATACACACGATTATGCAGAACTTTTGTATGTGTCTGATGGAAGTCTTGTTCAATATGTAAATGATGGTGTTGTGCATATGATGAAAGGTGATGTCTGCTTTATTGATTCGGGATGTGTACATTGGGAAGAAGCTGGTGATGATGCATTTGTAATAAGACTGGAGATAACAAAGGAAATTATAGATGCGGTTGTGGGCAATACTATGGCAGACAGGCAGGCGGCTGATTATATTAATGAACTTGTTAAGGTACTTAAGAACAGTGGATACATACATTTTAAGTTTAAAAATGATTATGATAATGAACTTAAGGATATGCTTACTGCCATGATAAGTGAGTGTGGTGTGGCGGATATGGCATCTGCATATATATGTCAGGGGCTTATGCTTAGGATTCTGTGGCGGCTAGGAACAGTATATGAGTATGCACAGTCAAGATACATAAGAAAGAAAATTAACTGGCTTTTGCATCAGGAAATTACAGATTTTATTGAAGATAATATGAAAGATGTTACAATAGATATGCTTGTTGAAAGATTCGGTTATCAGGAGGATTATTTCAACAGGTTTTTAAAGGCACAGACAGGTATGACTTTCACGGAATATCTGCAGGATTGCAGATTGAACAAATCGGCCATTCTCTTAAAAGAAGATTCAATGGATGTTGATGAGATTATAAAGGAAGTCGGATATAGAAACAAAGGATATTTTTACAGGATATTTACTGAGAAATACAACATGACACCTGCAAAATTCAGAAAATATATTAAAGAAAAGGAGCTAATGGTATGAACAGTATGTATAATAATCCGGTACAGAGAGGATTCTTTCCAGATCCTTCGGTAGTAAGAGTTGGAGATGACTATTATATGGCTAATTCAACATTTCAGTATTTTCCAGCAATTGCAATCAGCCATTCCAGGGATATGATTCACTGGCATGTTATTGGTCATGCAATTACAGATTCAGAAGAACTTGATTTAAGAGATATTAAAGACTCACATGGTATATGGGCACCTGACATTAATTATGTTGATGGCAGATTTATTATAATGGCAACTTTAAGGCTTAACGGAGATGGAAAAAGAGATAATAATGTGTTAAGACGCCAGCTTGTTGTAACATCAGATAAGCCTGAGGGACCATATTCAAAGCCTGCGTGGCTTGAGGTTGATAATATTGACCCGTCTTTATTTGTTGATGATGACGGTAAGAAGTATCTTCTTATAAGTCCGGGAATCAATCTTTTACCACTCAGTGATGACTGCACTAAGGTTACAGGTGAAAGTGTGTGCGTATGGCCGGGAACTGGAGAGAGATGTCCGGAAGGACCACACATTTTTAAGAAGGGTGAATATTATTATGCAATGCTTGCTGAAGGCGGTACAGGCTATGGACATGGAATCAATGTTGCCCGTTCAAAGAATCTGTATGGACCATATGAGGAATCACCATACAATCCTGTATTGAGACAGTTTAATCCGGATGCACCGATTCAGAGAACAGGACATGGCAATATAATTGAGACACAGGACGGAAGCTGGTGGTGCTATTATCTGTGTGGAAGACCTAATCAGGGCAACTATACAACAATAGGAAGAGAGACAGCACTTGACCCTGTAACATGGCTTTCAGATGGCTGGTTCGTGATTAATGACAGAAAAGGACCAAGCCTTACACAGAAAGCACCTGAATTACCTGAATGCACATTTGAAAAATGGACAAGAGATGATTTTGATGATGATACACTTAATCTTAACTGGGAGTTTGTAAGAAATCCTGTTAAGGGTAATTATTCTCTTACAGAAAGAAAAGGATACTTAAGGCTCTGGACAATGGATGGAACTCTTAATGAGATAAGGGCTAAGAATACTCTTGTAAGAAGAGAACAGGAATTATCGTATACAGCACATACAAAGCTTGACTTCTATCCTGAAAAGGACGGAGAACAGGCAGGTCTTACCTGTTATTACAGTACTGCGACTTATGCAAGATTGTCATTGTGCTATGAGAATGGAAGAAAATTGCAGCTTGTGATTAACAGAAACCATGGCGAGGAGCTTATCTCACAGGTGGACAATATAAAGGAGCAGAGCATATACTTAAAGGTTGTAGTTGATAAACTGACAAGAAGCTTTTTCTACAGCTATGATGGTGAACAATGGGAACCAGCAGGAGTGCTTGAAAACTGCATATATCTGTGTGATGAGGGTGTGCCTGATGACAGAAAGCGTCATACAGGAACGCTTGTTGGAATATATGCCAATAATGGTGGCTGCGGAAGCAGGATACCGGCAGATTTTGATTATTTTGAATATGAGGACTAGATTTTATGAGTTTTGATTGTGTGGTTATAGGCGGAGGTGCAGCCGGAATGTTGGCTGCCATACAATGTAAAGAGAATAATATGCAGACTGTGATTATAGAACACACAGCAAAGCTTGGAACTAAGATTTTAAAGACTGGCAATGGCAAATGTAATTTTTCTAATACATTTATGACTAAGGAAATGTATCAGAACAATAACGCAGATTATGCGATGGGGATTATTAACAGGTTTAATGTTGATGATACAATACATTTTTTTGAAGGCTTAAGTGTATATAAGAAGGAACGTAATGGCTATCTGTATCCGAGGTCAGAGATGGCGGCTTCTGTGGCGCTGGCACTTACAGGAAAGATACAGGCACTTGATATTCCGGTTTTCTTTGAGACATCTGTTAAAAAAATTGACAGGGCAGGCAGCGAATATGTGTTACAGCTTGAAGGAGTAAGGAATAATACAATTAAGACGAAGACAGTGATACTAGCGTGTGGTTCGGCGGCTTCACCGTCTTCCGGTTCTGATGGAAGCGGTTATAAGCTTGTTAAGAAGCTTGGAATTAAGGTTGTTAAGCCTCTTCCGGCTCTTACGGCACTTGAATCTGACAAGAAGAATATGAAGCTTGCAACGGGTGTAAGAGCATATGGTAATGTTAAGATTATGGCAGCAGGCAGAGTGGTTGCTGAGGATACTGGCGAGATTCAGTTTACTGATTATGGAATATCAGGAATCCCTGTTTTTCAGGTGAGCCGTTTTGCTGTCAGGGCGATGGAAGAAGGTCAGAGGGTTGAAGCACTTGTTGATGTGGCAGCAGATATTAAAGAAGATGACCTTATATCAATGCTAAAATGTGCTGTTAATACAAGAAAGCATCAGTCAGTAAGCGAAAGCCTGTCAGGGTTGTTTAATAAAAAACTAGTGATGATGATATGTAAAGATGTTGGAATTGAGGGAAATTCCTCAGCTTCTGATATAGATGACGACATATGCCAGAAACTTGCCAGACATATGAAATCCCTCCGCTACCATATAACAGGATATAAGGGAAATGATTATGCACAGGTATGCCAGGGTGGTGTCGATGTATCAGAACTGAATGATAATCTTGAATCGGTTAATAACCCTGGAATATTCTTTGCAGGGGAGCTTGTGGATATAGACGGCAGATGTGGTGGTTATAACCTTCAGTGGGCATGGAGCAGCGGTGCGGTTGCTGCTAAGTCAGCGCTTGATTATTGTAACAGACAGGAATAAGAATAATGGAAAAGAAATGTATTAAGATTAGTAATATAAAGATATCTCCTGATAAAGATACAACATTTTTAGAGGGATTCATAAGAAAAGAATTAAGACTTGGAAAAGATGCACAGATTGATTATGAAATAGCAAAAAGGTCACTTGACTGCAGACATAAGCCACAGGTTATGTATATATACAGTGTCGAAGTGTATAAGGTGGTGCGTTCCGGCAGGGAAGAAAAGCTTGAGAATATAATTAAGAAATCAGGCTGTAAAAATGCTGTTATGTCTAAAAGGGTTATCTATAAGTTTCCTGTTAATGCGACAGAAAATGTTAATGAAGATGAAAGACCTGTAGTTATTGGGTTTGGACCAGCAGGAATATTCTGTGCTCTTGAGCTTGCCAAAGCGGGGCTTAGACCTGTTGTATATGAGCGTGGACAGGATGTTGATACAAGAACTAAGAAGGTTGCACAGTTCTGGGAGACGGGTGAGCTTGATACAGAATGTAATGTGCAGTTTGGTGAAGGCGGAGCAGGCACATTTTCTGATGGAAAGCTTAACACACAGATTTCAGATACATTTGGAAGAATAAGATATGTTCTGCAGAGCTTTGTAAAGTTCGGTGCATCAGAAGAGATTCTGTACGCCAATAAGCCGCATATAGGAACAGACGTGCTTGCGGTTGTAATTAAGAATATAAGACAGCATATTACCGCGCTTGGCGGTGAAGTTAATTTTGGAAGCTGTCTTAAAAAGATTGAGATTAAAGACGGAAAAGTGTGTGGCGTTGTCATAGCTGACAAAGATGGTGAGTATGCAAGAAAATGCAGTAAAGTGTGCCTTGCAATAGGTCACAGCTCAAGAGATACATTTGAATATCTTCACAGTGAGAATATAGATATGGAGCCGAAGCCTTTTGCTGTTGGAGTAAGAATAGAACATCCTCAGGAAATGATTAATTATAATGCTTATGCTGATGCTGCATATGAGCTTCCGGCGGCTGATTATAAAGTTACTTACAAGACAAAGAATACAGATAAAGAACGAGGTGTGTATTCTTTCTGCATGTGTCCAGGAGGTTATGTTGTTAATGCTTCATCAGAGAACGGCAGGACATGTGTTAATGGAATGAGTTATTCAGGCCGTGATTCCCGCAATGCTAATTCAGCAATAATTGTTACAGTCGGACCAGATGATTTCGGACATGGAGTACTTGACGGAATAAAATTTCAGAGACAGTTAGAAGCAAACGCTTATGCTGAAGGAAATGGAAAAGTTCCGGTACAGTTATTTGGCGATTTTGAAAAAAATATAACAACAACGGAATTGGGAGAGGTTGAGCCTTGCATAAAGGGTGAATATACATTTGCTAATCTTAGGAATGTATTACCTTCTTATGTGACAGATTCGGTTGTTGAAGGTGTGCATGGTTTTTCAAGATTTATACATGACTTTGACAGGAAAGACGCCGTACTTTCGGGTGTTGAGAGCAGAACATCAAGTCCTGTAAGAATAATAAGAAACGATGAACTTGTAAGTACATCAGTATGTGGATTGTATCCGTGCGGTGAAGGTGCAGGGTATGCAGGAGGAATAACATCTGCTGCAGTTGATGGTGTTAAGGTTGCGGAATATATGGCAGTAACAGCTGCTTGTATGGGATAATATGGACTTTTTAATAAAAATATAGTAAAATAGACAAGCATTTGATTTTTTTACTGGAGATATTAAAATATGGGGAATTATAGAGAGTTTATAAAAGATAAGAAAAGAATTGTTATAAAGATAGGTTCATCTTCACTTATGCATGAGCAGACAGGCAGATTGGACCTTTTAAAGATTGAAAAGCTGGTAAGGATTCTTATTGATATTAAGAATTCAGGAAAAGATGTTGTTTTAGTTTCTTCTGGTGCAATAGCTGTGGGAAGGGCTGTTATAGGACTTTGTGACAGACCTACAGAACTTCCGGTAAAACAGGCATGTGCATCCATAGGACAGGCTAAGTTAATGATGGTTTACCAGAAGATATTTGCAGAATATGGTGCAGTTGCATCACAGGTTCTTCTTACCAAGAATACAATAGTTAATGATGTTAACAGAACTAACGCGCAGAATACATTTAACGAAATCTTAAAACTTGGGGCAGTTCCAATCGTTAATGAGAACGATACAGTATCAACTTACGAGATTGAACAGCTACAGGCTTTTGGAGATAATGACAGACTTTCGGCAATTGTTGCTTCAATTATCGGAGCGGACCTTCTTATTCTGTTATCTGATATTGATGGTCTGTATACAGATGATCCAAACACTAATCCTAATGCAAAATTTGTTGAAACTGTATACGAGATTGATGAGAAGCTTATGGGAATGGGTAAAGATTCATCCGGCAGTAATATGGGGACTGGCGGAATGACAACCAAGCTTATTGCAGGAAAGATTGCAACACTGTCGGGGGCGGATATGATTATTACTAATGGTAATGATGTTGACAATATTATCAGGGTTATGGCAGGAGAGAATGTTGGAACATTGTTCTTAGACCACAGAGCATCTGATTTTGACCTGATGTCTCTTATAGATTAAGGCTGATTGAAGATTACTTGGACGACAACGGGAGGTCATACATGGATATTAAGCTGATGAGGAATTCGGAGAAGGGTATATTTTTTCCTGTCAATGACAGACTCTTAATGCAGATAACAGATGATAATTATCAGTATCAGGGACTTCAGGGGAAAAAATATTTTATTCTGAATGCAGCAACTAACGAGAAAGCAGAAGTGGCAGCGCAGATAAAGAAATATAATTTCTGTAAAATCAGATATGCGTGTCGTGAAAAAAATTATATATTTTTCACTTCAATGGAATCTGTTACAGAAAGCAGGATATCTCTTACTGTATACAGATTTATGTTTGAGAGTAATGAGAGTGAAGCTGTTTATACCATGGAGATAGATAATACAGACATTGCAGATGAAATTACATATTACATTTATGTAATGGATTCGAATTATTTCTTTATACAGAAACAGGATAAAGATAACCAGCTTATTGATATATTTATGCATGATATTAATGCTGATTCCGATAACGATTTAAGTGATACATTTGTAAATGAAATGGGAATATATAAGGTTATTCCAGCCGGTGGCAATAATTGTATTATAAAATTCGGGGCAGACAGGATGAAAATCCGTGACAGTAAATCATCCGAAAAAATAGCACTTCTTAACTGTAAGCAGTTTGTTTCAGAAATTTCGTTTAATGGCAGTATGATTACTTTAGAAGAACTGGATAAGTCTGATGAATCAACAACATTTCCATATATTAAGGCAAGTGCAGGAAAGATTATTTATTCAAAATATAATTTTAAGAGCCAGTCAGAAGAAATTGTTATATATGATACAACAACGAAGATTAAACAGGTAAGGCTGAATAATAATGTTGAACATGCTATGGACTTAAGTTTTACTTATATTATTAATGATACTCCTTATATACTTAAGAGAGAGGAAAAAAGTACCTGTTTTATTAATCTTAATACGCAGAAGACTGAATACAGGCTTCATTCTGACATGAAATTCAGATATATGTTTAATGATATAGTTGTAGTAACAAGAATGAAACATAGATTTTTCTTTATTAAGAAGCCTTCAGAATATATTGAAGTATACCGCGTATCTGAACTTCATCATCCAATGCTGTCAACTAAGGCAGAGTATAACAGTTGTTCTGAAAGCGGTGATGATTTGATAATATTTACTAATTAGAATGAGGAAGTTATGGTTACAGAGAAAACATTAGAAAGAATTAATGAGCTTTATCATAAGTCTAAAGCAGAGGGACTGACAGATGCAGAACTTGCTGAACAGAAGCAGTTAAGAGCTGATTATGTTAAAGCTTTCAGAGAAAACTTAAGAGGACAGTTAGAATCAATTAAGATTAAGAATCCTGATGGATCTTTAATAGATGTCAAGGCAAGACATGATGAGAAGATGAAGAAGCTTGCAGATGAACAGGCAGAGAAAGGCAATTAAATGGATAAGAATGAAGTGCGCCAGCTTATTATGAACCGAAGACATGAATTGTCAGATGAAGATGTTGAAATACAGAGCAGACTTATAATTGACAGATTGAAAAAATCGGACATTTACAAGAAGTCGGAAAATGTATTTCTGTATATGAGCTATAACAGGGAAGTGGATACATATATGCTTCTTTCGCAGTGCTTTATGGATGGTAAGAAAGTATATGCTCCAAAAGTTTTATCAAAGACAGATATGGAATTTTATTGTATTCAGGATGAGCATGACCTTGTAAGCGGTTATATGGGAATTATGGAACCATCTGATTACTGTGAGAAAGCTAATACCAGAGATGGACTTTTTATTATGCCTGGGCTTGCGTTTGATTATGATTTTCACAGAATCGGCTATGGCGGAGGCTTTTATGACAGATATTTATCGGTTGATAACACATTTGTAAAAGCGGCACTTGCATTTGATTTCCAGCTATTAGAGAGTATTCCTTATGAGGAACATGATTTAAAGCCGGACTATATTATTACACAGACACAGTTTATAAGGAGGGAGAATTGATGGAATCACTTGAACAGATTGGAATTAAGGCTAAGAAGGCATCAAGATATCTTGCAAAGCTGGGAATTGATGAGAAGAATAAGGCTCTTGAGGCTGTTGCTGATGCACTTGTTTCTAATGCTGAGTATATAATTGCAGCTAATGAGAAAGATCTTGTTAATGCTAAGGCTAATGGAATGAAGCCTGCTCTTATTGACAGACTTACACTTGATGTTAAGAGAATTAATGCAATGGCAGATGGAATAAGGGTTCTTACAGGACTTGAAGATCCGGTTGGCGAAGTAACAGGAATGAAGAAAAGACCTAACGGACTTGTTATCGGGACTAAGAGAGTGCCACTTGGTGTTGTTGCAATTATATATGAGTCAAGACCTAATGTTACTGCTGATGCATTCGGACTTACTTTTAAATCTGGCAATGCCTGTATCTTAAGAGGTGGAAGTGATTCTATTAATTCTAATATTGCTATTGCAGATGTTATTGCAAATGCACTTTCTGACAACGGAATTAATCCTGATGTTATTAATCTTATAAAAGATACAGACAGGGCACTTGTTAACCAGCTTATGAAGATGAATGATTATATTGATGTAATTATTCCAAGAGGTGGAGCAGGGCTTATTAAGAATGTTGTCAACAACAGTACAGTACCTGTAATTGAAACAGGTACAGGAAACTGTCATGTATATGTTGACGAATATGCTGATATTGATATGGCTGTCAAAGTTATATATAATGCCAAGACTTCAAGAATAGGTGTATGCAATGCATGCGAGTCATTAGTTATTCACAGGGCTGTTGCAAAACAGGCAATTCCACTTATTGTTGACGCACTCAAGGAAAAGAATGTTGAAGTGCGCGGTGACGGGTATGCAATGCAGTGCGATTCGAGAATTGTTCCGGCAACTGATGAGGATTGGGGAACAGAGTATCTTGATTATATTATATCTGTTAAGACTGTGGATTCCATCGACGAAGCAATAGAACATATTAATACATATAACACAGGCCATTCAGAGTCAATAATTACTAAAGATTACAATAATGCCAACAGATTTCTTGATGAAATAGATGCTGCATGTGTATATGTAAATGCTTCCACAAGATTTTCTGATGGATTTGAATTCGGATTCGGTGCTGAGATTGGAATAAGCACACAGAAGCTTCATGCAAGAGGTCCTATGGGGCTTAAAGCACTTACAACTACTAAGTATGTTATATACGGAGAGGGGCAGATAAGACAGTAAGATGTTTTATAAGTATGGGGTGTTTTTATGATTAGAAGAGATTTTGATTTAGAAGAAATGAAGTATTTTCTTCATCTTGTCGGACAGAGTACAGATGATTATCTTTATATACTGGATCTGACTAATGATAAAGCTATATATTCGAAATCAATAACAAATGTGTTTGCACTCGATTCAGAGGAATTTTCCAATGCTACACAGGAACTTGTTAAAGTTGTTCATCCGGACGATATTGATATGCTGATGAATGATATAGAAGCTGGAAGCAATGGGAGAAAAGAAGAACATAATTTAGAGTACAGATGGAAAACTGTAGATGGAGTATATGTTGCAATAAGCTGCAGGGGACAGTATGTAATCAGTCATGGGGTTAAGTATCTTATAGGAAGAATATCTGAAATAGGTAAAAAAAGCAGATTTGATAATAATACCGGGCTTTACAGGGAGGTTGTCCTTGAAAATGTATATAATGAGCTTGCAAAGTCAAGAGATATGTCTGGTTTTCTTATGCTTATCGGAGTAGACAACTTTAAGGAGCTTAATGAAAAATATGGTGCCAAAACAGGTGATGATGTCCTTAATATTCTTACAGAATCAATAAGAAAATATATTGATACACCATTTAGGATATTCAGGATGCCTGGTGATGAATGTGCAGTATTTATGCCTTATTCTATAGAAAACAATATAGAACAGGCCAAGAATCTTTATAAGAGAATAAGAAATAATATTGATAGTGTTATTGAACAGAGAAAGTATGATATATTTTTTACAATATCAGCAGGGGCTGCTGAATTTAATACAGGAAAAGACAGCTTTAATGAATTACTAAAGAATGCCAAATTTTCACTTCATTCTGCCAAATTAAACGGAAAGAACAGATGTGAAATATTTGATGCTGCGGAATATAAGGAATATATTGAAAAACTTGGAGTCCAGGATGAATTAAGAAGATGCATTAGTGAGGGATTTGAAGGATTTGAATTGTATTTTCAACCGATATATAATCCTCAAAATGATTGCCTGGCAGGTTCAGAGGCTCTTATAAGATGGAATAGCAGAAAATATGGATTTATGAGACCTGACAGATTTATTCCATTGCTTGAAGACAGCGCACTTATTATTCCTCTTGGAAAATGGATTATTGATAATGCTGCCAGGACATGCAACAAATGGATTACCAATATTCCAGACTTTGTTATGCATATAAATCTGTCTTTTATACAGATAGTCAAAAGTAATATAATAAAGGATGTCCTTGAAAATATTGGCAGATATAGTGCTTCAAACAATCATTATATATTTGAGGTTACAGAAACGATTGAGATGGAGCAGATGTCGGCTGTAGACAGAGTTTTTAAAGAGTTTATAAAAAATGGATTCAGACTGGCTATAGATGATTTTGGAACAGGGTATTCTAATTATGGATATATGCGTGATAAGACATTTGATGTAGTTAAAGTTGACAGATCATTTATTACTAATATAGATAAACAGCGTAATAATTATCTTATGGTTAATTTTATAACTAAAATGGCACATGAAATGGGCATACATGTATGTATTGAGGGTGTTGAAACAAAAGAAGAACTTGAATGTGTTAAGCGGATTGGCGCAGATTATATTCAGGGATATTATTATGGAAAACCTGTGTGTGCATCAGATTTTGAGGAACAACATTTGAAAACGCTCATATCAGGATAAGTTTAGAATGGAGAAATGTAGATAATGCAGGAAGTTAATAACACCAGTGCACTTGAAGAACAGCTTTATTATATTGGAGAATGTAAGAAGTTCTTAGAAAAGAAAACAAAAGAAATAGGCAGACCGTTATATGCGTGTGTACACACATTTGGCTGTCAGATGAATGCGAGGGATTCTGAGAAACTTCTCGGTGTTCTTAAAGAGATTGGATATCTTGAGACAGAAGATGAGGATAAATCAGATTTTGTCATATACAATACATGTACTGTAAGAGAGAATGCTAATCTTAAGGTTTATGGACGTCTTGGACATCTTAAGAATGTCAAAAGAAAGAATCCGCATATGCTTATTGCAATGTGTGGCTGTATGATGCAGGAGCCTGATGTGGTTGAGAAGATAAGAGATTCTTATAAATTTGTTGATATTGTTTTTGGTACATTTAACATATATGCAATGGCAAAGCTTATATATAACAGAATTACATCAGGAAGCCAGGTTATTGATATATGGGATAAGACAAAGGATATTGTTGAGGAGCTTCCTACAGAAAGAAAGTTCCCATTCAAATCAGGTGTTAATATTATGTACGGCTGTAATAATTTCTGTACTTACTGTATCGTGCCTTATGTACGAGGAAGAGAGATAAGCCGTGAACCTAAGGATATTATCATGGAGATTGAAAGGCTTGTAAAGGATGGCGTCAAGGAAGTTATGCTTCTTGGACAAAATGTTGATTCTTATGGAAAGACACTTGACAATCCTGTATCATTTGCGCAGCTTCTAAGAGAGATTGATAAGATAGAGGGACTTGAAAGAATCAGATTCATGACACCTCATCCTAAGGATATTGAGGAAGAGACCCTTGAAGTTATAAGAGATTCCAAGAAAATATGTAATCATATACATTTTCCACTTCAGTCAGGAAGCTCAAGGCTTCTTAAACTGATGAACAGAAAGTATACTAAAGAACATTACTTAGAGCAGGTTGAGATGATAAGAAGAATACTTCCCGATGTTTCTATTACAACTGATATTATTGTTGGTTTCCCAGGTGAGACAGAGGAAGATTTCGAGGATACTATCGATGTTGTAAAGAAAGCAAAGTTTGATAGTGCGTATACATTTATATATTCAAAAAGAACAGGTACGCCTGCTGCCAGAATGGAAAATCAGGTGCCTGAGGATGTTGTTAAGGACAGATTTAACAGACTGCTTGCAACTGTTAATGAAGTATCACATGAACATATCAGAAGATATGAGGGCATGGACATGAAGGTACTTGTTGAGGGTAAAGATGACCATGAAGAAGGCTTTGTTACAGGCAGAATGACTAACAACATTCTTGTACATTTCCAAGGAGATGAATCACTTATCGGACAGATTGTGACAGTGCATCTTGACGAATGTAAGGGATTCTATTATATGGGCAGACTTATAGAGGATTAATCAGGGAGTAATATAATGGCAGAGTATTCACCAATGATGCAGCATTATCTTGCTACTAAAGCAGAGTACAAAGACTGCATACTTTTTTACAGACTTGGAGATTTCTATGAAATGTTTTTTGATGACGCTTTAGTTGTCTCTAAGGAATTGGAACTTACATTAACAGGAAAAGACTGCGGACAGGAGGAACGTGCGCCTATGTGCGGCGTTCCTTTTCATGCGGCAGAAACTTATATTAACAGGCTTGTTTCTAATGGTCACAAGGTCGCAATATGCGAGCAGATGGAAGACCCTAAGCAGGCAAAAGGAATTGTCAAAAGAGAGGTTATAAAGGTTGTAACACCGGGAACTAACTTAAACAGTCAGGCGCTTGATGAGACTAAGAACAATTATCTTATGAGTATTGTTTATTTTGGCGATGTGCTTGGCGTTGCAATTGCTGATTATTCAACAGGTGATTTCTTTGTAACTGAGATTGAGACGGGTGCAGAGCTTATTGACGAAATTAACAAGTTCGTTCCGTCAGAGATAATACTTAATGAGTATTTTGCAATGAGTGGAATTGACCTTACATTTATATCAGAAAAGCTTTCTATATCAGTGTCAACACTTGAAAACTGGTATTTTGATGATGATTCATGTAAGGCAAAGTTAAAAGAACATTTTCATGTAAATATGCTGGACGGACTTGGAATCAAGGATTATCCGGTAGGAATTGATGCTGCGGGAGCACTTCTTATATATCTTACCCAGACACAGAAAAGTGATATGTCTCATATCACAAGCATTGTACCTTACACAACAGGTAAATACATGCTTATAGACAGTTCATCAAGACGAAATCTTGAACTTGTTGAGACTATGCGCGAGAAACAGAAAAAAGGCTCTCTTCTGTGGGTTCTTGATAAGACAAGGACTGCAATGGGCGCAAGAGCATTAAGAAATCTAGTGCTGCAGCCACTTATTAACCGTGATGAGATTATAAGAAGACAGGATGCGATAGAGGAGCTTTCTGATAATGCAATTGACAGGGAAGAGATTCGTGAATATCTCGGTCCTATATATGACCTTGAGCGAATCATGACTAAGATTAGCTGTAAGTCAGCTAATCCTAGAGATTTAATTGCATTTAAGAATTCCCTTGAGATGATACCTCACATTAAGAATCAGATAGAACATTTTAAATGTGATGTATTCAGACAGTGTTTTGAGCAGATGGACGACTTAAAAGATTTATATAATCTTGTTGATACTGCAATTATAGATGATCCGCCGATTACAATGCGAGATGGCGGAATGATAAAGGACGGCTTCTCAGCAGAGGCTGACGAGCTTCGTAATGCCAAGATTAAAGGCAAGGAATGGCTTGCAGAGCTTGAAAGCAGGGAGAAAGAAAAGACAGGAATTAAAAATCTTAAAGTTAAGTATAACAAGGTATTCGGATATTACCTGGAGGTTACTAATTCATTTAAAAACCTTGTTCCTGCTGAATGGGTACGAAAGCAGACTCTTACCGGTTCTGAAAGATACACTACAGATGAGTTAAAGCATCTTGAAGATATTATTCTTGGCGCAGAGGATAAGCTGTACTCACTTGAGTACGACTTATTCTGTGAGGTCAGGGAGCGCATAGCGGCAGAGGTTGTAAGAATACAGAACACTGCTAAGGCTATTGCAATGATTGATGTGTATGCGTCACTTTCTGTAGTTGCAACACAGAATAATTTCGTAAGACCTAAGATTAATGAAAAGGGTATTATAGATATTAAGAATGGTAGACACCCTGTAGTTGAGAAGATGATTTCCAACGATATGTTCATTGCTAATGATACTTATCTTGACAATGGCATGAACAGGATTTCGATTATCACAGGTCCTAATATGGCTGGTAAATCTACATATATGAGACAGACTGCACTTATTGTGCTTATGGCACAGACAGGTTCTTTCGTGCCTGCTGATTCAGCCAATATATGTATTGTAGACCGTATATTTACACGAGTCGGAGCATCTGATGACTTAGCTTCCGGACAGTCTACTTTCATGGTTGAGATGACAGAGGTTGCCAATATTTTGAGAAATGCAACTCCTAAGAGCCTTATAATTCTTGATGAAATCGGAAGAGGAACAAGCACATTTGATGGACTGAGCATTGCTTGGGCTGTTGTTGAATATATTGCCAATACTAAATATCTTGGAGCCAAGACGCTTTTTGCAACACATTACCATGAACTTACCGAGTTAGAGGGAACGCTTGACGGAGTTAATAATTACTGTATTGCTGTCAAGGAGAACGGTGATGATATCGTCTTTTTAAGAAAGATAGTAAAGGGTGGTGCTGACAAGAGCTATGGTATTCAGGTTGCCAAGCTTGCAGGAGTTCCTGATGTGGTTCTTAACAGGGCGAAGGAGCTTGTTGTTGACTTAAGTGATGCTGATATATCACAGAAAGCTAAGGACATTGCACAGTATTCCAAGAAGCTTGACAAGATGAATGACAAGTACAGAAAGGTTAATGACCTTGAAGTCAAGCAGATGTCGCTTTTTGATACTGTTAAGGATGATGATATAGTAACTGATATAATGAATCTTGATATAAGCAATATGACACCTATTGATGCGCTGAATACACTTTATAAGCTGCAGGGAAAAGCTAAGAACCGCTGGTAAGATAAGCAGAATAGGAGAAATGTATGCCAATAACACTTTTAGACCAGAATACGATTAATAAGATTGCTGCAGGAGAGGTCGTCGAAAGACCTTCTTCTGTAGTTAAGGAGCTTGTTGAAAATGCTATAGATGCCGGAGCAACTGCGATTACAGTTGAGATAAAGGAAGGTGGAATTTCATTTATAAGGGTTACTGATAATGGGAGTGGTATCAACAAGAATGAGATTGAGATAGCATTTAAAAGACATGCTACAAGTAAAATTAAATCAATTGAAGATCTTATGGCAGTTTCGTCTCTGGGCTTCAGAGGTGAGGCACTAGCGAGTATAGCTGCTGTATCACAGGTTGAACTTATTACAAAGACTGCCAATAGCATAAGCGGTGTGCGTTATACTATTGATGGCGGAGTACCTGGTGAAGTGGCAGAAATAGGTGCTCCGGAGGGAACTACATTTATTGTAAGAAATCTTTTCTATAATACTCCTGTTAGAAGAAAGTTCTTAAAGACAGCGACTACCGAGGGAGGATATATTGGTTCACTTGTGGAATATCTGGCACTTTCGCATCCTGATATTTCGTTCAGGTTCATAAGTAATAACCAGAATAAGCTGCATACATCGGGTAATATGAATCTTAAGGATATAATATATAATGTGTATGGCCGGGATATAACTAATAATCTGTATGAAATCAGCGGCAGGTCGCAGGATATTGAGGCTTCCGGATTTATTGGCAAGCCTATGGTTGTCCGCGGAAACAGGACATATGAGAATTATTATATCAATGGCAGATATATTAAGAGCAGTATTATAACTAAGGCTATAGAGGATGCCTATAAGGGTTTTATAATGCCACATAATTATCCGTTCAGTGCGATACATTTTAAGATTAATCCTGCAATTATTGATGTAAATGTACATCCAACCAAGATGGAACTGCGATTCTCGAACAATGAATATATATATAATTTTGTGTATGATACATGTTTAAAAGCCCTTAATTCAAAGGAGCTTATAGCAGAAGTTTCTGTGCCTGACCCTGTTGCAGTTAAAATGCAGGAAGCGCCTGTTGTAAGAAATGTTATGCCGGATGTTAAGCTGCCAGAGAAGAATATTCCGGATAGTATGCCATGTAAGACAGAGACAAAATCTGCAGAGTCTGCAAAAGCAGAAATTAAGCCCAAAAGACTTCCGGAGCCATTTGAAATTAAGAGTTCTGAGCAGATGGTTAAAGAAGATAAAGTAAGATATGAAGCTGTGACAAAATCTGAACCACCAAAGCAGATGAATCTTTTTGAGAATAAGCTTCTTGATGAGAACAGCCGTAACAAATACAGAATCATAGGGCAGCTGTTTGATACTTACTGGCTTATTGAATTTGAAGATAAATTCTATATGATGGATCAGCATGCGGCGCATGAGAAAGTGCTTTATGAAAGAACGATGAACAAGCTTCATAATAAGACGATTGGAACTCAGATGATTCTTCCACCGATTGTATTGTCGCTTAATATGCATGAGGAAGAAATATACAAGACTAATCAGGATATATTTAAAAGATTAGGGTATGAGATTGAAGAGTTTGGCGGCAATGAATATAAGGTTACAGGAATTCCAGCAGGACTTCCTAAGATGGATTACAAACAGCTCCTTATTGATGTTCTGGATGGACTTTCTGAAGAAAGTGCCGGCAAAGATCCTGATATTATTACTGAAAAGGTTGCAAGCATGTCATGTAAAGCGGCTGTAAAGGGCAATAACAGACTGTCATTTAATGAAGCATTTGAACTGATGGACGAGCTTATGAAGGCAGAAAATCCATATAATTGCCCACACGGCAGACCAACGCTTATTATGATGAGCAGATATGAGATAGAAAAGAAATTCAAACGAATAGTATAGAGGCTGATATGAAAAAAGAACCTTTAATAATACTTACAGGTCCGACAGCGGTTGGAAAGACAGAACTTTCCATTGCACTTGCAAAGGCGGTAAACGGCGAGATAATAAGTGCCGATTCCATGCAGGTGTACAAATATATGGATATCGGAACTGCCAAGATAACAAAAGAAGAAATGCAGGGCGTTAAGCATTATCTTGTTGACGAGATTGAACCTTCAGAGGGGTTTGATGTCGCAAAATTCAAGTCTATGGCAACAGATGCTATAGAAAAAATCCGTGGTAACGGGCATATTCCTGTAGTTGTTGGCGGTACAGGATTTTATATCCAGGCACTTTTATATGATTCCACATTTGAGGATGATGAAAGCAATTATGAATACAGGAATTACCTTCAGGGAATTGCTGATACCAATGGTGCAGAGGTGCTTCACGATATGTTAAAGGAAGCTGATCCTGAATCTGCAGCAGCGATTCATGCCAATAATGTCAAAAGAGTCATCCGTGCGCTTGAGTTTTATAAGACGACAGGCAGGAAGATATCAAAGCATAATAGTGAGCAGAGAGCAAAGGAGTCTCCATATAATTTCTGTTATTTTGTGCTTAATGATAAAAGAGAGGCTCTATACGACAGAATAAACAGGCGCGTTGATATAATGTTTGACAACGGGCTGCTTGATGAGGTAAAACATTTGTCGGACATGGGGCTTGTAAAGGATGATGTCGCCATGCAGGGAATCGGATATAAAGAGGTGTTTGATTATCTTGAAGGCAGATACGACGAAGCAGCCCTTAGAGAAATGATTAAGCAGGATACAAGACATTTTGCCAAAAGACAGCTTACATGGTTTCGAAGAGAGCCATCGGTTACATGGGTGGATTTCTCACAAGTACGAAGAGAAGATGCACTTTCGTATATGCTTGAACAACTAAAAGAAAAGGAAATAATTTAATTATGAGAGAAATGTATAAGAATATGGGAATCTGTGATGAAGTATATAATTACTGTGACAATATTATTAAGTCGCTTCATGACAGATTTGAAGAGATAGATAAGAATGCAGAATATAACCAGATGAAGGTTATCAAGGCAATGCAGGATAACAAGGTCGCTGAGATGCATTTATCAGGAACAACTGGTTATGGCTATAATGATGACGGAAGAGATACACTTGAGAAGGTGTATTCAGATATATTCAAGACAGAGGATGCTCTTGTAAGACCACAGATTATCTGCGGAACTCATGCGTTAAATGTAGCTTTATCGTCTAATTTAAGACCGGGTGATGAGCTTTTATCGCCTGTTGGAAAGCCATATGATACAATGGACGAGATTATCGGTATCAGACCTTCCAAGGGAAGTCTTGCTGAATATGGAATTACATATGCACAGGTTGACCTGCTGCCAGACGGCGGTTTTGATTATGAGGGTATTAAGAATGCAATCAATGAAAGAACCAAGCTTGTTACAATCCAGCGTTCCAAGGGATATGCGTCAAGACCAACACTTTCAGTTGAAAGAATTGGCGAGCTTATAAGCTTTATCAAGGGAATAAAGCCGGATGTTATATGCATGGTTGATAACTGCTACGGTGAATTCGTTGAAAGAATTGAGCCATCAGAGGTCGGAGCTGATATGATAGTCGGTTCTCTTATAAAGAATCCGGGTGGCGGACTTGCTCCATGCGGCGGTTATATCGCAGGAAAGAAGGAATGTGTTGAGCAGGCAGCTTACAGACTGTCTTCACCGGGACTTGGAAAAGAAGTCGGTGCAACACTCGGTGTAAACCAGAGCTTTTATCAGGGACTTTTCTTATCACCTGTAGTTGTTGCAGGCGCGCTTAAGGGTGCTATATTTGCTGCAAATGTATACGAAAAGGCAGGATTTGTAGTTAGACCTGATGGAAGTGAGCCAAGATATGATATTATTCAGGCAGTTGAACTTGGAAGTGCAGACGGACTTCTTGCTTTCTGTAAAGGAATTCAGGCTGCAGCACCTGTTGACAGCTTTGTTACACCAGAGCCATGGCCTATGCCGGGATATGATTCAGATGTTATCATGGCTGCCGGAGCATTCGTTCAGGGTTCATCAATAGAGCTTTCTGCTGACGGTCCGTTAAAAGAACCTTACTCAGTATTTTTCCAGGGAGGACTTACATGGTACCATGCAAAGCTTGGAATTATGATGAGTGTTCAGAAAATGTTTGAAAAAGACCTTATAAAGCTTTGATTGAATAAATATTTGTGTTATAATGTATTGGAGTATGGAATTTTCCGTACTCCAATTTATGATTAAAGGGTGAAATCTATGAGTAACATTTCTAAATATAAGAACGGCTGGCTTTTATGGCTTTTTATTCTTATTGGCATTGTGCTGGGCGGCCTTATTGCAGAACTTACTGCCGGTGTGCATGCACTCAGCTGGCTGTCTTATGGACAGAGCTTTGGGCTTGACAGTCCACTGGTATTAGATCTCGGAGTACTTGTATTAACATTTGCACTCCAGATAAAGATTACAATTGCCAGCATAATAGGTGTTATACTTGCAATTGTTATTTACAGATTTATTTAATCTGACTGTTGTTTAATTTATGGTATATGAGAATATAATAACAGGTGTAGAGGGAGATAAGCTTCTTCCTTATGAAAAATGTCTTGAGCATGGTGCTGCGGTACTTGACAATGCAGAACTTCTGGCTGCGATTATAAGGACAGGAACGAATGGTTTAAGTTCTACCCAGCTCGCAGAGAAGATACTTGAGAATGCCGGAAGCCTTAACGGACTATATGATATGTCGGTTGCAGACCTTATGCAGATTAAGGGTGTAGGTAAGGCAAAGGCTGTCCAGATATGTTGCATTCTTGAACTTTCAAGAAGAATTGCAAAGCAGAAAGCAAGAGAAAGATTGGATTTTTCCAATGCAGAGACAATTGCAGACTATTACATGGAAGATATGAGACATCTGGAAAAGGAACATCTGGTTCTGGTTATGCTTGATAACAGATGCCGTCTTATAAAAGACAAGGTATTATCTGTTGGAACATCTACAGGTTCAATGGTTTCGATAAGAGAGATATTTAAGGAAGCACTGGATAACAGGGCAGCTTCAGTTGTACTTCTTCACAATCATCCTTCGGGTAATCCGTCTCCAAGCAGAGAGGATATGAAGGTGACAAGAAGTGTTCTGGAAGCCGGAAAGATTATTGGAATTGAGCTGTTAGATCATATTGTTATAGGAGATAATTCTTATTTCAGTTTTAAACAAATGCAATACATTAATTAACAATTAAGAAAGGAATTAAGACATGGGTAACGCATACGGTATTGATATAGGCACAAGTAATTTTAAAATGTGCTGTAGTGACAAGGACAAGATACTTAACGAGAAGAATATTATAGCTATTGCTAACAAGACAGAGCTTTTAGCTTTTGGTGATGAGGCATATGAAATGTATGAGAAGGCACCGGAACATATTGAGGTTTCATTTCCTGTAAAGTTTGGCGTAATAGCTGATATTGAGAATATGCAGACACTTCTTTTTAACTTCTTTAACAAGATTAATGAAGAAAAGAAGATTACAGGTTCAGATTTTTATATTGCTGTGCCTACAGATGTAACAGAGGTAGAAAAGAGAGCTTTTTATGAGCTGGTTGTTGATTCCAAGGTTAAAGCAAAGAATGTTTATGTAGTTGATAAGCCAGTTGCAGATGCTATTGGTGCAGGACTTGATGTAACCAAGTCTAAGGGTATCATGGTTGTTAATATTGGAGCTGAGACAACAGAAATATCAGTTCTTTCATTAGGCGGAATTGTTATTAGCAAGGCTGTTAAGATTGGCGGCAATAAGCTCGATGACTGCATTATAAGCAATGTAAGAAAGGCTTATAATCTTGTTATCGGAAGCAAGACTGCTGAGAATTTAAAGAAGGAATTAGGAAGTGCAGTTCCTGTTTCAGAGAGCTTTGCACCTGGTTTTGGAAGAAATGTTTTATCAGGACTTCCTGTGAGTGTTGATATTTCTTCAGATGTAATATATCAGGCAATAATCGATGCGCTTCATTCTATTATGGATGCCATAAAGGTTATTCTTGAGAGAACTCCACCAGAACTTGCAGCTGATATTATCAAAGATGGTGTTTATTTTACAGGAGGGACAGCACAGATTAACAATCTTGAAAAGTTTATTAAAGAAGAGACTAATCTTAATGTTAATATTGTTGAACATCCGGCAGAAAGTGTTGTAAGAGGTCTTATGGGAGTTGTTTCTAATCCTGATTTTGCTAAGGTTGCATACACTCCTACAGAGAAAAATTTTGATTAAGGATTGGTTAAAAGATGGGAAAGAAAATTTCTTCATTTATGACTTCGAAGAATATTCTCATTGTGCTTACGGTTCTTTGCTGCTTCTTTATTGGAACAAGCTTTTTTACTGATACACTTACCAGACCATTAAAAAAGGTTGTTTCAATGGTTGTGGTTCCGGTTCAGAATGGCATGAATAATATTGGATTGTGGGTGTATGACAAATACGAAACCCTTCAGGAAATATCAGTTGTCCTTGATGAGAATAAGAATCTTCAGAGTCAGGTTGATGAGCTTACGGAAGAAAATAATCAGTTAAAACAGGATACTTATGAATTGTCAAGATTAAGAGAATTATACCAGCTTGATTCACAATATACAGAATATTCAAAAGTTGGTGCAAGGGTTATTGGAATGACAACTGATAACTGGCATTCATCTCTTAAGATAGACAAAGGAACAGATGATGGCATTCAGGCTGGAATGAATGTTATTGCAAGCGGAGGACTTGTAGGTATTATTTCTGAAACGGGCAGTAATTATTCTATTATTAAGACAATTACAGAGAATAACAGTAATGTAAGCGGAATGTTAATAGACAGTAACGAAACGTGTATTGTACAGGGTGATATTGAACTGATGGATACAGGCATGATACGTGTAACACATTTCAAAAGTGATGTTATTGTAAGAAATGGAGATAAAGTTGTTACTTCTAATATAAGTGACAAATATTTACAGGGAATACTGATAGGGTATGTTAAGGATGTTAAGCTGGATTCTAATAATCTTACCCAGTCAGGTTATATTGTACCAGCTGTGGATTTTAATAATCTGCAGGAGGTTTTGGTAATAACACAGCTTAAAGAATAAGTGTTTATTGGGACTATTGATTATGAAAAGAAAGATAACGGAATTAATTATTATATTGTTTTTCTATCTGATGCAAGTTTCTGTTGCAAGAGTGATTTCAATTGCTAATATTTCTCCGAACTGGCTTATTATACTGCCTGTATTTTTCGGATTTTTCTGTGGAAAAAATGACGGAATGTTTGTCGGATTTTTTGCAGGAATTATGTATGATCTGTTCTATTCAGGACTGTTTGGGGTTACTGCACTTATTTTTATTTACATAGGATATTTTTCAGGCTTTTTTTATCAGAAGTACGAGGTAAGGGAAATTCTTATCCCCCTCGCACTTGTGATTGCAGCCGATTTTGGATATGGATTCATATCGTATATTGGTAATTTCCTGCTTCATAACAGACTTAATGTGGGATTCTTTATGTCAAGATTTATCCTTCCGGAAGTAGTGTATACAGCACTTGTTTCGCTTATTATCTATCATCCGGTTCATTATGTATGTGTGCTGACAGGGCAGGAAAGAGAAAGAAAGAAGAAAGGTAAGATTGATGAAGGAAGTATTTGATTATATTGTAAGTCTTCTAAAATCAAGGATTTTTCCTATGATTCTTGTGTTTATAATTCTGATATCAATTCTTGTACACAGATTATTTGTTCTTCAGATAATAAATGGAGAGTCATATGTAGAGGATTTATCTAGTTCTATACAAAAAGATATGAGTGTTGCGGCTGCCAGAGGCCGTATCTATGACCGTAATGGTGTTCTTCTTGCTTATAATGACCTGTCTTATGCGGTTAAAATAAGTGATTCTGGAAGATATTCAGATAATGCAGCTAAAAATAAAACTATTAATGATTCAATTAACAATACATTGAACATTATTGAGGAACATGGAGATACATATTCGAATGATCTCCCTATTATTTATAACAATGGACAGTTTTCTTATAATGTTGAGGGAACATCGCTTTTAAGATTTCTGCGTGATTCATATGGAACTGAATCAATAGCGGCTTTGTCAGATGAGCAGAAAGCGACATCAGCAGAAAATATGTTTAAATATTTATGTAAAACATATAGTGTTGATTATGATGAATTTGGAATTGAGCATTCATTAATGATTGTTAATCTCAGAAGATATATGGCAGCCAATTCTTATAACAGATATCTTTCGTTTGTTATAGCGAATGAAGTTTCAAATGAGACCGTTGCGGCTATTCTTGAAAACAGTGATAATCTTGTAGGGGTGACTGTTGAGGAACAATATATCAGAAGATATGTTGACAGCATTTATTGCTCGCAGATTCTTGGATATACAGGAACAGTATCAAATTCGGAACTTGAGGAATTAGGTGATGGATATGAAAGCAATGATATTGTAGGTAAATCCGGAATTGAAAAAAGTATGGAGAGCGAGTTATCTGGTGTTAAAGGCGAACAGAAAGTATATGTTGATACTGTGGGAAGAATAACTGAAGTGCTTGATGAAGATTCACCACAGGCAGGACATGATGTATATCTTACAATTGATATTAACTTACAGAAGGATATATACAATGCCATAGAAGATGAAATAACAAACATTTTTATGACATATTTTACATCAGGTACTGACAAATATACTTATACAAGTTCAGGAGATGTAGATAAGGTCTATATTACAGCACCTGAAGTATATTTTGCACTGATTGACAATAACCTTGTTTCTATAAAGGATATTGAACAACAGAATACATCTAATGAAGCTGATATATACAGCCAGTTTATCAGCAAGAAAGAATCAACACTTTCATGGGTAAGGGATGAACTTGTTTCTGGAAATACCCAGTATGGAAAACTTTCTGAAGAACAGCAGTTATATATATGGTATATATATGACCTTTTAAGAACAGAGAATATATTCAGCACATCAAATGTTGATAAAAGTGATAGTGTGTATAAAGACTGGATTGATGGTGATTCTACGAGTCTTCAGCAGCTTCTTACATACGGAATATCAAAGAACTGGATTGATATGTCATCGCTTACTTCTGAGAAATATACAAGTTTACAGGAATCATATGATGCACTTGTTGATTATATAGTTTCAGCACTTGATACTGATACGGCATTTTTTAAGAAAATGTACAAGTATATGATTAATTCGGGAAGCATTTCGGGCAGACAGGTATGTATGCTTTTATATGAGCAGGGATTTCTTGATATTGATGGTGATGACTCCATGTATAACGCCCTTGTTTCAGGAAGTATGAGTGCATTTGATTTTATGTCTAATGTAATATCAAATAAAATTATTACACCGGGACAGCTTGCATTAAAGCCTTGCTCTGGTTCAGCAGTTGTGACAAATCCATCAAATGGTGATATTCTGGCGTTGGTTTCATATCCAAGTTATGATAACAATAAATTATCTGGAACTATCGATGCCCAATATTACAATTCACTTGTTAATGATAATGCAAGCCCGCTTCTTAACAGAGCCACACAATCATTTATAGCACCTGGTTCTACATATAAACCATGTACTATAATTACTGGTATAGATACAGGCCTGATAACATCATCAACAACATTTAACTGTTCAGGATCATTTGACAAGGTTACACCTGCACCAAGATGCTGGCAGAAATGGGGACATGGCTCAGAGAGCCCGGCGACTGCATTAAGAGATTCATGTAATGTATATATGTATAATGTTGGATATAATCTTGCATGCAGCAAAAATGGTTCTTATAATAGTACTTATGCAACTAATATATTCAAAAAATATTCAGATATGCTTGGATTATCAACTAAAACAGGTGTTGAAATTGAAGAAGGAACACCTAGTGCATCATCTCAGGATGCGATAGCTTCAGCTATTGGACAGGGTAACCATAGATACAGTACTCTTAACATGGCAAGATATGTAACTACAATTGCAACATCAGGAACATGTTATAATCTTACACTTATAGATAAGATAACTGACTATGATGGAAATGTTATACGGGAGAATAGCGCTGAAGTTAATAACCAGGTAGAGTTAAGTTCTGACATATGGAATACTGTTCATACAGGTATGAATCTTGTAGCAGGTACCTATTCAGCATTTAACCAGCTTGGAATTTCACTTGCAGCAAAGACAGGAACTGCCCAGGAGAAGAAAACAGATCCTGACCATGCTACACTGATTTCTTATGCACCTTATGATAATCCGGAATATTGTGTTGCAGTACGTATACAGAATGGTTATACTTCTAGTAATACAGTAGCTTTAGGAGCACAAATTTACAAATTACTTTTTAATATTTCAGATTAAAAAGAATTATTAAAATAATAAAATATGAAATAAAATATGATGGAGAGGTGAATGTTTTGGATAATTCAGTTATGATTAAGGGAAGTAGTAATGGAATAACTGTTGTTCTTGATAATGACATGCCATTTGAAGAATTATTAGATAATATTTCAGAAAAATTCAAAAACGCATCTAAATTCTTTAATAATGCGAACATGGCTATTTCTTTTAATGGAAGAGATTTATCATCTGAAGAGGAAAAGAGAATTCTTGATATAATATCTGAGGTGTCAGATATTAATATTGTATGTGTTCTTGATAATGATAATGAAATTAAAGAAGTTTATGAAAATGCTGTAAGGAAAGCAATGAGCAGTATTGAACCGGCAGCACCTGCTGTTGAAAAACAGCAAAAATCAGAATGCATGTTTTATAAAGGTACACTCAGATCAGGACAGATTTTTGAAGCTGATGGAAGTGTTGTTGTTCTTGGTGATGTAAATCCTGGAGGAAAGGTTGTTGCTAAAGGAAGTGTTATCGTTTTAGGAAGTCTGAAAGGAACTATTTTTGCAGGCGTTGATGGAAATGAGAATGCTTTTGTAGTGGCATTGGAAATGAGTCCTATGCAGATTAAAATAGGTGATATAATTGCAAGAAGTTCTGATGCAGGAAGTGTAAAGACATCAAAAGGCAGAAATAAAGTCAAAGTTTTAGAGCCTAAAATAGCATATGTATATGATCAGAATATTTATATTGAGGATTTAGAGCAGAATGCACTTGAAGATATCAGTATTGACTAAATTTATTCTGTTTTTATAAAAAAATAGTTGATTTAAGAATAAAAATCTCGCATAATTAATATATTGCGATTTATTATGAATTATTAATGGAGGTTTAATATGAGTGAAGTTATAGTTGTAACATCAGGAAAAGGCGGAGTAGGTAAGACTACAACGACAGCTAATATTGGTACAGGTCTTGCCAAGCTTGGTAAGAAGGTCGTTATGATTGATACAGATACAGGCCTTAGAAATCTTGATGTTGTATTAGGACTCGAAAACCGTATTGTATATAATCTTGTAGATGTTGTTGAGGGAAATTGTAGATTAAAGCAGGCTATGATTGCTGATAAGAGATGTCCAAAGCTTTTTCTTTTACCAACAGCACAGACAAGAGATAAGTCAGCAGTAACACCAGAACAGATGATTAAGGTTATTGATGAGATTAAGAATGATCCGGAAGGATTTGATTACATAATTCTTGACTGCCCTGCAGGTATTGAACAGGGATTCCAGAATGCCATTGCTGGTGCTGACAGAGCATTAGTTGTTACTACACCTGAAGTTTCTGCTATAAGAGATGCAGACAGGATTGTTGGTCTTCTTGATGCACATGGTCTTCAGAATCATGAGGATTTAATTGTTAACAGAATCAGAATGGATATGGTAAACAGAGGCGAAATGATGTCAATTGATGATGTCAATGATATTTTGCAGCTTAATGTTATCGGTGCTGTTCCGGATGATGAAAATATTGTTGTTGCAACTAATAAAGGTCAGCCACTTGTTGGTGATGATTCACTTGCAGGACAGGCTTATATGAATATCTGCCGCAGAATTACCGGCGAGGAAGTTCCTTTCCTTGATCTTAATGGAAAGGGAGGATTCTTTAAGAAACTCTCTTCATTATTTAAGAGTGATAAGAAGAACTAGTATATTTTGTAATAGGCTGTAAAAGCTTATTCAGGGAGGGATTAAATATGGGATTACTTGATTTATTTAAGAAAAAAGGTTCAAGTGATGTAGCGAAAGACAGATTAAAGCTTTTACTTGTATCTGACAGAGCTAACTGTTCACCAGAGGTTATGGAAATGATTAAGAATGATATTATTAAGGTCATTTCTAAATATATGGAAATTGATACAGACGGACTTGATATTCAGATTACTTCTACAGAATCTGATACTAACAATGGTTCTGTACCAGCAATTTTTGCTAATATTCCAATTAAGGATATGAGAAATAGCGAAAAGTAATAAGGATTTTATTATGTTTAAAAAATATAAGCTGCGTTCATACAATTTTATATTGGTGTTTATTCTTATTGTGACATCTGTGTTTGCGTTATCAGTTGTAAATAGTGCAAATAGTGCATACACAATGAAACAGGGCGCTGGTATAGCATTATCATTTGTAATAATGATTATTGTATCTTTTATTGACTATAACTGGATTTTGAAATATTTCTGGATATGGTATGGAATAGTTACTGTCATGCTTATAGGTGTTCTTACTGTGTTTGGTCATGGATCACACGGTGCTACCAGATGGTTTAAGATAGGACCAGTCCAGTTGCAGCCATCGGAGTTTTTAAAACTGGCACTCATATTACTGGTTGCCAAACTGGTTGCTGCTAATAAAGAAAAGCTTAATTCAATTAAGTTTCTGGCGCTGATTGCCTGCCTTACGCTTTTTCCTATATTGCTTGTTGCACTGCAGCCGAATCTTTCGACAACAATACTTTTATGTCTTATTGTTGTTGCCATGCTTTATTGTGCAGGTGTAAGCTACAAGATATTTGGAATAGCAATTCTTATTGCAGTTCCGCTGATATCGGCATTTTTAGTATATGTTGTATCGGTTGAACATCCGATTCTTGTTAAGGATTATCAGAGAAAGCGAATTGTTGACTTCATTGAAGGTAATAAATCAGATGAAGTAGATATGAATGATGCGGGAACTTACCAGCAGGCGTATGCTGTTCAGGCAATAGGTTCTGGTCAGCTTTATGGAAAAGGTCTTAATAATAATGATACGTCTTCATTAAAGAATGCCGGATATATAGCAGAAGCACAGAATGACTTTATTTTTGCTGTAATTGGTGAGGAATTAGGATTTACAGGTTGTTGTATTACAATTTTTTTATTGTTTCTGATTGTTTTAGAGTGTATAATAGCAGCAGTAAGGGCTAAGGATTTTGGAGGGCGTCTTATATGTTGCGGGGTGGCGATATATATAGGGCTCCAGACATTTATTAATATAGGTGTTGTTTCATGGATTCTTCCTAATACAGGTGTTCCTTTGCCGTTCTTTAGCTGTGGTATTACATCACTTCTTACATTATTTATCGCTATGGGAATTGTTCTTAATGTTAGTCTGCAGAGAATTGTAGATAGAGATGATGACATGTTTGCAGATGATTTCAGAGGATGATTTTATTATATATTTATACATTAGGGGGAAGCGTTAATGAACATCGGTTTAATTGCACATGATTCTAAGAAAAAATTAATGCAGAATTTTTGTATAGCATATAAAGGGATTCTTAATAAGAATCAGCTTTTTGCAACAGGAACAACCGGAAGACTAATAGAAGAAGTTACTAATTTATCAGTACACAAGTTTCTTGCAGGACATTTAGGCGGTGATCAGCAGTTATGTGCCCAGATAGAGCATAATCAGATTGATCTGGTTATATTTCTTAGAGAAGCAGAGAATCCTCTGGCACATGAGCCTGATTCTGATAATATCTGTAAGCTTTGTGATATGTATAATATTCCGTTAGCAACTAATCTTGCAACAGCAGAATTACTTGTTAAATCGCTTGAAAGAGGCGATATGGAATGGAGAGAGATTTATCAGTAGAAATAATAATTTTAATATTATAATTATAAATAAAAAGGAGATACCCTTCTTACTTGCTTGTAGTAGAAGAGTATCTCCTTTTTGGTTTCAATCTTTTCTTAATTTTACAATATTTCTTGCTGAACGTTTATTTTCTTCCACGATTTCAGCATAATGTTTTCTTGTTGTATTAACATCTTTATGTCCTAAAACATCGGCAACAAGGTATATGTCCTGGCTTTCCTGATACAGATTAGTACCATAAGTGCTTCGCAGCTTGTGCGGAGTAATATGCTTTACAGTTGTAACTGTCTGAGCATATTTCTTAACAAGAAGCTCAACAGATCTTACACACAGACGTCTGTTCTTTGCCGATATAAAAAGCGCATTTTCATGACCTTCATCAGGTGTAAGATTCTTTCTTTCCTCAAGGTAATTAAGAAGGGCTTCCCTTACTTCATCCCCAAAGTATACAAAGCTTTCAGCGCCACCTTTTCTTACAACTTTAATTCTGTCATTATCAAAATCTACATCATTGATGTCCAGACCAACACATTCGGATACACGGATACCGGTTCCAAGCATAAGTGTAAGAAGTGCCAGATCACGTGTTTTAAGCTTTTCGTGGCTCTGCAGCTGCGTTTTGGTAAGTTTATTACCTGATTCCACATTATCAAGAAATTCAGCTACTTCATTAGGTTCCATTCTGATAATTGCCTTTTCGTGAATCTTTGGCATATCAACCTTCATTGTTGGATTGGAACTAATAATTTCGTAACGGTAGTAATATGCATAAAAACGCCGTAATGCACATAATTTACGCTTGGCAGCGCTTTCAGAATTAGTTACGTCACGCCCATTCTTCTTATACAATTTTACATGTCGCAAATATTTCGTTATATCTGTGCCATCTATCTTTTCTAAATCTGAAGGATTAAAATCCTTCATTGAATAAGACTTGAATTGAGGAACACATTCTATAAGGAATTCAAAGAAGCCTTTGATATCCATGGCATAGGCTATCTTGGTTCTTGGCTGTTTATTAAATTCCAGACTGTCAAAGTACTGGGTACAGAAATCAGGTAAAATATCAAGTAATTCATTGAGTTTCTGCTTGTACTTGATGTTTTGTTGTTCAGTGTATGTTTTCTCGGCCATTAAGTGTACCTCCATATTATCATAATGCAACCACTTCGTTAAACTCGGCTTTAGCGAAGTGGTTGCCATCAAGACAATTATAATATCCTATAGCTTATTTTGCAACTAATTTCCCCTGATAAAGCCTTTTATTGACTATATTGATATGAAATGCTTTCTGGTATGACTTAATCTTGTTAAGCTCATTATCAGTTATAATTGATATGCATGTTCCTGTGTTGCCATTACGGCCACAGCGGCCGCATCTGTGAATGTATTCCTTATTGTCCTCAGGAAGGTTTACATTAATTACTGTATCAATATTATCAATCTGAAGTCCTCTGGCTGCTATATCTGTTGCAATAAGAAGCTGAATCTTTCCACTTCTGAAATTCTCTATTGCAGCTTTCTTGGCTGAATTATCTTTATTACCGGCAATTGAAGCTACATTGTAATGATGATATTCAAGCTTCTGAAGGGATTCTTCCAGATCATACTTGGAATTAACGAATATAATTGCTTTCTCTGGTTTAACAGCTTTAATAATCTTTCTTAAAGTTTCAATTCGTTCCCTTCTGTCAGAAATAACGCTTATATGCTTGATTGTAGAAGGAATCTGACTTGTATTACCAGAATTACTGTTAATATCAATGAATATTGGTTTGAAACACAAAGTATTAGTTCTTGTCTTCTTATCTACGCTTGCAGAGAATAAAAGAACCTGTGTGAACTTCATTAAAGACTTTCTAATTGCTTCTACATCCTGAATAAATGTCTTATCAAAGAGCTTGTCTGCCTCATCTAGAACAAGAGTCTTAACCTCATGTACTTTAATCTTCTTGTTACTTATAAGCTGATGTATGCGGTTAGGTGTTCCGATAATTATTGCAGGCTTATTAGATTTAATAGAATCAATCTGTCTTGATATATTCACATCTCCTATTAATGCAACAGATGAAAATGTATTATCCATATGTGCAAAGATATCTTTAAGCGTATTATTGACCTGTATTGCAAGCTCTGCTGTTGGAACAAGAACAACGGCCTGAATATTATGAGTATTACTCTTTAATCTGTTAATAATTGGAATAAGATATGCAAGTGTCTTACCTGTTCCGGTTGATGAACAAGCTATAATATCGCGGTTGTCCATTATATGCTTATACGTCTGACGCTGTATTTCGGTCATATCGACGATTTTATTATCTGAAAGATAATCTAATACGTCTTTGGAAATAGTCTCTATATCGCTGAATTTCATGGTTAATCTCCTTATGAATAAATTATTAAATGTTAAGTTATATATACAGTCTTTTATGCTGTCAATAAATTCTAACAAAAATGCAGTGAAAAGTCCAATATTAAGTAGCTTTTCACTGCATGCGGGAAATGTATATGCAATTAGATATTATCTTACCTCAGTCGAATAATAGTATATTACAAGATTCTTACCTGAATGGATTGTATCAGATGATAAATCATTCATCTGCATTATATTGTTAATATACGAAGTTGTATCTTCATTACCATTATTATATCTGTCAGCAAGTGACCATAATGTGTCGTTATCTTCAACAGATATTGTTGTGTAATATTTATATGTTCGAGTCTTGTTCGAGTCATCAGAAGCCTTAACAATAATGCCTCCAATGGAAACAGCAAATATAATAATCGAACATATAATAATCATTCTTAACGACTTAATAGTCATCTGTCTGTTTCTTCTGCGTCTGTCACTTCTTTTCTTTGCTTCTGCTCTTCTATATGTGTATTCTGAATTATTCATATGTAAAACCCCCAATCAAACAAGTGTTCTATTGCTTATGGATTGATTATATAATCAGAACATGCGTTTGTCAATAAAAATCGAACAAATTTTCCGAACATTTTTTCAGAAATTATGTTTGCGGATAATGTATAAATGTGGTAAAATTATTTAAAAGAAATTAATGGAGGTTCGTAATATGGCATATGGCAGAATAACTCAGAAACAGTCTGAGATTCTTGAGTATATTAAATCACAGATTCTTAATAAGGGATATCCACCATCAGTAAGGGATATATGTCAGGCAGTTAATCTTAAGTCTACATCTTCTGTTCACGCTCATCTTGAATCATTAGAGAAGAACGGATACATAAGAAGAGACCCTACCAAGTCCCGTACAATAGAGATAATTGATGACAATTTTAATCTTTCAAGAAGAGAGGTTGTTAATATTCCGTTATTAGGTCAGGTTGCCGCAGGACAGCCACTTCTTGCTGTTGAGAATATAACAGAGTACTTCCCTATTCCATCAGAATATATGCCAGGCGGCGAAGTATTCATGTTAAAGGTCAAGGGCGACAGCATGATTAATATGGGAATTTATGAAGGCGACCAGATAATAGTAAGAAAGCAGAATACAGCTTCTAATGGAGAAGTAATTGTTGCACTTGTAGACGATTCCGCAACAGTTAAGCGCTTTTACAAGGAGAACGGACACATAAGACTCCAGCCAGAGAACGATTTCATGGACCCAATCATCGTAGACGACTGCGAGATACTAGGAAAAGTAATCGGTTTAATAAGATTAGGTATCAACTAATAAGAATTATTATTATTAATTGAAAAAATCCAGCCATAGATATATAACTAATCCGATAACCATCCGTGAGAGCTTGGTGAGCTGCCAAAGCAGCAAAACAAGCTCTCACGGCGTCCGGATTTAAATATATCTATAGCTGGATATATTTTTATTATCCCACAATTAACAACCGTAATGCACTACATCCTCCTGGCGGCATACGAAGCCGTTCTAAACATTACAGGCTGTTAATATCAACCTCATTCCCATCACGCCATATACGTTCAATATTATAGAATGCTCTGTCATCCTCAGAGAATACATGAACAATAACATCCTTATAATCAAGAAGAATCCATGAAGCTGTATTATACCCCTCAACCTTAGGATCATCGAAGCCAGCCTTGAACATCTCTTCTTCTACATTATCTACCATAGCCTGAATCTGGTTGGTATTGCTACCGCTTGCTATAACAAAATAATCTGCGATAACAGATACATTACTTATATCTATAACTCTGATATCTTCAGCTTTTTTATCCTGTAATGCATCTATGATAACCTTTAACATTTCCTTGGAATCTGCCATATCTTAATTCTCTCTTTCTTTAATAATCCCTTTGTAGTAATCATAAGTGTCTACCGTCTGTGTATCAATGTTACGACCGGTTTTTCTTATATACGAAAGGGTGTCGTCTAATATTACATAAGCCGCCATATCAATATCTGTGAATGCCATATGTCTTATGTCATCAAGATTGGCAGCTTTATTTCTATAAGGTTCGATATAATCTGCAATGAATACAATCTTTTCTAATAAAGTCATTGCAGGCTTTCCTGTTGTATGCCACTGGATTGCAGAGCATATTTCTTTATCTTCAACATTGTACTTGTGTGCTGCATAATATGCACCAAGCTTGGAATGAAGCAGATAAGGACTTTCAAGCTCAATATCTGATATTGGAAGTCCGTATTGTTTACATTCAGCAATCTTTACATCATCAGGAACACATTTGGCACAATCATGTAGAAGACCTGCAATATACGCCTTGTTCATATCTGCACCATGACACATGGCAAGACAGGCACTTGTATTAGCAACACCAAGTGTATGCTGGTATCGCATGTTGTCTGTACGGAGTGCGTCTTTTACATATGTTCTTAATTGTTCAATATATTTGTTATCCATAATAAAACCTCTTAAACATAAAGTTTTCTGGACTTTATATACTCTTCTACTTCTTCACCGACATCTTCTTTTACAGACAGTCCCATTGCAACCTTTTTTCGTATATCAGTTGAACTGTAAGGAAGTTCCGGAACATCAATAAAATCAATAACTGCACCATATTTATCAGCAAGAAAATGTTTCTGATCTATAAGTACATCGGATGAATTATTGTCCCTGTTAGCACATAAAAGATGACAATGGCTGCATATATACTCAGGGTGATACCAGTCTTGAATATAAAGAAGCGAATCTGCACCTATTATAAAATATATTTTCTTATATGAATCATATATCTGTGCAAGTGTATCGGCTGTGTAGGTATTTCCGGGACGCTCAGTTTCAATCGTAGAAAGTGACATGTAATCAAAAGGTTTAATTGCAAGCTTTACCATGTTACAACGGTCAACAGCACTTACAATGGGAGAATTATCTTTATAAGCAGGTGTGCCTGAAGGCATGAATAATATTTCATCAATATCAGACTGCTCGTAGGCACATCTGGCAATACCTGTATGTCCTTTGTGGATTGGATTAAATGTCCCACCCATAATACCTATTATTTTGTCTGAATTAATCATGGTAAAATGATTTTTTTGTTGTCCTTAGATTCCTTGTAAAGAACGATTTTCTTTCCAATAACCTGAACAACCTGTGAGCGTGTTCTTTCTGCAACCATCTGTGCGATTTCTCTAGGGTCATCGGCACAGTTATTAAGAACACTTATTTTGATAAGTTCTCTTGCCTCAAGAGCTTCTGCAATAGCTGCAGTGTTCTCAGGAGTAAGACTATTCTTTCCAAACTGGAATATTGGATCCATTGTCATTGCAAGACCCTTTAAATAAGCTCTCTGTTTGCTTGTCATATATTCTCTCCTATTTTAATTATGCTTTATAGTAATCAAACTCAAGGTAATCACCAACGATAACAGTATCGCCTTCCGCAATTCCAAGCTTCTCAAGTTCATCAAGAACACCTGAGCGCTTCATGAATTTCTGGAAGAAATCAAATCCTTTTTCAGATTCAAGGTTAGTATAACCAAGCATTTTATCAATCTTTGGTCCGTTGACAACGTATACGCCATCTTCGTTAATAGAAACTTCAAAGCTTTCGTTAGGATTATCCATAAGCTCGTCGTAGTCAAATTCTTTTTCAAATAATACAGGTTCGTCCTTGAAGTTATCAAGCAGTGTTCTGACTGCGTATAACAGCTCTTTAACGCCCTGTCCTGTAACAGCTGATATAGGATATACCTTAATACCTTCCGGCTCAAATGCATCTCTTATAGCCTGTACAGGGTCACTGCCATCATCATATATAACATCAATCTTATTAGCTGCTATAACCTGTGGTCTTTCAAGAAGCTTAGGATTATAATTCTCAAGCTCTTTGTTAATAGCCTTAATATCAGCTATAGGATCACGGCCTTCAGTTGAAGCTGCATCAACAATATGAATAATGACTTTAGTTCTCTCAATATGACGTAAGAACTGGTGTCCAAGACCAACACCTTCTGATGCACCCTCAATAAGACCAGGAATATCAGCAATAACGAAACCTTTACCACCATCAAGATCAACAACACCAAGGTTAGGATTAAGTGTTGTGAAATGATAATTGGCAATCTTAGGTCTTGCATTAGTTACTCTTGATAAAAATGTTGATTTACCAACATTAGGGAATCCTACAAGACCAACATCAGCAATAACCTTAAGTTCAAGACGAACCCATAATTCCTGCGCATCCTGTCCCGGCTGTGCATACTGTGGAGCCTGCATGGTAGATGTAGCATAGTTCATGTTACCTTTACCACCACGGCCACCTTTAAGAATAGTTTCCTGAAGGTTATCTCCAGACATATCTGCAATAACTTTACCGGATTCATCATCATATATAACAGTTCCTTCAGGCACTTTAATTATAAGGTCTTCACCGTCTTTACCTGTGCATCTTCTCTTGCCGCCTTCTTCGCCGCTTTCAGCAATATATTTGCTGTTATGTCTGAAATCACCGAGTGTATTAAGCCCTTTATCGACCATAAAAATAATATCTCCGCCATGACCGCCATTGCCGCCATCAGGACCGCCAGCAGGAACATAAAGCTCTCTACGGAAGCTTACATGACCATCTCCACCCTTGCCGGATTTAATAAAAATGCGGACTCTGTCTGCAAACATAACCTTTCCTCCATTCTATATTTAAATTATGTTAACTGTTTAGAATTAACATTTACAAATCAAGAAAAAAGCTCCAAATCCGAAGACTTGGAGCTAAAAAACAAATTAGTCGTTTGAAACAACAGGATAAACAGAAACCTGCTTTCTATCCTTGCCCTTTCTTTCGAACTTAACAGTTCCATCAACAAGTGCGAATAATGTATCATCGCCACCGCGACCAACATTAACACCTGGATGAATCTTTGTTCCACGCTGTCTGTAAAGAATATTACCAGCTAAAACAAACTGTCCGTCAGCTCTCTTAGCGCCTAATCTCTTAGACTCTGAATCTCTACCATTCTTTGTAGAACCTACACCCTTTTTATGAGCGAATAACTGAAGATTCATATTTAACATAAGGTTACACCTCCTTAACACTAATTGATAAGTATTTCGGATTATCCTCAGCCACAGAATTAACACCTAATTCATATGACTTAAGTAAAATCGAAGTTTCCGGACTGACAGGCATAGCCATCTTTAAAATGACAATTCCTTCATCCTCATTAACTGACACATCAAACTTATCATCGGTAAAAGCTTCTATCGAATTAATTGTGTTGATTGTCAGAACTGAAATAGCAGAACATATAATGTCACTGCCGGATTCAGCATATCCTGCATGACCTGCAGAATAAAAACCTGTGATCTCTTTCTCAGAGTTCTTAAAAAAAGTTATATGAGTCATGAATAACACACCTCACAAACATTCATACAAAAATTAAGCATTAATCTTTTCAATCTTAACTTCTGTGTAAGCCTGTCTATGACCATTCTTCTTGTGATATCCAGTCTTTCTCTTGTACTTGTAAACGATAACCTTCTTATCTCTGCCTTCGCCTACAACGCTAGCTGTAACTGTAGCACCGGCAACTGTTGGCTCACCAACCTTAGCCTCGCCGTTGTTTACAAAAAGAACCTGATCAAATGTAACAGTGTCACCAGCATTAACTGCAAGCTTCTCAACTCTGATAGTATCGCCTTCAGAAACTGTGTACTGCTTACCACCTGTTGCTATAATTGCGTACATATGGTATCCTCCTTAATTAAATACTCGCCAGTTTTGGGGAATCCGACATACATCAGATACACTTATACCCTAACTGAGCGGCACACAAAATATATAATATACATTCAGTTACTATTTGTCAAATGTTTTTTAGAAATATTTCAAAAAATTTCAGATAAGCCATAAGCCGGCAATTCCACATATAATTCCTACTGCGAATCCGGCAACAACATCTCTTACGAAATGTACTCCTGCAAGCACTCTGCTTGCTGACATAATTGCTACAAGCAAAAGCATAATAATCCCCACAGGAACAGAAACATAAAGCCAGCACATCGCAATAATTGTAATGGAAAAAACATGTCTGCTTGGCATTGATTCACCTTTAGTTTCCTTAATAAATAATGGCTTTATATTGTATTTTTCATATGGTCTTTTCGCATCAATACATTTTCTTATAACAGATACAAGAATAAATGATGTAAGAGGTGTCAGAATAAGCTTTGCCGTGAGCAGCATGTTGTCAGTTTCAACAGCTATCCCACTGTTTCTTAACATAATAGGAGTTGCCTCTTTAAAAAATGTGCCACGGAAACTCATTATAATAAGAAGTATGTATGCAAATGCGATAAAATAAGCCATATATTTGTATATGAATTTAAGAATTGCATAAGCCGGCTTACACTTAAGAAACCATTCTGATATCTTTCTATATCTTCTTTCGTATGCAGGAATTTCCTGTGAAATATTTACTTCAGTATTATCCATAAATCCTCCATGCATTTTCAGATTTTGTTAAGACTTTCAGACAGACTTTTTCCCGTTTTCTTTCGTGTAATCTCAACAAGACCAAGTCTGGTGATGTCAACGATTGTAGTGTTTACTATATCTCTTTTTGCAAGAGATTTCAAATGTTCCATCAGAATATCGGAATTTTCCTGATTCATATTAATAAAATCAACGATAATAATTCCTGAAAGATTTCTTACCTTAATCTGCTGGCACAGCTTGTCTGCGGCTTCAAGATTAGTCTTTAATGCAGAAGCCTCTATTGCTTCCATGCTCTTTGCTTTGGAAACATTCTTGCCCGAATTAACATCAATAACAGACAGGGCTTCAGTCTGTTCGATAATAAGATATCCGCCAGATTTTAACCAGACCTTCTTGGAAAGTGCGGTATCAATCTCCTTCTCCACAGAATAGAGCTTGTGTAAAGGCCATAGCTTATCTTCATACATTCTGACACTTATATTGTCACTATGAGGAAGAAATGTCTGTAACTCATTATATATATCCGGAATGTCAGTAATGACCTCAACGCTGTCTTTTCCCGACAGATGTACGATTTCCTCAATATATTCAGGTCTGTCTTTATGTACAAGTGTATAGAACTTTGAAAAAACAGCTTTGCGGAGCATATCAGTGTATTCGTCACACAATGCATTTACATCTTTAATAATATCATTGATATCTGCATTAACACAGCCGCTTCTTAATATGATTCCGAACCGTCCAAGATAATCATAACCTGTTTTCTCTACGGCTTCCTGCTGTTTCTGAACAAGAATGTCAGTAACACATTTTTTTATCTCTGTGACTGCTTTGTCAGATTTAATTTTCTTTGATACATGAACACCTTTTACATCATTGGAAACAACTGAATAATTGCCGGTAAGCTCTATCTTTGAAGACACCTTTGCAGGCTTGGTTTTGAGTGGTTCGGTTGTGACCTTTACGAGAATTCTGTCGCCCTGACATATTGCAGGATTGTTTTTCTCATTAAAAAATATAGGTGTTTTGTTGTCTGGTATAGAGTAATAACATTTCTGCTTATCTTCTATCTCAATAAATGCAGCGTTAATATTCTTAACTACATTTTCTACTCTGCCAACATATATGTTACCAACAATACTGCCACTATCTAAAGGCTTAAGATAGTGGCAGGTGTTATCAGAAGTATATATGCAACAGAAGATTTTATTGTTAATATCTGTGATTATATATTTATATTCCATAAATTATCTGTTCCATGTTTTAATGTTTCTATAGAAGCAGGTTCTGTTTCCGGTGTGGCATGCAGCGCCAACCTGACGAACCTTTGCAAGTATAGTGTCGTTGTCGCAGTCAATATCAAGAGAACCAACATACTGGAAATGTCCTGATGTAAGACCTTTAACCCACAGCTCCTGACGGCTTCTGCTGTAATAAGTCATAATGCCAGTTTCCAGAGTCTTATTGTAGGCTTCCTCATTCATGTAAGCAAGCATAAGGACTTCACCGTTGACATAATCCTGTACGACAACAGGAATAAGACCGTTGGCATCAAGCTTTAAATCCTTAAACGAAATATCAGCCTTAGGCATTGATGATGCCTTGCTGTAAGATGCTCCGGATTCAAAAAGATTAACAGCCTCCTTAAGGTCAATACGTTTTTCATATATTGCCTTACCGATAATTGCACCATGGATACCGGCATCATTAATATGTGTAAGATCATCCATGCAGCTCATGCCGCCTGAAGCAATAATATCAATACCTGTTTTATCAGAAAGAATCTTAGTCTGTTCAACATTCGGACCGGCAAGCATACCATCCTTTGATATATCAGTGTACACAATAGTCTGTACGCCGATATCCTTCATTGCAAGTGCAAGTGAAAGTGCGGTCTTATCACTGACCTTTTCCCAGCCCTCGATAGCCACAAGACCATCTTTTGCATCAACACCTACAACAATATGTTCAGCACCGAATCTGTCAATGGCAGCCTTAATAAAATCAGGATTCTCAACAGCCTTAGTACCGATAATAACTCTGTATACGCCGAGGTCAAGAACCTCCTGAATGTTCTCAAGAGTACGGATTCCACCGCCCATCTGTACAGGAACATTAACACTTGAACATATTTTTTTAATAGTTTCAGCATTAACACCATGTCCCTTTAAAGCACCGTCAAGGTCAACTGTATGTATAAACTGCGCTCCTGCTTCTTCAAAGCCTTTAGCTATTTCGTAAGGTCTTTCAGAATATACAGTAACTTCATTAAAAAGTCCCTTCTTTAAGCGGACACACTGTCCGTCTTTAACATCAATTGCTGGATATAATCGCATAAATGTAACTCCTTAAGTATGTTTAAAGACTTCCCTTGGTAGAGAGAATTGTCTTGATTCTTGTATCTTTAATAGTTGCCTCGTCCAATGCCTTTGCAAATGCTTTGAACATGCCTTCAATGATATGATGGTCGTTCTCACCTGCAATCTTTCTTATGTGAAGATTCATGCCTGCACTGTAAGATATTGCATAGAAGAATTCCTTAACCATCTGTGTGTCAAAGTATCCAACGCTGTCTGCTGTAAATGCAGACTCAAAACCAAGATATGGTCTTCCTGAAAGGTCAATCGCACACATAATAAGTGTTTCGTCCATAGGAAGAATAATGTCACCATATCTTCTGATAGACTTCTTATCTCCTATAGCTTCCTTAATAGCCTCACCAAGTACGATACCGACATCTTCGATAGTATGGTGGCAGTCAACTATTAAGTCACCAGTTACCTTTAACTTAAGATCAAAAAGACCATGCTTTGCAAAGCTCTTTAACATATGGTCGAAGAAGCCGATTCCTGTGTCGACCTCTGCCTCTCCAGAACCGTCAATTCTTAAAAATAAAGCAATATCAGTTTCACTTGTTTTTCTTTTTACAGTTGCCTGTCTGATTTCAGATACAGCCATATAATCCCCGTTTCCGCGCCAGTGCGCTAATTAATTTTCAAATCTTACCTTAATTGAATTAGCATGAGCTGTAAGATGCTCTGCTGTAGCAAATTTCTCAATATCAGTGTGGATAGCTTCAAGAGCATTTCTTGAGTATGAAATAATGCTTGATTTCTTAATAAAGTCATCAACACTTAAAGGTGAGAAGAACTTGGCTGTTCCGTTAGTAGGAAGAACATGGTTAGGACCTGCAAAGTAATCACCAAGAGGCTCTGAACTGTATTCTCCAAGGAAGATAGCTCCTGCATTCTTAACCTTAGTCATAACATCAAATGGATTCTTAGTAACGATTTCCATATGCTCTGATGCAATCTCGTTGGCAACATCTACAGCCTCATCAATATCTTTTGCAACAAGAATATATCCGTAATTATCAAGTGACTTCTGGATGATTTCCTTTCTTGATAATTCTGCAACAAACTTATCAACCTCTGCAGATACCTTGTGAGCAAGGTCTTCGCTTGTAGTTATAAGAATAGCAGATGCCATCTCATCATGTTCAGCCTGTGATAAAAGATCTGCTGCAACGTAACGTGGGTTAGCAGATTCATCAGCGATTACAAGAATTTCGCTAGGACCTGCAACAGAATCAATGCTTACATATCCGAATACCGCCTTCTTAGCAAGGGCAACATAGATATTACCAGGACCGCATATCTTATCAACCTTAGGAATTGACTTAGTACCATATGCCATAGCTGCGATAGCCTGTGCTCCGCCTGCCTTGTATATAACATCAACGCCAGCCTCTTTTGCTGCAACAAGTGTTGTTGGATATACCTTTCCTTCTTTGTCAGGAGGTGTACACATGATAATCTGCTCAACGCCTGCAACCTTTGCAGGAAGAACATTCATAAGAACTGAGGAAGGATAGGCAGCCTTTCCACCTGGTACATACACACCGACTCTTGCAAGTGCAGTAACCTTCTGGCCTAATATAGTTCCATCCGGCTTAGAATCAAACCAGCTGTACTGTTTCTGCTTCTCATGGAAAGAACGAATATTAACGATAGCCTTTCTTATAACATCAATAAGCTCAGGGTCAACTAAAGAATATGCTTCTTCAATCTCTGCCTCTGTTACGACAATATTGTCAGCATTGATATCAGCCTTATCAAAATTCTTAGTATATTCAAATAAAGCCTCATCACCTCTTGTCTTGATATTAAGAAGAATCTCAGCAACGGCTGATTCAAACTTTCCATAGCTGTTAGGACTTCTCTTTAAAAGATTCTCTAAAATATTATTCTTACTTTCATCTGTTAATTCAACGATACGCATTGTATTCCTCCTTGTTTTAATGCTTGTTATCTGCCCTGTGTTTCTATATATTTCTTAACATCATTAATAAGTTTATTAATTCGCTCCTGCTCCATCTTCATGCTTACCTGGTTTACAACCATTCTCGCAGAAAGAGGACACACCTCTTCGAGGACTTCAAGACCATTTTCTCTTAAAGTTGCACCTGTCTCAACGATATCAACGATAACCTCTGCAAGACCTACAATAGGTGCTAACTCGACAGAACCGTTAAGCTTGATAATCTCTACAGTCTGATGCTTTATATTATTAAAATAATCCTTTGCAATGTTAGGATACTTAGAAGCAACTCTTATAAGCTCATGATGCTGTAACTTTTCTCTTGCTGATTCAGGACCACATACACACATTCTGCATTTGCCCATCTGAAGGTCATATACTTCATAAAGACTTCTTCCTTCTTCAAGAATTGTATCCTTACCTACAATACCGATATCGGCCGCACCATATTCTACATATGTAGGAACATCAGATGGCTTTGATAAAAAGAAACGGAATCCTAATTCTTCATTAGTGAAGATAAGCTTTCTTGTCTTTTCATCCTTCATCTCTTCGCAAGGAATACCAATCTGTTCAAATATCTCCATTGCCTTCTTTGCAAGACGGCCTTTTGCTAATGCAATAGTTATATATCTCATTAAAATGTACCTCCTACAAGGCTTTTTACTGCCGCTCTTTCATTCTTTCCTGACTCATCAATTACTCTTATTGTTGAATCAGAAGCGTATTCATCATCAATAAATGCGACATTTACTAAAGAAGATTCCTTTGCATATTCAATATACTGTGAATCTGTCTTGCTGTCTTTATATTCAATCATGCACACATTAACGCCAGTGCTTCTTAACTCCTTGGATACGCTTATTGCATCACCAAGCTTGTCAGCATTATATACGAGAAGTGTTCCGTTAGCGTCATGTGGAATATGGATATTCTGTCTGTTAAGTGCAGCTATAAGTCTGTCGATTGTGATAGAGAAACCGATAGATGCCTTGTCACAGCCAAACTGACCGAGCAGCTTGTCATAACGTCCGCCATTCACAACAGGCTCACCTGTTCCAAATGTATATGCATGGAATATAATTCCAGTATAGTATGCATGCTCAGATAAATCTCCTAAATCAAATGAGATATATTTATCGTAATTGTTATTCTTAAGAAGCTCATATAACTCCTCAAGTCTGTTAACAGCCTGAATACACTCTTCTTCATCTGTTAAAGACTTAGCCTTTTCAAGAACCTCTGTACCACCGAATAACTGAGGAAGTTCAAGCAATGCCTTGGCAACCACATCATCAATGTTAAGACTCTCTAAGAGCTCCTCAACACCAAAGTAGTTCTTATCCTTGATAAGTCTTAATAATTCTTCTGCAGAATCTCCTGTAATGCCAGTCTTATGTAAAAGTCCGTTAAAGAAAGCAACGTTACCAAGTTCAACCTGAAATTCAGTAAGACCTGCTGATAACATGCAGTCAATAACCATAGAGATAATCTCATAATCTGCTGCCAGAGAGTTATCATTGATAAGCTCTGCACCAAGCATTGTATTTTCTTTAAGTCTTCCCTGATAATACTTGCTTACATTGATAAATGTATTGCCAAGATAACAGAGCTTGACAGGAAGAACTCTGTCTTCAAAATATTTTGCTGTAGCTCTTGCAATGGAAGGTGTCATATCCGGTCTTAATACTAAAGTGTTTCCGTATCTGTCAAAAAGCTTGAACATTTCATTAGATGGTACACTTCCACGTTCTTTATTGAATACATCAAAGAATTCAATAGAAGGTGTCTGTATATCGTTATAGCCATATGATGCACAGACATCATGAAGACGATTCTCAATGACCTTCTTTTCTGCACATTCTGTACTGTATATATCGCGCACACCCTCTGGTGTATGTAGTAAATCTTTCTTCATAAATGTATATCCTTTCGTTATATCGAATACTTTAATGCGTTGAAGTGATACTATGATAACACACTAAATTTGTATGAATTATACATAAATATGTAGTTATTGTCAACAAACTATTTATTATAATCTTCTATTTCTCCATGCAGGAACTCCTTATAGATTATATATCTGTTGCCTCCTTTAGAACGTGCCATATTAATTGCTTTTTGGATTTTTTTCTTAATAAGGTCTAAATCTTTTCCATTATCAGGATATCTTCCTATGCCAATAGAAAATTTTATATTATATGATGGATCAATAAATTTACAATGCCATGAAATCTGGGTTCTAATATGCTCCAAAAATGCACGCAGCTTAACTTCGTTATTAATATTTTTAATAGCAATAGTGTACTTGAAATCATCCAGGCGGCTTAATAAACCACGGTCATCAATAGCTTTTAATATAGTATCTTCAATTACATATGTTATTCTGTGGAATTCATCATCAGTATGTGTAGCTTTAAACTGCTCAAAATTGTCAACTTCAAGATATATAAGTGATAGCTCGCAGTTATTATCAGCTTCTATGTTTTTTATACAGAATTCTTTGATGGCAGGTTCTGGCTGCGTAATTAGTGAATTTTTATTTTCATCAGTTTCATTTTTAAATGCTTTAATCTGATGCTGTAATTTTTTGTTAAGTTCACGGATAACTAAAACATCAGATATATGTAATTCAAGATATTCTGATGAATCAGTATTAGGTATAACCTTCTTTTCAATATCAACAATTACCCAGCGGTATGAATTATCTATTCTTCGCATCCGTATACACATGGATTTCTTTATGCCATGTCTTAAGCTGTTTGCAACATCGACAAAATCATCAAGATCAACCTGATGTATTGAGTCCATTATGGAAAAATGCATGGACATTCCAAGAAACAGATACATAGGTTCATTAGCTGTTACAATAGTAAAATTATTGTCAACAACAGCATATCCATTAACTAATTCATATTCATCAATATGGTTATTTCTCATAATATGACTATCATGATTCATATGATTCACCTTACTTTCTATCGTAATTCTATATCCTTCTGGATTGTTTCCAGATAATGAACAGGAATTCCCTGATTTGCATATATGCGGAAATTCTGATTTATTTCTTTATACGTGAAGCTTTTACGACCACCATTTTCACTTCTTCCCCAAAATCTTATTATATCAGAAAATGGTACATAATAGAACTCATCTCTTGTAGAAAAATATATAATTATGAAGGAGATTCCGTCCTGTTTCTCAAATTCACGCATGAATTCAATCTGATGTTCATGGATGTTCTGAATTGGAAATGTATCCGTTGCACATTCTTTTGCATCAAAACATACAGGAATCCCCTGAACGACACCAATATAGTCAACCGTACTTTTCTGGTCAAAATATGCCAGTGTAATATGTCTTGTGCTCTGGTCTATATTAATTGGCTTTATAGGTGTTGGAATCTTCTGGACAAGTGCAAGATGTGAAGCCCTGTATTTATCATTAGACATATTAATTAGATCTTCTAATGTAGAGCCTCTAAGTCCTCTTGAATTCCAGGTTGGCATAACTGTTCTCCTTTCATGACATTTTTAAAAGAATCAGGTATTGCAGCATATATATGAATGTCCATATCAGGGATATCTAACTCATATGAATGAAGCATCTGGTCTTTTACTTTGAATTGTCTGTTAAATGTGTCATTAATCTGCTTTGAACCGTACTTATAATCACCTATAAGCGGGTGTCCTATGCTTGCAAGATGCGCCCTTATCTGGTGGCTTCGTCCTGTAAGAAGATGAATCTTAAGCAGAGTCACATTGCCATTAGAACATACCGGAATATATTCTGTTTCAATAGGAAGTGAATCTTTAATTTCTGTTCTGCTTATAGTTACTTTATTAGTCTTATTATCTTTATATAGATATCCCTTAATTAAAGCACGCTTCGCAACCCTTCCCTTTACAATGCAAAGATAGTACTTTCCAAGGGTTCTTAACTTAAATGCTTCTGATAACTGCTGTAAGCCCTTAGTTGTCTTTCCTGCTGCCACAATTCCGCTTGTATTGCGGTCTAATCTGTTACATATGCCGGGCTTGAACGACGCTAAATCACCGGCGTTAAGTTCTCCCTTATGTATAAGGTGTGCAATTAAATATTCAACAAGTGACACATCTTCCGGCTTTGCCTTCTGTGAAAGCATTCCTGATGGCTTATTAATAAATATAACATCAGAATTCTCATAGATAATATCAAGCGGCTTGTATATTTTGCTATAATAGTCATCTTTTACTGTCTGATTATTATTTGCTGAAAATTTTTCAAATGTCTCATCAGAAAAGAAAATCTTGATTATATCACCACATTTTAATTTCTCATCACCTGTTGCTTTGGAATTATTGAGTGTAATATTCTTTTTTCTCAGCATTTTGTAAAGAAAGCTCTTAGGGGCGTTGGATAAATAACGCTCAAGACAGCGCATCATCTTCTGACCTGCGAGCTTTTCATCAATGTTAATTTCTTTCATATAATACCTGCTTAATTACATGCTCATTCTTAGTAATGCGTCTGTTATATACTTTTTTCTGTCAAGGCTGTTTTCCTTGCTCACATCAAAATTCAAGGCTGCATTCTTAACTTTTTCAAGATATGTATCCTTATCCTTATAGAGAAGGACAGCACATGTAAGCTTCTCATTCTTCAAGAACTCCTTAACACTTGTCTCGAAAAGGTTCTTGTCAGCTTTAGCAGCACTTGTATAGGCAAGTATCTGGTTATCACTGATAACTGCTGCCATAATACCAACAGGCTTCTGCTTATTGGATACAACAAGGTCATAGACGCTGTTTAATTCGCCTTTACGTTCTTCAATAGCACTCTTTAATTCTTCATCACAGTTCTTATGTGGAATAAGAACAAAGTATGATACTGCGAATTTGGCAGCAGGCAGAACAAGTACAACAGCAAGCATTGTAAGGTAGTTATTCTTTGATTTCCATATTATGAAACCAATGATAAATATTACGAGTACAACAGCAAATGCAATAATTGTTTTAATCATATTGCGGCTTTTTTTATAGGCAAGATAACCGAACTCACCTTTTTCTACTTTTTTCATTACTTCTGCTCCTTATTTTTCTAGGTGGAATAAGACATTTTGGACCAAATCCAATCAGGTCATTTCTGTTGTTGGCAAGAAGTGCTTCTTTTACAAGATCATAATTCTCAGGCTTCTTGTACTGGATAAGTGCTCTCTGCATCTCTTTTTCATGATGGGATACAGGTGTATATACCTTTTCCATTGTTCTTGGGTCATAACCTGTATAATACATACATGTTGAAAGTGTTGACGGTGTGGGATAAAAATCCTGTACCTGTTCTGGCATATAGCCTAAGTCACGCACATATTCAGCAAGCTCAATAGCCTCTTTCATGGTTGAACCCGGATGGCTGGACATAAGATATGGCACTACAAACTGCTCTTTTCCTGTCTTATCATTAATTCTTTTATAGCGTTTAATAAAGCTGTCATATACCGCTCTTGAAGGTTTACCCATTCTTGATAAAACCTTATCTGATATATGCTCTGGTGCAACACGGAGCTGTCCGCTAATATGATTCTCACACAATTCTCTTAAAAATGTATCATCAGAATCTTCCATACAATAATCAAATCGTATGCCTGACCTTATAAATACTTTCTTAACAGAAGGAATCTTACGAAGCTTTCTTAAAAGGCTTATATAATCCTTGTGTTCCACGACAAGATTCTTACATGGCTTAGGGAAAAGGCATTGTTTATTGACACATGCGCCCTTGCTTAACTGTTTGTCACAGGCAGGTCTTCTGAAATTTGCTGTCGGACCGCCTACATCATGTATATATCCCTTAAAATCAGGATCGTGGGTCATAGTTTCTGCTTCTTCTATTATATTTTCATGGCTTCTTGTCTGTATAATGCGTCCCTGATGGAAGGTAAGCGCACAGAACGAACAGCCGCCAAAACAGCCACGGTTGCTAGTAAGAGAAAATTTTATCTCTGATAATGCAGGAATACCGCCCATTTTCTTATATACAGGGTGATAATCTCTCATATAAGGCAGTGAATATACATCGTCCATCTCCATCTGTGTAAGTGGCATTGCGGGAGGATTCTGTACAACATACATTTTTTCCTTAACCTTCTCCACAAGAATCTTGGCACTGAAGGCATCTGTATTAATGTACTGTGTATAGAAGCTCTCGGCGTATTTCTTCTTATCAGCCACAATCTCATCATAGCTTGGAAGTTCAATATAATCATCATATATATGATCAAGGTTTTTAGCCTTGTATACAGTGCCTCTGATGTATGTAATGTCTTTAACATCAATTCCGGCTTCAAGTGCTTCTGCTATCTCTATAATAGAGTGTTCTCCCATTCCGTAAGATATAATGTCTGCTCCGGAATCTATGAGAACAGAATGTTTTACTTTATCAGACCAGTAATCATAGTGTGACATTCTCCTTAGAGAACCTTCTATACCACCTATAATTATAGGTGTTTTCTTATATGTCTGTCTTATAAGATTACAATATACAACAGTTGCATAGTCAGGGCGAAGCCCCATTTTTCCACCTGGTGAATATGCATCATTTTTTCTGTGTTTTTTATTAACTGTATAATGATTAACCATTGAATCCATATTGCCGGCAGAAACAAGAAATCCTAATCTTGGTTCGCCAAGGATTGCAATTGATTCTTTCTTTTTCCAGTCAGGCTGTGCGATAACGCCAACCTTATAACCACGGCTTTCCAATAATCTTGTTATAATAGCCGTTCCAAAAGAGGAGTGATCAACATAAGCATCTCCGCTTATATACACGAAGTCGCACTGTTCCCATCCTCTTTTTTTCATATCTTCTCTGCTAATTGGAAGAAAATCCTTAATCATGGAATTCTCCTTGTCTTTAAATTCATTTTCTTTGTAATAGTGATATCTCTTCTTCAGAAAGAGGTCTGTATTCCCCTGTTTTAAGACTCTCATCAAGTGACAATGCGCCAAATGTTATGCGCTTAAGGAAAAGAACCTCTGAACCTATGGCAGAAAACATCCTCTTTACCTGATGAAACTTGCCCTCATGTATTGTTACATGAATCTCAGAATAATCCTCATCAGAATTATAGCTTAATACCTTTAATACAGCAGGAAGTGCTGTCAGCTCATCATCAACGAATAGTCCGTTGGCAAACTGCTTAACTGCTGTGTCTTCTATCTTACCTTTAACTTTTGCATAATAAGTCTTATCAACATGCTTCTTAGGTGATAGCAGATCATGTGCCATAGCACCATCATTCGTAATTATAATAAGCCCTTCCGTATCTTTATCAAGCCTTCCTACCGGAAAAAGGTCTTTTCTGTTCTTAGTTTTAATAAGGTCAATTACTGTTGTACATGTATTGTCATCAGTTGCCGAAACAACACCGGCAGGCTTGTTAAGCATAAAATACTCATATTCATGATAGCCGACTGTCACGCCATCTGCACTTACAGAATCATTGTCTGTATTAATTTTTAATTCAGGCTTTGTAACAATACTGCCATTGACAGAAACTTTCTTTTTTCTTATCAGTTCTTTAACTTCGCTTCTTGTACCAACCTGCATGTCTGCAAGATATTTATCTAGTCTTATAAGCATTTACATCCATCTCCAGCCTGCAAGATATTTATTCTTTAACTGCCCGTTAGCATTCTTGCCCCAGCCAAGAGGATAGCCGTCAACACATACAAGTGTCCAGCCTGATTTTACATCGAAGTCGTCTATATCTATAGTTTCACCTTTAAGATATCTTATTACCCTGTCATCTGAAACAGGAAGGTCAAGGTAGTTATTAAACTGCTCTTTGGTAAGTGCCATTGCAAATGCCTGACTTGGCTCAAAGCGGTTTTTCTTAAGTTCACCAAGCAGCAGACCATTTCTTATAATTCTTAAACCGCGTTCTTCTGCCATATAAGGTGATGTAAGGTACACCCTTGTGTCTCTTATATTGATATAAGCAGGATCATATTCAAATGTAGTGCTGTCCATGAACTCCTTTAATTCATCAGGCAGCTTTATCTTTCCTGAAACAGGTCTTTTAGAAGATGTATAATCTTCTCCGTCCTTTTCAAACAATGCTACAAAATGTCCTTCTCCATACATCTTATGAGGGAATATTCTTACAGCCTTCTCAAGATGATATCCTTCATCAGTATCAAAGCCGTGCGAGAAGCCTTCATATGGCTTGATATCTATAAGATGCATGTCAGGCCTGTTGGTAAGCAGATGTATTACTGAATCCTCATCTTCTAACTTTGAAAATGTGCATGTAGAATATAATAACTTACCACCCGGTTTTAACATGTCAGCACCGGCAAGAATGATATTCTTCTGAATCTGCGAATAGAATTCAGGACCGTTCTTTTCCCATGCTTTGATAAGTTTATTGTCTTTTCTGAACATTCCTTCTCCGGAACACGGTGCATCAATAAGCACTTTGTCAAAGAATCCTGAGAACCTTGAGGCAATACCTACAGGGTCTTCATTAAGGACACACAGATTAGGAACACCGAATACTTCGACATTCTTAAGAAGTGCCTTGGCACGGGAGTTACTTATATCATTGGTTATTAGAAGTCCTGTTTTGTTTAACTTTGCTGCAAGCTCTGTTGACTTGCCTCCGGGAGCTGCACACATATCGAACACAACATCTCCCTCATCAATAGGAAGAACATTTGCCGGTGTCATGGCACTTGGCTCCTGAATATAATATAATCCGGCAAAGTAATATGGATGTTTTGCAGGCTTGTCCTCTTCTGAATAATAGAATCCGTTCTCAATCCATTGAATAGGCTCTAACTTAAACGGACATATTTTTAGAAAATCCTCTGTGGAAATCTTTAAATTATTGACACGCAGTCCATATAATCTCTTGTCATTAAAGCTTTCTATATAGCTGTCATATTCATCACCTAACAGTGCTTTCATGGATTCTGTATATTTTTCTGGTAAATTCACTTTGTATACCTCAATTCTATAGTTTCTGTATTATGTTACTGTACTGACTGGGCACGGTAATCCTCAGCAATTATGTCTAACTGGCGCGAAAATCTTGATAGCTCGTTGACATCGCCATTTTCGTATATTTCATAGAATTCATCCTGAATCTTTAAGACAACCTGCTTATTGGCAACCTTGTACAGATTCTGGATAGTGCTTAATATATCTGCAACAATATTGGCTTTTACCATAAAGTATGTCTGTGAGCCTATTATTTCATCATGAATAGAAGACATTTCATTATCAAGTGTTATAAGTGCATCTGATGCCGCGTTAAGTCTTTCTCTTACATGTGCAGGAATTTCTCCATCATACTTGTACTGGAGTGAATGTTCAATAATTGCCCAGAAATTCATGCCAAGTGTTCTTATCTGTATCTCGACAGGTATAACAGAAGTACCTTTTACAGTCTCAACTTCATAATTAACTATTATGTGATAACTTCTGTAGCCGCTTTCTTTAATATGTTTAATATAATCCTTTTCACTTATTACAGTCATATCCTTACGCTTTTTGATAAGCTTTACAACTGTATATATATCCTCTGTGAACTGGCAGATAAGTCTGATTCCGGCAATGTCAAACAGGTTTTCCTGTATTTTATCGATTTCAATGCCGCGTCTCTGAGCCTTTTCAATTATACTTGAAATGCTTTTAACTCTTCCTAAAACCTGTTCTATTGGGGAATATACGCCAGCCTGACGATATTCTTTAATTATATGATTGAATTTAACCTGAAGTTCTTCCACCGCAAGGTCATATGGTGTAAGAATCTCTTTCCACATCTGAATTTCCATTGTAATCTCCTTGATTGCAAATCTACATTTTATTATAACACATAATCAGGAATTTTTGAGAATATTATTAAATATCAATTGTTAAAGAGGTCGTATGATAAGCATAATATTATTACTTTTGTTTATTTTTTCGGCACTGTCAGTTCCTGTATGTGAAGGTGTGATATCAGGACTGTATTTATTTGGAACAAAAGTGTTTCCGGGGTTATTTATTTCATTTATATTGACAGGCATGCTTGTAAGAATACTTGAATATAAAGGCACGAAAAATGCTGTAATACTTGTGCTTGCTGGGTTAATGACCGGATTTCCCAATGGTGCATATATATGTTCATGGTATAAGAAAAACAATCCAGACAGCAGGCTTGCGGACAGGCTCGCAGGCCTGATTAATATACCAAGTCCGGCATTTCTTATAAGCTATGTATATATTACCATTCTTGAAAGGAAAATAAGTCTGTTAATATTTCTTATTGTTACATATCTTCCGGTTATTTTATGTTCTGTGATTGTATTGTTAAAATATAATGATAAGCCATCTGATGAAAAAATGCTGTCAAAGAAGCTGGATTTCAGAAAAGCATTTAAAATGTTTGAAGAATCTGTAAATGCATCTATTGAAACAGCTCTCAAACTCGGTGTATACATTATGCTTTTTTCAGTAATTATAAGTATAATACAGCATTTTCCGGTAAAAGGCATTATAAGTGAACTGATCACATCTCCATTAGAAATCTCAAATGGACTTTACATAATAAAACAGTCCAGATTGCCGTATCTGACTGATCTTTCAGCTATTATGCTGCTTGATGCATTTGGTGGTATATGCATAATAATGCAGACCAGATGTGTATGCACACATTATATAAGCATAAAAAAATACATATACCAGAAAATAATTCTATGTATTGTGACACAGATAATATTGCTTCTGGCATATGTATTAAAACTATTATGATTGATTATTCAGCATCTGTCTGAGTATCAGTTTCATCAGAGGATTCAGTGTCATCAGCTTCCTCTGCACTGTTTTCCTCTATTCCGCTAAGCTCATTTCTGTTGTTATTAACTACAGAAAGAACATTTTCAAGACCTGAAAGAAGTGAATCATACTTTTCCTTGTTGTCTTTTATTGAATGTTCAATAATATACTGAAGCTTGGCTAACATATCATCAGTATACTGCATGGCACCATATCTTATACTGTTGGCCTCCTCTGTTGCATTATCAAGGATTGCCTGTGCCTGTGCAGTTGCCTGTTCAATAAGTTCATTAGCCTGAGCGTAAGCTCTCTGCATAATTTCATGTTCGTTAATAAGTTCTTCTGTCTGAACCTGAGCAGCATTGATAATTGCATCAGCCTGTTCCTTTGCATCTGCAAGGATAGCATCCTTATTGCTTAATATTTTCTGATATTTCTTTACTTCATCAGGAGTCTTTAATCTTAATTCAGTAAGCATATCTTCTAACTGCTCTTTATTAACAATAATCTTTACATTAGATAATGGATAATATTTACAATTATCTATGTAACTTTCAATATCACTTATTAACTGCTCAATTCTACTCATGGTAATACTCCTTTATTAGTGTTTTATTGCTTGATCCCATATTTTTCGTATACTCTGTCAATTATTTCTTCAGGAACGAACTTATGAATATCTCCACCATACATAGCCATCTCTTTTACAATGCTTGAACTTAAGTAAGCATATTTCAGGCTTGTTGTAAGGAATACAGTATCAATTCCCGGAGCTGCAACTCTGTTAGTCTGTGACATGGCAAGCTCATATTCAAAATCAGTAACAGCTCTTAATCCCCTTATAATAACAGATACATTATGTTCTGCTGCGAAATCAACCAGAAGACCGCTGAAGCTTAATACTTCAACATTAGGCAGATCCTTTGTGACTTCCCTTAACATATTAACACGCTCTTCTACTGAAAACAATGGTGTTTTGGTACTGTTATTAAGTACACCGACTATTAAATGATCGACAAGACTTGCTGAACGCCTTATTATATCCAAATGTCCTAATGTTACCGGGTCAAAACTTCCTGGATAAATTGCTTTCTTCACAGTTATTCACTCTCCTTTAGTCTTATAAAAATGTGCTTGTTAGTTTTATAATTCTTGACCTTAACCGTCTCAAAACCACACTCATCAATATAATCAAGAGGAACATTCAGTGCTTCTTCTATTATGATTATTGTATATTTGTCAATTATATCTGAATGTGATAATGCATTTAAAACATCATATTCGTAGTCCTTTCCATATGGAGGATCCATAAATACAATATCAAATACTCCTTTTCCGGCAAGTCTGTTTATAGCTGACAGAACATCCTGCTCCATTACAACAGCCTTTGAATCAAGCTTTGTAAATGTAAGGTTGTCTTTAATAACAGTGATTGCCGCTCTTGCATTTTCAACAAATACAGCTTCTTTAGCGCCACGGCTCAATGCCTCAATGCCGATAGCTCCACTTCCTGAGTATAAGTCAAGAAATCTGCATCCTGCAATATCTGACTGTAACATATTAAAAAGAGTTTCTTTAATTCTGTCTGTAGTAGGTCTTGTGTTGTCACCCTCTGCTGCTTTAAGCGGCAGGCTGCGGGCTGTACCAGCTATTACTCTCATATTAATAGTTCCTTTTCTTATAACTTTATTCAAAAAAATTCTTTAATTCCGCGCGGGAATTAATCTGTAACTTGTTAAATATAACCTTCATATTAGACTTTACAGTGCTTTCAGCAATAAATAACTGTGATGCAATTTCTTTGTTAGAAAGCCTCTGTGCTGCAAGCTTGGCAACATCGGCTTCTCTTACTGTAAGCCCATAATCTGCCAGTATATGTCCGGCTTTCTTAATGCTCTTAATACCTTTTTCGTAATTCTTAGATATCTTTACAACATGCTTAATAAAGCTTGAAAAATCACGGCTTACAACTGTTTCTGCCATAAGGTCAGAAATGGTGCTGTAATTATGTACGAAAGGCATATAAATGCTGTCGGGCTCTGCAAGTTTAATTGCTTCTAATAAAAACTTATGTGCTTTGCTTGTTTCACCTGTTTCCTGATTAGCAACCGCAAGATATATATATGTGTATATCTGCGGAAGAACATATGAAAAAAGGTTGTTAAGTCCCAGCAACTGACCGCTTATTCCTAAGAAATGATGATATTCACCATTGAGAATAAGGTATTTTCCAAACAGCACATTTACAAAGCTGAGTGAATAAAAACTGATAGTGTCCTCAATTTTTTTCTGATCCTTGAGCCATGCAGCGATTTTATCCTGCTGCTCTATATTACTGAACATACATGCGTTACATATGTCTGCAAGCTTAACAAGAGAACGGGCTTTGCCATTGTCTGTTCTGGCAATCTGCTCGATTTTGCTCATATTTTCTTTATACTGGTCATTCAGTCCCCTGTATAAAGAAATGTTTGCTAAAATATAATAAGCTGCAATATATATTCCATACTGGTTACGGCTGTCGGCCATATATATAGCTTTCTGGCATAATATTTCAGCACTGTCCAAATCTCCCCTGTTATATAAAACATCAGCTTTCATAACAGCTTCAAAACCTTTTCCGTGACCATTGGTTATGCGGTAATAATCAGGTGCATACTGCTCTAATGTATTCATTTCATCATCAAGCGCCCCAGCCTGTCTGTGGTATAGCATCATAACAGACGGACACTCAAAGTTAAATGGAAAACCATTGGCAAAAATATTGACTGGTGATTTTGAAAGAGATGGAATGATATTAAATGCCTCTCTCATTTTATTAAAATCATTATATCCTGTATATGCCTTAATATATTGAAGCTCTGCCAGATATGAGTTTTTCTGTATTTCATTAAGTGAACTGTCATTATTAATGTCGCTATGTATATCTGTAAGCAGTGTATCAACCATATGCTTTTCATTAAATAAAAGCATAGAAAAACATATCATGATTGAAAATGTATACTGGCCATTCTTTTCAACATCCCAGTAATGATTGGCAATATCAGTAAATACATCCTTATTCTGCTTGATAATAAAAGGATAAATATGCACAAAATCACAAGTACATTTATATATTTCATTGTATTCCTTAGACTGGCTGAAAAGCTTCATTGCCTCAAAGTAGTTGCCATCATCAAGATTGGTTCTGGCAGCACGCAGAGTAATGTTTCTTACTTCCTCAGTAGGCTTTTCTTTAAGTATCTGTACAATGAACTTCTTGAACATAGGATTAAAACTGTATCTTCGTGTATGCTCGTTATAATCAATAAATGCTATTGTGTTAAGCATATCCAGACATTCTTTTTCACTTAACAGAGTCTGCTTTATACATTGGCTTAAAGTAAATGAGCTGAATACTCCCATGCTTGACAGAAATTCTCTTTCAGACTGGTCAGATTCAAGCCATATATTATTTTCAATAAATGTATTACATTTGTCAGTTACAAAATCTGTCAGACCATTCTTATGTGCTTCCATACACAGATGGACTATATAAGGCCATCCTAGTGTTTTTTCATAAATTATTTTGGCTGTTTCTTTATCAAGAACCACTTCGTTAAGACGGAAATAATCTTCTATATCTTCAAGAGAAAATGCAAGTTCTTTTTTGCTTATACCTAATGCTTCATCCTTTGATATCAGATTGATAATATTCTGACTGGTGATTTTTCTTAATATAAATATATACTTAAAACCAATAGCAGTTGATGAATAGGCAGATGCAAATATTTTACTTAAGTTGTCATCCATTATGTTATCAAAATTATCAATTATGAGCAGAGCTGATGATTTGTCAGAGTTCATAATTGAAAGTAAATTAATAACAGTATTTACATCTTCTTCGGAATCAGGAAAGCCTGTTTTCTTAAATGATGCAGCAAATGATGGATTAAGAATCTTTATTGCATTACAGAAATTCTCCCAGAATATGTCCGGTGAACTGTTCGCATCTATCCAGAGAACGGTATAACCTGAATAATTTTTAAAAAATGTTTTGCAGACTTTGGATTTGCCATAACCTGTTGGTGCATATATGAAGCTGTATCTGTACATTTCAAAACGCCCAAGTGATTCTTTGAGACTATTGGATATGTATGCCCTGCTTGATAAATTACGGATATGAGCCATTGGTATCCCCCTCTTTTAATTAGTCTCAGATAAAACTGATTATTACTTCCATTCAGAATTATCTATTTCAATTTTCTTGTCTCTCAACATAAGTTCTTTAACAGCTTCTGCTGCAGGCTTGTCCTCAAAGAGAATCTTATTAACCTGCTCTACAATCGGCATCTCGATATTATATTTCTTAGAAAGTTCTAATGCTGCCTTAGCAGAGAATACGCCTTCTACTACCATCTGTACTTCTTTCATTGCCTCATCCTTTGTGTAACCTTTTCCAATAAGGATTCCGGCGCGTCTGTTACGGCTGTGCATACTTGCACATGTAACAATAAGGTCTCCAATGCCTGAAAGACCTGCAAAGGTATGAGGATTAGCACCCATTGCAACACCAAGTCTTGTTATCTCTGCATTACCTCTTGTGATAAGGGCAGCCTTAGTGTTATCACCATAACCAAGTCCGTCTGCAATACCGGCAGCAAGTGCAATAACATTCTTTAATGCACCACCGATACATATTCCAAGCATATCAGGGCTTGTATACACTCTGAATACATCACTCATAAAAATGTTCTGAAGATATTCAGCAGTTGTCTTTTCATGTGCTCCGATAACGCAGGTTGTAGGAATACCACGACTTACCTCCTCAGCATGGCTTGGTCCTGATAATACTGCAACCTTAGCCTGAGGGATCTCCTCTTCTACAATCTGGCAGAGTGTTAAGAGTGTATGCTCCTCAACGCCCTTTGCAACATTTACAATAATCTGTCCTTCCTTTACGAAAGGAGCAATTAACTTTGCTGTAGAACGGGTATAAGGTGAAGCGACTGCAAGAACAAGTACATCTGCACCGCTGATTACACTTTCAGTATCTCCGGAAATAGTTATGCTGTCAGGAATCTTAACACCCGGAAGGCATCTTTTATGCTCTCTCTCAGCCTGAAGCATAGCAACCTCATCCTTTAATACTGACCATACTGTTACATTGTGTCCGTTGTTATTAAGAAGTAAAGCAAGGCCTAAGCCCCAACTTCCAGCTCCTAAAACACTTATATTTGCCATAATTATACTCCAATCTACGCATATGCGCACTAAAAATTAATTCTTTTTTTCACCGATTTTTCGTTCTGTTCCATGAACCAGTCTTACAATATTACTGCGGTGTCTGATAAATGCAAGTGCTGCAAGAGCGAAAACAATAACAGTACCCTCAACAAGGCTTGTTCCACTTAAAGGAAGCCATCCTAAGAATCCCCAAATAAGGAATTCAACAAAAAACATTGCCATGCCAATAAGTGATGCAAGCGAAACATAACGGCTTATCTTTGCAACCAGAGCAAAGAATATAATGCCGAAAACTGTAAACATAAAGCAGTATTTAGGAAAAAGCATAAGACTTATAACAACACCTGAAGATGCTGCAATTCCCTTTCCGCCCTTAAACTTAAGGTAGAACGGAAAATTATGTCCAAGCACGATTCCAAGTCCACAATACAGAAACAGAAGCATTTCCGGAATTGCAGTATGTGGTACTATAAGAAAATGTATCAATATATCAGCAATAACTGCTTTAAATGCATCTAAAAGATAAGTTGCAATTCCGGCCTTCTTGCCAAGAGTTCTCATAACATTGGTAGTTCCTGCATTGCCACTGCCATAATCCCTGATGTCAATCTTGTTGAATTTGCCCATCCAGTAACCTGCCTGAATGAGTGCACCGGCAAAATATCCATATATAAGAACACATATTTTAAATAACATTACTCTTTCTCCTTACGCTCTCTGTTGATGAATCTGATCGATGTACCTCTGAATCCGAAGGATTCTCTTATTCTGTTTTCTATATATCTTGTATAAGAAAAATGTGTAAGTGCTACATCATTAACAAACATAACAAATGTTGGCGGCTTTACGGAAACCTGAGTCATATAGTAAATCTTAAGTCTCTTACCCTTATCTGAAGGTGGCTGCTTCATGGCAACTGCTTCTGTAAGGATTTCGTTAAGCACACCTGTAGGGATACGCATTGTCTGCGCATCTACAATATGGTCAACTAATTCATATATCTTATTAAGTCTCTGTCCTGTCTTGGCAGATACAAATATAATCTCAGCATAAGACATGAATGCAAGAGTATCTTTAATCTTATTAGTAAATTCATAGATAGTCTTATCATCCTTTTCTACATCATCCCACTTGTTGACAGCAATAATAATACCCTTGCCTCTCTCGTGTGCTATTCCGGCAATCTTGGCATCCTGTTCTGTAACGCCCTCAGTAGCATCAATAACAAGAATTGCTATATCCGCTCTCTCAACTGCAGCAACAGTTCTTATGATACTAAAGCGCTCAAGATCTTCTTTAATCTTGCTCTTACGACGGAGTCCTGCTGTATCAATAAACACATATTCTTTGCCATTATACTTAATAGCTGTATCAATTGCATCTCTTGTTGTACCGGCAATATCAGATACAATAACTCTGTTCTTGCCTACAAGCTTATTGATTATAGAAGACTTACCTACATTAGGTTTACCTATTATGGCTACCTTAGGCCTGTCATCCTCTTCTTCCGTATCTGAACCTTCTGGAAAATGGCTTACTACCTCATCAAGCACTTCACCAAAACCTAACTTGTTAACTGCTGATATAGGGAATGGTTCACCAATTCCAAGATTATAGAATTCATATACATCAGGCATCATCTTTTCAAAGCTGTCAACTTTATTAACAACAAGTATAACAGGCTTATGAGAGCGTCTTAACATATCAGCAACCTTAGAATCTGAATCTACAAGTCCCTGCTTAACATCAGTCATAAATATAATTACATCTGCTGTTTCAATGGCAATTTCTGCCTGCTCACGCATCTGTGAAAGGATAATATCACCTGTATCAGGTTCAATACCACCTGTATCTATAAGTGTAAAATTGTGGCTTAACCAGCTTACCTCCGCGTAAATTCTGTCTCTTGTGACACCCGGAGTATCTTTAACTATCGAAATCTGCTGTCCGCACAGACTGTTGAATAATGTTGATTTTCCAACATTAGGTCTTCCGACAACAGCAACTATTGGTTTACTCATAATTCCTCCTTGCTTTTATAGCAAATTTACAAAAAATTAATACACGCAATCTATAATATAATATCAGTTTAATTGCTTTTTGTAAAGCACTGTGATATCATACAAAATATTGATTTTAAGCACTTTAGGAGGTGTTTTTGTGAAATTATTCCGCAAAAAATTCACATTTATTCCGGTATTGCTTCTGATATCGGCGATTATTCTTCCATCTGTTACTGCCATGGCAGCAGATACATCTTATAAGTTTTCAGATATTGATTTGAAATTAAAAGTCCCTGAAGAACTTATATGCTTTACACAGACAACAACTGGTAATAATGCTTATCTTAAAGATATTGGTGCACAGGATGCCAATGAAGTCCAGAATTCAATGAAAGCATCCAATATATATCTTGAAGCATTTTCTAAAGATATATCATATGAAATTGCTGTTGTCGGAATGAAAGCCGGTTCTGATTTATCTAATCTTGATGAACTGAGTGAGGATAAATTAAGTGGTATGTTCCTGCGTTACATTGAATCAGAAAATTCCAAGCAGGAAGATAACCTGACAGAAACAATGACAGGCAAAGCAATTGATGTAATTAATGACCATCCATATTTCAGAACAGAAGTTACATCGGTATCAGATGAAAATAAAAGCATTTATACCAGAAAGTACTATACTGTAACAAGAGGATACATTTATATATTCTCATTGCAGTCTGAAGATAATGAAATTACAGAAGACATGATTAATAATATTTTATATATAATCAATTCAGCACAATACACCAATGTTAAAAAATCAATATTTGAAAATGGTGTATTCACTGAAACTCTTTCAACAATTCTTACAGTTGGCATTCCGATAGCAATTTTAGTTGTTATTTATCTTCTGATAACAAAAGTTGGAAAAAAAGGACGCTCAAAACTTTCTTCAGAAGAAGCTGAGTTAAGAGCCAGATATAAAGAACAGCATAACAGGAAATAAACAAAAACTTCGGTTCACTTATATGTGTTCCGAAGTTTTTTTATTCAAAATCATCTGCAAATGCTCATAAATCCGCACAATACGCCTCTCTGTCCATGTGAAGCTCTGTGTGAAAAGAGCCAGTCACTGTTACAGCTTGTGCATAGATTGGATATTCCTATATTTTCTGGTTTTATTCCTTCGTTGACCATATTAAAATAATTGGCCGTCTGAAGATTAAGCTGGTATTTATCGTCTCTGGTGTGATAAAACATCATATCACATTCTTTCGTATTGTAAGCAGCCTTAAACTGTCTTATCACCGCCTCATCAACTTCATAACAGTCCTGACATATAGATGGTCCTATAAATGCATGAATATCATCTGGCTTAGAGCCATAAGTCCGGTTCATAAGTTTAACTGTTTCATGTGTTATATTGGCCACAGTTCCCCTCCATCCCGAATGTGATGCACCAATGCATCTGTTTACCGGATCTATAAAATATACCGGAACACAGTCTGCAAAATATGTTACAAGACAAAGCTCTGGTTCATCAGTTACAAGTCCGTCAACATTATCAAAGCTTCTTGGCTTTGTAAGCCCCATTCCTGCCATATCTGAATCTACAACGAGTACATTTGTTGTATGTGTCTGCTTCGTACATACACAGTATTCAGGCTTTAAATCCATAGTATCAAGAAAAAGCTCATAATTCTTATAAACATTATCGTAAGCATCGCCTCTGTCAAAAGAAAAATTCATGCTGGAATATATTCCTTCACTGACTCCGCCGAGTCTGGTTGAAAAATGCAGCTTTACCCAGTCAAATTCATCAAATGGTGTGAATTCAATATATGTGACATCACCTTTTGATGATATTCTTGTTGAATTATTAATAACAGCTTTGTCTAAGCCCTTATACAGTTTATCTGCATTAATATATCTTATATTCATAATTTATAATCCTTGTTAAAATGCATTTTTTATATGAGTTATATCCGTACCATCAATTCCTATCACATCAAAACGGCATGGAATATCACAGCTTTTGTATCTTGTTGTAAGATAATACATTGCAACCTGTCGTATTATCTGCTGCTTTCTGTAACTGACAGCTTCGACTGCATAACCGTATTTTTTGCTGCTTCTGTATTTCACTTCAACGAATACAATCAGATTATCATTTTGGGCAATAATATCAATTTCACCTGTTTTATTGCGGAAATTCCGTTCAAGAATCGAATATCCGTTATCTATAAGATACTCTGTGGCACGCTGTTCATTGTCTGCACCTGTTACTCTTTTATTAGCTGTCATTATTTACCTACTTTTCCTTTAATCTTGTCACATTCGTCTACAAATACAAGAATTTCAGCGACAACAGTATATAGTTCAGGAGGAATCATCTCCCCTATTTCAAGCTTTGATAATGTACTGGCAAGCTTGGAATCTTCATATACAGGAACATCTGCTTCTCCGGCTTTTTCAATAATTGATTCAGCAATATGTCCACGGCCTGTAGCAAGTATTTTAGGTGCCTGCTCTCCGGGTGTATATTCAAGTGCAACTGCTATTTTAGGTTTGTCTTCGTTGTCTTTTTTCCCCATAATAAAATTCCCCTGTAAAACATTTATGCTTTGGCGTCAAATATATACTGGCCTCCAGTAGCCGGTCTTGTCTCAGCTTCAATAAAATCTTTTACGAAATCCAGTCTGTCAAAAGAACTTTCGGCTACCTTCATTTCAAAATGTGTCTTATAACCTAACTGTTCAAGACGGGCGTTAAGCTTATCTATATGCCGGTAAACAAAATCAAGAAGTTCTTCAGTTTCAAGAACAAAATTGGTAGATACATTATTGCCGCCTGAAAGATTAACATATATATCCATTGATTTAAGATTATCCATATCAAGATGCAGCATGGCGCTTATATTATCCGACTTATTGGCAAGATTCTTCTTATTAGTGAATACATATAATTCTCCGTTGCCTTCACTTTCTGAGAATTTAACAGGCATCTGGAAATATGTCATATTCCTGTTTAAGTCGTTCATGAAATCTATGTTACTTTTAATGTCCGAAAGACTCTTTGATAACTCTGTAGTTGAAGAGTCACTGCTCTTTAATGAACTTTCAATATTCTCAACATTTTTTCTTATACGCTTGTAATAAGAGCTGACAGCAGTTTCTCCCTCCTGTATATCTTTAGGAGTCAGGCGGAATGTATCATTGAACGCTGCATGTATAAGTTGTTTTGCACCTTTGCTGTTAATAATGCTTTTGAATTTTTCAGGAGTTATTTCTTTATCCGGAAGCATAATTTTATTAAGGATATCTTTAACAGATTTATCAGGAATATCCTTTATGAATTCATCGTCAAAGCCTGCATTACCAAGTGCTTCTTTAAGTGATTGAAGCCCGTCCTCTGTAAGTACATTTCCAGCTGTATTGGGATGGACATTTTCGCCATCAATACCTTCATACATTGTATTGATTATATCATTAAAGACTTGTGCATTATCTGTACTTTCTGTAAGACCATTTATAAAACCTGTTTCCATATCCTGTAGAAGGTTATCAATCTGACCGTTGAATTCTCCATACATCTGGAATTCTTTTATATTATTATCAGTTACCGGAATGTCAAGTCTCATAAGATTGGCAATGGTATTAAGGGAAGCATCCGGATATTTCACGGAATATCTGGCAAGCTCTCCTACTGTTTCTGAATCAACAGGCATGCCAAGACCAAGAAGTTCTTTTACAAGGTCAATATTTTCTTCAACAGGTGATAATCCGGCGGCTTCAAGTGCCTTGTCAATAAGCACAGCCTGCTGTTCATTGGCAAGCACCGGCTTTATGGATATTTTGTTATCAACATTCTGTTCAACCATAAATGTTACATTCTGTCCAACATTAACTAAAGCCCCCTCTGCAAGCTTTGCCTGAATGGATGCTCCGTTATTCATAGTGATTAAAGCGTTATCACCCTTTAACTGGCTGACAAAACCGGTAAATGTGTCACCTGTCATTAATGAGTTAAGAATTTTCATTCCCTCAGCCTGTGCAGCATTATTACTATTAACAACATTCTGTGATACATTTTCAGTTATATTAGGAGTCTGGTTCTGACTGCCTGTAGTTATGGTACTTTTGAAAAAATCGGACATATTAATATTCATATGCATTCACCTATATAAAATTCTTAATAAATGTTCTCCTGTGTATAGGACATGGTCCGTATTCTTTTATTGCTTCTATATGAACCTTAGTTCCATAGCCTTTATGTTTTGCAAAACCATATTCAGGATATAAAGAATCATATTCGACCATAAGCCTGTCCCTTGTTACTTTAGCAAGAATACTGGCTGATGCAATCGACAGGCTCTTAGCGTCACCTTTGATGATTGGAACCTGTTTAACATCTATTCCCGGAATTGTAACTGCATCGTTAAGAAGTATATCGGGTTTTACAGATAATTTATTAACAGCCTCACGCATTGCTTCATAAGTTGCCTGTAATATATTAATTTCATCAATCCTTTCAGGTGATACAATTCCAATTCCATAAGAAAGAGCATCTTCTTTTATTACATCAAAAAGCTCCTCTCTTTTTTTCTCGCTTAACTTCTTGGAATCATTCACATAAAGAATTCTTTTTCCTTTAGGAAGAATTACTGCACCTGCAACAACAGGACCTGCAAGCGGTCCTCTTCCAGCCTCATCTATTCCGCATATATAAGAAAATGTATCATACATTTCTTCATATTCACGCATAGCTTCAATACGCTGTTTCTCAGCCTCCAGCTTTGCTGCTTTTTTAAGTTCACGTTCCTCTTTAAGTGTCATAACTGCCCCTTCCTGCAAGTATCTTAATTAAGGTCTTTCAAGAGAGATATTTCCAATCTTTCCTTCTCTGAAATCATCAAGAATACATGCAGCACATTTTTCATAATCAATATCTGAACCTTTCTTAATGCAGCCACGTTTTCTGGCAATATGTTCCATAATACAGAGTGCAGCAGCATTTTCAGGATTCATCATTGTTTCAGTATCAACATTATCAAATATATCTTCTGTTATATCAAAACGGCTATAAAGCTGCAGCTGATAATTCTTCTTAAGAAACTTTATAGTTTCTAATGCAAGCTCCTCAATATTAAGAATCTGGTCATTAATTGAACCAATCATTGCAAGTCTTTCACCGACATTTCTGTCTTCTATCTTAGGCCAGAGTATACCCGGTGTGTCAAGCAGCTCTACACTTCCATTAATTCTTATCCATTGCTTTCCTTTAGTAACACCCGGCTTATTACCTGTCTTGGCGCTCTTTCTTCCAGTGAATGAATTAATAAATGTTGATTTACCGACATTAGGTATTCCAACAATCATTGCTTTGATAGAACGATTCTTAATTCCTCTCGCCTTGTCTCTTTCAATCTTGGCAGAGCAGGCAGTTGTTATAAGATTATTGACTGCGCGGTTGCTTACATTAAGTCTTGAATTAAGCTTAAGGCAGTAAAACCCTTTATCCTTAAAATATGTTATCCATTCATCTGTTACTGCATCATCGGCAAGGTCCGATTTATTCAATAATACGATTCTTGCCTTATTCTTTGCTAACTTGTCAATGTCAGGATTACGGCTGCTTAATGGAATACGCGCATCCACAATCTCAATAACAAGATCAACAAGCTTTATATCTTCTTCCATCATTCTTCTGGCTTTAGTCATATGACCAGGATACCAGTTAATGGCTCTTTTCTTCTCTTCCATATCTATCTCCATTGTTATTTAACGAAACCAAGTGAACTGACGGGTTCTATTACCATCCATACTTTTCCTACAATATTACTGCGTTTAACCATTCCAACACTGGCAAAACGGCTGTCCTCACTATTATTACGGTTATCTCCAAGTACAAAATATTCATCATCAGCAAGCTTATACGGATTAGCTGCTACACCCGGTGTAAGTATTGATGTATCAACAAAATCATCAAGCTGTGAATCATTGATATATACCCTGCCATCTTTTATCTGTACAGTTTCCCCCGGTAATCCTATAACTCTCTTTATGTATATCTTTGAGGAATCAACTGAATCCTGTTCAAAGGCTATACAGTCAAATCTCTTCGGTCCATTGAATGCATATGATATTCTGTTTATAAGTACAGTGTTATCATTAGACAGTGTCTCCTCCATTGAATTACCCACAACTGTAGAACGGCAACATATAAATGTTACCAGAACATAAGCCAGTACGATTACAATACATACATCTGCAATATATTTGCATATATTAAGCAGTCTGGTATTTTCCTGATATCTTCTCTGAAAAAATCTCATGGTATTCCGACCTCTCCTGTCGCTTAAATATAAGTAAAGGGACATTTTTTCAAATGTCCCTTACCGTGAATAACAAAATTATCTAACTAATTCCTTAACCTTAGCAGCCTTACCTGTTCTCTGTCTTAAGTAGTTAAGCTTAGCTCTTCTAGCCTTACCGCGTCTTACAACTTCAACCTTCTCAACGATAGGTGAATGTAATGGCCATGTCTTCTCAACGCCAACGCCGTTAGAAATCTTTCTTACTGTAAATGTAGCTCTAACACCAGTTCCCTGCTTCTTTAATACTGTTCCTTCGAAAACCTGGATTCTTTCACGGTTTCCTTCCTTAATCTTTGCTGATACTCTTACAGTATCACCAACTCTGAACTCAGGAGCCTGAGCCTTAAGCTGAGCATCTTCGATGTTCTTAATAATTGTATTCATGTGTGACCTCCTTAATATTATGATGTTCTTAATACAGGTTCTGTAACAGAGGACCATCCCTTTTTCTCACAACTTATTTAGATTATCATAATCCTGCCAATAATGCAAGACTAAAAACACATTTTCTTTATTATTTATTAATATCCAGCAGCCCCGGTAAGATATGGACTGTTATAGTCTTCTTATCAAGGTCGTGATCTAATATACACTGGTCAATAACCGGTATTAAATAGCTTTCGCCATTATCTGCCTCTACTTCATATACATTGTTAGCGCCTGTCTCTAATACATCTTTTAGTACGCCCAAATGCTTTCCTTCATCTGTTATAACATCAAGTCCGATAAGATCGCATATAAAATACTCTCCCGGCTCAAGTTTAACAGCATCTTCTCTTGAAACGAGCAAGTCACATTTTGTATATTTCTCTATATCATTGATGTCATCAAACTCTTTAAACTTAAGTATTACGAACTGCTTAAAGAATTTAACTGAAGATACAGTGACAGCTACCTGTTCCCTTTTTCCATCGATAACACATTTCTTAAGTTTTTTAAAACGAAGAGGATCATCTGTTGTAGGAAAAACCTTAACTTCACCTCTGATTCCGTGGGTCGATGTAATGACCCCTACTCTTAACATATCTTCCACTTAAATTCTCCATTCTGGCATAAATGTATATATAAATAACAAAACAGACAGCCCCGAAAGGCTGCCTTAGACAGTAGTGTTTGCTTAATTATCTATTTCAACAATCACTTTCTTGTCGCTCTTAGAAGCTGCAGCTGAAACAACTGCTCTTATTGACTTGGCAATTCTACCAGACTTGCCGATAACCTTGCCCATATCCGAAGGAGCAACCTTAAGATTGACTACAAGAGCCTTATCTTTTTCAGTTTCTGTTACTACAACCTCATCCGGATTATCAACTAGTGCCTTAGCGATAATTTCCACTAATTCTTTCATAGTCAATTACACCTCCACTAGTCTTATTTTTCGATACCAGCCATCTTGAAAAGCTTTCCAACAACCTCTGTAGGCTGAGCTCCGTTTGATAACCACTTCTTAGCAGCCTCAGCATCAATGTTGAGCTTGCAAGGATCGTAATTAGGATCATAAGTACCGATTTCCTCGATGAATCTTCCGTTTCTTGGAGATCTTGAGTCTGCTACGATAATTCTATAGAAAGGATTTTTCTTCTCACCTAATCTCTTTAATCTAATCTTTACTGCCATTACATTCACCTCCTGTATTATTCTTAAAAATTAATCTATGTTAAAAAGGTAACTTGAATCGTCCCTTTTTAGCACCTTTCATCATTCCCGGCATCTGCTTCATCATCTTCTTCATCTGCTCGAACTGCTTCACAAGTCTGTTGACATCAGCAATATCAACACCTGCTCCTCTGGCAATTCTATTCTTTCTTGATGGATTAAGTATGTCAGGATTACTTCTTTCTGCCTTAGTCATTGAATATATGATAGACTCTGTTCTTCTCATATTCTTCTCTGCTTCATCATCATCAATTGAAACATTCTTCATCTGACCTGACAGTCCCGGCATCATGCTCATAATTGAACTGATACCACCCATGTTCTTAATCTGTCCCATATACTCAAGGAAGTCATTGAAATCAAATTCTGCTTTCTTAAGTTTTTCTTCCATTGCCTTGGCTTTATCAGCGTCAATCTGTGCCTCAGCCTTCTCAATAAGGGTAAGGACATCTCCCATACCAAGTATTCTTGATGCCATACGGTCCGGATAAAACTGTTCAAGATCTGAAAGTTTTTCTCCCATACCGACATAAAGAATCGGCTTTCCGGTAACAGCCTTAATTGAAAGTGCTGCACCGCCTCTTGTATCACCATCTAACTTAGTAAGGATAACTCCATCAATGCCGACCTTTTCATTAAATGAAGAAGCAACATTAACTGCGTCCTGACCTGTCATGGAATCAACTACAAGAATTGTCTGGTCAACTGATACATTAGCTTTGATTTCTATAAGCTCATTCATCATGTCTTCATCAACATGAAGTCGTCCTGCTGTATCCAGAATAACTGTATTAAAACCGTTATTCTTAGCATGGGCTATAGCAGCTTTGGCAATATCAACAGGCTTCTGGTTAGTTCCCATAGAGAACACTTCAACGCCCTGTTTATTACCGTTGATAGTAAGCTGTTCCACAGCAGCCGGTCTGTACACATCGCAGGCAACTAAAAGAGGTTTTCTTCCCTTTGCCTTAAACTTGCCGGCAAGCTTTGCTGTAGTAGTTGTCTTACCAGCACCCTGAAGACCTGCCATCATAATAACAGTAATCTCTGAACCCGGCTTTAAAGCAATCTCAGTAGTTTCAGATCCCATAAGAGATACCATCTCTTCATTAACAATCTTGATAACCATCTGACCAGGTGTAAGGCTTGACATAACATCCTGTCCGATTGCTCTTTCTTCTACAGACTTGATAAACTGCTTAACAACCTTAAAGTTAACATCAGCTTCAAGTAAGGCAAGCTTAACTTCCTTAAGAGCAGCCTTTACATCAGCTTCTGATAAACGGCCTTTACCACGAAGATTCTTAAAAATATTCTGCAATTTCTCTGATAAATTATCAAATGCCATAAATATCTCTCCTTAAAATTCTTCAAGAATCTCATTGGATAACTTCTTAATTTCATGAATATCAGATATATTCTGACTTTCCATGTAATCATCAACTAATGAATCAATCTTAGATACCTTTTCCTTAGTTTCAAGGAATTTCTGTATAAGATGAAGCTTAGCCTCATATCCATCAAGCGTCTTCGTAACTCTCTTAATCAGATCATGTACTCCCTGTCTTGATATGCCATATTCATCGGCAATCTCGCTGAGAGACAAATCGTTGTAAATAGCATCTTCATATATCTTCTTCTGATGGTCATTAAGTAATTCTCCATAAAAATCATATAAAAGATTCTGTTCAACAATTCTTTCCATAATACCTGCCAAAAAATAATATCTTATAAGTCTTATTAACTCATAAGCCTTGAGTATAATATCAGAAATAAAAATAAGTGTCAAGCATTTTTACTTGACACTTATAACAATTTTAAAAAAATCAGCTTTCAAGCTTCTTTTCCCTCTCATTAGGTGGATATTCAGCTTCATATTCAGCACTTAAATTTTCCATGCCGTTGATTTCAAGTCTCTTAAATACCCATTTCTTAATAAGATGATATATAACCGCAAATATAGGAACACCAAGAAGCATTCCTGCAAATCCCCATATATCACCAAATAACAGGATTGCAAACAGTACCCAGAAGCTTGATATTCCGGTAGTATTTCCAAGAATCTTCGGTCCGATAATATTACCGTCAATCTGCTGTAATATAAAATTAAATATTACAAAGAACAGACACTGTGCAGGATTAACAATAAGACATAATAAAGCACCTATAAACCATGCTATGTACCAGCCAAAGAAAGGAATAACATTAAATATTCCAACAATAAATGCAATAAGAATTTCGCTCATCATTTCTTTTCCGGGATTACATAATGTAAATATCTTAAGCCCTATAAAGCACACAAGCGCTATCACAAGTGCATCAAGAATTTTGCCATTGACAAATCCACTGAATACCTTGTCAGTATATTTAATCTCTTCCATTACACTGTCAGCACGTTCCTTCTTGAAAATGCTATAAACAACCATTTCTCCCTGTTTAGCAAGTTTCTTTCTTGCTGTAAGAAGATACGCTGCAACAATAAAGCCAATAAGAACATTAAAAAGAACAACAATTACGTTGACAACCCCTGTTGAAACTCCTGTTGCAATTCCTTGAGCATATCCAAGAAATTCATTTCCAAGCCAGTCATTAATAAATGTGTAGATTTTATCAATGATATCCTCTGAATACTTCATAAGCGTTTCATTCTCATTAAGAAACTTCTGTACGAAATCAATAACCTTATTGACATTGTCAGGTATTATCTGTATAAGCCTTACAACACTGTTTACAAGATTAGGAATAATAACAATAATCATAAAATATATAAAAAGAATTGCTATAAGCAGTCCGGTAAATACGCTGAGATTATTAGACAGACTTTTCTTTTTCTTTTCATTTTTGACAAACCTGAATGCTTTATTATATAAGCTGTCAAATAAGTTACATATAGGACATATTACATAAGCCAGCGCTCCTCCGATTATAAAAGGCATCAGCGTTCTGCATATATGTGAAAATGTCTTATGGATTGCATCTATACGGAACAATGCAAAAAACAGTAATAGGGACAGCGCCGCTGCCCCAAATAATGCCATTGTAACTCCTGCATATCTTTTGAAAGAATATTTTTTCATAATTTCCCTCTGCCGCAGATAGTGATTAAATGTTTACCTTAACGATTCTAGGTCTTAAGCCTGCTGCTTCAAGCTTGTCTACAATCTCATCCTTGTGTTCATGTCCGAAAGCTTCAATTGTGATTCTAAGTTCAACAGTTGCTTTTCTGTTAATGCTTACAAACTGGTTATGCTCAAGCTTGATTACATTACCATTAGCCTCTGCAATAATAGAAGCAACTCTTACAAGTTCACCCGGCTTATCAGGAAGAAGTACTGAAACAGTGAAGATTCTGCTTCTCTGTACAAGTCCCTGCTGAACAACAGATGACATTGTAATAACATCCATATTACCGCCTGAAAGAATAGAAACAATCTTCTTATCCTTTACATCAAGCTGCTTTAAAGCTGCAACTGTAAGAAGACCTGAATTCTCAACGATCATCTTATGATTCTCTACCATATCAAGGAATGCAACGATAAGGTCTTCATCCGGAACTGTGATGATGTCATCAAGGTTCTTCTGAAGATATGGAAATAACTTGCTTCCCGGAGTCTTAACAGCTGTACCGTCTGCAATTGTACTTACAGTTGGAAGTGTAACAACCTTTCCTGCTTTGATTGATTCCTGAAGGCAGTTAGCACCGGCAGGCTCAACACCGATAACCTTGATATTAGGATTAAGAAGCTTTGCAAGTGTAGATACACCTGTTGCAAGTCCGCCGCCACCGATAGGAACAAGAATATAATCAACAGTTGGAAGCTCTTTAATAATCTCCATTGCGATAGAACCCTGACCTGTTGCAACATCTAAATCATCAAATGGATGAACAAATGTAAGACCCTTTTCCTCAGCAAGCTTCATTGCATACTCACATGCTTCATCATATACATTACCGTAAAGGATAACCTCTGCGCCATATCCTTTAGTTCTGTTTACCTTGATAAGTGGTGTTGTTGTTGGCATAACAACTGTTGCCTTAACACCATATTTCTTGGCTGCAAATGCAACACCCTGTGCATGGTTTCCGGCAGAAGCTGTAATAAGTCCCTTCTGTCTTGCTTCTTCTGACATAGTACTAATCTTGTAATATGCACCTCTTACCTTGTAAGCACCTGTGTACTGCATATTCTCTGGCTTAAGATATACTCTGTTCCCAGTCTGGTTGCTGAAATACTCACTGTATACCAGATTAGTAGGAAGTGTCGCTTCCTTAACCTTCTCAGCAGCTTCTTCGAAACTTTTCAATGTTAATTCTTCCATTACCCTTAATCTCCCATCTTAATTCATAAACTTCTTAAACTTCATCAGTACCATTATCTACATCAAACAATGCGTTAACAAATGTGTCTGAATCAAATTTCTGTAAATCTTCAACTTTCTCACCAACTCCAATATATTTAACAGGAATACCAAATTCTGCCTGTATAGCAACGGCAATTCCCCCTTTGGCAGTTCCATCCATCTTAGTAAGAATAATACCTGTGATATTAGTCACATCATTAAATTCCCTGAGCTGAGAAAGCGCATTCTGACCAGTAGTTGCATCAAGAACGATAAGATTTTCCCTGTATGCTTCAGAATACTCTCTTTCTATAACTCTGTCAATCTTACGAAGCTCTTCCATAAGATTCTTCTTATTCTGAAGACGGCCGGCTGTATCACACAAAAGGACATCAGCCTTTCTTGCCTTGCAGGCAGCAATCGAATCATATATAACAGCCGCAGGATCAGAACCCTCGCTCTGTGCAATAATATCTGCACCTGTTCTGTTAGACCATTCTGTAAGCTGTTCTATAGCTGCAGCCCTGAAAGTATCAGCAGCAGCCATAATAACCTTCTTGTTCTGTGCTTTAAGAAGTCCGGCAAGCTTGCCTACAGATGTAGTCTTTCCTACTCCATTAACACCAATAAGCATAACTATGGACTTGCGGTTCTCGAATTCATATGCATTCTCACCAAGATCCATTTTTTCTTTGATACTGTCAATAAGAAGCTGTTTGCAGTCAGCAGGATTCTTAATCTTATTTTCTTTAACCTTAGCTTTAAGATCATCAAGAATTTCCTCAGTTGCAACAACGCCTATATCACCCATAATAAGAGTTTCTTCAAGCTCATCATAGAAATCATCATCAATTGATGAAAATCCTGAGAAAACAGAATCTATTCCTGAAACAATATTGTCTCTGGTCTTGGTCAATCCTTCTTTTAACTTACTAAAAAATCCCATATTTACTCCTTCTTCTTATCAAGGTCATTAGCTATAAGGTCCACGGAAACGAGTGCAGAAACACCCTTTTCCTGCATGGTTATACCATACAGTCTGTCAGCCGCAGCCATTGTTCCTCGTCTGTGAGTGATAACAATAAACTGTGTATGCTTTGTAAGCTTGTGAAGATAATTAGCATATCTTCCTACATTAGAATCATCAAGTGCGGCCTCAATTTCATCAAGCAGACAGAATGGTGAAGGTTTAAGGTTCTGGATTGCAAAAAGAAGTGCGATTGCAGTAAGTGCCTTTTCACCACCGGATAACTGCATCATGTTCTGAAGCTTCTTTCCTGGTGGCTGTGAAATAATAACAATTCCTGCCTCAAGAATATCTTCACCTTCAACAAGCTCTATTGTGCCTCGTCCGCCACCGAACAATTCCTTGAATACCTTATCGAATTCAACCTTAATTTCCTCAAACTTCTCTTTAAACTGAATTCTCATACCATTATCAAGCTCATCAATAACCAGTACAAGAGCCTCTTCAGCTTTAAGCATATCATCATGCTGTGTCTTTAAGAAGTTGTATCGTTCGCTTACTTCCTTATATTCTTCAATAGCATTGACATTAACAACACCAAGCTTTTTAATATTGGCTTTCAGAATGTTAATCTGCTTCTTAATATCAGATATATCAGTAAGCTCTTCACTTCTTAATTCAGCAGCATAGCTGTATGTAAGCTCATATTCATTCCACATGTAATCTACTATAGAGTCATTCTCTTCTTCCAACTTTTCCTGCTGGTTATGCAGACGCATGCTTTCTTTTTCAAGAAGAACAATCTGTTCATTAATCTTCTCACGCTTATCAAAGAAAGTTTTATGACTTGCATTAATTATATCCCTGTCCTTGCGGAGAGCATCAATCTTAGTATTGCATTCCTCAATCTGATTCTTTGCCTGATGAATGTCACTTCTTAACTTTTCAATCTGCGCATTCTTATCTTCAACATCTGATGATAACGATTCTTTCCTCTGTCTTATATCAGCTTCTTCTGACTCAAGAGCTTCAATTTCAGAATTAATTCTTGTAATGTTTTCCTGAATAAATGCTGTTTTCTGTTCAACAGAGCTGAATCTGATTTTAAGATTCTCTATATCATCGTTAGCCTTATCAAGTTCAGCCTTCTTAACTTCGAGCTGCTTATTAAGATTTTCAATTTCTTTTCTTGAACTTTCATTCTGTATTTCAAGAGCACTTAAGCTTCCGCTTACCTGAGTCTTGTTTTCATCAATCTCTTTAATCTGTCTGTCAATATCAGTAGTTTCAGCTTTATCCCTATCATATATAATTCTGATTTCAGATAACTTCTGCTTTGCCTGATTAAGATTCATCTGCTCTGTATTAACATCTAAAGATGCTTCTCTATTAGCCTTATTATCTGCATCAATAAGTTCTCTTATAGATGCAATCTTTGCCCTGTTATCTGCAATCTTAGTTTTAAGCTCAGTTGATGATTTGCTGAGTTCTGATACAGATTTCTTAAGTTCTTCAATCTCTCTTCTTCTACCAAGAAGATTACTTGAATTCTTAAATGCACCACCGGTCATAGAACCGCCCGGATTGAGCTGTTCACCCTCAAGAGTTACAATCCTTAAGCTGTACTTGTATTTCTTGGCAATAAGGAGCGCATTATCAATATTATCAACAACAAGAATCCTTCCAAGAAGATACCTGGCTAAATTCTCATATTCAAAAGAAACTCTTACAAGATTGCTTGCAATTCCGATAACACCATTTTCCTTAATACATGGCTCTTTCTCAAGAGTATTTCTTCCTGATATTGCATTAAGAGGTAAAAATGTAGCTCGTCCAAGCTTATTCTGCTTAAGATATGCAATCAGCTCCTTGGCAGTAGATTCCTTATCAGTAACGATATTCTGTATTGTTCCACCTAAGGCTGTCTCAATGGCTGTCTCATACTTTCTTTCAACCTTGACAATATCTGCAATAACACCAAGAATTCCCGGATTGCTGTCCTTTAATTCCATAATCTTACGGATACTGTTGCCATAACCGTCATATCTTTCCGTAATATTAATGAGAGATTCTAGTCTTGATTTTTCTCTGTGATAATTCTGTACAATCTTATCATGCTGTGCATTAAGGTCAGCATTTTCGTTCTTAATAGCCGTAACTTCATCATTATTGACTGCAATTCTTTCAGCTATTTCTAAAGCATTTTTCTGTGCAGCTTCTAATCTTGCACTAATATCATTAATCTTAATGTTCTGTTCAGCTTCATCACTTTTGTCTTTAATAAGACGGCTGTTAAGCTCAGCCTTTCTTATATTAAGCTGTTCAAGCATAGTTGCAAACTTCTGATTCTCAGCATTAATAGATGACTTGGCATTAAGTCTGTCGTAGATATCATTCTGACGGCTCTCAATCTGGTCTGACACTCCGTCAATATCCTGCTTAATAACATCAGCAGCTTCCTGCTTTGCTTTAAGATTATTCTCAAATTCATCTACAGATGTAGAAAGCTCCTCAAGCTGTTTCTTAAAATCAGCCACATTTTCCTGCTTTGCAGCTTTATCTTTATCAATAGCTGTAATTCTGTCACTGTAATGCTTTTCATTATCAGTAAATCTGTTAATCTGTTCTGTGATAACATTAATCTCACCGTTAAGACGCTGGCTTTCAAGCTCAGTGTTTGATAAAAGTGAATTAACATTCTCAATATCAGAATTAACCTTAGACAACTGTTCCTCAGCTTCTTCATATTCAGCCTTGGTACTTTCATACTCAGCTCTTGAATTAGCAAGGTCATTATCAGCTATGCCAATCTTTCCTGTCAGTTCTTCAAGGTCTTTACTTATCCTGTCTGATTCCAAAAGAAATGCATTAACATCATATTTCTTTAAATCAGCCTTATAATCAAGATATTCCTTGGCTTTTTCAGACTGAACCTGTAATGGTCCGACCTGCTTTTCAAGTTCTGATAATATGTCATTAACACGGACAAGATTAGCACGCTCATTCTCAAGCTTCTTGATAGCGGTTGCTTTTCTTCTCTTGAACTTAACAATTCCAGCAGCTTCATCAAAAAGCTCTCGCCTTTCATCAGGCTTTCCGGAAAGAATCTTATCAATCTGACCCTGTCCGATAATAGAATATCCTTCTTTACCGATACCAGTATCATAAAACATTTCTGTTACATCCTTAAGACGGCATGAATTACCATTGATAAGATACTCACTTTCGCCTGAACGGTACACTCTTCTTGAAACTGTAACCTCATCATAATCAACCGGAAGTGCATGGTCGCTGTTATCAAGCGTTATTGATACAAATGCGAAGCCAACCGGCTTTCTGTTCTCAGTTCCTGCAAAAATAACATCCTCCATTTTGGAACCACGGAGCTGCTTGGCGCTCTGTTCACCTAAAACCCAGCGCACAGCATCGGCAACATTACTTTTACCGGAACCATTAGGTCCTACAATACCTGTAATACCATTGTGAAAGTCAAATACTATCTTATTAGCAAATGACTTAAATCCCTGTACTTCTATACTTTTTAAATACATAACCCCTCACTTATTATTTCTTATCAGAGTTTATATCGTAGCCCTTGTTTTTAAGCTCGATAAGTGCAGCATACGCTGCATTCTGAGATGCTGATTTCTTAGTATGTCCGGTTCCCTTAATATTAAAAAGTCCGTCAACTACAGCAGCTACAACGAATTGCTTATTATGTTCAGGACCCTCTTCGCCGATAAACTCATAATCGACTTCTTTGCCAAGCCCCTGAATAACTTCCTGTAATATAGTCTTGCTATCAAAAAAGAGTTTCTTATTGTCAAGGTCATTAAGAATGAACTTATTAACAAATTCTTTTGCATTAGCAAAACCACCATCAAGATAGATGGCTCCTATAACAGCTTCACAGGCATCTGATACGATAGAATCCCTGCTTCTTCCTCCGGTAAGCTCTTCTCCTTTACCGAGTCTTATAAATGTATCAAGCTTAATAGCTCTTGCACATAAAGCAAGTGTAGGCTCACATACAATGCTGGCACGAAGTCTTGTCATCTTTCCTTCAGCCATCTCAGCGTGATTCTTATATATATAATCACTTGATGAAAGTTCAAGAACAGCATCACCTAAAAATTCCATTCTTTCATTATCACAGCAATTTCCTTTTTTCTGCTCATTGGCATAAGAACTGTGAGTAAGAGCAACTTCAAGTAGACTTATATCTTTGAAATCATAACCAATAGTCTGCATAAACACAGATAAATTTTTATTATGCATAATACACCTTTCTGCGAACTTTTGAAAACAAGAGCATAAGGAACAAATTATGCAAGAATATTTGCTCCTTATGCTCTTAGTTTTCATCACAATCTGTATGGTTTATTTATTAGTTGCGTTCTGTATCTGAACTACTGCATCATTAACTGTTACAATTGATTCTGCTGCATCATCAGGAATCTGGATATCAAATTCGTCTTCAATTCCCATGATAATCTGGAATACATCTAATGAATCAGCTCCGAGATCGTCAACAAATGTTGTCTCAGGAGTAATCTTCTCTTTATCAATGTTAAGTACATCTGCAATAATATTCTGTAACTTTTCGAATTCCATAATGCCTATCCTTTCAAATATTTAATTATGCTGCTCAGGAATCTGACCGAGCGCCTCAATGATTTTATCATTTATATTCATTTTTGTAAATGTTACACACTGAATTAATGAATTCTTAACCTCTTTAGCTTTGGCATTGCCATGAGTCTTTACAACAAGACCGTTAAGACCGATAAGAGGAGCTCCTCCATGTTCTGAAGCATCCATTGACTTGAGCTGTGTCTTTAATACTTTCTTAATAAGAAGTGCTCCAATCTTAGTCTTTAAAGATGACATCATAACACCCTTAATCTTGCCAAGTATCATCTTGGCTTCACCTTCGTAAAGCTTTAAGATACAGTTCCCAACAAATGCATCGCATACAATGATGTCTGCATAGCTGTTAGGAATCTCTCTTGCTTCAATACTTCCTATAAAGTTAATGTTAGGACACTCTTTAAGCATTGGATATGTTTCTTTGACAAGTGAATTTCCCTTTTCTTCCTCAAGTCCGACATTGACAATTGCAACTCTTGGATTCTTAATTCCAACAACATTCTCCATATATATAGAACCCATAACAGCCCACTGTACAAGCATAGTTGCTCTTGCATCTACATTAGCACCACTGTCAACAAGCAGTGAAACACCATCCTTAGTAGGGATAAGTGCTGCCATTGGTGGTCTGTCAACACCGCGGAGTCTTCCAACGATAGTCTGACCACCAACAAGGATTGCTCCTGAGCTTCCGGCAGATACGAATGCATCAGCTTCTTTATTCTTAACCATATACATTGCTTTAACCAAAGATGACTCTTTCTTTCTTCTTATAGCCATAACAGGAGGTTCACCTGTTTCAATTACATCATCTGCATTGACAATTTCTATTCTTGATGAATCATACTGCTGTCCTTCAAGACATTCTTTAATCTTATCTTCTTTACCTACAAGATATACAAAGCAGTCATTATCAGCAGCAACAGCCTGTACTGCTCCTTTGACAATCTCTGCTGGTGCGTTATCTCCGCCCATAGCATCAAGTGCGATTTTAACCATAAATCAAACTCCATTTCATATTAATTCATTAAATACTATCATAAAATATACTACGAATATCAAATTAACGCAATATTAAGCATTCATAAACAGCCCGTTAAGATACTCTGTAATCTGAACTCTTATGTCATCATAATCAGACGGATGCATCATATAACCATATGCAACAATCGAATCCTTGTCATAATATATATCCAGATTAAACCACCATGCAATATCTGTAGTTATCTCATCATCAGTTTTATTGTAATCCTTATAAGAAGCAATGTTGGTTTCGTGTAAAAGATAATAAAAGAAAGCATTTGCATTATTATCAGATATCACCTTAGTTCCATTAACATGTGCATTCTGACCGCCAATAGTTAACTGCCAGCTTCCATCTGCACTCTGCTTAAGGCTGTAGCTTAACGATAATACATTATCTGCATAATCAGTATAATTAAAACTTAAGCCTTTACCATAAGTATCATCAATCTGTGCCTGTGTCTCCTGCGTTTCTGTTGAATCTGCGGCTGTGCTTTTTGCACCGCAGCCCTGTATCGGAATTATACATAATATTAATACAAGTATACATGTGAATATTTTATTTAATTTCATAACCAGAAACCTTTCCTTTACCAAAATCCCACATAGTATAACACATTTTTTCATAAAATAAAACAAGCTGCCCCAAAAGGGACAGCCTGTCAAATTACATCTTAATAATTAGTCAACAGAGATGATTTCTTTCTTGTTGTAAGAACCACAAGACTTGCATACTCTATGAGGCATCATTAAAGCGCCACACTTTGAGCACTTTACAAGATTTGGAGCAGCCATCTTCCAGTTTGCTCTTCTCTTATCTCTTCTTGCCTTTGAAGATTTATTCTTTGGACAAATTGACATATGTTACACCTCCTTAAAATTCTTTAAAATATCTTTGAAAACAGACATTCTTGGATCCAGGGACTCTCGGTCACAGCCACACTCTGAGATATTCAGGTTGTGTCCGCATATAGAACATAGCCCCTTGCAATCAGGGGTACATAATGTCTTACCCGGCATGGATATCAGTATTTCGCCGAAAACTAATCTGTCCACGTCGAGTTCGTATCCACCAATATAGTCTTTTTCTTCCTTTGCTTCTTCCCCGGCAGCATTGTCTGAGAAATCAACGATTTCATCAACACTGTACTCTACTTTCGTAGGAACAGACTCTAAACATCTGTCACATGGAATATCAAGAACAACAAAGCTCTCTGCTTTAATCTCAAGCTTATTCTTACCAATTCTGGTAATGCTTAATTCAAACTCTGGCTTCTCAAGTATACTATACTTAGCGATTCCAGTGTCAAAGCTTTCTGATTCAATTGAAACCTTTTCTATTCTTTCATCCTGTGAACCGGATAAAAGCTCTCTTAAATCAATTAGCATAATTGTCTCCAATTCATACTATTATGCATAGGAAAAGCATGCGCTAATCCACACCTTGTCAATTATACGCATGCTCCCTGTCTTTGTCAACAACAAATTCACTTAAATTCAATATTTTTCGCGAATATGCCAATTATTTTACTAATGCTAATGTTTCTCTTGCAATTGCAAGCTCTTCATTAGTAGGAATTACGCAAAGCTTAACCTTAGACTCTGGTGTAGAGATAATTCCTTCTACTCCACAAGCCTTCTCGCTTGCAGCTTCATCAAGTTCAACACCAAGGTATCCAAGATATTTAGCTACCATTGGACGAAGCCATGCAGCATTCTCACCAACACCAGCTGTAAATGTAATGGCATCAACACCGTTCATAGCTGCTGTGTAAGCACCAATATACTTAGCTACTCTGTAAGCATAAGCTTCAAGTGTAACCTTAGCAATCTCATTGCCATCATTAGCTGCAGCGTTAAGATCTCTGAAATCGCTTGAGATTCCGCCTGACATACCAAGTACACCAGACTTCTTGTTAAGGATATTGAGCATCTCGCTTATTGTAAGATTCTCATGGTTGCATAAGAACTCTAAGATAGCTGGATCAAGGTCACCAGAACGAGTTCCCATGATAAGTCCTTCAAGTGGAGTAAGACCCATAGAAGTATCTACACACTTTCCACCGATAGAAGCTGAGATTGAAGCACCGTTACCAAGGTGGCAAACGATAACCTTAGCTGTCTTAGGATCAAGGTTAGCAAACTTGATTGTTTCCTTAGATACGAAGCTGTGGCTTGTTCCGTGGAAACCGTATCTTCTTACACCGTACTTCTCATAGTATTCACGAGGAATAGCATAGAGGTAAGCCTTTGGCTCCATTGTTCCACCAAATGCTGTATCCCATACAGCTACATTTGGCTTGCCTGGCATAGCTGCCTCAACGGCTTCAATACCGATAAGGTTAGCTGGGTTATGTAAAGGGCCAAGGTCGAAGCACTCTCTTACAACCTTCTTAACATCCTCTGTTACAAGACAAGACTCGATATACTTCTCACCTGCGTGAAGTACTCTGTGTCCTACTGCTGCAATCTCATCTGTAGACTTGATTACGCCGTGCTCAGCATCCTGAAGAGCATCAAGAACAAGCTTAACCGCAATGTTGTGATCCTTCATAGGAGTTTCAACAACATACTTATCCTTTCCTGTTGGCTTATGTGTAAGAACAGAACCTTCAATACCGATTCTCTCTACAAGACCTTTTGCGATTACGCTCTCATCATCCATGTTAATAAGCTGATACTTAAGAGATGAGCTTCCACAGTTTAATACTAAAATATTCATTACAAAAATTCTCCTTAAAAATGTTAATTATGCATTCTGAGCCTGAACTGCTGTCATAGCTACTACACCAACGATATCGTCAGCAAAGCATCCTCTTGAAAGATCGTTAACTGGCATAGAAAGTCCCTGAAGAACAGGACCATAAGCTCCAGCCTTAGCAAGTCTCTGAACAAGCTTATAACCAATGTTACCAGCTTCAAGGTTAGGGAATACAAGTGTATTAGCCTTACCAGCTACTGGGCTCTCAGGTGCCTTAAGTGCAGCAACTTCTGGAACTAAAGCAGCATCTAACTGAAGCTCACCATCAACAGTGATATCTGGGTACTTCTCTTTTGCAATCTTAACAGCATCAGCAACCATAGTTACTCTGTCATGCTTAGCACTTCCGTATGAAGAGAAGCTAAGCATAGCAACCTTAGCGTCCTTTCCTACAAAGCTCTTGAATGAATCTGAAGAAAGCTTAGCAACCTCAGCAAGCTTCTCTGAATCATAATCTGGGCTTACAGCACAGTCAGCGAATACAAAAAGACCGTTCTCACCGAATTCGCAGTCTGGAACTTCCATAAGGAAGAAACCTGAAACTGAGCTGATACCTGGCTTAGTCTTTAATAACTGAAGAGCTGGACGGATTGTGTTACCTGTTGAGTGGCACGCACCAGATACTGCTCCATCAGCATCTCCACATTTACACATAAGGCATGCATAGTACATATAATCCTTTTCCATCTGTTCCTTAGCCATCTCAGGTGTAACACCCTTCTTGCTTCTTAACTCAACGAATTTATCAATATACTTCTGCTTATTAGGATCGTTAAATGGATCTACGATTGTGGCGCCAGAAATGTCATAGCCCTTACCATACTTCTCGATCTCTTCAGGAGTACCAATGATAACTAAATTAGCAATGCCTTCCTTTAAAATCTTCTCAGCAGCTTCATAAGTTCTCTTATCCATAGACTCTGGTAATACGATAGTCTTCTTGTCTGCCTTTGCTCTTTCTTTAATTGTGTCAATAAATGCCATGATTAATGACTCCTCCTTATAAAAAAGTAAATTTTCAGTAAACATACTGAACTCTGACAAAAATTATATACCAATTTTTAGTCGAAAACAAGGTCGTCTAGCACTTAAAAATGTTTTAAAAACGATACATTGACTAAATTCAGCAATATTTTTGACATAAATGTACGATTTCAGTAAAATATAATAAAAACATAAAGGAGACACTACATGAAAGCATGCGGAATTGTTGCAGAATATAACCCATTACACACAGGACATGTATATCAGATGAATAAAGCAAGACAGATTTCGCAGGCTGACTGTATTATCGTTGTGATGAGCGGTAATTTTGTGCAGCGTGGTGAACCGGCAGTAATTGATAAATATGCAAGAACAAGGGCTGCATTAAAAACAGGTGCAGATATTGTCGTTGAACTTCCTGTTTACTATGCATTATCAAGTGCAGAAAATTTTGCAAAAGGTGCTGTTCTAATATTTAATGAGATGAAAGCTGATTCAATATGCTTTGGCGCTGAGACTGATAATGCAGATAGTCTGACAAAGATAAGTCGTACTATAATATCAGAATCGCCTGAATATAAATCAATTCTTAACAAAGCTCTTGCAGGCGGTCTCTCATACCCTGCTGCAAGGCAGGCTGCCCTTTGGGAATATCTGCCGGAATGTAAAGACATAATTACAGGCTCTAACAACATACTTGCAATTGAATATATAAAAGCCATTCTCAGCAACGAATTAAACATGGCATATTATCCAGTACTCCGTGAAGGTGCAGGTTACAATGACGATACAGATAACGCAGAGTATGCAAGCGCATTCGGCATAAGAAAAATGCTTATGTCAGACGAAGCAGATAAGTTAAAAACATATCTTACTTCCGATATGCTTGAAGAAATCAACAATTCTAAGAACTGCCCTGTATTCCTTGATGATTTCAGCAGTATATTTAATCACAAAATGCTTTTTCTTAAACAGCAGTGCAATATTAATCATACAGACTTTTCTGAAAAACTTTCTGAATATGAGGATATAAGACCTGACCTTGCAAACAGATTTACAGCTGTATTTACAGGAAGAGACACCATCTCAGAATTCGCCATGAAAGTTAAATCAAAAAATATAGTTTATTCAAGAATATGCCGCTGTATTATGCATATAATTCTTGAAATTAAAAAAACAATGTCCGATTTATACAATGATATACCTTATATAAGATTACTTGGATTTAATAAAACCGGCCAGCAGTATCTTGGAAGTATTAAGAAAGAACTTGATGTACCATTCATTACCAAGACTGCTGATTATAAGAATGAACTTTCATTTGAACTTGCATGTTCTGATATGTATTCGCAGGCAGTATTTGAAAAGTACGGATATTTAATGAAGAATGAATTACAACAGAATATTATCCGTATATAAAAAAGCACCGGCTGAACCATTAATCTGATTCAGTCTGTGCATTTTTTATCTTAATTCTTAATTAGTTCTTAAAGCTGTGGATTGGTGCAGGAATTCTTCCCTGTCTGTTCACGAATGCAGAACAGTCAAATTTATTAACCGGCATAATAGGTGCATAACCTAAGAGTCCGCCGAATTCAACTGTCTCGCCAACGCCCTTTCCTACAACAGGAATAACTCTTACTGCTGTTGTCTTCTGGTTTACCATACCAATAGCTGCTTCATCAGCAATAATTCCAGAAATTGTTGTTGCAGGTGTATCTCCCGGAATAGCTATCATATCAAGACCAACTGAGCATACACATGTCATAGCTTCAAGCTTTTCAATTGTAAGTGAACCTTCATTAACCGCGTCAATCATTCCCTGATCTTCTGATACAGGAATGAATGCTCCACTAAGTCCGCCTACATAAGAAGATGCCATAACACCGCCCTTCTTAACCTGATCATTAAGCATTGCAAGTGCAGCTGTAGTACCAGGTGCTCCGGCTCTCTCAAGTCCGATTTCTTCAAGAATCTCTGCTACTGAATCTCCAACAGCAGGAGTTGGTGCAAGTGAAAGGTCAATAATACCAAAAGGAACACCGAGTCTCTTAGAAGCCTCCTGTGCAACAAGCTGTCCAACTCTTGTAATCTTAAATGCTGTCTTTTTGATAGTCTCGCAGAGAACCTCAAAGCTCTTTCCTCTTACGCTCTCAAGTGCATACTTAACAACACCAGGACCACTGACACCAACATTTATAATAGCGTCATCTTCTGTTACGCCGTGGAATGCACCAGCCATGAATGGATTGTCATCAGGAGCGTTGCATAATACAACAAGCTTTGCACATCCTAAAGAATCCTTGTCCTTAGTAAGCTCTGCTGTCTCTTTAACTATCTCGCCCATAAGTCTTACTGCATCCATGTTAATACCAGTCTTTGTTGAACCAACATTAACAGAACTGCATATAAGCTCTGTCTGTGCAAGTGCCTGTGGAATTGATCTTATTAAAAGTTCATCACTCTTAGTCATACCCTTAGATACAACTGCTGAATAACCACCAATGAAATTAACACCAACAGTATGAGCCGCCTTATCAAGAGTTTTCGCAATAGTAACATAATCCTCAGGTGTCTTACATGCAGAAGAACCAACAAGAGAAATAGGTGTAATTGATATTCTCTTATTAACAATAGGAACACCGAATTCCTTTGCAATCTCTTCTCCGGTTGAAACTAAATCCTTAGCAAGAGTTGTGATTTTGTTATATATTTTCTCATTTACCTCAGCTAAATCAGGACCGGCACAGTCAAGAAGATTAATACCCATAGTAATAGTTCTTACATCAAGGTTCTCTTTCTCGACCATTTTGTTAGTCTCTGTAACTTCCATAATATTAATCATAGTATTTAAGTCTCCTCACTTTCTTAGATACGGTGCATCATGTCAAATATTTCTTCACGCTGGCATTTAATTACAACACCAATATCTTCGCCAAGCTTATTAAGATCTTCATTAACATTGTCAAAATTCTTTGTAGAACCAGACATGTCAACAATCATCATCATATTAAAATATCCTGAAACAATAGTCTGTGAGATATCAAGGATATTAACCTTTGTATCAGCAAGATAAGTACATACTCTGGCAATAATACCAACAGTATCTTTTCCTACAACAGTAATTACACATTTTTTCATAGCTTTCCTCTTTCTGCACCTTGTAAGCGCCTGTTATATTTCGCAAATACCTGATAAAACATCACGCTTTGCAACCTCTATATCAAAATCCGAAGATTTGAATGAGTTATCTGACATATCAATTTCTAACTTCACCGTCTCATAAGCCAGTTTATCATAGTTATTCTCTTTGCTTAAATGACCAAGATATATTTTTTTAAGCTTATCATGAAGCAGGGAATTGACAAGCTGTCCAGATGTCTCATTAGACAGATGTCCTTTATTACCTAATATTCTTTTCTTAAGATAAAAAGGATAAGGACCAACCTGTAACATATTGATATCATGATTAGCCTCAACAAGCATAATATCAGATTCTGTCAGATTATCAACCACATAATCATCAAAATACCCTAAATCAGTTACAACCGATGCTTTTTTTATGCCATCTGCACATTTTTGAGTAAATGTATACGCAACCGGTTCGTTAGCATCATGTGATATACGAAATGGGTGGACTGTTACATCTCCAATTGAAATATCTTCATCCGCATTTATCTTATTAAATATGCCATCCGGAATATTCCCAAGTGATGAAATCTGTTCTATCCCCTCTATTGTACCAGACGTTGAATAGATTGGAATCCCATCTTTTCTTGATATAACACCAAGCCCTTTTGTATGGTCAATATGTTCATGTGTTACAAATATTGCATCAATATCTTTAAGACTTAAACCCGCCGTATTAAGCCCTTCTTCAATTCTTTTCCTGCTTATTCCGGCATCAAAAAGAATATGTGTGTCCTCCGTACCAAGGTAGATGCAGTTTCCACTGCTTCCACTGGCAATCGGCATCATTCTCATAATTATTTATCCTCCCAGCGAAGCTCTATAACATCACCATCATTAAGTGGCGATGAATAATCAGCACTACTTCCGTTATGTAAAAATACCAGATTGCCTCTGACAGTAGTAAGGTCAAATGAGTAGAACTGGAAAAGATCAACAACTATATAATCAGGCTTGCCTGATAAAACTACAGGCTGGCCATTAACTGTAATTGTTATACTAACAGACTGTCTTACCGGTTCCTGTGCTTCCTTATCATCAGTCTGCCCTGCTTTTTTCTCCGAAACAGCATCAGATGTATTATCAGAATCCGCAGCTTCAACAGTATTATCTGATTCATCATTTTCTTCTGCATCCTGCTGCTTTTCAACTGCCATAATATTTTCATTATATTCTTCTAATGAGGAAGTTTTTACTGTAAAGTTCTCATATACTCTTGTATTCTTATCTGCCGGTTCATTATTAACCATAACATTAAGTGTTTTATAATCAAGATCAAGGAACTCAAAAAGCTGTGCAACAGTATAGAAATTCTCCATACGGATTTTATCGCCATCATTAATATCATAGAACTCTGACTTTAACTCTCCATTGACATATGCAAATCTTGGGCAGACAATAGTTTTATCATTTACTATAAATGTTATCTGGGAATTAAACTCTTCAAGCTGTCCTATTGTTATGCTTGCCGGTTCTCCTACTGTAGATTCTTTTACAACTATTATATCATTCTGTTCTATCGGAGTATGAAGATTAGCCGGTCTTCCATTAAGCGTAACAACTGCGCCTTCCCCGGCACTTCCCCTTACAAGTCTTGATTTCCCATTAACAGTAAAGTTAATCTCTGCCCCTCTTCTTGGGAAAAGCTTTTCATTAGGGAATCCAATCTGCATAACAGCATCTACAACTGTAAGATTACTTGTATCGTATAGTTTAATTCGTTCTTTATTAACAGTAACAAATACAAAATTGTTCTTTTGCGTATAATAATTAGTGCATATACCGACAGGAGTTACATATAATGAATCCTTCTTGAAATTGTCAACCTGAAAATCAACTGATGTAAGTACTTCTTCACCTCTTACTGCTACTCTCTGGTGCGGTATTCCAAGACAATCAGCCACTCTTTCTGTATAACCTGGTATCTTGCCACCACCTCCGACAACAAACACAGCATTTACAGGCTTACCGCCATTAAGCTCAATAATCTTTTCTGCAACATCCTTTGCCATCGCATCCACAACATCAGCTGCTGCATTTCTTATTTCAAGTGCATCTACCTTCTGCGTAATACCCATGATATCTTTAAATGTTACAAGTCCTTTTTTCTTAGTACTTGCAGACATTTTAATCTTTTCAGCAGTATTAAAATCAACAAGGTAAGTTTTTGCGATACACTCTGTTATCTCATCACCTGCGCAAGGTATCATGCCATAAGCAATTATACAGCCATCCTTTGTAAGACAGATATCTGATGTTCCTGCACCTACATCAACAAGCCCTATGTTAAGAAGCCTGTACTGCTCAGGAATTGCTATATTCATGGCTGCTATAGGCTCTAATGTAAGACTTGCAACATTAAGTCCGGCATATTCAACAGCTTCATAAAGTCCATCAACTACCTCTTCCGGCAAAAATGTAGCAATAAGTTCAACTGAAATCTTAGAAGCCTTATGCCCCTCAAGATTATTAATATCATAGCCGTTAAGCTGATATCTTATAGGGGTGTTTCCAACACAATAAAATCTTGCTTTATCTTCTTTTTCGTTAATCTTATTATGTGCATTCTCAACCGCCAGAAGATTAAGTGAATAGATATGTTCCTGCGTAACCCGTGTTTCCTCTTCAAATTCATACTCAGCAGACGAATTAATAGTTTTAAGAACTCGTCCAGCAGCAGCTATGCATACTTCTGAAAGTTCCCTTCCAAGCTGGTTTTCAAGAGAATTCTTAACTTTTCTGATTGTATCGCCAACTTTATAGATATCATGAATCTGACCATCAAGCATTGCTCTGGTCTCATGCTTCTGCTCAGCCATTGCAATAACCTTAAAACGGTTTCTTTCCATGTATCCAACAACACCGACAATACTTCTTGTTCCTATATCAAGACCAAAAACAAGGGTCTCTTTTCTTGACTGTGTATTATCCATACCCTACCTCTAGAATAAACAAATTATGTATAAATGTATCATATTCCAAGCATAATCTCAAGCTGGGCGCGTGTTTTTTCTATATCTGCGCCATTATCAATCACTTTATCTACATGCTTTCTGAACTCAGCATCAGATAGCTGGCTTTTAAATATGTCTGATATCTTTTCATCAGAATAGCCTCTTGAAGCAGCAAGTCTTTTTCTTCTCTCATCTTCCGAAACATATATATACCATATCTCATCCATGAATATATCATAGTGATCTTCAATAAGCAGTGCTGCCTCAACAAAACAGTAATCAACATCACCTGCTATCTTATGATTATTAATCTGATTAATAATCTCTTGTTTTACAAGAGGATGAATTATGCTGTTAAGAACGATTCTCTTATTAGGGTTCTTAAATATAATATCTGCGAGAAGAGGTCTGTTTATCTCTCCATTCTCTCCTACAATCTGCTCCCCGAATATATCAACGACCTTTTTAAATCCAATATTGCCTGATTGGTATATATTTCTTGCAACAAGGTCTGCCTGTATAATGTCGCAGGAACACATTTCTTTAAGGAGTGCAAGAACAGAAGATTTTCCTGCTCCCACACCACCTGTGATTCCAATAACTTTCATCAGTGTGCCTCCAGCCAGTCTTTTCCTTCCTTTAAATCTACCTCAAGAGGTACCTTAAGGCTTACTGCATTCTTCATTCCATCAAGCATAATCTGCTTTACAGTATCAACCTCATCCTCTGCCGTCTCAACAAGAAGCTCATCATGAACCTGCAATATGAGTCTTGACCTGAGATTATGCTCCTTAAGTGCATTATATACATTAATCATTGCCAGCTTGATAATATCAGCTGCAGTTCCCTGAATTGGTGCATTCATGGCAACTCTCTCTCCAAAAGAACGCTGCATGAAATTAGAAGATTTAATCTCAGGAATTTCTCTTCTTCTGTTATACATTGTAAGTGAATATCCTTTTTCTTTGGCATCACTTACGAGTCCGTCTATAAATGTCTTGATAGTCGGATAGCTTGCAAAATATCTTTCAATATATTCTTTAGCTTCTTTTCTTGAAATACTAAGATCCTGACTTAATCCAAATGAACTCATTCCATAGATAATGCCGAAATTAACCGCCTTTGCATTTCTTCTCTGTTCATCGGTAACTTCATCAAGAGGTACACCGAAAACCTGTGCCGCTGTTGCCCTGTGGATATCTGCTGATGAATTATATGCCTCAATAAGCTTCTCATCTCCTGACATATGTGCAAGGATTCTTAACTCAATCTGTGAATAATCGGCATCTAAGAATACAAAGCCTTCCTTTGGAACAAATACCTTTCTTATAGCCTTACCCATTTCCATTCTTATCGGAATATTCTGAAGATTAGGCTCTGTACTGCTAATTCTTCCTGTAGCAGTTATTGTCTGGTTAAATCTACCATGAATTCTTCCATCTTCTGCTATATACTGTGTAAGTCCGTCAGCATAGGTTGATTTAAGCTTTGCTAACTGTCTGTATTCAAGAATCTTACTTACAACCGGATAATCAGGTGCAAGCTTTTCAAGAACATCTGCGGCTGTTGAATAACCACTCTTTGTCTTCTTTCCGTTAGGCATTCCAAGCTTTTCAAAAAGTATTACACCAAGCTGCTTTGGTGAATTGATGTTGAACTCTTCACCTGCCGCTTCATATATCTCTTTCTCAAGTACCGAAATCTTAGTACCAAGTACCTTTGAATAGTCAACAAGCGCCTGTTTATCAACACTTATGCCCTGTTGCTGCATTTCAAAAAGGACGAATATAAGAGGCATCTCAATAGTTTCAAAAAGCTCATACATATTCTCACACTTTAACTGCTCTGTTATTTTATCAGCGCATTTGTAATAAGCATATGATGAAAGACATGCATACTTAATAAGATTATCTTCTGCCTCATTTGCCGCCTTCTCTACTGACAATTTGCCAAGAAGCTCTGTTTTTGACGGGAATGTTAATGATAAAAACTCTCTTCCAAGAGTCTCATAATCATAGCTTTCATTACTTGGATGAAGCAGATATGCAGCAATTGCTGTATCAATAAATGCTTTTTCAGAAACAAGTGGGTATCCGCTTACCTTATCCTTTTCAAATATATCAAGATAATCTTTGATATTGGCAGATGCTATATTTCTGTCAGAAGCCTTACTTACAACATCTAATAAACGTTCTGTAAGATAACTTTCTGTTACAAAGCCTGACACCGGAATATAGTAAATTTCTGTATCAGAAAGTGTTATTCCAACTGCTGTCAGTTCATTTTCTCTTATAATTGAAAGTCCGATTTTTTCAATCCCATCTGCTATGTCAGCCGCTTTATTAAATACATTCTCAACCTCTGCAAAATCAGATATCTTCTTAAAATATTCATAACAGTCAGGGTCTTTTGCTGTAATATCTGTATTTTCGAACTTCTTCAGCATATTCTTAAAGTTGTATTTCTTAAAAAGTTCATAGGAATTCTCATTAAAGAAATCCCCTGTTTTCGCATTTTCAATATTATAATCAATCGGAACATCAATCTTAATCTCTGATAAGAACCTGCTCATCTTAATCTGCTCAATATTCACACTTATTGATGTTTTTGCCTTTGGTGGCTTCAACTCATCAAGATGTTCAAATACATTATCAAGATTATGATATTTCTGGATAATGGCTGATGCTGTCTTCGGACCTACTCCCGGTGCGCCTGGAATGTTATCAGATGTATCTCCCATAAGTGCCTTGACATCAATGAATTCAAGCGGAGTAACACCATATAATTCAATTACATCAGCAGGATAATAATCTTCAACTTCAGTAACACCTTTCTTAGTCTTTGGTATTCGTATCTTAATATGTTCATCAGCTAACTGAAGTAAATCCCTGTCTCCTGAAATAATAGATACGTCAATACCTTTAGCTGCACTTTCCTTTGCAATAGTTCCAAGAATATCATCAGCTTCAAAACCTTCCTGTTCAACAACTGTGATATTCATAGCCTTAAGCAGTTCCTTCATAAGCGGAACCTGCTGCTTCAACTCCGGCTGCATAGGTTTTCTTGTCCCTTTATAGCCGTCAAATACTTTATGTCTGAAAGTCGGGGCAGACAAATCAAATGCTACCGTAATATAATCAGGCTTTTCCTCATCAAGGAACTTAAAAAGAATATTGAGAAAGCCATACAACGCATTAGTATGTATGCCTTCTGCATTGGTAAGATCAGGCACTCCGTAAAATGCCCTGTTTAATATGCTGTGGCCATCTATCAGAATAAGTTTTTCACTCATAACAATCTCCAATCTTTAAAAGAATTTTATAATAACAAGAAGCAAAGCTGTCAGCATCATAACAGCAGTAACAAATATATATCTTACTCTGGTAAAATGAGTCCATTGCCTTAAAAACAGGCATTTATCCTCACTGTCTTTAAGCTTCTGTTCAACCAGTCCCGTAAAATCAAATGCATCTAAATAATCGCTGTATTTGCTGTTTTCCATTTTCTTTTCATTGTCATCATCTAATCCATATGAAATTATATAATATATTTCCATCTCTTCACGGCAGTCAGCGCAGTTAAGAATATGATTTGTAAATGCTTCTTCATTCTTAAGCGACAGATTACCATGTTCAAAGCTTTCTATCCTGCACTGGATTTCCTTACAGTTATCCATAAACGCCTCCATAAAAGGATTATAATACAATACTAAAATAATATTCGAAATTTATTGTGTACGCAAGTATTCTTTACTTGATTTTTAAGTTTTATTATGATAAACTATCAAAGTCGCGCAGGTGTGGCGGAATGGCAGACGCAGCAGACTCAAAATCTGCCGGTGGCAACATCGTGCGGGTTCAAGTCCCGCCACCTGCATTAAAAAAAGGAAGTTGCTTTTTGCAGCTTCCTTTTTCTTTTATAGAAAATTACGCCTTAAGGCAAATCAGTCACTTAATTAAAGTGAATTATAAAGTTCTTCATATTTCCTTGCTGAACTGTTCCAAGAGAAGTCTGTCTTCATGCCTCTGTCAACAATCTTATTCCACTCTCTCTTATGGTTGTAATATACATCCTTAGCATAATTGACAATTCCAAGCATCTCATGTGCATTATAATTAGCAAATGAGAATCCTGTTCCCTTACTCTCATATTCGTTATATGGTTCAACAGTATCCTTAAGACCACCTGTCTCTCTTACAATAGGAACTGTTCCATATCGAAGACTCATCAGCTGGGAAAGTCCACATGGTTCGAATAATGATGGCATAAGGAAAGCATCACATGCTGCATATACCTTATGTGACATATCTTCTGAATAATATATGTTAGCAGATACTCTGTCATTATATTTCCAGTCAAAATGTCTGAACATATTCTCATATCTTTCTTCACCAGTACCAAGAACAACAAACTGTACATCTTCTGCACAGAGCTGATCCATAACATAAGCAACAAGGTCAAGTCCCTTCTGATCTGTAAGTCTTGATACAAGGCCAATCATAAACTTACCCTTATCCTCTGTAAGTCCCAGTTCCTTCTGAAGTGCAACTTTATTCTTCCACTTTTCTTTTCTGAAAGTTACCTGATTGTAATTATGAGGTATTCTCTTGTCAGTCTCCGGATTATACTCATCATAATCAATACCATTGACTATTCCTGATAAAACATTAGATCTTGCTCTCATAAGTCCATCAAGGTTCTCTCCATAGAATGGAGTCTTAATCTCTTCTGCATATGTCTCACTTACTGTTGTAACCCTATCAGCATATACAATACCACCCTTTAAGTAATTAGCATCATCATATGCTTCAAGCTTGTCTGATGTGAAATACTCATCAGGAAGACCTGTAATATCCTTAACCTTCTTAAGATCCCATATTCCCTGAAACTTAAGATTATGTATAGTCATAATAGACTTGATTCCCTGATAAAACTCACCCTGTGAAAATCTTTCTTTAAGATATACCGGAATAAGACCTGTCTGCCAGTCATTGCAATGAATTATATCAGGTCTGAAGCCAAGTACTGGAAGTGCTGAAAGTGCAGCCTTGCTAAAGAATGCAAACTTTTCTATATCCTCATGAATCCAGCTATATGGCTTATTGCCTCCAAAATAAAATTCATTATCAATAAAGTAAAATGTTACTCCATTCCATTCTAATTCAAATACACCTACATACTGCGTTCTCCATGCAAGGTCTATATAAAAATGTGTCTTATAAACCATCTTTTCACGATATTCCCATGGAATACATGTGTATTTAGGTATCATAACTCTTACATCAAACTTGGTCTTATCAAAATACTTAGGAAGCGAACCTGCAACATCAGCAAGTCCTCCTGTCTTAATAAATGGTACAGCCTCTGATGCAATTAACAATACATTCTTCATACATTAGTCCTCATTTCTTATTATTATTGAATCCCATACTCTTCACACACTCATAAAAAATAAGTGCAGTTCCTATAAAACTGCACTTATTATATCACATATATTCAAATATTACCAGTAACGTCTTATGGCAATTACACTCATGCCTATTGAATTAACACCAACAAGTCTTACAGATCCACCAGGAACATTAGCATGAATCATCTGACCACCACCAACATATAAACCTACATGTCCAGGGAAGCAAATTATATCACCTGGTTGTGCATTAGCTAGTCCATTGACCGCTACACCACCATAAGCCTGTGAACTTGATGATCTCGAAACACTTATTCCATACTGTCTGAACAGATAAGAAGTAAATCCTGAACAGTCAAAACCTGAAGGAGAACTTCCACCACTTACATAAGGAACTCCAAGAAGTGAATATGCAAGTGAAACAACACTGCTTGCAACTGATGAATCACCATTTGCAGTTGTAGTTATTGTACTACTCTGCTGTGTCTGATTAGTCCTAGTAACAGCTGCTGCAGCTGCCTGCTCTGCGGCTTTTTTTGCAGCAACTTCAGCTGCCTTCTTAACCGCAGCTTCAAGCTGGCCACTGACATCATCAGCCTTAGCCTGTGTTTCCTGAATAGTACTGTAAAGTAGAGCCTGCTTCTCAGTAAGCTGTGCCTGAGCTTCATCAAGTTCCCTCTTGTCACTTTCAAGACCTTCCTTAAGTTCTTTTATCTCGTTAGCTGTATTCGCCATTTCATCAAGCTTGGTTCTGTCATAATTATATACTTCCTGCATATACACTGCTTTATTAAGCATTGTACTCATATCTGATGAAGTAAGAAATACCTCAGCTAAAGATACTGACTGATCCTCATACATATATTTAATACGGAGTTTCATATCTTCATATTGTGCAGCCTGAACCTTTTCTGCTTCTTCAAGTTTAACATTAGCAGCATCAATCTCATCAGACTTCTTAGCCATCTTAAGTTCTAAATCATCCATCTGCTGTAACAGGTATGCCCACTGATTCTGAAGATCGTCAAGTTCCTGTTCTGTCTGCTGCTTCTGCTGTTTTAATTTATCAACATCATCTGCAAATACTGCAAACACTGTTGAAACTGTTAATGTTGATGATAATAAAACCGCTGCTACACCTTTAAATATTCTCTTACGCATATATAACCTCAATCAAATTATTTATTACAAAATTATTAAAAATTGTTTACGATTTTGTAATTATATAATATATATAGCGTTTTTTCAAGGTTTTACAACTAATTATGCATGAAAAAAATGTGAATTTTATCTGATATTATATTGCAGTCTTATTTTATCTGAAATCAAGGCTATAAATTCCGAATTGGTTGGTTTTCCTTTTCCACAATTAATTGTATACCCAAACAAATCATTTAATGTATCTGTATTACCACGATTCCATGCCACCTCAATTGCATGTCTTATTGCTCTTTCAACTCTGCTTGGGGTAGTTTCATATTTTCTGGCAATCGTTGGGTAAAGTACTTTCGTAACGCTATTTATAATCTCAGCATCCTTTACTGACAAAATAATTGAATCCCTGAGATACTGATATCCTTTAATATGAGCCGGTATTCCAATATCATGTATTATATTTGTTATATCTGACTCAAGATTACGGTCTGTAATAGAAACCGGTTCTTTGGGAACAGACTTAACATTTGTCTTATTATGCTGATTCCGTATGTACCGTATTCTGTTTACCAGCACCTCATTGTCAAAAGGTTTCATTATATAATATGCTGCTCCCATATTAAATGCATCCTCAGTTACACTGTCTCTTCCAACAGCGCTGATTACAATAAAGTCTGGCTTAGAATTCAAAGTCTTATCCTCTCTCACTTTTTCCATAACAGTAATTCCATCAATTCCTGGCATAATGAGATCCAATAAAACAACATCTGGATTACTTTCTCGAATCATCTTAACAGTATCTGCTCCGTTATCTGCAACTCCGACAATCGTCATGTCATCCTCTTCATCAATTACATTTCTTAGTGCCTCCAGAATATTCTGATTATCATCTGCAATTGCTATTTTCGTCCTCTCCATAGATTCAAGCCCTTTCATATTGTGAAAATTAATTATTCCGACATGTCATAACTTCACAACAATTAGTATAATTTTAACAACAGCAGTGTGCAAGCACTTTTTATCGCAAGATATCGCAGCATTCGACAAAATTCGACAAATTATATGTATTTATTAAATTAAACCATCAATTATTATGAACAAAATTACAAGAGGAAGGATATATTTAAGATAGAACTTAAAAATCTTAGGCATGCCGATACCCTTTCCGGTATTAACTTCATTCATATAATTATCATATCCCCAGCCAAGTTTCGTTGTACAGAAAAGAAGTATAACAAGACTTCCTATCGGGAGAATAAGGCTGCTTACAAGAAAATCTTCAAGATCAAGTACATTAGTTCCTGCACCTAACGGTGTGAATCTGCTAAGCACATTAAATCCAAGAATGCATGGAATACTCATTACAATTATAATGAATAGATTAATAATTCCTGCTTTCTTACGGCTCCATCTGAATGCCTCCATATTGCATGCAATAATATTCTCCAGAACAGCAATAACTGTGGATAATGCCGCAAATGTCATAAAAAGGAAGAACATTGCGCCCCAGAATCTTCCGCCTGACATATGTTCGAACACCTTTGGAAGTGTTACGAAAATAAGGCTTGGACCACTGTCTGTTGGTATATTATATGACATACATGCGGGAAATATGATAACTCCTGACATAATTGCTACAAATGTGTCAAGTAATGTAATCTGGATGCCCTCTCCTACAAGTGCACGCTCTTTTCCTATATAGCTTCCGAATATCATCATTGAACCCATTCCAACGCTCAGAGTAAAGAAAGCCTGTTTCATTGCCTCAATAATAATATTTCCAAGACCAACCTCTTCTATCTTATTCATATCAGGAACAAGAAAATATCGCATTCCCTTTCCGGCACCATCAAGTGTAAGACTGTGGATAGCAAGAACAACAATAAGTCCAAGAAGAATAAGCATCATATATTTTGTAATCTTTTCAACACCATTCTGAAGTCCCATACTGCAGACAATAACCGCAATAAGAACTATTACTGCCATCCACACAAACATTATCCATGGATTAGCAGTTACATCAGCAAACATCTGTGAACTGTCAGTGTTTTTAGTAATATCACCAGTTACATACTTGATAAAATATCCTAACATCCATCCTGAAACAGTAGTATAGAAGAATAAAAGTATATAATTGCCTATCATTCCAAGATATCCATGAATATGCCACTTCTGTCCAGGTCGCTCCAATTCATGATATGCCCTTATTATGCTGCTTTTAGAAGCTCTTCCCATTGCAAGTTCCATTGATAGTACAGGAATTCCAAACATAAGAAGGAACAACATATATAATAAAACAAATATTCCACCTCCATTATTGCCTGCAACATATGGAAAACGCCATACATTTCCAATTCCGATTGCGCAGCCTGCACTTATAAGTATGAATCCAAGTCTGCTGCCAAATTTCTCTCTTTCCATCGTATCATAATCCTTTTCTTAATTAGTTTCTTTTTCGTCTTTATCAAGCATTCTATCAATAAATATACCATATCCGCAAGTAGAATCATCAACAAATACATGTGTGACAGCCCCAATTATCTTTCCATTCTGAATAATCGGGCTCCCACTCATTCCCTGGACAATCCCGTTAGTCAGCTTAAGAAGTTCACCAGATGTAACCTTAAATGTTATATTCTTTGAATCGCCGTATTTTAAATCTGTTATATCAATTTCATAATCATGAAAGCTGCCATTATTATAAAACCTCACATAGGCGGCACCTTTTGTAACCTCATATGATCCGGCTGCTTTCATAAGTTCAGGTGAATACTCACTATATAAAGAGTAAGCATTTTCACCATATATGCCTTTATCAGTGTTTTTGCTTATGCTCCCTATATTATTCTCCCTGTAATCAATTGTGCCAAGAAGCTCACCCGGTTCGCCGTTCTTTCCCGGAACAATAGATAAAATCCTTGTCCTGTATATCCTGCCATCACTGATATCAAGGATATTTCCGGTTTCATTGTCTGAGATTCCATGTCCTAACGCTGCAAATGTGCCATCTTCACATACATAAGTAACAGTACCGACTCCCTGTGTATCGTCCTTAACCCAGATTCCAAGCTTATATTCGCCTGCAACATTTTTCACAGGTGTGACATCAAAGCTTTGTTCCTGATTATCCCGCCTTACAGTTATATTAATAGATTTCCCTTCTGAATCAGCTACCGCCTGCGAAAGCTGTTCCTTTGTGCTGACTTCATTATCATTTACCTTAATAATGTAATCACCCTTATTAATTTTGCCAGATACCGGAACAAAATTCTGTCCATCATAAGTACATATAGTCTCTGTATTAACAACATACACACCATTGCATTTAAGATATATTCCTACCTGAAAGCCGCCTGAATAAATGTATTTTTCATCGACAACCTCCATATGTGTCCTTGCAACAGGAAGCAGCCCGAAAAGCTTGTAATCAACATAATACTGACCGGTATCTCCCGACTGGATTGTAACCTGTCTGCCAAAATCAATATTATCAGCACATATATTATTGCTGCTGTCATACACAGTTCCCACAACAGGAATATCCATAGAAAACACAGCTTTATCCTGTGTATAAATATACAGCTTGTCCGGTATCTTTTTCTTAATTGAATTACAGTAAAAGAACGCCATAAAGCCTATACAAAATGCCATAGAGCTGGCATAAATTAACCCTTTTTTAAAATGCTTCATATCAATCCACCATCCTTCTAAGATTAGTATTGACAAATGAAATACTTTTAAAAAAGGGTATTACTGTAAATTAAATTTTACTGTATTTAATTATGCTTTGCCGCCTGTGCCATATTTTTAAGTTCTTTAGCATTAGACACAACTGCCTCTGTAATGCTTGAACCGCCAAGCATTCTGGCAAGTTCTCCCACACTTTCATCATAAGAAAGTCTGGTTATGTTACTTATCGTTCTGTTGTCTTTAGTAGACTTTTCAATAACATAATGATTATCCGCCATTGCGGCAATCTGTGGTAAATGTGTAATACATATTATCTGATGAGTATTTGACAGATTATTTAACTTCTCAGCTACAAGCTGTGCTGTCTTTCCGCTGATACCTGCATCAATCTCATCAAATATAAGTGTTTTTGACACATCTGTTTCTGCCATAACACTTTTAATTGCAAGCATAATTCTTGACAATTCACCGCCGGAAGCAATCTTTGCAAGCGGCTTCATATCTTCACCCGGATTAGTTGATATCATAAATCTGACATCATCAGTTCCTGCCTGATCGGGCTCTTTTTCTGAAAAACAAGCCTCAAACCTTACATCTAAGAAATTAAGCTGCCTTAACGCATTCTTTATATCCTCTGCAAACTGAAGTGCTGTCTTTCTTCTGTGAGTTCCAAGCTTTCCTGCAGATTTCATCAACTGCTTAAAAGCTAAGTCATACTCTGCTTTTCTTTTGGCAACCACTTCATCATAATTCTCATATTCAGATAACTTCTGCTTCTTTTCTTCAAGTGCTGATAATATATTTTCAATTGAATTGCCATACTTCATTTTAAGAGAATTAATTAAATCCAGCCTTTCCTCCAGCGCATTAAACTCTGACTGGTCAAATGTAAAATCTTCCATATATGCTGAAAGATTATGTGCAACATCTGATATAAGGTTTTCGATATCAGAAAGAATATCGCAGTTTTCTGACAGGCTCTCGTCATATTCGCTTGCAGCAATCATATTCTTTAAAGCTGAACCTGCCATATCACTAAGATTACTGTCACCTTCTGATAAAAGCATGGAAACTTCTGACAAATTGCCAGCAATCTTCTGGAAATTGCTCATACGGCGGTAATCTGTTTCCACCTGCTCATCTTCTCCCGGTTTTAAAGCTGCTGATTCAAGTTCATTGATTTCATATTGAAGAAATGCCATTTCTTTAATTCTTGATTCACCATCACCAGAAAGACTTTCATATTCTTTTTTACATTTAGTATATTCCCTGTAAAATTGTTTATACTCATCAAGTAAAGGACGAACAGTATCATCATATTCGTCAATTACAGACAGATGATTACTCTCATCCATAAGAAGCTGGTTATCATGCTGACCATGAATGTCTATCAGCTCATGTGCAAGAAGTCTTGTCTGTGCCGATGTAAATGACTGTCCGTTTACCTTAATCTGTGAACGGTTTGCCATAATTTTCCTTGATATAACAAGTTCCCCATCCTCGCATGATATAACGCCAAGTTCCTTAATCCGTTCAACCTTATCTTCCGGTATTGCAAATGTTATCTCTGAAAGCCCGTATTCACACCCCGACCTTATAAAATCCGGCGATGTCTTGCTTCCCAGTGCAGCATTAATAGAACCTAATATTATAGATTTTCCGGCGCCTGTTTCACCTGAAAGTATATTAAGCCCTTTCTCAAAATCAATATTTTCTTCTTCTATCAATGCAAGATTCTTAACATGTAAATTAACTAACATACCCTGCCTTTCAATCCTGTCTACTCAGTTTTCTTAATAAGCTTCTTAATCTTGTTCATAACAAGTAATGTATCATTAACCGTTCTTACGGCACACATAATAGTATCATCACCAGCAATAGAGCCGACAATTTCATTCCAGTCAAGAGCATCAATTGCCGCGCATACTGCCATTGCCATGCCGGGTGCTGTCTTAATCACAAGAATATTCTGTGCCATATCCATTGATACAAAGCCTTCTTTAAGAACTCTTAAAAACTTATCATTTGCTACAGGTTTATCCTTCGTCAGTGTTGCATATCTTGTTCTTTTGCCATCTACAGAAACCTTGGAAAGATTCAGTTCCCTGATATCCCTCGAAACAGTCGCCTGCGTCACATTATACCCCTCATCATTAAGAATCTTCGCAAGTTCCTCCTGCGTCCCAATTTCGTATCTGTCAATTAATTCCAATATCTTTTTATGTCTGTCTGTTTTCATACTTTTCCCCAACTACATTTTATTCCTTATTCTCTCTAAGAAAGATATCCTGCTTGTCTTGACAAGCCTTGATATACGCTCTGACTGCGTAATAACAATTCTGTCCCCTGTCACAAGCTCGCAGAAGCTTTCTCCGTCAAATGTAGCAACTCTTGCACTGTCATTCTTAAGAGAGCCTGTCTTTCTTCCTGAAGAACTCTTATTATCCTTCATCTCAATCATTATCTCATCATCAGCAGCAAATATAATGCTTCTCTGATTAAGAGAATGTGGACATATAGGAGTCACCATAATAAGTCTGGCTGTTGGCTGGATTATCGGGCCACCCGCTGACAGACTGTACGCTGTCGAACCAGTTGCAGTTGAAACAATAACGCCATCAGCCGAATATGTATTAAGATACTCACCATTGACATATATATCAAAATCAATAATTCTCAGTGCACCATTTCTGTTGATTACAACATCATTAAGAGCCATATCTGAAAAAATACGCTCTCCATCACGGTATATGTGACCATCAAGCATCATACGGCTGTCAATCTCATAATCATCTTTAAGAAGACACTCTAATGTCTCCTCAAACCTTGACATATCTGTATCTGTAAGATAGCCGAGCGTTCCAATATTAACACCTATGAATGGAATAGCCTTCTCTGACAATTCCCTTGATGCCTGAATAAGCGTTCCATCACCACCTAGAACAATAACACATTCAGTATTATCAGGGACAAGTCTCACATCACTATATGAACCTGTAGTATTAAATGCTTCTTCCTGTTCTATCTGACACACACATTCAGCACCCTTGGAACGCAGAAAATGTGCAATCTTTCTTGTATTAACGCCATCAGGATCTTTAAACCTGTTAGTAACAATATAAAAATACTTCATACCGAACCTCATTTAGTATACGAAAAGAATTAAATATATATTACAATACTTTGTGAGCTTTTTCAACTACATTTTCTACAACAAAAGGAATTTCTTTAACCTGTGGTTCTGCTATCTTCTGTAAATGCAGCAAATACTCAATATTTCCCTCTGGTCCTTTAACAGGGCTGAATTCAAGATTAAGAATATCAAATCCGATTGACATTGCATAATCAATAACCTTGTTGATTACCTCGATATGGACATCTTTATCTCTTACAACACCATGCTTTCCAACCTTTTCCCTGCCAGCCTCAAACTGTGGCTTGATAAGGCATACAATCTGTCCGTCATCAGTGAGAAGGTTTCTTACAGGAGTAAGTACCTTTGTAAGTGAAATAAACGATACATCTATGCTTGAAAACTGTATTCTGTCAGCAACATCATCAGGTGTAACATAACGGATATTAGTTTTCTCCATGCATACAACCCTCTCGTCATTGCGTAACTTCCAGTCAAGCTGGCCGTGTCCTACATCTACAGCATATACCTTAACTGCACCATTCTGAAGCATGCAATCAGTAAATCCGCCAGTTGAAGAACCAACATCCATACAGATTTTACCTTCAAGCGTCACATCAAAATTCTGCATTGCCTTTTCAAGCTTAAGTCCGCCGCGACTTACATATTTAAGAGTTGTTCCACGAACCTCAATTACAGCAGTATCAGGAAATGACTGGCCTGCCTTGTCTTCCTTCTGTCCGTCAACATATACATTTCCAGACATGATAATAGCCTTAGCCTTCTCTCTTGATGTGGCAAGACCTCTGTTAACCAATAAAACATCTAATCTTTCTTTACTCATTATCTTTATCCTTATTCAAAACATTTGCCCATCTGTTAAGTATCTTTTCAACAACGCTGTCTTTATCTACACCTGATTCACGGCGCAATATATCAACATTACCATGCTCAACATAATCGTCAGGAAGTGCAATATTAAGCACATCAATATCATTACATGTATCATCATAATATTGACAGACTGCTTCTCCAAATCCGCCCGATAATACATTTTCTTCCATAGTAACTATGAGCCTGTGTGACTCTGAAAGTCTTTCAAGCATATCAGTATCAACTGGTTTAATAAATCGCTCATTAACAATAGTTATATTATAGCCTTTTTCTTTGAGTTTATCTCTTACTGCCAATGCAGTAATAAGCATATTGCCTATGGCAACAAGTGCAATGTCAGACTCCTCAATAATCATCTCAGCCTTACCATACTTAACAAGCGCATTATAATCTTCAAGTCCGTCATATGCCTGACCTCTCGGATACCTGATTGCAACAGGAGAATTAAAGTTAAGCAGTGCAAATTCAAGCATTGCCTCAAGTTCCTTACCATTCTTAGGTGCCATAACCGTCATATTCGGTATGGAAGTAAGAAATGAAAGGTCAAATATGCCCTGATGTGTCTCTCCGTCACTTCCTACAAGTCCTGCCCTGTCTATTGCAAATACTACATGAAGATGCTGAATACATACATCGTGAAGAATCTGGTCATAGGCTCTCTGCAAAAATGAAGAATATACCGCAAACACAGGTTTTAATCCGCCTGCTGCCATTCCTGCCGAGAATGTGACTGCATGTTCTTCTGCAATTCCAACATCAAAAAATCTGTCAGGAAACCACTTTGAAAACTTATTAAGTCCTGTTCCATCTGGCATAGCTGCTGTAACTGCTACTATAGACTTATCTTTCTTGGCAAGCTGGCATATTTTCTCTGAAAATACATCAGAATATGTTGGTTTGTCAGAAGCCTTAAGTTCCTTTCCTGTGGCAATATCAAAAGGTCCTATTCCATGAAACTTGGCAGGATTACGTTCTGCCGGCTTATATCCATGACCTTTATGTGTTACAACATGAATGATAACTGCACCGTTAATTCGTTTTGCAACATGAAACACCTTTATAAGCCTTTCAATATCATGTCCATTAACAGGTCCAAGATAAGATATCCCCATGCTTTCAAACATCTGTCCCGGCAGAATCATCTGCTTTAAATTACTCTTGGTTTTCTTAATTTTATCAACGATATGGTCTCCACCAGGAATCTTATACAAGGTATTAGCCACATTTTCCTTAAGATCATAATAAGAATCTGATGATCTAATGTCACTAAGCATATGTGGAACTCCGCCGACATTCTTAGCAATCGACATGGTATTATCGTTAAGTACAATGATAAAATTAGTTCTAAGAGAAGATGCATTATTAAGTGCCTCATAAGCCATTCCGCCAGTAAGCGCACCATCTCCTATAACAGAGACAACACTGTAATGCTCATTTTTTAAATCTCTTGCCTTGACAAGACCAAGTCCTGCCGATATTGAAGTCGAACTGTGTCCTGTGTCAAATGCATCAAAATGACTTTCATTTCTCTTAGGAAATCCGCTCATTCCGCCAAATTTTCTTAACTGGTCAAACTGGTTCTTTCTTCCTGTAAGAATCTTATGGGTATATGACTGGTGTCCAACATCCCATATAAGCTTGTCCTGCGGCAGATTAAATGCCAGATGAAGTGCCATTGTAAGCTCAACCACACCAAGATTAGATGCCAGATGTCCACCTGTCTTACTAATCTTTTCTATAAGAAATCCACGGATTTCATCCGCAAGCTGATTATATTCAATTGGAGATAATTGTTTAATATCATTCGGTTTATTTATCTTTTCAAGAATCATAATGCACCTGCTTTATTTGTTTCTGTGTATAAGGTTAAGAACAAGCTCCTCTAAGAATTCATTCTTTCCAACACTTTTAATTATATCTAAAGCCTCATCAGACATAGACTCTACATCTGCCTCAGCTTTTTCCATTCCATATAAAGTAACATATGTTGTTTTATTGTTTTTTTCATCTGAAAATACAGGCTTTCCAAGCTCTTCTAAAGAACTTGTGACATCAAGGATATCGTCTCTTATCTGGAATGCAAATCCTATAAGTGATGCTGCCCTGCATAACTTGTCAGCAGTCTCATCATCACAGCCTGCAAGATATGCTCCGGCAAGAAATGCTGCTTCAATCAGTGCACCTGTTTTTAATCTGAATATAAAATCAAGCTGTTCTTCTGATAAAGTCCTGCCTGTAAGTTCTACATCAACAGCCTGTCCGCCTACCATGCCTTTTATTCCTGCTTTTCTTGCAATAACCTCCATTGCTTTGGTTTTTGCTTCAATATCACCTTCACCTGATACAAGCGCATCAGCCATAATCTCATAAGCAAGATTAAGAAGTCCGTCTCCTGCAAGTATTCCAAAATCTTCTCCGAATACCTTATGTGTTGTAAGTCTTCCTCTTCTGTAATCATCATTATCCATTGCAGGAAGATCATCATGCACAAGTGAGTATGAATGAATACATTCCAGTGCTGCCATAAATGGATAGACAACCTGACAGTCATTGCCGCCACAAAGTTTATATACTTCAAGCATAAGCATCGGCCTTACTCTCTTGCCGCCTGCATTAACGCTGTAATTCATGGATTCTCTTATCTTCTTATCAAGTCCTGTTTCCTCAGGAAGATATCTTGATATTATATCATTAATAAAATCCACTTCCTGTTTTAATTCATTCTTAAAATCACTCATCGTCCTGTTCTCCATCATCATTCAAAACTATGATCTGTTTTTCAACCTTGTCAAGCTGGTTATTACAGCTTTCAACAAGCTTCATCCCCTCCTGATACATTTTAAATGATGCATCAAGTGTTGTATCTGATTTTTCCATCTGTGTAATTATCTCTTCAAGTCTTTCAAATGACTGTTCTAATGTTTTTGCCATGCTTCCCCTACCTCAATAACCTTAGATCTGATGCTTCCGTCTTTAAGATAAACCGTAATTTCGTCCTCAGGGGATACCTGACTTACAGATACAATTCTGTCATTCTGGGAATCCTCTATATATCCATAGCCCATATCAAGCTTTTTTAAAGGACTGAGTCCTTCAAGCCTTGAAGCATACAGACGAAGTCTGTTTCTATTATCAGCCACACATCTTTTTATTAACATGTTCAGCTTATCTTCAATATTCATAAGCCGCTGTCTTTTATCATATATCTGGTTTACAGGATTAAGATACTCCATCTGTAACTTTAATCTTTCCAGATAATCTCTTTTCGCAGTCAACGAATACATCATCTGCTGCTTTAAGCGTCTTTCATATTCAAATATCTTATTCTCAACAGCAGCCACTTCTGTAACTGCAAGTTCCGCCGCTGCTGAAGGTGTAGGTGCTCTCATATCAGCCACAAAATCCGTAAGTGTAAAATCTGTTTCATGACCTACCGCTGATATTATTGGTGTCGAAGCGTTAAATACAGCCTCAACAACTTCCGGCTCATTAAAAGCCCATAAATCTTCTATTGAACCGCCGCCTCGTCCGACTATAATACAGTCAAGTCCCAGCTTATCAAGTTTCGCAATACCATTTACAACTGACTGCTTTGCATGTTCTCCCTGAACATATGCAGGATACAATACTATCTGTATATAAGGATTACGCCTTCTGGAAATATTCATAATATCCTGAACTGCCGCACCTGTCTTGGATGTTACAACACCTAATTTCCTGGTAAATGCAGGAAGCGGTCTTTTATACTCTTTAGCAAAGTAGCCCATATCTTCATAATACTGCTTAAGCTGTTCATACTTCTGGTACAGTTCGCCAATGCCTTCCTGCTGTACAGTATTGGCATACAGCTGGTATTTACCGGCAGCGTCAAATACATCTACTCTTCCTGAAACAACAACAGACATTCCATCTTTTAACTTAAAGCTAAGCCTTGCAGCCTGACTTGCAAACATAATGACAGAAAGTGCCGCATCAGCATCTTTTAATGTAAAATAAATATGACCGGAGGTATGATACTTGCAATTAGATATCTCCCCCTTAACAGAAACCGAGTTAAGCAGAAAATCCTGCTTAAACATATTCTTAATATAGGAATTCACCTGTTTTACAGTATATACTCCAGCCATATATCCTCACTTCGCATGCAAAAAATGCATTACTCTTTAATTAACTTACCTAATACACCATTAACAAAGGCTGCTGTGCTGTCTGCTGAACCATACTTTTTGGCAAGTTCAACAGCCTCATTGAGCGCTACATTTGTAGGAATATCCTCATCATAAAGCATCTCATACACTGCAAGTCTCATAATGGAAAGTTCTGTCTTTCCGAGACGGCTTGTTGGCCATCCTTCTGAAACAGAATCGATTTTCTCATCAAGCTCAGGTATAAGCTCTGCTATTGCTAATGTCTTATTCTTGATGTAATTGTATTCTTCTTCCTTAAGATGTGAAGCATCTACCATATCTGCATCTGCAAAATACAGATCAATCTGCTCTTCATACTCATCCTTGTTATCGATAAAAGGAGCTCTGAATAATAACTTAAAAATATGCTCCCTCATTGTAGATCTTGTCATCTTTTAACTCCTGAATTTAATTTTCTACATTAACACTGGCAACCTTGATGTTGACCTCTGTAACAGAAAGTCCTGTCATTGTCTCAATTGCAGACTTAACCTTATCCTGAACCTTAGCTGAAACCGCTGGTATCTGTGTTCCATACTTAAGATTAAGTGTTATATCTACAAGGACACTTGACTCTTCAACTGTTACCTTAACGCCCTTAGAAAGATTCTTCATTCCAAGCTTGCTTACAATCTCGTTAGTGATATTGCCGCCAAGGCTTTCAACGCCTTCAACTTCTGTAGCAGCAAGACCGGCAATAATAGCTACAACTTCATCAGCCACCTTAACTTCGCCAATATTAACATTCTCATGTATAGAATAAGTTGTACCTCTATCTTCAAACTCTTTTGTCATAACCGTCCTCCATATATTCATATTTAACTCAAAGTTAAACAAATTATACCATAAACACTAATTATTGCAAATGTTTATTGTTATCTTGTCAGCAGTAAAGCCTGTTTTTCTTTTAATTATATCCTCAATCTGTGCTTTATCTGTGTCTGAAAGCTCCGATACATTAACTACAGCATCCGCATTGGTATCAGACACTGTAACTACTGAGGAATCAAAGCCTTTAGCAGATAATAAAAGTTCTATTGCTGTTTCTTTGTCTGCATTATCCTCAAGCTTTGCTAGCTGGTCAATTGCTGATTTCTTCGCATCATCTGCAATACCTGCATCATCAGCTATATTTTTAAGATTCTCAATGCTTGAAGCCCTTACCTGCTCCCTGTTTAACTTTGCAGCCGCAACAGCCTCCGACTTGACTCCTGCTGATGTAAGTATAACAGTTCCCGGCTCATCTGTAAAATCTGTATCAATATCATCAGCCACATTCGTATCTATTGAAACATTATCAGACACAACCGCAGCTGCCTTTTCCTTATCTTTAACTTTAATTATATTATCAAGGTCACCTGCATAATTAATATACCCGGCAGCAGCTATCATTATAGCAAGTGCCGTAATTATAATATGATTCTTTTTAATTTTTTTCAAAACTGCCTCCAAAATAATTATTCCGACATTTTCATCACTTTAATTTTATGTACAGGAACACCTAAAAGGCCATTTATCGCATCAGTAATATACGCAACCAGATTCTTGTCATCACCTCCCTCACATACTACTAAAACACCGGTAACCTCTTTTGAGTCTGTTGTTTTTACAAGAACTTTTACTTTCCCTACTCCATCTGTATTCTCTAACATCTGCTGTAATTCTTCCCCCAGATTTTTTTCATAATCATCTGAACCAGAGGATATCACAGGACTTACTGTATAACTTTTTGCAGATGAACTTTTAGTTGGCATTGCAATCACCATCATAAGTATCCCTGCCAGTATTACTATAAATATTTTGTCTTTCCTTGTTTTATTCAGTAATCCGGTAAAAAATGATTCATTTTTTCTTTCATTATCCATTGCTGCCCGCCTCCCTGATATCCACCTGTTCAACAGATATTTTATACCTGTCAGCTATATCTGCTTTTAATCCGGCAATGTCACCGCCTCCAGTCTTAACATACACATTTATCATATCAACTGCTGTCATATCAGATGTAAAACTGCACCTGACAGATACTATTTCCAGATCATAATCTGACACAATGCCGGCGACATCTTCCTGTACTGCTTTCTGGGCTGTTTTCTTATCTGCAGTATCATATACAGTCTGTGAAATATTTTCTTTGGAATATGTGCTGAAACCGTTTTTTATTTCATCTGTAATCCCGCTTATGTCTGCATTCTTAAGATTAAGCAGCGGAATTACTATCGCCGTTACAAGTATCAGCTTCATTACAAATGTTATGAACTCCTTATATTTTGACGGCACAAGCTTCAGCGCAATCTCTCCTGTTATCTCAAGAATAAATATAGTTTTAAACCAGTTTATAATACCTGTCATTGCACATTACCATATTTAACCATAAAGACTTATATTAGTTGCAAAGCATATAATTGCCATTGTAAGACACATAAGGACAACCGTTACAGCAATCATATATATCATATTTTCAAGGCTGCCTGACAAAACAACAACTGCCTTTACTATGCGGTTGTCTGCCACAGGCTCTAATACTGCGCCAAGAATCTGATATAAGAATGCCATGACAACAAGTTTAAGAAGCGGCACTCCGATTATTACAAACATGACAAGCACTGCTGCCACTCCAATGGAATTCTTGACAAGCACAGCAGACCCGACAATTGTTTTGGATACAGTCTGTGCGCTGTTTCCGATTCCCGGAATCATTGAAACAGCTTTGAATAAAACGGACATTTTAAGGGAATCGCTTAGTGGAAGTATCAGGCTTTTTATCCCATTAAGTCCAAGAAAAAACATAAGCATTCCCTTAACCGACAGCTTTATGACTTTTTTAATAAGCTGGCACATTTTGCTGAATTTATCCTTCTCGCTGAATGTATCAAACATTCCTAATATCATATATACATAATTGCCTCTCATAAGAACATTTTTTACAAGAACATTGACTATGTACATAAGAAAAAGAATTATCTCATAATATGCCGCTGCACTTGCCGCACCGCACGAATACGCAACTGCCGGAAAAAATACCGGACAGAGCGCCCTGTATATGTCAACTGACATCTGAACACACTGATAGCCTGTCCTCGCAGCATTGATAAACACTGAAACTATAAGTGTCATAAGAATAAATGATATAAACAGCATCGCTGAATCGGATGCATTTTTATCAAGAACACTTAAAAACATTGCACATATGGATAACAGTAATATCTGAACCAGAACTGTCCTGTTAGCGATTATCGCCTCAGTAACTGTACTGGTAAAATTAAAGCCTATGTCTGTATCCGCATTTGCAACCGACCTTACAAGTTCTTTAAAAGATGTCCCCTGCCAGCCATAATCATAAAGAGTACTGTCTATGCCACTGTAATCTGCTTCATCTATCAGTGAATCATACTCTGTCTGTTCATTATCCTTTGCATATGCATAAGTTCCCTGTATGATGAGCGCCGCCAGAAAAACCATCATAAAAAACATTACTTTCCTAATCAGACAATCCCCTCTGAAACCATTTCAAAAAGTGTGACTATAACCGGAATACACAAGCCTGCCACAGAAATTCTGGCGTATATTTCCATAGCTGACGCAAGTGCCGCAAACCCGTTTTCTTTACATATATTTGACGATATTTCAGTGACATATGATATTCCTATAACCTTGATTATCAACTTTATGTACTCCTGATTGATTCCGGCAGTAAACATATTTATTCTTGTATACACCGATATAAGTCCGTTAAACACAAGCATTGCTGTTCCTGCGCACAACACGACTGACACAAAAGTTCCCATCTGCGAGCCTGTACTTTTTAAAACCAGTGCAAGAATCACACCTGTTACTGCACATACCGAAAGCGACAACACATTAATATGTACCACCCCCTGTCACAATTCAAAAAGTCTCTTCATAGTTGTAAAAAGTTCAAGTATATAAGGCAATATCCAGTATATAACTATCAGGAGTCCTGCCAGTGCAGTAAGAGCCGCCTGGTCATCCCTGCCATTGTGCTTTAATATCTGGTTAAGTATCGAAACTACTATACCCACTGCTGCAATTTTGAATATTATGCTTACCTCCATACTTCACCTCCGCTTCATATAAGTACAATCACAAGTATAAGTCCTGCCGATATTCCCGTTACAATATAAGCCTTCATCTTCCCTGCCGCGTTGGTCTTAACTGCATCAAGTTCTTCATTAAGTCCGCACAGAACAGACTGTATATGCTTTATCTGACTGTCCTTGTCTAAAAATGTGCTTATGGCACCAGCTTCTTTTATTATCTCGAGCTGCCTTTTTCCCAGTATTCCTGCAAATGCTTTATCAGCTGCATCATTCCATATCATTGAAAATGTATCAATGTCCGATTTGTTCAATCCATCATATATGTATTCCGTAAACTCCCTGACATATGAGCACATATCAAACGCTTTTAGTTTTTCGAATATCTGTGTCATATCTATAAGTGAATATCCTATGTGATTATTCATTACAGAAAGCATTCTTATCATGTCTTTTAATATTATTATCCTGTTCTTTAATCTCTGACTGTAAGAAAACCCGTACATAAAACAGCCTGCCAGTATTAATAATCCTCCTATATATCCAGACATTTTCCTGCCTCCCCACATTTTTCCAGTATTACCGCCCTCTTAAAACCGCCTTGTCCAAAAAGACATGACAGTCTTTCATCAGTGTCATATATACTGCTTCCATGTGCTGTTCCAATTACAATACATCCACTTTTAATACAGTATCTTACTGCTTTAATATCATCTTCCCCTCCTATCTCATCCATGGCAACAACCTGCGGGCTGAGTGAACGCACAGCCATATATACTCCTGTAAGCTTATTACAACCATCTAAAACATCTGTCCTGCAGCCGACATCGTTACACGGAACTCCGTTGACACATGCCGCAACCTCACAGCGCTCATCAATTAAAGTCACATTTTTTCTGTATTTGTCAGATAACTGCCTTACAATATCTCTTAGCAGTGTTGTTTTTCCAAAACCCGGCGGTGATATTATAATGGTATGCTTTAACCCGTCTTTTAAAAGCTCCTTCATTATGCTGTCCGCACAGCCCTTCATCTGCTTTGCAATTCGTATGCAAAGAAATGTGACATGAGAGAAATTCTTTACCTTTCCATTCTCCCATATAACCTGTCCTCCAAGTCCGATTCTGTGTCCACCTTTAATTGTCAGAAAACCTTTCGCCATACATGATTCGTATGCATATGATGAATAATTGGTTGCTATCGACAATATTCTTGTTATCATATGTTCATCTACAGGACTGCTCCCCATGTATTCGCCATTATCACATATTGCAAAAGGGCATCTTCCTGTACGCAGGCGGATTTCCAGCACATGTTCAAAGCCTGTACATATTCCAATGTCTTTTAATAATTCTTCCGGGAGGATTTTATAAAGTGATTCGTCATACAAAAAAAGCCCCTTCACTATTGTTTTTCACAATATATGAAAGGGCTGTCCGTTTTATTCTACTGACTTTAAAGATTCGACCATAGGAAGCTTCTTTAACTTTCCATACATGGCCAGATTAACTACCACTGAGAAAATCAGTGTGATAAGATATGAATATATATATGTTGTCGGTTTAATAGCATATCCAAACATTATTGCATCCATCTCAACAGTAAGCATTATGTATATGTGAAGAAGTCTTCCTAATAATAGTCCGAACACACCACCAATTAGTGTAAGGAATATATTCTCACGGTACACATACATACCTACCTCCGGGTCAAAGAAGCCAAGTACCTTAATAGTTGCAATCTCTCTTCTTCTCTCCGAAATATTAACATTAGTAAGGTTATATAATACAACAAATGCAAGCAGTCCTGCTGATATTATAAGCACCCATATTACCAGATCAAGCGACTGTATCATATTCTCAAATCGTGTGACATTAGCATTAAGGAAGCTCACTCCCTTAATATAATCTCTTGTAAGATATTCATCGCCCATATAGCTTTCAGTTTCGCTTACATCTCCATTAATCTTTATAAGTACCCTGTTGTTATCAGGAACATTTCCAAAAAGTTCATTATAATATTCTGCACTTATATATACATAATGATTAACATACATTTCTGTAATGCCGGATACAACAGCCTCTGTCCGCTTTCCAGCGGATGATGTTACTGTAATCTTATCACCTTTCTTTACTCCTAAATCTTTAGAAAGCTTTTCAGTGATAACAACGCCTGAATCACCAAGAGCCACATCATTATGCTTTCTTCTTGTTCTTAATGTCACATAATCTTTAAATGCATTCTTATCATCAACTATGACATATTCTGCTGTCTCTGTATCTTCACTGCTCTTAACATCATCAGAATAACCACAGTTTAATATATAATCAGCAATGTGTCCGTCCGCTGACATGTCACTTTCAAGCGTATCCATATCCTCCTGTGTAATCCCATCTGTAAATGTGGCAACACTGTCATAATGTATAAGCTCACCGTACTGGTTATGAATAAGACTTTCAATACTGTTCTTAATTCCAAAGCCCGCTGTCATAAGTGCCGTACAGCCTGCAATCCCTACAACAGTCATAAGAAATCTCTTCTTATACAGGAACAGATTACGCATAGTAACCTTCATTGTGAATGACATGTGTTTCCATATAAATGTAATATGCTCAAGAAGGATTTTCTTACCGCTCTTAGGTGCTTTCGGACGCATAAGCTCTGATGGAACCTCTTCTAACTCACTGTAGCATGAAAAAAGAGCTGCTATAACTGTTACCAAAACCATGCTTGTAATGGCTATAATTGAAAGAAGTATGTGGCTGTCGTACACTATTGGCGGAAGCTGGTATATTATATTCCAAGAATTATATATTACAAGCGGAAACAGTTTAAGACCTATGATACAGCCTGCTATTCCTCCAGTAACCGAAGCAATTAATGCATATGCTATATATTTGAATGCAATCACCTTTTTGCTGTATCCTAGTGCTTTATATGTTCCAATAAGTCCCCTTTCTTCTGCTACCATTCTTGTCATTGTTGTAAGACAGACAAGGGCAGATACAACTATAAAGAATATTGGAAATACCGTGGCAATGGCTTTCATCCTGTCTGCACTGGATTCATAATCTTTAAAAGAATACTGTTCCTGTCTTGTAAGCTCATACCATTTCCAGTCATCGCTGTCACCATATTTAGATTCAAAATCTTCCTTAGCCTGCGTCTCAATGCTGCTAAAATCATAATCAGCAAGTGCTTTCTCATATGCCGGCTGGATATATGGCTCAATAATAGCTGAAACATCCATTCCTGCAAAATAATTACTGTACTGTTCTGTAAGTGATTCTACAACATGGTCGTATATAGCCGCTTTGGCAGCCTCTTTTGCCTCATTTACTGAATCTTCATATACATCCTGTATGTCATCTTTTCTTACATTAATTCTGCTCTGTGAAATATTATCTATTCTGTCAGCTGTTTCTTTAACGAGATCTTTATATTCAGTTCCATATGTATCCAATTCCTTTGCTCCATCAACTGTCGCAAATACTTCATTGAAATAATCGGACATGAATTCATCTTCCGTAATATACATAAGATAATTAATCCTGCCGCTTCCAACATTAGTAGTTCCAAGGTCATAAGAAACATAATATGGTGTATATACTGTTCCTACAACCGTATACTCTGAATCTTTAAGACTGTCATTAATATCATCCTGTGTTCCGGATGAAAGCTTGATTGTATCTCCTATAGAAAAATTGTCCTTGGTATCTTCATATCTTACAACACATTCACCGCTATTTTCAGGAAGCCGTCCTTCCTTGATTCGTAACTGGTTAATGTAATTCTCATTATTCCTGTCTATATTATCAGGTACTGACATTATATGTACAGCGGTCTCTATGCTGTCTTTCCTGATAACTGCATCCTGTGAATATGCAGGATACACTCCTTTAACACCATCAACTGCTCTTATAGCTTTAATATCATCTTCATTAAAACCTATTGATGATAAAAGTCTTAAATCACTCATATTATAATCATCATAATAGTGATCCGTTGAATTCTTCATATCATTAGAAGATGCTGTTACTCCTGCAAAAAATGCTACTCCAATAGCAACAATTGCAAATATAGCTATAAATCTTCCAAATGTTCTCTTAATCTCACGAAAGAGATCCTTCCATACTGATTTTCCCATATTGTACAAGCCTCCATAGTATTACCAGTCTATATCGTCTACTGAAACAGGATTGTCATTAATAACAACACTGTCAACGATACCATTCTTTATCTTAATAACTTTATCTCCCATTGCTGAAATTGCCTGATTATGTGTTATAACAACAACAGTAATTCCATTCTTCTTACACATATCACTTAAAAGCTTAAGAATGGTTTTTCCTGTATTAATATCAAGTGCTCCTGTAGGTTCATCGCATAAAAGCATCTTAGGATTCTTTGCAAGTGCTCTTGCAATGGCAACTCTCTGCTGTTCACCACCTGATAACTGTGACGGAAAATTTCCTATTCTGTCATATAATCCCACAGCTTCTATTGTCTTAACAATATCAAGAGGCTCTTTGCATATCTGCGTTGCCAGCTCAACATTTTCTTTGACAGTAAGATTCTGTACAAGATTATAGAACTGGAATACGAATCCGATATCATATCTTCTGTATGCTGTAAGCTGTCTTGAATTGTACTTGTCAATTCTTTTTCCATCTACAGTTATTTCCCCGGTAGTACATGTATCCATTCCTCCAAGGATGTTAAGAATAGTACTCTTTCCTGCACCACTAGGTCCTAATACAACAGCAAATTCGCCTTTATCAATCTTAAAATCCACTCCATTCAATGCTCTTATCTTTACATCACCCATTTTGTATATTTTCTTTACATTTTTAAATTCTATATATGCCATAGTTTCTCCTTTTTTATTCCAAACAGTATTAAATCACATATTAATCTATATATAATAATACCTTATAGCACTCATAAATTCAAAGCATTTTAATATAATCATAGAAAGATATTTTATTAAATTTCTATGAAATCATTTAAGAATTTTTCAATTATTATACTCGTATTATCGTTGTTGGTTTGTTGCATATTCTGTCCTGTAACAACTCAGGCAGCAGGACTATATTCAAAATACTCTGTTCTTATTGATTCTGATTCAGGCAGGATACTTTCTGGCAGCAATGAAACAACGGCTGTAAGCATGGCAAGCACAACTAAAATTATGACTCTTATTATTGCTTTGGAAAACTGTGACAAGAATTTTGTTGCGACAACTTCCGCCTATGCTGCTTCCATGCCGGATGTACAGCTTAATTCCATAACCGGTGAACAGTTTGTACTTGACGACCTCTACTACTCACTTATGCTTGAATCGCATAATGACTCTGCCGTGATTATTGCTGAAAATGTAGCTTATTATCTGCTGTGTAAAAATCCCGCCTTAAGGTCTGAAACTCCATTTATCAGCAATTACAATTATGACTCTTCATTTCTTTCTGAAATTGACCGTGAACAGAGTGAAAAGCTTGTATATATATTCACTGACCTAATGAATGAAAAGGCGGATGATATACTGTTGTTCGATACATATTACATAACACCTAACGGTCTTGACGCTGAGGATGATTACAGCTTTCATCATACAACAGCCTATGACCTTGCAAAGACTATGGCATACTGTATTAACAATGATGAATTCTTACGCATAACCCAGACTGTTTCCAAGACATTTTCAGACACAACAGGAAAGCATACTTATCAGCTTAATAATAAAAACAGGCTGTTAAATCCTGAAAATGGCGTAATCTCAGGCAAAACCGGCTTTACCAACAAAGCTGGCTACTGCTATGTATGCGCCTACAAGGAGAATGACCGTACTCTCTGTATTGCCCTGCTTGCGTGTGGCTGGCCTCCTAATAAGAATTACAAATGGAGTGACGCCAACTATCTTATTGCACTTGGTAAGAAATACAACAAGCAGAAATATTTTAATTGCGAGTACACATTTTACATTCCTGTATCTAAAGGAAAATATAGCTTCTGTGAACTTATTCCTGACAGTGCTGTTGAGTTTCTTGCCTGCGATGACGATTCCGTAAATATCCAGATAGATATTCCAGAAACACTTACTGCTCCTGTCAATTCAGCACAGATATATGGAACAATTAATATATATGTAAATGATGAGCCTGCCCGCAGTATTAATCTGAAAGCAAAGCAGAGTATTCCCAAAAAAGTTCATGCACTCGACATAATCCGTAAAATATTTCAATAAACATTTTAATCATTCTGATTTATTCTAATTAATTATAAAAAAAGAATGACATAAAAATAATTGTGTTATATAATATGAACGTTGATTTTAAACTAGTTATATAATATGGAGACAACAACTATGAATAAAGTATATAAAGTATTCCCTGGCGGCAAATTCAAGGTTCTTACTTTCAGTTATGATGACGGAAAGCTTGAGGACAGACGGCTTGTAAAGCTTTTTAACAAATATAATCTTAAAGCAACATTTAATCTGGACACAGGCATTATTGATCCTGCGATAAGAATTCCTCAGGAGGAATGGCCTGAGCTTTATAAAGGACATGATATTGCTGTTCATACATTTACACATCCTACTATGATAAGACTAAATGATTATGCTGCTCTTAAAGAAATTCTTGAAGATAAGGTTAATCTTGAAAAAATATTTAACCGTCCGATATACGGTCTTGCCTATCCTAACGGTTCTTACGACAGCCGTATAGTTGATATTGCCAAATCTGTCGGCATTAAATATGCAAGAGTTACCAATGATAAATACGCTGCCACTAAAGCTGCAGAAGCCTATGCTGCTAATGCCGATGGTCCTATACTTATAGGGGATGAGAATGGTTTTTCTATGCCTGAAGACTATATGCGCTGGGTTCCAACCTGTCATCACAATCATAATCTTATTGATTTTGGCAAGAAGTTCATGGCACTTACTAAAAAACAGTATCTTTACATGATGTATGTCTGGGGACACAGCTTTGAATTTGAAAGAAACAATAATTGGGAAATCATTGAGGAATTCTGTGAAATGATTGCCAACCGTGATGATATCTGGTATGCAACCAATTCTGATATCGTTGAATATAACGAATTATTTGACAGACTTGAGTTCTTTGCTGATAACGAATATGTTCATAACCCTTCTGTTAAGTCAGTATGGCTTTCAGTAAATAATAGTACTATTGTTGAAGTAAAAGGCGGCGAAACAGTTAAATTATAATAACGCATTATTAAAGGCGGCTTACCATTACAGGTTTACCGCCCTCTTTTTATTCATGCTTAAGATTCTTAAATGCATTTCTTAATGTAATTGGATTACCATATCTTAACGTTCCCATTCTGTATATCTTAGAGCCTAATATACCAACTGCTATTGTGCTTACAATAAGAATAACAAACGATACCGCTATCTCAGCAAAACTCACATTTCCAAGTGCCACTCTTGCAAACATCGCACTGTATGAGCTTATCGGCAGGAATGAAAGAACTTTCATAAGAATTCCATCTACATTATTAAGCTGGAATAATCCTATAAAATATACAATCATAATAACAAACTGTACACTTCCGGCACTTTTGTTAATATCCTCTGTCTTAGACACAAGCGCTCCCATTGCACCATATATGAATACATAGAACAGCAGCCCTCCAAGTCCAAAGAATGCAAATGTTATAAGCACATCTGAAGGAATATTAAATATTTTATCAAATAATCCACCCCATGAGTCTCTGTTAATCTTATAGCTTCCAAGTATTACTGCAAATATAATTCCAACCTGTAAAAGTGCTGCAGATGTACCTGCCAGTACCTTTCCAAAGAAAAGGCTGTTAGTATCAGCACTGGTTACAAGAAGTTCAATTGTTCTGTTTGATTTCTCCTGTGTTACAGAAGTTGCTACCATTACTCCATACAGAATGATAACCATGAACACAATAATTATAAGTGCATAACAATACCAGTAATTACTCATCATGTCTTTTCCAAGTACAGTTGTCTCGGAATTGATAACCGGATTAAAAGCATTTTCAATCTCTGCCATATCCAGATTATTCTCATTACAATAGTTATACTGGCTTAGCAGCTGCATTGCATATGTAAATCTCTGCGTCATATCATCAAACATATCACTATTATTAACCACATATTCAAAATCTGTTGCATTCTTTACAACAAAACCAGCAATGACATTTTCATCATTTTCAATCTTATCTACAAGTGCATCTCTTGACGAAACATTTTCAATCTTCACATCATTTAATACACCTTCTACAATTCCCGTTCCCGCAAATATGTCTTTTTCATCACAGATTATGATAACATCAGTAATCTCCGTATTATCAGCTGTATCATCAGTATCATCTTTATTAATTCCAAGAATTCCTGACATATCAAATACACTTGGAAGAAACAGTATCACTGCAGCAAGAACAGCTATAACAATTGTAGAAATCATAAAGCTTTTATTCTTGATATAATTCATAATCTCATACTGGAATATTACTCCGAACTTCTTCATTATCTGTCACCCCCTACAGCTTTTACAAATATATCATTAAGTGATGGTCTGTAGCTGTCAAATGATGCTATCTCTACATCCGCATTCATAACTTCTTTAATAAGTGCATTTCCAGAAAGCTCATGAATATTCTTTACTATAACACCATCTTTATGTATTCCGGTTACAGATAATGTATCTGCGCAGCTGGTCTTTAACTTTTCTGACAGTTCTTCTGCTTCCATTCCAACAGCCGATATTATAAGCTGATTCTTTCCATATTCAGCCTTAATATCTGCAATATTACCTGATAATGCAATCTCACCATTATTAATTATTGCTATGTCCTCACAGAACTCCTCCACATAGCTCATCTGATGACTTGAGAATATAACTATTCTTCCCTCTTCTATCAATTCTGTTACAACATCCTGTAATATCTTGGAATTAACCGGATCAAGTCCGCTGAATGGCTCATCTAATATAACAATCTCAGGCTCACAGACAAGTGTTGATGCAAGCTGGACCTTCTGCTGGTTACCTTTGCTGAGTGTCTCTAACTTCACATCTGTATACTGTGATACCTGCAGTCTTTTAAGCCATTTATCAGTATTCTTCTTAGCTTCAGCCTTAGATAAGCCTCTTAACCTGCCAAGATACACAAGCTGTTCCGATACTTTTTTCTTAGGATATAATCCTCTCTCTTCTGGCAGATATCCTATAAGATGCTCCTTTGGATTAAATTTTTTACCATCAAGAAATATTTCTCCTGAATTGGCATGAAATACATCCATAATAATTCTTATGGTTGTAGTCTTTCCTGCACCATTACGTCCAAGAAGACCTAGTGCTTTGCCGCCTTCAACATCAAATGAAATACCGTGAAGGACTTCTTTCTCACCAAATGACTTGGTAAGATTTTTTACCTCAAGTTTCATTAAATTAATCTCCCCTCATATATTGTGAAATCTTTGATAATTGTATCACATGTATAGAAATTTTGATAGTCAAATTTATATACATTTTAATTGTTTATATACACATTAGATGTTTAACATACCGCCTGATAGTGTTATACTTGATTCACTAATTCTAGAAAGGAATATTTTAAAATGATGAAAAAACATTTATTAAGCATAATTTTATTATGCCTTTTATTCAGCCTGACTGCATGTAGCAGACAGACTTCTGGTAATTCATCAACTTCTGATGGAAACACTCAGTTATCCGGCAAGCACCATGTTGCCATTGAAGTAAACAATTATGGAACGATTGAGGTAGAACTTGATGCAGATACTGCCCCAATTACTGTTACTAATTTTATTAATCTTGCCAATTCAGGATTTTATAACGGTCTGACTTTTCATCGCGTAATTGATGGATTTATGATTCAGGGTGGAGACCCTAATGGTGACGGAACTGGTGGCTCTTCTGAAAAAATCAAGGGTGAATTCAAGTCAAATGGCGTCCAAAATAATATAAGTCATGTAAGAGGCACTATATCTATGGCACGCTCTTCTGCTAACAATTCTGCAAGTTCACAGTTCTTTATCATGCAGAAGGATACAACAAGTCTTGACGGACAATACGCAGCTTTCGGAACAGTCACAAGCGGCATGGACATTGTCGATAAGATATGTAAAGACTTGCACTGACACTAATCAGAATGGTGTGATTACAGATAAGAGTAAACAGCCTGTGATTAGTACTATAAGGGTTGTGGATTAACGAATAACCGCACCGTCTTACGACGGTGCGGTTATTATATTAAAACATATTCTATTTATCAAAATCATAACTATTCTCATATATATCTAAAACCTGAGTCACAAAAGCAGCCTGATTCTTGCTTTCTTCTGTGCCAGTATTAACCTGCCAGCCATATGTCATATAATCATAAAAATTTCTTGGAGAGATTGGTCCAAGCTTGTACTCATCCCTAATCAGATTAATACCATCTGAATAATCCCTTACTAACGCCTCAAATGCTTTCTGAGGGTCTTTAAATACCGCTTTTCCATTTTCATCTGCCCCAATTGCAAATTCTTCTCCATGATCAAGAAAATCCTTAACATTAACACTGCCTGTCTTATAACTGGCTACATATTCCTTTACATATGGATGTGCAACCTTCGGTGGCTTTGTCTTACAACCTGCCATAGAAGCAAAACACATCAATGTAACCCCAATTAAAAATACTTTTTTCATAGTACCACTCCATTTACAAATCAGGTTATGGTTGTATCTGCATATTTAATATAACATATATATCTATATCTTGACAATATATTATTGTTTTTTTCAATACTTTTTAATATTTCACATTCAGTCTGTGACTGTAGCCTTCCATTCTCTTTGCAAATACATCAAGCTGTCCTTTATATTTACCATACGCTTTCTCATCAATCAAAGACTCATTATGATACCGTTCAACTAGCTCTGATGAGTCTTTGAAAGCCTTAATTGCTAAATCCTTGTAATTATTCTCAAGATTAATCTGGATTTCATTGAGTGATGTTTCTATCTCTTTCTTGGTTGTGTTCTTTTTAAATATTGACATGTGCATATCCCCCTTTTGCTTGATTTTATCATTGATTAGCTTAATTACAAGTATTGTTTTATAAGTGTTTCCGGTTTTAAAATAGTTTTATAGGTATATTATATAGTTATAAATATAGACACTTGTGTTTTCTACCTATAAGGTTGCATTTTATACGACTACCTATAGGTATCATGTTAAAAGACAGGATATTGGACAACCTGTCAGACTGATTATAACTTCACATATACAATAGAATTCCTCTGTGTCGGAACGGACGAAGCAACTCGCTTCGCTCTTGCAGCTGGGGATTGGTGGACGGGACAGGTGCGTCCCACTACTTTCGCGCAGTGCCGTGTCCTGACCGCAGGTCAGGACACACGCGCTGTCGCGCTCTATGCTCATTCATAAAAAACACAGGAATTCAAGCAAGCTTGATTCCTGTGTTCTTTATTCATTCGCGCACTGCGCTTGTAGTTCGCGGTGTATGTACAACTTGGTTTTCAACCAAGTTGTACGCGCATTCCATGCGCTATAGATAACAAAAAGGGCTTGAGCACAAGTAAACTTGTCTCAAGCCCTTTATTGTTATCTGCACCGCTAATCTATGTTCACGATTACTGTGGCTGCTTGCCGATGTATGCGAGGATACCACCATCTACATAGAGGATGTGTCCGTTAACTGCATCTGATGCTTCTGAAGCAAGGAATACAGCTGGACCAGCTAATTCTTCTGGCTTTAACCATCTCTCTGCTGGTGTCTTTGCAACGATGAATGAGTCGAATGGATGTCTTGATCCATCTGGCTGTCTCTCTCTTAATGGAGCTGTCTGAGGTGTCTCGATGTAACCAGGTCCAATACCATTACACTGGATATTGTACTTACCATACTCAGAACAAATATTTCTTGTAAGCATCTTAAGACCACCCTTAGCAGCAGCGTAAGCTGATACTGTCTCACGGCCTAATTCTGACATCATTGAGCAGATGTTGATGATCTTACCATGTCCTCTTTCGATCATTGAAGGAATTACTGCCTTTGATACGATGAATGGTGCGTTAAGATCTACGTCGATAACCTGTCTGAACTCAGCAGCTGTCATCTCGCACATAGGAATTCTCTTAATGATACCAGCGTTGTTTACGAGGATATCGATTGGTCCAACTTCCTTTGTGATCTTCTCTACAGTAGCGTTAACAGCTTCTTCGTTAGTAACGTCGCAAACATATCCGTGAGCGTCGATACCAGCTTCCTTATAAGCTGCTAATCCCTTATCTACTAATTCCTGCTTAATATCGTTGAAAACGATTTTTGCACCAGCCTTAGCCATACCACTAGCGATAGCGAAGCCGATACCATATGATGCACCAGTTACAAATGCAATCTTACCTTCAAGTGAAAAATTAACTGACATTTTAATTCTCCTTTTCCTAATAATAATTTATAAATGAAACCCTCTACAGGTTACATTCCTTAGTAAAATATATACTGACGGATTACTTTAAATCCTTCATGTCTACCCAGTCCATATCATCGAAATCCTGGTTTTCTCCAGCCATTCCCCAGATAAATGCATATGCATGTGTAGCTGATGCTGAATGAATTGACCAGCTTGGTGAAATAACTGCTTCTTCACTTCTCATGATGATATGACGAGTCTCTGTTGGCTCACCCATATAGTGAACAACGATATCTTCTTCTGGAATTTCAAAGTAGAAGTAAACTTCCATTCTTCTGTCATGTGTATGACATGGCATTGTATTCCATACGCTTCCTGGCTCAAGAGTTGTGATACCCATCTCTAACTGGCATGTCTCAACCTGACCTGGTAAAATATACTTTCTGTTAAGACGCTTATTGCATCCTTCTACTGAACCAAGCTGAAGCTTGAACTCATCCTTGATATCCTTCTCTGGATCAATGAATACTGTAGGATATGTCTTATGTGCTGGTATTGAGTTAAAGTAGAACTTAGCTGGCTTAGAAGAATCCTCGCTCTTGAACTTAATCTCCTTAGAACCCATACCAATATAAAGACCATCTCTATATTTAAACTTATATTCTGTACCGTCAACGATAACTGAACCATTGCCGCCTACATTAAAGATACCCATCTCACGTCTCTCAAGGAAATATGCTGCCTTAAGCTCAGAACCTGCCTCAAGTGTAAGTTCCTTATTAACCGGCATACATCCACCAACAATAATACGATCAATCTGGCTGTAAACAAGCTTGAAATCATCAGCTGGGAAAAGATTCTGGATAAGGAAATCATTTCTCAATCTTTCTGTATCATAACCTTTTACATCTCTTGCGTTAGCGCCCTGTCTTACTTCCATCGTAACTCTCCTTTTCAATTCACAAACTTAGAGCAAAGCCCCGTTTGGTGTATATAATACCACAAAATCCAATTATTTACAACTATTAACCTATGATTCCCTTAATAAGTACATTTTTATCGACATATTCCTGTGAAAATGTATACGCTTCCTTAATCATTGCTTCTGCTTCTTTAGTTTTGTCTGCATTATTACAGTAAATCCTTGCAATCACATCACCCTTGCTGACTTTGTCGCCTATTTTCTTGGAAAGCACAACACCAACCGATAAATCAATCACATCGTCCTTGGCAGCCCTTCCTCCTCCAAGAATCATTGAGGATTTTCCTATAAGCTCAGACTGAATTGATTTGACATAGCCATCACAATCCGCACACACTTCAGTTACAGTATCAGCAACCTTTAACTTGTCCGTATTATACACAGCGTCAGGGTCGCCGCCCTGTGCTTTGACAAATTCAGCCATCTTGTCCAAAGCACTTCCATCACTAATTACCCTTTCAAGCTCTTTTCTTACAGCCTCTTTATCAAGATCATCTCTTGCAGCAAGCACCATGTAAGTTCCAAGATTAAGAACCAGTTCCGTCAAATCCTCCGGTCCTTCACCCTTTAAAGTATTGATAGCTTCAATAACCTCAAGTGCATTGCCGACTGCATATCCTAACGGCTGATCCATATCAGTAATAAATGCTGTTACATTTCTTCCAGCGCCTTTTCCAATACGCACCATCTCTTTTGCAAGACTTTCGGCATCAGCCTCATTTTTCATAAATGCGCCGCTTCCTGTCTTGACATCAAGAACAATCGCGTCAGCACCTGAAGCCAGCTTCTTGCTCATAATGCTGCTAGCAATAAGCGAAATATTCTCGACCGTTGCCGTAACATCCCTTAGTGCATATATCTTCTTATCTGCAGGTGCAAGATTACCTGTCTGCCCAGTTATTGCAATTCCTATATCATTAACCTGCTTAACAAATGCTTCCTCAGACAGAGAAGTGTTAAATCCCGGAATACTTTCCAGCTTGTCTATTGTACCGCCTGTATGGCCAAGTCCTCTTCCACTCATCTTTGCAACTTTGCCGCCAAGTGCTGCAACCATAGGTGCAAGAACAAGCGAAGTCTTATCTCCCACACCGCCTGTACTGTGCTTGTCTACTTTAACTCCATTAATAGCCGACAAATCCAGCTTATCTCCGCTGTTTTCCATTGTAAGAGTCAGGTTAAGAGTCTCATCATAATCCATATTTCTGAAATATATTGCCATAAGAAGTGCAGAAGCCTGATAATCAGGTATATCCCCCCTGACATAGCCATTAACAAAGAAATCAATCTCTTCTTTAGTAAGCTTTCCACCATCTCTTTTCTTCTCTATAATATCGACCATTCTCATAATGCAGACCTCCTAAATAATCTTATTAAGAAAACTCTTTCCTATCTTAACCGGTTCTGTGCCAAAAATCTCAGCCAGTGTCTGTGCTATATCAGCATAAGTGTCACCTGTTCCAAGATTAACACCATGTTTTAAACATTTGCCATATACAAGCAACGGAACATACTCCCTTGTATGGTCAGTTCCCTTATAGGTTGGGTCACAACCGTGGTCAGCCGTAATAACAAGCATATCTGTATCTTTCATAGTGTCTAACACCTGTGACAGTCTCACATCAAATTCTTCAAGACCTCTGGCATACCCTTTATAATCTCTTCTATGTCCCCATGTTGAATCAAATTCAACCAGATTAGTATATATAATTCCTTTATTATCCTGCTTCATATAATCAAGGGTAACATCCATTCCGTCCTGGTTATCATTGGTGTGCTTTGACTCCGTAAGCCCCACACCTGCAAATATATCATGAATCTTGCCGACTCCAATTACATCAAGCCCTTTATCACGGACTCTGCACAATATATTATCCTCACTTGGCTTTAGTGAGAAATCCCTTCTGTTAGGTGTTCTCTTATAATTGCCATTCTCCCCGACAAAAGGTCGTGCAATAACTCTTGCTACAGCATTCTTTCCTGTAAGGATATGTCTTGCCGTCTCACACATTTCATAAAGGCTTTCTACCGGCACAACATCTTCATGACATGCAATCTGGAAAACTGAATCTCCTGATGTATATACAATTGGTTTTCCTGTCGCAACATGTTCATCGCCAAGTTCTGCAATTATCTGTGTTCCTGAAGCCGGCTTATTGCAAAGAATCCCCGGAACTCCTGTCTTTTTAATAAATTCATCAATAATACTGTCTGGGAATCCATCAGGATACACCGGGAACGGATTCGGAGAATATATTCCCGCCATCTCCCAGTGTCCAATCGTTGTGTCTTTTCCGGCAGATACTTCTGCAAGTTTTCCAAAACATCCAATAGGATTATCACATTTTTCAAGATTATGCGCACCGTCAATATTGCCAATTCCAAGCTTTACCATATTAGGAATATTAAGGCCTCCATTAGCCTTGGCAGTATGTCCCAATGTATCTGCGCCCACATCACCGAACTTAGCTGCGTCCTTAGCTTCACCAATTCCAACACTGTCTAAAACAATCCATATAATTCTGTTAATATCCATATCACGCCTCCTGTCAGTCTTTAATATATTGTACCACAAACAGCACTTTCTGCATTATTATTTTGCATTTTTCAAAACAAATGTTATAATCACATAGACATTGTATGTTTTATGCAAATGTAATTATTTAATATACATTTTTAAGGAGAAAATTATATGAGTTTCGAGTTTGTTACAAAACTTCCTACACCTACTGAGATTAAAGAACAGTACCCTGTACCGGAAGAAATAAAGACATTAAAAGCCAAAAGAGATTCTGAAATTGCTGATGTTATCACTGGCAAATCAGATAAGCTTCTCGTTATTATCGGACCTTGTTCAGCAGATAACGAAGCTGCTGTACTTGATTACACATCAAGACTTGTCAAGGTTCAGGAAAAGATTAAAGATAAAGTAATCATTATTCCAAGAGTTTACACTAACAAGCCAAGAACAACAGGCGTTGGATACAAGGGAATGCTTCATCAGCCTGACCCTGAAAAAAAGCCAGACCTTCTTGCCGGACTTGTTGCAATCAGAAAAATGCATATTGATGTAATGAAAGAAACTGAGCTTACTCCTGCTGATGAAATGCTCTACCCAGAGAATTACTGGTATCTTTCAGATGTTCTCTCATATGTTGCCGTAGGTGCAAGATCAGTTGAGAACCAGCAGCACAGACTTGTATGCTCAGGAATTGATGTTCCTGCAGGTATGAAGAATCCTACAAGCGGAGATTTCTCAGTTATGTTAAATTCTGTAGTTGCTGCACAGTCAAAGCAGACATTTATCTACAGAAACTGGGAAGTTAATACACCTGGAAATCCTCTTACACACACAATATTAAGAGGTGCTGTAAATAAACATGGCCAGACTATTCCTAACTATCACTATGAGGATTTAATAAGACTTTATAACATGTATGCTGCAAGAGATCTTGAGAATCCTGCTGTTATTGTAGATGCTAACCACAGCAATTCAGGTAAGCAGTATCTTGAGCAGATCCGTATCGTCAAGGAAGTTCTTCACAGCTGCCATCACTCTGCTGATGTTAAAAAGCTTGTTAAGGGTGTTATGATTGAAAGTTATATTGAGCCGGGTAACCAGAAGGTTGGCGACGGTGTTTATGGAAAATCAATCACAGACGCATGCCTCGGATGGGCTGAGTCTGAAAAGCTTTTATACGATATTGCAGACCTTGCTTAAAAACATTTTCATTATGTCGGGATTAATATAGCTTTCTGTAAATGTTCCGATTAATGTAAGTAACAATGACATACTCACAATAATGACCGTTCTTCTTAAAGTGTCAATTCTGTTAAGAAAATAATGACACATAAGTAGAACGGTCATTATATATAACAGATAATGTGGAAACAACCAGACCAGAACCATAACTACTCCCCCTGCACCGTGATACATAACAGCCTTTGTCATACATATTCCAAGACAGAATCCGTTATACAGACATAGCCAGTATACATACAATTTTCTGAATGGGGTAATCATGAATACTGCCAATGTTATGAACTTCCTTAATCTGTAAGATAGCACCTCCTGCCATACATTTGCATATGCAACATCAGAATTAATGTATACAATCAGATATTCTGTCGAAAACACATCCCCATAACACCACATTTTTACAAAGCATGTACCAAGTATAATTCCCGCAATAATTAATGCAGCAAATCTTACATTCTTAATTACCCACAATAAAAAAGCCTTCATATATATCCATCAAAATGTACTTTGAATCAATATATGAAGACTTTGTCTTAATTATTCTTTTTACGGTTAAGTAAGGCATCATAAGCAAGAACTGCCGAGATTGTCTTTGAATCCTGTATCGTTCCTGCAAATATCATATCTTTAAGCTCATCCAGCGTATAGCTTTCTACATCTATGAACTCATCTTCATCCAAATGCTGGCTTGTTTTCTTAAGATTCGTTGCAAGATATACATCAATAACCTCATTACAGAATGCAACCGCCGTAACAACCGATATAAGCTTTGTAAGATTATCTGATCTGTATCCGGTCTCTTCCTCAAGCTCTCTTGCTGCCGCATTGATTGTAGGCTCATCCCAGCCATTAAGACCTCCTGCCGGAATCTCAATAGTCTCTCTGTCAAGTGCGTCCCTGTACTGCCTTACCATAAGCAGTCTTCCGTCATCTAACACCGGAACAACTGCCGCCGCGCCACGGTGTTCTATGTAATCCCAATTAGCTCTGTGTCCATCAGGTGTCTCAATAACATCTGTATATATTTCAAGCATTGAACCCTTGTATTTTAAAATTCTGTCAACCCTTTTAATATGCTCCTTCATAATCAGCCTCTCTATGTAAAATACAACTTAATAATTAAATATTAATTAGCGGCAAAGTTACTTAATGCTTGTACATTTGTCATAGCAAGCGTCGGTTGCCTTGATAAGTGCATTTCTGAAGCCGTTCTCTTCAAGCGCAGATACAGCCTGAATTGTAGTTCCACCAGGCGAACACACTTTATCTTTAAGTACTGCCGGGTGTTCTCCTGACTCAAGTACCATCTTTGCCGAACCAAGGACAGTCTGGGCAACCAGCTTATATGCGTCATCTCTCTTTATTCCATACTTTACAACACTGTCCGCCATTGCCTCAATGAACATATATACATATGCCGGTGAACTGCCGCTTGCACACACAACTCCATCCATAAGTTTTTCATCAACATAAACAACTTTTCCAAATGAAGTAAAAAATTTATCTATAACATCCCTCTCATCAAATGAAAAATCTGATGCATTGAAAGAAACACCCGTCATGCCTTCACCAATAAGGGCTGGTGTATTAGGCATTGCTCTTACAACTCTTATATTGCTTCCAAGAGCATTTTTTATTGATGCTATTGTAATTCCCGGTGCTATTGATATAACAACGCTTTCCTCTGTAACAACATTCTCAATATTCTTAAGTACTGCAGGATACATCTGTGGTTTTACTGCAAGAACAATATACTTTGCATTATTACCGCACTCTGCATTACTTTCAGCAAATCTTGTTCCTGTCTCATTAGCAATTCTTGCACATTTTTCCTTATCTGGTGATGAAAATATAATATCTGATGGTGAAAATGCTGCCAAAGCACCTTTAAGCATTGCATATCCCATGTTACCCATTCCAATAAAACCAATCTTAGCCATATGTATATCCTCCCAACTATATCATGATATATAACATCTGCTTATTATATACTCAGTTATTAAATAAGCTTGCTTATAAAAAGCAAGCTTATATTAATTATATTCATTTAATTATTTGTTTTCAAGTAACTTTTCTACACTTACAAGCTTTACGCAGAGTACAAAAAGATCAGCAGCCTGCTTCATCTCTTCTGGAGTTGGGAATGATGGGGCAATTCTTATATTAGAGTCCTTAGGGTCCTTTCCATAAGGGAATGTTGCGCCTGCACCTGTAAGCTTAACACCTGCTTCTTTACATTTTGCAACTATTGCCTTGGCACATCCATCCATAGCTTCAAATGATATAAAATATCCACCCTTAGGCTCTGTCCATGAACCAATTCCAAGTCCGCCAAGTTCTTCTTCAAGAACGCTTTCAACAGCCTCAAACTTAGGTCTCATAAACTCAGCATGCTTTCTCATATGTTCCTTAAGTCCATTGATATCCTTAAAGAATCTCACATGTCTTAACTGATTAAGCTTATCATGTCCGATTGTCTGGATTGTAAGCTGCTTCTTGATATCTGCAATATTATTAGCAGATGTAGCAAGTGCTGCAATACCTGAACCTGGGAAGCTCACCTTAGAAGTTGAAGCAAACTCAAATACCATATCAGGGTTACCAGCTTTCTCACATTCACTGATGATATCAGCTATCTCATCCTTATTGTCATCATATAAATCATGGATAACATAAGCGTTATCCCAGAAAATTCTGAAATCTTCAGCAGCTGGCTTAAGTGCAGCCATTCTCTTAACTGTTTCTTCAGAATATGTATATCCCTGAGGATTAGAATACTTTGGAACGCACCAGATACCCTTTACAGAAGCATCCTTGCTTACATACTCTTCTACCATACCCATATCTGGACCAGACTCTGACATTGGAATGTTAATCATCTCAATTCCAAATCTTTCTGTGATTGCAAAATGTCTGTCATATCCAGGAACTGGACATAAGAACTTAACCTTATCAAGCTTGCACCATGGAGTATTACCAAGAATACCATGTGTGTATGCTCTTGAAATCTGGTCATACATAATATTAAGACTTGCGTTTCCATACACAATAACATGATCTGGTGTTGTTCCCATCATATCTGCCATAAGCTTCTTTGCTTCTGGAATACCATCTAAAACACCATAGTTTCTGCAATCTGTTCCATCTAAAGCCTTAAGGTCTGATGAACTATTGATTGTATCAAGAAGTCCTAATGAAACATCAAGCTGCTTAGCTGATGGCTTACCTCTTGACATATCTAATGCAAGCCCCTTTGCCTTAGCTTCTGCATACTCTTTGTTCAAGCTTTCCTTTAAAGTTAAAAGCTCTTCTTTACTCATATCATTGTACTGCATAATCTTCCTCCTAATGAACATATAATCATTGACATCTATTCTACAATGTATGGTTCATAATTGCAAATATTTTTAAAAATAACTTAATATTTTAAAACATCTCTTTAAAATGCTTAATTATATTAAGTGCGTTAAAATCAAAAAAGGCTGTCACATAACGAATTAACATTATGTAACAGCCTTGGTTTATGTTAGTTTACTTTGCGTAATCTACAGCTCTTGATTCTCTGACAATACTAACCTTGATCTGACCAGGATATTCCATCTGATCCTCAATCTGCTTAGAAATGTCACGAGCCATGATTACCATATCTGAATCACTAACGACTTCAGGAACTACCATAACACGAACCTCTCTACCTGCTTGAATGGCAAAGGATTTCTCAACTCCCTTGAACGAGTTGGTAATATCTTCTAATTGTTTCAGTCTGTTTGTATAAGTTTCTAACGTTTCTCTTCTTGCACCAGGTCTTGCAGCTGAAATTGTATCAGCAGCCTGTACAAGACAAGCAATTAAGCTTTCTGGCTCAACGTCTCCATGATGTGCTTCTACTGCATTAATAACAAGGGCTGATTCCTTATATCTTCTACAAAGATCAACACCTAACTGAATATGTGAGCCTTCCATCTCGTGGTCAACAGCTTTACCAATATCATGTAATAAACCAGCACGCTTAGCCATCTTAACATCAAGTCCTAACTCTCCAGCTAAGAGACCTGTAAGCTGTGCTACTTCAATAGAATGCTTTAAAACATTCTGTCCATAACTTGTTCTGAATCTTAACTTACCTAAGAGTCTTACAAGCTCTGGATGGATACCATGTACACCAACCTCAAGGGTTGCAGCTTCACCTTCTTCTTTAATTAATGTCTCGACTTCTTTCTGGGCTTTCTCAACCATCTCCTCAATTCTTGCTGGATGAATTCTTCCATCAAGTATGAGCTTCTCAAGAGCGATTCTTGCAACCTCTCTTCTTACTGGATCAAAGCCCGACAAAACTACAGCCTCAGGTGTATCATCAATGATAAGTTCAACACCTGTAAGAGTTTCAAGAGTTCTGATATTTCTACCCTCTCTACCAATAATACGGCCTTTCATTTCGTCATTAGGAAGCTGAACTACTGATATTGTTGTCTCAGCCACATGGTCTGCGGCGCATCTCTGAATTGCATTAACAACAATTTCCTTAGCCTTCTTGTCTGCTTCCTCTTTCGCTCTGCTTTCTAATGTCTTAATCATTACAGCAGTATCATGTTTAACTTCGTCTTCAACAGTCTTTAATAGATATTCTTTTGCCTGTTCGGAGGTCAATCCTGAGATTCGTTCAAGTTCCTGCTGTCTCTTCTTCTCAAGTTCTTCAACCTTTTGCTTCTGTTTACCAAGTTCTTCTTCTTTCCTGGTAATGTTAGAGTCGCGTTTCTCTACAGCCTCAATCTTTCTGTCAAGTGTCTCTTCTTTTGAAAGAACTCTCTTTTCATACTTGCTTATCTCAGCTCGTCTTTCCTTAGTTTCCTTCTCAAGTTCGTTTTTAGTCTTTAAAGACTCTTCCTTGACTTCCAAAAGAGCTTCCTTTTTCTTGGTTTCAGCTGTTTTAAGAGCTTCATCTATTATCTCTCTTGCCTTTTCATTAGCATTACCGATTGTTGCATCGTTACGCTTATTGATTGCATTAGACGAGATAACCCAAGTAATAGGAGCGACTATCACTAAAGTAGCAATAATTGCGATTACTATTGGAATCAACGCAGGAGCACCTCCTTATTTAGTTTTCATTGTACAAAAAATACAACAATCTAATATTATACTCAATTGTCGATTATGTCAAGGAAAAGCCCCTTGGAATCCAATGCTTTATTGATAATATCCATACTGAATCCTCTGCGATATAATGCAGCTTTGACCTTCTGAAGCTCTTTATAATCAGCGTTCTCTATATCTATATGTTTCTTTTCAACAAATGCCTTTGCCTGTTCTAATTCTATATCACTATTATCTTCATAGAATTCATCACAAACCCTGCTGATAATATCTGCATCAACGCCTTTCTGCTTTAACTTAAGTTCAATCTGTCTTCTTGGCTTATTACCTGCCTTAAAATTAACATAATTCTCTGCAAAGCGCTCATCATTAATATATCCAAACCTGGTTACATACTCTAATGCATAATCTATACACATATCAGGATAATATCCATCTCTAAGCTTGTCCTCTAAACCTTTTCTTGTATAATCCTTATTCTTAAGCAATGCCATCGCTCTTACCGTTGCACGCTTAGATAACACATCATCTATCAGAGAATCATATGCTTCTTTCCTGACAGACTCTCCATCCTTAATTCCAAACTTTCTTAATTCTGCTGCATATAAAGCAAATGCAGGCTCATAATTAATATATACAAGCCTGCGTTTCTTAGTAAGTTCTTTAATGGATGTGACAATAAGTTCAATATTATCTTCCATAACCCACCTTAATATTACTCTTCTGTATCTGCTTTCTTCTTAGCTTTAGCCTGCTTGGCATCATCAGATGTCTCTGCTTCCTTAGCACCATCTACAATGCCATAATGCTCTCTTACTCTTCTGTCAACTTCTTCTCTTATCTGAGGATTATCAATAAGGAACTGCTTGGCATTCTCTCTTCCCTGTCCAATCTTATTGCCCTCATACGAGAACCATGCACCACTCTTCTGAATAATACCTGCATTAGAAGCAAGATCTACAAGATCACCTTCTGTAGATATACCTTTTCCGAAAAGAATATCAAATTCTGCTTCTTTGAATGGAGGTGCAACCTTATTCTTAACAATCTTAACTCTTGTTCTGTTACCGATAACCTCGCCATTCTGCTTAAGTGTCTCAATCTTTCTTACATCAAGTCTTACTGAAGAATAGAACTTAAGCGCACGGCCACCTGTTGTAGTCTCAGGATTACCAAACATAACGCCAACCTTTTCACGAAGCTGATTGATAAATATAACAACGCAGTTATTCTTACTTACAACTGGTGTAAGCTTTCTTAATGCCTGTGACATAAGTCTTGCCTGAAGACCTACATGTGAATCACCCATATCACCATCAATCTCAGCCTTAGGAACAAGTGCTGCAACCGAATCGACAATTACAATATCAACAGCACCGGATCTTACCATAGTCTCTGTAATCTCAAGTGCTTGTTCACCACTATCCGGCTGTGAAATATACAAGTTATCAATATCAACACCGATATTCTTGGCATATACTGGATCAAGGGCATGCTCTGCATCAATAAAGCCTGCTATTCCGCCCCTCTTCTGTACCTCAGCTACCATGTGAAGTGCAACTGTAGTCTTACCACTTGATTCAGGTCCGTATATCTCTACAACTCTTCCCTTAGGAACACCACCGATTCCTAAGGCAATATCAAGACTTAAAGAACCTGTAGGAATACATTCAACATTAAGATTAGCTGTTGACTCTCCTAACTTCATTACAGAGCCTTTACCAAACTGTTTCTCAATATTAGAAATCGCCGCATCAAGGGCTTTCATCTTATCTTCATTAACCATACTTTAAACTCTCCTTTTGAACATGTGTTCGTTTTCTAAATAGTATCTCATTATGCCAACATTGTCAAGAACTTTTTCGAACATTTATTCGTATTGTTATATACTGGAATAATAAAAATATACCATATTATATATGTATTGTAAACATTCATTTATCTCAATCTATATTATTATATTAAAATATAATATATTAAATATAAAAATGCTTTTCCATCACATATGACAGAAAAGCATTACTTAATATATATTTAATTCTGCTGGTTAGTCTTAATTATATCAAGAACAAACTTAAGTGCTTCCTTCGTAGACTGACACCTTATCGTGTGCCTGTCGCCTGACAAATCACATTCTTTAACATGTGTCTCACCCTTATAGCAGCATCCAATATACACAAGTCCAACAGGCTTGTCATCTTCTCTTGAAGGTCCTGCAACACCTGTTACAGAAACACTGATATCTGCCTTAGATATTCTTACTGCTCCTTCTGCCATCTGGGCAGCAGTTTCAGCACTTACAGCTTTATACTTCTCAAGAGTCTCATGCTTAACTCCAAGAATACGTTCCTTCGCCTCATTACTATATGTAATATAGCCCTCTTTAAAAATGTCTGAAGCACCGCTTATATTAACTATAGACGAAGCAACCATGCCGCCTGTGCATGACTCAGCTGTAGTTATAGTCAGGAATTTGTTCTTTAATGTCTCAACAAGAGCCTTATCAAGACAGCCGAGATAATCAACCATTATTATTTACCCGAACCTTCCAGAAAAACTTTATAATTCTTTGCAATATAATCAATAAGAGAAATCACTGTCAATCCTAATGATATATATATGAGAATAGTATTAATAATATTCATAAATGGCACATTAAGATTAAGAACAAGCATAATAATTGTAATCATCTGAAATGCTGTCTTGAACTTGCCCCAGTAGCTTGCAGCTATAACAACACCATTATCTGATGCAACAAGTCTGAATCCGCTAATAATAAATTCTCTTGCAATTATAATAATAACAATCCATGCTGCAATTCTTTCAAGGTCAACAAGTGCAATAAGTGCAGAGCATACTAAAAGCTTATCTGCAAGTGGATCCATAAATTTTCCGAAGTTAGTAACAAGATTATACTTTCTTGCAATCTTACCATCTAAAAGGTCTGTTAAACTTGCAAGAATAAATATTCCTACTGCAATATATTTGCCACATCCAATGTTAAGATACAGACATATCAGAAACAAAGGAATCATAATAACTCTTGCAATTGTAAGTTTGTTAGGTAAATTCATTTAAACATTTTCCTCCATTATTCCCATTAAATCATATTCAGTTGAACCAGTAATCTTTACAGATACGAAATCTCCTGACATAAGTTCCCTGTCACATTCAAAGAACACCATTCCATCAACATTAGGTGCATCCTTGTACGAACGTCCGACATAAGTATTGTCCTCTGCAATATAGCCTTCAACCATAACATCAATAGTCTTTCCAACCATCTGTGCTGACTTGTCAATAGATATTTCCTGCTGCAGAGCCATAAGCTCGTCTCTCCACATATCCATTATATCCTGGTCAATCTGGTCCGGCATTGTTGCAGCCGGGGTATCCTCTTCCCTTGAATAAGTGAATACTCCAAGTCTGTCGAACTCAACTTCATCAATAAATTCCATAACCTCTTCATGGTCAGCCTGTGTCTCTCCTGGGAAGCCGGCAATAAGAGTTGTTCTTAATGCAATGTCCGGAATCTCTTTTCTCAGCTTCGCAACAATATCAAGAAGCTCCTGCTTATCTGTCTTTCTTCCCATGCGCTTTAATACATTATCACTTGCATGCTGGATTGGCATATCAAGATAATGACAGACTTTAGGCTCATTCTTAATAGCCTCGATAAGCTCATCATTAATCTCTTCCGGATAACAGTACTGAATTCTTATCCATTTGAGGTCTTCAATCTTGGCAAGCTCATGTATAAGCATTGGAAGTGATTTCTTTCCGTAAAGGTCTGTTCCATAAAGAGTTGTCTCCTGTGCTACAAGTATAAGCTCTTTTGCTCCATTGTGTACAAGGTGCTTTGCCTGCTCCACAAGATACTCAACAGGATAACTTCTGAAATTACCACGAACCTTAGGAATTATGCAGTATGTACAATGCTTATCGCATCCTTCCGCTATCTTAAGGTACTCAAAATATCCCGGCGTAGTAATAATTCTCTTTTCTTTAACAATAGGAAGTCTGTTGGCATCATCAACTACATTAAAGCCCTTACCTTCAAGCACTGAAGTAACAACCTCCGCAATCTTGTCATAAGAAGTTGTTCCTAAAAATGCATCAACCTCCGGAATCTCTTTGATAATCTCATCCTTATATCTGTGAGCAAGGCATCCTGTAACAATAAGTGCCTTACACACAGCATCTTCCTTGTGCTGTGCCATCTCAAGTATCGTGTTGATACTCTCCTGTTTGGCATCACCAATAAAACAGCATGTATTGACAACAATAACATCTGCCTGTGTTTCATCATCTGTAAACTCAAAGCCCTTATCGTTAAGGATTCCAAGCATATTCTCTGTATCTACAAGGTTTTTATCACAACCTAAAGATGCAAACATAATCTTCATATACTGCATTACCTCCTGCATAGTACTCCTCATTGTAACACATTTTTTGCAAATGTAAACATATCCCTTACATAATCTGACCATATAAAACATTATCAAACTGGCACTTTTAATAAGCCCTGAATTGTACTATTCTTTGCTGAAAATATGAATCAAAGGAGAAAAAGATAATTATGAAAGATAAAAAAACAGGTTTAATCCAGACATTAATTGGTGCTATTATTCTTGTTATCGGTATTGTGTTATGTGTCAACACATACATAGTAAAAGGTAATAAAGCATACGCATTTTCACTTCTTGTAACAATCCTTGGCATTGTTATTCTTATTGCCGGATTATACAGAACATTTTCAAAGAAAGAGAGAAAGCCTGTAGACGCAAAGGTTATTGCACAGGCTGCTTTGTGTGCCGCACTCTGCTATGTAGGTGCAACATTTATAAAGATAGACATTCCTGTTGGAACAGAAAGAACCATGTTCCACTTTGGTAATGTATTCTGCGTTCTTGCAGCTTTACTTATCGGTGGCGAATGGGGTGGTCTTGCCGGAGCAATCGGCATGACAATAAGTGATTTGTCAACAGCCTATGTAACAAGCGCTCCTAAGACATTTATTCTTAAGTTGTGTATCGGTCTTATCGTTGGTTTTGTAGCACATAAGCTCTTCCACCTTTCTAACGAACATTCTGCAAAATATGTTACTGTTGCTACTGTTGTATCAAGCATATGCGGTATGGCATTCAATATTGTCGCTGACCCTGTAGTCGGATATTTCTATAAGACATACCTTCTCGGTGTACCTCAGGACCTTGCCAAAACACTTGCTAAAATAGGTGCGATAACCACATCCGTTAATGCAGTTATCGCTGTTATAGTTGCTTCAATTATATATCTTGCATTAAGACCAGCTATGAAAAAGCTGAATATGTTGAGAGATTTATAAAATATTTTTCGCCGCTTTGCTTTTCCTGCAGGGCGGCGGTTTTATTCCAGCATCATCATTATATTCAGTTTAAATGTATCATCAGCCGACTCAATATTTATTCCACCATAGTATTTTTCAGCAATATGTTTTATGTTCTTAAGCCCATATCCATGTGCCTGTGCATTATCCTTATCCGTTGCCGGAAGCTTTCCCGGCTCAACAGTTATCCTGCCCGTACATGAATTAGTAATCTCTATAATATAAGCATTCTTTTTTCTAAAAGCCTTAAGGCTTACATATCCATGCGGAGTTTTCTGTGCTGCTTCACAGGCATTCTGCAAGGCATTAAATAAAACTATGCTCATGTCAAATGCGTCAATAACACCTTTCTCCGGATAATGAAAATCATAAGTAAAATCTATTCCGGCTTTGTCACATTTATCCTTATATTCTCCAATAACGATATCTGTTACAGGATTACCACTCTTAACATCAGACTGTGTCTGCATAATCATGGCATTAAGCTTCGATGAATATTCTTCTGCCGCCTCATTTCTGCCGCTTTCAATAAGCTCATTAAGCACCATCAGATGATTAGCCATATCATGGCGCATAGCCCTTATCTCCGCATATGATTTCATTGCAGTATCAATGTGATTCTTAAGGTTATCAATCTGTGCCTCAAGAATCTCCTGTTCCTTATTATTCTCCTGCATTTTCTTAAGTTCCTGATACAGCATAAGAAATACAAGAATAGCACCATATGATATCAGATAAAATGCAAGAAGTATGTAGTTAAACTCATAAACCGGTTCGATTACTCCCGCCTTCATCGCCTTATCATATAAATCATAATAATTAATCACGCTCTGATAGCCTACAACCTGCGCCAGCATTGGCAGTACAAGCATTATAAATTCTTTGACAGTCAGTTCTTCACAGACATTTTTATAGACTTTAAGAAACATTTTTACTGAAAATCCTATAAAAAGCATGCACAGAACTACCTCAAGAATCTCTGTTGCAACAAACATTGCAATTATTGCAGGAATGTTTGTCATATATATCTCTATATTATTCATTAATGTAGTCGTCATCTGGTTAATCAGCATCATAAGCTGTGACACGCTTCCTACTGCAAGCCATCTTAATGCAAAAAATGTTATGCACAGAAATGCCTTCAGCCTTATTTTCTTAAAATCTCCCACAATAAGAACAATATAAACCGCTGCCATTGCGATTACATATGCAGCCAGATTAGGCAGTATCTGTGGAATATAATAAAGCACCGTAAGCACTGCCAGATACAGTACTGCCGATGCAAATGCTCTTTTTTTATTAACAAAATCACTTAAAAGTCTGTACAGGAAAAATGCAGCTGCAAGCCTTACACCATTAATCATGCACTGTGAGACTATTTCATAAAATAAATCTATTTTCATTATCTACTCTCCGATTCCCCTCATCGAATATTTCATGTAACTTTCGACAAAACATTTGTAATTCTGCTTTGCCATAGTTACCTGTCCCTTTTCAAGATAAATGTGTGAAGAATCATATCGTTCTACATATCTCATATTAATCAGATATGCCCTGTGAGGACGAAAAAAATTCTCCCCAGCCATATCCTGCAATTCAGACATTTTTCCATAGTATTCAATATCATCCGTAGTCGTATGAATGACGATTTTGCGGTTAAATACCTCAGCATATACGATATCATCAAGGTACACTCTTGTATGTACTTTCCCATTGGTAACAGTAATGCTTGCCCGTCCGGCGTTGTCTGCTTGAAGTTTCTGGATTCTTTCTTCCGCTTTTCTTAACACAGCTTCCAGTTTTTCATCATCAACCGGCTTTACAAGATAATTAAGCGCATCTACATCAAATGCGTCATAAACATATTCCTCTGCCCCGGTCACGAATATTATCTGGACTTGAGAATCATTTTTTCTTAACTGCCTTGCCGCCTGCATGCCGTCCATGCCCGGCATCTGGATATCAAGGAGTAAAATATCCAGACTCATCGAACACAGAAGGAGGTTGTCACAGCTTGAAAATTTAACAATTCTTGCTTGTGGCATTAACCTTCTTACTTTGTTTTCAAGGATATCCCGAATTCTGCTCTCATCATCGCATATACCTACAATCATTTTCCTGCTCCCATAACTATTTCTAAATATATCGGCATAACCCTGAAGTAATTAAATGAGCATATTAAAATGTTTATAGTTCTGCTCATTTTCTATATCAGTATCTGTCAAACTCTGCTTAACGGAATTGATATCCCCGCCTGCCTGAATTGTGTCAGACATTTCATCAGCAGACTCCGCTGTCTTTTCAGCAGATTCTGCCATCTTTTCTGCAGACTCGTCAGTCTTTTCACTAAGATCATCCATAATCTCAGACAGTTCACCCTTATCTTCATCTTTTCCTGCAGCCTCATCAAGCGCATCTTTTCTTCTCTCTTCCGGAGTCTTTGGCTTGTTCTTCTCTGCAGCCTTGGCAATCTTTTCTGCTCTCTCCTGTGCCTCATCTAATACATGAAGCATTTGTGAGCTGTTGTATTCCTGCTTGGCAGCTTTAATCTCATCCTCATAAGAATGAAACATTTCCAGCTTCTTGGCAATTTCTTCAACAGTCTGTGCCTCTGTATTCTTGAGATTCTGCTTCTGTTTCTCATAGAATTCGATTTTACCGTCACGCTGTGCCTGTCTGTCCAACCGGTCTTTTGTACTCTTTAGCATTCCCTGATTTTGCAAGCCAAACATCGTTTTCCCTAATAAACTTAACGAATAATTCATGTCAAATCTCCTTCCTGGCTATACATACATGTCAATCTTATTTTCTGCTGATTTATCCCTCAATTTACTGAGCCTTTCTTTTTCTTCATTTTTCTTTTCGCGTATTTTTTCCTGCTTCTTCTCTACTTCCTGTTTCTTTTTACGCTTTGTATGAATTTTGTCTGCCCATGTATCTTTCTTTGTCTTATCAAGCTTTACACTGTTTTTCTCTCGTCCGTCATTATCATCTTCTGTAATTGACCACCCGCTAAAGCTGCCGTCAGCATTAATAATTGTTCCTGCTGCCTTCGTATGAAATCCGGCACCCGAAAAGTCCATTTTACCGCTGTATATTAACTGTGCAGCATCATATATAAGTGCTTCATATTCCAGCTTTTTATCAGGATTATTCTTCATTTCTGTAAGAATATTTGGTGCTATCTGTATATTATTAATCCCCTTTTGTGAAAACGGCTGTGTATCTGTTGTAAAATCAACTCCCGGATACCTGTCTGACAAATCCTTTAATGTTGCCTGTGTATCACTGTTCACCTGTGTTTTTGCATAATCAAGTGCTGCCTGTGACACCCAGCTGTTACCTACTTTTACTGCATCTGCCATATGTTTCCCTCCATAAAAATGTCTTACACTTACTATTAAACTTCTTTATCAATCTTGCCTGAGGCGATTGACGCTGCTGTCTTTGAGTAATATGTACCTTTACTTGTGTATGAACTTCCTGCTCCTTTTGAAGCATTTGATATAGCTGACGCCTTCCTTGATACATTTCCTGCAAATGAATTGTACCCGTTAAATATTGATTTTAATGTGCTTTTATCAGCCTTTTTTAATGTGTCTTCATCTAATTCCAGCTTATTACCTTTTGCGATTGTAATGCCTGCCTTAGATAACAGTTTTGCATTTTTGCCAGTCATTCCTGTAAGCCATGCGGCATTTCTTAATACAGATTTATTATTAGATTCTCCTGATTCACTCACAACATCATTGTAACTTTCGATAAATGATTTAACAGCTTTAACAATTGTGTCATCATCTTTATCAAAAAGCTCCGAATCATTAAGCTTATCTGCTGCCACCTTTAATGAATCTGCACTTGAACCCATAAGAGTTGATTTCTGTACAGTATCCTGTTTTGCAGTTAACTTTTCAGTATCCTGCTTTGCATAATATGCCTTCATCAGTTTCTTATAGCTTCCATTTCTGATAGAAGCATAATCTGATAAATAATTAGCTGTTCCCACTGATGAATTAGATGCTGTTCCAAATAACACTGAATAATCAATATTACTATTATATTTACTTGAATAATCACTAAAACTATTAATTCCTGACATAAATTTATCCCCCTATAATCTTATATCAATCTTTTTATAAATGTTCTGGCTATCAGGTTCACTACTGTCCTGTGTGCCGTCTTCTTTTACTTTTTCACTGTCATGTTCAGTCTTTTTGCCGTCTGCGGACCTGTCTGTTTCATTATCAGACTCTCCTGCTTTGCTGATTGATTCCTTTGCATCTGCAAGTGAAGACATCTGTGCCTGTGCTGCCTGCTGTGCCTTTCCCTGTAAATCAGCAAGTTCCTGTTCTTTCTTCTCAGTACTTGAGCCTCTTCCTTTGTCCATTGCTATTTCTGACTCAAGAACTCCGGCTTTTCCATTTATCTGTGTGGCAACACTTCCCTGCACCTGTGCCTGTTTCATTGCTGAATCTGCTGAAATCATAGCAGACATTTTGCCCTGTGATATTCCACCCACCTGTCGCTTTGAACCCTTATTTTTTTCTGTATCATCATAACCAGCGCCAGTCAGCTCATCAACAGAATTACTGCTCTTATTCTGCTGTTGTTTTCTAAGTTCAATCTGATGCTGTCTTAACTGCTGTGTCAGGCTGCTGATTTCCTGCTGAATCTCCTGCCTTTTCTTCATCTTCTCTTCTAATGAAAGTTCCTGATTAGAAGATAGTTTCTGTAATTTTTTCTGTGCATTTGCAATCTGATTCTTTAAATTTCTGCTAATAGAATCCATCTGCATATTTCCACCAATACTGTCCGACCTTTTGCAATCCGTTGCATTTCCGACACCATTAACTGTCATAGTCATTATCCTCCTTGATATATTTTCTTTATAAAAATGTCGGAATAATACTTTTTCTTATATATTCAGATGTTGTGAATTGACCTTTTTTCGTTGTGAAGCGACTGAGAAAATCAAAATGCCCTGCTGCTGGTTTTTGCCAGTTGCAGAGCACTTTTATTTCACCATATTTCAATTTTATCTTTATTTTCTAATATTGACTTTCATTAACAGCTATAGTATTATCCTTTCATAAAGGAAATGGGTTTTTTGTCTGGTAAGCGATTAATCGCTGAGAGAGTTGCTCGTTTCTTTTTTTATGTCTATAATATCATAAAGATACATTTTTCCATCATTTGAATGCCTTATTAGCACAGAGGCATGAAATATATTATACCTTTCCACTTTACCATTATCATCATATACAGGAAGAGCAAATTTCGAATCATATCTATACCAACCATTTTTGCCATCTCTTCTATGTTTATCTTCATTATTCTCTCTAAAATGCTTTCCCACAGCAATTTCAATAAGTTCAGGAATACCTGTTGCAGCATTTGCCTTTGCTTTAGCATTTGTTCCTTTAATACTATTTGTATATTTTGAGCCAGTATATTCTTTAGGCAAGTCTGAACCAATATAAACCACATCACCGGTTGATACAATAGTATATATTTCACCAACATATTTCTTTATCTGGCAGCAAAAGTAATCTATCAATTACCGGATGAATAATTGCGGTTTCTGTAATCTGATTAATTGCACATAGCTTCTTCCCTGCATCTTTACTGGATGCTCCGCAGTGATAAACCAATTCTGTCTCCTCACCATAATCAAGTACAATTAACCTGTCATGACAATCGGGATTAGGCTTAATTCGAAGAGATGTATATTCATTTTGAAAATCTGTCACTAAAGATTTTGTAAGAAATCCTTTTCCACCTTTTCCATTTTCTGTGAACAAGACAACCTCCACACCATCAGCCTTTTGAGAAAGATGTTGTAATGACTTTGCATTCATATAATCATCCACAACATAGATTGATTTCTTTGCTTGCTGATAGATTTCTATGTAAGCAATATCAGCCTCGAACTTCTGACCTTTATAAATCACAAAATTCTTCTTGTCTTTATCAGTAATAAAATTATCTGCTAAGATAGCCAAATCTTTTTGAATTGAATCTACCTTATTCTCCATTCGATCCTGTCTCTCCGTTATCGTTCCAACCTTCGCTGTTAAAAAATTCATTTCATTTCTAGTAACAAACTGCTGATTTTGCCTAATATAGTGACGCATCTCCCTAAAAGTACGCATAATAAATATGCTCTGTTGTTCCGCTAATTCTCCACGAAGAACTGTTGCAAGCATATAAATTCCTTGCTCTGTAAATGCGTATGGTAAATATCTGCGTCCACCTTCCTGACCAGCAAAAAAATCCTTTTTCCGTGAGGTCACAATTTGTGACCTCACGGAATCAATTTCACTATTAGATAGTCGAAACATAAAATCTTCCGGAAATCTTTCTATATTTCTTTTTACTTGTTGATTTAACTTTTTTACTTCATAGCCATAAATTTCCGCCAAATCTTTATCTAGCATTACCTGCTGTCCACGAATTATATACACTTTACTACATATATCATCTTTAGTAATCAATTCTTTTGTTTCTTCCATTCTCCCTCCAAACAAATCGGTTGCAATTTCTTCTTTCCTTTTATCTTCCCCATAAACAATCTATTCCTCAACATTTCTCATTTTGTCATAATACGCTTTATACCTATAAATCGTCCGCTCACTAACATTGTTCCGCTTAGCAATTTCTACCATTGTCATGCCACTTTCATACCCAACAACAAAATCATTATAAATTGCCATCCACTTGGCATTATGTTTCTGCCGTCCACTTAATTTACGATTTCTGTAATACTCCAGTTTCTCCCGAAGTTCTGCATTCTCTTTTTCTAAATCCTCAATCCTTTTTAATGCTTCTTCAAGTGTTACCGATTTCTCCATTCCTCTGTCCTCCATTCATGTCATTCTCATTTTGTCTATATTATAAATATTTGTGTTTCTTTAGTCAATCTGATTATGTCATGTTGTGTCATTTTTACAATATCATTCATATAACTGTAATACTTCCGAAATCCTGTCTTTTATAAAAAACGAAAAAAGCTGAGATATTAAGCGAAATCAAACTTTTAATTTCACCTATACCTCAGCTTTTCCACATTTTTATTCAATAATCTTAAAAAATCTAAGCTTTTCGGAACAATAAAATCACATTCTCCACACAGTCCGATACGATAGGAAGTATGTCATATAACCCCATCGCTTGCGAAAAATTATACACAAGTTCTTTAATAATTGCACCTTTTTGTCCCTCCTACTCAACTTGCGTAATTGCTGCTCTAAGCTTAAGCAAATCATCATAGAAGCTTGTCTGTGTCGTTACATCCGTTCTTTGGTTTCTAATCTCTATATCTATATCTTCAACCAGCCTTGAATTAGGACCTAAATAATCGACTATGTAATCCTTTACTTCTATGAGGTGCCCTTTTAATTCGTCCTTACTTGGATATTTTTCTTTTACATTAAATTCGTCAATTAAATCAAACAGTCCATTGATGAACTCTTGTATTTCAGTGATATTCGCCATTTCTGGCTTAAACTCATATGAGTCGTCATCCCTCAAAAGCATTTCTATACTACATCTATCTTTCTGAGCTATCAAGATATTGTTCCTCCTCGTCATAATCATCAGATGTCAACAAAACCACTGGCGTGTACTCTGTTTCAGGCACAATGGATTTTATTGCAGAAAATAGATCCTTGAACTCATCTCCCATAACCCAGTACGTTTTATTAAATTTTGTTTTGTCTGAGAACGTGATATTAAACTCAATGTCACCTATATCAGTCCAAACTTCTTCAATGTTCCTTTGTATTACTTCGTCAGCCTTCTTAGTTATTTCGCAATACTTCAACTTAAAGATTTTACTGTTTGTCTTATAATTCCATTTTCTCTTATGGTTAATCTCAGATTCTACATATGGAATGTATTCGTATGAAATTGAATCCTCTGTGATTATAACTTTGTCGTTAAAAGCCTCATCAACACAACAATATCCTGATGAGCCTTTTATCACTATTCTAATAATATCAGGCATATTAGTACCTCCTAACTACAGCATTTGCTGATTAAGTTCAAATATATTCCGAAGCGAAATTAATTATATCATAAGCCACTTATGATTTCATTAACATTTTGAAAATAAAGGTCCCACGAAGGATTGACTGTAATAGAACACTAGCAGCAAGGCAATCAACTCACCGCTTAGTATTTATCGATCAATATCCACTTAAATTACTGCTTTAAAGCACGCTTGCACACGCTATCACTTTTAATAAAATCTTCAAGTTCACCAGTATTGTCGTCAGCAAACGCGATTCTTATATTTTAAAAGCTTATCCAAGGTCATATCTACCCGTTTAACAATAGATATGGTCCTGGATAAGCCTTATAAATCAATAATTTTACTCTTTATATGTGTCCATCTTTGACAACAGAATCACATTCTCCACATGCAGTGAAAGTTACTTCTTATACTAAATAGCAAAACTATCACCTTTTGCGAAAATGTTTGCCCAACACTTAGGGGGAATAGCCTTTACCCCACCTCTGGCAATTGCAATTCTACTTCTATCAAAAAACTTTTAATTAATACAAAAGTCCTAACAATTCTTTATGACATTCATACATATCATCAATTGTTGAAATATTATTATAATAAAATTCCAGAAGCGTGTCATTCTTTAAAGCACTTAAAGAAGTACCATAAATTGCTACTATTCTTCCGTGTAACTCAGCCAAATACATATCCAATATCGGTTTCGTCATTATATATGAAATCTTTGTATTATCAATTTCTCTCAGCATCTCCTGAAACCGTAATGTCTCATATATTTTCTCTTTTCTCTGCTCCTTTTGACGCAGGAAATGGCTCTCCAGTTCTTCATGTATTGCATCAGTACTAACAAGAACTTTTCTAGCATATGTATTATTCAAATCTTCGACTATTGACGTTATAGTCAAATTCTCTGTATCATTCAAAACGTAATATTTTAATATCCATTTAACAAACATATTTGTTTCATTTAAAAAAGTAGACTCTATTCCATAGCCTTTTTGAAAATATAAGTCCTTGTTTGGCGCTCTCAGGTAACCTAAGTTAGTTCCTTTAACATTTGACTGTTTACTTATAGGAACACAATCGGTATCTCTAATCACAATCCACTTAGCTGTATCGGGTACAATTCCATCAAATGCTGTAGAATACGTCAACAACTTATCATTCAAAGTGTCTATACCATTTACCTTATCAATGTATACATTAGGTTCTTCCTTTCCCAAAAACTGACGATATTTTGGCAGCATCTTTTCAAAAAAAGTCTTATCTGATTTTCCCTCTAAAATCACAATCTTCTCTACATATCTTAATTGATCTATAGCACCAACAACACCTGACAAATTATTCAAAACCAAATTTTTGCATCCAGGACGTAAAGGTTCTATTCTTCCTCTCTGTTTTCCTTTATCATCAATAAATAAAAGTTCCCCATCCTGCACTTCATTTAAAAATCTGTCATTATGAGAAATAATAAACAACTGACTATTATCAATAGTTCTAAATTCTTCTATCAGTTTTTTTTGCAACTTAGTATGCAAATGAGAATCTGGTTCATCAATTAATAATATGTAAAGTGCTGCTTCTGTGTATTCCAACGACGAGAATATTTCTGCAACTTGTAAAAATCCGCTTCCTTGAGAAAGAATATTAGTATTATTGACAGTCAATTTTATGTATGTTTTATTATCCTTATCGACTTCTACAAATTTATATTCCTTCTCCATAACATTTTTAATATGTTCTTCTATTCGAGCCATATGTGCTGGAGACTTTGTTATTTTATTTCTCAGCACCTCATGTCCTTTGCCTTTAGAAATTTTATCCAATATTTGATTTTTATACATGTAAGGTTCTTTAGTAATGATATTTGCTATTGGTCTTGATTCACAAATAACAATACCATTCATAAGGTTATATCCCTGACTGACTAATTCATCAGCAAACCTAAAAAATTCATCTTTATCTTCATATCTTACCTGTAAATATGCATTATCAATATTTTGAACTTTACTTACAATAAAGCCCAGATTAAACGAAATACTATTATATTCTATCTCTAAACCAATTAATAACTCAGCATTTTTAGGTTTGCACTTATCATTAAATAAATCCATATCATCATAGACACGCAAGAAATCCATGTCTTTAAATGGTATATTCTTGGTCATTGCATAAAACTGTTTTTTATCTTTCTTTATATTAGAATCATAACAAATCTTCCATAAATGAATTGCTTCAAAAATAGTAGTCTTCCCTATATTATTTTCCCCTATTATGACGTTAAAAGTCTCATTGCAAAACACATCTAGTGTTTCTATACTTTTAAAATTTTTAATCGTAATTTTCTTTATCATCATTGCACCTCGATACACATATATGCCAAATGTTATAGATAACTCTTACATACTTAATTTTATCACAAAACTTCGACTTTTACTATCTGCAAAAAAGCCGATCTGGAATCTCAACTCCCAATCGGCATCTTTTCTTACTCCTCTTCATTTTTACATTCAATCTCCGTTCCATCTAGGAACACTACCAACAATGTTCCATCCACTGTTCCATGAAATCTGCTCGGTTCTCCAACAGTGCATTCCATGCCATCAGATAAGCCTTTATCAACGTTTCTTCCTCCACATGGCGGTTGGCACATACCGTGACTCCTTTTACCTTGTACCGTTCACTGCATTGCCATACCTTTCTGTCAACTCCCGTGCTGCTCCGCCATCCCTTCCTTGCAAATATCTTATTGCACTCTCCACACACTATCTTGGATGCAAATGGATTGCTTTCTGTTCTATGGAAATAAGAATTTGTTCCATGCTCCTCAAGGTATTTTTTCTGCGCTTAACCTCAAGCTGAACACATTCCCATATTCGCTTGGAAATGATAGCATCGTGGTCATCCTATACATAAAACATCTGGATTTCTCCTTTGTTCGATGCCCGCTTTTTGGTAAGAAAATCCACTGTATAGCTTTTCTGCAGCAATGCATCCCCTTTGTACTTTTCATTTTCCAACATGCTCATTAAGATTGTAGCCTGCCACTTTGTACCTCCATCCCAGTTTTTAATCCCTTCCTTTTCAAAAATCCTTTTAATGTAGTCCGTTGTTTTGCCATCCAGAAATTCCTGATATAGCCGTACTACAATCGGCTCCTGCAGCCTGTTTATTACCAACTTGCCATTCTCATCCTCATCATAGCCAAGAAAATGTTTGGTACTCATTTTATGCTTTCCTGTTTCAAACCTCCTGCGGATTCCCCATGTGCAGTTCTCTGAAATAGAGCGGCTCTCGTCCTGCGCCAGAGAGGAAATAATGGTAAGAAGCACTTTGCCTTTTGCATCGAGGGTATTGATGTTTTCCTTTTCAAAAATAATTCCAATCCCCAAGTCCTTCAGCTCGCGCACATAGTTCAAGCAGTCCAGCGTATTTCTTGCCAATCAGGAAATGGACTTCGTGATAATCATATCTATTTTTCCTGCTCGGCAGTCTGCAATCATGCGGTTAAATTCGTCCCTCATCTTTGTTTTAGTTCCCGAAATCCCCTCATCCGCATAAGTTCCTACATATTCATAAAGAGGATTTTCGCTGATGTAATTGGTGTAATAATTGACCTGATTCTCATCTTTATATAAAAAGGCTCCTGCCAGAAGGTATCACACATTTTCGCAAAAGTTATACCTTTTAGCAAAAGCCTATTATTCAGCAGAGTCTTGCTCCACCCCACTGTTTCAATATTCAAATATTTCATTCAAAAGATCGGAAAACACACATTCATTTTCTTTTCTTAGTATCCCACAAACCGCAGAAAATCAAGATTTCTTTGAAAGCAGACAAACGGTTTCAATGTTCGCCTGAACACCTATTTTATACTGCATAGCGAAAGTATGCAATAGGTGTTCAAAGTGGGGTAACGGTTTTGTTCCCTTATCATGCAGAATACTGTCGGTATAATATGTCATCAACATTGTTCTTGATACCCACTAAAATATCAAAGCAAGTAGACAACATTTCAAAAAAGCATCTCCAATAATTATCATATAGACCACAAGTATCGCTTTTATAAGAGAAATTCAAATATTTACAATAATTATTTATTTCTTGACATATCTCTGTCCCTAAATCCAGTGAATACTCCAATAGCACCTCATTCAAAAGCACTCTTTTCTCTTGAAATGTATAAATTCTTTTTAAATCATCTTCATACAGAACCCAATGTTCCATCAGCTCGTTTTCCAAAAATAAATCATAATGTCGATTCTCAAAATTACACTTCCAATATTCATATGCGTATTGTAATATACCGTGCAAATTATCTAATGCTTCTTTTGCCTTCCTACATGCTATGTTTTTTCTATTTTCAAATACCGCATTTGTTTTTAACCAATTATCCATCTGATTAATAATGCAAAATTGTTCGTGCTCTGCTGCATACTTCCACGATTTCAATAATTCTACCGTATATATGCCTTCATCACTATCTATCATTCTGGCACAAGACCTACATAACCAAATTCCATTTTCTATACTGCTTCTCTCTTCTGGTGTTAAGTCAGGGTTGTATCTTGGCCCACCTTCAGCTGCTGCAGTTATATGTGCCGCCTCACCAAGTGATATCCTCTTTTGGGGATCACTGTGTGGACCTTTTGTTTCTCTTCTACACTTTGGATTAGAACACTTTCCCCCGACTCTTTCACACAATGTGTTTATAGTTTTTTGCGAAAAATCATCTCTTTTATTCATTCGTAATGCTCCTTACCTATCTCCAAACATGAACTCAATAACACTTAGTGCGTTCAAAATCTGTATACATTCATATCTTTCAATGTTTCTATTCATTCGACCATGCATTAACCAATTTCTATTCAAATACGGAGGTTCAATTCCATTTTCGAACTTGTATAATCCATCTATAAATATCCTATTCAAATATGCTATTAACGAAGGATACATTTCCAAAAAATATATTTTCTTTGACATGATGCCTCGTTTTTCGGTAAGTTGTCTAAAATCCTCCGCCTTTTGATTTGCAAAGCCATCATTAGAATATTTAACTCTGTAACTCATACGTTGGTTCGGAAAATCTACTAATTTATTCACCCTATTATCAAGTAATGCAAGCAAGTACATAGCTGTAGCCATATAATCTTCATTTTCAAAAGCCTGCATACCATTCTTAAAATATAACTGTGTCTCGTCCGAAACGTACTTTTCCTTTAGCCCCTCTATAATCACATCAAGAATTACAATATCTTCTCCGTCAAAAAACTCTGCTACCTTTGCTTCCCCTTCACATAATAATTGTTCCCAATTCCTAATATCTGCAGGATTTGAATGCTCAGATATAACCCAACCATTTTTTCCTAACTTTTCACTCCACTCAATTTCAGATCTATATTTTTCTTCAAATTCAGTTTCAGTTAAACCTTCATTTTCTCTGACCTCTTGTTGATAATTTTGGAGCATCTCTGCCAGCTTTAGAAGCCCCGGCATATTGTTAAATGAATTCTTCCATTCAGTTAATTTATCACTGAGTTCCTGAAATTTTGCTAATGCTTCCGGAGACATCGCTTTCGTCACATTTTTATACAATTCTTGCTGCTTCTTAGCTATCTCAACTGCTTTCCTATACTCTTGTGAATTTTCAAAATCATTACTCATCTTATCTTCCTCATGACGTGAATACCTTTTGCGAAAAAGTATCCTTTCGCAAAAATGTATATTCCCTATTCTCCAAAGCCTATCCCCTGGGGTAAACCTCCGGTTATATCATCACTCTGCGGAAAAAGAAACACACTTCCATTTTTCTTCCAAAATTGCAGAAAGCTTTGATTTATTGGGCTTTCCTTGACAGAAGGCAGACTGTTTCAACATGCTCCGTATGTGGAAACAAATCAAATGGCTGACACGCAGTCACCTTATATCCACCTTTAACCAACACCTTTATATCCCTTGCCTGTGTATCAGGTCCGCATGAAATGTACACAATCCTGTCTGGCTTAATCTTAAGAAGAGAATTAAGGAATTCCGGTGTGCTTCCACTTCTTGGCGGGTCCATGATAACAACATCTGCCTTTGCATTTTTCGCATACTCAACAAGGAAATCTCCTGCGTCAGCATTAACAAATGTAACATTCTTTATATTGTTAATTGAAGCATTTATCTTAGCATCTGACACAGCTTCTGAATTAAGCTCAACTCCTATAACTTTGCCAGCCTTTTTTGAGGCGACTATTCCAATAGTACCAATTCCGCAATATGCATCAATTACAGTGTCATTTTTTGATATATCAGCAAGCTGGATTGCCTTTTTGTACAGCTTTTCAGTCTGCTGGTGGTTAATCTGATAGAATGATGTCGGGCTTATTCTGAATCTGCAACCACACAACACATCCTCGATATAACCTTTTCCCTTAAGAACAATATTTCTCTTTCCAAGCACCATGCTTGTGCGCCTGTCATTAATATTCTGCACAATTGTAGTAATTTCCGGATGCTTCTCACATAATGCCTTAAGAAAATTGTTCTTTGATGGAAATGCGACTCCTGCTGTAACAATAACAATCATAATCTCCTTTGTCGAAAATCCTTTTCTTAAAAGAATGTGTCGGATCATTCCCTTTCCCGCATCTTCGTCATATGGCTGATATTTAAATGAAGCTATAAGACCTTTAATATCTTTAATAATGTCTGTACACTGCGAATCTTCAATCATGCAATCTGAAGTATCAACTATTCTGTGGCTGTTTTCCTCATAAGTTCCTGCTATCACATTTCTGGAATCATCAAGTCCCACAACTGCATGAACTTTATTGCGGTAATATATTGGTCTGTACATTCCAACAATATCATCAACTTTTACATATTCGCCAAAAAGTTCTTCAATGTACTTCTGCTTAACTGCAAGTTCATTGTCATATTTCATCCCGGCATAATCACAGCCACCGCATTTTTCTGAAAATGCACAGTGAATCCGTCTTTCTTTCTCATCATAACTATTCGTCATAAAATTTTAAACTCCTCATCTCTCCTCATGCTTGTAGCTCATACTCAAGATTATCGTTATATCTTGCCTTAGCTACTCGCACAAAAGGGCAACCGCCCATACAAGCAGTTGCCCTTAACATCAGTCTTTGTTAATTATAATGAAGTATTCTCGTCTGTACTTCCAAGAATCTTAACCTTACCTTCGTAGAATTCTTTAACTGCGATTGATAATGGCTTGTCTTTCTCTGAACATCTTACAAGAGGAGTTCCAACCTGAAGCTTTCTCTCATCTTCCTTAGAGATTCTCTTCTCCTCAATCTTATCCTTGTCCTTTTCTTTCTCTTTTTCCTTGTTGTTTGCTTCAATTCTTGCCTTGGCAATCTTCTCCTCAACGCTTCTTGCATCGATGATTTCCTTAGCTCTGTTAGCAGTTGCCTTAACAATTGAATATCTGCTCTGTACTAAAGGCTGCTCGCCCTCTTCAACCTCACTGTTAATTACAGCCATTAATTCAGTATACGATGGATGTATCATTATATTATTCTCCTTTCGAATAAACCTTTAATTCTTCTTTAATATTATTAATCAGTCCCAGATTATACTTAGCTTTCATCTTCTCAGATAACACAATATCATGAATACGGCCAACACATAAATCGACTTCATCATTGATAACTATGTAATCATAATCCTCAACACCTTCTGCTTCCTCTGCTGCTCTTGAAAGACGGGCTTTAATTGTCGCCTCATCTTCTGTTCCTCTGCCACGGAGTCTCTTTTCAAGTTCTGCCGCTGACGGTGGTGTTATAAACATAAGCACTGCATCCGGGAACATTCTCTTGATATTCATGGCACCCTGTATCTCAATCTCAAGAATAACATTGTTGCCCTTATCAAGCTGTTCTTCAACATATGCCTTAGGTGTTCCGTAATAATTGCCAACATACTGTGCATGCTCTATTAAAGCATCTTCAGCAATCATCTTCTCGAATTCTTCTACAGTCTTAAAGAAATATTCTCTTCCATCAGCTTCGCCTTCTCTTGGCTTTCTTGTTGTAGCTGATATAGAAAGTGAATACTCGTCGTGAAGCTCTAAAAGTCGCTTCATAACAGTTCCTTTGCCTGCACCAGAAAATCCTGAAATAACTAATAATAGTCCTTTGCTCATATAATTACCTCATTCTGCACATAAAGTGCACAAGTTATTATACCTAACAAGCCCGAAACAATCAAGTAAATTTAATCAAAACCCATTAAAAATATATTGAAAGCCTACTCAATGTTCTGAATCTGCTCTCTTACCTTCTCAATCTCAGTCTTTAAGTCAATAGCTGCATTAGATATCTCAATGTCATTAGCCTTAGAAAGAGTTGTGTTAGCCTCTCTGTTCATCTCCTGTGCAATGAAATCCATCTTTCTTCCAATGCCGCCTTCCTCGTTAAGACATTTTCTTGCATGCTCGATATGGCTTCTTAATCTTACAGTTTCTTCGTCAACACATATCTTGTCTGCGTATATAATAACCTCTGTTGCGATTCTGCTCTCATCAATAGTTGTATCGCCAAGAAGCTCTTTTACCTTACTCTCTAACTTGCTGCGGTATTCCTTCATAATCTCAGGACTTCTCTTTTCAACAAATGCGACAAGCTCCTCCATGTGGTCTAACTTTCCTAAAAGGTCTTTCTTAAGATTCTCACCTTCCAGAATTCTTGTATTAACAAACTGTTCTAAGGCTGCCTTCATGGCTTCTTCTATAAAATGCCACAACTCCTCTTCGTCTTCCTGCACTTCATCCATTGTGATAACCTCTGGAAATCTGGCAAGACCTCCAACAGTCATATCATTTTTAAGATTGTATTTTTCGGACATATTATTAAATATAGCCATATATTCATCAGCTATATTCTGGTTGAACTTAAGATTAACCTGATTTTCTGAATCATCCTCATAATTAATAAATATATCAATCTTGCCTCTTGTTGCATACTTCTTAAGCAAGTCTCTCATTCTGCTCTCGAAAACATTAAGCTTCTTAGGCATCTTGATACCTGCCTCAAGATATCTGTGATTAACTGACTTAATCTCAACTGAAATCTTTCTGTTACCTTTAACAATTTCACTCCGGCCAAAGCCTGTCATACTTTTAATCATTGTTTCTATCCTTCCATTCGCATATAATGCTTAGGAAAGTATACCAATTTTTGTGAAAGATAACAAGACTTACAGCAATAAGTATGTTAATATAATGCAATAAGATTAATGAATATTACTAATTAAAGGAGACATTATGGCATTCGATGGTATTACAATATCCAGTATTGTTAATGAATTAAACAACACAATTAACGGCGGAAGACTTTACAAGATATCACAGCCTGAAGCCGATGAAATAATGCTTACAATAAAGACACAATCTGGTCAGTACAGACTTGTTTTATCTGCAAATGCATCGCTTCCTCTTGCATATCTTACAGACGATAACAAGCCATCCCCTGCTACTGCACCGAATTTCTGCATGCTTCTCAGGAAACATCTGAACAACGGAAGAATAATATCTATAACACAGCCAAAATTTGAGCGTGTAATTGATATTGAGGCAGAACATTTAAATGAACTCGGTGACCTGTGCAGAAAGCACATAATCGCAGAATTCATGGGAAAGCACAGCAATATAATATTATGTGACGACAATAATACTATATTAGACAGTATCAAGCATATATCAGCACAGACAAGTTCTGTCAGGGAAGTTTTACCTGGAAGACCTTATTTCATTCCTAATACTTCTGACAAGATTAATCCGCTTGAAGCTGACAGAAAGCATTTTGACGAAACAGTATTTACAAAGCCTGTATCTGTTGTCAAGGCGCTGCTTTCAAGCTATACAGGAATAAGCACATGTATAGCAGAAGAGCTTGCATACCGTGCCGGAGTTGATGGCGGGCATCCTGCCAACTGTCTTGATGAGCCTATGAAAGATGCATTATACAACGTATTTGACGCACTTATGTCTGATGTAAGAAATGGTATCTACCACCCCGATATGGTAACTGACAACGGTGTGCCTGCAGAATTTGCCGCTGTGAAGCTTTCTATGTATGACAACCACACAGAATATGATTCGATAAGCAGACTGATTATCGATTATTACAGACAGAAAGAGATTGCAACACGAATCCACCAGAAGTCTGTTGATATAAGAAGAATTGTAACAACACATCTTGAAAGAGCATACAAGAAGCTTGACATTCAGGAAAAGCAGATAAAGGACACTGAGAAAAAGGACAAATACCGTATCTACGGCGAGCTTCTTACAACCTACGCTTACAGTATTCCTGCAGGTTCTAAGGAATATGAAGCACTTAATTACTACGATAATACTACAATTAAGATTCCGCTTGATAACACTCTCACACCAATTGAGAATGCCAACAAATATTTTGCAAGATATAACAAGCTTAAAAGAACCTATGAAGCCGGAATCCGTCTTATTCAGGAGATTACTGAAGAAATAAGCTACCTTGAATCTATTATCAATGCAATTGAGATTTCAGTAACAGAAGCTGATCTTGCTAACATTAAGGAAGAGCTTATTGAAACTGGATATATTAAAAGAACTGTTAAAGGAAAGCACAAAATCACAGCCAACAAGCCGATGCATTTTGTATCAAGCGATGGATTTGACATATACGTTGGAAAGAATAACATGCAGAATGACGAACTTACCTTCAAGACAGGCAACGGCAATGACTGGTGGTTTCACGCCAAGCAGATGCCCGGCTCTCATGTGCTTCTCAAAACAGATGGAAAGGAAGTTCCTGACAGAACATTTGAAGAAGCTGCAAGCCTTGCCGCCTATTACTCTAAAGGCCGTGAGCAGGAAAAGGTCGAAGTCGATTATGTATTAAAGAAAGAAGTTAAGAAACCTGCCGGTGCCAAACCGGGATTCGTTGTGTATTACACCAACTACTCAATGGTTGCAGACACCGACATCAGCAAAATAAAACAGTTATAAAAAATTGGCTGAATCAGAATCTGAGGTGTCACCTCATCTGACTCAGCCATTATTTTTATTTATTCACTGGTTTTAATGCAATACTTACAACTGCCAGTATAACTGACGCACAATCTGCCACAATCCAAGGCATATACTGGATTGCAAGCGAAGATTTACCCGAAACAATAATCATCAGAACTACGCTTATAACGACATTTATAATGAATATAAACGCCAGCTTCCTCATATCTAGAATTCCGCTTATCACAAGATATATTAATATAAATGCAGCTGTCATGCTCACGCAGAATGTTACAAGATACATGTAAAATGCGTTATCAGTCATGTCACATAATGATATATCAAGTGTAAGATATCCAAACAGTGCCGGTGGATTAAATGCATATATAACAGATGGTATTATCGTTACAAGTGCCGGAATACCTATACCTGCCAACATTCCTGCCCTGCCGCTTAATCCCTTGATAACGCCTGATTGTATAATTATACAAATAATGGTTGCTATTAAAAGCATTATCATCCATGACCAGTTAAAGAATATTTTATTGCCAATATAATATGCCGTAAGATATTCATTAATTGTCATTCTTTGTGAATCACCATTTCTTATAATCACAGACAATATATCCTGTCTTATAAAACCAGCCCACGCATAAATTATAAGCGCCGGAACAAGGTAATTTACAGCATTTGTTTTCTTATTCTTAGCGAACATCTTTATGCGCATAATTCCAGAACTTTTCACCATTAATAATTCAAGAATTCCAAGAACTATTAAAAGGATATACAGAACAGGAACTTTATCAAGTAACTGGGTTGTCTCAATCTGTTCTTTCACTACTCCGTCAAGATACACTGAATCAATCATTGCATGCATGGATACTGATGACTCCCATATTCTTGCAAACAACAGCAGCATACCTGTCAATAAATTCAATATTGCAGATACAAATGCAGCAATTCCTGTATTACCGATTCTTAAAAGGATTCCTGCCACAGACATTGCCGTAAAAAGGATTGTAAGTGAAAAGAACAACTGATAAACAACATTAAAACCTGTATAATAATACAGATTATATACTGAATTCTGGCTTTCCGGAATGTTGAGTGCATTATTATTCATTTTACTGATTATCTGAGCAAATTCATTACTTCCTACAGGAACAAGAAGAATAAACAGACTCAAAGCCATAAGAACGGCGAGGCTTAAAAGCCTCACCCTTGTAATCTCATCTTTTTTCATAATCCTTCCTTTTCAGGGAAACAATTAATTAACAGATACTTTAACGAAAGATTTCTTACCCTTCTTAACAACTACTCCGTCTCCTTCGAACATACTCTTAGGGAACTTAGCTGCTATATCTGCTACCTTCTCTCCATCTACAGAAACACCACCCTGCTGGATAGTTCTTCTGGCCTCTGACTTAGTTGTTGCCAGTCCTGCTCCAAACACAAGATTAATTGCATCAATTTCATCATCTGTAAAGCTGTCTGCTTCAAGCTTTGCTGTAGGCATGTTAGCTGCATCCCCACCAGTAAAGATTGCCTTTGCTGTAGCTTCTGCTTTCTTAGCTTCTTCCTCACCATGAACAAGCTTTGTAAGCTCATAAGCAAGAATCTCCTTAGCCTTGTTAAGCTGAGCACCTTCCCAGCTATCCATCTTGTCAATCTCTTCAAGTGGAAGGAATGTGAGCATACGGATGCATTTAAGAACATCTGCATCATCAACATTTCTCCAGTACTGGTAGAAATCGTAAGGACTTGTCTTATCCGGATCAAGCCATACAGCACCTGAAGCTGTCTTACCCATCTTCTTACCCTCTGAGTTAAGAAGAAGTGTGATTGTCATAGCTGAAGCATCCTTATCAAGCTTTCTTCTGATAAGCTCTGTTCCACCTAACATGTTGCTCCACTGGTCATTACCACCAAACTGTAAATTACAGCCGTATTTCTGGTATAACATATAGAAATCGTATGACTGCATAATCATGTAGTTAAACTCAAGGAAGCTTAATCCCTTTTCCATTCTCTGCTTGTAGCATTCAGCTCTTAACATGTTATTAACTGAGAAGCATGCTCCAACTTCTCTTAAAAGTTCTACATAGTTAAGATTAAGAAGCCAGTCAGCATTATTAACAAGTAATGCCTTGTCATCTGAGAAATCAATGAATCTTGCCATCTGCTTCTTGAAGCAGTCAACATTGTGCTGAATCTGCTCTGGTGTAAGCATTTTTCTCATATCTGTACGTCCTGATGGATCACCAATCATAGCTGTTCCACCGCCAATAAGTGCGATTGGCTTATTTCCTGCCATCTGGAGTCTCTTCATAAGGCAGAGTGCCATAAAGTGTCCTACATGAAGGCTGTCTGCTGTTGGATCAAATCCAATGTAAAATGTAGCCTTTCCATTGTTAATAAGGTCTTTGATAAGTGCTTCATCTGTTACCTGTGCAATAAGACCTCTTGCAACCAATTCGTCATAAAGTGTCATTTTTGTTTCCTCTCTTTTCATTTTTCTTATTGCTGCTCGCGCTCGCAGCTCATACTCCAGAACTTCGTTCTGTCGTTGTCGCGGTGCTCCTCGAATGCAAGCGATAATCTCACAATTCATGCAAGCATGATTGTGAGATTTCCGCTTGTATTCTCATCGCTACTCGCGCAAATTTGTAAGCCAAGTCTCTCCGCAGCTTTGCTGCTCCCGAGCCTTGATAATTCACAACTTCCGCACTCCGTGCTCCGTTGTTCATTATCTGCATTCGCCATATAAGACAGAATCTGTGCAAGCACATTCTGTCTTGCATAGCTCATTGCTTACAAAAAAGGCTTCCGCCCTTCTTTAAAAGGACGAAAGCCTGAACTTACGTGTTACCACCTTTATTCATGACAGACTCGCATCTGCCACCTCATTAAGTCCACCAGCATGGACTTATGCACTATAACGTGTGCTACTCCGGCTGCCCCTACTTACAAATATGCTTTCAGTTCGCCGCTCCGGAATGTATTCAGTTACCCTTACCCTTGCGCCTCTCATCAACCGGCTGCTTTCTGTAAGTTCAGTAATAACCTACTTGTTTCCATCAACGCTTTGTAATATTAATTGTGTATTACTTATAACATAATAGAATATTAAAATCAAGCCTCATTCCGAAACAAATGTATCAAATTAACACTAGATTGTAACTACTCTCATTGTGTTAGTAAGTCCTCTCTTAGATGAAGGATCAGAAGATGTAGCAATACCAGCAGAAACAATTACTGTATCTCCTTCTTCTACGAATCCAGCATGTTCAGAAACTACTAATGCATGCTCAATAATCTTATCAGTAGAAGCTTCTGTAGCAGTCTTAAGAGGTCTTACACCCCAGTAAATCTGCATCTTTCTAAGAACGTTATCGTATGGAGAGCATCCGATAATCTCAGCTTCTGGCTTTAACTTAGATGTAAGTCTTGCTGTAAATCCTGAAATTGTAGGACAGATAATAGCCTTAGCTCCAAGGTTATCTGCTGTCTGAACTGCAGCATTACATACAGCGCTTGAAATGCTTCTCTTGCTGTGAAGATTAGAATATTCTACTGAATGTCCTTTAATCTCCCGCTCTGTTCTTTCTGCAATCTTAACCATCATCTTAACAGCCTCTAATGGGTACTTTCCATTAGCAGTCTCACCACTAAGCATAACAACATCTGTTCCGTCGTAGATAGCGTTAGCAACATCAGTAACCTCAGCTCTTGTAGGTCTTGGATTTCTGATCATAGAATCAAGCATCTGTGTAGCTGTGATAACTGGCTTATACTTAGCATTACACTTCTTGATGATTTCCTTCTGAACGTGTGGAACTTCCTCAGCAGGAATCTCAACACCCATATCGCCACGGGCTACCATGATACCATCAGCAACTCTGATGATATCATCTATATTAGCAATACCTTCGGCATTCTCAATCTTAGCAATAACTGGGATATCTGAACCATGCTCCCAGAGAAGGTGCTTAATTTCCTCGATACATGCTGCATTTCTTACAAATGAAGCTGCGATAAAATCAAATCCCTGCTCAACACCAAAGATGATATCTTCCTTATCTTTCTCTGTGATGCCTGGAAGTCTGATGCTTACGTTAGGAACATTAACACCCTTCTTAGAACCAAGCTCACCACCATTAATTACTGTACATTCAATCTCTGTACCTTCAACCTTATCAACCTTAAGCTCGATAAGACCATCATCGATAAGAATAATATTACCTGTAGTAACATCTTCTGGAAGACCTGCATAAGTTACCATATTAATCTTATCATCTGCTGGCACCTGTCTTGTTGTTAATGTATATTTCTGTCCCTCAACAAGTGTAACCTTCTTGTCATCCTTAACAGCACCTGTTCTAATCTCAGGTCCCTTAGTATCAAGAAGAGTTGCAATAGGGATATTAAGTTCTTCTCTTACACTTTTAATTAAGGCAAATCTTCCTGCCTGCTCCTCATGGTCACCATGAGAAAAATTAAATCTTGCAATATCCATTCCTGCTAACGCAAGATCCTTAATAAGGTTTCTGTCGTTAGTATTAGGACCCATTGTGCAAATAATCTTAGTCTTTTTCATTGTTTCCTCCAAAATAATTAAAATCTTTTCAAACACATACCTACAATATAATAACATATTTGCGTGTCAAATCAACTAAGTTTTTTATTTAACAAGCTTTACCTTATTTATCACCAGTTACATGGATGTGGGTATATAAGTGGTCGGAACAGTATTCGTAGTTGCCGACGCATTTTGAGCAGAATCTGAATGTGAGGTTTTCGTCGTCAAGTTCTGTCCTTCCGCATACTGCACATCTGTGCTTCGGCACGCCGCGCTTCGCGTGTTGTGCCTGACTTTGTTGTGCCTGACTATCCTTAGACTTATCTCCATATAATGGCTGACCACCATTGCCCTGAGTGTTGCCACTATTCTGCTGCCAATAGTCTTTTCTGGCGTTCTGCTGTGCTTTCTTTGCTGTTCTCATTGCTTTGTCGAAGTTTCTCTGTGTACTGCTCTTTGCAGGGCCTTTCTTGTACAGGAAGAAGAATATTATGAAATTCAGCATTGACACAAGCGCCGCCGTTGCATTGGCATAACACATAATTGCTGATGGTGCAAGAAAACCTGCTGCATACAGGCTGTACCATACATTTCTTGGAAGAAAAGGCACAAGATATCCGAATACTATAGTAATTCCGAATATTACAGCATCAAGTATTGCCATCCATTTAATCTTGATTGGGATAATGAAGAATAATAAAACCTCCATATCCGGCTGCTCCATAGCGAATGCCATGAACAAGGCAAGATTAATATAATTCGTACTTAATTTAAAGCTTAATCCCCATATAAGATAGATAATAAGTGATGCAAGTATATTAAGGATAACTCCTGTAAAGAAGTATACATTAAATCTGAACGAGCCCCATATTCTTTCAAGTACCGAACCAATCAGATAGTAGAAATACAGCACAAATACCACAAATATTATGCTGTTAGAAGGCGGTTGTAATATGAATGTGATGAGTCTCCATACCTGTCCTTTGAAAATCATAGCAAAATCAAGTGAAAAATATGCGTCATATAATCCATTAAAAAATGTATTCATCACAAATCCTATTGCATAAAGGACAATGATGTAAAACATAAGATTCTTAATCGCATACTTAGAGAATTTTTTCTCAAATTTAGCAAACCAGTTCATAAAATGTTCCTTTCAGTCTTACACATGTTACAGACTAATAATTCATAATCATATACAAGAAATTATAATAAACAAAACAATATGATGTCAATTAAACTTACTCTTAAGTTCTTAAATTTTAATAAAAATATCCACCATAAATAATTAAAGCTATTTTATTATTTCCTATTAATATTGAAATTTATTCCATTTTACTCTATAATGCATAAGTTGCATAGAAAATGACATATTCTGCGTTTTTTCGCCAAAGTCACTATGCAATGGGTAACTTTTGTATATTTATTTTAAGGAGGACAGCTACAGCTGTATTAGGTTATGAACAAATTCAAATTAGGTATTGATATTGGATCAACAACTGTAAAAATCGCTGTTTTAGATGATAATAATAATATTTTATTTTCTGATTATGAAAGGCATTTTGCGAATATCCAGGAAACACTCCAGTCACTTCTTGAAAAGGCAGTGGCTGAGCTTGGCGAGTTTGAAGTATATCCTGTTATCACAGGTTCAGGCGGACTTACTCTTGCCAAACATTTAGAAGTACCATTTACACAGGAGGTAGTAGCCGTGTCTACTGCCCTTCAGGATTATGCTCCACAGTGTGATGTTGCAATCGAGCTTGGTGGTGAGGATGCTAAGATTATCTACTTTACTAACGGTATTGACCAGAGAATGAACGGAATATGTGCCGGCGGTACAGGTTCTTTCATTGACCAGATGGCAACTCTGTTACAGACAGACGCAATGGGACTTAATGAATATGCCAAGAACTATAAGTCAATATACCCTATTGCCGCAAGATGTGGTGTATTTGCCAAGACTGATATCCAGCCTCTTATCAATGAAGGTGCAACTAAGGAAGACCTTTCTGCATCTATATTCCAGGCTGTTGTAAACCAGACAATCAGTGGTCTTGCATGTGGTAAACCAATCCGTGGTAATGTTGCATTCTTAGGCGGACCACTTCATTTCTTATCAGAGTTAAGACAGGCATTTATCCGTACATTAAGCTTAGGTCCGGATGAAATCATTGCTCCTGACCATTCACACTTATTTGCTGCTGTTGGTTCAGCAATGAATTACAGTGAAGATGTATGTGTTCCTGTAGAAGACATTATCGCAAGACTCAAAGGAAAGATTAAGCTTGAGTTCGAGGTTGAGCGTATGGAACCTCTTTTTGAGAACCAGTTTGCATATGATGAATTCACAAAGCGTCACAGCTCTCATCATGTTAAGACTGCTGATATCGCATCTTACAAGGGCAACTGCTATCTCGGAATCGATGCTGGTTCAACAACAACCAAGGTTGCTTTAGTTGATGAAGACGGTAATCTTCTTTACTCATTCTACTCAAGCAATAACGGTTCACCGCTTGCTACAACAATTAAAGCTATTAAAGAAATATATACACTGCTTCCACCAGAAGCCAAGATCGTACAGTCATGTTCAACAGGTTACGGCGAAGCACTTATCAAGTCTGCTCTTATGTTAGATGAGGGAGAAGTTGAGACAGTGTCACATTTCTACGCTGCTGCCTTCTTTGACCCAGAAGTAGACTGTATCATCGATATCGGTGGACAGGATATGAAATGTATCAAGATTAAGAACCAGACTGTAGATTCAGTACAGCTTAACGAAGCATGTTCATCAGGATGTGGTTCATTCATAGAAACATTTGCAAAATCCCTCAACTTCACAGTTCAGGACTTTGCCAAGGCTGCTTTATTTGCGAACCACCCTATTGACTTAGGAACACGTTGTACAGTATTCATGAATTCCAAGGTTAAGCAGGCGCAGAAGGAAGGCGCTGAAGTTGCAGATATCTCTGCCGGACTTGCTTATTCTGTTATTAAAAATGCTTTATACAAGGTTATCAAGATTTCTGATCCTGATGATTTAGGTAAGCATATCGTTGTTCAGGGTGGTACATTCTACAACGACGCAGTTCTTAGAAGTTTTGAGAAGATTACAGGCGTTCAGGCAATCAGACCTGATATCGCAGGTATTATGGGTGCTTTTGGCGCTGCCCTTATTGCAAGAGAAAGATATGACGGTATATCAGAGTCATCTATGCTTTCTATAGATAAGATTAACTCTCTTACATATGAAACAAAGCTTACAAGATGTAAAGGATGTACTAACAGCTGTCATCTTACAATCAATAAATTCTCTGGCGGCAGACAGTTTATTACAGGTAACAGATGTGAACGTGGACTTGGTAAAGAGAAGAACAAAGAAAAGCTCCCTAACCTTTTCGATTATAAGTTCCACAGACTCTTTGACTATGAGCCTCTTTCAGAAGAAAAGGCTACAAGAGGTACTGTAGGTATTCCAAGAGTTCTTAATATGTATGAAAACTATCCGTTCTGGTATACATTTTTCACAAAGCTCGGATACAGAGTTGTACTCTCACCTCAGTCAAGCCACAAGCTTTACGAATTAGGTATTGAGTCAATTCCATCAGAGTCAGAGTGTTATCCTGCAAAGCTTGCACATGGTCATATCATGTGGCTTATTAAGCAGGGAGTTAAATTCATCTTTTATCCTTGTGTACCTTATGAACACAACGAATATGAAGGCACCAACAACCACTACAACTGCCCTATCGTTACTTCATATGCTGAGAACATCAAGAATAATGTAGAAGAACTTAAGTCAGAAAATATAGATTTCAGAAATCCTTTCATGTCATTTGAAAGTGAGGAGAAGATATCCAAAAGACTCGTTGAGGAATTCTCATCATACATTCCTGCCGCAGAGATTAAGTCTGCTGTCAAAGCCGGATGGGATGAAATGATGGCTTGCAGACAGGATGTCAGAAATAAAGGTGAAGAAGTAATTGCTTACCTTAACGAAACCGGAAAGCGCGGTATTGTACTTGCCGGCCGTCCTTACCATGTTGACCCTGAAGTAAACCACGGTATTCCTGAGCTTATTAATTCATACGGACTTGCAGTACTTACAGAGGACAGTGTTGCACATTTAGGAACAGTTGAAAGACCTCTTATCATTCTTGACCAGTGGATGTATCATTCAAGACTTTACGCTGCTGCTAACTATGTAAAGACTGTAGATAATCTTGACCTTATCCAGCTCAATTCATTTGGATGCGGTCTTGACGCTGTTACTACTGATGCTGTCAACGACATACTTACTAAGTCTGGAAAGATATATACAGTACTTAAGATTGATGAGGTTAATAACCTTGGTGCTGCAAGAATCAGAGTACGTTCTCTTATCGCAGCATTAAGAGTCCGTGAACAGAAGAATTACCAGAGAAAGATTCAGTCATCTGCCTACCACAGAGTACAGTTTACTGAAGATATGAGAAAGAATTACACAATTCTCTGCCCTCAGATGTCACCGATACATTTTGACATATTAGGTCCAGCCCTTAATTCATGTGGCTACAATATTGAAGTCCTTGAGAATGACAACAAGTCATCAGTAGATGTAGGTCTTAAATATGTTAATAACGACGCATGCTACCCTTCACTTATGGTAGTCGGACAGATTATGAATGCACTTCTGTCAGGCAAATATGACCTTTCAAGAACTGCTGTTATTATGTCACAGACAGGTGGCGGATGCCGTGCTTCCAACTATATCGGATTCATCAGAAGAGCACTCATAAAGGCTGGTATTCCAGATGTTCCTGTAATCTCACTGAGTGCACAGGGGCTTGAATCTAATCCGGGCTTCAGCTATGACATACCAATGCTTAAGAAAGCCATGATGGCTGTTGAATATGGTGATATATTCATGAATGTTGTGTACCGTACAAGACCTTACGAGGCAGTTCCTGGTTCAGTTAATGCACTTCATGAAAAATGGAAGAAGGTCTGCATTGAGCAGCTTACTAAAAATAAGGTTCATATGAAAGAGTTCAATAAGAACCTCCGTGCTATTGTTAAGGATTTTGATAATATTCCGCTTAAGGATATCAAGAAGCCTAGAGTTGGTGTTGTTGGAGAGATTCTTGTTAAGTTCATGCCTGCTGCTAACAACCACATTATTGAGTTACTTGAAGCAGAAGGTGCTGAGGCTGTTATGCCTGACCTTATGGGATTCCTTCTCTACTGTATGCAGAATTCAACATATAAGCATGAATTATTAAAGACACCAAAGAAGGGGGCTATTCTTTCAAGTACACTTATAAAGATACTTGAAACCTTCAGAAAGGCTGGAACCAAGGCACTTGCAGAAAGCAAGAGATTTGACGCTCCATCTAAGATTAGCGAGACAGCCAATTACGCTAAAGACTTCGTATCACTTGGCAACCAGACTGGTGAAGGCTGGCTTCTTACCGGTGAAATGATTGAGCTTATCCATCATGGTGTAGGCAATATCGTATGCTGTCAGCCATTTGCATGTCTGCCTAACCACATTGTAGGAAAGGGAGTTATCAAAGAGCTTCGTGCAGCATATCCTGAAGCTAACATAATTGCTGTAGATTATGATCCAGGTGCTTCCGAAGTTAACCAGTTAAACAGAATCAAGCTTATGCTTTCAACTGCTAACAAAAACCTTGCTAAAGAAGAAAAAGAATCTAAAAAAGACGCTTAATTGCTTGTACATATTATAAAACCGATATATAATGGATATAATAAATATGTTCGAAGAGGTGTGATATTATGAGTTTTATGTTATTCATCGGACCAATTATAGGTGTTGCAGTTGCCATTATTGCTGCTGTGGTTATCATATCAGTTATAGCCGCTGCTGTTGCACAGAAAGATATTAACGACGAAGATTAACAAAAAGGCTTTAACCGGAAAATTACTGGTTAAAGCCTTTTTTATTCTGTCAATTACAGACTAATATATTTTTACCTGTTACAAGAAATCTTTTCTTCTGGAGTATATAATTCCTACTCCAATAATTGCAATATTTATTATAATGATTAATCCTGCTCCCCATTTCCACTGATTGTAAACATGATGAATTCTGCACATCATCATATAGTTATATATAAAGAACCATTTCATATAACAGATACTTATAATAAAGATAACAAGATTAATTATAAACCCAAACACTGCATTAGAAAGATATGCCATAAGCAGCATAATTAATGAAGCAGTTATAAGTGACAATAAAATCATGACAGTCATTAATGTTATATTAGTATCGCATTTAATATCCTCTGATATTAACAAATACCTGATATTAACTTCTGATGTAAATGCCATTCTGCATGTAAAATGTCTGCCAAGAATTATCCATCCACATGCAATATGTGTAATAACAATTATGAGCATATACACCAAAGCCGCAATTAATGTAGTTATACATTTGCTAATCCACCAATAGATTGGAGATCTTGATGCAAGCATTATACTCCGCCCCAATGCACTTCTATCTTTATTCACATAATATGCAATTATAAATAACAGATATAATAGCATTAAAAGTTCAAATACAGGAACATCTATAGGCGTATTTCCATTAGGATAAAACTCTTTAGCACCCCTGAAAAAAGACATCAGAGCTTCCCCAAGAGAAACTGAAACTATCTTCATTTTGTGAATAAGCTTATACATATTTGAATAAAACAATGAAGTCTGCAATATACAGAAAGCAAAAAACATTGCATAAAACTTCCAGCTCAAATTCCAAAATCTTTTTAAATCCGCTATAAGCACATTTTTAAAGCATCTCATACTAATTCTCTCTTTTCTAAATCAATTCTTCAACATGTCTTTTCTATAGAACCTGAAGACAAGATAGCTTGCAATTAATAAAATCAGCCATATTACACACGGAATGACTATATAATCTTTTATAGATATTCCGTAAAGATATATCCCTCTTTGATTAACAATCATTCTTATATATAATCCTTTAAAAGTTAATCCGGCTACATTAATCGGTTTCATAACATTTGCAATAATAACATTAAAATATACTACTATAAAAACAATGATTGAAGATCTGGAAATCCATGAAACAAGACAGATAACAAATAATGTTACCTGAAGTCTTAACATATCAAGGAAATAATTTAACACAATAATCACAATTGTATTACATTCAACAATGTCACCATATGGTACCATTGCCCTTGCAACGCTTTCAGTTTCATTCCAGTTACATTGCCAGCCGGCTCCGTTACTTAAGGCTGTCAAAGCTATTACAACAGAATTAATAAATGGAACAATATATGTAATAACTATTACTCTTTTAATACATACAAGCCATAGTTTTTGCATAGAATCATACAGAATAACCCTGTTAGAAGCCTGCTCTTTAATTATAGAAACAACCATTATAATGCTTATAACTACTATTTCAAGAGTACTTACAAATACGGAATTTTTCCAATCCAAAAAATAAAGGAAATAATCTGATACACATTGTTTTTTTCCTGCAAAATAAGATATCAAATATGGAGTCGTCTTAACAAAAATCATTACCGGAATATAATATATAAGCATATACACTAATATATTTTTTATATTCTTTTTCATATAATCATTCCTTTTTATTCTGTATTCTGCCTTCTGCAATTTCTATTATCTCGTCTGACAGAAAATTAAGCTCATCTGCATCATGGCATGCAATTATAATTAATGCTCCACGTTCTTTATGTTTCATTAAAATATCTCTTACCTGCTCAGTTCCCATATCATCAAGGGCATTAATTGGCTCATCAAGAATAATAATGTCAGGATCCTCCATGATGGCTGCTGCTATTCCCAGACGCTGCTTCATACCAAGTGAATACTTTCTGAATGTTCTTTTATCATCAGGTTCAAGACCTACATCTGATAATGTCTGTTTAATCTTGTCATCATCAATTCTTTCCCTTATTGATGCTAAGGTCTTTAAGTTCTCAAATCCAGTGTAATTATTTATAAATGAAGGATTCTCTATTAATATTCCTATACTTGGTGGAAACATCTCATCTTTGCCAAGTATTTTACCATCAATATCTACTGTTCCGGTCACTTTAATAAGACCTGATACTGCTCTCATCAGCATTGTCTTACCACTTCCATTTTTACCCTTCAAGCCATATATTTTCCCTGATTCCATGCGAAGGCTGACATTATCAAGTACTGTAACCCCCTTTATTTTCTTGCTGACATTTGTTAATTCAATATACATATCAATCTTTCCTCCTGTTAAATTTTTTTATTTAATATTATCTTTTCCCTATATGGATAAAATGCATAAATAAGATACACTGTTGATGATTCTATTTTTGAAATTTTTTCATATTTCAACTGTGAAGGTCCCATATATGCTTCCAATAATAATTCTCTTTCCTCCCCTGGCATAATTACTATTCTTCTATCATTAAAATTAACGGGAGTTGTTCCATTTTTGCCATTCAATTCTTCTATGTTTAAAATAAAATCAGGCATGTAATTAATAATATCCTGTGTAGTATTTTTTAATTTCAATTTAATTAGTATAATAATACTTTTTTCTGCCTGCTCTTCACTCAGATAACTAAATTCTGATGACATTTCAGAATATTCATTTATACTACATAATTCATAATACTCTGGTCGTATCTCTAATCCGTTAAAATTTGCCGGATTATCAGAAGTATAATTAATTTCTTCAGGATTAGGGAATGCTTTGTTAATTCTTACAACCATAAATACATATATGCCTAGCATTAATACTAAAGCAATAGCCACTATTATTTTAATTCTATAATGCTTCATTGTCTGCCCCCTTTACAAAAAAAACAATTCCACTTATTAAAGTAACCAGAACAGGCTCCATAATAAAAGCGAACAAACTTTGATCCATAATTAAATGAGACGGACACATAATACTCATTGGACTAAATGAATATGTACCAAATAAATTTTTGCATATTGTTGATATAACTCCTATCCCATAAAATCCGACAAACGGCGTTATAACAGTAAGAAATGAATTATCCAAGAAAAATGATACTGCTAATGAAATAACTGAAAACGCTCCTCCATATAAGAACATCTGAATCATGTAAATAAATGTATAAATAAAAATATGATTACAATACAAATCTGCCATAAATGACAGTCCCCTATTAAGAAATTCTCCATTTTCAACTGGATTTAACGCTGGTAAAAACATAGTTGTCATCATAAAATTCAGCAGAACCGGAATAAAAACAATCATTCCACCTGAAATGAATGTTGTAATAAATCTTGAAACATGAACACTCTTTCTGGATACTCTGCTATAATACTGTAGTATATATTGGTTTTTATTATCCTTAACAAATAATCCACAATAAGGTAACGCTGCAAGTAACATGCATACATATACATATGCTGTAGAAAATGGCTCTTTTCCCATGGCACTTCCCATCCATCTGTTGAATACAGAAAATGGAAATGTCATTCCACCTGTAAACCCTTTAAGTACATTAAAACAGGGAACAACATAATTCACAAATGAACCTGCTGCTAATGCTGTTCCAATAATTAAACTTATATATAGCAATCTGCTTTTAAATAGCCTTTTGAATTCAATTTTAAGTAAAACTTTAATATCATGCACTTTTTATCTCTCCTCAAATTTTAATTCAACCAGATATCCACTATAACGGTCATCTGTATAAGTATTTCCGAATGAAGCCTGAAGATAATATGTGTCATCATTATTATATATTCCCTCAAATACCATCCACATATCATATTCTTGTTGTGGTTCAATTTCAATCATAAAAGCCTTTTGATTTTTCCCTGTAAGACATGTTTCTCTATCTATTCTGCTAAGCATCATAGCAAAGTACATATCACCATTTAAATCTTTTCTCAAACCTCCTGAAGACATATTAATTTCTCTTTTCTTTTCACTTAGATTTTTAATATGTACTTTAATCCAGAATAATTTTTCATCATTGTCCTTTAAATAACCATCATTATTAAATATTGGTCTCTTTTTTAATTCATTCATTATTCCATCTGCTAAATCCGAATCAAGAATTTCATATCCAAAGTCTCTGTATGATGTTGTTATTGCATCTGTAATTGCCCATTCACAATTATTGTAATTATATACTTCATTCATATTTATATATGTTACAGTTCCATCTTTATATATAATAGACGGGCTTTTTACTTCTTCCACATCATATTTATCATTTGTATCCGATGGCTTTTCTTCATAAACCTTAGTTACAGCTTCCCCCATATCATCAGTTTCTAATTCATATCTATATGCATATGTTTTTGTTTCCACTATCTCCTTGGCATCCTCAATTGTCTGCGTTGAGCATCCACACAACGCAGACATTAAGAACAAGCAAGGAATAATTATCTTTTTTTTCATTAATTCACCTGCTTTCATAACTGTACAAACGCTATTTTTTAAATGTCTGGACTCCAATATCCTCCAAATACAGAACCATACTCTTCATTAATATTATGTCCAACACACTTAACACATGCTCTATTATATCCTCGCTCATTAACCCAATTAACTAAATTATAGCTATCACCTTTATAAAAATTTCTAAAATTTCCTTTTGAAGCATCATATCTGTTGCCATAACTTGTTACCGCATATACATATGCACTGTAATAACTGTCATCACTTTCGGCTGTTGTACATCTCATCCACACTGAAGACGAAGTATTCTTTACCTCTGTTGTTGTATAATCTTCATAACCATCTTTTTCAAAAGCAACGCCAAAATAATATTCATATCCCGCTTTTGCTACCTTTGGAGTTATATACATTCCAACAATTAACATCATTATTGCAAAAACCCCTACATTTTTTAAAAATTTTTTCATTTTCATCTTCTTACCCCCATAACTAATTTATTCATTTGTACAGTTAATTATATAATATATTTTAAAAAACAATATTTCAATATCAATGTCGCCAACGACACAAAAATGTCGTGAACGACATATTCTATCATTACGCATGAAAAAGGAGTACTTATCTTTAGATTACAGCTGACATCTGTTTTAAAAAAAATTTAAAATCTGGTGATATCCTGTTTAGAATCTAATACTTTTTTAATTATCTCTACCTCACATTATTAATCTTTAACTATATAATAAGCACGCCATCCACTACTTTCAACCTCAATGTCGTAAACTACAAATTATGGCATGAACGACATTTAGTATCAAAAAAGACCGCTTTGCGGTCTTTTTTATAATCAAATATAAAATACTCATAATTATCTTTTCGAAAAAATCAACCTATTCCTGTACGGATAAAAAGAATAAACCAGTGTAACAGTCGATTCATCAATTTTATCAAAATTACGAGGGTTAAGCTGGTTAGGTCCCATGTAAGCCTGATACATTACTTCTTTTGATTCTCCCGGAAGGAGTGTAACATGTCTCATTAAAGGACTTACTGTAGTAACACCATTGCTTCCATTAATTTCTTCAATTACACAGACAAATGAAGGTGTATAATTAACAACCTCTTCTGTCGTATTTTTTAATCTGACAGTCATAACAATTATTCTGCTATTATCAGAATTTTGATTCATTGAGAAATTATTTGTTGGAGATATCTTTGAATACTCTTCAATTGTATACACATTATAGCTAACGGGTGTTAACTCCACACCTTCTATATTTGCAGGGTTATCTTTTGTATAACTTTTTTCTTCTGCATTTGGAAAAGCTTTATTAATTCTTACTATCATAATGACACATATTGCAGCCACAATAATGCTTATAATACTTATACCTATTTTACAATACTTCATTCTGCGCCCCTTTTTTAAAGAAAATCAATCCACTTAGTAAAATTATGATAATTGGCTCTAATATAAATCCTATCAAACCTATATCCATTAATATGTATGAAGGAGATATCAATGCCATTGGATTAAATGTATAAAACCCGAATAAATTTTTAAGTACAGTCGATATAACACCCACAGCATAATAAGAAACAAACGGTGATATTAATACCAAAAAGTAATTATCAAAAATAAATGATACAGCTAAAGAAACAACCGAAAATGCTCCTCCATATATGAAAAACTGTAATAAATATATAAATGTGTAAACAAATGGCTTATTAACAAATAGGCAGGACATTATTGATTTTCCTGATGCTATAAACAAACCATTTTCGACTGGCAAAAGTGCTGGTATAAACATCATTGTTGCCAAAAGATTAACTACAACCGGAATAAGAACAATTAATCCTCCTGAAACAAATGTTACAATAAATTTTGCAGAATTCACTTTATTCTTTGATGCTCTGCTATAATACTGTAAAATATATTGGTTATTATTATCACGTACAAATAATCCACAATATGGCAATGAACAAATCAGCATGCACACATATACATATGCAGTTGCAAATGGATCAAAACCGATAAACATTCCCATCCATGAATTAAAAACTGAAAATGGGTAGGATGCTACATTTCCATTATAACCATTCAAAATATCCATATGTGGAACAGCCTTATCAACAAACGCACCCATTGTTATTATTATTCCTATTAACAATGATATGTAAAGCATTTTACTTTTTAATAATCTTTTAAATTCTATTTTTAATAATATTCTCATTTCATGCATATATATATCCTCAACTATCTATTTGTTTTATCTGTAATATCTAATTTTATAAGTTCTCCACTATATTTTAATATACTTTTATAATTTGTTCCCATTCCAAAATTTCCAAGTAAATAATAATCCCTTATATCTGGCTTATAATATGTCGACATTACAATATAATAATCTCTTTCTGAATTTCCATTTAAAACCACTTTAAAATTAAGTCCCTCTTTTTTTTGATCCTGGACAATATTTAGAAGTCCAGTTTCCTTAAATCCCTCACTATCCTTATTTTTATATAACAATGCCGTATCAAATCCTACTGTAATTTCTTTACTGCCCTCATATTTTACATGTACTTTTATCCATAAGAAACTTTCATCTGTATCAATTTTATATCCATTTTTATCACACGAATTTTTTAATCTATCACATACTTGATCTGCCGAATCTTTATTCATTACTTCATATGCATAATTCATATCTTTTGTAATTACTGCATCTGTCACTGAACATACATAACCACTATGCTTATATTCTTCATTCATTTTTATATTTTTTATTGAACCTGGATTATATATTATAGGTGCCATTGTCTCACCATGTACACTTTCAGTTTCATCAAATGTTGGTTTTTCTTCCTGATATGATTTTGTTTCTATTGCTCCATCTGAATCGGTTTCATATTCATACTTATCTGCATATGTATATGTTTCATATATTTCCTTTGCCTCATTTACAGACTGCGTTGTGCAGCCACACAACGCAGTTCCTAAAATCAAGCAGGGAATAATCAATATTCTTTTTTTCATTGATTATTTCTCCTTCTATATAATTTAAATTGCAGAATAATTATTTCATTATTGAATTATTAAAGATCTGGATACCAGTATCCTATAAATGTCGTTCCATAGTACGAATCCCATAAATATAGCTATATCCTTTGTTATCTTTTAAATTTATCATTCATAATATAACCCTTCAATCATTTGTAAATTATTCTGCAACCTATATAATAAGATTACTTTTTTAAATCTTATTTTTCAACAGCAATGTCGTGAACGACATATTTTATCTGTATAACTCAAAAGAGGCTGCAATGCAGCCTCTTTTAAATATCACCATCTTATTTCACAATAAAACTCATTATCATCCTCATAATAATCACATTTTCCTTTATTTTTCTTGACAAGCTTTTTAATTATCTGTGTTCCTAATCCATGCATTTTCTTATCATTTTTACTGGTACTTAAATTAATATTATTATTTAATACTGATTCTGAAATATAATTACTGATTCTGAAGACATAATCATCTCCATCCCAAAAAGAACATATGTCTATTTCACGTTCATTTATATTTTCTTTAAGCTCTGCCTCTATTGCATTATCAAGAATATTTCCAATTACTGTATATAAATCATTGCCCTGCATGCTCTTTACAACTTTATGCATTCCAACAGATACAATAATATTCTCACTTTTTGCATAATCTATTTTATTATTAACAAGAGTATTAAAAATCAGATTATCTGTATGTATATATTCTTTTGTTTTTTCAATATCCAGACCATATTGTTGCAGATACTCTTCCAGTTCATCATATTTGCAGGATTTAACAAGATTATTTAACACAAGCAGCTGATTTTTCATGTCATGTCTTATCATTCTTATCTGTTTATCCATAATCTGGACATTTTTAAGATAATCTTCACCAGAACTTACTTTATCTTTTAATTCCTCAGCTTCTTTTTCATAATAATTCTGCTTATATAATCTGATAGAAATCTTATAAAATATAAACGCCATAGTTAAAATAAGTATTATTATAAAAAACAGACCTCTCATATTAAATTTACCAGATTCTGTAATTTTAACAATAAGGATAATACTGCATAAAATATAAATCAGCATATATATTTTATCACTTCTGAAAAAAAAGCCATTTTGATATGAGGTATATGATTTAATAACTAAAATCAATATAATATACACCACAAAGGATAACCAGATATATGTATATGTTAAACAAATTCTCATTAAAGTTTTTTTCTGGACAAAATACATAATTACAGGGATTGCAATTGTAATTAAAATCGAAACCAATATGTTTAATAATGCATTTTTTATATGTAAATTACTTTTCAGTGTTTTATAAAAATCAACTGCAACGACTATTAATATAAGGAACCATATTAATAACATTAGTTTATTTACAATCATATCATCAACTTAAAGAACGCTTATATTGCGTATATCCTTTCTCAAATAAGTCCTTATAGCTTCTACCCAGTTTTAAAACTGTACCATCTTGCATAATTACATCATTCGTTCCATGATTAATCCTCAAAATGTATCTGTAATTAATAAGGTATTTTTTATGTGCCCTTACTAAATTCGTTCCTTCTGTTTCTTTCTCAAAGTCTGACATGTTTTTTCTGATTACATAATCTTTATCAGCTGTATGGACTGTTACATAATGATCTTCGCTATTAACATATGTTATCTCATCTGTACCAACCTGTATGCTGTCATTCATAATATCAAGGACAATATTCTTCTCATGACCATCTATTAACATCAGCTTTTTAACTACCCTCTGGACATAAGTCTCATACCTTGACTTTATAAGAAAATAGAAAGGTGTATAGTCAAAGGAATCATACACTACTTCCTCATGTGAAGTTACGAATATAATTTTTGTTTTATATCCTGATTTACCAATAGTTTCTGCAACAGTAAACCCATCCATTGGTTCCATATTTATATCCAGAAGCACTGCCTTATATTTCTTATCCTTTAATGCTGATAGAAATGCATCGCCGGTACTATAATAATCAATGCTTATATCTGTTCTCCCTGCTTTCAAAAACTCATTTTTGAATGAAACCGAAAGTTTTTCTGCCATGATGTTATCATCATCACATATTGCAATTGCATACTCCATATATAAGTCACCTTCTCTATAGTTATTTGCTCATGTTTCTTACTTCTTCGAACTTATCCATAACTTCCTTAGATGGCTTTCCTGTTGCAAGACTTACAACAATAATAACTAATGTTGCGAAGATAAATGCTGGCAACAGTTCATATACAGCAAATATTCCTCCAAGCTTTGCAATACCGAATTTCCATATGAATATCATTGCTCCACCTGCAATCATTCCTGATACAATTCCGTACTTATTAGCTCTCTTCCAGAAAAGTGAGCAGAGAACCACAGGACCGAATGCCGCACCAAAACCAGCCCATGCAAATGAAACAATCTTAAACACTGAGCTTGTTGGATCAAGTGCAAAGAATATTGATATAACTGATATAACAACAACTGTAAGTCTGGCAACAAGCATTGATGTCTTCTTAGACATATTAATATGTAACACCTCAACTGCAAGGTTCTGTGATATTGCTGATGAAGCTGCAAGAAGCTGTGAATCTGCTGTTGACATGGTTGCTGCAAGAATACCTGCAAGGATAATTCCTGCTATGAATGCTGCCACAGGGTTAAATGTTGAAAGATAATGTGATATCTTAACAATAATTGTCTCTGATTCTGAACCTGTAAGTGTATCAATAATACCATTCTTTGAAAGTGTAAGTCCTATTACACCGATTCCAGTTGCAACAATAAGTGATATGAATACCCATACAGTAGCAATTCTTCTTGAAATCTTTAACTTGTTCTCATCTTCAATAGCCATGAATCTTAAAAGGATATGTGGCATACCGAAGTATCCGAGTCCCCATGCAAGTGTTGAAATAATCTTAAAGAATCCATAGTCTCCTGAACTGTTAGTTTCTGCAATATGTGTGTGGAACATATCAAGATATCCTGGAAGTGCCTTGGCATTATCAAGTACAGCTCCCATTCCTCCAGCCTGCACAATTCCGAATATTACAACGACAGCAAGTGCGAATGTCATGATAATACTCTGTACAAGATCTGATGTACTTGCTGCAAGGAATCCACCCATTGTGCAGTAAAGTACAATAACAACAGCACTGACAATCATTGCTGCATGATAATCAAAACCTAAAAGACTGTTAAACAGCTTTCCGCAGGCAGCAAAGCCTGACGCTGTGTATGGTATAAAGAATATTACAATAAGTGCTGCAGATATTAATGTAATTACATGCTTGTCATCCCCGAATCTCTTAGAAAAATAATCAGGAAGTGTTATTGCCTGATAACCATGTGAATATAATCTTATCTTCTTGGCAACAATAAGCCAGTTAAGGTATGTACCAAGTGCAAGACCAATTGCTGTCCATGTTGCGTCAGCAAGACCTGTAAGGTATGCCAGTCCCGGAACACCCATAAGCAGGTAACTGCTCATGTCTGACGCTTCTGCACTCATTGCAGTAACAACAGGTCCTAACTTTCTTCCACCAAGATAGAAGTCTCCTACATCACTGTTCTTCTTAGAACAGATTACACCTATCCATACTACCATTCCCAGGTAAAGTATAATTGCTGCTAAAATAATAATGTTTGACATAAAATAATCCCTTTTCCTTTCATAAATACACGAATGTACCTATTATAGCATACATTCTGCTTTATAAAAAGCGAAAAGGGATTAATTGTTATTATAAATATGTTGTTAAATTACTCTGACATGGTCTTGTCATACGGCTTCTGTGCCTCTGATGACTGGGTATGCTGAGCATTAGTCTCCTGCTGACTGACAGTTGTCGGCTGTGTCTCTCCAGAATCATTCTTCTGTGTCTGTGCCTCAGTCTCCTGAGGTCTGTCATCATTCGTGACAGCTTCTGTGTCAGCCTGTGTCTGATTGTATTGTGAAACGTTATTATTCTGTATATTACTGCTTCCATTCACATTATCAGTCGGGTCTCTATATGCATCATCAGCTATCCGGCTTATATCCTCCACTTTAATATCTGAACTGATATCAAAATCATCAACTATCTCTACAGTTGTCTTGGCACCGCAGTTCTCATATATCCATCTGGCATTGGCACAAGTCATAAGAATCGATCCTTCTGTCACATTCTGCCCGATCATATTATAAGACTTCGGATTAAGATTATTGTCACTCTGGCTGTAATATGTCGCTGTACTTAAATATTCAGCATTATCAAGTCTTGAAGAATACCTGACATAATATATATCTGTAATCTTACGCCACACCGACTTTTCTGATATGGCTGTCTTCGCAGGTTCTACCTTAGGACCCAGGGCAACCTTAAATGCTTTCACTGGAATTGTAAACTCATTATTATTATCAAGCTGATAAACAACCAGTGTATGCTTAACTATGCTTATCCTGATGTAATATGACTGATTTCTGGCAACTGTCTGAGTCTGTGTATCAGTCTCCTGCCCGCTCACATCAGTTGTCTCTTCCTGAGTCACTTCATCTGCATTCTTATTGCTATTATGCATACCAATAACAGTCTTTAATACAAAAGCCAGTCCCAGAACCATTACAACAAGAATGACAAGATATATAATTGAATTAGTTCCCTTGAACCATCTCTTAATATCAAACTTCTTCGTTCTTTTATAGCCATTAAAATCCATAACTTACCAACCGTATATACATCAGAATGTATTAAATATCCTTACCCATGTTCTTCTCTTTTAATTCGATGAACTTAAGTATCATGTCAATTGCGCCATCTACTCCTACAAGTCCACTGTCTATACAGAGATTGTAGCTCTTAGCTTCTCCCCACTTCTTGCTTGAGTAGTAATTGTAATAGCTTGCTCTTCTCTTATCCGTCTTCTGGATAAGATCTGCAGCCTTAGAATCATTAAGTTCATAGATTCTCTTAATTCTCTGTACTCTCTCATCAAGACTTGCCTTGATAAATACACTTACTGCATATGGATTATCTTCCAATGCATAATCAGCACATCTTCCTACAATAACACATGATTCTCTCTCTGCAAGTTTCTTAATAGCATCAAACTGTGCAAGGAAAACCTTGTGATTAATAGGCATATCCACATATGAATTAGTATATCCCAGTGAATATGTATCCATTACAAGAGAATAAAGGAAACTGTTAGTAGGCTTCTCGTCCTGAGATGCGAAAAGTTCTTCACAAAGTCCACTCTCCTTAGCTGCAAGTTCAAGCAGTTCCTTGTCGTAGCACTTTATTCCCAGCTTCTCTGCCAGTTTCATGCCTATCTCATGTCCACCGCTTCCAAATTCTCGTCCGATAGTAATAACTGTTCTCTCATCCATAGTTCCTACCTCCTGGTTTCAATTGTATACGAAATACTTTAGATATATTATACATTATTTCTGTGGTAAAATCTACATATTAAGCATAATTAAATTAATCTTTAATAATTATTAATTACTCTTCATAATGGTCTATATGCAAGAGTATCTCTGTAAGAAATTCTGCTATCTTAGTTCCAGCCTTATTAGATATCACACTGTATCTGCTCGGTGTAACGCAAGCCAGTCTGATATTAGAAAAGCCTCTTGCACCAAACATATAATTCTTACTAAAATTCTTAGATTGAAGTGCCTTCTCTACATCAGGAATCACCTGGTTTCTTGTGATTATTATAAATGATATGTGTGTATACATATGATTCTTAGCAGGCAGCTTTCCGTCACCTCGTACAAAATGCGGTTCAATCTTATTGACAGCAAAATCATATAAATCATCAAACTCTTTCATACCAAGCGTATCACAATTAATGAAAAACAGATGCTCATAGCATTTTGAGTCCCATAACTTGGCATCATCTGTTGTAGAAAATCTGTCTTTCTTATTATAGCTGTAAGCATATATAACAAACTTTCTACCTTCAAACCAGTAATTATGGTATATATCAAATGTATCTGAAATACTGTTCAATATTATATCTATAAATTCCCTGCGTCTCAATTGCTACCTCCATTTCTTAAATCCTTAAGCAGCTTCTCAAAATATTCGGGCAATGGTGCTTTGAACTCCATATATTCACCTGTTGACGGGTGTATAAATCCAAGAACACCCGCATGTAGTGTCTGTCCCTGCAGCTTATATCCACTCCTGGCATGACAATACACATCATCTCCAAGTATCGGATGTCCTATACTTGCCATATGTACTCTTATCTGATGAGTTCTGCCTGTCTCTAACTGACATTCTATAAAACTGTATTTGTCAAAATTCTCAAGTACACGGTAATGTGTGACAGCACGTTTTCCATTCTTTCTATCAACCGCCATCATCTTGCGGTCCTTTGGATTACGCCCTATAGGTGCATCCACTGTGCCTTCTTCCTCTTTAAAGCGGTTATGGACAATGCAATAATACTTTCTTGTTATTGAATGGACAGCAAGCTGTGCAGCAATATCATTATGTGCCTTGTCATTCTTACATGCAACAATAACACCTGTGGTATTCATATCTATTCTGTGTACTATTCCAGGACGCATAACGCCATTAATTCCTGACAGATTATCCCTGCAATGATACATAAGTGCATTGACAACTGTTCCTGTATAATGTCCTGCAGCCGGATGTACAACCATTCCCTTCGGTTTATCTATCAGTATCACATCATCATCTTCATATATTATATTCAGAGGTATGTTTTCCGGGAGTATCTGTGGCACAATAAGTTCAGGAATTGTTATTGTGATATGTTCCGTTCCATTAAGCTTATAGTTGGACTTGACACATTTGTCATCAACCGTAATATCTCCATCATCTAACAGCTTCTGTATGCGTGACCTTGACACATCTTCTAACTCCTGCGACAGATATTTATCTATTCTTGTCCCCTTATCCTCTGGTTCAGCAATTAAATTCTGTACTGAATCACTCATTATTATCACCCTTCTTTGATAACTTTAAGAATCCGAAATCGTCTTCTTTATAGACAAAAAGAATAAGAATTATAAGCAGTGCAACTGAAACAGTAACATAGCAGTCTGCCACATTGAATACCGGAAAATTAATAAGCTTGAAATATATAAAATCCCTTACATATCCGAATCTTACCCTGTCAATAAAGTTTCCTACTGCACCAGATACAAGTAATGTACATGTTATAAGAAGTGGCATATACTTTCTTGTTACAGGAAGATTAATAATTACATAAGTTACTATAAGCATAACTATAACTGTAAACACAAGAAACAGATTAATCCTACCGCTTAGCATTCCCCATGCTGCACCTGAATTTCTAAGATAAGAGAATACGAAAGCATCGCCTATTATCTTAAAATCCGGTTTTCCTAAAAGCTTCGCTTCTGCAAGTGCTTTGGTAATCTGGTCTAATTCAGTCAGAACAACAATTCCTATAATATAAAATAACAAATTGAATATTTTCTTTTTATTATTCACTTTCAACCTCCGTTATTAAACATTTATCTTATAACACCTTCAAGTGCTCTTCTCATCTGGTCATCAGTTATATCTCTGTCAATATAAGCATCTCCGACTGACTTAAGAAGAATGAACTTAACCTTGCCGGCATCCATCTTCTTGTCATTCTTGGATACCGCAACAACATCATCAATCTTAATTCCTGTGACATGGTCAGGAAATTCATATAATGCAAATGTTTTAAGAGCATCATCTCTTTCCTTTGCAGTTATAGTTCCAAGCTCGACACATATATTGAGTGCTGCTATCATTCCAAGCACAACACACTCTCCATGATAAAGTGAGAAGTTCATCTCTTTCTCAATGGCATGTCCTAATGTATGTCCGAAATTAAGCAGTGCTCTTTCACCTTTCTCCTTAGGGTCATTCTCAACAACCTCTCTCTTGATATTACAGCTCACATATATCATATGTTCAAGTGCAGCTGGATCTAGTGCCTTAATTCTGTCTGCATTGTCCTTAAGCCAGTTGTAATATTCCTTGTCTTTAATAAGACCATGCTTAATAATCTCACCAAATCCAGAATTAAAAAGTCTCTTACTGAGTGACTTAAGCACTGACATGTTCATATATACAAGCTTTGGCTGGTGGAATGCTCCAACCATATTCTTATATGCCCTGAAATCAACGCCTGTCTTGCCGCCAATACTTGAATCAACCTGTGCAAGAAGTGACGTAGGAACCTGTATGAATTTAATTCCTCTAAGATATGTTGCCGCAGAAAATCCTGTAAGGTCGCCAACAACTCCTCCGCCAAGTGCTACAAGGCAGTCATTCCTGTCAAAATGATTCTCTATAAGATATTCATATACATCCTGTACTGTGTCAAGAGTCTTATTCTCTTCTCCTGCTGCAAATGTATACACATATACTGCATTGCCTGTTTTTTCAAGTTCATTCTTTACCTGTTCTGCATATAAAGGACCTACATTGCTGTCTGTCACAATACATAACTTTCTCCCTGTTATTTCAAGCTTATTAAAGGCTTCTGAAAGTCCCCCGAATCCACTTTCAATCACAATATCGTATGCTGGTTTACCTTCGCACTTTACATTAATACACTTCATAACATTCTCCCTTATCCTTATACTTAAACAGCCACCCATTATATGTGGGTGGCTGTGAAGATCAATTAAAATCTGTTTTCATTCTTGTTAAATGATGAAAGATCAATTCCTCCTGTTACTATCTCAGGAATATCACCCGAAATATCTACATTAGGTGGAGTCACCAGGAAAATATAATTAGTTATCTTCTGAAGGTTACCCCTTATTGCATATGTAGAACCAGCAGAATAATCTATTATTCTCTGTGCTATCTCAACATGGATTCCTTCAAGGTTAAGCACAACTGCCTTACCTGTAAGAAGTGTATCAGTTATCTCCTTAGCATCTTCCATAGATTCTGGTCTTATTACAACAACTTCAAGTCCTCTTGGAGACTGTGTCTTCATAGGAACAACCTTAGACTTGGAAGCAAATCTTGGCTTCTCTGCTGTATATGAAACATCTTCGTCTGCTACTGTATCTTTCTTGGTATTCCTTCCAAAAAGATTCTTTCTTTCTGATGGTTTCTCATCATCGTAGTCATCACCGAAATCATCATCGTAATCTTCGTAATCGTCATCAAAATCATCATCGTCATGCATCTTAAACATATTAGTTAAACCGTCTAACATTCCCATTATAAACACTCTCCTATATCTAATAATCTGACTTTCTTTAGTATCCCCAAAACATATTAATGTGAATAGTCCCTGGCTCCAAATATCGCTGTTCCAACCCTTACATGAGTTGCCCCTTCTTCTACAGCAACAGTATAATCGTTAGTCATCCCCATGGACAAAACATTCATGTATACATTATCTATGTTTTTGTTATTGATGTCAACCAGTAATTGCTTTAATTCTCTAAAATACTTCCTGTTATCTTCAGGATTTTCAACAAATGGTGCACTTGTCATGAATCCTCTTATCTTAATTCCCGGAAGCACTCCTATTTTCTTCACAAATTCTTCCGCTTCTTCACATGTTACACCGAACTTGTTCTCTTCTCCTGCAACATTAACTTCAATAAGAATATCCTGTATAAGGCCTTTCTTTACTGCTTCATCACTTATTGCAACGGCAAGTCTTTCTGAATCAACTGAATGAATCAATGCAGCTCGTCCTACAACATATTTTACCTTGTTTCTCTGCAGATGTCCTATCATATGCCATGTTATATCCTTAGGAAGTGTATCTGCCTTGTCCACCATCTCCTGAACATAATTCTCTCCAAACTGTCTTATTCCACAGTCATATACTTCCATAAGCATATCCTTGGGCTTGGTCTTGCTTACTGCAACAAGACACACATCTTCTGGATTTCTTCCTGATTTCTCACATGCTTTCTTAATATGCTCTTCTACTTCAATAAGATTATCCTTTAACATAATGCCTCCTGAATGTCATTAATCTGATATACCAAAGCTTTAATATATCATCTCATTCTCTGAATACTTGTCTGCATCCAGAATTATTCTGTCATATATTGACACACCATGACTAAGTGACTGTTTTAATATGTAATATTCATTATTGCCATCTATTACTTCTACAAGCTTAAATACTGTATATCCTGTATTAACACAATACACACCTCTAAGCTTTTCAACCGGTCCTACAACGAACCTGTCACTTGAATCCATCCTGATTATTCCAGTGCCGGCTGCCAGTTCTGTCTTCTTAATATACACAGCCTCATCATTTGACTTATATATATCAACAGCCTTAAATACCTGATTCAGCTTACCATCTGAATCGCTCTGTTCTACAAGGAATCCATAATCACCCTTTTCACCATTAGTTATGAGGTATTCTTTAGGTATCTTATAGAATTCGTTCTCGGTTACCGCCGATACCGGAACCTTGATTCCTGACTTTCCTGACACAATTATCTCAATCTCAAGGAATCTCTCTGTAGCATATCTTATCATATATTTTGATAATGTTATCTCACCATATGAGTTCTTACCATCATTAACTATCTTGAATGGAAATGTGCCTGTAATATTATCCTTGGTAAACTTAATTGATAATGTATCCTTAGATGAAAGAGAATACTTGTCTATATCTGACTGTGTAACTGGAAACATAAGTGTCCAGTTCTCACTTGTAATAAGCTTATATGCAGGATCTGAGGCTGTAATAAGCTTTTCTGACTTAAGACTCTGCTTATCATATGATTTTTTCTTAAAGTCAACACTGCCAATTGTTTCCTCGGTAACTCCTTCATAACCATCAACCGAATAAACAACTATACCCGGTTTATCTGACTTTGCAGTCTTAAAAAGGTCCTGACTTCCTGTGCTTGCTACAATTGAATCAAGATTGGCCATAATATTCTCATTAATAGACTGTAGTACAGTTGCATTAAGATCTGACTTGAGATCATAAACTGCACTGAATCCACTGTCTGCATACTCAGTCTTGTAATTAGTAAGTGTATTCTTAATGACTGTAAGATTCTCATCTGAAAGTGCATTGCCATCTCCTGATGTATACTGTGCAAGTATATCTGAAACTCTTCCTGTCTCATCAACCGTATACACTGTATCACCGGTCATAACTCTTGTTCCCTCTCGCTGATAATAGTTAATATCACCAGAATATGAGGAATTATAGACTTCTTCCTGTCTTAAGGCAACTGCTGTAAATGAAGCATTATTCATTAGTGAACCCACTTCAACTTCATATGTCTGTACCTTTGCTTTTGAAACATATATAACTATAAAGCACACAATATATACCAGCACTATTCCAAATATAATTGCTGCTGCTTTCGGCTTTCTTCTGTATCTGACTACTTTCTTTCCCGCCATGATAAACCTCATTATTTCCGCACTTTATCTGTGCTGATTCACAAACACTGTAATTGTAGCATTTTAGACAGTATGATACAAGGTTTAAAGTCGTCAAGTTTACACTTTTTCTCAATAAAATCCATATTTTACCAGTATGATTTATCTTACATTTTCCATACTAATTTCAAAACCAAATCCGCAATTTTTAAGGAGGCATTTTATGAATTCTAAACCTATAGACTACATTGCTCTTACAATTGCCATTGTAGGAACGCTTAACTGGGGACTTATCGGTTTCCTCAACTTTAATCTTGTGCATTTTATATTCAGATCAGTTATGGTTGACCGTATAATCTACGCACTTGTAGGTCTTTCTGGCTTATATCTTTTAAGTACTTACGGAAGAATCAAGGCACTTGGCGAAGATATGTAGCAAAACAGGCTGCCTGTTAACCGGCAGCCTGTTTTTATTTTTTTATTATTGTCTTGCTTTCATTATTCTGTCAAGAAGTGCGTCAGCAACCTCTTCCTTACTCATCATAGGAAGCTCCTCGACTGCGTCTTTAGTAATAACAGTAACCACATTGGTATCTGTTCCAAATCCGGCTCCTGCCACTTTGACATTATTAGCCACTATCATATCAAGATTCTTCTTTGTAAGCTTCACCTTGGAATTGTCAAGCATATGCTCTGTTTCCATTGAGAATCCGCACAGAAACAATCCATCTCTTTTATTGCTTCCAAGTGTGCCTATTATGTCTTTAGTCCGCTCAAGAGGAATTGACATATCACCATCTTTTTTCTTAATCTTTTCTTCACTTACATCAGACGGTCTGTAATCTGCAACTGCTGCTGCCTTGATTATTATATCTGCGTCTTTAGCACTCTTAATTACTGCATTATACATATCCTCTGCTGAAACAATATCCACCATCTTAACAAATGGCACCGGCTCAAGGCTTACTTTTCCTGATATAAGTGTTACATCCGCTCCACGAAGCATTGCCATCTTAGCAATTGCATATCCCATTTTTCCAGTGGAATTATTAGATAAGAATCTTACAGGGTCTAACTTCTCTCTTGTAGGTCCTGCAGTAACTGTAAGCTTAATTCCGGCCATATCTTTATCTTTAGCTATTGTCCTTAAGATGTAATTAAGAAGAACCTGCTCCGATGGCATCTTTCCCGCACCTGTATCTCCACATGCAAGATAACCGCTGTCAGGCTGGATAATTTCATATCCATAATGCTCTAATTTCTTAAGATTATCCTGTACTATAGGATTAGTGAACATATTAGTGTTCATCGCAGGTGATATAAGCTTTGGACATTTGCATGCCATAATTGTTGTAGTCAGCATATCGTCTGCTATCCCATTTGCAATCTTTCCTATTACATCTGCCGAAGCAGGTGCTACAAGGAATATATCAGCCAGCTTTGCAAGGCTGACATGCTCAACATTAAACTGGAAGTTTCTGTCAAATGTATCAACTAAGCACTTGTTTCCTGTAAGTGTCTCAAATGTTATCGGATTAATAAAATTGCATGCATTCTCAGTCATTATAACATGCACATTGGCATGCTTCTTTACAAGCATACTTGCAAGATTAGCAATCTTATATGCTGCTATGCTGCCTGTTACTCCAAGAACAACTGTCTTTCCCTTAAGCATATTATCTCCTCCCGCCTATTCAGCCACTTTCTAGACATTTTTATCATAAATGTATTTCAAACCTCTTATAAGAAGTGCAGGGTCTGTCTCAATTCTGTTTCTGCAGAATGGAATTATAACCTTACTAAGCCCCCCTGTTGCCACAAGCTTTGCAGCAGGCTTTCCGTTCTTTCCGAATCCGCAGCAATCTATTATTCTGTCTATAATTCCATCTATACTTCCTGCATGTCCGTATATAAGACCGCTCTTCATACAGTCAACCGTATTCTTTCCAACCGGTCCTTTTGGTGCATCAAAGCTGATTCTTGGAAGCTGCGCAGTTCTTGATGAAAGTGAATTCATTGAAACACCTGCTCCCGGAAGAATTGCACCACCTATATAATTACCATTCTCATCAACTGCGCTTATAGTAGTTGCAGTGCCTATATCAACTATAATAACAGGTGCACCATAATCATGTGTCGCTGCAACTGCATCAACTATTAAGTCACTTCCCACCTGCTTCGGCTGGTCCATAAGAATGTTAAGTCCCGTCTTTACTCCGGGTCCTACAACCAGAGGCTCTATATCTACAACCTTTTCAACAGCAGCTTTAATAACATTAACAAGCTGTGGAACAACTGACGATATAATTGCACCATTGATATCCTCTGATTTTATATTATAGATTTCAAGAACATTCTTAAAACTGATGGCATACTCCAGCTCTGTCTTTGAAAGGTCTGTACTCAGCCTTTCCTCAAATATTACTTTATCATCATCAACACAGCCAATAACTATATTAGTATTGCCCATATCTATAGCTAATATTGTTCCTTTAGTATTCTTTCTTGACATTAATTATACCTCGCTAATATAGTAACCCCGTCACAGATAAGCTTATCAGCCATACATTCATATATATCATTAACAGGATTATCTTTAAACTCATCAGCGGCTATTGCCACTCTTATATAGTTCTTTGTATATCCTGTATAATATGACCTGCCATCTATTTCTGTCAATTCTTCTATAAGAACTTCGAGCTTTTTTCCGATATACATATTTCTGTATTCAAGTGACTGTGCCTTCTCTAACGCAAGCAGAACTGCACTTCTTTCTGACTTAACAGTGTCTGCTACCTGCTCCTTCATCTTATCAGCAACAGTTCCCTTTCTTCTTGAATATTTGAATATATGCATTTCGTAAAAATGTACTTTCTCAAGGAATTTGCGTGTCTCAAGGAAATCTTCCTCTGTCTCGCCCGGAAATCCCACGATTACATCAGTAGTTATTGCCGGATTATCAAACACTTCTCTTAACTTTACGCAGCCCTCATAATACTCTTCTGTATTATATTTTCTGTTCATTGCCTTTAATGTCTTGTCGCATCCACTCTGTAATGATAAGTGAAAATGTGGACATATCTTTTCTAAGCCGGCAATCCTTTTTGCAAATTCTTCTGTAATTATTCTTGGTTCAAGCGAACCTAAACGTATTCTTTTAATTCCTTCAATCTCATGGATTGCCTCTATAAGTTCTATAAGACTTATATTCTCAAGGTCTGTTCCATAAGATGATATATGAATTCCTGTAAGAACAACCTCCTTAACACCTGTAGCTGCAAGCGTCTTAACCTCATTGACTATATCTTCAGGCTTACGGCTTCTTACCCTGCCTCTTACGTATGGTATTATGCAGTAAGAACAGAACTGGTTGCATCCGTCCTGAATCTTGATATACGCTCTTGTGTGTTCCCCTGTCTGGTTAATCTTAAGCGATTCATACTCCTGATACTTGTCATTAATATCAACAAGATAGCTTGTTTTATCCGAACCGCCAAAATAATCATTTAATGCTTCAACAATACTTATCTTCATATTATTGCCAAGAATGATATCAACACATTCATCCTTTTTAACTCCGTCAGGGTCTGCCTGCACATAACAGCCAGCAGCAACAACAACCGCCTCCGGATTCATCTTCTTTGCCTTATGCAGCATCTGTCTTGATTTTCTGTCAGCAATATTAGTCACTGAACATGTATTAATTATATATATATCAGCCTGAACATCTTCACTGAAAGGCACTATCTCATACCCCTCATCCCTAAGCATTATCTCCATTGATTCTGCCTCATAGGAATTAACCTTACAGCCCAGACTGTGTATAGCAACTTTTTTCAATTTAATCCTCATTTCCTGTTAATTTTTGTTACATTTCTTTATTGACATAGGTTTAACAAATAGATATTATAGTTTATAGAAAAACATTTAAGGAGGTATTCTAATGAAAACTGTAAAGATTTCATTAAATTCAATCGACAAAGTAAAATCTTTTGTCAACGATATCACTAAATTCGATGTTGACTTTGATCTTGTTTCTGGCAGATATGTAATTGATGCCAAGTCTATAATGGGTATATTCAGTCTTGATCTTTCTAAGCCAATTGACCTGAACATTCATGCAGACAATGATATTGATACAATCCTTGCCGTATTAAAGCCATACATCGTTGAGTAATGATGTGTAAGAACATATAAACCGCTTTATCTGTTACAGATAAAGCGGTTTTATTTTATTCAATTACAATTTTTTCTGTTGTCTCAATTGCTGTCTTGTAAAGCTCCTCAATAACTCCGTCAAGGTTAGTCTCATGCTGCTTGATAACATTAAGATTAGGCTTGGTTACAGGGTGCTTTGCAACGAATATTGTACAGCAGTCCTCAAATGGCTGTATTGATGTCTCATATGAGCCAATCTTTTCTGATATATCAATAATCTCCTGCTTGTCAAAACCGATAACCGGTCTGAATACAGGCATTGTACACACTTCGTTAGTACAGTAAAGACTTGCCATTGTCTGGCTTGCAACCTGTCCGATACTCTCTCCTGTAACAAGTCCCTGACATCCGCTTGATTTTCCTAAATCTTCAGCAATCTTCATCATATATCTTCTCATAATGATTGTAAGCTCATCATGTGGACATTTCTCATATATAGCCATCTGGATATCTGTGAAATTAACAACATTAAGTGTAATAGGACCTGAATACTTAGATACAATCTTTGCAAGGTCAATTACCTTCTGCTTTGCTCTTTCACTTGTATATGGAGGAGCATGGAAGTATGTTGCTTCAATCTGTACACCTCTTTTGGCAACCATATATCCTGCAACAGGGCTGTCAATACCGCCTGATAATAAAAGCATAGCCTTTCCTGCTGTTCCGATTGGCATTCCGCCAGGACCCGGAACCTCGATAGAGTAAATATTGATTACATCTCCTCTGATTTCTACCTGTAAAAGAACCTCAGGCTTATGCACGTCAACCTTCATCTCTGGGAATGCATCAAGAATTCTTCCACCAAGTTCCATATTAATCTCCATTGAGTTCATTGGATAATTCTTTCTTGTTCTTCTTGCATTAACCTTGAATGTAAGATTCTTATTCTTATATGCCTTATCAAGATAATTGATAACCTGATTAGCAAGGTCATCAAAACCGTTATCTTCAATCTGAACTACAGGACAGATTCCAACTATACCAAATACTCTTGTAAGGCTCTCAATTACCTCATCATAATCATAGTCCGAAAGTGCATTAACATAGATTCTTCCATCTGCTCTTCTTACATCAAATTCTCCCTCAACATCTTTAAGTGAGAACTTAATCTGTCTTACAAGGGCATCCTCAAAGATGAATCTGTTCTTTCCTTTAACGCCTATTTCTCCATACTTTATCAAAAATGCTTTATACATCGTTTTCCGCCTTTCCTTTGCATATCAAGATTTGTGCAAAGCACAAATCTTGTGTGTGAAAATATATTTTCACACAATTATCGTCTTGTGTACTTCCTAAGCATTGGAAGCAGCTGTTTAAGTGTTTCTATTGTGTATTCAAGTTCTTCCTTTGTTGTCTCATAGCAGAAGCTGAACCGAAGTGTAGAATCAAGCAGTTCCTTATCAAGTCCGATTGCAACAAGTGTATTGCTCAGTCCCGGCTTGTTAGATGAGCATGCTGAACCTGATGATACATAGATTCCTTTATCTTCAAGTGAATGAAGAAGCACTTCTGCCCTTACTCCCTTAAAGCTTGCACTTACAATCTGTGGTGCCGAATCCGTACCCTTCTTGCTGTTTACCTGCACATCAGGAAGCTTTTCAAGCTCATCTATGAAGTAATCCTTTAACTCATACAAATGTGCTATCTTGCTTTCAAAGTCATTATTATATATAAGCTTTACGGCAGTTGCAAGCCCTGCTATAGCCGGAACATTTTCAGTTCCTGAACGCATGCCCTTCTGCTGTCCCCCACCATATATAATAGGCTTGATTCTTGTCTTATCATTAATGAATAAGAATCCGCTCCCCTTAGGTCCGTGAATCTTATGTCCACTGACTGATAACAGATCAATTCCAAGCTTCTTAGGATATATCTTATATTTGCCATAAGCCTGAATCGCATCAACATGATATACAATATCAGGATTATAATCTTTAATTATATGTCCGATTTCTTCAATCGGTTCAACTGCACCAATTTCATTATTAACATACATTACTGAAACAAGTATTGTCTCATCATCAAGTGCATCCTTTAGAGCCTCTATATCAACTATTCCATCTTTATCAACTGGAAGATATGTTATTCTGAAGCCTTCTTTTTCAAGGAAATTGAATGGCTCTTTAACTGATGAATGTTCTACAGATGATACTATGCAGTGCATTCCTTTTCTTTTATTAGCCATTGCTGTTCCGATTATTGCCATGTTATTAGATTCTGTTCCACCAGAAGTAAAGAGTATCTCCTTATCCTGACACTTAAGAGTCTTTGCTATTATCTCTTTAGCTTCACGGATATATTTCTCTGCATCAACGCCCTTCATATGCTTTGATGATGGATTACCATAATCTTCTGACATAACCTTTACTGCTGTTTCTACTACCTCTGCTGCACATTTCGTTGTAGCAGAATTATCAAGATATGCTTCCATATTGCCTCTTTTCCGCTTATTCTTCCATATTATACATAAGCACTGACAACAGCATCATTCCCGCTGTCTCAGTTCTTAATATTCTCTTACCTAGTGTGATTATCTCACAGCCTGCATTTACAGCTTCATCAAGCTCTGACCTGTCGAATCCGCCCTCAGGTCCTATGAATATACCAACAGATTCTCCATGTCCGATTTCTTCAATCACTTTTCTGGTCTTTTCCATGCCTTCTGCGCACTCATATGGCAGTAAAAGCTTATCTAGCTTTCCTGCATATTCAAGTGCCTGCTTAAATGTCATAACTTCTGTCACTTCAGGCTGGATACTTCTCTTGCTTTGCTTGGCTGCACTTAAAGCAATACCATTCCAGCGTTCAACCTTAGCTTTAGCTTTCTTCGCATCAAGCTTTACAACGCTTCTTTTCATTGCTACAGGAACAACACTGTATGCTCCGAGTTCTACAGCCTTCTGTATTATAAGCTCCATTTTGTCAGCCTTAGGCAGTCCCTGAAACAGGATTATTCTTGAAGGCAGTTCTTTCCCCTGCTCGTCCTTGCTTAGTATATCTGCCCTTATATATTCATCCGACATAGAAGCAATGCTGCATTCATAATCAACATTATCTCCGCTGCTTATAAGAAGCTTGTCGCCTTCTTTGAATCTTAATACATTCTTAATGTGATTAACATCACTTCCAACTATATCTATATATGAATCATGGATATTCTCATGCTCTGCAAAAAAATGATACATACACTACTTCCTTCTTGCTGTGATATTAACCCACTCGCCATCATGGTTAATCTCAACTATCTCTAACTCAGAATTCTTCTTAAATGCCTCTGCCACTTCATTTTCCTTAGTATCTATAATACCGGAAGTAATAAAGTAAGCACCGTGCTTCATATGCTCATGTATGCATGTAGAAAGCGGCTCTAATACGTCTGCAAGGATATTGGCACACACAATGTCGTAGCACTCATAGCCACAGGCATCTTTAACAGCTTTATCATCAATGATATTACCCTCAATAACCTCAAGCTGCTTCTTATCTATATTGTTCTGCTCTGCATTTTCCTCTGATGCAATAATTGCATTAGGGTCGAGGTCTGTACCAAATGCATGCTTTGCACCATATTTTAATGCAACTACTGAAAGTATACCGCTTCCACAGCCGACATCTAACACCTCATCACCATCTTTAACATACTTCTGAAGCTGCTTTATAACCATTCTTGTAGTCTCATGTGAACCTGTTCCGAAAGCTGTTCCCGGATCAATGCTAAGTACAGCATGCCCCTTCATCTCCTCTGTCTCCGGCTCCCATGTAGGCTTAATGAATAAGTCTCCTATTGTAAATGTATGCCAGTACTGCTTCCAGTTATTAATCCAGTCCTTATCCTCTGTCTCTGATTCTGTGATTGTACCCTCACCAATATCAATAAACATTCTTAAATCTTCAAGTTCTGCCTTAACCTTTTCAAGCATTGAGCCATCATCTTCTTCACTGTCAATGTAGAAATTAACCTTAGCTCTGCCATCATCAGGTGGAAGGTCAGGAATGAAATCTACAAACATTGACTTAGCCTCTTCCTTAGTAAGCTGTACATTATCCTCGATTTCGATACCTTCAATTCCTATATCATTAAGCGCGCTGCTTATCATATCAACTGCATCTGTAGTTGTCTGGATTGAATATTTATTCCACTTCATATTATTGTCCTTTCGTTAACACAAACATTTTACATCTGTAAAAATGCTTCATACCCCTTTAATGTCTCATATAGGTCAGCCTTGCTTATTACCTCGTATGGTGCATGCATATTCTGTACAGCAATTCCACTGTCGATTACATTCATATCAAGATTAGCCAAGATATATGCAATTGTTCCGCCACCGCCTGCATCTACCTTTCCAAGCTCTGCCATCTGAAAATACACATCTGCATCATCCATAACTTTTCTTAACTTTCCAATGAATTCAGCAGAAGCATCATTAGAACCGCTCTTACCTCTTGAACCTGTGTACTTGTTAAATACCATGCCCTTTCCAAAGAATGCTGAATTCTTCTTTTCAAACACTGATGCATAATTAGGGTCATATGCCGCACTTACATCTGATGATAACATATAAGAATTAGCAAGTGCTCTTCTTAATTTAAGCTCTGAATAATCACCACATCTGTCCATAACCTCTGCGACCATATTTTCAAAGAATCTTGAATGCATACCTGTTGCGCCGACGCTTCCTATCTCCTCTTTATCCACAAGTATGCACACACCTGTTCTGTTAACCTGTGGTGTATTAAGAAGTGCAATAAGCGACGGATAAGCACACACTCTGTCATCATGGCCATATCCCATAATCATGCTTCTGTCCAGACCATAATCTCTTGCAGGTCCTGCCGGAACAGCCTCAAGCTCTGCTGATAAGAAATCTTCCTCTTCAATCCCATATTTTTCTTTAAGAATTGCAAGAATATTCTTCTTAACTGCTTCCTTTTCTTCCTTATCCTCATCTGTATTATCACTGTCTGATGCTGCCGGCATGCTTCCTATAAGGATATCAAGGTCCTCGCCCTCAACCACCGAGCTTCCTTTCTTTTCCATCTGTTTAGCAGCCAGATGTATAAGAAGGTCTGATACTCCGACAACCGCATCGTCAGCGTCTTCTCCGATTACAACTTCAACACATTCGCCATTCTTTAATGCAACAACACCGTGAAGTGCAAGAGGAATTGCTACCCACTGGTATTTCTTGATTCCTCCATAATAATGTGTATCAAGAAGTACAAGGTCTGAATCTTCGTACATAGGATTCTGTTTGATATCAAGTCTTGGCGAATCTATATGTGCACCTAGTATATTCATGCCGGCACTAATCGGCTCGTTTCCGATATTAAAAAGCACTATTGCCTTCTTCATATTAACAGCATATACTTTATCACCAGCCTTAAGTGTCTCATTGGCGGCAATAACTTCCTGTAAATCTCTGTATCCGGCTTTCTTTGCCAGTTCAACAGCCTTCTTTACACATTCTCTTTCTGTCTTACATTCAGATATAAAAGTCCTATATTCATCTGCAAATGTGAATACATTTTTCTTATCTTCATCTGAATATTTCTTCCATGCATTCTTTCTTTCCATAATGTCAACTTCCTTTCTATATTCCTAATGTTATCTGACCATCAGAATCTTCTGAATTATCTGCGTCAAAGCTTTCGCCTGCAATTTCTAATTCTGCCTCTTCCTTATACTGTTCAACCATGTCTTCACTGATTGTCGGAAGCTCGTCTATCGACTGTACTCCGAAAGACCTTAAGAAATCCTCTGTTGTTCCGAAAAGCATAGGTCTTCCCGGTGCATCAAGTCTTCCCACTTCCTTTACAAGACCGAGTTCAACTAACTTACTTACTGCCCTGTCCGAATTAACGCCTCTTATATTCTCTATCTCTATCTTTGTTACAGGCTGCTTATATGCTATTATCGACAATGTTTCAAGCGCCGCCTCTGTAAGTGTATATCTTCTTGGCTGGCTGCACACTCTTATAAGAGCATCGTAATATTCCTGCTTGGTACACAGCTGAAAGCTGTTTTCAAGCTCAATAATTCTTATTCCCCTGTCCTCTGATTCATATTTATCCATAAGATTGTGTACTATCTTAGTAGTTGTATCCACATCCTGTTCAATGGCATCTGCAAGCTTGCTCACTTCCACAGAATCACCCATAGTAAAAAGCACCGCTTCAATTATGCCTTCCATCTGTTCTAAACTCATTTTCCTACTCTCCATTCCTGCACATCTTTTCAGTGCATTCCAAGTTTGTGCCTGAGCACAAACTTGCGTGTGAAAAAACTTGGGTATATGGTTTTTTCACACTACTCCTCTGTTATATCTTCAATAAGCTCAGGATCTCTTACAACCCTTATGAATATATCCGCTTCCGGGCTTTCCTGCTTGACCTCAATGAATCCTGTCTTAATAAGTTCTAACACAACTAAAAATGTTACTATAACAGCAACCTTTGACGGATTATTCCATAAAAGTTCCCTGAAACTGAAACTCTCATGCTCCATCATAAATGCTTTAATATCCACAAGCTTTTCACTCATGGTAACTTCTTCTTTCTCAATCTTTCCAAACTTGCTTCGTACAGGATCTATCTTATCTTCCTTACGTTTACAAACATCAGCAAATATTCTGTTAAGACGCATAAGTGTTGTATCACCAATAACCTCTGTAAGATCAACCGGCGGTGTATATGCTGCAACCGCCTCCGGAATACTCTGCTTCTTATAATAGGTTCTCTCTGCATCTGTATGCTTGTCCTTTAATTCCTGTGCCATAGCCTTATACAGCTTGTACTCTAACAGCTTTTCAACAAGCTCTGCTCTTGGATCTTCCTCATTGCCTTCCTCATCCACTTCCTTAGGAAGTAACATTCTTGACTTAATATCAAGAAGAGTTGCCGCCATTACAAGGAACTCACTTACCACATTAAGATCTTCCTTCTTTAGCTGCTCAACATATTCCATATACTGTTCTGTAATCATTGCAATCGGAATATCATATATATTAACTTTATTCTTATCAATCAAATGTAAAAGAAGATCTAAAGGTCCTTCAAACACCTGAAGCTTAACACTTATTCCCATATCTGCCTCGCTATATTTACTGTGCATAATTACACGTATCACATTTTACATAAAATAACTGCTGTTTGCAAGTAATTGCTAAATTCTATAAAATAACATATAATATCTTGAAAACATTCAATTAAGGATTAAGGTATAAGAATGCTCAATTTAATATTATTAATTAAAAGAATTGTCACTAAAATATCTGAAGACCGCATCGGCGACTACGCATCCTCAGCATGTTACTATCTTATGCTGAGCTTTTTCCCGTTCTTTATTGGTCTTTTAAGCCTTATAAAGTTTCTGCCGGTTTCCAAAGCAGACCTTCTAAAGGTTATTTATGGCGTTCTTCCAACTCAGCTGCAGCCTATTGTCCAGGCAATGCTCACTGATATATATGACAATTCAACAACTGCATTAACCCTCATTACTGCAATTGCTATCATATGGGCTGCCGGTAAAGGTTTCATGGCTATAGTCCGTGGATTAAAACAGATATACAGAAAAGATAACCAGAAGAACTGGCTTTTCCAGAGAATAAGAGCAAGTATCTATGCCCTTATATTTATGATTCTTATTATTGCCAGCCTTATACTTATGGTATTTGGTAACAATATTATGAACTTCACTATGAAATATATACCACAGCTTACTAATGTAGTCGTGATATTCAGAGGTATATTTAACAGTAAACATTTTCTCTTTCCAAGTATATTCACACTCTTCTTTACTATAGCATTCTCACTTGTATCAAGAAGAGGAAAAAAGTTCTATAAAGAGATTCCAGGAGCTTTCTTTTCTGCTTTAGGATGGTATCTTTTTACAGCTCTATATTCTCTTTATGTTGGCCACTCACCGAACTTTTCATACATGTATGGTAGTCTTGCTACTATTATCATAGCGCTTATATGGATGTATGCCTGTATGATTATAATATTCATAGGTGCAGAGATTAACTACTTCATCAATGATGAAAAAATATTCAAACATTATCTTGGGAAGAAATCAAAGTAAGCGTAGTACCTCTGTAGAAGAATTCCAGAATCTGCGCGTAAGTCATGGATTCTGCCATTTTATTGGCAGCATTCTGACTCATGCCGATTCCATGTCCGTAGCCACCTCCTGTTATCTTAAAGCCTGTAAGTTTCTTTCCCTCCGTCACCTTCTCAAACACACAGAATGTACTTGGCAGATTAGCATATCTTGTCGTTCCTGACTTAGTGTTCATATCCACATTTGCATTGCCAAATGCTGCCCTAATCGCTGATTCACTGTCTATCACTGTCTCGCCTTTATCACCTGTAACCTTAACTTTTACTGCCGCTCCTCCATTAACACGCTCAAGTACTTCAATATCTTTTATGTTTCCTACATTCTTCCCTGTAGAACGTGCAAATCCTTCACTTATCTCTTTAACAGATTCCTCCATGCTCCATCTGTACAATGTACAGTCGTAATCGTAATCAGCTTCATTTTCACTCTTTATAAATGTATTGAATTCAGATTCTATTGTAAGTGTGAGTCCCTTATCTATCCCCCCTACACATTCCGCAACAAAATATGGATAATTTTCTGTTGTATTACCCCACAAAGTAACATCTGTAGTGCTTCCACATGAAGTTGAATAATAATATGTCTTGACTACATCTCCATTATATGAAAGCACCTGTCCTGCCGTAGCATCTACAGCCGTATCCGTAGAATCTGCCCGTGGTGAATTGTTATATACCTGAAACTGTATTGAATCATCAATATGTGCTCCATACGCACTATAATAGTTATTGGAAAGTTCTGTATAAGCGTAGCTTCTTGCACATACTGCCTGACATTTCAGTGCTTCAAGATTAAAGCCTGACGGCATCTCGCTTGGCACAACTTTTTTCAAATAATCTTCTATTGCCACTTCATTTACAACAACAATTCCCTCATCATATCGTGAAACTTCAAGAGTTCCTCCATATGAAGGCGTTCCAACACCTCTGTTCACTGACTGGAACTGTATCTCCCCCGACTTGGGAATAAGCCTTATTCTCCCTTGATTAAAATCTTCTGTATCTGCATTAAATACAACTGCCTCACCAGGTGCTGTCTCATATGATCCCTCACCTGTTTCCACTATCATTCCAGAATCTGCACAAAACACTGTTTCATCAAAAAATATGTCCCTGAATCCGCTTGTCTTGATAATTACTCTTATATTATCTGCCTGCAGTGGTTTATTCTTGATTGCGCCGCATACTTCTCCATCTGCCACAATAAAATCCTGCAGGGCATATCCGACAATGATACTGCTGTAATTGCTTATAAGCGAATTTCCTTTTTCATACATGATAAAATCTTCATCCAGCTTAATAGAACCATAACCTTCAATTTCAACGCTGTCTTGTGAAACTGACAACACCTTTCCACTTACAACATCTGTCTTGGTATTAACCCCAACAATCTTTCCATCCTCAACTGTAATATCGCATAAACACCCGGTTACATCTTCTGCTATTTTTCCACTATTGAATCTCTTTATATTTCCATACATATTGGCAGTTATCGTGTTGTCTTCTATATTAGTTACATATACATTTTTATAAATACTGATTTCTGACGATGTGTCCTGATATCTCGATTTAATCATCTGTGACATATATATACAGGCTGACGACATAAAAATCACCAGTGCAGAATAGGTTAAGAATATTATTTTAGTTCTCTGTTTCATATACTATTCTCCCTAAATTAAGTGTCCTTGTTCAGACAAGCTCTTGATAGTATATGCAGAAATTGTGTGTTTTAGAACTGGGTATGCTCATCGCTTTTCGCGCAAAAAGCTTATATGCCAGAACTAAGTTCTGGCATTGTCGCGTTGCTCCTCGAATATAAAATCATAAAAAGCGACGCATGCAAGCATGGTCGCTTTTATAATTTTATATTCTCATCGCTTTTCGCGCAAAAAACAGGCTGTCACATATGTGACAGCCTGTTATAAAATATCCCAAAACGCCGCTCCCCACGCTTTCGACTCCTAGCGAAGCTAGGTGGGCAACCGCATCCAGACCGCTGCCTTCCACTGACTAAGGAGGCTTGACATTGGAATGGAGATATAGGAATCCCGTCGATGAAATGTAGGATCAAAATAATGTGGTTTTGCGAACGTCCCAGGAAATATTCAATTGATACGTAATCTGTACCGATGTATTGATTATACATCTTCTTTACTGATTACACAATATTATATGTCAAAAAAATTCAAATATACCTGCGAATGAATTCAATTCAGACGCAGGTATATAATCATAATTCAAACTCTGTAATGATTGAAAATTAAAGCTGTGGACCAGCAGCAACTAAAGCCTTACCAGCTTCGTTACCTGTGTACTTAACAAAGTTCTTATTGAATCTTGCAGCAAGATCCTTAGCCTTAGTCTCCCACTCAGAAGCATCAGCATATGTATCTCTTGGATCAAGGATTGCTGGATCTACTCCTGGAAGCTCTGTAGGAACTTCAAAGTTGAACATAGGAATCTTCTTTGTTGGAGCTGTATTAATAGCACCTGAAAGGATAGCATCAATGATACCACGAGTATCCTTAATAGAGATTCTCTTACCTGTTCCATTCCATCCTGTGTTAACTAAGTAAGCCTTAGCTCCACTCTTTTCCATCTTCTTAACAAGCTCTGCTGCATACTTTGTAGGATGAAGCTCAAGGAATGCCTGTCCGAAGCAAGCTGAGAATGTAGGTGTAGGCTCTGTGATTCCTCTCTCTGTACCAGCAAGCTTAGCAGTAAATCCTGAAAGGAAGTAGTACTGTGTCTGCTCTGGTGTAAGAATAGATACTGGAGGAAGTACTCCGAAAGCATCTGCTGAAAGGAAGATTACATTCTTAGCTGCTGGAGCTGAAGAAATTGGTCTTACTATATTCTCAATATGATTGATTGGGTAAGATACACGAGTATTCTCTGTTACGCTCTTATCTGCGAAATCAATCTTTCCATTCTCATCAAGTGTAACGTTCTCAAGAAGAGCGTTTCTCTTAATTGCATTGTAGATATCTGGCTCTGAGTCCTTATCAAGGTTGATAACCTTAGCGTAGCATCCACCTTCGAAGTTGAATACGCCATTGTCATCCCAACCATGCTCATCATCACCGATAAGGAGTCTCTTAGGATCTGTTGAAAGTGTTGTCTTACCTGTTCCTGAAAGACCAAAGAAGATTGCTGTATTCTCTCCGTTCTTATCTGTGTTAGCTGAGCAGTGCATTGAAGCAATACCCTTTAATGGAAGGTAGTAGTTCATCATAGAGAACATACCCTTCTTCATCTCTCCACCATACCATGTATTAATGATTACCTGCTCATGGCTTGTAATGTTGAATGCAACACATGTCTCTGAGTTAAGGCCTAATTCAGCATAGTTCTCAACCTTAGCCTTAGAAGCATTATATACAACGAAATCTGGCTCGAAGTTCTCAAGTTCTTCTGCTGTTGGCTTAATGAACATATTAGTTACAAAATGTGCCTGCCAAGCAACTTCAACGATGAAACGAACTGCCATTCTTGTGTCCTTGTTAGCTCCACAAAATGCATCAACTACGAAAAGTTTCTTATTAGAAAGCTCTGCCTTAGCGATGTCCTTAACCTTAGCCCATACATCTTCTGACATTGGGTGGTTATCGTTCTTATACTCATCTGATGTCCACCATACAGTGTCCTTAGAGTTCTCATCAACAACAATGTACTTGTCTTTAGGAGAACGACCTGTATAGATACCTGTCATAACATCAACAGCTCCAAGTTCGCTTTCCTTACCAACTTCATAACCTTCGTTAGTAGACTTAGTCTCTTCCTCGAATAATAATTCATAAGAAGGATTGTAGACGATCTCTGTAGCACCTGTGATGCCATACTTGCTTAAATCGATTTTTGCCATCTTACATAAACCTCTTTTCTTATAATTTCTTGTAAATTATTACAAAATTCTTTTTAATTCTATACCATGCCCTAATTAAAATCAATAAAAAATTGTTAAATTTTTCTCGAAATCGTGTATATATTAATTTTATTAATCAGTTATTCTTTAGGAACCGTCTTTTCGTACTTGATATCTTCAATTGTTTCACTTGAAAGCCTGATAGCCTCAAGTACCACATTTTCTGCAACTCCCATGTTCTTTGCTACTTCTTCCACCGTAGGTTTTCTTCCTAATTCTTCTTTAAGTCTTGTTCCCCAGTCATTTACAAGATTGACTTTATTGAGAATTTTTCCCGAAACCATATTAACATCCGTCTGTTCATCTATAAGCATATTAAGACTGCCCTCAATAAGCTCCTTAACTGCTTCGTCAATTTCTTTAAGCACATTAAGAAGGTCTTCCTGTCCACCTTCTTTAATCTTATCCTTCCACTCATAATTATTAAGCCATTCCTGCTGTCCTATATATGCTGTCATAGCCAGATTGGCCTCCTGTACAAGGTCACATGCAAGAACTCCCTTTCCTCTGAATGGTTCTATCCATGACGCAATCTTTTCAAGATAACTTTCTGTAAGCAGTTTTAGTGATTCTTTATCATTATCCTCAACTATGTTCATAAGAAGATATGATCTTGTAACATCTGTCATAGGCTGTATTCCTGATATATCCTGAAGATATATTTTCAGATACTTCTCATCCTCTTCATAATCAAGATGACTTACAATATCATCCGCAACCTTCTTATCTTCCTGTTCTTCCTTAGAAATATGTTGTCCTGACTCATCAATATTATCATCTGAAGCACTTTCCATCAGCTTTAGGAATTCATTATCTACGCTGTCTTCACCCTGTATCTTAATTCCATTAGCCATCAGATATCCTGAAATCATCTGGAACTTGGCATCATCTAATGCCATATCTTTAAAAAAGCTGTGTACATCCTCTCTTGTAACAATATTGCCATTAACCTTGGCATATTCTTTAATGCTTCCAACAGCCTCCATAAATGCTGCCTGGGAATCTTTATTTTCAGCCATATTATCTAACCTCTTTCAACTTAATTCGTTCTGTATAATATAACACATAAGTACGCATTTGGTAAATGTATTATTTCAGTATACACATTTGACAAAAGCAGACCCACAGCTTATAGTTTATATAGAATATAAGAAAAGAGGAGATTTCATAATGAGAATCGCATTAATTAATGAAAACAGCCAGGCTGCAAAGAACGAGATGATTTATGCATCACTTAAGAAAGTTGCAGAAAGCAAGGGACATACAGTTGATAATTATGGTATGTACTCAGCTGATGATAAAGCACAGCTTACATACGTACAGAACGGTATCCTTGCTGCTATTCTTTTAAACAGCGGTGCTGCTGACTTTGTGGTAACAGGCTGCGGTACTGGTGAAGGTGCTATGTTAGCACTTAACTCTTTCCCTGGAGTTCTCTGTGGACATGTTGTTGATCCTTCAGACGCTTATATGTTCATGCAGATTAACGATGGTAACGCTATCGCTCTTCCATTTGCAAAGGGCTTCGGATGGGGTGCAGAACTTAACCTCACATACATCTTTGAAAAGCTTTTCGAGGGTGAACCAGGTGGCGGATATCCTAAAGAAAGAGTTGTTCCTGAACAGAGAAACAAGAAGATTCTTGATGGCGTAAGAGCTGTTACTCTTAAGCAGGATCTCGTAGAAGTTCTTAAGGAGCTTGATCAGGATCTCGTTAAGGGTGCTGTTGCAGGTGAGAAGTTTGAAGAGCTTTTCTTTGCTAACTGCAAGGATGAGAAGATTGCTGAGTATGTTAAGACTCTCAGATAATTAATTCTGCATTGTACTCAAAAAGGTGTCTCCATTAATCCGGAGACACCTTTTTCTTTTACTTATTATGCTGCTTTCTGTATAAGACCAGCTTTAGTTATTGCATATCTTACTGTCTTTCCAAGAAGTGTTGCAATAACTATCTTAACAATATCAAATCCGATAAATGGATATACACATACTGTAAGTGCATATGTGACTGAACATTTCATAAGGTATACAAACCATACCGTACCAAATGCATATGCAACAGCAGTTCCAACTACCCAGCCTAACATTGTAAGAAAAATATTTCTGTGTGAAAGCTCAATCACAGCTCCTCCAATAAGTGCCATGAATATGAAACCTATAAGATATCCTCCTGTTGGTCCAAGAAGTTTTCCTAATCCACCAGCAAATCCTGAAAATACAGGAAGTCCTACAGCACCAAGCAGCAGATATATTCCATAGCTTCCTGTTCCTGCCCATATGCCCAGTACAAATACTGTGAAATAAATCACAAGATTAGTAAGAGATATTGGAATCTGACCAATTGGAACTGAAAGTGGTCCAAGAATACATGTAACTGCTGCCATCATAGCCATGAATGTCAGCTGATAAATAGTAACTTTTTTGCTTTTCATAGTTAAAGTCCTCTTTTCAAATGTAGTAATACAACATTTGTTATTGTACACACTTAAAAAGCTATTGTCAACCTATTATTATTTTAAGTTAACATTCAGTTAACATTACATTTTACAATGCTATTGTAATATATACTGTATCATTCCCGGTCCCAGTTCTGGTGTCGGTCTTGCGATAAATCCATGCTTTTCATAGAATATTTCTCTGCCCTTGGCACACATCAGACAAAGCATCATTCTTGTGCCTTCCTGGGTAATTCCTTTGACATAAGCTATTATATGTTCTATAAGCATGCTTCCTATGTGCTTACTCTGATATTCCGGTATTATTATTAAATCCTGGATATAGCTTATAACAGCCATATCTCCAACCACTCTGCACATTCCTATAGGCTTGTCATCATCATATACTGTAAATACTTTCACGCTGTTATCCAATGCTCTCTGAGCCTGATTTCCATCTAGCTTAATCCAGCCAACCTGTTTTCTTAATGAAAGATATATATCAACATCTCTCATATCTTCTACTATTCTTATCATAATCTCTATTTCCTACAATTTTTTTAACGAATGGAATTATACTCGCTTTATTTATTAATGTCCAGTGTGCTATAATAGCCAAAAATAGGAGGTATGCATTTTTATGATTACGGTAGCTAAAGACAATTCTGGTGATTTTGATTCAATACAGAAAGCAGTTGATTCTGTTTCTGATAATAACAACGAAACTATATTTATCAAAAAAGGAATATATAAAGAACGTATTGAAATCCGGAAAAATAATATTACCTTAATTGGTGAAGATACAGACGAAACTATTATTACTGAGGGTTTCTATGCAAGAATGATTATGCCTGACGGCTCTAAGCGTGGAACTTTCCGTTCCTATACATTTCTTGTATATGCCGATAATTTCTCTGCAAGCAATATAACATTCGAAAACAGTGCCGGATTTGGTGATGATGTCGGTCAGGCAATAGCTGTATACGCTGAAGGTGACAACATCACATTTAAGCACTGTAAAATTCTCGGTCATCAGGACACTTTATTTACCGGTCCGCTGCCTCTTAAAGAAAAACAACCAGGTGGTTTTACAGGTCCAACAATAGACAGTGAAAGAAAGCTCGTTCACCAGTTATATGAAGACTGCTTTATATGTGGTGAAATTGATTTTATTTTCGGAAGTGCCACAGCTTATTTTAAAAACTGCACACTTTTTGCATTAAACCGGAATGAACCCATCAACTCTTATTATACTGCACCTTCAACATATGAAGGTCAGGCTTTCGGTTATGTATTTGATAATTGCACATTTACAGGAAACTGTCCGCCTAAAAGCGTTGCTTTAAGCAGACCTTGGAGAATTCATGCTAAGGTTGTTCTTCTTAACTGTGAATATTCCGACCAGATTATTGATGAGGGCTTCACTGACTGGAATAAGCCTGAATCACATGAAACTGTATATTATGCTGAATATAATGGACATGGCGATGGATATAAGCCTGAAAAAAGAGCAGCCTATGTTCATCAGTTAGATGAAGCACAAGCTGCCTTTTACAACATTGAAAATGTTATGCATTCTTAATTGATTGTTAATGAACCAAGCGATGTTCCTGATGATGTTGCCGACATAACCAAACCGGCTAATGAATTGGCATCGCTTTCTTTTACCTGAAATAATACAACTACTTCTTTACTCTCTCCTGCCGCAAGTGAAACATTCTTAAGTGTTGTAATATCATTCTTAAGCATTGAAGCATAATTGCTTACAGCTGTTGAGCCGGCTGTGAGCTTTAATACAACACCACCTGATGATGTAAGATTAACTGTTGAACCACTTGTATTAGTAAGTGTCATCTCAACAGCAACAACCTTACAGCCCGTCTGTGACGGCACTGAAACCACATAATTCTCTGCCGGATACTGATTTCCCACAGTATAATCCTTATATGTAAGTGTCACACCATTAAATCCAAGTGCAGTTGGCAGCCCTGTTAATAAATCTGCTGATGCGTTCGCTGAATTACCTGACGCCTTAGTAGTCTGTATTGTATTATTATGTCCTGTAGTTGCAGACTGTGTCTGTGACGGTTTCTGTATACCAGACGAACTTGTTGTACCTCCACCATTCTGTGCTGAATTAAGCTTCTGATACTTCCATTCATTTTCATATGAATACTTAAGAAGCGTTCCTGCTATATACTCAGCAACCAGATCATTATCTTCATTGGTTAATGTTACATCATCTTTGCCACAACCTGTGAGTGCAGATATACACAAAAGCACAAGCAGACCTGTTATAACTTTTTTCATATATATTTCCTCAATTTTCCTTTATAATTATTATCACCGTTCATGATGAATATACCAATTATTCTCATACACTGATAACAATTATATCATATTATGATTTACAATCAAGATTAAACCAGAATTCTACACCATCAGATACATTTCTGACACCATATTCCTGCCCCATTGAATCCATAATAGCCTTTACAATAGACAGTCCTATTCCATTACCTCCATATTCTCTTGTTCTCGCTTTATCAGTCTTGTAGAACTTCTCCCATATTCTTTCAAGATCTTCATCAGCAATATTCTTTCCACTATTATATACAGTAACGGTAATAGTTCCTCCATTCTCTGATTTTTCAGTTCTCACCTCAATTGCACGCTTTCCATCACAGTGATTAAGTGCATTAGATATATAATTAGTAAGCACTTCCTCTGTCTTGTATTCATCAGCCCACACAAAATTATGCTCATTACGGTTATCAAATACTATACTCATATTCTTTTGTCCCGCTCTTATTGCATTGGCATCTGCTACAGAAGCAATAAGCTCATTAATATCAAATCTCTCCATCTCAGGCTCATCATTTCCGAATTCAATCTGATTAAGTGTAAGAAGTCTCTTAACCATTGTATTCATCTTGTTTGCCTCGTCCATAATAACATCACAGTAAAATTCCATGCTTTCAGGATCATCTGTTATGCCTTCCTTAAGACCCTCTGCATATCCTTGTATAAGTGCAATAGGAGTCTTTAACTCATGAGATACATTTGAAAGAAAATCTGTTCTCATTATCTCGAGCTTTTCTTTTTTATCAATATCTTTCTTAAGTTCAAGGTTAGCCTTCTTAAGCTCTGCAATATTTTGTTCAAGCTTCTCAGACATATTGTTCATGCTCTTTCCAAGCAGACCAATCTCTCCCTTATCACTCCCCTCATATCTTGCATTGAAATCCATCTCTGACATCTTCTCAGCAATATTAGAAAGCTGCTTAATCGGTCTGGTAATATATGTTGATACTACAAATGCTGCAATTATACCAACAGCAAGAATTGCTCCTCCAACATACTTAATAAGAGTTGTCGATATATTTACATTATCTTTTATTCCCTGGATAGGAGTTCTTAATATAATTGAATATCCATTGTCAAGTGTACCCCATATCTCAAGATAGTAATCTCCAAGCCTTTCATCATACACCTTCTGTAACGTGTAATTATCATTGGAACTTATGATTGTCCTGTTCTCAACAAGTGATGTACCTGACATATCAATAATATCTTCCAGACGCTTTCTATGCTCCTTCTTATCATCCTTGTCTGCCGGGTTATCTGAATCATCTTCCTGATCTTTAGGTTCCGGTGCTTTATCCTGTGAGCCATTATTCTTAAAAATATCTCCATTAAATATACTCATACGAAGACGTTCCATCATTGAATCATCTCCCTGAGTACTTACATATATGGTACACCAGCTGCTGTCAACTACAAGCACAGATATTCCCTTTGCTGTAGATATATTCTCCATATCAGCACACATAGTATCTTTATCTATCTGTAAATCAGTATATTTCTGCATGATTTCATTAACATTCTCATAAGAATTAATCATGCTCTTCTGCTTACGGTTCATATACACTTTCTCTGAAAAAATGCTGTTAAACCCAATAAGCATTGCCACAAGACATGTAACAGTAACTACCAGAAGAAGTGTAATCTTAAACTTAATTGAATGTATCTTCATCTTTAATTGCCTTCCTTATACGCAGAATCAGTCAACAATGAACTTGTAGCCCATACCCCAGATTGTCTTGATGTAATCGCCCTTATCCCCCATCTTCTTTCTTAATTTCTTAACATGGGTATCTATAGTTCTTGCATCACCATAGTAATCATAATTCCATACATTGTTAAGAATCTTCTCTCTTGACAACGCAAGCCCTTTATTCTCAACAAAATAAGTAAGCAGTTCAAACTCCTTATAGCTTAACTCTATCTCTTCACCATCAATCTTAACGATATGTGCCGCTTTATCTATAGTAATTCCGCCAATCTCAATTATCTCGTTGCTGTCAACACCATATGCTCGTCTTATAATTGCATCAACTCTGGCTGTAAGTATCTTAGGTGAAAATGGCTTGGCTATATATTCGTCAGCTCCACATTCAAAACCTTGTAGTTCATCCATCTCCTCACCCTTTGCTGTAAGCATTATAATAGGAACTTTAGAATCCTTTCTTATCTGCCTGCACACTTCCCAGCCATCCATTCTTGGCATCATAACATCAAGAATTATAAGTGCAATATCTTTGTTCTCCATAAATGTATCTACAGCTTCTACACCATCAGCCGCCTCTATAACAGCATAGCCTTTTCTTGTCAGAAAATCACTTACAAGCTTTCTCATTCTGCTTTCATCATCTACTACTAAAATCTTCATCTTATCCATATGTAGTCCTCACTTTCACGGTGAATTAATTATCTATATACTATCTGATAAATATGTTTAAAATGTGTACTCTGTTCATATATTTATATTATGACTACTTTGTTGACTGCTGTGATGATGATTTTAAAGACTGCTTTGATTCAAGCTCCGCTTCCCTTGAATTAAGCTCTTTCTCTTTTTCTTTTAACTTGGCTTCCTTAGATTCAAGCTCTGTCTGCCATGAAGAATACTTATTCTGTACATTCACTTCATAATTAATGACATTAGAATTAGAACCTGTCTTAAGGATAAAAAACATTGCAATTAGCGCAATAACAAGAAACACATTTACAATCATAATTCTCATATAATTGTTCTTGTACTTTGCCACCTGAATTGAGAGAGTATGCAGCTCACTTCTATGCTCATTTCTTTCACGTCTTCTGTCAATCGCAATCTGTGTTTCACTCTTTACCGGAATCGGCTTAATCTTATCATCTGGAATATCTGGTGAATTATACAGAAATTGCTGTAAATTCTTGAGATAATTAAGTCCAATGGATGTATAAAATAACTGTCTGTCAATTATCTTATTATACAACACATATACCTGTTTCGGATCTTTACTGTCCGTCTTTCCAGACAGATACTTAATAGCATTCATCTCATCTTTTGCTTCCTGCGCTTCCTGCTTCGTCTTAAAAGTATATCCGCCGACAACAAAGCCTTTTTCCTTATTATTAACATTTTTATTATCGCTCATAAACTCCACTTCCCACGCACATTTTTGTTAATTGTAACATTAATTCTCATTATCTACAAACCAAACATCTCCCGGCATATCTTTTTGCCGCTTTCCGTCTTAAAAATGTTATTATATGCTTTCAATGCTGCATCCTTTGCAAGATTATCATCGCATATGTTAACCAAGAAATCTGCCTCAACAAGTATCTGGTAGTCAATGCCGTCAATATTATTGTAAGTATGGTGATGTCCTATCAGATACTGCACTCTTTCTGATACTTCACTGTCAAAGCCAAGCCTGTCAAGAAGTCTTGCGGCAATAGCAGGACCTTCTTTTTCCTGCAGCTTACCACCACACTCACCATATTTTTCTTCACATATATGAATCCCGATATCATGTGTAAGCGCCGCTGTTTCAATTATAAAAAGACTTTGGTCATCAACATTTTCCATCTGTGCAATCAACCTGGCGTAGCTGTGAACCTTGCAAAAATGCTGTATTCTTTTAGCGTCTCCTTTATATAATTCAATCATTGCCATATGAAGTCTATTAATCATAGTGTCTCCTTTTAATAACCAAGTGTATCATTTACAAGTATTACATGTATTCTTCCGACATGGCGTGAATATCTTGTAATCAGAAACTGACAGCATAATGTGTCTGGTGATTTGCAGTCAAAGCATTTGCCGGTTGTTTTACAAGGTGTCTTGACATCAAAATTCTGCGCATTGGTTGGTGCAGCTATATTTCTTGCACGCTTCATTGCCGAATCGAGGTCTGAACAGACTTTATTCATTCCAACTATGAAGATTACCTTCTTTGGTCCCTGCGCTATGCATGAAACACGGTTAGAATTGCCATCAATATTTACAAGTATTCCATCACTTGTCATTGCATTTGCACTTGATAAGAACACATCAGCGTCATATGAAGCCAGAAGTCCCTCTCTTGGAGTCATCTTTGAACGGTCTATATAATTGTAATTGCCCTCTTTCAAAACCTCTACAAGTCCAATCTCCTGTGCGCTGTGGCAGCCGCCCATAGCAATTGTGCTTTCCTCGTCAATTAACTCCAAAGCCTGCTTTAAAGCTGCTTCTTTATCCTCTGCATAATATCCTGACATATTTCGTGACTGTAAACCCTTAATTACAGTCTGTGCCAGTACTTCGTTTCTTTTCTTTACATTTTCGTCCATGCTTGTATCCTCCAGCCTATGTAAATATTTAGTATGCCTATTATAGCACAAATCCTTTTACTTCCTTTATGCTTCATAACAAAATAAATGTAGTTCTTATGAGTTATCCATAACATTTTCTATATAAAATTTAAGGAAATCATGTATCTCCATATTATATTCTTTCTCAAATCTTTTTCTAACATTTTCTTCCAGCTCTGATCTTTCGTGAAATGAATCTTCATAATATCTGACCATGCTTTCAACTACATTCTGACTAAATGGTGTTCTGTTATGTATTCCATTTAATTTTTTATCATCCCAGTTAAAACCATATGTAACGCCATACTCTTTTTCTTTGTACAAAATACAATAATTATAGTCGCCGCCATCTTGGATCAATATTGTAGATGTAAAGCTTGTAAGGGTCAATACAATATCTCTGTTAGCTTCATAGACTCCATAAATAATATTTATATTATGGCTTTCAAGATTGAAATCCTCAAATTTTCTGTTACCTATCAGTTGTCTTCTCTGAGTATCTGTCAATTCAACCAGACTTAAATCTATGCTTATTTCATCACTATCAATATTATTGTTGCTGTTTACCCGATCTTTATCTTGTATAAAGCACTTAGGATTTTCAGAAATTCTTTGCAGATTCGCCGCAAATAACTGAAGATGTTCCCGTTGAAACTTTAAATCTGTGCCAAACTGTCTGTTGACCGCTGCCATTTTTACAGATATTTTTCCATATTGTGATTCACCATCAAATTTTATCTCCTTACCGCCAAGAACATTTTCAACTTCAACATTTCTTATACTATCATTCTTTATGATATAACATTTATAAAACTTTCCCCACAAGTCAAACACAGCAATTAGAACATTTTCATCAGTTGTCGTGACAAATGCCTTGCAATCAGATATGGAATGTCCATGGTGCATTATAATATAAGATATCCTGTCTCCATCTGGTTCTTCCATATCAACCAGAATCTCATCTCCGTGTGTAAACTCATCTTCTTTTAAAACTTTAGAAAATGTATCTTTATATAATTGTGTACAAAACACATTTTTAAATCTCATATTCTACCCCTGACTAATATCGTAAACCTGCCATATTATTGTATAATTTCTACTTGATACTCATAACAAACTTTTCAAGCTTCTCCTGATTATCCTTTGCAGCATTACTATTGCGGTCTGCTAACGCAACCTGATTTTTTAGATTCTTAAGACTCTTTGACAGCTGCAGAAGGCATCTGTCATTGTCACCACCACCGCTGAATGTAAACACAGCATCAATTTTATCTGCCACGCCGTAATTCTTTATAAATGTGTTGACCGGAGACGCAGGCATTCCTGCCCATACTGGCATACCTAATATAATTTCATCATAATAATCTATGTTATCAGGAACACCTTTTATCTTAGGTCTCCTTCCAAATGTTGACTGCATTCCTCCGACAAGCATCTGTCTTACTGTATTCTTAGGTAATGGCTTAACTAAATCTATCTCAAAGATTTTTGCTCCCAACTTTCTTGCAATAACCTTTGCAGCTTCCTTTGTATTTCCTGATAATGAATAATAAACAACAGCTCTGTTCATAGCTGGCTCCTCCTTACTTATGTGATTGTACTTATTTTACGCTATTGAGTATTGTGTGGCAAGTGTACCTGGTGTTTTGGACTTTATCGTACCTTACATTCTCTTCAATGTCCAATCTGCCACGCTTGCTCATCCCCTTTGGACTTCAGCATACCTTAACTCCGCTTCAACATCCAATCCACCGTGCTTGCTCATCCCTTTTGGACTTCCTTATGCCTTCCCGCTCCTTCAATGTCCAATCTGCCGCTCTTGCTCATCCCTTTTGGACTTCAGCATACCTTAACTCCGCTTCAACATCCAATCCACCGTGCTTGCTCATCCCTTTTGGACTTCCTCGTGCCGTATCTCCGCTTCAACGTCCAATTCACCGTGTATCCACCTCCCCCACAAAAGGGAGTCGAATTCTTCGCTCCAGTCGGCGCAAAGCCGAGGTCCACCGGACCTCGTGCGCCCCTGTCCAAAAACCCGGCTACGCCATGTTTTATCCATTAATAAGACTCCCCTCTGGTCCATAGGAAAAAGGGAGCGAAGAAGCTCACGCTTCCTCACTCCCTTTTTCCTATGGACCAGAGGGGAGTCGAACCCCTGTCCGAAAACCCATTCCCTGTTCTTCTACTATCATAGTTGATTGTTTAACATTCCCTCCGGTACACGAGAATCAACACCCTTGCACCTTTAGTAGCTTCATGATACGACCAGCATCTCAAAGCTTTGATACTGTCGTTTCCTACATGTTCGAAGCCTGGGTCTTAAAGTGTAGGTGCTTTAAGTCAGACTGCTGCAATTAGGCAGCGTATGCTAAATTATCGTTAGCGTTTATATTTAAGTTTGGATTTTGACGCTTTCCTGCGGATAGCTTCACCAGCTTCAAGATCCCCGTCGAAACCTTTACTAGCCCGTGTGTAAGCAGTTTCACCTGCTTATTTATATTAACATTGGCATAATGCCAAGTCAATTAACTTGTGCTTCAAAACTGATAAAATATTTCTAAATATTTTTAAAATCTAAGATTCTTGTTCTTGAATTCCTTCTGTGCATCTCTTATCTGGTCTTTCTTTGCAATAGAATCTCTCTTGTCAAAGTTCTTCTTACCTTTTCCAAGACCAATTTCCATCTTCACCTTTCCCTCTTTCAGATATACCTGAAGTGGAACAAGTGTGTAACCTTTAATTGTAAGTTCACCTGTAAGCTTATTAATCTGATTCTTGTGAAGAAGCAGCTTCTTAGGTCTTAGAGGATCTTTATTGAATATGTTTCCCTTCTCATATGGTGTAATATTCATACCTAGGACATATACTTCGCCATTCTCAATCTTGATGTAAGATTCCTTAATTGAGCACTTACCTGCTCTGATTGATTTAACCTCAGTGCCGTGAAGTACCATACCTGCCTCGTATTTCTCTTCTATAAAATAATCAAAATAAGCTTTCTTATTGTTCGCTATAAGTCTGTTTCCTGATGCGCTTGTTTTTGATGCCATGTCAGTCTCCATTCTATTCTATGCAAATGCAAAATCAATTGTTCTTAGTATCTTATCGGTGCCTATAACCACAACCTTAACCTTCTGTCCGAGCTTATAACTTCTGTTCCCAAGTTCTCCTACCATCTCATAGTGTTCCTCGTCAAATGTATAGAATCCCTTCATATTATTGATAGAAACCATGCCCTCGATAGTGTTTGGAAGTTCAACATATACGCCCCACGCGGTAACACCCGAAACAACTCCATCAAATGTTTCTCCAACAAACTGTTCCATATACTCAGCCATTTTAAGCTTGTCTGTATCTCTTTCAGCATCTGCCGCACGCCGCTCCATAGCACTTGTCTGGACAGCAACATCCGGTAATATTGCATCATAATGGTCAGCTCTCTTAGGACTTAAACCTCCGTGAAGATTCTCCTTGATAATTCTGTGAATCTGGAGATCAGGATATCTTCTGATAGGCGATGTGAAATGACAGTAATACTTGGCAGCGAGTCCAAAATGTCCTACACATTCAGTAGTATACTTAGCTTTCTTCATAGAGCGGAGTGTCAGTCTGCTTATAAGATTCTCAGCATCAGAACCCTCTATCTCAGAAAGAAGCTTCTGAATCTCCTTAGGTCTTAAATCATCAGTAAGTCTTAATGTATAACCAAAGTTATTAATAAATGTGGCTAACTTACGCATTTTTTCAGGATCAGGATTCTCATGAGTTCTATATAGAAATGGCATATCCTGCCAGAAATAATCCTCTGCAACAGTTTCATTAGCGGCAAGCATAAAATCTTCAATAATCTTAGTTGCTACATTTCTGTCATACGGCTTAATATCAGTCGGGTGGCCATTCTCATCAAGTATAATCTTACTTTCAGGGAAATCAAAATCAACCGAACCTCTTGCAAATCTCTTCTTTCTAAGAAGCTCCGCAACCTCTTCCATCATATGAAACATTGGAACAAGCTCTTTATACTTCATAATTTCATTAGTATCATTATCTACAAGAATCTTTTTTACACTTGTATAGCTCATTCTTCTGTCTACATTAATAACAGTTTCACATATTCTATGTCCAACAATATTTCCCTTTTCATCAATATCCATAAGGCAGCTGAGTGCCAGTCTGTCTTCTCCCTGATTAAGTGAACATATCCCATTAGATAACTTATGCGGTATCATTGGAATAACACGGTCTACAAGGTAAACACTCGTACCTCGTTTAAGTGCCTCTTTATCCAGCGCGCTTCCCTCTGTAACATAATGGCTTACATCCGCAATGTGGACACCTAGATGATATACAGGTCCTTCTTTCGAGATGGATACTGCATCATCTAAATCCTTCGCATCCTCACCATCTATAGTAACCATCTGAACATTTCTTAAATCAACTCGTCCAGCCTTATCCTTTTCACTGACAACATCAGGAATATCATTAATTGCCTTCTTAACTGATTCAGGAAACTCCACTGGTAAATCATATGCCTTGATAATAGACATTATGTCCACACCCGGGTCATCTATATGTCCAAGTACTTCTGTGACCTTCCCCTGTGGATTCTTACTCTGGCTGCCGTAATCACTTATAGAAGCAACTACCTTAGAACCTTCAACCGCTCCATTCATGAATTCCTGCGGTATAAATATATCACAGTTAATCTTTGCATTATCAGGAATAACAAAACCATACGTTCTGTTCTTCTGAAATGTTCCGACAACTTCCTTAATCTCATGCTCAACAATAGCAACAATCTTACCTTCAGCCCTCTTACCGCCATTCTTCTCTGTAGTTATCACAACCTTGACTTTATCATGATAGAAAGCATTCATCGTGTCATTAGCCTTGACAAATATATCATCTTCCCTGTCAGGTATTACTACAAAGCCAAATCCCCTGCTTGTGCTTTCAAATGTTCCAACAAGTGCTACATTTTCAGGCTTCATATACTTACCCTTCTTTGATACACCTATTGTTCCATCTGCAACAAGACTGTCAAGCACTTCCATAAGCTCAGAACGCTTAGCTTTAGGAATATCGAGAAGCATAGCGATTTCTTTAGCTTTCATTGGAACATACAGTTCATTATTAAGAATCATATCAGCAAGCATCTGTCTTCGCTGTTTAAATGTATCCTTCTCCATATCCCTTATATCCCTTTCTAACCATTAAATATACAGATTCTACCAGATTGCTCGTAAAAGCAAAAACACTCTTAAGAAATTATCCGTTTCTTAAGAGTGTTCGTAATTTAGAAATTAAAATTAAGTATAACTGCTATAACAATAAAAAGAATTACAAGAATCTTGGTTATCTTAACAAGCTTGCCTTCCATTGAACGGCCCTTGTTCTTACCCCAGTATGAATCAGCAGCACCACTAATTGTTCCTGACAATCCGTTCTGCTTACTTTCCTGCATAAGAATTATTATTGCTAAAGCTATACAAATTACTACAAATACTCCCATTAAACCAATTCTTAATACATCTCCGACAGACATATGAAACAATGGAATTATCTTATTCATACCATCCTCATTCCTGCGCATCATGCGCTTTTTATTACATAATTATGCCAATACGGCAACATAGGTCATTCTATCACAAATAAACATTTTGTGCAAGAAAAATCAACAAATTAATTTCAACCCTTTGATTAGTTCTTCTTCACAAGAAGAGACTCACCTGTCATCTCAACTGGTTTCTCAAGTCCCATAATTTCTATAAGTGTAGGAGCGATATCACATAATCTTCCACCCTCACGAAGTGTATAATTCTCATCATAATTAACAAGAATGAATGGAACAGGGTTAGTTGTATGTGCTGTATGTGGAGCTCCTGTTTCGTAATCAATCATCTTCTCAGCATTTCCGTGGTCTGCGCAGATGAAGAGAACTCCGTCAACATCCTTTACTGCATCTACAGCCTTTCCAACAAGCTCATCAACCTTCTCTACAGCCTTGATTGCAGCTGGAATAACGCCTGTATGTCCAACCATATCAGGATTAGCGAAGTTGATAATAATAACATCATATTTGTCAGACTTTATAGCCTCAACTAAGTCCATACCTACTTCCGGAGCACTCATCTCTGGCTTTAAGTCATATGTTGCAACATCCTTAGGTGAGTTAACGAGTAATCTGAACTCATCAACATTAGGGTCTTCAACACCGCCATTAAAGAAGAATGTAACATGTGCATATTTCTCTGTCTCAGCAAGTCTTAACTGCTTCTTTCCATGATTAGCAAGGAATTCACCAAATGTGTTCTTAATAATCTCTTTCTTGAATGCAACCTTCTTGTTAGGGATTGATTCATCATAATCCTTGAAACATACAAATGTTAATGGAATAAATCCTGTCTTTCTTTCAAATCCTGTAAACTTATCATCGCAGAACGCTCTTGTCATCTCTCTTGCACGGTCTGGACGGAAGTTAAAGAATATAACAGAATCATTAGCCTTAACTAATGAAAGTGGCTGACCATCTTTACAGATAACTGTTGGCTCAACGAATTCATCTGTCTTACCATTATCATATGACTCCTGAAGTGCCTGTGTAGCTGACTCGGCCTTAATGCCATCACCTGTTACAAGTGAATCATAAGCCTTTTCTACTCTGTCCCAGTTATTATCTCTGTCCATTGCATAGTAACGACCTGATAAAGATGCGACCTTACCAACTCCGATTTCTGCCATCTTATTCTCAAGTGTCTCAACAAATCCCTTAGCTGAAGCTGGAGGTGTATCTCTTCCGTCGAGGAACGCATGAACATATACTTTAGACACTCCCTGCTGCTTTGCCATCTCTAAAAGTCCATATACATGGCTTAAATGACTGTGAACACCACCATCTGATAAAAGTCCGAAAAGGTGAAGATCCGAATCATTCTTCTTGCAGTTCTCCATTGCCTCAAGTAATTCTTCGTTCTTAAAGAATGTACCATCTTCAATATCCTTAGTAATTCTTGTAAGATCCTGATAAATAATTCTACCAGCACCAATATTCATATGACCAACTTCTGAATTACCCATCTGTCCGTCTGGAAGACCTACAGCAAGTCCTGAAGCATATCCCTTCTGGAATGGGCATTCCTTCATCAGCTTATCCATAACAGGAGTGTTAGCCATAGCAATAGCATTACCCTCTGTTCTATCATTTAAACCATAACCATCAAGTACCATTAAAACTACTGGTTTTTTACTCATAATGTGATTCTCCTTTAAATGTATTCTAATTAATTGCCTATAGCATGATAGCACATTTGTAAAAAAAATCAAAGACCTTGTCTTGAATATTATCATCAAAACAAGGTCTTTTCATGCTTATTTACTTATTATAATTAACTATATCCGCAAAATCCGGCTTGAGACTTGCACCTCCTACCAGTCCACCATCAATATCAGGCTGGGCAAAAAGCTCTGCTGCATTAGAAGCATTAACACTTCCTCCATAAAGAATCCTTATCTGATCCGCTGTTTCTTTATCATATAACTCTTCGAATACAGTTCTTATAAATCCGCATACTTCCTGTGCCTGCGCTGTAGTTGCAACCTTTCCTGTTCCAATAGCCCAGATTGGCTCATAAGCAACTATTGTATGAAGCACCTGATTTTTAGTAACACCAACATATGCTTCTACTATCTGTTCTTTAACGAAATCAAGTGTAATCCCTTTTTCTCTCTGTTCAAGTGTCTCTCCACAACAAAGAATTGGGATAATTCCATGTTCAAGTACCTTATGCATCTTGAGATTAAGCACTGTATTGCTTTCATTAAAGTACATTCTTCTTTCTGAATGTCCTATTATAACATGGCTTACCCCGGCATCAACAAGCATCTCAGGCGATAACTCACCGGTAAATGCTCCTTTCTCCTGATAATATACATTCTCTGCACCAATATGTATATTAGATCCCTTCACTGCCTCCACCACAGGTACAATGTCAATGGATGGTACACAGAACACAACATCAACATCCGGATTATTAACATTCGGTCTCAATTCAGTAACGAGCTTAACTGCCTGGCTTGGTGTCATATTCATCTTCCAATTGCCTGCTATTACTTTTCTTCTCATTCTACGCCTCCCCACAGGAAATTATCCATAATAACATATATATGGACAATCCTATTAAATTATTCCGATATAACTATCCTAGTAAAACAAATAATAGCATACTTTGGTACATATTTCAAGTATAGTTTGTGAAATAAATAACAAAAAATCCAGACCCCACTTAACAAAAATAAGGTCTGGATTAAAATATTATTATATAACTATGTCAGTAAAATCAATTACTTATCGTTAGCTGCAACTACACCTGGAAGTTCTTTACCCTCAAGGAATTCAAGAGATGCTCCACCACCTGTTGAGATGTGTGTCATCTTATCTCCGAATCCTAAGTTGTTAACAGCAGCTGCTGAATCACCACCACCAATGATTGTTGTAGCATCTTTAAGCTGTGCAAGTTCTTCTGCAACAGCAATTGTTCCTGCTGCGAAATTAGGGAATTCAAATACTCCCATTGGTCCATTCCATACTACAGTCTTGGCATCCTTTAAAGCTTCCTTGTAAAGCTCACATGTCTTAGGTCCAATATCCATACCCATGTCATCATCTGCCTGATGTCCTGCTTCTACGACATGTGAAGGAGAATCATTGCTGAATTCCTTAGCTACAACTGTATCGATAGGAATAAGCATTTTAACGCCCTTTTCTTCAGCCTTCTTCATCATATCCTTAGCATAATCAAGATAATCATCCTCTACTAATGACTGACCTACATTACCACCATGTGCCTTCTGGAATGTATAAGACATACCACCACCGATAATAAGTGTGTCAACCTTATCAAGAAGATTATTGATAACTGAAATCTTAGAAGAAACCTTTGAACCACCAAGAATTGCAACGAAAGGTCTTACAGGATTATTAACTGCATTTCCAAGGAAATCAATTTCCTTCTGCATAAGGTATCCAACAACAGCTGTATCAACATATTGTGTAACACCTACGTTAGAACAATGTGCTCTGTGAGCTGTACCAAATGCATCATTAACAAATACATCTGCAATAGAAGCTAAATCCTTAGAAAATGCTTCACCGTTCTTAGTCTCTTCTGGTCTGAATCTTGTATTCTCAAGAAGAATAACATCTCCATCATTCATTGCAGCAACAGCTGCTCTTGCATTATCGCCTACAACAGTATCATCTGCTGCAAACTTAACTTCCTGACCAAGAAGTTCTGAAAGTCTCTTTGCAACTGGTGCAAGAGAAAATGCAGCATCTGGTCCCTTTGGCTTTCCAAGATGTGAACAAAGAATAACCTTTCCTCCATCAGCAATAAGCTTCTTGATTGTTGGAAGAGCAGCTACAAGTCTTGTTTCATCTGTAATTCTGCTTCCATCTAAAGGTACATTAAAATCACATCTGCATAATACTCTTTTGCCCTTTACATTGATATCATCAATAGACTTTTTATTAAGCATATTAATATCCTCCATATAATACATAAAATAGCTACATATACAGCTTTATAAAAAACCGGAGAATAGTCATACCATTCTCCGGCAAAAACAATCTAAATGATTAGTTTAATTCAGCGAAGTACTTAATTGTTCTAACCATCTGGCTTGTGTATGAGTTCTCATTATCATACCAAGAAACAACCTGAACCTGGCAGCCACCGTTTGGAAGTTCATTAACCATTGTCTGAGTAGCATCAAATAATGAACCAAATCTCATACCAACGATATCGCTAGATACAATCTGCTCTGTATTGTAACCGAATGACTCTGTTGCAGCAGCCTTCATAGCAGCATTAACTTCATCAACTGTAACCTTCTTAGCAACTACAGCATTAAGGATTGTTGTAGAACCTGTAGGTGTTGGAACTCTCTGAGCAGCTCCAATAAGCTTTCCGTTAAGTTCTGGGATAACAAGACCGATAGCCTTAGCAGCACCTGTTGAGTTAGGAACGATGTTGCAAGCACCTGCTCTAGATCTTCTTAAATCACCCTTTCTCTGTGGTCCATCAAGAATCATCTGATCACCTGTGTAAGCATGAATTGTACACATAATACCTGACTCGATTGTTGCACAATCGTTAAGTGCCTTAGCCATAGGAGCTAAGCAGTTTGTTGTACAAGAAGCAGCTGAGATAATCTGATCATCTGCTGTAAGTGTCTCATGGTTTACATTGTAAACGATAGTCTTAAGGTCGTTTCCAGCTGGAGCTGAGATAACTACCTTCTTAGCACCTGCATTAATATGAGCCTGTGCCTTAGCCTTAGATGTATAGAATCCTGAACACTCAAGAACTACATCAACGCCAATCTCTCCCCATGGGCAGTTATTAGCATCTGGCTCTTTGTAAATCTTGATAGTCTTGCCTTTAACTGTGATTGTACCAGCCTCATCATCAGCTGTTACCTGATCTTCCTCACCGAAGTTAACATATCTTCCCTGTGATGAGTCATACTTTAAAAGATGAGCAAGCATCTTAGGGCTTGTTAAATCGTTAATAGCAACTACCTCATATCCTTCTGCACCAAACATCTGTCTGAATGCAAGTCTACCGATACGACCAAAACCATTGATTGCAACTTTTACTGACATAAAAACAATTCCTCCTAAAATGAATTTTTATAACATAGTTTGTTAAAATTTCAACTACCGTGTATTTTACATAAGAAGAAGCAAAATATCAAGGCTTTCTTCCCATTTTTTACATTTTTGCACTTTTTTCAATAATAACTCATTATCAATTAGTCATTTTGACGAAATTTTAACAAATTCTGTATCCAATATTATCTACTTAACACTAATCTCTGCTTAATACTGGCTTAAAGGAAACATTTCTTTGTATTCCTCAAAATATTTATCAAAATTAGTTCCATTATCTTTCTTGAGATTAATAAGATACTCATGTGTATCAAACACATTTAACTCAAGCTCAATAATCGCAACTGCCACATTAGAACAATGGTCAGCAATTCTCTCGAAATCTGTAAGCAGATCATTAAATATAAAGCCCTGATGAAGTGTACATTCACCTTTCTGGACACGCTTGACATGATTCATCTTCATTTCATCACAATATATGTCAACGAGTTCTTCTAACGGCTCTGTCTTATAGGCATATTCAACCTTGTTCTGTTCAAATGCATCTATTACATTTCCAACTATTTCTTTCATAATTAATGACATCAGTTCAACATCTTCAACAGCACAATCAGAAAACCTAAGCTTTTCATTAAACAGTTCTGCTGCTGCCTGTGATATGTTAACAGCATGGTCACTTATTCTCTCAAAATCAGAAATTGTATGGAGAAGCTTTGAGACCTCCTTGTTCTGTCCAGAAGTAAGCTCCTGCTGTGTAATCTTTACAAGATAAGTTCCAAGCTTATCTTCATATCTGTCAACCTTATCTTCTCTTCTCTGAATCTTGTCATATTTTTCCTGCGAAAATGTATCCAGTAGTTCCATGGAACGAATAAGATTTTTCTGTGCCATATGTGCCATTGAACAAAGAACTGTCTTAGCCTGTTCAATAGCAACTGTAGGATGAGCAATAAATCTGTCATCAAGTACACTGATTTCAACAATATCTTTATCTTCCTCATCAACAACCTCCTTGAAAATTGCACATACCATCTTTTCAAGGAATCTGATGAATGGAAACAGTACAGCAACTGTTGCAACTCTGAATAATGAGTTCACAAATGCTATCGAAACAGTTGTCATCGTTCTGTCCATAAATGAAAAATGCACAAAATGATTAACACTATAAAATACTACTGCCCATATTAAAGCACCCAATGCATCAACAAGAAGATATACAAATGCTGTTCTCTTACCATCTGTAGTCGCACCAAATGAAGAAATGATAACAGGCATGGCAGCTCCGACAGCAATACCCATTATAATAGGCAGTGCTACTGAAAATGAAATAGCTCCTGTAACTGATAAAGCCTGAAGAATACCAACTGTAGCAGACGCACTCTGCAAAACAGCAGTAACCAAAAGTCCTATAAGTATTCCTATAAATGGATTAGAAAACTTAGTAAGCATATCAATAAATGCCGGCTCAGATCTTAATGGTGCAACTGCTGCACTCATGTTCTGCATTCCTACCATAAGGATACAGAAACCTATCATAATATCACCTATATGCTTCTTAGTGGGATTCTTACAAATCATCCTGAACATGATGCCAATAACACCAATAACAGCAGCAAGAACCTCTGTTGAAAGTAAATCTACCCATCCGGCACCACCACTAATATCAGAAAGACATAATACCCATCCAGTAACAGATGTACCTATAATTGCGCCCATAATAATACCGATAGCCTGTTTCATTTTAATCATACCGGCATTAACAAAACCAACAACCATAACAGAAGTTGCCGACGATGACTGGATAATTGCCGTAACACCTGTACCAAGCAGTACTCCCTTAAGAGGTGTATTACTTAATCTGTACAGAATAACTTCCAGTTTGCCACCAGCCACTTTCTTTAATCCATCTCCCATAAGCTGCATTCCAAAAAGGAAAAGCGCTATTCCTCCGAGAAGAATAATCACAATGTGTATCAATTCAAAACTCACGAAAGCTCCTATCTGCGCATAAAAGTCAAGGTCGGACAGCATAGTTGGTACTTCTACATCTATGCGCATTCACATAATCAGAATTTATACGCTGTCTTCTTAATAATATCAATACTAATAATCATTTTCAAGGAAAAATTACCTATATTTTACATTAGTTTACATGTTCTACATAAACATCAAAAATATCAATTGCGGATTAATTATGTTTATGTATAATGTATATTGACATTTAAGCATATGACTAATATTTGATGGAGGACATTACTATGCTGTTATCAGATTCACATATACATACTATGTTCTCTTCTGATTCAGAGGAGAACCCTGTAAATGTTGTTAACAATGCTATTTCACTGGGATTTAAACACATCTGTTTTACTGACCATAATGACTTTGATGCTCCTTTAGAAGATGGAAAAGTCATGTTTGACCTTGATTTTCAGGAATACATTAAGTATTTCCAGAATCTGAAAGAATCATACAAAGATAAAATCAATATTCACATAGGTGTTGAACAGGGACTAATGAGAAGTGTTGCAGACAGAGTCAATTCATACGATTCTGCAAAACAGCTTGATTTTATAATAGGCTCATCACATCTTGTATATGGAGAAGATCCATACTACCCTGAGTTCTGGGAGAAATGTTCTGCCAAAGATGCTGTTTTAACTTACTATGAAAGCATACTTGATAATCTTGGCTGCTGCCACAACTTTGATGTATATGGTCATCTTGATTATATCGCACGATATATTCCTGCCAATTCTTACTCATATAACTGGCATGATTTTAACGATTTAATCTGCATAATTCTTAAAACAATCATTGAGAAAGGCAAAGGTATTGAAATCAACACTGCCGGACTTAAATACGGAATGCCTGAACCTAATCCATGCCTTGATATTGTTAAAATGTATCACGACCTCGGAGGTGAGATAATAACTGTAGGTTCTGATGCACACGAGGTTAAGTATTTTGCTTACAGATTTGATGTTGCGGCAGATATGCTTAAGAATGCAGGGTTTAATTATTACACTATATTTAATGAAAGAAAGCCTGAGTTCATCAGATTATGATGAGCTCAGGCTTATTTTATATACATGTATCTTATCTGCACCTTCTACATGCATCTGTAAAATCTGAAGCTGTATGGCGGAAGAACTATCTTTCCGGATAAATTTTCCTTCTCTCCTGTTATAAGATTAAGTGCTTCTTCACATTCTGTATCAAAGTAAGCTGTATACTCATTCTCATCTGCATTAATTGCGACAAGCACTTTTTCTCCATCTGCTTCCCTTTTGAATACATATTGTCTGTTTGTAAGCACTTTCTTTGTGTAATCACCATAGCTTAATGCCCTGCTGTTATGATACATTTGTCCTAATGAACTTATTGTATCAGTCAGCTCATTGTATTCCGGCTTATCAAATGCCGGACGCAGAATATTGTCATTGCCGCTGCCCTTAACTGCCTCGTAGCCCCATTCACTTCCATAATATATACATGGAATTCCCGGCATACCAAACATAAGCGCATATATAAGTGGCAGATGTGCATTATTGGTAAGTGTGCTGGCAATCCTTGAAACATCATGATTATCAACGAATGTAAACAGGTGTTTCCCTGTATACAGACACCATGGTTCTTTTCCAAACTGCCTTTCAATGCTGTGTGCAATCTCGAACATATTCATTGAATTAAAGCTCGAATACAGCCCCTTATAACACTCATAATTAGTTGCACTATGAAGGCACTCCGCATTAACAATTGTATTATAATCACCGTGAAGCATTTCTCCTACAAGGAAAAACTCCTGCTTCATCTGGTCTGTCTCGTATCTTAAACGCTTCATGAAATCCCTGTTAAGGCAGTACGCAACATCAAGTCTGATTCCATCAATATCAAATTCATTAACCCAGCCGCGCACTGACTCAATAAGATAATTAACCACATCCTGATTGTTCAGATTGAACTTCACAAGATTGTAATATCCTTCCCAGCCCTCATACCAGAAGCCGTCATTATATGGTGAATTGCCATCAAAGCTGATGTTAAACCAGTCCTTATAGGCAGAATCCCATTTTTTCTCACATACATCCTTAAATGCAAAGAAGCCCCTTCCGACATGATTAAACACACCATCAATAACTACCTTTATTCCTGCCTCATGCAACTTTGCCACAAGCTCTGCAAAATCCTTATTAGTCCCTATTCTTTTATCTATCACACGGTAATCCCTTGTATCATAGCCATGATAATCGCTCTCAAAAACTGGAGAAAAATACACCGCATCAGTTCCTAACTTCTGCAAATGCGGTATCCAGTCTGCAAATTCTGATATGCATCTGTTCATCACCCCGTCGTTGTCTCTTAATCCATCACAAAATCCAAGTGGAAATACCTGATAAAACACCGCTTCTTCGTACCACATATTATTTTAACCTCCGTAACTGTCTGATATATTAATATTAAGCCAATTCCCGCAGTCTGGCAACATCTTTCTTAATACACTCAACCACATAATCAGCTTCCCTGTGTGTAATTGTATGGTTAATTGTCAGTCTTAGTGAACCTTCTGCTATTTTTTCATCAAGTCCAAGTGCAAGAAGGACATGTGAAGGCTTTCCTGAATTAGATGTACACGCTGAACCTGCAGATGCGCATATTCCCTGCTTATTAAGCATTACAACAAGCATTCCTCCATTAACATACTGAAAACTGAAATTCATATTGCCTGTAACACGGCATTCCCTGCTTCCATTAAGCCTTGAATAAGGAATTTCTCTAAGTATTCTCTTAATCATATAGTCACTAATTCTCTTTTCCTGCCTTGCCCTGTCAGAAAGTGTTTCATAAGCAATTCTTGCTGCCGTCGCAAGTCCTGCAATCCCGGCTACATTTTCAGTGCCTGCCCTAAGTCCGTTCTCCTGTCCGCCTCCATGCATGAATCTTTCTGGCTTTCCGCCCCTGACATACAAAAATCCTATGCCCTTTGGTCCGCATATCTTATGACCGCTTACATTCAGGAAATCCACCCCCAGCTTTTTCACATCAACATCAATATGTCCAAATGCCGCCACTGCATCAGAATGAACCTTCGCACCATACTCATGCGCAATTTCACATACATTTTCTATTGGCTGGATAGTTCCGATTTCATTATTTGCAAGCATAACTGATATTAAAAATGTATCATTTCTAATCATTTTTTCTAACTGGTCGAGCTTAATTATTCCCTGCTCATCAACCGGTGCAAATGTTACATCTATCCCATAATTCTTAAGCCACAGTGCCGATTCCGTCACAGCATGGTGTTCTATTGAACTTACTATTATATGTCCATGTTTTCTTTTAAGGCTCTCCGCCTTGACTGCCCAGTTATCCCCTTCTGTTCCACCAGAGGTGAAAAATATTTCATTTCTGTCAGCATTTATTATATCCGCAATAATACCTCTTGATTCCTCAACAACATTTTTAGCTTTTTCAGACAACCTGTACACACCTGACGGGTTTCCATAATCTCCAAAAAGATATGGCAGCATTGCCTCCGCCACTTCTTTCCTGATGGCAGTTGTCGCCGCATTGTCCATATATATCATTATATTTCCGCCCTGCAATTCCTTATAATATTGTATTCAGTCAGGGCATATATTGTTAATAAGTCAATCTGTGGTGTCTGCTATGAATAATACATTATCTTTAAAAGGCGGCATATTCAAATCCGCCATAATCCTTACATTTGCCGGCATTCTATCAAAATTGCTCGGATTTTATTTTCGGATACTTCTCACTAATTATACAGGTGCTGCAGGAGTCGGACTTTTCCAAATGTGCATGCCTCTTATTGCGCTTGCATTTGCAGTATGCTGCAGTGGATTTTCTGTAGCAGTTTCAAAATATTCAGCATCATCACCATCTCTAAAATGGCTTTTCTGCGTATTAAAGATTACTATTTCTCTTTCAATTGCCGTTATGTTTTTATTTCTTATATTCAGTGATTTTATAGCGAATCACATATTTATGGAAAGCCGCTGTGAGGGAATTATCCGTATAACCGCAATCTCTCTGCCATTCATGTGCATACATAACTGCTTGTCTAATTACTATTACAGTCAGAAGGAATCTTTTCTACCTGCCTCCTCGCAGCTTGTCGAACAGCTTGTGCGTATTGGCACTATCATACTTTATGTGCGCATAAAAAATGTATCAACAATATCAATTGCTGACGCAGTTACCGGTAATATATTCGGTGAATTTGCAGCTGCCACATACTGTGCTATTCCGCTGTTTTTCCGTTCCATTCATAATAAAAGCATGACGCAGAAGCTGTCCTGTTCACTCCGTGAATACAGATATATTGTTAAATATGCATTTCCAATTAACGCCAATCAGACTGTTCTGCATCTGCTTGAGGGTGCGGAAGCAATTCTTATTCCTGCAATCCTGTGCATGCATGGACTGACCAAAGATAACGCGATAAGCCAGTTTGGTATACTTACAGGAATGGCTCTTCCACTTGTGCTTTTTCCATGTACGGCAGCTAATTCATTTGCTCTTATGCTTCTTCCAAAGGTATCTGATGAAAGTTCGAATGTCCTGTCTGACCATCTTGCTGTGACAGTAAGAAGAACAGTTTCCATGTGTTTAAGTCTCGGCATTATAAGCATATTTTTATTCATTAACTATGGTGCGCGGCTTGGCGCAATGATGTTCCACGAAGAATCTGTATACATATACACCTGCATTCTTTCATGGCTGTGTCCTTTTCTCTACTTAAAAATCAGCCTTACTAGCGTGACTAATGGCATGGGACATACCGCCCTTACATTCATAATTAATATAACCGGAATAATTATCCGGCTTACCTGCGTGTTCCTGCTCATTCCGCGTCTTGGCATAACCGGTTATCTGTATGGTGTTCTTATTAGCAACATATGCATGAGTCTGCTTTACATTTTTAATATATACAAGAAGCTGAACATCCAGCCAGACCCGTTTGGCAGCATAATTGTACCATTATGTATTGCGGTCATATCTATATTTTCATCAAGAATTATATGCCGGATTATGTTTGACCTGATAATAAAAGAAGCAGAAGAATATGTTCTCCTGCTTACCGGTGCCGCCATATGCTGCATTGTATATATTATTCTCTTTATTCATGAACAATCGGAACAGCGTCCTTTATAGACGGTGCCGCTTCCCAATAGTCAAGTCTGGATTCGTACTGCTGCCTTATCCATTCCACGGCAGCAAGACGACCATCTTCTGTCAGTTCAAATATCTCTGTTGTCTTATCTTCTTCCTTAACAGCACATGAAGCATATGGTCCGCGCCACACGCACGCAGAAAGCTTTAAATCAGGCTTTTCTCCTGTCTGCTTAAGCATATATCTCATTCCATTGTGCTGTCCTGTATACACACCCTTGTATTTGAAGAAATTAAGTGGCATTATTCCATTCGGATCAATCATCGCTGCCACCTTCCACATCACTATGCTTATCTGATGTATCACTTTTTCCCTTTATAAGCTTTTCATTATAAAATGCTCCTGCAAGATACATAATTCCTATTATCACCGGAAGGCATATCAGCAGAAGTGCATTTCCAGTTATTGAATATCTTGACACTACAAACACTATTATCAAATCAACAACGCCTGCTATTGTCATAACAATTCCATAAACTTTGATTTTATTTACTGCATCAACCGCACCTATATTGGTCATTCCATAAAATCCTGCAATTGCAAAGTAAACTCCTTCCACAATAACTGCTATAAATGCTATATTCAGCAGCTTGACAGCCATATATAATGCCTTTCCCTGCTCTGTTGCTGAAAATGAATATAGTTCAGACATAATATAAAACGCATAAAATGCCATTATAATCCCCATCGTTACCGCAAGCATTGACGCTAATTTAAGAATTCTGCACTTTGACTTTTTTGTTACTACGCTCATGTTCTTATCTCCGTTTTCTGATGATTAATGATTATAACATGGGATGGGGGATTTTTAAAGAGTGGGATGTACAGCTTGAATCCATTATGTATTAATTAATTTTTATTTTTATAAAATAAGTGTTCATATTGATCTATATTGCGGTCTTCCCGCATTTCACGAATATATTCATCTACTTTATTGCTTCGCTGTGTTACTCCCATAACAAACTGTTCTAAATCAATTTTTTGTTAACTTCCTGTATATTATTCTCCTCTATATCTTTATAACCATACTTTTCATCCCTATATGAATCTAATTCTGAGTCATAATCTGTAATATTTCCTTTTTTTATCATTTTCGATAGTTCTTCTAATGCTTGTTGTTTTGACATTGTACTCTCCTGTATAAAATCTTTTCAACTATCATATAAATAAAAAAGCATAATTATTATTGGATGGGCGGTGTATCCATCATCTCAGGTACTCCGAAGAGTGTGTCGGGAACCATTTCCGACCTCAATAATAACTATGCTAATTAACAGTATATTCTTTTCAATAAAAATATATACATAATTTTATGTTTTGTCAACACTTATCTGTTTCAATCTACCGCTAAACAGTCTTCTTTTCACCTTTGATTCCTGTATATCATGCATAGTTGAAACATATAAATATCTGCCATCCGTATCAATTTTAATTCCTATCATAATATTATCTGAATACTTTTTAATCAACTCAAAACTTATGGTGCTTTCATTCGGATTAACCCCAACATAATCAGGATTTTTTATTATTTCCGGAATATAATCAATATATTTCAAACAATTATAATGTTTTCTTTTTACCATATGAGTTGGTAAACCTTTAGAGCGATATATTTTCATTTTTTCTATATTGATATCCAATATATCATTTAATTCAATATTATATTCACCAACTAATATTAATTCTTCTTTTCTGCTTTCTTTCATATACTTATTTCAATAATTCTGCAAAATGAAAGTATCTACAACACACTTAAATACAGTAATTATCATAACTCTCATTAAGGTCATAAGGAGTTATCTGGTACACATAATAGTTCAGCCAGTTCGTATAAAGGTTGTTTGCGTGGCTTCTCCATGAAAGCAATGGCTTTCTGTTACAGTCATCATCCGGATAATAATTAACCGGAAGGTCAGGCTCAATTCCTTTGTCAATATCACGCTTATATTCCTGATCAAGAGTTAATCTGTCATATTCAGGGTGTCCCATAACAAATATCTCTTTTCCTCCATCACCAAGAACAATATATATTCCTGCCTCATCTGAATCTGCAAGTACTTTAAGTCTTGGATTGTCAAGAATCTGCTGTCTGCTTGCCTGTGTATATCTTGAATGTGGTGCCATGAATACATCATCAAAGCCTCTTACTAAAGGCTCTTTTCTATTCATAACCCTGTGCTTGTACACACCTGACAGCTTCTTCGGAAGTAATTCCTTCTTAATACCATAATGGTAATACAATCCTGCCTGCGCACCCCAGCATATATGAATTGTTGATGTAACATGCTTCTTCGACCACTCCATTACTGTTATAAGTTCATCCCAGTAATTAACCTCTTCAAAGTCAAGCTTCTCGACAGGTGCTCCCGTAATAATCATTCCATCATAATTATTATTCTTAATTTCTTCAAAAGTCTGATAAAACTTTTTAATATGTGAAGCTGAGGTATTCTTTGAAACATGTGATGACATCTGTAAAAATGTAACATCTATCTGTAAAGGTGTATTAGATAAACCTCTTAAAAGCTGTAATTCTGTATCCTGCTTTATAGGCATAAGATTAAGAACTATTATCTCCAAAGGTCTTATATTCTGTGAAATAGCTCTGTTTTCGTCCATGACGAATATATTTTCTTCTTCCAATTCTGCTTTAGCTGGTAAATCACTCTGAATCTTAATTGGCATTACTGTTCCTTCTTTCTGTTATCATTGTTGTCTGATTATATCATATCACCTTTAATAACTGTATAAAAATTTTCTTTACTTTATCATTTCCATAAATTCATCAATCGTAAGCACCTTAACCCCCAGTGAATTAGCCTTATCAAGCTTAGAGCCTGCTGCCTCTCCTGCAACAAGATAATCAGTCTTTTTGCTGACACTTCCTGTTGCTTTGCCTCCATTAGAAACAATCAGTTCTTCCATATCCTTACGGCTGTAATTATCAAAGCTTCCTGTTACAACAATCGTCTTTCCTGCAAGCTTATCTGACATTTCTTTCTTCTCTGGCATCTGCATATTAAGCCCTGACTGTCTTAACCTTTCTATTAATTCAATATTAGCTTCATCATGGAAAAAGTCATATATACATTTGGCTGTAGTTGTGCCTATATCAGGAATATTCTGCAATTCTTCTTCACCTGCATCAGCAAGTGCCATAAGATTATCATAATAATTCATAATCTGCTTGGCTGTATTCTTGCCGACATTTCTTATTCCAAGTGCAGTAAGCAGTCTGTCTGGTGTATTCTGTTTAGACTTCTCAATAGCTGCAAGCAGCTTATCAGTATTCTTCTCTTTTCCTATGATTCCCTTCTCAATAAGTTCATCACGGTGTTCTTTCAATGCATATATATCAGCATAATTGTGTATATAACCATCTTTTATGAGAGCATCCACTAGAGTTTCACCAAGCCCCATGATATTCATGCAGTCAAGAGATGTAAAATATGCTACTGTTCTTGACAACTGTGCTGCACATGAAGGATTGACGCATCTTATATCTGCTGTATCCTCTTCTCTTATAAGAGGCTCTCCACATACAGGACATACCTTTGGTGCTTCAAACACATGCTCAGGTGCCTTTACGCAGCCATTAAGTTTAGGAATAATCTCACCACTCTTAAACAGCTTATATTCTCCTCCAATTCCTACATTCATCTGTGTAATATAATCCTGATTGTGAAGAGTTGCCCTTGATACGCTCGTACCACACAGTCTGGCTGGCTTTCCTGTTGCAGGATCATGGAATATTCCTGTAAATGTAAGTTTCCCTGTTCTTCCCACATCTACAAGAATATCGTCCATAACAATAACCTTTTCTTCTGGAGGATATTTGTATGCAATATGTCCGCTTGAATACTTGCTTCCTGCCGGGAATTCCTGTCTGAAAGCAATATGGTCAATCTTTACAACAGCACCATCAATATCATATGGAAGTTCTTCTCTCATTCTTCCTATCTCGTCAATTGCTCTGACAACCTCTTCCTTAGTCTTACATATCTTATGATATACAACCGGTACACCTGCTGCCTTTAATATATCCATTCCCCTGCCGTGGCTTTCCATAATCTCATCAGGTCCGTCCTGTACATTAAAGATAAACATCTTAAGACCTCGCTTCTTCGTAATTGAAGTATCAAGCTGTCTTAATGTTCCAGCCGCAAGATTTCTGGGATTAGCAGCTGTTTTTTTCTCAAGTCTTTCCTGTTCTTCATTATATTTTTCAAAATCCTCATGGCTCATATACACTTCACCACGAAGTTCTAGCGAATCATAAGGCAGGTCAATAACCTGTAATACATCCCCTACAACTCTTGCATTAGCTGTGACATCCTCGCCAATAAGTCCGTCTCCTCTTGTCTCAGCTAACTGCAAATGCAGCTTTCCATCCGCTTCTTTTACATATCTTAAACTCATACTTAAGCCGTCAATCTTAGTTTCTACTGAAAATGTGCAATCAGGATGCATGGCATGAACCTTATCAATCCATGCACATACAGCATCTTCTGAAAACACATCTTCAATAGATAACATTGGTACATTATGAGTTACCTTTACGCCTGCTTCTCTCTTGACAGTTCCCCCAATCTTCTGTGAAGGTGAATCAGATGTAACCCATTCAGGATGTTCTTTTTCAATCTCCTTAAGCCTTATCATAAGTTTATCATATTCATAATCACTTATCTCCGGCTCATCCTGATTGTAATACCTGTCCATATGATAATCTATTGTCTTCTTAAGTTCCGAATACTCCTGTAATAATTCCATAATCCGCTCCTTATATGTTACTTTATATTTGACCATTCATATCTGCTTATATAGGCTTTTTCTGCTTACTTATATATCTGCTCATAAAGTGTATTAAGTTCTTTACCTTCAAGTTCCCTGTACTCACCTGTCTTTAAATCACCTAATTCCACATTCATAATTCTTATTCTTGTCAGCTTGGTTACACTATATCCACATTCCGCACACATTCTTCTTATCTGTCTGTTAAGTCCCTGTGTAAGAATTATTCTGAAGGTCTTATCAGAAATCTTCTCAACAACACATTTTTTTGTAGTCCTGTCCAGTTCCTTAAGATATATTCCACCTGACATTCTCTTTATAAAATCTTTGTCAATTGGCTTATTAACAGAAACAATATATTCCTTCTCATGACCATTGACAGAACGCAGAAGCCTGTCCATCATATCTCCATCATTAGTAAGCAGTATCAGACCATCAGACTCTTTATCCAATCTGCCTACAGGATATATGCGTTCCTTATACCCAATGAAATCTACAATGTTATTCTTTCCCTGTTTATCCGTTGTAGTACATACAATTCCAACAGGCTTATTAAAAGCTATGACTACCTGCGGTGGTGTGCTGTTCTCAATCCTTCTGCCATCAACACATATAATTGTATTGTCGTCTACCATCTCACCCATAGCTGCTGTTCTGCCATCAACTGTGATACGGCCTTCCTGTATCATCCTGTCAGCCTCCCGTCTTGAACAGACTCCGTGGGCACTCAGATATTTATTAATACGCTCTGACATGTTTCCTCCAATTCTTATCCTCATGTCTGATAAGTTCTAATCAAAATACAGATGTACTAATTCTAACAAAAGAAAAAAATTAATTCAATTGTTGCGGGTTTTAATTTAATAATGTATAGTATATAAGCATATAAATTATTATATGTTGTGTACATGTAGCTTAGCTGGATAAAGCGTTCGCCTCCGGAGCGGAAGATCGTGGGTTCGAATCCCATCATGTACATTTTTTAAAAATTTCTTACATAGTTATCAGTCTTTCATTTCTGTTATATTCATAAACATTGTCAGAAAGAATTTCATCTGCTGCCACGCCTTCGGTATTAACTTCCCTTACCATATTAACAAGTTCATTCTTTTCAAATATAGGAAGTTTAGGAAGAAGAATAACTTCATGGATTGATGATGGCAGAATATACAGATCTTTTCCAAGCTTCTGTGCAAAGTCATATAATACATTATCATAAAGAATGCAGGCTGCACCATTTATCTTTGTTTCATTGGTAAGCACATACATGTCCGATGGCACATAATCCTTTAAATCAACTTCCTTACCATCTACATTGACACCACATTTGTCAAAAAGTGATGACATTGAACTTATTCTGCAATGCAGCAGATCCGGCGTATTCTTTAAAGCAGCCTTGTACACATCATCAATCGTAACATTCCAGTTTTTAAGATTATTATTATAAATAAGCGCAGTCGCACTCTTTCCATCTCCGTTATCCAGCAGACAGTAAAACACAACCGCCAAGTCAAGTATTCTCTTGTGTGGTACCTGTGCAAGCAGCTTCTCATTGCTCTTGTAATTAACAACTTTATAAACAATTTTATCCTGTATAGTATCAAAATTCTTAAGAATATTCACATCAAATGTGATATTATCCCTGTTTTCCCTGTATATAATCTCAATCTGTCTGATAATATTTTTAATATTTTCTCCCTGAGTATACATTTCATAAAAACTGTCAAGATAAATAGTCGGTGCTATGTCCCTGCCCTTCTCCATAATTACAAGTCCATCCATCTCATGTCCATTATTCTTAATCACATGATTAATTGTAATCTTTCCGCCCTCTCCGGCAATATATACCGCATTCTCCTTAATATACTCTACAAAATCCTTATACTCCATATACCATTCCCTTTCAAAATTTCTATCCCCTGCGCATGGAAATTAATAAATATTTTGTACAAGTAAAATGTTATACTTAGTGTAAATATTTGTCAACAGTATATATAGTATTGTAATCATTATGTCGTGAACAGTAGGGTTTATGTCGTAAACGGTATATAAAATGTCGTATTCGGTTGATTTTTCGTCGTCAAAAAAATTTCAACCAGATACGACATACACAAGATACAGTTTTATTAAATTATTTACTATGAAAGCTGCTTCAGTACATCAAGAATAAGTTCCCATGTTCTCTTTGTTGAAGCAATGTCAAGTTTTTCCTTAACCGTGTGGATATCAATTATATCAGGACCAAAAGATACACAGTCAAGTCCGTCAATCTTTGCTGCCATGATTCCACACTCAACACCTGCATGCATCGTTTCCACAGCTGCATCTTTATTGAAAAGTTTCTTATAAGAATCGCACAACATGTCCCTGATAGCTGATTTCTTCTTAAATTCCCATGCCGGATATACACCTGTAAGTTCATAAGTTCCGCCAAGATATTCAGTCATTTTTCCGACCTTGGCAGTAAGATATTCTTTTTCGCTCTGAGAACTGCTTCTTATCAAATAAGTTGCTGCAAATGTGTTCTCATCCCAGCCTGTAACGCCAAGATTAAGCGAGGTCTGCACCAGTCCCTTAATATCATTGCTCATCTTTATAACACCATCAGGTATAAAATTAAGCACATTTATAATCGTCTGTGTTGTCTTATCGTCACATGCCAGAGCATTGCAATCGCCTTCACTTTTTACTGTAACAGTAAGCTGCGGGTCAGTAACCGAATACTCTTCTTTCAAAACATTTGCAGTATTATTAAGAAGCTCTGTAACCTTGTCTGCTTCCTGTGTCATTATAACTGCATTTGCAAATGGAGCTATAGAATTATCCTTTTCTCCACCCGATACGCTTGCAATATTCACATGTTCCTTAACTGCAAAAAGTAGCCTTCCCATCAGAATATTAGCATTGGCACGCTGGCATATTATATCTGTTCCTGAATGTCCGCTTTTAAGACCATTAACTTTTATAGAAATCTTCGTTCCTGCAATGTCCGATTTTTTCAATGAATAAGCTGCCTTTAAAGTTGCACCGCCTGCACAACCCGAAAGGAAAATCCCTTCTTCCTCGGAATCTATGTTAAGCATAATCTTTCCTCCAAGGCAGTCAAGATTAATTGCCTCTGCACCAAGCATTCCAATCTCTTCATCAACTGTAAATACAGCCTCTATCGGTGGATGACTAATATCCCTGCTATCCAATATGGCAAGTGCATAAGCAACTGCAATTCCATCATCAGCACCAAGGGTTGTCCTGTCTGCCTTAACAAATCCGTCATCTATATACAGGTCAAGGCCTTCCTTTTCCATATCTTTAACCTTATCATCAGTTTTTACGGCAACCATATCAATGTGTCCCTGAAGAATAACAGGTGCTGCCTTGCTTTTACTGTTACTTGCAGGCTTTTTAATTATCACATTATAACTTTCGTCCTGCTTAAACCACAGATTCCTTTCTCTTGCAAATTCGCACAGATAATCACTTATCTGCTTTACATTACCTGAACCATGCGGAATTGCACATATCTGTTCAAAATATTTAAAGACAGCCTCAGGCTGTAAGTCTGCTAAAATGTTGTTACTCATATTTTACCTCCTTTGAGTGTGTGGTGGGACGGACGGCAGGATATGTGGTGTAGGCGTGAGGCTCATGGTTTCGCTGTCTGGATACTGTGGGATTATGCGTGTATTTATGTCAGACGGACGCAACCGGTGCATACTCGCCATCCATGGCTCGGATGCACCTTTCCCGCACCTCGTGTGCGGGAATTGCTGCACTGTAAGGCATAATCCTCACAGTATCCGCCAGCTTCACATTCGCCTCACGCCTACACCACATATCCTGCCTGTCATCTCCACCGCCCATTATAGGGAAAATGTGAGGTAAAAACAAGATGCGCTTCGCTGTCTTGTTTTTTGTTGTGGGACGCCTGCTCTGCCGTCCGCGTTACTCCGTATATGCCTTTTCACCACTAAGTAATCTATCGAGCATATCTGCCACTGGGACCATCGCATTTTTGACCTCTGTGCTTGTATTAGTCTGTGCCCCTGCTTCTATAAGCATTGACCTGCCCTTCATGTGAAGGCAGTAACGGTATGCATTAATGTATATATTTCTTAACAGACCGGGGTGATATTCTTCTCCTAACAGATACATCTGAAGGCTCATTGCCAGATTGTCGTCCCTGTTGGCATTGTAAAGATAGCCTATATCTCCTTTTACCTTACTGTAGCTTATTCCGTTAAACAGCATAACCTTTGACATGGTTACGCCATTTTCCTCCGTTACAAGTCTTGTTGTTTCCGGAACTCCGTCCCTGTGAAGGTCTATTACGACCTCTATTGATGGATTTTCTTCAAGTATTTTTGCCACATTTTCTTCTGCATATGTATAAGCCTTGCTTCGGTCAAGCTTTCCGTCAACATAATCATACACGCTTGTGTCGTGATAAACATTATATCCATATGTATTGGTAAGTATATCTGTAAGATAATCCCCAACTCCGACTATTGTTGTAGATGTATCCCCTTCTACAGTATCTGTAAATCCCTCCTGTGAATGTGTGTGAAATATAAGTATCTGCGGAGCATCCACATTTTTTTCTAAAGACAGGTCTTTTGCCAGAAATTCCTCCGGACGCATTATCTCTGGTGTCAGACTGGTAATTGATGTGACTGTATAGAATTTCATAAGAAAATCATAGTTTCTTAAATCTGCAATATTATAAACATTTCCCGGTGCATTTTCCTGTGAAGGCTGTGAATATACCGAAGCTCCTGCCTCAACAACTCCTTCATCCGTCTGTGTCGCAGGCTTTTTATCCTCCTGTGCCATTCCAAAAAGATACTCGGAGTCAACCCATACCGAACCTGCATTTTCATCATAATTATCCTCAAAATATGTCTCTACAGGAAAAAGCGTTTTCACCGCATTTTCATAAATTCTGTTCTGAATATAATATATAAGATTAAAACTATAATTCATCATTATTACCATAAGTATTAAGCCTGTGAATATAAACATATACACAGGCCTGTACTTTCTATCACTCATACATCCTCCTTGCTTTGCGTTACCATTATATTGTATTCATGTCAGCCATGAATATGAACACCAACACGGTTTATTGCTTTGGATATTATGATGCTTATGTTTCTTATATCTGAATCAATGTCCTTCGGTGTCACATACATTTTTCCTGCGCCCTGAATAATACCTTCCGCGTCTATAACAGTAGGCACACCGATTGCCAGCACCGGCACACCTATATTATCTTTAGTAATGCCTACCCTGTGATTGCCAACACCCGACCCCGGATTAATTCCCTGGTCAGAAAGCTGTATCGTGCTGTTTAATCTGTTCACGCTTCTTGCAGCAAGCGCATCTATCGCAATGCATACATCAGGCTTTATCTGGCTTACAACGCCCTTTATAATGCCGGCAGTCTCGATACCAGTCTGTGCCATCACACCCGGACTAAGCGTGCATACACCTGTATCCCCTTCCTCATTTATATTGATGCAAATGTTGTCTATAACCTCAGGTCCAAGCGAATCCGATGTTATATTTCTGTTTCCAAGTCCTATGACAAGAATTTTTTCCGGCTTTACATTTTTATTCATGCGCTTTAACAGCTTAAATATATAACCAGCCAGTGTTGAGATAACCTCTTTGGCATAATCCTCATCACCACCTGTAATCTCGTCCGCTTCTATTGTAAGATAAGTTCCCTTCGGTCTTCCTATCGCTGTTTCGCCCAAATGATTTGTCACCTGCAATTCCGTGACTTTAACGCCCATTCTTGATTTGGTGCTTTCTCTTAATCTTATTCCCTTTAATCTTCCTGCACCATTCATTGCCTCCTCATTTGCTTCAACAGCAAGGTCGGTTCTAACAACTATATTATCCATTTTTCACATCACCTCCCCAACATATTGTGTAGAAAAATGAAATTTTTATACCAAAATCTTCATTTGGTTCTTGACATATAGATGTTTGTACTATAAAATGTGTGAGTATGTTTACATTAGATCGTCCGTGTCCGGCTTTAATGCGAAACAGATATTATTATTGAATTATGATTTGGAGGTGTACGGATTGGCTAACATTAAATCTGCTAAGAAGAGAGTAATTACAAGTCAGGTAAGAGCTGAGAGAAATAAGGCGATTAAGTCTAGAGTTAAGACTTATATCAAGAAGGTAGAGGCTGCTGTTGCTGCTGGTGACAAGGCTGCTGCTAATGAAGCTCTCCCTGTTGCTATAGCTGAGATCGAGAAGGCTGCTTCTAAGGGAATCTTCCACAAGAACGCTGCTGCAAGAAAAGTATCTCACATTACTAAAGCTGTTAACGCAATGGCTTAATAAGAAGAACTTTAATATTTTAAAGAACCCGGTGCTGACACCCACTCGCACCGGGTTCTTTTTTATTTGCTGTATTTAATTATAATAAGTTCAACTCCAAGCCTATCATTAATTCTGCCCTGCTTAACCGCTTCTTCTGTTTTAGCACATTCATCCAGTGCACCTAACAGTGTATTCATTTCAAAATATTTTGCCTGTGCCTGATATTTTCCCACAACAAATGGCGCAACATCTATCCTTGTAGCAATCTCTTTCCCAGAAATTCCTCTCGACATGAGGTCTTTTACCTGCAATATTCCGTTAAACTGTCTTACTATAAGAGAAAGTATTCTCATTGGAGGTTCTTTTAATTCAAGCAAATCATAATACAAATCAAGTGCCTGCTGCTGTTTCTTGTTGGCAATTGCGCTTATCATTTCAAATATATGGCTTGTTGTCTGTACAGAACACACATTTTCAACATCTTCTACAGTCACAACTTCCCTGCCGTGACAATAGTTTACAAGCTTTTCTATCTCCTGCTTTATATAATCCATGCCAGCACCTGTCTTATTAAGTATCAGATCACATGCTTCACGACTTATTTTAAGATTATCCTTAGCCAAAAGTCCCGCTATCCATTTCTCAAGAGTGGCAGGTGTCTGTGGTTTCATCTCACATACATAACCAACAGAGTCTATTGCCTTATACACTTTGTTGCGCTTGTCCACAACTTTCTCAACCATTACAATAACAAGATAGTCAGGAATATGCTTAATATAATCAGCAAGCTCATCATTAGAACTCTTTAAAAATCCTGTATCTTCCATTATAACAAGTCTCTTCTCTGCAAAGAAAGGCATTGTCTCACAGACATTAATTATATCCTTTACACTGGCATTATCCGAATCAAAATACGAATAATTCATCGTGTCATCACCAGCTATAGCATTCCTTAACCTGTCCCTGTACTGCTTTTTAAGATACTCTTCCGCTCCATACAGAAGATATACACTCTTAAATTCGCCTTTCTTAATATCCTCACTTATGACCTTCAAACCTACTGCCTCCGTTTTTAATCTTTAATAATAGTATCAGATATGTACTGGTGGTTCAAGTTTAAAAATATTTCGCCCTATTGTGCATCTTTTATTTTTTTCGTTCTTTAAATACCTCAGTCTCATATGAACCATTCCATACACGCACCATAATCTCACCACATTCATCAGTCCTGTATACCTTTGTACCTGCATCTGTAAACCTCTGCAGAGTCTCCTTATGCGGATGGCCGTATGAATTATCTATGCCACAGGATATCAGCGCCGTTTCCGGCTTAACAAGCTTTATAAATTCTTCTGAACTTGCACCTCGGCTTCCATGATGTCCGGTTTTTAATACATTTATGCCAGACGGATCCAGTCCACCACCTGATTTTTTTACATCCTGTATTATGCATTTTTCCGCCTTACTCTCCGCATCCCCCATCATCAGCATGGAAAAATCCCGCATAGATATAAGATAAACTGCTGAATAATCATTTGTTGATTCATAATTATAGTTCTTACATGGATGGACACAGCTTATATTAAGATTATCCACTGATACAGCATCTCCACTCACGGCATGCAAAACATTTATACCAGCACTATAAGCCGCTTCTCTGATTTCTGATAATGTCCCCTGCATATCGTTAATATCCGGCAAAACAATGTTTTTTATTTCAAATGTGTTATCACACATATCAATCAGTTCATATATTCCACTTACATGATCTTTATCCGGATGACTTATAAATACATAATCAAGACTCCGTATCCCGGCATATTTAAGATAACTGTAAATCCTGTATTTTCCGGTATTCTTCTTACTTGTACTTCCGCCATCAAACAAAGCATTGAATCCTTCACTGGTCTGTAAGACAATTGAATCCCCCTGTCCCACATCAAGCATGCTTATTTTCATAGAACAGCCAATATTGTACTTCAACTGCATAGTAATAATTATGTACAATACTGCAGCCAGCACATTTCTATAAGCTTTCGGAATACCAAAAAATCTCTTTACATAGTAAATTTCACACCATGCAATAAGAAATACATAATACAAAACAATAACCTTTTCAGGTGGATGTCCCGTTACTATAACAGTGCCTGATGAACCTGACGCCATCTCGCACAGCCAGCTATACAAGTCAAGAATATATTCTCCTGCACCGGCAGTCCATAATGCAGCTTTCATTGATATAAGCCCGGTAATTCCTGTTAATATTCCGCTTACCATAATAACTGACATCAGCGGTATAACTATTATATTAAGCAGAAGACTTATAATCGCAATCTGTCCTGACATGCACAGCATTACCGGAAGTGTTGCAATCTGGACACACAAGCCAGTAACAAGCATATCTATGACGTGTATGTATACAAGTGTGGCTGTAAGAGAATCTGTTTTCTTCTTCTTGAAAAACAACATAACTGTTTCCTTGTTAGAAAAGACAGGCTTTACAAATATAATTCCTGTCATGGCAAGAAATGACATTATAAATCCAGAATTACTTATATAATAAGGATTGATAATAATTAATATTACAACCGCAAGTCCTAGAGTATTAGCACCATCACTTGTCCTGCCCAGCACATCAGCAAGCATGAACACAAGAATCATAATGACAGCACGCCCGGCAGACACACTGTTTCCTGTAATATACAGATATGAAAGCATTATAATACTGCTTATCACTGCAGCAGGTATCATTCTTATAAATTTTTTAAGCAGCCTGTATACAGACATTCCAACTATTGTTATATGAAGTGCACTGATTGCAAGGATATGTGATATTCCATTTTTCTTGTAGACTTCCTTAACCTCGTCATCAAGAACACTCCTGTCACCAAGCACAATTGCCCTCATGGTGCCTGCATTCTTTTCTGTAAATGTGTTATCATACACATTTTTAATAGCATCCGCCATATTTAACAAACCCGCTTTTAAAGTTCCAGCTCTGGATGTTATATTAACGGCTTCATTAAAAATCCCCTGATAATTAATGCCAGCAGATGTATAATATGCTCTTGTATTAAACTGTCCTTCATTTGTCGGTTCTTCAAAGTCCTTTAGTTTTACCTTCACATACACATAATCACCTGCATGGCAGAATGAATCCTGCGAGTATATGATGATTCCAGATTTTACCGTTTCATTTCCCTTCTCATCGTCTTTTTGCCAGTCAGGAACCAGCAGTGCATTATTAAGCTTTGTAGCATAACTGTTATCGCCTCTGGTCACGGACGCCGCTTCTCCTTTTACATATGCATAACAGTCTTCTGATAATTTTCCCTGATAACACATCCCACGACTGTAATATTCAGTTCTTATAACCATAACTGGAAAAATCAACACAAATAAAATGTAAAACAACGGTGTTTTACTGTGTTTATAGAATATAAGATAGCCAGCCATAATTATAATGCCAGCCAGGAGTACAATATACCTGTCAGAATATATTGATAAATATGCGGCAGCCAGTCCAGCAACTGCTGCCACTAAAAAAGGTCTTTTCAAATATTTCCTTTCCAGAAATAATCACATTTTAAAATTACTTTTCAACAATTTCATTGTTCATGTAAAAAATACTGTCAAGACTAATAACATCACGATACATAAGATTAGAATTACCATTTACAAGGATTTTGACACCATCAATTCCATCTAGCCCTGTAAGTGAATCAACTAAAGAATATAAAGTGACATTACTCTTTGCATTAACCATATCTGATGCAAATTCAGAGCTCAGGTTGATATAGCATATCTTATCCTTGACAGAAATACTTAAAAGCTTGGTACTTGATGGAACAGACTGATAACAGCCACTCTGGTCAGGACCATCTATTATCTGTTCAGCAACAACTTTTTCTAATGAAACATTTTTGTTATAACATATCTTTTTATTGGTTTTAACAAGTGCATCACCAGAACGGTTAGCATAATACAGGTTAATATTCACCCATTTTACATCCGATATTGCCCCTTCTGATGAATCCACAAAATCTTCTGAGCTCATATTGCCTATATTAGTTCCATCCTCATAAACAGCATCTTTTCCATCAACATAAAATCTCACATAAGTCACTCCGTCAATCTGTGACAGTGTCTTAACAACTGCAGCCCTGTAAAGAACTTCCGTTGAAGGCTTCATGTCATAATATGTGCTGTCAAAATAAACATTGACATATATGCTGTCAAATTCAATATCGGGTGAATTAACTCTTGACGGCTTAATGACACTGTTATCTTTTCCACTTTTTGTATCCATTATTTCAAGAAGCCGTACAGCAAGACTATGTGAATCATTTTCATCAACATTTACTTTATCCTCTATAAGTGCTGTGCCCTGACTGTTAGTAAAATATACCGTATACTCAGCTTCCTTGGTTTCAGATGAACATGCAGTGGAAGTAAGCATAAATGCAAATATTAAATTTAAACTTAATAATGTATAAATTATCTTTTTCATTATATTTATAATGCTCCTTTCCAGTTCTGCATGCTCTAACAGGCACTCATATCACTTATGCCTGTGGTGTATCAACATAATTAAGCGGTACTCTCATTGTAAATGTCGTTCCAATATTTTCTTCGCTGTGAACCTTTATAGTACCATGATGCATAATTATAATGTTTCTTACAATTGCAAGACCAAGTCCTGTTCCCCCTGTTTCCCTTGACCTTGCCTTATCAACACGGTAAAATCTCTCAAATATTTTGTTAATGCTTTCTTCTGGTATTCCTATACCAGAATCCTCTACTCTTATATAGAAATACTGGTAATCTGCATTAAGTGATACATGTACCCAGCCATCATCAACATTATATTTTATTGCATTTTCGACAAGATTAGAAATAACCTGTGTCATCTTAACCTCATCAATCTGTGCAACAACAGGTCTGAAACTTTCAAAAAGAAGTTCAATATTCTTCTTCTGGGCTATCGGTTTAAGCCTCTTAAGTGTCATCTCAAGCAGTTCATTCATATTAACGGATGTAATGTTGAGTGATGCCGTTGTCTTGTCCATTCTTACAAGTGTAAGCAGATCCTCAATAATCTTGCTTTCCCTGTCAATTTCTGAAACAATATCCTGCATAAATTCCTGATATACTTCAATAGGAACATTTTCCTGTGTATTAAGTGACTCTGCAAGCACTTTTATTGAAGTAATAGGAGTCTTTAACTCATGTGATACATTTGAAACAAATTCAGCTCTCGACTGGTCTGTCTCATTAGCCTTATCCATTATTCCGTTAAAGTCCTCAGCTATCTCTCGGATTTCAGTATATCCCTTCATCGGAATTCTCTCATCAGTATGTCCTGCATTAACATTGGCAACTATATCTGTCAGTCTGCGGACCGGCTTGTTAAGGAAACGCGATGATACAAGCAGTGCAACAAAGCATATCGTTATAATTATAACTTTGATATTGTTATTCTGGCTGTTAACATTGACAAATAATGAATCAATTTCAGTGTAATCAAGGTCGGCAAGAAGGACTGCTATAAAATCACCGTTCTCATTATAGACAGGCGTAACTGCCTGAATATCTCCCGACTTCTTATCATACACTGAATTCGTCTTGTGACTAGTGAATATATCAAAAACCCTGGAATTAATTATTGTCTTACCTGTATCAGTTGAATAAGTATCCGCATACACATTGTAATTAAGATCTATCACTCTTATTCGTATCTGGTTCATTGCTGAATAGCTGTTAAGCCTGTCATTCATTCCCGCCATATCAGCTTCATGAAGTCCGGCATAACCGGAATATTCTGCCGCAATAAGAACAGCTTCGTTCTGCACAACAGCAGTCTGCCTTGTTATTACAGACTGCTTGTATATGTATTCGAAGCCTTCAAATGTGCCAATTACTGCCGCAGCTATTATTACAGCGTTAATTACGAACTGCAGAAATGTATATCTTCTTATAAATCTTATAAAATTGCTAAAAGTTCTCGTCCAAAAAATTTTTCTGTGATTAATCCCTTTTTTATTATTTTTCTTTTTAAACATTAAAGTAATAACCTACTCCCCACTTTGTATGAACATACTTAGGTTCACTCGGATTATCTTCTATCTTCTCACGAAGTCTTCTCATATGGACATCCACTGTTCGTCCGTCACCTGAATAATCCTGTCCCCATACTGCTTTGAGAAGATTATCACGGCTGTATACTTTACCCGGATTAACAGCAAGCATTTCCAGTAAATCAAATTCTTTGGCTGTAAGATTAATTTCCTTGCCAGCAATATAAAGATTCCTGCTGTCACAGTCAATCTTCATGTCCCCTGCAGTAATTACATTACTCTTTGGCGCTTTCTTTTCCATCGAAGAATTACGTCTTAATATCGCCTTCATTCTCGCTTTCACTTCAAGAATATTGAAAGGCTTGGTAATATAATCATCTGCACCATACTCAAGTCCGAGAATCTTATCCATGTCATCACCTTTAGCTGTAAGCATAATTATAGGTACATTTGAAAATTCTCTTATCTGCTGGCATACTGATAATCCATCAAGCTTGGGAAGCATAATATCAAGCAGAATTATATCGTATTCATTGTTTCTGACGTATTCAAGTGCTTCTTCGCCATCATAAGCACAGTCAACGACACTGTAATCCTGTATAAGACTGAACTTAAGCCCCTTTACTATCATCTTCTCATCATCAACAACCAATACTCTGCCTGCCATATCTTACTCCTTTTATCAAACGCTTATATAATCTTTTATCTTATTAAATGCAGATTCCTTAATACCTGATACTTTCATAATATCTTCTATTCTTTCGAACCGTCCGTTACTGTTTCTGTAGCTGATTATATCTGCTGCCCTTGAACTTCCGATTCCCGGAAGGCTCATAAGCTGTTCCTGTGTTGCACTATTGATATTAACCAGCATGTCCGCTGAATCTGCAGTACCAGCATTTCCTGATATTTTTTCACTTTCACACGGAATATACACCCTGTCTCCGTCAGAAAGCACTCCTGCCATATTAAGGGATGATGTATCGGCACATTCAGATACACCGCCAGCCATTTCTACAACCTCATACATTCTTGTCCCGGCCGGACACTCTACAACTCCCGGCTCTAAAACATCCCCACATACATACACATAAATATTTTCTGTGATATCTTCCTCAGAAATGCCATAATCAGCTGATGATTCCTGAACCTTGACAAATGTATCTTCTCCCTGTGGCTTATTCTTTCCCGAAACATAAAAGCCACCTGCAGTAATTAATATAACTGCCAGTGCAGCATATTTAACTGTCTGTTTATGTTTCTCATAATATTTTTTATAATTCATGTACAATCTCCTTAACTTTCCGGTCAAGGAAATCCCCTTTGCGTACCTTTATATTTTACAGAATTGTTACAGCGAATACAAGCCTAATTTTCGTATAAATGTTTACACTTTTTTTGTTCTTTGGTAGAATATTACTATTAACGGCTAAGGGAGGAAAGCCATGAATTCATCAAAGAAATCTATTCTTAATTCTAATCTTACTTATGTGATAGCATTTGTGCTTCCATTGGTTATGATGATAGCACTCTACTATACCAGAGGAATATTCCCATGGGGAAATGAATGTTATTTAAGATCTGATATGTATCATCAGTACGCGCCATTTTTTTCAGAATTATGGCACAAAATACGCAATGGTGAAAGCCTTACCTATTCGTGGGATATCGGATTAGGTACTAATTTCACTTCATTATATGCGTATTATCTTGCAAGTCCGTCTAACTGGTTCATTGTTCTGTTTCCACAGAAATATATAATTGAGATTATGAACGCAATTATCATATTAAAAATTGCCGGAAGCAGCCTTGCAATGACTTATTACATCACTAAGCATTTTGATACCAAAAACTGCATTGCTGCTTTATTCGGTATGTTCTACGGAATGTCAGGTTTTATTGCTGCATACAGCTGGAATATCATGTGGCTTGACTGCGTAATTCTTGTTCCACTTATAATGCTTGGTCTCGAAAGACTTGTAAATGAAAACAAATGCATATTCTACTGTATAACTTTAGGATTATGCATATTTACCAACTATTATATTGCAATTATGGTATGTCTTTCAGTTGTTATATATTTTATCGTACTCATGATTTCATATAATGGGCCTAAAAGTGTATTACAGTATGTAAAGAAATTTGTTAATTTCTGCATATATTCCCTGCTTGCAGGAGGTCTTGGTGCCTGTCTGCTGCTTCCGGAATTTTATACATTTTCATTGTCAGCATCAAGTGATACTACATTTCCAGAGAAACTGACTTCATATTTCAGTATTCTTTCAATGCTGACCAGACAGCTTATTAACATTCCTGTACATTTAGGACTTGACCATTATCCTAATATATATTGTGGTGTTGCTGTATTTCTGCTTATACCGCTGTATGTTATGTGTAAAAAAGTTAATGCCCGCGAAAAGATTGGCAAATGTATTATTCTCCTTATCTTTTTGACAGCATTTAACTTAAATATTCCTAATTATATCTGGCACGGATTACATTTCCCTAACAGTCTTCCATGCCGCCAGTCTTTTATTTACATATTCTTTCTTCTGACTATGTGCTTTGAAGCAGTCAATAACTTAAAGAGTATGTCTAACAAACAGATTGGTACTGCACTGTGGATATCAATCGGACTGCTGCTTCTTATTGAACAGCTTTTCATGACTGATGACACCAACTACTCATTTAAAAGTGTATATATAAGCGGAATATTTATCCTTATCTATGCATTATTCATATTCATTAACAATAACGCTAAACTGAAAATACCACTTGTTCTTCTGCTTACATTTTCGGCTTCTATTATTGAATGTACAATGAATATGGATTCAACAGGTATCGGAACAACCAACCGTACATCTTATCTTCTTGATTATGATGCAGTTAAAACTGTTACTAAAACTGTTGCGGATAACGATGATTCATTTTACCGTATGGATAAATTATTTGGTGCGCGTTCCAAGAATGACGGTGCATGGCACAATTACAGGACTATATCGACATTTTCATCAACATGTAATGCCGGAATGTCCAAGCTTTATGGATATCTTGGATTAGAAAGTTCAACCAATGCATACGGATGTAACGGTCTTACAGAAGTTACTGATATGCTGTTTTCTGTAAAATATACTATAAGCAACAAGCTTCTGGCAGAAAGTGATTTAAGAAGCTACTATACAGGAAGTGATGGAGAATTTATTTACAGAAATAATTATGTTCTTCCAATTGGTTATGCCATTAATGAAAAGTCAACTCTTCACATGAATCTGTCTTCTTCTAATAACGGCATTGAAAACCAGAACATTTTGATACAGACAATGACTGGAATAAGTGATATCTTCTCTTTTGTTGATGAGTTTCCTACCCAGTCAGAATGTACAATTACACCTTCCAAAAACGGACATCTCTATCTTACTGTAGAGAATAAGACAATTGATTATATTACTGTTTCAATTAACGGATCTGAAAGGTCATTTGGATGCAGCAATCTTAAAAACAATAACCACATAATTGATGTCGGTTATGTAAATGCAACTGACAGGGTTGATGTAACCGCTGATTCAGGCATGAATCTTACTGCATATATGCTTGATACTGATAAATTCATTGAAGCTTATAACCAGATTAACTCTGAATCTTATCAGGTAGATTCATTTACTGAAACTGATTTTAAAGGCACTATTTCTCTTTCATCAGACAAAACAGTTTTATTCTCTATTCCTTATGACGGAGGCTGGTCTGTTTATGTAGATGGAAAACGTGTCGATACATTTATGTGGAAGGATTCTCTTTTATGTGCTGATATTACAGCCGGAGAACATACAATTGAATTAAAATATATGCCATGCAATTTAATATTAGGTTGCGTTTTAACAGCACTTAGCATTATTATATTGATTGGCATTTATATTTCAGGACGTTTAATCAGAAAAGGAACTATCAAAACTGATAACTGGCCTGTGGCAGTCAGAAAATATCTTGAACTGCCTGTTACAGCATCAGCTGCTGATACTGATACTGACAATCTTCTTGAAGAATCTATCGAGGAATCTATTCTTGATGACATGAATGATTTTGATAATCTTGAATTTTCTGAGGAAGATAACGAAAATGACGAAAATAACAATTTAACAGACAATGAAACCAAGGAGGATTTATAAATGAAATTATGGGGTGGACGATTCACCAAAGAAACTAATGAGCTCGTTAACAACTTTAATGCGTCAATTTCATTTGACCAGAAGTTCTATAAACAGGATATCGAAGGAAGTATTGCACATGCTACTATGCTCGGCAAGCAGGGAATTATTCCTGAAAGCGAAAGTGAGCAGATTGTAGAAGGTCTTAAGGGAATTCTTGCTGATATTGAATCAGGAAAGCTTGAAATCACTGATGAATACGAGGATATCCATACATTTATGGAGGCTACTCTTATTGAGAGAATCGGTGATGCCGGAAAGAGACTTCACACAGGACGAAGCAGAAATGACCAGGTTGCTCTTGATATGAGACTTTTCACAAGACAGGAAGTTCTTAATACTGATGCTGAGCTTAAAGAGCTTATGGCTGTTATCTTAAAAATCATGAAAGAGAATACCCACACATTTATGCCGGGCTTCACTCATCTCCAGAAGGCTCAGCCTGTTACTGTTGCCCATCATTTCGGTGCATATTTCGAAATGTTCAAGCGCGACAGAAGCAGACTTCACGACATATATGAAAGAATGAATTACTGCCCTCTTGGTGCAGGTGCACTTGCAGGAACAACTTATCCATTAGACAGAGAACTTACTGCTTCTCTTCTTGGTTTCTACGGACCAACACTCAACAGTATGGATTCTGTTTCTGACAGAGATTACCTTATTGAATTCTTATCTGCATTATCAACTATCATGATGCATTTAAGCCGTTTCTCTGAGGAAATATGCATCTGGAATTCTAATGAATACAGATTCATAGAACTTGATGACGCTTTCAGTACAGGAAGCTCTATTATGCCTCAGAAGAAGAACCCTGATATTGCAGAGCTTGTAAGAGGTAAGACAGGCAGAGTATACGGCGCACTTATGAGCCTCCTTACAACAATGAAGGGTATTCCTCTTGCTTACAATAAGGATATGCAGGAAGATAAGGAATTATCATTTGATGCATTTGACACAGCTAAAGGCTGCATCAGCCTTTTCAAGGGCATGATTGATACTATGAAATTCAACAACAAGAGAATGGAAGCTTCAGCAAAGAACGGCTTCACTAATGCTACTGATGCTGCTGACTATCTTGTTAAGAAGGGGGTTCCTTTCAGAGAAGCTCATGGTATTGTTGGCCAGCTTGTTCTTATGTGCATTGAGAAAGATATCGCACTTGATGACCTTTCACTTGACGAATACAAGGCTGTAAGCCCTGTATTTGATGAAGATATCTACGAGGCAATCAGCCTTCAGACTTGTGTAGATAAGAGACTTACTCTTGGTGCCCCTGGTCCGGAGGTTATGAATAAGGTTATTGCTATTTATGATAAATATATGGAAGAGAATTAAATAGTATTTCGGGGTTGTACAGTCTGTGAGTCAAGCATTAGTGCCAACTTTAAGTAAGCTGACCTAGTGGCTGTAAATGCCGCCATATACAGAGTTTATAACGGTGCAGAAAATCAAACGCGCTTCGCTTGAACGAGATTTCCTGCACCGAACTTTTGTATATAGCGGCATTAACACCCACACGGTAAGCTTACATGCCGTTGTCGCTAACGCTTAACTCACAGACACTACCACCGCGAAGTACTTATTATTGCTTCATATATATCAAAGAAGGACGGTGTAAGGCTTATGCCTTACACCGTCCTTTTTCAACCGTACAACCGTTAAAATCATACTCTTATCTTCGTCCCCTTAGTATCCCTATGAGCCGTCTTCATCTTGGCAAAGCTTATACTCTTTCCCTTATATTCCATCATGAACTCGTCACCTTCTGTAAGCAGAAATACATCTTCTATATAATCGTCTTTTGAAAGCTTGATTCCTCTTACGCCAACAGCACTCTTCTTCTTCATTGGAATGTCTGTTAATGGGAACTTTAAGAATACGCCACTTTCTGTCTGCACAATTACATTCTGGTTACTCTCAACAACCTCTTCTTCCTTGATTTCGCCATCAAGCGAGAACTTTGAATAAATCTCTACTCTTGCATCTGTTGAATACATTCCGATAAGTTTATCGTCATCTGCTAATTTTGTACATGCAACTGTACGCTTTGCAACCTGGAATTCTTCGCTGTCTACAAGCTTCATCATGCCCTGTCTTGTGACAAAAAGCATTTTCTGATTCTTAAGCCGTTCAAATGGAGTGATATACACAATTATTTCTTTAGAACTGTCATAGTTACACAGATTATCAATAGGAGTGCCTTTATCCCTGAACTTAGTAAATGGCAAATCCTTTATCTTTAACTGGTGCATATCTCCCGTATCAGTAAATATGCAGATTTTATCTGTGTTCATTACCGGAATGACATATTTGTTCTCATTAAATACAGCCTCTTTATTTCTCTCAAATGCAGCCATATCAATAGTTCTTGCATATCCGAATCTGTCCATGATGAACATAACTTCCATCTCAGGAATCTTCTTTTCCTCGAATACAGCAGCTTCGCCATCTTCGATTACAGTTCTTCTTGCAACACCATATTCTTTCTTAATATTAATAAGATCAGCCTTGATAACCTTAGCCATCTCTTTTCTGCTGCCAAGTATCTTTTCATACTTCTCAATCTTCTTGACACATTCGTCATATTCCCTCTGAAGATTCAGAATTTCAAGACCAATCAGCTTGTAAAGACGCATTTCCAATATGGCACTTGCCTGTCTTTCAGTAAAATCAAGACCTGCAGCCTGCTTCTTTGACTGCTCTGACTTGAACTTGATTCCTTCAACATTACCATTGACAAGGCAGTCCTTAGCCATCTTAAGATTAGCACTGCCTCGTAATATCTCGATAATAAGGTCAATAATATCACAGGCTCTTATAAGACCTTCCTTAATCTCCCTGTTAGCCTTCTCCTTTTCAAGAAGTGTTGTGTACTTTCTTGTAGCAAGCTCATACTGGAAATTAATGTGGTGTTTTATTATATCCTTAATACCTAAGGTCTCAGGTCTTCCATCAACGATAGCCAGCATATTTACGCCAAATGTATCTTCCAACTTGGTCTTCTTGTAAAGAAGATTTTCAAGATTCTTGACATCAGCGTTCTTCTTAAGTTCAAGGACAATTCTTATTCCTTCCTTAGAAGATTCATTGGAAATGTCTACAATATCGGTAGTTTTCTTAGTCTCTATAAGGCTTACAACATCAGATATGAATTTACCTATGTTAGCACCAATCATTGTATATGGAATCTCTGTAATAACAAGCTTGTCCTTCTCTGAACGGTTCTTGGCAGGCTCGAATACGACCTTGCCTCTTAACTTAATCTTACCTGTTCCAGTCTCATATATTGCACCAAGCTCGCTTTTATTAATTACAATTCCGCCTGTAGGAAAATCCGGTCCAGGGCAGAGCTGCATAAGCTCGTCTGTTGTGATATCCTCATTATCCATATATGCACATACTGCATCAACAACCTCTGAAAGATTGTGCGGAGGGATATTAGTTGTCATACCAACCGCAATACCATCTGCACCATTTACAAGCAGATTAGGTACTCTTACAGGAAGAACCTCAGGCTCTTTTTCCGTTTCATCAAAGTTAGGCACGAAATCAACAACATTTTTATCAAGGTCAGCAAGATATACGTCCTGTGTGAACTTCTTTAACTTAGCCTCTGTATATCGCATGGCGGCTGCTCCGTCACCTTCGATAGAGCCGAAGTTTCCGTGTCCGTCAACAAGTGCCATTCCCTTCTTAAAATCCTGTGAAAGTACTACAAGTGTCTCATATATTGAACTGTCACCATGAGGGTGATATTTACCCATTGTATCACCAACGATACGCGCAGACTTTCTGTGAGGCTTGTCATAATTAAGCCCCAACTGATCCATGGCATACAGCACTCTTCTCTGTACCGGCTTTAAACCGTCCCTTACATCAGGAAGTGCTCTCGCCGTAATAACGCTCATGGAATAATCTATATAGGACTTCTGCATAACCTCAGAATACTCAGTCCTTATAATCTTCTCAGCCATTATCTACTCCTTTAGCTTTTACGCATCAATCTCAGCTTCATTAGCATGCGTATATATAAATTCTCTTCTAGGTGGTACATCTGTACCCATAAGCATTGCTGTAACCTCAGTTGCAAGCCTTGCATCCTCAATCTCAACCTGCTTTAAAATTCTTGTCTCAGGATTAAGAGTTGTCTCCCATAACTGGTCAGGATCCATCTCTCCAAGACCTTTGTATCTCTGCAATGTAAATGTTCCTGAAGTATGTTTCTTTCTGTAATCCTCAAGTGCCTTATCATCATACAGATATTCGCCCTCGCCCTTCTTAGGCACAACCTTATAAAGAGGCGGTGTGGCAATATATACATGTCCCTGATTAATAAGCTCTGGCATGAATCTGTAGAAGAATGTAAGAAGCAGTGTATCAATATGCGCTCCATCTACATCGGCATCAGTCATGATAATAATTTTATTATATCGTAATTTAGTAATATCAAAATCATTGCCATAACCCTCTAGGAATCCGCAGTTGAACGAATTAATCATTGTCTTAATCTCAGCATTGGCAAGAACCTTATCAATACTTGCCTTCTCAACATTAAGAATCTTACCTCTGATTGGAAGAATCGCCTGAGTTCTTCTGTTTCTTGCAGTCTTTGCTGAACCTCCGGCTGAATCCCCCTCTACAATGAATACCTCACATTCATCAGGATTCTTGCTTTCGCAGTTGGCAAGCTTTCCGTTGCTGTCTATAGAGAACTTCTGCTTTGTAAGCATATTTGTCTTAGCCTTTTCTTCTGCTTTTCGTATCTTCGCAGATTTTTCAGCACATGCAATTACAGCGTTAAGGTCGTCCAAATGTCTGTCGAAATAAAGCTGTACCTCGTCTCCTGTTACATTTGCAACAACTGTACCAGCATCCGGATTATCAAGCTTGGTCTTGGTCTGTCCCTCAAATCTTGGCGCAGGATGCTTAACTGCAACAACTGCAGTCATACCATTTCTTACATCAAGACCAGTAAAGTTCGCATCCTTATCCTTTAAGATGCCAAGCTCTCTCGCATACTGGTTGATAATCATTGTAAACTTCGTCTTAAAACCTGTAATATGCGTTCCACCCTCCTGGGTATATATGTTATTACAGAAGCCAAGAATATTTTCCTCAAACTCATTAACAAACTGAAATGCAACTTCAACCTCAATGTCTTCCTGCTTCTTCTTAAAGTAGACAATATCACATACGGTCTCTTTGCCATTGTTAAGGTCTTTGATATATGCCTTAAGTCCGTCAGGCTCATGGAAAGTTTCCTTATCCTCGCTGCCCTTTCTCTTATCCTCAAACTCAATTGTAAGTCCCGGATTAAGATATGCTGTCTCGTGAAGCCTGCTCTTTATCGCGTCTGCCTTGAATCTTGTCTTTTCAAATATTTCCCCATCAGGAAGAAATGTAACAGTTGTACCAGTATCATTTTTTCTGCATGTACCAATCTTTTCAAGTGGTGCTGTTGCCTTGCCTCTCTCATATCTTTGCTTGTATACGCCGCCGTCAACTCTTATCTCAACCTCAAGCCATACAGAAAGTGCGTTAACTACAGACGCACCAACTCCATGAAGTCCGCCTGATATCTTATATCCGCCATCTCCGAACTTACCGCCTGCATGAAGTACTGTGAATACAACCTCAACCGCAGGTATTCCGGCTTTAGGGTGGATTCCGATAGGAATACCTCGTCCGTTATCCTTGATAGTTGCTGTTCCATCATCATTAAGAGTTACATTTATCTGTGTACAGAAACCTGCCAGATGTTCATCCACCGAATTATCGGCAATCTCATATATAAGATGGTTAAGTCCCTTAGTTCCGACGCTTCCAATATACATACCAGGTCTCATTCTTACCGCTTCAAGACCTTCCAGTATTGATATACTGTTAGCATCATATTTATTAGCTGCCATTACTTAATTACTCTCCTCTTTACTTTCCAAAATATGTGTTGAATATATCATCAAAACTGCTATCTAAAGACAGGCCATTTCTGATACTCAATCCTTTCCATTCACTATCATTAAATTCCATGTAAATATCAGATTCATATTTTTCAAAGTCTTCATTAAACTTTTCCAATTTCCTCTTTTCAAGAATTGCAGATTTATTAACCTCTGTCTTTGCCTTATCATTGTCTGATGTACATCTGATAATATAATATCTGCCTTCTGCTTCAACAACCTTACTCATTTCACCTGTTGCCAGATCAAAAGCTGCCTTTTCAAATGCGCTGTCCATTTCATCACGCTTTAACTCATATTCATATTCGCCATCTGCATTATATTCTTTCGCAACAGCAAAAAATGAACTTCCTGAATTAACAAGATTATATGCTTTATTAATCTCATCTTCAGAATCGGAAACAATATACTGGATATCGATAACCCTTGCCTCATCAGCACTTACCTCTATATCCATTTCAGATGTTAAATCTGAATATAATTTCTTAGCTATGGTGAATTCAGTAAACATTACATTTAATTTTTCCTTAGTTATGCCTGTGCTCTTAATCTGTGAGTCTGATAATCCTGCATAATACTCATCAACTGCTTTGCTTACCGCATCCTTTTCGTCTCTTCCTAACACTACCCCGCGTTCTTTTGCTTTTACATTCATAGCTTTAACGCGCATAAGTTTAACTTTTACCTGATCTTTAATATAACTTTCAAAATCAGCATCTCCAATTGATTCTTTCCATATATCGCTGCCAAACATTTCCTCATATTGTTTCTTTAAATCCGACATGAGTATTTCAGCTTCACATGTATATGTTGTCTGCTGACCTGCTGTTTTTATCAGTTCACCGCTCTTCATTCCTGTAGTAAAATATATTCCTTTTCCATTAAAGAATTTGATATATCCCGCTACAAGAAGTACAACAACAAGAATAATTCCTAATATAATAAATGTTTTCTTTCTTCTTTTCATTTTCAATCCTCTTTACTTACTTGTGATATGGCTCATTCTTCATAATTCTATATGCCCTGTATATCTGTTCCAACAAGATAACTCTCATAAGCTGGTGTGGAAATGTCATTTTTGAAAAACTCAGCTTATAATCTGCCCTTTTTAGGACTGCATCTGCCAGTCCCAAAGAGCCTCCTATTACAAATGTTATGTTGCTTGTTCCGTCTATTCCAAGTCTGTCAATCTTTTCTGATAGTTCAACAGAATCAAGCATTTTTCCTTCTATTGCAAGTGCGCATACATAAGCATCATCTTTAATGGCAGAAAGGATTCTCTCCCCTTCCTTGTTCTTAATCTGCTCGTTGACAACATCACTTGCATTATCCGGTGTTTTCTCATCAGGCAGCTCTACAATATCGAGCTTACAATATCTTGAAAGTCTCTTGGAATACTCATCTACCGCCTGGGTATAAAATTTTTCTTTAATCTTACCTACACATACAACCGTAATACGCATATGTATTATCCTTCCACAAAGAAATATCCGCCATTATCAAGTTTGAATACTTCTAACTGCTCAAGAAGCTCATCATTACTTAATTCAGATACATCCATTCCTTCATCATCCATAACTTCTCTTAACTCTTTAATATCCTTGCAGTATACTGCCATGCAATCCTCTAAGAATTCCTTTGCTTCGTCTAAATCATATGCAACAGGCTCATCAAAAAGCTGTTTCTGGTCTCTTAAAAATACCTTTGCGCATTCATCAATATGCTTATCCATAACTTAAGTCTCCTTATCTTATCTCCTTAAATTGTTCTCTTAATGTTCCTTCTACCCATCCTGTTATGAAACGCCCGTGTTTCTTAACATCATCTACAGCTTTCTCCATAACATATGAGTAATACACATTGTCAAGCATTGCAATATCATTATAGTTATCACCAAATGCCATACATTCTTCAGGTTTTAGTCCAAAATACTGCTGAACCTGCTCAATTCCTCTTCCTTTATTAACATTAGTGTCCATAAGGTCTAAGTAAAGTTCTCCCGATACAAGTACTGAAGCCTTATCACTCCATTTGTTAATAAAATGCTCTTTAGAGTTCTTAATTCCTGTCATATCACATACAGCTATCTTTAATATATCCTCGTCAATGTCTGTAAACTTATCGACTAATGTAGTATGGTAATTGACCACCTTGGTCATTCTGTAATAATATTCTTCTGACTTAGGTTTAATATATGCCGTATGTTCTCCTGATACAAGCACCTCACAATTTGGCTGTTCAATTACATCCTCAATTATCTCTAATGCAAGCTTCCGCTCCATTGGAGTCTTACCAATAGTTTTTCCCCTGTATTCTACAAGAGCACCATTCTCCGCAATATATGCAAGCCTATCACTGACAACTCCAAAAAGTCTCTTAAGACTCGTTATCTGCCTGCCACTAGCCGGTGCAAATATAACTCCATTATCAACAAGCTTATTAATATACTGTACCGCAGATTCATCAACACTCTGCGCTCCATTTAGAAGCAATGTCCCATCAAGGTCACTTGCTACAAATTTAATCATATATTTTCTCCTTAAAATACTTTAAGCTCATGTACAAGTCTTGCTACAGGCAGACCGACAACATTATTATAGTCGCCTTCAATACCCTTAATGTATGCTGCAAATTTTCCCTGAATACCATATGCACCAGCCTTGTCCATAGGCTCTCCTGTATTTATGTAATCCCTGATTTCTTCATCCGTCATATCATATACCCATACATCAGTTTTTTCGTAAAAGCTTACATTCTTGTGCGCGCTGCATATAGTGACACCTGTATACACCTGATGAATCTCACCCTCTAAAGACTTAAGGATTCTAAATGCGTCTTCTTCATCCTTAGGCTTTGTAAGTATCTCTCCCTTATGGTAAACAATAGTATCTGCACCTATAACAATTACAGCATCCTCTTTATCTGTATATTGCTCCAATACTGACTGTGCCTTGATAGAAGATAATTCTCTTACATAATCTTCCGGCTCCATCTCTTTAATATTCTCATCTGCATCACTTGTAACAACAGTAAAATCAAGTCCTACCTGACTCATAAGTTCTCTTCGTCTTGGTGAACCCGATGCAAGTATCAAATTTTTCATAAAACTTCCATCTCCTTGTTCTTCACTGTATTTTGTGGTCAGAGCCTACTTCGACTCATACATATGGAATTATAACATATAAAAAAAGAATTCTCCACATTTTATGGAGAATTCCCTTTCATAAACTATGTTATATTACTTATCAGATTTCTTTCTGTTTACAGCAATAACAATACCAGAAACAATTACAGCTGCAACAAGAATTCCAATATATATGCCAATATGCTTATTATCACCAGTCTGCACTAAATCTTCATCAGCACCAACCTCTGCCTTTTTGCCATTCTTAACAGTTGAATCAGAATCCATTGCTGAATTGTCCGAAGTTTTCTTTATATTGCTTCCATCTGCAACATAATCCTCATCAGCAGCTACCTGTCCTTTCTTTGTAGCACGGGTAACCTGTTCTTCGTCTGCTGCAACCTGACCTGTTGTTACATTATTACCTGAATAATCTGAACCTGAAATTGTATGTGATGGCTTAGTTTCTTTTTCACCAGTCTTTGTTTCACTCATGCCACCAGTTGTCTTAGATTCTTTCTCAGTTGGCTTTACCGCCTCTGTTGATGCGCTCTCTGCTGACTTTGTTGTCTCTGTCACATCTATTCCTGACTTTGATGCCTCTGTTACTTTCTCAGTTGGCTTTACCACCTCTGTCGATGCGCTCTCTGCTGACTTTGTTGTCTCTGTCACATCTATTCCTGACTTTGATGCCTCTGTTACTTTCTCAGTTGGCTTTACCGCCTCTGTTGATGCGCTCTCTGACGACTTTGTTGTTTCTGTCACATCTGTTCCTGACTTTGATGCCTCTGTTACTTTCTCAGTCGGCTTTACTGTCTCTGTTGATGCATTTTCTGACGACTTTGTTGTTTCCGTCACGTCTGTTCCTGACTTTGACACCTCTGTTACTTTCTCAGTTGGCTTTACCGCCTCTGTCGATGCATTTTCTGACGACTTTGTTATTTCTGTTGATTCACTCTCTGCTGATTTTGATGTCTCAGAAACAGTCTCCCTGCTTGTTGTGCCTTCTTCCTGCTCATCTGATACAAAATGTAACTGACCACTTACATTTTCAAATGTCTTTGCAATAACTCTGCCGTTGCAGGTATTATAAAGTTTTACATCAGCATATGGAGCAATAACAATTCCACACAGTTCTCCAATTTGGATATTTCCCTTGACACTTACAGCATTCAGGATAACAGTATCAGAAATATCAACATCTGTAAGACCGCCTGTTCCCTTACCATTCACATTAAATCTGTAAAATGAAGTGTCTGCATTGCCACCAAGCATGTTGATAATAACAAACTGGCCATTCGCTTTATTCTTAATTGTAAAATTATCATTAAGCGAATAAAACTCTGATACCTCATTCTTCTGCCAGTCAGTATAATTTCTAGCATACATATTAACAACTACAATCTGCTTGTTTTCAAGTCCTGAAAGATCAATAACCTTACTGTCATCAGCCTTAATAACAATATCAGCGTCATCATCCGATGTCTGTGCATACTTTTCAAATGTATTTCCTACACTCTGTCTTGCACCTGTAACATCCATATAATCTCTGTCATAAAAGACATTAATTATATCGCGGCAGTTTCTCACATCTACCACTGCTCCAGTTCTTACTCCATTAGAATCCTTAATATAGTACATATTTTCTTGGGCATCATAATCATAATCGCTACCAAGTACCAGATTATTAAATGCATTTGTATCTACTCTCATGTATGAAGACGATGATGCATCAAAATCTCTTACATATGTAGTTCCTACACTCTTATCATGCCATGAACTTAAATACTGGTCTGTAATGTGTAAAGTATTAACAGCAAAACTTGTCTGGTTATGATTAGTATTTCTAAACTCCTCTGCAACAAGCCCATATGGCTTTGCTGCCCCAAGAAGTTCATTAAGTACATCCTGTGTCTTAGAGCGTGCCCCTGCTTTTATAGATATTCCAGCTAATACAGCACCCGCTATCATAGCTACGGAAAGCACACCTGCCAACAACTTCTTAACCTTTGGTTCCAGCTTGCTAAAATGCTTTTTTAAAAACATTACTTTCCCTCCATTAATAATTTAGCAATTTCCCTATCTGACTATATTTCTTCCCCTCGCCAAGTATATTAGCATTAGTACCATGGTACCGCTTCCCCCTTTGGGTGGGGTATTTTAATCGTTTAAATAAAAGAATCCACAAAAGATACCATTATCAAATGTATATCTTCTGTGGATTTTACTTAATACAAATATTCTAATTAAGCCTCAAGACTTCTGTTCATTGCTGACTCTAACGCATCAATGGAAGCTCTGATAATATCATGGTCAATACCAATACCAAAGTAATTCTTTCCATCTTCGCCTGTAATTCCAACATATGCAATAGCACTTGAATCTGAACCCTTCTTTAATGAATGTTCCTCATAACAGAAAATGTCGCATGGCTTTCCAAAATGTTCTGAAAGTGCATTACTTACAGCATCAAGACGACCATTACCGCCATTTTCAATATTACTCTTCTTACCATTCTCATCAATAGTTACAACTGTCTGTATACCGTTAATCTGTTTGAAATGTACTTCTGTAATCTTAAATACCGGGTTGTACTTCTTATATCTCTTCTCAAAGATTTCAAGGACTTCATCTGGTGAAAGTTCCTTATGATGTACATCAGAAACATCCTTAACCGCATATCCTAAATCTTCTCGCATAGCCTTAGGAACAATCATTCCATAATTATGTTCAAGAACATATGCTACGCCACCCTTACCTGACTGGCTGTTAATTCTGATAACATCTGAATCATATGTACGGCCAACATCTTCAGGATTAATAGGAAGATATGGAACAGTCCACTTGTTAGGATCATTTTCGATTCTGTAATGCATTCCCTTTGAAATAGCATCCTGATGTGAACCTGAGAAAGCTGCAAATACAAGCTTACCACACCATGGATGACGGTCATCAATCTTCATCTGTGTAAGTCTTTCAAATACCTCAGCAAGATGTGGCATATCAGAAAGATCAAGTTCAGGATCAACACCCTGCATATACATATTCATAGCAAGTGTAATAATATCAACATTACCTGTTCTCTCGCCATTACCGAAAAGTGTTCCCTCAATTCTGTCTGCACCCGCAAGAAGTCCTAACTCCGCATCAGCAACACCTGTTGAACGGTCATTATGTGGATGAAGAGAAATAATAACATTCTCTCTGTTGTGCATGTACTTAGACATATATTCAATCTGGCTTGCAAATACATGTGGAAGTGACATCTCAACTGTAGCTGGAAGATTGATAATACATTTCTTATCAGGAGTCGGCTGCCAGATATCAACAACAGCATTGCATACCTCAAGCGCATACTCTGGCTCTGTTCCTGTGAAGCTCTCAGGGCTGTACTCAAAAAGGAAGTTTCCGCCATCAGCCTCTGCAAGTTCCTTTAATAACTTAGCTCCATCAATGGCAATCTGCTTAACCTCTTCCTTAGACTTTTTGAAAACCTGCTCTCTCTGTGCTAAAGATGTAGAATTATATACATGCACAATAGCTCTTGGAGCACCCTTTACTGCTTCAAATGTCTTCTTGATAATGTGTGGTCTTGCCTGTGTAAGTACCTGAATTGTAACATCATCAGGAATCATGTTTTTCTCAATAAGTGTACGGCAGAATTCATATTCTGTCTCAGAAGCTGCAGGGAAGCCAATCTCAATTTCCTTAAATCCTACTTCTACTAACAGCTTGAAGAATTCAAGCTTTTCATCAAGACTCATAGGTTCTACAAGAGCCTGATTGCCATCTCTTAAATCAACTGAACACCAGATTGGTGCCTTATCAATGTACTCATTGTTCACCCAATCATTGCACTTAACTGGTGGCATAAAATAACCTCTTTCATACTGTCTGTAATCAAACATTCCTAAACCTCCTGAAAATAATAATATGTATTCTTAATAAGTAAAAGCTCTCTTTATGATAATAAGCATAAAAAAATCTTTCGCCCATGGGCATTAATCCTACCCAAAGAGACGAAAGATATAATCTCACGCGTTACCACTCTTCTTCATAGCTATGCTATGCACTCACTGAATACGTACAATAAATGTATTATATTCTGTCCACTATAACGGTTGGCTTCCGGCTACTCCTACTTCTCACTTTAATAAGGATTTCAGGTAGCAGCTCCAAGGCGAGTTCAATAAGTTCCTTCGGCTGCCTCGCACCTTCCGGCAGTTCTCTGACTCTGGTTCCTATCTAATAGTCCTCTTCACAGCATTTACTTATTATGTACGCTTATTATACTTGTCATTTTTCACAAAGTCAAGCATAAATTCAAGTTCTTCTTTGGAAATATTCTTATCAGAATATCTTGCTTTTTCATAACTTTCCGTAATCCTGCCGGCTGCTTCCATGTCATCAGTAATCCGCTTTATTGTGATATCCTCCGGCTGCATATAATTCAATTTTGCATTCAAGCCTTCATTCTTTCTGCTTTTTGAGGCAGCAGCTTTCTTAAATGCTTTTCTGAACTGTTCATTAATCTGTATTTCAGTACTATAACTTTTACTCTTCTGTCTTTTTATTTTCCTTTCATGCCTGCTCTCTCCGATAAATTCAACTTTATCACCATTTTCATCTCTTGATTCCTTAAATTTTCTTGCATATTTAATAATCAGATATACAACAACAGCAGCCAGTACCACAATAACTACCACTGCAAAAGCCATAAAAACAGACTGCATAACAGGATTATCATCAAACTGCTGTGCATCCATATTAACATAACTGCCATCGTCATCCGTTGTAGGTGTTGTAGTATCCTGTTCAGGCAGTGATTCGTCCTTTTCATGCATAATTATCAGAAGCAGTTTCAGAAGCGGCTTAAATAAAAATCCAAGAACTGTCCCTATCACTGTAAATATATTACCGCTCTCACCACGATAGAATAATAACATTCCTATTAACATAAGCCCTGATACTGCAAGTATAACAATCATATTAATGCCTGTTATTCTATGTGCCGGAAATTCCGATTTTCCTGTATTGCTTATAAATAAATCGCTAAGCCCTTTAAGCTGGTTGCCCGCAAGAAAAAGAATAACAAACAGAATAAACATCACTGCTTCAAAGCTGACAAGCCGGGTACTTCCATTCTGTCCCCCGATTGTACTTCCAACAATCATAACAATTCCATACAGGACAGACATATGCTCTGTAGTCTGCATAACATCCTTTTTCTCATCTTCACTGACATCCTCGGTCTTGGTGCTGAACATTGATTCATTCATATATTCAGTTTTTCTTACATTAGCCATTCTTATGCTTATGGAACGTATACACACAGCAAGTACACTGACAAAATAAGCAGTACTCTCTGCCTGTGTATTTCCCAGTATAACCGATATCACAAGAAACACTGCATGAACAACAATAAACAAAAATAATGATTTAATATATTTTCTTGCAAAATAAACAGCAACTACAGGTATTACGATTAGTACTGCATAAGCAAGATAACTTCCCGGTTTTTTTACCACACCCAGAATTATTGCTGCAGAAAAAGCCATAAAAACAACGCACTGACTGAGCAGTTCTACAACCGTTCTTATACTATGTATAGTTTTATTCTCTGAACGCTTAATTGGCTCACTCATATTGTTTCTCCTTACTTAATCTCCCAGCTTACAGGTTCAAAATCACACAGTTCCAGTCCATATTCATCGCCTGGAAAATGTGGCACAATCCATACCATATCACCTTGAAACCTGCGAATCTTATTAACAGTTTTCTGTAAATTTTTTCTTCTGCTTGCAGAAATCATAACATAAATATATTCTTTTTCTTTGCTGCCGGAATCCAATTGCAAAACCCTTTCCAGCAATTCTGAATACTCTTCCATAACAATACTGGTATCAATTCTTGCAAGTGCCGTATTAATATTATTAAGATGTCCCATCCCGGCACCGCCCTGAACAAAAACAAGATTATGAGTATCCACATCACATCCGTTACTTATTATTGAAACATTTATTCCATGTGAAACAAGCATTTCAGCAATACCAGATGCAATACTTATAGCCTCTTCATCAACCGCATCGTATCTTAAAGCACCGCTCTCCTCAAGATTAAGCAGGATACATACATTTCTGCTTACTGACTCATCATATTCATTCACCATAAGATTTCCGGTTCTCGCACTGGCTTTCCAGTTGACATTCTTAAGGCTGTCATTGCTTGTGTAATCCCTTATTCCCCTGAACACAAAAGGATCTTCAAGCATATATTTTTTACGCTGTGCTTCTCCTGAAATTCTGCTATTAACAGGCTTTAATTCTCTTGCGTCCGCAGCCTTCGGATATACAGTTATCTCACATTCATTTCCTGACTTTAAGACATTAATCTCATTCATAAACAGTCCTGCAAATGTGATTTCAAGTCCTGATATCCTGAACACTCCTCTTTTAGTGCACCTTACAGGAACTTTTCTCGTAATTCTTTGGTTAGCAAGAAATGAAAATACATCATTACGGTATGTTTTATCAGATACACTTGAATTAGTATCCGTGTCTGGAAACCTCAGTTCCCTTGCTGCCTGAAACTTAAGATTAACACATGGAAGCGGCAGTTTCTTTTCATTGGTTACAACTTCTGTAAGATTAACCACATCATCCTTAACCACATGCTTTTTATCAAAATCAAGCTTTGCAGAAAGTCCCTTGTTCCAGTTATATCTGTATATCAGCTTAACTGCCAGATATACTATTGCAACACCTAAAAGCATTAACAAAACATTCATTATTTAGTCCAATCTTCAGTAGGAACTGTTGTCTTTGCAACAACATTCTCTATGATCTGTTCTTTATTATCTCTGTTAATAAAACCATTTTGTAAAACAAGCCTGTGTGCCCATACATATGGTGCAAGAGTTTTAATATCTTCAGGAACAACATATTCCCTTCCTGACACATATGCAAATGCCCTTACCGCATTAAGCATACCAAGTGTTCCTCTTGGGCTTACTCCTATCGATACATTTTCCTCTTCTCTTGTCATTCTTGCAAGTTCAACAATGTAATCAATAAGCACAGGATGAATAAACACCTTCTTTGCTTCTTCTTTCATAGAAATGATATCTTCACATGTTGCCACCTTTTCAAGCGACGCAGACGGATTAGAATTTAAAAATCTGTTAAGAATAAGAACTTCGTCTTCCTTTTCAGGATATCCCATATTGATTTTCATAAGAAATCTGTCCAGCTGTGCCTCTGGAAGCTGATATGTTCCGGCTGTCTCAATAGGATTCTGTGTAGCAATTACTATAAATGGTTCTGTAAGTCTTGAGTATTCTCCATCAACTGTTACCTGATGTTCCTCCATACACTCAAGAAGTGCTGACTGTGTTCTTGGAGTTGCTCTGTTAATCTCATCCGCAAGAATAACATTTGCAAATATTGGTCCTCTTCTGAAAACAAACTCTCCTTCTTTCTGGTTAAACACATGTACACCTGTTATGTCCGAAGGCAGAAGATCTGGTGTAAACTGAATTCTTGAAAATTCTCCATCTATGCTTTTTGCAAATGATTTAGCCATCATTGTCTTTCCTGTTCCCGGAACATCTTCCAGAAGGACATGCCCTCCGGCAATAATGCTTGTAAGTACTAGTTCTGATACATTTCTCTTTCCGGCAATAACCTTGCTTACATTATCCAGTATATCTGCAGTTTTATTCATAATTTTTATGATTCCTCCAATATTCACGTTAATTAATAACTCCTGTAAGTATAACAAAAACACTGCCAGTACAGCAAGTCCCTGACAGTGTTAAACGCTTAAATAATTGTAAATTTTCATAAATTAATTATCAGAAGGAAGTTCCTGATTAACATCAATTCCCCTTGGTGCAACAGGTGTAGAGAAAACAATCTGTGTGCTTGTACGGCCAAACTTCTGAAGCTGTCCTATAAATGTATCAAGTTCCATTGTACTAGGAAACATAACCTTTAACAACATAGAATAATTACCTGTTACACAGTTACATTCAACCACATTAGGGCATGACTTGATAAATGGATAAAAATCAGGTTTCTGCACCGGTGCAACCTCAAGATTTATAAATGCAGTAATGTGATATCCCAGCTTTAACTGATTAACCTTAACTTCATATCCTTCAATTATTTCTTCTTTTTCCAGTCTTTCAATTCTCGCAGAAACCGCCGGTGATGAAAGGAAAACATTTTCAGCAAGAGCCTTTAATGGCATTCTTGCATTCTGCTGTAATAATGTAATTATCTTCTTATCAATTTTATCCATGGTGTAAACCTCCAGATTATAATATTCATTGTATAAAGCTAATCATTTATCCAAAAAAGGGACAATCCTAGCGCTACTGCTAAAATTGTCCCCTTTGACTTAAATTATTAACTTACGCATACTATACACCTTAAATAATAAAATAGCAAGTGTTTTTTCTTTATTTTCATTGCTTTTATACATAATTTTTGTTAGAGTAGAGAAAATACTAAAGCCACAACTGGCAGAACGGAGATATTATGGATAATAACAATCAGGAATATAACACAGTAACTCTTATGCTTGACGATAATACAGAATGTGAATGTGCAATAGTACGCATATTCCCTGCTGGAGGTAACGATTATATTGCACTTCTTCCACTTGAGGGAGAAGCTGCTGATAACGATGAAGTATATCTTTACAGATATAAAGTTGAAGGAAACAATGAACCAGTTCTTGAAAACATTGAATCTGACGAAGAATATGAACTTGTTTCAGAAGCATTTGACGAAGAATTAGATGCTATGGAGTATGAAGAGCTGTACGAAGAAGAGGATAACGAGCAGTAAGAATTTCCTCTATGAATCGTGAACGGGTTGTATCTTTATTGTACCTTTGCTTTGGGTACAGAAGATACAACTTTTCTTTTGCCCTTGTCATTGCAACATAAAACAAACGCCGTTCTTCTTCTATCTGATAATCCTGTACTGCTTTATTATAAGGTATAACTCCTTCACATACATCCACTACAAATACCACTTTATATTCAAGCCCTTTAGAACAATGCATAGTCAGAAAATGCACTCCCCTGCTTTCATCCTGTACCTCACAGTCATCTTTAATGCTTTCTTTCCCTATATTCCCAATCCATTCCTGCAGTGACCTGTATTTTGACGCACCATGAAGCAGCTCATCAAAAACATTATAAAGTGCCTCCCTGTTGGTTTTATGTTCATATATATAATCATCTATGTAATTATCATAACCAATTCCTTTTCTTATATAATTGACCGCAGCAAACGGACTCATATTCTTAATAAGCTTTATATCTTCCATAAACTTATCAAGTCTTTCAAGCATATCAGAATTTCCGGCATACATCACTTTTAAACGTGACATATCCACCGGATTACCTAAATATGAACGCGTTATATATCTCATGGGTTTATTGATGATTCTGAGAAACTCTGCCCTGTCCCTGCTGCCTGACGCTATTCTTATATATGCCAGAATATCCTTTGCAATCCAGTGTTCGTATATATCCGGTCTGCCAGTAGAATTGCTGCAGACAATTCCATCAGCCTCAATTCTTGACCTGTACATATCACCAACTACATTCGTCCTTGAAAGTACTGCAATATCATTATAATCAATCCCCTGTGCATTAAGTTCCTTTATTTTTTCTGATAAAAATGTCTTTTCATCATTCAGATTATTAAACTCATATATAGATACCGCCTCTCCCTGTGAACCGGCAGTTGTTATATTCTTATCATAACGATGTTCATTCTCCTCTATAACAGATCTTGCGGCAAGTACAATATTTCCAGCTGACCTGTAATTAACACTTAAAGCTATTCTTTTCACATCATTATAATACCTGTCAAAATTAAGCATAATATCAGGACTAGCGCCTCTGAACCCATATATACTCTGATCATCATCGCCTACAACAAAAAGATTTCTGTACTTTTCTGAAAGAATTCTCAATACATCAAACTGTGCCATATTAATATCCTGAAATTCATCAACAAGAATATACCTATATCTGTCCTGCCATGCATTCCTGTAATCTTCCCTCTGTGACAGTAATTCCCTGCATTGTATAATCATATCGTCAAAGTCAATAAATCTTTTCTTTATAAGAAAATCATCATATGCCCTGTATATAATCCTGAAACTTTCCGGAGGGATGCACATGCTTTCGTACGCTGACAGACTCACTGAGTCTCCCTTTACGCGACTTATCTCAGACAAAACATTATCCACGGCTTCAGATTCATCATCATATTCCAATTCGAGCCTGCACATCTGGTCCCGGACAAACTCTCTCTGCGCAGACTGCTTTATAATACATGTTGCTGAATAATTATATGCAGTCTTAAGTATCGTAAAAAATACAGAATGAAAAGTTCCGAAAGAAACTGCTGCCCCATTATTACCACCAAGTTCCATAAATCTTGATTTCATCTGCACTGCAGCAGCCCTCGTAAATGTTATGACAAGAATATCCGATGGTCTGACATTCTGTTTATCAATCAGATATCTGACCCTGTTAGTAAGAACTGATGTCTTGCCTGATCCCGGTCCTGCAATTACCATACACGGTCCTTTATTATGTTGTATAGCCTGTATCTGTGCTTCATTAAACTGCAAAAGCGGTACTCCTTATATCAATCTTACGCAAACAAATGTATACTAAGATTATATAAGTGTACCGCTATAATGTCAATCTAATAATATATATTTTATATTTTATTAATAACTTGTTATATTATCATCAGAATCATCTGTATTAGATATATCCTTGATAACAACATAATATTCAACCTGTGGATTAACCTGCACAAGAACCCTGTCGCCCTTCTTATGTCCAAGAAGGGCCTTGCCAAGAGGAGATTCTATACTAATCATACCACTTAATGAATCAGCCCTGATTGTTGTAACAATCTTGATAGTTTCTGTACTTTCATCGTCCTCATAGAACACCTCAACAGTGTTATTAATACCAACCTCATCATCTGCTGAAGAATCATCAATAACAGTTGCATTTTTAATAGTTCTCTGTAGATATCTTATTCTGCTTTCATTCTTATTCTTAAATCTCTTTGCTGCATGATATTCAAAATTCTCACTCAGATCTCCCTGTGCCCTTGTTTCCTTAACATCATCAAGTGCTGCCTTTCTGACCTCATGTATCCTGTACTCAATCTCTTCTTCCATCTTCTTGATATCATTTTTAGTAAGTTCGTGTCCCATATCTATCCTTCTTTCTTACTTATTGTTAATAATAACCGCCTGACTTAACATATCCTCATATCTTTCAAAAAACGTATCTGCATCCCTTCTTACTTTCCCCGCAATAGAATCAGCTATTTCAAATGTATTATCCTCCTCATTATATCCACACAGAACAACACAGTGTTCATAACCACACCATATAAACTTATAACCATTAAAATTATACTCCTCTATATATGTAGAATGCATATCTTCTGTATTCCATATTATAACAGGTTTATTATCACAAAGATAACCAATCAGTTGTTCCTTTGTGCTTTCACTGGCATTAACCGCTTCATACTGATAATTATTATCTTCAAAAAAATCATTTGCTGTCCTTACAATCACAGGTGCAAAACAACCAAATGAATTATCATTATAAACGCTGCCAACAAAAGACTCAAACATATCATATGTCGATGAATCCAGATAATTATCTGCAAGATATTTATTAGTAACATCTATCCCCATATAATTAAGAACCATTGTAAGCGATGTAACCTCGCAGCCCGATGGCATATCAGGATACTGATATATAACATTTACATCTAAAGACACATTTGTATTCTCTCTGTTCTCTTCTTTGGATAATTCCTCCTGGGAATACTCTTGAGAGTACTCCTGTGTATGCTCTTGAGTATGTTCTTGAGTATTCTCCTGAATATTATCCTGATCCACTTCTACGTAATTATTATAATTAAACTGTATTATTCCTTCCTGATAAGCATATAAAAACAGACAACTTATCAACACAACCGTCGAGAAACCAAGCACTGCAATCTGCCTGTATTTATGCTTCTTTTTCCTTTTCTTCATATATATCCCCTAACCATTTTGTACCTCTCTATTTTGCCCTTTTAAGATACATTTTGCAAGTAAAAAATCCTGACAGCCATATAAACTGTCAGGATTATTATTATTCAGTCTCGACTTTAAGTATTCTCCAATCTTTTCTTCTCTTTCTTTGATTCAATGACATGCCTTACCGCCATGACCGGATGGTAAAATATCATTCTCGGACCTGAAAAGCGCATAACCTCACGGATTTTCTCACGCATTTCTGGCTTATAGCAATGTACCCTGCAGTTAGAGCAGAAGGTTTTGCTCTCCATGAAAGGACAACGGTCACTTCTTAGTATTGCATAATCATTTAATGCCTTACATTCATCACATAACACACCTTTACTGTGATGTTTCTTTCTGCAGTATATTGAAATCATAAGCGAAACAGTGCGTTTCTCGCGCTCTCTCTTTAATTCAATCTTGTTATCCATATCAGCTTACCCTGCCGTTCTCAACGCAGTACACATTATCCGCAATACGCATTGTAGACTGTCTGTGTGATACAAGCGCAACAGTTCTTCCACTGCCTTCTTCCTTTAAAGACTTAAGGATAATAGCCTCATTTAAACTGTCCAGATTACTTGTCGGCTCATCAAGAAGCACAAATGGCGCATCATGTAAAAACGCTCTGGCAAGTCCGATTCTCTGCTTTTCTCCGCCTGATAACATGTCTCCAAGCTCACCGACATTAGTGTCGTATCCATCAGGAAGCTTTGATATGAAATCGTGTACTGAAGCCTTTTTGCATGCCTCGATTATCTCCTCGTCTGTTGCATCAAGCTTTGCAATTCTTACATTATTCTTAATTGTGTCGTTAAATAAATGTGTATCCTGCGTTACAAAGCTTTCCATAGAGCGCAGATTATCAGTATTAATATTCTCAACAGATTTGTCCGAAATCTTTATTGAACCCTTATCCGTACTCCAGAATCTCATAAAAAGCTTAAGAAGTGTTGATTTACCGCTTCCGCTTCTTCCTGAAATTCCGATAATGCTTCCCTTTGGAACCGGAACCGATACATCAGAAAGTATAGTTTCTTCTCCATATGAGAATGTAACATTTTCAGCAGCAGCGCCCTTAAATTCAACTTTCTCACAGCCTGTAACATCCTTAGTAACCGGCTGTTCATCAAGAATATCCAGTACTCTGTTTCCTGCTGCAAATGTGTTCTGCAATGTGCTCCCAAGATTAGCAAGTGCAACAACAGGTCCGAAAGAACTCATCATTGCAACTACAGATACTAATACTCCTACAAAGCTGATTGCACCTTCTGAATATAATGAGCATGAAACAATTATCATGACAAGATCTGCCACAAGAATAACCGTATTAGTAACCGCCATGTTAAATCCTGTAAGCAACTTTAATCTGCTTTCATCTTCTGATAAGCTGTCAGTTCTTTTATTCATCTCATCAAGCCTTTCCATACCGCAGTTATACTGTAAAATGTCTGGAAGTCCTCTTAAGCTGTCTAACACAAAGCTGCTTAATTCTCCTGATTTCGTTCTGAATGTAAGTCCAGTATCTTTGCTTGCCTTGGATATGTATACAGGCACACACACGCCTACTGCCACATAAGCCACAAGTGCAACAACCGCAAGCACCGGATTGATATGTGCAAGAAACACACACATAATAAGGCTTACGAAAAATGCGATGATAACCGGAGATATTGTGTGTGCATAAAATACTTCAAGAAGTTCAATATCTGAGGTAATAACTGATATAAGGTCGCCCTTGTCCCTGCCCTCTAACTTTGCCGGACAAAGCTTTCTTAATGCTGCGAATACCTTATCTCTTATAAGCGCAAGCAACTTAAATGCTATAAAATGGTTACATGCCTGCTCAGCGTATCTAAGCACACCTCTTACAAGTGCGAATATAAGCACACTCGCAAAGATTACGCCCAATGAAAAATGTATCTTAATTCCAAGCACATTTAACACAGCCATTGCCCCGAAAACTGTTATAAATATTGCCATGAGGTGTCCGATTATTCCCATAATTACAGCAATTGTCATGAATCCGGCAAGCGGCTTTACCATTCCGATAAGCCCGCACATTACTGCGAATCCGCTTCTTTTCTTCTTATCCATTACTGCACACCTCCTAATCCATAGTTTTCAAGACTCATCTGTGCATTCCAGAGCTTGGCATATTCGCCGCCAGCCTTAACAAGCTGTTCATGAGTTCCTGACTCAGCAACTACACCGCTGTTCATTACATAGATATTGTCCGCATTTACAACATTTGCAAGTCTGTGAGATATGAGGATAACTGTTTTTCCACCAGCCAGACTTTCAATCTGCTTCATAATTACATCTTCACTCTCAACATCAATATTAGATGTTGCTTCATCAAATATATAGTAAGGACTGTCATGCAGAAGCGCTCTCGCCAGTGCAAGACGCTGTCTCTGACCACCTGAAAAATTAGATGCACCCTCATTAAGCTTAGTATCAAGTCCATCCTCAGCCTTAAGGAAATCACTTAAATTAACCTTAGAAAGAGCGTCCCACATCTGGTTATCAGTTATGTTACCGCCTGCTATTTTAAGGTTATCTCTTACAGTTCCTTTAAAAAGGAAACTCTGATGGCTTATATATGTAATATTTTTAAATATCTCTTTCTCGTCTATATCAGAAAGTTCAGTGTCGCCAACAAGCATATTTCCTTCGTAACCCTTATTTCTTCCCATAAGAATTGCTGATATTGTTGACTTTCCGCAGCCGCTTTCACCAACAAGCACTGTAAGTGTTCCTTTTGCAAATGTTATATCTGCTCCCTTAACAACCTTTCTGTCCGGATTGTCCTTATATGCAAAGCTTAAATTCTTACATACTATTGAAGCATCTTCAGGAAACGCCCTGCCTGCCTGTGAGTCGTTCTCTTCTATGTCAAGCAGTCTGAATATCTTGTCACTTGCAGCCATACCGTTCATTGCAATATGGAAAAATGAACCTAACTGTCTCATTGGAATAAAGAAATCCGCAGATAACAGAATTATAAGCAATGCACCTGCAACGCTTACATGACCTGCTTTAAGTTGTGTTGCCGCCATAATTACGCCAAGTGCTGCTCCGCCATATGCGATTAAATCCATAATAGTTATAGAATTAAGCTGCATTGTAAGCACCTTCATTGTAATCTTACGAAACTTCTCTGATTCTTCATTCATCTGCTTATTCTTGTATTCGTCTGCCTTATATATCTTTAAGGTTGTAAGACCTTCGAGATTCTCTAAAAATGTATCTCCAAGTGCTGTGTACTGTCCCCAGTACTTCGAAAGAAGCTTCTTGGCCCATGTCTGCACAACAGCAATTGACACAGGAATAAGCGGTACACATACAAGAAGTACGATTGCTGATGGCACATTTACGAATAAAAGTACAACAAAAAGTGTCAGCGGTGCAAGCATTGCATAGAAAAATTGTGGCAGATATGCACCAAAATATGTTTCAAGCTGGTCACAGCCTTCAACTGCCACCTGTACAACTTCTGATGTCTGTACATTTTCTCTGTAAGCACTTCCAAGTGACAAGAGCTTTTCATATATCTTCTCTCTTAAAGTTTTCTTGACTGTCTTAGATGCCATAAAACTCATTCTTGATGACACTATTGTGCATATGCCTCGCACAACCGCTGCCACAGCAACATATATGGCCGTCCTTATAAGTATGTCTGTATTGTAACTTCCATTGTACACAGCCGCAAACAGTGCCGTTATACCGTACATCATCACAATATTAGCTGCCAGCGAGCACCATTGTGCTACAACATTTCCAGCTATATACTTCTTACTCTCGCTCACAGTACCTATGAGCCTTTTATTAATCATCATATTGATTCTTAACCTTTCTTTAATTAATCAAATCTGTTTCTACCTACAAAACTTTGATAACTTTTTCATCGTTTTCCATGTTCTTTATTTAATATAGTGCTAACATTTATTAGTCAGTACTAACCTTTGTATCGATTGTGAGTTTATCATCTGATTAATTACTATTCAAGCTGTTTTTCCGTGCATTTTTGCACAAACTTTTTGCTATATTGCACATTTGATTAGCATAAGCTAACTCAAACATGCCATTTTACTGGGTTTGAAGCTATTGGTGCAGTTTTGCACAACTTTTTATTATTGCAAAAAAAGCAATGCCAGAATCTATCTTCCAGCATTGCTCTGTATCTTATATATTTAATTTTGTTTTGATTTCTTCTATGTCGTAATTCGGCGCTGACGCTACAACTGCATCATAGATTGGTTTGATGTCTGCCTCTTCTTCCTCCAACTCGGATGCTATTGTTGGAAGAGATTCAGTTCTCCATTCAGGTATAAATAAAAGCAATTCATCTATATCAGTATCGTAAATATTGCAACTGATTCCGGCATGTGAATAACTCCAACTGAACATTTCATTTTCAGGCAGACACTTCCATGAAGTATCTGGTCAACTCCGCTTCCTATGTTAAGAAAGTTAAGACATTCTGCTGGAAAGCATATTGCATCGCCATTCTTTTCAGCATCTATAAATGCATTATTATAATTATATTTTACATTCTGTACTTTCCCCTGCATAAGCATTCCGCTTTTTCTTGAATTAGCACTCACATTTAATGCTCTCATATGAATCATGCCAATCCCATCCCTCACTACCAGTTCGCAAGGATGCTCAAATCCTGCATTAGCCATTGATATATTGGTATTCTCATTCTTTTCTATCTGTTCTTTATATATTATAAATGGAAATCTGTATGTACCATCATTCATTTTTTTACAAAGCTCTTTACCACTAAAGTTCTTCTTATCACGAAGTTCATATTTAACCCTGTATTTTTCCTCAGCATTTGCAATTATAGCCATTGTTTCATCAGTGTTATACAATGCCCAGTGATATGCATCATTACGGGCATTTTCCATGCTTACTCCTTCATACAGAAGATGATTAAGTGTAAGCTCCATCCTTTTTGAATACTTCTCTGCTTTTTCTTTTCCCTTAGCTGTCAATACGGGCTTACGTGGTGTCTCCCTCTCTATAAGACCTTCTTTTTCAAGTCCGCTTATAACCCGGCTGATAACATAGTGTTCTTGCCCCAGCATTCTTGATATATTCATTACACTACGGCTTTCTTCATCCATCTGATAGAAAGCAAGCAATACTCGAAGTCTTATTATTTCCATTGAATCAGACATACGAACCCCCTTAGCAAAAGTTAGAAAATGCTAACCACATGTTTAAAACGATATTCTAATTTAGTTGTAATTTCAACTATAATCTTGCACAGTAAATGATATTATTTATCAATAATCTTTTTCTGCTTCAGCCTGCCCAGCCTCTTCTACTAGTATCCCCAGCATCTGCGCAACTTACTGTATTGAACTTTTTGCATTATCTATTAAATCAAAATATCAAATCATTTTAAATGTATAAATATATTTTGCTTTTTTGCTTGCACTTCCCTGCAGATACGCTATAATGTATAAGTCACATTTAAGCATCGGCGTGTGGCTCAGTTTGGTAGAGCGCGTGGTTCGGGACTACGAGGCCGCAGGTTCAAATCCTGTCACGCCGACTAAAAAGCTCATGGGAATTATTTTATTAATCTCCATGAGCTTTTTTATTTTCTATACAAAATTATTCTTAACATAAACAAGTGCCTTATTAACGGCTGGCAACGATATAACCATAAGTGTTATCACTGCTTCAAGTCCAATATAAGAGGCATTATATACTATTGAATAAAGCACGGCACTGTTAAAAAAATCCGGAGTATATACTGCAAAGAATATCCATCCAGACAGGAATGAGCATATAAATCTTCCTATAACTCCAGCTATATATCCTTTAACAAGCCCATGCTTTGAGCCAGTGAATATTCCCGATAATCCAAGTGCACCAAATCCTAATATATAATCAAGCATAACCTGTGGAATATTCAAAATATATGGATCAAGTATCAACTGTAAAATCCCATATGCAACAGCTGCTGTTAATCCTGCCTTTATTCCATACCAATACCCTACGAGCACAATAAAAAGCATACTAAATAGTGTTACAGAACCACCCATTGGAAGTTTAATAACCCTAATCATAGAAGTTACCACAGCCAGTGCAATTGCCATTGCTGCAAATGCAATATGTTTCGCATTATTTTTCTTATTGCAGTCTCTCGCAACACAGCCAATTGTCAGTAATGCAACACATAAAATTATAAGTACAGCGTAGCCTGCTCCTTTAAGACTATATGTTACCCCACTGTCATTAACCATTTTCTCAACTAAAGAACTCATAATCTTCCTTTCTTTCGCACCTCATTTAAGTACTTTCAAAAGATTATCTGTTTCTCTTATAAATGTCAAGAAAAACCCAGAGCATGACATTAACTAACTTAATGACTGCTCTGGGTTAATATGTTTTTTATTGCTTTAAATTAAACTCTTTTTTTCTTAGTAGGAGCAAAAATTCCTAATCCTGATAATCCAAGAAGAGAAACAAGCGCTGCAATTGGAGATTTGTCTCCTGTCTGTACTGACTTATCACCATCTTTAATTTCTGTTCCAGCAGGTGTCTCTGTTGCCGGCTCATCTGTAGATGGTGCCTCCGTTGTTGGATTTTCCTGTGATGGATTCTCTGATGTCGGATTCTCCGGTGTTGGATTCTCCGGTGTCGGATTCTCTGGTGTTGGATTCTCCGGTGTCGGATTCTCTGGTGTTGGATTCTCCGGTGTCGGATTCTCTGGTGTTGGATTCTCCGGTGTCGGATTCTCTGGTGTTGGATTCTTAACAGTATCTTCATACACTAATACATATGTAGAGAAAACATCTGATTTAAATAATAATTTCTTTGTATTTTCATCATATGTTGCATCAAGTACATCAACATTACCATTATGAACTCTTAATACACTGTATTTTCTTGTCTTATTTGCATCTGTATTAATTAATTCATCCGGAACTGACACTTCAATCGCAATTGGTTTCTTTGTTTCAGTAACAGAAATATTTCCATTTCCAATCATAACATTAAGGTCGATATCCAGATACATTCCTGCTTTCTTACCAGAAGACAGTTCTGCAAGTTTCTTTTCAGCAGCTTTCTTATCATCTTCATTTACGCCTATATCCTTATTTACTGAAAGAACTATTTTAACATCCTTTCCTTCTGCATCTTTCTTCTGATCATCAGATAAAATATTATCAATTAAATCACTTACAGACTCTTTCACTTCAACAGAAGGTGCATCTTTTCCTGTATCAACGCCAGAAGAAGCTTTAACAAGATTACTAATTGCATTATTAATTGCATCTGCCATGCTATCTACCTTTGACTGTTCCTGCTTTGCAAGATTTCTTACAACAGCTTCTTTTGCTTTAGCAACCTCACTGAAATTTAAATAATCAGCAGCATTAAGTTTATCAGCAGCGGCAATTGCCTCGTCAACTTTTGTATAATCTGCATAGTAATATGTTGCATTAAAATCACCTAAATATGATAGAATATCAATTGCATCAGCCTGCTCTTTAGTAAGAATTATTGTGCCCTTAGTTCTCTTACTTGTATCTGCAGCCACACCATCTGAATTATGAGTATTATACTCCTTCATTACCGAATCAGCTACATTAGTCTTATCACCATTCATATTAGTGAATCCTTCATCTATAACTTTAGTATCATTAGCAATCTCTGTATTAATAAATGCTAACTTACAGCCTCTGTCCCATGATCTTGCAAGATAGAATGTATTAGTTGGCTTTAATCCTTCATATGAAGTATTTACAACCTTACAATTGTTAAACAAATATCCGCTTTCTGCCTTCTTCTTATTTGCTACAATAATGCTGTCAATTGCATTCTTATCACTATAACCATACATGCTTAATGTACAATTATCAAATACAGCATTTCCATCTCCACAAATGTAATCAGTATTTCCCTCAATAACACAATCAGAGAAGTAAGATGATTCTGTACTATCACCTGTATATAATGTATCCTGGGAACTTAATAACTTACAATTACTATATTCCGTATCATCAGCCTGAATATAAAGAACACAAGATCTCTCTTTCGAATCACGTGCTTTAACATCAATATTAGGATTTGATCTGTCTGCTGATGACTGCATCTGTCCTTTTCCAACACCATCTGCGACTTCATCTGTAGTCATGTATCTGTTAAATGAATTTTCAAATGTAATTCCTTCAGCTTTAAATCCTTTTGCACCAGAAAAAAGATTAACTGTTGCACCCCAGTGTCCTGGATTCTGTGATATCATCTGCTTATAATACTTATCAACTGCATATGCCTCATCATAATATGCACTCTTCTTATCAGCTGAAAGCTTTGCACTGTAATATGAATAGCCAACACCATAATACCATGAAATAGTTGAACCGTCTTTTCTGTCACTTGTAATTGTAACATTAGGTGTATCAATTATTATCTGCTCTCTATACATTGCATCAGTAAGCACAATTGTAACCCTCTGATTTTCTGTTCTTGTCATTCTTGACACATAAGAAACAGCCTTAGCAATAGTTTCAAACTGCTGTCCAATACCAACCTTTACCTGTGACTGATATGCAACCTCTGAATTATCTACTGGTCCCTGTAAATATACATCATTTGCAGCTTCGCTATCTGAAACACTTACATGATCATATGCTGAATATTTACCACTTGTACTCTTTACTGTTGTTATATACTCACCTGCTCTTAATTTTGCAGTGTATGTTCCACCATCAACAGTAAATGTATACTTGTAATCAGGAGTATCCATATTAGTAAACGTTATTTCAGTAATGTCTGACTTACCATCGTCTGATGTAACAAATTTACCACTTACTGTCTGTTTTGCCTTCTTTGTAGCTGTTATACTAACTGAATCATATGTTCCTTCTGCATATTCAATAACATCATTTACTTCATAATCATCAGCATTTTCTAATACTAATGAATACTTGTATCCTGCCAGTGCTGCAACATCTTTAAAAGAATATGAACCATCTTTATCTGCTGATAATGTTACATTTACTGATGGGAATGTTGAATCTTCTGGCACTAATGTAGCTTTTAATTCACCCTTTAACAAAGCAGAATCAATACCAGTTATCTTTCCTGTTAATCTGGCTTTCTTCGCCTCAATCAGAGTAATATCATTTGTAAATGTTTCATCATTACCTATAAGATTCAAAATATTTTTATTAGGATCTACCATATAATCATCACTGACAACAGCAATAGAATACTTAGTATTTCCCTTAACCCTCTTTAAATTAACCGAATAATTCCCATCAGAATCTACATCTGCTGTATATAACACACCAGTTTCCTGATTCTTATATACCACCTTATCAACACCTTCTCCAGCTTTTCCTGATACTGAAACTGTAGTTACAGGATTATATTCTGTTATCTCCAATTTCTTTATCTTAATGTCTCCGCCAGAAATAATTTTCAAATATTTCTTTCCATCAATTGTTTCTGTAAGTCCATCAACATCATCAATCATCAACTCACTTGTATAATTATATTCAACTTTATAACCACTATCAGCACTTCCAAAATATGTAGGTCTTCCTGCATTGTTTCCAGCACCTGTCATTGTATACTTTATTGCTGTTGTATCATCCTTTAAAGGAATAAGAAGAACAACATCCGGTCTGAATCTCAACTGACTGGCATCAAATGAACATCCTGAACTTGTACCTGCATTCTGATATATAATATCAGTTTTATTTAAAACCTGATTAACAACAGGTTTATCAGCTGAAGCAGTTGAATTGTTAGTAAAATCATATGTCTTAGTTCCTGTTTTATAATTTTCTGCATTATATTCAAAATCTGGCTTATATGCATTTTCAGATTTTTCAATTGAATACAGATATGAAGTTCCTGTAGCAACAATATCAACAGTTGCATCTTTAGCATCCGCAACATCATACTCATATACATATGTGTCTTTATCTACTTCTTTTCCACCAACTGTATAATTATGATAATTAGGATAAGAAACTACTGTTATTGTTCCCTTTCCTGAGACAGGAATTGTAATTTTAGTTCCATTATTAAACTGTGCATCTGAACCTCTGGATTGTAATTTCCCATTATTAGAAGCATCAACCACCCATTTCTCATCACTTATTGTTCCTGTAGTCTTCTGAATATTAACAGCTTTTGCCTCCATATTCTGAAAATCGACTTTCATAACCTTTGCTGTTGCTTCATATGCAGCACTTACAGACATAACTCCCACCCCCAGACTTCCAACACATGGAATTATTGGTGATGCTGCAAGCACCAAAGCTCCCATTACAGCCGCTGTTTTAACAACCTTAGATTTAATTTTTTTGCGATTTCTACTCATGATATATAAAAACCTCCCCATTTTTATTGACGCAATCCCGCGCATCACTGAAACATAATATAATTCACACGTCTTTTATTAACAACTCATATTTTTGTATTTCACTTATTGACTACATGTTTTTTTAGTATTATACTACATTTTGTTAATAAGATAATAAAAATCAAGTCGTTTTTTAGTAATATTGCACAAATATAATTATAAGGGATATTATATATATGGATTCATGGATTAACAATATATCAAGATTCAGAATTGACCATTCATTTCATAAGCTGCACTATGCCATGCATTCTGCACACAGCCACACATACTATGAACTTTTTTACATGATGCATGGTAATTGTACTATTTCAATAGATGACAGGCTTTTCACGCTTTCCGAAGGAAACATTATATTTATACCTGCCAACTCAGTTCACCGAACATCATATATTGGTGAACTTATCCCCGAAAGAACATATATAGAATTTTCTAAAGACTATATAGAAACCATCGGCCAAACTCTCGGTAAAAACTGGGCTAAACACAATCTGTGGGGACATATTTTATATATAGAAAAAGAAAAACGTGAAAAGATTGATTTCCTATTCAGAGAAATCCAGAAGGAATATGATATTGTTGATGGCTATTCAGACTGCTGTATAAGACAGCTTTTCCAATATCTCATTATCAATCTCGTCCGCCTTGACAGAAACACTAAAGATATAAAAGAATTTATTGCCAATTCAAATAATAAAACCAATCAGGACATGATTATTGCTGCCAAATACATTGCAGAAAATTTCAAGAATGATATTACACTGAAAGATGTTGCCAGCCACTTAAACCTCAACCCATCGTATTTTTCCAGCAAATTCAAGGCATTTAACAACATTGGTTTCGCTGAATATCTGCGTAATATCCGCATTAATCATGCCGAATGGTATCTTATCGAAACAGACCTAAGCCTTTCCGATATTGCCGGTGAATGTGGCTTCTGCAATTCCAATTATTTCGGTGATACATTTAAACTGGTCAATGGAGTATCTCCTTCTGAATTTAGGAAGAATAATAAACCTAACAAGGCTGAAAACTGATGTTTAAAAAGAGCCTGCCACATCAATCTGATGTGATAGGCTCTTAAGTCCGTATTATACGGTTTTAATATAATTCTTAATTAGAACTTACCGTTCTTAGCAGCTTCCTCAATAGAAACAGCTACAGCTACAGTAGCACCAACCATAGGGTTATTACCCATTCCGATTAATCCCATCATTTCAACGTGAGCTGGAACTGATGAAGAACCTGCGAACTGAGCATCTGAGTGCATACGTCCCATAGTATCTGTCATACCATAAGAAGCAGGACCTGCTGCCATGTTATCTGGGTGAAGTGTACGTCCTGTACCACCACCTGAAGCTACTGAGAAGTACTTCTTTCCAGCTTCAAGTCTTTCCTTCTTATATGTACCTGCAACTGGATGCTGGAATCTTGTAGGGTTTGTTGAGTTACCTGTGATAGAGATATCAACATTTTCCTTCCACATGATTGCAACACCTTCTGTTACATCGTTAGCGCCGTAGCAGTTAACCTTAGAACGAAGACCATCTGAGTATGCTGTTCTAGAGATTTCCTTTACTTCGCCTGTTGAATAATCCATCTCTGTCTCAACGAATGTGAATCCGTTAATTCTTGAGATAATCTTAGCAGCATCCTTACCAAGACCGTTAAGGATAACTCTAAGAGGTTTCTGTCTAACCTTGTTAGCCTTCTCTGCGATACCGATAGCACCTTCAGCAGCAGCGAATGATTCATGACCTGCAAGGAATGCGAAACATTCTGTCTCTTCTTCAAGTAACATCTTACCTAAGTTACCATGTCCAAGACCAACCTTTCTCTGGTCAGCAACTGAACCTGGAATACAGAATGCCTGAAGACCTTCACCGATAGCTGCAGCAGCTTCTGAAGCCTTTCTTGCACCCTTCTTGATAGCGATTGCTGCACCTACTGTGTAAGCCCAGCATGCATTTTCAAAACAAATTGGCTGGATACCCTTAACCATAGCATATACATCTAATCCGGCATCCTTAGTAATCTTTTCAGCTTCTTCAATACTAGCTATACCATAGCTGTTAAGAACTGAAGTAATCTTATCTATTCTTCTCTCATATGATTCAAATAAAGCCATTCTAATTGTCCTCCTTACTTAACTTCTTCATCTGTTCTTGGGTCAATAATCTTAACAGCATCTGCAACTCTTCCGTACTGTCCGCAAGCCTTCTCATATGCTGTTGTAGGGTCATCACCCTTCTTAATGAAGTCTGTCATCTTACCAAGGCTGACAAACTTGTAACCGATAATCTGGTTGTCCTTATCAAGGGCAATACCTGTTACATAACCTTCAGCCATCTCAAGGTAACGAGGACCTTTCTTTAATGTACCATACATAGTACCAACCTGAGAACGTAGTCCCTTACCAAGATCTTCAAGGCCAGCACCAACTGCAAGTCCACCCTCAGAGAATGCGCTCTGAGTTCTTCCGTAAACGATTTGTAAGAATAACTCTCTCATAGCTGTGTTAATTGCATCACAGACAAGGTCAGTGTTAAGAGCTTCCATAACTGTAAGTCCTGGTAAAATCTCTGCTGCCATAGCTGCTGAATGTGTCATACCTGAACATCCGATAGTCTCAACTAAAGCTTCCTGAATGATACCTTCCTTAACATTAAGAGTAAGCTTACATGCACCCTGCTGAGGAGCACACCAGCCTACACCATGTGTAAAACCTGAAATATCTTCAACCTTCTTATTCTGTACCCATTTACCTTCTGTTGGCACTGGAGCTGCTCCATGATGAACGCCCTGTGCTACTGGACACATATTCTCTACTTCCTGTGTGTAAATCATCTTATTACTCCTTTCGTAATTCATAGTGTTTACTATAAATGAAACGACGGCCAGAAGCCGTCGTCCAAGCCTTGACTATTTTCTCACAAACTTTTGCATTAGTCAATGTGAGACACAACATTTTTACATTAATAAAACAAAAAATTCACATAATTATCTCTTAGTTACTACTTCGCCCTGCTTCTTATATATAGAACCTGCCGGAATAAAGCCTCTTACGCTTGAAAGCGGATAAATATTACTCTCTCTTCCAACAATTGTTCCAGGATTAAGTACGCTGCCACAGCCAACCTCAACATTATCTCCAAGAAAAGCACCAATCTTTTTGATACCTGTATCAATATTGCAGTCAGGTCCTTTAATAGTAATAAGCTTCTTGTCAGACTTAACATTAGATGTTATTGAGCCTGCACCCATATGAGCCTTGAAACCAAGAATTGAATCTCCAACATAATTATAATGTGGAACCTGTACCTTATTAAAAAGGATAACATTCTTAAGCTCAGTTGAATTACCGACAACAGCGCCCTCACCTACAATAGCTTTTCCACGGATAAATGCACAGTGTCTTACCTCGGCATCTTTACCGATAATTGCAGGTCCTGCAATATAAGCTGATGGAAATACATTTGCAGTTCTGTGAACCCATATATTCTCCCCACGCTTCTCATATTCATCTTCAGGTAGTGCATTGCCAAGTTCTACAATAAAATCACCAATCTTTGCAAGTACTTCCCATGGATATGTACAGCCTTCAAATACCTTTGCTGCAATAGTCTCATTAAGATCATACAGATTACTTATCTTTAATGCATCATTATTCATATCAAATATCCTCTTTATATCAATTATTCAACAGTAACAGATTTTGCAAGGTTTCTTGGCTTATCTACATCGTTACCCTTAAGAACTGCTGTATAGTAGGCAATAAGCTGTAATGGAACTGCTGCAACCATAGGCATAAGAAGCTGGTCTGCCTGTGGAAGCTTAATAACAATATCTGCCACTCCATCCTCAATATCAAGCTCTGGTTCTGCAATAAGCACTACAAATGCGCCTCTTGACTTAACTTCCTTGATATTACTTATAGTCTTTTCCTCAAGATTCTTCTGTGTTGCAATTGCAATTACAGGCATCTGTTCTGTAATAAGTGAAATAGTTCCATGCTTAAGTTCTCCTGCTGCATATGATTCAGAATGAATATAAGATATCTCCTTTAATTTAAGAGAACCTTCCATGCTGAGTGCATAATCAAGACCTCGTCCTATATAAAGAAGACTGTCTGCATTAATAAGCTTGGATGCTGCAAACTGACACTTACTCTCAAGTGCAATGGCTTCTTCAATAACCTCAGGTATTTCTTCAAGCATCTTAGTATATCTGCTGCATTCTGCCTCATCCATCTTACCATTAGCATATGCTAATTCAAATGCAATTAAATACATAATTGATATCTGAACCATATATGCCTTGGTTGAAGCAACTGAAATCTCAGGACCTGCATGTGTATATACAACCATATCTGCTTCTCTTGCAATTGATGATCCCTTGACATTAACAATTGCCATAGTATCAGCACCTGCCTGCTTTGCAAGTTCAAGCGCAGCCTTAGTATCCGCAGTCTCACCTGACTGTGATATAACAATCATAAGATCATCTTCACTGATAAGAGGATCTCTGTACCTGAATTCTGATGCAATATCAACAGTTACAGATACTCTGGCCATCTTTTCTATTATATATTTTCCTACCATTCCGGCATGCATTGCTGTACCACAGGCAACAATATATATGTTCTTATAACTCTTTAACTTGTCAGGATTGAATCCTTCTGCACTGAAATCAGGCATATCGTCCATGATTCTTGGCATGATTGTTCTTTTTACAGAATCTGGCTGCTCATGAATTTCCTTAAGCATAAAGTGTGCATAACCGCCCTTTTCTGCAGCATCAACATCCCAGTCAGCAGTATTTAATTCCTTATGTATCTCATTGCCATGAACATCATATATCTTAACTGAATCCTTCTTAATAACTGCAATCTCATTCTGGTCAAGAAGATAATAATCTCTTGTATAATGAATAATAGCCGGTACATCAGATGCTATAAAATTCTCATGTTCTCCAACACCAACAATAAGAGGACTGTCCTTTCTTACTGCAAATATCTCATCAGGGAAATCTCTGAACATAATTCCAAGTGCGTATGAACCCTTAATCTCTGATAACACCTTTGCAATAGTCTTCATTGGATCGCCATCATAGTAGTAATCAAGCAGCTTTGCTGCAACCTCAGTATCTGTTTCACTTGCAAAGCTATATCCCTCTCCAATAAGAAAATCCTTAAGCTTCTTGTAGTTCTCAATAATACCGTTATGTACAATAGTAACTCTCTTATTACCATGTGGATGTGAATTGATATCTGATGGTTCTCCATGTGTAGCCCATCTTGTATGGCCAATTCCAACATGTCCTTGTGGTTTTCCCTCTTCATCCATCTTCTCAACAAGGTTGGCAAGTCTTCCCTTGCACTTCTTAACCTTAATATTACCATGATCAAATACCGCAATACCTGCTGAGTCATATCCTCTGTATTCAAGCTTAGACAATGCATCTACAAGTACATCTGCGCTTTCTCTGTCTCCTACATATCCTGCAATTCCGCACATATATTTAATTCCTTTCACTCATTTACTTATAATTCTTAGCAGTCTCGTTAAAAAGTCCTACAAGCCCCGCCTGATTCCTTAATGCCATAACAGCCCTTGTTCTTCTTGAAACAAAACCATCAAGCTTTTCCATATACTCATCTGCTGTAATATTCCCCTCTGCTACACCTGTAAGTCCTTTTTCCCAGCTTGCCGTAAGCTCCGGATTAAGCAGATGCCTGATAGAATTGTCTACAACATCATATATTATCTCGCCTAAAAATGTAGGCGTAATAATCTGTGTCTTAGAGTTAATAGAAATATACTTAATAGTATTAAGTTTTTTAAGAATCTCTGCTCTTGTAGCACTTGTTCCTATTCCACTGCCCTTAATCTGGGCACGCAGTTCCTCATCTTCAATAAGCTGTCCTGCATTCTCCATTGCAAGAATAATAGAACCTGAATTATATCTCTTAGGAGGTGATGTTTCACCTTCTTTGATATTAAACCCATTAAATGTGATTGTAGAACCTTTTCTGTATTTTTTCAATACCTCAAATAAAGCTGCATCACATTTATTATCGTTCTTATTATCGGCACTATCATCTTCCTTTACTTTTGCATCATTTCTCGCCTTTGCAAATGAGTTCTTAGCTACACTAAGATACCCTTCATCTACAAGCACTTTAAATGAAGCATACAGCTTTTCATTCTTCACATCACTGGTAATACTTACCTTCTGATAAATAGCCGGTGGATAGAATATACTTAAAAATCTTCTTACAATTATCTCATAGGTTCTCGCAGCTGTAACTGACAAGTTCTTTAAATTATTAAATCCCTGTCCTGTCGGAATAATCGCATAATGGTCTGTGATTGCTTTATCATTGCAGTATCTTGTCTTTTCAATTCCCTTCTGCATATTATTCTGTAATATATGCTCTGCAATCTCCTTCACAGGAGCAAAATTCCTGAGTCCGCCTATATTCTTATGTATCTCCTTACTTACCGCAGTTGATAACACTCTCGCGTCAGTTCTTGGATAAGTAACCAGCTTCTTTTCATACAACTCCTGAATAATATTAAGAGTCTCATCAGGGCTTATCTTAAACAGCTTGCTGCATTCATTCTGAATCTCGGCAAGGTTGTACAGAAGTGGTGGATTCTTGGTTTCTTTCTTTCTCTCAATAGAATCAACTACTCCCTGTGCCGGCAGTGGGTCAGATAAGAACTTAACAAGCTCCTCAGCCTTCTCCATGTCCTTAAAACCATTATCCTTATACAAATACGGTGTGCCCGCATACATACTCTTATCACTCACACGCCATTCTGCGTCAAATGTTGAATTCTCAACCTGTGCTTGACCTATAACCCTGTAGAATGGAGTTTTAACAAAGCTTCTTATCTCTCGTTCCCTTCTTACTACCATTCCAAGAACACATGTCATAACCCTGCCGACAGATACAACTGCCCTGTCAAGATGCAGATAATTGGCAATATTGCGTCCATATTTCAGCGTAAGTACCCTTGAGAAGTTAATTCCCATAAGATAATCTTCCTTCGCACGAAGATACGCTGAATCACTCAGATTATCATATTCAGATATATCCTTGGCTGTATTAATTCCTTTAAGAATCTCTTCCTCCGTCTGTGAATCAATCCACACACGGCGTTCTTTCTTTCCCTTAACTCCAGCTTCCTGTCTTACAAGCCTGTATATATACTCTCCTTCACGTCCTGAATCGGTACATACATATATATATTCAACATCATCCCTTGTAAGAATGTCTTTAACTATATTAAACTGCTTCGCAACAGCAGGTATAACCTCATACTTGAATTCCTTAGGTATGAATGGCAGCGTGTCAAAACTCCATCTCTTAAGATTAGGATCATAAGCATCAGGATAACTCATAGTTACCAGATGTCCGACACACCATGTCACAATATGGTCTCCACCTTCAAGATATCCGTCTTTTCTTGTAAAGTTCACATGCAGTGCCTTGGCAAATTCCTGCGCCACGCTTGGTTTTTCCGCGATATATACGGATTTTCCCATCGTATTCCTCATTTCTGTGCATAACTGCACCTGTTATAAATCCTTAAGACTTATCAGCTTCACATTATCATTATCTGCTGCAAAGTTCTTAAGTTCCCCGTCAAATGTATCCTTAGAAAAAAGATATATATAATCCTTGCCAATTCCCGCCTGATTAACATTCAGCATAAATTCTTCAAACATACTGAATGAAAACACATCGTTTTCCCAGTTACATTTGCCGACAAGATACCTGTCCTCATTATCACAGGCAATAATATCAATATCCCCATTCTTGCCCCACCATCTTCCACGACGGCTTATCTTAATTTCAAGCCTGTTCATTGAATCAAGCAATTCTATAAATTCTGTTGCAACCCTGACAAAAGCCTCTTTGGCGTAATCATATATATATGGTCGTACATATTCATCATAAAAATCAGCTGAATCCATTATTTCAAGCTGTGATTCATTAGGATAAATAAATTTAAACCAGAATTCAGTATATCCCGACTTAATCCTGTACAAACCCTTTCTTGTATATTCTTTTCCACCTTTGTCATATGAATATATCTTCTCAACCACTTCCCTGTCAATAAGATTCTTAAGATATACACTTATTTTATCACGTCCGAATCCTGTATGTACATGAAGCTCATTAAGTTTATTCTCTCCCTGTGCAATGCAGTACAGAATCGTATTATAAAGCGAAGTCTCCCTGAGTTCTTCCTTAATATAATCACTTCCTGCGGTTCTTAACATTCTTCCATTATTAAGAACATTCTGTACAATATTATCCTTAAGGCTCTTCCCTGCACTAAACTGTGCAAGATATCCTGGAACGCCGCCGGTTACTGCATATATTGCCATTGCATCAAGCACTGAATGCTTTGGAAACATCCTGACAATATCAACAAAACTCAGTTCCTTAAGTTTAATAAATGTACTTATAGACAATGCATATCTGCCTATTGCAGATACCATACTGTTTTCAATCCAGCTTACAGATGAACTCGTCACAATCATAACAACCTTCTCACCGTAAAGGCTGCCTTTTACCAGTTCATCTATAACCGGCATAAATGCATCACTGTTCTTTACTATATTCTGGAACTCCTCAATAATAACAACCTTGGTATCCCCTTCAAGCCTTGCTGTACTTTTAAACAAATGTGTATAAATAATTGATACATCATCTGATAATTCCATAAGCCCCTGCATTTCATAATCAGTAATCAGCCCCGCCCTGTTCATATGCATGGCAAGAAGTTCTGCCTGCTCCTTTTCAGATGCCAGTGCTGCATTATAATAAAATGCTTTCTTATCTTTAATGAACTCTCTAAGCAATGCCGTTTTTCCGATATTGCTTCTTCCATAAAGCATAATAAATGAATTGCCTACGCCATTATAATAATCATTCAGCTTATTAAGCTCATCTGTTCTTCCATATAACATAATATTCTCCCGTTACAAATAACTAATTATCGCTGTATTCATCCCCTGATTCATCAAGAGTAAGCATATAAGCTGGGATATATTCTTTCATAAAATAATCCACCTCATCCATATGCATATCTGTAATAGCTTTATAAATAGTCTGTTCAGCATCTGCAAAATCCATATTCCCTGTCTTTCGTTCTTCAAGGCATTTGATATATGCGGATATCTTATCAGCGGCTTTTACATATTTCCATAGTTCTTTTTCTTCTTCTGTCTCTGTAAGCACACTTTCATATCTGTCCCTTATTTCAGGCGAAAGTCCCGATAACATCTGCTTTCCGGCTACTTTCTCCACCTCTTTGTAAGCATTTCTTATAACCGGATTATAATACTTTACAGGTGTTGGCATATCCCCTGTTATAATCTCGGTTACATCATGATACATTCCAAGAATTGCCAACCTCTCAGCATTAATATTTCCACCATAAACTTCATTATTAATTATGCCTAACGCATGCGCTACAAATGCAACCTCCAGACTATGTTCACACAGGTTCTCATTTCTTGTATTTCTCATAAGTCCCCATCTGTTAATATACTTCAATCTGGATAACATTGCATAAAAATGATTTTCCTTCATTGCTGCCTGATTCCCCTCTTTACTAACTCATTAAATCGTCTTTTAATTTTATCGCATATCAAATATTTAGGCAAGTATGATAATAAATTTTGCTTCTATTCTGATTGCCCTTACTATGCAAAAAGAGATGCCATCTCTGACATCTCTTTTCTGGTATGTGTATTAGAATTTAATTATTCTGCATCCTTAGGAGTTATATAACCCTGAGCCTTAAGAAGCTCTGCAATAAGAACAGCCCCACCTGCAGCTCCTCTTAATGTATTATGTGAAAGACCAACGAACTTATAATCAAATACGCTGTCTTCTCTTAAACGACCAAGTGAAACTCCCATTCCGTTCTCGTAGTTAACATCAAGCTTAACCTGTGGACGGTCATCCTCTTCAAGATACTGGATGAACTGCTTTGGAGCACTTGGAAGATTAAGTTCCTGTGGAACTCCCTTAAAGCTTCTCCACTTCTCAATAATCTGTTCCTTAGTAGGCTTCTTCTCGAAGTTTACGAATACTGCTGCTGTATGTCCATCAAGTACTGGAACTCTGATACACTGGCATGTGATAACAGGATCTGTAGCTGGAACAATCTTTCCATCCTCAATCTTACCCCATAATCTTAATGGCTCTTTTTCAGACTTTTCTTCCTCACCACCAATGTAAGGGATAATATTCTCAACCATCTCTGGCCACTGCTCAAATGTCTTACCTGCACCTGAGATTGCCTGATATGTTGTTGCAACAACAAGCTTTGGTCCGAATTCCTTTAAAGCATTAAGAGCTGGTGTGTAGCTCTGGATTGAGCAGTTAGGCTTAACACAGATAAATCCTCTCTTAGTGCCAAGTCTTTCTTTCTGATACTTGATAACCTCAAGATGCTCCGGATTGATTTCTGGAACAACCATAGGAACATCTGGTGTCCAACGGTTAGCACTGTTATTAGAAACAACTGGAACTTCTGCCTTAGCATATCTTTCCTCTATAGCCTTAATCTGATCCTTTGGCATGTTAACTGCACAGAATACGAAATCAACCTTAGATACGATTTCATCAAAATCCTTATCCATATCATATACTGTCATCTTCTTAACAAATTCTGGCATTGGTGTCTGCATTTTCCAGCGTCCATCAACAGCTTCTTCATAAAGCTTTCCTGCTGAACGTCCTGAAGCTGCAACTAATACAACCTCGAACCATGGATGATTCTCAAGTAATGTTATAAATCTCTGTCCTACCATACCAGTACCACCAAGGATACCAACTCTTAACTTATCGCTCATTTTTAACTCCTTCAATATGTAAAATCTAAAAGACACTTCCCTCTGTTCTGTCTTTCTCTGACGGACATTTGTTTTTGTGTCTAAGAAAATATATCACAGCCTATGGCATAATGCAAGTGATTTTTAAGTTTTTTAGCATTTTTCTTTATATTTTTATTAAAATTAAAAGAAGCCTCCGGCATTATACCGAAAGCCTCTTTTAGAAATATTAGGAGAAGTAAATTCTTATAAGTATATTATTAATCGAATATTACTTTACTCTGCGTCTTTTTGATACAACTGCTGATCCTGCAAATACTGCTAATGCACTGATGAATATAATTACATACATCATCATATGGCTTGCATCACCTGTCTTTGTCTCATCTGCTGCAACTTCTGGTGTCTTAGCTGATGCTGCTGTATCTGAAGATACTGTCTCAACCTGTGAGTTAGTAATCTTTTCTTCATCTGCTCCTACTTCTGGCTTCTTAACATCTGCTGCAACTGTGCTGTCAGCCTGTGATGGCTTTACAGTTGGTGCCTGTGTAGGTGCTGTTGTGCTTCCATCAGTCTTTGTTGTCTCCTGCTCTGTTGCAGCCTGTGTTGGTGCTGCTGTTGGAGTCTGTGTTGGTTCTGTTGTTGGCGCAACTGTAGGTGCCTGTGTTGGCTTTGTTGTTGGTGCCCCTGTAGGTGCCTGTGTTGGCTCTGTTGTTGGTGCCTCTGTAGGTGCCTGTGTTGGCTTTGTTGTTGGTGCCTGTGTTGGCTCTGTTGTTGGTGCCTCTGTAGAACCTGTTAATGCTATACCATTAGATACTTCAACATAATATACATTAATACCACCTGATGTACTAGCTATATAATACTCCCCTGCCTCTTTAATATTAAATGTTACTGTCACAAGACTTGTTCCACCAATTGTTGCTGATGTTGCTACTGTCTTACCATTTTTGTCAATAAGCTGTAATTTTCTTTCTTTATCTTTTGTTGAACTAATTGCATATACAGTAACTGTTGAAGCCCCTGCTGTCTTAAACTCAATAGATCTCTTTGCTGTTGTTCCTGCTCCGCCAAGTTTAATTCTCTGCTTAAAGCTCTTTCCATTATATGACTTAGTATTACCGTCTACAGTAACAGTTCCATCATCTAATGAAGCATTAATCTTGAATCCATCTGCGTAGATTGATGACTTAATTGTTTCAGCTTTCATATTGTTAGCATTAAGAATAAGCTTCTGTCCTGCAGCTTCTGTTGTTGCTTCTGTTGGAGCCTGTGTCTCCTTTGTTGTTGCTTCTGTTGCCTTTGTTGGAGCCTGTGTCTCCTTTGTTGTTGCTTCTGTTGCTTTTGTTGTTTCCTGTGAAGAAGATGTCTCATCTGTCTTTGTTTCATCTTCCTTTACATTAGTGTTTACTGAAACCTTTATGATCTGGTTAGCAGCACCAAAATGTGCTCCCATAGTTGCATATTCACCTATTGTCTCATAAAGTCCCTTAACATTAATAGTTCCATCTGCATTTCTTATCTGAGAATCAAGGCTCTTATTAGTATCAATAGTATTATTTGTACTTATAAACATACCTGATATACCAGATGGGTTACTTACAACATCACCCTTCTTGTCTCCATTTGCCATTACTGTTGGTATCATGCCTGATATTCTATAATACTTCTTAGAGTTAAAATAGATTGAATTTAACATCTTTCCAACAAACTTATCTGAGTCTGTATCGTCTACAGATACAAGTCCCATATACATTGAATCGCTTGATGATCTGTAGAAAGTGAAATTAGACTTCTTTGCATATTTACCATTAGCAACGCTTGTACAGTTCATTAAAGTTAATGCACTGCCGTTACCATTGTCTGTAAAACCACATGCACCATTATTTAATGCAATACAGTTTAATACAACATGAGGTGTTGGAACTTTTCCATTGCTTCCTCCAAGCTTGAATCCATTCATATCTCCGGCAGCCTCTCCAGAACCATCTGAAAGCTTTCCATTACCATATGCTATACAGTTTCTGATTGTAACTACTCCAATTGAACCTGTTGCTGGCTTAGCGTAAAGATCCCATCCATCATCTGAATTACAGTATGAGATACATCCATCAAATACATTGCCTTCACCACATGTAAGCTTAGCTGCGAATCCATCTGCATTTTCACCATTTCCACCCTCATCAACTGGGTCAACATTATTAAATGATGTACAGTTGATAATCAGGTTGTTGCTTGGCCATGTATCTTTAGTCGGCTGTGCATTTGCATCTTTTCTTGCAATCTGAAGACCTGTATCTCTGTTAGCCTCAAATACACATTTTTCAAAAATGTTATTGCTTCCAGCAAGAAGAACACCATTATCTCCTGCATGATAGAAGTTTATTCCTTCAAAATACCAGTAATCAGCATAATGAATAAGTCCTCTGTTAAATGAAGCTAACTTCTGTGATGAGAAATCAAACTTAACACTCTTGCCGTATTCTGCCTTAAGAATGATATAGTTATCTGCTACTCCATTATTAGTGATGTATAATGCAGGAGCGCCTGTCTTTCCCTTGTCATCCTTTGCCATCAGGCTTTCGATTGAATCAAACTTATATGTTCCTTCTTTAATAATGATTACATCTCCTGCCTTTGCATTATCAATTGCTGCACGGATTTCCTCTGAAGTTGAAACATATTTAGCATTCTTAAATTCAGAATCCTTCTTTGTGCTTATATCTGTATATGCACCTGAATATGAAAGACTCTTTGAATCATATTTGCCTGCCTCTGAAGGAACTGAAGGTGTCTCTGTTTCCTTTGTTGTTGCTTCTGTTGCTTTTGTTGTTGCTTCTGTAGCCTTTGTTGTTGCCTCAGTCGCTTTTGTTGTTGCTTCAGTTGCCTTTGTTGCCGGCTCTGTTGCCTTTGTTGAAGATTCTGTTGCAGCCTGTCCTTTTTCAGTTACAACTACCATATAAATGTAATTTTCATTCTTGTTCTGCTTAATTACATATGTTCCTGCTTTGCCTAATTCAACTGTTCTATACTCAACAGATGTTCCAATTTCTTTAAATGATACATCATCATTTACTTTTACTGAAGAACCCGACTTCTTAGCTGAAACTAATATAGATAATGTTGCATTATCTGTAGTTGTTTTAAATGTAATTGAACCTTTTGAATCAAGCTTTACAGCCTTACTATATGTTTTTCCATTATATGTTGCTTCACTATCCTTTAATGAACCACCAATTGTGAAATAAGAATCATTTGTTTTTTTATCAGCAATATATGTATGAGTTGCAGCTGTTGTATCCTTAGTTGTTTCCTCAGCCTTTGTTGTCTCATTATTCTTTGTTGTTGCTTCTGTTTCCTTTGTTGTAGCCTCTGTTACCTTTGTCTCAGCTTCTGAAGCCTTTGTTGAAGATTCGCCTTCACCAGTAGTGTTATTCTTACCTACTGAACCACCGATTAACTTAATCTGGCTCTCATAATTCTGAAGTGCTTTCTTAAGTTCTGCATTAACTGCATATGAAGCATCATCAACATCATTATTGAATGTCCATTTGAAATCTCCACCATTCATTCTTCCTGCATTTGCTGTTACAATAGCAGGAACATCTTCTGCCTTGTCAGCCTTGTAAGAATACATAATATCTGATGTGTCAAAGTTGTTATATGTGTTGCTTCCTGTATAAGACTTAACATCTGAACCAATCTTTTCATCTGCTGATGAAACTACTACAGCATCAAAATCCTGAGTAGATGTTGTTCCATTAAGATTATAAGCTGTCTCAACTCCCTTAAGAGTATATGTTGATGAACCATAAGGAATGAAAGTATATGAACCTGTCAAAATATTTCCAAATGCCTTGATTGTTCCACCTGCTTCCTTAGAGAATGTAGCCTTGTTAGCAACATCTCTGTCTGTTCCACCTGCAAATACATCTGAGCCCTGCATTGATGTAAGCATTGGATATGGGCAATTTCTAAAGTAGTTGCTCTCAACAAATACTGATGAACCAAGTGTTGAGCCTGCACCATACTTTGCATTTCCATCGTAGTAGTTGTTATAAACATGTGCTGAATAATATCTTACTCGAGGATGTCTGCTGTCTGAATGATCATACCAGTTATGATGGTATGTAATGTAAAGTCCTTCTGTAGTTCCTTCTGAAAGTCCAAGTAAGTTACATTTTCCGTTATCCCAGAAATGGTTATATGAGAATGTAACATATGTAGATTTCTTGCAGTCAAGTGCTCCATCACCTTTAGACTGATCTGCATCACCACCTGCATTACCATAAAACATATCACAGTTGTGAACCCAGATATGGTCGTTGCCCTGCTGAAGACCAACATCATCACCCTCATCAGAATCACAAAGCATATAACCGATATTTCTTACTTCTGCATTAGAAACATTCTTAAGTCTTAATCCCCATCCTAATGCCACAGCATCTTCTCCGATACCTTCAACTGTAACACCAGTTGATAATCTCTTGCTGTCGCTGCTTCCTGTAATTACAATATCGCCCTTGCAATCCTTGTCACTGTTAATCTGTCCTAAATTAGAAACTGTTCCAACAATTCTTATATCAAGAGGTCTCTTATCGTAACCCTTCTTATATAAAGATAAGATTTCAACAATACCTGTTCCCAATGTTGTTGCGCCATTTTTAGAAGTAACAACATCAAGTGTCATTGTATCCTTAGTCTCTTCTGTTAAATAAAGAACTATTGCATTGTCCTTTAATGTACCATCTTCATTGTATGCACCTGATGATGTTCCATTAACCCAGCCAAAACCAGTTCTGTCATAATTAACAACTGCAACCTTATCAGTTGTTACCGAAGTCTTGTCTGATGCATCATCATTAGCAACTGATACAGTAAATGTATACTCGCCTGCTGCCAAACCTACTGCATCTGCTCTCCAGTGACCATCCTTATACTCTCTTATAAGCTGATCATCAATCTTTGTTGTCTTTCCGTTACCAGTTACTGTAACTTCGAATTTTGCAGCATTCTTAACTGTTGTCCACTCGACATATGCTGCTTCGCTTTTTCCTGAAACTTCCGTAATTTCAAGAGTTCCTAACTTCTCAGCCTTAACTGTAAGTAAAGAAGTTGGAATAATGATACTTACTGTCATAACTAATGCAAGTATCCATGCCCATTTTCTGCGGGCTACTTTGCCTATTATAGCCTTCATAGTTCTCCTCCCAATGCATCTTTTTGTGCACATTTGTTATAATGCACAAGCACTATGGCGCTATCTTAGCAACTTTTTACAAATAAAGATATAGTACCGCTATAGGCTTTTAGTACTAATTAAAGCTAAACGGTACCATGTTGCAATAAATACCTACTTTCAGGGGGATTTTTCGTTATTTTGTATAGATATTTACAGTCACTCCTCAATATATTGTATATATTTCACATGTTCAATTGTAACTGCACATACATTCCACCTTTTCAAATGATGCAATCTCTTACAAAAAAATCATACAAAAAGGACTGTCACAATGGTTTAGTCCACTGTGGCAGCCCTGCTGTCATACTATATTTAATTAGTAAGCAATACCATTAGATACTTCTACATAATAAATATTAATTCCGCCATCTTCTGACACAATATAATACTCACCTGCTTCATCCAGTCTGAATGATACTGATTTAAGTGATGAACCAGGAATCTTTGATGTACTTGTTACATCATTGCCATCCTTATCAATAATCTTAATAAGTCTGCTTGTATCTGTATCTGAACTTGTTGCATATATCTTTACTTTAGATTCACCTGCTGTCTTAAATGCAATAGCTCTTGCAGATTCGCTTCCTGCTCCACCAAGCTTGATTCTCTTGGTAAAGCTGATATTCTTGTAATCCTTTGCACTCTTATCAACTGTTACTGTCTTCTTGCTTGTTGCAACAATCTTAAATCCATCAACTACAGTTGACTTCTTAATCTTTCCTGTTGCTGCATCATTAGCATTAAGAATTAACTTCTCACCCTTTGTTGATACTGAAGTATCTTCCTGCGTTGCCTTTGTAGCTTCAGTTGTTGTCTGTGTTTCCCTTGTTGTCGCCTCTGTAGCCTTTGTTGGAGCCTGTGTCTCCTTTGTTGTTGCCTCTGTTGCCTTTGTCGGAGCCTGTGTCTCCTTTGTTGTTGCCTCTGTTGCCTTTGTTGGAGCCTGTGTCTCCTTTGTTGTGCTTTCTGTTGCTTTAGTTGTTTCCTGAGCCTTTGTTGTCTCTTCTGGCTTAGTTACTTCAGATGATGAATTCTTTGAAGATACACTAATCATCTGATTAGCAACATTGAATCTTGCTCCCATTGAAGCATAGCTTCCTATTGTCTCATAGAGACCGTTCATATTAACAGTTCCATCAGAATTTCTAAGCTGTTTATCTATATTTTTGCTCATATCAATTGCATTAACAGTGTTCTTAAACATTCCGGCTGTCTTAGCAGGGTCAGTTACAACAGTTCCCTTCTTATCACCACTCACTAAAGATGTAAGAACAGAACCTGTAAGACTGAAATACTTTCCAGAGTTGTAATAGATTGAGTTAGCCATCTTGCCTGTGAACTTATCTGAATCTATTGCACCTGCTGAAACAAGTCCCATGAATATTGCATTACTTGATGTTCTGTAACATAAGAAGTTGCCCTTCTTAGCATACTTTCCATTGCCCCATGCTGTGACATTCATAATTGTAAGACCTGTTGGGTTATTATTATCTGTAAATCCTGTTGCACCATTGTCAAATGATAAGCAGTTCATTACCTTATGTGGTGTTCCAACACCTGAACCGCCAAGCTTGAAGCCATTCATATCTCCATTAGCATAATGAACACCATTAGATAATGTTCCATTATTAAATGCCACGCAGTTTCTAATTGTAATTACACCTATAGGACCTGTTGCACTCTTTGCAAATAAATCCCATCCATCATCTGAGTTGCTGTATGATATACATCCGTCAAACACATTGCCTTCACCACATGTAAGCTTTGCAGCAAAACCATCTGCATTCTCACCTGTACCGCCCTGGTCAGGGAAATCACAGTTATCATGTGATGTACAGTTGATAATCAGGTTATTTGATGGCCATAAATCTTTAGTAGCAGCTGTTGTGTCATATCTTGAAATCTGGAGTCCTGAATCTCTGTTTGCTTCAAATACACATTTTTCAAAAATGTTGTTATTACCAGCAAGTAATACTCCGTTATCACCCGCGCCATAGAAGTTAATTCCCTGGAAATACCAGTAATCTCCATCTACAACTACACCTCTGTTAGCTCCGTCAAGCTTCTGTGCTGAGAAATCAAACTTAACTTCCTTGCCACTTTCAGCCTTTACAATGATATAAGAACCAGCCTTACCATTCATTGCACTGTTAATTACAATTGTATCAGAGAACTTATATGTTCCCTCTTTTACAATAATAACATCGCCAGCCTTTGCTGAACTGATTGCATTAAGAATCTCACTTGAAGATGATACATATTTTGCATTCTTGAAATCTGAATCCTTCTTCTTGCTGATATCTGTATAAGCGCCTGAATAAGAAAGACTTGTCTTATCATATGATGTTGTTACATCTGATCCTGTTGTCTCTTTTTCAGTTGACTTAGTTGTGCTCTCTGTTGCCTTTGTAGCCTCTGTTGCTTTAGCTGTTGTCTGTGTTTCCTTTGTTGTTGCCTGTGTAGCTTTTGTTGTACTCTCTGTTGCCTTAGTTTCTTCTGTTGTTGGATCTGGTGAAACAATCTTTGCATTAGTACCACCTACAGAAAGAAGTTCTGTATTCTTGTAATTAGTAACTGCTGCCTTTAATTCCTTATCTATTACATATACAGAATCATCTTTATCAGAGAATGTCCATGGAATCACTCCACCGCCAAGGCTTCCTGCTCCCTTTGCAGATGTTACTACTGAAGGTACATCTTCTGCATTATTAAGGCTTCCTGATTTAACTCCGAGATCCTTAGTTGTATCAAAGTTATCATAAGATGTTCCACCTGCTACAGTCTTATATGAAGATGGAACCTTCTCATCTGCTGATTTTGCAAGGTATGCATCAAATGATGATGCATTTGCAGCATCACCTGTTTCTGAAACAGCATTTGCATAGATAATCTTCTGTGCACCTACAATAACATTACCAAATGCTTTGATGATACCACCATTCTCTCCTGAGAATGTACCCTCACCAAGTGCATCTGTTCCCTGATTAGATGAAAGCATTGGATTCTTGCAGTTTCTGAAATAGTTATTCTGTACGAATAATGAAGAACCCATTGTTGAACCAGCACCGTACTTTGCATTGCCATCATAGTAGTTGTTATACATATGCACTGACATTGTTCTTACTCTTGCGTGTCTTGAATCAGAATGGTCAAACCAGTTATGATGATATGTAATATAGTTAGGACCAGATTCACTCTTCATTCCACATAAAGAGCACTTACCTGAGTCATAAAAATGTACATATGAAACTGTTATATACTGTGAATTACCTTTAATGTCAATTGAACCATCACCCTTTGCCTGGTCAGCATCTCCACCTGCTTTACCATAGTACAGATCAACATTGTGAATCCATACATTGCAGTTTGCTGTATCGAGAGAAATACCATCATCCATGAAATTGATAATTGAGAAATTTCTCATCTCAACATTTCCTGCATTTCTTAAGAGGAAACCGAATCCATTGATTGTCGCATCATTTCCGATGCCCTCTATTGTCATATTAAGATTTGAATAAGCACTAGCTCCTTTAATCTGTACTCCCTCAGATGAACTTGAAAACTTATCCATTGCAGCATCTGTAACACATCCGATTACACGGACATCAAGTGCTCTTGTTTCTATCCCCTTGCTAGCACTCTTTGTATATGCATCAATTATTGTCTGAAGACCTGTATATTCCTTCTCTCCCTTTGCCTCTTTTACTGATGCCTTAATAGTCTTTGCATTATCGTTAGTAACATAAAGAACAATTGCATCTTTCTTAAGTGTTCCATCCTCATTGTAAGCACCTGAACCTGTCTTATACTTTGATTCAGATGAAAATGCAAATCCGGATCTGTCATATGAACTTACATTAAGTGTCTTAGTAACCTGTGCTTTGTCAGTAACTTCCTTTCCGTTCTTTACAGGAACTACCTTAATAACATAGTCACCTGCCGCAAGTCCTACTGCATCAACCCTGTAGTAGTTCTTATACTTTCTGATAAGTTCATTGTCGATTCTTGCATAAGCAGAATCTGACTGGCTGGCTTTCTTGATATATGCTGTATATCCTTCTGCCTGATTATCAATGGACCACTGTGCATATGCTGACTCTAACCATCCTGCCGCACCATCAATAAATTTTACTGTTCCAACATCTGCCTTCACTGTAAGAAGTGATGTAGGAATCACGATACTCACAATCATAACTAATGCAAGTACCCATGCCCATTTTCTACGGGCTGCTTTGCTAATAATAGCTTTCATGTTTTGCTTTTCCTCCTCAATACATTAATTTGTGCATTTTGCTTTAACAAGCAAGGGTTTATGTCGTTATATTAGCAACTTTTACTCAAAAAGTACATGTATGTTAAGTAGGAAATAGGTACCATTTTTATAATTTTTAAGTATTTCATATGAAAATATGACAAAAATATGTAAAACACCGTAGCACATTTGCTGGTAAGCTAATATGCCACGGTGCAGATTAAACATCCGGATATTCAAATATATATCTCTCATACCCATTAATTATCTTAGTATTCTCATTATACTCATATTCCTGCTTAAACTTCATCTGGTAGCTCTTATGGATATGACCATGGATAAAATACTTAGGCTTATATTTTTCCAACAGATAATTAAAGCCCTCAAAACCCTTATGCGGTTCGTCAGGCCCGTCACCTATTCCCGCTGCCGGAGAATGTGTAAGCAGTATGTCAAAGCCCTTATTCTTCTTTATCGAAAACCACATTTTATTAATCCTGCGGTTCATTTCTTTCTGTGTATACTGGTTCTTTCCCTTCTTATATCTTATAGAACCACCAAGTCCCATTATACGGACCCCCTTATACACATATATCTTATTCTCAATATTGATACATCCATCCGGTGGCTGCATCTCATAACAGTCATCATGATTGCCATGCACATAAAGAACAGGTACTTTTGAAAATGATGCAAGAAACGACAGATACTGGGGCTTTAAATCCCCAGCTGAAAGTATAAGATCAATACCTTCTAACTTTTCTTTTTCGAAATAATCCCATAAGTACTTTGATTCAACATCAGCTAACACAAGTATTTTCATTAATATTTCCCCAGCCGCAGCAAACCACGGCATGCTTTCTATTCTTCTTCTTTAACAACACCCTGAAGTGCCATTTTTAATTTAGCGTTATCAGTAAGTTCACCATACTGAGGCAGTCTTCCGACTACATTGTCAAGCAGCCAGTCCATAGTGATTATATCTTCAGGATCAATAAGAACGCCTTCTTCAACTCTTACATTTCCCTGCTGGTCTTTTAACTCGCCCTCAAACACTCTGAACCTTGCTTCTTTAAGTTCTGTCTCAAACAGCTTTACAAGCCTCTTAGTTGCTGACGGCAGACTCTCTGAATATATAAGGTCAACAACGCCTGCCGACATTCCCCACCAGTAATTAAGTGCCTTTACATTATCGCCGTCCTCATCCTTACTCCAAGAGCCGCTCATAATGCTCTGGATAAGCTTTTCATAAAAAACTCCCCAGTGCCATACCGGCATGGCAAGGTGCTTATCAGAATCACTTGCCTTATACAGACCGAACTTTCTCTTGCTCTTTCCCGGAGTAATCATATCCTGATCAGATATAATGCTTATATTCTTCTTCGCAAGATTACCCTCCGAATCATTATCCCTGATACTGTTCCACTCAAGATAAACCTTAGCTCTCGGATTAACGAACTTTACTCCCAGTGCAAATGCATTGATATTTGCACATGCACCATACACCGGATTGTCAGCTATATAGCCAACATTGTCATCATCTGCCATAGAGCCTGCAATAATTCCTGTTATGAATTTTGCCTCAAACATTCTCGCATAATATGACCTGATGTATTTATGTGAAATGTTAAGAGAACAGTCCAGAATCTTTACTGACGGATGTGCTATCGCAGCCTTCAGTCCTGCCATATTCATTGCAGAAGATGTAAGGAATATAAGGTCACAGCCTTTCTTTATAAGCCTGTTAATTGCGGCTTCATCACTCTGTTCAGGTGTCGCATTTTCTTCAACATAAGTCTCTATCTGGTCGCCAAATGTATCATCAATATATTGTCTCCCAAGTTCATGTGCATAGCACCACTCTGAATCCTGCGGAGTCTTTTCATACACAAATCCAACCTTAAGCTTCTTAACTCCTCCCATTGGAAGCAGATAGCTTAATATATTCTTCTTAGGTGCTGCAGCTGGTGTCATCTTAAGTTCCACTTCGCTGTTATCATCAATAAGCTCGAATTCAGCCCATGTCTTGGCAACATTCTTTGCCATCTCAGACTTAGTCATTCTCTTAACAGCATCATATCCGTGGATATGTATAAACCTTAAGAAAGAATCACCTGTTGGAAAGTCAAATTTGTCCCCGCCTCTTGATTCATAAGCAAGCCTGAAATTAAGATAACATGAAACAAGATCTTTCTTATCATCTTCATCCATCGGCTCTCCCGGTGTAATCCCAACCAGCTCCATAAGAGTTGTAAAACTGCCCTCTTTACTGAAATATATATCGTTTAACTTAGTAGATTTATAAAAATCCATGAATTCATAATATATCTTAACATCAGGATCATCACTATACTTAGGTATCTTTCTTATAACCTGTGCACTTACTGTCACCGCCTTAAAATACTTAAGTACACTGACTCTTTTATTACCTTCAAGCACATAGAACTTATTCATGTACTCATATACTTTAATATCGTCTCTTATTCCCTCATTTACCTGACTGTCGCTAAGTGAAGCCCACTTTGCCGAAAATTCTGTTCCCCAGTCAAGTATAGGCATAAAGTTGTCTGCAAATGCTGTAGTTCTTCCCGCTGTACATGTTCCTACTACCAGCCTTAATGGAATCTGGTCACTTCCAAGACTGACTTCTCTGTCAATACTGCTTTCATCAATAATATCCTCCAGAACCGGAAGATATGGATAAGTACCCTTATTTACACACGCATGATATTCTTTTTTACCAATCTTTACTGCACTGAGATAATCCTGCACTGACATATCTTTTACCTTTCCTTTCTGTCTGCATTCTACCCTTTAATGTTCCTGTATGTAACATTTGCAGACCGCCATATCTTATTTATTTCTACTTACATATATAAAACTATCACATTTTCACCAAAAAATACACCTTAAAATTGACTTTTGTTAATTATGCTAGTATCTTATTCGATAGGCTTGAAATTTTTCTATATTTCCGGTCTGAATAAAATGCATGCAGATACGCATTTAAAGAAATGGAGTATACATATGAATATTGAATTTTCTAAAAGAGCTGACCGCTTTGGCAACAACATTTTTAATATACTTAATGAAAAGAAGAACGACCGACTTGCACAGGGAAAGCCGGTATATAACTTTACTGTAGGGACTCCTGATTTCAAGCCTGATGAATCTGTTATGAAGGTTGTTTCAGATGCAGCACTTGATCCTGAGAATTACAAATACTCACTTGGTGATACTGATGAGCTGCTTGACGCCGTATGCAAATGGTACAAACGCCGTTACAACACTGTTATCACACCTGATGAAGTCACCTCTGTATTCGGAACTCAGGAAGGTATGGCTCATATTGCCCTTGCTTTGTGCAATCCGGGAGATTTATGCTTAGTTCCTAATCCGGGATATCCTATATTCGAGATTGGACCATTCCTGTGTGATGCACAGATTGCTTATTACAATCTTCTTCCAGAGAATGATTATCTTATAGATTTTGATTCTATTGATGAAGATACTGCAAAAAGAGCCAAAATGATGGTTGTATCTTATCCACTGAATCCTGTATGTGCTACTGCACCTGATGAATTCTACGATAAACTCATCGCATTTGCAAAGAAATATAACATCATTATTATTCACGACAACGCATATTCTGAGATTATATATGACGGACAGATTGGTGGCTCTTTCTTAAGCCACGAAGGTGCTATGGAAGTCGGAGTTGAATTCAACTCTCTTTCTAAGACTTATAATCTTACTGGTCTGCGCCTTTCATTTCTTATCGGAAACCGTGAAATCGTAAGCAAATTCAAAACTGTCCGCTCACAATTTGACTATGGAACAAGTCTTATATACCAGAAAGCTGCTGTTGCTGCGCTTAACGGTCCGCAGGAATATGTCGCTGACAACCGTGCTGAATATGAGTTAAGAAGAAATGCTCTCGTTGCCGGAATTAAGAAGCTTGGACTTAAACCTGCTGATGTTAAAGGCACAATGTTTGTATGGGCTGCCATTCCTGACGGCTATACCAGTTCAGCTGATTATGTTATGGAACTTCTTAATAAGACTGGCGTTTTATGTACACCTGGAAGCAGCTTCGGAAGCCTTGGAGAAGGTCATGTAAGATTTGCCCTTGTACTTCCCCATGAAGAAATTGAGAATATTTTTTCTAATCTGTAATTCACTAAAAAACATAATATACGTACAAAACCCCGTATCCTGCAAAACAGAATACGGGGTTTATATGTATCTTTGCTATTAACAATCACTGGTGATTAGCCACGAATCTTCTTAACAAGAGCAACAGCCTCTGCTGTCATATCCTTAATCTTGTCAAATTCTCCTGCCTTAATCATATCACCCTTAACCATCCATGAACCACCACAGCAGAAGATCTTATCGCATGATAAGAATTCCTCAAGGTTAGCTGTGTTGATACCACCTGTAGGCATAATTCTTACATTAGTGTAAGCTGCGCACATAGCCTTGATCATCTTAATTCCACCTGCAGCTGTAGCTGGGAAGAATTTAACTCTTGTAAGGCCTCTCTTAACAGCCTGTGCAAGCTCTGAAGGTGTAACGATACCTGGCATAACAGGAATGTTCTTAGAAATACAGTAATCAACGATTTCTGGATCAAATCCTGGGCTTACGATAACTGAAGCACCAGCTGCTACAGCTCTGTCAACCTGCTCTGTTGTAAGTACTGTACCTGCTGCAAGTACCATATCTGGATATGCTTCATGCATAAGACGGATAGATTCCTCAGCTGCTGCTGTACGGAATGTAACCTCTGCACAAGGAAGACCACCATCAACTAAAGCCTTAGCTAATGGAAGTGCATCTTTAGCATCATTCAATACTACTACTGGAATTACTCCAAGTTCTTCAAATTTGTCTGCAATATTGCTCATAATTATATAGACTCCTTTCATATTTTCCCAATCTCTGGGATAATTTTGTCCGCAAATATTCTATCACACTCTCAGCACCATTACAAGCATTATAAATGTTGTTATTCCCTCAGCAACAGCATACGCAAGCCATACTCCTGTCATTCCAAAAAGTGCTGACATTACAAAAACTGCACCTAAAATCAGCACAAATCCTCTTGCCACAGAAACAACTGCCGCTTTAAACGCATCCTCTGTTGCACTGAATGCACCGCCACCTACAATATTAATTCCCGCAAAGAATATTCCGATAAAATATAACTTAACGCCTTCTGTTGCGTAAAGCCTTAACATTTCTGAACCTTCACTGTTAAACACTGCGACAAACTGTCCTGCAAATATAAACAATATACTATACATAACCGCTGCAAGTACAAATGCTGTTGTATATCCCATTCGTTTTAACTGTTTACATCCATCCTTGTCTCCCCTGCCGAAACAACTGCTTATAAGTGGCTGACTTCCCTGTGCAACACCATTAAATACCGCAGTTGTGACAATTGCAATATTAGCCACAACTCCGTATGCAGCTACTCCAACATTACCAGCCAGCTTAAGAATTACGAAATTAAAAACAAGTGTAATAACAGCTGATGACATCTCTCCAACAAATGCCGATATGCCAAGCTGGCACCCTGCCACAAGTTTTCTGACTGAAGGCTTACACACAACAAGCCTGACACTACTTTTCTTAGAGAAGAAATGTATGCTGCATATTCCCATTCCGATAATCGGCGACAAAGCTGTTGCCAGTGCTGCACCTTCCATTCCCAGATTCATCGGGAACATGAGAATATAGTCAAATACTATATTAAACAAACTGCTGAAAAGTGTTGCACTCATAGCAATTCCCGGTGCTCCGTCATTTCTTACAAATGCATTAGTCACATAATTACACATAAACATCGGTGCAAAACACATGAATATCTTAGTGTAATTATTCCCAACTGCTACAATATGTTCATCAGCTCCTAGAACACGCATGATATCTGCCGAAAAGAATATTCCGGCAAAAACGAATATCATACTTGACATTATGCACCATATTAATGCATTCCAGAAATAATCATCTACATCTGCATCTTTTTTAATCTTACTAATTGCATATCTTATAGCTGAACCAACACCAATCATCTCACCAATTGAGAATATTATACTATATAATGGCATAACAAGATTTAATGCTGTAAGTCCGTCTGCTCCCTTTGCTATAGATATAAAATACGAGTCAGCAAGAACGTAGCATGAAAACCCTATCATTCCGAGAATATTCTGCGATACATATTTAGAAAAATTCTTTCTGTTTTCCTCCTTGCTCATCGAAATCTCCTTAATTAAATAATATAAGTTACAAAAACGGCTCCCGTTGGGAGCCGCATTTTACACACTATCATATCTCTTAGCGCAAAGCAATTACATGCCCATAATTATTTACTTAGTTCCGAAGATTCGGTCTCCGGCATCCCCAAGTCCTGGGCAGATATAAGCATCTGCATTAAGCTCTCTGTCAAGATGTCCAATGTATATCTGAACATCTGGATGTGCCTTATGAAGCTTTTCAACTCCCTCTGGGGCAGCTATGATACACATGAACTTAATCTGCTTTCCGCCAACCTTCTTTATCTGGTCAATTGCATCAACTGCCGAACCACCTGTTGCAAGCATCGGATCTGTTACAACAATAGTTCTTTCCTCTATTGGATGTGGAAGCTTGCAGTAATATGGTACAGGCTCATGTGTCTCTTCATTACGATACATTCCAATATGTCCAACCTTAGCTGTTGGTACAAGTGAAAGTACACCAGGAACCATTCCAAGACCTGCCCTTAAGATAGGAACAATTGCAAGCTTACGACCTGAAATCATAGGTGTCATACAAGTTTCAATAGGTGTCTCAATCTCAACATCTTCTGTCGGAAGGTCTGATAAAGCCTCAAAGCCTTCAAGCATAGCTATTTCTTCAACGAGCTTTCTGAATTCATTAGTTCCTGTTTTCTTATCTCTAAGAATTGAAATCTTATGCTGGATAAGTGGATGTGTAAATATTGTTATATTCTTCTCATTCTCAAAATCCATCATTATTAAGTACCTCCAAATTTTATTGTTATTTACTTATTATCTTCTGATTCTTCTTTTTCAGAGTCTGTGTTCATAACATAAACTCCACGGCTGCTGTCACCTGCTGGATTCTTACCGAATTCATAATCATTACCAGGTAATATAGCATTAAGAAGAATACCTGCTATAGCAGCGATTGCAAGTGCTGTAAGTGTTATAGATGTTCCACCGATTGTAAATGTAAGTCCACCACCGAAGCCTAAACCACATACAAATATAACACCTGCAATAATAAGGTTTCTTGACTTAGTAAGGTCAACCTTGTTCTCAACAACATTTCTTACACCGATAGCTGAAATCATACCATAAAGCATGAATGATATACCACCGATAATTGCTGTTGGCATAGTTGATATAACTGATGAAAACTTAGGTATGAATGAAAGTATAATTGCAAATACTGCTGCGATTCTGATTACTCTTGGGTCATATACCTTAGAAAGTTCAAGAACTCCTGTGTTCTCACCATATGTAGTATTAGCCGGACCTCCAATTGCACCTGCAAATGCTGTTGCAACACCATCACCAATAAGTGTTCTGTGAAGACCTGGATCTGCTAAATAGTTTTCTTCAACTGTAGCCGAAATAGCTGACATATCTCCGATATGTTCCATCATTGTTGCAATAGCAATAGGTGCCATTACAAGGATTGCTGTTACATCAAATTTCATAAACTGGAACTTTGGAATTCCAACCCATGAAGCAGATGCAATTGATGAGAAATTAAGTATTGCTGAACCATCAGGATTATGTACGCCGCATGCATTAAGAATAAGTGCAAATACATATGAAATTACTACGCCCATAAGAATAGGAATAATCTTGAAAAGCCCCTTGCCCCATATATTGAATATAATAATTACAGCAAGTGCAACAAATGCAAGTAACCAGTTAGTTGAAGCATTTGTAATAGCTGAACCTGCAAGTGAAAGGCCAATACATATAATGATAGGTCCTGTAACTACAGGTGGAAGGAATTTCATAACTCTGTTGACTCCAACAAGCTTAATTATAAGTGCAAGTACAAAGTAAAGCATTCCGGCAACAAATATACCACCACATGCATAAGCAGCCTTATCATTAGCTGACATTCCAGCATACATACCGCTGTCAAGATTAGCTACTGTGTAGAATCCACCAAGAAATGCAAAGGAAGATCCTAAGAATGCAGGTACTTTGAATTTAGTACATAGGTGGAATATCAATGTACCAAAACCTGCACAGAAAAGTGTTACTGATACAGACAGACCTCTGGTAAGCTCCTCACCGCAGGCAGCCTGAAAATATCCTGATACCAGAATAGGTACAAGGATAGTTGCGCCAAACATGGCAAACATATGCTGAATACCAAGAATCAGCATCTTCGCTTTACCAAGCTTTCTGGCATCACGAATAGGTTCGATTTTCTTTTGTTCCATAATACGCTCCAATCAATATATATTTTACATTATTATAGAACATATCGTGATTTAGGGCAATGAAAAAATATTCCATTTTAAACATTTCGGGGCATGAAAAGCTTTCGCCTTCCATGCCCCGAAACTCGTGTTATGGTCAGAAATTGGATTATTTCTCTTCTGCAATAGCAGCCTGTGTATGGAAATATTATAATATAACAAATGATACTCCATTAATATTCAACTTTCGCTATCATTTACTATATCATAAAAAAGGCTTATAAATTCTTCTAACTGTGCATTATCCTTTGGCATAACTGGCATATCAAATTCATTTAATCCTCCAGCTTTTTTGAGTTTTTGAATCTTTGAAAAACTTTCTTGATTAAAACTACACCATGTTTCCAAATTATAAAGGACATTTATCTTAATACAAGCATCCTGACGATTTTGTAGTGCCTCATAAAAATTAATACCATTCTCTATTATTACTGCATACTCATTTTTATTCTTAATTGTCCTAATATCCTCAGCTTCTTGAAATATTTTCTTTGTTATAAAATCTCCTGACTGTGGTGTCTTGCCATACTCAGGATACTTTCTATGCTTTATTTCTTCTTCCTTTTCAGCAGTAATTCCATATATTAGGCGAAACAATTCCTTATCGTGTGATACAAAATCCAATGTAATATTATTAGGAAGTGAATCCTTGCAAACAACAAGCACTTTCTGTATCTGATGTTTCATCGTTTCAATCATATCACTCAATTGATTGAACTCTGGAGATTTGTAATCATCATCTCTATGCGCACAATTCTTATCACGTTCATAATAAATCGCCTCAATCAGCTTGTCTTCACAAATTTTCTTTTTGTTTTTAGGATGCGATTTATCAAGTACAACACAGCAGTTTATGTAGAATTCTCTCCTTAGTTCCTCAACTTTTCGTCTAAGGTTTAGATTGCAAATCTTATCAATGTTTTCTTCAATAAAAATAATGCTATCTATATTCTTTTTTGCATCAATCAAATACTTTGCTATACTCCATTTATCTATAATAACTCACCTCCTCGCACAATCCAATTTACTTGATAAGTTGGTCACAATATGGTAAAAGTTCCTCAATCTTGGCAACGATACGCTTCTGCTCCTCAAATGGTGGGAGTGGAAACAAATAATTTCTAAATACTTTCAAAGAAATAAATGACTGAACTCCGCCAGATGCAACTTTTTTCATGATATACTGCTCTCTGTATAAAAACCAATACACATATTCGATACACATTTTGGATTTATCATAATTTTTAAACAGCGCAACATTCTTTACGCAAAATTCTCTATCTTTGTTTACTATCACAGGATTGCCAATTGAACCTATCATCGCAAACAAAATATCACCCGTATCAACATTAGAACGTTCATTGATTTTATCAGCATCTTCTCGAGAAATGTATTTCACATTAGAGAAATACAATCCTCCACCTGATATATTTTTACTCGTAACTAAGGGAATTCCTGTTTCTATATACTTAGGAGAATCATGTGTTCCATCACGTACATCCATTACTTCTGAAAATCTCACCCATCTCCAACTACTAGGGATCTCATAAGGGATTTCATCCTCTGCAATCTCAGGCAATGGCTTTTCTTTCTTAATCTTGCCATCCTTGATAAGCTGAGCTTTCTCAGCAACAATCTGCTCATAAAGCCCATCAGCTGTTCCTTCTTCTGGTCGTTGTTCCACCAGCTTTCCCTGCATAGCCATTTGCAGAATACTCTTCTTCATATCCTCTGGGAATTTTTTATTAAATATTTCCAGCTTCGTATAAGCCTTGTCATACTGGTCGATATATGGAAGAATTTCCTCTATCTTGGCAACGATGCGGTGTTGCTCTTCAAGTGGTGGAATAGGAATTGGCATACCCCTGAGTGTATCTAAATTAATTTTATTTGTATGAGTTCCACCCCCCACTTTATTATCATCTATCCACCGATAACCATAGCCAGAATTAATTACTTGAACTATGTAATCAGCTACATCTGCTTCAATTAATTTTAATAATCCCAAACTAACGAATATACTAAATTCCTTATCTGTACATATTTTTATTGCTTTGCCTAATGTACCAATTCTACACAACAGAACATCATTCATCTCAGGTTTACAACGAGATATCAATTTTTCATGTTCCTCTCGCGTAATATATTTCACATTTGAAAAGTCCATAACTCCACTTGATATATCTTTAACAGAAATAAATGGTACACCATATTCTACATATGCTGGTGTTTTATGTGTACCATCTGAAATCAAGCTACACAAATCAATTAACCTTACCCACTCCCAAGACTCAGGGATTTCAAATGGTATCTCATCCTCCGTAATCTCTGGCAATGGCTTTGACTTCTTTATCTTTTTATCCTTTATGAGCTGTTCCTTTTCCAGCTTTATCTGTTCAAGCAACTCTCTCGCAGTGCCTTCTTCGGCTCTTTGCTCGACGAGCTTGCCTTGAACAGCAAGCTGTAGGATACTGTTCTTTAAATCCTGAGCATTCAAATTAGTTACCTCCCAACATAGAAGTAATCTTCTCTAATACATGGTCAATCTCAGCATTAAGGGATGCTCTCTTTTCCTGATACTGATTAATTAAATCCATCGGGTCAAGGATTTCCTCTTCTTCGTGTGGGAATCCACAAAGGTCAATATTGTATCCGTTGGCTACGATTTCATCTACCATATATTTCTTAGCCTTAGGGAATCCATCTACTTCAATCTCCTCACGATTATCCCACCACTTAAGGGCAGGTGCAAAATGCTCCAGCTTCATAGGCTTTGTCTTTGAGAAATTCTTATACCCCTCAGGCATGTCCAAACGATAGAACCATGTCTCCTCTGTTGGGTGTGTATTGTCAAAGAACAAAATATTTGTCGTAATAGAAGTATACGGAGCAAACACACTATGTGGCATTCTTATGACTGTATGAAGATTAAACTCCTCAAGCAGTTTCTTCTTGATATTTACCTTTGCATTATCAGTACCAAAGAGGAAACCATCAGGAAGAATAATTCCACATCTACCATCTTTCTTTAAGCGGAACATAATAATATCCATGAATAAATCAGCAGTCTCTGAACTACGCAGTTCCATAGGGAAGTTTGCTTTTACAGAATCCTTTTCATTACCGCCATATGGTGGGTTCATAAGGACAAGATCAAACTTTTCCATCTTTCTGTACTCTTTGTAATCAGTCTCAAGAGTATTGCCATGAATTATCTCAGGGTTATCAATATCATGCAGGAGCATATTGGTAACACAAAGAATATGTGGCAGAGCTTTCTTCTCCACACCATAAACTGTATTATTATAAATTTCCTTGTTCTCGTTAGATTTAAGGCTCTCCTCATATAATTCATTAAGAGCAGACACAAGGAATCCACCAGTACCACAGGCAAAGTCAGCTACCCTCTCACCTAGTCTTGGTTTTGTAACTTTTACCATAAAGTCAGTTACAGCTCTAGGTGTGTAGTATTCTCCTGAATTACCAGCACTTTGTAAATCTTTCAGAAATGACTCGTAGATTGAGCCAAATGCGTGTCTTTCCTCATACTCTGTAAAATCAATTTCATCAATGATATTGATGACCTGTCTAAGCAGGATACCATCTTTCATATAGTTGTTGGCATCCTCAAAGGCATAACGCACCATCATCTGGTTCATTGGAGTATCCTCTGATACCTCAAGATTTTTAAGTGCAGGGAACAACTTATTATTAACAAAGTCAAGAAGTGCATCTCCAGTAAGAGCCTGACCATCCTTGTTATCTACCGCCCAATTTCTCCACTTGTACTCATCGGGAATGATAGAAATATAATCATCATTGATAAGCTCCCATTCCTCTTCTTTTGCATCATATATCTTTAAAAACAGAGTCCATACAATCTGCTCAATACGCTGAGCGTCTCCATTTACCCCTGCATCATTACGCATTACATCTTGTATTCTCTTAACGAAATTAGTTATAGCCATTGGTAAAAAACCTACTTTCAATTTTTATTTGTAAAATACTACGCAGAGAAGATTTCATCTTCCAGTTCTTTCACAGCCTGTTCATATGCTGCTTTACCTCCAAAGGCTTTGACAATCTTCATAGGACTACCAAACTGCTGGAATTCGTGTAACTGTAAAACCTTTGTCTCCTCTATCTCTTTCAATCCTTCACTTGCATACTTATCCATAAGTGTTCCCAGAACCTTTTGTGCAAGCTCAGAATACTTATAGAGATATCCTCTCTTTTGAACATTTTTGATACGCTCTATACGGGTAAGCGGTGCTTTATCATATGCAAGGTGCAGGATTAAATCAAAATCGTCTATATCAGTCTGACCTGTCTCTTCACGAACAGCATCCAGCAGTACACCATCCTCACGAAGTTCTTCTACGATAGCCTGTTTCTTCTTTGCTTCATTCCACTTCTTAAGGAATACATCTAACCTCGCATACTGTCCTAAAATATTCTTTCTTGTGTAATCGATAAGACTTTCAGTTATAAGTTTTCCATCCTTATCAATATACTGTATTCTCTCCGACAGAACTTTGACTTCTACATCCTTGACATAATACTTCTTAGGCTTCTCAGAGCCATCACCATTACCCCAATCATCGCCAGAATCACCAGTATTTCCTGTATTTCCAGTACCTGAATTACTGCCAGTATCATCTCCTGTATTTTCAGTATCGTCTTCATTGCCTGTTACTGGATTTACTGGGTCATCGCCAGTAATGTCGATTACTACCTCAGGATTACCATCAAAATCTTTATCAGCAAATAATCTTGATGCGTTACGGAAGTCCATAATTGTAAAATATGTTTTTCCATAATCCTCAAGCAGACGAGTACCTCGGCCAATAATCTGCTTGAATTCTGTCATGGAATTTATATTGTTATCCAACACAATGAGCTTGCACATTTTAGCATCAACACCAGTAGTCATCAGCTTACTTGTGACTGCTATAACAGGATATGTACTGTCCTCATCAATGAAATTATCCAGTTGGGCTTTACCTTCAGCATTATCTCCAGTTATACGCATAATGTACTTATGGTTCTCAGTCCACAGGTCTTTATTCTCAGCAATGAGAGCCTGACGCATACGCTCCGCATGCTCCACATCTACGCAGAACACAATGGTCTTACTGAACCTGTCAGTTTTCTTCAAAAATTCTGTAACTTTCTTTGCAATAACTTTGGTTCTCTCATCAAGTACAAGAGTCCTGTCAAAGTCTTTGATATTATATTCTCTGTCCTCGATTTCATAGCCATTATCATCAATTTTTCCAGCTTCTGGACGATATCCAACAAGGTCTTTATCAAGTCCTATACGAATGACTTTATATGGAGCAAGGAATCCATCATTAATTCCCTGTTTCAGAGAATACTCATAAATAGCTTCTCCAAAATATGTTTGTGAAGATGCTTCTTTGGTTTCAATTGGTGTAGCTGTCATACCTATCTGAGTTGCACCAGAGAAATACTCTAATATTTTTCTCCAAGCAGACTCTTCCTTAGCAGAGCCTCTATGACACTCATCAATGAGTATCAGATCAAAGAACTCAGGCTTAAACTGCTTGAATGGCTCTACGCCCTCATCACCAGCTAACTGCTGGTACAATGCAAGATAGATTTCATAAGAACTGTCGAGCTGTTTATTCTCGACTTTAGTCATTTTACCCCCGAATGGCTTGAAATCACCAGATATTGTCTGGTCTACAAGGACATTCCTATCTGCAAGGAACAATATCTTCTTTTTAATACCAGCTTTCCATAGTCTGTAGATAATCTGAAAAGCCATGAATGTTTTACCAGTTCCAGTTGCACAGACTAAGAGTACCCTGTCTCTGCCACTTGCTACAGCATTTACAGTTCTGTCGATGGCAATTCTCTGATAGTAACGAGGTGTCTTATAACCTGGTGCCCAGTAATATGGCTCTAGCAGAGCTTTCTCACCAATTTCAGAGAAATTCATCTCATTTACATATCTGTGATACAGTTCATCTGGCGATGGGAACTCATTTAATGAAAGATTGCGAATATCACCAGTTATTAAATCCTGCTCTACAAAGCCATCTCCATTGGATGCATATACAAACTTTACATCCAGAGTTTCTGCATACTCTATAGCCTGTTGCAGTCCCGCTCCTACTGAATGGTTGTTATCCTTAGCTTCTATGATTGCTAATGGAAAATTAGGCTTATAGAATAGCAAATAATCTGCTCGCTTCTGCTTGCCTCGTGAAGTTACATTACCCCTTAGGATGATGCGACCTGCTGTGAATGCATACTCATAACGAATCTGCTTTTTATCCCAGCCTGATTGCTCTACCGCTGGAGTTATATATCTTGCTTTTATATCTTCTTCTGAAAGTTTTTCTTTTCCCATACCCAACACAACTCCCCTCTTTAGTACTCGTAAAATCTTACACATCACTTATAATGTGAATTATAGCAAAATTGTATTGTTAATGCAAAATGTCAAACCTCTATTGCTTCTGCAAAATCTTTGGCTAATACAGTCTATAGATTTTTTATCGTTCTATGCTTTTAAAAATATTATTTTTATATGGTAATTCACCACTTTTTATAGTATAATATTTTCACTATTTATTTAAAGGAGCAACTTAATTATATGCTTGTATTCATAGACGAAAGCGGATATCCTCGCCCTACTGATTCAACCAAAAATCCAATTTTACTTGGAGTTTGTATCCATGAAAATGATATTAAACCTATAACAAATCAGATATATAAATTAAAAGAAATGATTTATGGGAAACAAGACGAAATAAAATCTACAAAACTTATTCGTGAAGCGACTATTACAAAAAATCGAACAAATAATAAAACTTATGTTGAAGGCATGGTAGACATCATCACTTCTTATGACGCTGCTATTTTTGCTGTAATTATGGACAAACCAGATGAATCAATTATTGTACCCGTACATCATCTTCCAAAACAATATTATCTATTATTAAAAAAAGTGGAATTTTATTGCAACCATCATCACTATGGAAAAGCAATGATGATATTTGATGAGGTACATGAAGAAGCTGATAGAAAAATTGCTGAAGCCATTACTGGCTTTTTGTTCAAAACAAATTTTGGACGTTCTTTCCATCACATATTAGAAATGCCATTGTTTGTCAGTTCTGCTGTAACTCCCGCAGTACAGTTTGCTGATATATTTGCTGGTATCGTAAGACATTATTATGAAAACGAACTTGATCAAAAAGAACCAGAAACAAAATTTCAAAAATGGATTGTAAAGCTCTTTACCCAATTACATAATATCACAGAGAATAACTATATTCCAAAATCTCACTTTTTAGAATATGGTTTCCAAAAAATAGGCAAAAATTTTTCATACCCTGTAAGTGAAAAATTTTCCACACTTGATAAGGACGAAAATCTTTTAGATGAATATATTCCGGAAGATTTTTCAGAATAAATATTTAATTGACTTCATATAAATATTGTGTATAATATTATTAGAGTCATATGTTGTTCCGTCCTGGAGCTGCGTAGGACTCGTTATATTAGCAATGTGTCGCACCTGCAGTTTAGCAGGTGCGATTTTTTTATAAAAATTTTTTTAATAAAACTAAATCAAGATAAAATGATAAACTCAAAATAAATAAAATTTTTCAAATTTACATATCTGTCAAAAATCATTAATACTGACTTTCCTTTAAATATCCAATAAAACTCAATACACTAATATTGGGTGGAAAACTATTTATTCCCATAAAGCTAGCCGATTTTATTTAAAAACATTTCGGGGCATGAAAAGCTTTTGCTTTCCATGCCCCGAAACTCGTGTTATGGTCAGAAATTGGATTATTTCTCTTCTGCAATCGCAGCCTGTGCTGCTGCAAGTCTTGCAATAGGTACTCTGAATGGTGAGCAGCTCACATAATCAAGACCAATCTTGTGGCAGAATGCAACTGATGAAGGATCTCCACCATGCTCTCCACAGATACCTATGTGAAGATTCGGATTAACCGGTCTTCCAAGCTTTATTGTCATCTCCATAAGCTTACCTACACCATTCTGGTCAAGCTTTGCAAATGGATCATTCTCAAATATCTTAGATTCATAGTATGCATTAAGGAACTTACCAGCGTCATCTCTTGAAAATCCGAATGTCATCTGTGTAAGATCGTTAGTACCAAAGCAGAAGAAATCGGCTTCCTTGGCAATCTCATCAGCAGTAAGTGCAGCTCTTGGAATCTCAATCATAGTACCAACCTCGTATTCAAGGTCGATTCCTGCTGCCTTAATCTCTTCATCTGCTGTCTCAACAACAGTCTTCTTTACATACTTTAATTCCTTAACCTCACAGATAAGCGGAATCATAATCTCCGGCTTAACATTCCAGTCAGGATGTGCCTTCTTAACATTGATTGCAGCTCTTATAACAGCTCTTGTCTGCATCTTGGCAATCTCTGGATATGTTACTGCAAGACGGCATCCTCTGTGTCCCATCATTGGATTAAACTCATGAAGACTTGCAATAATATTCTTAATAGTCTCTACTGACTTGCCCTGTGATTCAGCTAACTTCTTAATATCTTCTTCCTCTGTAGGAACAAATTCATGAAGAGGTGGATCAAGGAATCTGATAGTTACAGGATTACCTTCAAGTGCCTCATAAAGTGCTTCGAAATCTCCCTGCTGATATGGCAGAATCTTATCCAGTGCTGCTTCTCTTTCTTCTACAGTATCAGAACATATCATCTCTCTGAATGCTGCAATTCTGTCCTCCTCAAAGAACATATGCTCAGTACGGCAAAGTCCGATACCTTCTGCTCCAAGTTCTCTTGCCTTCTTGGCATCCTTAGGAGTATCTGCATTAGTACGAACCTTTAACTTTCTGTACTTATCAGCCCACTCCATAACTCTTCCAAACTCTCCTGCAATCTTGGCATCAACCGTAGGAATCTGTCCATCATATATGTTGCCTGTTGTACCATCAATAGATATATAATCTCCTTCATGGTATTCCTTGCCTGCAAGTGTGAACTTCTTATTAGCTTCATCCATTGCAATATCACCACATCCAGATACACAGCAGGTTCCCATACCTCTTGCAACAACCGCTGCATGGCTTGTCATACCTCCTCTTACAGTAAGAATACCCTGTGAAGCCTTCATACCTGTAATATCTTCTGGCGATGTCTCAAGTCTTACAAGAACAACCTTCTCGCCTCTTGCATTCCACTCTTCTGCATCTTCTGCTGAGAATACAATCTTACCACACGCAGCGCCAGGAGATGCTCCAAGACCTCTTCCCGCTGGAGTTGCAGCCTTAAGTGCAGCTGCATCAAACTGTGGATGAAGAAGTGTATCAAGATTACGAGGATCAATCATTGCAACTGCTTCCTTCTCTGTTCTCATTCCCTCATCTACAAGATCACATGCAATCTTTAATGCTGCCTGTGCTGTTCTCTTACCATTACGTGTCTGTAACATGAACAGCTTACCATGCTCTACTGTAAATTCCATGTCCTGCATATCTCTGTAATGTTCCTCCAGAGTTGCACACACATTCTTAAACTGTTCAAATGCTTCTGGGAACTTCTCACTCATTTCCTGAATATGCATTGGGGTTCTTACTCCGGCAACAACATCTTCACCCTGTGCGTTAGTAAGGAACTCTCCAAAAAGTCCTTTAGCACCAGTTGCAGGATCTCTTGTAAATGCAACACCAGTTCCACAGTCATCCCCCATATTACCAAATGCCATAGACTGTACATTAACTGCTGTTCCCCAAGAATAAGGAATATCATTATCTCTTCTGTATACATTAGCTCTTGGGTTGTCCCATGAACGGAATACAGCTTTAATAGCTCCGTATAACTGTTCCTTAGGATCATCTGGGAAATCCTTGCCAATCTTAGACTTATATTCAGCCTTAAACTGTGTTGCAAGCTCCTTAAGATCATCCGCTGTAAGCTCTACATCAAGCTTAACCCCTCTCTCATCCTTCATCTTATCAATAAGCTCTTCGAAATATTTCTTGCCAACTTCCATAACTACATCTGAATACATCTGGATAAATCTTCTATAACAATCCCATGCCCATCTTGGATTGCCAGATTTCTGTGCAATTACATTAACAACGTTCTCGTTAAGTCCAAGATTAAGGATTGTATCCATCATACCCGGCATAGAAGCTCTTGCTCCAGAACGAACAGAAACTAAAAGTGGATTCTCCATATCTCCAAACTTCTTGCCTGTAATCTGTTCCATCTTCTCAATATGTTCGTTAATCTGACCCATGATCTCATTATTGATTTCTCTACCATCCTCGTAATACTGGGTACAAGCTTCTGTTGTAATTGTGAATCCCTGTGGTACAGGTAGACCGATATTAGTCATCTCTGCCAGATTCGCACCTTTACCACCGAGAAGCTCACGCATATCTGCGTTACCCTCTGTAAACAAATACACCCATTTCTTTCCCATAACAAAACCTCCATAATTTAATATTCAGTTATTTAAGTAGTATATTTCTTAGCTTGTTAAAATTATAACATAGTAATCGTTTTCGTGCAACCATAAATGTATTTATTTTAATACAATTTTATATACAAGCCTTACATTTACAGAATATGCTTAATATGGGAAAATATTCATGCTGTACTAAATAGCACAACAATAGAGCAATCACTGAAAACACAATAAAAGGAGGATTTTTCTATGCCTAAAGACCCTGTTATGCTTTTAAGCTTTGTCAATACACAACTTCGAGACAATTACAATACATTAGAGGAACTGTGTAAATCTTATATGGTTTCAGAAAAAGAGATAACTGATAAGTTAAAGACAATTAATTATGAATATAATACTGAAAAGAACCAGTTTATCTAGTTCTGTATAAATATGTCTTAATCTGATTAAAATAGATTGACAGCACTTCATAAATCAGCAAAAGCCTACTAAACTTGCATCACACAATAGTTTAGTAGGCTTTTATTTCAAAATCAGGCTTTATCCCTCAACAGCCCTCGCAGCGGCTCTGGCTGTCAGCTTTCCATCTACAAGGTCAATAACAATATCATCCCCTGTATTGATATTGCCTGCAAGTATTAACTTGGCTGCCAGTGTCTCAACTGTCTTCTGTACATATCTCTTAAGCGGTCTTGCACCATACATTGGGTCAAATCCGTTTTCAACTATGAAATCCTTGGCTGCATCTGTAAGAACAATCTCAAGCTCTTTATCTGCAAGTCTCTTGTTAACATCTGCAACAAGAAGATTGATAATATTGCTGATATTATCCTTAGTAAGAGGCTTGAACATAATTATCTCATCAAGACGGTTAAGGAATTCAGGTCTGAAATGATTCTTTAAATCACCCATAACAGCTTCCTCTGCCTCTGGCTTAATTGAGCCATCAGGATTGATGCCTTCAAGCAGATATGAAGAACCAATGTTACTTGTCATTATGATTATAGTGTTCTTAAAATCCACAGTTCTTCCCTGTGAATCAGTGATACGGCCATCATCAAGTACCTGTAAGAGGACATTAAATACATCTGGATGTGCCTTCTCAACTTCATCAAAAAGAACAACTGAATATGGTTTTCTTCTTACAGCTTCTGTAAGCTGTCCACCTTCATCATAACCTACATATCCTGGAGGCGCTCCGATAAGTCTGGATACAGAATACTTCTCCATATACTCGGACATATCAAGTCTTACTATATTAGATTCATCATCAAACAGACTCTCAGCCAGTGCCTTTGCAAGCTCTGTCTTACCTACACCTGTAGGTCCTAAGAACAGGAATGAACCAATTGGCTTAGTCGGGTCTTTAATACCAGCCTTAGACCTTATGATTGCCTCTGTTACCTTAGTAACACCTTCATCCTGACCGATAACTCTCTTGTGAAGCTGTTCATCAAGATTAAGAGTTTTCTGTCTTTCAGACTCACTTAACTTGCTAACCGGAATACCAGTCCATCTTGATATAATCTTAGCAATCTCTTCCTCAGTAACACTTTCATGAACAAGGCTCATATCTCTGTTACTTGACTTCTTCTCTGCTTCTTCCAAAGCCTTCTGTGCCTGTGGAAGTTTACCATACTGAAGTTCTGCTGCCTTATTAAGATCATATTCTCTCTTAGCCTGTGCTATCTGGGTATTAATCTGGTCAATCTCTTCCTTTAACTTGCTTACCTGGTCAACAGAAGATTTCTCGCTGTCCCATTTAGCTTTCTGGATATTGAAATCAGACCTTAATTCAGATAATTCCTTCTGTAATGCATCAAGTCTTTCCTTACTGAGGTTATCTGTCTCTTTCTTAAGAGCAGCCTCCTCAATCTCAAGCTGCATAATCTTTCTTCTCTTCTCATCAAGTTCGGCAGGCATTGAATCAAGTTCAGTCTTAATCATTGCACATGCCTCATCTACAAGGTCAATAGCCTTATCTGGCAGGAATCTGTCTGAAATATATCTGTCTGACAAAGTAGCTGCACTTACAAGTGCGCCATCTGTAATCTTAACTCCATGGAACACTTCATATCTGTCCTTAAGACCTCTAAGGATTGAGATAGTATCCTCAACTGTAGGCTCATCAACCATAACCGGCTGGAATCGTCTTTCAAGTGCCGGGTCTTTCTCAATATACTCTCTGTGCTCATCAAGAGTTGTAGCACCTATACAATGAAGTTCACCACGGGCAAGCATTGGCTTTAACATATTACCTGCGTCCATAGCACCTTCTGTCTTACCTGCACCGACAATAGTGTGAATTTCATCAATAAACAGAATTATCTGTCCTTCAGATTTCTTAACCTCGTCAAGTACAGCCTTAAGTCTTTCCTCGAATTCACCACGATACTTTGCACCTGCAACAAGTGCGCCCATATCCAGTGCAAAAAGCTTCTTATCCTTTAAGCCTTCTGGAACATCACCTCTTACAATTCTCTGTGCAAGTCCTTCAACAACTGCTGTTTTACCAACACCTGGCTCACCAATAAGAACCGGATTGTTCTTAGTCTTACGGGAAAGAATTCTTATTACATTTCTTATTTCATTATCTCTGCCGATAACCGGATCAAGTTTTCCATCCTTGGCTCTTTCTACAAGGTCTGTAGCATATTTGCTAAGAGTATCATAAGTTGCCTCCGGATTATCCGAAGTAACACTCTGGTTACCTCTTACTGTCGCAAGGGCTGACAGGAATGATTCCCTGTTAATTCCATATGTCTTAAAAAGCTGCTTTATACCCTTGTTAGGTGCTGCAATCATCGCAAGCATAAGATGCTCAACAGAAACATATGCATCCCCCATTCTCTTTGCTTCATCTTCTGCATTTACTAAAACCTTATTAAGATCATTGCTTACATAAAGCTGTACATTTCCTGAAACCTTATTCTTCTGGCTAAGTAAAGTCTCAATATTTTTAATAAATGTGTCCTTATCAATTCCCATCTTCTCTATCAGGCTCGCGATAAGACTATCTTCTATAGTTAAGAGACTGTACAGAAAATGTTCCTGATCAATCTCCTGATTACCATAATCGTAGGCAATCTTCTCGCACTGGTTAACAGCCTCAATAGACTTCTGTGTAAACTTATTAATGTTCATACGATTACCTCCTTCTATTACAATGAATGCTTAACTTCACTGTTTATCTATTGTTTTCCTCTTACAATTGATGTTATACATCTCATTGTTAGCACTGTCAAGAGGTGAGTGCTAATGAATTTATTAAAAAAATATAAAGCCAGCAAAATACTGGCTTTACACTATAATAAATAATTAAATTATATATTTTTATCGCTTTATGTACCTTATCAATCTGATATAAGAAGCACAGAAACATCATTAACATTTGTTCCCGTAGGACCTGTTATAATAAGCCCCTCTGTTAGTTTCAATGCATTATAAGCATCATTATTCTTAAGCACTTCAAATATATCTATTCCTTTATTCTTTAAGACTCCTGCTGTATCACCATCGCTATATCCACCTGCCGCATCCGTAGGTCCGTCTGTTCCATCGCTGCCTATACTGAATACTGCTGCATTTGACATTCCCTTAATACCTTCTGCTGCTGATAATGCAATCTCCTGATTTCTTCCACCTTTCCCATGTCCTGTAATATTAACAATCGTTTCACCACCTGCTATGTATGCCAGCTTCTTTCCTGACTTACAATGTGTCTTTGCTATAGATGCAAGAAAACTTCCGGCTTCTTTTGCCTGACAGCATAACTGGTCTGTAAGCATTACTGGTTCATATCCATACTTTGAACATTCCCTTGATACTGCACTGCATAATTCACGCACACTTCCATTAATAAAAGTTGTTACATTATCCAGTTTCTTCGGTGTCTCAATATCCATCAGCTTTTTTACATCTTCACTTATATTAAGATTATATTTTTCTACAATGTGCCATGCTTCTTCACATGTTGTTGTATCTGCACACGCCGGACCTGAAGCAATCATATCCAGTGGGTCACCAAGTATATCTGATAATACTATTGATAATACATGCGCCGGTTCACATAATTTTGCAAACCGTCCGCCCTTTACTTCTGATAAGCGTTTTCTTATCGTATTAATCTCAACAATATCTGCGCCGCATGCAAGTAACTGATTAGTTATATCCTGCAATTCTTCTCCTGTAATCTTCGGCTTCTCAAATAAAGCACTTCCTCCACCTGAAAGAAGAAAAAGCACTGTATCATTCTTATTGAGTCCGCTTACCATCTCAATAGCTGCCTGTGTTGCTTTAAATGAATTCTCATCTGGAACAGGGTGGCCTGCCTCAAAACATTCTATTCTTTCAATCGGCTCTTTTACATGTCCATACTTCGTTATTACAATTCCTTCATTTATTCTGTCTCCCAGACAGTCACTTGCCGCCTTTGCCATCTGCCATGCGGCTTTTCCTACTGCTACAAGAATAACTTTTCCATCAAATTTCCTGTCTTTAAGTGTTTTCTTAACTGCTTCATCCGGAAGAACTGCTTTAATTGCCGCATTAATTATATTGTCTGCAACCGCTCTTAATTCTTTATTCATAAGATTCTCCTTCCTGACATTATAATAACCTGTCAACAACATTTATAATTTTGTGTCTGCCAGTTTTTCATAATAATGTATAATTGCACTGTGGTCGCTGCTTCCATCTCCATTATTATGCAGATACTGCATTATTTCCTGAACCTGTGCCGTCATCGGTACTGGAGCTCCAACACTATGAGCACACTCAAGTGCATTATTCAAATCTTTAATATGTAAATCTACTCTGAATCCTGGTTCAACATTGTCCTCTATCATCATTGGAACTTTGGCATTCATAACAGTAGACCCTGCTAGTCCGCCTTTTATTGCCTCAAATACACGCTCAGGGTCTACTCCGGCTTTTTTTGCCAGAATGAAGCTTTCAGAAACTGCCTGGATATTACATGCAACAATTATCTGATTGGCAAGTTTTGTTGTATTTCCAGCTCCAAGTTCACCACATCTTGTAACTGATGAACCCATATGTGTAAGAATCTGTTTATACTTATCAAATGTTTTCTCATCTCCACCAACCATAAATGCAACTGTTCCATCTATTGCTTTAGGTTCTCCTCCTGACACAGGTGCATCAAGCATATCAATTCCTTTTTCTTTTAATACATCACCAATATATCTGCTGTCGACAGGATTAATTGAACTCATATCTATAAAACATGTTCCTTTTTTCATATAACCCGCAATACCATTTTCCCCAAGCATTACATCCTTTACCTGAGGACTGTTTGGAAGCATTGTTATAACTACATCACTTTCCATGCCAATCTGTTTTAAATCAGCACTTCTCGCACCTGCCTGTACAAGTTCATCGACATTTTCCTTATGATGGTCATTAACAATCAATGTGTATCCAGCTCTGCAAAGATTCTTTGCCATCGGTTTTCCCATTATTCCCAATCCAACAAAGCCTATAACCATATATAATCCTCCTGATATTGTTCTAAATGTATTGTTATTATAACCTTTCTTTTATATAATAATGCGGCCATACTGATAAGTCCATATAGTTCTCATAAGTATAGCCGCATTATGTAACATTTATATTATAAAATTAATGAAAGAATAAATATTTCAACCATTGCTGCAATACCCATTATTAATGTGCACACTGTCTGTGTCTTATATCCCTGTTCAGGATCCATGTCACCAAAATTAGTAACTACCCAGAAGTATGAGTCGTTAGCATGTGATACTGTCATGGCACCAGCGCCTATAGCCATTACACAAAGCACTGTCTTAACAGGTGAAGCAAGTCCAAGAGCTCCAAGCAGTGGAGCAATGATACCTGCTGTAGTTGTAATTGCAACCGTCGAAGAACCCTGTGCTGTTTTTAATATTGCTGCAAGAAGGAATGGGAAGAATATTCCAACTGCTGAAAGCACTTCTGCATGCTGTGTAATAAATGCAACCATTGAGCTTGATGAAATAACCTTTCCTAATACACCACCAGCTGCTGTTACAAAAAGTATAGGGCCAACTGTCTTTAATGTCTCATTGGTAATATTGTAAAAATCGGACATCTTATGTGCCGTTGCAAGCTGGATTACTCCAAATATTGTACCAACAGCAAGTGCTATAATTGGTTTTCCAAGGAACTGGCATGCTATGTCAAGTACGCCAGTCCAGCCAGCCATTGATGAAATTGAACCAAGTGCCATAAGAATGATTGGTACAAGAATTGGAGCTAATGCATTAAATCCATTAGGAAGCTTTCCATACTCTGCAACTAATTCTTCATATGTCTTGGTAACTTCTCCATTGTCTGTTACTTCATCAGCACTCTTTACTCTCTTTCCAATAAACTTAGCATATACAAGACCTGCTATAAGAGGAAATATTGAACATACAACACCAAGTCCCATTACAAGTAAAAGATTATCTCCCACTCCAAGTGTATTAGCAGCTGCTATCGGACCAGGTGTTGGCGGAATAAAAACATGAGAAATATAAAGTCCTGCTGAAAGTGCTACTGTCATTGCTACACTTGAAACTGCTGTTCTTTTTACAAGTGCTTTTCTTATTGGATTAAGAATTACAAAACCACTGTCACAAAACACAGGAATTGAAACAACCCAGCCCATAAGCTCTATTGCAAGTTCTGGTCTTTTCTTTCCTACTACCTTAATTACCATATCTGCCAGCTTCAATGCTGCTCCTGTTTTTTCAAGTACCGAGCCAATCAATGCACCTAATATAATAACAATACCGATGCTACTGAATGTACCTGAGAATCCAGCTCCTATAACTGTTGGAATTCCAGACACCTTTGTTCCGTCTGGTTTTACAGTATCAACAAATGGAATTCCTGCCATCATTGCAAGAATAAGTGATACCGCCATAATTGCTAAGAAAGGATGAACCTTAAACTTAGAGATTGCAACTATCATCACAATGATAGCCAACACAAATGCAATTATCAATGCTACTCCTGTCATAAAAACACCTCATTTCTATTTTATTGTTGTACGGTTTGCACAAACCTTTGTGCTTTGTATGACACAATAATAACATGTAAAGTTTAATAGCAAAATGTTACACAGCACATAATATCATTTTTATTTTGTATTATGTAACAATAATGGTAAATCATATTTTTCATTAATTAATTCATCAGTAATTATGTATGCCAGATACAACGCTGGACTTTCTGTTGGTTTCCTGACATCAAGTCCTGTTATTTCTTTCAGTTTTGATATTCTGTATTGTAATGTATTCTTATGAATATAAAGATTGTCTGCTGCTTTCTGTATTGATCCCTGTGCATTAAAATACGCTTTCAGCAACGCAATATTCTCACATACATCATTATAATCCATATCTTTGAATACCTTCTTTAAATATTCAAGCTTAATCTCTGTCGGTACATTGCTTATTAAAAGTTCAAGACTAATATCCTCATAGCATATAATCTGTTCATGTTTTTCAGCTGCAGCCGTCCATGCCCTATGTGCTTCAACATAAGCTTCATGCATATCATAGCTTTGGGCTGAATCTATACCAATATTTAATTCAAACTTATCTTTTTCCCACACATATCCTGCCAGCTCTCCTGCAAATTTAACCACATTTTCCGTATCCATATTATCTATGATTATTATCTGTCTTGAAGCATTCCTGAAATGCATTTTATAATTATTTCTCTTTAAAAATGCATCAACATCATTTTCAAATTTTGCAATCTGAGACTGTCCCTGCTGTGAATCTTTAAGGTTGTCCAGCTCATCTATGCTGGCAATAAACACTCTTCTTGGCTTATTAATATCTATTCCCAAAGCCATTCCACGGTCTTCTAAATCAGCATTCTTATATCCTCCATTTATAAGCCATTCTTCATAAAAAGCATTCCTTACACGCTTATTCATAAGCTGTCTATAGTTTGCACGACTCTCCATCAAAAGAATTTCCGTCATCTTTTTTAACAGTTTTCCAGACGTTATAACCTCTTCATATCCACCTGTCATTCCTATCACTCCTACTATTCCGCCATCAAGTTCAAGTGGAAGATTGATTCCTTTTTTTATGCCTTTTGATAAATCATCTTCATCAATATAATATTCCTCAAGATTTTCAGATATAATCTTATACGCACCATAATGAAAATCCCCTATTCTGGATTTATCACGACTTGCAATTATATGTCCTGTCTCATCCATAAGATTAATATTCTGTTTAACAAGTTTTGAAATTTCTTCAACAATCTGAGTTGCAGAATTCTTTGATATATGCATAACACGTACCTCCTCTTTGATAAGGATGTGACGGAATCCGTCACATATTCTTTCTATATATTATTGTACCATACATTTTATATCATTAAAATTTCTTTATAAAATCTTTCAACTTACCTCTGACATTGTGTTGTATGCGATTGTCATATCATACAAATTTATGAATAAATCAGATATTCAGGATTCATAATATTAATTAATAATTATGAATCAAAAAGGAGTATTATATGAGTAATAATATGGATCTTGGATACGATATGTTCTGCTATCAATGTGAACAGACAGCCGGCGGAAAAGGCTGCACTAAACTCGGCGTATGCGGAAAGACACCAGAAATAGCCAATCTTCAGGATTTGCTTATATATCAGCTGAAAGGTATCAGCTTCTATGCCAGACATATTCTGGATTCAGGACTTAATGTTGACAAATCTGTTGTCAGCTTTATTGAGAATTGTCTTTTTACCACTCTTACCAATGTTAATTTCAATGTAGATGACCATGTCCATCTTCTTAAACAATCCCAGGACATCAAGAATAATCTGAAAAATATAGTAGGAACAACTGATTATATTACCCCATCTGCTGCATACGAACTGCCAGAAACTAAAGCTGATATGCTGCGTGACGCGCCAATGGCAGGTATTATGTACGACAAAACTCTGGATCCTGATATCCGCTCATTAAGACAGACTATTCTTTATGGTCTTAAAGGAATAAGCGCCTACGGTCATCAGGCAAGGGAACTTTCATACTATAGTGATAATGTTGACAATTTCTATATCATTGCACTCGAAGCAATAACAGATAACACCCTGACTGTCGAAGAACTTATCCGTCTGACTCTTAAAACAGGTGATATGGCTATTGAGATAATGAAAAAACTTGATGAAGCGAACACAACCATATATGGTAATCCATCACCACACTCGGTCAACGTTCACATTAAGAAAGGTCCCTTCATCATTGTTTCCGGTCATGACCTTAAAGACCTTGAAATGCTTCTTAAACAGACCGAAGGACTTGGCATTAATATATATACCCACGGGGAAATGCTCCCTTCCCATGGTTATGAAGGTCTTAAAAAATATAAGCATCTTGCAGGTAATTTTGGCGGCGCATGGCAGGACCAGCAGAAACAGTTTGATAATCTTCCCGGCTGTATCCTTATGACAACCAATTGTCTCATGCGTCCAAGAGACACATATAAAGACCGTATATATTCTACTAATGTTGTAGGCTGGGATGGCATAAAATATATAGAAAAGAATCCTGACGGTGAAAAGGATTTTTCTGAAATCATAAAACAGTCTCTTGAACTTGGAGGCTTTACCGAAGATCAGGAAGTAAAAGAAATTCTAGTAGGATTTGGACATGAAGCTACTCTGTCTCATGCAGTTGAACTTGTTGAAGCGGTAAAATCAAAACAGATACGACATTTTTTCCTGATTGGTGGCTGTGATGGTGCAAGACCTGGCAGAAGTTATTTTACTGATTTTGCCACTATGGTTCCTGATGACTGCATGATTCTCACTCTTGCATGCGGCAAATATCGTTTCAATAAGCTTGATTTCGGCACAGTTGCCGGACTTCCAAGGCTTCTTGATATCGGACAGTGTAATGATGTATATTCTGCTATTCTTATTGCCAATGCCCTTTCAGATGCATTTGGTACAGATGTCAATGGACTTCCTTTATCTCTTATTGTTTCATGGTATGAGCAGAAGGCTGTTGCAGACCTTCTCGCCTTGTTAAGCCTTGGCATTAAGAATATTTATCTCGGTCCGACACTTCCAGCATTCTTAAGCCCTAATGTATTGCAGTACCTTGTAGACACTTTCCAGTTAAGACTTATAAGCAATCCGGAAGATGACATTAAGACATGTCTTGGACAGGCTGTTTAAATGTTTCTCCTAAAAAGGCTGCCACAAAGTGACAGCCTTACATACCTCATTAACATTCTTATAATTCCGCCAGTCCGGCAAGTGCAACATATTTTTCTGATACTGTAAACCATGTAGGGAAATCTGTTATTCCTGACTGTGGCAGATTGAATATCCGCTGGAATTCTTTAACCGCTGCTGCCGTCTGCTCACCATATATTCCATCAGTACTTAGGACCGGAATAGAATTATAATACTCCCCTATAAGATTAAGCTGTTCCTGAAGCTGTCTTACCTTCTGCCCTGATGAACCTATATCAAGATTAGTTCCCGGCCATGAATAAGGAATTCCGCTTATCTGTTCTGCAGCATTAATATACACATCCTGACCATAATAATATCTTAATATATCAATCGATGAATAATTCTGATCTCCCAGATACTTGCTTCCCCACTGTGAAAGCCTGTTAGGACATGTCACTCTCTTTCCATCACAGTACTGTGTAAGTATTGGCTGCTTTACATTAGGTCTTGATATGTAATTGTCAAATATATCATCTACTACCTGTGATATACTTTCGAACACATTTCTTCCATTAACCCATTTCTGGTCATATGCAGTTGATGAAGTTATTGTAAAATCATAAAATTTGTTTCTATACCATTCTGTATATACCCGGTTTAATGTAAATGACATAATAGCAAGCACATTTGCCTCAATTGTCTGCCTCGGCCATGTTGAATATATCTCAGAGCTTGCTACATTCTTAATATAATCCTTATAAGTAACATAATAATTATCTGCCTCAGTATCTTTAGGCGGTCCGTCATGTACAACTACAATTTCAGGAACAACAACTCTGTCAAGCACAATTTCACCCGACTGTCCCATAGGCTTAATCTCTTCTTCATCAATCTTAGGTGGGTAATCTCCATATAATGTGTTAACAGGTATGACTATATTATTCTGTGAATTATCCCTTGCAGACATCTTTACATTCTGAATGCTTAGCTCCCCCGAAAACATATCACTGCCTGATATATTTACATTATCAAATCCTGGCGCACTTACAGCTATGTCATACTCTGAGAATGGCTGCCTGTTCCCCGGTTCCATGCTATATTCGATTGGAGGCGTTCTTAAGTCATTAAATATACTTATCCCGTCTCCATCTGTACCACTTTCTCCTATTATATTATCAGGATTTCCTGTATACGACAGTCTTACAGCCGCTCCTTTAATTGGCACATTTTCTTCATTGACAACACTTACCTTCAATCGGCCTTTATCAATATTATTTTCTGGCACTTCAAATGTATGTACATATCCAACGTTCATAATCTGTCCTCTTTCTCATCTTAAGATAAATATATGTGACAGGTACGCTTATTATGTCTTTTGCATACAATAATATGATTAATATTATCGGAGATATTATGGCTCAATATAAGATTGCTGTAGATGCCGGACACGGCGGAAGCGACTATGGTGCAACATATAATGGCAGAGCTGAGAAAGATGACAACTTAAAGCTAGCTCTCGCCGTAGGTGATATATTAGAAAAAAATGGTATTGATGTTATATACACCCGTACTACTGATGAATATGAAACACCTTTTAAAAAAGCGACTGATGCCAATGATGCTAAGGCTGATTATTTTGTTTCAATCCACAGAAATTCATCCCCTACGCCTAACCAGTACACAGGCGTGGAAACTCTTGTTTACAATAATTCCGGTATTAAATCACAGATGGCTACCAATATCAATTCTGAGCTGGAAAAGGCTGGCTTTAAAAATCTTGGAATTACCGAACGTCCTAACCTTGTTGTACTCAAACGGACAAAAATGCCTGCCGTACTTGTAGAAGCCGGCTTTATTAACAATGATAAAGATAATGAAACATTTGATAAGAACTTTAACCAGATTGCAAATGGAATCGCAGATGGTATTCTTAAGACCCTTGGAATTAAACCAAAGACAGATAAAACTACTGCACAGACTGCTTCAGGTGAAGTCCCATCAGTGAAATCAGATTCTGCCAAATCCACTGAAATCACGCCTGCAGCATGCGAAAAAAAACCTGCACCTCCTGCTAAACCATCATGTAACTGTGATGATGACCTCTCTCCTGAGCCACTTTATCGTGTTCAGGTTGGTGCCTACCGCAATAAAAATAATGCAGACCGCATGCTTAATTCCCTGCTTATTGAAGGCTTCCCAGCTTTTATCATATATGAGAATGACTATTATAAAGTTCAGGTTGGTGCTTTCAGACAGCTTTCGAACGCCATTAAAATGGAGCAGAAGCTGCGTAAATTCCGCTACAACACCTACATTGTATACTCATAATTATAAAATCAGCACCAGACTGAATATTTTCAATCTGGTGCCTGATTTTAACTATAGCAATTAGTTTTCTTCTGAATTTGGAACTAAATTCTTCACTTCTGCTTCTTCACTTGCAGCAGCGCTCATTCCTTCCGGAAATCCAGTAAAATTTACATTCTTAGTAGTCTTTGCATCATATGTATTAGCCTTCATGACTTCTGTAAGGTCAAAGCCTGTAGTCTCTTTGATACTCTCTATAGTCTTTGCAAGTACTGATGGCACATTACCGCTAAATGTTCCCACACCATTTTCACCAGAACCACCGTCAATAATTGTAACCTTATCAATGCTTTCAAGTGGTTTAGCTATTGCCTCAGCCATCTCTGGAAGAACTTTAATAATCATCTCTGTCATTGCTGCTTTACCATATTTCGCCATAGCTTCTGCTTTCTTCTCCATAGCTTCCGCCTCAGCAAGACCTTTGGCCTTAATACTTTCAGCATCAGCCATACCTTTTGCTTTAATGGCCTCAGCTTCAGCAATTCCCTGTGCCTTTACCGCTTCGGCTTCCTGTTCTTTTGCGAATCTGTCAGCCTCTGCCTGTGCTTTCTTAGCTTCTGCCTGCTTCTGTATTTCAAACTGCTTTGCTTCTGCTTCCTTCTGTCTCTGATAAAGCTGTGCATCAGCCTTCTGCTGTGCAGCGTATTTCTCTGCTTCTGCCTGTTTACGGATATCAGCATCAAGTGTCTTTTCCTTAACAGCAATCTCTTTTTCCCTTAATTCAATTTCCTTCTCCTGCTTTGCTATATTAGCATTTGCAGTTGTAATTTCGATTGTTTTTCTCTGTTCCTGCTGTTGGATTTCATATGCAGCATCCGCCTCAGCCTTCTTGACATCAGCAGTTTTCTTTAATTCCTGCTTTTTAATTTCGAGTTCATTATTTCTTTCTGCAATTGCTGTCTCTGCTTCAATTCTTGCATCATTAGCCTGCTTGGTTGCATTAGCCTTTGCAACAGCTATATCTCTTTCAGACTCAGCTCTTGATATCTGTGCCGACTTGCTGATACTTACAACCCTGTCAATACCAAGATTTTCAATAACATTACCCTCATCAGTAACATTCTGGACATTAAAGCTCACAATTTCAAGACCCATTCTTGCCATATCCGGTGCAGCATTCTCCTGTACCTTCTCAGCAAACATTTTTCTGTCCTGAACAATATCTTCAAGTCTCATCTGTCCTATAATTTCACGGACATTACCTTCTAACACATCCCCTACAGAATTTCTAATATAATCTTCATTCTTATTTAGGAAATTGCTGGCTGCTTTTTCAAGCATTTCTGTTGTTGAACCAACCTTAATCTTAACGGCTGAATCAATATTAACATTAATATACTCATTAGTAGGAACTGATTCCTTAGTCTTTACATCTACTGAAATCATTTTAAGTTCCAGTCTGTCAACTCTCTGTAAAAATGGTATTCTTAATGCTGATTTACCAATTACAAACTTTGGATGTTTTCTAAGACCTGAAACAATCAATGCCCTGTCTGTTGGTGCTTTAATATAACTTGCAAATATAAATATAATCAGCAAAACTATTATAATACCTATAACAATTGCTATTTCCATATTATCCCCCATATTATCTTAGCGAATCATTTTATTATTTCATTAGTAATTTAATTACCTGACAATGCTACTGAAAATAACTGCTTATAAAGATCATCGCTTATTATCTTTTTGAATACAGCAGAATTCTTGACAAACTCTGTCACAAGTGCTGTCTGCTGTGCAGATGTCATCTTGTCTACATTCACAGGATTAGAAAAGCTTGATGTTGAATATTTCATTGAGCTGAACTCTTTCTGTGAATAGTCACCTGTAATCTTCATATTAGCTTTAACATCATCTATATTCATATCTATAGACATATTGTTAATAGCTACTGTGCTTCCTGATAATGAACAATCAAGTGCCATCTTCATGTATTCGCTTCCCTGTTTCATATCAAAAGCTACAGATGATCTGTTATCTGCATTCTGTACTGTAAATTTCATGTTAGTATCATCAGCATTTGCTTCAATTACAACATAATCAGAAATATTATCTTTTCCTACAAAAGAAATTGCTATAGTTCCATTTGAATTTCCATTAACATCAGCATTATCAATTGAAATTCTTACAATTGCATCATCCTTATTAACATACATTGAAAAAGTTACAGGATCCATTCCCTGAATTGATGATGCCACTTCTTTCTTAAGACTGTCCTGTGTTACACCTGCAATAGTAAGCATTGACATATATGTTGATGTTGTTGTATCTGCATATAATGCATCAATTGCTGCATTAACGCCTGCCTTAACAGCCTCTTCTGTAACTGTCACACTATATTCTGTAACTTCAATATCGCCATTATCTGACTTATATGTAAGGCTGTCATTCTTACCATACTGGCATGCATCTGCAAATGCATCAATACCCTTAGCTAATGCTTTGGCTGCCGCCTTGGCTGGTTCCTTATACTGTGAAAAATCACCTGAATTTAATACTGAAAGGTAACTTGATATATCACTCATATCAAATGAATAACCAAATGAAGAATCAATATCTGTATCCTTAGCAATCTGATCTACTGACATACTGAATGTCTCTGTAAATAATTCAGGAATCTTGAAATACACTGTCGAACCATCAGTATAGAATGAAACAGTAAGTAATTCTGTGCTGCCATTCTGAAGCTTTAAGTCTCCGGCAGCTTTCTGTAATGAAGTATCTGTCTGTATATCATACTTAATTGAATCAGCTTTGACATACTTACTATATGACTCACCATTAACAGTCATATTATCAAACTTAAATGTTCCAGAAATTTCGTTCTTATCCGATACTGTATTAGTACCTAAATTATTAAATAACTTATCAACAGAATCTTCAAGTGACGCACCAACATTCTTAATAGCTGTTACTGCCTGCTTTGTAGGTGATAACTCTTTCTTTAACTTAGGAAGTACAACAATAACAACTGCTGTTATTACAGCTGCAAGTGCAATTAATATAACTGCAACTAATGGCCACTTCTTCTTTTTCTTCTTAGGCTGTGGCTGCATAGGATCTGCTGCCTGATATCTTGGAACATCTACATTAACAGGTGGAACTGCACCAAACTGTGGCTGAGTTCCGAACTGCTGTTGTGATGCAGCATTAAACTGTGGCTGTGTACCAAACTGCTGCTGTGGTGTCACATCTGCCTGTGGCTGTGTACCAAACTGCTGCTGTGGTGTCACATCTGCCTGTGGCTGTGTACCAAACTGCTGTACTGGCTGGCTCTGTACCGGCTGTGCTGCTACCGGTTCACTCTGTACTGGTGTATCCTGTACCGGCTGTGCTGCTACCGGCTCACTCTGTACCGGTGTTTCCTGTACCGGCTGTGCTACTACCGGTTCACTCTGTACCGGTGTCTCCTGTACTGGCTGTGGATTCAAAGGATTTCCACACTTGGGACAAAATTTTGCTGTCCCTGCATTATATCCGCATTTTGTGCAAAACATAACATTTCTCCCCTCTCTTGTTTTTTAATTATAGTATCAAATAAAATGTATATTTTCAATGAAAAAAATATGCCACAAACTGCTCTTTCATATCCGTTTCTGCACGATTCAAAGCATAATTTACATTTTACAGTACTTTTTAAATTCGTAGCACAAATCAAAGTATGTGTGTTCCTCACTCATCTGTGTAACTTTCCATTCTGGCATCTTATCCAGATTAGGAAAATGTGCATCTGCATCATACTTATAATCAACACTCGTTATGTGTGCCACATCGCAATATGGAAGAAACTGTTCAAATACAGATTCTCCACCGATTACATATATATCCTCTGACTTATATGATGCAACCTTTTCAAGTGCCTCTTCTACTGAATGCACCACAACTACTCCGTCCTTCTTATAAGTCAAGTCATTGGTAAGTACGACATTATATCTGTCTATAAGAGCTGTTCTGTCTGTAATCTGTTCATAAGTCTTTCTTCCCATTATTGCAGCTTTTCCAGCTGTCTCCATTCGGAAAAGCTTAATATCTTCCGGAATATTAACAAGAAGATGTCCCTGTTTTCCTATTGACCAGTTCTTATCTACTGTTGCTATCAGATTCATAATTACAACTTCCCTTCTATCTCCTTAGGAACATAGGCAAGCACCTTAATTCCGTCTCCTGTGTACTCTTCACTTTCAAGCTGTCCGAACTGTCTTATAAGCTGTATCTTGCCTGCTTCGCTGTAAGAAAATACTCTTTCAATTCTTATTCTGCTCTTAAGAATAATTTCCTGTAAGCACTCTTTAAATGCTTCAAGGCCATTGCCTCTTACGGCAGATATATTGTATGTGTAGTCTGCATGCAAATCCTTAGCTGCCGGCTTCTCCGGTAAAACATCACATTTATTAAACAATGTAACAACAGGCTTTCCTTCAACACCTAACTGCTTAAGTGTTGCATATACTGTTGACATCTGCTGTTCATAGTCTGGGTTGGATACATCAACAACATGCACTATAATGTCTGCATACTTTGCCTCTTCAAGAGTACTCTTGAATGCTTCAATAAGATTATGTGGAAGCTTTCTTATAAATCCTACTGTATCAGTAAGCAACACTTTCTCTCCATTAGAAAGTTCCATACTTCTTGTTGTAGGGTCAAGTGTTGCAAAAAGCTTGTCCTCCGACAGCACACCCGCATCAGTAAGCTTGTTAAGAAGTGTTGATTTGCCGGCATTAGTATATCCAACTATAGCCGCAACAGGTGTTGATGTCTTAGCTCTTTTGCTTCTCTGGACATCTCTGTGTTCCTTCATATCCTTAAGGTCTGCTGAGAGCTTTGATATTCTGTCCCTTATAAGTCGTCTGTCTGTCTCAATCTTTTTCTCACCGGGACCTCTTGTTCCTATTCCGCCACCAAGTCTTGACATTGATGTTCCAAAACCCGCAAGTCTTATTGAACGGTACTTTAACTGTGCCATCTCAACCTGAATCTTACCTTCACTTGATGTAGCTCTTGCCGCAAATATGTCAAGAATAACCATTGTTCTATCCATTACCTTGATTCCAAGCTCATCCTCAAGATTCTTAAACTGGGCAGGACTTAATTCATCATCACATATAATTCCCGTAGCATCAAGCTCATCTATCATAAGTCTTAATTCTTCAATCTTACCTTTGCCAATATATGTTGCAGGGTGAAAGTTATCTCTTGTCTGAATCATTCTTCCAACTGTCTGCGCGCCTGCTGTCTTAGCAAGCTCTCCAAGCTCATCAAGAGAGCGTTCTGTATCATCATCTGTATCAAATGCTACTCCAACCAGAATAACTCTCTCGATAATCTCATCTGTCTCATAAACTGCCATATATATATTTCCTTTTACTTTTTATTTCTTTCTGATATATAGTCACTAAGATAGTCTGTTACTTCTTTCTCAGTTGACATTGACATAACCTTATCTGTTACAAGTCCGGCTTCTTTAATTGACCAGTCTGCAATTGTCTTTCTCGTCTCTAATACCTTTCCTGTTGATACTGAAAATTCATCCAGACCAAATGATAAAAGTATCGGAGCCATTAAAGCATTTGCAGCTGCCTCACCACACATTCCGGCTTCAATACCTGCATTATGGGCACATTCTATTATCCTTCTTATAAGCCTTAATACTGCCGGATTAAATGCGGAATACAGATATGCCACATTTTCATTGCATCTGTCTACTGCAATAGTATACTGTGTAAGGTCATTAGTACCAATTGAAAAGAAATCAGCCTCCTTTGCTAATGTATCTGCCATAACAGCAGCAGCCGGAGTTTCAATCATAATGCCTGTCTGGATATTCTTATCATAATTAATTCCGTTACGTTCAAGGTCGCTGCATATCTTCTTAATCAGCTCTTTCACCTGTCTTACTTCATTAACTGATGTAATCATAGGTATCATAATTCTTATAGAGCCATATGCACTTGCCCTTAGAATTGCACGAAGCTGTGTTGTAAATATATCAACTCTGTCAAGGCAGAATCTTATTGCACGGTATCCTAAAAATGGATTAGCCTCTTTGGTAAGTCCCATATAAGGAATATCCTTATCTCCACCAATATCAAGTGTTCTTATTGTAAGTGGCATGCCTTTTGTCAGCACTGCTGCCTTCTTATATTCCTCAAACTGTTCCTCCTCTGTCGGAAGCGCATTCTTATTAAGAAAGAGAAACTCCGTCCTGAAAAGTCCCACGCCTTCAGCTCCGTCCTTAACTGCCTTGGCTGCTTCATCAGCTCCACCAATATTGGCAGCAAGCATAACCTTCTTTCCATCAGCTGTCTCTGTGCTTTTATTAATAAAGGTCTTTAATTCCTCAATATGTTCTTCATATTTTTTCTTTTTCTTCTCATATATAGAAAGTGTACGCGGTGTCGGATTAATAAAAACTTCTCCATAAGCTCCATCTATTATTATAGAATCTCCATCTTTTACTTTCTGAAGTATTCCCTTCACACTAAGTACTGCCGGAATCTCAAGTGCTCTTGCAAGAATTGAAGCATGCGCCGTATCGCCACCCTTTTCAGCTATAATACCTGCAACATGTGCTATGTCCATAGAAGCTGTCATCGATGGCTTAATCTCATCTGCAACAATAACAGTATTATCCGGAAGATTAGTAAGGTCAAATGCTTTCGTTCCCTGCAATATCTGTATCATTCTTTCTCTCATATCCTGAATATCAGTAACACGCTGCTGCATATCAGGATTATCCATTGAAGAAAACAATTGAATCAGCTTATTACACACATCATCAAAAGCTGCTTCTGCACATATATGACTATTATCAATTGCAGCAACAACTTCATTCTCTGTTGTTATATCTCTTGCAAGATATATCTGATTCTTAAGCACCAGTGCATCCTTGTCACACTCACCAAGTTTTTTCTCCAGTTCAGACAATAATTCTTCCGTCTGCTCTATAAATGTTTTTCTGGCCTCAAAGAATCTTTTCTTCTCTTCTTCGGCATTATAATGCGTTCCCCTGTTTACAACAGCACTGGCATTATAAACAATAAGAACATGTCCTATGCCAATTCCTCTTGAAGTTCCTATTCCTCTTTCCATTCATATGCCCCCATTCTACTGATTAAACACATACCTTATCATGTTAATAATAGTTTCCGATGTATCTCTCGAATATATTGTCTCCCTTGCAAGCACCGGGTTGTCAGTAATAATCCCATCTACGCCTTTGTTAGTCAGGTTCTTGATTGACTCTTTATTATTTACTGTCCAAGCATAAACACGCTTACCTGAATTATGAATTGCATCTATAGTTCTCTTTGATAAAAATGCAGCATTAACGCTGAAAAAATCCACATTTTTCATATCATAAAAATCACCATATGCCGCTGAAAGTATATAACCAACTTTAATTTCCTGATTATATGTTTTAACTGCTTTTAATGCTGATTCGCTAAACGATGTGATTACACAGTCATTAACCATATTATACTTTTCAATAATCCGGACTGTATTCTTTGCCAGTGCAGTACCATTATCTGCCGGTTTTAACTCAATATTAAGTTTTATCTTTCCCTGTGTCAGTTCAAGGACTTCTTTTAACGACGGTACATTTTCACCCACATACTCATCTGAAAACCATGAACCTGCATCCAGTGTTTTAACTTCCTTATATGTCATATTGACAATATTTGCATCAACACCTGTGGTACGATAAGCATTTGAATCATGCATTACAATAACTTCACCGTTATTAGTAAGCTGTACATCAAGTTCAATATAATCAGCCATATCATCTATCGCTTTCTGAAAAGCTGCCATCGTATTCTCAGGTGCTTCCGTTGATGCTCCCCTGTGCGCCATGACCTTAGTTTCATGAAATATAGCCACATTTTCAAAAGGATTATTATTAAAAGATATCAAAAGGTAACATGCATCTGCAACCAGCGCTGCAACCATAATAACAGCATAAGCAATCCGCCTTCTTCTTGCCGGTCCTTCCTGTATATCTATGAATTCAAATGTTATATCATCAATATCTGTATACCTGTAATACATATGTGTAATTGCTGAAAACGACAGTGGGATTGCAACACATACAAGAATACATTTTATAATAAATCTCTCAGTCCTCAATGCAGACAGAAATATGGCATTTCCCAGATATGCCATATTGAGCAGTTTTACTCCTGCCACAAGAAATACTGAAATCAATACATATGTTATTCCAATAATTGCAAGAATAAAAAGATTATATACTACAAGTGCTGATATAGTTCCAACCGGATGTTTCTTAACCATCCGTGCACTCTTTTTATACGCTTCACGAAATCTCAGACCTTCCATCATACATATATTCATCGAATATATTCCGGGAATTACTACAGCATACATAATAACAAACACAAGAATTACGGCTGCCTTAATATACCAGTGATTCCTTAAAACATACATTTTAATGAGATTAGTATTTGTCTCACTATATAAAATATTAAATAAAACTGTAACATTGGAAGCCAGAATTGATATGAAATAAAATATGCTTAATACAATATGTTTAGGTTTAAAAACTCTTCTGAATACCTTATATGAATTGTAAAATATGTCAACTATAGATGCATTACAAGATGTTCTCTTCGTCTCAAAACAGACCGAAAGATACGTCATTTCATAAGTGCAGTAGAATACAAATGCACATATTGCAATAAAAATTGCAATAATAACAATTGGATGAGTTATTACTCTCTGTATATACTCATTGGTAAGATAGCTTATCCCCGCTATCTTCATAAGTGAATTGATGGCAAGTAAAACAATCGGGAATAGAACAGCAAAAGCAACAAGCTTGTATGCAAATTCAAAAATCCATACCTGCCTGCTGCTGTCAATCAATAGACTAAAATTGTTTCGTATCTTTTTAAAAATCATATAACTGTCCCCGAATCAATTGTCAATTATCCTGCTGCTTATCTGTGGAACAGCTTAACAAACTTTCTTAATTCATCCTTAATTCCCGTATCCTGAAAATTCATGCTCTTATAAAAACTGTGCATAAAATCCCCTGTATACGAAAAAACGAGAATCATTGCCATAACAGAGGCAACTCTTTCATCTATCGAAAATACAAAATGCTCCACAAATTTATTTAAAAATCCAAATATAAAAACGGCAACAAACCCCCAGCCAAGTGTTGACTGTAAGCATATAATGCCTTTGTAATTAAACTTAAGATGGTCATAATTCCACCACACCTCACCAAACAGCTTTAACATAACCTGTGCTGTAAGGTACTCAAATGCTGTAGCACATATACAGCCAAATATATAAAGTGCAATATAATTATGCTCTATCGGTTTAAAAATATTAAAAGCAATCAGTGTACCAAACCCGTATATTACACAGAATGGCAGCTTGGCAAACCCTCTGTTTTCCCAGTATCCAAGCTGCTTTCTGATAACTACACATTCCATACACCAGCCAAGAAAGCTATATATAAAAAACCATATAACAAGCTGGCTTAAATTCATGCTTCTGAATGTTATACCCATTAAATGTGACATACGCCCCTCCATTATTAAATGGAAAAACTTCTGATTAAAGAAGACCTTCAAGATTCTGTCTTATTGCGCTGATGAAATCCTGTGTATTAAGTGTTACAGGATTCTCCATTGTTGTAATAAGTGCAAGATCCTTAGTCATTTTTCCATCTTCAATAGTCTTAATGCATGCACGCTCAAGAGTATCAGCAAACTTTCCAAGTTCAGGAATGTTATCAAGCTCTCCCCTCTTTCTTAAAGCGCCTGTCCATGCGAATATAGTTGCAATAGGGTTAGTAGATGTCTCTTCACCCTTAAGATGCTTATAATAGTGTCTCTGTACCGTTCCGTGTGCAGCTTCATACTCATAATATCCATGAGGTGATACAAGAACAGAAGTCATCATTGAAAGTGAGCCAAATGCTGTGGCTACCATATCACTCATAACATCTCCGTCATAGTTCTTGCATGCCCAGATATATCCGCCTTCTGAACGGATAACTCTTGCTACTGCATCATCAATAAGTGTGTAGAAGTATGTTATACCTGCTTCTTCAAACTTAGTCTTATACTCTGCATCAAATATCTCCTGGAAAATATCCTTGAAAGTATGGTCATACTTCTTAGAGATTGTATCCTTAGTTGCAAACCAGAGATCCTGCTTTGTCTCAAGTGCAAAGTTAAAGCAGCTTCTTGCAAAGCTTTCGATTGAATCATTAAGGTTGTGCATTCCCTGAAGAACACCTGCTCCCTTGAAGTTATGGATAAGTTCTCTTGTCTCCTCACCAGCTTCATTAGTGAATACAAGTTCAGCCTTACCAGCTTCAGGAACCTTCATCTCAGATGCCTTATATACATCACCATATGCATGTCTTGCAATTGTAATAGGCTTCTTCCATGTCTTAACATATGGCTCAATGCCCTTAACAATAATAGGTGCTCTGAATACAGTACCATCAAGCATTGCTCTGATTGTTCCGTTAGGACTCTTGTACATCTCCCTAAGGTTGTACTCTGTCATTCTTGCTGCATTAGGAGTGATTGTTGCACACTTAACTGCAACTCCATACTTCTTAGTAGCTTCTGCTGAATCTATTGTTACCTGATCATTAGTCTCATTTCTATGTACAAGACCTAAATCATAATATTCTGTGTTAAGGTCAATAAAAGGTGTGAGCAGCTCGTCCTTTATAAGCTTCCACAATACTCTTGTCATCTCATCTCCATCCATCTCTACAAGCGGAGTTGTCATCTTAATCTTTTCCATAATATAAAAGAACCTCTCTTTCTTTTTCTTACCCGATTAATTATTATAATTTATTTCAAATGTTTTGTAAACAGAAACTGACTTGTATTAGCCTGATTACTTTGTTATAATTCATAAGTAAATTTTACATACTACATTTAACAATGCACTTATTGTGCAGACACAATATGGAGGTACAAATACATGTGTGGATTCGCTGGTTTTACCGGCTACTTGGCTGACGGTGATGCTGTTCTTGAACGCATGATGAATAAGATTATTCACAGAGGACCTGACAGCGCCGGTAAATACATTGATGATAAAGCTTACATGGGCTTCAGACGACTTTCTATCATTGATCTTGATAACGGAAGCCAGCCAATGTTTAATGAGAATAAGAAGATAGTAATTACATTTAACGGTGAGATATATAACTATCAGGATTTAAGAAAAGACCTTATTGAGAAAGGTCACATATTTGCTAACAATTCAGATACTGAAGTTCTCATTCACTCATACGAGGAGTATGGCAAGGACATGCTTAACAAGCTTCGTGGAATGTTTGCATTCGTAATCTGGGACAGCGAGAAAGAAACTCTTTTCGGAGCAAGAGATTTCTTCGGAATCAAGCCTTTCTATTACACTGTTGCAGACGGCAATATGATATATGGTTCAGAGATTAAGAGTATATTAGAGCATCCTGCTTACAAGAAAGAAGTTAATCCTGTTGCACTTGAGAATTATCTTACATTTCAATACTCAGTACTTGATGAAACATTTTTCAAGGGAATCTACAAGTTAATGCCAGGACACTGCTTCACATTCCACAAGGGTGAACTTAATATCGAAAGATACTGGGAGCCAACATTTGATGCTGACGATAGCAAGTCATTAGAAGAATTTGTTGATGAAATTGATAATGTTATGCATGATTCAGTTGAACACCATAAGATCAGTGATGTTGAAGTTGGTTCATTCCTTTCAAGCGGTGTTGATTCAAGCTATGTTGCTGCTACATTTAACGGCGACAAGACATTTACTGTTGGATTTGATTATGAGAAGTACAATGAGATTGACTACGCCAAGGCTTTATCTGACAAGATTAAGATTGATAACTACTCTAAGCTTGTTTCAAGTGAAGAATACTGGGCTGCAATCCCTAAGATCCAGTACCATATGGACGAGCCTTTAGCTGACCCTGCTGCCATTGCACTTTACTTTGTAAGCCAGACAGCAGCCAAGCACGTAAAGGTTGCCATGTCAGGTGAAGGTGCTGACGAGTTCTTCGGTGGATATAACATTTACAGAGAACCACTTGACCTTGCAGAATTCCAGAAGCTCCCTAAGGGCTTAAGAAAAGGACTTGCCGGCATTGCCAATGCTATTCCATTCAAGTTCAAGGGAAAAAGCTTCTTAAACAGAGCAAGCAAGACAGTTGAAGAAAGATTCATCGGTAACGCTTTCATGTTCAATGAAAAAGAACGTGCCAGGATATTAAAGAATCCTACCGGCAAGTATGACCACAAGCAACTTACAAAACCTTTCTATGATAAGGTTGCTGATAAGGATGATGTTACTAAGATGCAGTATATTGATATCAATTTCTGGCTGATAGGCGATATCTTACTTAAGGCTGATAAGATGAGTATGGCTCACTCTCTTGAGGTAAGAGTTCCATTCCTTGATAAGGAAGTGTTCAATGTTGCCCGTACTATTCCAACCAAGTACAAGGTTAATAAGAGCAACACCAAGTATGCCATGAGACAGGCAGCACACAGACATCTTCCTGACATGGTTGCTGAAAAGAAGAAGCTTGGATTCCCTGTTCCTATAAGAATCTGGCTTAAGGACGAGAAGTACTACAACATGATCAAGAAAGCTTTCACAAGCGAAGCTGCTGAAAAGTACTTTAACACTGAAGAAATTGTTAAGTATCTTGATGACCACAAAGAAGGTAAGGCAGATAATTCACGTAAGATATGGACAATTTACATGTTCCTTGTATGGTATGAAGATTTCTTCGGCAACGGAGTTAAAGAAGCCGCTTAATTTTTATAATTATAATAACAATTAACCCCTGCCGCTAATGCGACAGGGGTTTTGTTATACCTAACACATATTCTGTTAATTACTTATTAGTCTCTTCTATAAATCTTTCAAGCTGCTTCTTTGCTGCGCCGCTCTTAATGATTTCTCTTGCCTTCTCAATACTTTCCTTCATTGTGATACCATCTGAAGCAAGATATATTGCTGCTCCAGCATTAAGAAGAACTACATCCGTCTTAGGACCTTCTGCACCATCGAGAATATCTCTTACAATCTGTGCATTAACTGCTGGCTCTCCACCAACAAGGTCTTCCTTCTTACATCTTGTAAATCCGAAATCTTCAGGCTTGATAGTATATGTCTTAAATTCATCACCCTTGAACTCACATACCTTGGTATCTGCGCTTAATGATATCTCATCAATGCTGTCCATTCCATATATTGTCATGGCTCTCTTGCATCCTAAGTTATGTAATACATGTGCAAGTGGTTCAACAAGTTCCTCACTGTATACACCGAAAAGCTGCATAGAAGCTCCGGCAGGGTTAGCTAATGGTCCAAGTACATTGAATAATGTACGGATTCCAATTTCCTTTCTTACACTTCCTACGAATCTCATAGCTGGATGATATTTCTGTGCAAAAAGGAAACATATATTAATATCCTTAAGAATCTGTGCCATCCTTGCAGGAGCTGCATCTATCTTAACGCCAAGAGACTCTAAACAGTCTGCTGTACCACATTTGCTTGAAGCTGCTCTGTTACCATGCTTGGCAACTGGAATTCCTGCTGCTGATACTACGATAGAAGCTAAAGTTGATATATTGATTGAGTTAGATCCGTCACCGCCTGTTCCAACGATTTCAAGAACGTCCATATCGTTTAAGAACTTCTCACAGTGTGATCTTAAAACCTTGGCTGCTGCTGTAATCTCGTCAATAGTCTCTCCCTTTGCTGCCAGTGCTGTAAGAAATGCTGCTTTCTGTGCATCAGTGGCTTCTCCTGTCATAATCTCTTCCATTACATCATTCATCTGCTCTGCTGTTAAATTTTCCTTCTTAACAAGCTTTGCAATAGCTTCTTTAATCATAAACTTCAGCCTCCTATAAACATATCTAAATGATAGCTTTAGTGTATTACTATAACGCCGTGCTGTCAATCCATAACAACTTACAAAGGTTATTTGTCTCAAACACATCATCAAAAAGGAATGACTCATAAAGTGCTTCCATATTATCCTCTGAGTACTCAACCTGTCTTGAGAAAATGTGCGCTGTGTCTATTCTGTCATCAAATGTAAACTTCTTATGCTTTTTATACCACACAAGCATGTCCATCTGACGAAGCATAAGATAATTGGTAATAAACATTTTTGCTTTACCAACCACATCATAATCATACACTGACTTGGCAAAATACCTGAACACAAGATAAGTTATAAAATTCCTGTACTCATACTCTCTTTCAAGCATTGCAGTCATGAACTCATCTTCCATCTCCTGATACTGCTCATTATCCATATTATCATGGAAAATCTCTGCCATATCAGCTAACATCTGCTCCCAGCGGGTATTAAGCACCTCCATGTCCTCATACGCATACATAATGCTTCTTATACATTCCTGAACATCAATATCATCAAATTCATCACTTTCCGATTCGTCATTCATCTCCATAAGAATATGCTCAATATCACTTCTTCCAAATGCATTGACATACTCCTTAAGTCCGTCAAAATCATCATCATTAATGTATTCCTGCATTGACGCACAGAATTTTAATATGACAACCAGCTTTTCATTAATTGACATCTCTGTCATATCAAGAATCCTGAATATCTCATCCCTTGCCTTGAATATCTTAACTGCATAAACACTGTCGTACTCATCATCCTCTGAATATTCCTCATCGCATGGCTTTAACACAGTTGTAAATGTTTTATTCTCCGAAAAAATAATCCTTTCGGCTTCTTCGCAGGCAAGTCCTATGCCGCTTTCCTTGATTTCTCCATAGTATTCAGAATATCTTGGAAACTGGTCGCACACAACTGATAAATGCTCTGCTCCCAGCTCTTTATGAATTGTACACAACCCGCAATCGTCTAAGAGTCCACAATGTCCGTCTATAAGTTTAAAGCAGTTCGATCCATCTTCACTTTTCGTTATTGCCTCTCTTATCCTGTCTCCAAGCTCACCCTCAAGGCTCATATAATAATTATAAGTATCATCATCAATATCTATCTCCCAGCCGCCAACACAGCAGTTGTCCTTACACTCTGATGTTATACAGTGAAACTGGTCATAATAGAATGGAACTCTGAGTTTCATAATCCTTATCTTCTCCTTAGTCTGTAACGATATCAGCAACCTGATATCTTATAACCTTATCCACATCAGATAACTTAACCTCTACCTGATGTCCGATTTTACCGGCACTGAACATTATAGTCTCAAAATCTGCAGCCGTCTTATGAAATGTTGTTGGAAAGAACTTCTTCATTCCAATAGGCGAACAGCCGCCATGCACATATCCCGTAAGTGGTAGTAATTCCTTTGATTTAATCATCTCTATAGATTTCTCTCCAACAGCCTTTGCTGCCTTCTTTAAATCAAGTTCCTTATTAACAGGAACAACAAACACATAATTCTTTCCGGTTTTTCCAACAGTAACAAGCGTTTTAAATGCCTGCGCCGGATTCTCATTAAGAACTGCTGCTATCTCATCACCGCTCAGCCCTTCCGCATCGGGACACACATGTGTCTTATAAGGCACTTTCTTCTGGTCAAGCACTCTGCATACATTAGTCTTATCATCTGATTTTCCCATAATTACATTCCTTCCGGCATTCTATATGTTTCTCATTCTTTCGAGGCGCTCATGAAGCTTTCTTATATGCTCCATCTCCGCCGGACTCTCCATCTTTCTGTCTGAATAGTAATATTCAACGCAGCCTTTTTTACCATTATCAGCTTCTGTGAATATTCCCTTCTTAACAACAGTATTCTTAAGATTATTAGACACACCTGTATTGCCGTCAACCATCTCTAAGTCTTCCGGAAACAGCTTTGCAAATGAATCTTTGAAATAGTTAAAATGTGTACATCCAAGCACAAGTTCAGAATAATCTTTAAGATTATATGGTGCAAATTCGTTCTTAAGATAATCAAGCACATTTTCTGAATCAAAGTCATCATCCTGCGCGAATCTTACCAGCTTTGGAAGTGCCACAACATCAACAATATGCTTATCATCATATTTATCTACAAGCTTCTTTAACTTCTCGCCCTTTGCTGTAACAGGAGTTGACACTACCATAACCCTTCTGCCTGATTCATGTGTATGCTCAACTGCCGGTTTTACAGCAGGTTCTATTCCTATTATTGGCAGCTTATACTTATCCCTGAGATACGATATTGCTGCACTTGTTGCCGTATTACAGGCAAGCACGATTGCCTGACACCCTTTATCTACAAGAAATCCAACTGCATGGTCAACAAGATTTCTTACTTCTTCCCTTGTTTTCTCCCCATATGGAACATTATCCACATCAGCATAAAATATGTAATTAGCCTCCGGCATAGTAATCATTGCCTGATGAAGCACTGACAGACCGCCTATACCTGAGTCAAATATTCCTATCTTCATATTGCTACAATCCTCTATATTCTAATCATTATATACCTTGCAATAAACGATCATCTTATCCTTTAATATCTTAACCCTGCTCGGTCTTATCTCTCCTGCAAATATCTTATCCGCAAAGTCAGCAAAAAGATACTTCTGTAACAATACTTTAAGCTGCTTATTACCAGACCTTCTTATAGCCGACACAATCCATACAGCCGCGAATAATACCGACCATACCCATACAGGAACATACTGCATAATTGTAATTGCATATCTTCCTGCAAGCATAAATCCTACTGAACAGAATATAACTGCATATACCACAGCCCATATATAAGCCTTCACCCAGCCAACTGCACCAAGCACCTTAAGTCTGTTAGTTATCTTTCTGTAATTCTCTGATTCTTCTGCGGTTATTGATAACTCAATTATCTCCATAAACAAGTCATACCTTTCTTAGCATTTAGTAATAATTATAAGCCCTTAAGTCAAAGTATTCAAGATACTTTATTTTACTCTGCTTTTACAAAACGCAAAAACTTTCCCCGTATATGGTGACAATAAATTCACCATATACGGGGAAAGTCTTTATATTGATTCCTGTTAAACAGTTCAATTAATAATCGCTCAGAACATCTTCTACATGCTTAATAGAAATCTCTAAGAAATTGGATATCTCATAATCCGGAACACCATTATCATGAAGTATGAATATCAGTTCTTCCATACTTGTCCCCTTCCGGCGTTCCATCATAATAAAATGTTTAACCTGAGTCTCGTCCATACCACACCTCACACATTATTAAGTTATTCCGTATCGAAACTTTTTAATATTATATCAAAAACATTTCCAATCCGTCAAGAGAACAGGATAAACTTACTGCTGATTCTTTCCAATAATCTTCTCTAACATATGCACTCTGTTAAATGGAAATGAGAAATAATATCCATCAACGAAATCAATAGTCTTTGCAATTATCTCCTTAGCAATCTGTATTCCTGTTTCTTCTCCCTCTTCCTTTGTCATATCGGCTCTGTATCTTGAAAGAATCTCATCCGTAACGTTAATTCCTGTCATCTCATTTTTCATAAATGTTGCATTACGGAGGCTTACAAATGGCATTATTCCACAAAGAATCCTTGCTCCTGTCTCTTCTTTAATCTGGCGTAGTCTGGAAATATCCTCGTCAGTGAATACCGGCTGTGTCATAAAAAATGTAGCTCCTGCCTCCATTTTTTTCTTCACACGCGTGAGTTCCACATTAAAATTAACCCTGCCCTGATTAATTGCGCCACCATATATAACCGGCTTATCTGCAAACTGTTCCTGATTCATATCGCTTATTATATTCATAAGCCCCACAGAATCAAAATTAAACACACTCTTTACGGATGCCCTTACAACAGAAGGAATAGGATCACCTGTAATTACAAGAAAGTTATTGATATTGTTGATATGAGCCCCCAGCAGCTGTGACCTCATAGCAATCGCATTTTTGTCACGGCAGCATATATGAGGCATAACACACATTCCTGTCTCTCTCGAAACCTTTTCTGCCATAAGTATAGAATCTGCTCTTGTTCTTCCTGATGGTGAATCTGGAAATGTAAGCACATCTACACCGCTTTCCTTCATTAAAAATGCTGCATCCATAATCTTTTCATCATCTACGCCTAATGGTGGTGCAAGTTCTACTGCAATCAACTTTCTTCCTTCTTTTCCTTTATAGAATGAAGCGTCAATTACAGTCTTTTCCTCTGCTGTCTCTTCGTCTGCAAAAAACTTTTTAACATGTGCAACATCAGCAGTTTTTAAAACCATCTGGCTTATATATTCAGGTGTTGTTCCACAGCATCCACCAATAATGTCTGCCCCGCTTTCAGCCAGGTCATGCATAATCTGTGCAAAATATCCCGCATTATTGTCTGCAAATACCATTCGTCCGCTTACGACCTGTGGATAACCCGCATTAGGGAGTACCGCAAAATACTTATCATTTCTGTTAATCAGGCTCTGTACCAGTTTTTTCATATGTCCCGGTCCAACTCCACAATTAAATCCGCATGCATCAATGTACGGATTACTGCCCGCTTCATCAATCAGCTTTCTTGCACTAAAACCTGCACTGCTGTAGCCAAACTGGTTGATTGCAAACTGTGTAATAACAAAGCCGTCATTCCCCACAGTTTCAATCGCTTTAGCAATAAACCCAAGTTCAGAAAATGTTTCAAAAACAAATATATGCACGCCACATTCCTTGAAAACATTGACAATATCAGCATACTCTTTCTCAAGATGTTCCTTTTCAATCATATTCTCACCAGGAATAGGCCCTATATCCGCTGCCACAAGCACATCTGTGCCTTTCACTGCCGCGCGTGCAATCCCAACGGCATTTTTAATATTAATCCTGACCTCATCAAAATCCTGTCCCAGACACACAGTATTACTTGCAAATGTATTAGTTCTTATAATCTTTGCACCAGCTTCAATATATTCTTTATGAATTGCCAGCACTCTGTCAGGTGCCTGCGAATTAGCAAGCTCAGGAAGACTTCCTGTATCATACTTTTTTTCATAGTAAGTACCAAACGCTCCGTCAGCTGTCAGTCTTTCGCTCTTTAATCTTTCCTCTAATATTCCTGCTGTTCCATTATATTTCATACCCAAAATCCCCTGTTCTTATCTTTTAACTTAAAAAGGAGTCACTGCCAAAGCAGCGACTCCAAAATTGTATCATTATTAAGTTAAATTTGCACTAAAAATTAAAGGAAAATATACTTCAATATAAAAAGTACTGCAAGTACATACATAAGTGGAGTAATCTTCTTTGCCTTCCCAGCAACAAGGTTAACAACAACATATGAGATAACACCAACTGCGATACCCTCTGAAATGCTGTACATAAGTGGCATACAGATAAGGCAGAGGTAAGCTGGAATACTCTCTGTTAAATCATTGAAATCAATATCAACAACAGCACTTACCATAAGGAATCCTACAAAAATAAGTGCCGGAGCTGTTGCAAATCCAGGAATTGTAGTAAATACAGGTGCAAATACAATTGCAATAAGGAATAAGAAACCTGTTACAACTGATGAAAGTCCTGTTCTACCACCTTCAGCAACACCTGATGAACTCTCAACGAATGTTGTTGTTGTAGAAGTACCAAGAATAGCACCTGCACTTGTTGCGATAGCGTCAGCTAAAAGAGCCTGCTTAATTCTAGGAAGTCTTCCGTTCTCATCAAGCATTTTAGCTTTATTGGCAACACCGATAAGTGTTCCAAGTGTATCGAACATATCAACAAAAAGGAATGAGCACATAATAACGATAAAGTCTAATATATTGATATTAAGACCCTTAAGGTTAAAGCACTGTCCAAATGTCTGACTGATTGCTGTGATATCAAAACTTCTCCATGATGGAATAAGTGAATAGAATCCGGCAGCTGCATCAACCTTGTAAAGTCCTGTAAGCTGGCAGATAATACCAAGTACCCATGTCGCAACGATACCGATAAGGATAGAACCCTTAACATGCTTTACATAAAGAATAGCAATGATAAATGTACCGATAACAGCAAGTAAAGCGCCAATTCCTACTGTGTTAAAATCAGTTCTGAAATTAACAACTGTAACCTTAGTTGATGTGCTTGCAACAACAAGATTAGCACCCTGAAGTCCGATAAATGCTACAAAAAGACCGATACCTACTGATACGCCCTTCTTTAATGTTGTAGGGATTGCATTAAATATAGCTTCACGAACATTAGTAAGTGAAAGCACAATGAATACAAGACCTTCTACAAATACAGCAAAAAGTGCTACCTTCCAGCTATATCCCATGCTTCCACATACTGTATATGCGAAGTAAGCGTTAAGTCCAAGTCCTGGAGCAAGCGCAAAAGGATAATTAGCAAGGAATGCCATTGCAAAACAACCTATAGCAGACGCAATTGCAGTTGCCATAAGAATTGCATTAGAATCCATTCCTGATGCTGACAGGATAGATGGATTAACAGCCAGAATATAAGCCATTGTCATGAATGTTGTAATTCCGGCTACAACCTCAGTTCTTACACTGGTGTTGTTTTCTTTTAGTTTGAACAATTTGTCCATTTCAACCTCCATAATTTTATGAATATAAAAAACACTTAATAATATTATCATATTCTTCTCAATTTTACGACAACTTTTTATTAGACATATATCTTTTCCAATAAAATCTACCACTAAAAGGGGGAAGCTCATTCAATAGCAAAATAGTACTATATCCTTGTACTTTAGTTACACGCCTGTGAATTGGACGTGAACACAGGTTTTTGGGATACATATATTTATGAAAAACATGAATAAAGCCATATATGCAGTTGGGAGACCTGCATATATGGCTTTATTTTATTTCTTATCTACTAATTCAGTTGTACAGAAAGGACATCTTGTTGCCTTAACAGATATCTTGCTGAAGCAGTATGGACAATCCTTTGTCGTTGGAGCCGGTTCTTCTTTCTTTTTACCTAAGCTCATCATCTTGTTCATTGCTTTAACTAAAAGAAACAGCACAAATGCCATAATAAGGAAATTAATAACTGCTGTTATGAATGAACCATAATCAAACACAACTCCTCTTATTGTAAATGTACCACCAACGGTAACACCCTCACCATTAGTACCACCTGTAACTACGGCAATAAGCGGATTAATAAAGCTGCTTGTAAGTGCGGTTACAATGCTCTGAAATGCAGCACCTATAATAACACCTACTGCCAGATTCATAACATTTCCTTTCAAAGCAAATTCTTTAAATTCATGAATGAATTTTTTCATTGTGTTTTCCTCCCGTATATTATTAATCTTAGAAACGATTATAATGTCTTTAGTTTTTTCCTTATATCCTCTACAGTTTCAACAATATAATCTGCTCCTGCTATCTCAAGCTCCTGTTCTTCTGCAAAACCATATCTTACTCCCATAGAATCAATTCCAGAAGCCTTGGCGCCTAATATATCGTCTTTTCTGTCACCTATCATTATAGACTGTGACTTTGTTCCTGACAGATTGCCAGCGTCTGCAAGTCCGGCATCAGCAAGTCTTACGAACACTTCATCAATAACCTGATTCTTATGTCTGCGTTCACCGCCTTCCAACTCACTTCCTACAGCAACATCAAAATACTTATCAACATTAAAGTACTCTAATATTCTTGGCACATATATTTCAGGCTTACATGTAGCCAGTGCAACTACATAACCATCATTTTTTAATCCGGCAAGCATATCCTCTATTCCATCAAAAAGAACATTTTCATATATTCCCTTGTCAGAATATCTTTCACGGTAATAATCAACCGCCTTAAGAGCAGTTTCTTTATCAAGCCCATAGAACTTTTCAAAACTCTCATCAAGAGGTGGTCCTATAAATCTTCTAAGCATTGCCTGGTCATTTTCTTCTACACCAAGTTTTTTAAGTGCATGCTGAACACTTTTAGTAATTCCTTCGCTTGAATCTGTGATTGTTCCATCAAGGTCAAATAATATATATTTCTTAGTCATATTTACTCCATTATCACATCAGTTCACTGTAATTTTTAATATTATAGTCAGCTATCCGGCATATGTCCTGCCAGTCATCTGCCGAAGCCTCATCATATACTGCCACAACAGTAAAGCCTCCGCTCTTGGCACCCTGTGCCGCTGGCAATACATCTTCAAACACAATACACTCTTCTACTTTGCAGCCAGCCTTTTCGGCAGCCTTAATATACACATCCGGAAATTTCTTTCCTCTTGGCACTTCATTTGTCTGTGTAAATGCATCAAAGAAATCATATATTCCATTTCTTTTAAGGCATGGCTCAAAAAGTGCCCTGTCTGATGATGTTGCCGATACAATCTTAAAGCCATTATTATGCATTTGTTCTATAAAAGCTTTCGCATACGGCTTTAACACCACCTTGTCAGTGTATGCCTTACATGCTGCATCATACCATTCTTTCATGATTTCTTCTGTAGATTCCGGCAGATTATACTTTTCCTTAGTATATACCGAACCGGATTCAAATGTATGTGTCTTAATCTCCTGCATATACTCCTTAGATACAGGAATTCCTCTTCTGCCCAAAAAATCCATGTCGACCTTAGCCCATACCTGTGTTGAATCAAGTATAGTTCCGTCAAGGTCGAATATGATACACCGGCAGTTACTAAGATCTAACATGGATAACTCCTCCAGATTTATGTACTACTTATATGAAAAATTCTTCTTTACATTAACACTGTATTCATCTGTATATTTCTTTATATACTCTGAGTATTTCTTATTAAGCACTGTTGATTTTATAGTATCATCATCTGCGCCATTATAAGCTCTCTTAATATAATAAACAATGTAGTAGCATGAATTATTACTGTCTTCTATAACAGTTACATCTCCCTCACTTCTGTCAGATGAAACAATCCAGTCAGCACATGCTGATTCAATATCGCTCTTCTTAACTTCGCTTACTAATGACGCATCTGCATCAGCATACTTATCTTCTTCATCATTTGAATAAAGTCTGCACTGTGTAACAAATGTAGCTTCGCTTGTTACTCCTGAAGCAAATTTGTCAGCCTCTGTCTTTGCATTAGCCATATCTGCTGTATCAGAACTGTCTGCTGTCATTGTATAGATTCTGTATGAGAATAAATCATATGTGTCTTTATTAGACTGGTAATACTCATCTACTTCTTCATCTGTTGCTGCAAGCTTCTCTGTAAGTACATCCTGATATGCTGTGCTCTTAAGATAGTCCTTTAAAAATGTCTTAACTCTCTTTTCATTTGCTTTTTTCCCAAAAAGCTGTTTAAGATAATCTGAATAAGACATATCTGCTTCTGTTGCTGCATCCTTTAATTTACCAATGAATTCATCGTAATCTGCATCTTCATTATCATATTCAAATCCATTAGCATCAGCGTCTTCTAATAAAGCCTTGGTCTCTTTTATAGTTGAAACTGCTGAATTAGCGAAATAATCATACCATGTATAATCTGTTGAATATTCCTGACTCTTATCAGATGTTGATGTCTTATAACCCATATAAGAAGTATAATAATCACCATATGTCATAGTTCCATATAAAGTTGAATTAAGATTGTTGGTCTTGGCAATTCCGTAATAGAAATCGAACTCAATCTGGCTTATCTTATCATTATCAACTTCAATATAATCATTATAAATGCTGTTAAGCTTAAGACCAATAGCTGTGCCGCTTCCAAGTATTATACCTGCAAGAACCGCAATACACACCCACTTAGTAATAAATCTCCTCTTAGCTTCTTTTCTTTCTGCTTCTTTCCTTTTCTGCATCTTACGGTCATACTTAGTAACAACCTTCTCCTTATCTGATGCCGCATTATTATTAGCCATAATGTCCTCCCTATTCATATCCATTTATTTCTTTAATTCTGTCTAACTGCTTCATCCACTCATGTGAACTTGCATCACTTGGCATTCTTAAATCACCTCTTGGCGATACTGCAACTGAACCGACCTTTGGACCGTCAGGCAGGCATGAACGCTTAAACTGCTGTGCAAAGAATCTCCATGTAAATGTCCTCAGCCACTTATAGATAGTCTTATCATCATATTCTCCTGCAAATGCGTACTTTGCTATTCTGAATATCTTCTCAGGCTCTGCACCGAATCTTAGCATATGATACATAAAGAAATCGTGCAGCTCATAAGGTCCAACCAGATCTTCTGTCTTCTGTGCAATAGTACCATCATCCTTAGGCGGAAGCAGTTCCGGACTTACCGGAGTGTCAAGTACATCATTAAGTACTGCTGACAAATCATCATTGCCACATGTATCCGCATAAAACCGTACCAGATGTCTTACAAGTGTCTTAGGAACTGATGCATTAACTCCATACATGGACATATGGTCGCCATTGTATGTTGCCCATCCAAGTGCCAGTTCTGACATATCGCCTGTTCCAATCACCATGCCGTTAGTCTGGTTGGCAATATCCATAAGTATCTGTGTTCTCTCTCTTGCCTGACCATTCTCGTAAGTCACATTGTGATTATTCTCATCATGTCCGATATCTTCAAAATGCTGTCTAACAGCCTTCATGATATTGATTTCACGGAGTGAACATCCAAGCTGCTTAGTAAGCTTCACAGCATTGTTATATGTTCTGTCTGTTGTGCCAAAGCATGGCATTGTTATACAATGTATGCCGCTTCTGTCAATCCCGCACAGGTCAAATGCCCTTACAGTTACAAGAAGTGCCAGTGTCGAATCAAGTCCACCCGATATTCCGATTACCGCATTTTTACAATTGGTATGTTCAAGTCTCTTCTTAAGTCCGTAAGACTGTATATTAAGAATCTCCTCACATCTTGAATCTCTCTCCTTCTTGTCAGAAGGTACGAAAGGTGCCTTGTCAAAATATCTTATAAGCTCTAAGTCTTTATCAATAAGTTCCTGAGCCTTCACTTCAGTATATGAACTGTTTTCTACAACTGCATATGTACTCATTCTTCTTCGCTCAGAGCATATTCTCTGGACATCAATATCAGCATATACCGACTCATCCGCAAACTTATGCGCCTCTGCAAGAACAGTACCATTCTCACATATAAGATTATGTGCAGAGAATACGATATCCTGCGTAGATTCTCCACCACCTGCGCTTGAGTACACATATCCGCATACAAGTCTTGCAGACTGGCCTGAAACAAGCTGCTTTCTGTAAGTGTCTTTACCGATTGTCTCATTGCTTGCCGATGCATTTACAATAATAGTTGCACCATTCATAGCATGCTTTATGCTTGGCGGCTGTGGTGTCCACAGATCCTCACATATCTCAACGCCAATCTTAACTTTTCTGTTATTATCAAATGTAAATAATAATTCACTTCCAAAGGGAACCTCTTCACCATCAACATCCACATATACACATTCATTAAATCCAGGTGTAAACTGTCTTCTTTCATAGAATTCCCCATAATTAGGAAGATACATTTTAGGAACCATGCCAAGAATACATCCATTCATAATACCTGCAACAACATTGTACAGTTTTCCGTTCATTTCATACGGAAGTCCGACAAAGCTTATCATCCCTGGTGTTGTTTCAGAATATTTCTTAATATCCACAAGTCCCTGAATAGCCGCATTAAGAAGTCTGTCATGTAAGAATAAATCATTACACGTATAACCTGTAATGCACATTTCTGGAAAAACAGCTATTGCAGTATCCTTCTTATGAGCCTCACTCATAAGCGACTTGATATTCTCTATATTATACTCACAGTCAGCCACTTTAATCTTCGGTGTCATGGCTGCTGCTCTTATATATCCGTCTTTCAATTTGCCCTCTCTTTCAATATATGTCTTTTCGTCAAACATTAAAATTATATCAGACTGGGTATTTATTTACAATAAAGGTCACAAAAAAGTCACTTTTGATTATATTGTCCATAAACAAGTGTTACACCGTTTTCCTGCTCTTTAGGTTCATTGCACCCTGTCAGTGCTGATATCATGCTTATAATAACCACCAAAGCCAATAATCTTGCTGTCAGCTTTTTCTTTATTCCATCTTCTAACATAAAAAGACCTCCACTTATTCATAAATCTATTATGAACCAGTGGAGGTTTTATTATACTTTAAATGTGCTTATTCAATTACGGCTGCACTAACCTTTATTACTCTGTGTCCAGCTAAGAGCTTATTCTCAATCTTATAGAATGCAACTACCTTAAGAGGCTTGCCATCTTTAGAAACAAACTCCTGTACATAGCTTACATATCTCTTATCTATGAACTTTTCTCTTAACTCTGTTATTACTTCCTCATACTCAACGCTTGGTACGAACTGCTTAAATACAATTCCCGCCTCAAAATCATCTTCTGTGTATCCAAGAAGCTCTGTAAATCCATCATCAATATCAATAATCTTACCGCTTCTCATCTCCATAGAAAACTGTGTAAAAGGAATTGCTTTCATTACTTCTGCCATAATTATTCTCCTTATCCGTGAAAACTACTTAGAAAGTGTTGCAAGACGCTCAGTTACCTGCTCAAGCATCTGTGTATATTTTACCAGCTTTGCCTTCTCTTCGTCAATCTTTGCCTGAGGAGCTTTTGATGTAAACCTCTCATTGTTAAGCATTCCGTTACATCTCTTGATTTCTCCCTGTAATCTGCCTTCCTCTTTCTTAAGTCTCTCTATTTCCTTGTCGATATCAACAAGCTCTGCGAAAGGAATATAGATAACAGCATCCGGTATAACTGTTGAAACAGCATCCTCTGGTATTCCAGCCTTGTCAGCCTGAACCTTAACCTCGCTTGCATATGCAAGTGTTCCAAAGAAGCCAAGTGAATTGTTAAATATGTTCTTAACATCTTCACTTGCTGTAACAACATATACAAGTGCCTTACGGCTAGGAGCAACATTCATATCTGCACGTAAGTTTCTTATATTACGGACAGCTTCCTTGATTGTCTCAATAGCCTTCTCCTCTGCTGCGAAATTGTTAGTTTCATCATATACAGGCCATGAAGAAATCATGATTGACTCTTCCTCATCCTGAATATTGCAGAATATTTCTTCTGTAATGAATGGCATATATGGATGAAGCAACTTAAGTGCATCTATAAGAACAGTTTTTAATGTCCAGATAGCTGCTGTCTTTGTCTCGTCTGCATCATTGTAAAGTCTTGGCTTAACCATCTCAATATACCAGTCACAGAATTCTTCCCAGATGAAGTCATTAAGCTTGGCAACAGCGATACCAAGTTCGTATTTTTCCATATTATCTGTAACTTCTTTGATAAGTCCATTCATCTTAGAAAGAATCCACTTATCAGCATCAGTTAAGTTAGCAGGTCTTTCATCTGTAGCCTTAATCTTGTTATCAGGATCATTCATCATGATAAATCTTGAAGCATTCCATACCTTATTGGCAAAGTTACGGCTAGCCTCAACTCTTGACCAGTAGAAACGCATATCGTTACCAGGTGCATTACCTGTAATAAGAGTGTATCTTAATGCGTCTGCACCGTATTTATCGATGACTTCAAGCGGGTCAATACCATTGCCTAATGACTTACTCATCTTTCTTCCCTGGTCATCTCTTACAAGACCGTGGAATAATACCTTGCCAAATGGCTTCTTGCCCATATGCTCATATCCTGAGAATATCATTCTGATTACCCAGAAGAATATAATATCATATCCTGTTACAAGCACATCTGTAGGATAGAAGTAGTCAAGTTCTGGTGTCTTATCTGGCCAGCCAAGTGTTGAGAATGGCCATAATGCTGATGAGAACCATGTATCAAGTGTATCAGGATCCTGTTCAACATTAGTACTTCCACACTTAGGGCATGTGCATACCTTATCTCTTGAAACAGTCATTTCTCCACAATCCTTGCAGTAGTATGCAGGAATTCTATGTCCCCACCAGAGCTGTCTTGAAATACACCAGTCTCTGATATTGTCTGTCCAGTTATAATATGTCTTATCCATAGAAGCAGGGATAAGTTCAATATCACCATTCTTAACGCCTTCAACAGCAGGCTTGATAAGCTCGTCCATCTTAACGAACCACTGCTGCTTAATCATTGGCTCAACAGTTGTCTTACATCTGTCATGAGTACCAACATTGTGTGTATGGTCTTCAACTCTTACTAAAAGTCCAAGTGCATCAAGGTCAGCTACCATAGCCTTTCTTGCTTCATATCTGTCCATGCCTGCATACTTGCCACCAAGATTATTGATTGTAGCATCATCATTTAAAATGTTAATCTCTGGTAAATTATGTCTCTTACCAACCTCAAAATCGTTAGGGTCATGTGCTGGAGTAATCTTAACTACACCTGTACCGAATTCCTTATCAACATAAGGGTCAGCAATAATAGGTATTGTTCTGTCTGTAAGAGGAAGCTCTACTTCCTTTCCTACAAGGTCTGTGTATCTTTCATCATCCGGATTAACAGCTAAAGCTGAATCTCCAAGTAATGTTTCCGGTCTTGTTGTTGCAATCTCAACGAATCTTCCCGGCTCACCAACTACAGGATAGTTAATATGCCAGAAATGTCCTGCCTGCTCCTCATGCTCAACTTCTGCATCTGATATAGAAGTGTTGCAGACCGGGCACCAGTTTACAATTCTTGAACCTTTGTATATAAGACCTTTCTCATAAAGCTTGATAAATACTTCCTGAACTGCCTTAGAACAGCCTTCGTCCATAGTGAATCTTTCTCTGTCCCAGTCACATGAAGAACCAATCTTCTTTAACTGGCTTGTGATAGTTCCACCATATTCTTTCTTCCATTCCCATGTTCTCTTTAAGAAGCCTTCTCTTCCAAGCTCATGCTTGTCAATTCCTTCTTCCTTAAGAGCATTAGTAACCTTAACCTCTGTTGAGATTGAAGCATGGTCAGTTCCTGGAATCCATAGTGCTTCATAGCCCTGCATTCTCTTGAATCTGATAATAATATCCTGCATAGTGTTATCAAGTGCATGACCCATATGCAGCTTACCTGTGATATTAGGTGGTGGCATAACAATAGTAAATGGTTTCTTGTCTCTGTTTACTTCTGCATGAAAATACTTTTTCTCAAGCCACTTGTGATATAATCTGTCTTCGATTTCGGACGGATTATAATTCTTTTCCAATTCCTTGCTCATTATTAATCTCCTTTTTAATATTGCATTCCGGGTTCTTTCCCAATTATGCGCTCGCAGCTATCCAAAAACTGCTTTGCGAGCAGCTCATATGCTAGAATTTCATTCTGGCATTGTCGCTGCGCTCCTCGAGAACCCATACAAAGTTCTCAGTTCGTGCAAGCACGACTGCGAACTTTCCATGACTTCTCTCATCGCTGCTCGCGCAAAAAAGCCCTTTGCAGGGCATAAACTCTGCAAAGGGCGTAAATAAACTTATTAACGCGGTACCACCTTTGTTTAATTATCTTGTGATAATCCTCATTACTCCTTAACGCGGAATACGTCACAGCCTACTGATGTTCAGCCATGCAGCTCCAAAGCTACCTTCCATATCATTATTACCTGAACCATCTTCCAGCCAGTGAATGATTCTCTCTGTTGGATAAGGATATGTACTCCTCTTCTTCATCGCATTTAAATATAAAATTCTTTTCTATCTTAATATCTGACAGAAAAAAAAGCAAGCATTTTATTCAGGAACTTCTATCTGCTTAATATTAAACTCATTACCCTGAATAAGATATGTGTGCTTACTGCCACAGTTCGGACAGACTTTGGCGTATTTCACAGTCTCATAAGTTTCCCCACAGTCCTCGCAGTAAGTTATACCCTGGATTATCTCGACTTCCATCTCACAGTCCTTTACAAGTTCTTCTTTCTTGCATGCCCACTTCCAGCAGTCTGTAAGATATTCTTCTACAACTCCTGATACTTCGCCAAGCTCAATTGTAACTTTAGATATGCTTGAAACATCATTATCTGAAGCTACTGCTTTAAGGTCATCTATTATGTGAAATACTACGCCTAATTCATGCATACATTTTAGTCCTTTTTCTTTTTGAATTTAATCTTGATTGCCTGCTTTGCACCATATGGAAGAATGTACTTAAGCTTATCCTCACTTCTTCTCATTGTAGAACACTCTGGCAGGTCTCTCTGAAGATGAATAGCATCAAACTCACACTTTGTTGTACAGATACCACAGCCTACGCACTGGTTCTCATCAACGATTGTTGCACCACAGCCCAAGCATCTTGCAGTTTCTTTCTTAACCTGTTCCTCTGTGAATACACCTGCATCACTTCTGAATGACAGCTTATCAACTCCTGACTTCTTAGCTGGGCGCTGACGGCCTGTATTGTCATACTTCTCAACGCTGTAATCATCCTTATCAAGTTCAACATAATAGTTAGGATCCCTGCCTATTGTAAGTGAGCTGTGTGGCTGTACATATCTGTGAATAGATATAGCCCCCTGCTTACCTGCCGCAATAGCATCAATAGCGAATTTAGGACCTGTATATACATCACCACCGACAAAGATATCCGGCTCTGCTGTCTGATATGTAACCTTGTCAGCAACAGGATAATTACCATGCCAGAATTCAACCTTAGTACCCTCAAGAAGGCTGCCCCATTCAATTGCCTGTCCGACAGACATTATCACATTGCTGCATTCTATTGTCATAGTCTCATTCTCATCATACTGTGGATTGAATCTTCCATCTGCATCCTTAACAGAAGTACATTTCTTAAATACGATGCCTGTAACCTTGCCATCTTCTGTAAGGATTTCTTTAGGTCCCCAGCCACCAATAATATTGATACCTTCTGATTCAGCAGTCTCAATCTCTTCTGGAAGTGCTGGCATAATGTCTCTTGTCTCAAGAGATACCTGTGAAACCTTAGGTGAACCACAACGTATTGCTGTTCTGGATACATCAATGGCAACATTACCACCGCCAATGACTACTGTGTCACCTGTAAGCTTATAGCTTTCATCATCAGTTGTTATATGGAGAAGCTCAACGCCAGTCATAACTCCCTTAGCATCTTCTCCGGCAACGCCAGTCTTTCTACCGCCCTGACATCCAACTGCAACATAAAATGCTTTATAGCCCTGTTCGCGAAGCTGTGCGATTGTAATATCCTTACCTACTTCAACACCACATTTTATCTCAACACCCATAGCCCGTAATACATCTATCTCTGCCTGTACGATATTCTTCTCCATAACAAATGACGGAATACCATATACAACCATACCGCCCGGTTCTTTATTCTTCTCGAATACAGTCACATTAGTATAGCCTTTCTCTGCAAGGTAATATGCACATGAAATACCAGCCGGACCTGCTCCTATAATCGCAACCTTCTCGTCAAAATATCCCTTAGTTGCAGGAACAACCTTTTCTGGAACATATCTTGTCTCTGCATTGATATCTAACATTGCTATATATTTCTTAACTTCATCAATAGCAATTGACTCATCAATAGTTCCCCTTGTACATGCGTCTTCACAACGCCTGTTACAGACATAACCACATATTGCAGGAAGCGGATTGTTCTTCTTGATAAGAGCGAGTGCATCCTGATATCTTCCCTGTGCAGCCATCTTTAAATAGCCCTGTACAGCAATGTGAGCTGGACAGGCTGTCTTACATGGAGCAGTTCCTGACTCATGTGTATTGATTCTGTTCTTGTCCCTGTAGTCCTCTGACCACATGTGTCTGCCCCACTTCTGTTCTGAAGGAAGCGGCATCTTAGGATATGTAACCTCTGAGCCGTCCTTTCTGCAAAGCTTCTGTCCAAGAGACAATGCACCTGCAGGACAGTATTCAACACAGCGTCCACATGCAACACAGTTCTGCTTGTTGACATGTGCAACATATGCTGAACGTGACATATTAGGAGTATTGAAAAGCTGTGATGTCCTGAGCGCATAACAGACATTAACATTACAGTTACATATAGCAAATATCTTATCTTCACCATCAATATTAGTTATCTGGTGAACAAATCCGTTATCCTCTGCCTTCTTGAAAATCTCAAGTGCTTCTTCCTTAGTGATGTATCTTCCGCCTTTGCCAGTCTCAACGACATAATCAGCCATATCACCTACAGCAACACACCAGTCAGCAGGATCATCTGCACATCCCTCGTCAAATGTCTTTCTTGATTTACGGCATGAACATGGGCTTGCTGCATATTTGCCCTCGTATTTATCAAGCCAGTATGAAATCTTCTCAAGCGAGATGGCTTCATTACACATATCAACTTCCTTCTGTACAGGAATGACATGCATGCCGATTCCGGCACCTCCTGGTGGAACCATATGTGTAAGTCCCTCAAGAGGAATACGACTCATACGTTCAAAGAATCTTCCCATCTCAGGATGTTCCTCTAAGACAGTATCATTCATATTGGCAAATTCCGCACTTCCAGGAACAAACATAGGAAGCACATACTGTTTCTCGTGCTTTGGATTCTCCCAGTTATACTCGATTACACCGTTAAAAGCCATCTTATTAAGAAGATCCTCAAGATACTTCTCATCCATACCTGTAATCTTAACAAGTTCAGGAAGTGTCTTTGGCTTACGCACTCCCATCTTTAATGCAACCTCAGCCATCTCATCAGTACAGATTGCTGCAAGTCCCCAGTACTCAGGGTCATCTGCTGTGAGCTTCTCCAATCCAAGCTTTATTGATGCCCTGTCAGTAATCATCTTTCCAAGCTTAAGAATCGGTTCTCTTACAGGAAGCTCAGGATGTGGATTCTTAAATTCAACATTCTTGGTATTCTCTGCCATAAATCATCCTCCGTTATTCTTTCCTCTGGCAAATGCCGGATTCTTTATTAACTGCACAATAAGCGGAATAACCATCAGAACCCATACTATAGGCTCTGAAACTATAACACCCCAGTATCCCATTAATGGAACAAGTGTAAATGTTATAACAACCTTTCCTGCAAGCTCAATCCCGCTTGATATGATAGGCGTAAGCCTGTCACCTATTCCCTGCAGTGAATTTCTTATTATAGTTATCATCGCTGTCACAAAATAAAGCAGCGAGTCAACTCTTAAATACAGCGTTGCTGTATCTATTACATTTCTGTTATCCGAACTTATAAGCATTTTAACAAATGCAGGAACTATCGTATAAGATGTGATTACACATAACACACACCATACCCATCCCATAAGAATAGATGTTAATATGCCCTTTCTTATTCTTTCATACTTTCCTGCTCCAAGATTCTGTCCACAAAAGGTTGCCATCGTAGTTCCCAGCACACCGAACATCATCATGAAAAGCTCTGATAATCTTCTTGCAGTAGTATGGGCAAGAATTATATCCTGTCCAAATGAATTGATTGCACTCTGCAATGTAACAGATCCAATTGATACAAGACTGCTCATAAAGCCCATGGAACAGCCTGTTGACATAAGTTTTCCACACAGACTGGCATCAGTCTTAAAATCTTTCTTTTCAATCCACAGTATGTTGTATCTTTTAAGTGAATATATAAGACACGCGATAAGTGCTATGAGCTGTGAAAGCACTGTTGCCACTGCAGCACCTCTTACCCCCATTGGAATAACCTTAAGGAAAAATAAGTCTCCACCAATGTTAAGCACTACTGATATTCCTAAAAAAATAAGCGGAGTAAATGAATCTCCTATCGACCTTAACAGGGCTGCACAGACATTGTAAAGCATAAGTATTGTCATGCCTGCAAATATTATAAATATATAATCATAGGCTTCCTTTAACAAATTCTCTGGTGTGTTAAGTACTTTCAGAAGAGGTCGTAAAAATATCAGCACAACCACTGTCAGACCTGCTGATATCATAATTCCATATTTGAACGAACCTGCAACTGTCCTCTTAAAATTAGCTGTATCTCCTGCCCCAAAAAACTGTGCAGCAATAACAGCAAATCCATTAGTCAGTCCCTGTAAAAAGCCTATAACAAGGGTGTTCACTGAGTTAGTAGACCCTACAGCCGCCAGTGAACTTTCTCCTAATACATACCCTATAATCTTGGTATCCACAAGATTATAAGTCATCTGAAGCAGTGAGCCTATAAAAACCGGTAATGCAAACCAGAATATAAGCTTAGTTATACTTCCCTTAGTTAAATCTTTCATACAAATATTCCTATATAGTTCTTAATTCTGCCCAATTAATCCACTGATAAAAATGCATCCATCTCTTCAGCAACTTCATCAAAAGTCTGGTTATAAACAGCTGCAAGTTCACCATACAAAAGCTTCCTTGCCGCAAGCAGCATCCTGCTGTCTGCTGATTTCATCTTTCTTAAATCCTTAGCTCTTTCATTCTTAATGACATATAATGCACGAATCAGATGCATAAGCTTTAAAGCATCCTGAGATTTCATATGTTCATCATACTGCATAGGTGTAACCTTTTCTGAAAGTTCTCCATCTTTCTTACAATTTCTGGCTCTTTCCTTTAACTTGTCACATTCCTTAACAGTCATAATGCTTCTTATCATAACCTTGTTGCTGTCAACGGGTGAATATATAATTCCCTTGCTGTCAAATACCGGCTGAAGAAAATAATAATCCCCTGATATTCCCTTAATAGGTGGTGTATCAATATTTTCAACCTCGCACACTCCAACAACTCCGTATACTACCTTATCACCAATCTCAAACATGCTCTCCGTACTTCCTTCCAATTCTTCGTTAAATCCGTATCAATTATTAATATTATATTACATTTCTAAGATTTTTTCAAAGTATATTTTTACTGGAAATTCGAAACAAAATCTATCTGTCATATGACATAATAAATAAAAAACGCCGTTTCAATGAATCACTCATCAAAACGACGTTCAAATATCAATCTGGTTATTAATTAGAATAAATCTACTCTTCCTGCAACCTTTCCATCAGCAACATAATAGCATGCTCCATCCTGTGGCTTTATGTATAACTTAATATCTTTAGCTGCTACCTTCTGTGCCTTAAGATCAGCTTCAACTCTCTTTAAAACAGCATCCATATCTGTCTGCTCATCGTTGTACTGGATAAATGTCTCAGTCTTAGCTTCTTTCTTGGCAACAGCCTTCTTAGCTGTAGTCTTAACTGCTGTCTTCTTTGCTGCCACTTTCTTTGTTGCAGTCTTAGCTGCTCCCTTAACAGTCTCTTTAGCATCTTCAACTTTAGCTTCAACCTTAGTCTCAGCCTTAACTGCTGCTGTCTCAACTGCCTTCTTGGCTGTTTCTGTCTTAGCTGCCGCTTTTTTAGCAGTCTTCTTAACAGTTGTCTTAGCTTCTGCTGCCTTTACCTCTGCTGTCTTTACAGCACCACCAAATACATTGCCATCCTTTTTTTCATTGTTTGCCATGTTTCCATCCTCCTTAATAAAAATACTACTCTCCAATAAGAAACTTCTTGATTGTTTCTACAGCTTTATCTGCATCATTGCCTTCTGCTGAAATAGTAACAGACATTCCGTCTCTTAATCCAAATGCCATAATCCCCATTAAGCTTTTAGCATTAATATTCTTACCTTCTGATGAAATATCAATATGACTCTCAAACTGACAAGCAGTCTGAACAAGCTCAGCAATTGGATTCTTATGTACTTTATCAATGTTAGCAACGTTGATTGTCTCAGTCATTACAAATTACACCTTACTTTCGTTAAATTTCAGTTACTTTTGTAAATATACCCTAATAGCAATTATAAGTCAACATCTGCTTTCGCAATTTAATTAATAAACAGCCCTCATTTGATTGTAAGATTTATTGATTTATCTTCATAACCCTCATTATAAAGTTCTCTCATCTGCTCATCGAATATATCAGAAGGTTCATAATCACACAACAAAAGAATCAATTTTTTTATCTGTTCATTTTCAGAAGATAGTTTTTTATACTGTGGTTCTATTTTGTTTTTCAATTCCACAAGATTAGCAGCATTTTCCTCCTTAGGAATTGCCAATGCCCCTGACACAACACCAAGGGCATAGGCACATTCATAATTGCCAGTCATTCTTGCATTAGAAAATTCACATTTGCGCGCAAGCGCCTGCTTTGCTAATATCGGTACCATTATGCATTAAGCTCCTTCTTAAATGTTGCAACATAATCTGCGGCAGCTTCCTCTGAATAATTATTAGCTTCAAGAAGCTTGATAAAATGTGAGCCAACGATTGCACCATCAATAATATCTTCAAGCGGTGCAACATCTGCTGCTGTTCTTATTCCAAATCCCATCATAACAGGAATCTTAGATTCTTTCTTAACTTCTGTAAGATATTCTCTTATCTGTGAATGGAAGTTAGCCCCCTTTCCTGTAACACCCATCTGTGAAACGCAGTATACAAAACCTCTTGCGTTCTCTAAAAGCATTGGAATCCTGCCCTTAGATACCGGAGATACAAGCTGGATAAGAATTGGAGAATTCTCGTTCTTTGCAAGAACTCCCTTAATCTCGCCCTGCTCCTCAAACGGAAGGTCAGGAATGATAAATCCATCTACACCATTTTCTATACATTTATTCACGAAGTTCTCAACTCCATAATGATATACAGTATTATAGTAAAGCATGAATACAACAGGGCTGTTAAGACCAGCTTTTCTTACCTTACCCATCATTGTAAATGTGCCTTCAAGTGAAGCTCCATTCTGTATTGCTTTGAAAGATGCATCCTGAATTACAGGGCCATCTGCAATAGGATCTGAGAAAGGAACACCTATTTCCATAATATCGATTCCTGCCTTCTCCTGTGCAAACATAATCTTCTTAGTTGTATCGTAATCCGGAAGTCCTGCTGTTGTATATGTAATAAATGCTTTCTTGCCCTCTTCCTTAAGTGCTGCTAGTCTTTCTTCTATTCTATTCATTACTTGTTAGTCTCCTCTCCGTTAAGATATTTCTGAACTGTATTAACATCCTTATCACCACGGCCTGAAAGACACATGATAATTGTCTTACCCTTATATTCACCCTGTGCCATCTTGAACACATGTGCAAGTGCATGAGCACTTTCAATTGCCGGAATAATTCCTTCCATTCTGCAAAGTTCCATAAGTGCATCCATACATTCTTTATCTGTTACAGAAACATATTTTGCTCTTCCAGAATCTCTTAAATAAGCATGTTCCGGACCAACACCCGGATAATCAAGACCAGCTGAGATTGAATGTGCAAGCTGGATATTACCGATTTCATCCTGTAAAAGATATGTCTTCATTCCGTGAAGGACACCAACCTGTCCAAGTGCCATTGCTGATGCATGCTTTCCGGTCTCAATGCCAAGACCTCCTGCCTCAACACCGATAAGGTCAACATCCTTATCATTGATGAAATCAGCAAACATTCCGATTGAATTAGAGCCACCGCCAACACAGGCAACAACTGCGTCAGGAAGCTTTCCTGTCTTCTCAAGAATCTGCTTTCTTGCCTCAGTACTGATAATTCTCTGGAATTCCTTAACCATCTTAGGATATGGATGTGGTCCTACAGCAGAACCAATGATGTAAAATGTATCCTCTGCCTTTTCAGCCCATGTTCTGATTGCTTCATTAGTAGCATCCTTTAATGTTGCACTTCCTGTTGTTACAGGCTGCACCTTAGCTCCAAGCATTTCCATTCTGAATACATTAAGTTTCTGTCTCTCGATATCCTCAGCACCCATGAAAACTGTACACTCCATATCAAAAAGTGCTGCGCCTGTAGCTGTTGCAACGCCATGCTGTCCGGCACCTGTCTCAGCGATAACCTTAGTCTTGCCCATTCTCTTTGCAAGAAGAATCTGACCGATAACATTATTAATCTTATGTGCTCCTGTATGGTTCAAATCTTCTCTCTTAAGATATATTTCAGCACCATATTTTTCGCTTATTCTTTCAGCATAGTAAAGAGGTGTTTCCCTTCCAACATACTCTTTAAGATAGTACATATAATCTTTAATAAACTGTGGATCATTAATTGCCTCATCAAATGCTTTCTCAAGCTCTGCCAGAGTATTCATAAGTGACTCTGAAACATACTGTCCTCCAAACTGTCCATAATACTTGCTTCCTGCCATTTTCTCTTTACCTCTTTTTCTTAAAATTTTGCATTCTGTATAAATGCTTTAACTTTACTCTCATCTTTTCCTTTAACGGACACATCATCATATTCAACGCCCGAACTTATATCAACAACATCAGACCTTACTGCTTCTATCGCAGCTTTTACATTGTCTGGTGTAAGTCCTCCTGCAAGGAATAATTTTTTATTACCGCAGTCCGCTTTTTTAAGACTTTCCCAGTCGAATGTCTTACCGCTCCCCGGAACTCCCGCATCAAATAGCAGTCCATATATTTTATCCAGACTTCGCCATCGCTTAGTCTCCAGATATATATCTTCTTCTGACTGATGCTTAATGTTAACGGCTCTTATAATCCTGACACTGCATGCATTATACACATCATCACTTAATTCACCGTGAATCTGTATATAATCAAATCCTGCATTCTGTATTGCTTCAAGCTGTGATACATCGGGGGACACAACAACAGCAACGCTCTTGATGTCCGATTTCTTCAATTGTGCAACAAGCACCGCTGCCAGATTAATGTCAATATTGCGTCTGCTTTTTGGATAATATAGTACCATACCTGCATAATCTGCACCATATTTTTCTATAATGTGTACATCATCCATACTTGTAAGTCCGCATATCTTAACCTGTACTAAAGAATCATTTTCTTTCAGCATTATATACCTCTTTAAACTCTGATATTAATTCTTCCGGCTTCGGTGCTTCCATAAGCACTGTTCCTATAAGAAGTGCATCTGCTCCACTCTTTGCCAGCACCTTAATATCGTCTGTATCCGCAACACCGCTTTCTGATACAAGCAGTTTTCCAGCTTTTCTCATCTCTGGTGTAACCATATCTGCAAGTTTTTTCGTAGTATCAAGGTCAACCTCAAATGTCTTAAGATTACGGTTGTTAATTCCTATAATCTTCACATCAAGATTCAGCATTCTCTGCATTTCCTCTTCGTTATGAACCTCACATAAAACATCAAGTCCTAAACTGTAAGCAAGGTCATATAGTTCTTTAAATCTACTGTCATCAAGAATAGCAGCAATGAGAAGAACTGCATCCGCTCCTATTACCTTTGCTTCATACACCTGATATGGATCAATTATGAAATCCTTTCTGATAATCGGAAGGTCTGTCATCTGTCTTATCTGCTTAAGATATTCTGTACTTCCCTTAAAATGGTCTTCCTCTGTAAGACATGAAATAGCATCTGCGCTTTCGCCGTACTGTTTTATCCTTTCTTCCAGAGTAATCTTATTGTTCATATTACCATGACTTGGTGATGCTTTCTTGAACTCACTTATAATTGAAAGACCGTCCTTTGCAAGTGCATCATAGAAGCTGTGTGACACTCTCTGGCTCTCAATCGCAAGTCTTGTCATCTCTTCTTCGCTGATTCTTTTCTTGTGTTCTGGAAGTCTTTTTAACTTATCCTCTACAATAACATCTAATATCATTAAATCACCCCATTAACGAAATTTTCAATCATTCTCTTGCCATGCTCTGTATATATTGACTCCGGATGGAACTGCAATCCGACCACCGGATAATCCTTATGTTTTACAGCCATTATTTCTCCATCCTGTGTCTTGGCAATAATCTCCAGGCAGTCGGGCAAAGTCTTTTCAATTATAGCGAGTGAATGATATCTTGCAACCTTTACTGGTGAATCAAGTCCGGTAAATATTCCTGTTCCATCATGGTATATTTCAGACTGTTTACCATGCATGATACATTTTGCATAAGAAACAGTCGCGCCAAATGCTTCTCCTATGCACTGATGTCCTAAGCATATGCCAAGTATCGGCTTCTTTCCTGTAAAATGTTTTATTACATCAACACATATTCCAGCATCTTTAGGGCTCTTAGGACCAGGAGATACAACTATTGATTCAGGGTCAAGCTCCTCTATCTCATCAATTGTTATCTTATCGTTTCTTACAACCTTAATATCACTGTTAAATATTCCAATAAACTGATACAGGTTATATGTAAATGAGTCATAATTATCAATCAGCAGAATCATAAATGTTCCTCCTTAACAAGTGTCTTTGCAAGTGCCATTACTTTATTGCAGCACTCCTGATATTCCATCTCAGGCTTTGAATCAGCAACAATTCCTGCACCTGCCTGAAGATATACCTTATCGCCTTTCTTAATCATAGTCCTGATTGTAATGCAGAAGTTCATATTACCGCCAAAATCAAGGTATCCTGTAGCTCCTCCATACAGGCCTCTTCTTACTGTCTCAAGCTCATCTATGATTTCCATTGCTCTTATCTTAGGTGCGCCGCTTAATGTGCCTGCTGGAAGGAATGATGATACGAGGTCAAGTGGATGATATTCTCCATTCTTTCTTCCCTCAACAAGTGAAACAATATGCATAACATGTGAATATCTCTGGATATTCATGAACTGGTCAACCTTAACTGTTCCTATCTCACTTATCCTACCCATATCGTTACGTGCAAGGTCAACTAACATTACATGCTCTGCTCTCTCTTTCTCATCTGCAAGAAGTTCTTCCTCTAAAGCAATATCCTGTTCCTTTGTTGCTCCTCTTTTTCTTGTGCCCGCTATAGGACATGTATATACTTTATTGTCTGACTGCTTTACAATCATTTCTGGTGAACTTCCGATTATCTCAAAATCTCCGAAATTAAAGTAATACATATATGGTGAAGGATTAAGTTCTCTTAATTTTTCATAGAGATTAAAACCGCTCTGTCCCGTCTTTATTGTCCATCTCTGTGAAAGAACTGTCTGGAATATATGACCTTCTTTTATGTAGTTCTTAATCTTATTAACCTTCTTGCTATATTGTTCAAGCGTGTCCGATTTTTTCAATATTACACCATCAAGTGACATATCAGGCTTATCATCCTTAAACTTATCTACACCCTCTCTTGCAGCCTTTATAAGCTCCTCAGCTTCCTTTAAAGCCTTAATCCTGCCTTCCTCTGAATCCTCTCCAAGCACTACTGCTGTGAATGTTTCTGCTGTATGATTGATAGCAATAAACTTGTCTGCAAGCATAAGCTGTATTGTCTCAATTCCTATCTCATCAGGATTATCATCAGGAAGGACTTCTGTGTATCTTATATAATCATATCCAAGGCTTCCAACAAGACCTCCGAGGAAATCAAGTTCTCCCGGCTCCTTTACTATCTCGAATTCATCAAAATACTCTTTAAGTCTTATAAGAGGATTGCCCTCTCTTACCTCTCTGCTGCCATCTTTTCTTGTAATAACAAGGCTGTTCTTATCTGACTGGATTATCTCATTCGGTTCAACTCCCATAAAAGTATACTGTCCGCTTTCCTTGTCAGTTCCTTCAAGAAGAAATCCCTTCTTTTCAATTCCAAGTCCTTTGTAAAGTTCAATAGCTTTCTCATTAACAATACTTACCGTCTTCTTATAAGCTCTTAATCTTCGTTTCATAGTTCCTCCCTATCCTTCGTTGTTCATTACTGGCGTCTGCTGCTTACATGCTTTTTTGTAAGCCAGGTCTTTCCGTGCCTTCGGCACTCCCAAGCCCTGGTAATTCACAACTCACGGACTTCGTCCTTCGTTGTTCATTACTGGCGCTCGTCATATGAACAAGAATTAAAGCAAGCTTTATTCTTGTTCGCATGACTCACTGCTTACAAAAAATGTCCCTGACAGTAACCTGTATATTGCAGATTCCTGTCAGGGACGAATTACCGTGGTGCCACCCTTATTTATGAACATACTTGTAATATTAATAAAAAAGGTGACACTCCTTACCGGATATGCCACCTGTATGCTCAACTCATTATCAGATACAATTAATATATCCTTCCCCTGTAACGCGAGGCCGCGTCGTAAACTACTGCTAATTCATCTACGCATCTCACAAACCCATTCCTTACGGCTCTCCATGCTGACATTCCACCACCGCCAGCTCTCTGTGATGTACCTTCCGAAAGTACTCTTTTGATCATCGACTTTAAATATTTAACTGCCACCTATAATAGCACTATGTTTATCTGCCGTCAAGCACAAAAGCTTAAAATTTCCTGATATTAACAATTGTCTGAACCAGATATACTATGTATAAAACAGCTGCTACAAAAATAAGAACCGTTGTTGCATTTGTAAGTACCAGTATAATCACATTCACAGTAAGAAGAATAACTACTCCTAAAAGTGTTTTTCCGATTGTTCTTTTAAATACTTTAACGCTTACAATATATACCATAACAACGATTATCAGAATAATCAAACTCAGAATCGAAAGTGTTCTCCAAAAAGCATCAAACTCTTCCTGTGTGGTCTGTTGAATCCTTGCAATTCCACTCTGAATAAAAAACATATATAAGTTTATTACCATCAAAATTAATGTTACTATTTCTAACAACATATTCTTTATAACTTTCATTTCTATAATAAATACCTCCATTATATCAAAAATATATTTCAATTTTAATTAACACTTACATAAGCCAATACAATGCTAATACTATCATGTAGAAAATAACAAATACAAAAAACACAATACTAGGAATTAAATATAGAGTCGGTTCATTTCCCATCACTGCATTCTTGGGATTATTTTTATTAACATATATCGTATAAACCGCCCCTCTTGTATGAAGCGGTGAAAATATATTTCTACTTACCCAACCAACATAATTATACCCTTTATCGTCACGGATAAGGAACTCAGAAAAGTAATGATTGTCATTACCATATGCTATACCTTCAGTTTTATAGAATTGAGTTTTTATGTATATAAATCTAGCCCAAAAAATCATATCCAGCATAATATAAACAATTACATATTCTCCATGCATTATTACACCCCCTTAATGAATCACATCTAATATAAATAATTGTTTTCATTTCCTACACCTCATATTTCATGTTATTCGACAGCGTCAGATGCAATGTGTTCACATGCTTTCTAATATATTTAATGCTGGCATTTGTATTTTCTCTAACTTCCTCAGAGTTGTTAAATAAATTCTTCAATTTTTCTTTCCCCCTATGGTATTTTTGAAGGCTGAATTTAAAACAAAAAAGGCTGCACTAAGAAATTTTTAAAAGATTTCTTAATGCAACCGAACTATCATAGTATTAGAGACTTATGCTTATGTGAATCTCTCAACTGAAAATAGTGTTTTTCAGCTTTATACCTCTAGACTTCTGGTTTTGCGTCCTTATATTTCTATAAGTTTGCCATATTTACTTTTTTAGTATATATTAATTTATATCATTTGTAAACTTAAATTATTAAAAATTTCTGATTAGCATCTTGTAACTATATCTGACATTCTGATTCCAACTCATATTTTATTCCATGTATCTTTCCTCTATAGTATTGCAGACAGCTCTGCAAAGCTCTCTATCTTAGCTACATAGCAGTCTTTGGATACATCTCCAAATCCATACTCAGCATATATAAAATCTATGCCCGCATCTTTGGCAGACTTTGCATCTCCTGATGTATCGCCAACATATACAGGGTTCTTAAGACCGTTTCTTTCTATAAGTATCTTATTAGACTCGCTCTTTGGCAGAAATGTCCTTCCCCAACATTCAGTATCTTTGAAGAAATCGGACATAAGGTGTGCTGTAAGAAAACTTTCAATATAACCATCCTGACAATTGCTCACAATATACAATGGATATTTCCTGCTTAGTGTATAAAGAGTTTCTGCAAGCTGTGGATAAAGAATTCCACCTCTTTCTGCAAGATATCCATTCTCAAATGTACACAGCTCGTCCATAAGTGCATTTCTTACCTGCTCCTGTTCTTGTGGAAACAGCTTTGCAGCTATGTCGTACATCGGAAGTCCCATACAGTCGTTAAGGTCTGTCTCGACAATTGGTGTTCTGTGAATCTCTTCATGACGAGAAAGTATTATATTCCACGCCTCACATATTGGCTTTCTTGTATCCCACATAGTACCGTCAAGGTCAAATATTATTCCATCATAAGATTTATCAAGCATTGTTATCCTCCAGATCTTTATCTAATTCATCAAGCAATGTCTTTAACTGTGTTTCCTGTGTTATATCATAAACAATTGAAAAGCAGTCTCTTGCCAGACGGTAATCTTTATCATTCATCATAAGTTCACCGACTCTGTATATAATTCCTATTGTCTTAGAGTCAGGTCCTGGTTCCACCTCATTCTTATCAAGTATTTCCTGCATCTGTTTAACAGAATATTCCGGTGTCTTGTCATTTAATGCCTGCTCAAGATACTTAAGTTCATTATCAGCATTATCTGTCTTATAATATATATTGCTGTAGGTGTAGCACACTCTTGCCGCCTCAGTATTATACCTGGCAACATAATAAAATCCCATATTTCTGTAATATCTTGCCATCGTTGCGCGGCTACAGCAGAATCTGTATGCCTGCTTTGTAACATCAAGATATCTCGACAGCATATTAAGATTCTTATAACATTCTGCAAGTCCAAGATACGAATCAAGGTCAACAGGATTCCAGCATATAGCCTTCTTAAATGCATCCTCAGCTCTGCGAAACTTCGATAACTTCAGGCACAGACTGCCAAAAGTCCTGTAGTACTCTCCAACCGGCAGCTCTGTACACAGCACATCCGTTTCCGGTTCAAAATAACATGCGTACACATAATATTCCATAACATGATTAAGGCTTATATATATTGGTCTGCCGTCCATGTCCGATTTTTTCACAAATGTATCATCCATAGTTCCGGCTTTACGCTCGTCCGTACACTCTTCTATTCTTTCAAGTATTGCAGATAATATATCTGCCGCTTTGTCATAATCACCTGAATTAAATATCTTCTCATAATCTGCAAATCTGTCTTTGACATCTGCAAGCTTCTTTATATCCATTATTTCTCCTTTTTAGCAGGAATTTCATATATTCCTGTGAGTATTGCAACGCTTCGCGGCTCAACACATACACTTCTGTTATTATCTTCAATTACAGCACCTGATACATTAGAACTCATATCAACCTTCCATGTACCGTTAATTTTAGGAAGTGCAAAGCTGTGAGTTTCCCAGTGCATATTATATGCAACATATATCAGACTGTGATCTTCTTCGTCTCCATATATACATGAATACATAATTCCTAAATGTCTGTCATATGTATTCATCTGTGCATACCACGCATTAGTTCCATGATACGATATATCTGGATATCCACATGATATCCTGTCACTTAAAGTAAGTGACTGTGGCATATGAAGTATTTTATTATCCTTTCTGAAGCTTATAAGATTCTTAGTCCATTCAAGAATTTCCTGTCCTTCTTTAGTTTCCTTCCAGTTAACCCACGAAATTTCACTATCAACACAATACGGATTATTGTTACCGTTCTGTGAATTGCCAAACTCGTCTCCGGCAAGTATAAGCGGAGTACCTGCCGACAAGAAAACAAATGCCAGTGCATTTTTAATCTGACGCATTCTTAGTTCTTTAATCTTTCTCTTTCTTGTCGAACCTTCCTCGCCACAGTTCCAGCTGAAATTAAAATCCTCACCATCCCTGTTATTCTCACCATTAAGCTCATTATGCTTTCTGTCATAGCTTACAAGGTCATTAAGAGTAAATCCATTGTTGTTGGCAATATAATTAATACTTGCACTATTTGCTTCATTCTTTCTTGATATAGCCGCAAATTCTCCAAGCATATTCTCGTCACCCTTTAACAGACGGCGTGCAATATTCTGGAAATCATTATTATAATTAGCCATATGCTTCTTCGTTCCGGTTTTGCCATTCCAGTATACAGTTATAATCTTGGTATCCGCTAAAAGTGCATCCTGTGAAAGTGCCTTAAGCGCTGACTCATCACAGTACACATGAACTCCGTCAATGTGATATTCAGTAACCCAGTATCTTACACACTGCAGGATAAAGCCTGTACTTTCGTCAGTAAAAAACATTTCCATAACGACTTCAATGCCATTTCTGTGCAGTTCTTTAACCATATTCTTAAATTCAACTGTATAATCCCTAAACACCCCCGGATGCTTTGAAGCAATTGAAGAATATGATGCCTTAGGTGCGAAATAAAATCCTCCGACATATCCCCAGTAATTAATTTTCCGCGTATTCTTATCCACGCTGTAATGTGTTCCGGCTCCGTATTTTGACATTATAGTATCATTCAGCTGTGGAAAACGGCCTATTTCATCAAATTCATATGCAGGCTGTAACTCAATAGTTGTGATTCCAAGTTCCTTAAGATATGGAATCTTGTTAATTATTCCTGAAAATGTTCCTTTATCTTTAACCTTAGATGTTCTGCTTTTAGTAAAACCTCTTACATTCATCTTATAAAATATACAGTCGCTGTAATCATAATTAAGCGGTCTGTCATCTTCCCAGTCATAATCTGCCACATCAATCGCAGCCAGATACACATCTTTCTCGTCCGTCTGTCCAAATCTTCCGCAATCCGTTATCGCCTTTGCATATGGGTCAAGATACATTAAGCCATCTATCTCATAGCAGTAGAAACATGTATCCAGCCTCCTGCCAGACACATGAACTGAAAATATATTTCCACATTTCATTGATGAATCCAGTTCTATCCGTTCTTTTGGCTTCATATGTGCATCAAAAATCAGCAGAGCTGCATTTTCGCATTCTGCCTCATATGTAAAATTATATCCATCCTTATATCTGCTGCATCCCATAAGCATGGGATTTCCTTTACTAATAAGCATATTAATCTCCACTCTATTTTTTATACAAGCCCCTCATAGTATTCTTATCCAGCTTATAGAATCTCATTATAAATATTGTCACAATCCAGCCTATTATCGGAATTATGCAATAGAAAAATATTGTCAGAAACTTAAGCTGTGGTGTCAGTTGGTCCTCCACCTGCGGAAAAACTTTAGAATACCCTGCTATCGCAAGTGCTATTCCTACAAATCCTGTTCCAAGTGCTGAAAATGATTTGTCAATAAATGAAAACAGTGCTCCCATTATTCCCGGCACAAAATGTCCACTAAGTGTATATTCATAATCAGTACAGTCAGCAATCATAGGAACGACTATATTATTAGATATTGATTTCACTCCGTTAAGCAGCGTAAACACTAACAAAAACGCTACCGTTATAAAGTTAATATGTCTTAATGATACATTTGTAAGGTCTGAAAATATCATCATAAACATAAGTATCGTCTGAAAAAAAATAGCAAGATATGTCGACCTTACTAATGTCTTCTTCTGTCCGCATCGCTTGGCATGCTCTATCCCAAGATATATTATTCCTAAGTTGGGAATACCAACAATTATTCCAATTATACCAGCAAGCGGATAATTCTGCATCAGTATTCCATAAAGCATTACAAGAACTGTTGAATTACCATATACCATCTGTGCGAATTTGTTAGATGCCGCCGCAATAACAAGCATTCTGATTGGCTTATTATGTTTAATTATAGCCGCATAATCCCTGAAATGTATCTGCTGCTTCTTATCCTCATCAAGCTTGAAGTACTTTACATTATCCTTACTCCATATTCCCACAACAGCCAGTGCTGAGCATATTCCGGCTACAATAACCACTGTGATTACGAACTCTGAGAAAAGTGCCTGTGACTGGAATGTCTTATATTTCTCAATCAGATACACTGACACATAGAAAGCAACCAGACCATGTGCGAACATTATAAATGTTGAGTCAAAAAAAGTTATCATTGGCCTCTGCTTCATGTCATTAGTAATTACCGATTGTCCAGACTTTACAACTGCTGTCTGAAATGTGTATCCTATTATATATACTGAATATACAATTATAAAATACAATGGTCTTAAAATAACTGGAACAAGGCTTGTAGTAAAGAACAGTACAAGACTGCTGATTGCCATTAGTAAGTATCCTATAACAATATAAGGCCTGAATTTACCATATTTTCCATTAGTCTTATCTATAAAATACCCTATTACCGGATCTGTTACCCCATCAAATATTCTCATTCCCGTAAGAATAACTGAAATAAGCACAACTGAAAGACCTGCTATTCCATTAGCATAATATGAGACATATCCCATCATCGCAAGAAACAGATTTGTAGATGTATTATTAAGAGAAAACAAGCCAATCTGCCATATTCTGGCTCTGTTCTGCTCTATATGCCCATGCTTATTCTCCATATATTAATCCTGCCAATACATTTGTAATAATCTCTGTTACGATTATATAATCATATGCCCTCATAGTCAAATTCAGGTATGAAGCTTTCCTCTGCAACATCACCTTCCTGAATAAATCCATTATTAATCCCACAATCTATTGCATAATCTACCACAGAATTATATTCTTTTCTTGTCACTTTCCGCGACAGGAGTGGATGTTTTTTTAGTCTCTCAAATGGTGTGTACTGGCTCATTATGCTTATGTATATATCATCTCCATATGTATCAATAAGATACTTTATAACCGCTTTGGAATCCTTAGTTGTTCCCGGAAGTACAAGATGTCTTACAATTACGCCTTTTTTCATAATCCCGGCTTCAACTCTTCCGCTCTTCACGAGTTCATCATCTACTATAAAGAATTCCGGCTTTCCGGTCTGTCTGACCATCTCATGTATTGCAGCTTTAGCCACATCAGCATAATCCGGTGCTTTCGAGTACTCAGATGATAATCTGCTGTCAATATATTTCATATCCGGAAGATATACATCCACTAATCCGTCGAGCATCTTAACTGTGCTTACATTCTCATATGCACTTGAATTGTATACAACAGGTATCACAAGTCCTTTATTCTTTGCCTTAATAAGTGCTTCTACAACCTGCGGTACAAAATGCGTTGCAGTTACGAGATTGATATTGTTGGCACATTTGTCCTGAAGTTCCAGAAAAATGTCACAAAGCCTCTCCACTGTTATCTTTTTCCCAACATGTGCCGCAGCAATCTCAGAATTCTGACAGAATATGCACCTTAATGTACACCCTGAAAAGAACACTGCCCCGCTGCCGTGTTCCCCCGATATGCATGGCTCTTCCCACATATGTAGAGCGGCTCTTGCCGCATATATATCATTAGTCATTCCGCAAAAGCCTTTGTTAACACTCCTGTCAACATTGCAGGCTCTTGGGCATATATTACATTTCATAATTTCCCCTTATTGCGTTATTGTTTATCAATCAATGAATCCAGCTTTGCAAGTGCATCGCTGATTCCTCCTACTTCACATATTAAACCTTCTTCAACAGCCTGTCTACCCACCAGCACTGTTCCTAAGTCTTTAGAGAGCTGTGTGGTGTCAACCATCATTTCCTCTACTCTTTCTTTGCTTACATTGCTGTGAGCCGCAATAAATGATGTTATTCTGTCAGATATCCGTTCAAAATAATCATATGTCTGCTGAACTCCGATAAGTGTTCCGTTCATCCTCACAGGATGTATTATCATGGTAGCTGTAGGCACAATAAATGAATAATCTGTACTCACAGCAAGCGGCACACCTATACTATGTGAATCACCTATGATAAGTGAAACTGTTGGCTTTTTCATTGAAGCAATCATCTCTGCCAGTGCCAGTCCTGCACTGACATCCCCACCAACTGTATTCATAATAAAAAGTACACCTTTAATATCTTTATCCATCTCAATCTCCGCCAGCTTAGGAAGCATATGTTCATACTTGGTTGCTTTGCTTGTTGCAGGAAGATTATCATGTCCTTCTATCTCGCCAATAATTGTTATTACCTGAAGCGCATTTTTCGTTACTGCACCATCTTTATAATCGTTATCTGTTTTTTCTTCTTCAGATTTTCCCATATCCGCCTCCTGATAATAATTTCAGTATTAGGATTAGCGGATGAGTGGAATATTATTCATAAAACGAAAAAAATCCGCAAAGCCTATATTTTCCTAGCTTCGCGAACTTTTTAATTCAAGCCACCTGCCGGAATCGAACCGGCGACCTTTTCATTACGAGTGAAACGCTCTACCGACTGAGCCAAGGTGGCATCATAACCGCAATCACAGCGGAAACTGTAATACATTATATATATTAATCGATTTTTTGTAAAGCCGTTATTTCACTAACACCAGGTCAGTCTTTCGAATATTCTATATTAGAATATTATATGAAAGGAGCTTTGTTAATGAAAAAAATCATCAGAATATATGTTGCGATTATTGCATCTGTATGCCTGTTCATATTATTCCCGTCTGATATATATGCCGTTGTTATAGATGTGAGCAGCTATAATGGATTTATACAGTGGGATAATATGAAAAACTATATTGAAGGTGCCATTATCCGTATAGGATATGGCAGTGACAGCCAGTCACAGGATGATACTACTGCCATACGGAATATGAATGAATGTGAACGGCTCGGCATACCTTACGGTGTATATCTGTATAGTTATGCTCTTGATTATTACAACGCTGCAAGTGAAGCTGCCCATGCCTTAAGACTTCTTAAAGGCAGAAATCCTGAGCTGGGTGTCTGGTTTGACATGGAAGATGCTGACGGATATAAAGCCCGAAACGGAATTGATGTGTACTCTGAAGGTGAACTGCTTTCCGACTTCTGCGAAATATTTGTAAACGCTATGCGGATAAGCGGTTATAAAACCGGTGTATACGCCAACTACAACTATTTTACAAATGTGCTTGACCTTGACAGATTAAAAGCCATACCTGAAATGAATATCTGGCTTGCTCACTGGGGTATTGATTCTCCAAGCCTTGACTGTACTATGTGGCAGTTTGGTGCTGTTGAAATTGAGGATGAAGAATACAATGGCAATGTATATTACTCAGACTATTCTGTGAAAAAAGACGACAATACTGGCGAAACTATCCATTCTGACGATAGTACTGCCAATAATATAAATGTTTTCTATCAGACAAAACTTTCATCTGGAAGATGGCTTCCTGTTGTTAAAAACAATGAAGATTATGCCGGAATCCGTGGTCAGAATATTACCGGTCTTGCAATCACCACTGATACTGGTCACATAAAATACCGTGTCCATGTAAATAACGGATGGCTGGGTTTCATCGACAGCCGTAACACCAATATTAACGATTACTATAATGGATATGCCGGCAATGATACACCTGTTGATGCCGTTGAAATATATTATTACACGCCTGATGATATTATTACCTCATCAGGATATCACTATGCTTTCTACAGGGTAAGCCCCGTAAACAATAATTACTACAGCCCGCAAAAAGACAACAGTACTGATAACGGAATGGATGGCTATGCTGGCATTTTCGGACATTTCATTGACAGAATACAGATTAATATAAGATAGTATACAAAACAAAAACTGCCGGTATGAATTCCGTACCGGCAGTTAATATATTTATTATTCAATACCTGCTTCTTTTAAGAATCTTGTTTTAATCTCCTGCTCAATTCTTAAAATCTCAGCTTCACTTATTTTCTCTCCATCTGGTTTCCAGTATGACACATAGCCGCCTGCCATATTATCATGTCCTCCGCCAGTTCCAATTCCTTTAAGCGCATTCATGGCAATTACGCCTGACAGATATTTTCCGCTGCTTCTTATGGAAATCTTTATTCCATCCTGCTTTGGCGAGTAGACTATCGAAAGATTAATTCCATCCAGTGTCAGAGTAAAATCACATATGGCAGCAATAAGTGCTTCCTTGCATTCATATCCCGCACATGCAAAACACACATCTTCTCTTATATCTATTGTACTAAATGCATCCTTATATGCCTTAATATCATCATAATGCAGTACACTGCTGTCAAGCTCTGAAAGAATATCCCTGTCAGCCATCATATACAGCTTATAAAACATATCCAGATCTAACTGTGTCACACCTCTTTTCATATCTGCTGTATCCATTTTAATACCATAAAGAAGTGCTGTTGCAACATTTTCAGGCATATCAATGTTGTTATCAAAATAATAAGTTGCAATAATAGATGCACACGCTCCCACATCTGGTCTTATATCAGAAAATCTGTAATCCACCGGATCATATATAGGATGATGGTCTATGCATATAATTTCCTGACCATTCATGTCTATAATATTAGAATTACCTTTCTGTGCATCAACAAGAATAATTTCATCCTCTTCATTAAATTCATCAGGATTCATATATTCTTTCACCTCAATGCCAAGAAGTCCCACCATCTTGGCTGTTACAGTCCGTTCTATGCTTCCCTTATAACATATCTCGGCTTCTACCCCTTTTGCTTTCAAAAGCTCAGATAATCCATACGCACATGCAATAGCATCCGGATCTGGAAAATTATGCGTCTGGATATACACTCTGTCTCCGCTTATATTAGCAATAATTTCCTCTAAATAGTTCATAAAGCTCCCCTCATTTGACTTTAATGCTTTTATTATATTCTTAATACCTGTTTTATTCAATCTTGATTATCACTTTTTCTGATATTTTTCATAAATTATATTAACCATAGTATGGGAGTAATCTATTGGAAGCAATTCTGTCTTTAGACCACATATATTATTCTTATCACGATAAAAATGGCGAAACTCCGGTAATCAACGACCTCTCTTTTGAGATAGAACCCGGCAGCTTCACATCCATTGTAGGGCCGTCCGGCTGTGGAAAATCAACTCTTCTGTCGCTTCTGTGTGATCTTATAAAACCAGAAGCCGGGACTATATATATAAACCCGCCAGAAGGTAATAAAGACTCCCGGATGGGATATATGCTGCAAAAGGATAATCTCTTTGAATGGCGCAGCATTTATAAAAATGTTATGTTAGGTCTTGAAATAAATAATAAGAAAACACCAGAAAATATCGCATATGTTAATCACCTCTTAAAACAATATGACCTTGCAGAATTCAAATCAGCAAGACCATCACAGTTATCCGGAGGCATGAGACAGCGTGCTGCACTTATCCGCACACTTGCTCTGAAACCGGATATTTTACTTTTAGATGAACCTTTTTCTGCTCTTGATTATCAGACAAGACTTGAGGTAAGAGAAGATATATGCAACATCTTAAGAAGCGAGAAAAAAACGGTAATTCTTGTAACACATGATATCTCTGAAGCCATAGCTATGACTGACCGTGTTCTTATTCTCACGAACAGACCAGCCAGACTTTTAAAAACAGTTGATATTGAATCAAGAGATACTCTTTCAACCCAGAAATATTTTGATGAAATAAGGGAGGTGTTAAAATGAATATCAGTCCTTTACAACGCAGATTTGTAATTAAACAGCGGATATATTCAATATCTGTGACACTTTCCCGTCTTATACTATTTTTAGGCTTCATCGGCATATGGGAGTTTACCGCCGACAAAGGTATTATCAATGCATTTATATTCAGTTCGCCTGTACGGTTATACCAGACATTTATGGACCTTGCCAGAGACGGAGTAATATTCATGCATATATGGGTAACACTGTATGAAACACTTGTCGCATTTGCAATAATTACCATAGTCGGCATAATATTTGCAATTCTTCTGTGGTGCTTTAAAGGTCTTTCTGACTGCCTTGAACCTTTCATGGTCGTTCTCAACAGTCTGCCAAAATCAGCACTTGCACCAATGCTTATTGTATGGCTCGGCACTAATACCAAAGCAATAATTATAACTGCCGTATCTGTTGCCATATTTGGTATGATTATTAATCTTTACACCGGCTTCTTGGGAATCGACAAAGAAAAAATCACTCTTATACGAACTCTTGGTGGTAATAAATGGCATATCTTATGCAAACTTATTATTCCCGGCTCTAAAAAAATTATTATCAGCAACATGAAGGTAAATATAGGCTTGTGCCTTGTAGGTGTAATTATCGGCGAATTCCTGGCTGCTAAGAAAGGTCTTGGTTATCTTATAATATATGGAAGTCAGGTATTCAAGATGAGTTATGTGGTACTCGGAATCGTTATTCTGTGCATCATATCAACGCTTCTTTTTGCTTTTATAAATATAATTCAAAAGCTGTTTCTAAAAGACTGATTATATATTATAATTAAGATACTATAAGCAAAACAAGGAGGCCAAATCCTCTCCTCATCATTGGATTCGGATTTTGCTTCGCAAAACAAGGAGGATTTATGCTCTCTCTTACGATTAAAGATTTAAAACAGTTTATGAATAAGCTTCTTATTAGTAACACATTTGATAATATGTGTCTATCAGAAGCATATATATGCACAGGATGCAGTTTTACCATTGATGGCAAGCTTAACACACAGTTTTACAGTGAGGACGAATTAGATACAATGCCTTCCTCAAAATATTCTTCATGGAAATCCATCAAGCCATTCGCGTTCAGTATTATTAAGGGGAAGAAAGTACCTGAGCTGCTGAAAATCACATTTGTTCTGCCGGAAACAGTTGTTGCAAAGCTTATACTTGAGCATGACCTGAATTTCGATCCGGATTGTGTAAATGGACTGTTTCTTAATGTGCGGTATCAGGACGGCAGTGTAACAATGACCACTGCTTCATCTCTTAGCACATTTACACTTGACCGCTCCCTTGACGAAGCATTTGAAAAATATATTCTCAGCTTCTTATCTGATGCTGATATTTCATATGAAGAATAATTTAGAATTATTTAATAAATCCTGCAAAGCCGCCTGTTTACAAGTACAGGCGGCTTTTTGTTAGCACTCTTTATCTTCGAGTGCTAGTTTTTGCTTGACTTATGTTTTCGGGTGTATTAAATTAACATTTAGTTTAATACTATACAGATTGGAGAGTGAAATATTATGTCAAAAGAACATGGTAATTTATCTATTAACAGTCAGAATATTTTCCCTATCATCAAGAAATGGATGTATTCTGACCATGATATCTTCTATAGAGAGTTAGTTTCTAATGCATGTGATGCTATCACTAAGCTCAAGAAGCTTTCAATGATTGGGGAGTATGAAGCTCCTGATGATATTGAATATAAGGTTGAAATTAAGCTTTCTGCAAAAGATAAGACCATTAAAATCATTGATAACGGTATTGGTATGACTAAGGAAGAGGTTGATGAGTATATCAACCAGATTGCTTTTTCAGGTGCTGAAGCATTCCTTGAGAAGTATAAGGATAAGGCTAACGATGACCAGATTATCGGACATTTTGGTTTAGGTTTCTACTCAGCATTTATGGTTGCTGACCAAGTTACTATTGATACTCTTTCATTTAAGGACGGAGCAGAATCAGTTCACTGGTCATGTGACGGAGGAACTGAATATGATATAAGTGAGGGAACCAAAACAACTCCTGGTACTGAGATTACTCTTTACCTCAATGAGGACAGCTATGAATTTGCCAACGAATATAAGGCTAAAGAAGTTCTTGATAAGTACTGCTCTTTCATGCCGGTTCCAATCTTTGTAACTAACGAAGATGCGGGTGAACAGACTGAGGAAATTCCTGAAGAAGAAGTTACAGAAAAAGATACAGTTCTTGATACATTTATAAAGGACGCTGTTACAGAAGAAGTTGAGAAAGAAGATGGAACTAAGGAAACTGTTGAGAAAGTTCCAGCCAAAAAGATGGCTAAGATTGTAAAAAGACCTGTTGCAATCAACGATATCCATCCACTCTGGACAAAGCATCCTAACGAATGTTCAGATGAAGATTACAAGGAATTCTACCGCAAGGTATTCCACGATTATAAAGAACCATTATTCTGGATTCACCTTAATATGGATTATCCTTTCAATCTTAAGGGTATTCTCTACTTCCCTAAGATTAATACAGAGTATGAATCTATTGAAGGTACTATAAAGCTTTATAACAATCAGGTATTCGTAGCAGATAACATCAAAGAAGTTATTCCAGAATTTTTACTTCTTCTTAAAGGTGTTATTGACTGCCCAGACCTTCCACTTAACGTATCACGTTCAGCACTTCAGAATGATGGATTTGTTAAGAAGATATCTGATTACATTACTAAAAAGGTTGCCGACAAGCTTTCAGGAATGTGTAAAACAGATAAAGAGAACTATGAGAAATACTGGGATGACATCAATCCATTTATTAAATTCGGCTGCTTAAAGGATGAGAAATTTGCAGAGAAGATGAATGATTACATCATATTCAAGAACCTTGATGGCAAATATTTGACTCTTAAGGAATGTCTCGAAGAGAATAAAGAAAAACACGAAAACACAGTATTCTATGTAACAGATGAAGTTGAACAGAGTCAGTATATCAACATGTTTAAGAACGAAGGAATTGATGCTGTAATTCTTACTCATAACATTGACCAGCCATTCATAACTAACATGGAATCCAAGAATGAGAATCTCAAGTTCAAGCGTATCGATGCAGATCTTTCAGACAGCTTTAAGGAAGAGACTTCTAAAGACGAGTTGAAGGACATGACTGAAAAGCTTTCTAAGACATTTAAAGACGCTCTTGGCAAAGAGAATTTAACTGTGAATGTTGAGAAATTAAAGGATGCATCTATCTCTTCTATGATTACTCTTTCTGAAGAAAGCAGAAGAATGCAGGATATGATGAAGATGTACGGCATGGGAGGCATGGATCCTAATATGTTCGGTGCTGAAGGTCAGACTCTTGTACTTAATGCAAACAATGACCTTGTTAAATATGTAGCTGAACATGCAGATGGCGAAAATACTAAGATTATATGTGAACAGCTTTATGACTTAGCAATGCTTAGTCATGCTCCGCTTTCACCAGAACAGATGACAGGTTTCATTGCAAGAAGCAATAAAATCATGGAATTGCTTGCAAAATAAAGCTATTTAAACTATCATTGTCTTATATAAAGATAAGGACTATTTAATATGACAGATTATAACAACGATAGATTTGACGATGATACAACCACAAGATATGATTTTGATGATGGAATTGAATTTTTAGATGATACCGATGATAATTATCATAATTATTACGAAAGTTCATATGATGATTCAGAAATTCCACGTTTTAGCAGCGAACAACAATTTGATGATTCTAAGAACAATCATAATAAATCTCAAAAAACAAGCATTGGTGCTGAAATTTTAAGTTATGTTAAAATTCTTGCAATTGCTGTAATTGTAGCATTTCTGTTTACAAGATTTATTATTGTTAACGCTCAGGTACCATCCGGTTCTATGGAGAATACTATTCTCACTGGTGACAGGCTTATTGGTTTCCGTCTTGCATATCTTTTCAGTGAACCAAAGCGTGGCGATATCGTAATATTCAAGTACCCTGATGACGAATCACAGAATTTTGTCAAAAGAGTTATTGGTATTCCCGGAGATGTTATCGAAATTACCAATGGTCATGTATATGTCAATGGTGATATGCTTGAAGAGGATTATCTCCGTGAACCTATGAATACAGATGGTGAAAGTCTCACATATGTCGTCCCCGCTAATTCATATTTCATGCTTGGTGACAACCGGAATAATTCTAAGGATTCAAGATACTGGGTAAATACTTTCGTATCAAAAGATAAAATTATTGCAAAAGTTTCTTTCAGATATTTTAATGTCAGAACGAAACGATTTACATTTTCTTTCATTAAATAACCCTCTGAATAAAGGATAATATTCAGGGAACAATAATATGGCCGCTATGTTACATACTACATGGCGGTCATAATTGTTTTTTGAAAGGAGAAAATGCTATGGGTAATCTTAACTGTAATGCCGCTTCATGCGTGCATAACTGTGACAACCAGTGCTGTCTTAATTCAATCTGTGTAGAAGGAAGTTCTGCCTGCCGGTGTGGCGAAACATGCTGCGGTGATTATGAACATCAGAATCCTGGTGCAACTAATATGTGCCACCTTCCTAAAGATTCATTATCAATCTCTTGCGAAGCAACTAACTGCATATATAATACTAATAAAAAATGTGACGCAGACCATGTAGATATATCAGGTATTAAGGCTGTTACCGAAGATGATACTGTCTGTACAACATTCCAGGCAAGAGGATAAGTCTAGAACTATTCTCATCGCTACTCGCGCGAGTAGCGCATATGCCAGACTAAAGTCTGGCATTGTCGCGGTGCTCCTCGAATATCCGCCCAATTTATAATTCATGCAAGCATGATTATAAATTCTGCAGCTATTCTCATCGCTACTCGCGCAAAAAGGGCTGCCATGCATAGCATGACAGCCCTTTAATAATACATATTGATTATGCTCTTGATGTGTACTCACCTGTACGAGTATCAATCTTAATCTTATCGCCCTGGTTAACGAATAATGGAACCATAATCTTAGCTCCTGTCTCAACGATAGCTGGCTTAGTAGCACCTGTTGCTGTGTTACCCTTGATACCTGGCTCTGTCTCTGTTACTTCAAGCTCAACTGAAATAGGTGGCTCGATAGCAAATACATTGCCTTCATGTGAACAGAGCTTAACCATCTCGTTCTCTTTTACGAACTTAAGTGAATCACCAACCTGATCAGCGCTTAATGCAATCTGGTCATATGTTTCTGTGTTCATGAAGTTGTAAAGATCTCCATCAGCATATAAATACTGATATTCAGATCTGTCGATGTGTGCAAGATCAAACTTCTCAGTTGGTCTGAAAGAATTCTCTATAACACCACCAGAAATAATATTCTTTAACTTAGCTCTAACGAAAGGTGATCCCTTACCAGGCTTAACATGCTGGAATTCGATTACCTGCCAAATTCCGTTCTCATACTGAATTGTAATACCGTTCTTAAAACTACCTGCATCTACCATTCTTTGGTATACCTCCTAAATAATCAAATGACTTCTAATATTGTATAATAAATATAAACATTTGGCAACTACTTTTTCATCGCAAGGTCAACAACTGCTTCCATTGCATATAAATATCCTTTAAGCCCTAATCCTACAACCTGTCCATTACATACAGGAACGGTCACAGATGTGTGTCTGAATTCCTCCCTTGTATGTACGTTGGATATATGAACTTCAATCTTAGGAATAGCTGCAACAGATGCAAGTGCATCTCTTACCGCATAGCTGTAATGTGTGAATGCTCCCGGATTGATAACAATTCCATCAACATCATTGTAATATGCCTCCTGAATCTTATCAATTATAGCACCTTCGTGATTGCTCTGGAATACTTCCACATCAACTCCAAGCTCCTCTGCCTTCTTCTCAATCATTGAAACAAGAGCTTCATAATTCTGTTCACCATAGATGCCTTTCTCTCTTATTCCAAGAAAATTAATGTTAGGTCCGTTCATTACAAGTATCTTCATATCAATCCTCCATTATTCCCATATTAATAGCTGTCACAACATCTGTATACATATCTTCAAATCTTCTGTCATCAGTCTTAACAATAATATCAGCAGCCTCTTTATAAAGAGCCTCCCTTGCAGCCATAAGGCTTTCAATCTTCTCTCTTAAGTTGCCTCCTGCAAGAAGCGGTCTGGTTGTATCTTTAGACAGACGCTTTACCAGTTCATCAACAGATGCTTCCAGATATACAACAATTCCAAGCTCCTTAAGAAGACTTCTGTTAACCGCTCTTACCGGCAGTCCTCCACCAACAGATATAACACAGTTATCACAGACCTTTGCAAGCTCTTTAATAGCCTGTGTCTCCATATCCCTGAATGTCTCTTCACCGGAATCCCTGAATATATCCTTAATAAGCTTGTTGTACTTATTCTCTATATACTCGTCAGTATCAAGGAATTCCATATTGTGGTTCCTGGTAATCCATCTTCCAAATGTTGTCTTGCCACTTCCCATAAATCCAATGAGAATAATATTATTATGTCCGTTATTCATCAATCCCAAGCTCCTTCTGAAGACACTTATACACCTCATCAGCCTCTTCCTTAGTAATCTTACAGTCATTCCAGAGCTCGTAAGCACTTACTCCCTGATACAGAAGCATCTTAAGTCCATTATAAGCCTTTTTCCCCTGTGCCTTGATAAGCTTCATAAACATAGTCTCAGCCGGATTATATATGATATCAACACCAACTGCTGCCTTTTTGTAAAATTCTTCATCATCAATAACAACTGCAGTATCATTCGGGTGAAGTCCAACGCTTGTTGTCTGGATAACAATATAATCATCTCCTGGAATATCCGCATAATCAGCAATATTCATAGGAATTACTTTTTCATTGTTAAAATGTGCATTAACAGCCTGTGCAATCGCCTCAGCCTTATCAACTGTTCTGTTCAGCAGATACACACACTGTGCATTCTTACTTGAACATAAGAATGTTATGGCTCTTGCTGCTCCTCCTGCTCCAAGAATAATAACTTTGGAATTCTCAAGTTCAATACCTTCATCTTCAAGCTCCCTTGCAAGTCCAAGAATATCAGTGTTGTATCCTTTGAATCCTCCGTCAACCCTTACAAGAGTATTAACAGCTCCTATAGCCTTGGCAAGCGGATCTATATCTACAAGAGAATCAATAACTGCTGACTTGTGTGGAACAGTGACATTAAGTCCCAGTATATTAAGACTGTAAGCGCCCCTTACAGCAGCTTCCACATCTCCTTTTTCCACTTTAAATGTAGTATAAACCATATCTTTTCCTGTCAGCCGTGCAAGATTATTATGAATTGCCGGTGACACAGAATGTCCTACCGGATTACCAATAAGTCCGCATACTCTTGTTGTTCCTTTGATGTCCATAATCTAAGCTCCTTTAAGCAATTAATGCTTTCTTCTTTTATAGAAAAATAATACAATCCATTCCAGTCTTCTCTTAAGAATTATCTGAATTTCTTCATGCTTATCAATAGGCTTTACAAGCACAGACATAATACCTGCCCTATTAGCGCCCCACACATCTGTAAAAAGCTGGTCACCAACAAAGAATGTGTTATTCCTGTCTGTTCCCATAATATCCATCGCCTTAATATAATTAACAGGTGATGGTTTACCTGCCTTGCTTACATATCTTGAACCGCATGCATCAGCAAGCGGCTTCACACGCGGTTCTTTATTATTAGATATAATACATGTATCAAAGCCCATGGCTCTTAATCTGTCAAATAAATCACTGCACCGTTTCGTAACCGGCGCGCCATGCTCCACAAGAGTATTATCAATGTCAAATATAATACCTCTGTAGCCCTTATTATACAGCTCTTCATAATCTATATCATAAGCTGAATCAATATATATATCAGGATAAAACCTCTTAAACATAACCTTATGCTGCCTTTCCAAATTACTGATATATATTATTTAAGGATTTTCTTAATCTCTTCCATAAATGAATCAACATCCTTAAATTCCCTGTAAACAGAAGCAAATCTTACATAGGCAACCTCATCAACTGCCTTAAGCTTGCTCATTACAATCTCACCGATAGTTTTAGTTGAAATTTCTTTCTCGCCAATATTAAATATCTGAGTCTCAATCTCATCAACCATATTATTAATCTGTGAGATAGATACAGGTCTTTTATGGCATGATCTTACAATACCTGCTGTTATCTTCTCTCTGTCATAAGGTTCCCTGTTATTATCCTTCTTGATAACAATAAGAGGCATGGATTCAATCTTTTCATATGTAGTGAATCTCTTACCACATTCATCGCACTGACGACGCCTTCTTATAGAACTGTCATCAGTTGGTCTTGAATCAATTACCTTAGTGTTATCTTTACCACAAAATGGACACTTCACGCTATCTACCTCCGAATTAAATATATAAATTAATTATGAATAAGCCCAGCCAAAATGTCAATCCTTTTAATGTTGATAAATCGAAAAACAAATGTATTGTTCAAGGAGGGATTATGGCTGGATACAAAGTTGAAATATGCGGAGTCAATACAAGTGACCTTCCTCTTCTTAAACCGGCTCAGTCAAAAGAGCTGCTTGTAAAGATAAAATCAGGAGATACACAGGCAAGAGAAACATTTATAAAAGGAAACTTAAGACTTGTATTAAGCATTGTCCAGCGCTTCAGCCAGAGCGGTGAAAATCTTGATGACCTGTTCCAGATAGGCTGTATAGGCATGATTAAAGCAATTGACAATTTCGATATATCTTTAAATGTACAGTTCTCGACGTATGCAGTTCCTATGATTATAGGGGAGATAAAGCGCTTCCTGCGCGATAACAGTACAATAAGAGTAAGCCGTTCATTAAAAGATACCGCTTACAAAGCTATAACAACCCGCGAAGCACTTATGAAGAAAAATCTAAAAGAGCCTTCAATAACTGAAATTGCAGAAGAAATTGGCATATCCAAAGCAGATATCGTAATTGCCCTTGAAGCCGTGACACCTTCAATCTCACTGTATGAGCCGGTATTTAATGATGGCGGTGACACACTGTATGTAATTGATCAGGTCAAGGACAAGAAAAACACTGAAGACAGATGGGTAAGAAATCTTGCCCTTAAAGAAGCAATTAACCGCCTTTCTCCAAGAGAGCGACAGATAATAACACTAAGGTTTTTTGACTGCCGCACTCAGACTGAGGTTGCGAAAGACTTAGGAATATCGCAGGCACAGGTAAGCCGCCTTGAAAAATGTGCCTTAAGAGACATGAAAAGACACCTTTGTTAAAATGTGTAATATAATAATATAAGCACATAACCGGGTGTTGTAATGCGTCTATGTGAACTTAAAGGAAAAACCGTAATAAATGATACAGACTGCTGCATATTAGGATTTGTCGTTGATATTGATTTCGATCCGGCATCAGGCTGCATACTTGCACTTATTGTTCCAGGTCCTGCAAGATTGTGCGGACTGCTTGGAAGAGACTATGAATATGTTATTCCATTCAAATGTATCCGCACAATCGGACCTGATATTATACTTGTAAGCATATGTCCTGATAAGGTCAAGCAAAAATGTATCTGACCAGTATTGAAAATCCCCTCCTCTTGCTATAAAATAGTAATATATATGTTTTACGGAGGCGGATAATCATGGAAAAGAAATATGTAGCTTATGTTGGCAGCTATACACACGAAAGCAGTAAAGGTATCCATATATATGACTGTGATGTGGCTAAAGGAAGAATAACAGAGCGTGAAGAGGTTGCAATTGATAATCCTTCTTTCATTACATTTTCACCTGATAAGAATTTCTTATACGCTATATGCGACCAGGGTGTTTCAGCTTATGCTGTATTAGAAGACGGCAGCCTTGAGCTTATGAATGTTGCTTCAATCAACGGAATGCGCGGCTGTCATATATGTGTGACAAGTGATAACAGATTCCTTATTGTATCCGGTTATCATGATGGTAAGATTACTGTTTTGCACATCAATGCTGATGGTTCAGTGGGATTTATAGCTGATGAAGTATTTCATAAAGGAATCGGAAGTGTTGCAGAAAGAAACTTCCGTCCTCATATAAGCTGGAGTACATTCACACCTGATGAAGAACTTTTATGTGTATGTGACCCTGGAATTGACCAGATTAAACTTTATGAATTCAATCATGTAACTGGTAAATTAAAGTTATACGATATAATCCGTTCACAGCAGGAATCTGCACCAAGACAGATTGAATTCAGTCAGGATGGTAAGTTTGCTTATGTTGTCTGTGAAATGAAGAATTATATTAATGTATATTCTTATGATAAGAATTCAGACAAAGACCGTTTTGATTTAGTACAGAATATATTCACTGTAAGAAGAGACCACAAGTCTAACAGTGCGGCTGCTAACATAACATTTGACAGCACAGGAAAGCATCTGCTTTGCTCTAATGCCGGCGATAATACAGTTACAATTTACAAGGTTGATACCAAAACAGGAAAGCTCTCAAGCCTTAATTCTCTCCCTATCAGTGGTGATTACCCTAAGTACATAAGGCTTTTCCCTGACGACAAGCATTTAATGTCAATGAATAATGAAGGGAATTCTATCACGATATTTACTGTAAAATACGACAAAGGGCTCATAATAATGAATGGTCCGGAGCTTAAGATTTCAAGACCTAATAATATGATAATTAAAGAACTTAATTAAAAATGTGCATTATGACACATATTAAGAATGGCTGCCGTTTAGTAACGACAGCCATTAATTTTTATGAATATTTCTCTTCGCAGTACTTACATCTGTAAACCTGCTTTTCCTCATCAGCAAGTACGAACACCTGCTTTAATCCCTGCTCTATAGATGTGATACATCTAGGATTCTTACATTTGATAATATTAGTAACCTGCTTTGGAAGCGATAATGTCTTCTTCTCTACTATCTCACCATTCTTAATAATATTAACAGTAATGTTATGGTCAACGAATCCTAAAACATCGAGATCAACAAGATCAAGACCACCCTCAATCTTAATAATATCCTTCTTGCCCATCTTATTACTTCTTGCATTCTTGATGATAGCAACCTGACAGTCAAGCTTGTCAAGGCCTAAGTAATTGTAAATCATCATTGCTTTTCCAGCCTCAATGTGATCAAGAACAAATCCTTCATTAAGTTCGCCTACATTTAACATATTATTCTCCTCCTTATGCATCCAATGAATCAAGTACACGAGCTAATGATGGATTAACTGCTGTGTCCAGACCAAGTAAAGTAAGTATAAGTGCCATTCTAACATATACGCCAAACTGAACCTGCTTGAAATAAGCAGCTCTGTCATCATTATCAACATCAACTGATATCTCATTAACTCTTGGAAGTGGGTGAAGAACATACATATCAGGCTTTCCAAGTGCCATCTTATCTTCATCCAGTATATAGAAGTCCTTCATTCTTAAGTACTCATCTTCGCTGAAGAATCTTTCTCTCTGTACTCTTGTCATATAAAGAATATCAAGTTCTGGCATAGCCTGCTCAAGGTTCTCAACTTCTACGAAATCACAGTTATTAGCCTTAAGTACATCATCCCTGATATAATCAGGAATTCTTAACTCCTTAGGTGATATAAGGACAAACTTTACATTCTTATATCTTACTAATGAGCTTATAAGTGAGTGAACTGTTCTTCCGAACTTAAGGTCACCACATAATCCTATTGTAAAATTATCAAGTGAACCACGGAGTTCCCTTATTGTCATAAGATCTGTAAGTGTCTGTGTAGGATGCTGATGTCCTCCATCACCTGCATTGATAATAGGAATGTGCGAATATTCAGAAGCTACCATTGGAGCACCTTCCTTTGGATGACGCATTGCACATATATCTGCATAACAAGAGATAACTCTTATAGTATCTGCAACACTTTCACCCTTTGACGCTGAACTTGAAGAAGCCTCAGAAAAGCCTAATACCTGACCGCCAAGGTTAATCATGGCAGCCTCGAAGCTTAATCTTGTTCTAGTACTTGGCTCATAGAACAATGTGGCTATCTTCTTTCCATCACATACATGACCGTACTTTGATGGATCCTTTGAAATGTCTCTTGCAAGATCTAATAATCTTGCCAGTTCATCAACGCTTAAATCAAGCGGACTAAGTAAATGTCTCATAATAGAAAAGCCTCCGTGTGTATATTTAATTAAAATAATTACTCTGTTCTGCTGTATTTTTCTGACTGAACCTTAATAAGTTCTGCATCATTAAAATAATCAATCTTCATAGCAGCCTTGACATCATCAAGAGTGTCCTGTGCAACAGCATAAGCCGCTTCTGTACCTCTCTTAAGGATATTATATACTTCTGGAATATCCTTTTCATATTCATGTCTTCTTGCTCTGATTGGTTCAAGCTCCTTGTTGATAACATTAAGAAGGAACTTCTTAACCTTAACATCTCCAAGACCACCTCTTCTGTAATGATCCTTTAATTCATCAAGATTCTTATAATCAGGAAGGAATTCAGCAAAATCCTCATCACTGCTGAAAGCATCAAGATAAGTAAATACTGTGTTACCCTCAACCTGTCCAGGATCAGATACCTGAATATGGTTAGGGTCTGTGTACATACTCATAACCTTTTTCTTAACTTCCTCTGGAGTGTCAGATAAGTAAATACAATTTCCTAATGACTTGCTCATCTTAGCCTTACCATCAATACCAGGAAGTCTTAAACATGCCTTATTATCTGGAAGAAGAATCTCAGGTTCAACAAGAGCCTCTCCGTATACAGAGTTAAACTTTCTTACAATCTCACGGCACTGCTCAATCATAGGCTCCTGATCTTCTCCTACAGGAACTGTAGTAGCCTTAAATGCAGTAATATCTGCTGCCTGGCTTATAGGATAACAGAAAAATCCTACCGGAATACTTGCCTCAAAATTACGCATCTGAATCTCAGATTTAACTGTAGGGTTTCTCTGAAGTCTTGAAACTGTAACGAGATTCATATAATAAAATGTAAGCTCTGTAAGCTGTGAAATCTGTGACTGGATAAATATATTAGACTTAGCTGGATCAATACCAACTGAAAGATAATCGAGTGCAACCTCGATAATGTTCTGTCTTACTTTCTCTGGATTATCAGCATTATCTGTTAATGCCTGTGCATCCGCAATCATAATAAAAATCTTCTCGTATTCACCTGAATTCTGTAATTCAACTCTTCGCTTTAAAGATCCAACATAATGACCTAAGTGAAGTCTTCCGGTTGGTCTGTCACCTGTTAATATAATCTTAGACATAAGCGCCACCTTTCCTCATCCCAAAATCGTAAAAATTATATCATACTTTTACGCAAATGGCAAAATAGTTTAATATAAATTGGCAGAATAACTGCAATTCCTGCAAGGAATGTAAGTCCCTCATTCCAGCACACTGCATCAAAGCCAAAATGCGGTATCAGAAGCACAGCAACAGCCGCCCTACCAGCCATCTCAGCAAGTCCTGAGAGGATAGAATATTTGCCATATCCCATACCCTGAACAGAGTATCTCGCAGTAAACAAAAGTGCAAGCTCCGCATTAAACACACTTATATATTTTATGAATTTCACAGTGTAACCGACAACAACCGTATCGGCTGCATCTACGAATATAAGCGCCATATATTTACCTGTAAAAAAGCATACAACCATAGTAATTACAGAATAGATAAGACCTATCTCCAAAGTTCTCTTAAATCCCTCACTTATACGGTCAAATCTCTTAGCTCCAAAGTTCTGTCCTACAAAAGAAGAAAGTGCCGTTCCAAGCGCATTTAACGGACACAAAATCAGGTTCTTAATCTTATATCCAGATGTAAATCCAGCAATAGCTTCCTCTCCTAATGCATTAACATAATACTGCAGAATAATAGCTCCAATTGCAGTTATAGAATACTGCAGTCCCATTGGCATGCACATTTTAATAATGTTCTTCATGTAATACGGATGGAACTTTCTTTCATCTGCATTAACCGGAAATAACAGTTTGTACTTCTTAAAGATATATATAGCACTAAGAACACCTGCAATTCCCTGTGAAAATATAGTAGCAATTGCAGCTCCGGCAACTCCCCACTTCACAACAACAACCAGAAACAGATCAAGAAAAATATTAATAACTGTCGATACTGCCATAAATATAGTTGATTTCTTGCTATCCCCGAAAGCCATAAGAATTCCGAAGCAGAAATTATATAGTACCGTCAGTGGAAGCCCCAAAAATATAATAACAAGATACACATGTGCATCTTTAAATATATTTTCAGGTGTCTTTAACCACGTTAAAAAGAGTCCACTCATAGACGCTGTAACTGCTGTCATAATAACCGCGATTGCAAGCGCAAAGTAGACTCCATTAACAAAATATTTTCTTAAATCATCATTCTTTCCTGCTCCAAATGCCTGTGACACAGGAACACTTATTCCTATACATGAACCTATACAGAAATAACATACTATATATGTAAGAGAAGATGTTGCACCAACCGCTGCAAGTGCCTTAGAACTTAAGAACTGTCCGACAATAGCTGCATCCGCAATATTATAAAGCTGCTGCAGTAACTGACCTAAAAGCACCGGACCTGCAAATGATAATAAAATCCTTGTTATTGGTCCATTAGTCATTTTTGCATTATCCATAGTATTGGCATTTTCCATTTTTCTTCCATCCCATCATAATTACTAATAATTCTTAACCATTATAGTCCTTATGAAAAGATTTGCAACTGATAATCATTTTTTCTTTTTATGAATCAGATATGATATTCCCCATATAATTAATGCTCCAATAACTGCTCCACAGCCATCAATTAAAACATCCTTTACCTGTCCGCTTCTTCCCGGCACAAAAAGCTGGTGAAGCTCATCCGTTGATGCATATAGTACGGCTATGCATACTGAAACCAATACATTTTTCCATCTGATTATGCTGACTGTAACAGCCCCCAGAACCAGTCCGGCAAGCATAGCATACTCTGTCGCATGTGCAGTCTTTCTTACCGGATGATCAATAGCCTGTGCCATATGAATCTGCTGCTGCTCACTTAAATCATCAAACCCCGGAACAAATACATGACAAACCATCATTCCCGCTTTAATACTCTGTTCTTCCGATTCATCCCCCGGCCTTGCCGAGAAAGAAAATATAACAACCATCCATGTAACCGCAAGAATTGTGAAAACAATTCGGCGGACACTATTCACCTTTTTCATTAATATCCTCACCAAAAACATTTATTGCATAGATATTATACATGCAATTTCCCATTCTGAAAACAATTATTACATTATTAACAACAGAAAAAGAACTGCAACAGACACACATCGATGTCATGCTACTTAACTTCCATAATTCCAACCAACCATATCATCAGGGTACTTCCTCACCGTTTCCAACTATTCCATCCTCCCCAGCATAGCTGGAGGATTAGACTTTTCATTTATACTGATTACAACGCATAAAAAAATCCGGCATATAGCCGGAAATAATTATTATAATAAAATGAGCAGCACTATAAGCCGGGTTATGTCAGCATAAGCTGTGATGATCATCTATCTAGTCCTGCTGTTGCCAGCAGGCTCAAGCGACCTACCTAAAGCTCGGCGGGCAGCCTTTATATCGCTTTTATTTGGTCTTGCTTCGAATGGGGTTTACATGTGCCACTGCTGTTACCAGCAATGCGGTAGTCTCTTACACTGCCTTTCCACCCTTACCATAACTTTCGCCATGGCGGTATATTTCTGTTGCACTGGCCTTGGAGTCGCCTCCACCGGATGTTATCCGGCATCCTGCCCTGTGAAGCCCGGACTTTCCTCACCTGCACGAATGCAGCCGCGATCATCTGTACTACTCATAATATTTAGTTGTTATTACTCTCGTACACAATCTGATAAACTTCTATCTTGAACTGGTCTTCAGAATTAATTCCAACGAATCTGCATCCATAGGTTGTCTCTATTTCTCCAAGATTCTCCATTCTGATTACTTCAATAACCGCTTCAAATGATTCACCATTAGATAATCTAATATCAGTATCATAATATGTGTTAAGCCTGAATTCATAATCTGACTTGAATGCAATTCCATCTTTAGAAATATTAATAACATTAACAGTAACTGTGTCACCTGAGTATCCTGTTACATATTTATCATCAAGCTGTCTTAATGAAATAGTAACATCAATATCTGTTCTTCTTGACCTTCTTTTTTCAATCCCCATGATTACCCTCTGTTATAAACAGGCGCTCAGCCTGTCCTCCTTCATTTAATCTATTTAATGATAACATTAACTTATATGAAGTTCAAATATATTTTTTATTATTTAATAAACATAGCATCTCCAAAACTGAAGAACCTGTATTTTTCCTGTACAGCAACTTCATATGCATGAAGTACATGTTCTCTTCCAGCAAGTGCTGATACAAGCATAACAAGCGTTGATTCTGGAAGATGAAAGTTAGTTATAAGGCAGTCTATAGCTTTAAATTTATATCCCGGATATATGAATATCTCTGTCCATCCACTCTTAGCTGGAATTGTTCCATCTTCAAGTGCAACAGATTCAAGTGTTCTCGTACTTGTTGTTCCAACAGCAATTACCCTTCCGCCATTCTTTCTTGTATTGTTAATCATGTCAGCAGCTTCCTGTGTAACAACATAAAACTCCGAATGCATATGATGATCAAGAATATTTTCTACCTTAACAGGTCGGAATGTTCCAAGTCCGACATGAAGAGTTACTCTTGCAATATTAACTCCCATTGCTTTGATTTTTTCAAGAAGCTCTGTTGTAAAATGCAGTCCGGCAGTTGGAGCCGCCGCAGAACCCTCATGCTTTGCATACACAGTCTGATATCTGTTCTTATCCTCAAGCTTATGTGTTATATATGGAGGAAGCGGCATCTGTCCAAGTTCATCAAGAATCTCTTCAAATATTCCATCATATGTGAACTGAATAAGTCTGTTTCCCTCTTCTACTATATCAATAACCTCTCCTATAAGCTTGCCTTCACCAAAGCTTATCTTTGCACCAACTTTAGCTTTCTTTCCCGGCTTGACAAGAACTTCCCATGTATCCTGTCTGTCTTCAAGTCTCTTAAGAAGAAGAACTTCAATAGCAGCACCTGTATCAACCTTAGTTCCTATAAGTCTTGCTGGTATTACCTTAGTATCATTAACAACAAGGCAGTCACCCGGCTTAAGATAATCTACAATATCTCTGAATATTTTATGTTCAATTTCTCCTGTTTCTTTATCAAGCACCATAAGTCTTGAACTTGATCTGTCAGACAAAGGATCCTGCGCAATAAGTTCCTCTGGCAGATCATAATAAAAATCATGTAAATCCATGTACTACTCCTTTCAAAGCAAAGGGGCGGCACCACACGCCGCCCCTTTCGCAGACCGCACAGTCTCTCAGCCACATTCGCGGCTTTACTACTGGTAGATTATACAGGTCATATTACTTTCTAAGCTCGATTCCATCAGCCTCAAGGTCTTTAAATATCTTCTCCATTACTGGTGTGATGTCCTTATCCTCAAGTGTTCTGTCCTTAGCTCTGAATGCGATTGAGTAAGCAACTGACTTGAAGCCTTCCTTAATCTGGCTTCCTTCGTAGATATCGAAGAGGTTGTAGCTCTCTAATATCTTGCCACCGCGCTTCTCAATAATCTTCTCAACTTCACCAACTGGAAGTTCCTTAGGCATTACCATACTGATATCTCTTGTTACAGCTGGGAACTTTGCAATTCCTGTGAACTTCTTATCGAAGCTTGCCATTTCTGTAACTGTTGGAATATCAATAACAACAATATATGTTCTCTCACCGATTGAGTAAGTATCAGCAACATCCGGATGAAGTTCTCCGATGTAACCAATCTTCTTATCAGCGTAATATACATCAGCCTGACGGCCTGGATGTAAGAATGGAATACCAGCCTTAGCATCATATGTTGGCTTCTTCTTCATTCCAATCTTCTCAAGGAATTCTTCAATAACACCCTTCATTGAGTAGAAATCAACATTGCCGAAAGCTCCGAGTGTGAATTCAACTCTCTCATCTGGAAGTTCGTTAACATCATCTGCTGCAAGATAAACCTTAGCTAATTCATATAACTTAACATTCTTGTTTCTTCTGTTATAGTTAGTTGATAATGATGTAAGCATTCCGTGGATTGGAAGTGTTCTCATAACTGAGAAATCCTCTCCTAATGGATTAGAGATTACAACTGTCTTTCTGTATACAGAATCAGCAGGAAGCTTTAACTTATCGAATACCTTAGGGCTCTCGAATGAGTATGTCATAGCCTGTGAGAATCCTGTAAACTGGGCAACCTCAGAAGCTGCATCTTCAATGCTCTGCTCGAAAGAAATCTTACCCATTGTTGTCTCTCCCTTAGGAAGAGTTGTAGGAATGTTGTCATATCCGAAGAATCTTGCAACTTCCTCTGCTATATCAGCATCTCTGTTAAGATCCTGTCTGAATGTTGGGATAATAAGCTCGTTAGCATCTTTATCATATTCAACTTCAAGTCTTTCGAAGTAAGAAAGCATATCTTCATCTGATACATCAGTACCAAGTAAAGCATTGTATTTAGCCGGCTCAAATGGAAGTCTCTTCTTAGTTACAGGGTCAGGATATACATCAACCACGCCTCCTACAACATCACCTGCATCAAGCTCTTCGATAAGCTGGCATGCTCTGTTGATAGCTTCTATAGCGTTCTCTGGGTCAAGTCCCTTCTCGAACTTACCAGATGCGTCTGTTCTTAAGCCAATCTTCTTAGTTGTCTTTCTGATGTTAGTTCCGTCAAATGTAGCTGCTTCGAAAAGCATTGTCTGAACATCATCAGTAATCATTGAGTTCTCGCCACCCATGATACCTGCGATACCAACCGGCTTCTCACCGTCACAGATAAGAAGTGTCTGTGCATCAAGAGTTCTCTCCTGTCCGTCAAGTGTTACGAACTTTTCGCCCTCAGTTGCTGTTCTTACAACAATCTTGTGACCTGCAATAGTGTCATAGTCATATGCGTGCATTGGCTGGCCATATTCTTCCATAACATAGTTAGTGATATCAACGATGTTGTTGATTGGTCTGATACCTGCTGTCATAAGTCTTTGCTGCATCCACTTTGGAGATGGAGCAAGTCTTATATTCTTAACAACTCTTGCAACATATCTTGAGCAAAGCTCCTTAGCTTCAATATCAACTGAAACCATTGTGTTAACATCCTCATCGTTACCTGTCTTAGTAACAACCGGTGGATTGAAAGGCTTTCTGAATGTAGCAGCAGCCTCTCTTGCGATACCGATAACGCTGTAGCAGTCTACACGGTTATTAGTAATCTCATATTCAAATACTGTATCGTTAAGTCCTAAGTACTCTACTGCACTTGAACCAACAACAGCATCATCTCCTAATATATAGATTCCTCCCTCTGGTGCATCTGGGAAGAATTCTCTTGAAGAACCAAGCTCCTCGATAGAGCACATCATACCGCATGACTCTACTCCTCTTAGCTTGCCCTTCTTAATCTTAATTCCGTCTTCTGGAAGCACTCCGCCGTCATGTCCTCCGGCGACTTTACCTCCGTCTAATACTACAGGAACCTTCTGTCCGCTTGAACCAACTTCAATGTTAGGTGCGCCTGTTACAATCTGCACATTCTCACTGCCAACATTAACCTGACATATTACAAGCTTGTCTGCATCAGGATGCCTCTCAACTGAGAGAATCTGTCCAACTACGATTTTATCAAGGTTCTTGTCAAATGCATTAAAACACTCTACCTTAGTTCCTGAAAGTGTCATTGCATCTCTAAATTCCTGATCTGTACACTCAAGACCTGGAACCATTGCTTTTATCCAATTTAATGATGTATTCATATCGTCATTCTCCTTAAATATACTTTATCTTATTCCAGTCATTAGACCACTATATGAATCGATTTAAAACTGCTTTATAAATCTGACATCGTTTTCATAAAGAAGTCTCATGTCATCGATTTCGTACTTAAGAAGAGCAACTCTCTCAAGTCCTACACCAAAGGCAAATCCTGTATATTCTTCCTTATCAATTCCGCAAAGCTCGAATACATGTGGGTGAACCATTCCACAGCCGAGGATTTCAATCCATCCTTCGCCCTTACAGAAACGGCATCCTTTACCTCCACATTTGAAACAACTTACATCCATCTCGGCACTAGGCTCAGTGAATGGGAAATGATGTGGTCTGAATTTAACTTTAGTATCAGGTCCGAAAAGCTCCTTAGCGAATTCTGCTAAAGTTCCCTTAAGGTCTGCAAATGTAATTCCCTTATCAATTACAAGACCTTCTACCTGATGGAAGCATGGTGAATGTGTAGCATCAACTTCATCAGCTCTGTATACTCGTCCAGGAGAAATCATTCTGATAGGGAGCTTGCCCTTCTCCATAACTCTTGCCTGAACAGGTGAAGTCTGTGTACGGAGTACTATCTTATCATTGATGTAGAATGTATCCTGTTCATCCTTGGCTGGGTGGTTGGCTGGTATGTTAAGTGCCTCAAAGTTGTAGTAATCGTACTCAACTTCTGGTCCGTCAACTACTTCATAACCCATTCCGATGAATATCTTCTGGATTTCTTCTAATGCAAGTGTATTAGGATGCTTATGTCCTAACTCATCCCTCTTAGATGGAAGAGTAACATCTATTACTTCACTCTTTAACTGAAGTTCTCTCTTCTTGGCAGCTAATTCTGTCTTAGCCTTATCTAATACTTCTTCAATTGCCTGTCTTGTCTCATTAACAATCTGACCGACCTTAGGTCTGTCTTCTGGTGCAACTTCCTTCATACCTTTAAGTACTTCTGTAAGTTCACCTTTCTTTCCAAGGAAAGCGACTCTGATATCATTCAGCTTATCAAGCGAATCAGTTTCATTAATCTGTGCTAAAGCTCTTTCTCTAATTGCTTCAAGTCTTTCTTTCATCCTTATAGCCTCCATACTTCTTTCGCTTTTTATCAGTCATCTGCGTAAAAAGCCACTGTTTATTGTAACATATCGATTTTATTTTGCAACCCGTGAATGTCTCTTCTCATACATTTCTATTACACGCATAGCTCCATCACTATGTTCAGGATTAGACAATGTAGCATTTTTAATATTGCTTTTTGCTTCTTCTATACGCTTTTCATTATATTCAATCTGCTGTCTTAACTTATATCTTCTTGTGTTAAGTTCATGTCTTACTTCAACCATTTCCTTAGGATTAATAAGCGCCTTTACCCTTCCAAACCACACATGCGTATCATATACGCCTAATTTCCTTAAGATATCTTCCAGATCACTTTCTGCACTGTTGAGAGATGAAGTCATATCCAGCATCCGGTTCTGCTCTTCTTTCATCTCTTTATATAAATTAAATTTTTTCTCCAGTTCATATGCACTCTTTACACCAAACTTTGAATATTCATAATCAAGAGTATTAGAAACATTGATATATTTTATTTTAATCTTATTAAGAAGACCTATTGTCTTATTAAGCTTTATCTCCGTAATAAGTACATTTCTTTCAGTAACTTTAAGTATTGCAACCATTCCAACAGAAAGAATAGCTGCCAGTAAAGATACTATTATAAACAATGCTGTATCAGAATCACTCTCTACAATCATCATTGATATTATAAATATAACAAAAACTATAACTAATGCTATAAATGCTGTTTTGGCAAGCATTCTTATCTTTAACTGCCTTTTTACAAGCATTTTGGATTCAAGACGCAGATTCATTTTCTCTGCTTCAAGTATTCTTAAATCCTGCTTTACAGAATCATAATATTCTTCCTGGGCATGTATAAATCTGATTCCGGATGGTATTTCATCTTCAAATGTTTCAAGCCTCCTGTAAGCTGCATTTGACAATTTATGTTCTGATGATTTCAGTATTCTTCTGTCAACCATCATATTGTCAATAATTTCTGCACAGGATACTATTTTATTCTTAATATACTCCGGCGCTTCATCTATAAGCTGTATATCATTAAAATCCTCTGTTACTGCTTCATATTCAGACTTGACACTTTCAATATACCCGGCCGCTTCTTCCATGATTTCGCACTGCTGTTTTACATACACTTCCAGATCATGTGTTCCGAATCTTCTGGTATCAACCGGTTCTTTGATTGTTATATTTTCTTTTTCATCATTATTCTCTGTTTTATTTTTAATCTCTGTACTGTAATTTTTTTCTACAGCCTGTATCAGAGTCTGTGCCTGAACACTGTTTAAAAGATGATCATATTTTTCTTCTTCAAGCTTGCTTTTTTCCTGTTTTTTTCTGGTCTCATAATCAGTTCTGCCTTCAACCTTGATTTCCTTTTCTTTCTTTTCTCTGGCTTTCTCAAATGCATCATACAATTCCATTGCATGATTCTTACTGTTTTTTAAATCATCATCTGAATCTTCACCATCAAAAATCCATTTATCGTATGTACCAGAATAGTAATCCTCCGGTTCACGCTCATGTTTTTTCTTTTTAAACATTCCCATATATATCACCAAATCTTCTAAAATGTTTTACTATATTTCATGTAATCTTCTTTCCAGTGCAACAATTCTTCATCAATTGATGCATTAAATCCAGCTACATTTCCTTCCTGTTTCAATGCATTTATACTGTCAAGCTTTCTGTATTCATCACTATATCTGGCATTATCCATAAGTGTTTCTATTTCTCTGCTTATTACATATTCATCTTCTGATGCATCTACATTAATAGGACCACTGTTTCTGTCTGCAAGCATTTTTGCTGCAATACTGCATTTTTTTGATTCCTCATGCTGTCCTGTTTTATATGCATCATCGTAGTATTTTGCAGCCTTATTATAAAGAAACATTCTCGCATATGCCGTTCCAAGATTATGATACACCTTTGAATATTCTGAACCGGAAAGCCCGCTTCCCTTGTAGTCATTTATTATACTTTCATAACATTTGACGGCACTGAAAAAACATTCATTGGCAAGATAACCGTCACCTCTCGACTTTAATCTTTCACACACGTTCTGTCTGCCAAGAGTATTAAGTGTTTCCCGTATCTTTTCAATATCAGAAACAGAATAATAATCAACAGTCTTTAATATTGTGACCAGTATCTCAGCAAGTCCCGCTTTCTTTTCATACAGGCTTCTCACTCTTTCAGACAAATCTTCCTCACCTGTCTGTCTTAAAAATTCTATAAGTCTGCCATTAATGAAATCCTGACCAATAAGGTATATATTATTATAAATGTAGTAACAAAGTTCTTCAGCAGTGTACAGCCGCATGCCTGTACCTTCTATAACAAGCGGCTTATCTGTCTGTTTTCCTCTGCACAGAATCATTTTCCCCATTGTGCTCTCCATTCCATGTGTTTATCCACATTTATCCATTAGCAAATTCCAGTTCCTTGTAAATAACTTTTCCAGAACTCTTAAAGAAATCTCCGAATCCCATATCCTTAATACTTATAAGACATCTGTCTGCACTCATAAATTTAACATTCATGGATATTCTTGTTGTCATTCCTTCCCTGAAAGGAATCTCACTTATATCAATAACTTCATCATAATACCGGTTGTCCGGTGTTATAATTTTAAGCGTTATCTTTCTTAAATCATCAAGCATATATTCCATAGTTCTGTCTGCCATATACCAGTTTGTTCCGGGCTTTATTATCCTGAATCTCTTGTCCTTTCCATACTGGACTATATCTGTCTCAATTCCATACTTTACCCTGTTATCAAGAAGCATTGTCACATCTGTAAATATCCTTGGCTTAACTGCTTCTAATGCACACAGGCACGCGCCTTTGCAATACAGGTTCTGTCCAACAAATGCTTTTCTTCTTGTCACCATTAACTTTGCAAATTTAGGCGGTAATTTTTCAACATTAAACCCGCTTCCTGTAAGATACGCTGATGAAACAGGTCTTTTAGCAAAATATTCCTCAGCCATATTACAAAGTTCATCCTCAACGCCGTCTATATTTCCATTCGAAGCTGCATTACATATAGCCTGTGATGTGTAATCTGTGCTTTCCTGTAACAGATAATTATTATTATCTTTTTTCCTTATGGCAAGCATATCGCACCTGATGCCTTTGCTTCCATAATCAAAAAGTGCCACACCCGATGAGTAAAGTTCTCTTTTCTGGCTGTATGCATAATATGCAAAGCTTTCTGCCTTACTTATAAGCTGCCATTTGTCTCCTGATATTCCTGCCCCATCAAGTTCATCCCGCACACGGTTAAGTTCATCAATGTAAAACTCCGGCAGTGTTATACATACACTTTTCACCTGTGTTTCATTCGATAACCTTAAACATTCTGCCACAAGTTTATTGACAGGATAGACTTCATCCGGCTGTTTTTCTTTTCCTTCCGGAAGTAAATTTACAGTTCTTATAACGCCTTTTGTACTGTCATATATTCCAGCCTGAATTGTTTTTTCTGCTATATCTATTCCAGCTATAAGACCACCATTATATTCCATCCCTGTCTCCTTACTTCACAATTTTAAACATCTGGCTGCTGACATATTCTTCTACAGCATAACTGCGCATAAGCTTCTTTAACGTTGCCATATCATGAAGCTGTCTGCTTGCAAGACAGTCATTAATTGCATCAAATCTTCCGCAGCCGGTATCAGGATTCACTTCCTCATATCTGAAATTATATTTTTCAGACACATTTTCTTCCTTATTGCCTGTCACTGTATAATTATAGTTAATCTCATCACCATAAAACAGATTAAATCTGCATGTATATATTCCCCAGCCATTAGATTTCATTATCTGCGTGTACTGCTGATTATCTGAACCTGTAGTATAAGTTATTGTAACCTTGCTCTCTGGACTTGCAATGCATTCTAACACTGTAATTCCAAGTACATTATATGGCATGTCCAATACACCGTTAAATTTCTTATAAAATGCATATATTCTGTCATTAGCACATAATTCATCAAGAATATCCTGCGCATACTTTTTCTTTTTTTCATCTTCTAAAACATTTGTATTCTTAGATATATTCTTAAGCCACGCCACATAACAGCATTCAGGAAGACCTGTTCCATCCTCCATGCATTCTTCTATTACCCTGAATACAATATCATTAGCTTTCTTCTGTCTTATCAGATAAAGCTGGGCATTATATGAAAGATATGCCTTCACAATCAGCATATCAGGCATCTTACTGTAATAATCAGAAAATACCTCTGTAAATCTTCCACTGTGCACTCCTGTATACATCATCTGGGCAAGCAGTCTTTCTGACAAATGTGTCACATTAACGCCATAGCTTAATCCAGCCTTCCATACTTCATACATTTCCTCATTGGTTCCATTGAAAAATTCGGACATATATGAAAGTACCGGTTCATTATATATATGTTCTCTGAAAATATATGCTGTAATCTCATCAATAACATCATTATGTGAATCCGAAACATTCTTAAGAATATAATCTGTCATCTTAAGAAGCTTCGTAACAGCTACACGGCTGCATCCATATATACACACAAGTTCATATGCCTGCGAATACATAGAAGAATCTATAAGTATTTCTATAAGATTCTTCGCATCCTCTGATGATAATCTTTCTGTATCTACAAACGGATATTCATGCCAGAAATCATCAAGTTCATAATGATTCCTGTAATAATCAATCATCCACGAATTAATTGTCTGTCTGAATGCTTCATTAACACCCGGCAGCTTTTTAACTGTTTTATAACACATTAATGTCTGGTCATTGAATATCTGCATTTTATGCAGCCTGCATGCACGGCTCACAAGAACTCCTGCTTCTTTACTTAATGTATCATCACATGCCGCAAATACTTCCTTATACTCCTCATCATCAAACACTTTTTCTATTTCATAATCGACTCCTGAATTTCTTAACTTTCCATCACAACAAAGAAATTCTACGGCTGCATCTGTATTATACATGTATATATAGCAGTCAGTTCCTGCAAATTCATAACCGCATTTATCTGTAAGCTGTGTATGTATCACGCTGATTTCTTTTACATAACTGCTAAAACACTGAATCTTATACACATATCTTAACCTGCATATAAAATCATTCGTCTCCTCTGTTATAAGCTGCGTTCCCAATAATGCCTTATAAAGAATAACAAGATAATCATTAATGTTTCCTGCCTTTAACTGTTCATAAACATATATCTCAATATCCTTTTCAAAGCTGCTGTATATGTCTTTATAATAACTGTCCCTTCCTGTTATTATATTTGCATATAAAAATGCTTTATCCATTCCCACCAGCGTATTATCATATGAAAAATACATCATGACAATCTTAGGAAGCTGTCTTCCAACATCTTTCTTCATGCTTACAATATAGAATTCATACAGCCTTGTTATTCTCAGTCCACGAAGTACCCCAAGCTCATATATATCGAAATACTGCTCACCTGTAAGTCCCAGTCTTATCATCTGTGAAACCAGTGCTGTAAGAATTTCATCACTTCCAAACTGCTCATTCAGTTTCTTTAATAATGATACAAGCTCATATGAACCATTCTTTTCTGATGCCGCAACATCAGCAATCTGCATTGCAAGTTTTTCATTAATGATTCCATATCTGCATCCGAAATTAATAACCCTGATTTCAAATCTGTTGAGAACCCTCAGAAGAACCGGCTGTGCATTTAATATGTTTATCGCTTCCAGATATATAACAGGACTGGTACATCCTTCATTTACAATATCCTTGATTCTTACAAGTCTGATACTTTTATTACTTTCTGTATCTGCATCAAGATAAAAAAGTACCCATAATAATCTGTATGTATCATAGCCATTTTCAAAGAATTTCTTTACCTGCCTGTTTACCTGTTGTGTGTACTCTTCTTCTTTCACAAGGAGAGTCGATACATAAAGGAAATAACAGTACATCTCAACATCATCGCCAATTCTGCCAAGCATGTCCTTCTTAAGAAGTTCCATCATCTGTGAAGCCTCTTCTTCTCTTCCTGACATGGCAAAAAGCTGCACCTGTGCAATATCATAGAATGGATCGCTGCCCTTAATTCCTCTTATTCTGTCAATTATCTGCAATGATTCAGAAATCCATTTTTCCTTTTTAATCTTTTTCATTCTGAAATCAAGATAATACCGGGTAAGTGCCTCCACTGCCTTTTTATTTTCTAATCTTACATCATACTGGTCAGAAGCTTCCTTTTCATTATGCACTACAACTACAGGTATTCTGAAATGCTGTCTGTATGTATCTATACATATATATCCAAAATTGTTTCCGGCATGTAATTTTTCCGGATTGATAAAATATTCCGCTTCATATCTGTCACCAACAAATTCATTATCTCCAATAACATTTTTGCCAGTCTCAATAAAATCCACTTCAGAATATATATTTACTTCTGCTGTGCCATGTCCGTTTTTTTCAATTGTAATTGTGCCTTTATATTTCTCATCAGATATATTAATTCTTACTTCTGTTGTATCAGCATTAATAGAAGCATCCTTTTGTGGCTCAGGCTTTTTAACAGTTACCGGTTCACATGTAAATACAAATGGAATAACCTTCTCTCCTGCATTGCTGACTACCGTAAAGTTTCCTTCTATGTCGTCCTTTTCCTCTATTCCCTCAGCATTAACAACATAGCTTATATTTATATCAGTTCCATTAAAACTCTGTGTAATCACATTAACTCTCTCATTATCAGAATATACTTTTCCTGCTGTCTGCACAGAAGCAGTAAAAGTAAAGTTCCCTTCTGTACATTTGCCACAGTCAACATTCATTGCAGCCTGTTCGTTCTCAAATGTCAATTTAGGAACCTCAATAATTGATTTACCTCTTGAAAGTCTGTTAATGTAATCCCTCATTGGAAACTATGCCTCCGAATTAATCTTCTCCAAATGTTTCTTAATTTCCTTCTCATATCCCATATCGGATGGTTCATAAAATTTTTCATTCACATAAGCATCCGGCAGATACTGCTGTTTTACAAAATGGTTAGGATAATCATGTGCATACTTGTATCCTACACCATGTCCTAACTTTGCACTGCCCTTATAATGTGCATCCTGCAAATGTACAGGCACAGGTGCAGTCTTCGAATTCTTCACCACATCCATTGCCTTATCAATTGCCATGATACACGAATTACTCTTAGGAGCTGTGGCAATATAAAGTGCTGCCTGACTAAGTATTATCCGTGCTTCCGGCATACCTATTCTTTCAACAGCCTGTGCTGCTGCAACTGCCACCTGCAATGCATTAGGATCAGCATTACCTACATCTTCACTTGCACATATCATGATTCTTCTGGCAATGAATTTTATATCTTCTCCCGCATATAACATTTTGGCAAGATAATAGCTTACCGCATCAGGATCTGAACCTCTCATGCTCTTAATAAATGCAGATATAGTATCATAGTGATTGTCACCCTCTTTATCATATCTTACTGAGCGCTTCTGGATACATTCCTGTGCTGTTGCAAGGTCTATATGGATAATTCCGTCCTCTGATCTGTCTGTAGTAAGTATACCAAGTTCTATGGCATTAAGTGCATTTCTTGCATCTCCATTGGATATGTCAGCTAAGAATTCCAGTGCATCATCATCAATTGACGCCTTGTAGCTTCCCATCCCCTTCTTTTCGTCATATACAGCTCTTTTAATTATTGTCTTTATATCATCTTTTTCAAGCGGCCTCAATTCAAATATTATTGACCTTGATATTAAAGCCCCGTTTACCTCAAAATATGGATTTTCTGTGGTTGCACCAATAAGAATTATTGTTCCATCCTCAACAAAAGGCAACAGATAATCCTGTTGTCCCTTGTTAAATCTATGGATTTCATCTACAAAAAGTATAGTCTTTCTGCCATACATTCCAAGATTATCCTTTGCCTTTGCAACAACCTCTTCCATGTCCTTTTTGCCTGCTACCGTCGCATTTACCTGACAGAACTCCGCACTTGTTGTATTAGCAATAATTCTTGCAAGTGTAGTTTTTCCTGTTCCCGGTGGTCCATAAAAGATAACCGAGCTTAACTTGTCAGCTTTAATAGCCCTGTAAAGCAGCTTATCTTTACCGACTATGTGCGACTGTCCAACCATCTCATCCAGAGTTTCTGGCCGTAATCTCATCGCAAGCGGAGACTCATTATTCTTATTGTTTTCCCTCATGTATTCAAACAAATCCATAATCAAATCCTTATCCACAAAACATTTATTTAAGTTCTGTTCCGAGCCACAGCCTGTCAACATATCCAATCTGACTGCTGTTATTACCCTTAAGGGTATTAGAATACAGTATATTATCAGAATCATATGAATATATTCTGTTCTTATAGAAATGTGTTCCCTGCGTACCTGTATTAGAATCTGTTTTAAATATAAGTACCGCTTTTTCTTTAATATTGTTCATATAATACTGGCTGCCATCTGCAATATATGTTATTGCCTTGCTTTTATTATACACTTTCGAAAGCGAACCTGACAGCACATTATCCGCAATTTCATTTATCTTATTATTCTGGACACTTTTCAGAATATTTTCAGAATTAACATATACAATCTGCTTATCACCTGCAAAATATATATAATTCTTATCCCTTGTCATTGAATCTATACTGTTAAATTCCCCTGTTTTCCTGTCTGCCACAAGTGCTGACTTTATATTACTGCCTGTTATCTTATAAATAACTGAATCATCTTTATCATATATATAATCAGCATCTGCATCAGGTTTATTGTCTATTTTAAATGATGTATTATCCCCACAGTCATAATAATACGCTCCAGCCGCTGTCGCATATACAAATGTATCTGCGCCTGAAAGTCTGTTTAATATATCTGCATTTCCGGTATATACATCTTTTACTATGTCAGATTGTGCCCACAATTGTGTTACTGCGTCATCAACTGTCTCTGGCTTATCCTTCTTCTCAAAATTATATGTATACAATGTTCCTTCTGTATTCAGACATACAAGTATTGATTTATCACTATAAACATACGCCTTATTAAGCCTGCTTTCCACAACTTCAGTAACCGGAACCATACCGTCCTTTTTCGTATCTTTTATATTGCTTACAAGCAGCTTTGCACCGGCTGTTGAACCTAAATCATCAAGAACATCTATGGCTGAATACACAACCATTCCCTCATCTGAAATATAGTAAATTTCTTTCTTGTAATCATCAGATGATACAGAAACACAATTATTCTTATTCCATATATACATAGAATACTTTCCTGCATCAGCATTTTCATCGTATGTGACAGTTACAAAATATTTTCCGTTATCACTTGCCATGCTTATTATATTCTTATCAGAATCTATATCCTCAGGCCATTGTGGTGTATAAAATGTTTTTCCATCTGCTGCAAATACGGCTTTATCCTCATCGCACACATAATTGCTGTCTAAGCCCGCAATATCATATATTTTCCCATTATAACTCACATATAAAGCATAATTTTTCTTTGTTGCAAGCTTGTATATTCCAAACGCTGCTGCACATACAATCACTAATACAGCTAATGCAGCAGCTGTCATTTTCATTCTTTTGTTTACTTTACGACGGGCAATCCTTACCTTTGACTGTTCACGCTTTTCGTGATTATCCTTATCATTGCCCTTCTGTTGTTTATCCATCTTCCGCTGGTTATCAGCTTTATTACTGTTCTGTTTCTTTTTAACCTGAACACGTTTTATCAATTCCTGTCCATAGTCACTTGGTGATTTCTCTTTTTTATCAGAAGAAGCAGACCTGTCTTTCAAAGCCTGCTTCTCTTCATATGCTTTTCTTCTGGCAAGATAATCACTGTTATTGACTAATATGACAGGTCCGTCACATCTGGGACACTGACTGCCCTCATATTCCTGACCACATTTAATACACAGCATAATTCTTTCCTTTAACAAAATAATAACTAAAATTTCATTCTTATATTAATTAAAATCTGAATTTATCTTCAAAATATGCCTTAAGATCTGCTATCTTTATTCTTTCCTGCTGCATTGTATCCCTATCTCTTACAGTTACAGCACCATCTTCTTCCGAATCAAAATCATATGTGATACAGAATGGTGTACCAATCTCATCCTGTCTTCTGTATCTCTTTCCGATATTACCTCTGTCATCAAATTCACAGTTATAGTACTTAGAAAGCTCTGCATATATCTTTTCTGCACCTTCATTTAACTTCTTAGAAAGTGGAAGAATACCAATCTTAACTGGTGCTATTGTAGGGTGGAAATGAAGAACTGTTCTTACATCTCCTCCTTCAAGCTCTTCTTCGTCATAAGCTGAGCAGAGGAATGCTAATGTTACACGGTCTGCGCCAAGTGAAGGCTCGATAACATATGGTATATACTTCTCCTTAGCTTCATCATCAAAGTATGACATATCTTCGCCAGATACTGTCTGATGCTGTGTAAGGTCATAGTCTGTTCTGTCAGCAATACCCCAGAGTTCGCCCCATCCGAATGGGAAGAGGAATTCGATATCTGTTGTTCCCTTAGAGTAGAAGCAGAGTTCTTCTGGTGAATGATCTCTTGCTCTCATTTCGTCTTCCTTAATTCCTAATGCCTTAAGCCAGTCTATACAGTACTGTCTCCAGTATGTGAACCACTCAAGATCTGTTCCAGGCTTGCAGAAGAACTCTAATTCCATCTGCTCAAACTCTCTTGTTCTGAATGTAAAGTTACCTGGTGTAATCTCGTTACGGAATGACTTACCAATCTGTCCGATACCAAAAGGCACTTTCTTTCTTGATGTTCTCTGGACATTCTTGAAGTTAACGAAGATACCCTGAGCTGTCTCCGGTCTTAAATATACTGTATTCTTGGCATCCTCAGTTACACCCTGGAATGTCTTGAACATAAGGTTGAACTGTCTGATATCTGTGAAATTATGCTTTCCACATGAAGGACAGCAGATATTCTTCTCATCAATGAAATTCTTCATCTGCTCCTGTGTCCAGCCATCAACTGAACCACCGAGGTCATATGAATTCTCGTCTGCCCAGTCTTCTATAAGTTTATCTGCTCTGAATCTCTCATGACATTCCTTGCAGTCCATTAATGGATCAGAAAATCCACCAAGATGACCTGATGCCACCCAAGTCTGAGGGTTCATAAGAATTGCACAGTCTACACCAACATTGTATGGGCTTTCCTGTACGAACTTCTGCCACCATGCCTTCTTAACATTGTTCTTTAACTCAACACCAAGATTACCATAATCCCATGTATTAGCTAATCCTCCATAGATTTCAGAACCTGGGTAAACAAATCCTCTCGCCTTAGCTAAAGAAACAATTTTCTCCATTGTCTTTTCCATAATAATATAATCCTCCTAAAGGCAACAGCCTGACTACATCGAACTGCATCGACTGCTACATAATCTTAATTATTTTATAACATTTAGTGCTGATTAGCAAGAGGGATGATGGGAATCTTGTTTTGGACTTCCTCTCACCTTCCCACCGCTTCCACGTCCAATCCGCCGCTTCTGCAAATCCCTTTTGGACTTCCTCCGTGCTTCCCGCCGCTTCAACGTCCAATCTGCCGCTCTTTCTCACTCCTTTTGGACTTCTTCCCGCCTTCCCGCCGCTTCAACGTCCAATCTGCCGCTTCTGCAAATCCCTTTTGGACTTCCTCCGTGCTTCCCACCGCTTCAACGTCCAATACGCCGCTCTTTCTCACTCCTTTTGGACTTTCTCCGTGCTTCCCGCCGCTTCAACGTCCAATCTGCCGCTTCTGCAAATCCCTTTTGGACTTTCTCCCGCCTTCCTGCCGCTTCAACGTCCAATACGCCGCTCTTTCTCACTCCTTTTGGACTTTCTCCTGCCTTCCCGCCACTTCAACGTCCAATCTGCCGCTTCAACGCATGCATTTGTCGTTTGTGAATATTTTATAAATTATTGCTTGACTTTAATACATGAATATTTTATATTCTTATCATAACTACAGCGCATTAGAAGGAGGATATTTCTTGTTTATCAATTACAACATTTCAGAGATTATCAGCCAGCTTTCATCTGCCATACATTATGATGAAAGCATTGTAAAGAATCTGCCAGATGGCAAGCTTAATTGCACACATAATGGACGTTATATTAAGTGGTTTCTAAGCGATGGGAATAATATATCTTACATACACAAGAAAGACAGACAGCTTGCTTCCAAGCTTGCCTTGAAGAAATTTTTGTTATCAAGAATTGAAGATAATAAAAGGCTTCTTTCCACATACAAGCAATGTAACAGCACCAATATCCAATCCGAATTATTAATAAAAGATAACGATTTTAGGAAACTGCTTACAGACTATCCGGAGAATTCCAAGCACATATATTGCAACAGGGATTTATTCAGGGATTTCCACAATGAGCAGTTCCAGCCTGTCATTGATTCATGGCTGTCTGAAGAATATAATCACAATGAAGCATACCCACAGGCGCTTAAGCATCCATGTCCATCTGGCAATGTCGTCAGGTCAAAGTCCGAAGCTATGATTGATTTGTTACTTAACCAGTATGGAATTCCATACAGGTATGAATGTGAACTAAAGCTTGACAACATAAGTTTCTATCCTGACTTTACACTGTTTAATCCTATATCTGGGCAGCTTGTGTACTGGGAACACTTTGGTATGATGGACGACCCGCAATACTCTCTTAATGCTTCAAGAAAAATCTCCAGATACATAGCTGGAAATATTATTCCTGGAATTAATTTAATAATGACATTTGAGACATCTCCCAATCCTCTATCAGGAGTTATTGCAGAATCAAAGATAGAGGAGTACCTGCTGATGTGCAACAACCAGCAAGCCCCCTCTTAACACCACGGCGATTTTATTCAATTACAACAATATTGGCAGCTAGATTTCCCATAATAGCAGTGCAACAGAACTATGCATTAATCCTCCCAGGGACGAATCCTGTAAGCCGCACCTATCTCATCACATAGCTTCTGGCACTCTGCCTCTTCCTCGTGAGATATGGTTGTGTCAACTGTTGTAAGAACAACATTAGGGATATACTTGGTACATTCCTTTGCGAAGCTTATCATCTCATCAAATGATTTTTCGCCGAACTTACTTCTTACAAGTGCATTGTATTCATCTTTATGTGGATTGTTAAGACTGATTGATATTGTATCTATAAGCCCCTTCATCTCTGGCACAATATCCCTACCATTCACAAGATTGCCAACCCCATTGGTGTTAATTCTTGTCTTTTTGCCAAATGTTTTTTTGACATATTCAGCCACCTTGATAAGCACATCAAATCTTTCTGTTGGCTCCCCAAATCCACAGAATACAACCTCTTCATACTCATCCATATTGAACTTATCAAATTCAGCTATAACCTCATCATATGAAGGTTCTCTCTCAAGCCAGAGTCTTCCAGACTCTCCAATTCTGTCCATTGTCTGTCTTAAACAAAAAGTACATGCATATGGACATTTATTAGTTAGATTAACATATAAATTGTTATGAACTTTATATAATATTTCCATGATTTAACTCCTTTCATTTTGCCGCCTCGCTTCAACTTTTCTTTTGAACTTACTCGTGCCCTATCGCCGCTTCAACGTCCAATCCACCACGCTACGGCTTCCTTTTTGGACTTCCTCGTGCCTTCCCGCCGCTTCAACGTCCAATACGCCACGCCACCAGCACCGTAGTTTGCGAAAAGCTATGACACATCAGCTCACATGACACATATTCCCACACTCCAACCACTTACTTCAACGTAGTCAGCAGTTCCTCAAACGGCACACCGTCTGTCAGCGGAATATCCATTTCTATAGCCTTGAGTATGCATTTCTTTATAAATGTAGATGCCTTTCTTACTGACTCGTGGAAATTCACACCATTTACAGCATCTGCAGCTATTATAGATGCAAATATATCTCCTGTTCCGGAACGCTGTGTTCCAACCTTCATAGTCTTAATAAGATAGTCTTCCCTGTTCTTTTCATAACAGTAATTACCAATATAATGGCCCCGCTGGATTCCTGTAATAACAATCTTGGATGGTCCCATTGCAACAAGCTTCATTGCAATTTTCTTAAGCTCATCATTGGAATAATCCGGTCTGTATGGCTCGTCAGTTAAAATACATGCTTCTGTGAGGTTCGGAGTAAGAATATCTGCATATTTTACAAGCTTCTTCATCTCCTGGCATGTCTCATCAGTATATGTCGGATACAGATTTCCGTAATCCCCCATAACCGGGTCGATAACAACAATATTATCTTCCGCCTTAAAATTCTTGAAAAATTCTTCTACAATAGCAATCTGATTATGTGACCCTAAGAATCCTGTTACAATTCCATCAAATTTAAGGTTTAACTTCTTCCACTCTGCCATATAAGGCGGCATATTCTCTGTGAAATCTTTAAAATAAAAGCTGTCAAAACCTGTATGATTAGAAAATATCGATGTAGGCATTGGACAGCACTGAATTCTCATTGCTGATATAACAGGCAGTTCAACTGCAATAGAACATCTTCCAAAACCAGAATAATCATTAATTGCTGCTATTTTCTTCTGGTTATTATGAGACACATTATTCTCTGGCATATTGTCTCTCCTTTCGTCTAAATGTGGCATAAACCTGACAGCCGTTATATGACAATTCTGCCATAATCTGACTGCAGTCCACACATAAAATCTTTATCTTTTAATATACAAAAAACTGGCATATGATAACATAGCCAGTTTATGTAATATTTATATGGTCAGATTAAGCATTTCCTTCGACTTAAATTCTTTATCAAACACAATGCTTTCCAGCCTGTTCACCACAAGCCTTAATTCTTCCTGAACTTCCTTTGTAACTGTAAATGAATACAGCCTGTTAAGCTGTGCTGTGACAATATACTGTAGTGTATATACCGTCGAACCTGAAAGTGTAATTCCATCATATACATTTGTGGCACAATTCTTACAACATAGTCCGTTTCTTGAATACGAATATACATACAGATTATCTTCTCTGCCGCATTCGTGACATGTAAAGAAATCCGGACATTCACCGTTGACTGCAATCATTCTTATCTCGTATATGAATCTTATAAGTTCATGGCTGACAGCACCTCTGCCCAATGCCTTAAGAGTGATATAAAGCAGATTAATCATTTCTGATGCATCAAGATTCTCCCTGCCATAATAATCTGCAATCTCAGCAAAATAGCAGGCATAACACACGGCATTAAGATCATTTACCACATTTTCAAAGTACTCCTTAGCCGATGCTTTATACATCGTATATGATTCGCGTCCACGGTACACCTCAAATGTTCCGAATATAAAGCTTCTCGTAACACCAATCAATGCGCTGTTAGGCTTTCTCGCACCTTTCGCAAATACCGTTATCTTGCCATACTCCTTAGTCAGTATAACCAGTCTTCTGTCATATTCCCCGACAGGCATGGCGGAAAGTATCATGCCTGTAACAGTAGTAACCTCCGCCATCGCACCCTCCTGTCATGTATATTATTTGTCCTTCTTCTTGTCATATCCGAAGTTCTTAAGAAGGATATCACTGTCGCGCCATTCCTTCTTAACTTTTACCCATAGCTTAAGATTAACCTTCATGTCAAGCTGCTTCTCAATCTCATATCTTGCATTAGTTCCGATTTTCTTAAGCATTTCGCCGCCCTTGCCAATAATAATTCCTTTGTGAGAATCTCTTTCGCATATGATAGTAGCGTCGATATCTGTTATAGGACCTCTTGCATTTCTTCTTTCCTTGAAGCTGTCAATAACAACCGCGATTCCGTGTGGAATCTCGTCATTTAATGCATGAAGTGCCTTCTCTCTTATAAGCTCTGCAACAATCTGCTTCATTGGCTGGTCTGTTACTGTATCTTCATCATAGTACATCGGACCATAATCAAGATGTGAAAATATAACATCAAGCAGGTCGTCAACATTGTTGCCGTTTCTTGCGCACACAGGAACAATATCAACAAAATCAAGTTCCTTTCTGTAGCAGTCAATAACCGGAAGAATCTCCTCTTTCTTAATTGTGTCAGTCTTATTGATAACAAGAACTATAGGAGTCTTACACTCTTTAAGCTTCTCTACGATATGCTCCTCGGCAGCTCCAAGATGTGTTGTAGGCTCAACTAGCCAGCATATAAGGTCAACCTCGCTGATTGTCTTCTCTGCCGCTCCAACCATGTATTCACCAAGCTTGTTCTTAGCCTTGTGGATACCCGGAGTATCAACGAAAACAATCTGTCCACGTTCATCAGTATATACAGTCTGTATTCTGTTTCTTGTAGTCTGAGGCTTGTTAGAAGTAATCGCAATCTTCTGTCCGATTATCTGATTCATAAGTGTTGACTTACCAACATTAGGTCTTCCTATAAATGTTACAAAGCCTGTCTTAGTTCTTGTGTTCTCTGCCTTAGCGCCCCCGGTAATTCCGCTGGCTGCAAGCATCTCATCTAAATTCATACATTATTCCTTTCTATTATCCCTGTACCTTGATAAGTGGCTGTATCTTATCAAAAAGTTCACTCTCTTTATTGATTTCCTTGCTGCTTCCCACAACGCAGAAATAATTCTCGTCCATTGCACATCTTACAAGCGGTGCAAGCTCTCTTATTCTTTCTACATTACAGTCAAGAACCTGACCTCTTTCTTTCTTGAGTGATTCATAATCTGTGTTACAGATGTATGCACCAAAGGATCTTGTTCCCTTTGCTGCCGGATTCATAGGTGTATCCATATCACCTATTGTTCCGATTATGAACTTGACCATATCCCTGTCGCTTACATCAAAATGTTCAAGATAGTCTGCTGCATTTTCATATATATCGTTAGTCTTTCTTAAGTTAGGGTCTCTGTAAGAAACCATATACATGTCACCGTTTCTGTAAGAACCGCTCATGCAGCCGTATGCGCCGCCTTTAACTCTTACATTAATCCAGAGATAATCATACGAGAATATAACCTTAAGCACTCTTAATGCTCCTGTGTATTCATATCCTCCATTCCTGAAATTACCACATCTTGCAACATACTGAACCTGTGAAGCTGAAGTATATCCTGTCTTGACATTTGCAGGTGTGTACTTTCTTTCGCATGTTGGCATGTCCGATTTTTTCAATCCTTCCACATACTTTCCGAAAGCAGGTGCAAATGCATCATATCCCTTATCATCAGCAGTAAAGCTGACAATAATATTCTCTTTGTGGAATATATAATCGACAAGTTTGCTTAACTTATCTGCGATATCTTCCTTAAGCTCATCAAACTGTGAGTCAAGCTTCTGTATAAGCTCATAGAACCCATATCCTCTCATCTCGTTAGAATAATATGCATTTCTTGAGAACTGTGCCATACCTGCAAGCATTGCTGTTGAATGTCCTGCACTTGTCATTGTGCTTTCCATCCTTGACTTAAGCTTCGCAATTATCTCTTTAAGTCTCTTATAATCTGAGAACTTTGTCTTATATATAATTTCATTCATCATATCAAGGACGAACTGGATATTGTCATAGAGAACCTTACCCTTAACCTCATACATGATAGTACATTTGTCAAAATCCTTATTATCTGTGTATATGGCAGCATCAGTTGAGATTCCACCACAGTTAATATTGATTTCATTAGTCAGCTCTGTATATGTGTACTTTTCAGTATCCATAAGTCCAAGAACCGAGCTTAAAAGTCCGATATATGGAAGCAGTTCATCAGGCACATTCTTACAGTCATAGCACATCATTATATATGCAATTCCATTAGTGAACATATTGTGGTGGATTACATCAACACCACCAGTCTTCTTAGGGTCAATATATAACTTGGCCGGCTCTCTTGTGATATCCTTTAACTCAAGCTGTGGAATCTTCTCAAGGTCATTCTGGCTTGAAGGTGTATCCTGATATTCCTTTAATGCCTTTGTCTGCTTAACAAGCTCTTCCAGCTCTTCCTTAGAAAGTGTTGCCTTATACTTTGCAAGCTGCTCTGCTTCCTTTGCTTCCTTCTTCTCTGCAAGTCCATGCTTTGGAACAAGACTTAACACTACCTCATGATTATTATTAATAATATTGTCTTCAATGAATTTCTCAAAGAAGCCGTTCTCTGAATTCTTCTTGATTATTTCAAATGTCTCTCCTGCCTCAACATGAATGAATGGCTTGTTCTCATCATAAAGCCAGCTGTCCATCATTGTAAGATAATACATAAGTCCCTTCGGATATGGCCCAAAATCAGCTTCTCTGTATTTGAATTCGTAATAGTTGATTCCTGCCTTAACCATTCTCTTGCTAAGACCGTTCTTAACAATATCAGAAAGTGTGTCTTCAACAACCTTTACGAATCTGTCTCTGTCACTTTCATTCGCATTCTTGGTAATAATTGAATACACCGGCTGGTACACAGATGTCTCTAACACACTATACACATCTGTTCCAATTCCGGCATCAATAAGTGCCTGCTTAAGCGGAGCACCCGGTGCCATGATAAGTGCATAATCAAGAATCTGTAATGCAAGATAGCTTACTGGGTCTGTTGATGTTCCGATAACAACATTGTAAGAAAGATAAGTGTTATCCTCCTCTGGCTCATCATCAGTAATTGCATACTCTCTTGTTTCATACTTAGGTGCGTCAAATGCTTTCTGGAAAGTTACCTCGGCATCTATATTAACATCGTTCTTATCGAAAGCTGAGAGGTATTCCTTATCAAGATATTCAAGTCTCTCATCAACATCAATATCTCCGTACAGATAGATATAACTGTTCACAGGATGATAATATTCCTTATGATACTTAATGAAATCTTCATACTTAAGCTGTGGTATAGCCTCAGGGTCACCACCGGATTCATTCTTGTATTCAGAATCAGGGAAGAGTGATACAAATGTATATCTTGAAAGCACATCATCTGCTGAAGAATACACACCCTTCATCTCATTAAATACAACTCCGTTATAAGCAAGCTCTCCATCTACATCTTCAAGCTCATAATGCCAGCCTTCCTGCTTGAATATCTCCTCATGCTCATACATTGCAGGATAGAATACCGCATCCATATAGACATCCATAATATTCTTGAAATCTGCCATATTGCAGCTTGCAACAGGATATACTGTCTTATCCGGATAAGTCATTGCATTAAGAAATGTGTTAAGAGAACCCTTGCATAGTTCTACAAATGGGTCTTTAACCGGATATTTTCTTGAACCACACAAGGTAGAATGTTCAATTATATGCTGCATTCCTGTGTCATTATCCGGTGGTGTCTTAAAACCTATAGAAAATACCTTGTTATCATCATCATTAGAAATAATTGCAACTCTCGCTCCTGATTTCTTATGCTTTAATAAAAGTCCTACGGAATTAAGGTCATTAAGCTTTTCAATGTTCACAAGCTCATATGCACCGTAATCTTTATTAAGTTCGTTATATCTTGTCTCTAAATTCATATTACTGCTTTAATCTCCAATCTTTACAATAAGGAATTATACATATAAATATAATACCCCACAATGTAGGATTTTACCACATTGTGGGGTGAGTGTAAACTTACATTACATATGTAAGCTATAGTATTTATTTGCCGAAAAGACCTTTCTTCTTACCGTGTCTTTCATTGCCTGTAAGCGCCTTTTCATATGCCATAAGTGCGTCCTTCTGCTCCTGATTAAGCTTTGTAGGAATATCAACTATTAAAGTGATATAATGATCGCCTCTCTGTGCTGCATTTCTTACACTTGGCATACCTTTGCCTTTAAGTCTTACTCTTGTACCTGATGCTGTTCCCGGCTTAACTTCGTACAATACTTCTCCATCAACAGTCTTAACCTTGATTTCACCGCCAAGTACCGCTGTTGGATAGCTTATTACAACATTAGAGAATATATTGTATCCGTCTCTTTCAAATTCTGTGCTTGCTGAGATAATAACAGCAACTAAGAGATCACCTCTTGGTCCGCCATTAACTCCCGGCTCACCTTTGCCCTGTATACGTACGCACTGGCCATTATCGATACCGGCAGGAATATTGACTTCAATAGTCTTCTTGCTGCTTATATAGCCTGTTCCGTAACAATCCGGACACTTCTCCTTAATTATCTTACCAGTTCCATGACAGTCAGGACATGGCTGCTGGCTTCTTACCATTCCAAGGAATGACTGCTGTGTGAAAGTTACCTGTCCACGGCCACCACATTTGCTACAGGTCTCTGGTGATGTACCAGGCTTAGCTCCTGTACCGTGACAGCTTGAGCACTCATCCTTTAATGTAACATCTATCTTCTTGGTTGTTCCCCTTACTGACTCGTCAAATGTAATTCTTACATTAACTCTTACATCAGCACCTCTTCTTGGTCCATTGCTGTTTCGTCTGCTTCCGCCGCCTCCGAACATACCGCCAAAGAGATCTCCGAAAATATCTCCCATGTCACCAAAATCGAAATCGAAGCCACCTGCTCCAGCTCCACCTGCTCCGCCTTCAAATGCGGCATGGCCAAACTGGTCATACTGTCTTCTCTTTTCAGCATCGCTTAACACCGCATAAGCTTCAGAAGCCTCTTTGAATTTTATTTCAGCTTCTTTATCCCCTGGATTCATATCAGGATGATATTTCTTTGCAAGTTGTCTGTATGCTTTCTTAATAGCAGCGTCATCGGCATCCTTAGGCACGCCAAGGACTTCATAATAATCTCTCTTATCTGCCATGATTGCTTCCTCTTTCTTATTTAATCAACAGAAACTGCACGGAGTTTACACCCCATGCAGTCCTTATTCCAGTCAGTTATTACTGACAATTAAACCTCTTTGTAATCTCCGTCAACTACATCATCACCGTATGGAGCTGAACCATTAGAAGCACCAGCACCCATATCAGGACCTGCACCTGCTCCCATGTCTGGACCTGCACCACCAGCAGCCTGCTGTGACTCATATAACTTAGCGAAAAGCTTCTGAGCGCTTTCCATAAGTTTTTCTTTAGCAGCCTTGATTTCATCAACCTGTGCATCTGTCATGTTTTCTGGATCAGAACCATCAACAAGTGCCTTTAATGCGTTAAGGTCAGCCTCAACTGCAGCCTTGTCAGAAGCATCAAGCTTGTCGCCTGCTTCATCCATAGCCTTCTGTGTCTGGAATACCATTGAGTCAGCTTCGTTACGTGCATCAATAGCTTCCTTACGCTTCTTATCCTGAGCTTCGAACTCAGCAGCTTCCTTAACTGCCTTATCGATATCTTCGTCAGACATGTTAGAACCAGCAGTAATTGTGATGTGCTGTTCCTTTCCTGTTCCAAGATCCTTAGCAGATACATTTACAATACCGTTGGCATCAATATCAAATGTAACTTCAATCTGTGGAACGCCTCTTCTTGCTGGAGGAATACCATCAAGTCTGAACTGTCCAAGTGACTTGTTATCTCTTGCAAACTGTCTCTCACCCTGTACAACATTGATATCAACGGCTGTCTGGTTATCAGCAGCTGTAGAGAAAATCTGGCTCTTCTTTGTAGGAATAGTTGTATTTCTCTCAATAAGTCTTGTAGCAATACCACCCATTGTCTCGATTGAAAGTGAAAGTGGTGTTACATCAAGAAGAAGGATATCACCGGCACCTGCATCACCAGCTAACTTACCACCCTGGATAGAAGCACCGATAGCTACGCACTCATCTGGGTTAAGAGTCTTGCTTGGCTCATGTCCAGTTAATGACTTAACTTTATCCTGTACAGCAGGGATTCTTGTAGAACCACCAACTAATAATACCTTTGAAAGCTCTGAAGCTGTAAGACCTGCATCTGAAAGTGCGTTCTTAACTGGCTCTGCTGTCTTTTCTACAAGGTCATGTGTTAATTCATCGAATTTAGCTCTTGTAAGAGTCATCTCAAAGTGCTTTGGTCCTTCAGCTGTAGCTGTGATATAAGGAAGGTTGATTTCTGTCTGAGTTGTGCTTGAAAGTTCCTTCTTAGCCTTCTCAGCTGCTTCCTTAAGTCTCTGAAGAGCCATTGTATCCTTAGAAAGGTCAACACCTTCCTTAGCCTTGAAATCATTTAACATATACTGTGTAACAGCATTATCGAAATCATCACCACCAAGCTTGTTATTACCAGCTGTAGCAAGAACTTCAATTACGCCATCACCGATTTCGATAATAGATACATCGAATGTACCACCACCTAAATCGTAAACCATAATCTTCTGCTCATGCTCATTATCAAGACCATAAGCTAAAGCTGCTGCTGTAGGCTCGTTGATGATACGCTTTACATCAAGACCTGCAATCTTACCAGCATCCTTAGTAGCCTGACGCTGTGCATCGTTGAAGTAAGCAGGAACTGTAATAACTGCCTCTGTAACCTTCTCACCAAGGTAGTTCTCTGCATCTGACTTTAATTTCTGTAAAATCATAGCTGAGATTTCCTGTGGAGTATATTTCTTTCCATCAATCTCAACCTTGTAATCTGTACCCATATGTCTCTTGATAGAAGAGATTGTCTTATCAGCATTAGTAACTGCCTGACGCTTTGCAGGATCACCTACAAGTCTCTCTCCTGTCTTTGAAAATGCAACTACTGAAGGAGTAGTTCTTAAACCTTCTGCGTTAGCGATAACAACTGGCTTACCACCTTCCATTACAGCTACGCAAGAATTAGTTGTACCTAAATCAATACCAATAATCTTTCCCATGATAAAATGTCCTTTCTATAATTAAATTGATTAATACCTTGTGTTACATATGCTTTCTGGCTTATCGCTAGTTAGCAACCTTGACCATGCTGTGTCTTATAACCTGGTCTCTGTATGTGTAGCCCTTCTCAAACTCTTCAACTACGATGTTCTCTCCAACTGAATCATCATCAACATGCATTACTGCATTGTGGAAATCTGGATTGAACTCACCGCCTAAAGCTTCAATAGGCTTAACATCTGCATCCTCAAGCATCTTTAAAAGCTGCTTGTGAACCATATCCATTCCCTTAGCGAATGGAGTTTCAAGTTCCTCATCTGTCACACTCTTAAATCCTCTGTCGAAGTTATCAACAATAGGTAAAAGCTTCTTAATGATATCTGAGGCTCCCATCTCGAACATAGTAGATTTCTCTTTCTCTGTTCTCTTTCTGAAATTATCAAACTCAGCCATCTGCCTCTTTACTCTGTCCTGAAGTTCTTCTATAACTGCATCCTTAGGATCCTTCTTCTTAGAGCTCTCAGTGCTCTCATCCTGTGCCTCGGCCTTGTCTGATTCATCAGCTTCACATGCATTCTGACTTTCATCAGCCTTACATTCTGATTCGCAGTTGCAGGCTTCTTCTTTCTTAGCATCAGTCTCCTGATTCTTTACTTCATCCTGAACTGTCTCTTCTGATTTCTTTTTCTTTACATCCTTTGACACTTCAATACCAACCTTTCCTAAGTTTTCTTAAATACATCATCCAAATGCGTCTGCATCTCTTTTAAGGTATCAACAACCTTTTCATAATCCATACGCTTCGGTCCAATAATACCAATTGTTCCCTTCATTCCATCCTGCAATTCATATGTGGCTGTTACCACACTACAGTCCTTCATGGACTCAACCGGTGTTTCATTTCCTATATATACCTGAATGCCGTGGTTATCATCTTCAGTCTTATCTGAATCATCCTTGTCATTAACAAGTCCAGACAAGCCCTGTTTTTCCTCCAAGGCATATATAAGCTCACTTGCTTTCCCGGAATCACTAAGCTCCGGATACTTGAATATGTTAGTTGCGCCGCTTGTATATATCTTCAGGTCGTCAGCCTTACTTATAGTCTCAACAATCGCGTCTAACACTTCTTTAACAATACCCATATGCTCACCTGCCTGGCTCTCCATCTTGGATATAAGTCCCAGATGCATCTCCTGCAATGTAAGACCTGTGAGTGTTGTATTAAGAAGAAGATTAAGCTTCAGAAGATTCTCTGGTGAAATATCCTCGCTGATAGTTATAACCTTGTTCCTTATAAGATTACCTTCCATAACAATAACAGCAAGAAGCTTATTCGGTTCAAGCTGTGAAAGCTGAACAAATCTTAACTTATTACCAGTTACCTTAGGAGTTGTTATCATCGTGGCATAATTAGTATTATTCGCCAGAACCTTTGCTACATTCTGAAGAAGTTCTTCTACTCTGTCAACCTTCTCAGATAAGGCATCCTTCATAGAATCAAGTTCTTTCTCTCTGTTACCTACCTGCTGTTCTCTTAAGGATATCTCTTCCTCCTTCTGGGCCATTAAATCATCAACATATAATCTGTAGCCCTTATCAGTTGGAATTCTTCCAGCAGAGGTGTGTGGCTGTACAATGTAGCCAAGCTCTTCTAAGTCTGCCATCTCATTCCTTATAGTTGCTGAACTTAGCTGTAAGTCAGTCAGCTTGGAAATCGTTCTTGAGCCAACCGGTTCTCCGGTATCAAGATAATTCTGAATAACAGCTTTAAGTATCTTAACCTTACGGTCATCCAGTCGTCCATCCGTCTCCATGGCATCCTCTCCTTTCATCTTGTTAGCACTCATTAGATTGGAGTGCTAATATCGATACATTTAAGATATCACTACCCTTACATGATGTCAACAACAATATTTCTTTTTTCTATAAATAATTTATAAACTTCTTAAACAAAACGGTATTAATTAAAAAAGCTACAGTTCTAACGGTACAAAACCATTAAAGCTGCAGCCTCATTAATTTTCATTATATTTACTAGATTCCAAGGATCTTCTTAACTTCATCACACATCTTATCAGAATCGCATACTGTATCATGAAGAACAGGAGCTGTTCTGATTTCTTCGATTGCGTTAGGAACTTTGACATTGCTTATCTTGCTAAGTTCATCTACAAGTTCGAAATCTCCCATTGAATCATATTTAGAATCAATAGCATTCATAACGCTTCTTGTAAACTTATATGGGCTTGCTGTTGAAGCAATAACTGTCTTAGTTGTGTCACCAGTTTCCTTTCTGTACTTATCATATACAGTTGCAGCAACTGAAGTATGTGTATCAATTACATATCCACAGTCTTCATATATCTTCTTGATTGTAGCAGCATCTTCTGCCTCTGTAGCATAATTGCCATAGAAGTCAGATAACTGTGCCTTCATCTCATCTGTAATCTTATACTTTCCTTCTGACTTTAATGATGCCATAAGTTCTGCATTCTTAGCTGCATTGTTACCGGCAATTCTGTATATAAGTCTCTCAAGGTTGCTTGAGATAAGTATATCCATAGATGGTGAAGTTGTAAGAACAAATTCTCTGTTTCTGTCATATTCACCTGTTGTGAAGAAGTCATATAATACCTTATTCTCATTAGATGCACAGATAAATTTATTAATAGGAAGTCCCATATTCTTAGCGTAAAATGCAGCTAAGATATTACCGAAGTTACCTGTAGGAACAACCACATTTATCTTCTCGCCATCCTTAATCTCTCCATTAGCTAATAACTTGGCATATGCATATACATAATAAACAATCTGAGGAACAAGTCTTCCGATATTGATTGAATTAGCTGATGAGAACTGGAATCCGGCGTCACTCATAACCTTCTCTAATTCCTTATCAGAGAAAATGTTCTTAACACCTGTCTGTGCGTCATCAAAGTTACCCTTGATTCCGATTACATATGTATTGTCACCCTTCTGGGTAACCATCTGCTTCTCCTGAATAGGACTTACACCGTTCTTAGGATAGAATACAATAATCTTAGTTCCAGGAACATTAGCAAATCCGGCCAAAGCAGCCTTTCCTGTATCTCCTGATGTAGCTGTAAGAATAACGATTTCATTCTTAACATTGTTCTTCTTAGCAGAAGTTGTAAGAAGATGTGGAAGGATAGAAAGTGCCATATCCTTGAATGCTATTGTAGCTCCGTGGAAAAGCTCAAGGAAATATTCATTCTCAACCTTAACAAGTGGAGTCATCTCCTCTGTATCGAACTTAGAATCATAAGCTCTGTCTATGCAGCTCTTAAGTTCTTCCTCTGTGAAATCATCAAGCATAAGCTTCATAACTTCATAAGCTACTTCCTTATAATTCATCTTAGACAACTCTTCTAAGCTTTTATCTAATGATGGAATACTCTCTGGTACAAAAAGTCCTCCGTCTGCTGCCAGACCCTTTAAAATAGCCTGTGATGCAGTAACCTTAACACTGTCGTCTCTAGTACTTCTGTAGAACATGCTCATCTTTAATCCACCTCATAATTAATATAGTGTGCCTGCGTAAATGTCGTAGGCTTTTGATATTATACAACAGACTTCTGTGCAAAAACAATACCCTTTATATATCAGTTTCACCATTTGTTTGATATTTTGCCACATTTTCTACACATTTCACTTATATGTTTTCCCGCATTCTTTTTATATATGTTATAATCCATTTAGCAATGTTTAAAGGAGTTACACTATGACAGGAGTCTACGAGGCAAGAAAGAAAAGCGGTGAAATATATTACCGTGCGTCATTTACATATAAGAATAAACACATCAGCCTCGGAAGTTCCTCTGACGAGGCTTTCTGCCATGCCATCTACAATGAAGCCTGTGAAATAATAAACAATTCTTCTGACCACTGGATTGATACTGACCACAGAACAACTTCATATAATGAAGCAATGACACTTTCTCTTGATAAATACATCTCAATTATCAATTTCAGGGATAACAACATTTATATAAAGACACCTATATATATGTGCCATAAATATTTCCTGTATTTTCTCAAAGAACATGAGGTTTTACAGTTTTCTACTGATGACCTTTTTTACTATTCCAACCACACAATTATGAGCCGTGGCGGGTATTATTTTGTAAATGATTATGGCATACAGACAAGCATACTTTCAAGATTTGGCATAAGAAGCCACTCTGTAAAAGGCAGAGATTATGTATTTAAAAATGGGGATACTCACGATTACAGATATGAGAATATACAGGTGATAAACCGCTATAACGGAGTAACACAGTTTTCTAAGAATGGGCGGATTATGTACAGAACTAAGATTCATATCAATGGAGATTACATCCTTGGCGAGTTCCTTTCAGAAAATGAAGCTGCTGTCGCCTATAATAAAGCCATTGACATGCTTTCAGGACTGATAAACATAGCTTATACCCCTAATTACATAGAAGGCATATCCTCTGTAGAATATGCCTCCCTTTATCACAATATTATATTGTCTAAGAATTTCAGAAATTATGTGAAGTCTATCTCTTAAGCTTCCACAATCTTTCCAGCAATAGCACTTGCTGCTGCTGTAGCTGGAGACGCAAGGAATATCTTAACCTTGCTTGTTCCCATTCTTCCAAGGAAGTTTCTGTTGTTAGTTGCAACAACTACCTCTCCGTCAGTAAGAATTCCGCCTGTTCGTCCACAGCATAATCCACAACCCGGATGTGTAACAATTGCACCGGCTTCAACAAGTGTCTCAAGTGTTCCATCTGCAAGTGCTTCTTTATATATCTTGCGGCTTGCAGGAGTAACTATCAACTTGACAAATGGTGCAACCTTCTTACCCTTAAGAATAGCTGCTGCACACTGAAGATCCTCTAATCTTCCGTTAGTACATGAGCCGATGAATACCTGGTCTACTGCTGTTCCGGCAAGCTCTGTAACAGGTTTGATGTTATCTACCTGTGAAGGACATGCAAGAACCGGAACTAAATCCTCTGCATTATATGTAATCTCTCTTGCATATACTGCATCCGCATCTCCCTTTAAATCCTTTAATTCATCTGTAAGTTCTACATTGCAATACTCTGCTGTCTTTTCATCTGGTGTAAAAAGAGCACATTTGGCACCAGCTTCAATAGCCATGTTAGACATAGTCATACGACTTGCAACGCTCATCTCATCGATTGTTGAACCTGTGAACTCAAGTGCCTGATAAGTTGCGCCATCTGCTCCAAGGTCACCGATAAGTCTTAATATGATATCCTTAGAACGGACATTCGCTGGAAGCTTTCCATTAACTGTTACCTTGATAGTCTGTGGAACTTTAACCCACATTTTGCCTGTTCCTAATACACTTGCCATCTCTGTATATCCGATACCAGATGAAAATGCACCAACACAGCCATATGTTGTTGTGTGGCTGTCTGTACCAAATGCGATATCTCCCGGCTTTACATAACCTGCCTCTGTCATTAACTGATGGCAGATTCCGTCTGAACGGTGGATATTCTTCATTCCGTACTTTTCAACGAATTCATTACCAATACGGAAATGTCTTGTATCATCAACCTGACTTGCTGGAACAAGGTGGTCATATATAAGAACTGCTTTGTCAGGGTCCCATATCTTAGTAAATCCCATCTCTTCGAACTTCTCTTTAACAAATGGAATAAAAATGTCGTGAATCATTACTCTGTCAACATTAACAGTTACGATATCTCCCGGCTTTACTTCCCTGCCAATATTCCTTCCAATAATCTTTTCAATAATTGTATGTCCCATTATTCTTACCTCTCCCTGTCTTAGTCAAGACCGTTAAGCTTTCTCATTGCCTTAACAAGTCCGCCTGCATTAAGTATATCCACAAGATTATCAGGAAGTGAAGCAATAGGATATGCTTTTCCATTGTGTGTAATCTGTGCATTTACTTCAACATCAATAGTATCGCCTTCTTTAACTGCGTCGTGAAGGTCTGCATTCTCTATAAGGAGAAGTCCGTTATTAATAGAATTTCTAAAGAATATTCTTGCATATGATTTGGCAATAACACATTTAATACCTAACGCCTTAATAACCTCAGGTGCCTGCTCTCTTGATGAACCACAACCAAAGTTCTTTCCTGCAACAATGATGTCGCCTGGCTTAATCTGACCTGCAAGTTCTGGTCTTAATGGCGAAAATGCATATGGCTTCATATCTTCTACTGTCTTTAATGCAAGGTACTCTGTAGGGATAATGATATCTGTATCAATGTCATCACCAAGTACCCATACTTTACCGCTAAATTTCTCGTTCATAATTACTCCTTTGAAGTTCTTTGAAGTTAAATCCCTGTCTTATACCATGTCTGCTGTTGCTATCTCGCCCTTGATTGCTGATGCTGTAACAGTAGCCGCTGAAGCAAGATATACGAAAGAATCCTTATGTCCTGCACGTCCCTTGAAGTTTCGTGTACCTGTGCTGATAAGAGTCTCACCCTCACCGATAACACCCTGACAGCTTCCCCAGCATACAGAGCAGTTAGGATTCATAACAATTGCACCTGCGTCCATGAATATATCAAGGAGTCCCTCTTTCATAGCCTGAAGATATACCGAACGGCTTGCAGGAACTACAAGGAATCTTACCTTAGGAGCAACCTTCTTGCCCTTGATAATTGCTGCACCAACTCTTAAATCCTCGATTCGTCCATTGTTACATGAACCAAGAAATGCTTCATCAATCTTAACGCCAAGTGATTCCTTAGCCGGAACTACATTGTCAACAAAATGTGGCTTTGCAACAATTGGCTGTATTGTTGAAAGGTCAATATCATAAACCTGCTCAAATACTGCATCATCATCTGATGTAAAGCATGCCTTTGGCTCTCTGCCATGCTCCTTAAGATAATCCATTGCAACATCATCAACCTCCATGAGTGCAGTCTTAGCACCTGCCTCTACGCAAAGGTTACAGATTGATATTCTGTCTGCCATTGAAAGGCTGTGTAAGCCTTCTCCTGCAAATTCCATTGCTTTATAGTTAGCACCGTTAGCGCCAATCTTTCCAATAATAGAGAGTATTAAATCTCTTGCATATACTCCATCGTTAAGCTTTCCCTTAAGGTTGAATCTTAATGTTCCCGGAACCATTACCCATGATGTTCCTGTAACCATTGCATACAGATAATCTGTACAACCAACACCTGTACCAAATGCACCTAACGCACCATATGCACAAGTATGGCTGTCTGCTCCGAATATAAGCTCACCCGGCACTACATGATTTTCCATCATAACCTGATGACACACACCCTCACCCTCGTAGAACTTAATATCATTAGCTTTAGCAAAGTCTCTCATCTTCTTCTGTGAGGCTGCTGTCTTAGGACTGTCTGATGGAATATTGTGGTCTACAATCCATACAAGCTTATCCTTGTCAGCAATATGAGGATTCTTTAACTTCTCATACATACCAATAGTAAGATGTGTTGTTCCATCATTACTCATAAGTCTGTCAAGAGTAACAGTCGCAATATCGCCAGCCTTAACCTGAGAAAGTCCTGCTGCCCTTGCGATAATCTTTTCTGCGATAGTCATGCCATGCTTTGCTTCATCTGCTGGTGCTGCTGCACCTCCAGCCTCTTCTGCCTCACCGTTAAGTGATGCAATAAGTCCGCCCTGATTAAGAATAGCCTGCATCTTGGCTGGAAGCTTTGTACATGTATAAGTCTTTCCATTAACAGTGATAATTCCTTCTTCTAATGAAAGCTCACATTCATCCCCTGCATTAACTTCATCATGGAGTTCCTTACATACAATAACAGGAAGTCCTATATTAATTGCATTACGATAGAATATTCTTGCAAATGATTTGGCAATCACTGCCTTGACACCTAATGCCTTAAGTACGCTTGGTGCCTGCTCTCTTGATGAACCACATCCAAAGTTGTCATCTGCAACAACGAAATCTCCCGGCTTTACAGCGGAAGCAAAATCAGAGTCTAATGATTCAAATGTATGACTCTTCATCTCATCAATTGTCGGAAACAAAAGATACTGCGATGCAATAATCTGATCTGTATCAACATCTTTATCAAACTTAAATATCCTACCCATTGTTTTCTCCTTATCTTATCCCTGATATAACAGGTATTATTAACAGTCATTTTAACATTTTACCCTATTAAAGTGTGTTTTTCAATCATTAATATTAACAGAAACGGTAATTAAGTGAAAGGTCGTTATCCTTAACCTTAACCTGTGTATATGCCCCGCTTACTATCGGCATTGAAGGTGAAAGATGCCCGAAATCACAGTCCATTATAACCGGCACATTATACTTTGCCGCAATACCTGTAACTGCTCTGTACTGGTCAAGTCCCATCATCTCCTGTCCGTAGCACAGCGGTCTTCCTATGAGGAAGCCCTTCACATTCTTAAACCATCCGGCATTATCCATCTGCCACATAGCCCTTCTGATTGCAAATACATTCAGATCACAGCTTTCTAAGAACCATATAATTCCGTCATCTGCGTATCTTTCGTTGAACTCTTTAACCTTGTCAAAGCTTGTGCCTGTCAGATTAACAAGACAGTCCATACATCCGCCGACAAGCCTTCCTTCAAATGCAATCTCCGTATCACATTCGTTCTCGCCGACATATTTTCTTAAAATCTTCTTCTCAGTAAGATTATATTGTGGTGCAGGATTCTCCTCATTCTTTAGAGATTCTCTCTCCCATGTGTCATATCCGTGAACATGTTTTTCCACAACCCCGTTATTATTCTCACAGCCTTTTCCACGAAGTACATCGAAAGTATCAACAAGTGCCTGATGCCAGTCCTTCATTGCAAATGCACCTGCACACGGTCCGTATACACTTGCCGTATCAGCAATCGTATTCTGTAAAAATGTGAAATTGGTATTATCAGAATACCCAAGATACCACTTAGGCTTTGCCGCCTTAATCCTGTCAAAATCAACATATGGCAGAATTTCACACATCAGTTCACCACCGCCACATGATATAAGCACATCATTGACATTGCTCTCATACATCTGTGTAAGCTCCTTACCGCATTCCTGCGGTGTGTTGCTTATCCCAATTCCCTTGTCCTCATAACAGTTAGGTCCAAGTTCTATTGTATAACCTTCTTTTTCGAATCTCTTAATCGTCATTCCGAATGCTGTTTTATAAGGCTCCGTTGCACAACCAAAAGATGGTGCAACGAAGCCTATAGTTCCGCCTTCGGATAAGAATTCAGGATATCTCATATGCTGCCTCCTTATCTGTCATCACTCAGCTTTAGCCAAATGATTATTCTACATTATTCTTTACTACATATATTTCTTTACTACATTGATAGCATTATTGTTAATAACTACACTGTAATGCTCTTTAATGAAAGCTGCTCTTTCCAGCTTTGAAGAATCGAATTCACCATATTCCATCAGCAGGTTAAGAAGACTTCTGTATTTTTCTTCTGAACATCTTCCCTTCTGCAGTACAAGATAATATGTATTCTCTGTCACATCCTTATACAGAGCATTGGTTATTCCCCATGTCTTTGCACTTACAGCACACATTTCTTCAAAGTCATTAAAACTCTGTAGTCTGAAAACGCCTGCTCCTGCCTTTAAAACATTGCTTCCTGTCTTTTTTGCATCAGAACGCTTAAATCCATCTGCTTCATCATCAGACACTGTAAACTTATCAAGGCTGTCTCCAAATGTTTCAAATGGAGCATCACTATATGTTCCCTCACCATTCTTTATAACATTACTCTTCTCCGGCTTGGAAAATGCCTTTGAAATACTCTCTCCAGCTTTCTTTAACATGCTGCCTAAATCATCCTTGCCTGATGAGACTGTAAGAAGTATTGAATGGTCTGGCTGTGGTGCCAGCTGCAGCGACATAACCTCTCCGCTTAATGTAACTCCTATATTCCTTTCAGCCTCTTCCATAATAACTTCTAACAGGCTGTGTATCTTATCTGTATCATTCTTAAAGAAATCATCCAGTGAAATGTTATTATCCTCAAGATCTTCCTCGTTGAGTCTGCACTGGAACTTTCTATCATCAATTTTTTTGAATTCCATATATCCTCTTTTCAAAACAATTATATATCAATATACTATTATTACATACTTTTGCTAATTCTGTCTACTACTTTTCTTATTACCAGATTTTTATTTTTTAACTCATCCTTTTCCTGAACCTTTATATTACCTCTGTATCCATTAACATCCACATATGTCTCTATTTTATCTCCCGATATCTTAACATATGCGTTACATGATTTGACATACTCATTCATAAGAAGTCTTCTTATAATATCTTCCTCTATATCAAAACTCACTGCTGTAGTCTGATGTGAAACATCAAGTGTATGTTTTATTACATTTCTTTTTCCATTAGTCAGTATACAGTATATTCCCTGACCATGCGGAGGAACACAGTCTGAAAAGTCCATAAGAGTATACTTATATTTTAATCTGTTGTACAATCTGGCAATTCTGACATCATCATAAAATGCAAATACAGCATCGCACTCTTCATTATCTAGCCTGTTCATGCAGTCTTTTATATTATTTTCAACTGAATATTCCACATTATCATATATGCCGGATATAACCGCCGCATTTTCATCAGAATCCGTTGCAACCACAGCATTTTCAACAATATCCTTAGTTCCTTTTCTCCGTATCATGACATACCTTGGATCTCTCCGCTTTAAAACTCCTGATATAACTATTCCATCTTCTAACTGCTGGCCTGATTTCTCCATTTCAACAAGCATTTTCATATCAGCAAGCACCATGTCTATATTACCGTCAATAAGTGCTTCCAATGCAGGATAAACATCACTTCCTCCAATTTCTACGGTATCCATATTACCTTTCCAGTTCTTCTGCATTATACCGGCTGCTTTTTTCAGCTTAATGCGTTCTATTCCACGACCGTACATTCCCAGTCTTTCCGATTTTGCAATATCACTTTTCATCTATTTTAAAATATCCTTATATTTTATTTAGGTTTTTATTATAACATATTGCTTTCAATCCTTGAAAGTATGTGTTCATTATGTTTATAATAATGAGTAAAAATTTTAATAAGGAATGGTATGATTATATGATTCGAGTTAAACTGAAACAATATTTAGGCAGCATGGTGACAATTGCCGTTGCCCTGTTCTTATTTATTGTATTATTTTCTACTCCTGTAAAAGCTGATGACAATCAGGCAGAAGAAGTAAATACTACAATAACACTTTCAAATGGCGGAAGCGTAAGCAGAATGACCGATGGTTCTTACAACACAAAAACCTCATTTGCTTCTGGCGATTCCATAACTGTAACCGGAAAGGATAAAATATATTCTCTCTATATTAAATGGGATCTTGTTCCGGATGAATGGACTCTAAGCTATAATGGTACAACGAAAACATATGGAACTAACGGATTTCTGCATGAATATGTTGAAATTCCAGAAGGCGCTGAAACACTTACAATTACATTTTCTTCAAATGAAGCAATATGTGACCTGCATGCATATTCAGCCGGCACAGCACCTTCAGATGTACAGGCATGGAAAACGCCTTGTGATAAAGCAGATATACTTGTGTTTGCAACTCATGCCGATGATGAAATTCTTTTCCTGGGAGGAGTACTTGCAACATATGGAGGCGAGCAGGATTTAGCTGTACAGGTTGCATATATGTGTGAATTCACATCGTCTGCCAAGATAAGAGAACATGAGAAATTAGATGGTTTATGGGAATCCGGCATCAAACATTATCCTATATGCGGTGATTTCCCTGATTTATACAGCACATCCTTAGAAGCTGCCAAAAAACAATACATATATGATGATGTGTTATCATATACAACTTCATCCATAAGACGTTTTAAACCCCTTGTGGTTGTAACGCAGGATCTTAATGGTGAATATGGGCACGGCGGTCACATGCTTTTCTCACATGCAGTAGCAGAATCTGTAGAATCAAGCAGCGAGCCATCATATTTTCCTGATTCAGCTTCAAAATACGGAACATGGGATGTTCCTAAAACTTACCTTCATCTGTATTCAGATAATAAAATCACAATGAATTTAAGGCTTCCTCTTTCCCGAATGGGAAACAGAACATCTATTGAAGTTCAGACTGCTGCATATAAAAAACATGTATCACAGCAGTGGTGCTGGTTCTATGTTTCAGATGACTATGAATACAGCTGTGCTGACTTTGGCTTATACAGAACAACCGTTGGCAATGACTCTGGTAATGATATGCTGGAAAATATAACAACATACGAAGAACAGGAAAAAATCGAAAAAGAAAAAGCGGAAAAAGAATCAGTCGAAGCATCTATTGCAGCAGAAGAATCAAGTATAGCAGATGTAAAAAGCAATACATCCAATTCCACCAGACAGTCTGGCAGGAAAATAATAATTTTTGCAGCACTCATATTAATTGTTATCATAATATTATTTTCTGCCTACAGATATTATCAGCTGATACAGTCAAGAAAAAGACATCGTCGTCATAAAAGGAAGTAAATAATATATGGAATTATTAATCAATATAATTGCAATTTTACTCGTTGCAGTAATAATCGGATTCCAGTTTTCCAGAACCCGTAATTTATACAAGAAAAAATATAATGAGAATAAAGACGAATTCAAAAAAGATCAGGAATAAATGATTTTCTCTGACTCATCATTACATTCAAAAAGGGCTGCCATAACGGCAGCCCTTAAATATTATCAATTACTGATTATTAGTTGTTGATAAGCATATCCTTCTCATTGTTCCAGCTGTAAAGCTTTCTAATCTCAGCTCCAACCTTCTCAGATGGATGCTCAGAAGCAAGCTTTCTCATAGCCTTGAAATGTACCTGTCCACCAGCATCGCTCATGTCAAGTAAGAATTCCTTAGCAAATGTACCATCCTGAATATCAGAAAGAATCTTCTTCATAGCCTTCTTAGTATCCTCTGTAATGATCTTAGGTCCTGTTATGTAATCACCATACTCAGCTGTGTTAGAGATTGAATATCTCATTCCTGCAAAACCTGACTGGTAAATAAGGTCAACAATAAGCTTCATCTCGTGGATACACTCGAAGTAAGCGTTACGTGGATCATATCCAGCTTCGCAAAGAGTTTCGAAACCAGCCTGCATAAGTGCACAAACACCACCGCAAAGAACTGCCTGCTCACCGAAGAGGTCTGTCTCTGTCTCTGTTCTGAATGTAGTCTCAAGAAGACCGGCTCTTGCTCCACCAATACCAAGACCATAAGCAAGTGCCATATCAAGAGCCTTACCTGTCTCATCCTGCTCTACAGCTACAAGACAAGGAGTACCCTTTCCAGCCTGATATTCTGAACGAACTGTATGTCCAGGTGCCTTAGGTGCGATCATTGTTACATCAACACCCTTAGGAGCCTTAATTAAACCAAAGTGAATGTTGAAACCATGTGCGAACATAAGCATGTTACCCGGCTCAAGATTTGGCTCGATATCTTCCTTATAAAGCTTAGCCTGCTTCTCATCATTAATAAGAATCATGATGATATCAGCTCTCTTAGCAGCCTCTGCAGCAGTGAATACTTCAAATCCCTGCTCTTCAGCTCTCTTCCATGACTTAGAGCCCTCATAAAGTCCGATAATTACATGACAACCTGAATCCTTAAGATTTAATGCGTGTGCATGTCCCTGGCTACCATAACCGATAATAGCGATTGTCTTACCGTCAAGTAATGATAAATTACAATCTGACTGATAATAGATCTTAGCTTCTGCCATTTTAAACTACCTCCATATAAATGTGTTTTATATTGTAAAAGTTCTCTGGATACTCCAAAGAATTATTACATCTTTTTCAAATCAGCACTCCCTCTTGCAAGACCTGTAATACCTGTTCTTGCAACCTCTGTAATATTAAAGTCTTCAAGAAGTTCAATAAATGCATTCATCTTACTCAAACTTCCTGTAAGTGCAATTATCATTGACTCTTTTGATACATCAACAATATTGGCTCTGAATATATCTGCTATAGATGAAACCTGCTGTCTCTTCTCCGGACCACATTCAACCTTAATCATAACAAGTTCCCTGCAAACAGACTCATGTGCAGGAAGTTCTACAATTTCCTTCACATCAATGAGTTTGTTAAGCTGTTTCTCAATCTGCTCAAGAACATCATCCTCACCTGTTACTGCGATAGTCATTCGTGAATACTCAGGGTTGAGAGTCTCACCAACAGTAAGGCTGTCTATATTATATCCTCTGCGGCTGAACATACCAGCAACACGGCTAAGTACACCGGCTGAATTACCTACGAGAATAGAAAAAACTGCTCGTCTCATAACCTAATCTCCTAAATTCTGATATTAAAATGCATAAAAATGCATTTATTGTCAATTATTATAACACAGAACATCAATCTGTCAATCGCCCACTTATAGCATTTGTCATGCCCAGGACAATCATTTTTAACATTGATATATCTGTGTCACTCCATTTTCTTCTGTTAGTTCCAAATATATCGAATTCAAACGTATATTCCTGCTCATCGTTTCCCATAGTTTTCATCTGGATAAATGAACAGATATTATTATCTCTTAATCTGCCAAATGCCTCTGGGAAATTAATTGTAAGCGATGCAATATTATTAACACAATTGATACCATATTCGTCAAAGTGGCTTTCATATCCATCTTTATATATATATGAAGCATTTTCAACCTTAATCTTGTAATGACCTGTACTGTATATGCACTTCATATCATTTCCTGCAAATATACTTATACCATGAATATTAAGCTTATCCATTATCTCAGAAAGCACATCCATAACCTTCATCTGTCCAAGGGAAACCTTCATAACGATATTAGCTGCAAGCTCATACTTCGCCATAGGCTTCATAAATTCATTGCCAAATGCAATATCATGCTTCATATCAGCCAATATATTGCCATGCTTGTCGTAATCATATATTATGTACCTGTCTTTACCCTTTTCTTTTGCAATATACAATGCTGCATCTGCAATCTTAAATAAAGTTTCAAAATCAGTTCCATCTTTTGAAAACTGGGAAATTCCTATTGAAGTAGAAAACAGATATTCAGGCTGCTTCTGTGCCAGTAACATTTTCAGGCCTTTTCTCATGGATTTAAGCATTATGCGGACTTCTTCTACTGATACATCTTTAAGAAGTACCATAAACTCATCTCCGCCAATTCTTCCAACAAGACCTCTTCCTCCAACTGATATTCTTAATGAATCTGCAAAAGATTTAATTACTTCATCGCCAAAATAATGTCCGTAGCTGTCATTAACACTCTTGAAATTATCAATATCCAGTATCATAAGATACATTTGTCTGTTCTTATTATCAGCAGCTGCTTTATTGATTTCTTCCGTTATCATGTCAGTAATGGCTTTCTTGTTATATATTCCGGTAGCAGAGTCAAGCTTTGCCTCATCCAAATCTGCATGTTCCTGAACCACTCTGGTTCTTTTGTCTGGCTCAGAAATAACGCCAACAGTGAGTCTCTTATCAGACTCTGTCATTAATGCCTGTCCATTAAACACGAGATTATCGACTCTTTCTCCCCTAGACATAATAGATGAGCTGAACTTCACTGTAAAACTAGACATGCCACTTAACATGCTTGTGCATAATGCTTCAAAATGAATAACGTCATCACCTGTGACATATCCCTTATCAATGCATGACTCTCTCCACTCTATAAGATCAATTCTCTCGAATATCTCTGATTTATTATTCCTGTAGCAATATATTGTCAGCATACGGCTCTCTGGATCGTATTCAAAAATCTTTTCTTCAATAACATTCATTAATGCTCTGTATTTTCTTACCCTGTGATAATACATGTCAAAGTCATTAGATATAACAATAATATCCTGCGCAACAAGCTTTACCATACGTTCAGAACCGACATTATATATCTTCTTTTTTAGAAGGAGCATCCAGCGATATGCTCCATTCTTAATAAGACATCTGACAACGCAATATTCCTCTGACATATCAGAATTAACAAAATGTTCAAATGTAGTTACATCATCAGGGTGAACAAGTCCGTTAAAAGCTGAGAGCATTGTCTCTCCCATAAGATTATAAAATCTTTCATCTCCAATTTTGACAACATATCTGTCATCGAGTGTGAATTCCACCTCATTAGGCATATTGCCTTCGTATGAAATATCTAATTCATATTTACGCATAATTCCCCCATTCTAAGGAATCCGGCTGCTTATCCGTCAATATGTCCTTCCCGATTTTCTTTTTCTACTTTAACTTTAAGTATCATCCTGTTACGGACTTCAAGAGTCTTAAATATGTACCCATTATACTCAACTTCAAAGCTCTCCCCATCATCGGGTATTTTGCCAAGCTTATAAATCATAAAACCACTGAGTGTATCAATATCCTCACACTCAAATTCTATTCCTAACCTGGCTTCCACATCTTCAAGATCAGCCTGACCTTCTATTATATAAGAACCGTCTGCGTCGGTTACTATCTGTTCTTCTTCGTCATCATATTCATCAAGGATATTACCTACTATTTCCTCAAGTATATCCTCCATTGTTATGATTCCTGCTGTCTGTCCATATTCATCCACAACTATAGCCATATGGATTTTATCTGACTGCATCTGCCTGAATAATGGACTTATATTTCTCGTCTCAGGTATGCAATATGGCTGAAAAAGTATTTCTTTTCCAACCTCACGAAGTTTTCTGCTCTGGTTGCTTTCCTCTACATATATTTTGAGAAGATCACGGATATGTAACACACCTGTTATATTATCAATATCTCCATCATATACCGGATACCTTGAATAATTTTCTTCCATAACACGGTCAAATGCCTCTTTAACCGTAATATCATTATCAAGTGCTACAATATTGTTTCTGTGAGTCATTACATCTGATGCCTGCTTTTCTCCAAATTCAAATATATTGCCAATCATCTCAGCCTCATTCTCCTCAAGCACACCCTGTTCATGGCTCTCATTAACCATATCCATTATCTCTTCTGTTACATCCTCATCGCGTTTTCCTCTGCCAAATCTCTTAAACAGTGACGAAAACTTCTTTTCTTTCCCATCCGCGGGATGGCCGTCATTCATAATATTCCTCCATAAATAATATCCTATTGTACGATAACAATTATCCTGTCTATAATAACACAGTTTTATGCTGATAGTCAATTCATCTCTAAGCTTACAGACAGTGCTTTATTAACCTGTCCGATGATGTCATTATCCAGATGGCACACCTTATCCTTGAGTCTTCTTTTATCTATCGTTCTTAACTGTTCTAAAAGTATTACTGAATCCTTAACCATGTCATATCTTGATGAATCCAGCTCTACATGAGTTGGAAGCTTACTCTTATGCATCTGGCTCGTTATTGCAGCACATATAACTGTTGGACTGTGCTTATTTCCTGTATCATTCTGTATAATAAGTACCGGTCTTATTCCCCCTTGCTCCGAGCCAACCACAGGTCTTAAATCTGCATAAAAAATATCTCCTCTTTTTATTACCACAACTGTCACACTCCTAAAACTAAATTGTTTCCTCTGGCATTAGTATTGCCTACTTTTAAGTGTGTATTCAGTTATCTTTTATCTTTTAATAGCATCTGCAACTGCATTTGCAATATCTGATGCCGTCATCCCTGCCTTTCCCCTGTTTAATGCTGCAATATCTCCAGCTTTTCCGTGAACATATACAGCCAGACATGCTGCCTCAAATGCATCAATTCCCATAGCTGTAAATCCCGCTGTCAGTCCTGTAAGAACATCTCCTGAACCTCCCGTTGACATTCCATCATTACCTGTACTGTTGATATACACATTTGTTCCGTCTGTCACAACTGTTCTTGCATCCTTTAATACACATATGCACTGATGTTCTTTTGCAAATTCTTTTGCACACTGTACCAGATTCTTTTTAATATCTGACACACTTTTTCCTATAAGCCTTGACATTTCCATAAGATGCGGCGTAACAATAATATTGCCTTCAGCATTTCCCCTAAAATCAATTTTTTCTGCAGCTATAATATTTAGTGCATCTGCATCTAATATTCTGACCTTATCATTAATTTCAATGACACTTCTGGTAATCTCTGCTGACACTTCATTCATAGAAAGACCTGGTCCTGCAGCTATACTTTTTGCCCATGCAAAATCCTTTTTCAATTCTGCTGCAAGAGGCTTATTATCCTGATAAGTTGCAATCAGGCATTCTGGCATCCGTACAAGTAACGGTGTCTTATTAACTTCATGTGTAAGAATCTTAACAAGTCCTGTTCCACTCCTGTATGCTGCGCTTGCTGATAAAACCGCAGCACCACCCATATCCTTAGAACCTGCTATTATAAGCGTTCTTCCGTATGTTCCCTTGTTAGAGTCCGAAGTTCTCACAACAAGTCTTTCTATATCGTCATCCGTATATGTGAATGTTCTGCCAAAGCCATCCACTTTATTATGTAACACATTTTCAGGAACAAATCCTGCATTAACAACCTCCACACTACCACTGTATGTTGCTCCCGGATAAAACATGATACCTGTCTTTTTATAACCAAATGTTACAGTATAATCAGCTTTGACAGCCACTCCCATAATCTGACCATTATCAGCATTAATTCCTGATGCAATATCCACAGCAACAACCACAGAGCCTTTTTCCCCTGCTTCGTTGACAGCTTCTGCAATCTGTGCATATCTTCCTTCAATATTTCTTGAAAGTCCTATCCCGAACATTGCATCTACAATATAATCATATTCAGAAAAATCAATATTGCCATTATATTCCACACATTCTATTCCAAGATTGCTGACAATATTTTTCTGCAGTCTGTATTCTTCTGTTCCCTCTGATGTTCCCGCAATAACAACACTTACATTAATGCCATTCTCATTGAGCTGTCTTGCAACGGCAAGTCCATCTGCACCATTATTGCCACTGCCACATACACATACAGTTTTGATGCATTTATTACTTTTCTCTCTGGTAATCAGACCTTTTAAAAACACTGAAACCCCCAGTGCGGCTCTTTCCATAAGCACCACTGAGGGAATCTTAAACTCTTGTATTGAACAGTTATCAACTGTCTTCATTGTATGTGAATCTGCTAAATATTCCATAACCTTATTCCTCGTTAATTCTGTCTAATTCTTTCATGACATCTGCTCCTAAAATATCATGCATTGATGAATACATACGATTATTAGCTTCTTCTTTATCCTGCTTGATAAGAATATTCTTCTTTAACTTTACTCTGGTTGCATTAATCCATTTATCAAGTACTTCAAGATCTTCTTTGTTACTGTTAATCTTATTATAACACACCTTTACTGTCTCTATAAGCAGATTTCTGTTAGCATCAACAATATCCCTCGGTATATCAAGTGCCTCATCCTCAAGACTGTTAATCTTATCCTTTGCCTCCTGGATAAGTCTCTGATTCTGCTCCATAACCTTAGCTTTCTTAGGATCGTTATCTTCATCCTGCATATTATCAACAACATCCTGAATAAGCTGTTTTTTTATCTTTTTTACTTCTTTTATGTCATTATTAACCTGTCCCTGCTTCTTAAGCAGCTCATTAAGGCGCTTTTCCCAGTAACGTATTTCGTCCGTCTTTAACTTATCTGTTATAAGGTGATACCATCTTTCATCAAGAGTAAGTATCGGTATATCATTTATGGCTGTACAACTTTTCAGCTTCTCAATATCAGGTTCTGCCATATTATCCTCCCAAACAGTTACTTTCTGTTAGCAATAGTATATGAAAGTCTCATAAGACTTTCTGACAAATGTACATTCTCAACAATAACATCATCCGGAAGATTAAGATCTGTATGTGCAAAGTTCCATATAGCCTTGACTCCTGCATCAGCAACAACCTTTGCTATCTGTCTTGCTGCTTCTTTAGGAATAGTAAGTGCAACTATCTCGATTTCATTATCTTTAATAAAATCAGTAAGTTCATTCATCATCCTTACTTCTATTCCACGAATCTTAGTGCCCTTAATCTTAGGATTATTATCAAATATTCCCTTAATAACGAATCCTCTTTTTTCAAAATCACTATAATTAACTATTGCCTTGCCTAAATTACCGGCTCCGATAATAACCATATTATGATTTCTGTCTATTCCAAGAATCTTGCCAATTTCTTCATACAGGTACTGCACATTATATCCATATCCCTGCTGACCAAAGCCTCCAAAATTATTAAGATCCTGTCTTATCTGAGAGGCAGTCACTTTCATTCTGGCGCTCAATTCTTTAGATGATATTCTCTGTACACCAGACTCTATCAGTTCTCCCAGATATCTGTAATATCTTGGCAGCCTTCTTATTACCGCCGATGAAATCTTTTTTTCTTCCATTACCATAAACCTCCAGACTACAATTGCATATATAAAAAACACATCAAATATTATATAAATCAATTATACTAAGTGCTATAATTATAAACATTTTTTCTCGATATGTCAAAATTTTAACCAAGAACTCTTTTAGCAATATCAACAGATTCTTTTGCATCCTTTGCATAGAAATCTGCATCTATCTCTTTAGCATATTCCGGAGTAAGTACTGCTCCGCCAACCATAACCTTACAATCAAGATTATTTTCTCTTATAAGTGCAATTGTTTCCTTCATAGATACAAGTGTTGTTGTCATAAGTGCAGAAAGTCCACACAGTTTAACATCATTATCTCTTATTGCATCAACAACTGTCTGGTACTCGACATCTTTACCAAGGTCAATAACATCATATCCATAATTTTCAAGAAGAACCTTAACAATATTCTTACCGATATCATGGACATCCCCCTTGACTGTAGCTATAACAATCTTTCCCTTGCTTACAGGAGCATTATCAGACATAACCATATGCTTTCTTATAACTTCAAATGCTGCCTGTGTAACTGATGCTGCCATAATAAGCTGTGGAAGGAACAATGTACCCTTCTCGAATTCAGCACCTATCTTATCAAGCGCAGGAATAAGCACCTGATTAACAATCTCCATCGAATCCATAGTTTTAAGAAGTGCCTCTGTTATCTCAGCCCCTTCATTTTTAAGTCCTTTTTCTACGGCATAGAAAAGGTCATCTCCTGTATAGTTCCCATCCTTCTTTTCCTTCTTGACAGGATCAATCTTAGAAACATTTGGCATAGCGCCATAGTTTTTTATATAATCAACTGAATTCTTATCAATATTGGCAAGAAGCTTGTACGCCCTTACCGCACCTGTCATCTCTGGGATGTTAGGATTTATAATCGCAAGGTCAAGTCCGTTAGTAAGTGCCATTGTAAGGAAAATGTGGTTTACAAGCACTCTGTTTGGAAGTCCGAATGAAATATTAGAAACACCAAGCACTGTCTTTAAGCCAAGCTCATTCTTAACTGTATGAAGTGCATTAAGAGTTTCCATTACACCCTCCTGTTCAGCAGAAGCTGTGAGTGTAAGGCAGTCAATATAAATATCTTCTTTAGGGATTCCCATTGCAACAGCCCTGTCCATAATCTTCTTTGCTATTGCAACTCTGTCCTCTGCCTTCTTAGGAATGCCATCTTTATCAAGTGCAAGTCCGATAACTCCTGCACCATATTTCTTAACAAGAGGAAGAACATTGTTAAGAGACTCCTCCTCACCATTAACTGAGTTAACAAGCGGCTTACCATTGTATACACGGAGTGCTGCCTCAAGTACTTCAGGTATTGTAGAATCGATCTGAAGTGGGACATCTACAACTGCCTGTAATGACTTTATTGTATCAATCATCATTTCACGCTCATCAATTCCCGGAAGACCTACATTGACATCAAGAATATCTGCTCCGCCTGATATCTGCTCTAAAGCCTGTCCAAGAATATAATCCATATCATGTCTTAAAAGTGCTTCCTTAAAAAGCTTCTTACCTGTAGGATTGATTCTTTCACCGATAATTCTTGGCTCATCAACGACAACAGTGCTTGTTGCTGAACACACTGCACCCGGAATATATTTGTGTGGTGCTGCCGGATTGCCTTCTCTTTTTAACATTTCTGATAATTCTTTAATGAATTCAGGATTAGTTCCACAGCAGCCGCCGAATATCTTAATGCCATATTTTCTTAAATCCTTCATGAAATCTGCAAACTGGACTGCAGTAACATTATAAAGGTTAGTTTCAGGGTCAGGAAGTCCTGCATTAGGCTTTACTATTATTGGAAGATTAGTCCATTTTACAAGTTCTTCAATAACCGGTTCTAATTCCTTAGGTCCTAAAGAACAGTTTACACCGAGTGCATCAACGCCAAGTCCTGTAAGCGTAAGAGCCATTGCTGATATAGAACAGCCTGTGAATGTTCTCATATTCTGTTCAAATGTCATCGTAGCAGCTATAGGAAGGTCGCTGTTTTCCTTAGCTGCAAGTACAGCAGCCTTAACATCTAAAAGGTCGGTCATTGTCTCAAATACAACAAGGTCTGCTCCCGCAGCAGCTCCAGCCTTTACTATCTCGGCATACATATCATATGCTTCTTCAAAGCTTAATACGCCTGTTGGCTCAAGAAGTTGTCCGATTGGTCCGACATCGAGTGCAACAAGTCCGTCAGGCTTTACTGCATCTCTTGCCTTCTTTGCATTGACAATTCCGGCAGTTACAAGCTCCTCAACGCTTTTTCCGCATTCTTCAAGCTTATATCTGTTTGCACCAAATGTATTGGCATATACCACATCTGAACCGTCATTAAAATACTGCTCTGCAATTGAAACAAGAAGCTCCGGCCTTGTTATATTAAGCACTTCAGGTGTCTCTCCCATCTTCATGCCAGCTGCCTGAAGCATTGTACCCATAGCACCATCAAATATTATATAATCTCTATTTTTTAAGAGTTCTCTGAATCTGTCAGCCACTACAATGTCCTCCCATTCCTCTGTATGCGCAGGTTTTATTAAGATTGCAGGTTGCGCAACCTCTGTTCTTAGTACTTACCGGCTCCTTAGTAAGTCCGATAACCGCAGTTACCGACTTTACTGGAGCAAGCATATATGATTTGTTAAGATTAAGTCCTATCTTTTTACTGGCATCTAATACCTTAAGGAAAGGAGCCTGCATGCTTATCGGCAAATCACCGTAACCAATTCCGAACCTGAATGTCTGGTAATAATCAGGATATTCCTCTCTTAAAAGTTCTTCAACCTTATCACATGCCTGTTCAACAGCTACACTTGCCAGACTATCAAACACCAGTGCCTTTGCCATATCTGTAAGCTGCAACACTCTTAGCTGTCTGTCAATACCTTCCGATATCGTTACAGCCATGCATATTGCACTATCACATTTATACAGGTGCTTCTTAATAGACTCACCCGGAAGCACCATGCTTGTATTCTTAAATGCCACACCGTCTTCATTAACTGTAAAATCGAACTTCTTATAAATAAATCTTGGAACTGCGGTCTTTAATACAAGCTCCTCACATTCATCCATAAGCTCTTCCACCCGCTCATCAGGTGCATTTTTCTTATATCCCAGATATCTTAACGCTTCTTTTCTGTTAAGACTGGTAAGCTTAATACTTTTCTCCATTTCTTCTTACCTTGCCGCCTTTACTTCTGCGTTCTTTAAGTTTGTCATGTTTTCCACGGGACTCGTCTTTTTTTCTTCTTGTATCTGGCTTTGACTTGGATTTTCTTGCAGGCTTTGCAGATACATTTGCCTTCTCTACATTAACCTTTCTGCCCTTGATAAGCACATTGTCATTCATTGCTGCAAGTACTGCTTCCGCATGCTTTGCAGGAACATCAACAAATGTATAATTATCCATCATATCAATTGCACCGACAAGTCTTCCCGGCATTCCAGATTCTCCTGCAATCGCTCCAAGAATATTGGCTGGTGTAATCTTGTCCTTCTTACCAACATTAATAAAGAGTCTTACCATTCTTGAAGTATCCGCATTTTCATCAAAATGGAAATTTTCAACCTCATCGATTCTGTCCAATGTATCTCCTACTATCATCTTAAGAAGTGCTGCTGCCATATCCATTGATGTGTAGTCTTCCTGATTAACATGCTCCTCAACCATATCAAGCATGGCTCTGTGCTCATCAGCTTCAATCATCTCTTTAATCTTGTCAAATATACCATCCATCTTGGTGTTCTTGACATCATCAAGTGATGGAATTGGCTTTGCTAGAATCTTAGTCTTGCAATATCTTTCGATATCCTTTAACTTATATACTTCTCTTCCAGATATAAATGAAAGTGCAAGTCCTGATTTTCCAGCCCTTCCTGTTCTTCCTATTCTGTGTACATAATATTCTTCGTCCTGTGGAAGGTCATAGTTAAATACTATATCAACTCCGTCAACATCAATTCCTCTTGCCGCAACATCAGTTGCAATAAGAATTTCTGTTTTTCCACTTCTGAAATCGTCCATTACACGGTCTCTCTGTTGCTGTTTCATATCTCCGTGTATACCGTCAGCAAAATATCCTCTGCCCTTAAGCTCTGATATAAGCTCGTCTACCTGTCTCTTGGTGTTACAGAACACAACTGACAGCTTAGGATTGTATATATCAATAAGACGGCTTAAGATTTCTGTTTTATTCTTAGACCTTACTTCATAATAGAACTGATCAATGTTAGAGACTGTAAGTTCTTTTCTTACAACCTTGATAATCCTGGCGTCCTTCTGGAATTTTCTTGCAATCTCCATGATAGGTTTAGGCATTGTAGCTGAGAAAAGAACTGTCTGTCTTTCCTCTGGTGTCTCTGTAAGAATTGTTTCCATATCCTCACGAAATCCCATATCAAGCATCTCATCAGCTTCATCTAATATAACCATAGAAACAGAATCAAACTTAACTGTCTTTCTTCTCATATGGTCCATAACTCGTCCCGGAGTTCCAACAATAATCTGTACACCGGCTTTCAAAGACTTAATCTGTCTTACAATTTCCTGTCCGCCATACACCGGTAACACCTTAATGTCACTCATGTACTTGGCAAGTTTTCTTATCTCTTCTGCAACCTGTACTGCAAGCTCTCTTGTAGGGCAGAGTACAATTGCCTGTGGTTTCTTAACATCTGGATTAATCTTCTGTAACATAGGGATAGAGTACGCAGCAGTCTTACCTGTTCCGGTCTGTGCCTGTCCGATAACATCAATTCCTTCCAATACTGCAGGAATGGCCTGTGTCTGTATAGGAGATGTCTCCTCAAAGCCCATATCCTCTACCGCTCTTAAAATTCTTTCATCAATATTTAATTCATCAAATTTCATTCTTTAATCTCCATTTCTATAACTTGTTAATTTTACATTACAGAAGTCCATAAGTCAAAGTAATAATTGCATTTTATTTCTTGTACATATATAATCGTATGAGAAAGGAGTTTTTATGATTTTATCTTGCAATAATATTAGTAAATCTTTTGGAACAGATGTTATTATCAAGTCCTGTTCTTTTAATATAGAGGATCATGAGAAGGCTGCCATTGTTGGAATCAATGGTGCCGGTAAATCTACTCTGCTAAAGATTATCACAGGTGAAGAACCTGCTGATACAGGTATTGTCACTCTTGCTAAGGATAAGACTCTTGGTTATCTTGCACAGCAGCAGGACCTTCAGTCTGATAGAAGCATTTATGATGAGCTTCTTTCTGTAAAGCAGTATATCCTTGATATGGAAAGCGAATTAAGACGCATAGAAGCCGCAATGAACAATGCTTCAGGTGATGAACTTGAATCCCTTATGAACAGATATACCAATCTTAATCATGAGTTCGAGATGAACAATGGTTATGCGTATAAGAGTGAGATTACGGGAGTACTCAAAGGTCTTGGTTTTGCTGAAGAGGATTTTTCTTTACACGTAAACACTTTATCCGGAGGTCAGAAAACCCGTGTATCTTTAGGTAAGCTATTACTTTCCAAGCCCGATATTATAATGCTCGATGAGCCTACTAACCACCTTGATATGGATTCAATAAGCTGGTTAGAGAATTATCTTCTCAACTACAGCGGTGCTGTTCTTATCGTTGCTCACGACAGATATTTCCTTGATAAGATTGTAAGCAAGATTATTGAAATTGATAACGGTGACTGTACCGTTTTTTCCGGTAATTACACAGATTATGCTTCCAAGAAGGCAATTCTTCGTAATATGAAGTTAAAGGAATATTTAAACCAGCAGCGTGATATCAAGCATCAGGAAGAGGTTATTGCCAAGTTAAAGCAGTTTAACCGCGAAAAATCCATCAAACGTGCAGAGAGCCGTGAAAAAATGCTTAATAAAATGGAGGTTGTTGACAAGCCTGTTGAACTTAATGCAAAAATGAACATTAAACTTGAGCCATCTGTTATAAGTGGTAATGATGTTCTTACTGTTACTGACCTTACCAAATCATTTGACGGCAATACTCTTTTTAATAATATTAATTTTGAGATTAAGCGTGGTGAGCGTGTTGCTTTGATAGGTAATAACGGAACCGGTAAAACAACTATATTAAAGCTTATTAACGGCATTATCCAGCCGGACAGCGGAAGCATTTATCTTGGTGCCAAGGTTGCTATTGGTTATTACGATCAGGAACATCATGTGCTTGACCCTGACAAGACCCTTTTTCAGGAGATTCAGGACGCATATCCTGACCTTAATAACACACAGATAAGAAATACCCTTGCTGCATTTCTTTTTACTGATGATGATGTATTCAAATACATCCGCGATTTAAGTGGTGGTGAACGTGGCAGAGTTTCACTGGCAAAGCTTATGCTTTCCAATGCTAACCTGCTTATTCTTGATGAACCTACTAACCATCTTGATATTGTATCCAAAGAGATTCTTGAAAATGCACTTAACAGCTACACAGGAACTGTTCTATATGTTTCCCACGACAGATACTTTATCAACGCTACTGCAACCAGAATTATTGAACTCACTAACCAGAATATAGTCAATTATATTGGCAATTATGATTATTACATTGAAAAAAGGGATATACTGACAGCAAAGGCTTTTCCAGATACACCTGATATTTCTTCTGACAACATTTCTGTAAAGAGCTCTAAACTGTCATGGCAGCAGTCCCGTGAAGAGCAGAATAAGCTTAAGAAAAAGCAGAACGAAATCAAGAAAACAGAAGAAAGAATTGCTGAAATCGAAGACAGGATGTCTGCTATTGATGCAGAATATTCTAACCCTTCAATAGGCAGTAACACAGCACGTTTAATGGAACTTCATAATGAATCCACTCAATTAAAGAAAGAATTAGACACACTATATGAACACTGGGAAGAATTAATGGAAGAAATATAAGTGTTTACAATTAGCAAAAAGTGCCAAAAATCCCCATTTTGAGCCACTTTTTATTGACAAATTATCAATCTAGGAGTATAAATAATTTATACTTATTATTACTTAATTTTTTAAGGAGGACAATTTAATTATGAATAAGTCAGAATTAGTTGCTGCTATCGCAGAAAAGGCTGAGCTTTCTAAGAAGGACGCAGAGAAGGCTGTTAAGGCTTTTACAGACACTGTTGCAGAACAGTTAAAGGCTGGAGAAAAGATCCAGTTAGTAGGTTTCGGTACATTTGAAGTTGCTGAAAGAGCTGCAAGAACAGGTAAGAATCCTCAGACAGGAAAGGCTATCCAGATTCCTGCTTCTAAGGCACCTAAGTTCAAGGCTGGTAAGGCTTTAAAGGATGTTGTAAACACTCCAGCTAAGAAGTCTAAGAAGAAGTAATTATTGAATGACTTTTAAAGGCTGTCACTTATGTGGCAGCCTTTTTTCTCTTTATTTAATTAAGTTAAAAGAATCGAGGTTTATTATGGAAATCGAGCGTAAATATCTTGTGTCAGGAATACCTGACGATATAGATTTATATCCATGCCGCATTATTGAACAGGGTTATCTTAATACTTCCCCTGTTGTGCGCGTAAGGCGTGACAATGATGACTTTTATCTTACCTACAAAGGAAACGGCATGATAGCAAGGGAAGAATATAATCTTCCACTTAATAAGAATGCATATGATCATCTGATAAAAAAGGCTGATGGCAATATTATAACCAAGAAACGTTATGAAATTCCTGATGATAGCGGATATACAATTGAACTAGACATATTTGAGGGGCTTTTCGAAGGCACTGTTCTTGCTGAGGTTGAATTTCCAACTATTGAAGCAGCCAATTCATACACTCCACCTTCATGGTTTATACAAGATGTAACCAATAATCCGGATTATCATAACAGCAACATGAGTAAAAAGGTCTTTTAAAGTATGAGGTATTGGGATATGGATAAAGAAACTTTGTTTGAATATATTCAACGGCTTAAACTTGCAGTAATAACTCTTTTCAAATGGCTATTCTGTTCGGTTGTATGTGGCTGTTTTATCGGTTCTGTCGGTGCTGTATTTCACCTGATGCTTGGTTATGTAGGCAGCCTCCGGGTTGAATACCCATTTTTACTATTCGGACTGCCTGTTGCAGGTATCATCATTGTATTCATGTACAACATTGTTCACGAAGCAGGAAACCGCGGAACTAACCTTGTCATAACTGCAATACAGTCGAATGATGAAGTACCGGGAAGAGTTGCCCCTCTTATAATTGTATCAACTCTTCTTACCCATCTTTGTGGTGGTTCTGCCGGACGAGAAGGTGCTGCGCTTCAGGTCGGAGGTGCATTAGGCAATACATTTGCAAAACTGTTTAAATTCGACGAGAAGGATACTCGAATTATGATTATGTGTGGTATGAGTGCCTGTTTCTCAGCACTTTTCGGAACACCTATTGCGTCAGCTGTTTTCTCCATGGAAGTAATCAGCGTCGGTGTTATGTATTATGCTGCTTTAGTGCCATGCGTACTCGCTGCATTTATAGCACAGGGCATAGCCTCTGCACTGGGACTTGAATCTACACATTTTGTAGTTGATGAAATTACTTCTTTTTCTTTTATTAATGGCAGTAAATTCATCATCATGTCCGTACTTTTTGCTCTTGTAAGCATTCTGCTGTGTGTTGTTTTACACGGTACTTCAAAGCTCTACACTGATTACATAAACAACCCATACATAAGAATAATTATTGCCGGTGCTCTTGTTATTGCCATGCGTTACATATTTGGCACAACTGATTATCTCGGTGCAGGCTCAGATATTATTGCAAGAAGCTTTGTAACAAGTTGTGCATGGTATGTATTCCTTTTAAAAATGCTGTTTACAGCCGTAACTTTGGGCGGTGGATTCAAAGGTGGCGAAATTGTTCCTACTCTTTTCGTGGGTGCAACGCTTGGAAGCTTCTTAGCACCTATATTCGGACTCCCTGTCGGATTATGTGCAGCATGTGGTATGGTAAGTGTGTTCTGCGGAGTAACTAACTGCCCACTCACATCATTCATTCTATCTATTGAGATGTTTGGTGCATCAACAATGAAATTCACAATTCTGTGTATTGCATTAAGTTATCTGTTATCCGGATATTACAGCCTGTATAACAGCCAGAAAATCGTCTATTCTAAGTATAAGACAGAATATATAAACCGCCGGTCCCATTGACCTATACAGGTCAAAGAACCGACGGTTCTTTTATTGGAGGGCTGCTATTTACACATATCTCCAGTCTTCTATCCGAAACTGTATTGAAACAATCCCATTATATTCATTAATATCCGGGTAATACACCATAGATATCTTCCTTCCAACCTCTGGTATCTCCTGTCCGTCTAATTTGAACCTGATTGCTGTCACCAGCTTGCCATGCTCACTTTCTAACTGACATCTTAATACATTTTTATTTTTTCCAATCACAGCTGACTGTCTGACAGTAAGATTTCTGTCTGCAAACACCGGTTTTTCATTACCTTTCCCGAAAGGCTGCAGCTTCTCAAACTGTTTTATAAGTTTTATATCAACATAATCAACCGGCATAGGCACATCAATCCACACTGTCGGCGTTAGTACATTTTCTGTCATTGTCTGATTCTCATTCAGCGCTTTCCTGAATTCATCAATTTTATCAATATCAAGCGATATTCCGGCAGCCATTGGATGTCCGCCATATTTGTTAAGGAGTTTACCACATTTGCTTATCTCCTCAAACATGTTATAGCCTTCTATTGAACGCCCTGAGCCCTTTGCACCATCTTCTGCCTTAGTGATTACTATTGAAGGTCTGTAGAATTTTTCTCTTACCCTTCCTGCAATTATCCCTGCAACACTTTCATGGCATTCAGGAAGATACACAACTAACACCTTATCGTCTTTTAGTTCAGTGTTCTCAACCTGTTCAATTGCAATAGCGGCATATTCTTCTGTTATATCTTTTCTTTCAACATTAAGTGTGCGAAGCTCTAAAGCCTTCTTTCTCGCATCTTCCATATCTGTAGTAAGAAGCAGCTCAATGGCTCTTCTTGCTGAATCAAGTCTTCCTGTCGCATTAAGACATGGACCTATAACAAATCCTATGTGATATGAGCTTATCTTGTCTATTTCAAGCTCACACGCCTCTACAAGCGCTCTTATACCGATATTAGAAGTTACTGCCAGATGCTTTAAACCATATTTGACAATTACCCTGTTCTCATCTGATAAATCAACTACATCTCCTATTGTTGCAATTGCCATAAGCTCTGCATATTCCTCAAGTTCGATTGGATTAAGTCCACATTTTTCATAAAGTATCTTAATCACTTTAAATGCAACTCCCGCTCCACACAGCTTATCAAATGGATATGGGCAGTCCTCCTGCTTAGGATTAACGATTGCATCTGCCTGCGGTACTTTATGTATCTTTTCGCCATCAACAAAGTCAAACGGAATATCGTGATGGTCAGTGACAATTACTGTCATTCCCTTTTCTTTGGCATATTTAATCTGCTCAATCGCAGCAATACCATTATCGCATGTAATAATCGTATCGGTTCCATTATTATATGCTTCATCTATTAAGTTCTCATTAATACCGTATCCGTCAATAATTCTGTCTGGTACTGCAAATGTTACATCTGCACCTGCTGCCTTTAGCCCCTTGTAAAGAATTGTTGTTGAGCATATTCCATCTATATCATAATCTCCTATAATATGTATTTTCTTCCCGGCATGTATCTTGTCTGTCAGGATATCAACACATTTGTCTGCATCCTTTAATAAATGTGGTGAATGCATATCATCCACGGTCCCATTAAGATACATATCTATCTGCTCGTCCGTTTCTAACCCTCTGTTACGGATAATTCTTGCCATAACCTGGTCAATGCCAAATCTTTCCCCAATTGCTTTGAAATCAGCTTTCTTAGTGTATACTCTCCAGTTGCTTTTCACTCTTTTCTCCCTGTTTCATTATTAAACCAATTATGGCGGGAACTGATATACAATCCCCGCCATGTCATAAACTTATTGTATCTGTTAATTAAACCTGAGAACCGTCTTCAAAAACCTCTTTCTTGGAAGCTGCTTTTTTATTATTCTCTTCTACAACGCCTCTCTTCTTACCACCCATTACGTACCACATAGCACTTGTTAAGCATACTGATGAGTAAGCACCAACAACAATACCTACGATAAGTGGAAGTGTGAACTCCTTAACCGAAGTTACACCCATAATGAAAAGAACAATAAGCATTATAAGTGTTGTTATAGATGTATATACTGTTCTTGACATTGTGCTTGTTATTGATGAGTTAACAAGCTCTGTAATGTTAGTCTTTGAATTAGCTGTCTTTAACTGCTCTCTTATTCTGTCAAAGATAATAATTGTACCGTTAATAGAATAACCTACTATTGTAAGCATACATGCAATAAATGTTGTTCCAACCGGAATTCTTGCAAATGCATAGAATGCAAGAACAACAAGTACATCATGAAGAAGTGCTAATACAGCTGCAAGTGCAAATCTGATATCACGGAATCTTACAAAGATATATATCAACATACAGATTGTAGCAAGTATAACTGAAAGAATAGCATCTCTCTTAACTGTTGCAGAAACTGATGAGCTGATTGTATCTGTCTCAACGATTGTTCCATCTTTGATTGGATACTTAGCTGTAACCGCATTTTCAATAGCTTCTCTCTGTTCAAGTGAGAGATCTGATGTCTTGAATGAAACCTGTGTTGAATCTGCAACCTTCTGCTGCTGAACCTCTGTAATACCTGCAGCATCTCTGATTACAGGAATGATATTATCCTCAATCTCTTCTGCTGTATACTCTTTATCAAATGTAAATGTTGTTGTTGAACCACCAACGAACTCAAGACTGAAGTTTAATGCTCTGTTTCCAAGACCAGCCTGAACTGCCATAGTTATGATACCTGCAGCAATAACTACTGCTGAGCCAATTGCAGCCCATTTCTTAATGCTAAGAACATCAAGCGTCTTTCTGTATACGTTCTTACCATACCACTTAGCATCCCTGATACCAAAGTTATATAAGAGCTTCATAATAGCCTTGGTAATAACAAGTGATGTAAAGATTGATACGATATTACCAACTGCAAGAGTTGTAGCAAAGCCCTTAACAGGACCTGTACCAAATATGTACAATACTAAAGCAGCGATAAGTGTTGTTACGTTACCATCTACGATAGATGATGTTGCCTTGTTATATCCTGAAAGAATAGCATTCTCTACAGACTTTCCGGCACCAATCTCTTCTCTTATTCTTGTATAGATAATAACATTACCATCTACCGCCATACCAATACCAAGAATAATACCTGCAATACCCGGAAGTGTAAGAGTAAGATCATATACACTTACAAGGAATAAAACAAGTGCTGTATAGATAATCAGTGATAATGTTGCAACAAGTCCAGGAATTCTGAACATAACAATCATGAATAAGCAGAGTAATGCAAGACCTATAGCAGCAGCAATTAAACTTGTCTTGATTGCTGCATGTCCAAGCTGTGCACCAACAATGTTAGAGCTTACTTCCTCAAGTGTAAGAGGAATTGAACCAACTCTTATATATGTTGCAAGGTTATCTGCCTCATCGAACGATTCCATACCTGTGATAGTTGCTGTACCACCTGATATAGCTGTCTTAACATTAGGTGCACTTACAACTTCTCCGTCATATACAATATATATTCTGTTACCAATATTAGCTGATGTTGCATCATAGAACTTAGTAGCACCATCATCTGTAAATGTAAGCTGGACACCATAAGGTGTATCTTCTGAACTGTTAGTATCAGTGTAAGCCTGTGCTGCCTTTACATCTGAACCTGTAAGGAGTGGTGTGTAATCATTGCCCTGTGAGAATGCTGAATATCCTGTAGAATCGAGAAATTCCAATGAACCTGGTGTACCAAGTTCCTTAAGAATCTCATTAGCATCTGTTACTCCAGGAATCTCAACAGTAATTCTGTTGTCACCTTCCTTATAAACCTGTGACTCTGTACTCTTTCCTTCTACTCGCTTCTGAAGCTTATAGATTGTATCCTCTACATCCTGTGATGTAAAGTTATCTTCCTTAATCTGGTATGTGATACTTACACCACCTGCAAGATCAAGACCAAGATCTATATCATAAGTGCTTCCGTATCCCTTTCCATTAAGTCCGAAAAATGCTGTTAATACAAGTCCAACCAGTAAAACAGCAACGATTATTGAATAAATAATCTTCTTAGGTAAACTGTACTTCATGTTAAAAACTCTCCCTTATACTTATTCTTCCTCAGCCATGGCCGCACGAATCATTATTGCACATTCTATACGTTTTTTCTGAAGTTCACATCCAACATCATACGCATCATTGATATTACCATGGAAGTTATATGAGTTAGCTGCACAACCACCACTGCAATAGAATTTTGCAAAACAATTCTTACATTTTTCCTTTGAATAGACATTACTATTCTTAAACATGTCTCTGATGTCCGGTCTTACTATTCCATCATCAACATTACCCATAAGGAAATCTTCGTTACCAACAAACTGATGACATGGGTAGAAATCTCCCCAAGGTGTAACTGCAAGATACTCACAGCCTGAACCACATCCTGACAATCTCTTGGCAACACATGGACCACCATTAATATCTATCATAAAGTGGAAGAAATTAAAGCCTTTACCAGCTTTCTTTCGCTTAATGATTTCTTTTGCAAGGATATCATACTGTTCACAAAGGAACGGAATATCCTCTTCTCTTATAGCATATGAATCTGTCGGCTGTGCAACAACAGGCTCAACAGAAATCTGCTCAAATCCCTCATCAGCAAGATGAAGAACATCTTCTGAAAAATCCAGATTATTATGTGTAAATGTACCTCTGACATAATAATTCATCTGATTTCTGCTCTCTGCCACCTTCTTAAACTTAGGCATTATAATGTCATATGAGCTGCCATGATTATTCCTTGTCGGACGCATAAGGTCATTAATCTCCTTACGTCCATCTATGCTAAGTACAATATTACTCATCTCTTTATTGGCGAAATCAAGAATCTCGTCATTAAGAAGAATACCATTAGTCGTAAGTGTGAATCTGAACTTCTTATTATTAGCCTCTTCTATGCTTCTTCCGTATTCAACAAGCTGCTTAACAACTTCAAAATTCATAGTTGGCTCACCGCCAAAGAAGTCTACCTCAAGATTCTTTCTTGAGCCTGAATTGGCAACAAGGAAATCAAGAGCCTTCTTTCCTACCTCGTAGCTCATAAGAGCTCTTCTTCCATGATATTCGCCTTCTTCTGCAAAGCAATATTTACATGCAAGATTACAGTCATGTGCTATATGAAGACATAAAGCCTTAACAACTGTAGGTCTGTCCTTAAAATTATCTATATATGGTTCATATATATCTTCTGTAAAGAGCTGACCTGCTTCCTTAAGTTCGCCAATCTCTTCATATGCCTCTTTAATATCCTGAACAGAATATCTGTCTCTAAGTGCATCTGTAATCTGTTCAAGAGTATTATTCTCATAAAGTCCTATAATATCGTATACAATGTCATCAACAACATGCACAGAACCACTGTTGACATCTAATACGATGTTATAACCGTTATTCTTATACTGATGTATCATTAAAAAGCCTCCAAACCGTAAATGTTCTCTATACATTTACGAAAAATAAGAGAGTGCAGAATAGTTCGACACTCTCTTACTAAAAATACTAGTTATTCTTATTCTCACAGCTCTGGTTACCAACTGTGCAAGATGTCTTACATGCTGACTGGCATGATGTCTGGCACTCGCCACATCCGCCGTGCTTCATTGTATCCTTTAATACGCGGTTGCTGATTGTCTTAATATGTTTCACGACAATACCTCCTTCATATATTCAAATTATATCGTATTATATCATGTACAAGTCTTATTTTCAATCATTTATTCTAAAAGATTTGTTCAGATAATTATTCTTCTTTCAAAAGTCTTTTCGCAATTTTTATGTATTTTGCATTAAATACAGCTACTTTTCTTATTTTTTTACATAAATTATTGTTTTATATTATTAAGATATGCTATGTATTAATATAGGAGATTATTATGTTTACATCTAAAGATTTAAAGAAGCTTATTATTCCTCTGATATTTGAACAGCTGCTGGCTGTCAGCGTAGGCTTTGTTGATACATTCATGGTATCAATAGCAGGAGAGGCGGCAGTTTCAGGTGTCGCACTTGTTGATAATATAAGTAACCTGCTTATCCAGATATTATCAGCTCTTGCAACCGGAGGTGCTGTTGTATGCAGCCAGTATCTTGGCAGCAGGAACATTGATATGTCCAAGAAATCTGCCGGACAGCTTATATTTATTATGAGTACACTATCATCATTACTGATGGTTATCTCTCTCATAGGCAATCACGGTATCATCAATTTCATATTTGGCAAGATTGAAAAAGATGTATTTGAAAGTGCAAGTATATATTTCTATATAACAGCAATCTCATACCCGTTCCTTGGTGTCTATAATGCAGGTGCCGCACTTTTCAGAAGTATTGGAAACAGTAAGATAAGCATGAACACAAGCCTTGTCATGAATATAATCAATATATGTGGGAATGCTTTATTTATATTTGTATTTGATATGGGAGTTGCCGGTGTAGCTTTAGCCACTCTTATTTCGCGAATCATATCAGCCATAATTATTATCGGACTTATGTTCAGAGCAGAATCAGCAATAAGAATAAAGACCTGCAAAGATTTTCTTCCATCACCTTCTATCATTAAGAAGATTCTGTCTATTGGTCTTCCGAGCGGATTAGAAAACGGCATGTTCCAGATAGGTAAGCTTTCTGTTTCAAGCCTTGTTTCAACATTTGGTACTGCTGCCATCGCTGCCAACTCTGTTGCCAATTCTGTTACAATGTTTGCCAATATTCCGGGTAACGCAATTGGCATGGCAATGATTACTGTTATTGGCCAGTGTATAGGTGCAAAGAAGCCTGATGAAGCCAAAAGATATGGAAAAAAACTTATGTTTATTGCATATGCAGGTATTCTTGCAACCAACATTGTAATGACAATAGTTGCCGTTCCTGTGGTAGGACTTTTCCATCTGTCACCGGAAGCAACCAAAACAGGTTTAAGCCTTATCCATTGCTTCTCAATTGTAGCAATATTCATATGGCCACTTAGCTTTACTATGCCTAATGCTCTCCGTGCTGCCGGTGATGCCAAATACACAATGATGGTAAGCATCTTCTCTATGTGGGCATTCCGTGTAGGAAGCAGTTACCTTCTTGGTGGTACATTAGGACTTGGGGTACTAGGTGTATGGTTTGGTATGTTCATCGACTGGGGATTTCGTTCACTTCTGTTCCTTATAAGATTCCTTCGTGGAAAATGGACTCAGAAGGCGATTATCTGATAGCGGCGACTACTTATAGGTAACACATCAATAACTGTATGTTTTTCCATATGTATAGCAATAAAAAAGTTCCTGCAAATCAGGTTTAAAGCCTCTGATCTGCAGGAACTTATTTTAATCTCTACCAACTTATTACTTCGTGTCCGTCCTCTGTTACAAGAACCTGAATTTCCCACTGTGCTGAAGGAAGTCCATCTGCTGTAGATACTTCCCAGCCGTTCTTTTCATCTGTAACAACATTTACCTTACCCATATTAACCATAGGCTCTATTGTAAACATCATTCCCGGAGCCATAACCATATCTGTTCCTTTTCTGGTGTTGTACCCAACCCATGGGTCTTCATGAAATTCAAGTCCGACTCCATGGCCGCCGATTTCTCTTACAACAGTATATCCATTAGCATATGCATGGTCATGTACTGCCTGTCCCATATCGCCTAAGAAACCCCAAGGCTTAACCTGCTCAAGTCCTAATTCAACACATTCCTTAGTAACATCAACAAGCTTCTTTACCTCAGGCTTAACATCACCTATACAGAACATTCTTGATGAATCTGAAAAATATCCATGAAGAATTGTAGAACAGTCAACATTTACAATATCACCTGACTTAAGGATAACATCCTTAGATGGAAATCCGTGGCATACCTGCTCATTAACAGATGTACACACACTGTAAGGATATCCTTCATAATTAAGTGGTGCTGGAATTCCTCCCATATCAGTAGTTACATCATATACAATCTTATCAATCTCAGCAGTGTTCATGCCTTCATGTATTGCTGCTGCAACCGCATCAAGGCATGCTACATTTATCCTGGCACTCTCTTTAATCTTCTCAATCTGTTCAGGTGTCTTGATTAACTTGTGTGATGGCACAATATGTCCAATATCCTCAAGATATCTTAACTTATCGTCAAATGCTTCATGACACGCTTTGTATTTCTTACCACTGCCACACCAGCAATGGTCGTTTCTTCCTAATTTCTTAATCATTGTTCTGCCTTCCTGTTACATATATTATAATCATACACAACTATAAGGCTTTCTTAATATTTTTTCAATATCTGTTTCAAATGATTAATCATTATTAACATTAAAAGCCCTGATTCCCGGATATACCGCACTGGCGCCAAGCTGTTCCTCAATTCTTAAAAGCTGGTTATACTTAGCAACTCTTTCTGATCTTGAAGGAGCACCTGTCTTAATCTGGCAAGTGTTAAGAGCAACAGCGAGGTCTGCAATTGTTGTATCTGCTGTCTCACCTGATCTGTGTGAGCTGATTGCTGTATATCCTGCCTTATGAGCCATCTTGATAGCTTCAAGTGTCTCTGAAACTGAACCAATCTGATTAAGCTTGATAAGAATTGCATTACCTGCTCCAAGTTCAATTCCCATAGAGAGTCTCTCTGTATTAGTAACAAAAAGGTCATCACCTACAAGCTGAACCTTATCTCCAAGTCTGTCTGTAAGTTTCTTCCAGCCTTCCCAGTCCTCTTCATCAAGACCATCTTCAATAGATATAATAGGATACTTCTCACATAATTTAGCCCAGTGCTCAATAAGCTCCTCTGCTGTATACTCTGTTCCAGCCTTAGGAAGCTTGTAATAACCCTTTCCTTTCTCACTCTTCCACTCTGAAGAAGCTGCATCCATTGCAATCCTAAAATCCCTGCCCGGCTTATATCCAGCCTTTTCTACTGCCTGTAATATTGTCTCAATTGCTTCCTCATCCGACTTAAGTGCCGGAGCAAAACCGCCCTCATCACCTACAGAGGTTGCAAGTCCTCTTTCTTTAAGTATAGCTGCAAGTGCATGAAATACCTCTGCACACCATCTTAAGCATTCCTTAAAGCTTGGTGCACCAACAGGCATAATCATGAATTCCTGAACATCAAGTCCGCTTGATAATGCATGGCAGCCTCCATTAATAATATTCATCATTGGAACAGGAAGCCTGTTTCCTGATACTCCGCCTAAGAACCTGTAAAGAGGAATATCTAAAGATACAGATGCTGCTCTTGCTGCTGCAATAGATACCGCAAGAATAGCATTTGCACCAAGATTAGACTTATCCTTAGTTCCATCAGCTTTAATCATCGCTGCATCAACTGCATATATATCAGATGCATCTATTCCAAAGAGGCAGTCATTAATAACAGTGTTTATGTTCTCTACTGCCTTAGTAACGCCCTTTCCCAAATATCTTGACTTATCCTTATCTCTTAACTCAAGCGCCTCAAATTCACCTGTAGATGCTCCTGAAGGTGCTGCGCCTCTTCCAACAGTTCCATCCGCAAGATAAACCTCTGCCTCAACTGTAGGATTGCCTCTTGAATCAAGAATTTCTCTGCCTATAACTTTTTCAATCTCTAAATATGCTGCCATATAATCCTCCTAATCAAATGCTTTGTAATCTTTTAAGTTAGTTTCTTCTAACTTTAGCAATACAATTCTAGCATTATACAACAAAATCCACAATGCAAGAAAATGGGAAGTTTTCTCATTAAAAAACTTCCCATTAACAATTATATCCAGCTATTTAGTTTGTATACACATAAATTATTTTTCCATCTTCTGTAAAAATGCTTTGGTTCTTTCATTACTTGGATTGTCAATAACATCCTCCGGCTTTCCCTGCTCAACAATAACTCCGCCATCCATGAATATTACCCTGTCTGCAACCTTTCTTGCAAATTCAATCTCATGTGTAACGATAATCATTGTCATCTTTTCATCAGCAAGCTGTCTTAAAACCTTAAGAATTCCTGCAGTAATCTCAGGATCAAGTGCTGATGTAGGCTCGTCGAAGAAAAGCATTTCAGGATTCATCGCAAGTGCTCTTGCTATCGCAACTCTCTGCTGTTGTCCTCCTGACAACTGGCATGGATAACTGTTCTCCTTGCCATCAAGTCCAACTTTCTTTAAAAGCTCTTTGGCCTCTTTCTCTACTTCATTCTTGTCCCTTTTCTGGACACAAACAGGTGCATCAGTAACATTTTTCATAACTGTATAATGCGGAAAAAGATTAAAGTTCTGGAACACAAGTCCATATGTATTCTTGATTTCTCTTAATTCTTTCTTTCCAACATACACTGAAACTCCGTCCTTGTCCTCACATGCAGTTTCACCACCTAACTTAAGAGTTCCTGCATCCATTTTCTCAAGAAGTGTTGCACAACGAAGCAGTGTTGATTTACCAGAGCCAGAAGGTCCAAGAATTGCAACAACCTCACCCTCGTTAACTTCCATTGATATATCCTTAAGCACCTCAGTATCGCCGAAGGATTTCTTTAAATGTGATATTTCTAATAATTTCTTCATATTAAAATCCTCCTTAATCAAAATACTGCATACGCTTTTCTAACTTTTCCATAACCATAGCAACAAGGAAATTGAAAATGTAATAGAACAATCCTGCTATGAATAATGGCATGATACTTGCTGTTGAAGCCGCTACCTGCTTGGCAAGTGTAAACATTTCTGTGTAAGCAAGTGCAAATGCAAGTGATGTATCCTTAACAAGTGTTATAACCTCGTTAGTAACCGGAGGAAGTACTCTCTTAACCATCTGAGGGAATATAATCTTCCAGAATGTCTGTACCTTGGAATATCCAAGTACTTCTGCTGCCTCGTACTGTCCCTTAGGTATGCTCTCTATTCCACCTCTGTATATTTCTGCAAAATATGCTGCATAATTAAGTGCAAATCCAATAATTACAGCATAGAATCTGTATGTTGCCGTAACCTTCATTCCAAACAGATAATATGGTCCGAAGAACACAACAAGAAGCTGTAACATAAGAGGAGTTCCTCTCATTATAGATATGTATATTCTCGCAATCCATCTTACAATGCCTATTCTTGACTTTCTTATTTCACATACAAGAAGTCCTAGCGGCATTGAGAATATAAGTGTTAAGAAAAATATTGCAAGAGTTGCTAACATTCCTGATGAAAGTTGCTTAACTATATCCACAAGTCTTTCACCAAATGAATCCTTAGTTGTACTGGTACTGTCAAGGAGATAGGCACTGTCTGTTCCTTCTTCTCCAAGACATACGCTGTCTGTAAGTCCCCATTTTTCAGCAATCTTGTCAAATGTGCCATCAGCAAGCATATCATTAAGGCTTGTCTGAACTTCATCTCTTAATGCTGTATTACCTAACTTAAAACCAATACCATACTGTTCCGATGAAACAGTCTCATCAAGCATTGTGAACTTGTTACCTCTCTGCTCAAGCTGATACTTTGCAACGCCCATATCCATACATACAGCATCTGCCGAACCTGATTCAAGGTTCATAAATGCTGAATTATAATCAGATACCTGCTGAAGTGTCTTAAATTGTGCCGCAAGTGCAAGATTTTCTTCTGTTGCATCCTCTCCTGTAAATGCTGCAAGAGCTGATGAATCAGCCTGTACAATAACAACCTTACCCTTAAGGTCTTCTAACTTCTTTATTCCTGAACCGGATTTAACTATAACAACCTGTGAATTATCAATATATGCCTTAGACCATGTATACTCACGTTCTCTTCCATTAAGCGTGAAACCGTTCCATATACAGTCAATAGAGCCTGAACTAAGCTCCATATCTTTAGAATCCCAGTCAATAGGCTGCTTAACCAGATTCCAGCCATTTCTTTCACATACTTCCTGTGCAAGATCAAGGTCAAAACCTACATACTCTCCACTATCATCTTTGTAACCATAAGGTGGGAATTCCGCATCAAATCCTACTGTAAATGTAGTTCGTCCATCATCGCTCTTTTTATTACTGCATGCTGTGAACATTCCCACAATCACAGACAACATTGCCAGTAACAGGACGGCTTTTCTGATATTCTTAGCCATATAAAAATCCATGCCTTTCTCGCTTTAATATGCTTTCACTTTACCACAGTAAATCAAGCCTGTCTATTATAACATGAATTACCTGATAAAAACACTATAAATATTCTAAATCAGCCCAAAATTTCTTAATATAAATATCCACGCTGTAAGAGTCACACTTGAAAGTAATGTTGTAAGCACAACTATGCTTGATGACAGTACCTCGTCATTATCCATACCTTTAGCCATAACAAAGCAGGTAACTGTAGATGGTGAAGCAAGCATGATAAGAATTGCCATAAGTTCCTGATTACGAAATCCCATTTTTACTGCTATAGGAAGAAATATTGCTGCTAGACCCACGAGTTTTAAAAATGTAGCAATAACCGTAGGTTTAATCTTCTTAATTGCCTTTTTCCCTTCAAATGACGCACCAATACATATAAGTGCAACAGGTGTAGCTGTCTGTGAAATATTATTAATCGTCTTATTGATAATTACCGGATATCTTAATCCTGCAAGAGAAGATAACAATCCCAGCACAATTCCTATAATTATCGGATTAGTTACAATATTAAAGCACGCTTTTTTAATGTTTTCTTTCTTATCCGTAGATTGTTCTTCTGTGCTGCCATAACACTCAGGATGTGCCTTAAAGGTAAGCACTATTACCGAAAATATATTAAACAACGGAACTGCAGCAACTATCATAAGTGGTGCCATTCCAGTGCTCTGGTACATATTCTGTATGAATGCCATTCCCAGTATCGCCGCACTGCTTCTGAATGATGCCTGCACAAATGCACCCTTCTGCGTATCATCCTTCATGAATATCTCTGTGCATATCCATATTCCACTAAACATTATAGTAGTAACAATCATGCAGTACAGTACAAACTTAACATCAAACTGCGATTTAAAATCTGCTGCTGCTAAATCCCTGAATAACAGTACTGGAAGTGCCACCTTAAATACATATTTATTAGCCACATTTGCAAAATGGTCATCTATAACGCCAATCTGCTTTATTACCCAGCCAACTATCATAACTAAAAATATTGGTACCGTTGCATTTATACTATATAAGAAGCTGTCCATCTGTCTCTCCTTCTACTACTTATTAATATCAAGCCAGTATGTATGGTCAAGCGGGCCGCTGCCGCTTCCAAGATTAAGCCCTGCTTTCAACGCACCTGTCAGGTACTCTTTAGCTGCCTTCACACTTTCTTCTATTGATAATCCCTGTGCAAGATTAGCTGCAATGGCTGATGACAATGTACAGCCAGTTCCATGTGTGTTAGGATTATCAACTCTCTCCCCATTAAGCCACACTATTCTGCCATCTACACACAGACAGTCGTTAGCCGTATGAACAGCATGTCCTCCTTTTACTAAGACAGCCGCATGTCCTCCTTTTGATTTAAGATTCTCATATATCTTTATTGCTGCTTTCTCCATTGAATCTGCACTGTCAACAGTCATTCCTGTAAGCACTTCTGTCTCCGGAATATTAGGTGTAATAACATCTGCAAGCACCATCAGGCGTTCTTTAAGAACCTCTGCTGCATCTTCCTTAATAAGTCTGCTTCCACTTGTTGATACCATTACTGGGTCAAGAACAATATTTCTTGCCTTATATGTAATTAACGCATCTGCTATTGTTTCTATAAGTTCCTTTGACGCAACCATTCCTATCTTAACTGCATCAGGATATATATCTGTAAATATTGCATCAAGCTGTGCCTTAAGAAATTCAGGTGAAGATTCCGATATTCCTGTAACTCCTAAAGTATTCTGTGCTGTAAGGGCAGTAATTGCTGACATTCCATATACCTTATGTGCTGCAAATGTTTTTAAGTCTGCCTGTATTCCTGCTCCACCACTGCAATCACTTCCTGCTATTGTTAATGCTGTATTCATATAATTTCCTTTCTACATCTATTCTCATCGCTTCCCGCACGACTGTGAACTTTCCATGTTTTCTCTCATCGCTGCCCGCACAAAAAAAAGCACCGAGGTTACCTCGGTGCTTTTAGTGCAGTCGGCGGGACTTGAACCCGCACCCAAGCAATATGGACTAGATCCTTAGTCTAGCGCGTATGCCAATTCCGCCACGACTGCTTGTTTTGTTTTCGTGTCGCTCGCTGCTCGCTGACGACTTGATTATAATATCACCACATCAATATAATGTCAACAGCTTTTTTAAACTTTTTTGAATTTTTTTGAATTTTCTGTTTTTTCATGCTTCGACTTCCTTTTTGGACTTTTTCGTGCCTTTCCTCTGCATAAACGTCCAATCCAACCAGCTTTGACTTCTTTTTTGGACTTCATCGTGCCTTCCCTCTGCTTCAACGTCCAATCCAACCAGCTTTGGCTTCTTTTTTGGACTTCATCGTGCCTTCCCTCTGCTTCAACGTCCAATCCGAACAGCTTTGACTTCTTTTTTGGACTTCATCGTGCCTTCCCTCCACTTCAACGTCCAATCCAACCAGCCTCGATTCCCTTTCAGATAAGAAATTTTAAAAATGACAGCTATTCATATTGACACATTTTCAAATCTCCTATAAAATATCAATGTTGTGTAACTTATTAAGTTTGTTATACATCATATATGCAGAAGTGTCGGAATGGCAGACGAGCAAGATTCAGATTCTTGTGCGGGTTACCGCGTGTGGGTTCAAGTCCCATCTTCTGCACTGATTAAAAGAACCGTGTGATTTTGTGTCACACGGTTCTTTTTTTCATATCAATTATATAACTTTCCTTTTCAATATCTCCTGCATAACAAAAGCCTTGCGCATCTCATTCTTATCGAACTTAAGGTCATCAAGAATAGCTTTACCTCCCATCTGACTCTGTGGAACAATCTCATCATTATATTCATGTCCGCAGTCATACTGTGTAAATGTGTGTCCGCCTGTCATATCAGAATAAGTTCCTGTGCTTCCTGCCTGCATAACCGGTGAATGAAATTCTGCTTTATCAAGAGTCTTCATCACAGGTGCTGCATTATCTGCCGCTGGTGGCGGTGCAGTATACTGTGGCACAGGTGCCTCTGCCCTGTGTGAACTCACTGCGTCAGAGCCGGCAGTTTTTCCCTGAAAATTATTTCTCTCACGAATCTGCTGCTTGAGTCTTTCAGCTTCTGCGCTTGTCATCTTCTGACTACCTGAATATGTCTGTTGTTCCCTGTTAAGATTCGCTCCATGGCTTAATGTTCCCTGCTTTAACGGACCATTAACAGGATAAGCATTCTGTGTCTGTTGCACATTCTGGTTATGTTCCTGCATATTACGCTGGTGTTCCTGCATGCGCTCCTGCTGCATCTTCTTGGCTTTATTCATATTCATTATAACTATAATAATGAATATTGCCCATATAATTATTATTTCCATACAAATCCGCTTTCCTTTTAATTCACAAGTTCATTAAATAGTTGCCGGCTTCTCTGTTTCTCCTGCTATCGACTGTCTCATTTTGGTATCAGCCTTTAAATTCTGAAGGTCATAATAATCCTTAAAGCCCATTCTGCCTGTTCTTAAAGCTTCAGCCAAAGCCTTAGGTACTTCTGCCTCAGCAGCTACAACGCTTGCTTTCATCTCCTGTTCAAGAGCAACAGCGGCTGCTCTTCTTTCCTCTGCCTTAGCCTGTGCAATATTCTTATCAGCCTCAGCCTGAAGACTCTGAAGATGAGCACCTATATTTCTTCCGATATCAACATCCGCAATATCAATAGAAAGAATCTGGAAAGCTGTTCCAATATCAAGGCCCTTCTGTAATATAGCCTTAGAGATAGAATCAGGATTCTCAAGCACACTCTTGTGCGAATCTGCTGAACCAACTGTTGTTACAATACCCTCACCAACTCTGGCAATTACAGTAGCCTCGCCTGCACCACCAACCAACTGGTTAATATTAGTTCTAACAGTAACTCTTGCCTTAACCAACAGTTCAATACCATCTTTGGCAACTGCTGAAATATTAGGCGTCTCAATAACCTTAGGGTTAACACTCATTCTGACAGCCTCTAAAACATCACGGCCTGCAAGATCAATAGCTGCAGCCATCTCAAATGGTATGTTCATACCGGCTCTGCTTGATGCAATAAGTGCATTAACAACAGCGTCTACATGACCACCTGCCATATAATGTGACTCAAGCTGATTAGTATTAAGCTGTAATCCGGCTTTTCTTGCCTGAATAAGTGGAAGCACAATTCTTGCTGGCGGAACCTTTCTCAGTCTCATACCGATAAGAGTTCCTATACCGACATGGCTTCCTGACGCTAATGCTGTAATCCATAATCTCATTGGTACAAATGCGAATAACAATATAAGCAGTACCACAATGATGATTGGAATAATTGGAATGTAAGGCATAATTAATCCCCCTTTATATATTTTGATTTTCAAAAATATTATTGCATATAATGAGAAAAAATACCACATTTATATAGAATCATTTCAAAAAATCTGCTATAGTATGTAGAAATCGATAAATTTTTATCAATCATAACGAAGGAGGAGTCATTATGTTATCTAATGATGCTACTATTCAGAACATCAAGCACGAAATCCTGTACGAAGTTGCCAAGCTCGCCTATGCAGGAAAGTTTGAAGAAGAAAAAGACGAACTGGCATACAAAATGTTTCCGGGTCCTAAAGCAAGATTCCGCTGCTGTGTATATAAAGAAAGAGAAATCGCAAGACAACGAATCCGACTTGCAGAAGGCAAATGTCCAACAGAAAGTGACCGTTCAGGTGCTAACAATATAATTCAGGTAATTGAGGCTGCCTGTGCCGACTGTCCACTTTCTCACTACATTGTAACTGACAACTGTAGAAAATGTATGATGAAAGCCTGTCAGCAAGCATGTAAATTCGGTGCCGTCAGCATGACAAGAGACAGAGCCTACATAGACCCTGACAAATGTAAAGAATGTGGCATGTGTGCCAAAGCCTGCCCATACAATGCAATCGCCGACCTTATAAGACCATGTAAGAAAATCTGTCCAGCCAATGCTATTACAATGGATGAGAATGGTATCTGCGAAATAGATGAAAACAAATGTATCCAGTGCGGACAGTGTATCCACGCCTGTCCATTCGGTGCTATCGGTTCTAAAACTGATATAGTTGATGTAATAAAGGCAATCGTAGACGGAAAGAAAGTCGTTGCCATGGTAGCACCTGCTGTTGAAGGACAGTTTGGAGATACAATAACAATGAGCAGTATCCGTACAGCCTGCAAGAAGTTAGGCTTTAATGATATGTATGAGGTAGGTCTTGGTGGAGATTTAACAGCACAGGCAGAAGCCGAAGAATGGCTTGAAGCTGCTAAAGAAGGAAAGAAACTTACAACCTCATGCTGTCCTGCATTTGTAAACCTTATCAAGAAGCAGTATCCTGAACTTGCAGAACATATATCAACAACAATATCACCTATGTTTGCACTTTCAAGACTTCTTAAATCAGAAGATCCTGATACAATAACAGTATTTATCGGACCATGTATTGCCAAGAAGAATGAAAAGCAGGAATACAAGGGACAAGGCAACGCTGATTTTGTACTTACAATCGGCGAGTTCAGGGCAATGATGAGAGCCAAGGAAGTAATTCTTGAGCCTGAAGAAAACAGTGACCAGCAGGCAAGTATATTCGGTAAGAGATTCGGTAACGGAGGCGGCGTTACTGCTGCTGTTGCACAGTGCATGCGTGAAGCTGGCGCTGACCCTGATAAATTCAATGTTGAAAAATGTTCAGGAGCTGTTGAATGTAAGAAAGCCCTTACACTTCTTAAAGTTGGCAAACTTCCAGCAGATTTCATCGAAGGAATGATATGTGAAGGCGGTTGTGTAGGAGGACCAAGCCGTCACAGAAGCGGTAAGAATGCTGTTCTTGCTGCTAAAGACCGTGACAAACTGCTCTCAGAAGCTGATGACCGTAATGTTTCAGACAACTTAAGCAAATATGACTTAACAGCATTTTCAATGCACAAATAAAATTAACATAAAAATAGCGCTGACAATATTCACATTGTCAACGCTATTTTTTTAGTACTGCTTTTAAAGCAAGCACAACAAGTTTTTCAAATATCACACTCAATACAACAATTATAACCGTCCATGCCAGCAAATCATCCGTATCAAGATATATTTTAGACATATAAAGCATCTGTCCTACAGAGCCTCTCGGCATTCCGATAATCTCTGCTGCCACTCCTGCTTTCCAAGCCATACCAGCAGTAACTCTTCCTGCTGATATAAGATATGGTGAAAGCTGTGGCAAGATAATAAAACGTATCCTGCGAATCCAAGGAATATGAAATACATCTGCCATTTCCCTGATGCCTTTATCAGTACTTCTAAGTCCGGTAAGCGTATTCTGATATATAACAGGTACAACTATTAAAAATGCAATGAACACCGACAGATTCTTTGCCGTAAACCATATAAGACATATAACCACAAAAGACGCAACCGGCACTGCCTTGATTGTAACCATCCACGGCCACAAAATATATTCAACAGGCTTACATATATATGCAAGCACTGCACATACTATTCCGCACAGTAATCCTGCAAGAAATCCAACGACAATATGATACATTGTAAACCATACAGTTCCTGCAAAATCCGGTTCATGCCATATAGTAAATAATCTGCCAAGCACCTGTACCGGTGTCACAAGTATAATCTGCGAATCAATCTTTAATGCCACTATTTCCCATAAAATAAGTGCCAGCATTACTGCCAGCACTTTATATATAACATTCAGTATCTTCTTATTAATATTCATAATAGAAATCATCTTCCGGCATACTGCCACCTACTGACTTAGGATTCTGGTCATATAACACCTTTAAGAATCCTTTAAGTGCATCCTTCATGTCATTATTGGTATAGCACACTATATGGCACTTAGGCAACGCCTTCTTTGCAATTGTTGCCGATGCAACTACTCCATAATCAGCTATAAGCTGTGCTGTCTCATCAACATTTGTTGATGTATATTCAACACTTGCCTTGTATTCTTCAATAAACTGCTTAAGCTGTTCTGGGTATTTTTCAGCAAATTCTTTTCTTACAACAATTACACCAGTAACAATCTTAGATGTACTATTAACCTTATCCCATGCATCATTAAGATCCATAACTACTCTCAAGTCACTTATCTGAGCACTTGCCGCTGTAACAAACGGCTGTGGAAGAACAGCTATAGCACCATCCTGTGCCTTTAACTTAGAAAGTGCTTCTGTTGTATCTGAGCACCATACAATATCAACATCTTTGTCGGCATCAAGTCCGTTACCTGAAAGAATGTATCTTATGGTATATTCCGGCACAGCACCCATTCCTGTAGCATATAATGTCTTTCCCTTAAGGTCGCTTATATTATTGACACTGTTACCTCTTTCAACAAGATTAAGAACACCAAGAGTATTAACTGCAACAGCCTGAACCTTGCCTTCCGTCTTATTATATATATTAGCTGCAAGATTAGATGGAACAGCCGCAATATCAATCTCTCCGGTTGCAAGTGGTGTTACAAATGCAGATGCATCCGTAGCAAAATCTTCAAATGCATATGTATTCTTAGCGTTTCCATCCTCAGAATCCTTACGGAGCTTGACCATTCCCATTGCTGTAGGCCCTGCCATAGCACCAATTCTTATTGTAGTTGTCTCTTCTGTCTGTCCTTCGCTTCCGTTATTATCAACAGTCTTTCCTGCACATGCCGCAAATGAAAATGCCATAAAAACCGAAAGCATAACTGCTAGTAATTTCTTCAACTTCTTATTCTCCTGATATATTTAATTAGTATTGCATGAACTCCTGTATATCCCTTAATACATCTTCAATTTCGCCTTCTCCATCATTAATTGTAAGCTGCAATGGCTTGCTTATATCAAGACTGAATAACCCCACCAGTGACTTGCCATCAACACAGCTATATCCTGACTCCACATCAAACCCGCATGAATACTTACTAATTGTACTTACAAATCTCTGAACCTTCTCCACAGAATCCAAAAGAATCGTTACTGTCAGCATATTTCTTCCTCCGCTTCCTCATATTGTAATTGCAATAACAGTCACTAATATACACCATTTCTTATATAGAAGCAACTCTTGATGCCCCATTCATTATACTGCCATAGACTTTTCCATCATAAACAATACAATTTCTTCCATTCTTCTTTGCAAGATAAAGTGCATTGTCCGCTTCCTGATATAATTTCTTAAAATCATTATTATAAGCAGGGACAAATCCTGCAATTCCCATACTTACAGTAACATACTTTGAAACACCGTAATATGCATGTTCTATATGTTTCTGATCCAGATTATTTCTTATCTTCATAGCAAGTGAAATAAGGCTTTCCTCATCCATATCCTGTACAAAAACAATAAACTCCTCTCCGCCTGTACGCGTAACCACATCTGTACTTCTCTGTGCCGAATTCTTAAGCACATCAGCAACTGACCTTAAGCATTCATCTCCTTTTGGATGTCCAAATGTATCATTATATTTTTTAAAATAATCTACATCAATTGCAATCATAGCCACAGATAATCTGTTTCTCTCACAGAATGGCCATATTGCATTAATTCTTGAATCAAGTCCTCTTCTGTTGTAAAGCCCCGTAAGTGCATCATGCTCCGAATAATCTGTCTTTCTTTTAAGCTGCATACTGACACGCACTCTCTGTACTGCAAGATTATGCTGATATGCAACCAGCAGTATAGTTGCAGCCTGAATAATACAGACATCAAAAAACATTCTTAAATCCAGTCTGCTTACTATAGCAAGTGCGATAACCACAACTGTCTGAAAAATTAATACACCAATACACTCTGCCTTACTAAAGGCTGGTATAAAGACTATGTATACACATGCTGCCAGATAAAAAAGAATACTTCCTGACTGTGTAACATCACATACCGCACCTAACATAAGATACACAAATGTAACATAAAAATAAGCTGTATATATGGCATGAAATCTGTCAAACTCATCAAGACCGTACTGCTTCTTTAAAACAAACATAAATACAAGCTGAAAAATTTCCATCAGAACAGCCACAACAATATATATATTTCTTACAGAAACTGCACTCCATTTTCCAATGTAGGCAGCAATCACCGTCACAGGTATAGCTACAGACAGCATAATAGAAGATAAATAGGCTCTCTTCATATTAATATCTGAAACTCCTCGGTTTAATTCTATCATTTTTCCCTTCGCACTCATACAATCCACTCTCCCGTTAATGAATTAAAACATAATGCTTTCTAATAATACAACTTTATATACATTAAAACAACAGGAAATATAAAATATAAGCAGTCATGCAGAACACCTGCACAACTGCTCATATATACTTATTCAAATTACAGATTAGTATATCCCATAAGGAAGTAATCAACTGCTCTTGCACAGTCTCTTCCCTGTCTTATAGCTTTCACAACGAGTGACTGTCCTGTATGCATATCTCCTGCTGTAAATACTCCCGGTACACTTGTTTCAAATCCATCTGCTGCAGTCTTTACATTTGTTCTTTCTGTAAGTTCAACACCAAATGCATCTGTAACATATTTCTGTGAGCCCAGGAAACCTGCTGCTATCAGTACAAGCTCACATGGAAGCTCTGCTTCTGTTCCCTCTACAGGAACCATCATTCTTCTTCCAGTCTTTTCATCAGTCTTAGACTCAAGCTTTACAGTAACAACACTTGTAAGGTTGCCCTTCTTATCCTTCTTGAATTCCTTAACTGTTGTTGTATATATTCTTGGATCATGTCCGAATACTGCAATTGCTTCTTCCTGACCATAATCTGTCTTGCAGACCAATGGCCACTGTGGCCAAGGATTGCTCTCTGCACGCTCATCTGGTGCTTTTGGCATCATCTCAAGCTGTGTTATTGACTTGCAGCCATGTCTTATACATGTTCCGACACAGTCATTACCTGTATCACCACCACCGATAACGATAACATTTTTATCCTTTGCAGAAATGTATCTGCCATCCTTAAGTCCTGAATCAAGAAGGCTCTTAGTAGTTGCTGTAAGGAAATCCACTGCAAAGTATATTCCATTGGCATCTCTTCCAGGAGCATTGATATCTCTTGGATTAGCAGCACCACACGCAAGTACTACAGCATCATAATCTGCCATAAGCTTCTTAGCCTTAATGTTCTCACCAACATTTGCATTAGTTACGAACTCAATGCCTTCTTCCTTCATAATATCAAGCTTTCTGTCAATTATATGCTTTTCAAGCTTCATATTAGGAATGCCATATCTTAAAAGTCCACCGATACGGTCAGCTCTTTCATATACAGTAACACTGTGTCCTCTCTGATTTAACTGGTCTGCTACAGCAAGTCCGGCAGGGCCTGAACCCACTACAGCAATTCTCTTCTTAGTTCTTACCTTAGGAGGATTTGCTTTCGCATAACCTTTGGCATATGCATGTTCAATGATTGCCATTTCATTCTCTTTGGTACATACTGCCTTGCCATTAAGTCCGCATGTACATGCTTTCTCACAGAGTGCAGGACACACACGGCTTGTAAATTCAGGGAAGTTGCTTGTCTTATGTAACCTGTGATATGCCTGTTCCCAGTTTCCTGTGTAAAGAAGATCATTCCATTCCGGAATAAGATTATTAAGAGGACATCCGCTAGTCATTCCCTTTATTGTCATACCAGACTGGCAGAATGGCACACCACAGTCCATGCAGCGTGAACTCTGCTTTCTCTGCTCATCTTCTGACAGAGGTGTATGAAATTCATTAAAATTCTTTATTCTTTCCTTAGGTGAAACCGCTGTGGCTTCAACTCTTTCATAGTCTAAAAATCCTGTTGGCTTTCCCATGGTTAGCTCCTTTCATGTATGTTATAAACTTGCACTGTCCCTACGGGTGCACTTCCAAAAGCTTCGCTTTTGTCAGTCGCGACTGCGTCGCCTATGCAAGATACAGAACAAGTACAGCTGCAGGTAAACCTGCACTGTCCTTTTTCTACATCTTGCGCACCCTACTTGGTAGCCGCATAGAATGCTTCTATCTGAGCCTGTTCGCTGCTAAGTCCTTTTTCTTCCATCTGTACTATCATGTTAAGCATCTTCTTATAATCATGTGGCATGATTTTCTTGAACTTTGGAAGATATTCTCCGAAGTTATCAAGTATTTCCTTGCCCTTCTTAGAATTAGTATAAGCAACATGTTCTGTTATAAGCTGCTTTAACTCAAGGACATCATATTTGTTAGAAACTGCTTCCATTGAAACGAGCTGCTTATTAACTCTCTTGTAAAGACTTGTGTCTTCATCAAGAACATAAGCAATTCCACCGCTCATACCAGCAGCAAAGTTCTTGCCAGTCTTGCCTAATACCACTACTGTACCACCTGTCATATATTCACAGCCGTGGTCACCAGTTCCCTCAACAACTGCTGTTGCACCTGAATTTCTTACACAGAATCTTTCTCCGGCAACACCATTGATGAACGCCTTACCACTTGTAGCACCATATAATGCAACATTACCGATGATGATATTCTCGTCTTCCTTATAAGTACTTCCTGTTGGTGGATATACAATAAGCTTTCCACCTGAAAGTCCCTTTCCAAAGTAATCATTGCTATCACCTACAAGTTCAAGTGTAAGTCCCTTAGGAATAAATGCACCAAAGCTCTGTCCGCCTGCGCCATTACATTTTACTGTATATGTATCATCATCAAGCTTATCATCAAATCTTCTTGTAATCTCAGCGCCAAGAAGTGTTCCTAATGTACGGTCTGTATTGGCAACATCGATTTCAAGACTTCTCTTGCTTCCTGTCTCCATGGCAGATTCGAACTTCTTAAGTAAAATCTTTTCATCAACTGTTTTCTCAAGTTCGAAATCAAATACATTTTTCTTATCATAATGTATCTTTGTCTGCTTAACATATGGATTATCAAGAATCCGTGATAAATCAATCTCTGCTGAACGTCCGCTCTTGGCAACATTCTTCTGCTCAAGCAGATCTGTTCTTCCTACCAGCTCATCAAGTGTCTTAATTCCTAAGTCAGCCATTATCTCACGGAGTTCCTGTGCAATGAATCTCATGAAATTAACAACATATTCAGGCTTACCTGTAAATCTCTTACGAAGCTCAGGATTCTGTGTTGCAACACCAACAGGGCATGTATCAAGGTTACATACTCTCATCATTACGCAGCCCATAGTTACAAGTGGAGCTGTTGCAAATCCGAATTCCTCTGCACCAAGCATTGCTGCGATAGCAACGTCTCTTCCGCTCATTAACTTACCATCTGTCTCAATAATAACCTTATTACGGAGTCCGTTCATTGTAAGTGTCTGATGAGCCTCTGCAAGACCTAATTCCCAAGGAAGTCCGGCATTATGTATAGAGCTTCTTGGAGCTGCACCAGTACCTCCGTCATAACCAGAGATAAGAATTACCTGTGCGCCTGCCTTGGCAACACCAGAAGCAACTGTACCAACACCAGCTTCTGAAACAAGCTTGACTGATATTCTTGCATTCTTATTAGCATTCTTAAGGTCATATATAAGCTGTGCCAGATCCTCGATTGAATATATATCATGGTGTGGTGGTGGTGAAATAAGTGCAACACCCGGAGTTGAAAGACGTGTCTTTGCAATCCAAGGATATACCTTCTTTCCTGGAAGGTGTCCGCCTTCACCCGGCTTAGCACCCTGTGCCATCTTAATCTGAATTTCCTTGGCACTTACAAGGTATCTTGAAGTAACACCGAATCTACCAGATGCAACCTGCTTAATTGCTGAACATCTGTTAAGACCATCAGGACCAACCTTTAATCTGTCGATATCCTCTCCACCTTCACCTGAGTTAGACTTACCATGAAGCATATTCATGGCAATAGCCATAGTCTCATGCGCTTCTCTTGAAATAGAACCATATGACATGGCACCAGTCTTGAATCTTCTTACGATAGAATCTACGCTTTCAACCTCATCAATGCTGATTCCCTTCTTAGGGAACTTAATATTCATAAGACCTCTTAAGTTCTTTACGCCCTCTTCTTTATTAACAAGAGCTGTATATTCCTTAAATGTCTTGTAATCTCCTGTTCTTGTAGCAAGCTGTAACAAATGTATTGTCTGTGGGTTATACAGATGTTCTTCCTTGCCGCTTCTCATCTTATGAGCACCTGAACTGTCCAGAGTGGTATCTGTTGAAAGTCCAAGTGGGTCAAATGCCTTAGAATGAAGTGTTTCAACATCTTCCTGAATATCCTTTAATGACACGCCTTCAATTCTTGAAACTGTACCCTTAAAGTATTTATCTATAACATCTGAGTTAATTCCAATTGCTTCAAATATCTTAGCACCCTGATATGACTGGATTGTTGAAATACCCATCTTGGCAGCAATCTTAACAATACCTGTGATAATTGCTTTATTGTAATCATCAACTGCTGCATAATAATCCTTGTCAAGCATATTAAGGTCGATAAGTTCCTGAATACTCTCCTGTGCAAGATATGGGTTGATTGCAGAAGCACCATATCCAAGAAGAGTTGCAAAATGATGGACATCTCTTGGCTCACCACTCTCTAAGATTACAGCCATGCTTGTTCTCTTCTTAGTCTGTACAAGATACTGCTGTAATGCAGCAACTGCAAGTAATGAAGGAATAGCAACATGGTTCTCATCAACACCTCTGTCTGAAAGAATAATGATATTAGCACCTTCTCTGTGTGCTCTGTCAACCTCAACAAATAAGTGGTCGATAGCTCTTTCAAGTGAAGTATTCTTATAATATATAATAGGAATAGTCTCTACCTTAAATCCTTCAACATTCATATTCTTAATCTTAAGAAGGTCTGTGTTAGTAAGGATTGGATCATTAATTCTTAACTGTTTGCAGTTCTCAGCCTTTTCCTCAAGAATATTACCCTCTGTTCCAAGATAAACAGTTGTTGATGTAACAACCTTCTCTCTTATTGAATCAATTGGTGGGTTAGTAACCTGTGCAAATAACTGTTTGAAATAATTAAACAGTGGCTGATGCTTATTAGAAAGTACTGCAAGTGGTGTATCAATACCCATGGCGCCTGTCTGCTCTGTTCCATTAAGAGCCATAGGAAGTATTGAAGTCTTGAAGTCCTCGTATGTATAACCAAATGCTTTCTGGAGTCTTGCTCTTTCTTCCTTAGTATGAACAGGGACTTTCTTGTTAGGGATCTTTAAATCCTTAAGCTGTATAAGATTACTGTCAAGCCACTCACCATAAGGGTTCTTAGTTGCATACTCTTCCTTAAGCTTATCATCTTCTATGAGTTCACCCTTAACTGTATCTATAAGAAGCATTTTTCCAGGTCTTAATCTGTCCTTTAACTTAATTCTGCTCTCTGGGATTGGAAGTGCACCAACCTCTGATGAAAGAATAAGATAACCATCGTTAGTGATATAATATCTTGAAGGACGAAGACCGTTACGGTCAAGCACTGCTCCAAAGTAATCTCCATCTGTAAATGCGATAGAAGCCGGACCATCCCAAGGCTCCATCATTGTTGCATAATACTGGTAGAAGTCCTTCTTCTCCTGTGCCATTGCACCATTGTTAATCCAAGGCTCAGGAATTGTAATCATAACAGCAAGTGGAAGCGGCATGCCATTCATAACAAAGAACTCAAGTGTGTTGTCTAACATTGCTGAATCTGAACCGTTAGTATTAACAACCGGAGTAATCTTTGACATTTCATCTTCAAGATATGGAGATGTCATTGTCTCTTCTCTTGCTAACATTCTGTCGGCATTACCCTTGATAGTATTAATCTCACCGTTATGTACCATGAATCTGTTAGGATGAGCTCTCTCCCAGCTTGGGTTAGTGTTAGTTGAGAATCTTGAATGAACAAGTGCAATAGCTGACTCATAATCAGGATTCTCAAGGTCGCCAAAGAACTGACGAAGCTGTCCTACAAGGAACATACCTTTGTATACAATCGTTCTGCTTGATAATGAACATACGTAAGTTGTATCTTCTGCTGTCTGCTCAAATACTCGTCTTGCAACATAAAGTCTTCTGTCGAATTCAATTCCTTTAGCTGCATTAGCAGGTCTTTTTACAAATCCCTGCATGATATATGGCATACAGTCAACCGCCTTTTTACCAAGGACATTAGGAAATGTTGGAACATCTCTCCAGCCCAAGAATTCAAGTCCTTCCTTCTCAACAATGATTTCGAACATCTTCTTGGCTCTGTTTCTTGCCAGTTCATCCTGTGGGAAGAAAAACATTCCGACGCCATAATCACGCTCATCTCCAAGCTCAATTCCTAACGGCTTTACGGCTTTCTTAAAGAATTTGTGTGATATCTGAAGAAGAATACCAACACCATCGCCAGTCTTTCCTTCTGCATCTTTACCAGCTCTATGCTCAAGATTTTCTACAATGCTTAAAGCATCAGATACTGTCTGATGTGTCTTAATTCCATTAATACTTACAATAGCTCCGATACCACAGGCATCATGCTCAAGTTCAGATCTGTAAAGACCAGGCTGTTTGATTTCATTTTCCATAAGTCTAATCATCCTTTCGTATATTCTAAAGCTTTGCTTGCACATAATATACTCCTGTTTTATGTATTTTGTAAATGATTTTTTATCGTAATTGTCAGATTATTTGAATATTATCATTCATTATATTATTTATCTGACAATTAACTAAATTATTGTACTATTGTTTCCGTATTTTATTATTTAAAGAGTGTTTCTTTGTATTATATCATTATAATTTAGGCTCTTTTTTTATAGTTAGGCATTAAATTGTAGCTGAATTGTGTCTAGTTTTTAGCCACTGCCACAAAATAAATAAAAAAATAAAGTGATAAAACCCAGTCTTTCAATTCACCAGGTTTTATCACTTTATATTATTAATGATTCTTGGTTATTTATTAACAGGTGCCCCGCCAATCAGGAAATCAACTGCTTTTTCTTTAACCGCAAACTCTATTTCTTTATGCTCACCACCGAATTCACCATCAAGTGTCCATGAAACAGGCTGTGGTGATTCAAACCTTACAGACTTGGTCTTCCATGTACATACCCAGTCACATTTGCTAAGGTCTTTTGTTATAAATGCATTAATAAGCGACTGGACAGCTATAGGATTGTTAAGTTCTCTTATCAGAGTAACCTCGAATAATCCATCCTGCATATCAACATCATTACCGGTAAGATTCTTTATTCCTCCAACTGAATCCGTGTTGCTTATCATTCCGTATACAAAGTTTCCCTCGACATTCATTTCTTCAGAATATACACGCATATACTGTGGCTTAATAGTTGATAAGCTCTTAACTGCCTCAATTACATAAGCCTGATGTCCGAGTACATTCTTAAGATTCTGTGGAGTTCCGTAGGAAACCCTTGTAAATGCGCCAAATGCAGCGACATAATTAAATGAACGCTCACCATTTACCATTCCTACATCACATGGGAATCGCTTTCCTTTGGCTATATTAACAGCAGCCTTTACCATATTTCTTGGAATGCCAAGACTTGCTGCAAAATCATTAGTTGTTCCACTTGGAATATAACCTATCGGCGGCTTTTCTCCTTTATACTTAAGAATTGCAGCAACAGTCTCATTAAGCGTTCCATCTCCACCACTGCATGCTATAACATCATACTTTCCTTCATTGTCAATAATGTGCTGATAGCCATCAAGTGGCGCTTTGGTCGGATACACTGTAATCTCATATCCAGCCTTAGAAAACACCTGTATTATCTTCATTAGCTGATTCTTAATCTGCACTTTTCCAGAGTTTGGATTAAAAACAAACAGCATTTTCATCATAATCACCTGTCCCATTTATCACATAATGCATTAATCTGGTCTGTAAACTTAGCCAAATCTTTATTCGCGCCATCTTCATTGTGCATAATAACTGTCATGAGGCGCTTTCCAGCAGCAACAAGCCTGTCAAATACAGTCTTGCAACGCTGAGTAGTTGTAGTTCTTCTTGACTTCTTATCCTTAATACCTTCAGAAATAATTCTGTCGGCAATTAAATCATAGCTTCCACCTGTGTATGGTGCCATTGCATCATAGCCATATTCTTCCTTCAGGCACTCTGTGAATTCCTCACATACACTATCCTCGCCATGTACTACGAATACCTTCTTAGGCTTCTTTTCAAATGCGTTAATCCAGCAGAGAAGTCCTTCCTTGTCAGCATGGCCGCTCGATCCCTGAAGCTGTACAATCTCAGCCTTTATCTGAATTGGCTCACCGAAAAGCTTAATCTCCTCTGCACCATCAACTATAATACGGCCTGTTGTTCCAACAGCCTGATAACCAACGAATACTATTGTACTCTCAGGTCTCCATAAGTTATGCTTGAGGTGATGCCTTATTCTTCCGGCTTCACACATACCTGATGATGAAATAATAACCTTAGGATTAGGATCAAAGTTAATCTGCTTTGATTCATCACCTGTAGTTGCATACTTAAGTCCCGGGAATGTAAGCGGATTAATTCCTTTTCTTACAAGCTCGACTGCTTCATCATCAAAGCAGCTCTCAACATTCTTAATAAATATGTTAGTTGCCTCAATTGCAAGCGGACTGTCCATATATACATCAAAGTCCCTGCCAACAAGATTATCTTCTTTAATCTTTCTTATAATATAGAGAAGCTCCTGTGTCCTTCCGACAGCGAATGAAGGAATAACAACATTACCTCCTCTTTCAAATGTTCTCTTGAATATATTCGTTAAATCTTCAACATAGTTAGGAGTTCCACCGTGGCTTCTGTTACCATAGGTTGATTCCATGACTACATAATCAGCGTCTGTAACATGCTTCGGGTCTTTAATTATAGGCTTGTTGATATTACCAATATCACCTGAGAACACAATCTTCTCTGTTACATCACCATTCTCAGTCTTTTCTGTAGCCCATACCTCAATACTTGCTGAACCAAGCAGATGTCCTACATCTGTGAATCTTATCTTAATTCCGTCAGCTATATTGTATATCTTATCATACTCACAGCCAACAAACTGCTTGCAGACATTAACGGCTGCATCCATATCATACAATGGAACGAATTCCTTAAGCTTTCCACCTGATCTTACAGCCTTTCTGTTTCTCCATTCAGCTTCAAACATCTGGATATGTGCGCTGTCTCTTAACATTATCTCACATAACTGTGCTGTAGCCGATGTTGAATACACCTGTCCCCTGAATCCATTCACATACATAAGTGGAATAAGACCTGAATGGTCAATGTGTGCGTGTGTCAGCAATATGCAATCCACATCAGATGCCGCAACCGGAAGCTCCTGATTCTCATATACATCATTACCCTGTTCCATACCGCAGTCTACAAGAATATTAAGACCTGCCGCCTGTAAGAAATGACAGCTTCCTGTTACCTCATGATCCGCGCCTAAAAATGTTAGTTTCATAATATGCCTCATTTCCGCGTCAACGCTATTTTTTCACGATATTTCTGATGTAATTGTAACATTTTCCTATGTAAAATTAAATACAATCATATATAAAAATTGTATTAATTCTCTGTATATTCTATATCCGTAAATGTAACATCCGCATTTCTCGAAACGAAGAATCCTGCGTATACATGCTTAGGGTCTACGGCTGTCAGCTTAAAATCAAATCCGCCTGTTAAGAACTCTCCTTCGCCTAATTTTACTGCATATCCGTCCGGATTAGACTTTATACATACTTCTACTGTATCACCCGGTTTAAGTTCTCTTCCTGTCACGCTTCCCTGCATAAGTTCGCTGTTCTTTCTTGCAAAACAGCTCCATGCCTGGTCTTTATAAGTAAGGTTAAGTGGTGCTGCGGCTACATAATCGCCAAGTACATCTGGCATTTTCTTATCAATATACATGTCATCTCTTACCATAAGCCCAAATGACACCTGATTGTTATAGAAATAATCATTAATTGTCATCTTAGCCTTAATGGTAAAGTTCACATTTACAGGAATCTTCTTATAGTACATTGCAATTCCGTCTGTAACAGTAGATATCTTGCCATCATTATTCTTAACCGCGATGTGTATTCCCCCTGGAACTTCTTCAAGTATATAATTATCAGATTCCGTTGGCAGAGTTGTAACATCACCGAATACTGTGCCTTTGAATCCATATACATCTTTAAAGTTCTTGCTGTCAGCAAGCTCATCGCTGAACACTACCGGCTTGTATGAAGCATTTTTTTCAAGATATCTGTTCTTGTCTGGAAGCGGTTCATCTGCCCTTATATTAACTATATTCTCTGAAAGTCCTGATATTCCAGCCATTTCAAGCTCCTGCATAACAAGGAAAGCATTAACCCTGCCGCCCCATATATTAGTGTGTGTATTGTCAACACTTACTTCTTTATTAGATGGCCATGCGTGAAGATAAATTGTCTCTTCTGGTCCTAACTTATCATATAAAGCCTTTGTCTTTTCAGTCATATCAACGCAGACGATTCCAAGGTCTCTTGCAAGGTCACGGACTGCCTGTGAATAATCCCCTCCCTTAAACTGTGCAGCGTCATCAGTTATGTGAAGCTCCTGCTTTGTCCACTCTCCTGTTGCAGTTCTTCTTACAATAGGTGTACACAGTATTGGTGTACATGAAACATCAAGTGCCGGTTTAATATAATTGTCATATAATGATGCTGCAAATGTGCCTTTCTTATCCCTGCCGCCTATCGGGCTTGTATATCTTCCTGCCTCAGTTTTCTCATCATTATGTCCAAATCCGATTATAAGAAAATCTCCTGCTTTCATGCCTGCAAGAAGCTCCTTATAATTCTCTTCCTTAGTAAAGCTTAAGCTGCTTCTTCCTGAAAGTGCAAGATTATTAACCTGCACCTTGCTGTTAAGATAACAGCCAAGCTTGGTTCCGTATCCATATCTTGGATAATAGTATTTGTCATCAAAAGAGCTTAATGTTGAATCACCAACAACCCATAATGTACTCATCGTATGTCACCTCGTTTTAAATATATGTGTTATCATCAATATGTCTTATTAAGGTAGTTTTCGCGGAGGTGTTCCTCCATCGCAGCTATCTCTTTCCCGAACTCCCTGGCAGATATAAGCAGGCATCCCTGTCCTCTTATAATTACCTGTTCTACACCATCTGATGTTGCCACCGTTACATTATATTTCTTTCCATTCTCATGTGCAAATTTTTCTATATAATGGTCAGCAGTTTCCGCTGTCTTCGTAAATACAACATGAATATTATGAAAATCTATAAACTCCTCATCATGTCCAGGCACTCTGTATGCGTCAAATACCACAATCAGTTCGCATCCCTTCATCGCCTGATAATTACACAGTATATCAAGCAGCCTGCCTCTTGCACTGTCAAGATTGACCTGTGCAAGCTCTGATAGCTCCTTAAATGCATGTATTATATTATATCCGTCAACAAGAAGAAAACTCTTCTTATCTGGATTATATTCAGGTGCTTTAGGAGGGTTTTTAACATTGGCATTACCGCCTGTAACATATCTTCCAACTGCTGTGTCAGCTTTTCTTTTCGATAACTTTCTTCTTTCATTATCGCCTCTGCTGTTAGAAAAATATGTTTCGTTCAAGATTCTGTCTACCTCGTCTGTTCCAATCCACTCGTCAGACACTGTTCTTGAAGCCTGCTTTGCCGTAAGCTTGACCTCCCTGTCAGACTGTCCACCGGCAACCCCGGAATCCGTCACGGCTATCTCGACATGTGCATGCTCTCTTACTTCATTCCACGGCACAACATATCCCGAACCGCCTGCACAGAATACTGAATCTACCGGATTTCTTGTATCACGCTCAGGCTCATAGCCAAATTTTTCAATAACCTCTTCTGTATTATGGCATGGTCTGTAGCCTGCCATCTTAAGTGCAAGCCTGCCTGTTCCCTTGGTATAGGCATTAACCTCTGCCTGATAGTTGCCAATCACTGAAACCGGACCTTCACCTGTGATAACAACATTATCACCATCAGCCTCATGCATGTTAAATGCCGCACCCATTCTCTCGAAGTCTGTCATTGCCCTGCCAACATAATCTCTCTTCACCTCAAGTGAAAACGCATAGAATGGCTCTAACAATACTGATTCTGCCTGCATAAGCCCCTGCCTTACAGCTCTGTAGGTTGCCTGCCTGAAATCTCCGCCTTCCGTATGCTTTGGATGCGCCCTTCCTGCAACCAGCGTAATCTTCATGTCCGTGAGTTCAGAACCTGTAAGCACTCCTCTATGCATTTTTTCACACAAATGTGTATACACAAGCCTCTGCCAGTTCTTATCAAGTATATCCTCACTGCAATGACATTCGTATCTCATGCCGCTTCCCGGCTCACCCGGTTCAAGCAGCAGATGAACCTCCGCATAATGTCTTAAAGGCTCGAAATGTCCGATACCATACGCCTTATTCTTAATTGTCTCTTTATATACAATGCTTCCTTCACCAAATGTTACATCTACACCAAATCTTGTCTTGATAATATTGGTCAGCACCTCAATAAGCACCGGTCCCATTACGCTTACATGTATTTCTTTGAAGTTCTCATCCCATTCAACATGAAGTTCAGGTTCTTCCTCCTCTAGTGTACGAAGCTTTGAAAGAAGTGCCACCGGATCTGTCCCTGCCGGAAGATTAAGCTTGTAATTAAGTACCGGCTCAAGCACAGGTATATTATCCTCTCCTCCTGCTCCAATAAACTGACCTGCCTTAGTCTCTGAAAGTCCTGTCACAGCACATACAGTTCCTGCAACTGCTTCATTAATGCTTGTAAACTTATCTCCTGCATAGACTCTTATCTGGTTGACTTTTTCATTGCCAATAAGCATTTTTGATTTTAAAGAACCACCGCATACTTTAAGATGTGTAAGTCTTTCTCCTCTGTCATCTCTTGTAATCTTATACACCTTTGCCGAGAACTCTTCGCCATAATCAGGACAGCTTACATATGTATCAATTCCATTTATAAGCTCCTCAACTCCGTTCATTCTGAGTGCCGAACCAAAATATACAGGAAACATTTTTCTTTCCATAATCATGCGGCTCATAAGGACATCATCAACATGTGCAGATTCAAGAAACTGCTCAAGTGCCTCTTCATGGCACATTGCAACTTCTTCGTAATCTATATTATTAAAATCCACACATAACTCTGACAGCCTGTTCTTTAGCTGTTCCATAATTCTTGCCCTGTTCGTTCCCTGCTGGTCCATCTTATTGACAAATATAAATACCGGAATTCCAAGTCTTTTAAGCAGACTCCACAGTGTCTCGGTATGTCCCTGTACTCCGTCCATTCCGCTTATTACAAGAACCGCTGCGTCAAGCACCCACAACGTTCTCTCTGTCTCAGCCGAGAAATCAACGTGTCCCGGTGTATCAAGCAGCGTGTATGAACTTCCGTTATAATTATAAGCCGCCTGCTTTGAGAATATGGTGATTCCTCTTGCTCTCTCCATATCCCCTGTATCAAGAAATGTATCCTGATTATCAACTCGTCCTAATTTTCTTATGCTTCCCGCACTATATAGTATCGCCTCTGACAGCGTCGTCTTTCCTGCATCAACATGTGCCAGCATGCCGATTGTTATCGGATTACTATGTGCCATATCATTTCCTTTCTCCAAGTTTTATTCCATACCTTCTTTAAGCCATCTCGCAATATTGGTAAAATCAATCTTAAGTTCTCCATTATATATATTCACCGGAACCGGCTTATCAAATCCATATATCACCGGATATACATCACTCTCAAAGAAATACACAAGAACCTTCTCCTGCGCAAAGTCCAGTATCCAGTATTCACGCACTCCAGCCTCCATATACTTGGAAAGCTTCAATGCATAATCCTTCTTCTTGGTAGACGAAGAAACGACCTCCACAACAAAATCCGGTGCACCATATATACCAAATCTCTTAATCTTAGACGTATCGCATACTATTCCTACGTCCGGATGAACCATAGTCCTCTCATCACAATCAAGCTGTACATCTACAGGTGCTATAAATGGACGACAGTTTCCACCAAGTTCCATAATATAATTAGCAATCTGCCTGTGAATCTCTCCACCAATTGACTGATGTCCGAAAGTCGGCGAAGCCATATCATAAAAGTATCCGTCAATCAGCTCCACTCTCTGTTCATCAGGCAGTGCCCTGTAATCATCAATAGTGTATTCACCATTCTTTCTTACCTTATATAATCCACCTGGCTCCCTTACTTCTAACTGTTCATTAAAAACCTGTTCCAGTGCTGTAAGAGTGTCATATCGCGGACTCTCTGTTTCCCCAGAAAAAATCTTCTGCACTGTTCCCAGAGGCACCCCAGACAATTCAGCTATCTTGGCATATGAATATCCTTTTTCCTTCTTCTTCTCTTTCATCTCATTAATTGTCATATAACCCTCTCCAATCAAAACATGAGTATCCGCACATGATTAAATATAATTTCTATACTCATTATAAGAGTTGTATATCCATTAGTCAACCAAAATATAGTAAATAAATATCCGTTTTATAACCGTTTTGTTTCCAGCTGACCGGTTGTAACTTAGGTTATGATAACTATCGTATTCACGGATGACAGTCTATTAATCATGCAGAATATGCAATTATAATAGATGTTGTATAATTATCAATCCAAATAATTTATATATTCTTATAATATATTATTTAAAATTCCATTGACATATTTTATTAGTATTGTTATTATATATTCGTTACTGATGCACTCGGCTACATAAAAGAATATAATGATATCAAAAGACATCATAAGCTGAATAAGAATTCTTTCAGTTCTCCAGAAGAGTTTCTGTCTGGAATTGACAAATCTGACCGCTTCCACCCTATAATAACGCTCGTTCTTTACTATGGTGAGTCGTTATGTGATGGTCCTACCTGCCTGTCTGACATGATGATTTCTATGTCTGATAATATCAAGGAATACTTCTCTGACTACAAATTAAATCTTGTCCAGATACTTGATTCTGATAAATACTCATTTTATAATGAAGATGTAAAAGATGTTTTTTATATTGCACGAAGTATATACAACAAAGATATTGACGCAATATTAAACAAGTACAAGACTCGCAATGTTGACAACGAAGTTATGAAACTCATCAGCGTTCTTACTGCTACTCCACAGATTATGAATTTGTGTAAATCTAACAAGCAAGGAGGTAAAGTTAACATGTGCAAAGCAATGGAAGAATTAAAAGCCAAATGGCAAAGTGATGCCAATAAAAAAGCAATCATCTCCATGCTCGAATTCGGTATAACCAGAGAACAGATATTAACCAGGTACACCAAAGAAGATTTAGAAAAAGCGGAGGCTGCAATAGCCAATAATAACTGATATAGTAATATTAAAGCCAGCTAGTCCACACAAGGCAATATACCCTGTAAGATTAGCTGGCTTTTATTTATTTTATGTTCTTATACATTTCCGGTCTTCTGTCCCTGAACAGGCCCCAGCTCACGCGAAGGTCGGCATCTGCGTCAAGGTCGGATTCCCCATAGACAATTTCTTCCTTGTCTCTTGATGCCTGTGTCACTATCTCGCCTGTTGCATCTGTTACAAATGAAGAGCCATAGAATACAAGTGATGATTCCTGATGACCGTTGGCTTCAGACGGTGTAACCTTCTCCTCACCGATACGGTTGGCAGCTACTACAGGAACTATATTGCACGCTGAATGTCCCTGCATACATCTTCTCCAGTGCGGCATGCTGTCAACCTCAAGAATCGGCTCTGAGCCAATCGCTGTCGGATAGAAAAGGATTTCTGCTCCCTGTACCGCCATTCCTCTGGCTGTCTCTGGAAACCACTGATCCCAGCATATTCCTACTCCAATTCTCGCATATCTTGTATCCCACACCTTAAAACCTGTATCTCCCGGTGTGAAATAGAACTTTTCCTGATAATAATGGTCATCAGGAATATGTGTTTTTCTGTATATTCCAAGAACACTTCCATCTGCGTCAATAACTGCAACAGTGTTATAGAACACATTTATATCTCTTTCATAAAAGCTTATTGGAAGCACAACCTGCAGCTCGGCTGCCACCTTCTGAAAATGCTTCACAGCCGGATTCTCATCAACAGGTGTTGCAAATGCGTAATAGTCATAATTTCTTTCCTGACAGAAATACTGTCTTTCAAAGAGTTCAGGAAGCAGTATTATCTGTGCACCGTTAGCTGCCGCTTCACGAACCATTTTATCAGCCTTTGCAATGTTCTCTTCTACCGACCGTGAACACTGCATCTGTATGCCTGCATACTTTACATTTCTCATATTATCCCTCCATTCTTGCGCTGTTTTCTGCATATCACAAGTTTGTGCAAAGCACAAACTTGTGTGTAAAATATTGAAGATATTTTACACAGGAATCTGTTGTGTAATACAGTGGATATTGCCTCCACCGACTATTATATCTCTTGCATATATCCCGACTATCTTTCTGTCAGGAAATGCTTCTTTAAGCACATTTACAGCAAGGCTGTCCGCCTCGTCATCAAATTGCGGCACTATGACTGAGTCATTGGCAATATAGAAATTAACATAAGACGCAGCAAGACGCTCGCCTGCTTCTCTCATGTCCTCGCCTTCCTCAAATTCAAAGCCGTTAAGTTCTTCCTCAGTTATGCACACAGGTTTCTTAGGAATAAGCATTTTTCTTACTTTAATGTGTCTTCCTTTGGCATCAGTTACATTTTCAAGAACAGAAAGACAAGCCTTGCTCATCTCATACTGCGGGTCATTCTCATCATCTGTCCATGCAAGCACGACCTCTGCTGATGCTGTAAATGCGCATACATTATCCACATGTTCGTTAGTCTCATCATTATATATTCCACAGGGAAGCCAGATTATCTTGCTCACATTGCAGTACTGCTTTAATTTATTCTCAATCTGTACCTTAGTAAGTTCAGGATTTCTTCCCTTACTCAGCAGACAGCTTTCAGTAACAAGCATTGTTCCTTCGCCATCTGTATGTATTGAACCACCTTCAAGAACAAATGGTGCTGCATTATATCCCTGACAGCCAAGATAAGACATAAACTGTCCGGCTACAAGGTTGTCATTGTCCCAGTCCGCGTACAGTCCGTCATATGTTCCGCCCCACGCATTAAATTCCCAGTTAATTCCACGCAAATCACGCGCTTCATATGGTGTATCCACATTTCCACTCACAACGAATGTAGGACCTGTATCTCTTGCCCATGCATCGTCTGTATCCATGACTACAAGCCTGACCGTTTCCGGGAGCATCTTTGCTGCTTCCTCTTTTCTACCTTCTGATACAATCATGTATACCTGCTCGCTTTCACTGATTACAGACGCTATCTGTGCAAATGCTTTCTTAGCCGCCTTTGCTCCATAAGCCCAGGAACCCGGTCTTTCTGGCCATATCATAATGCAGCCCTGATGTCTTTCAAATTCAGCAGGCATGCGAAAACCATCTGCTGCCGGAGTACTGTTAATATAATCCATATCTATAATCTCCCTTTGAAATCTTCATAGCCAAAATGCTTCCATACCTTACATTCTCCATCACTATCCATAATTACAATATCCGGCAGCGGGATTCCGTTAAATGTATTGTTCTTAACCATTGAATATATAGCCATATCTTCAAATACGAGTCTGTCCCCGACATTGATTTCCCTGCCGAATTGATAATCACCTATGATATCTCCTGCAAGACATGTATAAGATGACAGTCTGTATCTGTATCTTCCATTCTTCGCCGGTTTCCATATACCTTCTTTTACGTCCATATCAAAATCAATCTCTATGTCCTTATCAATTCCATACTCATCTTCCATGTCCGATATTTTCAATCCACCACGAAGAGGCGGTGTATATGGCATTTCCAGTACATCTGGCATATGACACGCTGCAGATGCATCAAGTATAAGAGTTGTTATTCCATTTTCAACCTTATCAAGCACTGTAGTCACAAGATATCCTGCATTAAGTGCAACAGCTTCCCCCGGTTCAACATACACCTGTACATCATATTTCCTTCTTACATGACTGATACATTTTTCAAGAGTTTCAATGTCGTAATCTTCACGGGTTATATGATGTCCGCCGCCAAAATTAACCCACTTCATATCTTTCATGAGAAATCCGAATTTCTCTTCAACAGCCTTTAATGTTGCCTCTAAGTCATCTGAATTCTGCTCACATAATGTATGAAAATGTATTCCTTCCATGCCATATAACACATCCGGTTCTTCCTTAAGAGCGGCTTTCAGATTCTTAAGAGTAACTCCAAGTCTGCTGCCCGGCGCGCATGGGTCATATATTGCATGGTCACCCTGTGTAGAAAACTCTGGATTAACTCGAAGTCCAAAGCTTACTCCAGCCTCAATACATCTGGCTTTATGCTTCTTTAACTGTGAAACTGAGTTAAAGACAACATGGTCACATATATTTACAAGCTCATCCATATCCTCATCAGTAAATGCCGGTGCAAATACATGATTTTCTTTTCCCATACACTCAGCACCAAGTCTGGCTTCATATATTCCACTTGCCGTAGTTCCGCTTATATATTTTCCAATCAGCGGATATTCTGCATATGCTGAAAATGCTTTCTGCGCCAGCAGTATGTGGCAGCCGGTATCTTCTTCTACTTTATGAAGTATCTCAAGATTATGAATAAGCATTTTTTCATCTATTACATATGCCGGTGTCTTTAACTCATCAAATCTCATAATTAACCTCTCTTTTTAGTCTACTAAAACAGGATTTTCATCGACAACCCATGGAAGACCGTACTTATTAAGCGCATCCATGTATGGATCCGGATCAAATTCATCTGTTGTGAATACTCCCGGCTTATTCCAGAGTCCCTTTGCAACAAGCATTGTACCAATCATAGCAGGTACGCCTGTTGTATATGAAATAGCCTGCGAACCTACCTCACGGTAACATTCCTGATGGTCGCACACATTGTAAATATATACCTTCTTCTCCTTGCCGTCTTTGATACCTGTGAAGATACAGCCGATATTAGTCTTACCTACTGTTCTTGGTCCAAGTGAAGCAGGGTCTGGAAGAAGTGCCTTTAAGAACTGGATTGGAACAATCTCCTGTCCGTTGAATTCAACCGGGTCAGTTCTTAACATTCCGACATTCTCAAGGCATTTCATATGTGTAAGATAGCTCTGTCCAAATGTCATGAAGAAACGTATTCTCTTAACATGCGGAATATTAGCAGCAAGTGCCTCTATTTCCTCATGGTGAAGCAGGTACATATCCTTCATTCCTACTCCCTCAAAATTGTACTCTCTCTTTATTGACATAGCAGGAATCTCAACCCAGTGACCATCCTCCCAATATGAGCCGGGTGCTGATACCTCACGAAGATTAATCTCCGGGTTAAAGTTAGTTGCAAACGGATATCCATGGTCGCCGCCGTTGCAGTCTAATATATCAATTGTATGTATCTCATCAAAATAGTGTTTCTGTGCATAAGCTGTGAATACGCTTGTTACACCCGGATCAAAACCAGTTCCTAAAAGTGCTGTAATTCCGGCTTCTTTATATTTTTCTCTGTAAGCCCACTGCCATGAGTAGTCAAAATATGCTGTAAATCCAAGACGCTTGCATCTCTCCTCATATACCTTTCTCCACTCAGGATTATCTGTATCCTCACACTCATAATTAGCAGTATCAACATAAGGAACTTTACACGCAAGGCAGGCATCCATAATCGTAAGGTCCTGATATGGAAGTGCCACATTAAGAACAACATCTGGCTTGAATTCATTGATAAGCGCAATAACCTCATCTGTGTTGTCAGCATCAACCTTTGCTGTTGTGATGTTAGTACTTGTCTTACCCTTCAATTCGTCTGCTAATTTGTCACATTTGCTCACTGTTCTGCTCGCTATGCACAGGTCTGAAAACACCTCGCTCACCTGACATATCTTGTGGATTGCTACTGAAGCAACTCCTCCGCAACCAATTACTAATACTCTGCTCATCTTTCTTCCTCCTGTTCTAATAATTCTTCAACATACTTTGGCAGCATGAATGCACCTGTATGAAGATTAGTTGTGTAATATTCTGTATGTATATTTCTTCTCTTCCACTCTGCCGGCTTGAAATCCTTAAGCGGATGATATTTCTTTGACGCAAATCCAAACAGCCAGTATCCTGACGGACTTGTTGGTATATGTGCCTGATACACGCGGCTTATTGGAAATGTGTGGAACACCTTCCTGTGCATGCTTCTGCATGCATCCTCATCCTCATCATAGAAAGGACTTCCATGCTGGTACACAAGTATTCCGTCCTCCTTAAGTGCCTTATAACAGTTTCCATAAAATTCCCTTGTAAACAGTCCCTCACTCGCACCAAACGGGTCTGTTGCGTCATTAATTATAAGGTCATACATATCCTGCTTGGAGCGTAAGAACCTTAATGCATCTGAATTATAAATGTGTACTCTCTCATCTTCTAATCCTGATGCCGTCTCTGGAAAATACTCCCTGCACACATCAACAAACATGTTGTCCTGTTCAACTATGTCAATATTTTCGATATTGTCATACTGCAACAGTTCCTTTGATACACCTCCGTCACCGCCACCGATTATCAATACATTTTTAACATCTGGATGGACTGACATTGGCACATGCACCACCATCTCGTTATAGATGAAACAATCCTGTTCTGAAAATATAACACTTCCATTAAGTGTCAGGAATTTTCCGAACTCTGGCGACTGAAATACATCTATTCTCTGATAGTCGCTCTCGCCAGAAAACAGTTGTTTTTCAACCCTGATATCAAACTTCACATGTGGTGAATGAAGTTCTGAAAACCAAAATTCCATAGAAACTTTCTCCCTTCTATATTTGACCGATTGAACAAATCGGACATTTACATTCTTAATACATTCAGTGTCTGCAATGTTGAATCTTCCATTCCCTGCATTGAACAGCCCTTCTCTACTGAATACTGAATATAGTCTATTATCTCATCTGTGATTTCTTCACCCGGCGCAAGTATAGGAATTCCTGGCGGATATGCCATTACGAACTCCCCTGATATATGTCCCGCTGCCTCACGGATTGGAACTTTAATCTTATCGGCATAGAAGGCTTCCTGTGGTGAAGCAAGTACCCTTGGAAGCAGCATTTGTCTGTCTACTTCAAAGCGTTTTTCTTCTTTTGAATACAGACGGCTGATTTCAGCCAATGCTCCGACAAGTCTTTCTATATCCTGTATTCTGTCACCAATTGATATGTACGCCATTATATTTCCAATGTCGCCGAATTCTATCTGGATATCATACTCATCTCTTAAGATATCATACACCTCAATTCCATCAAGTCCGATATCCCTTGTATAAACACAAAGCTTGGTAACATCATAATCATAGACTGTTCCACCATTAATCAGTTCTTTTCCGTATGCATAATAACCGCCTACCATATTAATCTCATCTCTTGCATACTGTGCCCACTCGCTCACCTTTGCAAATGACTGTCTGCCGCGCAGGGCAAGATTTCTTCTTGATATATCAAGGCTTGTCATAAGAAGATATGACGCGCTCGTTGTCTGAGTAATATTAATAATTGTCTGTACATAATCAGCATTCATTCCATTATTGGTAAGAAGGATTGAACTCTGCGTAAGCGAACCGCCTGACTTATGCATTGATATTGCTGCAAGGTCTGCTCCTGCTTTCATTGAATTCATAGGAAGGTTGTCACCAAAATACAGATGCGTTCCATGTGCCTCATCGGCAAGCACCTTAAGTCCATATGAATGTGCTATATCACATATTCCTTTAATGTCTGAACAGATTCCATAATATGTAGGATTGTTCACCAAAACCGCCACCGCATTCGGATGCTCCTGTATTGTCTTTTCAACCTGCTGCACAGTTACTCCAAGCACTATTCCAAGCTTTGCATTAATTTCTGTATTAAGATAAACAGGAATCGCACCACACAGAATCAATGCATTAATTACGCTTTTATGCACATTTCTTGGAACGATAATCTCATCTCCAGCCTTACATACAGATAACACCATGTTCTGTACTGCCTGCGTAGTTCCTCCTACCATGAAAAATGCGTGTTCTGCCCCAAATGCTTCTGCTGTGAGCTCCTCTGCCTCCTTGATAACAGAAACAGGGTGGCACAGGTTATCAAGTGGCTTCATTGAATTAACATCTATTCCAACACATCTTTCTCCAAGTAAATCTACCAGTTCTGGGTTGCCCCTTCCTCTCTTATGTCCCGGAACATCAAACGGAACAATTCTTTTCTTTCTGAATTTCTCAATTGCTTCGTAAAGCGGCGCACTCGCCTGTCTTTTTAAGTCCATAATCTCCCCCTGTTCTTATTGCTGCCTATGCTTCTATTCTCATCGCTGCTCGCGCTCGCAGCTTTATTCCAGAGCTGCGCTCTGTCATTGTCGCGGCGCTCCTCGAATATCCGTGAAGAAATCCCAATTTATGCAAGCATGATTGTGATTTTTCACTTCTATTCTCATCGCTGCTCGCGCAAAAAGGCGTGATTGATTTAAAATCAATCACGCCTTTATAATCATATTCTATCTTCTTTTTGATTACTGTATTGCCAAATACAGAAAATCTGACCTTTCAGAGTTTATCCAAGTAAGTCACTGTTACCGCTCTTATTGACCGTTTCACAAGATGATATGCTCTCTCGCATGATAATTTTAAAATCAACTTATAAAATTTGAGCTTCTAACTCAATCAATAATGTGTGCCCTCGTCACACTCGGCAACCGACCCGCCCGTCCGCAAGGCTTAACATGTAAACATGTGGTCTGTATTTGCGATATCTTTTTATATCCAAAATACCTTTAAAATATAATATAACTGTCTGCTGGTGTCAATAACATTTTTTATATTTACTCCATATTTTACCTGAACTTTTCGAATATATTACATTATTAACCCTGAAACCTAAAGACATTATTTACTTTTTATTTGTTACCATACAACTTCCGTGCTACCGCAAATGCTTCCTCAGGAATCCCCATTTCTCTATACATTTCCTTCCAGTCTTCTGTAAGTTGTCCTTTTAATTCAAGCTGTGTTTTCCTGTTTATACCCGAAAATACCCCAAACCATTTACGGACATCCGGATTGCTTTTGTAAAAGCTGCCACCCTCACGCTTTATCTGCATGTCCATAACTGCTGTTATCTGTAACATAAGATGCAATTCACCGGTTACATCAGACGCCTCCATGAGAACATCAGGTCTTTTGTTGTAAAAGTCCATAAAGTACTGCATAGCACCCTTTGTATCCTCTTTTGCAAGAAAAGACGACAAAACTGCTTTCAGCTCCCTTGTTTCGGCTTTTTCGCCAACCATTCCAACCTTGCATTCCTTTACATTGATATTGTTTACTCTCACCCACACAAGCAATAAGAATTCAGATATAAAGCCAAACACACGCCTGTGGTATGAATCCTTATCAGTCTCCATATCAATGCGTTTCTGAACCTCAAAGAATATCATAAACAGCCACTCAGCATATTTATCAAAAAGCTCTTTAGAAGTGACTATCATATTTCCAAAATATGTCTCATTGCCATTAACAAGCTGTATAAATGTATCATAATATTCGGGATATAATTCCTTAATAACTTCACCTGTCATGTCAAGCGCAGTTACATTATGATTAGCAGAAAATCCGTAATGATATGAATTATTAAGAACTACTCTCTTGGTTGTAACAAGTTCGTACTCCTTAAAAATCTGCTCATACTGCTTTTCATTCATAATATGCTCGTTCTCATCAATAAGATATCTTCTGTAATGGCATGTTCCAACATAATTAATATCATGCACATTTTTCCATATCCAGTATAATCCTGTAAGTTCACTGTAATAACCGTTAAGAGCCGATATATTATCTCCTGTATCGTCCCGAAGATACCCCAGTGGTGAATTAATGGCTGTACCTACCTGAAGCGGCACATACATATTATCATCAGGCTTTGTAAAATGTTTATGTGTAAGTGTGTAAATTGTTAAGTCCATATTCACCCTTTATGCCAGAAATCCACTGGCTCATACTCCTGCAATTTTGCAAGAAATCCAAGTTTTCCAAGCTCCTCCTGAATTAAATCCAGTGTCTGTTCGTCATCCGCAACAATTGTATGATAATGATATCCTGATGTCACATTCATCAATAGGCTGCTCTTTCCATTTGCAATTTCCTCAAGATATTTCCTGATATCACGCCTTGAATGTATATTCATCTCCGCTCTTATAACACCATATACCTTGTGATACACAAAAACGTCTCTTATCCATCCACCCATGTCAACTATTGCTCCAAGCTCTGCTTCCACCTCATCATCTTCATGTTTAACCTTAAGTATGCGGCTGTACTCCTGCTTATCATTAAGCACATAGCCTCTGTTAGTTGAGAAAACATCTATATTCTTCGCGCGGATAAGCGCTATATCCTGCACTATAACCTGCCTGCTTACATCTAATATCTGTGCAAGCTGTGTACCCGGCACAGGACTTGACGAATGTTTTAATATATCTACTATCTGATTTCTTCTCTCTTCTCCATTCATTGCTACAACTCCCCGGTTCACCCCGACAATAATTACTCCTGTACAGGATGAAGATTTTTTAATGAAATGTCCATAATTGGTGCAGAATGTGTAAGTGCACCACTTGATACAAAGTCTACACCAAGGTCAGTAATTTTTGCAATGTTTTCTTTAGTTACATTTCCCGAAACTTCAACTAAAGCTTTTCCACCAATTATATTCATAGCCTCTCGCATATCCTCATGACTCATATTATCAAGCATAATAATATCTGCGCCTGCCTCAACAGCTTCACGCACCATTGAAAGGTTCTCAACTTCAACTTCTATCTTTCTTACAAATGGTGCATATTCCTTAGCCATTGTAACTGCCTGCTTAACTCCGCCTGCAGCACCTATATGGTTATCCTTAAGGAGTACTCCGTCTGTAAGATTATATCTGTGGTTATTACCACCTCCGATTCTGACAGCATACTTCTCAAATATACGGTTATTAGGTGATGTCTTTCTTGTATCAAGAAGCTTTGTCTTAGTTCCTGCAAGCAGCTTCGCAACACCATTAGTATATGTCGCAATTCCACTCATTCTCTGGAGATAATTAAGTGCTGTTCTTTCTCCACACAGAAGAACTCTTATATCTCCTCTTACAACTGCCATCTTCTGACCTTTCTTAACCTCATCCCCGTCTTTTGCAAAAAATGTAATCTCTACATCTTCATCAAGCAGTTCAAATGTTCTTGCAAATACCTGCAGACCACATATTATTCCATCCTGCTTGCATATAAGCTCGACTTCTCCAAGTTTTGGTTCTGGCATAACACTGTTAGTTGACACATCCTCACTTGTAATATCTTCTTTAAGTGCTCCAAGAATGAGCGGATCCACATTTAACTTTAAAGTAACTTTATCAAACATATCATTTCTCCATTTCTATATATTATGCGTAATTCTTCTTCTGGCTTTCTTCATAGGCTTTATCTGCCTCTTCAATCTTTTTATTGACTAATTCTGCATATTCTCCGTCAATTTTCGACTCATCTGCATATTTTTCTGCATCAAATGTATCAAAATATGTAATCTCATCCCGTGTCGGTTTTACAACTGCATTTTCAGTAATATCAAGCGCTGCCCTCTTTGCAAACACAAGACTTTCAAGAAGTGAGTTGCTTGCAAGCCTGTTTCTTCCATGAACTCCGTTGCAGGCTGTCTCGCCTATTGCATACAGGTTATCCATAGTTGTTCTGCTCTCATGGTCTACCTTAATTCCTCCCATGAAATAGTGCTGTGCAGGAACAACCGGAATACACTCTTTTGACGGGTCATATCCCTTATCAATACAATACTGCACTATATTAGGAAAATGCGTTTTTAATTCTTCTTCAGGTATTGTCCTTAAATCTTCCCATACAAAGTCTGTATTGTCCTTTGCCATCTGTTTTCTAATCTCTTCTGTAAGCAAGTCTCTTGGAAGCAGCTCATTAACAAATCTCTTTCCATTCTTATCATAAAGCTTTGCGCCTTCGCCTCTTACTGATTCAGATATAAGAAAGCTCCTGTCTTCCTCTTTGTCAGAATAAAATGTTGTCGGATGAATCTGGACATAATTAATATCCTTTAATTCTACTCCATGCTTTATAGCAATTGCAATTGCATCTCCTGTAAGATGTCTGAAATTCGTTGAATGTCTGTATAAACCACCAATTCCACCTGTAGCAAGTACAACATTTGAAGCTTCTACCTTAATAAGCTCTCCATTTTCTGTCCTTATAACCGCACCAAGGCATCTGTTATCTCTGCTTATTATATCAAGCAGTCTTGTGTATTCCATAATTGTCACATTGGGAAGAGTTCTCACCTTCTCTAACAGATGGCTTGTTATCTCTTTACCTGTAATATCTTCATGGAATATTATCCTGTTAGATGAATGAGCTCCTTCTCTTGTGTATGCAAGACTTCCGTCAGCCTCTCTTGCAAATCTTGATCCACAATCGACAAGATCTTTTACTACATCTGCTGATGAACGGATCATTATTTCAACAGATTTCTTATCATTTTCATAATGACCGGCTTTCATTGTATCTTCAAAATAACTGTCGTAATCTTCTTCACATTTTAGCATACACATACCGCCCTGTGCCAGAAATGAATCACTGCTCTCACAATCAGACTTTGTTATCATAAGAATCTTCTTATCGGCAGGCAGATTCATTGCCATATACAGACCAGAACAGCCACATCCGGCTATCAGCACATCTGTTTTAATTGTATTATTCATAGGATACCTCCATTCTTTCTGCGCATACTACAATCTTACTTTGCAAGCTCAAGCATTCTTGTAAGTGGCTTCATTGCTTTCTTTGCAACTTCTTCATCTACAAACACTTCATTATTTTCCTGTTCAAGAACATCAAGCACCTTATCTAAGGTTACCATCTTCATGTTGACACATACCTGGTCAGGCTTTAATGTATACAGTTTCTTGCCAGGTGCCTTTTTTCTTATCTCACCAAATACACCATCAACTGTTGCAATTATGAATTCCTCACAATCTGTATCTACAACATAATCAATAATTCCTGATGTACTGCCTATGTAATCAGCATATTTTAATACTTCCTCTGTACATTCAGGGTGTGCTGCAAGCTTTGCCTGTGGATATTTCTTCTTAGTTTCAACGACCATATACTCTGTTATCGCGACATGTCTTGGACAGAAGCCTTTATTAAGAATCACATTTTTCTCTGGCACCTGCTTTGCAACGAATCTTCCAAGATTCTGGTCAGGAATAAAGAAAATGTTTTTATTAGGAAGGTTCTTTACTATCTTTACTGCATTTGATGATGTCACACAAACGTCTGAATAAGTCTTTAGCTCTGCGGTTGAATTGATGTAACAGACAACTGCAAGGTCATCATACTGTTCACGCATCTTAAGAATTTCTTCCTTAGTTGCCATATGTGCCATTGGACAATCAGCCCCCGGCTCTGGCATAAGCACCTTCTTTTCCGGATTAAGAATCTTGGCACTCTCACCCATGAACTCAACACCCGCAAATACTATAATATCCTGATCTACCTTAGTAGCTACCTTGCTAAGATAGAATGAATCCCCAACATAATCAGCGACTTCCTGTACATCTTCATCAACATAATAATGTGCAAGAATAACTGCATTCTTCTCCTTCTTCAACTTCAAAATATCACTTGTAACTGACATATTACTTCTCCAATCGTTATGGTTTACATATGCTTGACTTGCGTTTTACATACATTGTGCTAGAGTATACCACGAAAGTTTACATGTGACAAGACAGTTGTAAAATTTTCTGTACAGTTGGGGTGTTGGGTTGCTCTGCCAATTTCTCTGATATATTTTTCTATTAAGCTGTTATTTTGCCTACGCATACTTGTCAATCACGCAATTGCGTAGGTTTTTTCTCACTAAAAAAGGAGCTTCATCATCGATGAAACTCCTTTTTTGTAAAATAACACCTACTCACGCTTATTATTAATGCAGTTGCGTAGGTTTTTCCAGCCATTCCAGTCCTGAACAGCCCTATCATAATTACATATCTTCCTCAATATGTTCTCTTCCCTGTGCGATTATGCTTCTTACATGATCATCTGCCAGTGAATAGAATATTGATTTACCTTCTCTTCTGTTCTTTACTAACTTGTTCTGCTTTAATATTCTTAGCTGATGAGATATTGCCGACTGTGTCATATTGAGAGCCTGTGCCAAATCACATACGCACACTTCTGCCTCAAATAATACATACAGTATTCTAATTCTCGTTGAATCACCGAATACCTTGAACAATTCTGCAAGATCGTATAATTCATTCTCATCTGGCATTGTTTCATTAACTATCTTTAATAAGTCCTCATGTATTTCTATTGACTCACAGCATTCACAATCTGCCATTATATTACCTCTTTCTTTATAAGTTCTTTACGAATAATGCTCTTATTGCATTGATTACAGCAATAACCATTACACCTACATCTGCAAATATTGCTACCCACATGTTTGCTATACCTATTGCACCAAGCACCAGACATATAAGCTTTATGCCTATTGCAAAATAAATATTTTCATAAACAATACGTAAGCATTTTCTTGATATCTTAATTGCCTTGGATATCTTTAACGGGTCATCGTCCATCAATACTATGTCAGCTGCTTCTATAGCGGCGTCACTTCCTAATGCACCCATTGCTATTCCGATATCTGCTCTTGAAAGTACCGGTGCATCATTGATACCATCACCTACAAATGCAAGCTTTTTCTTTGATTTCTTATGTTCTAACAGCTCCTCAACCTTAGAAACCTTATCTGCCGGAAGCAATTCACTGTACACAGCATCTATATTTAATTCTTTAGCTACAGCATCTGCTACATTCTTTGCATCACCGGTAAGCATTACTGTCTTACGTACTCCAGCTTTCTTAAGTTCTTCTATAGCCTGCTTTGCATGAGGCTTTAACAGGTCTGATATAAGTATAAGTCCTGCATATGCCCCGTCAACTGCCACATGAACCTGAGTTCCGGCCTCGTTGCACTCTGCATATTCAAGACCGAGTCTTCTCATAAGCTTTCTGTTACCTGCAGCCACTTCTCTTCCTGATACATTAGCCTTAACACCTTCACCACTGATTTCCTCAACATCTGTAACTAATGTCTTGTCAATCTCTTTTCCATAAGCTTTCTGTAAACTCTTGCTTATAGGGTGTGTTGAATAGCTTTCTGCAAATGCAGCATATTTTATAAGTTCATCTTTGTCAATAGTGTTATTATATACACCACTGACCTCAAATACTCCCTGTGTCATAGTTCCTGTCTTATCAAAGACAACAATGTCTGTCTCTGCAAGTGCTTCAAGATAACTTGAACCTTTTACAAGAACACCCTGATTACTTGCTCCACCGATTCCTGCAAAGAAGCTGAGCGGAATACTTATGACAAGTGCACAAGGACAGCTTATTACTAAAAATGTAAGTGCTCTGTATATCCACATTCCCCACTGAGGAGATACTCCTAAGAATATCATGCTTACAAGTGGTGGAATTATAGCAAGTGCCAGCGCACCGTAACAGACTGCAGGTGTATATATCTTTGCAAATTTACTGATAAAGTTCTCTGAACGAGATTTCTTGGAACTTGCATTCTCTACAAGATCAAGTATCTTAGATACTGTGGAATCACCAAATTCCTTAGTTGTGCGGATCTTAAGCACACCTGACATATTAATGCAGCCGCTTATTACTTCATCACCAGCCTTTGCCTGTCTTGGAAGGCTTTCACCTGTAAGTGCACTTGTATTAAGAGTTGTATTACCTTCTTCAATAATACCATCAATAGGAACTTTCTCTCCCGGCTGGACAACAATAACTGTACCAACCTCTACTTCATCAGGATCTACCTGCTCAAGCTTTCCATCAACTTCAATATTGGCATAATCAGGTCTGATGTCCATAAGCTCACTTATGTTCTTACGGCTCTTTCCAACTGCAATATTCTGGAACAGCTCACCAATCTGATAAAAGAGCATAACCGCAATTGCTTCTGTAAAATCACCATCATCTACAAGTGCAATTATAATTGCACCTACAGTTGCAACTGCCATAAGGAAATTCTCATCAAATACCTGTCTGTTAAGAATTCCCTTAATTGCTTTCCTTAAAATATCATATCCAATAACAAAATAAGGAACCATGTACATTATAAAAAGAACAATCGTAGGAATATCAACAAATGTGCTTATCACCTTAAAAGCAATCATAAGGACTGCTGCGATAATGATTCTTGTAAGCATCTTTTTCTGCTTTTTATTCATATTCTACTCCAATCTGCCAGAACAACTCTCACGGCTTTCTATTACAGATATATCTCGCAATCATCTTCTACTTTCTTGCAGTTCTTAAGAACATCCTGCATAACAGCCTTAGGATCCTGTCCTTCTTCAAATTCAACAATCATCTTAAGTGCCATAAAATTAACTGTGGCATCCTTAACACCTGCTGTATTCTTAGCTGCATCTTCCATCTTATTAGCACAGTTTGCACAATCAACATCAATCTTATAAGTCTTCTTCATAATATTCTCTCCTTAAAAACATTAAATAATCAAAGCTCTTTCATATGAACATTCATTCATATGTTCATTTTCATTATAACACCTATAAAACTTCTGTCAACAAGAATTCACTATATTTTTCCGCAAACATTTTATGTCCTTTCTCATCTAAATGCTGTCTGTCAACTTCACTTGGTTTTGCAGCACCAGCGGCATCAAAATAATAAAATCCATTTTCCTTTGCTATCTTTTCATATTCCCATGCAAGCTGCCTTGAAACATTTTCAGAACTTTCATTAAATTCAGGATCGAAGCCTTCTTCACCTACACCTTTTCCAAGATGAATCGGAGAAACTATAACTATCTTTGCATGTTCTCCTGCTGTCTTGTTAGCCTTTCTTGCAACTGCCTCCATTCCTTTTGCAATTGTCTTAGCATCAGCATGAAATTCAGTCTTGCAGTCATTCGTACCAAGCATTATAGCTATAACATCTACCGGCTTATGTGATTCAACAACTACTCCAATAAGATCAATGCCCTTTCTTGCATCTCTTACAGCATCTGGAAATATAGTTGTTCTTCCGCACAATCCCTCTTCAATAATATTATATTCATTTCCAAGAAGATTAGCTATTCTGCCTGTCCATCTTACATCATAATCATATCTCCCTGATTTATCAGGCTTATATCCATAAGTATTAGAATCCCCAAAAAACAAAATATTTTTCATTGCCACATCCTCCCATGTAATATCTATCATCATTTATTTCATACTTGTTTAGTATGTTTATATGTTATTACCTGCATAGTGATTTGTCAACAAAAAATTATTATAAAAAAGCATAATTACTCACCCCGCCAGTAGGTTGTGTCAGTCTATATTTCCAAGTGGCGGTCTGTCAGAATATAAGCTTGATTTTTTATGCGCTGTGTGGGAGTTAGGGCTGCTATATACAAAAAATCAGTGCCAAAAAACACGTTCAAGCGTAGCGCGTTGTTTTTTAGCACTGTAATAGATTCTGTATATAGCAGCTCTTACTCCCACTAAGCGAATAAACCATGAAAGCTTGTGTTCTGGCAGACCACCACTTGGAAATGTCCGGACCTAACACAACCCTACTGCCCTCTTTGCAAGCCTGTCAGCCTCTTCATTTCCCTCAACCCCTGAATGTCCCCTGACCTTCACGAATCTGATATTAATTGAATCCCTGACAGATGTAATATAATTATAATATTCTACTGTTCCTTTTTTGTTTCGTTTCCATTCTCCCACAGCCCATGCCTTTATACCTGCATAATCGTAGAATACAGAAATCTCTTTAAGTCCAAGCTCTATTGCTTTTTTTATAGCAGCCATACTTCCAAGAATTTCCCCTGCAACATTACGCATAGAAGCCATCTCTTCGTCACTGCCATTGCCGGACAATTCATATCTTACGCCATCATGCATAAGAAAACCGCCGTAGCCATACACTCCGGTTGCAATATTAAATGAGCCATCAACAAATGCGTAATCGTCATCAGGCATTACATCTTCCATATTGCCATTTCCGGTTTTGCCATTAATCTCCTGTACGGCTTCCTGTCCCATATAAGCCTTCGCCTCTTCCATAGATGTGAAGCTCTTATATTCAGCTGCTGGAAAACCGTGTACATTCTTCTTACAATCATCCCATGTCTGATATATTCCGGGAACTTTACCTACTCGTACAGCATAATACTTCTTAGCCATATAATAATCTACCTTTTCTAAAATTAATATAAGCGTTCAAAGCCTGCCTCTGAACAATTACAGATTAATAAACTCGGATTACTCCGGCAATCTCTTTTACCACTGAAAGTCCGTTAAATACTGTCATTGCATCATTAAAATTCTTCTCTGCAACAACATCTGTAATAATAACCAGTTCAGCAACTCCATCCTTACGGCTCTTCTGAACCACCTGTGCAATACTTACATCATTGTTTCCAAGAACACTTGCAATGTTAGCAAGAACCCCCTGCTTGTCTAATGCTTCTATTCTTAAGAAGAATTTGCTCTTGGTTTCAGATATATCCTTAACAGGAAGCTCTTTATAGCATGAGCAGCCAATCTTGCCGCATGAGCCATGAACTATGTTACGGCATACATCTATAATATCACCCATAACAGCAGAAGCTGTTGGCATCTGGCCTGCACCCCTGCCCATAAACATGGTATCATCACTTGCCTCACCATGAACAAATACCGCATTAAATGAATCTCTTACTGTAGCAAGAGGGTGATTCTCATCAATAAGCATAGGATGAACCTTAACTTCAATTCCATCCGGTGTATTTCTGGCAAGACCAAGAAGCTTGATAACATATCCGAATTCCTTAGCATATTTAATATCTTCTGCTGTAATCTTAGTAATACCCTCTGTATATACCTGATTAAATGTCACCCTTGAATTAAATGCAATTGATGACATAATAGCCATCTTTCTTCCTGCATCATATCCTTCAACATCTGCTGTAGGGTCTGCCTCTGCATATCCTAATTCTGTGGCCTTTGCAAGAGCGTCCTTGTAATTCATTCCTGATTCAGTCATCTTGGTAAGGATATAATTAGTTGTTCCGTTAACAATACCAATAATCTCTGTGATATTGTTGCCAGCCATGCTCTGCTTTAATGGTCTGATTATTGGAATTGCTCCTGCAACAGCCGCCTCAAACTGAAGGTCAGCATGCATTTTGTCTGCCATTCCCATAACCTCTTCACCATACTCAGCAAGAAGATCCTTATTGGCAGTAACAACCTGCTTTCCAGCCTCAAGTGCTTCAAGAATATACTGCTTTGCAGGAGTTGTTCCACCCATAAGCTCTATTACAATCTCAATATCCTTATCTTCAATAATATCCTTCCAGTTGTCAGTCAGTAATTCTCTATCAATTGGATCACGGTCTTTATCAAGATTTCTTACAAGAACCTTCTTAACTACAAGTTCTGCACCCGTCTTACTAATCACATCATCTTTCATACTCTGACATAACTTGTATACACCTGTTCCTACTGTTCCTGCTCCTAATATAGCCGCATAAATCTTTCTGCTCATTACTTTGTACGCCCTCATTCCTGTTTATTATGTTAAGTTTATTATATTAATCTGTGATACATTTATTTCATATCTACAGCATCAACCTGATCTTTAAAGTTCTTTATAGCCTTACCAGCCTTCTTTGTTACAGATACAATTCTCATAAGAGATATAAAGTCCCATAATCCTTCTATCATCAGAGCAATTCCAATAAATACTATAAGTGCTGATGATGTTGAAAATGGATTCAATAATGCAATTATGCCAATAACAACCATTACAACTGCACCTATAAGCTCAATCCACCATTTGTCCGACTCAAGATGATAGAAATCCACAGCATACTGGAGTTTAAGGATTCCATCAATAATAATAATAATTGCAAGTGCTGTTCCTAAGAATACCGCAATAAAGCCTGGTTTAATCACGAAAAACATACCAAATGCAAGAAGCGTAACACCCTGTACCAAACCATATGAACCAAGAATCTCACTTCCTGCTATCCTGAAATAATTAATAAGTCTTAATACACCCCATACACATAAGGCAACGCCTATGCCTTTGCATATAATATCCTGTGATGCTGTTGGAAATATAACAAGCAGCAATCCAAGAACAAATAATGCAACTGAAACAATAATAATTTCGAACTTAATTGTCTTTAACTTCTTATAAATACTATTCATATGTTCCATCTCCTTTTACTGATTCCAAAGACTGGTAATCTTTTTATTTCCATGATTATACACAAAAAAGAACATCACTTCAAGACATGCATTTTCTGCACTTTAATCTGTCCGTGATGTTCTTTATTATTATTTAATATTAAGTTAACAAATACAGATTACTCTGCTCTTGACATAGCCTGCTCGTAGTCTCTTGTTCCAACCCAGATTTCCTTAGTATATGGACACTTCTTCTGTTCAATAGAACGCTTGATAATAACCGAAATACATACCACATTCGCTATTATTGCAAGCATTGCAACAACTCCCTGTGCTGTCGGGTTAGCTGTTATACCAAAGTTGGCAATTGCATCTCCTGCACTTGCACCTGTAGTGTGACATGTAATTGCTGCGTTATAAAGATCAAGTGCCTTAACACCAGCCTTAGTTGCTCCACCATATAATGATGGCAATACACTGAATGTATTGCTTAACTGGAATAATGGTAATACCTGTGCAAACATGCACCATGTCGCAAGTGTCATGGCTCTGTTCTGAATCCATCCACCCTTATTCCATAATGCATTAGCAAATGTAGGAGCAAGAAGAAGAGCTACACCACAGTACCATGTATGTGTTGGAAGATTACAATATGTATACTCAAAATTCCAGATGTCATAAGCAACGATAAACCATATTGTCATATCCGGCCAGAGCATATCATCCTTTTTCTTAGATGAGTAAATTCCCCACCAGCCTGTCATACAGAAGATATTAATAAGTCCTGCAATTCCATTAACAATATTCCACCAGCCACCATAAAGGAATACACCTTCATTAGATGCCCACCATGCACCAGAAAAATCTCCAGTAATCTGGTAAGCTCTTATGGCTGATTCAAAATCAGATACTACCGCAATAAGAATATTAATAGCAACAATTACGAATGGCCAAGGTTTAAACCATTCTTTCTTTCCAATTCCCCACTTATACTTAATCATGAGGAAACCGACAACTCCGATATCTGCTGCATAAAGCTTAGCATAATGGAACCATCCGTTCATATACTCATATGTCTGATTGCTGTGACCGCCAAACAGACCTGCCTGAATTGTTATGAAATAGATTGTGAGTACAGCCGGAATGATAACGAATAACACGATACCACCAATCTTAGTACGACGACCTATCTCATTAAGAATTACTAATCCTGCAAACACAAGCACCCAACCCAGTAACTGAGTCATGGCTGTGCTGCCATAAAGTTGAAATAACATTGTTCACGCCTCCAATCGCTTGATTGATTTATTTTATAAGTATTTTACACTTTTTTAATTAATATTTCAAGTGATTTGGTCAAAAAATGACGAATAGTCATTTTTTATCATAGTAATAAACAAATTGACTGTTTTTGTTTCTATTTTTACCACTTCTTGTACAGCAAATGCGATGGCTATAAAAAGACTTTTATACATTAAATTATAATCCTTCAACATGATACCTATAGATAGTCGAATTTTTTGATGTTTTATAGGCTGAAAATAAAAGTGACTACAATAATAATTGCTGTATTAACCTATAAAATTATAGTAACTTGCCCCATTATAGGAAAATTCTTTCAATAACGGCATTTTGCGTAAGAAAATATGGTAAATATGCATATAAGAAGAATTGTATTTACTGATTTATAGGAAGATGTCCTGAAATATACAAGTTATTAGTACATTTAACATATAAAAAGGACAGCCCATACGGACTATCCTAAATATTTTAATATCTGCGATTTCTTGTTGTTGAAAACAGCAAGGCTTTGCTTTGCTGAGCGTATATTTTTCTGGATTATTGCGCCCCTTATTCCATCAAATGGTTTAAGAAAACTGTTGATTCCAAGTTCTCTGGCTCTCTCCTCAAGCCTTGTAATTGAAGTAAATGCGGCAGACCACTGCGAATTATTAAGCGTCTGTTCAAGTCTCCTGAAATCAAAACAACCAAGAAATTCTCTTACATCTCTTATATACGCCGTCATAACAATTTCATTCTCTACATCTTTATCCTTAAATCTTGAATTAGAAATATCTATTCCGAATCTTCTAAGATTCTCAATTTTATTCATCAATACCTGTTCGCGGGCTGACATGCTAACACTCCCTTCATACTCATTTTTTCTTATAACCACATCTGCATATTAATTATTAATATATCATAAACACCCGCATTTAGGAAATATATTTCTAATTTTTATTTAATTTCTTTGTCATAACAGCCAAGCATAAAATAAATGAAGCACATGCTGCCATAATATAAAATCCCACATTATTGTCAGATGTTTTTGGTGCTTCCTCCTGAATTTCTGTATTACCCTGTACATTTTCTGTTTTGTCTGCAGCAGTTTCTGGATTGTTCTCAGTATCTGTCTTAACTGTTCCTATTGCATATTCTGAAAATTTGTCTGATTCAAATGTTAAAATTCCCTGTTCCTTATTATACTGGGCATCCAATCTTTCATAAACGCCATTATGTTCTCTTATAACAACATAACTTGCTGAAGCATCAAGACCTTTGCCTACATTTAAAGATATCCTGACTTTGTCTTTAAGTTCTTCAAGTTTATCATACCATACATCTGTTGCATTTCCTTTATTGACAATCTGTTCAAGGTTTATTTCAATCCAGTCAGAAACAGTTACATTCTTTGCTGCGTCACTTGAATTCAATGCATTCTTCTGGTTGTCCGTCATTGAAGAATCTGCAACCGTAAGTTTAAGATTTCCTGACGAAATAACTGAACTTCCACCTTGAATTGAAGCCGCATCAATTCCTTTTGCCGTAACTTCTGCTTTATCGTCACTCTTTTCAAAAACAGCACTGAGGTGAAGATTAGTATCTGGCATCACAAATGTAAATGTGCTTACTTCATTTCCAGCAGTCACCTTATTTCCATTAAGAGATCCTGATACAAACTGATATCCGTAATCAGGTGTAAGCTTAACTGTGACAGTACTTCCCGGAATAATTACAACTCTGCCCTGCTCATCATTCTGCACATTGTTACTTGTTCCCGGAAATGCTTCTTCAATTCCTGACCACTGACCAGATTCCCCCTGCTTTACTGCAGATAATATTTCAACCTTTCCATGTGCAACATATGCATCCTCACCAAATATCTTATCATTATATGCCCATGTAACACTTCTCACTATCTTATCAATCTGGATTCTGTACTCCTGCTTTGCTGTAAGTACATACTCCTTTCCACTTTCCATCACGCCATCAGATGTAAAAGAATGCATTGCGTCCTGAACCATATACTTATTACTGTCATAATCAGCCTTTACAATAATCTTAGTAACATTTTCTCCAAATGTAATGCTAAAACCTTCAAGTGTATTCCAGTTCATGCCATCATCTGTTGAATACTTAACATCAACAACATCCGCTGCATCACCTTCTTTTCTAAGCGCTATTGCATTGACATTATCCGCTTTAGTCCATACAGGTGTAAGCAATAAAGATACTAAGCATATCAAAACCATTACTATAACTGAAATTCTCCGCAACATCCTTTTATCCATAAAAAATCCTCCTGCTTTCTAATTATTTGCAGGAGGATTCTATCATAAATGCTGTAAAATATTCAGTTTACATTTGTTCAATTCTTCTGATTCCATGAATAAAAGAATTGTATCAGCCCTATCCTTGCTTTAGTTTCCGTCTTTCTGTTCATGCTTGCTATATGATTATACAAAGCTGTTCTTGACATACACAAATTACTGGCAATATCAGACATACTCTCTTCTGATGATGTAAGCACATGTAATACTTCCTTTTCGCGTTCTGTAAAAGAATACATTTGTGCAAAATCAGTCAACTTGTCATACTCGTTTTCTTCATCTGTTATGGCAGTTTCTGTGACTTCAGCAGCAAGATTATTGACATACTGCTGCCCGTTAAATATATACATGCACAGGCTTATGGCAGCTAGAAGTACAATAATAACAATGAATAGAACCATCGTATCACCTGACATTAGCATTAAAGATATGTACGAAACTAGCACTGCCGCTGCATTATTAACCGCTCTTCCCATGCCCGCCCACAGCTTCGGACACTTCATGCTGTACGACATTTCCACAAATATACCTGTAAAATATACAACAAAGAAGCCCGCCGCCACATAAAATGCAATAAGTCCAATAATAAACGGACCTCCTAACATAATAATAATCACGCATATCACTGACAGCAGCGTTATACAGTACATCGAAACATTCATATATCTGCAGTTCGCAATATCAAACAGCCAGCCTGCTGCCAGTCCGCTTAACGCCAGCATAACTCTTGGCCACTGTCCAATATCCATCTGTCCTTGCGCATGGACAACCGTCACCGCATTATCCAGTGTGGAAAATATACAGGTCATAAGCACAACAGTTATTACAAGCATTATTGCTGCAAATGTAGTATCAGAATAATGAATTTCCTGCTTGCTTCCTGTATTATCACCTTCTGTATTGTCCACACCACAATACCTGCCTGATAATACATACAATATACATAGCAGTACAAGTCCGGCACATAAAACAAATGTCTGTGCAATATCATTTTTTATCAGATTATTATTAATAAACTGAAGAACTATTCCTCCTGCATACGCAATTCCGGCAGCTATCGTAAGACCGCTTCTTCCCTTCATTGCAGCTGCAAAATTATAATGTACAGCACTTCCCATAACACCTATAATAATAAATAATATACTGCCTGCAATAAATATCTGCATATAGCTTTTATGTCCTGACATCACCCATATGCAGGCAATTCCTGCTGTAAGCATTAATATCATTCCAAATATTCCTACATATGAATATTTATGCTGTGAATTATTATGCATTTTACCAATTAAACAGCTGATAACCGGAAAAAGCAGAAAGCCGGCTACACTGACTCCCAGAATTATATTCTGGGCAGTAACCACACCTCCTGCATCTGTTACATACATCATCATATTGTCATACATATATTCATTTCCAAGAAAAACGAAATTAAAAACCGCTATTGCCAGAATGCCCATTACAACTTTTTTGTCTGTTTTCAATGCTGCCTCCACAATATTATGCTTTAATTTTACTTTTTCTTTCAGGAATAACATATATCCATATAAGTGAACTTACAAACAAAAACATTGGATAAAACAGCTTTGGAAGAATCTGAAATGCTGTAATGCTATATCCAAGCTCTGAAACCGCTGATATGGCAACCAGCATCTGGGCACCATATGGAATTATCCCTTGAAATATACATGAAAATGTATCAAGAAGCGAAGCTGCTTTTCTTGGAGTAATATCATAATCCTCAGCCATCTCTTTTGCAATAGGGTTGGCCATTACAATAGCAACTGTATTATTAGCTGTAGCAATATCCATTGTTCCAACTAAAAGTCCCATTCCAAGCTGTCCGCCTTTTTTCCCTTTAAATAATCTTCTTATTCCATTAAGTAAAGCATCAAATCCGCCATACTCTTTAATAAGTGAACACATTACAGATACAAGAACTGCAACCATACATGTCTCAAACATTCCTGACGCACCACTTCCCATATTAAGAAGCAGAGTCTCCAATGTAACCCCACCCATAACAAGCATAATAACTATTCCGGAAATAATACCTGTTATAAGTACAACAAAAACATTTACACCAATAATTCCACCTGCAAGTACAAGCACATATGGAATAATCTGAAAAAGATTATATGAGTGAGCAATCTCGCCATGGATATCTGTATTAAAAGAAAGCACAAGAATTATAACAAGTGTCACAATTGCTGCCGGAAGCGCTATCCAGAAATTTTCCCTGAACTTGTCCTTCATAGCACAGCCCTGACCATTACAAGCTGCAATCGTAGTATCTGATATAAAAGAAAGATTGTCCCCAAACATTGCACCACCCATGACAGATGCAACACATAATGCCATACTAAATCCTGATGCTTCTGATACTGCAACCGCTATTGGTGTAATAAGTGTTATTGTTCCAACAGATGTACCCATCGCCGTAGATACAAAGCAGGCAACAATAAAAAGTACCGCTACTGCAAACTTTGCAGGAATAATACTTAACATAAAATAAGCTACACTCTCTGCACTGCTTCTTCCTACAACTCCGACAAATATTCCAGCTGTAATGAATATAAGAAGCATGGTTACAATATTCTTGTCAGCCAGCCCCTTTGCCATTACCTCAAGCTTTTCATCGAATTTAAGCTGGGAATTCTGCATACATGCTACAAGTATTGCCGCCATAAATGCAACAATAATCGGAACATTATAAAATCCCATTGGAATATTCATAACATATTCAAATATAATTCCGGTTCCAAGATACAACACAAGGAAAACAAGTATAGGCACCAGCGCAACCGGATTAGACTTCCTATCCTTTTTCATATATCCAATTAGTCCTCGCCCATCTTAGCAAGCTTTGCAGCCTGGTCGGCAGCTATACATGCATCAATAATTTCCTGGATATCACCGTCCATAATCTTATCAAGCTTATATAAAGTAAGACCTATTCTGTGATCAGTAACTCTTCCCTGTGGGAAATTATAAGTTCTTATCTTCTCAGCTCTGTCACCTGTACCAATCTGGCTTCTTCTTGCGTCAGCCTCAGCATCATGTGCCTTCTGTGTTTCAATATCGTATAACTTGGCTCTTAAAAGTGCAAATGCTTTCTCCTTATTCTGTATCTGTGACTTCTCTGTCTGAGAGTAAATAACTATTCCTGTTGGATAATGAGTAAGTCGTACAGCAGAATCAGTTGTATTGACACACTGTCCTCCATTACCTGAAGCTCTCATAACATCAATACGGATATCCTTCTCATCAATATGGATATCAACTTCCTCTGCCTCCGGCATAACAGCTACAGAAGCTGTAGAAGTCTGGATTCGTCCGTTAGATTCAGTTACCGGGATTCTCTGTACTCTGTGTACACCAGACTCATACTTCATAATAGAGTATGCTCCCTGTCCCTTAACCATGAATTCAACTTCCTTCATTCCACCAATACCAGTCTCATCACCGCTTAATACTTCAACCTTCCAGCCTCTTGCCTGTGCATAGTGTACATACATTCTGAAAAGTTCTGCTGCAAAAAGTGCTGCTTCTTCTCCACCTGCACCTGCTCTGATTTCAACAACAATATCCTTATCATCATTAGGATCTTTAGGAAGAAGAAGAATCTTTAATTCATGCTCTAATTCTTCTACTCTTGCCTTAGACTCATTGAGTTCTTCCTTAGCCATCTCTTTAAGTTCTTCGTCTGTCTCCTCATCAAGAATAGCAAGACTGTCCTCAATATTCTTCTTACAGTTCTTATACTCAGTATAAGTTTCTATAAGTGGTGCAAGACTGCTCTGTTCTTTCATAAGCTTTCTGAACTTTTCCTGATCATTAACCACATCAGGATTACCAAGTTCAGCCGTTATATCTTCATATCTGTTGACTGTATCTTCAAGTCTGTCAAACATACTCTGTCACTTTTCCTTTCTACATCAATTATATACAATTACTTTCTTCCCATAACAACACGGTCAAAACCAGCAAGATCTTTCACGACAGTTATATCCTTAAAGCCAGCCTGTTTCATTATATCAGAAACATCTGCCGCCTGCTCTGCTCCTATTTCATAACAGAGATATCCATCAGTTTCAAGGAAGTCTCCCGCCTGTGCAGTTATTTTTCTATAAAACATAAGTCCATCTTCCATTCCATCAAGTGCAAGTATAGGATCATGTAATCTGACTTCCTCCTGAAGTCCTTCAATAACCTTAGTTGGTATATATGGAGGATTAGAAACTATTGTATTAAATGTTATATCATGATTTAGTTCTTCGAATAAATCACTTCTCATAAAATCAATATTTTCAGCCTCAAGATTATGTTTATTACTCTGTGCAACATTTAGTGCTTTTTCTGATACATCAACTCCAAGCACTCTGCATTCAGGAAACTTCTTGGCAAGTGTAATTCCTATGCATCCTGAGCCGGTACACATATCAAGAATATAATCTCCACTTCTTGTCACCTTAATCACTTCACCAACTAAAATCTCTGTATCCTGTCTTGGAATAAGGACATCACTGTTAACCATATATTCATAACCATAAAACCATGTTTTTCCAAGAATATGCTGAAGTGGTATATGAGAAGCTCTCTGTTCTATATATTCCTCAAACATGAGAAAATTTTCTTCCGACAATAAACTGTCACCATTGATAAGATAAAAGGTTCTTGTCATGCCATTGACAGCGGATAACAGTTCAAAACTGTCATGCTCTGCATTGTCAATTCCATTATCTTTCAACATCTGTGTTCCCCAGTTTACGGCCTGTCTAATTGTCATCATATCTACTTATCTTCCAGCCTTTTCTGCTTAAACATCGGAACATCTTCCGGATATTGTTCCTCCGGCTTCTGTTCTGCTTCAAATTCAAATCCTGCAACAACTTCTTCTTCAGATAATTCTTCTCCTTCTTCAGCTTCAGACTGGTTATCTATAACATAAGAAGCTGTATCCATGAATTCAAATCCTTCTATAGCTGATGGATCATCATGTCCATCTTCACCATATCCATATGAATCTTCTTCTGAATCACTATCATCATATGAATTATCATAGATAGTACTCTCAGACTCATCACTTACTTCATATACAGAAGAGAAAGTCTCTCTGTCAGTATCATCCATTCCAAACTCTTTTCCAGCCTGGATATATCTTTCCTCAGCAGTCATCTCACTAATAGGTTTCTCTTCTTCCTGTTCCTCTACATCAATTGTTCTTGTCTGTTCATTACCATGAATAAGACTTCCTGATATAGCCAGTTCTGCCTCAGAAGCAACAAGTTCTTCAACAGGATTCTCTGCTTCTGCATAATACTGTGCAAGGAATTCCTTCCAGTCAAATACTTCCTCAACAGCCCTGATAGCAACTTCTATCATATCCATATCAGGCTCTCTTGTAGTAAGCTTCTGGAACCACATTCCTGGCTTGCTTAATGCTCTTACAAATGCGTTATCATTCTTTCCAGCCCATCTTATGACCTCATACGATACTCCGGCAATGACCGGAATAAGAAGGATTCTGATAACAATCTGTAATGCTGTATTATCAACTCTTATAAATATAAAAAAGATAATACTTATAAACATAACAAAAAATAAAAAGCTTGTTCCACATCTTTTATGATATCTTGAACTGTTCTTGACATTCTCAGGTGTAAGTCTTGCACCATTCTCTATACAGTTGATACATTTGTGCTCTGCACCATGATACATAAAAGTTCTCTTTATATCCTTCATCATTGATATAAGAGAAATATATATAACAAATATAAGCAGTCTTACAATTCCTTCAATAAAATTAAGCAGTGTCTTGGAAACTATGTATTTCGATACCAGCTTAGTTGCAAGATACGGAAGCACCATAAACAAGCCTATTGCAAAAAATATAGAAAGAATAACTGTCACAGCCATAAGCACTGACTCAAATTTATCTTTAAGGAGATTCTTGCCTGCTTCATCAAGCTTGGTTTTCTCCTGCTCTGCAGGATCATCATAAAATGATGCAGAATAATTAATTGTTGAAATTCCCGTAACCAGCGAATCAATAAAATTAACAATTCCTCTTATTATCGGAAGATTAAGCCATGGATGCTTTTCTGTTATAAGCCTGCTCTCTCTAACGACAACCTCAATTTCATTATCAGGTTTTCTGACAGCAATAGAATATTTATCCTTATTGCGCATCATGATTCCTTCAATTACAGCCTGTCCCCCAATTCCTGATGGCTTCATATCACATAACCATACCTTTCTAAAATGTTTTGTATACATTCAAAAAAAGTTGAGGTCCCGAAAAACCTCAACCTTAATTCAAAATTAATTGTTTGATACACCGTACTTCTTGTTGAACTTATCAATTCTTCCGCGAGTAGATGATGCCTTCTGCTGTCCTGTGTAGAATGGATGGCACTTAGAACAGATTTCTACATGGATTTCTTCCTTTGTTGAACCTGTTACGAACTCGTTACCGCAGTTACAAACAACCTTTGCCTGATAGTAATCTGGATGGATTCCTTCTCTCATGATTTCACCTCTTTACAAATTATTAAGTATTACAATTGTGAATTCCGCCTTAGGTTCCCTTTCTAGCCCGATGGAATCTATGCGCATTAGACACAATGACCTCTTTATCTGTCATAAACAGCTTTCATATTGTATCACGATGTGACATGTTATGCAAGCATTTTTTCAAAAAGTTCTAAAAAGAAAATATACTTTAAATATAATGGTTCTTAATTACTGTTCTTACCAGCTCTTCGTTATTCTTAGTTTTAACAAAAAGGTCAAGAATTCTTTCTGCTGCCTCATCTGTCTTTAAGCCATTAAGCGCTTTCCTCATAATATCCACAGCTTCCTGTTCTTCTTTATTAAGAAGCAGATCCTCTCGTCTTGTACTTGACTTTGCTATATCAATGGCAGGGAATACTCTCTTTTCTGAAAGCTTTCTGTCAAGAACAAGTTCCATGTTACCAGTTCCCTTGAACTCCTCGAATACTACATCATCCATCTTGCTTCCTGTCTCAACAAGAGCTGTTGCAAGAATTGTAAGACTTCCGCCTTCACGCATATTTCTTGCTGCACCGAAGAATCTCTTAGGCATGTGAAGTGCTGCCGGATCAAGACCACCTGAAAGTGTACGTCCACTTGCCTGGACTGTGAGGTTATATGCTCTCGCAAGTCTTGTGATACTGTCAAGAAGGATTATTACATCTGTCTTCTGTTCAACAAGCCTCTTGGCTCTCTCAATAACCATCTCTGATACTCTCTTGTGTCTTTCTGGAAGTTCGTCAAATGTTGAATAAATAACCTCTACATTATCTCCTACAATTGATTCCTTGATATCTGTTACTTCCTCTGGACGTTCATCAATAAGAAGAATCATAAGATGCATCTCAGGATTATTCTTAGTTACTGCATTGGCAATCTGCTTAAGAAGAGTTGTCTTACCTGACTTAGGCTGTGAAACAATCATTCCTCTCTGACCTTTTCCTATAGGAGATATAAGGTCAACCATTCTCATCGCAACTGTAGCCGAATTCTTTTCAAGATGTATTCTTTCATTAGGAAAGATTGGTGTAAGGCTTTCAAATGCAGGTCTTCTCTGTGCAACAGAAGGATCCTTGCCATTAACGCTTTCAAGATACATAAGTGCTGAGAACTTCTCACCTGATGTTTTCATTCTCCTAGGTCCCTGAATGATATCACCTGTCTTTAAGTTAAACTTCCTTATCTGTGATGGAGAAACATATACATCATTCTCTCCCGGAAGGAAGTTCTCACATCTTATAAATCCATAGCCTTCTGACAGAACCTCAAGAATACCATCTGCCATAGGCATATCCTGTTCCTGCTTTGGCTGTTCCTGTCCTCTCTGTGGCTGTGCATGATAATTTTCCTTGTGTTCTTCCTTAACATACTGTTCAGACTTCTGATGTGAATATTCTGATGTCTTATGATTATTCTGTACATCTGCTTCATCTTCTGCAACAACACTGGCAACCTCTGCCGGCTCATTCTTTTCTTCACCTTCTGCCGCTGCAATAATTGCCTCTATAAGTTCGCTCTTTCTCATTGCTGAGATATTCTTAATATTCTTGTCCTTTGCAAATTCACGCAATACACTAACTGACAATGTTTCTAACTTTGCCTTCATACAATCCACCTCTGTATTCATCTAAAAAATCAATAGGGAAAATGATGCAGAAAACGCATCAAAGATGTAATTATTATACAACACATTATTCTAAAAGAAAAGACTAAAAATGCTTTTTTTAGTCAATGCAATATGTTATTATATATAATGCTGTTATAAGCACTATTTATTGAAAGGAAGATTAGATATTATGACTAATGCAGAGAAAGCCTTACAGCTCCATGAAGAGTGGAATGGTAAATTTGAAACAACTCCTAAAATGAAGATTCAGACAAGAGAAGATCTTGCACTTGCTTATACACCTGGTGTAGCAGAACCTTGCAAGGTTATTGCCAAGGATAAGGAAGCAGCTTACAAGTACACAATCAAGTCTAACACTATTGCTGTCGTATCTGACGGAAGTGCCGTACTTGGACTCGGTAATATCGGTGCTCACGCTGCTATGCCTGTTATGGAAGGAAAAGCTGTTCTTTTCAAGGAATTCGGTAATGTTAATGCCGTACCTATCTGTCTTGATACACAGGACACTGAAGAAATCATTAAAACAGTAGTTAATATTGCACCTGCATTTGGCGGTATCAATCTTGAAGATATATCAGCTCCAAGATGTTTTGAAATTGAGACAAGACTTAAGGAAATTCTTGATATCCCTGTATTCCATGATGACCAGCATGGTACTGCTATTGTTGTTTTAGCGGGTATCATCAACGGACTTAAGGTAACAGGCAAGACTAAGGAAGATTGTCAGGTAGTAGTTAATGGTGCCGGTTCTGCCGGAGTTGCTATTACAAAGCTTCTTCTTACATATGGTTTCAAGCACGTTACAATGTGTGATAAGTCAGGTATCCTTTCTAAGACTTCTGAAGGTCTTAACTGGATGCAGCAGTCAATGATGGAAGTAACTAACCTTGAGAACAAGACTGGTTCTTTAGCTGATGCACTCCGTGGTGCAGATATATTTGTCGGAGTTTCAGCTCCTAATATTGTTACAGCAGATATGGTTAAGACTATGAATAAAGATGCCATTATATTTGCAATGGCTAACCCTGTTCCAGAGATTATGCCTGATGTTGCCAAGGCAGCTGGTGCGCGTGTTGTTGGTACAGGACGTTCTGATTTCCCTAACCAGGTTAATAATGTTATCGCTTTCCCTGGTATCTTCAAGGGTGCTCTTGAAGGCCGTGCAAGACAGATAACTGAAGATATGAAGCTTGCTGCTGCACTTGCAATCGCTAACCTCGTTCCAGATGATGAAGTAAGTGATGTTAATATCCTTCCTGAAGCATTTGACCCAAGAGTTGCTGATGTTGTAAGCAAAGCCGTAATTGACCATATTGAGAAGTAATTATGCTTCCATATTATTATTCTGTAAGTGAATATCTGAAAGACACTTACGGCAAGAAATTATACAAGTTAAGTCTTTCCGGAAACATGACCTGTCCTAACAGAGATGGAACTCTCGGTACAAGAGGCTGTATATTCTGCAGCGGCCATGGTTCCGGAGATTTTGCCGTTAATGATATTGACAAAGCAAAAGAAATAGTATCTAATAAATATTCTGGCAGTGAATATATTGCTTATTTTCAATCTTTTACCAATACATATGCAGATGTTAATTATCTGCGTAATCTGTTCATGCCAGTAATAAAAAGAGATGATATAAAAATCCTGTCCATTGCAACACGTCCTGACTGTCTCGGTGATGATATACTTGACCTTCTTGACGAACTTAATCACATAAAGCCGGTGTGGATTGAGTTAGGGCTGCAGACAATCAACAATTCAACTGCTGATTATATCCGCAGGGGATACAGCCTGTCAGCATACGATAATGCAGTAAACAGTCTGCTTTCAATTGGAATTGCACCTATTGTACATATGATTATCGGACTTCCGGGTGAAACAATCAGCGATTACACTGCTACTGCGAGGTATATTGCACAAAGCGGTGCATCAGGAATCAAAATATCTTTGTTACACATTTTAAAAGACACAGATCTTTATGCTGACTATTGCAATGGATTATTCAAGGCTATGACTATAGAAGATTATCTTGCTGCTATTGGAGCAATTCTTCCTGTATTGCCTGAAAATATGGTAATACACAGACTTACAGGGGACGGACCTAAGAATATTCTTGCAGCGCCATTATGGACCGCTGATAAAAAGAGAGTGCTTAACACTCTTCACCATTACCTCAAAGAAAATAAGATTTATCAAGGAAAAGATTTATGAACACCGATTCTACTACATTATACAAATTAATGATTTTATATATGCTGAACAAGGTCAATTTCCCTTTGTCCAATACACAGCTGTCTTCTTTTATGCTGGACAAGCAATATACTGATTATTTCACATTTCAGAAAACTATCAGTTCGCTGGTTGAAGATGGATTTATAAGAGGTACTACTCACCAAAGCAGCACGCATTATACTTTAACCAAAGAAGGGGAAGAAACCATTGCTTTCTTCTATACCAAAATATCATCAGCCATCAGGGATGATATAGAAACTTATCTTGCTGATAATAAGTATGAACTAAAGAATCAGGCCGGAACTGTAACAGACTGTTACAAGCTTCCTAACGGAAATTACATTGCACACTGTCAGGTAAAAGAAGGGGATACAACTCTGATTGAGCTTAATCTTAATGTTCCTATTGAGGAGCAGGCGGAAATAATATGTGCAAGATGGCGCGAAAACAGCCAGGAATTATATGATTATATTATTCATAAACTTATGTAAAAAAGCGTTCTGCTGGTAATCATCCAGTCAGAACGCTTTTTTATTATTCTTCTATAATTGTATCACTTTCAGAATCAGTCTCATTTTCTTCCTGTGGCAGTACATATGAATCTACAAGCTGCCATAATTCTTTAAGTCCCTGCTTGGTCTGTGATGAAAAAGGTATAAGAATATCTTCTTCTCTCAATCCGAGTCCTGTTCTTACAGCCTTCACCTGTTTGCTTATCTGGCTTCTCTTGATCTTATCCAGCTTTGTTGCTACAATTACAGGTCTGAAGCCATTATTTACAATCCAGTCGTACATCATTCTGTCATTATCTGATGGGTCATGACGAATATCAATTAACAAGAACACCTGCTTTAACTGGCTGCTCTTTCTTAAATACTTCTCAATCATTTTGCCCCATTTTGCCTTAACAGAAGCACTTACGCTTGCATATCCATAACCCGGAAGATCTACAAGATACATGCTGTCATTAATGTTATAGAAATTAATTGTCTGTGTCTTACCCGGCTGTGAAGATGTTCTTGCATATGACCTTCTGTTCATTAATGCATTGATAAGTGAAGATTTACCCACATTTGACTTACCTGCAAATGCAACTTCTGGAAATGCTGTTTCAGGAAGTGCGCTTGTGACTCCGACTACTATATCCAGATTAACTTTTTTAACAACCATATACTTCTCCTTTCATTTAATGCATTAACGCCTGATTAAAGACATCCATTGCTGTATCAACATATATTATATCCATTCCTTCAGTTATCTCTGTATCAAGTTCTTCAACATCCGACCTGTTATCCTGAGGTACAAAAACATTTGTTATGCCTGCTGTCTTACTTGCAAGCAGCTTTTCTTTAAGACCTCCTATTGGAAGCACTTTGCCTCTTAATGTAAGTTCTCCAGTCATGGCAACATCTGCTCTTACCGGAATACCTGTAACTGCAGACAATACTGCTGTTGCCATTGTAACACCTGCAGAAGGTCCGTCTTTAGGTGTTGCTCCTTCTGGTATATGAAGATGGAACGCATGCTTCTGGAAATATTCAGCGTCCACCTTGTATCTGCCTTTTTCTGTTACATATCTGATATACGAAACAGCTATACTTGCCGACTCCTTCATTACATCGCCCATATTACCTGTAAGCTTGAATTCGCCTTTGCCCGGCATTGTTATAACCTCTATCTCAAGGGTATCTCCGCCTGCCTGTGTCCATGCAAGACCTCTGACAATACCAACCTCACCCTTTGGATTCTTCTTATCCGGTCTGTATTTAACTTTTCCAAGATAATCTGTAATATTCTTATCTGATATATTAACAGTTTTCTTTACTGACTTGTCTCTCGTTCCGTCTGGTGTGAATACGCCTGCTTTATACAGCTCGCTCACTACTTTTCTTACAATCTTTGCTATCTGTCTTTCAAGTCCTCGCACACCTGCTTCTCTTGTATACGAATTAATAATTGTTCTTATAACCTTATCCGTGAACTTAACATCAGATACAAGCAATCCGTTTTCTTTAATCTGTTTCTTAATAAGATGTTCCTTTGCAATATGAAACTTCTCATTAGCTGTGTATGAGCCGACCTCTATAACTTCCATTCTGTCAAGCAGAGGACGGCTTATCTTAGATAAATCATTAGCTGTTGCAATAAAATGCACATTTGACAAATCAACAGGCATTTCAATATAGTGGTCAACAAAATTAACATTCTGCTCGCTGTCTAATACTTCAAGAAGTGCAGCTGATGTGTCCCCCTTATAGTCACTGCTTATCTTGTCTATCTCATCAAGAAGCATAAGCGGATTATTAACCTTCGCGCTCTTAAGCCCCTCAATAATTCTTCCCGGCATAGCGCCGATGTAAGTTTTCCTGTGTCCTCTTATCTCAGCCTCATCTCTTACACCGCCAAGGCAGATTCTCACATACTCTTTTCCAAGTGCCTTTGCAACTGATCTTGCTATAGATGTTTTACCTGTTCCCGGAGGTCCGGTAAGACATATAATAGGTGCTTTTCCACTACTTGTAATATTTCGTACAGCAAGTGACTCAAGTATTCTCTCCTTGATATCCTTCATTCCGTAATGGTCTGAATCAAGCACCTTTGCAGCATTATCTATGTCTTTATTATCCTCAGTTGACACATTCCATGGAAGTTCAAGGCATGTCTCTATATATGTTCTCTCAACATTTGCTTCTGAATTATTGCCTGCAAGTGATTTCAGCCTCTTGATTTCCTTGTTAAGCTTATCCTTTACATACTGAGGTGCATCAAGTTTTTCAACAGCTGCCTCATACTCTTCTGCCTCTGTTAAGCTTCCCCCATCAAGTTCCTCATTAATCGCTGCAAGTTCTTCCCTTAATATGTAGTCTTTCTGATTCTTGTCAACTCTTTCTCTTACAACATTGCCAAGTTCTTCCTTAATTCTGTATGCATTAATCTCATTAACAAGTAATGTTGCTGCAAATGTGTACATCTGCTCATAATCTTCGGCTTCAAGAAACTGCTGTCTCTTGTCGTAGTCCATCATGAATTCCTGTGCAAATTCCATCATCAGCTTTTCCGCATCATTATAAGAAAGCCATCTTTTAACTGTATCCTTTGCAAACTTAGGATTGACATGTGCATACTGTGTTAAAAGTTCTCTCATGCCGACAATTATGGCTCTTGAAAGCATTTTATCAGGCTTCTCAAGCCCTTCAATAACACTTACATCAGCAATCATCATTCCTGACGCTTCTTCAAAGCTGTTTACAAGCGCCTTCTCAAGTCCTTCTACCTGAACCCTTAATATTTTACCCGGCATCTTTATTATCTGCTTTATCTTAGCAATTGTTCCTACTGTATATAAATCCACTATTCCCGGTTCACTGACCTGCGAATCTCTCTGTGTCACAAGATATATAAGCTCATCAGCAGCCATGCTTGCCTCAACAGCTTTCACAGATTTTTTTCTGCTCACATCAAAGTGCATAACCATTCCCGGAAAAACAGTCACATTTCTTAACGGAATAGCCGGATAATGTCTATTATATTCGTTACTCATATATTCCTCTCTATTTAATAAAAAACGGACCGTCCTTTACGAACAGTCCGCCTGAATCAATTCATTACTGTGCTTTTTTAACAGCATCTGTTCTGTATTCTAACAGAGGCTTTGCGCTTCCCTCTACAGCTTCCTTAGTTATTATGCATTTAGCTATTGTCTCATCTGACGGAATCTCATACATTACTTCATTCATGACTGATTCTAAGATTGAACGTAAACCTCTTGCTCCTGTCTTTCTCTCAAAGCTCTTGTGGGCAACTGCTTTAACAGCTTCATCTGTAAACTCAAGTGCCACCTCATCAAGCCCAAAGAGTGCCTGATATTGCTTTATAATAGCATTCTTAGGTTCTTTAAGAATTCTTACAAGTGCTTCTTCATCAAGTGAATCTAATGAAACAACTACTGGAACTCGTCCTACAAACTCAGGAATAAGACCAAACTTAATAAGATCCTGTGGAAGTGCCTTATGGAACATCTCTCCAACATCATCATTGCTCTTTTCCTTAAGTTCAGAATTAAAACCAATTGAACTCTTATCCATTCTTGACTCAATAATCTTCTCAAGGCCATCAAATGCACCGCCGCATATGAAAAGAATATTAGTTGTATCAATCGGAATAAGCTCCTGCTGAGGATGCTTTCTTCCTCCCTGTGGTGGGACAGAAGCTACTGTTCCCTCTAATATCTTAAGAAGTGCCTGCTGTACACCTTCACCAGATACATCTCTTGTTATTGAAACATTTTCTGATTTCTTAGTAATCTTATCTATCTCATCAATATATATGATACCATATTGTGCTTTTTCAACATCATAATCCGCAGCCTGAATAAGCTTTAAAAGGATATTCTCTACATCTTCACCAACATATCCGGCTTCTGTAAGAGTTGTTGCATCTGCAATCGCAAAAGGTACATTAAGAAGTCGTGCCAGATTCTGTGCAAGGAATGTTTTTCCTGAACCTGTTGGTCCAAGCATAAGAATATTACTCTTCTGTAACTCAACATCTAAATCAGACTGTGACATTATTCTCTTATAATGATTATAAACAGCAACCGCAAGAACCTTCTTTGCCTCATCCTGTCCAATAACATAATCATCAAGGAATTCTTTTATCTGCTTTGGCTTGAGCAGGTTGATATTCATGCCGTCAACCACATCTTTGCCATCTGCCTCTGTTTCAAACTCTTCATCAAGGATATCGCTGCATATTTCTACACATTCATCGCAAATGTAAACACCATTATGTCCTGCGATCAGCTTCTTAACCTGATCCTGTGTCTTATTACAGAATGAGCATCTAAGCTTCTCGTCAATATTTCTGCCTGCCATACTATCCTCCAAATCACTATAAATCCTTTAAATAAAGGTTTGCTTATCACACAAAAACAAGGGAGACACCTGCAAAATGTATTATCTGCAGGCATCTTCCTTTTCATAAGCAATTATTATCTCTTCTCTACAACACTGTCGATAAGTCCATATGCAACAGCTTCCTGTGCTGTCATATAGTTATCTCTCTCTGTGTCGCGTGAAATCTCTTCAACTGACTTGCCAGTATTAGCTGCCAGTATTTCGTTTAACTTATTTCTTGTCTTAAGTATATTCTCAGCAACGATTCTGATTTCAGTCTCCTGACCTCTTGCACCACCTGATGGCTGGTGAATCATAATCTCTGCATTAGGAAGAGCAAGTCTCTTTCCCTTAGCACCGCCTGAAAGAAGGAATGCGCCCATACTTGCAGCCATTCCGATACAGATTGTAGAAACATCACACTTGATGTACTGCATTGTATCATAGATAGCAAATCCTGCTGATACAGATCCTCCCGGGCTGTTAATGTAGAAATGTATATCCTTGCTTGGATCTTCTGCTTCAAGGAATAACATCTGTGCTACTACAAGATTAGCAGAAACATCTGTTACCTCTTCTCCTAAGAATATAATTCTGTCTTTAAGCAGACGTGAATATATATCATATGATCTTTCGCCTCTGCTGTTCTGTTCAATGACATAAGGTACAAAACTCATTACACAACCTCCAATATACTAAAATGTTTCTTTAAGATTCAATTACTTTTCAACAACTGATCCTACGATAACATCTACAGCCTTCTGAATTGCAAGATCTTCCTTAATCTGCTTCTTCTCATAGTCTCCCATGAATTCCTTAATCTGATCAAGTTCCATCTTGTATGCTTCAGCCATCTTCTTTAACTCTGCTTCGAACTCTTCGTCTGAAGTCTCAATATTCTCAGCCTTAACAACTGCCTCAAGAACAAGTCTTGACTGGATTCTCTTAACAGCCTCTGGCTTCATCTCTTCCATAATCTTATCAGCTGTCATGCCTGTGTACTGGAAGTACTGCTCAACTGATAATCCCTGCTGCTGTAATCTCTGAGCGAAATCCTCAACCATTCTGTTAACCTGTGTGTCAACCATAGCATCTGGAATATCCATCTTAGATGACTCAATAATCTTAGCGATTGCTTCATCTTCCTGCTTAGCCTTAGCTTCTCTTGACTTTCTGTCAGCAATCTTATTCTTTAAATCATCCTTGTATTCATCAAGTGTATCGAAATCAGATACATCCTGAGCAAACTCATCATTAAGTTCTGGAAGCTGCTTCTCCTTGATTTCCTTAACAGAAACCTTGAACATAGCTGGCTTACCCTTAAGATCATCTACATGGTACTCTTCTGGGAATGTAACATTGATTTCTTTCTCATCACCGATATTCATACCGATAATCTGATCTTCAAATGTATCAATGAATGAATGAGATCCGATTGTAAGTGGGTAATCTGTTCCCTTACCGCCTTCGAATGCAACACCATCAACAAATCCTTCGAAATCGATAACTGTGTTATCACCATCTTTAACAGCTCTGTCTGTTACAGCTACTGTTCTTGAATTCTGATCCTGTACTCTCTTTAACTCTTCTTCAACATCAGCATCTGTTGCTTCTGTATCAGCCTTAGTTACCTCAACACCCTTGTACTGTCCGAGTTCAACTTCTGGCTTAGTAGCTACAACAGCTTCGAAGATAAATGGCTTTCCAGCCTCTAACTGTGTTACGTTAATCTTAGGCTGTGAAACAAGTTCAAGCCCACACTCATCAGCAGCCTTAGCATATGCATCTGGAATGATTGAATTAGCAGCATCTTCATAGAATACTTCTGCGCCATACATCTTCTCAATCATCTTTCTAGGTGCTTTACCTTTTCTGAAACCAGGAAGGCTGATCTTGCTCTTATTCTTATTATATGCAGTATTAAGACCTGCCTCAAATTCCTCAGCAGTAGACTCAATAACAAGTTTAACCATATTCTTCTCTTCTAAATTCTCAACTGTGAAACTCATTATAAATTAATCCTCCTATGAACTATGTATTGTTACTATCGTACAACATACCCACGAATTATAACACAACTGTTTTTAGATTACCAGTACTATTTTAAAAAAATAAAAGATAGGGCTGCAAACCTTATATTTACTAATAAACATTCGGATTACAGCCCATTTATCACTTAAGATAATTCATATTCAGTTGTGAGCATCCCGCAATTACTTACCGCTCATCTGCTCTTCCTGTCTTCTGATCATCTCTTTTACCATGTTACCACCAACTGAACCAGCCTCTGCTGATGTGAGGTCTCCATTGTAACCATCCTTTAAGTTAACACCGATTTCTGAAGCAACCTCCATCTTGAATCTGTCAAGTGCGCTCTGTGCTTCCTTCTTAGTCTTATAATTAGAACTTGTTGATTTAGCCATAATAAGCCTCCTTATTAAACACATTTTTAGGATTAAGCCGAAAAGTTATGGCGCCATAACTTATCGTCTTGATGTTATTATGTGTCAGGTAATTCTAATTATTATGACATATTCTGGCTGTTAATAATTAGGAGACATTTTGGTTGTTTCTGTCTCCAGATCCTTTTCTGAAGCCGGAATTATATTCTTGTAGACATATATTTCATCATAAACAGGTGCCCATCTGTATGTAGCCCCACTTGAACAAAATACATATGCATGCCCCTTATTGGTTACAGCATAACTGACAAGACAGCTTCCAGACTGATTAACAAATCCTGTCTTACCGGCAGTAACTAAAACTCCCGGCGCTTCATTTCCATATATTCTTGAATACATAGTGCTTGTAAGCTGTATTCCTTGCGGATGCTGTGTAGTTGCCTTAGTTGTATATTGATATGTTCCAAGAACTTTTGCTCTTACTTCATCCTTCATGGCATATTCCATAATCATAGCCATTTCAGCAGGGGTTGTATACTGGTTATCATCATGCAAACCGGATGGATTGGCAAATCTTGTATTTTTAAGTCCCAGTTCTGCACATTTCTGATTCATCAGTTCAGCAAATCCTTCTATAGAACCAGCCGTCATGATTGCCAGTGCTTCTGCACAATCTGCCCCTGACGGAAGTATCAGTCCATACATCAAATCTTCAACATCTACAGTCTCTCCCACCTCAAATCCGGCTCTGGATGCCTCTTCAATATAAAGTCTGTTAAGCATTTCGAATTCAAATGTATAAGTCTTTGGCATACTGTCAAGATGCTCAGATACAACAATAAGAGTCATAACTTTTGTCATTGATGCCGGATAAATCTTTTCTGTTGCATGTTTTCCTGCAATTATCTTGTGATTATCAATGTCCAGCAATGCAGCATATGGAGATGCTACATTTGTATCTGATGACAAATCCTTATAATCAGATGCCACCTGTGAATATACTAGATTTGGCTTTGTCTCTTTTTCATTTTGTGATTCATTCTGTGCATCTGTCTGTACAACAACAGAGTCTGCATCAGAATTTACAGTCTTAGATTTTTTTCTGATTCCGGAGACCGCATTAATTATAACAACAGCAAGAATCACCATAAGCATTATCATGGCTGTCGCAATAATGCGTCTTCTGATAAGCTGCTGCCGTCTTTTTTTCATCAGTTCCGCTTTTCTTCTCCTCGCGCGGCTTCTTTTCATCGCTTCATCGTAATTATAAAAATCCTGTTCCATTGTTCCTATCCTTTACTCTATACATACTGGGTAGAAGTTCTGAGACTGTCTGCCAGTTCTTCTCCTTTAATAAGTTTTACAAGCTCAAGTCCAAGATCAATAGAAGTTCCCATTCCTCTTGATGTTGTAATATTACCATCTGTGACAACACGTTCTGGTGCTGTTATTACAGTTGCTCCTTTTAACTGTTCTTCAAAACCCGGGAATGCAATTGCCTTCTTTCCTTCAAGGAGTCCAAGATTACCAAGAACTGAAGGTGCCGCACATATAGCTGCAATTCTGTTATTTTTCTTATTGTATTCTTCAAGAAGTTCCAGCAGATCCTTACAATCATAATATGACTTGTGTCCAGGACCACCAGGAAGGAATAAAAGTTCATCTCCTTCAAAAACATATTCATCTAAAAGCTCATCAGCCTGAACAATTACACCCTGAGCACTTTTAACATTAATGTCACCTGTAATCGAAATCATATCTGTTTTAATATCTGCTCTTCTTAATATATCTATAACTGCAAGTGCTTCTACTGTTTCAAAACCATCTGTAAGAAATGCACATACTTTCATTATTTATTTCCTCCGCACGCAAAAATTATACATTTGAATTGATTATACAACAATTTTTTATTTTTACAAACTTATATTTTACAAAATATTAATATTTATGTATTGTGGTTTTAAAAACTATGTGTTATCATTCCAATTAACAAAACAAATCGTTTTTGCAACGCGGAGGATATTATTTATTATGTTTGATATAATTACTGATTCAGCCTGTGACATTGTAAGAGAATACGCAGAGACACATGATCTCAAGCTTGTCCCTCTCTATACAACATTTGACGGTGTGAACTATCTGAAAGAACAATATGACATTACCCATGATGAATTCTATAGAAGAATGACAGACGAAGGAGCTTTCCCTAAGTCTTCCCTTCCAAGTGTACAGGATTTCGTTGATGCAATCATGCCAAGTGTTGAAGCTGGCAGACCTGCTATAGTATGTACAATTACATCATACTTTTCAGGATCTTATAACTCAGCCTGCACAGCTAAGGATATTATATTAGAAGATCATCCTGACGCTAAGGTTACAGTTATTAATTCACTGCTTAACTCAGCATCATTTTCACTCTTCATATATCAGGCCCTCCAGATGAGAAAAGCAGGATATTCATATGAGGATACAATCAAGGTTCTTGAAGCTTTAAGAAACGATGGCCGAATAATGTTTACTACAGAATCACTTGAATACTTAAGCAAAGGCGGACGTCTTGCCAAGACTGCAATTACAATCACAAGCAAGTTAAGCCTCCGTCCTATCATCGTTATGAAAGAAGGAGAAATCGGACTTGGTGGATTTACCCGAACAAGAAACAAGGGTAAATCTAATGTTATTGACATGATTCAGAAATACATTGAATCAAAGGGAATGCCAATTGAGAACTGGGATATTACTGTTGGATACTGTACTAACCTACAAGAAGCTGAAGAATACAGAGATGCGGTTGAAGCACAGCTTGGTATTAAGCTTCTTGAAAGACGCGAAGATTTCAAGACAAGAATCAGTATTATTTCAGGATGCCACACAGGTCCTTATGCATTAGGAATTGCGTGCATACCTAAGTACACAACTATCAAATTATAATAACCGGCAGCTTCTTTAACAACTGCTGATACAAAAAGCGGAATGGTTCACAACAGCCATTCCGCTTTTTATACATTTTATGAATTCATATGATCTGTAATCCAGCCATATATCTCCTCATATATATCTTCCTTATTAAGTTCATTGCACAGCTCATGCCTGCAATCCTCGAAAAGTCTTAAGTCAATATCATCAAGATGTCCATGATATGAATTGTATGCCCTGTAAACGCCTTTGCCATACTCTCCTACAGGATCATCAAGTCCTGATACCATAAGCATTGGAAGATTCTCTGGTATCTTTGCTATATTCCGTGGCTTTCTTACATACAGAATCATGTTCATAAGTCCTCTGTAACCATTTACTGTAAACAGAAATGTTGTAAGCTTTCCGGCATTATATTCATCTACCACGGCTTCATCTCTTGTCAGCCAGTCATTAGCTGTTCTTATATTCTTTATACGTTTGTTATATGCACCAAACATAATCTTAGATATCAGTTCACTTCTGTATCTGTCACCTTTTATAAGCTTAGTAATGTTAGCAAGCAGCTTTCCTCCAAGTACAACCGGAGTTGGCTGATGTCCTGTTCCCATTACAATAACCCCATCAAGTTCATGTCCATAATCACATATATATTTTCTTGTAACAAAAGAACCCATGCTGTGTCCTATAAGATAATACGGGATATCCGGATACATTTTCTTGATAAGAACTGTAAGATGGTGTGCATCTTTTGCCAGCGCTTCGCCAGGTTTCTTCTCCTTAAAAAATCCAAGGTCCTCATCTGAACACACTGACTTTCCATGTCCAAGATGGTCGTTACCTACAACAACAAATCCTCTCTCTGCCATGAATCTGGCAAATCCGTCATATCTGTCGATATACTCAATCATTCCGTGACATATCTGCAATACCGCTACCGGCTTGTCATATTCAGCCTCATCAGGACACCACATAACAACATGAATAGATGTTTTTCCGTCACACGACAGGAAAGAATTACTTTTTTTCTTTACCATTAAATTTCCTCCTTATTGTTTTATAACATTCTCAATTCCTTCAAACGCTTCATTTCCTATATACTCAACTGACTTCGGAACAATAATCTCACTTATATTCATATCCGAAAATGCTCCATACTCAATTCTTTTGACACCTGATGGCAGTTTAACTTCTGCAAGCCCTTTGCAGCCTGCAAATGCATATGCCCCAATTTCTTCGATGCTGTCCGGGATATTAATTTCTGTAATGCCCTCTTTATTATAAAAAACGCCAGAAGCAATTTTCTTTACACCATCCGGAATATTGTATATTCCACTCTCTTTCTTTACCTTACACAGCACTTCATTAACTATAAGTTCATCCTTATCTGCAAGCTGGTCATACTCCCACTGTGTATCAGTAAATGCATTCGTTCCAACAGAATTAACTGATGCCGGAATTTCAATTGTTTTAAGGTTATAACAGCTTAAAAATACATTTTCTGCAATATAGCTTATTCCGTCCGATATAACAACCTCAGTAACTGTCGTATCATCACGGAACACTCCGCTTCCTATTCCCTCAACCTGCTTTCCGTCAATAGTGGCAGGCACTATAATCTTTGCATCTGCTCTTCCTTTGTCTGTAAGCCCTGTTATAACTATATTCCCTGCGTCATTCTCCTCATATGTAAATGTTGCTGCCTTGGGAGTCTTTTTACATCCCGACATACAGACTATCGCCAGTACCAACATAATACTTGTAATAATTCTTCTACCTTTTATCATATCGTTGCCTCTTTATTATTAATTTCTTGCCCACATATAACAGAACGCCTGTGTTCTCGCCGCAAAATGCTTATCTTTAAGAAGCGTTTTCACTTCTTCCTTCGAATACCATGCTGCTGATATTTCTTCAAATGTAGATGTACTTGGAGAAAATTTTCCTGTGGCTTTCCCAATAACTACAGCATTAGTCTCATTAGAAAAACCTATAGCACTGTAGCTGTCATACAGCTTGTCCTCAATTGTAATAAGGTCAAGTCCTGTCTCCTCTTTAAGTTCGCGTTTTGCCGCTATCTCCGGAGTCTCTCCCCCATCAATAAGCCCTGCCGGGAAATTATATACATAATCCCCTACCGACATCCTGTACTCTTTGTTAATAAGGATATGTTCGTCTGATTCGTCTGTTGCAACAATAACCACACCGTCGGTCTTTTCATTTCTTATATCCTCAATAGTCTTTATATCCTTGTTCCTGCTTATGATTTCATAAACCTTTTTCTTATCATCCTCAGTTGTATAATACAGGTCATATCTGTTTATGAATCTGCCCTCTGAAACCTTTTTAATTCCATCAAACTTCATTTATCTGCCCTTCTTTTCCTTCATCTTACCAGCTGCTTCATGGACAACATCCATCATCCATCCATTAGCCCTGCCTCTCATTGCAATTCCATATTTCATCGAAACTTTCATCTTATCGTTAGAACACTCCCTGCTTACAGCCTTTTCTATTTTTGCTAATATACTGTCAGCTTCTTCAAATGAGAAATTCTTCAATACAACAACAAAATCGCCTTCATTAAGTCGTGCAATATACGCGGAATCCTTAAGCATTTTCTTTAAAACTCCTGCCACATTTATAAGCACAGAATTACCGACCTTCTGTCCATGCTTAAGATTAATCTCTGAAAGCCCGTCTATATCACATACAGCTAATGCCACGCTTCCCTTAAATCCATCATATGTTTTACAGTGCTCCATAAAACTGTACATGCTGTAAACACCTGTAAGCTGGTCATATATAACCATATTTTCAAGCTCTGTATATGCCCTTTTAAGCTCAGTAACATTCTGCATTACAATAATTGTTCCAAGCAGCCTTTTCCTTTCATCCGATAAACGCTCTATCCTGCAGTCATATATTTTATCATCAAGCTTCCATTCAAATGTATCATTGCCTGCTGTAACCGGAACACATTTGTTCTTAATAAACCAGTCAATAGTCTGCTTCCTGTCATCATATTCCAGATCATCAAACAACGCTTTCATGGATGTGTTAAAATCTGCAAGCACGCCTTCATAGTCAAAAAGAATAACAGGAACATGCATATGGTCTATAATCATGGTATGAGTTATTGTAAGCATGTTCTTTTTAGAATACCAGAATGTATTCCAGTAAACCATTACCCCTATAAATGCATACAAAAAGATTGATATATCGAATCTTAAATCTATTATCTTATATATGAAAACATATTTAATCAGGACAATAAATACCAGCCCTGCTGCCATAACAATATATCTTCCCCAGTAAGCACCTGGTATGCGTATACATTTTATAACCAATACCGCAATTATAAATGCAACTATAAGCATGCTCATAACAGCATGTATACCAAACCAAAGTTCACCTTCATAACCAAGCACATATATGCCATCACATTTTACCAGACTGTACTTCAAGGCAATCTCATTAAATATATTGACAATGAATACAACTGAATCAACCAGCGCAAGCGCAAATGAAGCAATCGTCATTACTTTGGTTGCCTTATTGCGTATCCTTGTAAATGCTGTTGTATATATAAAAAGTGTCACAAGCAGAAAATCCTGCGCAACCATCATAATACTTGTAGCAGCAGACATTAAATTGTAGTTATCCGTCATGAAATTCACAGAATAGCTTACAATACATATCATGGTAAGAGTCAGTGATATCAATACCTTCCTGTTCATAATATCTTTTTCCAGATATGTCTTAACCATCACAAATCCTACAACCACTACTGCAATTGCATACAATAACAGGTACACTATATTCATTATTTATCCCCCAATACACTTTTAGCATATAAAAAGATTTTAACATTTAATTCTGCGTTACTCAACTAAAAAATCTCCGTCAGACAATTGTCCGACGGAGATTCTTAATTCTTATATTAATTACTTAACTGCTGTCACCTTGTAATCCTTATCCTCAACAGTCTTCTTTAATACATCGTTATCAACTTCCTTAGAAAGTGTAACAACTGCTGTTCCGTTCTCATGGCTTACAACTGCCTCTGTAACGCCATCAACAGCCTCAAGTGCCTTCTTAACTGTAGCTTCACAGTGTCCGCACATCATACCCTCAATATTCATAGTCTTTGTCATAGTTTCGTCTCCTTTTGTCGTTTTATTTTTAATTTTGCCAGACTTTTTCTTATAAATGTGGTCTTTTCCTGTATCATATATCTTTATAAGATTAAGTCTTAATGCATTAGTTACTACGCAGAAGCTTGATAAGCTCATAGCTGCCGCACCAAACATTGGATTAAGTGTCCAGCCAAATACTGGTATCCACACACCTGCTGCAAGTGGGATTCCTATACAGTTATAGAAAAATGCCCAGAACAGATTCTCGTGTATGTTGGTAAGTGTCCTCTTTGAAAGTCTTATAGCAGCAGGAACATCTGATAATCTGCTCTTCATAAGAACTATATCCGCCGCATCTATAGCAACATCTGTACCGGCTCCGATTGCAATACCAATATCAGCTCTTGTAAGTGCAGGTGCATCATTAATGCCATCACCTACCATTATAACACTTCCCTGCTCCTTAAGTCTTGCTATTTCTTTTTCTTTTCCTTCAGGAAGAACACCTGCAATAACCTCATCAACTCCGGCAAGCTTTCCTATTGCTTTCGCGCTTCTTTCATTATCTCCGGTAATCATTACAACCCTTATTCCCATGTTCTGAAGTTCTTTAATAGCGTGTGGGCTGTCTTTCTTAATCGTATCTGCAACAGCGATTATTCCCATAAGTTCATTATCTCTTGCAAAGAAAAGCGGTGTCTTTCCTTCTGATGATAAATCGTCAGCCTTGTTTCTTAAATCATCAGAGACATTACAATATTCTGAAATGAACTTAAGATTACCGCCTGCCACTACATTTGTATCAAGCATTCCCTTAAGTCCGTTACCGGCAACAGCCTTAAAACCAGTCACTTCCTCTGCAAATGAATTCTTATCGCCACTCTCTTCAACATAATTAACAACTGCTTTTGCTAGTGGGTGTTCACTTTTTCTTTCAAGCCCATATGCTATAGTAAGAAGCTCATTCTGTAAGATTCCATCACCTGTTATAATATCTGTAACCTTGGGTTCCCCCTCTGTAATAGTACCAGTCTTATCGAGTGCAACTATCTGCATCTTTCCTGTCTGCTCTAAAGAAACAGCGGTCTTGAACATAATTCCGTTCTTTGCACCAACTCCGTTACCAACCATAATCGCAACCGGAGTGGCAAGTCCTAACGCACAAGGACAGCTTATTACAAGCACTGAGATTCCTCTCGCAAGTGCAAATCCTAAGTCCTTGCCACATAACAGCCATACTATTGTTGTTATAACTGCTATTGTTATAACTGCAGGTACAAATACTCCCGAAACTTTATCAGCAATCTTTGCAATAGGCGCTTTTGTTGCAGCCGCGTCACTCACCATCTGTATTATCTTGGAAAGTGTTGTATCTTCTCCAACTCTTGTCGCCTTGCACTTTATATATCCTGATGTATTAAGTGTTGCTGCACTTACCTGATCTCCCTCCTGCTTATCAACAGGAATGCTCTCACCCGTAAGAGCTGATTCATTAACTGCCGTGTTACCTTCAATGATGACACCATCTATAGGTATATTCTCACCCGGTCTTACAACAAATATATCACCTGCTATAACCTGTTCAACAGGGACGCATGTTTCCTGTCCATCTGAATAAAGTACCGCTGTCTTGGCAGCAAGCTTCATAAGGCTCTTTAATGCGTCGGTTGTCTTTCCCTTTGAGCGGGCTTCAAGCATTTTTCCTACTGTTATAAGTGTAAGAATCATAGCTGCCGACTCAAAATAGAATTCATCCATATAGTGCATTACACCTGCCATATCACCTCTTACCTGACAATCTGTCATGGCAAAAAGTGCATATGTACTCCACACAAATGCTGCTCCTGAACCAAGCGCAACAAGTGTGTCCATATTAGGTGAACGATGTAACAATCCCTTGAAGCCGCTTATGAAGAAATGCTGGTTAATAACCATTATCATTATTGTAAGCAGCATTTGTATTAGACCCATAGCCACATGATTGCCTTCAAGCACTGATGGAAGCGGCCACCCCCACATCATATGTCCCATGCTGAAATACATAAGCACAACTAGAAATACTAATGAAGCTATTAATCTCTTCTTTAAAACAGGGGTTGTCTTATCTGCCAGCGCATCTTCCTGCTCCTGCATTGAAGAACTGCTGTTCTTTGCCCCCTTAACTGATGCACCATATCCAGCAGCTTCCACAGCTTTAATGACTGCATCATGTGTTGCAGTTCCTTCAACACCCATCGAATTAGTAAGAAGACTTACTGAACAGCTTTCCACTCCAGGTACTTTGCTAACAGCCTTCTCAACTCTTGCCTGACACGCTGCACAGCTCATTCCTGTAACATTGTACTGTTCCATTATTTTCCTCATTTCCGCGCACGCATTTTGCATAATTGGTTTGTGTCATGTGCGCTAAGACACCAATCCCGCGCGTGAAAAATCACATCTTCACACTATGCCTCTTTACGGTTAGTTGTTATTCCTGTAACCTTGAAATCAAGTCTCTCTATTGCAATTCTTATATCAGCGTCATCGATTTCTCTGTCAACTTCAATTGTTGCCTGCTTCTTCTTAAGATTCACCTGGCATGAAGCACCATCAATCTTATTAACAGATCTCTCAATACTGTTCTTGCAGTTCTCACAATGCATGCCTTCAATATCTACAGTCTTAACAGCAATTACAGGATTATCAAGAACCTTCTTCTCTTCTGCAACAGTCTCTCCACCGCCACCACAGCAGCCGCCTTCACCTTTCATATGCTTAACACTGCTTATAACTGCAATTACTACTATTATGGCTAATATGCCGATTATTATAGCTGTTCCCATATTATACATCTCCTTTTATATTTGCTCGAATTCTTATCGCATGAATTTGCCAATTGTCTTAACAAGCTCCTCCACAGTATCGTCCTTGCCTTCTTTAATATCACGGACAACACAGCTCTTGATATGATTATCTAAGAGCACCTTCGTAAAACTGTTAAGCGCTGACTGGGCAGCCGACACCTGGTTAAGAATATCAATACAGTATGCATCCTTCTCTACCATTCCCTTAATTCCTCTTATCTGCCCTTCAATTCTGCTAAGTCTGTTACAGAGGTCTTTATATTCCTTGGCATCACGTTCTTTTGTCTTATGACAGCAACATTCTTTTTCCATTATTCCTCCTTAGTCTGGTTGTTATATTCTGTGTCTGATAAATGCTTTATTATATTTATCTGTTGCAATGTAACATACCCTAGTGGGGTATATGTCATTCACATGATGTATAATATACCCTATGTGGGTATATGTCAACCAGAATTATTGATATTATTTATCGGGAAAATAAAATGCAACATTCTAAGACCAGATAACTGCCTTATACAGCAGAAGGAAGCTGACAAATGCAGCTCCCTCCTTGTAAAAATATTATTCTTCTTGTAATACGCACTACTTAGAATAAGTCACAGCCTTACTATTCTCATCATAATCAAACATGCCATCATTCTTCTCTTCAAGTGCCTTGATGATGTGATATGTATATTCGTTATATGGTGTAGCAATTCCAAGTTCTTTCCCCATGCGCATCATTGCGCCGGAGAACATATCTATCTCTGTGTGTCTGCCAGCGTCAATATCCTGCAATGTTGAATATCTTGCTGTTGGCGGAACAGCACTTCCACGGCTTGATGTACCTGCGCATCTGCTCATATCAATGCCTTTTGCAAGAGCAACTGCTTCAACCTCCTTACGTAATCCTTCGCTGATTGCTTTCATATGCTCACTGTCTGTATAGCAGCCAACACCTGCTCCAATAATAGCCTGTGGAAGATTGTTACAGATGTTAAGTCTATACTTGCTCCATATCTCTTCTTTGATACAGTCAGTCACTCTGTAATTAAGTCCTGTTCCATCAAATAAATCTCTTATTGCCGCAACTCTCTCACTCTCAAATGGTGCAGCTTCCTCGCCATATATAATGCCTATTGTAGTCTCAGGATTGAACACATATTCCTTTTCTTCGCGGTGTGACGCCACCTTTATAAGTGAATAAATGATATGTGATTTATCTATCTTAGTAGATATTATCTCTTCACTGTCGACGCCATTCATAAGACTCATAACAATCGTATTCTCTCCGACAGCTTCCCTAATATCATCTAATGCACCTGCAAGTGCGCCGTATTTTAACGACACAACAAGAAGGTCAACACCCTTTGCATCCTCTGGTGTCAATACCTCCGGGTGGTATGTCTTTCCATTAATCAAGCAACCTTCTGACTTAAGTCTCTCCGCTCTTTCTCCCTTTGCAATAACGCTTAAACTTATATCCTTCTTTTCTGAAAGTCCCCATATAACATAAGAGCCGACTGCTCCTGCTCCAAGTACTGCCACTGATTGTATCTTCATAAATATTCCTCTCAATCTTTGCAATTTCTTCAAATATATATACACTTCTATTCTTCCCGCGTCAAATAATTTTGTTCTCCCACGATATCACGCTCTTCAAATGCTTTTATCTTCCCACAATATCTCCGTCTTCAAAATCATAGGTAAGCTTCTTTCCATATACCTTGACATATGCAGCGCATTTCTGCTCATAGTCCGTATGCTGCATCCTTAAACTCGCTGTTCTCTCATCAAGCTGTCTGTCCGGATATATTACAGGAAGAACATGCACTTTGAATGTGTGCAAATGTGTACTCTTAACCAGCTGCTCAACAAACAGTGAAATCACTGGCACATTAAACTTTACGGCATACAGATATGCACCTCTCTTGCACGGGCGGGGTTTTCTGTAATTAAACCACATTTCCTGCTCAGGATATATAAGCACAAGTCTGTTATTATCAAGCGCATTCTTAATCTGATTAGGGAATTCCGTCTCCATAAACCATTTCAGGCTGCTTACGGGCATTGTATCTGCATACCTCTGCATATACCCTACAAATCCTTTCATTGCAAGGTTAGAATCCTGATTAACAATACTTATGCGTGTAAATCCTGCCTTTCTCATGGCAAACCTGACAATTGCAGGATCTAACGGGCTGAAATGATTGCATGTTACAATCGCAGGACCTTTAACTCCTGAAAGATTCTCAAGTCCACTGACTTGTGTTATAAGTCCGACTGCCGAAGTTCCTGCATAAAATATGGCTTCTGCTATATACTTTTTCACGCAAAAACCATATGCTGTCCTATAATCAATATAATGTCTTAACAATGCTTCTTTATCTTCACGTAACAGCTTTGGATCTCCCGGCTCAACCTTTGAATTCAACTGATTAAGGCTTACAGCCGTCTTAATATTTTCATAGACCTGTTCCCTGTCACCAATCATATATCCTCCGACACCACTCATTTTACAGCATCACTGCTATCCCTCACGAAATCACTATCTCTTACAAAATCACTGTTCTCAACAAATCTGTTTCCCACAACATCAGAAAACTTAACGCCGTCGCCGTCTGCTATATTCTCTGCCCTTGCAAGAAGCTTCTTTAAATTCTCACGGTCAGCACTCCTTTCACTGTCCCCATACTGCTCACGCTGTTTAATCAGCAGCGGATAAAAGCCTGACTCCGCTGCATACTGCCAGAAATACTCCTCATACGGAATCTCACTGTAATGCCACGGCTTGTCAAACAGGTTAAAATGTATCAGCTTCGGTCTTGCCATATACTCCCCGCCCTTATTGGGCATGACATTCCACTCCTTATCAAGAAAATAAATGTCTTTTGCACAGATGGCATTAATATAATCCTGATCGGGTGCAACGCTGTCAAAATGATACTCTGCCATAAGTTTTAAGAATATGTCTGCCAGATGAGTACGCCTCATTTTGTCAAGATTCATAACCAGCACTCCCGAATTGACGTATTCGTTTCGTTCTATCCCCACTACATTTTCAATATAATGAGCCAGTATAGTATTCTTTCCTGCAAATGTATCTCTTACTGCGCCAAACATTGCATCGCCCATGTCAACCGAATAAAGCTTTGCAATATCATCATTTATTACCGTGTCCGAATCAATATATACAGCCTTATCTAATTCAGGAAAAAGCTCTGCAATAAATAACCTGAAATATATTGTCAACGTAAACTCGCCTGAATAAAGCCTGTTTTCCTGCCTGTCTGTAACGGTCTGTCCAAAGCTTTCTGAAAATTCATGCATTTTCTTTCTTATATCAACGAATTCAATATCTATGTTTTCGTAGTCCTTTATTACATTGCGAAGCTGAATCATAGTAATATTCTTCACATTATCGCACATAACAATAATGCGGTAACGCTCATCCACAGCCACATGTACAGCCAGAGATTTAAGACACACAGCCAGATACGGTGCATACTTTTCATTAATAGAGAAAACCACCGGAATACGCGAAACGGCCTTGTATTCCTCATATTCTCTGTTATAAGATTCAAGAAGTGCATCATATTCATGAAGCCCAAGTACATTATGCATTTTGTCAATCTCCCACGGTTTGACCGCAACAGTTCTTATTACCGGAAATACACGGAACGTAGTTGTAAAATGCTGAAAAACAGTGTTGCCATGCAGTCTCCTCTGGTCATTAAACCTGTGTCCACACAGATTGACTCTTGTTGCAAATGTATTAATAGCCGTCTGGTCAGGCATAAACATTTCCTTTCTTATGCATTGTTCACGACATTTTTCCAAAAGTCCATTCCCCCGTATCATATTCATATTCATAAGCATTACACCGGAATTAATGTAACCATCACCAAAAAGCCATCTGCCATAATAGTCAGAAACTCCCGCAATCTCTATTCCCTCCATATCCTGATAATAGAAGTCGCTGAAATTCTTCCTGCAAAGCACATCTGTATCAAGGTAAAGAAGTCTTTCATTAATATCTGTCTTATCAGCAAACAGGCGCAGCATACAGCATGCAGTAAACCTTGTCTGCATATTTGCCTCTGGAAGCTCCTCAACAAAATATCTTGTAATATCAATAAGTGAAACATTTACATCAATGTCCGATTTATTCAATTCTTTTTTAAGATACTCTGCAAATACTTTATCAACTGGTTTGTAATTAACACCTTTTTCCCTGTAATCAACCGTAATAATATATATATTTAACGGTTCGTCCACATTTTCAACAAGAGACATTGAAGATAATAGAATTCCCTTCTGCATAGGTTTATCCCCGCAATACAATATGTTCATAGTTCTGTATCCTTTCTTATTTACTAAATATGTCTGAATTGTCCTCTCTGTATTGATTTTCCCCAGTTTCTTAAGTAAAATACATATAAGTTCAAAACGAAAACTAAAGAATAGAGGAATGTTATGATATTTAAGATTTTTAAAAGAGATTTGAAAGGTCTTAGCAGGAATATTCTGGCTTTAGCCATTGCACTTGGTCTGTGCCTTATTCCATCGCTTTATGCATGGTTTAACATTTATTCCAACTGGGATCCTTACGCAAACACTGCGTCCGTTCAGATTGCTATTGTTTCTGAGGACGAGGGTTACTCTGAATCTGATGATTCTACTATCAACATGGGAGAACAGATTGTTGAACAGCTTCACTCTAATGACAAGTTAGGCTGGCGTTTTCCTGAAACTAAGGACGAGGCTATGAATAAGCTGTATGCCGGAAAGTACTATGCAGTTATCGTAGTCGGTGAGGACTTTTCACGAAGCCTGTATGATTTCCTTGATAACGGTCTTAATCCGCCAACAGTTACATATTATGAGAATTCCAAGAAAAATGCTGTTGCTTCGAAGATTACAGACACAGGAAAAAGCACACTTCAGAACACTATCAATTCAGAATTCATTGATGTGTGTGTCAAGACGATTATGCAGGGACTTAACGAAATCGCAGAAAACGATCCTGCAATCATAGAAAAGACAGTTAAGGACTTACAAAGCATTTCAGCTAATATAAGTTCTTACGACACCATGATTGACATGTTTATTAAGAGTAATTCAAACCTTGCTGATAATCTTGCAGCTCTTGAGGAAGTTCTGCCTGAAATAAAAGATGTTATCACAGGAACTACTGATGTTGCAGACATTGCCAACAAGACACTCGACAACATTACCAATGACATTTATGACCAGATTGACTCTGTACTTAAAGCCATGAATGAATTGGCAGATGACTCACTTAAATCTGTTGATAATGCTGTAAATGCAGCTATAACTGATGTCGGACAGGCTGGTGTTGAACTTAATAATGCCAATAATAAGCTCAACGAACTTATTAATCAGAATAAAGCACTTGAAGATGCCATTGATTCTTTAAGCAAGATAGATGGTATTGATCCGTCTGTTATTACAGCTTTAAAATCTGCACTTTCATCAGTAAATGCTATGGAAAATGTAGCTTATAACCTTGTAAAACAATGTGCTGACATTTTAACTGACTCTCCCGAAACCCTTCAGGTCAAATATCAGTTGATAAAATCAGTTGTTGAACAGTGTCGTTCAGAGATACAAAAAAGTCAGGTTATTATACAGACTGTTATCAGAACTAATGTAAATCTCCTGGAATCATCTGTTAAAAATGCTGTAAGCAGTCTTGCTTCCAATATAAGCAGTACCGGAGACAGCATTAACGGAATAACACAGATGCTTCTTGGTGTAAGTGATATTTCTGTAAATATTAATACAACACTCGAAAGTACAAAAACTTTGCTCGACTCACTTAACAGCAAGTTGTCTGTTATCTCTGGTTCTGTCGGAGATATCAGTTCATCTTCTACATATAAGTTAATAATGGATTTCATCAACTCAGATGCTGAGTCAATTGCATCGTTCCTTTCAGAACCTGTACAGGTAGAAGAAATCTATGTCTATATGCAGACTAATTATGGAACAAGTGTTACTCCTTTCTATACAACACTTGCCCTCTGGGTTGGAGGAATTGTTTTAGTTGCCCTTATGAAAGTAAAGGTTGACTACGAAGATGATGAATTCAAGGACGCCACAGAACATCAGAAATATATCGGACGTGCGCTTCTGTTCCTTGCAATGGGACAGCTTCAGGCTCTGGTAGTTGTTCTTGGAGATTTATATATTTTAAAAATTGACTGCACCCACCCATTCATGCTGTGGTTAGCAGCTGCTATAACAAGCTTTGTATTTACTTTATTTATATACACACTTGTTCTTACATTTGGTGACTTGGGAAAGGCTATTGCCGTTGTAATGATTGTGTTACAGATTGCCGGTTCAGGCGGTACTTATCCAATCGAACTGCTTCCTGAATTCTTCCAGAATGTATACCTCTACTTCCCGTTCCCTTATGCAATTAATGCAATGAGGGAGGCAATAAGCGGATTATACCAGTGCGATTATGCAGTATTTCTTGTGAAATTATGTGCCTATGCTGTTATCTCGCTTATTCTCGGACTTGGTATCAGAAAGTCACTTCTTGAAGTACGCGAGTTCTTTGAACGCCGTATGAAAGAGACACATTTTATGTAAAGGAGATATGGATTTATGCAAAACGATGATTTTATAGATGAAAATCTTGATAATGCTGGTTCTGCCAGTGACAACAATACAGTCCATAAAAATCTTGACTTAGATGTTGTTCTTGCAGAAATAACAGCATTTGCAGAAAACATGCACACTAAAAACCAGCACAAGAAAAAAATCTGCTTAAGATGCATGATGATAATTCCCTTAGTATTCATGGTACTTATGTTTACCATGGATACCGCCAAGGTTGTTTATCTTCTTCTCTGGGTAATTTCGCTTTTTATTTTCTGTGCTTATCTTATAATTATTGATTACATTGATGACAAGCTTGCAAGAAAATTAAACGACCTTAATATAGAAATTCAGGAAAAACAGGCAGATGCTTCCATTACAGACAGTATCAAAGCATTTTTAAGTGAGGTACAGTTATGAAAAATATATTTAAAATTATCAAGTCTGACCTTAGCCACATAAAAACAAATGTGATTGCAATATGCGTGATTATCGGTCTTACTGTTATTCCTGCATTGTATTCATGGTTCAATATCCTGTCTAACTGGGATCCTTATGGACAGGCTTCCACAAGCAGAATCAAAGTCGCAGTCGTATCTGTCGACAAAGGCACTTCTCTTGAAGGCATGGAACTTAATGTAGGTGACACTATAATTGAAGCGCTTGAAACTAATGACACTATTGGCTGGCAGTTTGTTGATTCTTCTGATGATGCAATCAAAGGCGTATACAGCGGAGATTATTATGCTGCGCTTGTTGTTCCGGAGGATTTTTCGAAGAATCTTATAAGCTTCTTAAGCGATTCGATGGAACACCCTCAGCTAAAATATTACTGCAACCAGAAAGCCAACGCTATTGCACCTAAGATAACAGACAAGGCTAAGACAGCAGTCCAGCAGCAGGTAAACCAGACATTTATTGACACCATCGTGTCTACTATTGCCAGTACAGGTGATTCAGCCATCAAAGATGCAGATAAGGAGAATGGCTCCCTTATAGACGCAATTACTAACAGACTTACTTCTGCAAGAACTACACTTTCAACATATGATGTAATTCTTAACTCAATGCTTGCAATTACTGACCTCACATCATCTATAAGTGGCAGTTCAACCAGTGCCGCACCTCAGATATATACACAGTTACAGCTCCAGCAGCAGCAGTTAATAACCTTACAGGCTCTTGTAAATGGTAATTCCGCTGAATCTTTAAATGAATTATCATCTGCTCTTTCAAACCAGATGTCCCAGATTCAGAGCATTATGAGTTCATTAACAGAGCTTTATTCAGACATGAACATGGACGTTGCAGACCTGTCTGCTGCAATTAAGCTTACATCAGGCTCACTCACTCAGACTAAAGAGCTTCTCAGTGACCTTGAGACAAAGCTTGATAACGCAATTAATACATTAAACACAATCACTGAACAGGATACATATGGTTTATTATCAGAGATGTTAAATGCAGATGCTAATACTTTGGGAGATTTTCTCTCTGCACCTGTAAATATAACAACCGAACAGGTATATGCTGTTAAAAGCTATGGAACAAGTGCTTCACCATTCTACACAATACTTGCACTGTGGTTTGGTGGACTTATACTTGTTGCTATTATGCACACACCTGTGCATCCTGCTCCAGATATTCCAGCAGACGCAAAGAGATACGAAAAATTCTTTGGAAGATATTTTATCTTCTTTGCAGTTGGACAGCTTCAGGCACTGCTTATAACACTTGGAAATCTTTTCTACATAGGAATCCAGTGTTACCACCCATTCCTTTACTGGGTTGCATGTGCATTCTCTAGCTTCGTATTCACCTTCTTTATGTACAGCCTTACTGTTGCATTTGGAAATATCGGTGAAGCTCTTGGAATTGTCCTGCTAGTTATACAGGTTGCCGGCTCAGGCGGTACATTCCCTATAGAAGTACTTCCTAACGCATACCAGATAATATACAGATTCCTGCTCTTCCCATATTCAATGGATGCATTAAGAGAATGCATAGCAGGAATGTACAGATATGATTACATTAAGAACCTCGCATTTCTTTCAATATATATAGTTGTTTCGCTGATTATCGGATTGTTCTTACAGAAACCATTTGAGAAGCTGAATCATATGATTGAGAGAAGTAAGGAGAAGTCGGGGGTAATGTTGTAGGAAGTTGCTCCCCTAAAGCACGCCCAGCCGTGTATATTAGTAAAATCAAAACACGCTTACGCTCGGATTCCGACGCAGCGGTACTAGGTTTGCTGGGATTTGCTACCACTTTGTGGCAGCTTTCCCAGCTTACCAAGTGACGGCGTCTTCATACGGTTTTAATTTTACTAATATACACGGCTGGGCTTTTCTTTACCAGACAACTGCTCCGCCCCGCCTTTGGCAAGGTTGGGGCTGGAGAGATATTCTCATCTCCTATGTAGAAAAACTCCCGGAAGTTTGGAGGCAGGTGGTTTGTGGGGTGCGGTATTCCAACTGTAAACTGTGCGCATAATAAAAGCATTGAGTCATAAGTAAACCAAAGCGTACACACGCCATGGATGGCGTGTGAGATGTCTCGCACATGGATGTGCGTAGACATCGTTAGCGGATGGTATAATTACCTAAACACTCAATGCTTATTATTATGCAGTGCAGTTTACCGGAGGGATTCCACACCCCACAACCACCTGCCTCCCACTCCCGGGAGTCACTTTTCTAGAATAACCCAGTTATTACCCCATCATCATTAACATCTATATTATATGCCGCTGGTGATTTTGAAAGTCCTGGCATTGTCATTACTGAACCTGTAAGCACTACTATGAAGCCTGCACCGGCTGATACATATGCTTCTCTTACATTCATCTCAAATCCTTCCGGACGGCCAAGTAATGTCGGATCGTCTGAAAGCGAATACTGTGTCTTAGCCATACAGATTGGAAGATTACCAAATCCTAACTGTTCAAGCTGTGCAATCTGCTTATTAGCTGCTGCCGAATAATTAACACTTCCTGCGCCATATATTTCTTTGGCAATTGTCTCAATCTTTGCTTTAACCGGCTGGTTTGTCTCATACAGACAATGGAAATTGCTCTTCTTTGTCTCAAGTGTTTTAAGGACCTTTTCTGCAAGCTCAATTCCGCCTTCTCCACCCTTTTCCCATACTTTGGCAAGGGCGAATTCACAGCCTTTATCTTCACAGAACTTCTGTATATAATCTAATTCTGCCTGTGTATCTGATACAAATGCATTAAGTGTAACAACTACAGGCACGCCATATTTCTGCAAATTCTCGATATGCTTTTCAAGGTTTACGATTCCCTTCTTTAATGCGTCAAGATTCTCTGCTGATAATTCTGTCTTAGGTACTCCACCGTTGTACTTAAGTGCTCTTACTGTTGCTACTAATACAACTGCATCTGGCTTTAAGCCTGACTTACGGCACTTTATATCGAAGAATTTCTCTGCACCTAAATCTGCTCCAAATCCTGCCTCTGTGATTACATAATCTGCCATCTTGAGTGCAGTCTTAGTTGCTCTTACTGAATTACAGCCATGTGCGATATTAGCAAATGGTCCACCATGTACTAATGCCGGAGTATGCTCAAGTGTCTGGATAAGATTTGGCTTTAATGCATCCTTTAACAAAGCTGCCATTGAACCTACTGCCTTGATATCTGATGCTGTAACAGGCTGTCCCTGATAATTGTAAGCAACTACCATCTTGCCGAGTCTTTCCTTTAAATCCTTCATATCTGTTGCAAGACATAATACTGCCATAATCTCTGACGCAACTGTGATAACAAAATGATCTTCTCTTACAGTTCCGTCAACCTTAGAACCAAGACCTACAACTATATTTCTAAGAACACGGTCGTTCATATCCATACATCTTTTCCATGTAACACATCTTGGGTCAATTCCAAGTTCGTTGCCCTGCTGTATATGGTTATCAAGAAGTGCTGCACATAAGTTGTTAGCTGATGTGATTGCATGGAAATCGCCTGTAAAATGCAGATTAAGCTCTTCCATAGGAACAACCTGTGCATATCCACCACCTGCTGCTCCACCTTTGATACCGAAACATGGACCAAGTGATGGCTCACGAAGTGCTATAACTGCCTTCTTGCCAAGCTTTCCAAATGCTTCTCCAAGCCCTACAGTAATTGTTGTCTTTCCCTCTCCTGCCGGAGTTGGATTAATGGCTGTAACAAGAATTAACTTTCCATCTTCATTGTCTTTGACACTATTGATGTACTCATCTGATATCTTAGCCTTATACTTTCCGTATAATTCAAGATCATCCTCGCTTATGCCGCATCTGGCTGCAACATTCTTAATTGGCTCCATTACTGCTTCCTGTGCAATTTCAATATCTGTCTTCATAATGTTTCTCTCCTTTGCTTTAGCCTTTTCGTGCCTTGCAATCCTGCCTTATCAAGATTCCTAAGAAGATTCCCTTCCTAATATATCTTTACATAAAAACAAGAGGCTACAGGCGCACTTTAATACACCTATGCCTCTGTTAAAAACCTGAAAGATTCTCCCCAAGCAAATCAGCCTCAATATTTCTCATCTCTATGCTTAGAAATTGCTTCTTCGGTGCTGATAATTACAGCTCTCCAGAGTTCCGTCCATAACCGGTCCTTTTGCCTGAGAGTTTTCGCTGTCACCTTCGGCGCTGCATTTTTACACAGTCTCTCCCGATTATATCTTCCGGATATTACCTTAATAATAAGGAAAAAAGCGTCTTGCTTTATCTGCAAAACGCCTTCGTTTTCAACAATAATATATAAATTGACAGAGTTTGTCAATAAGCAACATTTAACAAAATTATTTATTATATTAGGAAATAACAGTATTCAATTGAAAAAAATGTTGTTTTATGGTAAAATTTATCTTAATTTTTTATAAAAAGGGAGAATACATAATATGTTTAGTAAAATCAATACTATTCTCGATACTATTGACGCATATGTCTGGGGAATTCCACTCATTGTCCTTATACTTGCAGTTGGTCTGTTTCTTACTATCAGACTTAAGGGTGTTCAGTTTACTAATCTTGGACGTGCTTTTAAGTACATTTTCAAAGACGAAACTGATGGAAAGCATGGTGAAGTGAGCAGTTTCGCAGCACTATGTACAGCACTTTCAGCAACAATCGGTACAGGTAATATCGTAGGTGTTGCTACTGCTATTGTCTCAGGCGGTCCTGGAGCATTATTCTGGATGTGGCTTGCTGCCTTAGTTGGTACTGCTACCAAGTACTCAGAGTGTCTCTTAGCAGTTAAGTTCAGACAGGTTGACGAAGACGGTCATGTTGTTGGTGGTCCTTTTAACTACATTGAACATGGTATGGGACCTAAGTGGAAATGGCTTGCCAAGATATTTGCTTTCTTTGGTATAGGCGTTGGTCTTTTAGGAATTGGTACATTTACACAGGTGAACGGAATCTCTTCTGCTGTTAATAATTTCTTTGATTCTAACAACGCATGGACTGTTTCATTATTCGGAAGAACATATTCATGGACTGTAGTTATAAGCTGTCTTATCCTTACATTCTGTGTTGCTCTTGTTCTTATTGGTGGAATCCAGAGAATTTCTAAAGTTGCTCAGGTTATTGTTCCTTTCATGGCTGCAACATATTTTTTAGCAGGTATTCTTATTATTTTATTTAATATTACAGATGTTCCTGCTGCCATACTTACAATTGTGCAGAGTGCATTTGGTCTTAAGGCCGCTGCTGGTGGTGCCCTTGGTGCCATGGTTGTAGCTATGCAGAAGGGTATTGCAAGAGGTATCTTCTCTAATGAGGCCGGTCTTGGTAGTGCACCTATTGCCGCTGCCGCTGCCCGTACCAATGAACCTGTACGTCAGGGTCTTGTATCTATGACAGCTACTTTTATTGATACTATTATCATCTGTTCAATTACAGGTATTGCAATTGTTCTTACAGGAGCTTACGATATGGGACTTGAAGGTGTTGCAGTAACAACTAAAGCATTCCAGTTAGGACTTCCATTCCCTGATGGAGTTGCTTCATTTATTCTTATGTTATGTCTCGTATTCTTTGCATTTACAACTATTCTTGGCTGGGACTACTATTCTGAGCGCTGCCTTGAATACCTTACTAATGGTAAGAAGAAATGCATCAAGGCATACAGATGGGTATATATCCTCTGCGTATTCATCGGCCCTTACATGACTGTATCTGCCGTATGGACAATTGCAGATATATTTAACGGTCTTATGGCTATTCCTAACCTTATTGCACTCGTTGCTTTAAACGGTGTGGTTGCTAAAGAAACTAAAGATTATCTTGACAGAATTAAGAAAAAAGAAATTGAGTAATTAAGCATTAACTGCTTATGCGTATAATAAGCCCCACTCTGGATTAGTCCGGAATGGGGCTTATCTTACGCATTATCTTCCTCTATCATACATTTTTATAAAGAAATTCAATGTAATAATATAACACGTTTGACCGATATATAATGTAGAAGTAACATTTTGAAATAAGGTCCAAGGAGGGATTATTGCAGCAAATGGAGTTATTCGCAATTCAAAAGTGTACCCAGTCCAGACTATCAGTAATCTCAAAGGGGTAGGACAGGATAATACCAGTGCAGAACACGGTAACAGTGGACAGTCTCACAGACAGACAATAACTATCAGAGTTAATCCTGAGACTTATGCTGATGCACCAGCCGATTGTTATACAGTTACATATAACCGTAACAGTCAGCTTCAGGCATTTTATTATCGCCCTCGCCATGAGTATACTTACTAATAATGGACGAAGAAAAACACCTCTTAATCAGAATGTATATTGCTGATTAAGAGGTGTTTTCTTATGCTCTACGCTTCAGCTTTATATATATGAGTTGCAATATTATTGCGCACGCAATGCCAACTGAAACATAAGATATTAAATCCGTATTGACATATGTCGGGTTAAGACTTGCTGTTCTGCCAAGAAATCTGTTACTGAATAACGTTCAAGATGATAGCTGTATGGGTGCTGGCTGACAATAGTGTACATAACTGGGTGCTGACTCCGATTTTGTAGCATATATTGGATAAATCCACTATAATGTTGTTAAACATTTCCTATAAGAATATCTATATTTCAAGATTTATAGGCATATTATTATTGATGAAGAAGTGTCTTGTCTGATTTTTTTGTCATGATACCTATAGGTAGTCGTATATTCTGACAGCTTATAGGTATTTTCTATACATTCTTCTCTCGAATCAGACATTATCCTTGCCAGAAAGCTAAAGATTGCCTATAGATAATGTGGTTTTTTATCATTTATAGGTATTTACAATGAAATCTGCGCTTTATGAGCAGAAATCCTAATATTTCTGCCTATAAGCAATAGAAATAATATCTTCTTATAGGTTCTGCTCTATATTCTGCGACCATGTTGCTGTCAGATGCAAATGTATCACCTAGTTGGACGATACACTATTTTTTGCTCTATCATTTAATTATAATTTGAAAGCAATGAATAATCATGAGATAAGTTTGTTTGAAACTAAATAAAATTTTTTTAAAATATGTTGACTCGGGGTACTACCCGAGTTTTACAATAAGTTTGTCAGGAGGTGATTAAATGGAATATGGAGCAAAATGGATTAGAGAAAATTTAGGAATATCGCGTGATGAGTTACGCTCGTATGAGAAAGCCGGATTAATACATATAAAGAAGGATGGCTGCTTTTATAGAACTTATAATGATAATGAAATTGAGAGAATATGGTATATTCGTGTTTTTAAAGGTATGGGATACACTTTAAAAGAGTTACGTGAAATAGCAGAAAATGATGACTTTGATTATGGTCCTACAATTGAAGATAAGATTAAAGAATTGGAATACAAAAAATCTCAAATTGAAAAGCATATTGGATTGGCAAATTATATTAAATTAACTGGGCGTTTTCCAAGTAGACCTAAAAAAATAGGTGATATGAAATTCAAAGAATTTCAGGAGTATGCTTTAGATAATTGGAATGTCAATTCCAACCCTAATGTAAAGAAATATAAAAATATAATTGATACGATGCTTAATTCGTCAGATGATGGGTTAAGTGAAGAAGAAACTGTTCAAGTTACTAAATATATGATGGAATTGGAAGAACAGCTATCAAACAAGGACGCTATATTTTTAGATAGAGTGCTTCCAAATGAGATACTTAAAAGAAAAGCATATGGTCCTGCAGATACGGAAGTACAGTTATTAGTTAAAATGATGTATGAAAATTGTAATGAGTTAAAACCTAATGTGACCAAAGACATATTTGTAAGATATGGTGCATCAAGTTTTATGTATGGTGATGTAGCTAAACTTAGAGAGAAAGCGATTGGAAAAGAGGGGTGCAGATTTATAGCAGATGCCATAGCTGTTTTTGGTGGATATAGTTGCTATGAAGAGATTAAGGATTAATAATTTTATTAATATAAATGAAGGAGGTGAGATATATGCAAATGTGTCCAGATTGCGGTAAGGTATATGATGAATCAGATTATGGATATTGTCCATATTGCTCTGGAATATTAAACGAAAATAAAAGCGAAAGACCATTTAAACATTGCCCTTGTTGCGGAAATACTATGTATTGGGATGAGTTTTGGGAGTGTACAAATTGCGATTATGAGATTCATACAGATGAAGATGATTTCGACGGAATGATTGAAGGCTAATATTTATTATAACCATGTTTAATCAAATATTTTTAATAATGAATATCATGGAAAATGAAAGGAGAATGCTTATGTTAATTTACAGAACTAATGAATGGGAAGGACACAGTAAAAATAGCTACTATTGGAATGAGTACAGACTTGAAGGCGGCCAGGTTGTTAAATACAAGTGCCATAGATACAAATTTTTTAATGGAGACGAAAATAATTGGGAAGAAGATGAACATGAGGAAGTATCATGGAATCTTGATGATCCTAATATGCCAGAATGGCTTAGACAGTATATTTAAGTTATGAGAGGTTTGTATGTTATGAAAAAAGAAGAAATAAGTATTTTTATTGATGAAATGTCATTTTTAGGAGATGCATGGACTGTTGAGGAATTGACTACGGCTTCATATGCAAAAATGCCATTAGAGATTGCTATAAGAGAGAGGAAGTCTGCTCTCGATAAAATGAATGACATAATTGGTGGTATGGTATAATCAACCCAGAGTTCGTAATTTCATTGTTAAAAGAGCATATATTTGAATAGCTATATAATGAATAGCTTAAATGCAATAAAAAGGAGATGTCTAGATAACGATTAAATTATTGTTGAATGATACACTATTTTTGCCACATCATTCAAGTAAATGAGCATCGAACATATAAAAAAAATAATTCTAGTTTTATTAACAACATCAACAGCTATAAGTATTATGGGATGCGGAGGTATATCATCAGATAGTACCCAAGCAAATAACAACAGTGGTATTGAGAGTCCAGAAAGTGTTGAGAATGCTTCATGGACGACATACGATGGTCCGTCAACCACTAAAGACGAATGGGAGTCTGACCCATTGTTGACTGAGTTGCCTTATCCGGAAATTGATAATATTAACATTCATTACGAGAGCTCAACTTGAACAGACATTTTTGTGTACGAGCCAACGCAAAGTCAATTTAATACATATGGTAATAAATGCAAATCAGCAGGATTTACCACGGATTTGTCATTCGACAGTTCATTCTTTATGGCTAAAAAAGGTGATTCAGAATTAACTATATCGCGCAATCCAGAAAATAGAATCATGGAGATTTCATATACATATCCAGAAAAGTAATATTTAAACAGAAAAAGAGGGTGTACCAGACAAAATCTGATGTACCCTCTATGTTATATTAGAAACCAAAAATAAACATTATATTATCCATTTTTGCCCCATCAGTCTGTTTGTGAAGTATATTATTCTAATCTTCTAAAATGTTTCTGTGATGTCTTTCTATTCTGAGTAAACCTCTCAAACACTTCTGATACAATTATATCTATTGCCTTCATGACATTTCATTTAACACCATTCTCTAAACATAATTGTAAAGTATCTGAGCCACATCGTCTATCTATATACATGTGTTTAAGGATGTCTCACGCCTTCTTTCCACCAACACCATTAATATACATCAACGGTATTCCGAAGAATGCCATTCCTCCAACAATATTACCTATTGTAACAGGAATAAGATTATTAAATATAAAATTCGGTATATTCAATGTACTAAGCTGCTGTGCTGTATAACCATATTGCTCCATAGCATCTTTCACATATAACGGATTAAGTTTTGCTATCATTCCTGCAGGTACATAATACATATTAGCAACACAATGCTCATAACCGCTTACAACAAAAAGCAGTATTATAAAAAAACAACATAACAGTTTTCCGGTTACATCCTTTGCACGTGCCGCAAGCATAACTGCTGCACACACAAGTATGTTACATAATATTCCCGATGCAAGCGCTGTTGTAAAATCAAGATTACATTTTCCAAGTGCTACTTTAATTGTATATGCACCAAGTATTCCCGATGAATAATTATACTGCCCACTTACATAATCAATACATGTAAGCATTAACGAGCCAAGAAGATTTCCCAGATATACTACAACAAGCATTCGTATAAGCTTAAGTGCTGTATGTTTCTTCTGTACAGTTGCCATAATTGCCAGACAGTCTCCCGTGAAAAGCTCAGCACCTGTCATAACAACCATCATAAGTCCCATTGGGAATACAACTCCTGCAACCAGACGTGCAATTCCTACATTGACGATATCATGTGCTGCCACACTGCTTCCGGCTGCGCCAAATGCAATCATCATTCCTGCAAGTATGGCTTTCATAAAAAGCTTGTATGCTGGACAGTCAACCTTCCCAACACAACCTTCCACATAATTCTCTATCGCTTCTTTCATAGATAACATCTTTAGTTCCTCCCTGATTGTGTATTCCTACACTTCAATCGTTTTGTTTTAACTGTGTATACAAAATACGCTTGCATATTATAGCAAGCTGAATATTTATTTACAAGTATCTTATGAGGTACAATTCTACATGCTTCGGCTCCCATTATCCCTGCACGACAAAAAGCACCTGCCAGAACGCTATTCACAAGCGTTCTGGCAGGTGCAAACCCATATATGTATCATAAATTCTACTTTCCAGATGTTGCCTTAAGTCTTGCCATAGCTCTTGCAAGTGCTGCTCTTGAGTGATAATACTCATGGATACTCTGCTTCTGGCGAAGTCTCTCCTCAGCCCTCTGCTTAGCTTCCTCTGCTCTTCTTACATCGATTTCCTCAGGCTTTTCTGCTGTCTCAACAAGAAGAGTTACACGGTTGTTGACGATTTCAACAAATCCCATTCCAACAACAGCATGAATCCACTCGTCGCTGCCCTCTGGCTGGAACTTCATCTGACCTTCATCAATTGCAATAACCATGTCTTCATGATGGGCAAGAATTTCCTTCTGTCCATCGAACTCAGGCACAATCAGAGAACGGCATTTGCCAGCGAAAAACACCCGGTTAGCTGATATTACTTTTAAATAAAATGAACTTGTAGCCATTAGTTTTTCCTTTCTGGCAGGATGTTACTGCATCTTCTCAGCCTTTTTAATAACATCATCTATAGTTCCTACATTGAAAAATGCGTTCTCAGGATATTCGTCCATCTCACCATCAATAATTGCCTTGAAACCTCTTATAGTCTCCTTTAATGGAACATATACACCAGGAATACCTGTGAAGTTCTCAGCAACATGGAATGGCTGTGATAAGAATTTCTGAATCTTTCTTGCTCTGAATACTGTAACCTTATCTTCATCTGCAAGCTCTTCCATACCAAGAATAGCAATGATATCCTGTAATTCCTTGTACTTCTGGAGAATTTCCTGAACCTTTCTTGCTACCTCATAATGCTCCTCACCTACAATGTCCGGCTCAAGAATTCTTGATGTAGAATCAAGTGGGTCTACGGCTGGGTAGATACCCTGTTCAACTATCTTTCTTGAAAGAACTGTAGTTGCATCAAGATGTGCAAATGTTGTTGCAGGTGCAGGGTCAGTAAGGTCATCGGCAGGTACATATACTGCCTGTACTGATGTTACAGAACCATTCTTTGTAGAAGCAATTCTCTCCTGTAATTCACCCATCTCAGTTGCAAGTGTTGGCTGATAACCTACGGCTGAAGGCATACGTCCAAGAAGTGCTGAAACCTCTGAACCAGCCTGTGTGAAACGGAATATATTATCAATGAATAAAAGCACATTCTGATGCTTCTCATCACGGAAATATTCAGCCATTGTAAGTCCTGTCTCAGCAACACGCATACGTGCTCCAGGTGGTTCATTCATCTGACCAAACACCAGGGCAGTTTTTTCAAGAACGCCCGACTCTTTCATTTCTGTCCAGAGGTCGTTACCTTCTCTTGATCTTTCTCCTACACCTGTGAATATTGAATATCCACCATGCTCTGTTGCAATATTGCTGATAAGTTCCTGAATAAGAACTGTCTTACCAACTCCGGCACCACCAAACAGACCAATCTTACCACCCTTTGCATAAGGTGCCAAAAGGTCAATTACCTTGATACCTGTCTCAAGAATCTCTTCTGCAGGATTCTGTTCTTCAAATGTTGGAGGTTCTCTGTGGATTTCCCACTTTTCCTCCGCATCTGGCTGTTCTTTGCCATCAATAGCCTCTCCTAATACATTAAAGAGACGGCCAAGAGTTTTCTCTCCAACAGGAGTCTTAATGCCGCTGCCTGTAGCTGTTACTTCCATATCTCTGCAAAGACCTTCACTGGAAGCAAGCATGATACAACGGACTGTATCATTACCGATATGCTGTGCAACTTCCATCACACATTTTTTATCACCATTATTAACTTCAAGTGCGTCCCTGATTGCCGGAAGGTTCTCATCTTCGAACACTACATCGACAACAGGTCCCATTACCTGTATAATCTTTCCTTTATTACTCATATTATCTCCTATCCGTCGCATTATTTCTTTCGTTTCTTCTTCTGCGACTTCGCACCAGCGATAACCTCAGTTATTTCCTGTGTGATTGAAGCCTGTCTGGCTCTGTTATACTGTATATCAAGGTCGTGCAGCATATCCTTTGCACTCTTTGATGCAGCCTCCATCGCCATCATACGGGCATTCTGTTCGCAGGAGAATGACTCTACCAAAGCTCCGTATACGAAACCAACTATATAATCAGGAACAATTCTGTCCATAACTACTTCTGGGGAAGGTTTTAATGCAAGTTCCTCTCTTTTGAAATCAACCGGTATCTGGATATTGAAATCTGCCTTCTTAAGAGGAAGAAGCTGTTCAATCTGTGTTTCCTCCTGAATAGCATTAATCATACTTGTGTATATGATATACACCTCATCAAGTTCACCTTTTTTGTACAGTTCTATTATTTCTTCTGAAATATTTCTTGCTCTGTTAAGAGTAGGATTCTGAACTGTATAGTGGAACTGCTTCTCAATCTCAATACCGCGCTGTTCAAAATAATGTCGTCCAAGTTCTCCTAATACGAATAATGAATGATTAGGATTCTTTTCAAGCTGCTCCTGCGCAATCTTTAAAACATTATGGTTATATGAACCTGCAAGTCCCTTATCAGCAGTAATAACTATGTAGCCTACCTTTTTATCCGCTGCGTCTTTATCCTCATTTGTCTTAAAATATATACTGCTTATATCAGGTATATGTCTTAAGATTCGGCTCATTTCTGACTGCAGAGTGAAAAAGTATGGTTCCGTGTCTGAAAGCATTTTCTTAGATTTCTTAAGCTTGGAAGAAGAAATCATATACATGGCATTAGTAATCTTTAATGTATCATTGATACTTTTTATTCGATCCTGAATTTCCTTTGTGTTTGCCATATCTATACGCTTACCTTTCTTTTAGCACACATGCATTATGCAAATTCTTTTACTGCTTCCAGAATATTCTTAACCAGCTCATCATTAATCTCTTTCTTATCTTCAATCTGCTTTCCTATTTCAGGATGCTTGAGATCTATGAATTCAAGTAATTCTGTCTGGTGTTTCTTAACTTCCTTAGTAGGTATCTCATCAAATACGCCGTTGTTAGCCATAACAAGTGTCATAACCTGCTCATGCATTGAAAGTGGATGGCAGAGTGGCTGCTTTAAAAGCTCCATAAGGGCTTTTCCGTGCTGTAACTGTGCCTTAGTTGCATCATCAAGATCTGATGCAAACTGTGTAAATACTTCCATCTCTCTGTACTGTGCAAGGTCAATTCTTATGCTTCCTGATGCCTTCTTCATTGCCTTAGTCTGGGCTGCACCACCAACTCGTGAAACCGAAAGACCTACATTAACGGCTGGTCTCATACCTGAATTAAACAAGTTAGTTTCAAGGAATATCTGACCATCTGTGATAGAGATAACATTTGTTGGAATATATGCTGATACATCACCAGCCTGTGTCTCTATTATAGGAAGTGCTGTTATTGAGCCTCCACCTAACGCATCACTTAAACGGCTTGATCTTTCAAGAAGTCTTGAATGAAGATAGAATACATCTCCAGGATAAGCCTCTCGTCCAGGTGATCTTTCAAGTAGAAGGGAAAGTGCTCTGTACGCTACCGCATGTTTGCTCAAATCATCATATACAATAAGAACATCTTTTCCCTGATGCATGAAATGCTCTGCCATTGCAGTACCTGCATATGGAGCTATATACTGAAGTGATGCAGGATCACTTGCTGTTGAAGATACAACAATTGAATAATCCATTGCACCATGCTTAGTAAGTGTTGATACAACCTTGGCAACTGTAGATGCCTTCTGTCCGATTGCAACATACACACAGATAACACCTTTACCTTTCTGGTTAATAATTGTATCTGTGGCAATTGATGTCTTACCAGTCTGACGGTCACCAATGATAAGTTCTCGCTGTCCACGGCCAATTGGGAACATTGAATCAATTGAAAGTATTCCTGTTTCCATTGGTGTGCTTACAGACTTACGGTCTACGATACCAGGAGCATCTTCCTCAATTGGTCTGTAATCTTCTTCTTTAATATCGCCTTTTCCATCAATAGGCTCGCCAAGTGCATTGATTACTCTTCCTACAAATGCGCTGCCTACCGGAATTCCGGCTTTTTTCTTGGTTCTTACAACCTTAGTTCCTTCTTTGATTCCTGTATCCCTGCCGAACAAGATAACGCCTATCTCATTCTCACGGATATCCTGAACCATTCCTTTTACTCCATTATCAAATACTACGATTTCACCATACATTGCATGGTCAATACCGTATACAGTAGCAATTCCATCACCGACCCATATTACATTACCGGTCTCACGGCTTGCTTCGTCCCAATTGAAATTTTCAATCTCACTCTGGATAATGGAGATAATATCTGTTGCACTAATTGCGCCCACAGGGGTCACCTCCCAGTTAATTTTCTTTCAAGCTGACAAAAACGTCCTTCAAAACTTCTGTCGTATTCCTTGTGGTGTGCTCTTATAACATATCCGCCTAAGAGATCTGCATCCACTGTCTTTGTCAGTTCAATTGTATAATCCGGATATCTGCTCTTTAAGAAATCCTGTGCCTGCTTTGCATTATCATCTTCATCACTGCTGTCTGCACTTATAAGCTCTGCTTTTAAAATGTGGTTTGCTTCATCATCAATTCTGTAATATGAATCAAATATGTCTCTCATCTCATCACAATAACCTAGCTTACACATTTCTTTAATGAAATTCTTCATAAGCTCCTTGGTATCATCAAGTGCAAATACTTTATCAATGATGTCGTATTTCTTTGCAAGAGGTATTTCAGGATTCATGAGAATTTTCTGAAGTTCTGAAGTTTTGCTGTATAACTCATCAGCCCTTCTTACATCCTCTCTGCTCACAGACAACCGGTGTAAAACTATTGCATTATTTACTGCTGCCTGCGTCATGAGCATCACCTGTCTTTACGATTTTTCTTGCAGCTATGAGAGCGAGTCTTGCAATATCTGCCTGTGCAGCTTCCGTTGCTTTCTCTTTCTCTGTAGCTATATCAGCCTTTGCCTTTTCAAGCATTACTTCTGTTTCTTTTCTGGTCTTTTCCAAAGCTGCCTCATGCTCTTCCTGTGCTCTGTTTCTAGCATTTACAATAATCTCATCAGCTTTTGTCTTCGCACTTTCAAGCTTTTCATCATATGAAGCCTTTAATGCGTCTGCTTCTTCCTGACTCTTCTTAGCATCATCAAACTGCTGCTTAATCATATCTTCTCTTGCATTGATTACTTTCATAACAGGCTTAAACAGGAACTTCTTAAACACCAGATATAAGACGAGCAGATTGACTACTGTCCATAATATATTCCATGGATCTATACTTAACACTAGCTTCGCCTTCCTTTCTATCTTGTCTTAGTTATCTTTCCCATAAATGTTATTAGCCTAAGAAAAGGATTATAAGAAGGGCGATAACGAAACCATAAATAGCTGTTGCCTCTGCAAGGGCACAACCTAAAAGAAGTGACTTACTAATCTTGCTTTCTGCCTCTGGCTGTCTTGCGATAGCGTCTACTGCACTGCTTGTTGCCTTACCGATACCAAGACCAGCACCGATACCTGTTAATACTGCTATACCTGCTCCGATTGCTACTAAAATTGTTGACATAATAATAATCTCCTTTTTAAAACATTTATTCTTGTTACATATACTCTTACTCTGTAGCCTCTTTTATAAAAAGACCAGTTAAGAATACGAAAACATACGCCTGTATCAGTCCATCGAATATATCGAAGTAACAACTGAATACTGCCGGTAAAACTGCCGGAACTACCATCTTTAATAATTCCATGATTACAAATGAACCTAAAACATTACCGAATAATCGCATGCAAAGTGATAAGGGCTTGATAAATACTTCCAGAATATTAATAGGAAGTATTATAGGCATTGGCTCTGCAAAACTCTTAAGCCAGCCTTTAGTTCCTCTGGCTCTGATTCCTGCGACCTCAATAAGCACAATACTCATCACTGCCAGTGTTGCTGTGACATTCATATCCTTAGTTGGCGGCTTGAAACCAAGCAGTCCTATCAGGTTCGCAATTCCTATGTAAATAGCAATTGCTGACAGATATGGAATGTATGCCTTTCCTTTTTCTCCTACCGTCTCAGTGAAGAAATCATTGAGTCCCTTTATTGCTGTTTCTACAACTACCTGTCTGCGACTGGGGTTTTCCACACTTAGATTTCGGCTTAGCAGAATACACAACAGAAACACAACAGCCATGATAATCCATGTAACAACAACGGATTCATATACTGGGATTCCACCAAACAAAGGTATAGTGAACACTGTCTCGCAATTAAGTTCTTCCATAAGCCCTTCTACCAAAGCATCCATCTGCACGACCTCCTTTCTAAATATGAAACATATTTCTTTTCTGTTCACGGATTTTATTCCACAAAAAAAATAATGTCAAGCCTAGATTCTGCCTAGGTTTGACACTATTTTTCCCTTTAATAATCGTACATTTTTAACAAAAAATCATTTGTGACCAACGTTCATTTTTGTTATTTTTTACATTGAATTCTGTCAAACTTTATTTTTATTTAATAATTTCATTAAAATTTGTCAAAAATGTATCAATAAAATCTGTTAATTTTTCTACAAATTTGTCATTTAATTAAGATATATCCGGTTATTCATTAATTATATTAATCTCTACAAAGCCGTTAAAACACTTGTATTCTCTATAACAAAGTTCCTGAACGTCTCTACAGCAGGAGACATGTATGTACTATTATCATTAACCATATAAAAGCTTCTCTCATATTCAGGTGACTCGATTTCAAATATTTCTACAGACATCTTTTCCAATATATCCATATATGGAACTACCGCTATTCCGAATCCATTAGCAACCAGCCCGGCAATAACCTGATCTTCCTCAGTTTCATATGCAACCTTTACTGTTATGTCCGATCTTTTCAACATTTCATCAAATATGCTTCTTATTCCAGAGTTCTTGTCAAAACATACATATGAATACCCGGCTGTCTCTGCAAGATTAATGCTCCTTTTCCTTTTCTTAGCCAGCGGATGTCCTTTGGGAGTAATAAGCACCAGTCTCTGCTTCATAACGGGCTCAGCCGTAAAATGATATTCTTCTGATGGCTTGGAACAGAACAACAAATCATACTTTCCAAGCTGCATATCGTCAAGCAGCCTGCCCGTAACATCTGTGTGAAACGTAAAATCTATATCAAGCTTCGGATTCTTCTTTATAAATGCTGCCGCCATCCGAGGGACATAGCTTATTCCCAATGGTCTTACAAGTCCTAATCTTATCGTTCCATTTCCCATTGCACTTCTTTTAATAGAAGCGATTCCATCATCTAACACATCAAGAGTCTTTTCTGCATAAGAAAGAAACTCCTCTCCGAATTGAGTCAGAGTTATTTTATGTCCGTTTTTTTCAAAGAGTTTAACACCAAGTTCCTTTTCCATCTGTGAAATTGCATGACTAAGACTCGGCTGTGTAATGCATAATTCCTCTGCCGCCTTCGTGTACTGGCGTATTCTTGCAAGTGTAACGAAATATCTCAGATTATATATATTCATAGACAGCCTCCTGAGCACATTTATTATCTTAATTATAAACAGTTCTATAGACAAAATCTATAATTTCATTAAAATTATTCATTTGTTATTAATTAATAATGAAACTACACTTAGAGACTGTGATTATGTTCTTTATTAAAAAAGAAAGGGGATTCATTATGAGTTCAATTGATAGTGCAATAGATTTAAATGCTGGTTCTGTTTCTGAAAATGTTAAGACTACGCTTAGAGGTGAGCTTGTTCTTGCCTTTGCTGTTATAATCAACAGCCTTGGAGTTGTGCTTATGCTTTACTCAGGAACTGGAATATCTGCAATCTCAAGCGTTCCATATGCTTTTTCTGAAGTCTTCCCTAAGATTACTCTTGGTACATTTACATATATGTTCCAGGGACTTCTTGTACTCAGCCTTATGATTCTGCGAAAGAAGTTCGTACCATCATATCTGTTTTCATTCGTTGTCGGATTCATATTTGGTGAATGCATCGACATGCACAATATGTGGGTTCCAATGCTCCCAACTGCAATCGGATTCAGAGTTATGTACTTTATTATAAGCTACTGCCTGATAAGTCTCGGCATAGCTCTTTCTAACAGATGTAAGCTTCCAATTATCCCTACCGATCTGTTCCCTCGTGAACTTGCTGACATTACTGGCGTTGCATATTCACGCATCAAGATTTCTTTTGATGTTATATGCCTTGCCGTAACTGCATGTCTTACCGGCCTGATATTAGGTCATGTTAAGGGTCTTGGCATCGGTACTGTTGTTGCTGCATTTACAATGGGAAAAGCCATCGGCCTTGTCGGCAGATGGCTTGATAAGAAGTTTGATTTTGTTTCATTTATGAAGAAATAAATATCTCACATATTGTCTAATCTATCTTTAATTACATTAATATCATAATCTGGGGCAGATGAGACTACTGCATCGTATATTGGCTTTATATCTGCCTCTTCTTCCTCTAGTTCTGAGGCTATTGTCTCCAGAGTCTTTGACTTCTTTACTTTCTTTATGACCTGATTAATTAAATTTAACTGTCTGCCGCTCTGTTCACCTTCTGCAAATGCTTTTTCAGAAACTTCCTTGGCAACTTTCTGTGCGTATTCCTGCGCATACTCCTCAGCCAACACTCTCCTGACTTCTTCCTCATCATAATCATATATACTCACTTCGACGACCTCCTCCCTGTGCTTTTCAAAGAAATCGACAAGTATATCCTCATCTATACATTCGTCCATCGCCTCTGTTACCGCAATCCTGACATCGTCCCCTTCAACACCCATCTTGAATCTTACCTTATTAACAAATGTCATGTAATCACGCAGCGTTTTGCACTTATTAAGGATATGTACATCTTTATTAATGTTGATAACACGCACCTTAAGCTCCAGCTCCGGATTATCTGTCGGAATCTCATACATATCTGACAGCCTGATTTCATCCTCATCTTCAATCCATTTTTCCAGACCATTGTAAAATGTCACAAAATGCGGAACAGGAATCTTAATCATACTTCTTCTGTGAAGCATGGAATTACTGAACAACTCTCTGAACACATCTGATACATAGTGCAAAAATCTTAACGGCATATTAGGATTCTTGCTAGACTGCTGCTCAAACATATACAGGCTCATACATAGTAAAAATGAAGCATCATTCTTATACTTCATATATGAACCGCCGTTTAATGTCGTTACCTGCAAATCATCCACATTCGTGTAAGCTGAATTGTTAAGTGCATTATACAGTTCTAAAAGATTTCTCTTATCTCTGTATAACATACAGAATACATTGTCCTTAAATTTAGATGTTACATTGTCTTTCTTCTCTGCCATAGATATCCTCCTCGTCTCTTTCGCAGGCAGATATCCACGCACATATACTAATATTATCTTTATCTATATAAGTATATTAGCATTTATGGATATCTAAAACAAGCCTGCATTATTCAATTATGTGTTATGTGGATTTTGCTGAATGAATGTCTATAAATGTTTTTAGAAAAATAAACCTTCATAAACGAGCTTTCATAGATGTATGTTAATCTATGAATATCCAGCTTTGATAAGCAACTGGTGTTGATTATTGAAGCAATCAACACCAAGTTACTTTAGAAAAGATTTTATTCTTTAAATATATTAATATCATGTATAATTATATATGTCAATATATATTATCTAAACATTAGAAATACCTCATTTTTATTAAAAAAGTTACAACATTCATCATGTGAATATTATACCTATAATTAATAAATATTATCTATACGCCCTCTCGTATATACCCGCAATCTCTTCATCAGTAGTTTCCTGAGGATCTCTTACGAACAATCTCATCATTGTTGCCCTTGCGTTCTTGGCAAGTGTCATTGCTTCTTCCTTCTTTATTCCGTAATCAGACATCTTAAGGTCATCAACTCCACATGCCTTCTGTAAATCAAGAAGTGCTGTGATGAAATCTTCCGGTTTAGACGCATCTTTCATTCCAAGAAAATGTGCCATATCAATGAAGCGTTCATCACATACATGCTTATTAATCCAGAATGTGAAGTACTCCTTAGACAGCATGATAAGTCCCGCTCCATGAGGAAGTTCAGGATGATATGCACTCATTGCATGCTCCATAGAATGTTCTGATATACATGATGTTACAACCATTGAATAGCCAGACATTGTATTAGCGTATGCAACATGTTCTCTTGCCTCAATATCATTACCATCCTTAACTGCCCTTGCAAGATAATGTCCGATATTTTCAATCGCGGCACGCTGAATCATATCTCCCATAATATTATGTTTGTTGCTTATATACCCTTCCAATGAATGGAAAAGTGCATCAAATCCCTGATATGCAGTGAATTTCGGTGGAACTGTTTTCATAAGCTCAGGGTCAACAATTGCATACTTTGCAAACATCCCCGCCATTCCACCAATACCAATCTTTTCATTAGTAACAGGATTAGAAATTACTCCGATAGTATCAACCTCTGAGCCTGTTCCTGCTGATGTAGTAATTGCAATCCATGGAAGCATCTCATTAGGAGGTGTCATCTTTCCACCTGATGGACTATTAGCATAATCCCACAGATTATCTGATGGCTGTGGAATGAACATTGCCATATTCTTAGCCGCATCCATAACTGAACCACCGCCTAAAGCAACAACAAAGTCAACTCCATTCTCGCGACCAATTCTTGCACCTTCTTCAACTGCTGACTTCAGCGGATTAGCTCCTATTCCGTTATAAAGCACATATGAAACATCAGCCTGTTTAAGTTCATCTATTGTTCTGTCAAGTGAACCATTCATCCTTGCAGACTTTCCATTGCTTATAACAAGAAGTGCTTTCTTTCCTGGCATCTTAAGAGTATGAAGCTTAGAAAGACTTCCGCATCCAAATACGACATCTACTGGTGAAAAAAACTGATATTCATTCATGATTACTCCTCTCTGAAATTAATACTGCCATCTGCAGCATTCATTCCATCAACAATAGCCAGAGATTCCAGCTGGTATCCAAGGTTACGGATAATCTGTCCTCCCTGCTGGAAGCCCTTCTCAACTGCGATTCCAATACCTTCAACAGTTCCGCCTGCCTGATTGACAATAGATATAAGTCCCTGGAGTGCACAGCCATTTGCAAGAAAATCATCAATAATAAGTACATGATCCTCTGGACCTACAAACTTCTTAGATATAAGAACCTGATTCTTGCACTTATGTGTAAATGATTCAACTTCCGCAGAATACACATCACCATCAATATTGACACTCTGTGACTTCTTTGCAAATACAACCGGTACATCAAAGCATTCTGCAACTATACATGCAATACCAATTCCTGAAGCCTCAATTGTTATAATCTTATTAATATTCTTTCCGGCAAATCTTCTCTTAAATTCTTCGCCCATCTGCTTGAAAAGCTTAACATCCATCTGATGATTAAGAAAACTGTCTACTTTAAGAATGTTGCCTTCTTTGACAACTCCGTCCTTCATAATTCTTTCTTCAAGAAAATTCATAGTAATGATTCCTTTCGTAAGTAAATTATCTGTCATATTATAAGAAATTATTCTAACATTACAAGGCTCTATGGTCAATCAGTTTTAATTATCTTTTACACTTGCCATTGCAATCTGGTCAGGAGTTATAGGAAGCTCGTAAAATCTCTTTCCTGCCGCATGGCTTAATGCATCTGTAATTGCAGGAAGCGGTGTATTAATTACAACCTCTCCGATTGATTTAGCACCAAAAGGACCTGCATTCTCGTAACTGCTCTCAAACTCAACATTAATATGTCCGATATCCATTCTTGATGGAATCTTGTACTGTAAAAATGAGTTCTCATACAGCTTGCCTTTATCTGAATATGTGATATTCTCTGACATTGTCATTCCAATTCCCTGTAAGATACCACCCTCTGCCTGTACTCTTGCAAGGTTAGGATTAACAGGTGTTCCACAATCAACACATGCGTCATACTCAACAACACGGCTCTCACCTGTGAGAAGGTCAACCTCGACCTCCGCTGCTCCAACCATGAATGGTGGTGGTGAAATAGGTGATGTATGTGTATTGGTAACTGAAAGTGCTATATCATTACCACACATGGATGCTGTTGATATATCGGCCAGGGTTACACATTTATCCTTGTTCTCACCTGATTCGCATATTACTTTCTTTCCGTCAAATGTGACATCACATTTCTCGCAGCCTAACATCTTAGCACCAAGCTTTTCGATTCTGTCTCTAAGCTCTAATGCACATTTTTCAACAGCCTTACCTGTTACATATGTTGTACTTGATGCGTATGAACCTGAATCATAAGGTGATATGTCAGTATCTGCACCAAATACACTTATATCGTCTGTGCTGCATTCAAGAACCTCTGCTGCAATCTGTGCAAGTATTGTATCACAGCCTGTTCCCATATCAGCAGCTCCGATGTTCATAGTATATACACCTTCATCATTAAGCTTTAGTGTCGCACTGCCGACATCAACTCCTGATATACCTGAGCCCTGCATTGCCATGCCCATTCCGACAAAACGTGCCTTAGTATCAGAAATCTTTCTCATAGGATATTTCTCATCCCATTTAATCATCTCTTTGACCTTTGCAAGACATCTGTCAAGTGCACAGCTTGTATTAACCTGTCCATAGTAAGCAGGCATTACATCGCCCTCTTTTACTATGTTCTTAAATCTGATTTCAAACGGGTCCATATGAAGTCTGTCTGCCAGTTCATTTACAGCCGACTCAACTGCAAAAAGCCCCTGTGTCGCACCATAACCTCTGTAAGCACCCGCTGACATTATATTAGTATATACAACATCACTTACAAAACGGAACGCCTCTGCCTTTCCATATAATGGAATTGACTTGTGTCCAGAAAGGCCTACTGTTGTAGGACCATGCTCGCCATATGCGCCTGTATTAGATAATGTGTATAAATCAATTCCTTTTACAATACCATCCTTAGTTGCACCAAGTCTTACATGCATCTGCATCTCATGTCTTGGTGATGAAGCTGACTGTGTTTCTTCCCTTGAAAATATAATCTTAGACGGTTTCTTGGTCTTCCATGTAACAAATGCAGGATATATCTCTGACACTGATGTCTGCTTTGCTCCAAATCCGCCTCCGATTCTTGGCTTGGTAACTCTTATCTTAGATGGCGATATTCCAAGTGCATGTGAGATAATTCTCCTGCAATGGAATACTATCTGTGTAGAACTTACGACATGAAGTCTTCCATAAGTATCTATTGTACAGAAAGTTCGGAAAGTCTCCATCATGCTCTGCTGGCATGCCTTAGTATGATATGTCCTGTCAATCACAATATCACACTCATCTAACACTTTATCGATATCTCCGTTGCCGCTCTCATCATGTGCGCACAGATTTCTTTTATTATCAGCTCCAACCGGACATAATGCCTCCCAGTTATCCTCAGGGTGTACAAGAATCTCATTATCCTTTGCCTTAGTGAAATCAAGCAATGGTTCAAGCACTTCATATTCTGTCTTAATAAGCTTCATTGCCTTATCAACACAACGTTCATCAGCACCTGCAACAATAGCTACAGGATCACCTATGAATCTTACATGCTTATCAAGAATAAGCCTGTCATAAGGACTTGGCTCAGGATATGTCTGACCTGCACATGTGAATCTTTTCATATTCTGGTCAACATCTTTATATGTAAATATTGCTTCTATTCCCGGCACCTTCATCGCAATATCAGTATTAATATTCTTTACAAATGCGTTGGCATATGGTGAACGCAGAAGCTTTACAACAAGGCAGTCCTTAGGTGCAATATCATCTGTATACACCGGCTTTCCAAGAAGCAGTTCCATCGCATCTTTCTTTCTGATAGCTTTATTAACCGAATTCATCTATTCAGCCTCCTTTGCTTTCTTTGCCTCAAGGAAATTCATAATTCCTCTTAACTGTCCCTCATAACCTGAACATCTGCACAGATTTCCTGAAAGGAACTCCTTTATCTCCTCTTCATCAGGATAAGGATTCTCTCTGAAAAGTGCCAATGCATTCATAACAAATCCCGGATTACAGAATCCGCACTGCTCTGCTCCCTGATCTGCTATAAATGTGACAAATTCAGATGCCTCCTCCTGTAATCCTTCGAGTGTTGTAACACTGCATTTGTCTGCTCTTGCTGCAAGAACTGAACATGAAAGGACAGGCTTATCATTAAGAAATACTGTACATAAGCCACAGTTAGATGTTTCACAGCCACATTTTACGCTGTAACAGCCATGCTCTCTCACGAATTCATAGAGTGTCATGTCTGCCGTAATATCTGCTTTGACAGATTTTCCATTCAACTTAATATCAACTAACATATATTCTCCAATCCGTAATCACCAATTAATCTCTGTTAATATTCTGAAGTGCCCTGCCTGCAAGAACGCCTGCAAGATGGCTTCTATACTCAGCACTTCCTCTCATATTGCCCGCTGTAGGCACATTTTTCTTAACAAATGTACTGAATTCTTCTACTGACTTCTCGTTAATACCGCCTGCAAGTATTCCTTCTGCATCTTTAACAACAATTGCTCTTCCCGGTCTTGCACCTATGCAGATATTGCAGACTCCAGTATCTTTAAACTTTACTCCTGCACATGTAAGCACCGGCAGATCTGTTTCTGTTATTCTCACAGCTTCATAAAACATATTCACCGGTCTTTTCTTAACAATAATATTAACAACAATGTCCCTGTCATAATCACGGTCAGCATACTCAGTTAATGGAACAATGCCTCCCTTGTATAATTCTACATAAGAATCCAGTCCGATTAAAAGCGTAAGCACATCAGAAAATCCATATCTTCCATATATACTTCCACCAACTGTTGCAAGATTTCTGAACTGCACACCTACAATATGCCTTAAAGCCTCCTTAACACAGCCATCTGTATATTCATTAAAACTCTCATGAACTTCTAACTGTCTTAAAGTAGTCATACAGCCAATCTTAAATTCTTCATCTGATTCTTCAATCTTATCAAGTCCAAGCCCTGACATATCAATAGCCATATTCATTCTGTTGTCGCCCATACGCATCCACATCATGCCGCCAACAATACGGTTAGCTTTCTTCTGATTAAGCTCATAGGCTTCTTCAAGGCTTTCTACTTTCTTATAATTCTGTATAGTAAGCATAAAAACTCCAATCTATTTATTAGTGATATGAACAACGGACGGTTGTGGCGGGCGCAGACCCGTTACCTGCAGGTGATGGCATCGGGCCTGTGCCCGCCACAACCTGTCTGTCATCCTTCACTACTAAATTGATAAATAATCTCATTCTCTTTCCTTATATAAATATAACGGCTTGTAAAACCCTTGTCAATCTGATAAAATTCATTCGCTAATATTTACACAAACCAATTCACAGAAAGGATTTTTAACATGAAGAATTTTAAAAGATTTACCGCCCTCTTTTTAGCAATGCTCATGCTTTTTTCATTAGCAGCATGCGGCAATTCTACAACTTCTGATAAGGGCACAGAAGAAGCTACTACTTCAGCATTTGACGTAATGTCACAGTTTAATGAGATTGGCGTAAGCTATCCTCTTACTATTACTGACCAGGCTGGAAGAACAGTAACATTTGAAAAGGCTCCAGAAAAGATTGCATCATCTTACTACATTTCAACAAGCCTTCTTCTTGCACTTGGATTACAGGATAAACTCGTTGGAATTGAAGCCAAGGCTAACACAAGAAATATTTACAAGCTTGCAGCTCCAGCAATCGTGAGCCTTCCTAACATGGGAACAGCCAAGGAATTCAACACAGAAGCATGTGTAGCTACTGCACCTGATGTTGTATTTCTTCCAATAAAATTAAAGAAAACAGCTGATACTCTTGAAAGTCTTGGAATCAAGGCTGTTGTTGTGAATCCAGAAGACCAGTCACTTTTAGAGGAATGTATAACTCTTGTTGGAAAGATTACTAACAATGTCGGTCGTGCTGAAGCACTTAATAATTCAATCAAGACATTTTTAGCTGATAACAAGACTAATGTTTCTGGCGAAAATACACCATCTGTATACCTTGCAGGTAACAGCTCTGTTCTCTCAACTGCCGGAAGCAAGATGTATCAGAATACTCTGCTTACTAACGCAGGTGGTAAAAATGTTGCTTCTGAACTTACAGATACTTACTGGGCAAATGTTTCTTACGAGCAGATTCTTGCATGGAACCCTGATTACATCGTTATCGCTGCTGATGCAACTTACTCAGTTGATGACATCTTAAACGATGCCAATCTTGCCGGCTGCAATGCTGTTAAGAACAAAAATGTAGTAAAGCTTCCTAACGATATCGAAGCATGGGATTCTCCAGTTCCTGGAAGCTTCCTTGGAAGTATATACATTGCTTCTGTTCTTCACCCAGAAAAGGTAACTAAAGATTTCTATGAAACTTGTGTAACTAAATTCTATGAAAGCTTTTATGGATTTACACCTGCGAAATAATTAAGGATGATTTATGTTCAAGAATATTAATAATTACCGGAACAAAATTATACTATTATCTGTCATGTGGGCACTGCTTCTTATAGCAGTGTTTACATGGTCAGTTCTTACCGGACAGTATCCACTCACATTAAAAGGACTGCTGTCAGGGGACACTATGTCAATTATGGTCTTTAAAAGACTAAGACTTCCACGCGCCATTATGGGTATTATCGGAGGTTTTGGCCTTTCAATATCTGGTTATGTATATCAGATGATATTTAAAAATCCACTGGCATCACCTGATGTTGTCGGTGTTTCTTCCGGTGCAAGTGCCGGCGCAGCTTTTGCTATAGTTGCGGTTTCGTCTTTAACCCCTGTTGTATCAATATCCGCATTTGCCGGAGGAATAATTGCCCTTATAATCACATTACTTGTGGCTTATCTTGTTCCCGGCAGAAACAGTTACACAATTGTACTTGCTGGTATTGCCATTCATTCTGTAGCACAGACAATTCTTATGTTTCTCAAACTTGCTGCAGATCCTGAAAAACAGCTTGCTTCTATTGAATACTGGATCATGGGAAGCCTTAACGGTGTTTCAAAGGACAGCCTTGCTATTCCTTTCTTTGTAACATGTTCAGGCTTTATAATCATGACTTTATTATACAGACAGATTCTCATTCTCTCGATAAATGAGGATGAAGCTGCCGCTCTCGGTGTCAATGTCACAGTTCTCCGTTTTATCATATTAATGATTGCAACATTAATCGTATCATCAATTATATGTGTAACCGGACTTATCAGCTTTATTGGACTTATTGCACCTCACATTGCCAGATTACTTACAAGACGCAATGACAGATTCACATACATATCAAGCGGACTGGCTGGTGCCATCATCATGACAATTGCTGATATATTTGCAAGAAGTGTATCCTCATCGGAACTCCCTGTAAGCATATTTACATCACTCCTTGGTGCACCGCTGCTTATAATCCTGCTTATCAAAGCTAACAAAAAGGAGGTTGCATAATGTCCGATTTATTCAATCCTGAATTATATGTTTCAGATGTATCAGTATATTATGGAAGCAAATGTGCTGTACAGAATGTAAGCTTTGACATTCAGCCTGGACAGCTTACAGCAATTATCGGCAATAACGGCTGTGGTAAAACCTCACTTATAAGAGCTGTCATGAATCTTATTAAACATAGTGGAAAATGCATGCTTGGTGAACTCCAGCTTGAAAGTATGTCTGTCAGAAAAAGAGCCGGCATGATAAGCTACATTCCACAGAGAACCGGAATAAGCGTAAGTATGACTGTAAGAGATGTCTGTCTGCTTGGCTTTAATCCACAGCTTCACATGCTTGAATCATACAATTCCAACATGAGACATCGTGCTGATAAGGCTATCGATTCTGTTGGCCTTGCCGGATTATATGATACAGACTTTCTCACATTAAGCGAAGGCCAGAAGCAGTTATGCATACTTGCACGCACACTTATAGAAGATTCGGCGCTTCTGCTTCTTGATGAGCCTGACAGTGCGCTTGATTTTTCTAACCGTCATATGCTTATGAAACATATCCGGAATATTATTTCTGATAACAAATGTGCTCTCATGTGTATACACAGTCCGGAACTGGCACTTGAGTACTGCGACAGGATTCTTCTTATGAAAGATGGAAAAATTGTTTCAGATATTGATGTACATGCAGCCAGTCTTTCAGAAATCAATGAAAAAATGTCTCTTATATATGATAATATCAATGTTACTGAATGTACTGATACCAAGGGAAATGTACACAGAATAGTTCTTGCTTTGTAATAGGGGGATTTATGAATAATTGTTATTTGGACGCAGAAGCCGTAATTACATTTTTCAGGATGACCGGCAGAAAACACATTTTTATAACAGGCAGCCGCGGCAGTGGAAAATCTCATCTTGTTAATAATATGTTAAAACATATGTCCGATTCTTTCAATCTGTTACAGAGTCATAGAACGGATACGCCACAGGTTGTCATTAAATCTAATCTGGTTGCTGACAATAAAGAATTCGTAATTGGTGTACCCCGGACATCTGGAATTAATCCTGCATCTAAAGGCAATAATATGACAATTATTGAAGATGGATTTATTAATTGTGCAATTCCTGCCATTGATACACATCTTGATACAACTCCTGAAAGGTTATTTGTTATTGATGAGCTTGGTTATCTTGAAAGCTCTTGCATCCCATTTCAGAAGGCTGTTGAAAAACTGCTTGATAATTCACATGTTTTAGCTGTAATCAGAAAACAATCCACAGAATTTCTAAACAGAATCTATAACAGGAAAGATGTTCTTGTTATTGATATTGACAACACATTTGAAACACTTTCTTGCATTATTATGGCTTCCGGTATGTCAAAACGTTTTGGCTCTAATAAGCTGATTACAGACTTTAATGGACGCTCTCTTTTTGAAAATGCAGTATCTATAAGCCATTTTGCCGGCTTTGGTGAGACACTTGCAGTAACACGGCATGATGAAGTTGTCCATATATGTGAAGATAAAAATATACATTTTCTCCGACACGACATGCCATACAGAAATGAAATGGTCCGGCTTGGAGTTACCAGAATTCTATCAGATAACGCTTCTTCAGGGAATCCGCAACCTCAGGGAATCCTTTTCCTGCCATCAGACCAGCCGCTTATTACAAGGACAAGCCTGCAGCTTCTGTGTCTTACATTTCTTTATTATGATGATAAGATATGCAGACTTTCCTACAATGAAAATGCTGGTTCTCCATGTATATTCCCTGCAAAATATTACGATGAGCTTCTAAACCTTCCTGAGAAAAAAGGCGGCGGGTTCTTAACAAAAAAATATCCCGCACAGGTTGTATTAGTTCCTGTACGGGATGAATATGAACTATATGATATCGATACTCCAGACAATATTACTCGTCTTTTGAAGTTTCTTCATTAGCCGGTTTGCTCTTAGGAAGTATCACATTAAGTAATATTGCCACAAATGCTGCAGGTACAATACCTGACTCACCAAACATAAGCTGTACTGCCTGTGGTGTATGTTCAAGAATTGCAGGGCTTACACCCATTCCATAACCTACACCTAGTGCAACTGAAACAATTGAAAGTCTTCTTGCATCAAGCGGCTCTTTAGTAATAAGCTGGATACCACTTACTATGATTGATGAGAACATCATAACTGCTGCACCACCAAGTACTGACTGTGGCATGATTGATATAAGTGCTCCAAGCTTAGGTATAAGTCCGCATAATATAAGAAATACCGCACCTGATGCAAGTGCAACTCTGTTGACAACCTTAGTCATTGCAACAAGTCCTACATTCTGGCTGAATGATGTATTAGGAAGCACACCGAACATTGCTGCAAGTGTTGAACCAAGACCATCACACATTACGCCTCCAGAAAGCTCCTTATCTGTTGCCTCTCTTCCCATTCCACCTTCCATAACGCCTGAAATATCACCAACAGTCTCTACTGCTGTTACAACAAACATTACAAGTACAGGAAGTATTGCTCTTAAATCAAACACAGGCTTAACTGGCATAAACTTTGGAATTGCAATCCATTTAGCCTCTGCTACCTTGTTCCAGTTAAGTACCCATGATTTAGTATACTCAACTCCATCAGCTGTAACTGCTGTATGTGGAAGAACCAGTCCCATAATAATTGCTACAATATAACCCACAATAATTCCAACAAGAATTGCAGATGAACTAAGATATCCCTTAGTCCAGTGCTTAACAAATAATATAACTACAAGCACAACAAATGCTAAGAAAAGATTTTCCAATGAACCAAAATCCTTAGCAGAGCTTCCACCACCAAATGAATTGATCCCTACTGAGATAAGCGATAATCCTATGGAAAGAACTACTGTTCCTGTTACTACTGATGGGAAGAATTTTCTTAATGGTTTAATAAATGCTCCAAGTACAGTCTCAAAAAGACCACCTATAATAGATGCTCCCATAATTGCACCATAAGCTAATATTCCGCCACCCATAATCTTGGTAACACTGCTGAATACTCCGATAAATCCAGAACTTGTACCCATAATAATAGGTACCTTGCCACCAACAGGTCCGATTGAAAACAACTGAATAAGTGTTACAATACCTGCAATAATCATTGCGTTCTGTAAAAGTGCAACCTGGATAGATGCATATTCACTTCCTGCCCCAATTCCACATGCACCTGTAATAATAAGCAGCGGTGTAAGATTACCTACAAACATTGCCATTACATGCTGAAGTCCAAGCGGTATTGCCTGTTTTAGCGGAAGCTTTCCATTAAAATCATATGCTTCCGGCATAAGCGCTTTTATTTTTTTCATAAGTCCTCCAAATATTTATAAAAATGTATAAACATAATACTACATTATCATGTTTAATTCTACATTAAATCACGAAAACTTATATCCAACTCCCCATACAGTTTTTATGTATTTAGGATTCTTTAAATCTGTTTCTATCTTTGAGCGGATATTTCTTATATGCACCATAATTACATTATTAATGTCATATGCCTCCTCTTCACTCCACAGCATATCATATATATGCTCCGTTGAGAAAACATTTCCTTTATTCTTCCATAAAAGCTCAAGTATCGCAAATTCCTTTGGTGTAAGCAGTATTTCTTTAGAAGGAAGAAATACCCTGTGAGTGTCTATATTCATAGTAAGGTCAAGATACTCCAATATATTACTCTGTTTCTGATTGTTAAAATCCTTATATCTTCTCAGCTGCGCCTTGACCCTCGCTATAAGCTCAACCGGGTTAAATGGTTTTGCAAGATAATCATCTGCACCTGCACTAAGACCTATAACCTTGTCCATATCCTGGTCTTTTGCAGACAGCATAATTATCGGAATATTGCTCTTTTTTCTGATTTCCATACAGAGGGTTATTCCGTCCATATCAGCCATCATAACATCAAGAATCGTAATATCTATGCTCATGTTATCAATAATATCAAGAGCATCTTTTCCATTAGCCGCCTTATATACCTGATAGCCCTCATTTTTTATATAGATTCCGACAAGCTCTCTAATATCTTCTTCATCATCAACCACTAAAACAGATGCCATAATATCCTCCTCATTTCATAATCAGATTCACATATCATTCTTCTTAAGTTCTATATTAATTGCAAATATTCCATCATTATACTCAGCCCATACTCTTCCGTTAAAGCTTTCTATTGTTTCCTTTACAATCGAAAGTCCAAGTCCGTTGCCGGATATACTTGAATTTCTTGCATGGTCTGCCCTGTAGAATTTGTCAAATATTCTTTCGCAGTCAGGTGCTTTATCACTATCTGTCCTGTTGCAGAATTTTATATGAACAGATTCAGGTGTCTCACTCATATACACATTTATCTTTGAATTGTCCGATGAATACTTGATAGAATTCATTAAAACATTGTCAAATACTTCTCTTATCCTGTCAATATTAATATTAATCATCACTGATTCATTAGGTATATCTGTTTCAAAGCATTTGCCTTCCTTCTGTGCAATTCCGTCAAATTCAAGAATATCCTGTTTAAGAAGCAATGAAATATTACATTTTTCCATGTTCTCTTCGTTCATGGAAACCTGTTCATTTCTTGCAAGCCTGAAGATTTTATGAATCATTACATTAATCTTTTCAACCTGTCCAAATGCCCTCCGGATATAATCATCTCGCTCCTCATCAGTTGAATACTTGCCACTTATAACAACATCCAGATATCCCGTTATTATTGTCATTGGCGTCTTGATATCATGTGAAAGATTAGTAATCAGCTCCATATTCTTTCTGTCGTTCTCACGCTCCTCCTGCATCATCTTCCTCAGACTGTACTGCATATCATCAATCTGTTCAGCTATAAGAGTAATCTCGTCATTGCCCTTTTTATCTATGCTGGCATTAAGATTTCCTTTTGATATCTCATCTACAACCGTTGACAGATATCTGATATAATCAATTCTTTTCTTTGTAAGCAGAAAAACGCTTATTATAAATATAACTGAACCAATCGCTATACACATAAGCTTCAGCTTTATATCAGCATACAGGTATTCCGGTGTAACCTCTGTCTCGAATATAATATAGTAAAGCATTTTTGAAACGCTCTTAGTATATACAAATGTATATGTAAGACTTTCTTCGTCATATGAATTAGTTATATATTGGGAAATGTCAACACTGACTTTATTTTTCTTATAATCAACGATTTCTCCATCTTCCGAAGTCTTCCACAATACCTGTCCATTTCTGTTCGTTATTGTGATTATCATATTACTTACTTCATCGGAAGCAAATGGCATTCTGTTATTCTCAAGAAGATACTTCATCGCATCTCCTATTGTTTTCTCGCCCTCACCACTATTGGCAGTTATCTCTTCCATCGCAGTATCAAGTGAGTTGTCTAATTCTCTTACCATATTCATTACCTGAATATCGTATCTTTTCTTATAATCAGATGTATCTTCTATTACATCGACCATAACTCCATAATGGCTGCATACAATAAACACTCCTAATGAAGCAAAAACTGCGATAGTAATTGATATCACAATTACCATCGCAAGTTCCTTATATATTCCGATTCTTTTCCGTACATATTGTGCGTTCATATTTCTCTCCATGATTACCAGTAACCTAATTCAACGCCTTTTTCATATACACCTGCACCATATGCATAATATCCATATCCATTAAGATGTGTATAATCATACTTTATACTGTCAGGAACTCTTCCATCTAAAAGATTTTCTATATCTGTTTCGTTGGCTTCTTTTCCAGTTATATCTAAAGCATTCTGCATTAAATATGTTCTCATATTAATAAAATGTTCTCCAAATGCTTCCCTTAACGCAGCTTCCCATAAAGTATCATTAAGTCCTACTTCCTTACTGCTGTTATAATTTTCACTGTCTATAGCTTCGTCTGGATTATCTGTATCGCCAATGATAATATAACACTGTGTTCCTGAATTAGCAATCATTGCCTTATATTGAGATATCAATTCATCATAGTCATCCCATCCGCCATTACTACCCATTTCAATTATGAGTACATCTGCTGACATATCGTGTGCTGCTTTAGTTACTACTTCTGCACCTTTCTTAATCTTGACGCTCCGTATTGTATCTTCATATAAGCTGATATACACTCCACCTTTGCTGAAAGATAACTGATATAATACATCATCAACATAAACCAGATTATCTACCTGAGCATTATTTGTTTCATATCCATTAAAGTTCTCAAGAGAAACTCCATCTCCATCTGCATTAACTATGCTCACTCTCACTTTTTTACCCGGTTTAACTGTAACTGATTTTCCAATGTACATCTTTATACCACCCTGCCGGAGTGCTATATCATATGAGGTTTCTCCGCATACGCCAAGATTATAGACATTCATACCAGTATAATAAGCAAGCGCATCTGTATATGCCCAATCAGAAGCGTCTATTATGCCATCCTCATTTTCAATAAATGCTTCTCCGCTTCCAAGTCCGTATGTTATGGAATCACCCCAGCACACAATATTTTTAATTCCTCTATTGAAATTGATATTCTGATTATCTTCACTGTGCTGTTCAGTAATAAAGCTGTTTACGGGCACTATGTTAATACCAATAGTCTCACCTGAAACTTCTTCTTTATTAACCACATTTACCCAAATAGCTGCTGTCACACCAATTAAACACACTACACATAAAATAATAATATTCTTTATCCATCTTTTCATAGTGATTCCTCCTCTGATGTTTATGTCTGTATCTTAAAATACAAAAATAAATATCTACGAATGAGAAATCTTTAGATTTCTTAAGAATTAAAATATTATGTTAATCTAAGATTTTACCATCAATCGAAATTGTCACAACCTGCCATGGAATAAATTTCCCACTGTTCTGTAATGCTGTCTTTGCAGCATATTCAAGTCCTCCGCAGCATGGAACTTCCATTCTGACAATAGTAACGCTCTGAATATTATTGTTACTTATTATCTGTGTAAGCTTTTCGCTGTAATCAACATCATCAAGCTTCGGACAGCCGATAATAGTAATCTTTCCCTTCATGAAATCCTGATGCATATTGGCATATGCATATGCTGTACAATCTGCTGCAATCAAAAGCTTTGCCCCGTCAAAATATGGTGCATTGACCGGCACAAGCTTAATCTGGCATGGCCACTGTGCAAGCTGGGATTCTGATACAACCATGGCTGCTGTGTGTCCTGACTGTAATTCCTGCTGTGCTGACATATCCACTGCATGCCCTGCTGCCGGATTTCCTGTCGCTGCATTTCCCTGATTATTCCTATTGAACTGTCTCATCATGCTTCCTGGACATCCTGAAAAATGTGGTTTCTGCGGTGCTGCCTGACTTTCTGCCTGAACACGACCACCCTCATGTGTCTGACCGTGTGCTTCAGCCTGTTCTTTCGCCGCTTTATTGGCAAGAACCGCAGCTTCATCATATGCTGCCGCTTCTCTTTCTACAAATGAAATTGCCCCTGTAGGACACTGTGGCAGGCAATCACCAAGGCCATCACAGTAATCGTCTCTCATAAGTCTTGCCTTTCCATCAACCAATCCGATTGCCCCCTCATGGCATGCTGTCACGCATGCTCCGCACCCATTACATTTATCCTCATCAATATGAATAACTCTTCTTATCATCACTTAATCCTCCTGTGTTCTCATTGATTTCGTGATTAAAGAATAATATAATGAGCATAATAAATATGTTGTTTTAACCACATTTTTGATAAATTATTAAAAATGTACTTTAAGTCAGAAAATTGGATTTTACCGGGGCAGAATAAGGAGAACTTATGGCAATTATCAAATCACCAATATTTAAAGATATCACCGAATCTGAAATATCAGAAATGACCGCAGCCGGATTTCTGCGTGCCAGAAAATTCCGCAAAAATTCGTTTATATATCATGTAACAGACAGCGTTCACGAAATTGGAATTGTTGCCTCTGGTCAGGTAACTATTGAATATATAGATTTGTGGGGCAACAAAGCTATTATGAGCAATATTTCTCCGGGACATGCATTCGCTGAAACATATGCTCTGACTGGCGAACCGCTCATGGTAGATGCAGTTGCTTCTGAAACAAGTGTGATTCTTTTTCTTGATATGGATAAATTGATGAATTCACAATTTGAAAATACACACTGCAAAGATACAATCCTTAACAATCTGCTGCACATTTCCATTCAGAAGAATCTCACCCTGTCTAACCGGATATTCTGCACATCACCTAAGACAATCCGAGAAAGGCTTCTTATATATCTGTCCAATGAGTCAAGAAAAGCTGGCAGTCAGGAATTCGTAATTCCATTCGACCGCCAGCAGCTTGCCGATTATCTTAACGTTGACCGTTCAGCACTTTCCAAGGAACTTGGAAAAATGCGTGATGAAGGGCTTATTGAATTCAGAAAAAATGCATTTCATCTGCACAGCATTTGCTAAGAATTCTGTTCTATAAACCGTTTCACCACTGGTCTTATCGGTGGTGAAATGTTATCCAGTTCAACCTCGGCAATATTAAAAAACTTCAGTTCTTCAATTTCTTCTTCCTGTCTCTTTAATTCTCCATGGTATTTTCTGCACACATATATAATCTCAATATTAGACACTTCATCACCATTAGGATACACATAATGCACCTCCGGACCGGAATTCACCATAAAAAATTCTATCTCATCTGCAATAAGACCTGTCTCCTCAAACAGCTCTCTTCTTGCACAATCCTCCACTTTCTCGTCAAGTTCAATAGAACCCCCGGCATATCCCCATTTGTGATTATCTGTACGCTTTCCTAAAAGAATCTGGTTCTTTTCATTCACTATTATTATGCTTGCGGCGCACTGCATCAGTGTCCTGTGTCCTACAAGCTTTCTTAAATCCATTATGTAACCTGGCATTGTTTAATCCTTTCAACAGTAAATTCCAATTTATCCTCTAACTGCCTCTCCATACGAAAAGACATATTCTCTTCTATTCTACAAGACTCTTACTTTTCCATTTTCCACTTTTCCATCTAAGCACCATTCCAACTGCTCTCGCACACTCGTCACCTGCCATGGCAATATATGCCCCTACCGCAAGCAGCCCCATATGTATTCCAAGAAAATATGTTCCACCAACTGCAAACAGATACATAAATATTGCGCCCATTATAACAGGGAAAATAGCATCTCCACTTGTTTTTAATGCCTGGCCATATACAAGATTTGTCACTCTTCCAAATTCAAGAAATATATCTACTACCAACAGTTTTACTACAAGCTCAATCATCTGTATATCATTCGTAAATATATGAACGATAAAACGTCCGGTAATTGCAAATGTCACAGAAAAGCACGTTGCTGTTACAAGACCATATATCACAGCTTTTCGCGTACCCCTGTCACATTCCTCATACTTCTTTGCTCCGATTCTCCAGCCCGTCATAATGGCATTTGCCTGTGCAAGCGCAGCTCCCACACAATATGAAAAATTGGCTATCTGCATAGCATACGAACGAGCTGTAACATTCATTCCATCCGTATCCATATGGTTCATAAAACATACTATAAATGTCATTGCCACATTATAAAGTGCTGTTTCGAATGCCGAAGGAAAACCGATTTTAACAATCTGTGCAAGTATCTTTCGTGGTTGTGCGCGCTCAGGACTTTGCTTTGCTTTTATAAGTACAGCTCCCATTGCTGCTACAATAATAAGATTCACAACCTTTGAAAAAACTGTTGCAGCAGCAACTCCCATTACTCCCCAGTTAAACACAAACAAGAATACCGAATTCAATATAATATTAATTACATTACCAACAACTGTCCCTATTAAGGAATGTTTTGTATAACCAAACACTCTTAAATAACTCGAAAAAATTGGAATAAGCGCATTTAAAAAACTTGCACCTCCAACAATTTTAAGGTATGTTTTAGCCGGCTCAAATAAAGCAGGGGCAATACTCACTATCTTAAGTATCCACCCAGAAAAAGCAGCAAGAATAAAAGACATCAGGATACCTGTCAGTGCATTAAATACAAGTCCAAGCTGCCTGGCCTGATATGCAATTCCAGGTTTTCCAGCTCCAATATTTTGTGACATAACTGCTACCATACCGGATGATATTACCCCGAACATGATAATAAAAACACCTATATATGTATTTGCTGTTCCAACAGCCCCCACAGCCTGATCACTTACTGATGATAACATCAGTGTATCAACCATACCTGAAAGCATATAAAATAAAGTTTCCAGGCATATTGGCACAGATAGCTGTGTCAATGTTTTTCTTTCACCTTCCATACATTCTCCTTAAAATACTAATGTAATATATATTATCAAATTCAGTTTCCGCATGAATCGTCCCACCAGTGTTTACGAACTCTGATAAGGGCAAATACAAGGGCAAAAAATCTGATAACACATTATAACACAAAATGAAAATCACATGGTAATTAACCAGTAGGAAATGTTGCATGATTAATCTGATGTTTTGGCTGCCTTGATACTTCTTAGGTTGACGGCTAGATACGCATTAGAGATGTCTCCATCCAAATGCTGTTCTAGCAAGTAACTTTTCCCTTGAACCCTTTGTTTATTATATGTGGGGCGCTTTTCGCCCCCAAATAGTGAAAGTGGGGGCACTTTCTGCCCCCGCTCAGGAAATATTGCTAAAATTGCGCCAATCTCGACAGTAATACCCATAATTCTGTTAGCAACGGTCGATACCTCCTTCCGTAAAAATGGGCATAAAAAAAACAGATTTCTCCAGACATAAAAAAAGCACCAACCATTTCTGATTGATGCTTTCAAATTATTTTGTTTTTATAAATCTGTTTAATTGCGTATCCACATCTCGTCCACCATACATAACACGGATAATCGTAACCACTTGTGTATCATCATCAGGGATATATAGAACAAGATAATTGTCTACCGGCGCTACGCGCAACCCTCGACTTTTCCATGGTTCCAATTCATATTGTCGATATCTCTTAGGCATATGATCAAGATCCATAATACATGCTTCAAGCCTATCAAGCTGACCACTTACATTTTCTGGTGTCTGCAATTCAAAAGCAATGTATTCGAAGATTCCACGAAGGTCTATCTCGGCCTAATCTGAAATCACGATATAATAAATCATAAATTGTAATCCTTGCGGATATTAGTAAAAACAGATTTTGCTGATCTAGTATGACCAGACTGCATATCTGCATGTCCTTTCTCTCATACTGGTTTAAGTATATCAGATTCATTAAAATCTGTCAGAAAAACTGTCTTAATTTATGAGACCATTATAGCTAATAATAAGTCTCTATTTTTCAATAACTATTGCAAAATTACATGTTGTTTAAGAAAATATTTTAATTTTAAAGATAAAAAATTCTTCATCCTGCAATGCTTTATATTCCATATTGTAATTATTCAGAATATTACTTACAATATATAAACCTAATCCATTACTATTTTCCTTATTTAAATCAAATTTAACATCAAATATTTTATCCATATTCGAAATTTTATTGTTACCGTATGTATTCTCTATATATAACCAATCATTAACTATTCCAATATTAATTACCCCATTTACATCAGTATATTTTACCGCATTACTAATCAAATTAGATAAAATAATCTTTAAAGCTGTTTTTCCTATATAAACATTCTCATCTAATATATAATTATTGACAGTTATTTTCTTTTGATTTGCTAATATTTCATACTTTTTTAATATGTCTTCTAATGTATCATTTATTTTCAAATATTCTTCATCATTATTCAAATTTTCTATAGAATGAACTGATAATATTTGAGAAATATTTTTTGTTAAACTATCAACGATTTCAATACATTCATTAATATAAATATCTCTCTCTTTATATTTTCCAATATTGTATTTCATGTTTTCCAGTATTATTTTAAGACTAGCAAGAGGAGTTTTAAGTTCATGGGATGCACCTTTAAAAAAGTCATATTTTAACTTTTCTAATTTTAAAATTTCTTTATTTTTAAATTCCAAATCGTCAATTGTTCTTAATAAAGTAGAATACAAATCATTAATTTGTTGTTTTAATTCTCCAACCTCATCATTAGAGCTAACTTTTAAACGCGTTTTTTTATCCAGTTTCATCATTTTATCAGTAACAATTTTTATTTCTTGTAAATTATTTTTTATTGATTTTGCATAAATTAAAGAAATAATAGCAGAAAATAAAATTGATATTAATAATGAATATGGTAAAAATTTAAGGCTTAAATCTTTCGCATCTCTTTGCATATCAGCTGTAGAAACAAATTGTAGATTTATTTTTTTACCATCATTAAGCTTTATTTCTCTTTCTTCAATTATCAGAGAATTACTATCACTTTCTAAATTAACATTTATATTATCTTTGATTTGTATTTCATTCTTATTGTTTTCTTCTTTTATAAATGCTTTTATTTCACTACTCTTAGAATAAAGTTCCAAAGTTTGTTCTATATATTTTATTTCTTTTCCATTCATATTACTAGAAATTTCATTTGCAATATTATAAATCTTTTCTTTTCTCGTCTCCAAATATGTTTTAGGAAAGATAAAAAAAACTAATGAATGAACTAATATAATTATTATTCCAAGAACAGAAAATATTTGTATGAACATTTTGGGAAATATCTTTAATTTTTTCATTTTCTCTCCAATTTATATCCTACATTTCTTATAGTAGTTATACAGTCTAATTGTAATTTTTTTCTAAGTTCTTTTATATATACATCTATTACTCGATCATAAGGAGTTTCTTCGCTATCTTTCCATACATAATCAATAATTTGCATTCTTGTTAACACTTGTCCATTATTATCCAATAAACATTTTAATACTTCTAGTTCTTTTGCATTTACATCTATTTCTTCACCATTTATTTTAGCTGTATAGCTATTAAAATTAACCGATAGATCCTTATATTCAAACTTCTCTAAATGTCCATAATTCTTCTTAATTAAAGAATCTATTCTAGCCTTTAAGACCGGCAATGAAAATGGCTTTTCTATATATCCATCTGCCAGATTAGTAAACGCATCAATTTTATATTCTTCATCACTAAATGCAGTCAGGATTAGAATTGGTAAATTGCTTTTCTTTCTAATTTCTTTCAACACTTCTAAACCATTTATAAAAGGTATCTGTATGTCTAAGATAACCAGATTTATATCGCTATCAAATTTTGACAAGGCTTCTCTTCCATCTTTAGCTTGAATAACAGTATATCCAAATTCTGAAAGATATTCACTTATTCCCTCTCTTATCATATTATCATCTTCAACAGTTAATATTTTCATATATACCTCCACTTAAGCCTATATTTTTATATTATACAGCATATTATTTGATATTTAAAAGCAAAAAAATTTTTGGTGCTTTTCAGCACCAAAAATTTTATTTATTGTCAATTAATAATTCTTTTGGATTCCTTCTTAATATATTAAATGAAGAAATAATCAAAGATACAAGAAGTACTAAACTCATAAATATAACTACATAAATTATGAATTTAGGTAATACATTTATATCTAAACTTGATAATGTCTTGTTAAATCCTTCAGCTTCTGCCCCACCACCTAATTGGCTAGATGCAGATTGTCTGGCTATTTGTTTTGCTATATCGCCAGTAACCTTATTCAATATATTATTTCCAAGCTTTTCAGCTGTATACCTAGCTAAGAAATAAGAGCCAACATATGCGGGGATTGATATAAATACCATCTCAATCAGGAATTGACCAAAAATTTCTAATTTTGATATACCTAATGATAGTAATACTGCTATTTCCTTCTTTCTGGCATTCATCCATAATAATAATAATAATGAAACTACAACTCCTGCAAATATTAATGAGCCAGCAAATAATTTATTTGAAATTGAGTAGATACCTGATATAGATTGTTGTAATGCAGGATAATTTGATGAACTTTTAATCAAATTATATTCTCTCCAATTTATATCTAATTTCTCAATCTCTTTTATTACACTATCAAGATTCTTATCACCTTTTACAAAGAATGTTGCATCCTGGTATACAGCTGTATCTTCTGTATTACCATAAACTTTAGCAGCTGTATGAACATCAGTAATTAATGTATTTTCGTATAGTTCCTGTGCTGCACTTACTCCACCACTATTATGCCCATCGAATAGACCTTTAATTTCTACTTCTACTGTTTCATCTGCTTGTTTCTCGTTATCAGCGTCAAATAAATTAGATTTTATTTTTATCTTATCTCCAACTTTAAGATTATTTTTTTCAGCTAAATCTTTATGCATTAAGATTTTATTTTTATCTTCATTTTCTAAATGCTTTCCTTCTACTAATTTATATGCTCCTGATACAAATTTTGTTTCTTTTGATGAGTCGTTAACTCCGGTTAACATCACTGTTCTTTTAAAATTCTTCGCTCTTTTAGGCGATTGATTCGCAAGAGTCTCTTTAGTTTCAATAATATCATAATCAACTAAATCTGCAACACTATTTATTCTTTTTACATAGGAGTCTATACTATCTGTTTGAGCTATCTTCTTAATATCTTCACCTTTTACATTTCCTCCACCTCTAGGTGTTCCTGGATTTACTTGTCTATTTATCTCCATAGAAAAACTATTTGTTATATTAGCAAATGTTTCTTTTGAAGCTCTGTCCGTAGCATCTTTAATAGATAAACTTATAAGACTTAAAGTTGACATAGCCAAAATAACTAACATAATAATTATTGATTTTAAGCTTTTTCTAGTTATATAAGCAAATGCATTTTTTATCATTATTCAACCTCCAAATTCATTTTATTTTACTTTTTTTAACTTCTTACCACTTAGCTCTAAAATGATATCCGCAGAATCTGCTGCTTCCTTACTATGTGTTACAACTATTACACATTTATTCCTTTCTTTAGCTAATGTCTTTAATATATTAATTATTTCTCCGGCAGTAACACTATCCAGATTACCAGTAGGCTCATCAGCCAGTATTATTGGAGCATCTGATACCAATGCTCTGGCAATAGCTACTCTTTGCTGCTGTCCACCAGATAATTTCATAACATTTCTTTTTATTTGTTTTTTATCTAAGCCTAGTTCAAACAAGATACTTTCATCTGCTGATTTATTCACTAATCTAATATTTTCAATCGGCGATAAATAATCTATTAAATTATAGTTTTGAAATACTAAAGATATATTATTTTTTCTATGATTACTATATCCTTTCTTTTGTATATCTTCATTCTTAAACAATATTTGTCCTGTTTGAGGTTTATCGAGTCCAGCAAGTAAGGAAAGAAGTGTAGATTTTCCTGCTCCTGACTTTCCTACTATCGCATAAAACTTCCCAAGTTCAAATTTTTGATTTACTCCTGACAAAACTTTTTCTTTAGAATTGGCATAACTATATGATACATTCTTTATTTCTAATATTTCCATCATTTTCTCCTAACTTATTTTTGATAATATTTCTTTAGGCTTCTTGATTAATATTAATGAAGAAGCAAATACAACTGATAAAACAATAATACTTATTAATATTAAATAACTTTGTCCAAGTGTTGTAATATTTAACATAAAACTATCATTTATTAAACTTCCACCATAAATCATTGAGTCCTCTGAGTTAACGATTCCACCTGCAATTACTTTTAGTAATACATTTCCTAAAAATAAGGAAGATATTATACTTGGTATCGATATGAATAATAACTCGAATATAAATTGCATTATAATATGTATCTTAGATGTTCCAATAGATAAAAATATACCTATTTCATAAATTCTTTCTCTTAACCATAGAATCAAGATTAATGAAAGAACAACCATCCCACCTAACATAATAGAATAAGTCATTATTTTTATTATGTGTTTTATTCCACTCACTGACTCCAAAGACTCTTCAAACGCATTAGAATCTTTTTCAACAAAATACTTTGACTCATCAATTTTAAGCTCTTTCAATTTGTTTAAGGCTAAGTCTGTAGATTCTGCACTACCAGAATACATTAAAATTTTATTTGCGATTTTATTATTTTCTGATTTATTTAATATCTCTTGACTTGTTGAATAATCTACAAACACCATATTTTCACTAAAATCCGAAGATAGCCCTGTATATGTTTCATGTTTTTTACCAGAAAAGATCCCTATAATTTTAAATTTATGACTTTTTATTTTTCCACTTTTTTCAATATCTAGTAATTCAAGATCAACTTCATCACCTAATTTTAGATTGTTTTGTTTAGCAAATTCTTCATGAACAATAATTGAATCCTTATCATTTTCTCCTATATTTTTACCTTCTTTAATTGTAAATACTCCACTACTAAATAAAATATTTCTTTTAGTATTATTTGTAGCTTCGAGTGAAACAACATTCTTAAATTCGTCAGATAAATCTTCTCTATTTATTCTTTGTTCTCCGCTAACTACTTTAGCATCTTTTAGCTTTGCTAATCCATCATATTGCATTATTATTTCTTCAACTTCTTTTAATTTTTCAATATCTTTAAATTCATTAACATTAAAATAGTTACCATCTTTTTTTGTTATTGATATTGAAGAATTAGAACTTTCATATAAAGCCTTTTCTATTTCATCGCTTGATTTCATTATTGTTAAACAAGAATACAAGCAAGAAAGAACTATAGTTAATATGATAAAAATTATTAAAGTTCTATTTCTCTTTCTTGTAATATATGCTATAGCATTTTTTATCACTTTCCTAACTACTCCTTTCTATTTTCTTACTCCATAACTAATTGCATCTACTGGACAAGCATTTTTTCATAAATTATTCCTCCTTTATTTTTTTCACAATAGCATTTTATAGCTACTTTTAATATCATTCTACACACCTTTTATGAAACGTTGATGAAATATAATTTTTTATTTTTCCTACACTTTGAATTATACAGGAAGCCAGTCTGTAATTTGGTGGTATCTTTGCCAATCTTGACAGTAATACCCATAATTCTGTTAGCCACGGTCGATACCTCCTTCCGTAAAAATGGGCATAAAAAACAGATTTCTTCAGGCATGAAAAAAGCACCAACCACTCTGATATGATACCTCTGAAGTAGACAAGGTAAATAACCAAAATCTACTTTGGAGGTATTTTTATGGGAAGAAAACCCAAGTGTACGATTGAAGAAAAAATTTCTGCTGTCGAGGATTATCTGAATGGAATACGTTCTGTCTCTGAAATTATGGTAGATTTATCTATAAAAAGTACACGAACTATAAGAAACTGGATACTGGCATATCAAAATGGGGGAATAGAAGCCCTCTGCTCTGTTACAGCTAACCATTCCTATTCCAGTGAATTTAAAATTGAAATGGTTCGGAAGTATATCAACGGGGAAGGATCGGTTACCGATTTATGCGCCAGATATGGAATTCCTTCACATGCAACACTACAAAAATGGATTTCGTTGTATAATGCCAATAGAGAACTTAGGGATTATGATTCCAAGAGGGAGGTCTATATGGCAGAAGCAAGAAGAAAGACAACGCTAGCTGAACGTAAAAAAATCGTCGAATACTGTATTACCCACAACCGGGATTATAAAGGAACAGCTTCTCTATATGATGTTTCTTATAGCCAAGTGTATTCATGGGTCAGAAAATATGATATTGCTGGAGAAGATGGTCTATCCGATAAACGTGGACACAACAAAACGGATGATGAAGTTGATGAACTGGAGCGGCTGCGCCGGGAGAACCTTCGACTAAAGCGCCAACTTGAAGAAAAAGATATGGTGGTGGAACTGTTAAAAAAAGTGAAGGAATTCGAAGGGATGTGAGGCTTGGAAAACTACGGTTTGAATCAAAATATCAGGCAATAAAATATTTTTACGAAAAAAACAATGGAGTATCAACTGGATGTGCAAACAATTGGGCATATCACACGCTGCTTACTATAAATGGCTGCACCGGACAATTCCAGAGCAGGAATCCGAGAACACAAAACTGGCAGAACTGATAAAGGAGTATGACGAGCGGTTCGGACATATCTTGGGATACAGGCGGATGACAAGCTGGATCAACCATTTCAATCACACCAGCTACAGCAAAAACAGAGTTCACAGAATCATGAAGAAGCTGGGAATTCATTCTATTATCCGTAAAAAGAAGAAGAAATACCAGTCGTCCAGACCGGAGACAACAGCGGAAAATAAGCTGAAGAGTGGATTCAATGCAACGAAACCTAATGAGAAATGGGCTACGGATGTTACGGAATTCAAGGTTCCTGAGACTGGCAGGAAACTATATCTCAGTGTCATCATTGATCTATATGATCGATTTCCAGTTGCGTATGTCATAAGCGGAAGAAATGACAATAAGCTTGTGTTTGACACATACGATAAGGCTCTCAAAGATAATCCGGATGCCAGGCCGATTTTTCATTCTGACAGAGGTTTTCAGTACACGAATAAAATATTTCAGAAAAGGCTTCGTGAACAAGGCATGGAACAGTCTATGTCCCGTGTTGGACACTGCATTGATAATGGTCCTACTGAAGGATTGTGGGGGATTATCAAATCAGAGATGTATTGTATGTATAAGATAACCGATGAGGTATCTTTACGTTCGGCAATCGACAAATATATAAAGTTTTATGCCGAAGAAAGACTTCAGGAAAGATTCCATTGCAAAACGCCACTGGAAGTACGAAGCGAAGCATTATCGGCGGAAACCCCGACACAATATCCGATTGCAGAGAACAAAAGAATAGAAGCATACAAAGCAAAGTGGTGTGCATAAACGTCTCATAACATAAATATCCGCCACACTGAGTCAAATGTGGCGGATATCTATAAACTTATTTTATATTTTTTACTTGTCTACTTGACAGGGGGCTGATCACTCTCTGTTGAAAGTGCTTTTTATATATCTTCTGATTACAATTCAAAATGTATTTTAACTATATCATTTAATTGTCTGGATATATCTGAAAATGGTAAATTTAAATCCAATGTTTTAACTGATATTTGATTACCACTCATCTGATATACATTATCTGGTTGAATATCCTCATCTGTCTTTGCATATAGCAACATTCCTGAAACTTCATGTTCTTGCTGTCTAAGTTCGTAATCTTTGTTTTTTACATATGTAAAAATCTGATACAAATTATTAGAATAAAGTGTATGTTTGTCATATTTCACCTGAGTTGTATGTGAATAATATTTTGCGTCTATGATGAGTACTGTATTATCTTTTTGCAATGAAATATCACTCTGCATAATTGGAAGCAATGTATCCTCTCCATCATCCAATTGCCATGATATTCGGGACGCATTTACTGAAAGCTGTGGAAATTCTTTCTTATAATATTGAAGAATAAATTTCTCATATAAATAACACATTCGCTGCTCATCTATAAAATCCATTAGTTTTGTATTACCATATGAATTGGTTTGAAGTAGTCCTTTTACAACTAAATAACATATAGAAATCATCATTTGATATGTCTGATTCGTTCTATTGTATTGAATATTCCAATTAACAGTATTTAAATCAATCAACTCAACATCTGCAAAAAATACCATAAGTTTTTTTAGTTCTTTTTTTCTTTTTGCCGAAATGTCTGACTTTAAAAGCAAATGCACTGTTGATTTTAAAATTCTGTTCATCAATCCATTCACTGAAAACTCATCATATGAACACACCATCTGACTCTTTAACATTGTCTGAGTTTTTACAGACTCAGAAACATCTATCTTCCCTCTTAACAATGAAAGCTCTTCTGTTCTTCCAATGTATTCTTTTTGTAATCCGCGTTTTAATTGCGTTGCAATACCCTTTACCAATATTGCTGCCATAAGTTCTGCAATATTATCAAATTTTTCTGTAGCAATGCTTTTATACCCCTGTTCATTCAATACACTAAACGAATATGAAAGCATATAATATATATTCTGTATTGGTATCACCTAATTGCGCTCCTTAATCTCTCGCTCCAATCATGTACTTTGCCCGATTCATCAAACCAATATTCTTTTAGCAATGGAATAAGCTCGTATTCAACTATTCCATATAACCATTGTTCATTAACATCTTCTTGTTTTAAATTACAAAAATAGCTATGTCCAATGCAGAATCCTTCTCCTAAAGATTCATCTGCTAAAATAGAATTATTTAAATTCTGTACACAATTTATAAGTTTATCAAATTTTTCGTTATTAATTGATTTTTTGTATTCAATAAACCCTTCTGTATCAAATCCCGGCTTGATATCAAAGAATGCAAATCTTCTTCGAAGTGCATAATCAAGCATTGCAAGACTTCTGTCAGCTGTATTCATCATTCCAATAATATAAACATTTTTAGGTACTGCAAATTTTTCATCTGAATATAAAAGCTGCAACTCACTTCCACGTTTATCTTTTTCAATCAGCATGAATAACTCACCAAATATTTTACTGAGATTTCCTCTATTTATTTCATCTATAATGAAAAAATAATCATTGTCACTATCTATTTCTGCTTTTTTACAGAAGTTATAAAACGCACCTTTTTTTAATTCAAACCCAGAAAGTGTTGGTCTAAATCCCATAATAAAATCTTCATATGAATAACTCTGGTGAAACTGAACCATCTTTACACGCTCAACATCTTTAACTCCCATTATGGAATATGCCAGTCTTTTTGCTACATATGTTTTACCTACACCAGGTGCTCCCTGTAAAATTATATTCTTTTTATTACAAAGAACCCCTGTTAATCTATTATAGTCTTCCTCTGACATATAAACATCTTTTAAGAAATCTTTTCTTGTATATTCAGGATATACAATTTCCTTTTCATCTTCATCATCAATATTTTCAAATAAAGAATCTAATTCCTGCACTAAATCAGTATATGGAGTAATATCTGCCAGCATTTTTTGTGGCAATTTCTGCTGAACTGACCATAACCCTTCATTTATCCAATTGATTTTTCTAACATTTCTATATTCATTGTCACAATCTGAATCATAACTATAATCAGATTCTACTATACCCTTTCCAATAACACTGCTATTTCCTTTCTTAACAAAAATTATATCTCCAATTTTAATATCATGAGCAAACTGCCATAATGTATTAGATAAATTTATGTAAGAACTTTCATTGCCATATACCTGCTTAAGTTGCTGCTTTATTTCATCTTTGGTATTTAATATTTCTAAATCTCCTATTTTACCCCAACCCAGAAGCATAACTTCTCTATCACAGCACTCTTTCCATTTCTCAGCTCCCTGCCCAGGGGTATAAAGCCAATAGTGCACTGTATCTACATCACTATCAGAAAATGTATTTTCATCATCTTTTCTTCTCTTCTGTGTATCTGCAACAACATTTTTAAATATTTCCGACGCTAATTCGTCTGTCATTTCTACATTTTTTCCTGCATCAGTAAGTGTCCATATACCATAGACACTTTTATCAATATATCCTGTTTTTACCAGATAGCTTCTTGCAAATGCCACTTCATTTTCAAATTTATTGGCATTATTTTTACCTCTTTTAATGCTTATCTCTTCATCTGTAAGCTTTTCGTTTTCTACAATTTTTTGTCTTGCCTGTGCAGGTGTACCTGAACCACCTAAATCCCGTAATGCCTGTATCAATGGTTTGAACCATCTTAAAAAGTAAGCCTTAGATGCTTTTTTATCTTCTGATTTTAATTCTTTATTCACTCTTTCAGATTCTATCCATGCATAATACGATAATTCTGGGAAAGATTTATATTTACATTCTGCTGATTCAAATGTTTTTTGACATATATCTCTTATCTCAAGATATTCTTCTGCATATGGAACTTTATTTAATTTTTTATTTATGGCAGTTACAAATTCATCTGGCATATTATTGGTATCTATCATATACCAGCGATTTCTAGAATCAAGGTTAATAAATGTATATGGTCGTATCCAATATAATCCAATTGTTATATTCCATTTAATACATCTCTGCTCATGCACTATATTGTAATACTCTATAAACCTTTGACGATTCTCTTTACTATTTGATTCCGAAAAATTTATTGCAGCCTCAAATAATTCCCATATATTATCTATATCACTGTCATTTCTTTCATCTATGAAACTATGGAATGTAGCTTTTAAATTATTTAATACCGGAACCCCATCAAAATTAACCGGTATATTCGCAGATATTTGAAATTCTGAAGCAATACCATTAAGAATTAATATACGATTATTATTAGTTATACCTTTATTAAACAAACCAAATACAGTGAACGGATCAATGTCTGTAATTTCATTATCTTTCTCCAACTTGGGAACACTTATACCTATATTGTCATAAATACTATATATTTTATGTATCAATTTTTCTCTATTATCTTTAAATTCCAATAATTTAGTTGCAAATTCTGTATAAAAATCAATCCATTCAAAATTCATGTTAAACCTCTCTCGTTAATTAATTTGTCCCAGCAACTTCATCATCCCACTGAATCATATTCTTATTTCTTTGCGTTTTCTTCCAACTCTAACATATACTTATCAAAATCAGACATAAACAATCTGTCCTGAACAACTCGATATTTCTCAAACTCAGTCTCAGCATGAAGCTTTGCAATCTCAGCAGACACCTTACCTGCATCCTGCAAAATCCCATAATCAAACATTTCAATAAAACTATTAAGACGCTTTTCCCAATCCTCCATAGTCAACGGAATATGCCTCAGTGTCATATTTTCAGCGAAATCTAAATACGCAGTAACCATACGATTTAATTGTTTCATTTCATCCTGACTCAAATAATTTTTAGCAATTGTAACATCGCTTTTCTTAATCTTGCCATCCGGAGCATCTGCCCAAGTAGTTAATCCCATATGTTCTTTGGTATGGTCTGCTCTTTCTACAATCAGCTCTGATGCTGTGTGTCCATGAACCGCATAATGCATTTTATTCTGAACAGTAGCATAAAATCTCTTTGTTGTAGCTGAATTTTTATCATAATCTATTGCAGTAGCATAAAGGTCTGTAATTTTCTGATAAAACTTTCTTTCACTTGCTCTTATTTCGCGAATGCGCTCTAACTGCTCGTCAAAGTACTTTTCTGTCAGATAAGTTCCTCTTTTTAACCTTTCATCGTCCATGACCCAGCCTTTGATGGTGTAGTCCTTAACGATATTGTTAGCCCATTTACGAAACTGCACTGCACGCTCATTATTCACTTTAAATCCGACTGCGATAATCATTTGAAGATTATAATGCTTGGTATCACGTGTTACCTGACGGGAACCTTCCGTTTGAACTATCCGGAAATTCCGGATAGTTGAATCTTCCTCAAGTTCTGAATCTAAATATATCTTTTTTATGTGCTCATTAATCGTACGTACATCTACATCATACAATCTAGCCATCATCTTCTGTGTCAGCCATATATTCTCGTCCTCATAACGCATCTCAACACTGTCCTGCTGGTCTCCAACAGAAGCAACATATGTCAGATATTCTGCTGCACTAGAACGGATTGTTACTTCTTCTTTTTTCTTTTTCAAATAGTTTCCCCCTTGTTCATTGTCTGATTTCAAATCAGATACTAATGTTACTGCTGATTCAGTACTCCGTCTATATTACCTTTGATAATCAATAATTTCAGATTCTCACATTTACACAAAGTTAAATATATTTCCATCTTTGTAGATTTCTAGAAATATATCAATGCGTTCAATAAATGTCTGCCTCAATCTGATTTTTCTTAAGCTCATAAATCTTAGACTTCAGTTCTGTCATTGTTTCTTCCATTTCATTTATTCTATCATATTAAACATCCAATCGTCTCTGTAAATCTTATATTTTTTATCGTAATGAGTATCTGTAACATCTTGTTTTCTTCTTCAATAATTCTGCCACACTCTCTACTGTGGTAAAACCAAAGCTGAATTTTTCAACAGCATTGCAATCACAGGAGCATATTTAGATACCCCGTAATCCTCAACAATGCTTGTTATTCTTGCCCCTGCATCTTTTGATGAAGCCCCACATAAGAAAACCCTTTCATCAGCAGTTCCATAATCCAACACTATAAAACGATCATGGAATATACCGCCAGTCTTTTTCATTGAGATTTTTACAGATGGATACTCCTTGCAAAAATTCGTAAATTCTATATTATGAAGTTTAATATTTCCAACATTATCACTGAATAAAATAATATCTACTCCTGTAGGAGAATTCTTAAGGTGTACCAGCGTTCTTAATCCAATATAGTTATCAACGACATATATTGACGACTTTGCCTGCTTATAAATGGACTCATATACCTCATCTGCACTACTAAATTTTGCTGATTTCAATTTTGTTGTTAGCTGTCTCCATGCTTAACTGAAGTATTTCCCGCTGACCTATTAAATCACGATTTTCTAATATGTAATCTTTCATTTTCTTAAAAGTTTTCACAAGTGCACGGCTTTGTTTAATTGCAAGCTCGCCGCGCAGAACTGTCATAAGCATATATACTCCCTGCTCTGTAAACACATGAAGTTTGTATTTTATATTTGAACCTCTTCCCATATTCAAGGTTAAATTTTTGCACCTTGAAAGGTTTTCCACTTCTTCACCATTCAATTCAAACATAAAATCATCACCTTCAAATTTGGTAATGTTATTCCTAACCTGCCTTTTAAAATTTTTGGTCTCATACCCATAAATTTCTGCCTTCTCTTCTGGCATAAATTTCCTTCCCTGTTTTGCGGTCAAACTGTGACCACAAATATTTTTGTTTCATATTTGCGGTACAAAAAATCCACCGCAAATTTCATACAATTATTTTAATAACGCTATGAAATTGGTCTACTAATTTTTCTCTACTTTCCTCATTTTGTCATAATACGCTTTATACCTATAAATCGTCCGCTCACTAACATTGTTGCGCTTCGCTATTTCTAACATTGTCATCCCACTCTCATACCCAACAACAAAATCATTATAAATTGCCAGCCACTTGGCATTATGTTTCTGCCGTCCGCTTAATTTACGATTTCTGTAATACTCCAATTCCTCTCGAAGTTCTGCATTCTCTTTTTCTAAATTCTCAATCCTTTTTAATGCTTCTTCAAGTGTTACCGATTTCTCCATTCCCTTGTCCGCCATCCATGTCATTCTCGTTTTGTCTATATTATATACATCTGCGCTTCTATAGTCAATCCGATTATGTCATGTTGTATCATTTACTTATTCTGTGATAACCATATCTCTTTATGATTTATTTACTCCCTTTCTTAGTCCTAAAATGTTTACATAAAAAAAGAAGGTGTATTTCAACCTTCCTTTATATCTTATATATCTTTTCTACCCAAAAGTACGCATGTCTCAACGGTACTTTCGTTGTCCCAACAAAGTTCCTGTGTCTCCCTGTCTCCAAAATACACCGGAAAACGGAACTTTATGTGCTTCAGGAATCTGCCATCTGGCTGCTCCTGCTCGTAAATGTCCACCTGTTCCACAAAGCTGTTAAGAAATTCTTTCTTCTCCAGGTCGGTGAACTTATCATATAGTTTATCAAAATATAAAAGAAATTGATAGACGTTTTCTTCTGATATTTTCTGTTGCTGAATATTCAGCAGGCGGTTCTTGACTTCCTCTATACTGTTCTCCACGCCTTCAATCTCATCATACAAACGGTATAACCTTGTCTCCATATCCTGATATTTCTTCTCATAAAATTTATCCATGATATCCAGACTGTCCATCTGCTGTCCAAGTCTTGCTTTTGCTCCGGTCAACTGCCTGTGCTGCTTTTCCAATCCTTCAATCTCTTTTTCTATTTCTTCTGTATCAATTCTTGAACCGATTTTATTCAGAATTGCTTCTTCAAATTTAGGATTCTTCACCAGCTTCCGAATAACTTCTTCCACTGCATTGTTAATCTTCTCCTCGCTCCATTGTTTACGATATCCACATTTATGACCATCTACCAGGCGACGATGTTTGCAGGCATAATAGAAATAATCCTTATATAAGGTTCCGTCTTTCTTTTTCTTTCGGTTCACGTTCCCATACATACCGCTTCCACATAACGGACATCTCAATATTCCAGATAAGATATGCTCATGATCCAGACTATGCGTTTTTTCATATTTCACACCTGTTTTTTCCCGTTTTTGATGTGCCAGCTCCCAATCTGTTTCTGAAATAATCCCTTCGTGGATACCATCATGCAGCATATAATTTTCCTGTTTTACAATGCGATATTCATTTCTTGTTCCTGAAACTTTCTCGTTCTTCCTTCGTCCATAAGCCAACTTTCCACAGTATACCGGATTATCCAGAACGCCTTTTATAAACGAAGAGGCAAATGCGTCCAGTGTATTATTCTGTCGTTTTTTCTTTTTATATCCATGCTGGTTCAGCCATGCAGCAATCGCAGAGATTCCCATATTTGTATGAATAAATTTGTCATAAATCAGACGAATAATCTCCGCTTCGTCCTCTGCAATCTGTAATTCTCCATTTACCAATTCATAACCATATGGAGCGAATCCTCCGTTCCATTTTCCTTCCCTGGCTTTCTGCTTACGTCCTTCCATTGTCTGCACAAGGATATTCTCTCGTTCAATCTCTGCCACCGCAGACAGAACAGAAATCATCAGCTTTCCACTATCTTTTGAGCTGTCAATTCCATCTTCTACACAGATCAGATTCACTCCAAAATCCTGCATCCTCTGCAAAGAATTTAATACATCTGCCGCATTACGACCGAATCTGGAAAGCTTGAACACCAGTACAAACTGTACCTCATCTGTTCCATTCTCAATATTATCCAACATTCTCTGAAATTCCGGTCTGCCCTCTACGCTCTTTCCAGACTTACCTTCATCGGAATACTCATTTACAATTTCCATATTCTGAAATTCCGCATATCTCTTGAGTTTTTCTTTCTGAGCATCCAGACTGTAGCCATCTACCTGCATGGTTGTGGATACTCTGGTATATATATCGCATTTAATCTTTTTATTCTTCATAATCTTCCTCGCAGTATAACTCTGTTTTATTGTCCCAACCTTATTTTAGTACTTGTTCCAACTATTTTCAATACTTATTTTCCGTATTGACGCATTTCTTCGCCAATCGTATAATTAAGTTAGATACAGAGCATTTCTGTTATCAAAATATTGCCCGCCCACCATTGGCGACTTATAAATGATTGGCTCGAAAATATTGTTCGCTTACCGGAAGCGTCTAATAAATGTCCGGCTTGAAAATTATTTAGAAATAATTTCTGTTTTTGATATTGTGTTTTTATCACACATTGCATATACTATAAATACACAAAAAAGCCAAAAAAGAGGAGGTGTTAGTATGGCTACTTCAAGTATTACTCATAATTTTGTCGTATCCAATCCAAATAGCGTAAAGCGTTTTGTCGCAGCAATTGACGAAGCTGACCGTGACCGCACACCAAAGCAGACACTTCCCGGACGTCAGTTAACAAACCCACAGGAAATCTTAGCTTTAATGTCAAAAAGGAAGAAAAAACATGTCTGATAAATATTTTACCGTTAATATTCGGGCATATTTGGATAAAGACGAACCGACATATATCGGAGAGGAAAGTCTTTACGACTTACTCTCCGATTTTTCTTGTCCCAAAAATCCCGATGTGGAATACTTTTTATTACATAATGCGATTGAGTTTACCAAAAAAGATCAATCTATCACTTATCTGGTATTTGATGCTGAAGATGCTTCACTGGTTGGTTATTTTTCACTTACAGTAAAACCAATCTCTGTCCGTGCTTCAAATATCAGCAAGACAATGGCAAAAAAGCTGTCTCGTGTCAGTATTTTGGATGAAGAAACACAATCCTATACTACCGCAGCTTACCTGATTGCCCAGTTGGGAAAGAACTATTCTCTTCCAAAGGAAAAACGAATTCCTGGAAATATTCTACTGGGATTTGCACTGGAAACCATATCCAGTCTCAAATATTCCGTAGGTGGCGTTATGGAGTTTCTTGAATGCGAAGATAATGAATTTCTTCTGAGCTTTTATACGCAGAATCATTTCAAGCCATTTGATACTCGTATTACCGCTTCTCAGAATAATGAGCCACACACTCTGCATCAGCTTTTAAAATTTATTTGATTTAAAAATGCATGAAAAAAACGACAGTCTGATTTACATTTTGTATTTCAGGAAACTGCCGCTTCTTTTTCTTCCTTATTCTGTTTTTCTTCCTCCAACTCCCGGAGGACTTCTTCGCCGTACTTATCAATCATCCGTACCAGAAAATCAATGCACCGCTCAAATTCAATATTCTGTTGCATAAGCTCCTCCCGTTATTGTTTTGATCTGAGCTTATTTTACAGAACCTGCCGGAAAACCACATTGAATAGAAATTGATTGTAAATTGACACAATCAATTTAAAAATATCCGCATTTTCTTGAATCGAATATATGTTCGTGTTATGATAGATATACTCAATCTTAACTACGAAAGGGGAATTTCTATTGAATCGATGCGATTTTTCTTCTATTAGCACTTGCTTAAAAAATCATATCAGCGAAAGTAATCAAATGAGTCAGCCTGATTTTTTATACGAATTATTTGAAGATTTTATGGATGATCCGGCAAATCAGGATTTTTCTATGGATAATGGTCTGGTTTGTCGTTGGCTGACCGGTCAAGCAAAGATCAGTCCCAAAATATCTGCCTACTATTCCAAACCCAGTAATCAGAAAAAACTGGCAGAAACCATTCACCAGAATCTGCTTCCATTGATGTCTGACTGCAATATGACTATGCAGGATATATACACATTATTTATACAAGATGACACCATCTCCGATGCCAAAAAGAAAAATCTGGCTTCTCTGTACAAACCAGCCAGCTCACGTCTGCTTTTTCTTGCAAAGCTGATTTCTTTTGGCATGGAGCGACAATTTATCAAACGTGATACTAAAAATCAAAAATTAATTGCCGGAGGTGCCCTGTCACCCATTGTGCTGGATTATATTATGGACAGTGAGGTTCCGAAACCATGCCGTCATTTTATCGGAAGAGATAAAGAACTAGAAGAATTATATACCATGCTTGAGGAAAACCGTCATGTTTTTCTTTGCGGAATTGCCGGTATTGGTAAAAGCGAACTTGCCAAAGCCTACGCAAAACATTACAAAAAGCATTACACTAACATTCTATATGTAGAATATACAGGTGATCTTCATCAGGACATTACTGACATGGATTTTATTGATGATCCACCAGAAATCAGCGAACAGGAACGGTTTCAAAGACATAACCGTTTTCTGCGTTCCCTGAAATCCGATACTCTGCTTATCATAGATAATTTTAATGTCACAGCTACACAGGACAGTTTTCTGTCAGTAGTATTAAAATACCGCTGTCAGATTTTATTTACGACCAGAAGTAATCTGAATGAATACTGTACTTTTCAATTAAAAGAAATAAAGGATATAAACATTCTTTTCCAACTGACATCTGCATTTTATTCAGAAGCAGACAAGTATCGTTCGACCGTCGAAAAAATCATAGAGACCGTACACTATCATACTTTTGCTGTAGAACTGGCTGCAAAACTTTTGGAAAATGGAATTTCAACTCCAGGTCAGTTATTAGCAAAACTTCAGGAAGAAAGAGCATCTCTCGATAATGAAGATAAAATTAAGATAATCAAGGATGGTCAAAGCAGTAAAGCCACTTATTATAGTCATATCCATACTCTATTTTCACTATATGCTTTATCCCGAAAACAGCAGGATATCATGTGCAATTTGTGTTTTCTTCCTTACACTGGTATTTCTGCCCGCATATTCGCCAAATGGCTGGAACTGCCTACCTTAAATGAAATTAACGACTTGATTGAAACTGGTTTTGTGCAGACAACTACACGTCACACAATCTCCCTGCATCCTATGATTAAGGAAATTGCCCTTTCAGAGACAAAACCATCTGTAAGTAGCTGTCACATATTACTGGATTCTTTACAGAAAATATGTTTAATGCATGGAATTGAAGTCGATTATTACAAGAAGCTGTTTCAGACAGCAGGAAACATCATAGAATTGATTGAAAAAGATGATATACCAAAATATCTACTTTTTCTGGAAAATGTTTTTCCATATATGGATAATTATAATTACCAGAAAGGTATGAAAGAAATCATTCAGGAATTAAAAAATTTTTTGAAGCCTAAAGACATTGGCACCGATTCTGACCGGGCATTGTTACTGGATTTTCAGGCTACTCTTGAAATCAAGCCAGAAAAAGCAATAAAACTGGAAAAGGATGCACTTGCCCAGATAGAAAATATCACTGCTGACAATGCTCGCCTTGTTTCCAACCTTCATGCCAATCTCGGTGGACTTTACCGCATGAACGGTCATCCCGATCTTGCAAGAGAACACATGGAAAAAAGTATCTCACTGCTTGACCAATTTAACCTGCTTCATATAAATGACAGCATACCTCAGATTGCCAATTATGCAATGTTCCTGACAGAACAGCAGGAACCCGAAAGAGGAATCTCCGAATTGCAAAAATTATCCGGCATCATCAAGGAATACCATTCCGATGACTGTCTGGATTATGCCAAAGTACAGGAAACCCTTGGAACCATTTATCTGATGACTGCCAATCTTCCGCAAGCCAAAACACATTTTAAAAGAGCTTTCAAAATATATGAAAAGATCTGGGCTGATGAACCAGAAATGATTGAAGCAAAATATCAGGAAATTCAGGAGTTATATCCACAGATTGGATTTTGCATTGGAAAAAATCTATCCGGTCTTTTAACAAAATAAGCATAATTTACGGCGGGCAACTTGCCCGCCGTTATATTCAACTATTCGTCAAATAAATATATGCATCTTCCAAAGTGATATCATTATCCAGGACACAATTCTCATTTGGCTTTCCTTTGCTTAATACTTTCATATGAATTCCATTTTCTACATACTGCTTAGATGATATAGAATAATTGGCTTCTAACAAACGGGCTTCTTCTGCATTTTGTACCGTACAATTCCAAACACAGCCCTTTGCATTTTCCAGCAACCCACTCACGCTTCCAGAATATAAAAAACTTCCCTTTTTCATAATGGCAAGCTGTGTACAGGTTGCTGCTAAATCTTCTACTACATGAGTGGAAAACAGCACAGTTCTATCCTTTGAAAAATCAACCAAAAGATTGCGGATCCTGATTCTTTCTTCCGGATCTAACCCGGTGGTAGGTTCATCAATAATCAAAAAATCCGGATTATTAAGAAGTGCCTGTATGAGTCCGACACGTCTCTTCATACCACCAGATAATTGCCGCATTTTTTTATTCTGATGCTCTGTAAGAGAAGTCTTTTCCAGATAATAGGTAATTCTTTGTTCGAGGTCATTTCTGGCTACTCCTGACAGTCCCCCCATATATACAAGACATTCTTTCACCGTAAGATTCGGATATAAGTCGATTTCCTGTGGAAGATAACCAATCTTTTTCTGTATTTTCTCATAATTTCCCTCGTTATACAGAATTCCATCAAGGGAAACCATTCCTTCCGTTTGTTTTAAAACAGTTGTAAGAACCCTCATCAAAGTGGTTTTTCCGGCACCATTCTCACCCAAAAGTCCGTAAATTCCCTTAGGTATTTCAAGAGATGCCTTATTTACTGCAACTACACCATTTTTAAATCTAACTGTTAAATCATTTATTCTAATACTCATAATCTATCCCCTTTTCTTTAAAGCCATTGGTAATACTGCAAATAAAAGCAGACCCACTATAAAAGACACAAGCGTTCCATAAATCCAACTCTCGGACATTAATTGAGTAGGTTCACAAAAGCTGAAAGAAAACAATCCCAGATTTCCGAAAAATGAACTTCCCGCTTTTGATATAAGTCCAATGACAATTCCAAATAAACATCCAATACCTGCCCACATATTTCGAAGCAATGTACACAAAATCACAGAGCATATACTCCAAAGCCAGATAGTTCCAAACATTGCAATGAAATATAAAAGAAATATCTGAATACCCGAAATGCCTTCGTTTACACTGCCCGGTTTTTGCCAGAAAAACAAAACATATCCAACACAGGAAAGTATTAATAAATATAATATTTGAACGCCTACTCTCTGCGATATTACTTTTAACTGCTTTTTTTGATCATACAAATGAAATACATCGGCACGCTTACTTTTTACTTCCATCAAATATGTGTCACTACAAAAAATAATTGTTAAAAATGCTATTGGCGACTGAATCGCTGAACCGATTTCTTCATAGTATATAATCGGATGAATAGCACACAATATCAGTATAAATGCACATGAATAAAAAATCTTATATAACGACAGGCAGTTTTTTAGTTCCGTTTTCAATGAACCCTCCTCCTTTTCCAGATTGTAACAGAAATACATACTAATATAACTGATGAAATTACAAGAATAATCTGATTTATGTTTGACATTTTGGCTACATGTGTTTCAAAAAATCTGCCAGGGAATCGCACCATAATAGAGAACGGTCTCATATAATAAATATCATTCTTCATGGTCAGCATATTTGAATATATAATGTGTAAAAACAAGATTGGTGCTGCCGGAAGCGGATTTTTAAATATTAATGCTGTAATTGTATAGACACAACATATCATCAAAAGATTCGGAACAATATAGATCAGAGAATTCACGCAAAAATCAATTGGTGTTACTGGAAAGCCCGATTCTAAAGACGTTTTCAAACACAGCATAAAGAATATAACATTCAAAATCACTAATACTCCCAGCATACTAATGAATCCGCTTATTACTTTCCCACATATATATTGGATTGCCGTAACAGGCTTTGTATGTAATAATTCATAGGTACTTTTTCGTGTATCCTGAATAAATAAAAATGATAGCAAGACTGTTGCAAAAAAGGCCATATGCAATCCTGCAAAATCCGTAAATTTTTTGGCAAAGTACCAGGAAAAAGAATGTTCGGATAATTTCCGCTCGATATAATGATTGATTTCTTCTGCTGTCCCCTTATGAATTTCAAGGTCCTCATAAGCATATATTGCATTATAATAGCCATATTGGGATTCCAAAAACTCAGAAGCAGTCTTTACATCCATATTCTGAATTTCTTTCATTACATGATCTGCTTCCTGCCTGCTAAATCCAAAACCATTTTTGGAGGTGTCCATTAACGTCTCTTTGATCGTATCTTCCCACTCCCTTCTTCTTTCTTTATCATCAGATGTGGGAATGTACCCATCCATGACATCAGCATCTTCCAATGCTACGTCATTTTGTGTGATCTGTTCATTCTGTTTGATATAATGAATTTGCAAATACGATGACAGACATTGATACATACTGGCAACTATAATAATCAAGCCAATCCACAAAACAGGGTTCTTTAAATAATCAAGTATACTTCTTTTTATGATTGTTTTCATTGTATCTCTTCCTTTCTTTATTTCTTTAACAACATCATACAAATCAATTCTCAATAAATTCACAATAAAAAAGACTAAAACCACTTTATTTGTGATTTCAGCCTTATAAAGTATTTTTATTCAGCTTTGAAAAGAGCTTCTACATGAGCACCGCCTTGTCTGGCATTATATATTTTCAAATTTCCTCCATGCTTTTCACAGAAAATACGAGAAATATACATACCAAGGCCAAAATGCTTTAAATCATCTTGTAGATTCTTATGATAAAATGGTTCTGTTACTTTTTCCTCAGTATCCACAAATCCTATTCCATCATCTTCAACAGAAATTATAAGAAAACCATCCTTTTTCTTTATCTGCAAAACAATACTTTTTTGTGCATATCGAACCGCATTTTCCAGTAAGTTGTCTGCCACTTCCATGACAAGTTCCTCATCCACTTTCACAATGTTTTGTTCCTGCACTCTTTCTACCTTACATAATTTACTTTCCTTCTTGGACAGCATGGCAGCTTCTGCCTCAATCTTTTTTGCCAGTTCCGATAATTCTATCTCTGAGCATTGCAGTTCCCTCTGTTCTAAATGGGACATTTTTCTCATGTTTTCCGTGAAATGCTCTATACGGTCAATCTGATACATGCCTGTTTGTAAGATATCAATAACATCCTCTGTTTTTATACTCTCAGCAGAAACAAACTCTAAGAGCATTTCTTGATACCCTCGCAATATGGAAAGTGGAGAACGTATGTCATGTGCAATTGCATTCCGCAAGACCTTCTCGTCATCAATCATTCGCCACATCTTTCTGTTGTTATCTGCTAAAGCACTTCGCATCATTTCAAATTCTTTACACAACGTTCCCATCTCATCTTTATTTTCATAGGACACATGAAAATCCAGTTCATTATCTGCAATCATTTGTGAGGCATCTTTTAATTCCTGTAGAGGCGTCTTTAACTTATTTTTATAAAAAAAGAATACCGCAGCAACACTCCCAACAATCGAAAAAATCAGTACCGAATATGTTTCCATAAAGTCACACATTTCCGAAAGATGATGGTCCAAACGATTCATCTGCGATTGATTAGGTCTTGATATCTCAATCTCGTATTTCTTTCCATATTGCTGAAACACGTCCGTATAATCTGCATAATCAATATATTTTTCCCATATTTTATTCTGCATATTTCTTGCAAAATGAACTGTAAATCCAGATAACAGAAATGCTGCCGTTAAGCTGATCACAAAATAAAGCAGAATTGTTTTTTTCAGTGACAAGTTTCTTATTTTTTCCATCGGTATCCAATCCCCCATACAGTTTCTATGTATTCTTTTTCTGAATAATCCGCTATTTTTTTCCTTATACGCCGTACTAATTCCGTTATCGTTCTACTGTCCCCTTCCGCATCATATCCACAGACTTGTGCATATATACGTTCTTTATCAAACACCTGCCCTGGATGCATGGATAAGAATTCAATAATCTGATATTCAATTTTTGTGAACTCCATCCTGTGTCCGGCTATAGCTACTATTTTTTCAGAATAATCAATCAGCATTTCATCCATGAAACGGTATTCCGTTTTTTGTTGATGCCTTTCTTCTCTCTTTATGTTTGTGACAATCCTTGCTTCCAACTCCCGAAGACTAAATGGTTTCGTAATATAATCATCCCCACCCGAAAGCAACCCATTAATTTTATCATCTTCGTCAACTCTTGCTGTTAGAAATAAAATTGGACATAACTTTTTACTGCGTATCAGACGACATACTTCAATCCCATCCATGCGTGGCATATTGATATCCAACAAAATAATATCCGGTTTCATTTCTATTTTATTTAATGCTTCCATTCCATCTGTAGCCGTAATGGTTTCATATTGTTTCATATTAAAATAACTACAAAGCATTTTCACCAATTCTTTATCATCATCGACAACTAAAATCTTGTATTTCATCCAAACCACCTCCAGTATCCATATTATACGATAAAAAACAATGAAATCACAACAAGAGTACATGAAGAACGTAAGCACAATATATCTTTTTTCTCAATTCCTGCTCAATTTCCCCTCAATGCCTTTTTCCTCCGATTTTCGTATGCTTATCCCACAGCAGAGCAGTACCACACCGGTACGACCTGCTGAATCAATCAATACGAAAACGGAGGTATTTTTTATGCGAGAACTCAGAAACACAAAAATCATTGCTGTAGATCATGGCTACGGCAATATGAAAACAGCAAACACCGTCACACCAACCGGCATCAAAGCCTATGAAACCGAACCAATCTTCACTGGGAATATTCTGGAATATAACGGCATTTACTACCGGATTGGCGAAGGACACAAAGAATTTATCCCGGATAAAGCTATGGACGAAGAATATTATCTTCTGACGCTAATGGCTATTGCAAGGGAACTGAATGTCTTTTCCATCCGTGAAGCAGATGTTCATCTGGCTGCCGGACTTCCTCTGACATGGATCAGAAATCAAAGAGAAGCTTTTCGTTCCTATCTGCTCCAGAATCCAGAAGTCCATTACCTTTTTAACGGCAAAGAGTATTATCTCCGCTTTGTGGGATGCAGCCTTTACCCACAGGGGTATCCGGCTATCGTAAACCAACTAGGAAATTTCAAGGGAACCAATCTCCTTGCAGATATCGGAAACGGAACCATGAACATTCTGTATATCAACAATAAGAAAGCACAAGAAAGCCGATGCTGGACAGAAAAACTTGGTGTAAACCAATGCATGATTGCTGCAAAGAACGCTGTTCTGGACAAATTTGGAGTGAAGATCGAAGAATCTACAGTAGAACAGATTCTGCGGTTTGGAACAGCTGACATTTCAGCACCATATATGGATTGTATCAGTTCTATTGCCAGACAGTATGTGGCAGAACTTTTTTCCACACTCCGCAAATATGAATACAATCCTGACCTAATGCACCTGTATGTAGTTGGCGGCGGTGGATGTCTGATCCGTAACTTCGGAACGTATGACAAATTACGAGTCACCATCATTGATGACATCTGCGACACCGCCAAAGGTTACGAATCTCTGGCTTATATGAGCCTGAAAAGGAGGGGATAAACCATGCAGAACAATATCCGCAACACAAACCTGCGCTTTAATCTGGACAAAGAACAGCAACGGAGAGCCTGGGAATATTTACAGACGATGGACAGGCAGGATTTTAAATCTTACAGTCAGGTAATCTCTCTTGCACTGGTAGATTATTTTGACCGCTACTACCGCACTCAGTCTGATCCCTATCTGGAAACAAGGGAACGGGAAGAACTTTTTGTGAAACAGATTGTAGATGCAGTGGAAAACAGTCTGAAACAGGCATTGCCACTTTTTCTTTCCGGACTGACTGCAGGCATGGCGCAAAGGGAGCCCCAAATCAGGGCATCCTTTCCAGCACCTGAAAATTCACAGCCAGATAGTGATGTAGACTGGGATTTTCTTGGAGAATAACTGATTGGAGGTGAACACATGACGGACTTTCTGACAGCAGACACCAACCTGCCATCTTATATGATGTTTCCCCGTTTTCTTCTGGACATGGAAATAAACGAAACTGCCAAAATGCTTTATATTATCCTGCTCGACCGGGCAAGGCTTTCCCAGAAAAATGAGGGGTGGTCAGATACAGACGGTCATGTGTTCATTTACTTTACGATTGAAGCACTGGCAGAAGTTCTCCACAAAAGCCAGATGACGGTTAAAACTGCTCTGGCAGTACTGGAAAAACAGGAGCTTATCTTCCGAAAACGGCAGGGTCCCGGACAGCCCAATCGGATTTATGTAAAACTCCCAAAAGAAACCATCCACTATACAGACAGATTTCTTTCCCTAAGACAGACAGAAAACTGTCCTATTGACAGACAGGATTCTTTCCCTGATACAGACAGAAAACTGTCTGGTAATAAGAAAGAGATAAAAAAGAACAATTTAGCAATAAGAGGGAGTAAGGAGCCACTCTCACCCTATGGAAAATTTCAAAATGTTTTTCTGTCAGAAAAAGAGCTTGAAGATATCCGGCAGACAATCCCTGACTGGAAGGATTATATTGAACGCTTATCCGGTTATATGGCTTCTACCGGAAAGCAATATCAGAACCACGCAGCTACCATCATCAGTTGGGCAAGACAGGATCATCCTGCTTCCCGACAACGAAATTACGAAAGTGAGGAATACGAAACATTATGACAAAATTTATAGAAAAACCAACAGCTATAACCCCAAACAGAGAGCTTCAGTCTGATGAATATTTTAACGAAACAGACCACCTGATCTACTGTTCCAAATGCAATACGCCAAGGCAATGCAGGCATGAATTACAGGGAAAGGTTCTTATTCCTTCCATCCGCTGTAAATGCCAGCAGGAAATCTTTGAGCAGGAAGAAGCCCAGAGAAAACTTCATGAAAAACAAATGGAAATAGAGCATCTTAAAACCAGCGGCTTACAGGACAAAGCACTCTATGACTACACTTTTGCCAGGGATAACGGCATCAATCCGGAAATAAAACTGGCACACAATTATGTAAGCAACTGGGAAGAGATGAGAGCAAATGCTTCCGGACTTCTCATCTGGGGTGATGTCGGTACTGGAAAATCTTTTTTTGCAGGCTGCATTGCCAATGCCCTTCTGGAAAAAGGCGTTCCTGTACTGATGACCAACTTTTCCCGGATTCTGAATACCCTTACCGGAATGCATTTTGAAGACAGAAACCAGTTCATCAACAGCTTAAACCGCTACAGTCTTCTGATTATTGATGATCTCGGAATTGAGCGGAACTCTGACTTTGCACTGGAACAGGTATTCAATGTGATCGACAGTCGTTACCGAAGTAAAAAGCCCCTGATCATAACGACCAATCTCACTTTATCAGAGCTGAATGACGCCGCTGATATCGCACACAAACGAATTTATGACCGTATTCTGGAGAGATGTATTCCTGTCCGTATCAATAACCGGAATATTCGTCAGGACAATGCAACAGCTAATTTAAAACAGGCAAAAAGAATTCTGTTAAACAATCATGCTCCGAACCAGAACTGAAGCAAAGAAGCATAACACGATAATTATTCTTCACTGACAGTGGTACTACTTTCTTTCCTTATTTATCACCAGAAACATGCCACTGTCAGTTATCCGAAACTATAGTACCAAACCATAAGATTTTAAAACCAATACTGCCCGGATACGGGCATAAAAAGGAGGTGCCAGATATGGCAGATAAAAAATCATGACACCGGAAGAAAAAGCACTTTTACAGGCAAGACACCGCCAAGAAGAAGCCGAAGCAAGAAATCGCAAAAAAGAACGTGATGCCAGAACACACCGATTAGTCCAGGAAGGAGCCATTTTGGAAAGTATTGTTCCCCATATTAAAGAAATGGATTTGGATTCCCTGAAACGGGAGCTGATAATCCGGCTACGAGGAATGTAAACGCACAAGTTCTACTCCCGAATGGCGCACTTACTCACCACCCGATAAATCGGGCGGTGGTATCCCCTACGGGGCTCGTGCGCTCTGCCGAGGGCTATCCGCTGTTGCAGGCAACATCGAAAGGAGGTGCCAGATATGGCAATTTATCATATGCAAGCCAAAGTTGTCAGCCGTGGTTCCGGACGTTCCGCCGTCGCAGCTTCTGCTTATATGAGCTGCAGCCGGATGTACAATGATTACGATGGCATCCAGCATGATTACACCAGAAAGCATGGACTCATTTATCAGGAAGTATTGCTTCCACCGATGGCTTCACCAGAATGGAAAGACCGTGAACAACTCTGGAATGCTGTGGAAGCTGCAAAAAAAACAAAAGACAGCCGAATGGCAAGGGAATTTGTTGTCGCACTTCCCGTTGAATTAGATAAGGACAGTAATATTTCTCTTCTAAAAGATTTTATTCAAAAGAACTTTGTAGATATGGGCATGTGCGCTGACTTTGCTATTCACGATACGGATGGACACAATCCTCATGCACACATTCTGCTTACCGTCCGTCCACTGAACGAAAACGGAACATGGCAGTATAAAACAGAAAAAGAATATCTCTGCATAAAAAATGGAGAAGAAAAAGGATTTACAGCTACTGAATTCAAAGCTGCTCAAAAAGATGGCTGGGAAAAGCAATACAGATATAAAGTTGGGAAAAAGAAAGTTTATATGACCGCATCTGTCGCACAGGAAAAAGGCTATGACCGCAGCGACAAGCATCCAAAAAGCAGCCGCTATGGCAGACAGAATCCCATTTCTGAACAATGGAACAGTGATGAGCAACTCTGTATCTGGAGAGCAAACTGGGCAGATACTGTAAATGAAATGCTTGCCCACAATCAGATAAATGCATCCATTGATCACCGCAGCTTTGCAGATCAGGGAATCACCGAACAGCCGACCATCCACGAAGGCTATATTGCTCAAAACATGGAAAAGAAAGGAATGATAGCTGACCGCTGTGAAATCAACCGCCAGATTCGTGCAGATAACCAAATGCTCCGGGAATTAAAAGCTCAGGTAGAGAAACTGGCTCAAGCTGTCAAAAATTCTATTCCTGTAATTGCAGAAACAATGGAAACTATCCGAAATCATATGATTTTTACACAGTATCATTTACTTCATAATGAGATGCAAAAAGAAGTGATCCATGACTGGATGAATCATTTTAATCCAATACTGAATAAATACAACACCGTTAAAAAGAAACTCAAAGCTAAAGTTACAGAACGGAAAGAGCTGAATGTAGAAAAAGAGAAAACCAGTATTTTGAATCCCATCCAGCATATAAAATTGAATCAGCAGCTTACCACTGTTACGGAAGAAATTGAAGAACTGAAATCAAGGAAAGAGCAACTAATCTTCCAGGCACAATGCTCCACTGATAAAGATATGACGAATCTATCCAAAAAATATGACCAGATGAATAGCAATCTTGATATCCTGGATTCTCAGGACATCTCCCTTAAAAAGCAGCTTAAAAAAGACGCCGCTTCTTTCCGGGAAGAAAAATTTCGTCCTGAACCTGAACAGTATACAGAATTGCTGGACACCAGAATCCAGATACGTCCTAATTTCCGGGATAAGCTGATCGAGCAGCTCAAAGGTACTTTTGGTAAGTATTATGACTATCACCGCCGTGATATTGCCGCCAATGAGGTAGATTATCTCAATGTGGAAGATCCTGATGTTTTTTCCCATCGTGCCTGGGAACTTGAATATCAGAGGAAACAGGAGATGCGGCGAAATCAGCCTGCCAGAGCTAAGAAAAGGTCATATGATATGGAATTATAATCATCATCGAGTAGATAATATGCTCTTACAACTCTCTTGTTTAAAAGGCGTATGGATTTAAAAGTTCCATACGCCCAATTCACTTTAACCAGTTACAATCTGCCATGTTTTCTTGTATAAAACCACATTCATTATAATGCTGAGATTCTTTGTTGCATATCAATAACTTGAACTTTACTATTTTTAAGAACTAATCCATACGAAAAATGAATCGTATTTCCTCCCACTGGTTCAAATTTAACATATTGTCCACATATATTTCTATTACGTTCACCAAATATTTTCTTTATCTTTTCTGGCAATACACTATATATCGGACATGACACATCTATAGTATAAAATCCATTTTTCATAGGATTACCTCTGTCACTAAACCATTCACTTATTGAAATTCTATTACCTGCTACAGATTTACATTGAGCTGTATATTCTTTGCCACGTAATGTAAACATTAATGGGGTTTCCTCTGGAATATTAGAAGATACTTGAAATCTTATCTTTCCATCATTCATTTTCCAGCTCAATGAAGCTTCAATCTTCAATTCCTTTCCATTAATAGGTTGTTTAGGTTCTAATTCCTCGGGCAATGGCAATAAATCTCCCATCTCAACGTAATGATTTTTATAATACCATCTACCATATTTCTGTATAAATCCCCATGATGACAAATAATTGCTGTTTAACTGATCTATAGTAGCATCCGAAAACTGAAATCCTCTTTTTGAATAATCTACTCTTGAATATGCACGTAAAATTTTAATAATTGGTATATGATATTTATTATAGGCATCTATATATGGCAAACATTCAATATCATAAATATTATCCGAAGCATTCTCATAAGATTTTCGACGAGCACATATGAATTCATATATTTTCTCATCAGTAACCTGTTCATTGACTGGTTGTGGCGTAACAGAAAAATAAAAGTCTCCCACTAACGAAGAATATTCCCATGAAAGCTGTTCTTCTCCGTATTGGCTAATTGATATTTCTGACACTTTATTTCTAACAAATTTAAACATTTCTTCAATTTTCAAATTTGGAATAAGCATAGCATCTTTTAAAACTTGTGTATATAATCCATTACTACATTGTCCATCAAATGCACTACAGTCAGCGCTTGTAGAATAAGCAATCATAGTACCTTTAGGTGGATTATTAAATGGCGCAAAGCCTGTTAAAAATCCCCTCCCCATAGCAAAAGGATTATCTCGACATGCATCCAATATACATATTAATGTTTTTCCCTTATATGAAGATGCACCTTCTAACAGCGAATTTAAACAATAACAAGAGACCATTGTCTTGCTTTTATCACTTAACTTTAAATCAATAGGAACGATAAAATTTTTACCGTCGATTTGCATACCATGCCCTGCATAAAAAAATACCCCTACAGCATATTCATCTAATGCCTGTAAAAAATCATTAACAGATTTTTGAATATCTATTAAATTTGCATCCATTATTTTTGTAACATCAAAATTTAATTTATTCAAAATACTAGCAATATCGTCAGCATCATTCTTAGGATTATTCAATTTCCCTACATTTGAATAATCAGAATTACCGATTACTAATGCAATTCTATCCATTATTCTCACCTCTGAAATTATCTTACGTTTTATTTCATAATTAAAAATTTTAAATTCATTTCTTAATATAAATTTTAATCTGTTATTTTGATCATACCACCTTCTTAGCCCATTTTATATAAACTCTTACAAACACTGAAAAGCTCCCGAAGGAGCTTTCCACGCTTTAAATATACACTAATTCTTTCAACACAATCTCTTCTGCAGCATTCCGGGCATTATTTACCGCTCTAACCCATTCCATCTGGTCACGAGCTTTCAATTCTTCCGTAATGCCCTGCTTCTCCATCATCTGACTCACCAGAATATCCATTCTCTCCTGTGCTTCATCGTCCACAGTATTCAGATGTTCTGTCAGTCTGTCTTCCAACATATACAGTGAATACATTGCCGGACGATGCTCTTTCAGATATGTTTTCCGCATCATTCCATATTTCCCATAATGCGGTTCTTCATCTGTACTGACAAGATTCGAATAGTAAATTCCGTCTGCGCCAAGTGTGTAGGTTCCACCCATTTTTTCAAATGTGCTTTTCATGTGTTATTCCTCCTTGAAATCAGCGATGTCCTTAAATCATCGCAAAATATTTCAGGGCAGCCTTGATAGCATCTTCTTTCTCTTTCGGGCATTGTGGAACTCTTGCATTTTCTGATTTTGGAAGATTATAGTTTTCTCCCACTTCAATTCCACATTTGCGTTTTACCTGAGAAATATATAAACTTGAAGCCTTCAAGCCAAATTCTTTCGGCCCATAATCTTTGATTTCCTGATAGGTTGCTTTCAACTCGGCACTGGTAGCATCCAGCTCGTCCAGGTCTAAGTCGATCTCTATCGTGTCATCCGGCTTTTATTTCAGTTGGGACAAAAGGCATACCGTCTCCACATGCCCCGTATTAGGAAACATATCAACGCAACAACACTTCTCCACCTTATACCCTCTCTCCTGCAGAGTAATAAGGTCTCTTGCAAGCGAAGTAGGCTTGCAGGAAATGTACACCATTCTGTCAACACCGTAGTCAATAATCTTCTCAAGCGCCTTAGGGTGAATTCCGTCACGAGGTGGGTCAAGTACGATGAAATCTGGCTTAATCTCAATATTATCAAGTGCCTTTAAGACATCATCTGCAATGAACTCACAGTTAGTAAGACCGTTCTGGGCTGCATTCTTCTTGGCAGCCTCAACAGCTTCCGCAACAATCTCAACACCTATAACCTTGCTGGCAACTGGAGATAACATCTGTGCAATCGTACCAGTACCTGTATACAGGTCATATATAACCGGTTTACTGCCAGCCACATCTCCAAATCCGCCAGAAAGCACATACTCCCGTGCCTTAGAATAAAGCACCTCTGCTCCAAGAGAATTGGTTTGGAAGAATGAGAACGGAGTTATCTTGAAACGCAGTCCAAGAAGCTCCTCTTCAATATAATCCTGACCATACAGAAGCTCAGTTTTCTCGTTAATTACTGCATCTGCAAGGCTGTCGTTAAATGTATGGAGAACACCTGTAAGAGTGCCCTTATATTCAATTGATGTCAGGCGGTTTACAAGCTCTGTGAAATCATGCTCAATCTGAGTCGTTGTTACGATATCAACAAGAATCTGTCCTGTCTTTACTGACTTTCTTACAAGAAGATGACGCAGATACCCCTCGTGGCTTAACTTGTGCTGGAAAGGAAGCTCCTTCTCTATTGCATAATCCTGAACGCATGTGAGAATCTTTCTGTAATCCTCATCAATAATCTTACATTCTGTAACTGGAACAATATCATATATGCTGTTTCGTTTGTGAAGTCCAAGTGCAAGAGGTCCGTCCTTGTACTCATCGCCAAATGAAAATTCCATCTTATTACGGTATTCTTCTGTAACCGGACTTCCGATTATCCCCTCAAATGGAAGCTCCCCCGAAACAACTTCGCTAAGAAGCTTTTCCACCTGTGCGCTCTTAATCTTTAACTGTTCCTCGTAAGCTACTGTCTGGTAAGTGCAGCCACCGCATTTGCCAAAATGTGGACATGCCGGGTTGGTTTCAAGCGGACTCTTCTCAACAACTTCCATAAGTCTGCCTTCGCAATGTCCCTTTCTTTTCTTATTCACGCAGAATCTGACAGTCTGTCCAGGAATTGCGTTCTTGACGATTGCCTTTTCCTTCTGTCCGTCCTCATCTGTCACCCACACTGTCGCCTTGTTAGGGAAATCAACCTTTTCAACTTTACCTTCGTATACGCTTCCTTTTTTCAATCTATACTCCATTCCGCACATGAATTGTGCCTGTTATTAACATATTAATAGTTTCTGGCAGCACTTATTCACATAACGGCATACCTTATATAATTTTATCAGAAAAATGTGCTAAAGTATAGTAGTCACATTTACTCCGCCACGCTGACATTCTTTGCCTGCACTGCAGAATGTATTCTTTCAAGTACCTTGTCACACAGCCATGTATAAGCAGCCCCAGCAGCATTCAGTCCTATACGTAATGCAACTGCATAAGGCATTCCAAAAAGTCCCGCCGCAATTGATAATGCACCAAATGTATTAAAAGCTGTCTGCCATGCATAACCAGCGGAATATCCGACTCCGATACCACCTATCATGCCTATATACGGATACATTGATTCTGGCAGTACTATATACATCACTGCAAAAACCGCACATCCAACAACATTAAACAATGCCCTGTTTCCAATTCTCTTATCAACATCTTTAGAAAACGGCAGACACACTGACATGCACGCAATTCCAATCCACATTGCCCTAGGCAGTCCCATCAGTGAAACAATCAGCATAGCGCTTGATACGATAAATGTAAGCTTAATGTACCATCTTGTCCTTGCTGAATTAATATTAAATTCCTTAAACAAATCCCAGAATGTTCTTCTATATGGTCTGTTCCTCTGATTCTTATAGAAAATAATCATGCATACTAACATCCCGGCAAGCAGTCCCACAACTCTCATCATATATTCATGACCTGTGACATCATATCCCTGTAGCAAAAGATACCCAAGAACAAATGTTGAATGATTATACATAATTACATTGTGACATCCCATTATCATAAGAAGCATAATACACACAACATTTATTACAAATGCAGCAACTGGCGGTACCATATTGGAAACCCTCGGTCCTGCTATCAATATTGCATATATTCCCATTATTGAAATCAACCCATGTGATGTCTTAATTCCAAAATCCGCCTGTCTTAATACCAGCACCGCAAGAAGCACTGTAACTCCGACAACACTGTTATTATTCCCCAGCAGCTTACTGAATACTGTAACTACTGCAACGCAGAATATCATAACCAGATACACCTTGAAATTATATATAAAAATATGTCTTCTTTTCTCTTTAGAATCCTGTGTGTTCTTAATAAGCTGTTTTGAACCAGCCGAGCTTAACTGTAACTCCTGATAAAATGTCATAAATTCCTGCTTTCCTTTCCTCCCCTTAAATTTTGCTTAATGACAGGGTTGAGTAATATAACACTGATTACACCCCTATGTCAATTAAGAAATAATTAAATATTATGCAATAAAAAAGCCACAACGGCTGACACATCCTAATGGACATATCAAGCCGGCTGTGGCTTTCAATCATATCGCACTTATTACATTACTTCTCGATGTCTTCGTCCTCAAAATCATCATCAAAATCTTCGTCTTCGAAATCTTCATCATCGAAATCATCTAAATAATCTGGTGTAAAATATCTGTATACAGCATAAGCGATACCAGCAACTGCTGCAACTGCACCAACGATAGCAAGAACAGCTATGATAATTGTGCTGCACTTCTTGCAGCATTTCTTATCTTCATCTTCCTTCTTGCTAATAAGTTCTCCTAATTTAGTAGCTGCGATAAGCTCATCTAATTTTTCTTTACTCATAACAATATCTCCTTTCATACCACGGATTTAATAAATGTATTATAGCATAGCGTTAAACATTTGTCATTATAGTTTTTTAAGTCTGGCAAATCCTGCCAGCATTTTCTTCTGTCCGTACTCTGCAAATTCAACTGTTACCATATAGTCTCTTGCTGAATCCTCTATAGCAAGTACCTTTCCTTCGCCGAATTTCACATGGCTCACCATATCACCGACACTGTAGCCAAGTCCGCCTGAAGATTTTGCACTTATATCTGCACCTCTTGCAGCACCTATTACATTTCTTGAAGATAAGCCGCTTCGTGTAGGCACTCCTGCATAAGCACTTCTTACAGAATCTGCCGGAGTCTTTCTCTTTTCTGGTTTCTTAAGGTCAAATAATTCCATAGGGTCTTTTCCAAATCCCGGATTAGAACCGCCATTTATCTTAACCTTTCTTGAACTATATGTTCCTGCTGCCCTTCCGCCTGGTGTGCCGCTTCCGTAGCTGCTAAGAATTGATCTGGCTGTTGCACGCATGTTAATGCCTGTTGTATCCGGCTCATCTGATGTCCCGCCATATGCAATCCTGCCTTTAGCATACCCACTGGAATTGTTTTCTATGTGCATATATTCTTTAGGAATTTCATTAATGAATCTTGAAACCTTATTCATCTGTGTTTCACCACGCACCATACGCGACTTGGCACTTGTAAGATTAAGTATTTTCTCTGCTCTTGTTATTCCTACATAACACAGTCTTCTCTCTTCCTCAATCTCAGTTGAATCATCTGACACAATTGTCATATAGCTTGGGAAAAGTCCATCCTCCATTCCTGTCATATACACGATTGGGAATTCCAGACCTTTCGCACTATGCAGTGTCATCAGCATTACATGAGGCTCTGACTCATCCAGATTATCAATATCCGCTATTAATGCAACTTCTTCAAGCAGTCCTGAAAGTGTAGGCTCTTCACCTGCTTCCTTACAGCCCTCCTCATAGCTTACTACCTTATTAATGAATTCATCCAGATTCTCGCGTCTTGCCTCAACCTCTTCCACTGTTTCATTCTGTGAAAGGCTCTCAATATATCCTGTATCCTCAATTACGGCCTCAGCAAGCTCCTTTAATGACATAAATTCTTCTTTGGCACGCAGTCTTCCAATAAGGTCAACAAATGGCTCTAACTTGGAAAGTGCCGCATTCTTTATTGTGTCAATATCCTTTGCATTGACAAGTGCTTCCCAGAAAGTAATATCATTAAAATCTGCATATTCCTGCAATCTGTCAATCGTAGTATTACCAATTCCCCTCTTCGGAACATTTATAATTCGCTTAACCGCCTGACCATCAAGACCATTATCAATAGTTTTAAGATAAGCAAGAATATCTTTGATTTCCTTTCGCTGATAGAAATTCTGTCCGCCATATATCTTATATGGAATGTTGTGAATCATCAGCTTTTCTTCGAGGGCTCTTGACTGTGCATTAGTTCTGTAAAGAATGGCAACATCATTATAATTCCAGCCATCCCTTACATACTCTGCAATACCACTCGCAACGCCTTCTGCCTCATCATATCCGTTCTCATACAGAGTATAATTGACCTTCTCGCCCTCTCCGTTATCTGTCCAGAGTGACTTGCTCTTTCTGCCGACATTATTACTTATCACAGCATTTGCAGCATTAAGAATAGTCTGCGTCGAACGGTAATTCTGCTCAAGCTTTATAACCTTAGCGCCTGTGAACACATTTTCAAAGTTAAGAATATTATAAATATTTGCTCCACGGAACTTATATATAGACTGGTCATCATCACCAACCACACATATATTGCCATACTTTGCTGCAAGCATTGCAACAAGCTTAAACTGTGATGTATTAGTATCCTGATACTCGTCGACCATTATATATCTGAATCTGTCCTGATAATGCTCAAGTACCTCTGCATCACTCTGGAACAGCTCAACCGTCTTGAATATCAGGTCATCAAAATCAAGTGCATTGTTAAGCTTAAGCGTCTTCTGATATTCTCTGTATACGCCCGCAATTCTTCTAAAATTATAGTCGTTGCCTGCCTCAAGCTCGAACTCATCAGGAGTCTTTAACTCATCTTTAGCAGATGAAATCTTACTCATAATTGCACGTTCTTTAAGCATCTTCGTATCTATATTCATCTTCTTACATATATCCTTGATTACAGACTTCTGGTCGTCCGTATCATATATCGTAAAGTTATTATCGTATCCAATTCTGTCTATGTATCTTCTTAAAATTCTCACGCATGTTGAGTGGAATGTACTTACCCATACAGCCCCTGCACCCTGTGCCACAGTAGTCTCAACTCGTTCTTTCATCTCTCTTGCAGCTTTATTAGTAAATGTAATTGCCATAATATTATATGGGTCTACTCCGCATTCTTCTATTAAATATGCAATTCTGTTCGTAAGCACACGCGTCTTTCCAGAGCCTGCCCCGGCAATAATAAGCAGCGCGCCATCTGTATATTTAACTGCCCTTTTCTGGCTGTCATTCAAATCTTCTAATCTCATATATCCACCTTCATGCAAATGTGAAATCTATATCCACCTTATTTCTGCCAACTACCACATTATACAAAAACAACGGGATGTTGCCAAGCCAATATGACAACATCCCTGATTGTTATTTATTAAATTCACATATTACTAATTGTCAGATTATGCAAGCTTTGTTCCACAGTTAGAACAGAACTTAGCGCCATTAGTTGGTGTTCCACAGTTAGGACAGAACTTAGGTGCTGTGCCACCTGACACATTTGCATTATTATTCATTGCAGTATTCATGTTATTCATCATCTGCTGTCCAACCTGCATTCCCATCTGGAGCTGCATCATATCACTGGCAATATTCGAACCGCCTCTTGAATTGCCGATACTATCAGCCATAGCCATCTGTGTATATCTGTTCATATCTCCAACCATTGCCTGAGAAGCTGCCTTATTAGTCATCTTCTGTACTTCTTCCGGATAAGAGAAGCTTGAGATAGTAAAGCTTGTTATTGTGATTCCTAACTTGCTCATCTCCATATCAAGGTCTGTCTTAATACCCGCTGAGATATCATAAGCATTAGCCTGAAGATTAAACATATCCTTGCCTTCTTTAGAAATCCACTTCATAAGAAGCTGGTCAAGAACCGCTGATATTCTTTCCTTAACATCTGCAACAGTGTACATCTGCTTTACACCTGCTACCTTGTCTATAAGCGTAATGTAATCAGATACTGAAAACGAGAAGTTACCGAAAGCTCTTATTGGCATGCCACCTGGAAGTGCCTGTGTTGGAATAAGAATAGGATTCTTAGTTCCCCACTTCTCTGTGAATTCCTTAGTATTAACGAATAAAACTTCAGCTCTTACTCCACTGTTGAAGCCAAACTTAAAGCCTTTAAGTGTTGATAAGAATGGAATAATCTGTGATTCAATATCAAAGCTTCCCTCGTCCTTAAAAATACCTTCAATCTTACCATTGTACATAAAGATTGCATCCTGGCCGGCGCGGATAATCAGCTTACTGCCTTTCTTGATTTCTCTGTTGGTCCATTTCCAGAAGATTATATCATCTCTGTACTCTTCCCATTCAACTACGTTGGCAAACTGCCCTTTGAATAATCCCATGTTCCCTCTCCTTATCTATGTATTGCTTATCTCATTATAAATGTGCTTCTGAATTATAAGCCCATCTGAGCCTTAAGTGCTGCTAATTCATCATCAACTGCTGTGTTAGCTGGCTCTGCATCATACTTAGCTGCAAGACTGTCAACATCTGCCTCAAGCTGTGTCTGGTTAAGCTCTGCCATTGCATTAGCCTCGTCAAGCATCTTATTAGCCTTAGCCTCCATCTTACCGAATGCATCCATGCTTGTTCCAACACTGTTAACACTTGAACCAACCTTGTTGATTCTCTCCTGAGCCTTAGCTGCTGCAACCTTAGCCTTAACTGCATCTCTTCTTGCTTCAAGAGACTGGATATCCTTGCAGAGCTTATCATGCATCTGACGCATCTTAGCTGCATTGTCTGCTGCAATATTATATGTCTGCTGTAATGTAGCCTGCTTAGAAACTAACTGCTGCTTCTTCTCAAGGAATGTTCTTGCATCTGCCTCGTTGCCAGCCTTAAGAGCCTTTTCTGCATATGACTGATACTTGGCAACATCTGCTGTGCATTCATCAAGCTCTCTTTTACATCTTGTCTCCTCAGCCATAACTGAAGCTGTCTCTGCCTTAACCTTTCCAAGGTCGCTCTCAAGATTTCTCATGTACTGATCAATCATCTTCTCTGGATCTTCACACTTATCGAGAAGTGCATTGATGTTAGCGCTCATAATGTCCTTGAATCTTGTTAAAATACCCATAATAATCCTCCATTCCTGTGCCGCTTTCTGGCACATATCACCCTCTGGTGCATCCGAATTCTGTCTCCCAGAATTCTTAAAAAACCTTTTTCATTATAATATATCAGGAGTAAAAAGTCACGAATATTTGCTCCTATGAAACATATTTTATATTCTTGTAATAAAAATTAAAATATCATAATATGCACATTACACTATGCTAAAGTTCATTATATTATTCCTACTTGAAATGTGGTTTTAAAAACTATATAATATAGCTTAAGCATTAATATAAATGTATTCTCTCATGAATACGCATTTTTAAAGAAATGAGGAACATATGAACAACGATATTAAAGAGCTTATGAGCGGTATTCTTAAAGATATGTCCGCTCTTAACTATATAAAACCCGGAGATGTGCCTAACATCAATCTGTACATGGATCAGGTTACAACATTTATGTATGAACATCTTCACGATAAGAAGCGCACAGATGATGACAAAGTATTAACCAAGACGATGATTAACAACTATGCCAAGAACAATCTGCTGCCATCACCAGTAAAGAAAAAGTACTCTAAGGAACACATATATATCCTTACATTTATCTATTACTTTAAGAACATTCTCTCAATAAGTGATATACAGAAAATGCTCAATCCCCTCACTGAGAAATTCTTTGATGAAGGTTCCAAGCCGGATCTGGATTATATATATAAAGAGATTTTTTCAATGGAATCCTCTCTTGCAAGGCCATTATCTAAAGATATATTTGCAAAGTCTGAACAGGCAAGCAATGCATTTACCGATGTAAAGGATGATGATGACAGAGAATTCTTACAGTTCTTCAGTCTTGTATGCCTTTTAAGCTTTGATGTATACATGAAGAAGAACATGATTGAAAGTCTGATTGATGATTACTCTGCCAAGCATGCGCCAAAGCAGCCTGAGAAGCCTGATAAAACAGACAAAAAGAAATAATCTATAAATTAAGGGAACTGCCAGTACTGACAGTTCCCTTTTGCATTGTTTCATATATTACTTATTATCTTCTGACTCTTTCTCAAGCATGCCAAGTCTTTCAAATACTCTGTCATACCCGTCATTACCATAATTAAGCGAACGGTTTACCCTGCTGATTGTCGCAGTAGACGCACCTGTCTTCTCCGCAATATCAAGATATGTCCTGTGTTCTCTTAACATCTTGGCAACCTCAAATCTCTGTGACAGGGATAAAATCTCGTTAATTGTACATACATCCTCAAAGAAATCGTATGCTTCATCTAAATCCTTAAGACTTAATATTGCCTGAAAAAGCTGCTCAACAGCCTGTGTCTTTAACTTATTATTCATAATTGTCCACCCCGGTTTTCCAAAATAGCATTGGCTTATTACTTTCAAATTTTAACACAGTGAAGTTTTCAAGTAAAGACATTATTCACTTCTTAATGCCACAACAGGGTCTTTTTTAGCTGCAAGCTTTGCAGGGATAAGTCCTGCGATAAATGTGAGGAACATACTTATTATTATAAGTATTACTCCGCCCGCAACCGGAAGCTGTGCAACATTGGAAATGTCTGTAAGGTGCTTAATCAACGCATTTGCAGGTATGCACAGCAATAAAGTTACAACAATGCCAAGTGCGCCTGAAACAAAACCTTCAATAAGTGTCTCTGCATTGAATATTCTTGAAACATCTTTCTTAGAAGCACCAATACTTCTTAATACTCCAATTTCCTTAGTTCTTTCAAGTACTGAAATGTATGTGATAATACCTATCATTATTGAAGAAACTATAAGTGATATTGCAACAAATGCTATTAAAACATATGAAATTGCATTAATAATTGTACTTACTGATGACATCATTATTCCAACATAATCTGTGTAGTTAATAACATTTTCTTCCTTGCCATCATCCTGCTGCAACTTATTGTAATCCTTGATAATATTCTGAACCTTCTCCTTAGAATCAAAATCAGTTGCATATATATCTATCTGTGAAGGTGTATCAAGGTCTGTAATTCCAAGCTTCGACTTATTGCTGTCTAATGTTGCATCTGTTGTTCTAGCCTTTAGTGACGCTGAGAAAAGCTGTAGTATCTGATCATCGCTCATTCCACTTGTCATTGCCTGCATCTGGGCGCTTTCCTCTGGTGAAAGTGTTGCCATATATGCATTTACATCGTCCATTGTAATCTCTGTATTCCTGTCATTGTCAAATGGAACTCCTGTAAATACATCAACGCTTGTATCAGCAAGCTGTGCCTTGGCAATCTCACTGTTTTTTACTTCTTCGATAATATATTCAGTAAGCTTTGCTGTATAACCGATTCCACTTGAAAGTGAAGTACTGACTGCATCATCATTAGGTCTGATTATTCCACATACTTTAATGTCAGTTCCGTTATTTACAACATTTGTCATATACTTGTCATCTTTGCTGTAATCGTCCCATGTACCAGTCACATCATTGTACTTATACATGTCTGTAGGCATAACAAGCTTAAACTCTGTATCAAGAATCTCGTCAAATGTATAGCTTATATCTTTTTTTGTTTCGTATGATTCACCAACCATCATTTTCTTAAAGAGTGTTCTTACTTCCTCAGGGTCTTTAAGTCCTAATGAGTAAAGTGTATAATCATCAACCTCGTTATTCTTATCTGCAACAAGCACAACCTCATTGAAATTCTCTGGCCAGTGTCCTGCAAGGACATCATACTGCTCATCAAGAACCTGCTGGTTTCCTAAAAGCTGGTTCCACACACTGCTGTTAGAAAACATCCCCATACCCATGCCTGATGACATTGCAGAAGATGTGCTTGTTGCACCCTCGCCATATATCGAATCAAACATTGTGCTTGGATTTAACTGCTCAACACCGTTAGAAGTATCCTTCATATAAATGTTAAGAGGAACATCATATGAATACTGGATATCACTTACATATGACTTAATGTCAGAGCTGCCGTTTTCAATGTATTTCTTAAACTCAGAAAGGTTATTGCTCTTAACTTCCTTTACCATGGTATTAATCATGTCACCCATGATATCGTTAGAATATATTTTAGACTTATCCTCATGCTCTTCTGAATCCGAATTACCTGTCATGCTTGATACCATACTGCTTATATCAATGGCTTCCGCCTGAAGTGTTATAGGATAACTCGAAAGCGTATCTCTCTGAACCCTGTCTATGTATAACTGGATACCATTTGAGATAGACAGAATCATTGCAATACCGATAATTCCTATGCTTCCTGCAAATGCAGTAAGAATCGTTCTTGTTTTCTTAGTCATCAGGTTATTAAAGGAAAGTGAAAGTGCTGTAAAGAATGACATAGATGTTTTCTGCTTCTTTCCTGACTTTTTAATCTTCTTTTCTGATGTCTTAACCTTAGCAGCCTCTTTAACCCTGATATCAGCTTCCATATCTTCTAACGAATATGGATCAGAGTCATCAGTTATCACACCATCTAGCAATCTGACTATTCTTGTAGAATAATCCTTGGCAAGCTCCGGATTGTGAGTTACCATAATTATAAGTCTGTCCTTTGATATCTCCTTTAAAAGCTCCATAATCTGGATACTTGTCTCTGTGTCAAGCGCTCCTGTAGGCTCGTCAGCAAGCAGGATATCAGGATTATTTACAAGTGCTCTTGCAATAGCAACCCTCTGCATCTGTCCACCTGACATCTGATTAGGCTTCTTGTGAATCTGCTCTCCAAGTCCAACTTTCTCAAGTGCCTCTATCGCTCTTTTCTTTCTCTCTGCCTTAGATACACCTGAAAGCGTAAGCGCAAGCTCTACATTAGATAAAACTGTCTGGTGCGGAATCAGATTGTAACTCTGGAACACAAAACCAATAGAATTATTTCTGTAAAAATCCCAGTCTCTGTCCTTATAATTCTTAGTTGACACTCCATTTATCTTAAGGTCGCCGCTCGTATACTTATCAAGTCCGCCTATAATATTAAGCATAGTAGTCTTACCACATCCGGACTGTCCAAGAATCGACACGAACTCACAGTCCCTGAACCTAAGATTAATGCCCTTCAATGCGCTCACAGTAGTAGAACCGGACACATAGTCTTTCTTTATATCATTTAATTCAAGCATGGAATACTCCTTTTATTTTATTCTTGGTTCTGGATTTGGCAGGCGTACATTTAGTATTGTCTATCCCCCACAGCGGTGTCTGACTATAGTATACGCTCTCAGGAATCCTGTGCTTAGTGGAACTAAATGCCGCTATCTACAAAGTTTATTACAGTGCGTCAAATCAAACGCGCTTCGCTTGAACGAGATTTTCCGCACTGCCCTTATGTATATAGCGGCATTAACTTCCACACAGCTCGGATTATTCAAGCGTATGCTATAGTCAGACACCACTGTGGAAATATCACTATGGCAAAAACGCCTGCTAAATCAAAAAACCAAAATCAAATATACACCATGAAAACCACAACTTGCAATTTATTCCAGCACATTTTATACTAATATTGTTTTTTATTTATAAAAATATAATGATTATCAGGAGTCTATGTGAAACATTTTATCAGATTAAGATTAAAGAATTTAACAGCCATTGGTCTTTCGCTTTGCATGGCAGCTACATTTGCTGTTCCATTTTTTGCTTATCCTGACCAGTTGATGGCTGATACACAGGATGACCTCGACGCTGTTAATAAACAGCTTGAAGAATTAAGAAATAAACAGAGCGAGCTCAATGAATCTTACGGGGAGCTTAACGAGAAGCTGTCTGCTTCCGGAGAGAAGCTGTCTTCTATTGAGGATGCAGTTAATGCGAAGCAGTCCGAGATTGATGCTACCAATATCCAAGTTGCTGATATGCAGGCAGAGATTGACCAGCAGTACGCCTCCATGAAACTTCGAATACAGTTTATGTATGAGAATAATAATGCTACTATCCTGTCAACGCTTCTGTCGGCTGAAAGCCTTTCTGACCTTTTATCCAAGTCAGAATATATCCAGCAGATTTCTAATTATGACCACCAGAAGATGCAGGCATTAAGTGACCTTCTGGCTTCTCTTAAAGAAACTCAGGCAAAGCTTGAAGAAGAGATGACCGAACTTGTCACTCTTAAAGATGATGCAGCCCGTGAAGCTGATAATTTTGCTGTGCTTCTCTCACAATGCCAGACAGAGCTTGACACTACAAGCGACAGCATTACTGATGCAGAAGCACTTGCACTTGAATACGAAAAGCAGATTGAACAGGAAATGTTAGAGCGTCAGCGCCGTGAAATGGAAGCCCTTGAAGCTGCAAGAAAAGCACAGGAAGAGGCGGACAAAGCCAATAACGCCGGTAATACAGGCAATAATTCATCTTCCGGCTCTGCTATGGTTGACCAGAACGCTCTTAACAATGTTCTTAAGAATCACACTGCCGAAGATGTTGCAATGCTCGCAGCAATTATTGAATGTGAAGCCGGCAACCAATCATATGAGGGCAAATGTGCTGTAGGAAGTGTTGTTATCAACAGAGTTGCTGACCCACGCTTTGCCAACAGCATAAGTGGCGTAATATATGCACCTTATCAGTTTTCACCTGTTGCCAGCGGCCGATTTGCAATAGTCCTTGCAAGAGGCGCAAATGCAGCCTGCACCCAGGCAGCCGTCGATGTGCTTAACGGTTATATCAATATTAACGCACTATATTTTCATGTATATGACAGTTCTGTCGATGTGGGCGGAACCGTTATCGGAGATCATGTATTTTACTAACTCATTAAATATACCAAGGGGAGAATTATTAACTATGAAGAAAGCAACTAAAGCATCTGATAACAGATATTATCAGGCAAGATTTTCTGCTGCACAGAAAAATGCTGACTTTGAAAGCCGTGAAGCAGCTTCAGATGTCGTAGGTATAGACAGAACAAGACTTGCAAGAATTGAACTTGGCAATGTAACACCTTATGCAGACGAGGTTGTATCTATGTCAAAATGCTACAACGCTCCTGAACTCTGCTACAATTACTGCTCAAACGAATGTCCGATTGGAAGGCTTACAATGAAGGAAGTCGAGATTAATTCATTTGACAGATTATCATTAAAAATGCTTGGTTCTTTGAATGATATTGAAAACCTGCGTGCTTCTATTATCAATATCTCTGCTGATGGCCAGGTTGATATTGGAGAACAGGAGGAATTCAAGCAGATACTTGAATCCCTCGACCTTATTTCCAATAATGCGAAAGCCCTTGAATTGTGGGCTAAGAAAAACATTAAGAATATTTAACGGCTGTATCTTACATAATCTACCGTAACAAAGCCTTTGTTTTCACTATTGGCAGAATTATCATGTGATACATATACACCGCTCTTTACACCAACCCATCTTCCGGCTTTGGCAATAACGGAAACAGGGTTGGTGTATTCTTTTCCGTCTGTGCTTATCTCTATCGTTACTGTTTCAACAGGTGCTTCCTTAACAGGAAGTCCACCCTCGACATAATCTTTAGTTCCTGTCTTTTTAACTGTGTATCTGAAATATATTTCCTTAAGATTATCGTATGAAGCAAGCAATTCTTTAGTCTCTTTAGTATAAGCCTGGTCACAGTCAAACTGCTGCACACCCTTTACTGCATACACTTCCATCTTACCGCCTTTAACAGTCACATCTGCTGCCAGATAATCCATTCCCATATGAATGAATCCGGCATTATCACCATCAGCCATTCCACTGATATTCATCTTAGTAATACAGCTAAATTCCGATGCCGGCCACTTCTGCAGGAGAAGATTTCTGTAATCGCCAATTGGTCTGTTTGATGCTCTGCCAACCGCATTAAGCTTTATATAAGAACCGTCATCAGACACATTTCCACTTTCATCAGTGCCAAACTGCGCCCAGTCACTATCAGGATTGGCGTTCCACTGCCACTGCAATCCCAAAGTATCTTCTGTGAATTCGTCTGTAGTATCCGGCTCACATATCTCATAAACTGCACCGACATCAGGTTTTTCGTACTCCATCACAGGCTCGCCGTAATCATTGCCATCTTTCTTAACTCCAATAACAGGCCAGTCATTTTCCCAGCTCATTGGCTGCAGATGTGTTATTCTGCCAGCTGCATACACATCCTGAAAATGTATAAACCAGTCCTGTCCTGTAACTGTGTCAACCCATGCACCCTGATGAGGTCCATTGACAGGCGAATCTCCCTGTCTCATAACCACTTTATACTCATATGGTCCAAACACATTTTTCGACCTTAACACTGTCTGCCAGCCTGTCTTAACACCGCCAGCCGGTGCAAATATATAATACCATCCGTTTCGCTTATACATCTTAGGACCTTCTATTGTAATCTGGTCATTTAAGTTACCGTCAAATATAATCTTTTCCTCACCAATAAGCCCCATTCCATCCGGCTGCATCTCTACCATATGAAGCACACTCTTGTATCCGATACGGCTCTTGGCAACTCCTGCAACAAGATATGCCTTTCCATCCTCATCCCAGAATGGGCATGGGTCAATCCAGCCTGCGCCTGGTCTTATATTCACTGGCTTACTCCACTCACCATAAGGGTCTGTTGCTGTAGTCATATATATTCCTTCATCCGGCATTGGGAAGCACACATAATATGTACCCTCATGATATCTTATTGCAGGTGCCCACACTCCGCATCCATGAATTGGATTTCTATATCTGAATTCTGGAATTTCAGCCAAAATGTAGTTAACAACCTTCCAGTTTACAAGGTCCTTAGAATGAAGCAACGGCATAGCCGGAGCATTAGAAAAGCTTGATGATATCATAAAATAATCATTACCGACACGGATTGCGTCCGGATCTGAATAATCAGCGTAAAGTATTGGATTCTTGTATCGTCCATTTCCTAAATCTGCTGTCCACATATATGACCTCTTTCTGCCAGTTTACGGCTCAATAATTTATTTCTGCTTATGCAGATATTTCTCTGCTATCATATTACAACAGTTAAATAAGAATTTCCAGTACTTTTGTAAAGTTATTTTATAAAAGTTTTTTAATTGACATTTTATTATTAAGTATTCTGTGCTTAAACCGATATTATATATAACCGTGTTCATTGCTGAAGATGAAAGGCGGGTATACTTATGATAATTGCAGACAGTAACATGAGTATGTCTTCAAGAAGACACTACTCACAAAAGGTATCAAGCGACATGGTCGCAGCAGGCAGCTCTGGTAACTCCTTTAGTTTTGGAATGAGCCAGGCAAGAAGCAGCTTAAGCCAGAAAGAATCATATTTTAGTAATTCTTCTGATTCTCCGGACAGAAAGTATGACGACATGTTTCTGATGATGCCACTCTACAATCGTTCTGGCAGACTTAATGTCCCGGACGATTCTTCTAAAACGGATTTGGCTGGTGAGGAATCACCAGAAGGCACGGAGGCTTTAACACCTGCTTACAACAAAGCTAGCTTAGTTTCTATGCGGCAGAATGTAAGCTTCAGTTACACAGAAATAACAAGAAAGGTTTATATGTCCCTGTTGGATTTTATTCAGTCTCTGTCTTTCCGTGGAATGTTTCATGATACTGACAGTTTATCCTGCAATTCAGTCTCTGACACATCTTCATCTGACAAAGCCTCAAAAACCCTTTCTATTACTAACCAGATTTCTCCTACTGTGTGGACTGTAAGAACCAGATATTCTTCAACCTATGAAGAAAAGGAAAGCACTTCATTTTCAACAACCGGAACTGTTAAAACAGCAGACGGCAGGGAACTTAATTTTAATCTTGATATGACCATGTCGCGCAGATACATGGAAGAACACAGCATTGAATTTGTTTCCAGCTTTGACACTGTACTGACAGACCCGCTTGTTATTAATCTTAGATGCAATCCTGTTTCTATTTCTGATAAGTCCTTCAGTTTTGACATTGATTGTGATGGTAAAGACGAGACTATTGCACAGATGAATCCTGAAAGTGGCTTTCTTGCTCTTGATAAGAACAGCGACGGAATTATCAATGACGGCAGCGAGCTGTTCGGAACCAAGACCGGTAATGGCTTTTCCGAGCTTGCAGAATACGATTCTGACGGCAACGGCTGGATTGATGAGAATGATGAAGTCTATGACCAGTTAAAGGTCTGGGTTAAAGATGAGAATGGCAAGGACACGCTCTTATCACTTAAGGAAGCCAATGTCGGTGCAATCTGTCTTGGCAGCTCCAAAACAACATTTCATGTAACTGATGATGATAACAATCTTAAAGCTAAAGTACGAAGCAGCGGCATGTATCTTCATGAAGACGGCAGCGCCGGTTCTGTACAGCAGGTGGATTTTTAATTCTGTATTGGGGATATCTTCGATATCCCCAATATTTTTGTATCCCTTGCTGATGCCTGGGTGCTATTTTTCTCTGTTCGCTGACACAATTCCATTTTTGCTGTTTTGCCACAGGCTCTGTTTTTTCCGTGCAGGCTGCGTGTCCCCCGTTGGCTCTGTATTTTCCGTGATGGCTGCATGTCCCCCGTTGGCTCTGTATTTTCCGTGATGGCTGCTTGCGACCTATATATTCATAATATTTGCTCTCTTATAGGCATAATTTGCGTTTTTTCAATCCCAAAGCTTCTTCTCAACCTATAAAATTCATTATTTCTATTCTTTAATAGGTAAAACTGCTCTCTACAATCTGAAAATCCACAAAATCACATAAATTTTCCCAAAAATCTTCCTATAAGAGACTTTATTATGCGACTACCTATAGGTATCACGTATTGTCTGCGTATGAAGCTTCCTTTATTTATTATCATATTTTGCCCAGACTTGTTTTTCTCAGTATATTTACATATTTTTAATATATTAAGCTATTGATTGTTATATATTTGTATAGTATATTTATTAAACAATATTTCTTGCCTATAATTGCAAAAGGGGGATTTTTATGGGAGATATACAGAATTATAATATGGAACATGTTGACACATTAGCACCTGACACGATTAAAGAGTCTGTTATGTGCAGGCATTCACAATTATCTCTTTTACTAGCTGATATACAAGGAAGAATTTCTAATGCTCCTGAAGGTTCTCTGCGAACTGCCAGAAAAGCTCATGGCTGCCAATATTATCATAAGGTTGAAGTAAATGATACCAAAGGAACATATATCAAAAAGCATAACTATAATTTTGCAATTGAACTTGCACAAAAAGATTATGATTTAAGAATTGAACAATGCCTGTTGAAAGAATTAAACTTTCTTGAAGTCATACTTAAGAAATATAATCCATCAGAAATCCAGCATATTTATGATTCACTTAACAGCTTCCGCAAAGAAATGGTTACTCCAGTTTTTGTATCCGATGAAGATTTTACTGCAAACTGGAAAGCCTCAGAATATACATCTTTAGGATTCACTCCTGACTGCGCTGAATATTATACCGATAATGGCGAACGCGTACGGTCTAAGTCTGAAATTATCATAGCTAACAAACTCTATCGCTATAATATCCCTTATCGTTACGAATATCCTCTGCAGCTACAATCTGGTATCATAACACACCCGGATTTTACCTGTCTTAATGTTAAAACAAGGCAGGAATATATATGGGAACATTTTGGCATTATGGATAATGCAGAATATGCCTGTAATGCCATCAAAAAAATCAGCGATTATGCTAATTCAGGATATGTCCTTGGCAGGAACTTCATAGCAACATTTGAAACCGCTAATACTCCAATCAATGCTAACTGCATAGATTCTTTGATAAAAAGTCATCTCTGTTGATACATGTATGCCCCGCCTTACTTTTATTCTGTAAGGTGGGGCATACCTTCTATAGTTTATCAGATTATATGATTCTTATATGATACCTTTTTATAGTTGCTTTTTTGATTTCTTATAGGTCCTTCCTTACCAGATTTTCCAAAAATGTTTCTTATTTTCACAAAACATTCCTTAATAAAGACAAATTTTCCTATCAAATAGCTTTAATTCACTATTTGATAGGAAAATACCCTGAATTTTATTAAGATTGTGCTGAATATGACCTATTATTCATGTAAAAAATGTTTTCTTATAGGAAAACCAAATCTCACCAAGACATATCTCTTTCCATCTGCACAGAAAACCCAGTTATTATATAGGAATCCCCCAAAAACAATCCCGCCATGCATAGTCCTTCCTTACAGCTTTCTAGAAATTCAAATCAATATCTATTCCCTTAATATCCTCATTAAGCATCTTATTATCTTTCATTATTCTGACTATCTGCTTCTGGGCTTCAGTTACATGGTCGATATCATTGCCTTTGACACTAGCATTCATCTCTAGCTTGTCAGCCTCTGCCTGTCCCTCAATAATCTCTTCCTGCTCTTTTCTTTCCTTGCGCTTTTCGTCAATCTTTTCCTGCTGTTCTTCCTGTTTCTTCTCTGCTTCGTCAGCTTTTTCCTTATTCTCTTCTACCTTGTCATCAATGTTGTCTTTACCTTCATTTACAAGCAGGTTCTTAACCTCACCCTCAACAGCACCTATTATCTGGTCTGCTGAATCCTGTGCCTTTAGCATTTCCTGAGACTTATCCCTGTCAATTTCAGCAAGTGCAATTGAAGCTGTCGTGCATGCAATCTTAAGCTCCTTCTGACCAATTTCATCCTTAAAATGTATCTGTGATGAATTCAGCTTAAGTACCTTCTCCTGATACTCCGTAAGAGGAGTGTTCTGTAATTCCTTTAATCGTTCAAGTTCTTCCTTTGAAAATGTGTCCTCATCCGAACCATAACGGTTATTCTGATATTTTTCAAGCAGTTCAAGGTCTTTCTGTTCCTGTGAATCCTTATCTACACCATAGTCCACACGGTATGCTTCCTTTTCATTCTCCAAATCACTAACCTTATTCTTAAGTTCTGTGATTTCATCAAGCTTGTTAAGCTTATCGAGCTTCATATCATCAATATTCTTATCTGTCTTATCAGCAGATTTCCATGCGTCAGATATAAGCTTCATTGCCTGCTTTCTTGCCCGAAGCCTCTTGGCATCAATCTGATTGTCTTTATATGGCTTCAGATTAAGTTCCGATGCATTAATTGTTTTTCTGTTCTTGGATTCACCCGTGTTTTCAGCACTTTTTCCTGCATCATTTAACCCCTGTGCAGCCGCCTGATTATTCATTGTACTTCTTATCGTAAGTGACATATGCCCTCCTTGTCATAACCCTGTCCCAAACTCCTTTTCGGAAATCACATTAGTTTAATTATATATCGGCATGCCTCCATTCCATTATTATAGTCGCTTCTTGTTTATAATGAATTAATATGATATATTCTTACTATCAATTTATCATGAGGGGAGATTATGATGAAATTTGCAAAAGGAACTGATAAAGTGCTGACAATCATATACACAGTTTTCAGTGTTTTACTTATTGCCACATTTATATTATTACTTATATATGCAGGAGGTCTTATGAACAATGCCGGCGGCAGTATTATTAAAGCTGGCAGCTATTCACCTGATGATTACACAGCAGGATATAGATTTATGGGGCATTTATTTTATGGTGGACTTTCTTTCACAGCATCTGTTTTCTTATATATAATTGCTATATATGCAGCACTTTTTGCTTTACCACTTATAATAATTACAATATTTGCTTATGTTGGCATGGCATTATATAAGAAAACGCATAATCCAAAACACATAAAACGCAATCTTATTGTTAAAATCGTATATACCGCAATATGGACAATACTTGCACTTATAATGACAATCAATGATGTTGGATTTGTTGTTATGTTCGTAATACTGGCTCTTGTATTATCGCTTCTTTTCGGTGCTTTGTACGGCATGACCAATCATGAATATTTTTCCGAATACTAAAATAATGGCAGGACACGATATTAATCCATGTCCTGCCATATTATATTTAATCTTACAGATGAAGCACTCTCTCCTTAATCTCCTGAGTTCTTCCCTGATTCCAGAACTGTGTTCCGATATATCCGCAAGTTCTCCTTGCGACATTCATCTTATCCTGATTACGGTTTCCGCAGTTAGGGCACTCCCATATAAGCTTTCCGTCATCATCAGTTATAATCTGAATCTGTCCTGTGTAACCACATTCCTGACAGTAATCACTCTTAGTATTAAGCTCTGCATACATAATATTATCATAAATGTATTGCATAACCTTAAGTACTGCCGGGATGTTATTCTGCATATCAGGAACTTCAACATAACTGATAGCTCCTCCTGGAGATAACTTCTGGAACTGTGATTCGAATTTTAACTTTTCAAATGCATTTATCTGCTCAGTTACATGAACATGATAGCTGTTAGTTATATAGTTCTTATCTGTTACGCCAGCAATCTTACCAAATCTCTTCTGTAAACATTTTGAAAACTTATAAGTTGTTGACTCAAGCGGTGTTCCATAAAGTGAGAAATCAATATTAGTCTCTGCTGCCCATCTTTTACATGTATCATTAAGATACTGCATTACTTTGAGGGCAAACTCTGTTCCCTCCGGATTAGTATGAGTTACACCCTTCATGTAATAAGTACATTCGCAAAGACCTGCATAACCGAGCGAAATTGTTGAATATCCGCCATAAAGAAGCTTGTCAATTGTCTCGCCCTTCTTAAGTCTTGCAAGTGCTCCATTCTGCCAGAGAATTGGCGCAACATCTGAAGGAGTTCCCTTAAGTCTGTAATGTCTGCACATAAGAGCTCTCTTACACAGGTCAAGTCTCTCATTAAGAATACTCCAGAACTTATCCATATCCTTGCCTGATGAACATGCAACATCAACAAGATTAAGAGTTACAACACCCTGATTGAATCTTCCATAATACTTTGGTTTTCCTGTTTCTGGATCAATATATGGTGTAAGGAAGCTTCTGCATCCCATACATGGGAAACACTGACCATTGCCGTTCGCATCAACCTTTAATTCCTTCATTTTCTTTTCAGATATATAATCCGGAACCATTCTCTTAGCTGTACACTGTGCAGCTATTTCTGTAAGATACCAGTACTTGGAATCCTCGTGGATATTATCTTCCTCAAGAACATATATAAGCTTAGGAAATGCTGGTGTAATATATACACCCTGTTCATTCTTAACACCCTGCATTCTCTGTCTTAATACTTCCTCAGTAACAAGTGCAAGGTCATCTCTTGTCTGACCTTCCGGAACCTCATCAAGATACATGAAAACAGTAACAAAAGGTGCCTGTCCATTAGTTGTCATAAGAGTGATAACCTGATACTGAATCATCTGTACACCACGCTTAATTTCATCCTTTACTCGAAGTTCTGCAACCTCTCTAATCTTTTCTTCGGAAGCATCTATTCCGGTTTTCTCGAACTCATCTCTTACCTGTCCAATAAACTTCTCACGGCTTACCTGGACAAATGGTGCAAGATGTGCTAAAGATATACTCTGTCCGCCGTACTGTGAACTTGCAATCTGTGCTATCGCCTGAGTTGCAATATTACATGCAGTAGAAAAGCTGTGTGGCTTCTCAATCATAGTCTCGCTTATTACAGTTCCATTCTGTAACATATCCTCAAGATTGACAAGACAGCAGTTGTGCATATGTTGTGCAAAATAATCTGCATCATGGAAATGTATAAGTCCCTGCTCATGCGCATCCACAATATCTGGAGGGAGAAGGAATCTCTTTGTAATATCCTTGCTTACCTCGCCAGCCATATAATCTCTCTGAACACTGTTTACAGTAGGATTCTTGTTAGAATTCTCCTGCTTTACTTCCTCATTATTGCACTCCAGAAGGCTTAATATCTGCTTATCTGTAGAATTAGATTTACGCACAAGTGCTCTCTTATAACGATAAGTAATATACTTTCTTGCAACTGAAAATGCTCTGAAATTCATAATCTGATTCTCTACAAGATCCTGAATCTCTTCAACGCTTAAAGACCTGTTCATCTCTTTACAAATGCTCTCAACATTATTAGAGATTGTCTCAATCTGTTCCTCTGATAATCTCTCACTATGGACAACTTCCATATTAGCTTTTGATACAGCATCCATAATTTTACTGATATCAAATGTTACCTCTGAACCACTTCTTTTAATAATTTTCATACTTCAAACCCTCACAAAAAGACCATCATATCTCTATATATACTGCTTTCAGCAATACAGACGATACACCTTTACATTAAAAAAATCTGCTGGAAACGCAGTGTTTATGCTGTTTCCCAAGCAGATTTGATTATACAACATATAGTTTGATAAGTCAATTGAAAACACAATATCTTGTAATAAAAAACTATATATATTAATTCTCATCACATTCAGTTTCAGCCAGAATATTGATAAGAGAAGCCGTTACAACAGCCATCTCAATCTCATATTCAGCCCACTGTGCAGACTCCTTACAACGGTCAATAGTAAACAATCCTTTCACATTATCTGGTGATCCTATTATGCATTGTACAGTAGAAAACACTCTCTTTTCTCTCATGGCTGTTCCAAATTCAGGTGCAAGGTCTGTCTGCCTTCCGACGAATCCCACAGCAGCATGATTCTTTCCATCCAGAAGCTTCTTAAAACCTTCTGTCTTAACATAATCAGCATTCATTGAACCGCCAAGCTCAACACCCATATAGTATGCACGGTTCAGATTAGCTCCCCAGTAAAGATTAATGCTGTCCAGTTTAAATGTATCATACATATGATGTATAAGCTCTTTAATAGCTGCTTTGCCATCTTCTGAAAAATTCTCCATAATGCCTGTAAGAAATCTGAGTTCCTTCATTTCCCTGCCATCATTGACATTCTTATCCTTTGTATTAAGAGAATTCTCATATGAATCCTTATGGAGATCATCCCTAAAGAATACATATCTGTCTCTTCCCTTTTCTTTCGCTACATACAGACAATAATCTGCTTTCTTGAAAAGCTCCTCATACTCATGTCCGTTGTTAGGACTGTATGCTGCTCCAATCGAACATGTTATCATTAAATCTTCAAAATCATCAACAAATTCCCACTTAATCTGGGTTCTTATCGCACGAAGCATCCCCCTTAACTCATGCTCATCATTAATACCATTGAATATAATAACAAATTCATCTCCTCCGATACGTCCTACAACTCCATCTTCGCCTACAACTTCCTTAAGCTTTCTTCCAACCCTTGCAAGCACCTTATCACCATACATGTGACCATATACATCATTAACCTTCTTAAAATGGTCAACATCAAGAACGGCTATCGTAACTCTGTTATTCTGCTCTTCCTTGAGACATTTTACAGCATATGCGGTAATAGTTTTCTTGTTATACACATGTGTAAGAGAATCAAACTGTAATTCTTCTATCATATCAGTAATCTGATTATAATTGCCATGGCTGTCTGCCTCAGGGACAACACGACCTATCACAATCCTGCTTCCATCGCTTTTATTCATTACAGTTCCTTTAAATCTTAAAGTCTCCTTCACCCTTTTATATGTACGCATGCTTGTTCTGAATTTTATAGAAAATGTCTGCGTATAAGAGCGTACTTCTGATATAAAATTAGCAAAGATTTCCTTATCATTCTCGTCAATATATCCCTCCGAAAGCATCCTCTTCTTCCATTCATCAATATCAGACTTATATATGACATCTCTTGAGTCAACATCATACCTGTACATACTGAATATGCCATTATCTCTGTTATATGTAAATGTATATTCTCTATCCAGTCCAAGCAGCATCTTATGTTTAGAAACATCATCTCTTAAACTCTTATTAGCCTCCTCTATAGACTCAACATCAACAAGTTCAATATCTCTCATATGCCCATTGCCCACAGCTCTTCGTTCATACACAAATAAATGATTATATCTTTCTATGCCCTGTGCGTTAATAAATTTAAACATTCCGCTCTTAGCTGTTCCATCATACTTCTCTATAAAATCCATCAGTCTTTCTTTATCCTGAGGTGCAACTACTTCTATAAGAGTCTCCTTAATTTCTCCAAAATATTCTTCAAATGCTTTATTCGCAACACTTATAACACAATACTTATCAACAGATGCTATTCTTCTACTCATCTTATGAACAATCTCAAATTTCTCACTGGCAGCAATATAATTATCGCTCATATTAATGTACCTCTTATATTTTTTATTATTAGTTATACGTACTTAATCTTTCTACATGTTATAAAAATTATATTATATACATGTCGATTTTACAAGTATAATAGTGCGTTTAATTCAAATTCTTTGGTACTTTAGTACCAATACCAAATATAGTATTTCCTTTTATTAAAAAGCATGCTATAATACAACATATTGTTGGTTTTTACTTAGTAACACTATTATTAAATGTGAGGAGGTCTTTTAATGGAACGCGTAAAGTACAACAGAGTTGAGGTAAGTCACGGCAATACATCCAAGAAATTTCCTGTGTACGAAATCTATCTTGATGGGGTTATAATTACTAAGGTATCATCTGAGAATGAGGCTTTAGAAATGGTATCACGCTGGCAGAAAAATTACAGATAATATATACTCATAAGTAAGTAAAAGCAGTGCCTGCAATCAATGCAGACACTGCTTTTATAGCATTTTCTTCTTCCTTAATACCCATAAAACTATTATACATATCAGAAGTATTATTCCACTTATTATCTCAAATCCAAAAGGTGTCTTTGCAAATGGCATCCATTCTCCGCCAACATTCATTCCATATATACCTGATATTATTGTCGGAATAGCCATAACAATTGTAATTGATGTAAGGTATTTCATTACATTATTCAGCTTACTGTCAATTACTGATGACATCAGTTCCCTTGTACCATCAATGACATCCCTGTATATCGTGGTCATCTCTATAGCCTGCTGGTACTCGACCATGACATCCTCAAGAAGCTCCATATCTTCAGGATACTGCTCAAGTCTTTTATATCTTCTGAGTCTTTCTAACACAATACTGTTAGCTCGAAGAGATGTTGCAAAATAAACAAGCGTAGATTCTAACTCATGAAGCTCAATAAGATCAGTATCTGACGTATCTCCATCAACCCGCTCTTCTATCTCAATTCTTTTCTTATCAATAAGACGAAGATTAGCCTGATACACAAAAGCTGAACGGAAAAGCATCTGATATATAAAACGCATCTTTTTCTTTGTACTGAACTCTTTCACCTTATTTCTTACAAAATAATTAATAATCGGTGTATCTACCTTACACACTGTAATTATTGCTTCACTTTTAAGGATAATACCCAGAGGAATTGTTGTATACATTTTTTTCTCATGTCTTACCTCAGGTGTAGGAATATCCACAAGTATAACAGTATATCCGTCTTCAAGGCTTATACGCGAACTTTCTTCTTCATCAAGTGCCGATGAGATATCCTCAGGTTCTATTTCAAAGCGTTCTGCTATCTGCTCAAGCTCCTTGCTTGTCGGATCTACCATATTAATCCAGCATCCATCCTGAATATCTGTCAATGTATTTAATACCTGCTGGTCTGTTCTATATATCTCTACCATAAGTCCGGCCTTTCATAATTATTATTTCATCATAGTCGTCCCTGATGCGTCTCATAATAAAATCTCTTAAAGGTTCATCAAAACACCTGTATATATTGTTTACAGCCTCACAATCAAGTGGATTACGCGTAAGAAAATATTGCACATTAAATCCATACATATCATATACTATCTGTAAAGTCTTTACATCTGGTCTTGATAAACCATTCTCTAATGTACAATAGCTTCTCTCTGATATTCCAAGCACATTTGCCATGTCCTTTTTATTCATATCATGTATCCGTCTTATCTCTGTAAGTGTATATCCTGTACGCACATTATCTGGAACATCCAGTTCCATTCCATTAACAATCTCAAGTATCATTCTATGGTAATATGCCACTACCCTTTCTTTCTTATACCCGAATTGAAGCATGCTGTCAAACAAACATAGCAGATTTCTTATAAAAACTTTTTTCCTGAAATCAGGGCATAGTGTGTGCAACTCTGAAAATGGATTATTATTATCTATTCCATGCAGGATATAATCGCTGTTCCAGCCTTCAAGTTTTGCCACCTTCTCTATAATCCTGTATGTAACCGGTTGTGTCCCTGTCTCCAAACGGGCAAGATAGTCAGTACTGACATTCAGCATTTCTGACATTTCCCCTCTGGATAAGCCTTTCATAATGCGGCATTCTTTTAACCTGTCCCCCGTATTACGCATTAAATCCTCACTTCTTGTCAGTTTTACAGCTTCTTAATCCACATGAGCCGCAATTACCATCACAGCCCTTCCCAAGACCGCTTTTTTCGTGCTTATATGAAACTGCAATATATATGGCAACAACCACAACTAACAATATTCCTGCTGATATAACCTGTCCCATTCTTTATCTCCTTATTAATTGCTCTTATAAGCTTTTCCAATCTCACCTGTAAGTGAAGCAAATATCTTAAGTATCATTGCACGTTCTGATTTGTCAAGTTCCCTGAAAGACTTAAGAACGGCATTAATATTCTTAAACCTGGCTGTACTTATCTCTGAAAGGTTCTTTGCACCACTTGCAGTTACCAGTGAGAATAATGTATCTACGAATTCTGCCCTCTGTTCTCTTGTAAGCCCGTCTATCCATGCGCTCAGTGCTGCATTTAACCTTTTACTCTTAGGGCTTAACTCCTGCTCAGTCTCAAAATCTGGTCCTATAACCTGCCATGACATAGAATCATGCTGCATAAGACCTGACTGGCTGCTCTTTACAACCTCATAATCCCCATCATGATTAAGAAGCATTCCAACAACTGAGCCATAAGGAACAATACTCTTAATCTTAGGCAGAATTGCCAGATAATCCGGATGCTTTACAAAATCACTGTCAAATCCCGGACCATCATTATTATAAACAGTAATAATTCTTTTCTTCACTGATGGTCTTGCAAATACTGATGCATATACTGCCAGATTACCACCTTTGGAATGTCCGCCAAGAATCAGCTTTCCTTCTGAACGCTGCACGGTTGTGTCAATATATCTTACCGCATCCTTCTGCGATGGAACAGGGGATAAGAAACTCATGTTAAAATCCTCTTTCCAGCCCACAAGTGTATCATCAGTTCCCCTGAAAGCAATATACGTAAGTCTGTTATCGATTCTTACATGAAATGCTGCAAACTGTTCTTCTTTGCCGCCATCGACATAATCAACATAATTAGTAAGTATAAGTGAACCAAATCTTTTTGTTGCTGCTGCCTCCCTTAAAAGATACGGAGCTTTTCCTATGAAAGATTTGCATTTCTTAATCTCCTTCTCATCATGGGTATCAAAAAATGTGTCTGCCGCTTCCGCAATTGTAATAGTCTCGATACTTCCCGGTGCCGGTACAATATCAGTAAAATCAACATATGCAATCTGCGCAAGTATTAAATTGTCCACGTCATTAAATGGTGCCTGGCTAAAATCAAGGTCACCTCTCCATTTCAAATAATCAGATACATTACTCATACTTAACCCCTTCTTATTCTACGCATTTTCCTTTCAGAAACCTTCTTGGTTACAAGATCCTTCCATATTGAAGGTGTGAACAGAATTATCAGTGGAAATAACTCCAGTCGTCCGGCAAGCATATCAAACATCAGTACATATTTGCTGAAATCAGAATAACTTCCAAAATTCTGTGTCGGTCCGACAGCCGAAAGCCCCGGACCTATATTATTAATAGTCGCTGCTACTGCAGTGAAATTCGTCACAATATCCTTTCCTTCAATAGATATTAGCAGTAAAGACGCTGTGAATATCATGATAAATGTTATGAAATATATACTCACCGACCTGCATGTTTCACTATCAACAGGCTTTCCTTCTGTCTTAATCACCTTAACACTCTTAGGATGAATATATGACTGAATCTCTCTGAATATTGTCTTTATCCCTATTATAAACCTGGAAACCTTAATTCCGCCACCTGTACTTCCGGCACATGCTCCCACAAACATCAGTACAACAAGCACCGACTTTGACAGTGACGGCCACATATCAAAATCCACTGATGAAAATCCGGTTGTCGTTATAATAGATGCAACCTGAAACATTGACTGTCTCAGTGTAAGTTCAACAGCACCTACACTTCTGTATATATTAACAAATATAATTGCTGTTGCTGCAAGGATAATTCCGAAATAACATCTTACCTCTTCTACTTTAACAGCCTTCTTAAACTGTCTTAGAACAATAAGATAATACGCGTTGAAATTAACGCCAAACAATATCATAAATATGGTTACAACCCACTGGATATAAGGTGAAAAGCTTGTAAAGCTGTCATTTCTGATACCAAATCCACCTGTTCCTGCTGTTCCCATGGCTGTATTAAGTGCATCAAGGAATGTCATTCCTCCAAAAAGAAGAAGAATTGTCTGAAGTACAGTCATCCCAAAATATATAATATACAGTATTCTTGCTGTATATCTGATCTTAGGAACAAGTTTACCCACTGATGGTCCCGGACTCTCTGCTTTCATAAGATTGATATTAGAGCCACCTGTAAGAGGTATTACTGCAAGCAGAAATACCAGAACTCCCATACCACCAATCCAGTGAGTAAAGCATCTCCAGAACATAATGCTCTGTGACAGTCCTTCAACTTCACTTAATATACTTGCTCCTGTTGTTGTAAATCCTGATATTGTCTCAAAAAGTGCATCTGTAAATGAAGGAATTTCCCTGCTTATAAAAAAAGGCAGGCAGCCAAATATACTCATAAGAATCCAGCTGAGTGCAGTTGTAACACACCCCTCCTTCAGATAAAAAACTGTATTGGCAGGTTTTTTAATTGTCATAAGAATCCCACATACAGCACATAATGCCATTGTTATCAAGAATGCAGATATTGCCTTCTCCCTGTATATAACGCCAACAATCACAGGAATGACCATAAGAGCCGCTTCTATCTTTAAAACATGTCCAAGAATATATCTTACTATAGAACTGTTCATATCAATGTTCCCAGCCTTTCCTATCTAAGAATATCAGTTATAGCATCAAACCCTGTATGAGTTGTTACAATAACCACAGTATCTCCAACCATAAGGCTGTCAGTACCACTTGGAATAATAATCTTACCATTACGGTTAATAAGTGCTATAAGCAGATTATCCTTCAGCTTAAGTTCCATAAACTGCTTGCCCGTAACTCCTGATTCCTTATCAACGTTAAACTCTATAGCTTCCGCCTTCTGGTCAAACAAATGATACAAGGTCTGTATGTTATTGCTTCCCATAGACTCCTTCTTAGCTCTTACATAAGCAATGATAGCTTCTGATGTTATATATCTTGGATAAATCACACTGCCAAGATCAAGGCTGTTAATAACACTGCTGAATCCCATTCTTGTTATTTTCGTAATACATTTGGCTTCAGATACTTTTCTTGCATATAGAGTAAGCATTACATTCTCTTCATCAATCCCTGTAAGAGGGACAAAGCTCTCCACATACTCAATCCCCTCTTCTCTTAAAAGGCTCTCGTCAGTACCATCACCATTGATAATAACAGCTCCCGAAAGCTCTTCGCTTAACTTTAACGCGCGTTCCTTGTCATTCTCAATAATCTTTACATCAATTCCCATGTTAAGAAGCTGTTTTGCAAGATAATATGCAACTCTTCCACCTCCGACAATCATGGTACTCTTGACCTGATGTGTCTGAAAACCTACACTTGCAAGAAATGTCCTTGCATTCTTTCTTGATGCAATGAAAGATAACTTATCATCTGCCCTTATAATAAAATGTCCTGATGGAATGAACACCTCCCCATCCCTCTCAACTGCACATATAAGAACCTTAGATGATGAAGCCTTAGATATCTCCGCAAGAGTATGGCCACACATCTGGTTACCCTCAGGGACTTTTATCTTAATCATCTCTGCCTGTCCATGTGCGAATGTTCCAATCTCAAGTGCTGTCGGCATGTAAAGCACACGTGCTATCTCACTTGCAGCCTCAAATTCCGGATTAATAATCATTGCCAGACCTAATCTGTCTCTTAAAAATGCAGCCTCCTGACTGTATTCAGGTGTTCTTACTCTTGCAATTGCCTCACATCTGCCAGCCCTCTTTGCAAGTGTACAGCATAAAAGATTCAGCTCATCAGAATCAGTTACCGATATAAGAAGGTCAGCTGAGTCAATACCGGCTTCTTTCTGAACAGCAAAGCTAGCACCATTGCCCTCAACTCCCATAACATCATATGCACCTGTTATTGCATCAAGCTTAACCCTGTTCTTATCAATAAGAGTAACATCATGGTTCTCCCTGCTGAGTCTCTCAACAAGAGTGGCACCAACCTTACCGCCTCCTACAACTATAATATTAAGTCCGTTCTTTCTGGACTTGTCATTCCCAAACATTCCAATCCTCCTTATTATTTCGCGTTGTTTTGCGAAGCAAACTATCTCCCCATTTCTTTTAATTCTTCAAGCAGTTCCAAATCAGACTGCTGTACCTTTATATTAGATGTTATAGGTGCCTCTCCAGGATTAGTAACTGTAATCTCAATTATAGTTCCTTCCTTAAGACCTCCTGCAAAACATCTGTTAAGAAATGCCACAAACTTCGGATGATTCTTCTGAAACTTGTTCTTGGCACTCATAAGCTTCATAATTGATGCTGGATTCATAATAATCTCCATTCTTTCTAATTCTGCTACTCAGCATGCAAAGTATACCATATTATCAAAAAAATAGAAATCCCTGACGTCCTTTCCCATATATTAATTTTTCAGAAATTAGAATTTAAAATATTTTTTCTAAAAAAGTGTTGACAAAATATCATTTTGCCATTATTATCTTAAATGTGTTTGCGCGAGTGGCTCAGTGGTGGAGCACCTCCTTGCCAAGGAGGGGGTCGCGGGTTCGATCCCCGTCTCGCGCTCTTTTATTTTTTAAGAGAAAGCCAGTACATGCTGACTTTCTCTTTTTTGTGTTCAATTTGTTTCAAGACATTATGATTGCCGCAAAGCACACATAAATAACCTACTATCTCATCAATTTTCATAATCCAGTAGGTCTTTTTCTTATTGTTAGCTGGTATGTAATGCTTCTTCCCAACTTAAATACCTACTATTTTGTCATAATTCACACTTTTAGTATGTCTTTTTTCTCATATCTGTAATATCAGACAGATTTGGTTTGAAAAAAAACCTACTATTCTCGCATAAATCATCAATTTAGTAGGTAATTTTCTTTATTCTCGTTAATTCTCCTCAGAATTTCCTCTTGATAAACCTACCATTTCATCATATTTAGCAGTCTTAGTAGGTATCCCCCTCATCTATAGCATTATAGATTCAACTTTTTTAATTTTACACTTGACAGATTAAAGTTTTATGTGTATTATCTTGTTTGTGTTCACAAGAGAATTTAATTAAAGAACATTAATTATGCGCGAGTGGCTCAGTGGTGGAGCACCTCCTTGCCAAGGAGGGGGTCGCGGGTTCGATCCCCGTCTCGCGCTCTTTTTAATTTTAAAAGGAAGCCAGCATTTAAGCGGCTTCCTTTTTTGTTTGTGTTCAATTTGTTTGAAGACAACTTAAAGACACATGATTCTTCGTCTTGCACTCTTCTATCAACTGTCATTTCACATACACAATCACTTTGTCTGAAACCTTTTCCAGGTCATCACTGCCTTCAGCTGCCTTGAATCCCACATCAACAATCTCTATCGTTCCGTCTTCATATGTCACAGTTACGCTTAACGTAAGTCCTTCATACATATTTTTAACCATCTCATTGTATACCTGACGTTCCTGATACAAAGATTCTTTTTCTAACTGCTTTGAAAACTCTACAATCTGTATGCCCTCGCTCTGACTGTTGCCGCTCTCCTCATACTCTTCCCCGATATCTTCAATAATGTAATATGCATAGCCGTTCTCCGTCTGTTTTCTGAATTTTTCAGAAGATGTCTGATACTCAGGGCTGTCCTTGTCAACCTCTTTCATCCTTGCCAGATTATATGTCACATCTGAATCATTTCCCATTATAGAATACTTAATCTTTGAGATATCTTCGCCCGTTACATTTATACTAGCCATAACCTGCCCCATCACAGATGAATCTCCAACCCGGCTTGAAATTCCAGCCACAACTCCTGATACACCAGCATTTTTCTCATCATTAGAAAAAATACATTCTGATGTGTCATCAAGCCCGGCTGCATACACATTCATAACATGAGCAATTTTAAATCCTGTCTGCTCTGATGCCAGTTGATTACTGCTCTGGTTTCCGTTTCCTGTCACAGAAGGTTTCAGTCCTCTGACTCCCAATACAGCAGTAACAGCCGCTGCTGCCACAAGACCTGCTGCAATTATCTTCTTTACATTATTGCTCTTTTTATACCTGATATCCACACTGGCAGTTTTCTTGTAATTTCCCGCTTCTTCAATCATTTGCGGACTAATTTCATTAAGTCCTTCATATAAATCCATTGCCTCTGATTTTTTCATAGATATAAACCCTCGCTTTCCAGATATCTTCTTAATTCTTTTCTCGTTCTGTGAAGAGTAACTTTCACTGCTGATTCGCTCATCTGCATCCTTTCTGAAATATCTTTAATTGAATCCGAGTACCAGTACCGCCTGAGAAATATAATTCTTTTATTTTTATCAACTGTTTCAAGAAAATGCGATAACATCTCTCCAATATCTTCCTTGTCCAGATGTGTCTGCAATCCGCCATCACCTATGCATTCTTCCAGTTCTTTTGTCAATTCAACCACTTTGGCCTGTCTCTTTCCCGCATTGTTTTTTCTTATCATATCAATCGCAATATTTCTTGCAGATGCTGCCAGAAATGCGAATAAATACTCTGGTCTTGCAGGCGGTATGCTATTCCATGCCTTCATATACGTGTCATTGACACATTCCAGCCCGTCCTCTCTTGATTGCAGCATATTGGCTGCCAGTGCATTTAACTTAGAACCATATTTTTCATCAACTGCATTAATTGCATCTTCATCCCTTTGAAAAAATAAATTGATTATCTGTTTATCATCCATTACTGTCTGTACTCCCTGTTTTTTAAAAGCGTTAACCCTTTCATAATTAAAGACGGATTATTCCGGCAACGGTTACATTTATCCCATAAAAAAATTCTGGAAGACGCATTATCTCCCAGAATCATATTTATATTCACAACACATTAAGCATTACCACTGTTTTAGTAATTCCCCAAACACATCCAGTGCTTCCTGCACAACATCCGGTCTTGTCATATCTATTCCGCACAGCTTAAGAAGCTCAATAGGGTGCATTGAAGAGCCACCTGACAAGAACTTTCTGTAGCCTGCTATAACCTGCTCATCACCTGCAAGTATCTTGGTTGATATTGCAATTGCAGCGGAATAGCCTGTTGCATACTGGTATACATAGAATGGTGTGTAAAAATGTGGTATTCTTGCCCACTCAAGTGCTATCTCATCATCAATAACCATATCCGGGCCGAAATACTTCTCATTCAGTTTCTTGTACATGGCACAAAGGCTCTCTGCTGATAAAACCTCGCCATGTTCAGCTTTTGCATGCGCTTCCATCTCAAACTCTGCAAACATAGTCTGTCTGTAAAGAGTTCCCTTAAACTGCTCAAAGAAATGATTGAGCAGATATCTTTTCTTCTTCTCATCATCAGTATTCTTTAACATATACTGCATAAGAATCGCTTCATTACAGGTTGACGCAACCTCCGCAACAAAGATCTTATATCCTGCATAAATATAAGGCTGGTTTGCATTAGAATAATAAGTGTGCATTGCATGTCCCATCTCATGAATAACCGTAAAAACATCATTGAGTGTATCTGAGTAATTAAGAAATACATATGGGTGTGTGCCATAAGCGCCCCATGAAAATGCTCCCGAACGCTTTCCGGTATTCTCATACACATCTACCCAGCCATTATTGAAGCCTTCTTTAATGTGTGAAACATACTCCTCACCCATTGGTGCAAGTGCCTTCACAACAATGTCCTTAGCCTCATCATAGCTTATCTTCCAGTCAATATCCTCTACCATCGGTGCATATATATCGTAAAAATGCAGCTCGTCAACACCAAGTGCCTTCTTTCTTATATCAACATAGCAGTACATTTTGTCAAGATTGTCATTAACAGTCTTAATAAGATTCTTATATACATTTTCCGGAATAAATGAACCATCAAGATACATGTTCAGTGTTGACTTGTAACCCCTTGCGTCTGCATAGAACATTGCCTGCTTGACATTGCCATAAAACGCTGCCGCAATCGTGTTGATATACGCCCCATACTGCTTATACAACGCCTCAAATGCCGCCTTTCTTACAGCTCTGTCCTGACTTTCCATAAATGTGGCAAAATTGCCGTTAGTCAGCTCATCTTCCTGTCCATTCTCTCTTTTCACCTTGCCAAACTTAACATCAGCATTGTTAAACTTAGAGAATACCTCATCAGGCACAGTTGACATCTGTGATGCCTTTGCAAGCAGTGCTTCCTCCTTTTCAGAAAGCGTATGCTCTTTCCCTGCGAGGCAGTCATCAATAAAATGCTTATACATTCCCAGCCTTTCATCCTCGCTGATATATTTATCAAGCACATCAGCATCTATTGATATAAGCTCAGGCTCTAAAAATGCATACTTCTCTGACACCTTCATCGCAGCCATCTGGGCTTTCCCAGATATTTCCTGATACTTTGAATTGCCTGTATCCTCATAATATTTCATAAATGCATACACATACACTCTTTCAGTAATGTATTCTACCTGTTCATACTCCTTAAGCGCCTTGTAAAGCATGCCGGCAGACTCGCCCATCCTGCCCTTAAGCTCACTTGGCTGGTCAGTCAGTTCAAGTATACTGTTATAATCCTTCTCCCATGCTTCATCAGAGCTGTATAAATCACTCACAGCCCATTTAAACTTATCATCAATCTCACTTCTTGCTGGCATAACAATCCTCCATTCATATTAAATTACGGGAATATCCGTATCTATAACAAAAGCCTGCAACAACTCATGCGCTGTCACAGGCTTATCATTCGTATTAATCAAGTTCTGGCAGATAAGCAGATGTCGCTATCGCAAGTGCACCATGTCCTATGTGGCAGGCAACTGAAAGTGAAAGTGGATCCATGTGGAAATCAAACTGTGGAAAAGTCTCTTTAACTAACGCAGCCCATTCCTCCGCCTCCTCAGGATTACCTGAATAGGCAACCTCCATATGCATCTTTCCATCCTTTGCAAACTCTGCAAATCTTGTATCTAAATCATCCTGCATTGCCTTAAGCATAATCTTCTTCGCAGAAGCCTTACCTCTTGCCTTGGCAAATGCATCTAACTTCTCACCCTGAATCTGAAGCACAGGATTAAGCTTTAACATAGTTCCAATAGCAGCTGCCGCAGGAGTTATTCTTCCGCCCTTCTTTAAGTACTTAAGAGTATCAAGTGTAATATATATGCTTGATTCCATCTTATGTTTCTCAAGAATCTCCTTAATCTCTGCCGCAGACTTACCTCTCTTAGCAAGCTCCTTCGCATCAAGAACAGACTGTCTCATGGTTACAGAAATTCTCTGGTTATTGACAACCTGAACCTTTCCATCATAATCATCAGCAACCATAGTAGCTGTCTGACATGTTCCGCTGAGCCCGCTTGACATAGGAATATATACAAGTTCATCATATTCTTTTAGAAGCTCATCAAATGCGTCCTGCATCTCACCAATAGAAGGCTGTGAAGTAGATATATCAGCATCCTGCTTTAACTTCTCGTAAAACTCTTCCTGTGTAAGATTAATATCTTCAAAATACTGTTCTCCATCTATAAAGAATGGCATTGGTATAACTTTAACTCCAAGCTCCTTAGACTGAGCCTGTGTAATTCCACTGTTACTGTCTGTAAGTATGGCAACTTTACCCATGTAAATCCTCCCAATAACCTATTGCTGATAAATCAATTATTTTGTTATACTGATGTATATACCTTTATATAGTAAGGCATTTTGACACTTTTGTAAACAAATGTTTCTTATTTCAAAGTAATATTTTTATAAACTTTTATTGGAGAACCACTATGAAATATATTGAGATTGACTATCTGGACAGCATTTTAATGAATGCTCTTGAAGAACTTATTAACAAATGTGACGGCTACGAGCCTTATTACTGTGATTCCCATAACGACAGCTTTATCCAGTGTGCGCTTGTTGATGAAGATGCAGATTCACCTGTAATGTATGGCTTTATTGGACTGCTTATCAATAATGAATGCGGGTATGTTGAAGTTTCAGGTCTTATAGCTCCTGATTTTCGCCATAGAGGACATTTTCGCAATATGTTATCAATCTGTTACAGAAAGCTTAAAAGCAGCTCTGCTGGCAATTTAGAGCTTATTGTACCTATAAGCGGAGAACTGCTTAACAGCTCTTTATGTGGTGATATATGTTTCTACGAATATCTGTACCAGCTTGATAAAGCACATTTTAACTTAGAATCAATACAGGCTGCAGAGCCTGACAATGCCGAATATTATCTTGAGGGTGAGGATTATCTTATGTATCTGCCGGAATATGAAGAACCTGTGGCGCTTCTTTATCTTGATACGCAGAACACATTTGTCAATGTATACGGCGTATTCGTTGATGAAAAGCTTCGCGGGAAAGGCATAGGCACATGCCTTATGAAGCATTTTCTTAAAGACTACTTCAACATTGCCTCACTTCCACTCGTACTTAATGTAACGAGCAATAACAAGACAGCTGTGGCATTATATAAAAAATGCGGCTTCGCCGAAGCAAGCCGCATTGAATATCATTATATTAACTGTTCTGACAACTAGTTCTTAGCTGCAATAACATCTCTCATATCGTACATTCCAGCCGGCTTTCCTGCAAGGAACTTGGCAGCCTCAACTGCCCCCTTTGCAAATACAGCCTTAGAATGTGCGGTATGCTTGAACTCTATAACCTCGTCTTCTCCAGCGAAGATTACTTCGTGCTCTCCAACGATAGTTCCGCCTCTTACAGCACTGATTCCGATTTCCTTAGGATCACGCTTCTGTCTTAACTGGCTTCTGTCATATCTGTAGAAATAATCATCCTCAAGCACTTCCTTCATTGAATCTGCAAGTGCAAGAGCTGTTCCACTTGGCGCATCAAGCTTCTGGTTGTGGTGCTTTTCAACTATCTCAATATCAAAGCCTGCTGACGCAAACACTTTGGCAGCATCCTGTAAAAGCTTGAATAATGTATTGATTCCAAGTGACATATTAGCTGAACGTAATATTGCAACACTCTTTGATGCTTCATTGATTGATGCAATCTGCTCATCGCTTAATCCTGTTGTACATATTACAGCAGGAATCTTAGTTTTCTTAATATAGTCAACAAGTGTATCCTCTGCCTTAGCTGATGCGAAATCAATAATAACATCTGCTTCAACATTACATTCTTCTAATGAAGCAAATACCGGATATAAGTTATGTCCGTCATCACGAAGGTCAATTCCTGCTACTATCTGTGCATTAGCATCGTTAGCAACTATTCCCGTAATGACCTGTCCCATATGGCCGTTACAGCCATGCATAATTATTCTTGTCATGTTCATTCTCCTGTCAATTAAAGTATTCCGTAGTTAACCATTGCTTTCTTTAATCTCTCAAGGTTAGCCTCTTCCATCTCACATAATGGGCTTCTGAGAGGTCCCATATCCCATCCCATAAGGTTAAGTGCATGCTTAACAGGAATTGGATTAACCTCACAGAATAATGCATCTACAAGCTCTAATGCCTTAAACTGTAACTGTGCAGCCTTAGCAACATCTCCAGCTGCAAATGTAGCGCAGATATCATGTGTCTGCTTAGGAGCAACATTAGATAATACTGAAATTACACCCTTTGCTCCAATTGACATAAGAGGAACAATAAGTCCGTCTTCACCTGAGTACATATCAAGTCTTCCCTCAGCTAATGCCATTGTCTTGCTCTCCTGTGCAAGATTACCTGTTGCAGCTTTAATAGCAACGATATTGTCAACATCCTTAGCAAGCTTAGCTGCTGTCTCTGGCTGGATATTGCAGCCTGTTCTTCCTGGAACATTATACATGATAATAGGAAGGTCTACTGACTTCGCAACTGCTGTATAGTGCTGGATAAGACCCTTCTGTGTTGCTTTATTATAATATGGTGTAACTACGAGACATCCATCAACTCCTGCCTTCTGTGCTTCCTGTGAAAGCCATACAGCTGTTTCTGTGCAGTTAGAACCTGTTCCTGCAATAACAGGAACTCTTTTCTTCACATAATCAGCAGCAAATCTGATTGTTTCTACATGCTCCTCATGTGTAAGTGTTGATGCCTCTCCTGTTGTTCCACAGATAATAATTGCATCTGTTGAGTTATTAATCTGGTAATCAAGGAATTCTCCAAGCTTATCGTAATTAACTTCTCCATTAGCTTTCATTGGTGTAATAATCGCTACACCGGCTCCGGTAAATACTGACATACCATCCTTCTTTCCGCTGTTAACAGCTATTATTATGTACATGATTCCTGTCTATTCTCATCGCTACCCATGTGAGTAGCTCAACAACATAGAAGAGCCAATCTGCTCAAACAGACTGGCTCTTAAAGAAATCATAGTAATAGTCCTTTAAGTAGCTCTCCATCTATTCGATGACAGTCGTAAAACTATTAATCCTACGCCCAGTAAGACTGCTCCGGAAACAATCCTCTTCGGCACTTTCCCCTTTTACTATCCTTCATATGTCTTCCGGGACATCAGGATAATTACTCTTGAATCGTGCGACCTCTACCTGCTGCAGGGGAAACCCTTACAGTTAATGTGACTATATCACTCTGATAATGTTATGTCAATATATATCCTTAAACTAAAGAACATAAATGTTGTCTTAATTATTCCTCATCTTCAACAAGGTCAATCTTACTTACTGATACCTCATAAGCAACTCTTCTCTCAACCTCTTCTTCTCCTATTTTCTTAGTGTACTCTCTGCTCTGTACACGTCCGCTGACCTGAAGATGTGCACCCACTTCAAGACCTCCTGCAAATCTTGCATTTCTTCCCCATGCTATACATGGTATGTAATCCGACTTACCGTATGGTCTGTTTACAGCCACTAATATATCTGCAATTTCTCTTCCTAATGGAGTTTTTCTATAAATAGGAGGCTTGCATACATATCCATCAAGGAATATCTGGTTGGACTTAGACTGCTCTTCAGGCATCTCGTCATCTTCTAAGAATCTTAATTCTCTTACAAATATTGAGAGAACAAGCTTATTCTTAGTTCCTTCATGTCTGTTATATGAACGGAACTGTCCTGCAACCTCAATCTTCATTCCTCTATAATCCTTAGTAACATCAATAAGCCTCTCAGATATCATAAGTGGTATGACATCTACCATATCACTTAATCTGTTCACTGATACATTAGCAATATAGAAGCCCTCTCCAAAGACCTCATGACTGAAAGTGAACTCTGAGACAATCTCTCCAATGATACACACTCTGTTGTTTTCAATTACTTTATCAAGCATTCTGTATTTCTCCCTTCTTTGCCACCTTATTATTAATGTGTTGTGGCATGTGCTTTGTTTTCTCTAATATGTATATGTTGTCGTTTTCGCAAATATTACAAAAACTTTTTGAATAATCTGTGTTCAAAAAATGAAAAAATTTTTATATATTTAGTATTGTTTTTTAAGAATATTGTGATAGAATATAAAAGTTGCTAATCATAGAAGATATTTTAAGTTTAATTCAGGAAGGACATTATTAATGAAAACAAAGCGTGAAGATATTCGTAATATTGCAATTATTGCCCACGTTGATCATGGTAAGACAACCCTTGTTGATGAGCTGTTAAAGCAGAGCGGAACTTTCAGAGCCAATCAGGAAGTCGCTGAACGAGTTATGGATTCCAATGATATCGAAAGAGAAAGAGGAATCACTATTCTTTCTAAGAATACAGCTATCACATATAAGGATACTAAGATTAACATTATTGATACTCCTGGCCATGCTGATTTCGGTGGCGAGGTTGAGCGAGTACTTAAGATGGTTAACGGCGTTATTCTTGTTGTTGACGCATTCGAAGGTGTTATGCCTCAGACTAAGTTTGTATTACAGAAAGCCCTTGACATGAATCTTTCTGTTATAGTATGTATTAACAAGATAGACCGTCCAGAAGCAAGACCTGAGGAAGTTATTGACGAGATCTTAGAGCTTTTCATTGACCTTGATGCTAATGAAGATCAGCTTGACTGTCCATTCATCTTTGCTTCAGCTAAGTCAGGCTATGCTATGGCTGACCTTAATGATGAAAAGAAAGACATGCAGCCACTCTTTGACTGTATCGTCAATAACATTCCTGCACCAGAGGGTGACCCTGATGCAGATACACAGATGCTTATCTCTACTATTGACTACAACGAATTCGTTGGTAGAATTGGCGTAGGTAAGATTGATAATGGAAGCCTTAAGGTTAATCAGGAGGTTATGATTGTTAACCACCATGATCCAAGCGTTAAGAAGCGTGTAAGAATTACTAAGCTTTATACATTTAACGGACTTAATAAGGTAGAAGTTAACGAAGCAGGAATCGGTGAAATTGTTGCTGTATCAGGTATTGCTGATATTCATATCGGTGATACAATCTGTTCACTTAACAACCCTGTTGCCATTCCTTTCCAGAAGATTTCAGAGCCTACTCTTTCTATGGACTTCATGGTTAATGACAGTCCTCTTGCAGGTAAAGAAGGTAAATTCGTTACTTCAAGACATTTAAGAGACAGACTTTTCAAGGAACTTAATACAGATGTTAGTTTAAGAGTTGAGGAAACACCTGGCGTTGAGAACTCATTTAAGGTTTCAGGACGTGGTGAGCTTCATCTTTCAGTTCTTATTGAGAATATGAGAAGAGAAGGTTATGAATTTGCAGTAAGTAAAGCCGAGGTACTCTACCACACAGATGAGAGAGGTAAGAAGCTTGAGCCTATGGAACTTGCTTATATCGATGTTCCAGATGACTGCACAGGATCTGTTATCCAGAAGTTAAGCCAGAGAAAGGGCGAACTCCTTGGTATGTCACCAATTAACGGTGGATACACAAGACTTCAGTTCTCTATTCCTTCAAGAGGTCTTATCGGATACAGAGGTGAATTCCTTACTGATACTAAGGGTAACGGTATTATCAATTCTTCTTTTGAAGGATATGAAGAATACAAAGGAGACATTTCTTACAGAAAGAATGGTTCTCTTATTGCTTACGAAAGCGGTGATGCTATCACTTATGGTCTTTTCAATGCGCAGGAAAGAGGTACTCTCTTCATCGGACCTGGTGAGAAGGTATATGCCGGAATGATCGTTGGCGAAAATCCTCGTACTGAGGATATTGAGGTTAATGTATGCAAGACAAAGCATCTTACCAACACTCGTTCTTCAAGTGCTGATGAGGCTCTCCGTCTTGTTCCACCTAAAATTCTTAGCTTGGAGCAGGCACTGGATTATATTGACACAGACGAATTACTTGAAGTAACACCAAAGAGTCTTAGAATCCGTAAGAAGATTCTTGATCACACAGCTCGTTACAGAGCAAACAAAAAGTAATTATTTTTAGGAGGTTTGAATTATGGATAGCGATTTAGGAGCTAAAGTTAAGAAGTTAAGAATTGCACACGGTCTTACACAGGAAGACGTTGCTAAGGCATTAGAGGTTACACCTGGTTACATAAGTAACGTTGAGAATGGCCGTAACCTTATGACATTAAGAATGCTTTCATATTATGCAGAGCTTACAGGAGTTTCTCTTGATTATCTTGCAGGAAGCGTTGACAAGTCATACCAGAATACAGCTCTTGACAATGAAATCATGCAGATTGTACAGAAGTTAGATGTTGATTCTAAGGAAAAGCTTATCTCTACACTCAGAATCTGGTTTGCTGAGAATAAGTAATTAAAACCGACAGGCATATAAATAAGGAGACGGGTTATATTCCCGCCTCCTTTTATTTTTTAGCTCTGTATTGATTTCATCTGATAGAATTCGCCTTTAAGTTCCATAAGCTCATCATATGTTCCATATTCAACGCAGTGACCATCTGCTATTACCGCTATTCTGTCTGCACCCTTTATAGTCGATAATCTGTGTGCAACTATAAATGTTGTCCTGTCTTTAGTAAGATTATTAAGTGCCTCCTGAATAAGCTTCTCAGATATACTGTCTAATGCTGATGTTGCCTCATCAAGAACTATTACTTCAGGATTTCTCATAAGTGCTCTTGCAATCGATACACGCTGCCTCTGTCCTCCTGAAAGCTTTCCACCATGCTCTCCCACAACTGTATCTAATCCATCCGGAAGTGAATCTATAAGATCTCTTAAATTAGCTGCGTCCACAACTTTATTAAGGGCTTCTTCATCGAAATCATCTATTCCATATGTTATATTATCTCTTATAGTTCCTGAGAATAATATTGATGTCTGCGGTACAACTGCCAGATGCTTTCTATAAGTTCTAAGATCAATATCTCTCATATCATGTCCATCAATTGTAACAACTCCGTCTGTAGCGAAATTAAAGCCTATAACAAGGTTCAGAATTGTAGATTTACCAGCTCCTGATTCTCCCACAAGTGCAATCGTCTGTCCTTTATCGACATGAAGATTAAGCTCATGAAGTACTGGTTTATCTGTATTATTATAGGCAAACCTGACATTTTTAAAATCAAACTCGCCTTCTACACTTTTAAGTGCTTCTTTCCCATCATTGCATTCAATATCTTCTTCAAGAAGTACTTCTCCAATAGAATTAACCGACTCAACTCCCTTGGCAATAACCGGTATAAGCGACATAAGTGATGATACCTGACTTACTATTGTTGCAAAATAACTCTGGTAAAGTGTAATATCTCCAGGACCAACACTTCCCTTTAAAGCAAGAAATCCTGTGAATCCCAGACACACAACCTGGAAAACCTGGAATATTGCCCATCCAACCGAGCCAAATAATGCCTGTATAACATCAAGCTTATAGCCTTTCTCCGCAACTGCAAAAAGCTGTCCGCTCATCTTGGTTACTTCTTCCTCTTCAAGTGCATGAGCCCTTGTAACCGGAATAAGTTCAACCATCTCCATAACCCTTGCAGACGTCTCTTCCATCTCCTTACGGAACTCAGTATTTCTCTTCTTCATAATATTTCTGAAAAATACCATAGTTGCCGCTGCAAGAGGTGTAGTGAGAAGAAAGAATAAGAATACTATAAGACTCTTTGATACTGTAACAAAAAGTGCAACTCCAATATTAAGTGCAATATTTAATATGCTTAAAAACATCTGTGTTGACAACGTCTCAACCGCTTCCACATCTCGCATTATCTTTGATTGCAGCCTGCCTGACTGTGTCTCTTTGTGGTACGAAATTGAAAGCTGCTGCAGTTTCCTTACAAGTGCTTTTCTAAGTCCTGTTTCTGCATATCTTGTTGCTAATGATTTATATCTTGTATACAGATAATTCATTGGCACATTAAGAACAACTAATGCAACCATAATTATTGCCTGAATAATAATATTCTGTACAGTATCTGGCGAACCACTTGTAATATCATTAATAATATTGGCCGTAACAATTGGCAGCACCCACACAGGGGCATGCTTTATAAAGAAAAATAATACTGCAAGAAAGAACTTATTATAATTTCCCTTATAAAGCCCTATAAGTATCTTTAACGGATGCCCCTTATGCTTCCTATAGCACTCAATGAACCAATTCTCAACATCAATTCCCTTTGGTGCATGTAAATTCATGATTGTTCCTCATTTTTCATATATTTATACTAATCTCTTTCAATCTTATCAACATTATCTGCCACAATTGCTTCTCCATCACAGCCTTCAATATTGACATTCTTTAATATAAGTTTTTCTACATTACTTACAATAAGTCCCTGTCTGCTTGCTTCATCACAGCCAAGCATCATTGCTGCTACACCCGGCTTTGCATCTTTAGCATAGCTGAAGTTAATATTCTCAAATGTAAGCTTCTCAACTTTACTCTCTGGCAGACCGAATATATATGCACCTGCAACATGGCAGTTTTTCGCGTTGATATCCTTGAATGTAAGGCTCTTGATTGAAGGTGTTCTGTCATCAACAGGAAGTGGCTTTCTAGAACCAACATATTCTGTCTTTCCATCTGGATCACAGAAATAGAAGCTGTTAACAACAAACGGTGTCATAACGTTATCCATATCAATATTCTCAAACGAAATATCATCAAGTACAGATAATTTACCACGGCCTCTTCTTGTCTTAACTCTTAAACCTCTGTCTGTATTCATGAACATACAGTCTCTGATATGAACATCTTTAACTCCCGCAGCTATCTCGCTTCCTACTGTTACTGCACCATGTCCGTCTCTCATACAGCACTGGCGTACTGTCATATTCTCTGTAGGAGTCTTTTCCTTCTGAGCCATATATATCTTGCCTGACTTGATTGCTATACAGTCATCACCAACTGAAATGTATGTTCCAAGCACAAGAACATCCTGACAGCTTTCCGGGTCAAGACCATCTGTGTTGTGTGAATTAGCAGGATTAAGAATCTTAACATCAATAAACTTAAGATGTTTACTAAAATATGGGTGGATTGTCCATGATGGTGAATTCTGGACTGTAATTCCATGCATAGTAACATTACTACAGTTATTGATAAAGAATAATCTTGGTCTCCACGCAGTATTTCTTATCTTACAATTCTTCCACCAGTTATCATGAGTTGTACATCCATCAATAGTTCCTTCACCTGTAATTGTAACATTTGAACAGTTGATACCACATACAATTGCTGAAAACATATCCAGAGGATTGCCTTCCCATGTACCAAGGTTGTAATAATCTTTCTCATCGTATGTCTCAATCTGTCCCGGTAATATAGGGAACTTATCTCTTTCTGTAAATGCTGAAAGTACTGCTCCTTTAGCAAGCTCAAGATTAAGATTATCTTTTAAGAATATACTTGATATCTTATAAACCCCCTCTGGAACTAATACTCTGGAATCCATAGGAGCTGCCATAATCGCACACTGGATTGCATTAGTATCATCATGCTCTCCATCACCATACGCACCAAATTCTCTGACATTAAGTGTTACATATTCATAATCCGTCTTAAATTCAACAGGTCCGTATTCTTTTCCTGCATACACCGCTGTAATCTTATATTCTGTATCTGGCTTAAGACCATATATTGTTGTAACAACCTTTTCTGTCTTGCCATATTCTTCTCCATTAATCAGGAGTGTGTATTCTTCCTTAGAATAATACTTTCCACCGTCATCAAATTCTACTACAGCACTTCTTCCTGTCTTGATAACTAACTTTAACTCCATAATACACCTCCATTGCTGCGTCCGTAATCCTGATAATCCCTGTTTCTTATATACTCACTGTAAGCTGTTATGTATGCTGCTGATACAGCCACACCGCTCTTATCCGCAACATGCTTATCAGTAGCTTTTTCAAAGATTTCCTCAGCCTTGGATGCATATTTTTCTGTCTGTATAAGCTTCATACGGCATCCTTTCAATACTGCATATGCATATATAAGCTTTATTGCCTCAGAATCAGCACTATCAACAGTCTCATTAAGTACTGAAATTGTCTGCTTAAATATATCTCTTATTCTTGCAAATATTTCATATAATGCCTGATCCATTACTTCGAGTGTATCTACTGCACCTGCCGCAAAGAATGCAAGTGCCTTCACAGCCTTTGAATCACCCTCGCGGGCTGCCTTGCTTACATCTTCAAAACAATCATTATATAAAGCATTATACTGGGCGATTATGTCATTATAATGCTCTTTTCCGCCATCCTTTGTCTCATAATTCATATAAAAACTTAACGCCTTAAATGCTGTGCATAAACACTTAATTCCTGAATTATCAGTAAAATATCCTGCTTCATTTCTTGGCTGTGTCTCAGTCTGTTTTGCTATATTAACAGCAGTTTCATTCTTTCCAACACTATAACATGCATTACCATACATGAAATTTACAAGATCATTCTCACCCATACTAATAGTATTATCATGTATAAGCTTTTCTAATTCTCCTGCTATAATACCCTTATATTCATCACTATGCTCTGCTGCTTCAAGTTTGCCCAAGGCATTAAGAAGAAGTGCTTTATCAAATGCATCTGCTCCTTCAAGTCCGATTTCTTTTAATACATTATTAATGTATCCCTTAATTTCAAAACTCTTACTCAAGCCTATTTCCTCCTAACCAATATTTATTTTATTGTATCATGTTAAGCAGTATTATTCTACTATTTGACTGGTAATAGCACATAAAAGTACAGTTTTATCGCTCATCGCTACTCGCGCTCGCAGCTCATACTCCAGAACTTCGTTCTGTCGTTGTCGCGGTGCTCCTCGAATAGACAGTCAAAAACACCAGCCTATGCAAGCATAGCTGGTGCATTTGGCTGTCTATTCTCATCGCTACTCGCGCAAAAAAGGACGAGCCTCGAAAGGCTCGTCCTAAATAAATTCAAAATATTAATATTACTCCTTAACGGCACCTACATTAACACCCTGTACGAAATACTTCTGGCAGAATGGGTAGATGATCATGAAAGGAAGGATAGCAACGATTGTAGCTGCATTAGAGATTGTCTCTGGGTTAACAGCACCATCGTTAGGAATATCACTATCAATAACCATACTTCTTAACTGAATCTGGAAGTTGAAAAGACTATTCTTGTTAATATATAACTTGAAGTTTGTATAATCATTCCAGAAGCTTACTGCAAACATCAAACCAATTGATGCAAGAGCTGCCTTTGAAAGAGGAAGTACAATCTTGAAGAAGATACCCATTGGAGAGCATCCATCAATCTGAGCTGCTTCGAAAAGTGATTCAGGAATACCTTCGAAGAAGTTTCTCATAAGTACCAAGTTATATACATTTATAGCCATTGGTAAAATAACGGCCCAAAGTGTATTAATTAATCCTATCTGCTTAATTACAAGGAACTTAGGAATCATACCACCATCAAAGATCATTGTAAACAGAAGCATGTATGCAAAGAAGTTTCTTCCTGGCATATTCCACTGAATTAATACATAACCACCAAGTGTAACTACTAAAAGACCAACGAATGTACCGATGACAGTTGTAATTACAGATATAAAGAATGGATGGTATAAGTTTGATCTAGTTACAACAGCTAAATAACCGCCCCAAGAAAACTGCTTTGGAAGCCATGTAAAGCCGTATGATGACTGTGCATCAATAGAACTAATAATAACTCTGTAAATAGGAATCATAATTGCGCATGCAACAATTATGAAAAATATTGCATTAACAATTGGGAATATTTTGAATTTTTTCTTTTTCTTTTTATATACTAATGTTGTATTATCACTCATTCTATTATTCCCTCCTATACTATTCCACGTCCACGTACTTTCTTACTTGCCCAGTTACAACCGAGAACTAAGATCATACCAACGAAAGACTTAAATAAACCTACAGCAGTTGTATAACCATAATCTGAGTTACCACTACCGAATGTCTTAGTATATACATATGTCTGTAAAACCTGTGATTTACTATATGTAATAGGTGACTGTAATACGAATACAGATTCAAAAAGGTTCATAACCTTAGCAAGGTTAAGAATGAATACTGTAATGATAGTATTAGCAAGAGCTGGTAATGTAATATATATCAGTCTCTTAAATCTGTTTGCACCATCAATCTGAGCAGCCTCATAGAGGTCTGGACTGATACCTGACAATGTAGCTAAGAACAGGATAGTTCCCCAACCTGTATCCTTCCAAACATTCATAACATAGAATGTTCCACGCCAGTATGATGCAGTATTCATGAAATCGACCGGAACATCAATCAATCCCATATTTATAAGAATTGAGTTAACTGGTGCTGTATCATATGGAGCCAGCATCATCTTAAATACAGAAGCAACAACAACCCATGACATGAAGTGAGGAAGATAGATAATTGTCTGAACTGTCTTCTTGAAAATCATGTTTGTAATTTCGTTCAAAAGAAGCGAAATAATAACGGCTGCGCCAGTATTTAAGAATAACTTAATAATTGACAAAATTAATGTATTTCTGAATGCCTGCCAGAAATAAATATCGTTTGTGAACATAGTTGCAAAATGGTAAAGACCTATATAATAAGGATTACCAATGATGTAGCATGAAAATGCATAACGGCAACCAAGCATTGGCCAGTAATTGAATATAAGAATCATTACAAGTACTGGTAAAAACATAAGGTAGAAACCTCTATAGTAAAACATCTTACTACTAAGGCTCTGATTTAATGAATTTGAAAGATACTTAGAATCAACATGAAGATCTTTCTTGAATGGCTTCATAACATCAATGAAGCAACCTGCAATGGCAATAACTACACCGATTACGAGAACAATAATTCCACATCCAATATGGTATGGATGATTATTGTAACCATTGCTAAGTAAATCTAATAAGTTGTGTGGAACATAATTAAGTCCACCACCCATTACTTTTCCTTCTACGCTGTTGTAATCAAAAGCGACAAAAGAAACAATTGTTATAATAACAGAAATTGCAGTCGGAATAATAGAAAAGATTTCTTTTCTAGCGACTACAAGAATTATACCAACAACGATACATGCAATGAATAAATACCACATAACTGGCATACTGATATTCATGTAGCTGAAAGCATATGCCTTAGGATAAACACCTTCTTTAAGCTTTTCACCTGACTGTACAAATGGTAAAAGGCTGGCAATAAGCATTACAACAAGTCCGATGATGGCCATCAGTTTAATATTTCCCTTTGGCTTTCCTACTGCTGTACCGCACTTTGGGCATATTTTAGCTTTTTTAGGAAGCTCTGTGTTACAAGATGGACACTGCATTTTTTTACCTTCTTTCCTAATAATTTATCGTATGCCTACCAAATAAATTTCATAAGCAAATCTTTTTCTCAATACAAGCGGCGCGGATTTCTCTGCGCCGCCATATTGATATGTGATGCATACTGCATCTTAATTGTAATTATTAAAATTACTTAATTGTCTCGTTTAATGACTCGATAACGGCTGTAATCTTAGCACCAACCTGCTTGTTGTAATCAGCCATAGCTTCGTCATATGTCTTCTCACCAAGAACTACCTGAGAAAGAACTTCAAGTCTCTTAGTATTGATATCTACGATGTTGTTGTTAAGAACTTCTGTAGCTGGAAGAACTGCTGCGATTTCACTGTTAGCATTGAACATCTTGTAGCAATCTGTAACGATCTGAGTGACTGCCTTATCACCTGGATCAGTCTTATCGCCAAAGTCTGCAATAGCAAGTGATGGATCAACATGGTTCTTAGACATAAGCTTTGTTGCATCCTCTGGAGTTGGAAGGAAGTGGAATTCGCCTTCCTTATATGAAGAAACCTTATCTTCCTTACCCTTTAATGTAACATCTTCTGCCTTATCATCCCAATGAGTTCCCTTAGCACCGTATTCCCAAGCTACCTGGATATCTCCGCCATCAAGCATTGTATCAATGAAGTACTTGAAGATTCCTTCAGCCTTACCATTTTCATATGCCTTGTATGTAATAGCCCAAGCTGGAGCAAGACGCTCTGTATACTTGCCAAGTTCCTTGATAGGCTTGATAGCGATAAGGCTATCTGACTTATCTGGAAGGTTGTTAGTAAGTGTCTGAGCCCATGTACCTGCCCAGTATGTAAATACTGAAGATGTTGTAGACTTGTCTGCTGACTGCCACTTCTTACGAGCATCTGATGTAGACTGGTTCTGTGAAGCCTTATCAAGGATGCCATCGCTAATAGCTGTCTTAAGTCTGTCCATAGCCTTCTTCATTGAATCTTCAGCAAATCCATCAACATACTCGCCATCCTTAAGATAGAATGTAAACTGTGCATCCTGATAGAATTCTGGAAGGTAATTTGTGTATGGAGCTTCTGGCTTACCTGAGTTACCACCAGCTACGAAACCTGATGTAGAGATAACGAAGTTCTTGTTATCTGAAGCAGCCTGAATATCCTTAAGTAACTTATAGTATTCATCATATGTCATTGTCTTGTTAGCAACTTCATCAGCCTTATATCCAGCAGCCTCTAAGCTAGAAACCTTGATATATGTACAGCATCCGTTACCACGTGTTGGAGAGAATCCATAAAGTGCCTTTGTTCCGTCTGGACCAGCAACTTCATTAGCAGCCATAACGCTGTTTGCCATCTCTGTAAGTCTGCCAGAATTCTTAGTAGCTGACTGCTCCCAAGCATCTGTCATATCCCAAAGATAACCATTAGCAGCAAAGTTAGCAAGGTAATCTGAGCTAAGAAGAACAACATCTGGAAGATCGCCAGATGCGAATGTGTTCTTTACTGAGTCAGTGTAGCTTGAATGCTCTGGACGAATCCACTCGATATCAAGTCCTGTAAGTTCCTTGTAGTATTCATAGAACTCTGCAGCTCCGTTTGTTTCCTTAACAACAGTACCATCAACCATTACCTTGAATGATCCTGGCTTCTCTACTGATGCCCAGTCAACTGTCTCCTTCTTGTTGTCTGTTGTTGACTTAGATCCACAAGCAACAAGTCCCATTACTGATGTAAGTGTTAAGCCTACAGCAGCAAACTTCTTTAATGTCTTTTTCATAAACCTTAAAACCCTCCTTAATTTGGTTCTCGAGGAAATAACCTCGTTTCGTTTTTTAGACATTGATATATTAGCATTTTTGTACTATTTTAACAAGACTAATTTTAATAAATATTGTATTTTTTTTTGTCTTTTGTGTGAAACCCCAGTATTTATGCTCTTTTCCGCGTTCACATTTTTTTAATTTTTTTCATAATTTATTCAAAATCATTTTGTGAGAATACTTTTTCTTCCAATAATTTTCAAGTTTTTATGTAAAAAATGCACTATTCAACCCAATTTTTTTATATTTTTTTACATCACTTTTACATATCAATCAGTTAAATTTGCAAAAACTAACCATTCTATTGTTATTTTTTACCACTGTTAATTTTTTATTCACATTTTAAACAGTCAGCATGCCTTCTTCATCCCTGTACATTTTTATATGTGAAACATCTCTTAGCTTTAAAGTTCCGGATGATAACTCTGTAATCTTCTTTTCCAGCATATTTTCTTTCTGCTGTTCAAGCATAAGTTCAAATGACACATTTTCAGCATATACAGTATCTACTATAGTAATTTCATTCTGTGCACATATATGCTGGATTTTCCCTACATAATTATAATCAGCATCTATAAATGCATGTGTTCCATCTGTTAAAGTTCCTGTCCTGCTGTTATCAAGAGCATCTTTTGCTGCATTTGTATATGCACGTATAAGTCCTCCTGTACCCAGCAGGACTCCGCCAAAATATCTTGTCACAACACACAGGCAGTTACTGCATTCATTTCCTGTAATAACCTCTAATATAGGTTTGCCTGCTGTCCCTGACGGCTCCCCGTCATCAGAAAATCTCTGCACTTCATTATTGTCTCCAAGAATATAGGCGTAACAGTTATGTCTTGCATCCCAATATTTTTTCTTTATTTCAGAAATTATCTTAACCGCCTGCTCTTCACTTTCAATATTGCAAATGTATGCTATAAACCGCGATTTTTTATCAATAAATTCTCCATTGCCTGCTTTTATTATTTTCTTCATAATATCTGCCTCTTTTTCTACATTATATAGGAAGTCATATAATTTGCCTGCCCTTTATTTTTATGATATAATATCATGAATTTATTAAGGAGGACAATATATGAATTATGGTGGTAAAGGCATAAAACAAAAGAAAAAACTGCTTAATTCAGCTACCACAAAGCTGGGCACCAAATTAGGTATATTTTTCATAAAACTTGCACTTGTTGGCGTTATCGCCATTGTTGTTTCCGGTGCATGCCTTTTATTTGGATCATTTCAGGGAATTATAGAAAATGCACCTGATATAGCATCGATTAATGTATCCCCTGAGGGTTTTGCAACCAGAATCTATGATTCAGATGAAAATGAAATCCAGTCGCTTTCATCTGCTGGTGCTAACAGAACTTATGTAACTATTGACCAGATTCCTAAAGATCTTCAGCATGCATTTATTGCTATAGAAGATGAACGTTTCTACGAACACAATGGTATCGATATGAAGGGAATCTTAAGGGCTGCTTCCATAACCCTTTCTACAGGTCATATGTCACAGGGTGCCAGCACAATTACACAGCAGTTACTTAAGAATAATGTATTTAACGCATACAATGAATCTGATATAGAGAAAATAAAGAGAAAAGTCCAGGAACAGTATCTTGCAATTAAGCTTGAGACAGTTATGGACAAGCAGGATATTCTTGAGAATTATCTTAATACCATTAATCTTGGTAATGGTTATTACGGTGTTCAGGCTGCTGCCAACGGATACTTTAACAAAGATGTTTCTGAACTTACATTAAGTGAATGTGCAGTAATAGCATCTATTACTAAAAGTCCTACCGGACTTAACCCTATCAGACATGCAGACAGAAATAAAGACAGACAGAATCAAGTTCTTGCTAATATGAAAGAACAGGGCTATATATCTGATGAAGAATACAATGATGCTATATCTGATGATGTTTATGCACGACTTGAGGGTATTGAACTTGCTGGAACGAGTACTACAACATATTCTTATTTTGTAGATGAACTTATCAATCAGCTTACTGACGATCTTATGACACAGAAGGGCTACACAGAAGCGCAGGCAACCAACCTTATTTACCGTGGAGGCCTTCAGGTATATTCAACTCAGGATACAATGATGCAGGATGTTGCTGATGATATAATTAACAATCCTGACAATTATGCTGATAACACACATTTTTCAATAAACTACTCTCTCACAATTAAAGATACTGACGGAACATTTTCTTATTATTCACATAACTCAATGGCAAACTGGTACACCAAGAAACTTGGTGATACAAGTTTCAGTCTGACAATGACTGATGAAGATGCCGCAAGAGCATATGTAGAAGCTTATAAAGAAGAGTTATTAAAAGATGGCGGCACTGTTTACTCAGAGAACTTAAGCTTTACATTACAGCCTCAGATATCATTTACAATTATGGATCAGTCAACTGGTCAGGTAAAAGTAATGGTCGGAGGACGTGGCGATAAGACTCTTAACCGAAGCTTAAACCGTGCATCAAATGATGTTACAAGACAGCCTGGTTCAAGTATAAAGCCTCTCGTAGCATATGGACCTGCACTTGATAAAGGTGCTCTCACACTGGCATCCGCTATTGATGATGCTCCATATTACTATTCAGGAACTGATGCCAAGCTTGTTACCAATTATACTAAAGGCGAATACCGTGGTCTGATGACCGTAAGAGAAGCTCTTACTCTTTCCCAGAACGTCCCTGCCGTTAAAGCACTTGCAACAATAACTCCTCAAGTAGGTTTTAATTATCTTGAGAAATTTGGTATATCGACTCTTGTATCACCTAAAAATGCTATTAATGGTGCGCATGATGTTGTACAGTCTCTGGCGCTTGGTGGTATGACAAAGGGTGTGTCTAACATTGACATGTGTGCGGCATATGCTGCAATTGCTAATAAAGGAACATATACCAAACCTATATATTACACTAAAGTTCTTGACTCTCAAGGAAATATAATTATTGATAATTCCGTTCCTGAAACACATAAAGTATTAAATGAGAATGCTGACTGGCTTCTTATTCAGGGATTAAGATCAGTTGTAACATCAGGAACCGGACGTACAGCAAGCTTTGACAGTCAGCCTGTTGCTGGTAAAACTGGTACCACACAGTATGACAGTGATAGATGGTTCTGTGGATTTACCCCATATTATACAGCTGCAATATGGGTTGGATATGATGATAACTCAAAGGAATTAGGTTCTGTTGTAAGTCACAATTATATATGGCGCACAATTATGCAGCAGATTCACAATAACCTCAATCTCCCTACCGGAACTTATGAACAGCCTGCTGGAATTGTTGAAGCAACTGTATGCTCCAAGTCAGGACTTCTTCCTGTAGAAGGTTTATGTGATAATGATCCTATGGGAAACTGCATAATCACAGAATACTTTACAGAAGATACTGTTCCTACCGAATATTGTACAACCCACACCAAGGTTACTATATGTAATGATTCTGGCGATATCGCCACATCTGGTTGTCCAAACACAACAACCAAGATTATGAGAAAGAAAGTTGCCAGCACCCAGCAGTTAGGTGATGATGCTGAAGGCTCTCAATACAAAACATGGGATGCTGATTATTCAATAACAGATGAGCAGTTATCTAAGTTATGTACTCTGCATAACAACACTATTAAGAGTAATAACACTAATAATAATTCTGTTACTAAACCGACAACAACATCAACATCTAAAGAAACATCATCAGTATCAACCAACACTTCAGAATCTGCAAGTACAACAAAGAAAGGTGCACAGGCAAAAACTTCTACGAATGATTAATAAAAAACAGCTAAATGTATTCTGATATGCCCCCTGTCAAGTAGACAGGTTAAATATCTAAAATGAAGTGTTGCTAA